>Ga0164290_1000014_pt1 | contig 773378 bp, 672 predicted proteins | sample Micstemetagenome_FD_108782 | JGI IMG/M metagenome (GOLD analysis project Ga0164290, IMG submission 108782) | Contaminated culture microbial community from soil near Moab, Utah, USA - Microcoleus steenstrupii SON62 (Illumina Assembly) | ecosystem: Environmental > Terrestrial > Soil > Soil crust... | reverse complement strand
TCCAGAGGTGCCGCCAGCCGGCAGCCCAGAAGGCGCGCACACCAATCCGGCGCTCCGATCGAAATCGCTCGAGCAGGCCGCCCCACAGCCACGCCCACGCCAGCGCCGCCACCAGCACCGGCCCGAGGATCGCGAGCGGACGGGCCGAGCCATCGAGCAGTGCGCTCAGGTTGTCGAGCGGCGCGGCCGCGCCGAGAATGGCCGGCGTGAAGGTGGCGGCCAGGCCTTCGGCGTGCTCACGAAACACCAGCCACCACTCCGCGTCGATCTCGGCCGGCCCCAGGTAGACCGGTTGCCGGTTGGCCAGGGCGGCTCGCAGCTGCGAGCCGAGCACGAGACCAAACGGCAGCACCGCCAGCATCGAGACTGCGGTCACCGCGATCAGCAATGCCGGCGCGGTGATCACCGTGCGGAGACCGTGGCCGAAGGCGCGCAGCGCGTGTCCCATCATGTCAGTGTGGCTGCCTCACAGCAGAGCCGACGAAACCAGCATGACATCTTGCAACCATATCAGCCACGACGCAGTCAGCCAGGCACCCATCTCGGTGAAGCCCGCCTCGAGGCTGCGCGTGTTGTTGGCGCGGTTGTCGTCCAGCAGCAGCATGGCCGCCGGGTCGACGCTGGCCACGCGTGCCGGGGAGGGCCCGGCGTAAACCAACTCCAGCGAGGCATCCCGGCCATCCCACCAGTCTTGGACGAGGGTGCCATCGGCGAAACGGGTCTGCACCTTCAACGAGCGCGCGGCCTGCAGCGGCGCCCGCGGCTCGGCCGTCCCTGCAAACACTGCCTCTCCGGAACGCTGCAACGACACGCGCGTCTCGTACTGTGCGGGCGCACTGGCGTCCGGTTCGGTGCTGAACGACGAAATACCGTAGTCGAAGCGTGCCTCGAACCGAAAGGCTTCTTCGAAGAACCAGCGCAGGTCGATGCCTCGCTGTTCGCTGATGAGGGCGGCGAAGTCCGCAGGACTTGGGTCCCCGGACCGCCAACGTCCCTGGAAGCTCTCGATCGCCTGCTGCACGGCGGCCCAGCCGAGTAGCCTCTCGAGCGTGTGCAAGGCAAGAGCGGCGCGCCTCGCCTCGGTCCTCGGCGCGGTGATCAGATCGTCGACCTCTACAAAGTCCCGCACCCGCGGCCGGGAGTCGGAGGCCGGCAACGACCACGCCAGCGGCCCGATCGGCCACGAGACACGCCCACCAAACAGCGCGACGGATGCGGTGTGCTGTTGCGCCAGTTCCTCGTGAATGCCGCGCACAGCGACGTAGGCCGCGAGCCCGTCGCCCAGCCAACGACGGGCTGACTCACTCGCCGGCGGCACCTGCCAATACTGCTTCGCCACGGCGGCATACACGGTGCGCTCCACCGTGCGATCACGCGCACTGTTGAACATGGGTGTCGCCACGACCATCACGCCTGGAAGCGACATTCCCGCCAGGCCACTGCCTCGTGGCACGTCCATCACGGTGAGACTGGTGAACGGCAGCGAACCATGCCACTCGCCGAGCCGCGTCAGCGCGGCCCTGGTCGCGGCGATCAGCCGATCGGGACTGGCCGCATTGGGCTTCAGCAGGAACCGCAGCTGAATAGAGGCGCCACTCGCGGGTGCGAGCAGCTCGTCGCGCACCTCGTAGCCGCGCGTCAATTCGTCGAGCGCGTTTCTGGTCGCGGGGGCAGGACCCGTGGACTGGGCACTTCCGGTGGCGGACATCGTGCTGCCGCAACCGATCGCGATCGCCAACAAGAGACCTCGCCTGCTCGACACCCGCGTGTATAGTACAACAGCGACTTGAGACACTTCCTTTCCCGTCGCGACCTTCTCAGGATCGCCGCGTCCGGCGTCCTGGCGTGGCCACTCGGCGCGCCGGCAAGAGCGTGGCAAGGCGCGGCGACCGCCGCACCGGAAGTTCTCTACAACGGCATCACGCTGGGGTCGCCGTGGCCGCCGCGATTCAGGCATCCCGACGAGCACCCGGTCACGCCGCCGTACTTGTTGAGCCCGCCACCGGTGGTGCCGATCGATCTTGGCCGCCAGCTGTTCGTCGACGACTTCTTGATCGCCGAGACCACGCTCACGCGCAGCTGGCACCGGCCCTCGTATCATCCCGCCGGACCGGTCATGCGACCGGAGACGCCATGGGAAATGCGAGACGATGCGGCCGAACGCGCCCAGCTGCCTGGCAACCCGGCCGCCATGCCGTTCAGCGACGGCGTGTTCTTCGATCCACGGGATCGCCTGTTCAAGATGTGGTACATGGCCGGCTACGGCGCCGCCACGTGCCTGGCGGTCTCGGAAGACGGCATCCGGTGGCGCCGGCCGGCGTTCGACGTGGTCCGCGGCACCAACATCGTCCACGGCGACTACCGCGATTCGAGCACGGTGTGGCTTGATCTCGACAGTCCCGATCCGCGCGAGCGCTACAAGATGTCGTACTGGTACGACAACGCGGTTTCGCTCCTGACCTCGGCCGACGGCGTACACTGGACGCGGCGCGGCCGGACACCTCGTACTGCCGACCGAACCACGTTCTTCCGGAATCCGTTCAGGCGCACCTGGGTCTACAGCCTTCGCGCCAATGTCGAGAACGCCGTGAGCGGCCGCTATCGACGCTACTGGGAGAACCGCGATTTTCTTGCGGCGGCCAACGGCTGGGGCGATCGCGAACCGGTCGCGTGGATCAAGGCCGATTCGGCCGACTTCGCTCGCCCGGAGCTGGCGGCTCGCCCGGAGCTGTACAACCTGGACTGCGTCGCTTACGAAAGCGTGATGCTCGGCTTGTTCTCGGTGTGGCGGGGCGAGTCGTCTGCGCGCGAGAAGATCAACGAAGTCGCCCTCGGCTTCAGCCGCGATGGCTTCCACTGGCATCGCCCGAATCGCGACACGTTCCTGGGCGTCTCGGAAGAGGCGGGCAGTTGGAATTGGGGCAACGTGCAGTCGGCCGGCGGCGGATGCCTGGTGGTCGGCGACCAACTTCACTTCTACGTCAGCGGACGCCAGGGGCGGCCAGGCACGGACGCGCCAGGCATCTGCAGCACCGGCCTGGCCACGATCCGTCGTGACGGGTTTGCCTCGATGGATTGGCGCCCCGGAGAGCCGGGGCCGCGTCGCATTCCCGCGGGCAACGCCGGCACGTTGACGACGCGGGCGGTAAAGTTTAGCGGCAGCCACTTGTTCGTCAATGCCGACATCAACGGCGGCGAGTTACGCGTCGAAGTGCTCGATCGCGCCGGCGCCGTGATCGCACCCTTCACCAGCGCCGGGTGCGAGCCGATCGCACAAGATTCCACGCGTGCGCTGGTGCGGTGGGCCCGCGGATCCCTGGCGGACCTCGCCGGCACACCAGTGCGCTTCCGCTTCACGCTGACGCGCGGCCGGCTATTCGCGTTCTGGGTCAGTCCGTGGCCCACGGGCGAAAGCCGCGGCTTCCCCGCCGCCGGCGGGCCCGAGTTCTCGGGCGCGACCGACACCAGGGCAGCGCTCCGCCCTTCTCGGGGATCGGGGACCCTGGACTAGGGATCGGGGATCGGGGATCGGGGATCAGGGAATCAGGCGGGTCAGGGGACCGAGCGTGGCACGTGACAGCACCATCAGGCCCAGCAACGCGGCGGAATAATAGGCCATCACGATCGGTTGATCGACCACCGGCCCGTAGAGGACCCACATGACGGCCAGCGCGGCGGTTGCCGCCACGACGACGCCGGCCATCATCGGCAGCGCGTCGCTCAACTTGAACAGGTGCCAGGCGCCGCGGTACACGCCAACGGTGAAGAATGCCACCAGCTGGAACGCGACCACGATCGGCAGGGAGCCATAGAAGACCTCGGCGTTGCGAAGGTAGGCGTCGGGGTCGAAGTAGTACTGGTTCGCGGCGTAGTAGGCCGCCGCGATCGCGCAGAAGTCGAGCAGCACCTCGATCACGCGCTTCTTGTGCATGAACTCGTCCGGAATCGGCGTGACATTGTCGGCACGGGCGGCGGCCGGTGCGTCGTAGACGCGGACGCGCGCGAGCAGCATCGCGAACAGGCACAGCGCGATGATGAACAACCCCCCGACCAGGACGGTGAACCCCTGGGTCGCGCCACGAATGGTCAGGCCGACGGCGCCGCCGACCGCGGCGAGGGTCCACAACACAAAGACGGCCGACCGTTCCGACAGCCCGATCGCCACCAGGCGATGCGACGAGTGGTCGCGGCCGCCGACGGCCGGCGAGCGGCCGGCCAGCAGGCGCAACACGGTGACCAGCGTGGTGTCGAAAATCGGGATCAGCAGGACGAAGACCGGGCCGGCGATCACGGAGACCACGTCGGACCGGCTGCCGCGCACGCCGTCGTTGCTCAAGGTCAGGGCCGCCAGGCTGAATCCGAGCATCAGTGCGCCGCTGTCGCCCATGAAGATCGAGGCGGGCGGAAAATTGTAGACGAGAAAGCCGGCGACCGCGCCGGCGAGCATCGCAAGGTAGGCAATCTCTGGGCCGGCCGACTCGCGGCTGGCGCCGGTCATCAGGCCGAACATCAGCGTCACCGAGACGATCAGCGCGGTTCCGCCGCACAGCCCGTCCATGTTGTCGAGCAGGTTGAAGGCGTTGGTCAGGCCTACCACCCACACGATCGTCAACAGGTTGTCGAGCAGCCGCGACTCGAGCCAGTAGAGGCTGTAGTCGAAGTAGACGAGCGTCGCCGCCAGGGCAATCTGCGCGATCAACTTGGTGAACGGCTTCAGGTGGATGATGTCGTCGGTCAGCCCGACGACAAAGATGATCAAGGCCGTGGCGATCAGCACCGGCACTTCGCGGGCGGTGCCCGATCCGATGGCCGCCAGCAACGCCGCCACGGCGATGGCGACACCGCCGAGCAGCGGAATGGTGGTGCGATGCCAGCGGTCATTGCGTGGATGGGCGACCGCGCCGGTGCGATCGGCCAGCCAGCGGCAGGCCGGCACGAGCAGCACGGAGAGCACGAACGCCGCCCCGAAAGCGCCGGCCACTGAGGTCAGGTCGATGGACGTCATGCCTGCCTCCAGCCCGGCAGCAGGTTGAGCCAGCGCTCGAATGTGAGGAGCGTCCAGAGTCGATGCCCGTGGTTGGCGCGGCGCGCCAGGTGGTCGCTCACCATCGTCCTCACATACTCCTGGTCCACATAGGCGCGCAGCTTCGCCGATGGCGCCAACAGCGTGTCGCGGACGCAGTCCTGGAGCTCGCCGCGGAACCAGGCATCGAGCGGCACGCCGAAGCCCTTCTTGGCGCCCTGCTGCACCTGGGCCGGCACGAGGTCGGCGAAGGCTTCTCGGAGGATCGCCTTGGTCGTGCGGCCGTCGAGCTTGTAGTCGTCGGGCAGGCCGGCCACGTAGTCCATCAGGTCGCGATCGAGAAACGGCGCCCGCGCCTCGAGAGAATTGGCCATCGACATCCGGTCCGCCTTCACGAGCAGGTCGTCGTGAAGATAGCTGTGGAAGTTCGCGGCCAGCAACTGGCTGAGCGGCGACGCGCCGTCAATGCCCGCCAGGTTTCGAAGGTGGTGACACGCGTCAACCGGCAGCTCGCCGCCGATGCCGAGCAGTTGGGCCAGGTCATCGTAAAACACGCCGGCCCACGCCACCAGCCGCTCCTGCCGGGGCAGGCCCGCGGCGCGCGCGAAGCGACGGGCGCGCGCGATCAGCTGGCGCTCGTTGCGGGACGTCGGCAGGAGCGAGAGGAATGCGCCGCCCGTGCGCCCGGCCCACCGGGGCACGCGATCCGCCGCCAACGCGGCGCCGAACCGCAGGTAGCCGGCAAACACTTCGTCGCCGCCATCGCCGGTGAGCGCGACCGTCACGTGTTCGCGGGTCAGCTTCGAAACCAGGTGCGTCGGAATGGCCGACGAGTCCGCGAACGGGCCATCGTGGTGATAGACCAGCGTGTCGAGCAGGTCGATGGCCGAGGGCTTCACCTTGAACTCGGTGTGCCGGGTGCCAAACCGGGCCGCCGTGGCCCGGGCAATTGCCGTCTCGTCAAAATCTGAATCGCCCTCGAAGCCGAGGCTGAAGGTCCGAACCGGCTCCTTCATCAACTGGCTCATCAGGCCGACGATGATGGTCGAGTCAAGACCGCCGCTGAGAAACGCGCCCAGCGGCACATCGGCGACCAGCCGCCGTTCGACCGCAGCCGTGACCAGCTCGCGCACCCGCCCCGCCGCCTCAGTTCGCGACTGCGATATAGCGCCCTGCGTCGATGTGGCGTCCGCTTTCGATGTGGCGTCCGGCTTCTTGGCCGCCGAAGCCTTGGCGAAGGAGGCTAGCCGGGCCTCTGGAAACGTCAGCTGCCAGTATCGCCGGTCGGTCCGCCGGCCATCCCGCTCGAAGGTGACCACCGTGCCGGGCTCAACGTGGCTGATCCCGCGATAGATGGTCTGTGGGTGAGGCACGTATCCGTACAAGAAATAGTACGGAATCGCGTCCGCATCGATCTCGATGTTGAGATCCGGATGGCCAAGCAACGCCTTGGGCTCGGATGCGAACACGACCCGGTCGCCGGACGCGTAGACGTACAGCGGCTTCTTGCCGGCTCGATCGCGCGCCAGCAGCAGGCGGCGCTGGCGGGCATCCCACAAGCCGAGGGCGAACATCCCGTCGAGGCGATCGATCGCCCGGTCGCCCAGCTCCTCGTAGAGATGCACGATGACTTCGGAGTCCGAGTTCGAGCGGAACGTGTGACCACAGGTGACCAGGCCCTGGCGCAGCTCCTGGAAGTTGTAGATCTCCCCATTGAAGACCAGCTGGACGGAACCGTCCTCGTTGCCAATCGGCTGGTTCGCCGTGGCACTGAGGTCGATGATGCTGAGGCGGCGAAAGCCCAGCCCGGTCGCGCCATCGTCCGAGCGATACACGGCGCCATGATCGGGGCCGCGATGCCGAATCGTGTCGGTCATGGCCACCAGCGCGCGCTCGTCCACCGGGCGCGCCGCAAAACTCATCTCTCCACAAATGCCGCACATGATCAGGGAGCCACCGCTAAATGGCCTGGCAGGACACCGTCGCGAAGGAAGTCGAACAGCACGTCAGCCTTGACACGATTGGCGTTGCCAAGCGAATGACCGGCCGCGGCCGGCATCTGCGACGGCCGGTAGTGCAGGAACGCGCGCGCACTGCTCACGACCGGCGTGCCCTGGCCCAGCACCTCGCGTACCGCATCATCGTCGGCCATCGAACCGGCATCGTGAAACCGATCCTCGCTGTCGCAAATGACCGGCGCCATGTTGGCGAAGAACACGATTCGATACCGGCCGTCACGATGCAGTTGCTGAAACTCGCTGACCGCGGCACGCCAGCCGGCCGCGCCGGGGCCATCGGTGAGGCGCGACCGAAGTCCGCCGCTGCCGTCGAACGACTTCCATTTGGGACACGTGAAGCCGCGAACCGCCTGCTCATCGAAATATTCGACCTCGGTGATCGACTGGTCGGCGGCGTCGGCGACAGCGGTCGGCTGCAACTCCCGGTCGGCATCTGCGAGGCGCTCCAGGAACTGGCGATCGGCTTCGCTGGCCGAGATGCGCCATTGCAGGGTGAGCCAGGCGCGACGGTAGAACTCATAGGAGTATAGATTGCGCTGCAAGGCGCGCCGGATGCCACTGGCCACGCGCCTCGCGGTTCCCGGCGATCGGTTTGGGGCGCCCGGCGCCAGGTCGTTCGAGAAAAAGCCGACGATGACCAGGTCCGGATCGAAGCGCTCGCCGACTTCATGGAGATACGCCAGTTCGTCGGCGGTGTTGTAACCAGGGACGCCGAGGTTCCAGATCTGCCAGTCAACCTCCGGCCGCCACACCCTCAGCCGCTGCTCAAGCAGGTACGGATAGGTGGTCTCGTAAGTGGCGCCGTGTCCGAAGGTCACCGAGTCGCCGAGCACCAGAATGCGAAAGCCGCCCGGCGGCTTGGCGAGGACGTAGTCGCGCGTGTCGCGAAAGCCCAGATCGTTGATCCTGACCGGGACACCTGCAAACCAGCCGTCGTAGCCGGCACCCAGGCGCTGGCCGAGCACCGCATCGCTGACGTAGAAACCGGGCGTGCCGCGGCTCTCGTCCCATCCGGCCCGCACCCAGACTTCAATCATCGCTGCGGCGAGAAACGCCGACACGAGGACCGCGGGCACGCCGAGAACCAGCAGTTTGCGAAGGCGGCCGCCCATCAGTCCTCGACTCGCTTATGATCGGCAGTCACATGGTGATCGATCGGCTCGCGAACGCCGCACTCTACCTCGGTCTGCAGCCTGGCCTGGCCGCGGCCTTCCACTGGCTGCGCACCACCGATCTCGCCAGCCTGCCCGAAGGCAAGACCATGATTGATGGCGACGCCCTGTTCGCGATCGTCGCGGAGTACACGCCGAAGGAGCCCAGCCGCTGCATTGTCGAGGCGCATCGCGACTACTGGGATGTGCAATACGTCGCGCAGGGCGAAGAACGCATGGGGTGGATCAGCCTGGCGGAGGCGATCGAGTCGGTCCCGTACGAGGCCGAGCGTGACGTCACCTTCTTCGACAACACCGGCGTGTCGTTCGTCCGCGTAGCCGCCGGCACATTCACGATCTTTGGTCCGCAGGATGTCCACATGCCGGGCGTCGCCCCCGCGGACGGCCTGGCCGGCCCGGTGCGGAAGATCGTGGTGAAAGTCCGGGACGCCCACTAGATCCATCCCCGCCGCCAGTAGTCGGCGAGCGCCAGGTACTCGTGCAGGATGCCGCGAATCTGCTCGAGCGAGGCGCCCCGCTCGTGGAAGTAGAACTGGCTCTGCGGCACCGGTGCGGGAATCACCTCGACGCCGGGCGCCAGCTTCTGCCATGTCAGCGTGGCGCGCCGCATGTGGTACGGCGAGCTGACCAGAAGAATGCGGTCCCACCCATGCTCGTCGAGGATCTGCTTGCTCAACCGCACGTTGTCGTGGGTGTTCTTGGCGGCTTCCTCGAGCAGGATGGCGTCGGCCGGCACCCCCTGGTCAATCGCCACCGCCTTCATCACTTCGGCCTCGCGGAGCGTGAAGACGTAGCCGGACGAGAAGATGAGCTTCGGCGCATAGCCGGCCTTGTAGAGATCGACCGCCTGGGTGACTCGCTCCTGGAAACCAATCGGCTTGCCCGATTCGCCGACACCGCCGGCGAACACGACAATGGCTTCCGCGGCCTGCGGTGGCGCGGTCAAGAGAAGCGGGCTGGCCACCCACCACAGCGCCGGGGTCTGGAACAGCAACAAGTAGATCGCGACCGCGCCGATCAGGGCTTCGGCCGTCCGGCGCCGAGCCGCTGTGTACGCCCGCCGCAGCCGCTCTTCCCAGCCGCGGGCGTCGTGGCTTCGCGTCGCGATCACACCGTCGACGAGCGCCGACATGTCGGCGAGACGATGGGTCCAGCCGTTGCGTTCCGCGACGGCGATGCGGCGGATGCGGGCCTCGCTGCCCGTCTCGGTCACCGCTTGCTGAATCGCGTCGGCGAACCCCTCGGCCGTCTTCCCCACTGCGATGATCTCACCGTGATCACGATTGAAGCGATGCACCTCCGGCAGATCGGTGGCCACGACCGGCTTCCCCATGGCGAGGTACTCGTTCATCTTCGCCGGATAGACATTGGCGGTGTAGTCGGCAATCCGGTATGGCACAAGGCCCACGTCAAAACCCTGCACGTAGGCCGGCACCTCGGCGTGCGGCCGCTGCCCCAGAAGGTGGACGTTGGGACACGCCTGCAGCCGCGACACATCCACCTGGGCCGGCCCCACAAGTGCGAACGTCGTGTCGGGCAGGTTGGCCGCGGTGGCGGCCAGCAGGTCCTGGTCGACCCACTGGTGGATGCCGCCCACGTAGCCGGCGATTGGCCGAGGCAGTCTGGCCAGATCACCGGGCACCGGCACGCCGGACTCTCGCGCCGCGCCGAAGGCCTCGAGGTTGACGCCAGACGGGAACAGGTGCACCCGCTGGCTGAATCGCGCCGCGCGCTCGCGCAGTTTCTCGGAGGTCACAAACACGAGGTCGGCCTCGCGAAACAGCGCTTCTTCGCTGCCGACGATGCGGCGGGCGTCGGCGGAACTGGAGGCAAACTCGTCAACGCAGTGATAGACGGTCGCCACCGGGTCGATCCGCGCGATCACATCACGCGCTAGCGGCGTCGGCAGGAACGTCCACACCACCGGCCGCGAGAAGCCGGTCGCGCGCATCCAGCGCGTGATGCTGCGCATCATCACCTGCCGGTTGATCCAGCCGGCCACGCGCGAGTACGGCAACGGCAGCACCAGCGGCGAATGCACGAACAGGTTGGGGCGCTCCTCGCGAAAACCGTTGGTGCCGCGTTTCCAGTTCTTGAGGCGGGCGCGAATGCGGCCCATGTCGCTGACCCGGACCTGCCGGACACCTGTGTTCTCGATGAACAGGACGCGGTGCCCCTGCGCGGCCAGCCGCGACATCAACTCCTGGTGGCCCTGCCAGATGAAGTCCCAGTCGATCGACGAGATGCAGAGGATGTCGTGCTGGCGGTTCATCGGGATGCGAGCATCTGCTGGTAGGTGGCGAGCCACTGCTCGGCGACTCGTTCAATGGTATAGCGAGCGACGACTGTCTGCCGCGCCGCAGCGCCCAGGCGCTCGGCCTCGGCAGGGTCGGCCAGCAGCCTCGCCAAGCCGTCCGCCAGGCCGCCGGCGTCGCCAGGCGGCACGAGCAGGCCATTGGCACCGGGCTCGATCATGGTGTCGGTCGATCCCGGCAAGCGCGACGCGATCACCGGCAACCCGCAGGCCATGGCTTCGAGCAGCACGATCGGCAATCCCTCGCGCGCCGAGGGCATGGCAAATACATCGGCGGCGCGGAAGTAGTCTTCGACGGCCGACGTCGGCGGCACGAAAAGGACGTCGCCCCCAAAGCCCGATGCGTCCGCGTCCGCACGCACACGCTCGGCAAGCCGGTCGGCCAACTCGTACAACTTCGGGTTGCTGGCGCCAACGAAGACCAGGGTCGATACCAGGCCCGTGGCGCGCCGCATCTGCAGCCAGGCATCGAACAGGACGTGCGGCTGCTTGTCGGGCATCATGACGCCGACGAACAGGACGATCGGGCGATCCTCGGGGAGGTGCAGCTGCCGCCGCAGGGCCGGCCGCTCCGCCGCGGGGGCCGGCGCGAAGCGAGCCGCGTCCACCCCGTTCGGGATCTCTTGAATCCTGGACTCGGGCAGTCCCGCCTCCAGGTAGCGCTGCGTCAACCCGGGGCTGACACTGAGGTACCGGCTGGCGCTGCGGAACGCCCACCACGCCAGGGCGCCCTGGGCTCGAACCGTGTCGGGCTCGTCGTGCTTCGACGTCTGCAGGTGCAGCACCACGGGCCGCCGGAACAGCCGCGCCATCAACGACACCAGGATCAGCTTGGACGAATACCCTTGCACGTGGACCAGGCCGGCGCGCGGCAGGACGCGCACCAGTGCGCCCGCCATCCGCAGCGCCGACACGACCGCCGACCAACGGCTGCCTATCGTCACGTGGACGCGGCTGACGGCAATGCCATCGACGGTGGCCTGCCGGGGCAGCGAGGCCGTGGTCGCGGTCGTCAACACTTCAACGTGCATCCGGCCCGTGAGCACGGCCGCGATGGCGCGGCACTGCAGTCCGCCGGCGCTCATCTCCGGTGAGTACGCGCCGGTGACCCACAGCACCCGAGGCAATCCGGAGCTGCCTACCACGGCTTGAACCGGTAGTAGGCGCGTCCGTAGAACTCCCGGAGCGCCGCGTGGGTGTCGGCCAGTGCGTAGGCCGTGGGAAGGACGCCGAGCACACCCATCCCACCGGCACCGCCGGCGAAGTCGACCGGAAAGGCGATCACCGACAGGCCCGCCTGCTCGAAGAGCCGCTGTGCCCGCTTCATGTGAAAGGCCGAGGTCACCAGAATGATGCGGGGAACCCCTTGCTGCCGTTGCCGCAGCAAGGCCGACACCATGGTGGCTTCCTCTGCGGTGTTGAAGATGGTGCCGGTCGTGAGAATGCGCTCGGGCAGCACGCCCATCGCCCGTGCCTGCGCACTGAGGACGTCGCCCTCGAGCGGCGCGCCCGGCTGCCACGCCACCGCGCCGCCGGTAAACACGATCACCGGGGCCCGTCCGGCCTCGAGCAACTCCAGGCCGCCGAAGAAACGATCGGCGTCCTGCCACTCGCTCACCGCCCCTGGTCCGGGAGCCGTCGACCGGCCCGTGCTGAGGACAACGATCGCGTCGGCGACGGGAACGCTGGCCGCCGGCACGCGAACCGCGCCGCCTTCGATCATCCGGCCGAGCCCGCCCGACACGATCGGCATGCTGCAGACCCAGAGGACGGCGGCCGCGGCAATCGCCAGCGCCCGGCGACGGAGCGCGAGGCCCGCGCCGAGCAGGATGAGCGTGATGCCAACGGGCAAGACGAACAGCGGCAGGATCTTGCTGAGAATGATCATCCGTGAAGGGGCAGGCCCCCGCGAACGCTCACTGCGCCGGCGGCCGCGACAAGGCCATCGAGACGATGCCGTCGCGACGATCCACGATTCGATATCCGCACGACTGATACACGGCGGCGGCGACGGTGTTGGCTTCTTTGACCTGCAACGACAGGTCGGTCAGTCCCAGCCCCTCGAAGGCAAACGCCGTCAGGACGTTGACGGCGTCGCGGGCAAGGCCCCGGCCGCGGGCCGCGGGCTCGCCGAGCATCAACCGGCCGAACTCCGCGCACTTGCGATCCCAGTCGACGCGATACAGGGACGCCTGCCCGACCGGCTGGTGGCTGGTCGCCAGGTCCTCGATGATGAACACGAAGTCATCATCGCGGTCGCGGTAGCCGTTCCACCACTGCTCGTGCGTGTCCGCGGTGATTGGCTCGCTCGTGAAGAACCACGGGCGAATCGCGTCATCGTTGCGCCATCGCAAGGTTGTCGGGAGGTCGGCGTGCTCCAGCAGCCGCAGCCTGACGGACTGGCCGGTCAACGGCGCGACGCGGCGCTTGGGCATGGGCCTTACTGCGGGTCGCGGTCGACCCGGCCTTGCAGACGCCAGCCGTACTTGCCGGTCGGCGTGATGACCACCTCGCTCAGGTGCGCCGCCTGGGCCCACTCCACCAGGTCGGGCTCATCGTAGTAGAACCGGATCGGCGGCGACAGCCGATCAAACCAGTCGGCGTAAGTGACGTGAAATGGGTAGATCGCGTAGACCTTGACGCGATCGAACACGATGCGGTCGAGGAAGCCGCGCAGCGGCGTCTTGGCGAGAATCTTGTACGGGTACGTGAACAGGGACCAGTCGACGACCGCAGCCATCCACGACAGGGCTTTCAGCAGCGGGAACGGCAGCGACGGGGTGAACCGGCGGACCAACTCCAGCGCCGCATTCAAGTGCCGGCGGGTCTTGCTGTAGAGCCACACCGCGCACACGCCACCGGTACGGACCACCCGATTCAGCGCGAGGAATGCCTTCAACGGTTCCGGCAGGTGATGCAGGACACCCAGCGAATACGCGAAGTCGAACGTTCCCGGGCGGAACGGCAGGTTGTAGATGTCGGCCTGCACGAGGTGCACGTTAGCCAGGCCGGCGGTGTTCTTCTGGGTGCTTTCAATCGCGTCGCTGTAGTCGATGCCGACCATCTCGGCGCCGTAGCGCGCGGCATAGTAGATGTGCCGTCCGAAGCCGCAGCCGGCATCAAGCCCGAGCTTGTTGGGGAAAAACGACGGCTCGATCGGCTCCACGTACTTGAGGAAATTGTACTCGAACTCTTCGGCCATGGCCGAGAAGTTGGTCCACTGGTAGCCGAAGCTTTCCTTGGTCTTGATCTTCTTGTCGCGCCGCTCGACCGGCCGATCGGCCGCGATCGCCGTGGCAAACGCCGCGAGCTCGGCGGCGTAGCGGTGCTGCCAGTCGGCATGCTCGCGCCAGGCGCCCCGAAAGATTCGCGGGATGTCCGAGACGATCGGATAGGCCGCGCCGCACCGGCAGGCGAGCACGCCGTCAGTGACCTGATCGCCCCGCCGCGCGAACTCCCGGAGTTCAAACGGCGACTGGCACGACGGGCACACCAGTAACCCAAACAGCCTGTCACGCACCGCGTCTCACCTCTTCAACCTCGCCCGTCACCGCACTCACCCACTCGTCGTCGGAATCCAGCACCAAACCCAGCTTGTCCTGGATCGCGCGATCGACGACCGTCTGCGTCCGGTCGACCACGGTCGAGAGCGAGAACCGCTGGATCACCCGTTCTCGGCCAAGCAGGCCCATGCGCCGGCGCTCGACGGCCGATTGAAGCAGCCGCGCCGTCTTGTCCACGAAACCGTCGATATCGCCGACGTCGACCAGCCAACCGGTCGTGCCAGCTTCCACGACTTCCGGCGTGCCGCCGACCGCGGTCGCCACGATCGGAAGTCCTACCGCCATGGCTTCCAGCGTGGCGTTGGGCATGCCGGACACGATCGACGGGTGGATGTAGATGTCGAGTGATTGCAGGAAACTCGGGGCATCCAGCTCGAAGCCGGTAAACTCGACCACGTCAGCGAGGCCCAGAGCCTCGGCCTTGGCGCGCAGCGCCGGTTCCTCCGCCCCCTCACCAGCCGCCACGCACACCCAGCCGGTTGGGACCTGCTTGCGCAGGGCGGCAAGGCCGTCGAGCAGCCAGTCGTGGCCGTTGGCGCGATGCAACCTGGCGAGTACGCCGAGACGTAAAGTGCCGCCGGCCGGCCGTTCAGCGGGCCGGTACGTGTCCGTGTCCACTCCGTTCGGGATCACTTCCACGTGATCGGCGTTCAAGCCGAGTTCGGTCGACCAGAACCGGCGGCCGGCTTCCGAATTCGTGGTCACCACGTCGGTCAAGCCGACGCTGAGCCGGTTGAGCGCCACGCGCCACCGCGACTCCCACCCCACGACCCGCTCGCTGCAGACAATCACCGGCACACCAGCCAGGCGACCACACAGGCGTCCGGCCTGGTTGGCGTGAAACATGTAGGTGAGCAAAACGGTCGGGCGCTCCCGTCGCAGCCAGGACCACAGGGCCGGCAACAGGCCAGCCCCTCGATGCGCACCGATAACGGCAGTCCGCACATCTTGCAGTTCCGGCTGGGCCAGCAGCCGGCCGCTGCCCTTGACAAACGCCGCCACGACCACTTCGTAGCGCTGGCGATCGAGACGGGCAGCCAACCGGGCCACCGCGCGCTCGGCGCCGCCGACGTCAAAGGTCGGCAGAAGGAATACCAGCTTCACAGCGGGCGTCATGACGGGGGTTGGTTCATCCACTCGCGCGTGTGCCGCTTGGGTTGGCCGCCGAACCGGATTGGGCCACCAGAATCGCCAGCTCGTGCATATAAATTTAGCAGAGTGAGTAGTTTAACGCACAACAGCGGACAGAAGTATGCCTGAAGACGAGACGAGTCGTCGAGGTCAAACCGCGTCGCCCTCAGACTTCCACGCCGTAGAACCACGCCAGGTGGTCGCCACCACTAATCGTGCCGGTTTCGATATTTTCAATCAGGAAGTAGCAGACGACCTTGTAGCTGCTGTTGATCAGGAGGGTCCCAACGCCGTTGTGGCTTGCCAGGAAGCCGACCAGGTCGTCGAACTGCTGGTCGAGTCTCAGCCTGAGGTGCGACCGGGAGCCGATGGTCAGGGTCGGACCGAGCTTGCGCTGACCGTCGGGCGTCAAGGCCGTGAGGGTGAAATCGACGGCCTCCCGGTATGGATTGATCATGACCAGCTGCGGCCGCAGCTGCCGGTTGCAGATCAGCCCGGGCCAGAGCTGGCTCTGTCCACCAAGGGTCCGCTTGACCGACCCGTAGAACTGGATGGTCGGCAGCACCAACTGCATGCGGCCATCGTCGGATCGGTAGTCGAGCCACATCTCGTTGTAGTGTTGCGGCCGGAGTTCCTGCCGCGGCGACAGCGCCACCACCTCGATGAAGCCCTCGAACGGTCCCTGGATCTGGTCGGCGAACACGCTCCCCAGGTCGATGCGCAGGTCACGGTCGAAGGCGGTCTTGCGCGACACCCACGACAACCCCTCGGGACACTGATCCGAAAACAGGACCAGGTGCACCTGGAACGGTCCGCGGCTGTTCCGGGTGAATGCGGACGGCACGAGGTTGAGGCGGGTGTGCAGCCCGTCGCGCTCGACCACCCAGGCGGCCGCCGCCGAATAGTCCGCTTGCAGCGCGGCAAACGCCTCGACGCCTTCTACAGGTGATTGACGTTCCATGTGTTCCGGCTCGAATCGTGTGCGAGGAAATAGTACATCGCCCGGTGCGACCAGTTGTCGAACCGCAGCGTGCCGAGGCCCTGCCCGAGAAAGTCCCCCAGGTGGCCAAACAGGTCGGCCGTGCTGGTCATCACCGTGCCGTACGGCGGCACCTCGACCACGCTTTCGCGAACCTCGCCGCGCTGGTTCGTGAGCAGGACGCGCGACCGATAGGGCGACGGTTCGATGTTCGAGACCGTGACGTAGACCATCGGCTGGCCGCCGGCCGTGACCCGCACCATCGCGCAGTAGCCGTGATGCCGGGTCACGTCCGGGGTCCACTGGTCGTGTGTCGACGCCGCCGACACGTCGTTGTAGTAGTGCGTGTACGGGCGCAACGACCCGATGTGCCGGCGCTTGCCGCGAACGACAATCGTGCCCAGGAAGTCGGCACCGTCGCCGCGGTTGCCAATCAGTGTCCGCGCCTCGAGCAGCAGCGTTTGATCCCGGCGCACGCGGTGGCCCTGGTCGTAGACCAGCGCGCCGGTGTGATCAATCAGCTGCACCATCAGGTCGACGTCGTCGAAATCGCGCGCGCCGGGTTGAGCGTTGATGTTGGCCAGCGCCACGCGCGAGTGCAGGTCCGCGCGCTCGACGATGATCGACGCGAACACCATCGGCTGGATGCGCCAGCGCACCTGGCGGTGGTAGAACCGCTGCGCCAGGCGATAAGCGTGGAACCGCTTGGCCAGCAGCAGGAGGTTCGCGCGCAGGCCCTGGCGGGGCGGCACGTATTTCCCCTTCGCCAGCACGTCATCGAGGAAGTAGGTCAAGTCGGCCTCGCAGCCGAAGCAGCGCGTGCAGGCGCTGGTGGTGGAGCGAATCTGCGCCAGTGACGTGTTGCCGGCAGCGTACGCCTCGGCGATTTCACGATCGGTGACGTTCAGGCACAGGCAGATTTTTCGCGCCGTGCCGGCCGGCAGGTCGTCCATCATCGCAGTTCGCTCCTCATGCGCGGTGCGCGCCGGGCACCAGGGCCCGCACGATCGCCGGCGCGTGCCGTTCGAGTGAATGCCGCTCGATGGCTTCGTGCCTGGCGCGCTCGCCGATCGCCCGCCGGCGGTCCGGGTCGGAAATCAACGCCTCCAGCGCCGCCAGCCACTCGTCCACGCTCGACCCGAGAAAGCCGGTGGTGCCGTGCTGTACCAGGTCGGCATTGATGCCGACCGGCGAGGCCACCGTGGGAATGCCCATCGCCATGTATTGCAGAATCTTGTAGCCGCCCTTCCCGCGCGACCACGGGTCGTCCGTGAGCGGCATCAACCCGACATCGAACGTGGCGAGCACGTCCACCTCGGTATCGATCGCCCAGGGCGTCCGTCGCACGTCCACCCCTGGCACCTCGAACGGAGCCGCACCAATCAAGTGCAGGACCGGCGCGTGCCCCCGCCGGGCCAGTTCCTGCAGCACGGGGCGGAGAAAGTCGAGATAGCCGGTTGTCGACGGGCTGCCGATCCATCCCAGCACCACCGGCCCCGGCGCGCGGCCTCCCCCCGGCCGGTACCGCGCGGTATCGATCGGTCCGGTGATGGTCAACAGCTCGCGACAGTGCTGCCTGGCGTAGTCCCGGTTGATGTCGTTCTCGATCACCACCAGGTCGCTGGCCTTCAGCATACGCTCGAACCGCTCGGCGCGGCGGCGCCTGATCGCCCCCCGCAGGCCGCGGTCCTGGCCGGGCGCCAGCGCGTAGAGCGCGTCGTCGAAATCGAACACGAGGCGACGGCCGCCGGCCTTGAGCCACCGCAGCACCCACGCCGGCAGGACGACCTTCTGGACATACACCGTATGACAGGCGCGAACCCGCAGCAGCAGGTCAACCAGCACCCGCAGCTGATGCAGGTAATGCCACACGTGTTCGAGCACGGGAACCTGGCTCTGTCGCGAGGCGGTCACGAACCGATCGGACTGCCAGACCAGCACGTGGTAGCGCACGCCGGCGGCATCGAGCCAGGGCAGGTAGGCGAACACGCGCGTCCGGCTGCTCGCGACGGGCGGCGGCCCCAGCGCCAGAATCAACAGGTCCACGAGCTCATACCGACTTGGTTCTCGCCACCATCAGGACATTGCCGGTCAGGTGTTGCGTGACCGGGCGCAGCGTGCGGGCCAGGCCGGCTTCGGTCGCGGCCGCGCCGAGGCGCGCGACGCGCCGGCCGGGGCCGTCGGGGGCCATGCTGAGCGCCAGCCCTTCGAGCGCGGCGCTGGCTCGAAAGAAGACGCGGTGGGGACGCGCCCCCTGGAAACCGGCGGCCGCCAGTGCCGCCAGCACTTCGCTGCGGCGGTGGCGTTGCTTGTGCCAGTAGAGGGAACGCTCGGCGACCGTGCGGCCGAAGTACGGGGTTTCCGGGGCTTCGACGACCGGCGATCGCCACGCGCTCAACTGGTGATACGTGAAGGCCAGCACGCCGCCGGGTTTGAGCACGCGGTGGGCTTCGTGGAGGAACCCGGTCAAGTCCGACAGGTATTCGCAGAGCCCCAACGAGATGGCCACATCAAACGTGCGCGCCGGAAAACCGAGTTCCAGCGCGTTCATCTGGGTCAACCGAACGTTGGGCAACCGCGGGGCCCGGGCCAGCAACGCTTCCGACAAGTCGGCGGCGATCACTTCGCGGGCGACCTGGCTCAGGCGCGGTAACAGCCGGCCGCCACCGGTGCCGAGGTCCAGCACCCGGCAACCCGACAGCGGCAACAGCGCGTGGACCAGATCTTCCTCGCAGCGCGCCAGGTACCACGCCTGGTCGCCCTCGTATCGGCCGAGGAAACTGTCGGCGACGAGGTTGTACCAGGCCCGGACCTTGGGGGTGACGTCCGGCGACTCCGGTTCGCTCACGGCTCGGCTGGTCCGGTGGTCGTTGGAGGCACGCCAGGCTGCGGCGGGCGGACATTGCCACCGGTGACCCGGCGCCAGGTGCGCAAGCCGCCGGCCAGCACGGCGCGCGACTGGCGCTTCCACATCGGCTCGGGCGCATCGCCCGCCCACGGCACGTCGCAACCCTTGCACACCTCGAGCTGGTCGTACTGCTTGTTCGAGATCGTCCGCCGCAGGTTCTGGTACTGGGGCGAGTTCCACACCTCGAGAACGGGATTCGCCGCGACATTGCCGTTGAGATATTTCGACTTGAAGTCGTTGCAGCAGCCGACGACGTCGCCGTTCCAGGTGATCGCCATGCGATCCCACGGCATGTGGCAAATCGACAGCTTCGACAGGTCGCCGACGTTGTCGCGGTATCGGACGAAGTCCGTGTACTCGCCCGCCCACGAGTGCGCCGGCACGACGCTGAGCTCGTCGGGCAGGTCTTCCTGGAAGATCTCTTTCATCGCCGCGCGCTGCTCGTCGGGATTCTCGCCCTGGAAATAGATGATCTGAATGCGCGTGAACGGCAGAGAGGCGCCGCGTTTCCGCTTCTCCTGCATGACCTGGCGGATCACGGCGATCACCTTGTCGTAGTCGCCGGCGACGCGGACCCGGTCGTAGCGTTCGCGGGTCGGGCCGTCGAAGCTGAACGACAACTCGGCGAGGCCGCTGTCGAAAATCTGCTGGATCTTCTCGTCGTTGAGCAGCACCGCGTTGGTGTGGATGCGCGTGAAGATGCCGCGGGCCGAGGCCGCCTTGATCATGTCGAAGATCCGCTTGTGCAGCAGCGGCTCGCCGGCCAGGAACAGGCTCATGTTCGGGACGATGCCGGCGACATCGTTCAGCACCTTCTCGAACAGTTCGTACTTCATGGTGCCGCGCGCCCGGTCGAGGCCGGTCGTCACCGGGCACATCGGGCACTTGATGTTGCAGTGGGCGGTGACCTCGAGGAAGATCTCGCGCGGCGGCAGCGTCATCACCTCGACGCCGTGATCCGCGGCGTCGCGAATGCTCGCGGCCCACGCCGATCGCTCCAAAGTCCGATAAAACCGAAGCGGGGAGATCATAAAAATCGATGGTCCTTTCCTACCGTCACAGTCGCCTCATCCTCGAGGGCCAATTCAACCGGTTGCCGACGCGCCAACGACTGCTGCGCCGCCAGGGCAATGCGGAGGCTCAACGCCCCCTCCGCCAGGTCGGGCCGCGGCTGCGCGCGTCCCTCGAGGCATTCCAGGAAATGCCGGAGTTCGCCGACGAACATCTCGTCGCGATCGACGTCGAGGCGCTCGGTGTCGACCGTGCCGTCGATCGCGAGGCGCGTCACGGCTCCCGAGCGCAGGTCGGCCGAGAGCCGCCCCGAGTGCCCCAGGATCTCGCAGCCTCGCACCGCCGGCCGGCGCAAGTAGTCGAGGTGCACGTGCACCAGGCGAATGGCCGCGCCCGCGGGATACTCCAGCGTCACGCTGACGACGTCCTCGACGTCCAGTTCCAGGTCGGTGAAATGGCCGCCGGCGGCATAGACCCGCTCCGGCATGCCCCACAGCCAGACCGCGTAGTCGAACTCGTGGATCTGCGTCAGCAACACCCCGCCGCCCATGGCGCGAACCGCCGCGTACGACTCGCGGTAGTCCTCGTACGGATGCCAGCCCGGCAAATACTCGCCGAAGTCGAGGCGGGCCGACACCTGGCGGCCAACCTCGCCGGCCGCCAGCCGCTCGCGCAGCCGCAGCAGCGCCGGGTGATAGCGCATCTGGTAGCCGACCATGGCCACCAGTCCTCGGTCTTGGACGCTGCGCTGCAGGGTTTCGATACCCTCCCACCGATGGCCCAGCGGCTTCTCGATGAACAGATGGCAACCGGCCTCGGCCGCCGCCTGGGCCGTCTCGAGGTGCTGCGCCGTTAGGTTGGCCACAATCACTGCCAGCGGATGCTCGGCCAGCGCGTCGTCGAGCCGGCTGAACGTCCGGATGCCGTATTCGTCTTCCGGACTGCTGGCCGTGGCTGCGGCGCCCACCACCTGCTGGCGCCCGCGCACGCGCCACGCCAGCAACTCGACCCGGTCGCCGAGCAACCGCCGCAGGTTGCGTGCGTGCCGCTGGCCGACACTGCCCAGCCCGGCAATCAGCACCTTCATCGCCGGTGTCCCTGCACAATCAGGCACCTCAGAAGCCGAAGGCGCGCAAGCGGTTCAGCGCCACCCAGAAGCCTTCGCCGTCTTCCTTGTGGCCCATCCAGATCTCCGGCGTGAACGACGCGCCGGTATCCAGCAGCAGCGGCGACAACACCTTGAAGTCGACCTCGCCATCGCCAATCTGCAAACCTTCGCTATCGAGGCCGGCGCCGTCCGAGACGTGCAGGTGGCGGACCAGCGGCTTGAGCAGTTCGAAGTAGTCCTTCTGCGACACGCCGGCCGAGTTGCAGAACAGCTGGGCGTGCGACGTGTCATAGCACATCAGGTAGCCCTCGTCCGTGCAGAACTTCAGCATGCGGTCGGCATCGGTGAAGGTGTTCGAGTGCCACTGGCCGCCCTTGTACCAGGGAATCGGCGGCACGTTCTCCAGCAGCACCTCGACCCCGGAGCGATCCAGTTCCTTCAGCGACGTCGACAGCCGCTCGTACATGACGTCCTTCTCGGCCTCAGTGGCCGGACGGTCGTAGGTCATGCCACCGGTGTGCAGGACGAACTTGATGTCCTTCGGGGAATCGGGGAATGACGCCCGCAGGCGCCGGGTCACCTCGATCGCCGACTGGACATTGGCCACGCTCAGGCGCCGCACGGCTTCGTCGCGAGCGCACAGGTCGAGCAGCTGGTCGCCGTAGAGTTCCGGCGCGTGGACAATCAGCTCGGTGCCCGGCATCACCGGAACCTCGGACAGCCGCGCCAGGTCCTGGCTGCTGAAGTGGAACTCCAGCACGGGGGGGTGGCTGCCACCAACGATCTCTTTCAGGTCGTGATACCGGACGATCAGGCCCCAGCGGTTCTTCGACGAGAAGGTCCGCACGGCCAGCGCTTCCTCGCTCAGGTCGCGCTCGAAGAAGTAGCCACCCGACCGGATCGGCCGGCGCACGGCCCGGCCATAGAGTTCCTGCACGCGCTGCGGCGATAAGCCGTTGGCCGGGCTCTTGATGGCGCAGGCGTCCGGGGTAATCAGGTCGCCGGGCGCCAGGTCGCGCGTCGCGACCACGCTCTTGCCCAGCACCTTGCGGTTCATGTACTCGCCGCGCGACATGGAACGCACGCCGGTGCCGAGCGACTGCTCGACGTGCCGGACATCGCGCACCAGCTTCTTCAGGCCGGTCGGCTCCAGGCTCATCGCGTGGTCGGGGCCCCGCATGGTGCGATCGAGCGTGAAGTGTCGCTCGATGATGCAGGCGCCGGCGACGACCGATGCCGACGACACGGCGATGCCGAGCTCGTGACCCGAGTAGCCGACCAGGCAGTCGAAACGCTCGCGCAGGGTCTGCATGAAACGCAGGTTCACGTCCTTGAACGCAGTCGGGTACGCGCTGTTGCAGTGCAGCAACGCGAACACGGCCTCACGCTCGCGCAGGAACCCCACCGTGGTCTCGATCTCGGCCATGGTCGACATGCCGGTCGAGACGATCACCGGCTTGCCCTTCGCGAGCACCGCCTCCAGCAGTTGCAGGTTGGTCAGGTCGGCCGAGGCCGTCTTGAAGGCCGGTACGCCGATCTCGTCGAGGACGTCGACGCTGCGGCGGTCCCACGGCGTGCACAGGAACATCAGGCGCTTGGATGCCGCGTACGCCGCCAGGTCGCCGTACTGGGTCGGCGTCAGCTCGCAGCTCTTGATCAAGTGCATGATGTACTGGAAGCCGATGTCCTCGCCGGACATGTCGTCGACCACGCCCTCGCGATACAGCTCGGCGGCGTCACGCATCTGGAACTTGACCGCGTCGGCGCCCGCATCGGCGGCAATGTCAATCAGGTTGCGCGCCAGCTCGATGCTGCCGTTGTGATTGACGCCGGCTTCGGCGATGACAAAGGTCGGATGGCCGTCGCCAACTGTCCGCGGTCCGATCTGCAACTCGAGATCACTCATCAGCATTCTTCCTATCGCGTGCGCAGCGTCGGTTTCGCCACGCCTGGGGCCCCGCGGCGGATCAGCACTACCGCAAACGCCAGGTTGGCCTCGGTATCGATGTCGACCCAGCTGTCCTTGCTCAAGTGCAACGGCCGAATCCGCCGGCCGGTCATGGACCGCTGCTCGCGGATGGTGCGGGTGCGGATGACATCGATGTAGCCGGCCTGCCAGTAGACCGGCGGCAACCGCTGATGCGGCTGGTTGAACGGTTCCGGCATGTCGAGGGCAATCAACGGTTCCAAGAACCCGCTATCGCCGATCCGCCACATCTTGAAAGGGTTCTGGAACGGCTGGCAGACGCCGCGCACGGAATCGGCCTCGTCACCCCCTTCGTCGATCAACGCCACCGCGCGGTCGATGTCGGCGGTCAACCGCAGCGGCGACGTCGGCCGCAGATGCACGACCAGCGACGGCTCATAGCCCTCGTGCTCGGCCAGCCACGCCAGCGCATGGTCAAACACCGGCCAATCGGTGGTGTCGTCCTGGGCCAGTTCGGCGGGCCGCAGGAATGGCGTCTCGGCGCCGTACGCCTGCGCGGTCTCGCGAATCTCGGGATCGTCGGTGGTCACCAGCACCCGGTCGACCAGACTGGCCGCCTGCCCGGCGGCAATCGACCACGCGATCAGCGGATGATCGCCGAGCAGCCGCAGGTTCTTGCGCGGCACGCCCTTGGAGCCACCTCGGGCCGGCACGATCGCCAGCACGCCCCCGCGGGTCACCATGCCGACCACCCGCCGTCGACTACCAAATTGGCTCCGGTCATATAGCTTGAAGCGTCGGAGGCGAGGAACAGCAAGGCCCCGCAGTACTCGTCCTTGCGGGCCATGCGACCGAGGGGAGTCTTCTGCGAGTAACGAACGATGAAATCCTCCGCCTGCTCATGCTGAACGCCACCCAGCGTGAGCGTGTTCACGCGAATGCCTTGCCCGGCGAAGTAGGTCGAAAGGTATCTGGTCAGGCCGTAGACCGCGCTCTTGGACACCGAATAGGTCACGGGCTTTACGAAGACCTCGGCCCGGTGAGGTGATTCGTACAGCCGCTGGTCCGGACCCAGCATGCCGTAGATTGAGGAAACATTGATGATGATACCACTCTTCTGCGCCAGCATCGGGCGGGTCGCCGCCTGCGCACAGAGGAACATCCCGGTCACATTGACGTCGAACGCCTGCTGCCAGAGAGCCAGGGGGAAATCTTCGAACCGCTGCGACGTGCCAGCCGTTGCCCCGGGCGCCACCTTCGGGTCGATCGCCGCGTTGTTCACCAGGACGTCGACCTGCCCGAACGCCGCCAGCACCGCCGCCATCATCCGCGACACCGACCCGGCATCAGAGACGTCGGTGGCGACCGCCGTCACGCGATCGCCGGCGGCCAGCTGGCCCGCCAGCAGCTCGACCCCGCGCGCGTCGATATCGACCAGGGCTACGCGGGCCCCGGCCGCGACCAGGGCCGCAGCGTGCTCGCGGCCCAACAGGCCGGCCGCGCCGGTCAACACGACAACCCGGCCGTCCAGCCGCAGGCTGTTGGCGCTCACGAGCGCGACTCCGCGGCGGCGGCGAGGGCGCTTACCACTCGCTGGCGACTGTCATCGTCAATCCCGACCGTGCCTGGCAACGCCAGCGAGCGCCGCTGGATCTCCACGCTGTGGTCGCAGTGGAAGGCCTGGCAGCCGCGGAACGGCGCCTGCCGCGACAGCGGCGTCCACAGCGGACGGGTTTCGACACGGGCGGCATCGAGCAGAGCCGCGACCTCGGGCCGCGATCGACCGAAGCCATCTTCGATCAGCACCGTGTATTGCCACCACGAACTGCGGGCCCACGGCGCCTCGCGCGGCAGGGTCAGCGGCAGCGCGGCGAGATGCTGCTGGTAGTAGTCGGCGGTACGCTGCTTGCTGGCCAGCCGTTCGTGCAGGTTTTCAACTTGAGCCACGCCGACGGCGGCCTGGATGTTCGTGAGGCGATAGTTGAAGCCGACGGCGCCATGGATGAACTCCACGTCGTCATCCTTGGCGGTCGTCGCCAGGTAGCGGACGCGTTCGGCGATGCGGTCGTCATCGGTGAGCACCGCACCGCCGCCACCGCTCGTCACCAGCTTGTTGCCGTTGAAGCTGAGCACCGCGAGCTCTCCCCACGCGGGCGCCGGCCGGTCGCGGTAGCCGGCGCCAAGCGCTTCGGCGGCATCGACCACCACGCGCAGATTGTGTTGCCGCGCCAGCGCGATCATCGGCTCGATGTCGACCGGATGCCCAAGGATGTGCACCGGCACGAGTGCCTTCACCCGCCGGCCGGTGGCGCGATTGCGCAGGGTGCCGCCCTGCGACGTGCAGCAGGTCGTGATGAAGGCCGCCAGCTTGTCGACGTCCATCTGCCAGTAGATCGGCTCGGCATCGATCAGCACCGGCCACGCCCCGCAGTACCTGATGGCGTTGGCCGAGGCCACGAAGGTCAGGTCCGAGACCAGCACTTCGTCGTCAGGCTCGACGCCCGCGACCAGCAAGGCGACATGCAAGGCCGCGGTGCCGGTGGCGCAGGCGATGGCGTGACGCCGGCCCGTCAAGGCCGCCAGCCGTGTCTCGAAACGCTCGACGAACGGCCCACGCGACGAGACCCAGTTGGTCTCGACGCACTCGGCGAGATAGCGGGCCTCGTTACCGAGCATGGCCGGCGCCGACAGCGGAATTCTCGCGCCGGCACTGGCGCCGGTTACCTTGACACTCACTCCGCCTCCTCCATATACTCGCTACGCTTCATCGCGCACCAAGCCTTCCGCGCATATGTCCCCTTACACCAAGATACCCTGCAACCTCTGCGGCGCCGACGATGCTGTGCCGCTCGAGAGGCGGGCGCGCTGGGGCGAGCAGATGCACAACGTGATCTGCCGGCGCTGCGGCCTGGTCTACGCAAGCCCGCGTCTCGATCGGGAGACGCTGGACGAGTTCTACCGCCGCCGGGTGTATCCACAGTTTCTCGGTGCCGACGGCCGCTTCACCGACCGGCTGATCAACGCCGCCACCGCCGAAGCGGCGGTCACGTTTCGCTACTTCGCTAACGGGCTGGAGCTGCGGGACCGGTCCGTGCTTGAAATCGGTTGCGGGCTGGGACATTTCCTGGCGCTGTGCCGCGACGCCGGGGCGCGCGTCCAGGGGGTCGAACTCGATGGCCTCTACGCCGACTACGCCGAGCGGGAACATGGCCTGCCGATCATTCGCAAGCACATCGAACATGTCCAGTTCGAACACCCCTTCGACGTCATCGCGATGTTTCATGTCGTCGAACATCTCGAAGATCCCGTGGCACTGCTGGCCGAGGCGCGCCGCCTGCTCGCGCCGGATGGCCGGCTGCTGATCGAGGTGCCGAACCTGACCGGCCCCTGGCGCGTGCCGCCCGCGGAGTTCTTCCGGGTCGAGCACCTCTTCAACTTCACCTTCGAGACGCTGTCGCAGATGCTGCGCCGCGCCGGTTTCGCGGTCGAGGCCCACGCGCACAACCACGACCCGTACCTGGTCCGCGTGGTCGCGCGCGCCGCGGAGGCCGCTTCCAGTCCGGACCTGGCCGCCTTGGCCGGGGAGCGCGATCGGGTGGAGCGGCATCTGTTCAAATGGCGCTGGCGGGCGCGGCTGTTTCAACCGTGGTACGCCGGACGCCGATGGCTGCGCGGCGCATCCCGTCCCGCGCCGCCGCCATGATCGCCGCGGCGGTACGCTCGGCACTGCGGCCATCGTCGAACCCGGCAATCAGCCGGGCAATACGCTGCCGCCCCTCCGATTCCAAAGAACGGTCGAGCAGGTAACGATCGATCGCGGCGCGCAAGTCCTCGGGCGACTGCACGATCACGGTGGCCCCGGCGTCGATCACGTACCGGTAGTGATCCATCTCGAAGAAGCGCATCGGCAGGTTGAAATAGGTCTTCGCATGCGTGTATCCGTAGCCGATGCAGACCGACGGCGTGTCGAAGAATGCGGCGTCTACCACGATCGTGGACGAGACGTTGATCATCACGTCGCTGTGCATCAGGGTTTCGTAAAGGTGCTTGAGGTCGTCGCGATGCATGTCCATCCACTGCCCCGGCAACAGCCGGCCGGGTAGATCGAAGAACACGCCGGGTAACTTCCGCACCTCGTCGTAGCGGGACAGATCGTCCTGCGGATGGGGCCGGACCAGCAGCTGGCAGGGCACCGCCAGCTGATTGCCAGTCACCCACCGGTGAATTTCCTGCACGTAGTGGGGCGCATCGGGGGCGATGATCGGATCCTCGCCGGCGTAGGTGATCAGCCGCTTGGCCGGATCGAGACCGAGCTTCGAGAAAAACGACGCCCGGTCGATGAACTCGTGCCGCTGGGAAAACAGCATGTCGTGGTGCGGAGCACCGGTCACCGACACGGCGTCGGCCGCGAAGCCGTGGAGCCGGGTCGCTTCCGCGTGGAGCAGGTCGTTCCAGACCAGCAGCCGTTCGAGCCGTGGCAGCAACGGTCCCTTGTTGGTCAGGTTGTCCCAACTGGCCACGGCGCCGACGGTGGCGATCCCGAGCTGCCGCGCCGCGCGCATCAACGGGATCTCGTCGCAAAAAAACAGCCGGCTGAACACCGCCACGTCCGGCTGCTCGCGGTGCAGCATCTCCAGGTAGGCCGGTAGTGCGGGCTCGCGCGTGTAGAGGCGCTCGAGCACGGGCGCCAGCCACGTCAGGCGGCGCAAGACATGGCGCGTGAAGGCACGGCGCAACGTCCCCAGCCGGGGATGATTGTCGATCCAGCGATTGAGAAACAGTTGCATGCTGGCCGAAGTCTCGCCGGCCAGGTACAGGTTGAACAGGATTCGAAAGATGAGATCTTCCCGCCGGCCCGCCTGGTACTTCGGCATCGGGTAGGCGATGACGTTGTCGCGCACGAACTCGTCCCGGAATGCGGGGTCATTCGCGAACGGGGCGACGATCACCACTCGCGCCGCGGCGGCCTTGAGCCGTGACAGCACACCGGTGCGCAACAGGTTGCGGGTCGACAGGGTATTCGGAATCGAGAGCAGAACCACCGGGCCGGTGTGCGGCTGAGTCATCGGCGGACCTTCCACACGCGCCGCAGCATGGCCGGGAGCCATACCGCCAGCACAGGCGCCGCATAGGCCATGTGGATCACGACATAAGGCAGGCGGAAGCGGTGCAGGGTGCCGCCATTCATGGTGACGGTCCCGATGATTACGTAAGCCGCGCCGGTGAAGAGCAGGAGGTAGATCGTGGCAAGCCTCGCCTCTTCAGTTCTGAACAGCGCCTGCTTCAGGCCAAGGCACATCGTCACGAACAGCAGGTAGTAGACCACCATCTCGCCCGCCACGACCGGCCCCATCCGGGAGGCGCCGTTGTCGGCACCGAGCAGCGAGGCCGGCGTTGGAACCAGGATGGCCGCGGCCAGCGCGGCTGGGAGGTTGGCCACGAAATCGCTCGCGCCCGTGAGGGGAGGGCCATCGAGCATCGTCCCCACGCTGATACCGTCTCGCCGCAGCTCCTCGTTTTGCCGGAGGTACCCATTGCGCGACGACAGGATGGGTGCGAGCAGCCGATCCAGCACGGCCTGAGGCGGCGGCATCTTGAGGGGCTCCGGTGCCCCAGACTGTCCGAGTGGTTGCTGAGGCGCCCGAGCAGCCGGGGTAGACGAGGCAGCCGAGGAAGCAGGGGCAGCCGAGGCAGCCGGGGCAGCCGGGGCAGCCGGGGCAGCCGAGGCAGCCGGGGCAGCCGGGGCAGCCGGGGCAGCCGGGCGGGCTGGTCTTCTCCAAGGCTCAGGCGATGGCGGTCCCAGCTTCGTTGGGCGCCCTTCTGACGGGGCCGATGGGATCTCCGGGGGCACGGGCCGCACCCAGACCCAGTCGTAGGCCACCAGCATGACCGCCGCCATGACGGCGACTCGAGCAGCCCTGGCGGGCCAGGCGCGGGCGCGGAGGTCGGCGACCAGGAGGACCGCCGCCTGCACGATGGCCACCACGTAGGCGATGCGGGCGAACTGGGGCAGGTCGACCAGCAGGATGGCGAAGCCGGCGAGCCCACACAGCAGCGGGAGGTAGACGCGGCCGCGACCCATGGCAAGCACCGTGCCGGCCATCAGCAGGTGCAGTCCGGCGGTCGTCGCAACCCACCGAAGGGTCTGGGTCTCGTACAGAAGAAACACCGGCCAGCTGGCCGCGAGCCAGGCGGCCCACAATCCGGCGCGGTCGTCGAAGAGGCGCCGGCCGATCAGGAACACGCTCAGCACGCTGGCCATGTAGAAGGTGACGTTGAACACTCCACCGGCCAGCCGGGAGTCGTCGGACAAGTAGAAGATCAGCCCGAGCAGCTTCGAGTAGTGGAAGATCTGCCAGTCGACGTAGGCCACGATCGAGCCGTTCCTGAGTCCGTCGGCGACGTGGCGGGCCTGCACCTGGTAGGTGACGGCATCGCTCGCGAACCTGGGCACCTCGTCGAAGTAGAGACCTGACGGCAACAGGCTCCAGGCATTCCCGGCCCACAAAAGCGCGGTCACTCCCCAGAAGAGCAGCACCATGGCCCTGAAGTGCGCGCGATTCGCACGAAGGACGCGATGGCTCGACCACAACACTTCGAAACCCGCCGTCAGCACCATGACCAGAATGAACGTCTTCATGAGGTTGCCAGGCGGACGCGCCCGAAAGCGGCCATCCTCGTGAACGCCGCGCGCACCTCGTGCCACGCGACGCAGCGAATCAACAGCAGGCCCGGGACGTAGGCGGCCAGCAGGGCGGCCCTCAGAAACATGCCACCGCGGTCGACCGGGATCGCGGTACCGGCCAACACCACCACTGCGCCCCATGCCGCCGCGGAAAGCACCGCGCGCCAGGGATAGCGAACAGGCAACAGTCGCTGTGACACCGCCAGCATCAGCACCGTCAGGCAGCAGTACGACAGCAGCAAGGCGGCGGCGACGCCGATCACGCCCAACCGGGCGGTCAACACGATGTTGGCGACCACGGCAACGCCAAGAGTGATGGCCGAGAGTGCCGGGACCCAGACCGTCTTTCGCCGGTACCACACCGCGATATACGGAAACGCATAGAAACCTTTAACGACCATGGCCGCCACGAGCCACGGCACGAACCGGGCGGCGCCCGCGTAGGACGGCGCCATGAAGATCCACACTACCGCCGGCGCAAACAGCGACAGCACCACGAAGCACGACACCAGGCCGACCGACGCCAATCGGATGATCACGGGGACGTCCCGTTCGAGAAAGCCCGGCGTGGCGGCCTCCTTGAAGAACACCGGCCGCCAGGCATTGATGAAGACGTCCGACGCCAGGCGCATGACCTCGGCTATCCGCATCGCCAGGTAATAGAGTCCGATCTGATCGAGGGTGCCGAACCGCTCCAAGACGACCCGGTCCATCAGGCGAAAGCCGTACGATAGCAGGTTGTTCGGCACGGTCGGGCCGCCGACGGCGATGGCCTGCCGCACCACCGCGAACTCGAAGGCCGGCCACACCTCGCGCCGCACGACCAGCAGGCTGACCACTGCGAACACGGCGGCCGTCAGCACGTTCGCCCACATGAAGCCGGCGACACCCGAAGTCCACGCCACGACCAGCAGCACGCGCAGCGCAATCGATACCAGGATGCGGACGGTCGACAACAGGCTGTAGTAGCCGGCGCGTTCCTGCATTTGCAGCATGGCGCCGGCCATGGCCCAGTACGGCTCGAACAGGGTGGCGGCAATCACCAGCGGCACGAATGGCCAGAACGGCACCGACGGCAACAGCCAGGCCAGCGAGCGCTCGAGGGCCACCCACGCCACCGCCCCCAGCACCAGGTTGGCTGCGGTGACCGCGACGAAGAGCGTGCCGAGGGCCCGGCGGCGTTCGTCGCCGGGACGATGATCGACGAACAGAAACGACACGAACGCCGGCATGCCCAGCGAGAAGACCGAGCCCATCAGCAGCGCCACCACTTCCAGCAGCGCGATCAACCCGAACTCGGCCGGCGCCAGGTAGCGCGTGTAGACCGGCAGGAGCAACAGGCCCGTGCCCGGCCCGACGACCGAGGCGAGTGCGTACGCACCCGACTGGCGGCCGAGCCGTCCCATCAGGCGGCCGAGTCCGCCACTCGCTGTTGTCCGCTGTTGATCCGCTGTCATGACACCCTTGCGGGCAACTGCAGTCGCAGGTGACTCCTCAGTGTTCCCGGTGCTCGACGGGCTCCGACAGCGGCAACGGCGAAAGGGTCATGATCTCGCCTTCCCACGGACGTTCGATTTCCTGACGCCGAACGACCGTGAATCCAGACTGGCAAACGACGGAGACCACGTCGTCGATCTTGTCCCAGATAATCGCCTCGAAGTGACCGGCCGCGTAGCCTTCAGTCTCACCGTTCACGATCTCGAGCACCAGTTGTCCGTCTGGCTTCAGGACCCGTCGGCACTCGGCCATCATCTTCGGTATGTCGAAGGCATGATCGAGTGCGTTGCAGAACAGCAGATCGACCGAGCCCGCGGCGAATTGCAGATCGTGGAAATCCCCCGTGAGCACGTACTTGTTCGAACTCCCTGGATTGAGGTCGACGCCCACGGCGAAGCACCCCAGCCGGATGAACGCCCGAACTTCGCCACCGAGTCGGGCGGCCAGACACAGCACCGTCAGCCCGGGCCTGACAACCTCCAAGCCCTGCAACCGCTTGGCTAGAATCTCGGGGTACTCCTGTTCATGCGCGAGGAGCCATTCAGACGGATTGGCGTCGAGTTTCTGTTTCTGGTGGGCGACGTACTCGGCATAGCTGCCGTACGCGCGCCGGCGAACGGCGTCCGAGCGGGTCCAGGGATGGGCTCGACGGTCCCGCCAGAGGGTGAGCGCGCGACGCGGGTGGAGAAGATGGCCGATCAGCGAGCGGAAAGTTGGCACCCTGGAAATCCTCTAAGTAAGGGAGTGTCTGACCACATGCCCAGGCTCTGACTGCCACGGCGAGGGGCCGGATCAGGCTGCATCGTTGGCCGCACTCAGTTCTTCGACGAGTTGCATGACGTGAGCGGTGGCGCCGCTCGGAATTCCGAGCAGGCCACGGCGCTGTTCGAGATCAAACGGCGAGATGATGCGGGCGGCGCGCAGGGCCGAGGCGAGCTGCTCTGCATCGTGCGTGTCAAAGACCGCGCCGCATACATTCGCACCGGGTGCGTCCCTCCTCGTCGCCTGCGGCCGGATGGCGACGGTAGGGCGCCCGGCCAGCAGCGATTCTGTCAATGCTGCCGAAAAGCACGACGCCACGATGTCGGCTGCCGCGTACAATTCGGCGGGATCGTAGTCATGCACGAGCATGGCCCTCTCGGGGCAACGCGAGGCCAGCAACACGGCGTCTTCCCTCGGGTGCACCGCAACCACCAGACAGGTCGCCTGCGGCAGCACACTTTCAAGGAGCGCGATTGCATCGTATTGGTCGTAGCCAAGCTCCGGGCCGAACTGCTGCGCCAGCGGTTGGCTGGCGAAGACTACTACCTCGCGGCCCGGAGGCACACCCAGCACCCGTCGCGCCGAGGATTGCACAGCGACGTCGATCGGCGCCATTCTCTCGAACTCATCGAGGCCCGGCTGGCCGGTCACGACGAGCCTGCCGCGAAAGAACCCGGCGTCGGCGATCGCCCTGCGGGCCTCGTCGTTCATCACGGCGATCAGGTCGGGCAGCGCACGGGCGCCCATCGTGCCCATCAACCGCTCCTCGTAACTGCCCCAGTTGTCGAGCACTGCGCAGCTCGGTATACCGAAGACCCGAGCCGCGGCAATCAGATGCTTCTCGGGCGTGTCTCCCTCCGAGACTCCGGTGAGGGCCACCGCATCGCGATGTCCATCGAGCAGGGACGCCGCCTGCGCAGCGCTGGTCAATACCCGAAGCCGTTCGACGCCGGCTCTTCTCGCGATGGGTGCCGACGTTGCTGACGTGGCCATCACGCCCGTCCAGCCCCGCCGCCCGGCTTCGACGACGACCGGCGCCACGGCGCGCGCCGCGCCGGGATGCCATGCAATGGCAATCAACTCGGAGCACATGTCAGTGGCAATCCGAGAAACCGGCGGAGGCTGAGGTGAACCCGCGGTGTCGACGGGCCGCCATCGTCGGCGCCGAACTGGCGGGTTCCATCGCCGCACGAGGCGAACCGTGAGGGTAGTGCGCCCGGCCATCCCGCGGCGCGCAAGTCGTCGAAGACCGCTTCGAGCTCCGGACGCGTTCGAAGCGCCACCGACACGTCCAGCAGTTGCCTCTGATAGTCCAGCGGGATGCCATCGGCCTCCCGGATAATGACGCGCGGCCGGTCGTGAAAGACCGCGAAGAACGCCGGCGTCGAGGTGCCGAGACTGATGACCAGCTGGGCGGCGTGCACGATCTGGTGGATGTCGCCGTCCTTGATGATCCGGACGCGAGGATGGTCGGCCACGTCCTCGAACGCGCGTGCGTCTTCGATCGGGTGCAGCTTTACCAGCAGCACTGCCTCGGGGAGGCGGTCGAGGAAGGCCCGCACCACGAACGCCTGGTACTCGCGCTCGTGCACGGGATCGTCCTGGCAGAACTTCTCGAGGCTTTTCGACACGTAAACCGCCAGGGGCACGTCGGGCGCAACATGCCACTGCGCACGAAGTGCGGCTTCGTTCGATGGCTGCGCCGACTGGGTCACACGGGCCTGCAGGTAGTCGAGCAACGGCGCACCCGTGATCTCAATTCGGTCGGATGCCATGTGCTCGCGGTAGATCGCTGCCTGAGCGGCATTGATCGCAAAGACGCGGTCGGCGCCGGCGGCCTGTCTGGACGACTTGAACACCACCCCGGGGAGTCCGGCGGCCGCCTGGAGGACGCGGCGGAGCACCAGCCGGCCGAGCCCGTCGGCGCCGCGCTGTCGAAGCAGGCGAAGGTTCTCGCCCCGGATGTGCGCCCGGAGATTGGGCGCCAGGAAGACCGACTGCAGTTGGACAACGCGCTTGCCCTGATTGCGCGCCAGGCGCACCCACGGCAGCATCTCTCTCGACGTAGTCGAAATCACCACGAGGCAGTCGGGTTTGAACGACTCAAAGAAGCGGTCGATCGCCTGCCGCCGCACCCGCGCATCGCGGTACAGCTCGCCGAGGCTGTTGATCCCCGTGCCCGACCGCGGCGCGGTGAAGAACGGATACGCGACGACCTGATCCGGCGCTAGGCCTGCCGGGATCGCGCCGCCTTCAGGCCCAACCAGCGCCACCGCCACATCGGCATCGGCCGCCAGGGCCGACATCAGGCTGGCGTTGCAGTCGATCCAGTCGGCGCGCGGCAATACGAACGCGACCCGCGCGCGATGCGGCTCAGGGGATACGGGCAAGGGACCCTTCATCCTCGGCCACCGGAAACGTCACTGGCATGCGAGTGCGATCGGACACGTGAACAGCCGCCACCATCTCGAGCGCGGCCACGCCATCGGCGCCGCTGCAGGCCGGCACACCGTCACCCATGGTGTCCTCGATCATCGCGGTCGTGATGGCGACGAGGTCGATCGGGCCGCCGAACCGAAGGTCGATCGGAACGGTTGGTGTTTGGTACAGCGACAGCGGTTGACTGCGGCCGGCCGCGTCGCGCGCCATGGCCCGCACCTCGGCGAGGCGTTCATCGACCCGGATGGCGCCATAGCGGCAGCCGAACTCCACAATCAGGCTGGTCGAGAAGTCGTTGCAGAAGTCGAAGGTCGCCCGCCGATCACCGGCAAACCAGAACGTGCCGTGCGCCCCGGGATCGTGGTACTGGGGACCGCGGGGATTGGGCGGGGTCGCCGCCTCGAGCCGGCCCATCGCCGCCTCGACATCGCCCAGAAACCAGCGCATGAGGTCGAAGGCATGCGAACCGATGTTGGCGAGACCGGCCGCTCCGCAGGTGACGCGCATGAAACGCAGATCGCCGAAGCGATCGGCGGCGATCGCATCGCGCACCGCCAGGTACGCCGGCAGCAGACGCCGCGGGTGGTTGATCAGCAGGCGCGCACCGGCACGGCGGCACGCCTCGTCCATGGCCCGCGCGGCCGGCAACGATGCGGCCATCGGCTTCTCGCACAGGATTCGAGGAACTCCGGCTGCCGCTGCAGCCAGCACGCCGGCTTCGTGCCCGGGCGAGGTGGTCGCAATGGTCACGAGATCGAGGCGATGGCGCCCGAGCAGTGTCGGCCAATCGGTATACGCGGCAGCCGCGGGCACCGCCGCCTGTGCCGCCGCGAGCGCTGTTTCGCTGGCATCGGCGACTGCGACCACCTCCAGTCCGGCGTTTGCCAGCGCGGTAATGTGGCGCAGGCCCATTCGCCCGACACCGAGCACTGCTGCCGTACGCGGTGGTTGCCCCATCAGCGGACGCCCCCGGCCAGCCAGTCGGCCAGTTCCATGGAGCGCGCGGCCTCGGCGAGGTCCGGGGCCGGCGCCGGGGCGGCGCCCGTCCGCAAGGTCTCGACGAAGGCCTCGAGCTGCCGGTAGAAGCCCGGCTTGAAGCGCACGTCGATCTCGTCCACCGCGATCGCGCTTTCCTGCCCATCGGCGTGACGCAAGACACCGCTTTCGAACGGCGTGAGCGTGGCCGTGACCCCGCGTCCATAGAGCGCCGCCGACCACCGACCCGGGCTGCCCCAGTGCGCGGTGTACTGCCCGCTGGCGCCTGACTCGAACTCGACGAGCGCCGCGAGGCTGGTCTCGGTCACCTGGGGATCGGCCCGGCCCACCCGGTATCGGGCGCGCACGTTGCCGCCCAGATGGCGGAACAGGTCGATGGCGTGCAAGCTGTTGGCGGCGATCCAGTGTCGGAGCAAATCCTCAGAGCGTCCCGCCGCACGAGCCCTCGCAATGGCTTCCGGCGCCTCGATGCGGATGCCAAACAGCGCGCCGCTCCGCTCGACAGCGTCGCGGGCGGCACCAACCACCGAGTAGAACCGCCGGTTGAGGCCGACCTGATTGGGTACCCGACGACGCTCGGCCAGCTCCGCCAGCGCTTCGGCTTCGCGCAGCGTCAACCCTGGCGGTTTCTCGAGGAATGTCGGGAGGCCGCGCTCGAGGGCCGCGGTGGTCACCTCGAAGATCGCGTCTGGCGCCACCAGCACCAGCACCCCGTCCAGTGGATGCGCGAACAGCGCGGCGGCCTGATCGAACTGGTGAGGCACGCCGTACTGGCGGGCCAGCGCCTCGCGGGGTTCAGCGCGCCGGCTGCACAGCGCCGCGATCGTCACGCCTTGCAGTGCAACGAGCACGTCCAGGTGTTTCGACGCGATCGGGCCCAAGCCGACGACGCCTAGGGAAATCATGAGGTCACCATTCGCGCACGTCCCGCGCGCGCCGGCGCACGTAGAGCGCCTCGGCGATCTCGAACTCGAGCTCGGTGTCGATGTCGATGCACTCCTCGGCCGCCATCGGGTACAAATGCGGGTCGTCAGCGGTCAGCGACCAGATGCGGCCTTCGTCAATGACGCGCTGCTTGTCCCAGCAGAACACGGCGTGCGAGGCTTTCCACAAGGTCGGCAGGTCCTTCGAATTGATGGAACCCGCGTCGATCGGCGTCAGCAGCTGGGTGCGATCGGCCGAGAAGATCCAGCCGGGCAGCGGATGGGCGCCAATCATCGAGGGATCCAGCCGCGTCCGGTAGTGGCGGATCGCGGCGTCGTAGGTGTCGACCTTCACGAACGGAAAACAGCTGTTCACGGTCGCGATGTAGCGCTCCGGAATCTGGTCGAGAAAGTCATAGATGGTCTTGAGGTCCTCGCCGAAGGCCGAGGCCCGTGAGCGCTGGATCCAGGTAAAGCCTGAGTAGCGGTCGGCGACCTCCTTGACCTCGTCTTCGTAGGCCGCGACGTAGAAATTCGAGAACTCGCGGCTCTTGAGGAAGCGCTGCAGCGCATGCTCGAACAGCGTGGTGTCGCCGAACGGCCGCAGGTTCTTCCGCGGGCAGCGGGTGCTGCTCAGGCGGACCGGCAGCAGCCCCGCGACGGCAGTGGTCGAGGTCATCGCTTGGTCGCCACCAGCACGAAATCAGACGCCTGCGAGCGGATGATCGGCAACGAGCAGGCCACGCGATCCCACTCTTGCAGGCGTTTCGCCGAGCCCACCAGGTCGGCCAGCGGCGACGGCATCAGGCCATTCAGCATCACGCGCATGTCCTCGAAACCAATCTTCTGCAGAAGCCGGCGGCAGGCCAGCGGCGTCAGCAGGCGCTCTTCGGCAATCAGGATCTCCTTGCCGTTCAGCGGGTCGATGTCCTTGTAGTAGACCTTCAGGCCGCGCGTGTTGATGGCCTTGAGACGCTCATAGAGCGACCAGCCGTTCTGGTTGATCACGAAGAAACGCCCGCCCGGCTTCAGCACCCGATGCACTTCGCGGAACAGTCCGTCGGTCGGGTGGATGTGCTCGATCGACTCGTTCGACCACACCGAATCAAACGAACCGTCGGCGAACGACAGGTTGGCGGCATTCATCTTCTGCGGCTTGGCGATGGCGTCGGCATCCAGGCCCAGGCGCTCGCTGAGCCAGGCAATTCTCACCGCGCCGGTTTCGAGTGACATCGGGTCCATGTCGATGCCGGTAATGCGGACCCCGGTCGCCAGGTGCAGGATCACGGAGTCGGTGCCGAGGCCGCAGCCCACGTCGAGCATGCGCCCACCCTGCTGCATGAGCGGAATGGTCGACAGGAAGCGCCAGCGCCGCTTCTCACGGCTCCACAGGTGCCGCGGCGTGTCGGTGATCTCGAACTCGACCCGCTCCACCCATTCCAGCAACTCGGTCCAGGTGGGACGCCGGCCGCCAAACGACCGGTCCCATTCCGGTTCGAGCGATCGCAGCCGGGCGGCAATCTGCCCCACCTTCTCCGCCACCGAGAGTTCCGACTTCTTGCGTAAGGCTTTGTAGAAATTCATATATTTTTTGGGGTCCTGGAAAAATGGCTAGATGTGATACTCGCCGGCACGGACGCCGGTGACGCGCGGACGCAACCAGTCAAGGGTTCGGTTCAGTCCTTCCGCAAACCCGCTCTCGGGTGCCCAACCGGTCAACTCGCGCACGCGGGTGGCGTCACCCAGCAGGCGATCGACTTCACTGCCCTGCTTCCGCACACGACCGTCGTCGGTATCGAGCAACGGGCGCCGGCCGACCAGCTGGCACACCATCTCGAAGACTTCGCCGACCGAGTGTTCCTCGCCGGTGGCCAGGTTCAACACCTGGCCTTCGGCGCCGGCGCAGTCGCCGACCGCCAGGAAGCCGCGCACGGTGTCAGCCACGAAATTGAAGTCCCGGGTCGGCGTCATGTTGCCGAGCCGCACCACGTCCCTGGTCAGGCACTGCGCGATGATGGTCGGGATGACCGCGCGCAACGACTGGCGCGGGCCAAAGGTGTTGAACGGCCGGACCGTCGCCACCCGCAGGCCGAACGAGCGGTGATAGCTCTCGGCCAGCTTGTCGGCGGCAGTCTTGCTCGCGGCAAACGGCGGCTGCGCCTGCAGTGGATGGTCCTCGGCAATCGGCACCGTCAACGCCGTGCCGTAGCACTGCTGGTCGACGTGTGGACCATCCGCTCGAGCCCGTCGCCCAGGCCGCGTGCCGCGTCGAGCACGTTCTGGGTCCCCGCGACGTTGGTCTGCACGTAGGCGCCAGGGCTTTCGTACGAGTACGGAATTCCGATCAGCGCCGCGAGATGATAGATGCGGCTGCAGCCCTCGGCGGCCCGCCGCACGATGTCGGCGTCGCGAATGTCGCCGTGGATGAACTCGACTGAGCCAGCCACGCCGGCAGGCAGCGACTCCAACCACCCGCGCGACCCCGTCGAGGTGTACCGCAGCAGCGCCCGCACCTGCCAGCCGCCCGCCACCAGCGCTTCGACCAGGTGGCTGCCAATGAACCCGCCACCGCCTGTCACGAGCACGCGCTTCATGCCTGGATGCCTCCCTGTTTGCTTCTGAGTGGAACGGCCGGCACGCCGGCGACGCGGCCCCGGTCGGCCACCGCCCGAATGACGACGCTGCCGGCACCGACCATGGCCCACGCACCGACCGGCACGCCGGGCACGACCACCGCACCGGCGCCGACAAAGGCCCCGGCGCCGACGACGACCCCGGCGCACACGGTGGCGCCAGGCGCGACGTGCGCGTGGTCGCCGACCACGCAGTCGTGCTCGACGGTGGCGTTGCTGTTCACGATCACGTTTGCTCCGAGCGTGGTCCCGGCGTTCACCACCGCGCCGGCCAGGCACTGCAGGCCGCGGCCGCGGACCACCGACGCTGCCACCGTCGCACGTGGATGAATCACGTCAACGAACTCGAAACCCGCCGCGCGCCACGCCTCGAAGACCGGCTGGCGGACATCGTTGCCATTGGCGCCGGCCACGCCGAGAATGGCCCGGCGAATACCGCGCTCGAACAGCCGGAACCGTTCCTCGTCTGTGCCCAGGTAAGCGACGCCCAACTCGGACAGCCGTCCTGGCGTGGGCGCCACATAGCCGGCCAGCGGTAACCCCGCGGGCCCACCCAGGGCATCCAGCAGCACACCGGCGTGGCCGCCACCGCCGACGAAGACCACGCGGTCCATCGCACTGTCAGCCACGCGGATCCTCGATGTCGGCGAATCGCTTGCGCAGTAGTGGCGGGCCCAGTCGCACCTGCGCCAGGCGCCGGGCAATGCGGACACCGGCGCGACCCTTCTTCAGTGGGTTGCGAAGGCCGGCCAGGCTCGCCCTGAAGGTGGGGCTCAACGCACGCCGCACGGCCTTGGCGATCGCTCGCGTGTCCGGCGCCACGTCGATCACGTTCGCCGGACGCAGACGACCGCGCTGGCGGTCGCCGACGTTGACGACCGGCAGCCGGAACGACGGCGCTTCAATGAGCCCGCTCGACGAGTTGCCGACCATGGCGCCGAGGTGACGCATGATGCTGAAGTAGTTCTGCTGGCCGAGGTTGGCGACCATGACCCGGTTCGGCGCGGCGGCAAACTGCGACAACCGCCGGGCCACGCCGTCGCGCCGCGGATCGGCGTTGGGGGCCGTAATCAGCACCGGGGCACCAACTTCGTCCAGGGCCGTGAGCAGCGCGTCCAGGTCTGCCAGGGTCGCCGCGCCGCGCAGGGTTTCCGGATGGTAAGTCAGCAACACCGTGCCGCGATCGATCGGCACACCCAGTTGCGCAGACAGCACCTTGGCCGGCGTCGGCGTGAAGCCGTCGAGCGCATCAAGGGCCGGCGCCCCGGACACCATCACGCGCCACGGTTCCTCTCCGAGCTGCCGCACGCGCGCAGCGTACGGTTCGGCCGAGACGAAATGCAGGTGGCTCAACTTCGTCAGCGCGTGCCGAATCGACTCGTCCATCGCGCCTTCAGTGACTTCCCCGCCGTGAATGTGCGCCAGCGCGATGTCGAACGGCAGGGTCGCGGCGGCCGCGCCCAGGGTCTCGAAGCGATCGCCCAGCACCACCAGGATGTCGGGACGATGCTGCTCGAGGGCGGCCGCGAAGCGGATGGTGGTCCGGCCAAGCGACGTCGCCACCGACCGCGGATCGTCTCCCGGCAGCAGCGCCGGCACCGTGATCAGGCGTCGACCGTGACCGTCGCGGCGGATCTCACCAATCGTGTGGCCGAAACGCTTCGACAAGTGCATGCCGGTCGCGAAGATCTGCACCGACACGCTGGGCTCGGCCAGCAGCGCCGCGATCACGGGCCGCAACAGGCCGTAGTCGGACCGCCCCGTCGTCACCACGCCGATGCGGCGGCGTGCGGTCATCGCGTGAGGTCGCGCCATTGCAGGGGGTGGTCCGCCCGAATCAGCCGGGTGGTGCGTCGGCCGATCACGGCGTCGACGTCAGCGGCGGGAATGCCGGTTTCGGGGCGCTTCATCACGAGATGCTTCCGCCGGATTGTCGTGCCGGCCGGAATCTCGACGGCCGCGACGCAACTGCGGCGGACGTGCCGGACGTTCGCGCGTTCGGAAGGCATGCATCGCTTCTCGCCGTCGCCGAGCGAGGTCTCGACCTCGCGCACCAGGTTGACCATCGCCGCGAAGCCCGCCGGATCGAGCGACGAAGCGTGGTCGGGACCGTCCATGGTGGTATCGAGCGTGAGGTGCTTCTCGATCGACGCGGCCCCGAGCGCCACGGCCGCCGCCGCCGCGGCAATGCCCTGCGTGTGATCGGACAGGCCGATCGGGACCCGGTAACGACCCGCCATCCCGGGAATGACGCGCACGTTCATGTCGGGCGGCGGCGCGGGGTACGCGCTGACGCAGTGGAACAGCACTAGTTGACGACAGCCGGCACGCCGGCAGGTCTGGCTCGCCGTGTCGACTTCTTCAGTCGTCGACATACCGGTCGAGAGCAGCACCGGCAGTCCGGTCCGGCTCGCGGCCCGGAGCAGCGGCAGGTTGGTGACCTCGCCTGACCCCAGCTTGATGGCCCGGACGCCCGCGGCCACCGTGGTCTCGAGGCTGGCGTGATCAAAGGGCGTGACCAGGAATTCGAGGCCACGCGACGCGGCCAGGGCCGCCAGCTGCGACCAGGCGCGCGGCGGCAGCGTCAGGCGTCGCAGCATCTCGAGCTGGCTCGAGGTGCCGGCCTCCCGCTGGTAAGGTGCTCGCTCGGCGCCGGCGGTGACGAGTTGTTCCGGATCGAAGGCCTGGAACTTTACGGCGTCTGCCCCGCACCGGGCGGCGGCGTTGACCAGCCGGCGGGCCAGGTCGAGCCGCCCGTTGTGGTTGACACCAGCCTCGGCGATCACGAAGCAGCGCGGTCCGCCGATCGCATGCTTACCCACCCGCACCTGAACCGGTCGACGTGCCATTACCAGCCGTTCCTTGCAGCGATCAGCTCGCCGATCGCGAAATCGAGTTCGGTGTCGATGTCGAGCGACTCGTCCTCGGTCATCACGAGCGCGCGCGTGCCGGCGCCGAGAATGCGGCCTTCCTCCAGCAGCGTCTTGCGGGAGGTGACGTAGACTGCGCCATTCAGGCGGAACACGTCGGGCAGTGCCTGGCGCTGGGGGTGGCGATGGGGCTCTCCGAGCAGCGGGAGGAACAGGTCGCCGTCTATTCGCCCCATCCAGTACGGGCTGTGCTCGGCCCGGCAGACGGAAATCACGCTGGGTGCGCCCGTCTCGCGCCACAGTCGTATGGCGGCATCAATGTGCTCGGGCCTGCGGAAGGGCGAGGTCGGTTGCAGCGTGACGATGGCGTCAATCTGCACTTGTAGCTCGTGCTCGATCCACATGGCGGCATGTCGCAGCACTTCAAGGGTGGTCGAGGTATCGCCAGCGAACTCGGCCGGCCGCCGGAACGGCACTTCGGCGCCTGCCTCCCGGCTCACCGCGGCAATCCTGTCATCGTCGGTCGACACGAGCAGCCGATCGAGTCCACGCGAGGCTCTCGCCACTTTGATAGTGCGGCTGATGAGGGGCTGGCCAAGAAAGGGCCGCACGTTCTTGCCGGGCACGCCCTTGCTGCCGCCACGAGCGGGCACCACGCCGCAGATCACTCGCCGACTCTCATGAAGGCTTCAATGGTATCGCTCATCCGTCAGGTTCGCCCCGTTAGAACTGGAAGTAGATGAAGTCAGATTGCACCGGGCTGGCGAGCGTGAGTACGCCGAGCAGCAAGGCCGCCGCCGCGACGGTCCCGGCGGGCATGACCCAACCTGGCTCGCGCACCTGAACGGCCGCAAGTCGGGCCCCGAGCCAGCGGCTGAAGGCCATGTGAGCCATCACGGGTGCGGAGTAGACCAGCGTCACCAGCAGGTAGTAGCCGGCGGCCAGTTGCTGCTCGTGGGTCATTGCGAATGGCGACAGCGACAACCAGTGGAAGATCCAGCCGACCTCGTGCTCGCGGAAGATCAGCCACCCGATCATCGTGAAGGCGAACATGACTGCCACCCGGGCGGTGTGGCGGACCGGCCCGCCGGCAAACGCGGCTGGTGCGATACCCAGCGCGCCCCGGTAAAGCAGCGTCAGCATGCCGTGGTACGCGCCCCAGAAGACGAAGTTCCAGGCCGCACCATGCCATAGCCCGAAGAGCACGAAGGTCGCGACCACATTGAAACCAGCGCGAACCGTGCCGGCACGGCTCCCGCCCAGCGGAATGTAGACGTAGTCCCGGATCCAGGACGAGAGCGAGATGTGCCAGCGCCGCCAGAAATCGGCCGGGCTCTCGGCCAGATACGGGTGCGCGAAATTCTCCATCAACGAGAATCCCAGCAGCCTGGCGGTGCCACGCGCCATGTCGGTGTAGGCGGAGAAGTCCGCGAAGATCTGCACGGTGAAGGCGAACACCCCGACCCAGAGCAGCGCGAACCCGGGATCGTCGATCGCGAAGATCCGGTTGGCGACAATCGCCACGTTGTCAGCCACAACGAGCTTCTTGAAAAGGCCCCACAGGCCCAGGAACAGGCCACTGCGGGCGGCCGCGACCGACAGGCGCCTCACCGACTCGATCTGCGGAAGCAGATGCGTGGCGCGCTCGATCGGTCCGGCCACCAGCTGCGGAAAGAACGCGATGAACAATGCGAAGTCGATTGGGCTGCGGCGTGCGGAAATGTCGCCTCGCTTCACGTCCACCAGGTAGCCGATCGCCTGGAAGGTGTAGAAGGAGATGCCGACCGGCAGCAGGATCTCGAGCGACGAGTTCCAGTTGCCGAGCCCGGCCGCCGCCAGCACCGCGGCGACATTGCCGACAAAGAAGTCGAAGTACTTGTAGAACCCGAGGCAGGCCAGGTTGGCCGCAATCGTGCCCCACAGCCAGGCCCGGCCGGCGCGCCCGCCGCGGGCGACCCCGAACGCGCCCCCGTATGAAATGGCGGTCTGCCCGATGAGCAGTAGCAAGTACCACGGATGGACGTAGGCGTAGAAGTAGTAGCTGGCGGCCAGCAGAAACAGGTTCTGGCCGCGCAGCGGCAGGCCCCAGTAGATCGAAAAAACGACCGTGAAGAAGACCAGGAAATCAGTGCTCTGGAAGGTCATTCACCCCTCCCAGGGTCGAGCGCGCGACTTTGAAGAAGTAGTCGGTGTAGTCAGCCAGCCGGGCCGGGGCGATATGGTCTCCTTCACCGAACCAATCGGGCGTCACCCCGGGGTGCGCGGTCATGTCCAGGTAGGTCGCGCCACGCCCTTCGAGGTGCTGTCGCAAGTCGAACAAGTAAGCGACCTCTCTGGTATCGGCCGCCACGCGCGTCCTGACTCGCACGAACACCAGGCGGAGTTGGTGCCGGTCAGCGAGGTCGAGCATCGCCGGCAGGAACGACCGTGGGAATTCTTCGGTGAACGCCGGTCGCTCGATCGAAGGCCCAGGTGCCGCCGGGCCCTTGCGCAGGTGCTGATCGGCAAACGGAAGGTTAGCCGTGGTGCGCGTGGCTTCTCTCGCAAGTCGCAATCGTTCCAGTTCTGACGGATCGAGCGGGTCCCCCCCGAGGGCACCCGCCATCAATCGCCAGCTCCCAGAGGCCAATGGCGTTGCCGCCAGGAGCCCGATGTATTCGCGAGCACGGTCACTTTCCGCGACCACCGGATAAACCAGTCGCAGCCACTCCGCGACCCGGCCGGGCACGTCACGATTGGCCGCGAGGATCCGCGCCAGTTCGGGCTCGTCGGCGTGGGACAGCGAACGCAGGTTCGACCTTTGCACTCCGTCGACCGATGAGAACGTTTCGGTGAGTTGCCGGCCTCTGAAGAAGATGAAGACGCGCTGTGGTGCAGGGCTGAGCTGCGCCGCGACGTTCTTGAGAGCCAGGTACCAATGCGGGGGCGACGACCCGCCCATGGCCACCATCCTGGCCGTGGCACCCAGCCGTTCCGACAACCGCGCGGGATCGATGCGGCTGTAGAGCATCGAATCGCCGACAAAGAACCAGGTCGCGGGCGAATCCAGCAGCCGTGGGTTCAACGTGGCGCCCGCCTGGTCAGGACGAATGAGCGCCGGAGCCGTCACTGCGATCAGCAGGGACGCTACCAGGACGACGAATGGCCGGGTGACCCTCACCTGGTTATCGCGCCGCCGCGGTTGCTATGGCTGATCGTCCTCGTCATCGCCGTTCGCGATCCGCAGGCTCTCGGGATCGCCGACATCGGTCCACGCCGTCCGCAGCGGAAAACTGCACACGGTCGAACCGCGATTGACCAGGCTGGTAATCAGGTCGGTCATGTCGTAGCGGCCGGACGGTATGGCCCGGCGCGCATTTGGCCCGACCAGGTAGATGCCGGCGTTCACATAAAACTTGAGCTTGGGCTTCTCCGACAGCTTCAGTACGCGCTCGTGATCGACCTCGACCACGCCGAACGGCACCTCGAGCTCGTGGTCTTTGACGGCCACGGTCAGATCGGCCCGGTTCATCTCGTGGAAGCGGCTCATGTCGACGAGGTCGATCTCGGAGATCACGTCGCAGTTGACGACAAACGCCGGCACGCTGCCGCGCTCGGGCACCAGCGACAGGGCGCCGCAGGTGCCCAGTGGCTGGGTCTCCTCGACGTAGCTCACCTGCACATGCCACGCCGAGCCATCGCCCAGGGCCTTGCGGATCTCGTCGCCGCGATAGCGAACCGCGACGGTGATGTCGATGATGCCAAAGCGCGCCAGGTGTTCGATCACGTGGACGATCATCGGCTTGCCGCGCACCTCGACCAGCGCCTTGGGCGTGTCGGCGGTCAGCGGCCGCAGCCGGCGCCCTTCGCCGCCGGCCATGATCACTGCGCTGTTGGTCAGGATGGTCTTCTTCAGCAGCTCGCCTTGCAACGCCACCCGCACGATCTGCCCGTCAGCATCGATAACCGGCACCTGGGTAATGCCGCGCCTCGACATCAGCCGCAGCAGCTCGGCGTCGCTGAACTCCGGCCCGGTCGTAACCGGCGTCGTGTTGATGTGCGGCGTCACGGGTGCATCGAGAGACACGCCCTGTGCCAGCAGGCGGAAGATGTTGCCGGCGGTCAGGAGCCCGGCGAATCGGGCCTGTTCGTCCACGAACAACACGATGCCGGCGTGGGTCTCGGCGAACCGCGCGACGCAGTCGCGAACCAGCGCGTCGCGGCTGACGATGAAGTGGGTAGCGTCAGACACGGATGTCAGGCCACGATGGTGCGCAGCGTTGACGCCACACGCTCGACGTCGGACTGCTCCAGTTGCAGGTGCAGCGGCAGCGACATCACGCGCTCGCTGGCGGCCCGCACCCGCGGGCAATCGGGTTGATCGCTGTACATTGGGTACACCGAGTTGTCGCGGTAGTGCACCCCCGGGTAGATCTTCGCCGCGTTGAGCCGCACCATCACATCGTCGCGCGAGTCGACCAGCACCTGGTAGAGGTGCCGCGCCGATTCACACCCCGGCCCGACCGGCACGCGCCCGATGCTCTCGATGCCGTCGAACGCCTCGTCGTACCACGCCGCCACCTGCCGGCGCTGGGCGTTGTCCGCGTCCAGGTAGCGGAGGCCGACCAGGCCGAGCGCCGCCATGATCGAGTTGCCGTGGTACTTGAAGCCCACGTGCTCGACCTGGTAATGCCACTTGTAGGCCGCGTCGCTGGCCGTCCGCGAGAAGGTGTCCTTGTCGATGCCCAGCCACGACCAGCGCCGGGCCGCGGCATCCAGCGCCGGATCGGCGCAACAGATCATCCCGCCATCGGCCATCGGCAGGTTCTTGACCGCGTGGAAACTGAAGACCGTGATGTCGCCCTCGGTGCCGACGTGCCGGCCGTCGAGCCGCGTGCCGGCCATGTGCGCGGCATCCAGGATCAGGCGAAGCCCGCGCTTGCGGCACAACGCCACCACCTCGCCAAGCCGGCCGGCGTTGCCGCCCAGCCCGACGAAGATCACCGCCCGCGTCCGCGGTGTGATCCGCGATTCGATCGACGCCGGATCGAGGCACAGGTGTTCATCCACATCGGCGAACACCGGCTGCAGCCGCTCGTACACGACCGCGTGGTTCGACGAGACGAAGGTCAGCGGCGTGGTGATGATCTCGTCGCCGTCGTTCCAACCGTCCTGTTCCTTGAGCAGCCGCACGGCCAGGTGCAGCCCCGCCGTCGCCGAACTCAGGAAGTGGGCATGCGGCAGGCCCGTGAACTGCTTCCAGGCCGTCTCGAACTCGATCGTCTTGAAACCAAGGCCGGTCCAGCCTTTCTCGAGGCACTCGCGCATCTCGTTCAAGCACTCGTCTACACGGTAGGTCGGCACGAACAACTGAATCGGCTTCATGGGGTCTCTTTGGGGGCTAGGCGGATACGAGTCGGGCAGCGCGGCGGGCCACGGCAGCGGCCAGGCGAGCGGTCAAGTCAGTGGCTGCCCGCCAGGCCTGCCGCGAGGGTCCGGGCAAGGCGCGGCGGGGGCGGTTCGGGACGGCCAGCAACTCGCGGTACCCCTGGACGAGGGTCGCGGCGTGGCGGTCCCATGTAAGTCGTGTCGCAGCAGCTTTGATGCTGGTGACCTGTCGCTCCGGCTCCTGGCACAGGCGCTCCACCAGCTCAGCAAATGGTACCACACGCCATTGGTCGCAAGCATCCACGCCGGGCATGGTTTCAGCCAGCGGGCCGAAGCGAACGAACGCGGCCGGCGTCCCGAGGGCCGCCGCCTCGAACGGGACCAGCCCGAACCCTTCGGCAGAGGTTGGATACAGAACCACGTCGGCGCGGCCAAGGAGCCAGTTGCGCTCAGCAGCCGTGACCGGGCCCAGCCTCGTGACACGCGATGTGTGCCGGCCCGCGGCCGCCATCTCGTAGCCGTACGACGACCCGAGATCCAGGTGAAAGCCCGCCAGCACCAGGCGCCCGGCATAGCCACGGTCGCACAACGAGGCGAAGACGCGGACAGCGAAGTCACGGTTCTTGTGGCCGAAGTCGTTGCCAAGCACAACCAGAAACGGCTCGCTGCCTATGTCGCCGAGGCCGGGTGGAACGGCCATTGCCGGCGCCTCGTCTGCGAGGTGGTCGGTGCCCAACTCGGTTGCAAGCGCCGGGCCGGCCAATCGGCCCGCGAACTGGCTGTCGACGCGCCGGACCACGGCGTGGGAGATCGCGAAGATGCCGTCAGCCAGCTCGATCTGTTCGTCGAACCGCGAGCGATGACGCCGCCACGCGCGCGGTGACTCGTGATAGTTCGCGATGTCGTAGGCGATGAAGTCGAGCACGGTCAGCACGACGCATCGACCCACCCGCCGGTAGGCGGCAAAGTCAACCTGATCGTCGGGCTGATACGGACGATGCAGGATGTCGACCACCGGGCCGCCCTGGGCCAGCGCGGCAGCCCAGGTCATGGCTGCGATCTTCGGCACACCCTGCAGCCGCCGCGGTACCGTTCCCTGGGCCGACAGCAGGATCACCTGGCCGATGTCGGTGCGGGCAACCAGCGCCAGCAACATCTCGACGACGAAGACCTGGGCGCCAGATTCGCCGGCCATGAGCCAGGCGGCGTCAATGCCGACCCCTAGCGTGGACGACGGCGGCGGCGAATCCGCGCGAGTCACGACGGGGCGTGCGCGGACCTCGTCTGGAGCGGAATCGCCGTCGCGGTGCCACAGGTGCGCGAGCCCTCTCGCATTTGCGGCGTCGATCCACCGGTCGACGTCAGCCGCGTCAATCATGCGCGGGGTGTCAACCGGCTCGAAGCCAACGAGATCGCCGATGCGGCCGTTGAGAAACCACTGCCCTGCCGCCGGCGCGGCCGCTCGCCATTGTCCCCCGGGCATTCGCACCGTCGTGCGCCGATCAGTAATCGAAAGCGATGCTGTGTCTGGCGCCTCCGCGAACACGCGGCCCGCCCGTTCCACGCATCGTGGCTCGTCGGGGTGAGGCGACCCGGACGCCGAGACGTGCCAGATGCCGGGACCGGTCATGCCATCGCAGCGACGGACGTGAAGCGCCGGCTGGCGTGAGCTCATTGCCACGGTCGCGCCCGCCCGGCGGCGCGCCACCCCTTGTTCGCGAGGAACACGGCCTGGGCCCACGCGCTGCGCAGCGCCCCAGGTGACGCGGACCGCGACGAAGCAGACACGAGGATGGCATCAAGAACGGCAGCGTTGCTTCGTCCGTCGAACCGGCGCCGGCAACTCGCATCCAGGCGTTCGCGCACCGCGTTGCGCCGGCCGGGTTCAGCGGCCTCGATCAGCGCAGCCTCCCACGACTCGACCGAGTCGTCGCACAGCCACGCCGCGCCATCGTCGCGCAACTCGTCGTAGGGCTGGCGGTTCGAGACCACCGGGACGGCGCCGAGCGCGTGTGCGGTGATCAACGCGTGCTGGTTCTTGTAGATGTTGTTGATGCCGGCGTTCACCACCGGGTGCAGCAGCACGTCGACGCCGGCGCTGGCGAGTGCTTCGATCCCGTCGCGGTAGGAGCCGAAATAGGGCCAGTGCCTGATCGCCAGGCCCGGCGATTCGGGCAGGTCCTGGGCGAGACCGACAATCTGCAGGCTCACCGGCCGGCGAAGCGCGAGACGGCGCACCGCCGGCAGCACGATCTCGACAAACGCCTGGCGCAGGTGCTGCCCGCCGAAGAACGCCAGCCGCATGAGTTCGCCGCTCTCGGCTGACCGCGGCAGGGGCGGCGTAGCCGTCGGTGGAAACAGCATCAGGTTGCCGTGCAGGCGCTCGGCGGCAAAGTAGTCAACCAGCGGAGGCGAGGCCAGTAGTACACCGGCAAAGCGCTGCAGGGCCTGGCGCACGCGGTCAACGGAGTAAGGCGCCAGATAGGGCGCGGCCGATCCCAGCTCCTCGCGAAGCACCATGAAGTTGTCGTCGAGGAAGTAGTAGAGCGGGACGCGCAGGGCACGGGCCGCGTGGATGAGCGGGGCGCACTCGAACAACCCGCGCGAGACGATCACGGCGCTGGCGGCCGCGAGGCCGCCCGCCGCCGGCGCACCATGACGCTCGACCTCGAGCTGCGGGTAGCGCGCGGACAGGTGATGAAAGAACAGCGTCGTCACGGCGTCTTCGGGCTGCAGGGCGATGGCCACGATGGGTCCGGGTGCACTCACGGTTGCCGGCGAGGCTCGCTCGCAGCCTGCGCGTCGCTGACCAGCGCAAGGGCGGTCATGATCAACGCCCAGTGGAACAGGATGGCCAGACCTGCCTGCGCCCAGGGGTTGCGGAGCGGGACCGGCAGGTTCGGCACCACCTCGGCCTCGAACTGGCGGAGCAGGGGCCGCCCCTGGCGCTCGGCCCGCAGGCGCAACGAGCCCGGCTGGCGGACGGCATCGACCCACAGCACACCGCCTCGCATGGGATTGTCGCGTGAGACGACGACGCCGACGTTGCGCTCGTCGGGCGCGCCGGGTTCGCCCGGCAGGCGTATCTCGAGCGTGTACCACCGATCGTGAGAACTGGCATCGCGGGTGAACGGCAGCCGGATCGACTGCCGGCCGCGATGCAGCCGCACCACCTCGCTCGACTGGAACGCGCGGGTCATGGTCTCACGCTCGTCGCGATGGCCTCGCCACAACGTCCATTCGATCGTCGCATCGGTGAGCACCAACGCGTCGAGCTCGATCACGACGCCATTGAGCCCGGCGCCGCGCATGAGGAACGAGTGCTCGACGATGAGCGGGTTGTCGTTCGTCGATCGCACGACCACGTTCTCGCGTCCCTGCGTGACGAACGGCGCGGAACCGGCGCGGCTCACCACCAGGATCTCGATGACGACGAGCGCCGCGATAGCGCTCCAGAAGGCCGGCCGCCATGCCCGGCGCACCGGGGTGTCCGCAGTCATGGCTGCGCCCGCCGATGCAAGCGGCCGAGGGCCATCGTCAGCCCGAGCAGCAGCGCGACCACTACCGCCGTGCGGTCAGCGGTATACAAGCCATCAAGAAAACTGTCGGCGAGAGACCGCACAAAGAATGCCCCGGCCGCACCGGCGAGACCAAGCGAGATGACGGGGAGCCAGCCGGCGCGCCAGCTCCGCCACGCGGTGCGCGTCATCCAGAACCAGATCGCGATCACGCACAAGGCTCCGGGCACGCCCATCTCGACCGCGGCGTGCAGCACCATGTTGTGCGCCTGTCCCGCCCCGGCGTGCTGCACCTCGGGGTGGCCGGGCAAGTACGCGGCAGCATAGCCGCCCTCGCGCATGATCTGCGAGTAGCGCCCGATGCCGGCGCCGAACACGGGATGATCCATGGTCACCGCCGCGGCAGCCTGCCAGATCGGCCAGCGATCGCCGGTCACCAGTTCGATCACCGGCCGCGTGGAGTTGCCAGACAGAATCTTCATCGTCAAGGCGATGGGACCATCGCCGCGGCTGACCCGCTCGCCGGCCACGCCGGCGAGCACCAGCGCGGCCACCAGGGCCGCGGCCATCGCCCAGGTCCGCACCTCGGCGCCGCGGCGGAGCAGCACCAGCAGCATCATCGCCAGCGCGGTCATGGCCATCACGAGCACGCCCGTGCGCGATCCGTTGATGAAGCCAATCGCCATCAGGCAGAGCACCATGACCCCGCCCGCCGCGCGCTGCGCGACGCCCCTGCCGACCAGGGCCACCGCCAGGACGATCGGCAGGACGATCACGAACAGCAGGCCGGTCTGGTGCAGGCCGCCCCACTGTTCGACGAGGGGCATCGAGATGCTGCCGCCACGCTCGTAGACCATGTTGTTGAAGAAGCGATCGTAGAGAATCTGCGTGCCGAGCACGCTCACGCAGGCAAGGAGCGCGAACATCGCCACGGCGATTCGGCCAGGCGACCGGAACGTGTACGCCAGGCCGAACGCAAGTACAGCGATGATCACAGGATAGGGTGGAATCGAGTCGATCGTGCCCATTCCGCTGGGCCTGACCCAGAGGGTGTCGTGCATGGTGGCCGACACGACCGCGACCGCGACGTACGCGACCACCGGCCAGGGCGTGCGGCGCGCGGCCCCAGGCGCCACCAGGCAGGCCAGGCTGCCCAACACGCCAACCTGGAACGCCAGCGGACTGAGCGACATCTCACCGCCGAACATGGCTCGCCACAGCAGATACGTGGCGGCGACCAGCCCCAGGGCGTCGAGCGCGATCGCGAACACCTGGCGCGCGCTGGCTGAGTTGGCCGAACCGGTCACGCGCTGGCGACCCCGCTCGAGTACTCGCGGACCACGTCGGCCGTGGGACCATCCGCGACAATCCGCCCGGCCTTCAGCAGGATGGTCCGATCGCAGAAGCTCGGCAGCACATCAAGGCTGTGACTCGCGAAGACCACGATGCTGGCGCGCAGCATCAGCTCGTTCATCCGCCGGCGCGCGCTCTCGATGAAGGCGGCATCACCGGCCGCCATCACCTCGTCCAGCAACAGGATCTGCGGGTCGACGGCGGTGGAGGTCGCGAAGGCCAGCCGCACGAACATGCCCGTGGAGTAGTGGCGCACCGGGATATCCAGGAACTCCCCGAGGTTGGAGAACTCTGCAATGCTGTCGATTTTCTTGTCGATCTCTTTTGGAGACATGCCGAGGAGCAGCGCCCGCGTGCGGATGTTCTCCCAGCCGGTGGCCTCCATCTCGAACCCGGTCACGAACTCGAACAACGGACAGACGTGTCCGTCGATCGACACGCGGCCACGCTGCGGCGGGTAGATCCCGGCCATGGTCTTGAGCAGGGTGCTCTTGCCGGCACCATTGTGGCCAATCAGGCCGACCCGTTCGCCGGACTTGATGGTCAGGCTCAGGTCCTTGAGGGCCCGGACGGTGCGGGCTTCGGCCCGGTGACGGCGCAGCCCCCGCCACAGCGCCGTCTGCAGCGTGGTGTGACGCTCGGCTCCAACGTGGAACTCGAGGTCAACATGATCCAGTTCAATGTGCGGCACGAAACTCTCTCGACCTAGAGCGAATAGACAATGCGCCGCTGGTTGGTGGCGATCACAACGGCCGCCACTGCGGTGAGCACCACGAGCACGACGCCGGCGGCCAGGTAACTAGTGGCATCGGCGGCGACGCCGCCAAGCAGCGGGCGGCGGACCACTTCCAGCAGGTGGTACATCGGATTCAGATTGACGACGAACGAGAGGTCGGCGCGCCGCCGCAACAACTCTGCCGGAAAGATCACCGGCGTGACGTAGAACAACACCTGCATGCCGACCGACGCCATGTGTGCGACGTCGCGGAACCGCGCGTTCAAGTGCGCGAAGATGGTCACCAGCAGCAGCGACGCCAGCATCACCATCAGCAGGCCCGGCAGGGCGAACAGCGTGCCGGCGGACAGCGGCACGGCATAGACCACGGCCACGACCACGTAGGCCAGCATTGCGATCAACGTCGTCATGCTGATGCTGACGAAGAACCGGAAGATGTAGACGTAGATCGGCAGGCTGATCTGCTTGATGTAGCCCTCGGAGTTCACGAAGGCCTGTCCGCCGTCGACGATCGAGCTGGTCAGGTAGCCCCAGAGGATCATGCCAATCGTGAGATAGGGAATGAACTCCCTGGTGTCCTGCCCGAGAAGATTGGCGTAGATGAACCCAATCGACGAGACCAGCACCGCGAGGTTCACGAAGATCCAGCCGACGCCGACAGCGGAGCGGCGGAACTTGAGCCGCACATCCTGCAGGCCGAGGCGAATCCAGATGTGCCACAGCCCTACCGACCTGGCGACGTCGCGGATTGTGCGCTCGGTTTCCGGCTTCACGAGCGTCCCTTCTGCCTGGCCACCCGTTGCTGCAGCCGCCAACGGCTAATCTCCCACGCGATCACCTGGCCGAAGCCGACGACGTGACTCCTGATCCGTTGCATCATCGATCCCACACCATGAGCCCGCAGCACCGGACCCACCTTCGTACTCAGGCGGGCGGCGTACTTGGCGACCCCCAACACGGTCGCCAGCGGCCGCGGGGCGATAGCCGGGCGACCGGCCGGGACGGCGCCTGGCCGGGTCATCGCCAGCGGGGCAATCTGGGCCATCCACTGGTCGTCGGTGACGCGTTCGTTGAAATGATCGGCGGCGTATGACCGGGCCCGCCGGCCGATTGCCTGGCGCAACCCGGAATCGTCGAGCAGCCGGCCAATCGCCTCGACCCACGCGACAGGGGTGTTGGCGGCCAGCAGGCCGGTCTGACCGTCGGTGACGAAGGCGTTGTAGACGGGCATGTCGGAGTAGACGCCGGCCATGCCACACGCGGCGTACTCTCGGAACTTGTTGTTGCTCTTGCAGCGATGGAAGTCATCATCTGGCAGCGGCGCCAGGCCGATATCGAACCGCTCGGCGGCAAACTTGGCGAAGAACGTGTCGTAGTCGCGAATCAGCGGCAGCGAGCGGACCTGCGGATGCTGCGACAGCGCCGGATGCCTGGGACCCCACACGGTCAGCTCGGCGTCGGGGTGCGCATCGAGCACCTGGCGGAGCGGCTCGATCAGCATCTGCCCAATACGATCTTCCATCCGGCTGGTGGCGTAGACGAGCTTCACGGTCGCGGACCCTGAGCGAGACCCACTCCGCGAAGCGGCGTGGGTCGGGTCGAAGGGCATCAGGCTCCAGTCGAGCGGTCCGCTGACCAGCGCCACGTTCGGGTTGTACTCGGCGAGCACCCGCTGCAATGCCGGTGAATACGCGCGCACCACGGCCGCCTGCCGGAGGCACGCGATCAGCGCCGCCCGGCGCGCCGGCTCCCGCAGATAGTCCAGGCCGGGAATCTCCGCCGGGATGTGAAGCAGGTTGTCGTCAATTTCGTAAACCAGCGGCCGGCCCAACTCGCGAATCCAGTCGAGGATGTGCGCGTGCTGTGGATCGATGGTGTGGCACATCACCACGACTTCGGCGCGGGCAATCGCCTTGCGCGTGACCAGGAACTGCAGCGTGAGATCGAGGTCGATCCGCTGGTCCTGGTGCAGCCGCAATAACGGCTTGGCCACGCCGATGACGGTCGACGGAAACAGCGCCGGCAACACCGCGAGTACGCGAGGCCGGGCGCTAGCCACGTGTGACCGCCACCGGCGGCAGGTTCCGCCAGCGCTGCCCGGCGATCGCGACACCGCACGCCGCAAGCGGGTACCACAGCGGCAACACGTGCGCCAGGTAGCGCCCGTCCCAATCCGCATGGGTCAGCGCCACCACCAGGGCCTGGGTCGCAATCACCACCAGGCACCATCGCACCAGATCATGACGGCGTAGTTTCCAGCAGGCATAGGCGCCCAGCGCGTAGACCGGCCCGAGCCACAGCACGATCACGAGATTGTGCGCCAGGGAATAGAACGGCCGAACGTGCACCACGTGCACGCCGAGACGCGCCGCCATCAATGCCACGGTGTTCACCGGATGCTGAATCGCGTAGGCGACGGCCCGGCCGGCGCTGCCTCCTGGGGCATCGACGACCGGCGCCTCGGGCATCTGCAGTCGCCAGCCGTCGTAGTCCCAGATCGTCTGGCCGCTGCGCAGCATCTCGCCCGGGCCGACCGCCTGCAGGTTGCCGCTCAGCCGGGGGGCAATCACCAATACCAGCACCGCGCAGCAGGCCGCGACACCGGCGAGCGCGGCCAGGCGCAGTGCCGGACGTGAAATGTCGCGCCAAATCCAGTAGATCGCCACCGCAGGAATCACGAACCAGCCCTCGGGCCTCACCAGCGCAGCCGCCACCAGCAACGCCGCCGCAGCCACTTGTGTCCGCCGCCGGTAGGCCAGCCACGCTGCCGCGACCAGCATCGACGCGTAGACCGAATCGGACAGCACGTAGGCGTGCCAGCGATTCGTGTGCGCGTCGATAGTCAGCATGACGACGGCGACCGCGCCGGCAAATGGCCCAGCCAGTGCGGCGGCAATCGCATAGACCACCGCAGCGGCCACGGTCGCGGCCGCCACCTGAAGGACCGCCAGTCCGATCAGCCCCCCACCGGTCCATTCCGCGAACGCGACGATCGAGATGTAGCCCAGGTAGGAGGGCTGGCGCGCCTCGAGCGGCTGGCCAGCCAGCAACGCGCGCGCGCCATCCACGTAAAGCGGGGAGTCGGCGCCCATCTGCACGCCGATGACTGCCACCATGGCCAGGTTGACGCCGGCAAAGGCCGACAGCACCCACATCCGCGACCGATCGCGGCGACCGGGGTTACCGATCACAGTCGCGAGAGCCGGCCTTCCGGAGTCGACGCGTAGCGCAGTTGGCACGCGGCGCAGGTAACGGTCGCCGGTGGCACCGTTCCCGAGGCCAGCTTCACGCCGCACTCGCACACCCACCCGCTAATCCGACCGGGGTTGCCGACGACGAGTGCGTAGTCGGGGATGTCTTTGGTGATCACCGCACCGGCGCCCACGAACGCAAAGGCGCCCACGGTATGACCGCAGACCACCGTGCAGTTGGCACCCAGGCTGGCCCCGCGCTTCACCAGCGTCTGGCGGTACTCGTCCTTGCGCGACACGTGACTGCGCGGGTTGACCACGTTCGTGAACACCATCGACGGCCCGCAGAAGACATCGTCTTCGAGGATGACGCCGGTGTAGATCGAGACGTTGTTCTGGATCTTGACGTTGTTGCCGATGGTGACCTGCGGCGAAATGACCACGTTCTGCCCGATATTGCAGCGCTCGCCGATCCGCGCGCCGGCCATCACGTGCGAGAAGTGCCAGATCTTGGTGCCGGCGCCGATCTCGCACCCCTCGTCGGCATACGACGATTCGTGAACGAAATAGGGAGACGTCATGGCTGTTCTGGCGGGACTGAAGTCCCGCTCCTCCTGGTAGTCACTTGCGGGTGCGCATCGGCCCCGGGCGCGACCACCTCGGCCGAGCGAATGCGCGCCGTCAGTTCCACCGACGGGCGGGCATCGGCAATCCCGAAGCCGCGGCCGGCCAGAACCTCTTCGTAGACCCGCGTGTGCAGGTCAGTGAATCCGTCGCTGAACTCGACTTCTTCCCCGTCCACGGTGATCGACCGGAACGTGGTCTTGGTGCCGGGCTGCGGCTCGAACGGCAGGTCGCTCGTCTCGGTCGAGAGGTACCACTGCACGTCGGCGCGCTCGAGCTCGAGCGTGCCCCCGGCCCGCTGCGGTTCGCGCAAGTGCACCACCGACCTGGTGACCGAGCCGAACAACCAGCCGATCAAGTCGAAGAAGTGGATGCCGATGTTGGTGACGATGCCGCCGGACCGATCTTCGTGGCCCTTCCACGAGACGTGGTACCACCCGCCGCGCGCGGTGATGTAGGTTAGCCGCACGCTGTGCCGCTTGGACGTGTCGGCACGCAAGCGTTCGCGCAGGGCCATCAACTGCGGATGCACGCGCAGCTGCAGAATGGTGAACACGCGGCACCCGGTCTCGTGCTCGAGCTCTTCGAGCGCGTCGAGATTCCACGGGTTGATCACCAGCGGCTTCTCGCAGATCACGTTGGCGCCGACGCGCAGCGCCAGCCGCATGTGCGCGTCATGCAGGTAATTCGGTGAGCACACGCTGACGTAGTCGACCCGCGACTCCTCGGGTCCGCGCCGCAGCTTCTCGAGGTGGCGATCGAATCGCTCGAACTCGGTGAAGAAGCGGCAATCGAACGCGAAGCGGTCGAGAATGCCGACCGCGTCGTGGGGATCGGTGGCGGCGACCAGGCGATTGCGCGTGTCCTGAATCGCCTTGAGGTGGCGGGGCGCGATGTAGCCGGCGACGCCGGTAATGGCGAAGTTCTTGGGTTGACTCATCTTTGTTCCGCCACTGCCTCTCGCAAGATTCGCGCCAACTGCGGAGCCGTCTCTTTCAGCGAATAGCGCTGCTCGATCGTCTGGCGGCCGGCGACGGCCATGCGCGCCCGCAATTCCGGATCGGACAGCAGACGTCCGAGCTTTTCGAGCCATTCCGCGGGCGTTGACGCCAGGAAACTGTCGACCCCATCGGTAATGATCTCGCGATTGACGCCGACGGCGGCCGCCACCACCGGGACCCCGCACGCCATGCACTGGATGGCCTTGAACCCGCACTTGCCCCTCGCCCAGTCGTCGTCGGTAAGGGGATAGACGCCGATGTCGCAGGTATTGAAGAGGCTGACTTCGTTCGCCAACGACCACGGCACTTCATCGACCTGGACGCCGGGGAAATTCACGGGCTTCCCTGCCCCGCTCACTTTCAGCCGGAAGCGATGCTTCTTGGCCACCTCGGCCAAGAGCGGCGCGAGATCCTTCAGGTAGGGGAACGTGGTCGGACTGCCGATCCACCCCACCACGAGTTCACGGCCGGGCTCTTCCGCCGCAGGCGCCCGAGGCACGAAGCGACTGGTGTCGACGACCGTCGGGAGCACCGAGACCTTGTCGCTGAAACGGCGCGCGTAGCTGGCAAGAAACTCGTTGCCGACCACGACCCGCGCGCTCAAGCCGACGACCTCGGCCACCCGGCCCGGGTTCTTCAGGAAGGCAATCGCCCGGTTGGCCTCGCTCACGTTACCCATGAAGATGGCATCGTCGAAGTCGAGCACGATCGGCGTTCCCCGGCGCGCGATCGCGCGCTCGATCAACGGCGGTCCCAGTGGAATGGCTTCGCGGTAGAGGAACACCAGGTCGTAGTCGTCGAGGGAGTTCAGTTCGAACAGGCGGCGCGCCGCGAGCGGCAGAAACGACAGGGCCTTGCGCACGTAGTTGCCGGGCTTGTAGACCTGGCGGAAAAACTCCGGCGTGTAGAACGGACTGATGGTCACCTCGAAGCCGGCGTCGCGGAGGTAGGGGATGTACTGCGCAATCCGGAAACGACAGCCAGCGCCCTCCTCAGGGAACGGTGATAACGCGAGTACACGCACGGGCTTGCCGCTTGCAGTCAACTTCTGGTCACTCCTGAGAAGGCCGACGTCACGACCAGCAGCGTCCCGACGGCGGTGGCAATGCCTGGCAGCACGAGCCAGATCCATCCGGGCGGAGTCAACGTGGCCAGGGTGAGGATGACATGGGTGACGACGGCAACGATCAGCATGATGCCACTGATGAGACGCCGGCTGATCGCATCGAGACCGGTCCACTCACCGGTGCGGCGCATGATCGCAGCGACCGCAACCGAGTGATCGGCAGCCAGCCAGACTGTCGCCAGGGCGCGATGGAGCGCGCTGAACAGGACACTGGACTTGATCACCGCGGCCACGCGTCGATCGTCCTCGCAGTGTTGGCTCATCGCGTGGCTCCTGCCCGGGGCGCCACCTGCACGACCGTGCCATTCAGCACGTAGGCGGGCGTGGTCAGCGTGAAGGGGCCACCTACGCGCAGCGCGTTCCCGGAATAGATCCAGCTCGCGGTGCCCCGTTGCGCGGTCACTGCCAGACGTGCGTCGCGAGAGCCGCTGCCGGGGCTGACCGCGGTCACGACACCGCCACCCAATAACTCGTTGTGAGTTTCGCCAACGTCGGCATCACCCGTCTTGAGCAAGGCCAACGCCTCGGGCGGGCCGCCGAACCTGACCGTGATCTCGAGCGGCTCGAGGGGTTGCGTGCCACGTACCTGATCCACCTGGAACGGCAGCGTGCCGAAGGGCGTCGGCAGGAACAACAGCCCCGATCGGTGCAGGGCGACACTGTTGGCGATGCATTCTGGCTCGCCTTGGTTCGCGCGAACCCAACAACCCATGTTGATGGTGGCGGGAACCATCAACGAGTTGGGAACCGGCACCTCGACGTTCGCCGGCCGCGAGAACACGCGCGTGACCTGGGGCACAGGCTTGCCGACAGCGACCACCTCGCCAACGGCCGGGAACACCATGCCGGCCTTCAGGCCCGACGCTTGCTCGGCTGTCAGGTCGCCGAACATGCCGACCACGACCACCCTGGCGTCGGGCAGCACCGAAGGATGAATGGTGAGCCCGTTGGGTATCCGGGAGCGCTCTTGCGCGAAGTCGTAGAGGATCACGTCGTAGACGCCGGGCGGCACGGCGCGCAGTTCCACCTCGGCCTCGGTGGTGTCCTTGAACAGGAACGACTGGCCCTGGTAGGCACCGAACGACACGCGCAGGTACGGCTTCAGGTTCTCACCGCGGACGATCACGCGCATGTCGGGCCCAATCGTCACCTCGGCGGGCGTCACCTGGGTCAGCACCGGCATCGGCGTGCGGAACAGCAGGTAGCCGGCGTAGGCCAGAGGAATCAGCCCGAGAACCAGCATCCCGACCATCGCGTCGAGCAGGTTCCAGCGACCGAACAAACGTCCCTGCTCGTCAATGATTGCCATACGGGTGCACTTCTCCTCCCTGTGGCGGGGCCGGCCTCAGGTAACTGACAATCTGGTAGAACCCCAGCCCCGACAACCACACCAGGTACGGCAGCGCGAGACCGCGATGCCGGATCAACGTCCCGATGTTGCCACTGGTCAACGCGACCATCACGATCAGCGCCGCGGCATGCGACGCCAGCAACCCCGTCAACAGCGGGTCGCGCCGGAAGCCGGCCACCAGTCCAAAGGGTACCAGCGCCAGCAGGACGAACCACAGCATCTGCTCCGGCAAGTACGTTCGCAGTCCGGCCGACTCGGCCCGCCAGGGCACCGGTTCGGTCACGTAACTGACGAGCGATCGCACCACGAACTGTCCGGACTCACGAGGGCTCAGCGACCAGAGCAACCGGCCATCGTGATAGTAACGGCCGTCGAGGATCTTGTACGAAAAGCCCGGGGAGCCGATGTGGCCGCCGTGATAGACGGCCGACGATCGCACCATCCCAAGGACTGGCGCTTGCAGCACCGGCACCAACAGCAGGGCGATGACGAGCACCGGCGCTGCGGCGAGCGCAGCCCACGCAAACCGTGGCCGGCTGCCGGCCAATCCAAGCGTCAGTCCCCCGAATGCTCCGGCCAGGCCGACCAGCAGGCCGCCGCGCCGCAGCGAGTCGAGCGCCACGACCGCGGCCACCAATCCCACCACCGCGGCAACCCGGTGCCACCACGTGCGGCCGCGGACCAGCCAGACGCAGCACAACAATTCGCCGACCGCGACCAGCGTGTACATCGGTTCCTTCAACGCGGAAATCGACCACACGAACAGGCTCGGAATGAACAGGAGCAGCGTCATGCCCGCGAGCGCAGCGACCGCGCCGAACGCCGGCCGCACGTAGCGGTAGACCAGCAGGACGCCGGCCAGGTAGACGGTCGCATTCAACACGTGGATGCCGTACGGCATGTGGCCCACGAGCGCCTGCAGATACGCCAACAGGTACAAGTAGCTGGATTGGCCGACATCCTCGTAGGCGTAAATCATGTCCGCCCGCGAGACGTTCAGTCCCAACCCGATGTTGCGCAACCAGACCGAGCGGTTCTTGAAGAACTGCTCGTCGCCAAACAGCGTCGCGAACGGTTGTCCGGCGTCTGCGGTGAGGAACAGGACTGCGATCGCCGCCAGGCGCAGGGTCACGGCCGCGACGACCAGCGAGATGAACCACCGGCGCTCGCCGTTCGTCAGACCCCGCCCCGCCCACCATGTCAGCACCACCAGGACGGGAAGACACAGCACCGTCATCGGCGACAGCGTGTAGGCCAGGCCGACGGCCAGGCCGGCACCGGCCGCGACCGCCACCGGACTTCGCTGCAGCAGGCCACTCACGCGGCCACCTCATGGAACAGCTGGTCGTAGCGCTCGACCACGCGCGGCAAGGCGTAGTGATCGACATCGTGCCGGGCGCGGGCCACCAGCCGATCGCGCAGCTCGCGATTCGACAGGAGCTCGCCAATCGCCGCGGCGACGGCCGCCGCATCGTGCGCGACCAGCAAGCCGTTCACACCGTCTTCAATGATCTCCACGGTTCCCGGCGATCGGGTCGCGACGACCGGCGTGCCACAGGCCATCGCCTCGACCAGCACGTTGCCGAACCCTTCATAGGTGGAGGTCAGCACGAACACATCGGCCTGCCCGATGATGCCCCACGGGTCCGGGCGGAAGCCGAGGAACCGCACCCGGCCGGCCAACGCCGGCTGCGATGCGATCGCCTCGAGCCGGGCACGCTCCGGCCCTTCACCAAGAATCCACAGGCTGGGGGTGCCGGCGCCTTCGCCCAGGCGGCCGACCGCGGCGAGCAGCAACGGGTAGTTCTTCACGCCGGCCAGGCGTCCGGCCGCGACCACCAATGGGCGCGGCACCGCGTCGCTGCTCGCCGCCGCGGCCGCCGCCGCGATCACGTCGATGTCGACCGGATTGTGCAGCACCCGCAGCTTGGCTCTCGGGACACCGTGGTTGATCGCGAGGTCGTCGGCGACACCGGCCGACGTCACGACCACCGCATCGGCGCGGCGATAGAAGAGGCGCGTCAGCATCGAGAACAACCGGCGCTTCCACGGCCGCTGCCAGGCAAAGTCGGGATCGTCGAGAAAGCCGGAGGTCGGCGTGCCCTGGTTGAAAATCACGCAGGCCGGGATGCGCGCGAGCCACACCGCCATGGCGGCAATGAAGTAGCTCAGGAACGGCATGACCACGTCGGGGCGCGTCGATCGCAGGAAGCGCGCCAGTTCCCAGAGCCGGCCCGGCCACGAGCGTTGCGCGGCGATCACCACCCGCACATCGGGCGCCACGCGATCGAAATAGACGCCTCGTTCCCCGCTGAACAGATACAGCACGCGCTCGTGACGGGCCGGGTCCAATGCGCTGAGCACCGTCACGGCCACGCGCTCGGCGCCGCCGCTGGTCAGGCTCGGGACCACAAAGCAGATTTTCATGCGGGCTGGGACACCTGGCGCAGCGACAGCCCCAGCCGCTCGGAGACGACGCCCATCATCGATGCGGCCTGCCGTTCCAGCGTGTGGGCGCGCGCCGTCTGGTAACCACCCGCGATCACGCGCTGGCGCAGCGCCGGATCCTGGATCAGGGAGATCACGGCATCGACCAGGGCCGTCGCCGAGCTTTCGCCCATCAACACGCCGTTCTCGCCGTCGCGCACCAGGCTGCGAATGCCGGAGACATCGGTCGTGACAATCGGCAGCCCGGCCGCCATGGCCTCGAGCAGCACCCGCGGAATCCCTTCGCCAGGCTGGGTCGGCAGGGCAAACACGTCGTACTGCTGGTAGAGCGGCAGTAGCTGATCGAGAGGGATAGCGCCCCGCAAGTTGACGCGATCGGCGACCCCCAGCCGGCGCGCGGCTTCGGTGATCGCGACCCGCTCGGCCTCTCCGATCTGACCGATCGTCGGACCGACGATGTCGAGCGTGACATCGTGGCCGAGAGCGGCAAGCGTTGCCACCGCCGCCGGTAGCGTGCGTAGCCCCTTGCGCGGATCGATCCGGCTGACGGTCAGGCACTTGATCGGGCCGCTACCGCAAGTGTCGGTCCTCGACGCAATGTCCGCCAGGCTCAAGGTCGTCGTCTTGGTCTCAATCACCGTCGCGCCGTGGGCCTGGTGCTTCTCGCGCAGCGCCGCGCCGTTGGCGAACGTCAGCGCGCGGTTGGTCATGTGCTTCAGCGCCCATTCCTCGAACGCGACATACGCCGCGAACAAGCTCTTCTTCAGGCCGCGATAGGGCAGGTGCGGCAACAGTGCCCGGTAGTCGCCGACCACCAACAGGAACACCGGCTTGCGCGCGGCCTGCGCAAGACGGAACGCGAAGATCGCCGCCGGGGTTGGCACGCGCAGATGAACGACGTCGCACTCACGGACGAAGTCGCGCAACCGCCGGTGCACGGCCGGCAGCATCGGGTAGAACTGGCGCGGCCCTGGAAAGTACGGCAGCGGCGCCAGCCGCACGTTCGCCGCCCGCAGTCGCGAGCCAGTGGCCGGCGGCGTCTCGAAGACCGGTACCGACAACACGACCTGATCGAAGTACGGCGCGACCGAATCCACGTAGCGGCCGAACGATCCTTCCGCCTCCCACACGCTGCCGTCAGCGGCCTGCCAGCACGGCATGTGGTAGAGGATTCCTAGGGTGCCAGAGGTGCCAGAGGTGCCAGGGGTGCCAGGGGTGCCGGAGGTGTTCAGGAGGGACCCCTTGCAGCGAGGAGCCGGTCGTAGAGTGCCGTGACCGACCGCACGTAGCCGTCGACGCCAAAGCGCGGTCCCACGAACGTGCGCGCGGCCTGCCCCAGCAGCACGCGCGTGGTGTCGTCGTTGACGACGCGCGACAGGGCCGCGCCGAGTTCGCCGGCGTCCCCCGGCGGCACCAGCAACCCCGTCACGCCGTCTTGCACGACCTCCGGAATACCGGCGACCCGGGTCGCCACCACCGGTACGCCGGCGCCCATCGCGAGCACCATCGCCAGCGGCAGGCCTTCCCAGAACGACGGCATGACGAACACGTCGGTCGCCGCGAGGATGTTGCCGAGATCGCGGCGCGCGCCCACAAACCGCACGCGGGGCGACAGGCCCAGGTTCGCGGCCTGGCTTTCGAGCGCCTGTCGCAGTGGACCGTCGCCCACCACCAGCAGGCGGGCGTGCGCGAGGTCAGGTCGGACCAGCGCATCGAGCAGAATCCGGTGTCCCTTCTGCTCGGTCAGCCTGGCAATGATGGTCAGCAGCGGCGCGTCCGTCGGCACGTCGACCGACCCGCGCATTTCGTCGCGGCTCATGGTCGCCTGCAACTGCGCCCAGTCAACGGCGTTGTAGATCACCTCGACCTTCGAGGGATCGGCCTTGACCTGCTTGATATAGAAGTCGCGCACCGATTCGGCTGACGCCACGACGGCGTCGGTGTCGCGCATCAGCCAGCGCTCCGCCAGGGCATGCAGGGTTCGCTTCTTCTCGTAGACGTTGACCTCGGTGCCGATCACCACCGGCACGCGCGCCATCATGGCCGCGAACCGCCCATACAGGCTGCCGGTCAGCAGGAACGTGTGGACGATGTCGGGCTGGCACTCGTAGAGGAAGTCGCGCAGGCGCAAGACGTCGAAGGGACGCAGCACGCCGGGCTTGAGGCCGAGCACCTTGAACGGCACGCCGGTCCGTTCGATCTCGAGTCCGATCGGGCCGGCCTCATGAATGCACGCCACCGCCGGCACGTACTGGGGCGGCAGGTGGCGAACCAGGTTCAACACCATCTCCTCGGCGCCGCCGACCGCAAACGCGTGCGACAGGTACAAGACTCGGGTCGGGGTCGACGCCATCAGGATGCAAGCCTCCGGTAATGCTGCACGGTCTGGGCCAGCCCGTCGCGCAGCGCAATGCTCGGGGACCACCCGAGATCGCGGCGAATGCGGGCGATGTCGGCGACGAAGTCGCCTGTTTCAATTTGCTCGGCGAGGGCCGGCCACGCGACGTGGGTGACGCGGCCGGCGCCGGCGATGTCGAGGATCATGGCTGCAAGATCGGCCATCGCGGTGCCGGTGCCGCTGGCGACGTTGTAGGCCTTGCCATCAGCGCCAGGGGCCAGCGCCAGGGCCAAGAGCGCCGTCACGACATCGTCCACGTGGATGTAGTCGCGCAACTGGCGGCCGTCACCATACAACGTGAGGGCCTCGCCGGCCAGCGCCAGGTGAATGAAGCGGTTGATGATGCCGTAGGCGGTGCGCCCCGCCGGCTGGCCCGGGCCGTAGGGGTTGGTCACCCGCGCAATCGTGAACCGCAGGCCGAACAGCCGCCTGTACAGGCGCAGGTACTGTTCGATCGTCCGCTTGTGAATGGCATGAACCGACAGCGGTTCGCCCAGGGCCGCCTCGCCGACCGGCATCGTATCCGGCCGCCCGTACTCCAGGCGCGAGCCGACCGTGACGAGCTTGGCGCCAGGATTCACATGCCGAATCGCGTCGAGCACGACCAGCGTGCCGCGGCAGTTGAGGTCGAGGTCGGTCCACGGATCGTCCATGCTGCGAACCGCACCCGATTGGCCCGACAGGTTGAAGACCAGGCCCTGGCCCGCCACCGCCGCGCCGACTTGCGCGCGGTCACGAATGTCGCCGTCGACGATCACCACGCCGCCGGCTTCGAGCTGATCGGCCAGCTCCGTGTAGCGACCTCGCGAGGGCGTCAGCACCGTGACCTGTGCGCCTTCGGCCTGCAGGCGAGCGGTCAGGTTGCCGCCGATGAAGCCAAGGCCACCGATCACCAGCACCGGGAGATCTTTGAAGGGTGTCATCGCGCAGGTCCCGGTTCGAACAGCCGCTCGGCCGGAACGAACTCGACGTCGGGGTACCGGCCGGCGTGGTCGAGCACGCGCTTCAGGACATCTTTCAGGACCGTGTCGACCTCCCAGTAGTGGGTCGCGATGCAGAAGTGCCCGCCGGCGCGGCGCGCCTCTTCGAAGCCGCTCACCAGTTCCTCGACGGTCGTGCCTGGAATCAGGCTGTGACAGCCAAATTCCGCGTGATTCGCATAGCGCAGGACGTGGGGATAGATCAGGCGATCGGCCTTGCTGCGGCCGGTGGCCGCGCGGTACTGGCGAACGCGCCACCAGTTGGCCAGCGTCTGCCCGTCCCACGGACGCATGGAGGGCCGGAACGAGAGAAACGTGCCCAGCAGATTGAGGCCGGCGGCGCTGACGGCCGCCAGGCCGCGTTTCGACAACGCGTTGTGCGGGGGCACGAACAGGGTCACGCGCGTGCCGAGCACGCGCTCGAGGTAGGCACGGCCGTCGTGCAGCCGGCGCTCCAGGTCGGGTGCGGCCTGGAACTCGTAGCCCCCGGGAAAATCTTCGTGCGTGAACCCATGCTGGGTCACGGTGACGCGCCCACCCGCGACCCACCCGCGCAACTTCGTCACGAGGTCGGGGTTCTCTTCGAGCGGAAAGCTCCGCTCGGCTTTCCAGTACTGCTGGGGGATGGCCTTGTCGGCAAAGCCGGCCGCCTGCGGTACCACGGCGAGTGCGACGGGCAGTCGATCCCAGATGTCGTGGTAGACGGCCTCGAGGCGTTCGGGGTCGGTGAAATACGACGTGTCATCATCACGCAGCGCGACCTTCACGCCGCCGCTCCCGGCGCCTGCAAGGCCTCGGCGTAGACGGCTTCCAACTCCGATGCGATCGTGTCCCACGAGAAGGTTTGCATCGCCCATCGGCGGGCGCCGGCCGCCAGTGCTGCGCGGCGTGGCTCGGACTCGAGCAAGCCGAGCACGGCATCGCCCAGTTGCGCCACGTTGCCGTTGGCGAATACCAGGCCGCTTTCGCCCGCCGCCACGGTTTCGGGCAGGCCCCCGGCATCCGAGACGATCACCGGGGTGCCCGACGCCTGGGCTTCGATCGAAGTCAGGCCCAGCGCCTCGGGGAACGTCGACGGCACCACGCTGACGGCGGCGTCGCGGTAGATCGCGGCCAGCTCGGCATCGACATACGTCGGCCCGCGCAGCTCCATGCGATCGTTGGCGTCGCACCGCGTCTTGATCTCGGCGTAGTACCCGGACGGTTGCGCATCCCAGTACGAATGCGGCCCGACAATCCGAAGCCGCGCCGCGGGAAACCGCTTGCTGATCACCTGTTCGAAGGCATCCACCAGCACCTTGACGCCTTTACGCGCTTCGACACGGCCGACGTAGAGGATCGTGCGGGCTTGGGGCTTGGGGCTTGGGGCCTGGGGCTTGCCGACTCCCGACTCCCGACCTGGCCTGAGCGCAGTCGAAGGGCTCTCGACTCCCGGCCGAAACAGATCGCCGTCGACACCGTTGTAGACGGTGGTCACCGACTGCCGGACTTCCGGATACCGCTCGGTGGTGTGACGCTCGATGAACTTCGAGACACACAACACCCGCGCGGCCATGCCCAGGCCGCGCCCAAACCAACGGCGATCCCAGGCGCGATACCCAAAGCCCCAGCCGTAGTCCATGCTGTGCAGCGAGATCACGAGGCGCGACGCCGAACCGGCGGGATGACTCAGCCACAAGCCGGCCGGCCGGCTGTGGTGGTGCACGATCTCCGGCGACAGTCGTGACAGCAGGCGGCGCACCGCCAGGTAGTACCACGCGCCGCGGAACAGCGACGCCGCCCGGCCGTGGTCGAGCCAGCCAGGAATGGCGATGTAGTGATAGGTCACGCCGTCGATCGTGTCGGTGGCAACGCCGTCACCACGGTCACGGGAGATGACCTGCACCTGGTGGCCGCGTCCGGCCAGGCGGACGGCGGCGTCGCGCACCCATCGCTCGATCGCGCCGCCCTTGATTGGCGGCACCGGCAGCAGTTCAGGCGCGACGTGACAGATCCTCATGCCGCGGTGCCCAACTCGGCGATCACCGCCCCGGTGACCCGCGCGGCCGACTGTCCGTCGGTGAACTGGCACTGGTCGAGCACGACCTGCCGGCGCCCCTCGGCATCGAGCGACCGGTCGGCCAGGTAGCGCGCCACGAACTCGACCATCTCGGCCGCCGAGGTAGCGACCCGCACCGCGCCCCGATTGGTGATGTTCACGTAGTGCGTAAAGCTGTAGTACCGCGTCGCCGACCGGACGTACGGCTCGCCCGCCGGACCATCGAAGCAGATGTTCACGACCGGGGTGTCGAAGATGCAGGCCTCGATCGTGATGGTCGACGCCACGTTGACGACCGCGTCGGCATGACACAACGTGTCGCCGAGGTGGCGCTGGTGTTCGGGCATCACGTCAATGGCCAGCCCGTCGGCGACGGTGACGGTGTGACGAAACGGCTTCTCGATGATCACGTGCGGCACGCCGTCGAACTCGCGGTAGGCCTCGACCTCGTCGCGCGGATGCAGCCGCACCAGCACCTGCGCACCCGCCAGCGTCCCGCGCTCGATCGCCGCACTCAGCTCGCGCAGCACGTAGTCATGATGCCGATACAGCGCCCGCGGCGTCGTCGTCAGCACGATCAGCTTGCGGGACGGGTCGGCGCCGATCCGCTGGAAAAACTCCGCGCGCGTGCACCGGGCCTGGGCGCGGAAGTGCACGTCGAACTGGGGCGCCCCGGCGACCGACACCGCCTCGGGACGGTAGCCGTGCAGGCGCACGGCCTGCTCCTTCATGATCTCGTTCCACACCACCAGCCGATCGGCCTGGCGCACCGGCAGCAACTTGTTGGTGAAGTTGTCCCAACTGGCGTCGATCACCATGCAGGGAACGCCGCGGCGGCGGGCGGTGCGCATGAGCGGCACTTCCGAGAACACCAGGCCCGGGTTGGCGCAAACGACCAGCACCGGGCGATGCGTGTCGAAGAGCGCCTCCATCTGCGGGTGAGACACCAGCCGATCCGTCAGGGCGTATGGCGCGGAGGCGCGCGACACCAGGCGCCCGAGCACCGCCTTCAGACCGAGCCAGCGGATGATGCCGTTGGCACGCGCTTCCAGCATGCGGATACGCACCGATTCGGTTCGCCCACGGCTGAGGAACGCGGCCTGCAGCAGCGATACGAGGCGGGCTTCGAGGCCGCTCGGCACATGCGGGGGTTGGTCCAGCAGCAACACGCCGGGGCGATCGAACTCCTTCACAAAAGCGGCGTCACGGGCCATTGGTGACAGCAGCACGATCTGCAAGGCAGGGTCATGCGCGTTCAGGCGGTCGAGCAGGCCGCCCGCCCGCAACATGTTGCCGGCACTCGTGCCGTGGGGCACCGAAACAAAAATCGAGCGAGTCACCCGTGCAGGCTCCCCGGCCCGAGGTGCCGGACCTCACAAGGCACGGACACCAACCCGTCCTGTTCGTCGGCGAGGCTGTCGACGCCACCACCCGAGCCGGTGATCGCAAAACGCGGCCCGGCCATGATCTCGTCGTACGACCCCAGCTGATTCGCGTCGGTAATCGACAGCCGCAGGACATACTGCCGCGGCCGCAGCGGCAGGCTGCTGAAACGCATCTCGATGGCGCCCTGGCCCGACACGGTCGCCGGCACGCCGGCGCGGGCGCTGTTGGCGGTGGTGACGATCACGCCGGTATCAACGTCGACAATCGCCACCTGGAACACCGGCCGATCAACCGGCACGCTCGCCGTGTAGGCACCGCGAATCACCAGCGTGTCGGCGGCGGCAAAGGTGGTCGCCGGGGCGCCCGACTCGTTGACCAGTTCGATGTGATCGAAGCGCACCTCGCCGGTCCCGCCGCGGTGACTCTGCAGTGACGTCTCCTGGTTGGCGAGGGCCTGCAGGTTGACCTCGTTCATGTAGCGCTCGGCAATCTCACCGGCCGGCCCGTGCGCGCGGACGGTGCCCTCCTCCATCCACAGGATCTGGCTGCACAGGCGACGGACGTTCCACATGTCGTGCGAGATGAACAGCACCGTCTTGCCGTCGGCAATCAGGCCGCGCAACGCCTCGAGGGCGCGGCGCCGGAACGCGGCGTCGCCGACCGAGAGCACTTCGTCGACCAGCACGATGTCGGGACGGCTGCAAATGGCGACCGCAAAGCCGAGGCGCGCATACAGGCCCGAGGAGTAACGCTTCATGGGCGTATCGATCAGCCGCGCCACGTCGGCGAAGTGAACGATCTCATCGAACCGCTCGTCGACCTCGCGGCGTGTCAGGCCGAACAGGCCGCCGCCCAGGTAGACATTCTCGCGGCCGGTCAGCTCGGGATGGAACCCGGCGCCCAGCTCGATCAGCGACACGACGTGGCCGGCGACGCGGACCTTGCCGCTGGTCGGCCAGGTGACGCGCGAGATCAGCTTCAGCAAGGTGGTCTTGCCGGCGCCGTTGCGGCCGATGATGCCGAGGCCGGCGCCCTCGGGCACCTCGAACGACACGTCCTTGAGCGCGTGGATGGTCGAGCTGATCTTGCCGCGCGACGTGCTGTGCACCTCGTCGCTCCGGCCGCGCAGCCCGTTCAGGCTCGAGGCAACCAGGTCGACGACCGTGCGCGAGCGGCCGGTGCGATAGCGCTTGGAGGCGCGTTCGAGTTGGATGGCTATGGACACGGCGAATTACTTGTAGTGTCCGCCTTCAGGCGGACCTGGGTCCGATTGGTCCGGCTAGAGCCGGACGCTACAACACTAGATGACGTCGGCGAAGTACTTGTCGGTCTTCTTGAACAGGATCGTCGACGCGACCAGCAAGGTGAGAATCAAGGCCGCCGAGATGCCGACCACGTTCCAGTCGGGCGCGCGATTGAAGATCAGCACCGCGCGCAGGCCCTCGATGACACCAGTCAGCGGATTCAGAAGGAACCACGGCTGGTACTGCGGCGCCACGGCCGACAGCGGGTAGGCCACCGGCGTGAGGTACAGCCACAGCTGCAGGCCAATCTGCACCACCGGGTTGACGTCGCGGTAGAACACGTTCAGCGCCGACGTCGCCAGCGTCACGCCAAGCGCGAACAGCAGCAGCAGCAGGATGAAGACCGGCGCCAGCGCCATCCACCGGCCCACCGCGACCTGGTAGTAGATCATCTGCAGCACGAAGAGGCCCGATGCCGCCGCCAGGTCGACCAGTCGTGAGGCCACCTGGGCCAGCGGCACGATCTCCCGCGGGAAGTACGTCTTGGTGACGATGTTGCGATAGGTGATCAGGCTCATCGTCCCGGAGTTCACCGAGTTCGAGAAGAAGAACCATGGCACGAGCGCGGCGAACGCAAACAGCGGGTAGGGCGCGCCGTCCGACGGCATCTCGGCAAGGCGCGAGAACACCAGCGTGAACACCGCCATCATGGCCAGCGGCTGGGCAATCGCCCAGCCGGCGCCGAACAGCGACTGGCTGTAGCGGCCCTTCACCTCGCGCCGGGTCAGGTTCATCAGCAACTCGAGGTAGGCCGCCTTCGAGATGCGTTCGGGCTTGTCGCTCAGGACGCGGGACGCCATTAGTCGAGCACGAACTCCGACTTCCAGTTTTCATCTTCCGGACGCTTCGGCTGGTCGGCCTTCTCGAGCAGGAAGTTCTCGAGCACCAGCACGTCCATGTCACTGCGCATGAAGCAGCGATAGGCGTCTTCCGGCGAACAGACGATGGGCTCGCCGCGGACGTTGAACGAGGTGTTGATGATGACCGGGCAGCCGGTGCGGGCGTGGAAGGCCGCCATGATGTCGTAGTAGAGCGGGCTGGTCTCGCGCCGCACCGTCTGGATGCGCGCCGAGTAGTCGACGTGCGTAATCGCCGGCACCGTCGAGCGGGGCACATTCAGCTTCTCGATGCCCCACAACTGCTCGGCTTCGGCGGGCACCGGCAGCCGGCGATCGTCCTTTACGTCGGCGACCATCAGCATGTACGGACTGTCGCCGTCGAGCTCGAACCAGTCGGCGACATGCTCGCGCAACACCGCCGGCGCGAACGGCCGGAACGATTCGCGGAACTTGATCTTCAGGTTCATTTGCGCCTGCATCTTCGGCGAGCGCGGATCACCGATGATCGACCGGCCGCCGAGGGCCCGCGGCCCGAACTCCATGCGGCCCTGCATCAGGCCGACCACTTGCTCGGAGGCGAGCACCGCCGCGACTTCATCGGCTATGGCGGCACGATCCACCTTGCGGGCGACCCACCCACCCTTCGCAATCGCCTCGGCAATCTCCGCCTCGCTGTAGGCCGGTCCCAGGTACGACCCCGACATGCCATCGGCGTACTTGGGCCCGCCTTCGCTCGCGTGGGAGGCTGGCGCGAGCTTCGGCGAGGTCTCGCCGAAGCGGCCTTCGGCCGCGGAGGCGGACACCTTGTTCGTGGACCGCTCCCATGTGCCGACCGCCTCACAGCTGGTGCGCGGCTGCTCGAGATGCCGATGCCACAGGCTCATGGCGACACCCAGCGCCCCGCCGGCGTCGCCCGCGGCTGGTTGCACCCACACTTGATCGAACGGTCCTTCGCGCAAGATGCGGCCGTTGCCGACGCAGTTGAGCGCCACGCCGCCCGCCAGGCACAGGTCGCGCATGCCGGTTTCCTTGTGCGCGAACGCCGTCATCTTCAGCATCACCTCTTCGGTGACTTCCTGGATCGATCGCGCCAGGTCCATTTCGCGCTGGGTCAGCCGGCTCTCGGGCTTGCGCGCCGGCCCGCCCAGCAACTGCTCCATCCGCGACCCGGTCATCGTCAGGCCGTGGGCATACGTGAAGTACTCCTGGTTCATCCACAGGCTGCCATCGTCCTTGATGTGGACGAGGTGGTCCTTGATGGCCTTGACGTACTTGGGCTGGCCGTATGGCGCCAGGCCCATGACCTTGTACTCGCCGGAGTTGACGCGGAAGCCGGCGAAGTAGGTGAAGGCGGAATAGAGCAGCCCCAGTGAATGCGGAAACCGCAGCTCGTGGATGATCTCGAGATCGTGGCCGCGGCCGACGCCGATGGACGAGGTCGCCCACTCGCCGACACCGTCCATGGTGACCACGGCCGCCTGTTCGAACGGCGACGGGTAGAACGCCGACGCGGCATGCGACTCGTGATGTTCGCCGAACAGGACGGGGCCGTCGTAGTCCTCCAGCCGCTCGGCAATGTCATCCGACATCCACAGTTTCTCGCTCAACCACAACGGCATCGCCATCAGGTACGAGCGCCAGCCGAGAGGCGCCGAGGCGACGTAGGTCTCGAGCAGCCGCGAAAACTTGACCAGCGGTTTCTCGTAGAAGCCGACCAGGTCGAGTTGCGCCGCGGTGATGCCGGCTTCGCGCAGGCAGTAGGCGACCGCCTGCGTCGGAAACGCGGCGTCGTGCTTCTTGCGCGTGAAGCGTTCTTCCTGCGCGGCGGCCACGACCCGGCCATCAACCACCAGGCAGGCAGCCGAGTCGTGGTAATACGCGGAGATGCCGAGGATGTACTTCGCCAACGATTTAGAACAGGGTGTAGATGAACGGGGCGACCGCGCTCGTCTGCGAGAACACGATCAACAGGCCGAACAGCAGGAATACAATGACGATCGGCATCAACCAGTATTTCTTTTCCTGCTTCAGGAACTGGAAGAACTCAGACAGCACTCGACTCTTGGCCATGGGAAACCTCAGTACATCCGCGTGAAGTGATCGGGCTTGCGATAGCGGGCAGGATACGGCGACCAGCCGGGCCAGTTGCGCCGCTTCCTCGTGAGCGGGTCGTTACCGATGATCCGCCACAGCATGCCGAGGGGGCTGAACACCAGGGTGAAGATCACGGTCAGGATGATCCGGGCGTTGACGTAGCCGAGGATCATCGCGAAGCGCCACCACACGGCGCTCGGCCACTTCAACAGTCGCGGCTGCACCAGGCCCAGGACGAGCAGCACGGCGCCGATGCCGCCGACCACTTGCGCCGTGGCCACGCGTTCGCGCCAGACCAGGAAACCGGCGATCAGCAGCAGGACGATGCCGACCGAGATACCGAACGATTTTTCCGGGTTGGCCGGACCTTTGTGTGTCATGACGTGGCGATGGTGAGTTCGGGCGACAGCCGCGGTGCGCGCCAGGCGCGGGCCACCGCAAACAGCGCGATCGCGATCGAGACGGCGAGAGCGTAGCGCGACGCCGGCACCTGTGATATCTGGGCACCGATGCGGAAGTTGGCAAGCGCGTAGGCCGCGACGAACATCCACGAGAGCGCCGGCGGCAGTTGGGCCAGCACGATCGCGCCCACCGGAATGACCAGGAAGTAGAAGTTCCACAGCGCCCGCTCGGGCGTGGCCACGTAGGCAAACGCCAGCAGCGCTGGAATGGCGCCGAGGCAGAGCGCGCGCAGTGCCGGCGGCGCGTGCCTCCATCCGAGCGGCAGCGCCAGGTAGACTGCGCCGAAGGCGCCAAAGAGACCGAACGCCGCCGTGGCCGGCGTCACGTGATTGAGCCACAACCGGAGATAGCCGCCCGCCAGCGGCTGCGACGAAGGGTTGTCGTTGTAGCTGTAACCGAAGGCCACCATCAACGAGACCTGCAACGCGACCCACAGACCGGTGACGCCGACGGCGATGGCAGCCCGGCGGGCCATGGTCGGCCACTCGCGTTGCAACGCCGCGGCCGCCGCCGCGATGTAGAGGGGTGCCGCGGCGAACTCCTTGGCGAAGATGCCGACGCCGGCCAGCACGCCGGCCGCGCCGTGCCGGCCGTGCAACAGGAGCAGCGTAGTCACCGGCGCCATCAGCAAGACCAGCGGATCAGCATTGAAGGGATGGTAGATGGTCGAGAAACTGCCGGCGCCAAGCGCGGACAGCCAGATCGTCAAGGTCGCGGCGGGCGCGGCCAGCCCCAGCGCCAGCGCCAGCCGGCCGGCCGCGATCCCGGCGGCGCCATTGGCGAGCACCGCGTAGGCGCGCCAGCGTTCGAGCGCGGGGCCGGGCAGCGACTCCATCACCGCCGGCACCAGCACGCGAAAACAATTGAGGTCGGCGCATCCTGGCACGATGACCCCCTGCCCCACGGTCTCCATCATCTGCTGGTCCGTCGGGAACGGCGCCGGTGCCAGCCAGGCGACCGCAATCAGCACCGACACCACGCCGGCGAAATGCCAGGGCGCGGCCCGCCAGAACCACCGCGACGTTACCGCCTCGGGCGTCAAGGCGTGGACGCTCCATTGGCCTGGGCCTTGGCCAGATCCTGAATCGCCGGCGCGAGGGCCACGGCGATGATGGTGTTGCCGTCGGCATTGAGGTGCATGCCGTCAAACGCGTGCGGCGATCCTTCGATGTGAATCGTGCCGCTCAGGTCGACGTAGCGCACGCGCGGGTTGCCGGCAAACTTGCGTCGCACCATGTTGGCGAGGGCCCGTTGCTGGCTCACATGGACCTCGCGGCCGGCGCCGGCCAGCAACGGCTGGGCGACAATCGCCACCGCCTTCCCCAAGCCGGCAGCGTGGCTGGCCGCGGCATACATCGAGTCGCAGTAGTGCGACCACGGGGACGCACAGCCGGCCTCACTGGCATGCGGCGATGGAGTCGGTGGTGGCGGCGCCGCCACGCGTTCCAGCTGGCGCCCAAGGGCGCTCGACACCGATTCGGCCGCCTCGAGGGCCGTGGCGGTGGTCCGGTTAGCCAGGCCCGGGCGAAACACCGTGGTGCCGGTGTCGTTCGCGCGCGACGCTTCATAGGCGGCGCCAATACTGCCGTAGCGGAGGGTCTTGGCCTTCTCGCTCAGCCACAGCGGCAGGATCGGGAAGTAGCCGGTCAGCCGGAAGACCGCCGAATCGTGACGGTAGAGCGCACGATTCGGACCGCCATCGCCCATGATGTCGTTGTAGCCCTCGTAGAGCACGACGACGTCGTAGTCGAGGGAACGGTAGTCCTGCAGCGTCGACAGGAATGAGTACGCGCCCTGGTTATTGAAGCCGAGGTTTATCACGCGTGTGGGCGGCAGCGGCCCCTGCTCGTTCAAGGCACGCTCCAGCCGCGCGGGAATCGCCTCGTCCCAGGTGACGCCATAGCCAAACGTGGTGCTGCCACCCAGCATGACGACTCGCAACTCGCCCGGCTGCTTGCGTCCAACCACCGGGCCGCGGTAGCCCCAGCGATTCAGGCCGGCAGATTTCTCGGCGCGCTGGTGCAAATACAGGTCGGCCGCCAGGGCGACGACCAAGATCACCAGCACCGACAGCGTCGCCGCCGCCACCGCGAACAGCGCGAACTTGCGTTTGGTCAGCGCCATGCCGGTTCCTCGACCAGGGCACCAGGTTGCGACCGGGCCAGCTGAACCAGTGCCACCACCGCCGCGGCAGTCACCAGAATCAAGAACGGCTCGATCGGGACGCGATGGCGGTAGTTCGACTCGAGCACGACATGCGGAAACGTCCTCGACAAGATCACGCCGATCACCAGGGCCAGGCCCAGCGCGCGAGGGGCCGCGCCCCAGGCGCCGCGCCACGCCGCCACCAGTCCTGCCGCCGCAAGCAGGTAGATGTAGCACCACAGGCCGTAGTAGTACGCGGAGCCCTTGGAGAGGAACACCAGGTCGAAGCCGCCGTACGGCTGCGAAAAGAACTGCAGCGCGATGTTCCGCCCATAAGCGCGCCCCAGGGTGCTGAGGACCAGCCACGGCGAGCGAACCAGTTGCTCGGCGGCCGCACCCGGTGACGACAACGGCCCGACAATCTCGGTGCGAAGCGCGTTGGGATCGGCCTCGCCGGTGTAGAGACGATCGAAGTGGATGCGCAGGCCTCGCCGCTGCCCTTCAGTCGCGACTTTCGGCACCAGCACTGGCAGCAGCAGAACCATCACGCCAATGAGCAGGGCCGCCACCGCCGTCACGGAGCCCGTCCACGAGCGGCGATGGAACACCAGCGGGATCCACAGCACGACAAAGGCGAGGAAGAAGACCACGGTCTCGCGGACGGCGATCGCGCATCCGAACAGCGCGCCAATCCCGGCCCACGTCCACCATGACGGTTGGGCCGCGGTCGCCGCCCGCCACAGCAGCCACACCAGCAGCAGCGTCAGGAACACGTCGATCGCCTGGTGGCCGATCGCCGCCGCCGCGAACAGCAGCGGAAAGCTGATCGCAGCAAAGACGACCGCCACCCGGGCGACCACGTCGCCGAACAGGCTCTTCGCGACGGCAAACAGGATGAGGCACGCGGCGGCGCCGATCACGGCCTGCAGCGCGCACAGCGCGAAGTAGCTGTGCCCTGCCACCATGTAGACGGCGCTCGCCAGCCAGACGTAGCCCAGGAGCAACAACGGAAAGCGTTCCGTGAACGACTGGCGGATGCCTTCGCCGCGGGCAATCGACCAGGCGAGCTCGTCGTAAACCGGGCCATCGGCGCCGGTCTCGACGTAGTTGGGATTGGTCATGACTTGGCGCAGATACAGGATGCGCAAGGCCAGCGCGGCGCAGAACACCACCAACAGGAACGCGCGTTCGCCGGCCAGCCATTGACGCACGGGCTGGGGGACGACCGACAGGGGATCCGACGGGTCGGCAAAGGCCGCGGCGGCCATCCCGATGGCGAGGCCAATCGCCGCCATCACGGGATCGCGTGACAGCAGTGCCGCCGCCAGCACCAGTGCACCGGCGACGATCGGCAAGTCGATCAGTGCCTGCCGCGCGCCAGGCGCCGTCACCGCGCGAACCGTGGCGACCGCCCACCACGTCGCTCCCGCCAGCACCGTAGCCGAGAACAGGCGGGCGTACGTCCAGTAGAACGGTGTGCTGAAGGTTGCCGGGTCGGCGAGACGGGCCGCGAACGAGGCCAGCAGCACGAGGACATGCAACGCGGCGGCAACGCCGATCGCTCTCGCCACCACCGGCTGCACCGGTCCGCCCAGCGCGGACGCGGCCAGCCAGGTCCACAGGCCGGCCACCAACCAGTACGCCAACGGCAAGACCACCTCGTTCGCGCCGCTTGATTCGATCAGCAGCACCAGCTGTGCCCGGTCCGGCACCAGCATGACGCTGGCGACAGCGGCGGCCGCCAGCACCAGGCTGCCGCCCGCCAACGCTGCCGACCGCGGTGCGGCCGTCAACGCCGAACCGCCTTGAGGTTCGCCACCTGCGCGGCCACGATCATGACGAGAGCGCTGGCGAACGGGACGAGGTGAATCGAGAACCGTCCGGGGTAGCCGTGCGCATGCGCGAAGAACGCCGAGACACTCGCACCGGCGGCGATGATCACCACGGTCGCCGGCACCCGGCGGGCCACGGCGGTCTGCAGCAGCGCGGCGACCACGATCACGGCGCCGGCGATCATGACGAGCGCGCGCGGGTCGAGCCGCGGCGGCTCGTTCATCAGCACCAGCGTCGCCAGGCTATGCCCCACCTTGCTCCAGGCCTCACCGTCGAGCAGCGTCCACGGGCGCAGGCCGGTGTCGTTGACCTTGAGGCTGGTGCCGTGAAACAGGCTGAACACGCCGGTGTAGTGCCACGTGCGCCACATGAAGAACAGGACCCCGGCCACGAAACCGCCGGCAAACACCACGGGCGGCAGCCGCCTGAGCCGCGACCAGCCACGCGTGAGCGCGGCCACGGTCGCCGGCGTCCGCAACGAGAAGCCGGCTGCCAGCAGGAAGCCGGCGAACAGCAGGTGATTGAGCCGCGTGTAGAACATGAGGACCGCCATGATGGCGGCCGACCCTGCCCACACCAGCCGGCCCCGCCGCGCTCGCAGCAGGAAGAAAATGGCGAGGAAGGCCCATCCGGCGGCGGCAATCTCGGAGAGCCCGCGGCCCAGGAAGTACCACGGCGTGCCGAGCGTGAACGTTGCCAGCGTGGCCGCCGCGGCGGCGATTCCCCAGCGGAAGCCGGCCCGCTGGCGCGTGAAGTGAAATGCCAGGAGCGCACCCATCAGCAGGCACGCCGCATCCCAGTAAACTTCGCCCACGCTCGAATCGCCGAAGACCAGGTGCAAGGCGCCGGTCATCCAGCGGTAGAGCGGCTGGAAGTCGAACACGGCATTGCCGCCTTCGAGCCAAAAGCCCTGCATGTAGATGCGGTGGCCCGCCACCTGGTACGTCAGCCAGTCGTCTGGCGAGTAGACCGAAAAGTGCCCCACCTGGTCCAGCGTGAGCGCCGCGAAGAAGGCCAGCCACGGCAGCCCGACCATCAGGAACGCCCCACGCAGGTTGCGGAGCCCCGCCGGAACCGTCACCGCGATCGCCCCCAGGCCGATTATGCCGGCCGCCCGGTGCAGGCCTTCGTTCGGCATCAACCCAAGCGCGATGGCGCCGCCGGTGGCCGCGCCAATCCACGCCAGGGTGATCGGTGTCGGACGCAGTGACCGCACCAGCCGTGACACCACGCCGGCCACGAGCGCGCCGATCAGCACCACCGGCACCAGCCAGCCCCACGCCGCCACCAGGCGATCGACCGCGCCCGCCGGCGTGGTCGTGACGAGCGCCGCATCCCACAGAGAACGGCCATCAAGCGCCGGCTCGAATCGCCAGTTGTTGCCGGTCAGCGCCAGCGAGAGATCGATCTCATGAGTGCCGGCCGCGAGGGCCATCGACCCACCCTCGACAGGGACGCCATTGACGTGTCCCGACAGCGTGACATCGCGATCTACCGCGATACTCAGGGCGTGAGGCGCGCCGGTGATCACCGAGCCACGAATGCGCATCGTGAACTCGCGCTTGACCCCCATTGGATCGGTGACGTTGAGGAACCAGGCTGGAAAGGCTTCTTGCACCGCCAGCGGCCGCGTCAGGATGGCGGTGCAGGCCGGCTGTGGTGCCGCCAGGTCGGCACGCAGGTCCCAGCTGCGAAGCGCGCCGAAGGGCTCGTCGATTGGAATACCCTGGTTGATGCCGCTGAGCGGCGTCGCTGCGGTCGTCGTCGCGCACAGGCCCTGCTGCACCATCACGGCCGGGCTCACGGCCTTCCATGCCAGCAAAGTCACGATTACGGCGCGCACCCACGTCGCCGACACGGCCCGCCGGTCGAGCCACCACAACGACGGCAGCACGATCCCGATCACCACCGCCTCGAGACGCCCATCGAGCGGCGCGCCGTCGAGCGGGCCGATCAGGCGGCCCGGCCACAGCACGGCGACCGCGCCGAGCACGGACCACAACGCGCGTGTCAGGGCCGGCGTCATCGAGACGATTTGCCGAGAAGGACACTAATGGGGAACGATAGCGGGCAACCTGATCCGTGATGTCCGCTTCGAAGCCCCCGTCCCCGCCACCGGCCATCGCGCGCGTGATCACGCGCCTCAACATCGGCGGGCCGTCGATTCAGGCGGTTCGGCTGACCACCGCGCTCAACGACCACGGCTACACCAGCGAGTTGTTTCACGGCCGCCTGGGCGACGGTGAAGGGGACATGAGCTATCTCATCCCCCCGCATGCGCGCACCACCTACCTCGACACGTTGTGCCGGCCGCTGTCGCCCGCCAACGATCTGCGGACGCTGATTCGCCTGTTCCGGGAAATGCGCCGCATGCGGCCGCGCATCGTCCACACGCACATGGCCAAGGCCGGGTTGCTCGGCCGTCTCGCCGCTGCCGCCTACAACCTGACGCGCGGGGCGTCGCCGCGCGCGATGGTCGTGCACACCTATCACGGCCACGTGCTCGACGGCTACTTCAGCAAGCTCATGACCGCGGTGTTCATCGGCCTCGAGCGCCAGCTGGCGCGGGTCAGCGATGCGATCATCGCGATCTCGCCGGCCATTCGCGCCGACCTGCTCCAGACCTATCGCATCGGGCGCGAGTCGCAGTACCGTGTCGTGGCGCTCGGCTTCGACCTGGCGCCCTTTGCCGCGGTGGATGCGGCCGCACGGGTCGAGGCCCGGCGCACGCTCGAAGTGCCCGCCGGCGTTCCGGTGGTGGCCACGGTCGGCCGGCTCACCGCCATCAAGCAACATCACCTTTTCCTGGAGGTCGTGCGGCGTCTCGTCGCCGACCACCCCACGCTCGTGGCGCTGATCGCCGGCGATGGCGAGATGCGTGGCGAACTCGAAACCGCCGCGCAACGACTGGGCATCGCGAACCACGTTCGGTTTCTCGGCTGGCGCCGCGACCTGGCCACCATCTACGCCGCCACTGACGTCTTTCTGCTCACATCGAGAAACGAAGGCACGCCGGTGGCGCTGATCGAGGCCATGGCTAGCGGCACCCCGGGCGTCAGCACCGATGTGGGCGGCGTCAAGGACGTGATCAACTCCGGCGACGTGGGCCGGATGGCACCGTTCGACGATGCGGCGGGCCTGGCGGCGGCGGCGCACCACTTGCTGGCCGATCCGGCGCTGCGCGCTGCGATCGGCGCGCGGGCGCGGACGCAGGTGCTGGCCCGCTTCGGCGTCGAGCGCCTGGTCGCCGACATCGCCGAGGTGTATCGCGGCCTGGCGGGCGGACGCTAGGATGGAGAGCTGATGCGACGCGCGCTCCTGATCATTGCGGCCGTGGCGCTGGCCCACGCCGCGCTGTACATCCTGGTGCAGCGCACCGACTGGACCTCGACGACCGCGTGGACCGACCAGGCCGGCTATCAACGCCTCGGTACCGGGTTTGCGGTCAGTGGCACCTTCACGCGCTACCCTGACTCGCCCACCTATATTCCGGAGACCATTCGCACGCCCGGGTATCCATTGGTGGTCGGGCTGGTCTACCTGGTGTTCGGCGTCGGCAACCACATGGCGGTTGCCGTCGTGCAGGCGTTCGTGTTCGCGGGCATCTGCTGGCTGGTCTTCGCGCTGGTCAGGCGCGTGACCGACGAACGGGCGGCGGTGCTGGCCGCCGGCTTGACCGCCTTGTACTCGCCACTGGCGTACTTCAGCGCCTTGATCCTGACCGAGCTGTGGACGGCGTTTGTCGCGACGGTCGCCATGCTCGCGTGCCTGCGAGCCGCCCGCAGTGGCCGGCTGCGCGATTTCGCGATCGCCGGCGCGCTGTTCAGCGCCACGACCCTGGTGCGGCCGGCATTCTTCCTGCTGCCCTTCTTCATGGCGATCGCCATGCCCTTGCTGGTGCGCTCGCAACGCTCGGCGGCCATGCTCAAGGGCTGGGGCATGCTGGCCGTGGTCGCCGCCCTCGTGATGGCGCCCTGGTTCGCCTACAACTACGTTCACTTCGGCCAGGTGACGCTCTCGCCCGCCGGCGGCGTGGGGCGCGGCTTGTGGGAAGGCTCGTGGCAGGGACGCTGGCCCGGACGCATCCAGGCCGAGCTGATTACACTGGCCGACACCACCGCCGACCGCGCCGAGTTGACCCGGCTGGTCGAGGCCAAGGCGGCTGAAACGCGCCTGCCCGTCGAGCCGATGCTGCAGTACGTCAACGAGTGGCGCGACATCCGCGCCATCTGGGACACGCCCACCGCTCCCATGGAGCGCGCCGCCGCGCGGGTCGTCGCCGACCGCGAGTACCTTGCGCACGCGCTCGTCAACATGCGCCAGGACCCCGCCGGACACCTGCTGCGGCGACTCGGCCGAGGGGCATTCGTGCTGTGGGCCGCCGAAATCCCCATTCCGTACGGCCGCATCAATGACACCCCACCGCTGGTCATCCGCGCGATCTGGCTCGCGCAGGTCGGCCTGCTCGTGCTCGCCGCGTGGGGCGTGTTCTCGCTGGTGCGTGGGGGACATTGGCTCGAGGCTGTGCTCTTGTCGTTGCCGATCATCTACGTGACCGGTGTTCACTTGCCGTTACTCTGCGAAGCGCGGCAGTCGCTGCCGGTGAAGCCGATCGTGCTGGCGCTCGCTGCGATCGGTCTGAGCCACCGACCACGTTTTGGCACCCCAGGCACCTGAGGCACCCTAAGCACCTTATTTCCCCTGAAACCGCAGGTTCATGAACGCCAGCATCTCGGTCTTCCAGGCGCGGCTGTCGGCGCCTTCGGGCCGGTTGATGTGGTCGGCGATCTGCATCCCGAGCAGGACGTTGTCGTCCATGCTGTTGTTCAGGAACAAACCGTGCCGGCCCAGGGTCAGCAGGTTCGGGACCTCGTGGACGCCATCGAGGACCGGAATCAGGTGCTCCTCGAAGTTCAGCTCGTACACCGGGTAGGCCGTCGAGATGTCCGTGATGTGATACTCGAGCACTTCCTCCGGCGTCACGCCGTAGCCCATCTTCATCAGGTCGCGCAGCGCCAGCTGGTAGATCTCTTCATCGCTCGCCTGCCACAGCGGCTCGTCCTTCCACAGTGACAACTCGATGCACAACACCGTCGAATCGGGCGGCACCATTTCCGGGCTGACGTTCTTCTGCTCCGACAGCCGGTTGACGCGGAACTGCTCGTCGAGCAGGTAGACCCAGTGGTAATCGGTCATCTGCGCGCGCTTGAGGACGATGTAGATCAGCTTCAGGCTGCGGTAGCGCAGCTTGGCTGCATGGGCGACGACCGGGGCCGGCAGTGCCGGCGTCATCATCGACACCAGCGCGGGTAGCGGCAGCGTCGACAGCAGGATGTCGCAGTCGATGCTCTTGTCCTGGCCGTCTTCGCGGTAGCTCACGCGGGTGACCCGATCGGTCGACGGATCGCGCTCGAGCTGCACCGCCGGCGCGTTGAGCTTGATGACGTTGCCGGCCCCGCGCACTTCGGCCGCCATGCCTTCGTACAGCAGGCTGATGCCCTGGCGCGGATACATGTACTTCGTGAAGTAGGTCGCCGGGTCGGCATTGATCCCGAGCGTCCGCAGGATGATGTTCTTCAGGTTGAGCTTGGCGACGCGCTGCGCCTGCTTCGACGAAATCTGGCTGGTCGGCAACCCCCACACGCGTTCGGAGTAGATGCCGAAGCACAGGTCGTAGAGCGTGCGGCCGAGGTTGCGGACGCCCCACTCCTCGAACGAGTCTTCCTTCGTCGCCGGCGCGAAGGTCGACTTGAGCGTGGCCACCAGGTAGTCGAAGATGATCCGCGCCGACAGGAACGGGCTGACGCCCTTCAGCACCTGCAGCATCTCGAGGGGATACACGTACTCCTTGCCGCGCAGCAGCACGCGCGTGCCGCGCGTCAGCACCAGCGGGTCGGGCCCGAAGAACTTCTTGATCGAGGCCAGCACCCGGCGGCTCTCGTCGGTCTCGCGGACGTGGAACGTGTGCGGACCGAAATCGACGGCGTAGTTGCCGACGTTGATCGTCCGCGCCATGCCGCCGACGGCGTCGTCGCGCTCGAGGACCGTCACCGGATACCCCAGCTCGGACAACCGCCATGCCGCCGTGATGCCGGCGGGCCCGGCTCCCAGAATCACCACCCGTTGCTTTCCGCTCATCCTCTCCTCACGTCCGACTGATCGCCGGACAGGAAGGTCCGGAGCTGCTGCAAACCATCTTCGAATGACACGCGCGGCACGCACCCGACGGTGTCGCGCATGGTGGTATCGGCCGACCGGAACTCGATGTACTCGGCGACCGTGCCCTCGTGCCGCATCGACACCTCGACGCCGCAGACCCGGGCCATGGCCTGGACGATTTCGTTGACGCTGACCGGGGTGCCCGACGCGAAGTCGACCGTCGCCCGCGTCCCGGCCGCCCTGGTCAACGCCAGGAATCCGTCCACCGCATCGTCCACATACATGAAGTCGATCAGGTTCTGGCCGTTGCCGCGAATCACGAATTCGCGCTGCCCGTCGCGAATCGCCGACAGCCACTTGGTCGTGATCTTGCGAGGCGCTTCGTAGGGGCCGTAGGCGCCGAAGAAGCGCGCGTTCACGTAGCTGCCGATGCTCTGGCGCCGTTCGGCGAAGAAGCGCAGGTACTGTTCGGAGGCGAGTTTTGAAATCGCGTACGGCAGCAGCGGCGAGACCGGCGTCGCCGGCGTGACCGCGCCGGTCAGACCGTCGTAGACCGCCCCGGACGACACGTAGACCACGTGATCGGAGGGACACTCCTCGAGGGTCGTCACGAAGGCGGCGGTGTTCGAGTCGAGGTCCCAGCGTGGCCGCTCGGCCGATGCGGCCGGGTCGCCGTTAGCGGCCAGGTAGAGCATGGCGTCGGGCCGGCCGATGCGCCCGGCAAGTGCCCGCACCGCGACCGCGTCGAGCAGGTCGCACTGTTCGACGCGAACGTGGTCCAGTCCCTGGGCCTTGACGAACTGCTCGAGCCCGGGCGTCCGGTGGTACACCGCCACGATCTCCCAGTCGCGCGGCGCGCGCAGGAGCACGTTGTGGCCGATGAAGCCCGAGGCCCCCGTCAGTAGCAGCTTCATTGATCCCCGATCCCTGATCCCTGATCCCTGATCCCTGACTACTTCTTGCCGCTGACCGCGTCGTAGTTCTCGCGATACCACGTGATCGCCTGCGCCACGCCGGCCTCGAGCGACACCGTCGGCTTGTAATCGAGCAACGCCATCGCTTTTTCAATCGACGGGACGCGCAGGTCCACTTCCGGACCGGGATGCGGCTTGAAGATGATCTCTGACTTCGAATTGGTCAGGCGGATGATCAGGTTGGCCAACTCGAAGTTGGTCGCGGTGCCCTGCGGGTTGCCGATGTTGAAGGCCTGGCCGATCGCGGCCGGGTTCTCGGCGCAGCGCAGCACGCCATCGACGAAGTCGGAGACGAAGCACCACGACCGGATCTGCGTGCCGTCGTTGTAGAGCGTGATCGGCAGGTTTTTCAGCGCCTGCAGCGTGATGCCGCGGATCGCGCCGTCGCCAACCTGACGGGGACCGTAGACGTTGAAGGGCCGGACGATCGAGAGCGGCAGGCCGTCCTCGCGGTAGTGGGCGTACGACAGGTGCTCCGACGCCAGCTTGCTGGCCGCATACACCCAGCGGCTCTCGCCGATCGGGCCAATCGGGGTGAAGTCGTCTTCCTTGCCCTTGTGGATGAACGCGCCGTAGACCTCGCTGGTCGAGAACTCGACAAAGCGCTCGACGCCGGTGGCGAGGGCCGCCTTGACGACCTGGTGGGTGCCGAGCAGGTTCACCTCCATGGTCCGCACCGCGCTGCGGTCGACCGTGTAGACGCCGGCAATGGCCGCGCAGTGGATCACGATCTGGCAGCCATCGATCGCCTGCCGCGTCGCCTCGTAGTCGAGCACGTCACCCTTGATGAAATGCAGGTGCTTGTGCTCCGCGAGGTGCGCAAACTGCAGCGCGTTGCGGTGCAGGTTGTCGTAGACCACGATCTCGTTGTCGTCGACCAACAGCGACACCAGGTGCGAGCCGATGAAGCCGGCTCCGCCGGTGATGCAGATTCTCTTGTTCTTCAATGCCATGTGAGACGGTCCTCTGAGTGCTAGTGCTTGCCGTTGGTGGAACGAGCGCGGACGGAAACAGAATTGCGCCTGGGGGCCGGTGGCGGCACCGGCTCCTGGCGCAGGGGGAAGAGTTTTTCTTTCGCGACGCCGGCATCGAGCAACGCCTGCAGCTGGCGGCCCGACCCGTCGAGAGTGGCGACAATAATCAGGTCGAACTCGACGGTGCGGTGATCGGCAATCGGCCGGACCGGCATGCCGAGGAACTCGCGCGGACCGTCGCTGTCGAACACGGCGACCGGCTCGAGACCGGCCTCCTTCAGCGACAGGTAGGCGAGCTCGGCGGCCTCGCCGCTGCCGCAGATCGCCACCCGCTTGCCGGCTTCGGCGCAGGCCTGGAGCGCGGTGCGCAAGTGCTGGCGGACCTCGCCGTAGAGATGCAGCGAGTAGTCCATGAACTCGTAGGTCAGCCGCGCCTTCTCGGCAATGCCCCGCGGCGTCACCAGGTAGGTGATGCGATTGGGCTGCACGTTGACCACCTTGATGAAGCCCTTGTGGACCATGCGCTTGAGGTAGACATTCGCCAACCCGAGCGCAATCCCGAGCTTGCTCGCCAGCCCGCGTTGCGTGACGCGCCCGTCCTGGTGGACTGCTTCGAGCAGCCGCAGATCGCGATGCGTTTCAACGTCCATGAATCAATGCGCGTTCGGCCGCCGCCCAGTCGTCCAAGTCGTCGATGCTGATCGAGCGCTCGGCCGGCATCCGGTAGGCGGCGACCCGGTCGCCATAGAGGCTGGCCTGCGGGCCTGACAGCAAGCCGGTCCGGCACGCGTAGATCGCGCCGTTCATGACCCACGCCTCTGGCAGATCCTGGCGGCGATTGATGCGCCGGCGCACCGGCTCGCCGGTGGCAAAGAGCACCGCCAGACCGTCGGCATCCAGGCGCAGCGTGCGCGACGGGTGGCTGTGCGCCGGTACTTCGGTGACGCTCAGCACCGAGTCGGCGCCAGACGAGTCGAGCAAGGCGCTGGCCGCATCAATGTCGCCGGCCGTCCGCAACGGCGAGGTCGGCTGCAGCACCATCACCGTGTCGGGCCGGTAGCCGGCGTGGTCGCGCATCCACTCGGCGGCGTGCTGGATCACCGGCAGGTGCGGGGTGTCGTCACGCGACAGCTCGGCCGGGCGAATGAATGGAACCTCGCATCCCAGGGCACGGCCTGCAGCCGCAATGGCGTCGTCTTCGGTCGAGAGAATCACGCGATCGAGCGACCGGCTGGCCCGCGCGGCCTCGACGGTATAGGCCAGCAACGGCCGTCCTGCCAGCATCTTCAGGTTTTTGCCAGGGACGCCCTTGGAGCCGCCGCGGGCCGTGATGATGCCGAGGACCTTCACGAGACCTGGGGCTTGGGGCTCTGGGCTTGAGCGCTCTCGAAAAAGCGCTTCTGGGTGTAGAGCGCGGCCGAGGCCAGGATGTCGACCACGGTGTCACTCGTGTTGGGACGGTAGTACAGGTCGGAGGCCGAGTACGGGCCGTGGGCCAGTTGCGCCGCGACGGCGGCGGCAATCTCGGTCGCGTCGTAGCCGACGTGCGTTACGTGGTCGCCCGCCAGCCGGCCCTGCTGCCGGCCACCGATGTTCACCACCGGTGTCCCCAGGTACGAGCATTCCTTGATGCCGGCCGACGAGTTCCCCACGAGACAGGCGGTATTGGCCAGCAGGGCCACGAAGCGGTCGGCGGGGACGTTGGTGACGAAGTGCATCTTCGCGGTCAGCTCGCCGTGGCGCTCGCGCATGTGGCGCAGGCTGTCGGCCATCTCGCCGGTGCCGGCGTCGGCGTTCGGCCAGAACCAGATCACCGGCACGTCGAGCGCCGACACGGCCCGCAGGGTGGTTTCCAGGTGCAACCGGTTGTCGGCCTCGGTGGTGACCGGGTGCTGCACGACCATGACGAACGGCTGGCGGGTGTCGATCGCGTAGCCGACACCGAAGGCGTTGATCTCGTCGCTGGTGATCGCGGTCTCGACCGACGCCGCCAGCTCGACGTCGAGCGAGCCCGTGTTGAACACGTACTTCGGATCTTCGCCCATCGCCCGGACCCGCCGCTCGGCATCGCCGTTGGTGACAAAGTGCAGGTGCGCCAGCTTGGTGATGGCGTGACGCACACTCTCGTCGATGCTGCCGGTTACGTCGCCGCCCTCGATGTGGGCGATGGTGATGTTCAGGTAGGCGGCGGCCATGGCGATGGCGAGCTGCTCGAACCGGTCGCCGCAAATCACTACCACGTCGGGGGCGGCGGTGTAGAGCTCGTTGGTGAACTCCAGTGCGGTCAGGCACGCGGTCTTGGCCATCGCCACATGGTTGCCGCCTTCGATCACGTTGAACAAGGACGAGGCGATCTCGAAGCCGCCGGCGGCGATATCGTCGGCAATGTGACGGCTGTACTTGTCGAGAAGGATCGATCCGCCCAGCATCAACTTGAGGTCGATCCCCGGATGCGCCTGCAGTTTCTTGAGCAGCAACTGGCTGCGGCCGTAGTAGGCGCGGTTGGTGATCGGAAAGCAGATCTTGCGCTTGGCGGTCACAGGCGCTCCGGGTTGTGATTGATGACGATGGTCTTCAACTCGGTGTAGACGTCGAGCGATTCGGTGCCGGGCTCGCGGAAGCCGTTGCCCGAGTTCTTGACGCCGCCAAACGGCATGTGCGGGCCGGCGCCGAACGTGGCGCCGTTCACCGAGACCAGCCCGCCGCGGTAGCGGCCAACAAATGCCTGGGCGCGATGGTGGCTGGCCGTGTGAATGGCGCCGGTCAGGCCGTAGCTCGTGCCATTCGCCAACTGCACGGCCTCGTCGAAGTTGCGGCAGCGATACAGGCTTGTGACCGGCCCGAACAGCTCGTGTTGCGACACCTCGTCCGACATGGCCACGCGCTCGAGCACGGTGGGCGCCATGTAGTAGCCGGGCGCGAGTGCGGCAACCGCGCTGCCGCCGGCCAACAGGGTTGCGCCGCGCGACACGGCGCCGGCGACCTGCGCCACCAAGCGATCAAGGCCGGCGCGCGAAATCACCGGCCCACACTCATCGTCTGGACCCGAACCGACGCGCACGCGTGCCACCCGGTCGAGCAGCGCCTGCCGGAACGCGTCGTAGACACGGTCGAACACAATCAGCCGGCTGCCCGATGCGCACCGCTGGCCCGCATCGACAAACGCGGAGGCTACCGCCAGATCGGCCGCCAGTTCCAGGTCGGCATCGTCGCACACGACAAACGGGTTCTTGCCGCCGAGTTCCAGGCAGACTTTCGCGAGCACGGCGCGCTCGCTGACCATCTTCTGGATCAACTTGCCGGTGGCCGATGAGCCGGTAAAACTGACCACGCCGACACGATCGTCCTGCACGAGCGGGGCGCCGGCGTCGGGCCCGAAGCCCTGCACGGCCGAGTAGATGCCAACCGGCAGGCCGGCATCCTTCAAGAGCCGCCCGAATGCCACCGCCGTGTACGGCGTGAGTTCGTGCGACTTGGCGACGATCGCGTTGCCGCACAGCAGGGCGGGAAAGGCCTTCCACGCGATGCCGGCCAGGGGACTGTTGAAGGGCATGATCCCGGCGCAGATGCCGATCGGCGACCGCACCGTCTGCACGGTGCGATTGAGGATCGGGCTGGGCATGGTCTTGCCGTAAAGGCGGCTGCCCTCGCCTTCCATGAACACGGCGAGGTCCGCGGCCGAACCGACCTCGGCCACCGCGTTCTTCCACGGCTTGCCGGTTTCGGCCTGGATGATCTCGCCGAACTCCTGCTCGCGCTCGCGCAGCAACTGCGCCGCCCGGCCGAGAATGGCGCCGCGTTTCGGTGCCGGCACCGCCGCCCACGCGTCGGCGGAGCCCGCCGCGGACGACACCGCGTGCGCGACTTCAGCGGCACCACCACGCGCCACCTGGGCCACGACGCGATCGTCGATCGGGCAGCGCTTGTCGAACGTATCGCCGCCGATCGAGGCCACCTCGGCGTCGGCAATCCAGTGCGGAACGAAGGAAGGGTAGGCCAAGGTTATCGGGCTTGGGGCTTGAGTCTCGAGGCCTGCATGACTACGCGCGCGATCGAGGCGGCGTCGAGGCCGTGGTACGCGAGCACTTCGAGGTTGGTGCCGCAGGCCGGAATCTCGGTGAGGCCAATGGCGGTGAGGCCGGCGCGCACGCCGGTCCGCGCGAGGGCCGCGCCAACCATCACGCCCTGGCCGAACTCGAGGTAGTGATTATCGAGGGTGACGATCTGTTTGAAACGGCCGAGCGTCTCGCGCACCCACTGGTCGTCGACGCGGTTCAGCCACGGCAAGTCGATCACCGCAGCCGAGATGCCCTGGGTGGCCAGTTCCTCGGCGGCCCGCCAGGCATTGGTCAGCAACACCGGCCCGTAGCCCAGGAGCGCCACGTCGGTGCCCGGCTTCAGGACGACGCCTCGGCCGACCTGCAGCGTGTAGTCGGCCGGCATCACGTAGGGCAGGTCGAGCGGCACGTTCACGAAGCGCAGGTAGGTGCTGTCGGGATTCTGCTCCACCGCCCAGCGAATGGCCAGCCGGGCTTCGCGTTCACTGCAGGGTTCGAACGCCACCAACCCGGGCACCGCGCCAATCGCCGAGATGTCACGGACCGACTGGTGCGAATGGCCGGGGCCGCCCGGCACCAGGCCGGCGAGGGTGGCCGTGTAGATGATCTTCTTCTTCTCGGTGGCGTTGTTGTAGATGTGCTCGTTGGCGCGCGTCGACAGGAAGCAGGCAAACGAGTGCACGACCGGCAGCATGCCGCGCAGGGCCATTCCGCCCGCGGCCGACACCATGTGCATCTCGGCGATGCCGCATTCGATGAACCGCTCGGGCAGTTCCTCCTTGAAGGCCTCGATGCCGCAATCCGACAGCAGGTCGGCATCCATCACCACGATCTCGGGACGGTGCCGCGCCATCGCGAGGAGTTCATCACCGTAGGCGAGCACGATCTTCTCGGGCTTGGCGGGCGAGACGCGCACCGGCAGCGGCGCCGAGGTTAACACCGCGGGCGGCAGGCCAAGGCCGTCGAGCGTCGCGTTGACGCGGGCGACCATCTCGCGCGTCGCGGCCACGTAGTCCTTCAGCGACGGCGCGCCGGCATGAAAGTGATAGGTCTGGTCGCCACAGGCCAGGCCTTCCATGAACGACACGCCCTTGCCCTTGATGGTGTCGGCAATGAAGACCTTGGGCTTGTCGGTGACGGTCGCAAAGTGCGCCAGGGTGTCGCGCAGCACGGCGAAGTCGTGGCCATCGCCACGCCGCACTTCCCAGCCGAAGGCGCGGAACTTCTCTTCGATCGGCCCGAGGTCGCTCACCGCCGACACGGCCGAATCGGACTGCAGCTTGTTGTGGTCGACGATCACGATGATCTCGGCCAGGCCCTCGTTGGCCACCGGCTGCAGCGATTCCCAGATCTGGCCCTCCTGCAGCTCGCCGTCGCCGGTCATCACGAAGATGCGGCCGGTGCGGCCGGTGTAGCGGTTGGCGCGCGCCATGCCGTAGGCCTTCGAAATGCCCATGCCGAGCGAACCGGTGTTGGTGGCGATGAACGGCGTGCTGACGTCGGGATGCCCGGGCAGGCCATTGAGACGGCGCAACTGCGGCAACAGGTCGAAGCCGAGTTTCTCCATCGCAATCAGCAGCGAATACAGGGCCGGCGCGTCGTGGCCCTTCGACGAGAAGTAGACGTCGGCGTCATGGCTGTCGCCGTTAGGGTCGCGCAGGTACTCGGTCCAGAGCCAGGTGATGATGTCGGTCGAGCTGAAGCTCGAGCCGATGTGCCCCGAGCCGGCCTGCATGATCATGAACAGCGTGTTGATGCGGCACAGGTCGGCCACCAGCGAAGCCCGGACGACCGGATCGGCCACTCCGTCACGCACGGCGCGGAATATCTCGCGCGGCACGTACGATAGCGAGTCATCACCTACCAGCGCGCGATCAGAAAAATCTTTTTCACCCATAGTTTTGCAATTCGTTCTTCGTTCTTCGTTGTTCGTTATTCGCGTTAGCGCGCGGTCCAGCCGCCGTCGACGACAACGGTCGCGCCGGTCATGTACGAGGAGGCTGGCGAGGCCAGGAACAACACCGCGCCGTTGTAGTCGGTTGCCGAGGCCATGCGGCCGAGCGGCGTGCGGCGCTCGTACTCGCGGACGAACGCGGGATCGTGACCGGCTTCACGCACGCCACCGGGGACGAGGGTGTTGGCGCGAATGCCGAGCGGTGCGCCGTAGTCGGCCAGCCAGCGCGTGAAGTTGAGCACGCCGGACTTGGCCACCGAGTAGCCCACCGGCTTGAAGTAGGTGGCGCCGCCGGTCCGCTTGTACTCGTAGACCGCCTGCTCGGGCGACACCACGCCGTAGGTCGACGACACGTTCACGATGCTGCCGGCGGTGTGTCCGGCGGCGCGAAAATGCCGGATGAACGCCTGCGACGCGAACAGGGTGCCCTTGAGGTGCGAGTCGATCATGGTGTCCCACGCCTCCTCGGGATAGTCCTCGAAGGCGCCGTTTTCCAGGCCGGCCGAGGCCGGCGACGAGCCCATGCCGGCGTTGTTGACGAGGATGGTGGCGCTGCCCAGCACGGCGCTGAGCCGCGCAAACGCCGCGTCCACGTCGGCCTTCTTCGTGAGGTCGACCAGTTCGGTGTGGACCGGCAGGCCGCCACCCGACACCCCGCTGAACAGATCCGCCGGACCGGCAATGTCGAGTGCGGCGACCCGCGCGCCGGCGTCGGCGAGGGTGCGCACGTACTCGCGGCCAAGGCGTCCGAGGCCGCCGGTCACAACGGCCACCTGGCCGGACAGACCGTACAGCCGCACCAGGGAATTGGCTTGTATGTCGTTATTTGACAATGGCTTAGGAGTTTGATTGGAGTGGGGACCGGCCGACCTCGCAGGTAGGCCGCTGGCATGCCCAGTCACAGGCATGGCCTGACCGGGACCGTCACGTTCATGATCTGAACGAGTAATTATACACATCTGTTCACGAAGTGAACGGGACTTCAAGCGGCCCCGGGATCGCCGCGTTCACGGCGTGAACACGACCGGCTGTCCGGCTGGAGCCGGACGCCACGTTAGCGGATGATGCGGTTGGCGCCGGCGTAGGTGCGCTTCTCGGCGACGACCCGCTCGATGATCTCATCGAGCTTGACTTTCGGCTCGTAGCCGATCGCTTTGTGAATCTTGGTGAGGTCGGGCACCCGCCGCGGCATGTCCTCGAACCCCTCTTCGTAGGCCTGGTCGTAGGGGATCGTGACGATCTCGGAGGTGCTGCCGGTCGCCGCCTTGATCCGCTCGGCCAGCCCGCGAATGCTGATCTCTTCGGTGTTGCCGACGTTGAAGACCTGGCCAACCGCCGACGGCGTCACCATCAGCTTCAGCAGGGCACCGACGACGTCGCCCACATAGGTGAAACTGCGCTGCTGCGTGCCATCGCCGAAGACCGTGATCGGCTCGTTCGCCAGCGCCTGCCGCACGAAAGTCGGCACGACCATGCCGTACTGGCCGGTCTGGCGCGGCCCCACTGTGTTGAAGAACCGCATCACGACCACCGGCTGCCGGGTTTCCTTCCAGTACGCCAGCGCCAGGAACTCGTCGAGCGCCTTGCTGCAGGCATACGCCCAGCGATGCTTGGTTGTCGCGCCCATCACCAGGTCGGCGTCCTCGCGGAACGGCACGTGCACACTCTTGCCGTAGACCTCGGAGGTCGAGGCAATGAACACCAGCTTCTTCTTCTTGGCGGCGTGCTTGAGGACGACCTCGGTGCCGTGCACGTTGGTCTCGATCGTATGCACCGGCCGCTCGACGATCAGCTTCACGCCAACCGCCGCCGCCAGGTGAAACACGACATCGGCGCGGTCAACCATTTCCGCCACTAGCGGATCGTTGAAGACCGTGTCGATGGTGTAGTGAAAACCAGGCCGGCCCTTGAGGTGAGCGATGTTGTCGATCGAGCCAGTCGACAGGTCATCCAGGATGAAGACCTCGTGGTTGCCTTCGAGCAGGGCCTCCGCCAAATGCGAGCCAATAAACCCCGCACCACCGGTAATCAAAACGCGCATGTGACTCGCTCAATCCTCTCTGGGGGGCCGGGACGACCGGCCGCGCCATGATCGTATCCGCATTGCCCCGACTTCCAGAAATATTCTCTCGCTGTCGACTATCGTGCCGGCTCGTCCTGGAGCGCCAGCAGATACCGGCCGTACTCGCTGGCGGGACCAAACGCCGCCGCCAGCCGGGCCAGTTGCGCCGCGTCGATCAGGCCCTGCCGGTAGGCAATCTCTTCCGGGCAGGCGATCTTCAGGCCCTGCCGGCGTTCAATGGTCTCGATGAACTGGCTGGCCTCGAGCAGCGACGCGTGGGTGCCGGTATCGAGCCAGGCATAGCCCCGGCCCATGACCTCCACCGAGAGGTTGCCCTGGTCGAGGTAGACCCGGTTCAGGTCGGTGATCTCGAGTTCGCCTCGTGGCGACGGCTTCAACCCGCCGGCGATCGCCGGGGCGTTGGCGTCGTAAAAATAAAGCCCCGTGACCGCGAAGTTCGACTTGGGATGCGCCGGTTTCTCCTCGATCGACGTGGCGCGGCCCGCGGCGTCGAACGCCACCACGCCGTAGCGTTCCGGATCGCCGACGTGGTACGCAAACACCGTCGCCCCGGCGCGGCGGTCGGCGGCCGCCAGCCGTTCGGGCAGGTCATGACCGTAGAACAGGTTATCGCCGAGGATGAGCACCGACGGCGCGCCGGCCAGGAAGTCGCGGCCGATGGTCAGCGCCTGCGCCAGGCCGCCGGGGTTGGGCTGCACCGCGTATTCCAGGCGCAGTCCCCACTGGCTGCCGTCGCCGAGCAAATGCTCGAACGTCGGTGTGTCGCGCGGAGTCGAGATGACCAGCACCTCGCGCACACCCGCCAGCATCAACGTGCTCAGCGGGTAGTAGATCATCGGCTTGTCGTAAATCGGCAACAGCTGCTTCGACATGGCCCGCGTCGCCGGATAGAGCCGCGTGCCGGACCCTCCCGCAAGGATGATGCCTCGACGAGCCGTTCCCGTGTGTGTTGGTGTCATGACGTTGATTCCTGTAGCTGGAGGGCCGGGTGATCGGGCCCCAGGGGTTGCGCGGTTTCAAGGCCGGCGATCGCCGCGCGGCCCATCGCCAGCTGCGCCTCGGCGGTGCTGCCGCCAATGTGCGGCGTGCCAAGAAACGTCGGCAGCGCCAACAGCGCGGGATTGGCGTCGGGCTCGAGCTGGAACACGTCGCACGCCGCGCCCTTGAGGTGGCCGCTCGACAGCGCGTCGATCAGCGCGGCCTCATCCACCAGCCCGCCACGGGCCGCGTTGATCAGGCACGCGCCGGGCTGCATGCGCGCCAGCTCCGCCGCGCCGATCATGCCCCGCGTCGACTCGTCCAAGGGCACGTGCAGCGTGACGATGTCGGCCTCGGCCAGCAGGCGCTCCAGACTGACTGCTTCGACGCCGTGGGCGGCATAGAACTGCGGGTAGCTGCGAATGTCGTGCGCCAGCACGCGGCAGCCAAACGGCGCCAGCAGCGACACCAGATCCTTCCCGACGTACCCGCAGCCGATGATCCCGACGACCCGGCCGGTTAACTGGCGGCCGACCAGCTTCTGGAAGTCACCGCCCCGCAACGCCACGCTGGTCTCGGGCACCCGATGTAACAGCGCAAGCGCAAACGCCAGCGTAAGTTCCGCCACCGAACGCCGGTTGACGCCGCCGGTCCACGCCAGCTTCACGCCGCGTCGCTGGACCGCAGCCAGATCGACGCCGTCCAGGCCGACACCGTACTTGCTGATCACCTCGAGCTCGGGCACCGCCGCGAGGACAGCTTCGTCGACGCGCTCCAGACCGATGATGGCGCGGTCGTGGCCGCGCAGGAACTTCACCAGCGCGTGACCATCGAGCAGCCGCGCCGATTCGCTGAAGGAGACGTGGGGATACTTTTCCGCAAGCTCGAGACGCAGCGCCGGATTCCTGGCGAACGAGCGCGCGGCAACCGCAATGCGGGTCACCGGGCACCGCCGGCCCGCAGGTGACGGGCGATCGCGTCCTGCCACGTCGGCATCTCAAAGCCCGCAGCGGCCAGCTTCCGGTTGCTCAGCGCCGCAAACCGCGGCCGCGGCGCCGCGAAGTTCACGTCGTTGACCGACAGGGCCTTGAGCGTCGCGTCGGCACGATGCAGGACGCGCGCAATCTCCCGGCCCAGTTCCAACCAGGTGGCGTGCCCGGTGTTCACGCAGTGATAGAGGCCATACGGCGCTGGTGAACGCAACACGTGCGCCGACGCGCCAACCACATCGTCGATGAAACTGGGCGAGGTCACGCGGTCGTAGAACACCGGGGCCTCGGCCCCCGTGCGCACGGCCGCGACGATGCGGTCGACGCTGCTCTTGGCCAGGGTGCCGCCAAACAGGCTTTCGACCCGGAGCACGTAGTGCTTGCGCCAGTCGGCCACCATCCACTCGCCAACCAGCTTTGATTGCGCGTAGACGCTTTGCGGCTCCGGCAAGTCGTCTTCGGCGTACGGCTGCGAGGCCGTGCCGGCATAGACGAAGTCGGTGCTGTAGTGGATCAGCGTGGCGTCCACGGCCTCGGCGGCCCTGGCCAGCGCGCGCGGCGCAAACGCATTGACGGCAAAGGCATGGGCCTGCCGCTGCTGGGCGCCGTCAACGTCGTTGTAGGACGCGCAGTTGACGATCGCCTGCGGCGCCAGGCGCTGGACAAAATCCATCAAGGCGCCATGAGCCGTAATGTCGACGTCGGCGCGAACGGCCGGGACGACCTCGTGCTCGGCCGCCAGGCGCGCCACCATGGCCTGGCCGAGCTGGCCAGCCGCGCCGGTCACCAGGACCTTCATCGGCGCACCCGCTCCTTCACGGCCGCCCGGGTTTCCCGATCGGCTTCGCGCTTGCGCATGGTCTCGCGCTTGTCGTGGTCCTGCTTGCCGCGCGCCAGGCCGATGGCGACCTTGACGCGGCCGTTCTTGAAATACAGCTTGGTCGGGATCAGGGTCAGGCCCTTCTCCACGGTCTTGCCGATCAGCTTGCGGATCTCGTAGCGATGCAACAGCAGCCGCCGCTTGCGGCGCGGATCGTGATCGACGTACCCGCGGTGGCTGTAGGGATTGATGTGGACGTTGTGCAGCCACACCTCGCCCCGGTCGACGCGCGCAAAGGCGTCGCGGAGGTTGGCCTGCCCCTCGCGAATCCCCTTCACTTCGGTGCCAAGCAGCGCGATGCCGGCCTCGAAGGTCTCGAGGATGTGGTAGTCGTGGTACGCCTTTCGATTGTCGGCAATCAGCGTGTCTTTCTCGCTGGCGGCCTCCTTGGCGGCCTTCCGCTCGATCTTGGCTTTCATATCAATGTGGCGTCCGGCTTTAGCCGGACCTTCGCCGTGACCATCTGCGCCGCCAGCTTCACGGCCTCGATCATGCTGCCGGCATCGGCCACGCCCTTGCCGGCAATGTCGAAGGCGGTGCCGTGGTCGACGGAGGTCCGGATGATCGGCAGGCCGATGGTGACGTTGACCGCCTGGCCAAAGGCCAGCAGCTTCACGGGGATCAATCCCTGATCGTGATAGCACGCGAGCACGCAGTCAAACTCGCCGCGGGCGGCACGGACAAACACCGTGTCGGCCGGAAATGGGCCGCTCAGGTCGATGCCCGCGGCGCGCGCCGACGCCACTGCCGGCGCCAGCACCTCATCGTCTTCGGTGCCCAGCACGCCGGACTCGCCCGCATGGGGGTTGAGGCCAGCCAGCGCCAGGCGCGGGCGCGCGATGCCGAACTGCGGCAGTGCCTCGGCCGTGAGCCGAACCGTCGCGGCGACCAGCTCGCGAGTAAGCAACGCCGGCACGTCGCGAAGCGGCACGTGCACCGTGATCAACACCACCTTGAGCTGTGGCGCGTGAAACAACATCGCCACTCGCTCGGTCTCGCACAGGTGCGCCAGCAGGTCGGTGTGCCCCTTCCAGTGCAGTCCGGCCCTGGCGAACGCCAGCTTGTTGATGGGGGCGGTCGCTATCGCATCCACCTCGCCCCGCCTGGCCGCCGCGACGGCGGCGACGATCGTGTCGTAGGCCGCCTGCCCGGCCGCCGCCGACACCTCGCCGGGTCGAACGCCGTCAGCGTGCGCGGCAAAAATCACCGGCTCACAGACCGCCAGCACACCGGGATCGGCCGCGGCCTTCGCGACAATTTCGGGCCCGATGCCGGCGGGGTCACCGACGGTGAGCGCGATACGGGGCCGGCTCACAACTGGACCGCGAGCCATTCGGCGACCACCTTCGTGCCGGCGTTGCGGTCGAGCGCCGTCAGCGCGCGGTCGACCGCGCCGAACGCGGTGCGCGCCCGGTCGCCGGCAAAATTGCGCGCGAGGGCCGACAGGTCGTCGCTGATGGCCGGGTTGGCCAGCACTCGTTGATCGGCGCCGGAGTTGAGCACCTCGATGTCGCGGAGCATCGACGCCGTCAGGCGCAACACCGCCGCAAGGTCGGCGCGCTCTTCCTTCTTCGACAGCCCGGCCACGATCGCGGTCGCGGCCTGGAGCCGCGACTGGGTATCGGCCCGGCCCGAAGTCTGCTGCAACAGGCGCATGGCTAGATCGCGCAAGCTGCCGATGTCGAGGTCCGACAGCGACAGCGCCTGCCCGATGCTGCCGTCGGCCAGCGGCGCCGACGCACGCGCCTCGCCCTCCCCCTGCCCATGGTCGCGGACCAGCGCCTCGGTGACCTCGGCGGCGGTCAGCCGGCCGAACCGCAAGCGCATGCAGCGCGAGCGCACGGTCGGCAGCAACACGCCCGGCACGGCGGTAGTCAGGATAAAGACCGTGCCCGGCGGCGGCTCTTCCAGGTTCTTGAGCAGGGAGTTCTGGGCCTCTTCCCTGAGCGTGTCGGCCTCGCGGATCAGCACCACGCGGAGCTTGCCTTCGAACGGCCGATAGCCGGTTCGGCCGAGCATGTCGCGCACCACATCGACCTTGATGTTGGCGCTGTCGTCGGGTTCGAGCGCGATGACGTCGACGTGCATGCCTCGGGCAATGCGATCGCACGAGCGGCAACGCCCGCAGGCGTCAAACGGCAGGCCGCCGACATCCCGAAGTGGCTCCAGGCAGTTGACCGCCTGCGCCGCGGCAAGCGCCACGCGCCACTTGCCCACGCCCGATGGCCCGGCAAACAACAGGGTCGGCGGCAGCGATTCGCGCGCGATCGCCCGGGAAATAAGGGCGGTCAAGCGTCGATGGCCGATGACATCGCGAAGGGACATGAGACCTTCAGATGATAGCTCTTGTCGAGAAGCCATTGACCTGCTGCCGCTTCGCTGGCTACAATCGGTGATTCCGGGTGTCGGGCCTTCTCCAGAGATGGGGTGTGCACGATCGGCCAAAGGGGCCTGCCGCGCCGAAGCTCGCGAGGTAAGATTGGCGGACGGAGGGCTTGCCCTCCGTAGCTCGCCGAGAAGTTCGCGAGCGATGGAGGGCGGTTAGCTCAGTTGGTAGAGCACCGGCTTTACACGCCGGCTGTCAGGGGTTCGAGTCCCTTACCGCCCACTACTATTCTGGCCGCGCGCCGCGCGGAGAGATGGTAGCGGGAGACTGATGATGATTCGCGATCGAGTGGTGACAGCTCGGTCAGTGGCGACATCAGCAGTCTGAAGTCAGCAAGTCCCCTCAGGGGGGTGGTAGTTCAGTTGGTTAGAACGCTGCCCTGTCACGGCAGAGGCCGCGGGTTCGAGTCCCGTCCACCCCGCCATTCGACTCACCTTCAACTCGCCTGCGGCGAGCCACTCCCAGTGAGAATGTCCTGAGTGAGCGAGCGGCCAGCAGTCTGGACGATCGCGAATCGAAGGGCACTCATTCGGTTTTCAACCTCATTCGTGCCGGGGTGTCCGGCCTCGGGCCTCGGACGGGCTCTCGATCGTCGGTGAGCAAGCGGGCGACCTCTCTAGCTCCATGAACCACGGATTCCTGGCGGGCTTGTGGGGAGAGCCGGTACTGCCGGCTCACGCGCGTTTCTTGCCTCGGTCCTTCACTCGCTGACGAAGCTCGGCCATGACCGTCGGGCCGTCGAGCATCTCTCCGACTTGCGCCTGGGCCCAGCCACGTTCGATCGATTCGCGAACGCGGGCGCGGAACTCGTCGTTCTCCTTGAGAAGACGCAGCCCTTCGCGGACGACTTCGCTCGCGTTGTTGTAAAGCCCGCTCTCGACCTTGCCATCGACGAACCGCTCGAGCTCTTCGGTCAGTGAAACGTTCATGCTGGTCGCCATGATGTGCCTCGATCTGGGTGTCGATCAAACGTAACACCTATGGCAGACATTGGCAGTGTCTGTGGTCTGCGAACACTTCTCGTCAGCGCAGTTGCCACCGCTACCTTCGTCTCCAGAATGGCTCCACGACGGCGGCAGAATCGCGAGGACTCGGGTGGACGTCGAGTCCCGTCCTGGGGCTCAATCGGCGCGGCGCTTCGCGCCCCGCCAGACAGTGCGAGTCCAGCCTTCGCTCGTAACTCACGCGAAGGCTGTCGCACCGTAGCTCCGAAGGAGCGAAGGCGGACCCCTCAGAACGTCTTCGCCGAGATGTTGATGTCGCCACACTCGTCGATGGCGACCGGCCTTCCCGGCGTCAGTGCGTCCTCCACCTGCCAGCCCGCGCGATCGCACACGAGGGAGATCGGGTGGACGATGCGCTCGGACGCACAGCAGGCCTGAATCCGGATGATGTGCCTGTGCCTGATCGCATCAGCGAGAGCGGGTAGCCGGGGGTCTGGGTCGGGCGCAGCCGGCTGCGGCACGAGCCGGAAACGTCGCGCGCCTTCGGCCGCGCGGGCCCGCACGGTGTCCGGGAATGACTCCAGCAGCTTGCGGCGTGCGCGATTGGCGGCCTCGGCCATCCCGAGGGCGGCCAGGTCGTCGATCGGCCGCGCCAACAGGACGCCGATCGCCTCGGCCTCGTCGGCGGCAAGCGCCGTCAACCGGGTCCGGTACTCGAAGCCCAGTTCGATGCCGCCACGGTAGCCCGCATGCACGACCATCGGCAGCCCGGCCTCGGTCAGGGCGTCGACGTCCCGCAAGATCGTGCGCTGCGTCACCTCCAGTTCGCGGGCCAACGCGCCACTGGTCATTCGCCCCCGGTTCTGGAGCAAGAGAAGAATCTGCAGCAGCCTCGACGCTCGCACGGCCCGAGGAATATGACACAAGATGTCTGGTTACTTGCGCGATAACCTTTGCGAGGGAGACGCAATGAGCAATGGAAAAGTGACCTACGGGACCGGGACGGCTGACGATCCATGGATTCTGAAGACGCCGTCGCTGACGTCCGACTACAAGGCGTGGCGCGATGACACCAAGAAACCGCCGGCGTTGGTCGTCGCGGTCGGCAGCACCGTGCTGTCGTATCACCTGGCGTGCCTGGACGACCTGGCCGCCATGCTCAAGAAACATGGCGACTGGATGCCACTGGGCAACGCCGACGAAGGCAAGCCCGTGCAGCCCGGCACGGTCGAGGCCTGGGCGCGCGACGCGAAGAACCCCGTGGGCGGCTACTACGGACTGCGCAAGGGCTATCGCGGCCGCTTCGCCAACTACGTCACGCCCGTCCTGGAAGTGCTGGGTCGCGTCGAGTTGGAGCACGCGGCGCGCAACAACCGCGTACGCGCGCTGAAGTGAGGCACTCCACACACGAGTTCCGGTAGAGTTAGCCGGACATGCTCAAGAATTTTCTCCGGTCGACGCCAGGGCGCGTCGTGATCGTACTGCTGGTCGTCGTGTCTGGTGCCGTCCTGTGGCAGTACCAGCGAATCAAGCTGGTCCGGCAGGAACTCTTCCAGGCACTGACTCCCGTGGCGCTGGCAAACTGCAATCTCGAGCGCATCGGCGATGCCAACGACGGCGGGTACCTGTTCTGCGGCAACCTGCTGCCCGGCATCGGTGCTGCCTACTCCTACGGAATCAATGGCACCGACAATTGGGGATGCCAGGTCTCGACCCGCCTGGGCATCGCCGTCCACCAGTACGACTGCTTCAACACGACGGCGCCAGCCTGCCCCGGCGGAGACGCGCGGTTCAACGCCGAGTGCGTGGGCCCGGAGCCGGCCTCGATCGAGGGCCGGGCGTTCGACACCATGCTGCGGCAGGTCGCGAAGAACGGCGATACCGGCAAGCGGCTGGTCATGAAGATGGACGTCGAAGGCTCGGAGTGGGATTCACTGCTCGAGGCGCCGGACACGCTGCTGAACGACGTCGATCAACTGGCGGTCGAATTTCACACGGTCGAGGATCCGCGCTACATCGACACCGTGCGGCGGCTGCAACAGCTATTTCACGTTGTGCACATCCACCAGAACAACTTCGGCTGCGAACCCGGACTGGATCCGTTCACCGGCAGCTACTTCGAGGTGCTGTTCGTCAACAAACGGGTGGGTCAGCTGGATGCGGCGGCACGGGCCGGCGGGATTCACCCGCTCGATGCACCGAACGCGCCGTGGCTGCCTGATTGCCAGGTCCTGACGCCGGCCACCGCCTCCTCCGAATTCGCGCTATTCCGGCGATGGCTACGGCGCGTCGGCCGCGAGCTGATGCAGTAGGTCGACGGAGAGAGGGCCTCGATTCGGCGAGGCCCTCCCCCATCGCAGCGCTTACTGCGCGAAGCAGTAGAAGAGCCCGTTGCCGCCGGTCTTGACCAGGGCCGGCTGGCTGCAGCCCGCCGACGCGTGCACCGCGTTCCACGACGCGTTGGCGCCGCCGAGACGATCGTGGTGACCGACGATGGTGCGGTCGGAGTCGAGGTTGCTCGTCCAGTTGTTACAGGTGAGCGTGTTGGCGGCACCAATCGGCAGCCGGCCGTGCGAGTCGGATCCGGTCAGGATGTCGTGCTGGTTCGGCTGATCGCCGACGCCCTTGACCTCGGCGCCCTTCTCGTCGAGCGCCGTGGGCTTGCGGATGTTGTTGCGATCACGCTCGAAATCGCCGTGCAGATCGGCGACATTGGCGGCAATCAGCACGCCCTTGGCGTTGTACCAGGGGCCGCTGCCAATGCGGTCGCGGGCGTTGACCGGCAGCTGGCCGGCCGCGCCGGCCGCGCTCAGGTAGGCTCGCCACGTCCGGCTGCCGGCGCCCGCGGCGGCTGCCAGCGCCTGGCAATGCTTGTCGGCGCCCGCCAGGCCGCCGAGGTTGCCGCCGTTGCCGGAACCAACGCTGGTGATAAAGAAACCCATCGGCTGAGGTGGCGGCGCCTGCGCCTGTCCGCTCACCGTCGCCGGCGACCACAGGCCCGACACCAGCAAGGTCATCGCGACCGTCGTAACACCTGCAACACTCCACTTTTTCATGCTGTTCTCCTCCGCGCGACCTGACGGCACCGGCCGTCGAGCGCAGTGCGCGCGACTATAGCCGAGGCGCGCGACAGCGACAAGTTCGCCGGCGATCATGCCATCCACAGCTTGAACGCCAGCAAGGCCAGGCCGGTTGCCAGACCGAACATGGTGTGATGCTCGCGGTTGCCTATCGCCCTGGGCCAACTGAACGGACGATCCATCGGCGCGGCCCGCTTCTCGGCGTAAGCGTCGTAGGCGTCGCCCCTGCGCCGATGCAGTCAACTACAGTGGACCAAGGCGGTCAGGCCCGTCGTCCCAAGTAATGCAGTTCCCGACGCCATACTTGTTCCGCCAGAGATTCACCGACTCAAGGCCTCGGTCAGAATCACCACGCGGTAAGGTCGCGCACAACACGTTTCAGGTGCGCGACCACGGTTGAGGGCCGGCCCGTTTGGTTTGACAGTTCGTAACAGCTGGACCCATAATCAACCGTTCATTTCATGAACACCGAGAGAGAAGGGCGACGCTTCGCCGGTAATTGATCGCGGAGGTTCCCGATGACGACTGAACTACTGCCGATGGCTCCTGAACTCTCTTTCCGCGATCCAGCCTTGCCCTTGGTGTGTGTGCAAGGCGCAGGTTTTGTCGGCAGCGCGATGGCGGTCGCTGTTGCCAACGCAAAGCACAGCGATGGCCGTCCCCGCTACAACGTCGCCGCCGTTGAACTGGACTCCCCCCATGGTCGTGGCCGTGTCGCTGGGATCAATCAGGGCGACCCGCTATTCGCCGCCAGTGATCCACGCCTGAGTGAGGCGCTGCAGGCGGCTCGGGCACGCAGCAATCTGATCGGCACGACCAACCAGTCCATTTATCGGCAGGCCACGGTAGCAATCGTCGACGTCAATCTCGATGTTCGCTTTGACGAAACCGGCGGACGAGTTGAGTTCGAAGGTTTTCGGGTGGCGCTGCGTCAGCTGGCCGATCAGCTCCCTGTGGGTGCCTTGATCCTGATTGAGACCACGGTGCCCCCGGGCACCTGCGAGCGCGTGGCTCTCCCGGCCATCGCCGAAAGCCTGGCGCAGCGGCAGTTGCCGCCGGATGCGCTGATGGTCGCGCACTCCTATGAACGTGTCATGCCGGGGATCGCTTACTTGGATTCCATTACCAGTTTTTGGAGAGTCTACGCCGGGGCGACACCGTCGGCTGCGGATGCGTGCGAGCGCTTTCTCGACCAGATCATCGACACCAAGACTTACCCCTTGACTCGCCTGTCGTCGCTGACCGCCTCGGAAACCGGCAAGGTGCTCGAAAACAGTTATCGCGCCACCACCATCGCCTTCATGGAAGAGTGGAGCCGATTCGCAGAACTGGCCAATTTTGATCTCTTCCCGGTCATCGATGCGATCCGTCTCCGCCCCACACACAACAATATGCGGCAGCCCGGTTTTGGCGTCGGTGGCTATTGCCTGACCAAGGACCCCTTGCTGGCCGGCATTGGCGCGCGTGAGCTCATGGGTCTTACCGGCTTGCGGTTCCCGTTTTCAGAATTGGCGGTCGCGACCAACCGTCAGATGCCGCTTGAGGCCCTTCGGCTGGTGCGAGAGGGCCTCGCCGGCTCTGTCGCCAACCGCCGCCTACTGCTACTGGGTGTGAGCTATCGTCCTGATGTGGCCGATACGCGGTATTCTCCGTCAGAAACATTTGTGCGGGCAGCGCAGGCGGAGGGGGCCACCGTCGACGCGCACGATCCGCTGATCTCCTTCTGGCCCGAATTCTCGTGGACCTTGCCTGCCGACCTGCCCGCAGCCGAAGGGTATGACGCCGTGGTGTTCGCGAGTGCGCACCCAAACTACGCCTCGCTTAACGTAGTCCGGTGGCTCGGAGAGTCGCGCCCCCTCGTGCTGGATGCGAATCGCGTGTTCACGGATGGGCAGCGCGCGGACCTTCGCCGCGCCGGCGTAGCCGTGACCAGCATCGGCCGAGGTATCTCGTCAGTATGAATACCCTCATTACGGGCGGTGTCGGCTTTATCGGATTCGCCCTCGCGCGAACCCTGGCGGCCAGTGGCTGGTCAGTGACGCTCGTCGACCGCCCGGGGCAGGCCGACCAAGACCACGAGTTGGCGACGTTCCTAGAATCGGGACCGCATCGACTCATTCAGTGCGATCTACTCGATCCGCGTGCGCTGGATGCGGTCGCCGGGACGTTCGACGTGGTCTGGCATCTCGCGGCCATCCTCGGCGTGGCTGCCGTACGTCGCGATCCCATGGCGGTACTACGCGACAACGTTCAGATGCAACTGCACGTCATGGCATTTGCCCGACGCCAAGTAGGGTTGAAGCGTTTTGTGTTCACGTCGACCAGCGAAGTCTACGCAGGGACCCTCACCCACTACGGCCTCCCCTTCCCCACACCAGAATCAACACCGCTGACGGTGTCTGACCTCGGCGAGCCGCGCACGTCGTATATGTTGTCGAAAATCTATGGCGAGGCGTTGCTACACCAGGCCGGTCTGCCATTCGCGATTGTTCGGCCGCACAATGTCTATGGGCCACGCATGGGTACGCGCCATGTGGTACCCCAATTGATCCAGCGGATACTGGCGACGCCGGATGGCGGGGCTCTGGAAGTGTTCTCGCCGGAGCATCGCCGCACCTTCTGCTTTGTTCAGGATGCGGTGGCCATGATGTGCGGCATCCTCGCCAATCAGCCCACCCTCGGTGCGACGCTGAATATCGGCACCGAACAACCCGAAGTGACCATGCGCGAGCTTGCTGCCCGATTGGCGCAGTTGATGGGACGCGATATTCGGATTGTCGACGGTCCGGTGACGCCCGGATCTCCTGTGCGTCGAGCCCCCAGCCTGAATCAAACTGCAGCACTCACCGGCGTCACCCCCAAGGTGTCCCTCGATGAGGGATTGAGTCAGACATATGAATGGTACCGCGCCTATCTGTCTTCGACCGGAGAAGAGCGCGCGCAATGACCATTCCCCTCTGTATTCCGAACTTGACCGGGCGCGAGTCAGAGTACCTGCAGGAGTGCCTAACGAGCGGATTTGTCTCGTCGGTGGGTCCTTTCGTGAAGCGCTTCGAATCCCTGGTGGCGGAGGCGGTCGGCGTTCACGACGCCGTGGCCACCTGCTCCGGCACCTGCGCTCTTCACGTCGCACTGGTCGCCGCTGGTGTCCGTCCGGGCGACCTTGTGATTGCTCCGTCTTTTACCTTCATTGCCACCGCCAATGCCATCGCTGCCTGTGGCGCCATTCCGTGGCTGTTCGACGTCTCCTCAGACACCTGGTGCTTGGACTCGCACTTGCTCGAGGACACCCTGGCGCGAGAGACCCGAAAGGTTGGGGGAGGCTGTTTTCACAAGGCCACCGGACAGCGGATCGCAGCGCTTACGCCGGTTTTCACGCTCGGGTTGGTACCAGACATGGCGCGGTATCGTGCCGTCGCCGACTACTACGGACTTCCCTTGGTGGTGGATGCGGCCGCGGCGCTCGGCGCCAACCGCCATGGCGCCTCCTGGGGCGGCCTCGCAGACATGGCTGTGGTTTCGTTCAACGGCAATAAGATCGTGACGGCCGGTGGCGGCGGAGCCGTGGTCGGCAACGACCGTGAGACGCTCACGCGCGTGCGCCATCTCACCACAACCGCTCGCGTGGACGCTGACTACAACCACGACGCGATCGGCTTCAACTACCGCCTCACAAACCTTTGTGCCGCGGTAGGCTGTGCCCAGCTCGAGCGACTCAGCGAGTTTGTGGCAGCGAAGCGACGAATCCGCGATACCTACCATGACGGACTGGCTGACTTTGCCTCTCTTGAGTTTTTTCCGGAGGCGCCAGAGAAAGGAAACGTGTGCTGGTTGTCCGGTGCGGTCCTGCCAGAAGGTGGGCCGCTGGTGAACACCGTCGTCCAACATCTGGCGACACGCGGTATTGAGGCGCGCGCGTTCTGGAAGCCAATTCACCTCCAGCAGCCTTATCTCCAAGCGCCGCGCACCTCCATGGCCGTCACCGAGGGCCTGTGGCGACGCGTCGTAACGCTCCCGTGCTCCACCGACCTCAATCCGGTCGACCAACAGCTTGTGGTCGCAGCCGTTCGCGAGGTGCTCGGAGTTGACTAGGCGCGCGCGCAAACCCGCCACGCAAATCTGCGTCGTCACCTCCTCACGGGCAGACTACGGTCTGCTCTATTGGGTCATGAGGGCGATCGTCGCGGAACCGCGGCTCGCGCTTCAGCTCATCGTAACAGGCATGCACTTGTCACCGGAGTTTGGGCACACGGTGGATGCGATTGTCGCCGACGGGTTTCGAGTCGACCGCCGTGTCGACATGCTGCTGTCCAGCGACTCCGCCGTGGGTGTCGCCAAATCGGTCGGCATAGGAACGATCGGCATAGCCGACGCCTTCGCCGAACTGCGGCCGCAATGCGTGGTGTTGCTGGGCGATCGGTTCGAACTGCTCGCCGCCGCGCAGGCCGCACACCTGCTGCGGATCCCGATCGCTCATATCGCAGGTGGCGACGTGACCCTCGGGGCCTTCGACGACGCCGTGCGGCATGCGATCACCAAGATGGCCCACCTGCACTTCGTGACCAACCAGGAGTCCGAACGGCGGGTGCGACAGATGGGCGAAGACCCAGCCCGAGTCTTCAACCACGGGAGCCCTGGACTCGATTACATTCGCCAGTTCAAGGCACTATCGCGGAGGCAGTTGGCCGCCCGGCTAAAGCTGGAATTTCGGGAGCGTAACCTCCTTATTACCTTCCACCCCGTGACCCTGGGGGAGGCGGAGTCTGCGGCGGAATTCGCCGAGGTTTTGGAGGCGCTCGACCTCCTCGGGCCGTCATTCGGTCTGATCTTCACGCGGCCGAACGCGGACCCCTCCGGACGTCAGCTCATCAGGATGCTGGAGTCATACATCTCCACGCGTCCGAATGCCCGGGCGTTCGACTCACTCGGTTCGCAGGTGTACCTGAGCTTGCTCTCGCAGGTCGATGCCCTTGTGGGCAATTCGTCCAGCGGCCTCTATGAAGCGCCCTCGTTCGGGATCCCGACGATTAATATCGGAGTCCGTCAGGCCGATCGCCTTCGTGCGACCTCGGTATTTGACAGCGCCCCGAAAGGCAAGGCGATAGTGGCCGCCATCAATAAGGCTCTGCGAACTGACTGTTCGGGGACCAGCAACCCCTACGGCGATGGGAGAAGCGCGCCCCGCATTGTTCGAACGCTGGCCGCCCTGGTGCCCCGGCTGCAGACCACGCAGAAACCCTTTCACTGGGTCTCGACCGGCGGGCGTACTGGTCCTGGCAGAAATTGGCGCTAGCCACAATGGCTCCATCGTTCCGTCAGTGCCCGGACGACCGATACAACCGAGCTCGCGTTCCAGCTCTCTGTGCGATGCATAGGAACTACTTAGGAAATCGCGCGACGAGAAACTCGGAGCCGGCCGTCGTCAGGTGAGCTCGATCGAACGCCGTCAGGCTGTCCGCGGAGGCGCTCAGGCGCGCCACGCACCCAACCTCGTTGCAGAGCAGGTCGATCGGTGAGATGTAACGCGCACTCTCACGTTCCGCCAGCGAACGCAGCCGGGCATCTAACGGGAACTCAGTCTGGCGACCGAAGTTCACCCGCTCAGGAAACCGATGGATTGTAATCTGTTCCTGTTGGTAGAACGCCAACAGGTTCCTGGGGAGGCCCTCCCGCCATTGCGGAACGGGGCCAATGAAATCCACCGCAACCCCGAGCGCGACGACTGCCCGCACCGTCTCTGCCAAGGACCCAAGATCGTACGCCGTCCAGTTCGCCGCAAGCCAGACGCGATCAGGCTTCGTCTCTCTTAGTTGCTTCAGGACGTAAGTATTTATATCGCGGCACTCGGGCTGCAATGGAAAATCGAACTCAAGAATCGGAGGACACCCACTCGTCGTCCACTGAGCCAGGGCATGGGTCGGGCCGAAAACCGCGCGCAAACCCGGATACAGATGTGCGGCGTGGGAATCACCCCAGAGCGCGATACGTGCAGGGCGATCCGCCGTCGCCGATTCGACGCAGGCCGGAGCAAAGTCTGCCGCCGTCTGACCGTCCTTGAGAAAACAAGTCCCGAGCCGGTACGGGACAGTCAGGTCGAAAGCAAAAGCCGCGATCGACGCCACCTCACCCGAGAAGCGTGACGGGAATCCCTCGCGGTGGTAGGCCGTAGCGCCCCATGCGGCACAGAGCACCATCGGAATCGAAAGGACCAAGACCCCTCCGCGGCGCGCAGAGGTGACCCGAATCGGTGCTTCCACGAAACGGAATGTGAGGACCGCGAAAACCACGGAAAGCGCCAGAGTTAGAAGCAGTCGTGAGACGGTCATTTCCAAGACCGCCAATCGAGCGAACGTTAATAGCGGCCAGTGCCAGAGGTACAGCGGATAGCTGATTAGACCGACGCCAACCATGAGCCGGGCTGACAGCAAATACCGATTCACCCAAGCATCTGGGCCGGCGAGAATCAGCAACGCCGTTCCAAACGTCGGCAGGAGGGCCCACAGGCCCGGAAACCCGCGCGCGTCCGTAACCGCGATCGCGAGCGCAACCAGTCCTGCCCCTAGCCAAGCGAGACTTTCGCGCACAGTTGAGCCCGAAGGACGGGCCAGCCGCGCGCAGGCACTTCCAAGTGCCAGTTCCCATAAGCGAGACATTGGCGAGTAGAAGGCCGCCGCGGTCTCGGTGTACGACAGCCACAGACTCAATACCAATGAAGCTGCGCAGATCGTGGCAACAACTCGCAACAGAGGCCAACCTTGCCGCACCACCAGCACTAGGAACGCCGGCCACACAAGATAGAACTGCTCCTCGATGCCCAAAGACCACAGATGCAATAGCGGCTTTGCTTCGGCTTGTGCGTCGAAATAGCCAGCCTCTTGCCAATACAACAGATTCGCTGCGAACCCAACCCCGGCCGCCGAATGTTTGCCGAGTTGCCGATACTCGGACGGCAAGAGAAGCCACCACCCTGCGGCGAGGCTCGCGATGAGCACAACAGTCAGAGCAGGAAACAAGCGCCGGACGCGGCGGACATAGAATTCCGTGAACGAGAAACGATCTCGATCGAGCGCGTCAAAGATGATGCCGGAGATCAGGAAGCCCGAGATGACGAAAAACACGTCCACGCCGACAAAGCCACCTGGCAGGGCACGCGGGAAAGCGTGGAAGGCGACAACCGCAAGGATAGCGACCGCCCTCAGGCCATCAATGTCGGGCCGGTAGGACGCGCGGGAGGGCATTCGGGTGGCATTATACCTGTCGAGACTTGGTCGCCACGCCGATCAGGAACCACACCTCCATGCTCCCCGACCCGCGTCAAGGGCAACCAGCCGCCGTTCGGAGTGGCGCGGTGCTCAACCCCACAGCTTCATCGCCAGCAGCGCCAGTCCGGTTGCCAGCCCGGCCATGGTGTGATGCTCGCGGTTGCCTATCGCCCTGGGCCAACTGAACGGACGATCCATCGGCGCGGCCCGCTTCTCGGCGTAAGCGTCGTAGGCGTCGCCGAACTTCTCGCGCAGGTGGGCCTCTTCGCTGCGCATGGCCGCCGTCAGCGTCAGGGCCATGTATGCCACCACGATTGCCCCGACCAGCAGGTCGTTCGAGGCGACGGCAATGCCAAGGCCGATGATCGACGAGCCCAGGTACAGCGGATGCCGCGTATAGCGATAGGGCCCCGAGCGCGTCACTTCCTTGCTCTTCTCGAGATGCCCAGCGGCCCACAAGCGGATGGATTCGCCGAGCACCGCGATCGCCGCGCCCGCCAACAGCGACGCGCGCGTGGGTGAGGCCAGCCAGACCACCACCGCGGCAAACACAAACCCCAGGAACACGCGCCAGCGCGCCAGCAGGCGCGTCATGACGCACGCCCCGCCAGCGACAGCCTGCGCTCGGCAGCCGTCAGCACTTCACTCACCTCGATCTCGTCGATGCACGGCGCGCCGCGCCGGCATTGCCGCTTGTGATGGCACACGCACCCGCCGGCGCGCGAAATCACCTGGTCGTCGGGGTGCCACGGGCCGTTGCGCTCGGGCCAGGTGGGCCCGTACAAGCCAACGAGCGGCGTGCCCATGGCCGCGGCAATGTGCAGCGGCCCGGTGTCGCCCGACACCACCAGCGCCGCGTCCCGCATGATCACCGCAAGGTCGGCGACAGCGGTGGGCGGCGCCGCGATGGCCGCGCCACCCGAGGCGGCAATCACCTGGTCGGCCAGGTCGTGCTCGTTGGGTCCCCAGGTCACGAGCGACGGCAGGCCGCTGCGCGCGCGCAGTTGCGCGGCCAGCTCGCCAAATCGTGCGGCGGGCCAGCGCTTGTTCGGCCAGGCCGCGCCCGGATTGATGACTGCGTACTTCCGGGCTCCCCCGGCAGCAGCGATCGCCTCGGCCGTCGCGGCGGCCGCCTGGGGATGCAGAGGTAGCTCGATTGCCCCGGGAGGCACGCCAAGGGCCTTCAGGATCGACAGGTTCTTCTGGATCACGTGCGGCGCATCGAACGGCACCACGGTCTCCGTGTACAGCGACGCGGCCAGCGGTTCGCGCAAGTGCGCGCGGTCGAAGCCAATCACGCGCGCGGCGCCAGACAGGCGCGCCCACACGGCCGACTTGATCAGTCCCTGCAGGTCGAGCGCCGCGTCGTACTTCTGCGCGCGCAGGTGGCGGACGGCATCGACGTAGTCCCCGAGGCCGCCATTCTTTCTGCGCACGATGATGCGCTGGTGCAACCCCTCGGCGATCGTCAGGATCGGCGCATAGGCCTCGTCCACGATCCAGTCGATCTGCGCGGCCGGCCAGGCGCGCCCGAGCGCCGCCAGCACCGGCAGCGCATGCACGATGTCGCCCAGCGCGCTCATCCGAACAATCAGAATCCTGTTCACGTGCGAGGGTTCTGCAGGCGGGCCAGCAAATCCGATGTCGAATGATCTTTCGGGTCGCCGACGATCGCGATGCGGCCGCCGTAGGCGCGCACCGTGTCGCGCTCGGGGACCGTCTCGACGGTGTAGTCGGTGCCCTTGCAGTGCACTTCGGGCTTCAGCAGTTCCAACAAGGGCGTGACGGTCGGCTCCGGGAAGATCACCACGTAGTCGACCGCCCGCAGGGCCGCCACCAGTTCCGCGCGATCTGCTTCCGGCAACACCGGCCGCGAGGGGCCCTTCAGCCCGCGGATCGACTGGTCGTCGTTGACGGCGACCACCAACCGGTCGGCCTCGCGGCGCGCCGCCTCGAGGTAGCGCACGTGGCCGACGTGCAGCAGGTCGAAGCCGCCGTTGGCGAAGGCAATAATCAAGCCGTCGCGGCGGTCCTGCGCAATGCGCTCGAGCACGGCCGCGCGCGAGAGGACCTCACCCATGAGAGACCGCGCGGCGCAGTTCGGCGGCCGAAATGGTGGCCGTGCCGCGCTTCATCACCACGAGCCCTCCGGCAAAGTTGGCGAGCCGGGCCGCCTCTGCGAAGGTCGCACCGGCGGCCAGGGCCAGCGTCATCGTGGCCATCACGGTGTCGCCGGCGCCGGTGACGTCGGCGATCTGGTCCGAGCCGAAGATCGGAATGTGCACGGTGGGCTTGCCGGCTTCGAACAGGGCCATGCCACGGCTGCCACGGGTCACGAGCACCGCCTGCATGCGCGTCTGCTTCAGCAGCGCACGCCCCGCCCGCTCGAGGACGGCGGCGCGGTCGTCGATCGTGACACCCAGCGCCTGCTCCACTTCAGATTCGTTGGGCGTGCAGGCCGTGAGGCCCCGGTATTTGGTCAGCGCGTAACGTGAGTCGATCAGGATCGGGATGTGGTGTCTGGTGCCAATGTGGCGTCCGGCTTTAGCCGGACCAGTCCGGATCATCTCCGCCAGCTCGTGAACGAACTTCGGCGTGACCAACCCTGACCCGTAGTCGGAGATCAGCACCGCGTCGGCGCCGCGCACGGCCTTGCGGGCCACGGCTTCGGCGGCCACGCGATGGGCGTCGGACACCGGCTCGCTCGTAAACCGGTCGATGCGCACGACCTGCTGCTTCGCCGAATGGATGCCCCCGGCCAGGATCCGGGTCTTGACCGGCGTGCGGTACCCGCCGGGGCGGGCCAGCCCTTTCCGCTCGACGCCCTTGGGCAATACCGTGAACAACCGGCGCCCTGCCTCGTCGCGGCCGACCAGCGACACCAACGTGACCGACGCGCCAAGGCTGGCCACATTGTTGGCCGCGTTGCCGGCGCCGCCGGGCACCACTTCGGTCGCGTCGTACTCGAGAATCAGCACCGGCGCCTCGCGCGACACCCGGGCGACGCGGCCATACACGTACTCGTCGGCGATCAGGTCGCCAAAGACGACGAGCCGCTGGCCGCGGAACGAGGCGATGAGGCTGGATAATCGATCGGTCGGCATCACGTTTCGGACAGGATCACGGACACGGCGTGCATGAGATTGTCGCACACCGCCTCGACCTTCTGGCCGGCCGGCCGCTTCTGTTCGTGCTCGGCGCCCCACCCGGTGCGCACCAGGATCGAGCGGGCCCCGGCCGCGTGGCCCAGGTTGACGTCGAGCCACTTGTCGCCAATCACCCACGAGGCCCTGGGATCGATTCCGTGATCGCGAACGGCGTCGTCGATCATCCCTGGCAGCGGCTTGCGGCACCGGCAGTCGACGCTGAACGCCGCAACCGACCCGCGTGGATGATGCGGACAGTAGTAGAGCGCGTCGAGGTCGGCACCGCCGGCCTGCAACCGCCGCCGCATTTCGTCGTGGCAAATCTCGACGAAGCCCGGGTCGATCAGGCCCTGCGCGATGCCCGACTGGTTGGTCACGATGACCAACTCGTAGCCGGCCCGTTTCAGCAGGCGCAGCGCATCCACTGTCCACGGGAACAGCTCGAGGTCCTTGAGCTGGTGCAGGTAGCCGACGTCGACATTCAGCGTGCCGTCGCGATCGAGGAAGATGGCTTTTTTCATGACAGGGATGCGAACGCCCGCTCCGCGGTGATGCCGCGCATGCAGCGATGGTCAATGGGGCATTCGCGCAACATGCAGGGCCGGCAGAAGACCTGGTGGGTAAGGATGCTCGCCGCCGGCGCGTCGGGGCCGGCGGCAAGCGGCGAGGTGCGGGTTTCGTTGGTGGCGCCGAACACCGCCACGACGTGCGTGCCGACGGCGCCGGCCAGGTGCATGGCGCCCGAGTCGTTCGAGACCACCGCGCGCGCGACCGCAAGAATCCCAGCCAGTGTCGGCAGGTCACTCTTGCCGCTGAGATCGATGAGGCGATTCAGCCGGGTGTCGGGCTTGTCCGCCGTAGCCTTGGCGGAGGTGGAAGTCGCGAGCCGGTCACCGATGTCCTTGCAGACCTCGCGGTCGGCGTTGGCGCCGACCAACACGACGTTCCATCCGCGCTGCGTGATCAGCAGGTGTGCCAGCTCCGCAAACCGCTCGGGCAGCCACTGCTTGGCCTGGCCGTACGCGGCGCCCGGGGCGAACACCACGAAGGGCTCGTCGACATCGAGGCCGATCTCCCGCAACACATCACGCGCCCGGCCGGTGTTGGGTCGCACGCGCGCGTGCATTGGCCCGGGCGCGATGCCAAGCGCGGTGGTCAGCGCCTGGTAGTAGCCACCCTGATGAAGGGGCGCCGGAGGCTTCGGGACGGCGCGGGTCAGGAATCGCGATCGCCCATCGGCTGCATATCCCCATCGGGTGGTGATGCCAGACCTGGACGCGATCACGGCCGTCGCCAGTGAATTGGGCAGCAACAACGCGGTGTCGAACCGGCCGGCGGCGAGCGTCGCGGCATCCTGCCGCCAACTGCCGATCGCGCGCCAGCCACCTCGTCCGGGCAGCGTCACGACCTCGTCGATGCCCTCGACCATGGTGAACAGCGGTGCCACCGCTGCACGGGCCGCCACGGCCAGGTGTGCCGACGGGAAATGCCGGCGCGTGTCGGCGATCGCCGGCAACGCCATGACGGCGTCGCCGAGCCAGTTCGGCGCGACAACGACCAGGCGCTCAGTCGCCATGCGCGCCTTCGTTATTCTTTATTCGTTCTTCATTCTTCGCCTTGGGGAACATCCCCGGCGTTTCCGGAATCGGCGCATCGCGCCAGCGGCGGTGCATCCACAGCCAGAGCTCGGGATGCTTGCGCACGTGCATCTCGAGCACGTCGGTGCAGCGCTGCGTGAACTCGCGAATCGCTTCGGGGCCGTCGCCCTGCGGCGGTTCGACCGGCGATTCGTAGACGAAGCGGTAGCGTCCGCCCGGCAGCGGCAACGCAAATACCGGAATGACGGTGGCGCCGGTGCGCAGCGCCAGTGCCGCCAGCGTCGACGTGGTCGCGGCCGGCCGCCGGAAGAAGTTGACCCAGATCGCGTCAGGGCTGTGCATGTGCTGATCGATCAGCATGGCGACGCCTTCGCCCGCGGCCAGGAGCCGCAGCACCCGCCGCACGGCGCCCTGGCGATAGATCACCGAGTTGCCGGTGCCCGTGCGCATGCGTTCCAGCAGGCCGTTGAGCGGCGTGTTGTCGAGCGCGCGCGCCAGGACGCCGATCGGCCGCAGCTGCACGCCGTGCGCGATCGCCTGCAGTTCCCAGAAGCCGAAGTGACCGGTGAAGAACAGCACGCCCTTGCCCTTGGCATAGGCCAGGCGCACGCGTTCATCGCCTTCGTACTCGGCCCGTGCCAGCATCTGTTCCGGGGTCAGCGCACTGAACGTCAGCAGCTTCAGGAGCACCCGGCCGAAGTGCGCAAAGGTCGCGCGGGCAATTGCCCGGCGCTCGCGCGCCGGCCGCTTCGGAAAGCATTGCTCGAGGTTGGCGAGCGCGACGCGCCGGTGCGGTGCGTCGAGCGCGTAGAACAGCAGCCCGAGCACGCTGCCCCACACCCGCACCAGGCCGTCTGGCAGGCGGCAGGCCACGGCGCGGACCGAAACAACCGACCAGTACTCGAGGGTCTCGCGCATCAGAGCACCGCCCTCACGGATTCGAAGAGCGGCTCGGCCGGTTCGAAGGTCACGATCAATGGAACACGGTACAGCGGAAACGGCAGGTCGCCGATTGACTCGAAGCGGACCGCGTCCTTGTCGGTGGTAAACACCGCGCCGGCACCGCACCGCTTCAACGCCGCCGAGATGCGGTCGAGGTCGGCGCGCGTATAGCGATGATGATCCGGGAACCCGACTGAATCAGCCACCACGTGCCCGGCATCGCGAAGCGCATCGACGAACCGCGACGGATTCGCAATGCCTGCGACGGCCAGAACCTTGCCGTCGGCAACCCGACTCCCGACTTCCACCTCCGCCGAGGCTACGGCGGACAAGCCCGACTCCCGACTCCCGACCCGAACCGGAGCCCCTAGTGTTCGCTGGGCTCCGCAAGACTGAGAAATACCGAGCGCCCAGGCTTCCGTGGCCGCGGCGCCGGCCGTCGCGCCCGACACGACCAGGACTTGCGCGCGAGCGGCGGCATCCAGCGGCTCACGCAGCCGGCCCATCGGTATGACTCGCCCCCCGGGAATCTCGCCCATCGTCGTCACCAGCACATCGAGGTCACGGGCCAGCTGCAAGTGTTGAAAGCCATCGTCCAGGACGTGCACGGTGCAATCGAGCTGGCGCTCGGCCAACGTGCCGGCCAGGTAGCGATCCGGCGAGACACACACCACCGCGCCGGCCACCTGTCGCGCCAGCATCAACGGCTCATCACCTGAACGATCGACGCCTTCGAGAATGCGGGATCCGTCGGACACGACGACCACGCCGTCGGCGTGGTCGAGCCGGCCGTAACCGCGGCTCAGGATGGCCGGCCGCTCGCCGTGTTCGACCAGCCACTGCGCGATCGCCGCGACCACCGGCGACTTGCCGGTGCCGCCCATCGAGAGATTGCCGACGCTGATGACGGGCCCGGAAAGGTGCTGGCGCCGCTCGGGGTGCTGTTCGACCCAGCGGCGGCGCACGCGCATCACCTGCCCGTAGAGGGAATCAAGCAAGGGGTCTAAAGGGCCTGACGTTGGCCGGATAGGTGCGCACTTCCAGCGGGAGCAGGTCCGCCAGCACCGCGACACTCTTTTCCTTCGCGCCGCGATTGGCTTCGACCAGCGCACGGGCCGCCGCGCCGAGCCGCGCCCGCCGCACCGGGTCGCCCATCAACGACAGGAACGCCTCTTCGAGGCCGCGGTCGTCGCCCACCTGGACGCCCGCGCCGTTGGTGACGAACGCGTCGGCGATCTCGATGAAGTTCTCCATGTGCGGCCCGAACACGATCGGCTTGCCGAACACGGCCGGCTCCAGCACGTTGTGACCACCAGTGGCGACGAGGCTGCCGCCCACGAACACGACGGTAGCCAGCTGGTACACGGTCGCCAGCTCGCCGATGGTGTCGAGCACCACAATGTCGACGCGCGGTTCAGCGTCGATGGCGAGGTCGCTGCGGCGCGCGACCTTCCAGCCCTCGGCGCGGGCCAGCTGCTCGGCCTCGCCAAATCGCTCCGGGTTACGGGGCGCCAGCACCAGCAGCGTGTTCGGCGCGCTCGCCCGAATACGGCGGAAGGCGCGCAGCACCGCACCATCCTCGCCCTTCATGATGCTGCCGGCCACGATCACCGGCCGTCCCGGCGACAGCCGGAAGTAGCGCAGGACGCGATCGCGCGCCCGGGCCTGGGGCGCAGTCGAGGGCAGGTCCAGCGAATCGAACTTCAGGCTGCCGGTCACGACGACGCGGGCAGGATCGGCGCCAAGGTCGATGAAGCGGCGCGCCGATTCCTCGCTCTGGACGCAGAACTTGTCGATATGGTCGAGGACGCGCTTCATCATCGGCCGCACCATCTTGTAGCGCGGGAACGACCGCGGCGACAGCCGCCCGTTCACCACCGCCGTCCTGATGCCGCGCGCGCGGCACTCGCGCAGCAAGTTCGGCCAGATCTCGGTCTCCATCATGATGAAGAGCCGCGGCTTCACCAGGTCGAGCGTGCGCCTGACGAAAATGCCGAGGTCGAACGGGAAGTAGAAGACCGCGTCGACGTCCTGGACGCTGCGGCGGGCCAGTTGCTGGCCGGCGAGCGTGGTGGTCGACAGGAACATGCGCAGGTCGGGATGGCGGCGTTTCAGGTCGCTAATCAGCGGCCGGGCCGTCAGCACCTCGCCGACCGAGACGGCGTGAATCCAGATCGACGCGTCGCCGTCCATGTTGAACGACACGGGCAGGTAGCCCATCCGTTGTCCCAGGCTGCCGACATATTTCTTGTAGCGCAGCGCCTGGTAAACGAACCACGGTGAGGCGATCACGACGATTGCCAGCACGAGGACGCTGTAAAGGCTATACATTAAAGGACTTAGGATTGATTGTAGCGACAAACCTTCAGGTTTGTCGAACCGCGAAGTACAATTTGCCGTTTGGTCGCGCCTCAGAGAACGCTTACTGTGAGCGCACCGCGGGAGGATGCATTCATGGCCATCAAGGTAGGCATCAACGGATTCGGACGAATCGGCCGCAACATCATGCGCGCGGCCCTCGCCCACCACGATGTCGACATCGTCGCCGTCAACGACATTACGGACGCCGCTACGCTGGCGCACCTGCTCAAGTACGACTCGGTCCTGGGCAACCTGACCGTGCCGGTCAGCGCCAGTGGCGACACCATCAAGGTGGGGAGCGACTCGTTCAAGGTGCTGGCCTCGAAGGACCCCGCGGCGCTGCCGTGGCAGGATCTCGGGGTCGACATCGTGTTCGAGTGCACCGGCAAGTTCACCAAGCGCGACGACGCCGCCAAGCACCTGGCCGCGGGCGCGCGCAAGGTGATCATCACGGCGCCGGCCACCAATCCCGACGTCACCGTCGTACTCGGCGTCAACGACGGCGACTACGACGCGGCGAAACACCACATCATCTCGAACGCGTCGTGCACCACGAACTGCGTGGCGCCGCTCGCCAAGGTGCTGCACGAGACCTTCGGCATCCGCAAGGGCTGGATGACCACGGTCCACGCCTACACCAACGACCAGAACCTGCTCGACTTGCCGCACAAGGACCTGCGCCGCGCCCGCGCGGCGGCGCTGTCGATCATCCCGACGACGACCGGAGCGGCCAAGGCGGTGGGTGAAGTGCTGCCCGCCCTCAACGGCAAGCTCGACGGCATCTCCATGCGGGTCCCGACGCCGAACGTGTCGGTGGTCGACCTGGTCGCCATTCTCGAGAAGAACGCCACGGCCGACGAAATCAACGCGGCGCTGAAGGCTGCGGCCGACGGCCCCATGGCTGGAGTCATGCAGTTTGTGACCGAGCCGCTCGTGTCGATCGACTTCCGCGGCAACCCGCACTCGTCGATCATCGACGCCGCCTACACCAAGGTGCTCGACGGCGACTTCATCAAGGTGATGGCGTGGTACGACAACGAGTGGGGCTACTCGAACCGTTGCGTCGACTTGCTCAAGAAACTGTAGGGCGCCCCTTTATGGGGCGCCAGTAGCCATGACCAAACATTCGATTCGGGACTTCGCCGTCAGCGGCAAGCGCGTCTTCGTTCGCGTCGACTTCAACGTGCCGCTGAAGAACGGCGCGATCACCGACGACACGCGGATCACGTCGTCGCTGCCGACCATCCAACACGTGCTCGATCACGGCGGCACCGCCATTCTGGCCTCGCACCTGGGCCGGCCGAAAGGCGGGCCCGCGCCCGAGTTCAGCCTCAAGCCGGTGGCGGCCCGGCTCGGTGAATTGCTGACGCGGCAGGTGATCTTCGCGGATGACTGCCGCGGCCATGCCGCAGTGCGCGCGGTGGACCAGGCGCATGCCGCCGGCGGCGCGCGACTCGTGCTGCTCGAGAACCTGCGCTTCCACCCCGAGGAAGAGAAGAACGAGGCCGGCTTCGCCAGCGAGCTGGCGTCGCTGGCCGATGTCTACATCAACGATGCCTTCGGCGCCGCGCACCGCGCGCACGCCTCGGTCTCGGCCATGGTCCCCAAGTTCGGCGACCTGGCCGGCGCGGGACTGCTGATGGAGAAGGAGCTCACCTATCTCGGGCTCGCCCTGGGTGACCCCGATCGTCCGTTCGTCGCGGTGATTGGCGGGGCCAAGGTCTCGGACAAAATCGACGTCATCGACAGCATGCTGAGCCGCGTCGATCGCCTGTTGATTGGCGGCGCCATGGCCTACACGTTCTTCAAGGCCTTGGGCATGCCGGTCGGCAAATCACTGGTCGAGGACGACAAGCTGGACGAGGCGCGCACCATCATCGCCCACGCCCAGGCGCGCGGCGTGGTGCTGCAACTGCCGGTCGATCACGTGGTCGCCGGGAAGATCGACGCCGCGGCCGCTACTGAAATACTGAAGGTCGGCGATGCGTCGATCGGCGATCGCATGGGCCTGGACATCGGCCCCGACACCTCGCGGCTCTATGCGGGTCTGCTCGCCGACGCCAAGACAGTGGTGTGGAACGGCCCGATGGGCGTGTTCGAAGTGGCGCCGTTCGCCGCGGGCACGCTGGCGGTCGCCAATGCCATGGCCAACGTCACGGGCACGACCATCATCGGCGGCGGCGATTCGGTCGCGGCCATCAACGCGGCCGGCGTCGCGGACCAGATGACGCACATCTCCACCGGCGGCGGCGCGTCGCTCGAGTTCCTGGGCGGCACCGAGCTGCCAGGCGTTGCGGCGCTGCCGGACAAGAAATAACGAAGAACGAATTACGAATAACAAATTGAGCATGCGGACGCCACTGATCGCCGGCAACTTCAAGATGTTCAAGACCGCGGCCGAAACCGCGGCCTACGTTGTCGAGTTGCGCGGGATGATGGCGGGCGTGCGCGGCGTCGACGTGATGATCGCGCCGCCGTTCACCGCGCTCGCGGCGGCGGCGCACGCCGCGGCGGGCAGCGCCATCGGCGTGGGCGCGCAGAACGTGCACTGGGAGCGCGAGGGTGCGTTCACCGGTGAAGTGAGCGCCGGCATGGTGCGCGAGGCCGGGGCGCGGTTCGTGATCGTGGGCCACTCCGAACGCCGCACGCTGTTCGGCGAGACCAACGCCACGGTGAACAAGAAGATGAACGCGGTGATCGCCGCGGGCCTGACGCCGGTCGTCTGCATCGGCGAGACCCTGGAGCAGCGCGACCGCAACGAAACGCTGGCGGTGCTCGACCGGCAGATCAAGGACGGCCTGGATGGGGCCACCGGCGAGCAGCTGGCAGCCATGGTCCTGGCCTACGAGCCGGTGTGGGCGATTGGCACCGGCCGGAATGCCACGCCTGCCCAGGCCGGCGAGGCCCATTTCCACATCCGGCAGCGCCTGAAGCAGTGGTTTGGGCTCGAATCGGCCGAGCACTGCCGAATTTTGTATGGCGGAAGTGTGAAGCCCGACAACATTGCCAGGCTGATTGCGGAGCCCGACGTCGATGGGGCACTTGTCGGGGGGGCCAGTCTCGACCCGAAGAGCTTTCTTGCCATCGTCGCGGGCGCGGCCGTATAATCAGAGGTTCTTGCCATGGTTTATTACGTCATAGTCACTCTTTACGTCATTGTCTGCGCGCTGCTGATTCTCACGATTCTGCTGCAGCAGGGCAAAGGCGGCGATATTGCGAACGCGTTTGGCGGCGGCGGCGGCAGCCAGGCGGTGTTCGGCGCGCGTTCAGGCGCCACGTTGCTCACGCGGGCCACGTCGGTGCTCGCGGCGCTCTTCGTGATTGGCGCGATCACGCTCACGGTCTGGGGCCAGCGCGGACCCGGTTCAGTCGTGGGCGGCATCGATGGCCCGCCGCTCGCGCCGGCGCCAGCGGCGGCTCCCGCGGAAGCGGCACCTGCGCCGGCTCCGGCCGTGCCGCCGGCGACGCCGCCACCGGGCGGCACCACGCCGTAAGCCGGGCGCACGAAAGTGCGGCCCTGCAACGAACTGTTCTATACTTTCTACCTGCCTGCGGGAGTGGCGGAATTGGCAGACGCACTAGCTTGAGGTGCTAGCGGGAGCAATCCCGTGGAGGTTCGAGTCCTCTCTTCCGCACCAAAACAAGAAGGCCAGCCCTTGCGGGTTGGCCTTTTTGTTTTTCCCGAGCCGTCTCAGAAGCCGCGGTAGATGAACGTCGCGTCGAACGATGCGAACATCATCAGCACGATCACGGCGAGCGCCAGGCCCAGTCCAACCAGCGCGTCCTGCACTAGTGCCTTCATTGTCCGCCTCCAAGAAACATCAGCGCGAGGAGCCGACGTGCGGTCGTCAGGTCGGTCATGAATGGAACCCAGCCGACGGTGACGCAGGTAAAGGTGACGGCGACCGACGCCATGGCAAACGGGCGGGACCGGTACCACCCGCTCGACGCCACCGACGCCGGCAGCCGTGCCTGCAGCACGTGATACAGCGACAGCAGCACACCGTGATACAGGCCCCAGGCGAGAAACGCGCCGGTCAAACCGTGCCAGGCGCCGACGACCGCGAAAGTCAGCAGGTAGCTGATGGCGGCAATGGCTGAGGGGTGCGGCCGCAGGCTGGTCGCGAACAACCACCTGCCGGCCGGCATGAAGACGTAGTCGCGCACCCACTGAGACAGCGTCATGTGCCAGCGGTTCCAGAAGTCGCGGATGTTGGTGGCGAGGTAGGGATAGTGGAAGTTCTCGGGAATGGTGATCCCAAGGATGCGTGCGAAACCGATCGCGATGTCCGAATAGGCACTGAAGTCCAGGTAGATCCGCAGGCTGTAGAGCAGCACGATCCGCCAGGCGTGGACCCCGGTTTCGACGTGCGCCATTTCGGCGCCGGTCAGGGCCAAAGTGTCGGCCAGGATCAGCTTCTTCGCCAGGCCAACCAGGATGCGCACCGCGCCGTGATACAGGTTCTCGACCGTGACCTCGGCGCGTTGCACTGCGTCGGTGAACTGCGGCAGTCGCCGGATCGGACCGGCAATGCGGCACGGCAGGAAGAACACGTACGCCAGCAGGTCGGCGAGCGGAACCGGCCCGATCTTGCCGCGCCGGCGTTCGATGATCACATGCAGGAGTTCGAACGACGCGTACGACAACCCCAGCGGAATCACCACGCCCATGGTCCCGGTCAGCGCCCGCGCCGCCGGCATGCCGGCCTCCGCCAGCTTGAACCCGACCAGCACAAGGACGATGGCAACGCCGGCAAGGCGGGCGCCGAGCGTTCCGGTGGCGAGCAAGGTCAGCGCGACCAGTGCGCCCAGCAGCGCAAGTGCCGCCGCGCCGGCGAACAACCCGTAGAACGCCATGCCGGCCATGGCGATGACAGTACTGCGATGCCCGCGGGGAACCAGTGCGAACCCCACCCAGCAGGCGGCAAATACGCACAGGAACGTTGGCTCGGTGAAAATCATCGCGGCCGGTCCAGGAATTGCCGGCGCTCATCCACCAGCACCTGTGCCGCGGAGCGGGCCCCGTCGGCGGTGAAATGCAGCCTGTCGAAGGTCGCGTCCAGGGGAATCCGCAACCGGATGATGCGAACGTGCGGATGCCCGGCGCGATTGAAATCGGCGAGGTCCGCTTCAGGCATCCAGTCCGAGTAGCCGGGCAACTGCAACAGCGCCACCGATCGGCCGTGGGCGGCAAACAGATCGGCAAAGGCCCACGTCATGCGTGAGCCGGAGCTTCGGAGCGCGGCCAGCCGCTCCGGTCCCGGCATGACGTCGGCGACCGGCGTTTCGGCTGCAATCGCCGGTCCGGCGGCCGACCGCTGGCCTTGGGCCTGCAATGGCGCGATCAGGGCGCGCGCGAACCGGGATTTGTTGAGGTAGAGGTACTGTCGCGAGGAGGTGCCGAACAGCGCGGCCTGCAACCGATACGAATCACGGTACAGCCGCCAGAAGTTCAGGAGTTGTACGAACCTCCGGTCGATTGGACCTGGTTCGGCCGGCAGGTTGAACGTTCGGCGATCGGCCGCATCGACCGGCACCAGCCTCGGCATCAGCCGGTCAGCCAAGGGGTCGGTGCGGCTCAGGACGTACGCCTCATCGATGGCGCTGATCGCCGCCTTCGCCACCAAGTAGGCGCTACCCGCTTCGAAGGAGTTGACACCGACGTTGAAGACCTTATGCGAGGGCAGCAACCGCTGGGCCTGCGCCGGCACGGCCTGGTCAACGGTCAAGCCGTAGCCGTAGGTGACGGAGTTGCCCAGGAACATCAAGCGCGGCTGTTGGCCGCGCGGATTCTCGCGCAAGTAGTCGACCAGCGGCCCGACGCCAAACAGGTCGGAGTTCTCGAAACGGACGTCGGTCGACGGGTCTTCGTAGCGGGCGGTTTCGAGCCGCGCCAGCAGTGCCGGCACGAAGCGGTCGAGGGCCGCCAGCAGCAACAGGGCAATCGCCAGGCGGCGCGCCGCGCGTCGCCGTGGCCTCACCGGCCCACCGCCACGGCTTTGACGACCTCGCTGATGCAGATCAACTGACGATCGGTTTCGCGCTCGATGGTGAACCGCGCGCCGAAGCGATCGGGCCGGCCGGCGCAGGTGAAGGGCGCCACCCGGATGCGGATCCGGTCGTCCGGTTCGGCGTTGCCGTAGTAGGCCATGCGCCGATGGCGGATCGAGCGCTCGCCGGCCGTTCCTGTGGCGCGCGCCCAGGCCCGCTCCGCGGCCTCGGCAAAGGTGATGTAGTTGGCGAAGTAGACGAGGCCGGCGCCGTTGGTGTCCCGGTCGCCGTCGATGTCGTAGTAATAGTCGAACCCGGCGGCGGCGGGCGTCCATCCGCTTGCGAACAGACCGAGCGAGCCGTCGGCGCGAGCGGCGCGGGTCAGGTGATAGGGATTCTCGTCGTTGGGCAGCACCGGCAAGCTCGAGAAGTCCGCGTCGATCGGCGCGACGATTTTCAGCTCGCGGTTGCTGGCTTTCGGCGTGATGAAGATGTTGGCGAAACGAAGGTACGGCACTGCGGCCGGCGGCGCGGACGGCGTGGTCGAAGCCCGGTCGAACCGCAGCTGGCCCTCCATGGTCAGGTTCTTGAAGGCCCGCAGGGTCACTGCGAAACGCAGCGTATCGTCGAGACCGTACGACTCGATGGGCAAGTGGTCGGGAAACACCGTCTCCAGGAAATAGAAGGCGGCGTAGACGGCGCTGCCATCGCGCGTGACCAGGCTCGACAGCGGCCGGCCAATCGTGGCGGCGATCGTCTGCCAGTGGAAGTGGCCGGCGTGCATCAGGAGAAGGGGCTCCCAGAGCCCGCGTCGATTGGTGTGCGGCAGGCCCAGGGTCAGGTCGAAGTGACGCACCACGTCAGACGGTCTCCCGCAAGCGCGAGACCAGGGTGCCGATCTTGTTCACGCTGTCGAACTCGCCGAGCTCGTGCTTGGCGGTATCGATGGTGACCTGGTAGGTGTCCTCGAGAAAGGCGATCAACTCGAGCACGCCAAACGAGTCGATGACACCTGACGAAAACAAGGGCTCGTCCAGGCCGGGAGGCCGGCCGCCGAGGGCACTCGCAAAACGCGAGTGGATGAAATGCACAACGGGATCGAGGTAATTGGCCATGGTGGGGGTCGCAAGTTTCCGCGCCACAGTGTACCGGAATCGAGCGGGTCGCGCGCCGTCAACCCGCGCCAACACCGCCGAAGGCGTCCACGCCCTTGAAGCTCCATGGCCACGCGCCAAGGTAGCCGCCCTCGCGGGCGAGTGCCTGGTAGTCCTCCAGCCAGTATGCCGGCGGCAAGTGATCCGGTGGATGCTGGCGCGGGCTGGCGGGGTGCTCGCCGATCAAGAGGGGCTTGCTCAGCCCGAAGCTGGCGGCCGTGCGGCCAAACAGCGAGACGTCGCGGTCCTGGTAACGCACGTCGGGATACGAATGCACCTGGATGAAGTCCAGGCCATAGGCAGGATGGTCCCATTCCGCCGCGAAACGCACGCGGCCGCCGCCCAGCGTGACCAGGGCTGATGACCGGGCGTGGATGCGAGCCGACACCGAGCCCGCAAACCCGCGCAGTTCGTCAATGGTGAGCGGATCGTGCGCTGGATTCGGCTCGAGCCCGGCGGTGACCCAGTCAGGCTCGTTGATGATCTCGAACGAGTGGATGACGGTGGACGATCCGCAGGCGGCCAGCAGCGGGTCGAAAACGGCGTCGAGGAACACCTCTCGTCCGCTCGCCGTCGCGACCAGCGACTTGCGAGTCGCATCGTGCATCCAGGCGTAGTCGATCAGCACCAGGCACAGTCGAACGCCGGCGGCCTCCGCGCATGCCAGAGCCGCATCCAGGTCGGGGACGAACCGGTCGTCGAGCCCTGCCAGTTGGCCGTCGCCGAACCACCGCAAGCCGCCGCGTCCATCTGTGAGGACAAACCAACGGACGACCTCGACCCCCATGGCGGCCATGGCGATGAAGTCGGCGCGCACGTCGGCTTCGTGAGTCGAGACGCCGGTGTGGCTGTTCCAGATGTTGCGGCCGAAGTCGCAGCCGTAGTTGGCACGGCCGTGGACCACTGTCCAGGGATAGTTGATGCCGGCGATCAGTCGATGCATGAGACCATCGAGACTACCCTTTTGCGCAACTCCACAATTGCCAACTACGTGCTCTACCAGGCTGGCTGGTTCGCCTGCGTCCTCGGCGGCGCCTGGCGGTGGCCGTGGACGGGGTTCGGCATCGGCCTGATCCTGCTGCTGGTGCAGATCGCGATCTCACGCGACCGCGGACGCGATGCCCGGCTGATCGCGGTGACGGTTCTCGTGGGCCTCGTGGTCGAAGTGATCCAGATTGCTGCCGGCACCTACTCGTTCAGCTCGGGTACGTTCGTCGCGGCGCTACCTCCCGCGTGGATGCTGATGCTGTGGGCGCAGTTCGCCGCCACGTTTGCGTTCAGCCTGAAGCCCATCATCACGAGGCCGCTCGCGGCGGCCGCATTTGGCGCCGTCGGCGGTCCCGTCGCGTTCGTCGCCGGCCACGGCCTCGGAGCGGTCACGTTGCTGCCGCCGACGGGAACCGGGCTGCTACAACTTGCGCTGAGCTGGGGACTGGCCCTGACACTGCTGTCGGCCGTTGCGCGCCGCGAGTTGCCGCCGCCGTCCACGGATCGTTGATGGCTCAGCTCACACTTCGCGAGCGGTGATGGCGTAGCGGAAGCGATCGGCATCCAGGCTGTCGCGACGCACCCCGCGCGACTCGGCCTGGGGATACATGAAGAACGCCAGCGGCTTGCCGCTGGAGCCCGGCAACACGACGTCGTGCGCGTCGTTGAAGGCGATCCAGTTCATCTCCCACGACCCGAACAACGCCTCGCGCGCTTTGGCCACGTAGGGATCGGCCAGGGTCGCTTGGGCGCGCTCTTCCAGGATCAACTTGCGAACGTCGGCGGGATCAACCGGGATCCACCCGTAGCCGTCGACAAACACTTCGGCGCGGCAATGCTGCGCGGTGGTGATGTTGCCACCAGCACGACCGAGGCTGGCAAACTGCTGCGACGGCGCGACGCGAATGCCGTACAAGTCGCGCGCCGGCAGGCCCGACGCCCGCGCCAAGCCGACAAACAGCGCGTTGAGATCGGCGCACTTGCCGGCCAGGTTCTTCGTCTCGAGCATCCAGCGGATGTCGCCGAGTCCGCAGCCCTTCACTTCGGGGTCTCGCACCGTGTGCTCGACAATCCAGTCGTAGATGGCCCGCGCTCGCGACAATCCGGTGCGATGTCCCCGCGTGATCGTCATCGCCGTCTCGCGGACGATGCCGTCAGTGGGAATGAGCGCGGTGGGCTTCAGGTATCGCGCCAGGTCCGACGGCCGGGCCGTGGCTGCCGCGGGACGATCCAGGCGCACGGCGTGCGGTCCGGTCGTGGACACCCTCATAGTGACGGTCAACGCGGGTGCGGCGGTCGTGGCCCATTCGGCGGCCACCATCTCTGCTCCGGAATCGGGATCGCGAGATACGCGCGTGCGCTCGGCGTTCCCACCGATGGCGTGGCCGAGGTTGCGCTGGTAGCCCACCGGACGTGACAACGGCAGCGGCACCCACGCCCGCAGCGGCGCCGCCCCGCCTGCGAGGTCGACTGTCGCCGTCACTTCGAACGTTCGCGCCTGCGCGGCTCGAAGTGCAGGATTGAGCATGGCCGGTGCCATCAGCGCCGCCGACAGGAAATGCCGCCGATCCATCCACTGCCGATGATATCAGCCAGCCGGGGGTGCAGATTCGGGCCGTATTGCTGCGCTGGATTCACGAAAACGGACCACAGGCCGATTGTGTGGGCGAACCAGATGGATCGGATCGCCCCACGCGAACGCCCTCAAACGCCGGCCCCAGCCGTTGGCCCGGTTCCGCTCGACCCCGAGGGGGCCGGGCAGCCGCGGCGGCTCGCGCCGACCCACTTCAGCGCCTTCAAAGACGCACTGGTGGCGCGGTTCTGTCTGCCCGCCGCCCAGACGGCGGCAGTCAACGCGGTGGCGCCGGATCGCCTGTACAAGCTGACGACGCTGATCGGCGTGTCTGCTGACGAGTTGGCACGGGAGCTCGCCGAATTCTTCGGACTGAAGTTCCTGGAGTATGTCGACCCGGCCGAGGTCCGAGGACCCGAATTTCCCCTATCCTTCTCCCGCGCCCGGTCAATCGTCGCGACGGGCGACGAGGGCGGCCTGACCGGCTTCATCCTGAGCAATCCGTTCGATCTGATGTGCGCCGACGAAATTGCCCGACGGACGGCGTTGGCACCTGCCGCCTCGGTGTGGATCGCTTCGCCGGACACCATTCGCACGGCCCTTGGCGAGTCCCAGCCCCAATCGGCCGCGTCCGCCGGGGCGGCGCCCCTCGACTACAACAAGCTGGACGACGCCAACATCACCGTCGATGTCGAAGGTCAACCCGACGCCGAAATCGAGCTGTTGGACGCGAGGCACGCGGCGCGCCTCGCCCAACTCGCGCCCGTCGTCCGCGTCGTCAACATGATCTTCACCGACGCGCTCAAAGCCGGTGCCAGCGACATCCACGTTGAGCCGCGGGATGCCGAACTGTTGGTTCGGTTCCGGGTCGATGGCCAGCTGGTCGATGCGGTGAAGTTGCCCAGTCATCTGAAGGCGTCGGTCGTGTCCCGGCTCAAGATCATTGGCCGCCTCGACATCGCGGAGCGGCGCCGGCCGCAGGATGGCCGCGCCCGGCTGCGCTCGGAGGGACGCGGCGTCGATCTGCGCATCTCAACGTTGCCGGCACAGTTCGGCGAGAAGGTCGTGGTGCGGCTGCTTCACAACACCGGCTCGCTGACGGCGCTGGACCAACTCAACCTAAGCCGCCCGAACATGGATGCGTTCCAGCGGTTGCTGCGCAATCCGCAGGGCCTGGTGATCGTGACCGGTCCCACCGGCAGCGGCAAGACGACGACGCTCTATGCCGCGCTCAACTACCTCAAGTCGCCGACCAAGAACGTGGTCACGGTCGAGAACCCGATTGAGTTCCAGATGTCTGGGGTCACGCAGGTCCAGATCGAACCGAAGGCCGGAATGACGTTTGCGGCCGGATTGCGATCGATTCTCCGGCAGGATCCCAACGTGATCCTGGTTGGCGAAGTGCGCGACCAGGAAACGGCGCACATCACCGTCGAAGCCGCCCAGACCGGCCACCTGCTGCTGACCACGCTGCACACCAACGACGCCGCCACCAGCATCACGCGGCTACTCGACCTCGACGTCGAGCCGTACCAGCTCACCTCCTCGCTCGCCGGCGTGCTGGCGCAGCGGCTGGTCCGCAAGGTATGCGCCAGTTGCGCGGTGTCGCGGCGTCCCCCGGAGGAGGTGTCCAGCCAGCTGGGCATCACCGAGCGGCAGCTGGCGGAGGGCCGTTGGCGCGCGGGCCAGGGCTGCCCGCAGTGCCAGGGCACCGGTTACAAGGGCCGGGTCGCCATTCACGAACTGCTGGAAGTGAACGACCAGCTCCGAACGCTGATCAGCGATCGCGCCAGCGACCACTTGTTGCGCGATGCGGCCCGACACCACGGCATGGTGACCCTGCTGGAGGACGGCGTCAGCAAGGCGGCGGCCGGCCTCACCACGCTGGACGAGGTCTTGCGCGTCGTGCCGTGCTTCGACATGGTGAAGAGCACGGCCATCGAGACGCCCGGCATCGTCGGCAAGACGGTCGCACCGGTTGCTCCGGCGGCACCCGCTGCCCAGCCGCCCGCCGCTCGCCCGGCCGCAGGCCGGTCGGTGCTGGTCATCGATGATGAACCCGACACCCTGGCCATCCTCACCCTGATGCTCGAACAGAACGGCTGCAAGGTGACCGCCGCGGCCGACGGCATCGAAGCCCTGCTGGCCCTGGGCCGCACGCGGTTCGACCTGATCCTTTCGGACATCAACATGCCGCACATGGACGGAGTGGCGCTGCTCGAAATGAAATCGCAGAAGGGCATCGACACGCCAACCATCTTCCTCAGCGCCGACGACGGCCCCGAGCGCGAGTTGCAGTGCCTGGAACTGGGCGCCCTCGACTACGTCCGCAAGCCGATCAAGAAGGACCTGTTGCTGTTGCGCCTGAACCGCGCACTGGGGCCGAGGCCGGCGTGAGCCGCGTCCGCTTGCCCGAGCCGCCGGCCCTTTCCCGGCCGGTCGTCTCCCGCCAGTCGGTCGCGCCCTACGTCCTGGCGGCGGTGGCGGTGGCGGCCATTGGCCTTGGCGTGTTCACCCGCCAGCCGGATGGGGGCCGCCTGGAGCAGGTCGACGTCTTCCTCCTGGCCGTGACGGCAGCCGCCGTCTACTTCGGCCGTTTTCAGAATCGCGACGCCGGTGCGGCGGCGGTTCGGGCCTCGGTGCTCGACAAGGCGTTCGGCACGGCGCAGTACACGCTCGACGGCATCTGCACGACGGCCAACGAGCGATTCCTGAGGATGGTCGGCCAACGGCTGGGCGACCTCCAGGGCCGGCCTCACGACGTGATCTGCCCGGACGAGGTGCGGGAATCGGCCGAGCACCGGGAGTTGTGGGCGGCCTTGCGGCGCGGCGACGCCCGCAGCGGCACCTATCGTCGCCTGGCGCGGGGCGGCCGCGAAATCCTGGTCGAGGCGTCGTACTACCCGATCCTCGGCACCGACGGCCGGCCCGATCACATCATCACGTTCTGTAGCGATGTCACCGACCAACACGCTCGCCAGGAGACGCTGGTGCAGGCGGCGGCGGAAGTCGCGCAGCGCAACATCGAGCTGGCCGACATGCGCGACCAGGCGCTGTCGGCGACCAAGGCCAAGTCCGCCTTCCTCGCCTCGATGAGCCACGAGATTCGCACGCCGATGAACGCCGTGCTGGGCATGGCCGACCTGCTGCGCGAAACCCCCCTCAACGCCGAACAGAGCGAGTACGTGGGCCGCTTCAGCCGCGCCGCCGCCAGCCTGCTCGACCTGATCAACGACATCCTCGACATCTCGAAGATCGAAGCCAACCAGGTGGAGATTGAGTCGGCGCCGTTCGATCTGCCCGAATTGCTGGACCACCTCGGCGAGATGATGGCGGTCCGTGCCTTCGCCAAGAAGCTGGAGCTGGTCCTGTTCGTGCACCCCGATGTGCCGACGCACGTCATCGGCGATGCGACGCGGCTGCGGCAGATCCTGGTCAACCTGGTCGGCAACGCCATCAAGTTCACGGACGCCGGCGAGGTCGCGATTCGGGTCGAGCCCGTGGCCGGCGCCACCCAGCCGGGCTCGCTGCGCTTCTCGGTCACCGACACCGGCATCGGCATTCCCGCCGACCGGCAAGCAGCGATTTTCGACAGCTTCACCCAGGTTGACTCGTCGACCACGCGGAAGTATGGCGGCACGGGTCTGGGACTCAGCATCTCGAGGCGCCTGGCGCAGTTGATGGGCGGGACACTCGCGGTCTGCAGCGCCGAGGGCCATGGCAGCACGTTCTGGGTCGACCTGGCGTTCGGCCTGGCGAGCCGGCCGTCGACGCAGCGGCGAACCCTGGTCCCGGTCACGCTGGCCGGCCGACGCATCCTGGTTGTCGACGACCACGAGAACAACCGCGTCATCGTCCAGACCCACCTGTCGCGGCTGGGTGCCGAGGTGATCGAAGCCGACGGCGGCCCGGCAGCGCTGCGCACGCTCGACGAGGCGGCCAGCCAGGCCCGGCCCTTCGATGCGCTGACGCTCGACTTCCAGATGCCCGGAATGAACGGACTCGAACTGGCCGAGAGAATCCGCGCCCGGGCCGACGGTGCCCGCCTGCCGCTGCTGCTCTGCAGTTCCGAGGTCGCCAGCGGCTCGACTGGGCGCCTGCGCGAACTCGGCATCACCTGTTGCCTCTACAAGCCGATCGGCCGGGAGCGCCTGCTCGCGGCCCTTGGCGCCGCGCTCAATCCGCCGCCGGCCGGTGAGGCGCACCCGCCCACGGACCCGGCGCCGGTGCCTGCGGTGGCGCCGCCGGCGAGGCTGATTCGCGTGCTGCTGGCCGAAGACGTGGCCGACAACCGCGACATCATCGCGCTGTTCCTCAAGGACCAGGCCTGCCAGGTCGACATGGCCGAGAACGGTGCGGCCGCAGTAGAGATGTGCAAGGGCGGCGACTACGACCTGGTGCTGATGGATGTGCAGATGCCGGTGATGGACGGATACGAGGCCGCCGCCGCCATTCGCCGATTCGAGCAAGACCAGGGCCGCGAGCCGACGCCGATCGTGGCGCTGACCGCCGACGCTTACGCCGAGGATGTCGCCCGCGCGCTGGCGGCGGGGTGCAACGCGCACGTCGCCAAGCCTATCCGCAAGCCGGCCTTGCTGAAGACTATTGCCACCTTTGCCAGGAGCCGGGACCGGGCCGCCGCGTAGGCGCAGCGCCGGCCCATGCCGCAGACCATGACGACCACCATTCGCGAACGCGTGACCCTGGATACCAGCTTCGAGCCCCTCGTCGGTCGGTTCATGGCCAATCGCCAAACCGACGCGATCACCATGTTGCGGGCCCTCGAGACCCGCGACTGGCGGACGCTGGCGGCGATCTCGCACGCCGTGAAGGGGGCCGGCGGCACCTACGGCTTCGACCGCATTTCGGAAATCGCCGCGGCGATCGAGCGCGCCGCGCTGCGTGCCGATGCCGAAGGAATTGCCACCGGCGTGGCCGAGCTCAGCGACTACCTCGAGCGAGTCGAGGTCGCCTACGGCTGACCCGCCGGCCAGGGTCGCGATCGACGGCTCACGTGAGATGATCGCCCGATGCCGAAGTTGTGCGGGCGGGCCGGGCTGCGAGCCGCCGCCATCGTCGCCGCCCTGATCGGACCCGCCTGCGGCACTCCGGCCGGTTCGCCGCCGGCACGGCAAGAGACGCCCCCCGTCGTCCCGGTCGTGGCCCAGCGCGAGGCGATTCCGGAAGCCGCCGCGACGGCGCCGCCGACGGCCGCCGCGCTAGCGGGCGTCAGGTTGCCGGCCGCCGGCGATCTCGACGCGATGGCCGCGCGCGGACGCATCCGCATCCTCGTGCCGCGCAGCCGCACTTACTACGCCATCGACAACAATCGCCAGCGCGGCGCGACCTTCGACACGGCGATCGCCTTTGCCCGATTCGTGAGCGCGCGACGCCCGGGCGCGCGGCCAATCGAGGTCATCGTCATTCCCACGCCGGAGGATGCGCTGGTCCGCGACCTGCTGGCCGGCCGCGGCGACATTGCCGCCAACCTGCGCCAAACCTTCGAGCGCGATGACCAGGTGGCCTTTGCGACGCCCACCCGCACCGGCATCCGCGAGCTGATCGTCACCGGCACCGGGCAGCGTCCGCTGGTCAGCCTTGAAGACGTCGGCGGCCGTGTCATCCACGTGCGCAAGAGCAGCGACCACTACACCAGCCTGGTCCGGCTGAACGAGCAGCTGAAGAAGATCGACCGCCCGCCCAGCACGATTGCCCTGGCCGATGAGAAGCTGACCGGCGAGGACCTGCTCGACCGGGTCAACGAGGGCACGTTTCCGGCGACTGTGGCCGACGACTACATCTTCGAGTCGCGCCAACGCGAGCTGACCAGCGTCGCGGCCAACCGCGACGTCGCGGTCAGCCAGGACGGCGTCATCGCCTGGGTCACCCGCAAGGACGCGCCGCAACTACTCGAGGCCATCAACGCCTTCTTCGCCGCGCACCGGCCCAAGCCTTAGAACTTCCAGTCGAGCCCGAGGATGGGGAACAACCCCTGTTGCTCGCCGAACTCGATCGCATTGGTGCGCCGGTTCCAGCTGTAGCCGCCGAAGTTGACCCGGTTGGTCGCGTTCTGCACGCCGAGGAAGACATTCAGCGGCTGCCCCCCAACGGTAAAGGTCCGGTCGACGCGCAGGTCGAGGCGCGCATAGCTGTCGGCGCGCTCCGCATTGACCCGTGACAGATCGTAGACGCCGCGCCGCTGCCGGACCGAGGCCGGCTCGTCATACGGAGTAAAGGGCCGGCCGGCCAGCAGTGAGCCGCGCACCGAGAATTCCCATTTCGGCGTCAGCCGGTAGCCGGCGATCAGGTTGAAGACGTACGGGTAGTCGAACGATCCCGGACGCAACACCCCATCGAGCGCGCCGTGGCGGGTCCGCGAGAACGACAGGTTCGCCTGGCCGTACGCCTTCGCGGTGAGCCGCTTCTCGATGAACGCCTCGATGCCTTGCGAGTATCCCCGCCCGACGCTCGTCAGTGGAAACAGGATTTCACGCACGTCAAAGGTATCGCCGATGTTGGCCAGCGACAGCGTCGTCACGCTGCTGGCCACCGGGTAGTCGCGATAGGTCTTGCGGTAGGCCTCGACCGACGCGCGCAGGTCGGGGCGAGGCGACCACGCCACGCCGGTCACGTAGTGGTGGGCGCGCCACGGCACCAGCGTCGCGTTCTGCGGAAACGCCGCCACAAACAGGAAGGACGGCTGCTGGTAGTAGGTGCCGTAGCTGGCGTTCCAGGTCACCGTCTCGGACAGGTTGACGGTCGCTCCGGCGCGCGGGCTGAGGCGGAGCTCATCGAGCAACTGGTAGTGATCGAGCCGTCCACCCAGCGTCAGCGTGAATCGCGGCGCCACCTTCTTGGTGGCCTGCACGTAGGCCCCGGTCTGGTAGGCCGTGAACGACGTCGACAGCTGGAACGGATCGACGCCCGGCGTCGGCGAGTACGGCGTGTCGTTGCCAAACGGCGAGTCGGCGTCGTAACGAACGCGGAAGATCTTGAAGCTGCCGCCTGCCTGCACCTTGTCCACGAACGGCATGTACATGGTCAGGTCGTACTTGAACGTGGTCTCGCCCTCGCGCGAGTCCTCCGCATAGACAATCGGGCTGGCGGCGATCACGCCCTCCACCGGCCCGGCCGGTGCCGCGCTGTCGCGAACCAGGTCCTTCACCTGCTGCCCCAGCCTCGCTTCCGAGTGCGACACGCCCAGCAGGCCGACACCGCGGGTGCCAAACACGCGTTGCCAGTTCAGGCCGGTCGCGCTGCGCCAGCCGTTGTAGCGAATGTCGAAGTTGGCCAGTTCCTCGTCGAGCGCCGTGTCATCGGTCAGGCCCAACCGGATGTCGTCAACACCCGTGATGTTGACCAGCCACACCCGGTCGCGCGGCGACAGGTCGTAGACCGCCTTGCTGTTGAAGGTGTAGAGCACCGGCACACCGCCGAACCCGAGGTCCTGCGTGAAGATGTCGAGGAAACTTCGGCGGGCCGACACCACCCAGGAACCCCGCTGGTTGCGCCCCAGCGGTCCTTCGAGAATGGTGCCGGCACCGGCGAATCCCAGCGTAGCCCAACCACCAAACCGTTCGCGGTTGCCTTCACGCTGTGTCACTTGCAGCACGCTCGAGGTGCGATTGATGTAGGGCGCCGGGTAGCCCCCTGTCAGAAACGTCACGTCCTGCAGCAGCTCCGCATCCAGGATGCTGACCGTGCCCCCGGCCGATGCGAAGTTGGCGAACGCATTGATGTTGGGAATCTCGACGTTGTCGACAACAAACAGGTTTTCGAGCGGGCTGCCGCCGCGGACGATGATGTCGTTGCGCTGATCGTTGGTGCCGATCACCACCCCGGGCAGGCCCTGCACGTAGCGCGAGACATCTTGAAGCGCGCCCGCGTTCTTCAGGATCTCCCTGGGCGCCACGAGGAAGCCGGAGTTGCGAATCTCTTCGGGCGCCTGGAACGCCGGCGCCGTGACCGTCACCGACTGCTCGAGGCCTTCGAGCCTGGGCAGGGTCACTTCGACCGTGCCATCGAGGCCGGCACGAACGGCCACCGGCTCGCTGGTAAACGGCAGGCCTTCGGGCGGAATGACTTCGAGCCGGTACGAACCGGAGCGAATGTCGGCCATGCGAAACTCGCCGGTCTCACTGCTGATCGCGCAAGCCGGGGTGTCGAGGGCGCACACCCGGACTCCCCCCACGGGTTTGCCCCCGGCATCGCGGACGACGCCGGCGATGGCGCCGACACCGGCGGTGTCCTGGGCCTCGGCCGGTGAGACAAGAAACAGACAAACGACGAGCGGCAGCAATCGCGATGCGGACATGACCTGCGGGTATGACTCCCGTTCCGGGAAGCAGGTTCCCGGGGGCGTTGACCTTTCGCGGCAGCGGTAGAATCGCATTGGGGCACATGCGAATCCTGGTGGCTGAAGACGACACGGTGATCGCCGACTTCGTGGCGCAGGGACTGCGCGAGGCCGGCTTTGTCGTGGAGGTGGCGGCCACCGGGCCCGAGGGATTGCGCAAGGCGGTCAGCGGCGGCTTCGACGCGGCCGTGATCGACGTCATGCTGCCAGGTCTCGACGGCCTGGCGTTGATCGAAGCGCTCCGCGCGAAGAAGGTGCAGACGCCGGTGCTGATCCTGAGCGCGCGGCACACCGTCGACGATCGCGTGAAGGGACTGCAGGCGGGCGGTGACGACTACCTCACCAAGCCGTTCGCCTTTGCCGAACTCCTGGCGCGGGTACAGGCCCTGTTGCGCCGCTCCGGCGGCACGCCGGAGCCGACCCGGCTGGTGCTCGGCGACCTGTCACTGGACCTTCTCTCGCGAAAGGTGGCGCGCGCCGGCCAGGCGCTGGACCTGCGGCCCCGCGAGTTCGCGCTGCTCGAGTACCTGATGCGGCACCCTGGCCGCGTGCTGTCGAAGACCATGATCCTGTCGCAGGTATGGGGCTACTCGTTCGACCCCGGCACCAACGTGGTCGACGTGCTGGTGTCGCGGCTGCGCGACAAGGTCGATGAAGGCTTCACGCCGAAGATGATTCACACGGTGCGCGGCGCAGGCTATGTCCTCAAGCTGGATTGAGCGCGCCAGCCAGGCGCTCGGCCTCCGCCTGGCGGCGTGGTACCTCGGCACCTTCCTGGCCAGCACGTTCCTGATCGCCGGGCTGACCTACGGGCTGCTGTCGTCATCACTGGAAGCGCGCGACCACGACATCATCCAGTCGACCCTGCGCGAGTACGCCACGCGCTACCAGGCCGGCGGGCTGCCTGCACTGGCGCGGGCGATCGAACTCGAACAACGCTCCGGGCAGCGCGAGCCGTTGTTCGTGCGGCTGATCGGTCCCTTCGAGGACGTGCTGCTCTACTCGCTGCCCGAGACCTGGGGCGCCTTCGACTTGTCGGAACTCCCCGGCGGGCCCAACGACATCTGGGGGCAGGTGCCCGCCCGCGATCGCGCGGCGGTGCTCGAGGTGGCCACGCTGCCGCTCGGCGGCGGCACGGTGCTGCAAGTCGGCAAGACCAGCGAGACCCGCGACCAGCTGCTGTCGAACTTCCGCCGGGTCCTCCTGCTCGGCGCCGCCGTCGCGGTCGCCATCGGCATCATCGGCGGCATCTTCCTCACGCGCTCCACGCTCAAGCCCTTGCGCGAACTGCGCGATGCGGTGCAGCGCATTCTGCGCACCGGCCAGACCGACGACCGCGTCCCGGTCCACGGCACCGGCGATGCGGTGGATGAGCTGAGCGGGTTGTTCAACGCCATGCTGGCGAGAATCACGACCCTGATTCACGGCATGCGCAATGCGCTGGATCATGTCGCCCACGACCTGCGGACGCCGATGACTCGCCTGCGCGTGACGGCGGAATCGGCCCTCGCCACGAGCGACCCGGCGCGCCATCGCGAAGCCCTCTCCGACTGCCTCGAGGAATCCGAGCGCGTGCTGTCGATGCTGACCACGCTGATGGACATCTCCGAGGCCGAAACCGGAACGATGAAGCTGAACCTGTCCGCCGTCGCCGTCGCGAAGCTGGCCGCTGAAGTGGCCGCCGTCTACGAGGACAGTGCCGAAGATGCCGGCGTCGCGCTGACCGTGCAGGTCCCTGGCCAGCTCGCGGTGCACGCCGATCGCGATCGCCTGCGCCAGGCGCTCGCCAACCTGGTCGACAACGCCATCAAGTACACGCCTCGAGGCGGGCAGGTGGTCGTCGAAGCCCGCCAGGCCCGGGGCGGCGTGAGCCTCAGCGTGCGCGATACCGGAGCCGGCATCCCCGAGCACGAGATCCCGAGGATCTGGGACCGGCTCTACCGCGGCGATCAAAGCCGCGCCACCCGCGGACTCGGCCTCGGCCTGAGCCTCGTCCGCGCCTCGATCGAAGCGCAACGCGGCACCGTCACCGTCGAGAGCCAACCCGGCCGCGGCTCGACATTCACCATGACCCTTCCGCACGAGGCGCCCCCGGCACCCTAGGCACACGTAGGCACCCTAGGCACCCTAGGCACCGTAGGCACCTTCCGTTCCTTACACGCTTGTAATCCTCCGGTAACGCTCCTGCAAGCCCCGCCGACGTCTTACTGAACATGAAGACGAAACCGGAGGGTGACATGACCCGTTCACAACTGAGAGTCGGAGCCGTGCTGCTGGCCCTGGGCGCCGCGAGCCTGGGAGCCTGGACCGGCCTGCCGGCCAGTCCCACCGCCCAGGCCGCGATCGCCGCGCCAGAAACCGTCGCGCCGGTCACCGGCCAGGGCCGCATCGTCACGCAGGGGTTCGCCGACGCGGTAGCGAAGGTGACACCGGCCGTGGTGACGATCCGCACCGAGCGCAACGCGTCACCGCGGATGACGCAGTTGCCGCAAATGCCGGAAGGCTACCCGTTTGGTGATCTATTCGGACAGCGGGGCCCGCGCGGGCGGCAGCTGCCGCAACAGCCGCAGCGCGGTCTCGGGTCCGGCGTGATCGTCAGCGCGGATGGCTACATCCTGACCAATAACCACGTCGTCGAGCAGTCGGCGCGCATCCAGGTGGAGCTGTCGGATCGGCGGGTGCTCGACGCGAAGTTGATCGGCGCCGACGAGCCGAGTGACCTGGCGGTGCTCAAGGTCGATGCGACCGGCCTGCCGGTGGTGCCGATCGGCGATTCGACGGCGATGCGGGTCGGCGACCTGGTGCTGGCGGTCGGCAATCCGCTGGGCGTCGGGCAGACGGTGACGATGGGCATTGTCAGCGCGAAGGGCCGGGCGACTGGCCTGGGCGATGGCAGCTACGAGGACTTCCTGCAGACCGACGCCCCCATCAACCAGGGCAACTCGGGCGGCGCGCTCGTCAACACGGCCGGCGAGCTGGTCGGGATCAACTCGCAGATTCTCTCGCCGTCGGGCGGCAACATCGGCATCGGGTTCGCGGTGCCGTCGAACATGGCGAAGAACGTGATGGACCAGCTGGTCAGTCACGGGCGTGTGCAGCGCGGCCGGCTTGGGGTCATGGTGCAGGGGGTGACCGGCGATCTGGCGGCGGGCCTCGGCCTCGACAAGGCGGAAGGCGCGCTGGTGAGCGATGTCACGCCCGGCGGCGCAGCGGCTCGCGCCGGTCTCAAGCGCGGTGACGTCATCCTGAGCTACCAGGGTCGGCCGGTGGTCGACACCAATACGTTCCGCAACGAGATTGCCGCAACCAAGCCCGGCAGCACGGTCACGCTGCAGGTGTTGCGCGAAGGCAAGTCGAGCGAGGTGACGGCGACCCTCGAGGCCATGGCGCCGGCGGAAGCGTCGGCCCGGCGCGAGGGCGCCGCCCCCAGCGGTGCTGGCAAGTTCGGCCTGACCATCGAGCCGCTGACGCCGCAGATCGCGAATCGGCTGGAACTCGATCGCGATCTCGAGGGCGTGGTGATCACCGGCGTGGACCCGTCAGGCGCGGCGGCATCGGCCGGCCTGCGGGAAGGCGACGTGATCCAGCAGATCAACGGGAGGACCGTCCGCTCGACCGAGCAGGTGCGGGCAGGATTGGATGCGGCGTCGGATAAGCCGGTCGTCCTGCTCGTCGCCCGAGCCGGCGGCTCGTTCTTTGTGCCGCTGCGCGCCCCGCGCGGCTAACATGATGGGATGCGCCTCGATAAGCGCCTGAAAGAGGCGCATCCCGATCTATCCTGGCGTCAGATCCGCGAGGCCATCGCCAAGGGCCAGGCCACGGTCGACGGCGAGGTCCAGCGCGACGAGGCCTTCGAGACCGCTGCCGCCGCCACCGCCGAGATCAACCGCAACCGGCCGGCCCAGTCGCGGGCGCGCGCCAACTTCGAGATCCTCCACGAAGACGAGCACATCATCGTGCTCAACAAGCCGGCCGGGCTCCTCTCCATTCCGTCCAGTCCGCACGCGGGCAGTTCGGAAGACACCGTCCTCAAACGCGTGCGCGAGTACATGGCCTTCAAGCTCGGGCACAAGACGTACGTCGGCATGCTGCACCGGCTCGATCGCGATACTTCGGGCTCGCTCGCCGTGGCGTTGTCGAAAGACGCGCACGCCGCGGGGCGCGAAATGTTCAAGCGCCACGCCTTCGAACGCCACTACCTCGCAGTCGTGCAGGGGATTCCCAACCCGCCGCAGGGCACCATTGAGGCGAAGATCTCGACCGGCTATCGAAGCGGCCGGCGCAAGCTGGTGGATGATGACGAGGAGGGGCTCGAGTCGGCAACCGACTACCGCGTCAAACAGCGGCTGAAGAACGCGGCGCTGCTCGAGCTGCGGCTGCACACCGGCCGGCAGCACCAGATTCGCCTGCATCTCGAGCAACTCGGGCATCCGCTGCTCGGTGAGCGGGTCTACGCCGAGGGCGACGCGCGCCAGTCGCGCGTCGGCAAGACCAGGGTCGAGGCCCGCCGCAACATGCTGCACGCCTGGACGCTTGCGTTCCCGCATCCGCTGACCGGCGCGGCGATCGCCGTCGAGGCGCCTCTGCCGGAAGACTTTCAGCGCGTGCTCGCTCGGCTCGGCGGTTAGACCACAGATTCACACCGATTAGGCACCGATACTCGGACACGCTCCCAGGCAGGCTTGCGGGCCGGGCAAGCTTCAGCGCATGATGCCCGGCATGAAACCGTTGTCGATCGTCCTGCTCCTGGCCGTCGGTGTGTTCAGCGCCTGCTCGCCCGCGCCGGCGCCGCCGCCCGCGCCCTTCTCGGTCGTCGAGGCCACCATTCCCGAGATGCAAAAGGCCATGCAGGATGGCCGTATCACCTCACGCCAGATCGTCGAGCAGTACCTGCAACGCATCGGCCTGTACGAGGACCGCCTGAACGCCGTGATGGCCGTGAACCCGAAGGCGCTGGCCGAAGCCGACCGGCTCGACCAGGAGCGCAAAGCCGGGAAGGTGCGGGGACCGTTGCACGGCATCCCGATCGCGCTCAAGGACAACATCCACACCACCGACATCCCGACCACCGGCGGCGCGATCGCGTTCGAGGGGCTGATGCCGGCGTACGACGCCACGCTCACCGCCAACCTGCGCGACGCCGGCGCGGTGATCATCGCCAAGACCGTGCTGACCGAACTGGCCAACTGGGTGGCCAACGGCATGCCCGGCAACTACACGGCGCTCGCCGGCTACGCCATGAACCCGTACGATCCGCGACGCGATCCGCGCGCCGCGACGGCCGACGGCCGGCCGGTGCTGAACACCGGCGGATCCAGCTCGGGCGTGGGCACCGCCGCCAATTTCTGGGCCGCCAACGTCGGTACAGAGACGTCGGGTTCGATCTTGAGCCCGGCCAACCAGAACATGCTCGTCGCCATCAAGCCCACCGTTGGGCGCATCAGCCGTTACGGCGTGATTCCGATCACCGCCGACCAGGACACCGCTGGGCCGATGGCCAGGACGGTCACCGATGCGGCCGTGCTGTTCGGCGTGCTCGAGAGCGCCGCGCCCGATCCGAACGATGCCGCGACCACGGCGTGCCAGGCACCGGCCAATCGCGACTATACGGTGTTCCTCAAGCGCGAGGGCCTGAAGGGGGCGCGCATCGGCATCCCCCGCGCCAACTACTACGATCGCATCACCGTACCCGGCGAGAAGGAGCCGCGCGGCGGCCTCAACGAGGCGCAGGCCGCGTCGATGGCCGAGGCCATCGAGATCCTGAAGAAGGAAGGCGCCACCATTGTCGACGCCGACATTCCAAGCGTGGTCGACCAGGATCCGAAGAACAACTTCCTGCTCTGGGGCACGTGCGCGGGTCCCACCGATGTGCGGGGCAAGGACCTCAACTGCTCGTACGCGCTCAAGTACGGCATGAAGCGCGATTTCAACGCGTGGCTCGCGTCGCTGGGCGCCGCGGCACCGGTCAAGACGCTCGCGGAGCTACGGGCGTTCAACCTGGCGCACGGCTCGCGCCACGCGATCAAGTACGGCCAGGCGCAGTTGGACGTCTCGGACGAAATGGATGTCGAGCGCGATCGCGCGCGCTGGGAAGCCGATCGGAAAAAGGACATCCACCTGGGCGCGACTCACGGCATCGACGCCGCGTTGCAGGCGCAGAAGCTGGACGCGCTGCTCTTCCCCGGCGCGAGCGGCGCGGGCATTGCCGCGAAGCCGGGCTACCCGACGGTGATCGTGCCGTTCGGCCTGGTGGTGCCGGTGCCGTCGGCTAACGCCCCGTTCCCCGACGGGTTCAAGCCGGCGCCCGCACCGTACGGCGTCAGCTTCGCGGGCACGGCCTGCAGCGAGCCGCGGCTGATCGAGTTGGCGTACGCGTTCGAACAGGCGTCGAAGCGGCGCGTGCCGCCCCCGAGCGCCCCGTAGGGAATAACAAACACGAAGAACACGAAGCGTTGCCTTTCAAGAGAATTCTTCGTGACCTTCGTGGCCTTCGTGTTGTTTGGCAAGCAGGGCTCTATGGAATTTGAACCGAACGAACAGCCGCTCGAGCGCACCCCGTCGCCGGCCCATGGCGATGGGCCGTCCAGTGGCGGGCCGTCGCTCGTGCCCGTTGCCGTGGGCGGCGTGCTAATCGTCGCGCTGCTCGGCGCCGGCGCGTGGTGGCTGTGGCGCACGCCGCCGGCCACCGAGCCGGCCCCGGTTGGCGTGGCGGCGACCGAAGCGCCGATCACGCCGCCGGCTCCGCCCGCGGTGGAATTGCCGCCGCTCGACGAAATGGACGGCTTCCTGCGTCCGCTGCTAAGCGTCCTGTCAAACCGCCCCGAGCTGGCGCGCTGGCTCGCCACCGACGACCTGGTGCGGCAACTCGCGGCCGCCATCGATCAGGCGTCGCAAGGCGACAACCCCGCCGGCGGCTTCAAGGAACTTGCGCCGCGGTCAGGCATGACCGTGACGCGGCGCAACAACCGGCGCAGCATCGATCCCGCCAGCTATCGCCGCTACGACGGCCTCGTCACCACGGTGACGTCGATCGATGCGTCGGCTGTGGCGCGCATCTACAAGACCATCCGCCCACGGCTGAACCAGGCGTACCAGAACATGGGCCACCCGGGAGGCAACGTCGACGCGGCCGTGCAGCAGGCGCTGGCGATTCTTCTGGCCACGCCGGTTGTCAAAGGTCCGGTGATGCTGGTGGAAGGCGCCGGCGCGCGATGGGCCTACGAAGACGACGACCTGGAATCGCTGACGCCAACGCAGAAGCAGTTGATCCGGATGGGCCCGGCGCACACGGATGCGATGCTGGTGTGGTTGAGGGCCTTGCAGGCGGGGCTTCAGTGATCACCAGCAGGCGGGTCTGAAGACCCGCCTCTACGACGAGCCCACCAGCCCCACCAGCCCCACCGGCCCGACCAGCCCTAATGTGACATCGCGTACACGAGCACGTTGATGCCGAACGCGTAGCCCTTGCTCGACATCTCGTAGAAGTACTGCGGGTTCGACGCTTCCTCTTCCCACGAATCGCCGATGTCGGTGTTGTGCGTCATCAGCACCAGGATGCGCCCGTGCGCGTCGGTAATGGCGCGGGCATTCGCCACGGCGCTCTCGGCGCCGCGCTCAGAGGTGCCCCCGCCGCTGTTCCACCAGTGGCCAATCGAAGCAATTTGCGGCATGCCGGGCAGGATGAACTGCGCGCGGAACAACGGGTGATCTGACGGCAGGTCGATAATCGGGTACTGCGCGCGCGGCAGGGCCTTCTCGAGTTGCTGCGACCACACCTGGAACGCGTACTCGCCCCAGAAGTCGTCGGCCCACAGGAAACCGCCCTTGTCGATGTAGGTGCGCAGCGCCGCCGCCTCGGCTTCGTCGATAAAGGCGGCGCCGACCTCGGTCATCATCACGAACGGACATTGAAACAGGGCCTCGTCGGTCAGGCGGACCACCGCGTGGTTGGGCTGCTGCGGCGCCGCAAAACTCACGGTGGTCTTGGTCAGTTCCGACAGGCGAATCGACATGTTGATGTCGGCACGCGGATAATCGACGCCCCAGTTGCCGCCGTCGCCGGCGCGGTTCTGCCGGTACGCGGCCCGGCAAAACTGGAACCGGCCATCGAAGTCGTCCGGCGTGGCGAACTCGACCGTAAAGCCGCGGCCGCCGCCACGGCGCTGGGCCTCGCCGCTCATGCCAAGGGCCACGATCACGAGGAGGATGAAGGCAATCCGCCGCACCCGGCTATTCTCGCTCAAGACAAGGTAGACTTTCCGCCATGCAACGAATTGTTCTGGGCCTGGCCGCCATTGGCGCGCTCACGGCATCGCTGACCGCACAACAACCCGCCGCCCCCGCGGCGCCTGCCGCCGACCCCGTCCGGACCCTGGTTGGCCGGCTCGACCTCGAGAAGTACAAGGCCACCGTCAAGGGCCTGACGCAGTTTGGCGACCGCCGCCAGGGCACGGAGCGCAACCGCAAGGCCGTGGACTGGATTGAGGCGCAGCTGAAGAGCTACGGCTGCACCAACACCGAGCGGCTGAAGTACACCTACACCACGCCGATCCGGAAGCCGAACGCCGGCGGACAGCAGCGGCCGGCTCCGGATCCCAACGCCATTCCGACGGCCTCGGGTGGCGGACGGCCGCGCGGCCTCCGCGCGCCGACCGGCGTCAACAACGACCCCATGCGCCAGCCCGACGAGAAGCTGCGCGCGCTCAACGCTGAACCGGCCACCGACGGCCCGCGCGAGCAGGTCTATTGCACCAAGATCGGCGCGACGCGGCCCGATGAGATGTACATCATCGGCGCGCACATGGATGGTCACGGCTGGGGCGAAGCGGCCAACGACAACGGCTCAGGCACGGCGCTCGTCATGGAACTGGCGCGCATCTTCAACTCGCCCGACGTCGTCACCGATCGATCGATCCGCTTTGCGCTGTGGAACAACGAAGAAACCGGGCTCAACGGCGCCTATGCCTATGCCGAGCAGCGCGCCGCGCTGCAGGGCAAGGAAGATCCGCCGGGATCGGGCCGCTATCCCGAGCCGAAATGGATCGGCATGATCCAGCACGACATGATGATGTTCGACCACGGCATGCCGCGCGCCGACGGCACGGTCAGCCCCGAGCAACGGCCCGAGGCCGACGTCAACATCGAGTTCCAGGTCAGCTCGAAGTTCGTCGCCGGCGCGAAGGAGCTGGCGTGGGCGCTGCACCACGCCAACGAGAAGTACGCCACCGATTACCCGTCGAACGTCGGCGCCCGCATGACCAACACCGACTCCACGGCGTTCATGGACCTGGTGCCGTCGATCAGCCTGCGCGAGAACGAACGCGGCATTCACACCGGCAACGGCTGGAACCCGCACTGGCACCAGCCGACCGACGTGTTCGCGACGTATTCGGACAAGGATTTCCGGTTGGGGTTGAACGCGGCGCAGACGACGCTCGCGGGTGTCGCGCAGTTAACGAACGCGCGACTGAAGTAATCCGGCTGAAGCCGGATGCCACATCGGCCATGTGGTGTCCGGCTTTAGCCGGACCTCGTCAAAAAAACGAAAGGCCGGGGGGTTAACCCCGGCCTTCGTCGTTGTCGGAAGTGTCTGAGTCCTCGGTTGGCTCGTCTTCCAGGTCATCGAGCCATGGATTGGGCTGCGGACCGGGGACGATGCCCGCGATGTCCGGATCCACCCCTGGATCGTTCGGGCCAACCTGGCTCCGGCGCTGCTTGGTTTCTTCGCGTCGAACCAGTTTCTGTTTCTGCTTCTCGACGCGAGCCCGTTCGCGTTCGCGCTTGCCCCTGCCGAGCGGTCCTCGTGTAGCCATTTAGCTTCGGACCTGCCGGCTTACCAGCGGGGCTCTCGTCGTCCGCCGCCACCGCCGCTGCCGCCACCGCCACGGTTGCCGCCGCCGCCACCGAAGCCACCGCCACCGCGGCCACCGCCGCCGCCACCGAAGCCACCACCGCCGCGGGCTTCCTTGGGACGCGCTTCGTTCACAGTGAGAGTCCGGCCACCCAGCTGCGATTCGTGCAGCTCGGTGATGGCCTTCTGGGCGCCTTCATCGGTGCCCATTTCGACGAACCCGAAACCGCGGGCGCGTCCAGTGGCCATGTCGCGCATCACCGTGACCGATTCCACGGGGCCGACTTTTTCGAACAACTCCTGAAGATCCTGCTCCGCCGCGGTGTAGGGAAGATTCCCCACGTACAACTTCCGACCCATCGTCTTCTCCTCGTCTCGCTACGCGAGAACGCTTGCCACAGTCCTTTCGGACTGCCGGCCGCTGGCAGTGACCCGCGGTCCAAAACTGACCCGTCGGGGCGGCGCGTTACTGAGGCTGTCGTCAAACCGTGACAAGTGAGGCAAGTACCAATCGGCCCTGAAACACGGAAGGCCGCCCTGGGCGGCCCTCCCCTACAGCACCTTTGAGTCTACCAGAAATCCCCCGGCGGCCAGCCCACCCGGCCCCTCGGCGCACGAACGGTTGGGCTGGGACGATTGTCATCGCGGATAATGAATCCCTCCGTGTTTTTGCCCACCATGCTCCAGGCGGCCGTGCTGCTCACGTCGACGGCACTGTCGATCTGGGCAGTCGTCATTTCGCGCACCCGGCGCGGCGTGCCCGGCAGCCCGGCCTTCAGCTGGTTGATGACGGCGGTCGCCGTGTGGAGCTTCACCAGCGCGCTGCATGCGCTGACTGACGACACCAGCACCCGCATCGCCATCGCGAAGGTGCAGTACCTGGGCGTGGCGCCGATCGGGGTGCTGTGGATCCTCTTTATCAGCCACTACAGCCGCGCCGACTGGCCGGCCAACCGGTGGCTCCTCGGGGCGCTGTGGATCGAGCCGGTCATCACGCTGGGGATGGCCGCCACCAACGAGCTGCACTACGCGTACTGGACCGCGATCACCGAGGTCGCCACGGCGACAGGGGTGCGGCTGGTCTACAACGGCGGCACCTGGTACTGGGTTCACGCCGCCTACAGCTACGCGCTGATGGCCGTGGGGACGTGGATCCTCATGCGGGGATTGCGCCGGTTCCCGCCGCCCTATCGCCGGCAGACGGTGTTGATGGTCGTCGGCGCCGTGGTGCCGTGGGTGAGCAACCTGCTCTACCTGGCGCGCGTCCTGCCCACCGGACTGGATCTCACGCCGATTGGCTTCACCGTCTCCGGCGCGTGCTTCACCTGGGCGATGTATCGCTACCGCCTCTTCGGCCTCGTACCGGTCGCTCGCGAAATGGTGGTCGACAGCATGGACGATGGCGTGCTGGTGCTCGACGCGCAGCGCCGCATCGTCGACCTCAATGGCGCGGCCGAGCGCTTCACCGGCTGCACCGCGGCCAGCCTGGGGCGGCCGGTCGACGAAGTGGTCGCGTGGTGGACCGAGGCGGTTGCCGAGGATCGCGCGATGGCGGAAGGGCAGCCGGCGATCGTCAAGGTCGAGCCAGGCCCGCGCTACTTCGAGGTCAAGGTCACCGCGGTGCGCGACACCAAGCGCCGGTTTGTCGGGTGGCTGGTGACGGTGCACGACATCTCGGGCCGGCGCCGCAACGAGGCCGAGCGCTATGCGTTCGAACGGCGCGTCCAGGAGCAGCAGAAGTCCGAGAGCCTGATGGTGCTGGCGGGCGGCGTCGCGCACGACTTCAACAACCTGCTGACCGGCATCCTGGGCAACGCCGAGCTGCTGGCCATGAACGAAGCCGCCGATTCGGGGCAGCGGCGGGCCGCCGACGCGATCGTGATCGGCGCGCAGCGGGCCGCCGACCTGGTCTCGAAGATGCTGGCCTACGCCGGCGGCGGCCGGGTGGTCGCCCAGCGCGTCGACCTCGATGCCCTGGTGCGCGAGATGGTCGACCTGCTCGAGGCCTCGGTGGCGCGTAACTGCACCATCATCTACAACAGCTCTGGCGCGTTGCCGCTGATCGAAACCGACCCCACGCAGATTCGTCAGGTGGTGCTCAACCTGATCGTCAACGCCACCGAGGCCGTCGAAGAACACGGCGTGGTGACCGTGGAGACCGGGTCCGAGGTGCTCGATCGCGACCTGTTGAAGCGGGTGACCTTCGGCAACGAAGTGGAGCCGGGACGCTACGTGTTCATCGACGTGGTCGACAACGGCGTCGGCATGACCGAAGACACGCTGGCGCGGATGTTCGATCCGTTTTTCTCCACCAAGGACCAGGGCCGCGGCCTCGGCATGGCGGCGGTCCGCGGCATTGTCCGCAGTCACCGCGCCGCGCTGCGCGTGACGAGCGCGCTCGGTCAGGGCACGCGCTTCAGGGTCTGGTTCCCGATGCGCTTGTCGAGCCACTCGACCAGTGTGGCAAACGACGAAACGCGCGGGCAATCGACCCCGGCGTAGAGTCCCGCCTGGTCGAACAGCACCGCGTCGCGCAAGCCGGCGCGCCGCGCGCCGACGACGTCCACGTGATACAGATCGCCGACATGCACCGTGCGGGCCGGATCGGCCTGCGCCTGTTCGAGCGCCAACTGGAACAACCGCGGATCGGGCTTTTCAACGCCCCACTCATGCGAGTCGAGCAGGTGGTCGAACCAGCGCGTGAGCTGCAACCGATCGAACAAGTGGCGTAGCCGTCCATTCGCATTCGAGACGACCACCAGCCGCAGGCCGCGGGCGCGCATCGCCGCCAGGGCCGGCTCGACATCGGGCTCGACGTGTTCCCAGAGGTTCTCGGCCTTGTGGTATTCGCGCAGCTCGGCCAGCGCGGCGTCGGTGCCGGCGTTCTGCTCGACCCCGGCGTGTCGCAGCACCAGGTTGAAGTACAGCCACCCGCGCGACCGGTCGTCGGTCGAGCCGATCACCGACGCCTGGTCCAGTTCGTGGGTTGCCCGCTGTTCGGCCACGGCCAGGGCCGCGGCCGAGACCACGGCGCCGTGCCGCACCAGCGCCTCGGCCACCCGGCGCCACGACGGGTGGCACAACACGCCGCCGGCATCGAGGAACACGGTGTCGATCGGGTCGCGGGTCATCGCCGGATGATCCGCTCGACGTCGCCTTTGAGCAACGACAGGTCCAGCGGCGGCTGCTGGTCGGGCCTGGGGAGCCAGTGGTGGTATTCAACGAGCGGCCGGTCGTCGGTCAGCATCGGACCGGCGCCGACAAACGCCCGCATCTCGTCCGGTCCCGCGGTGTACCAACTGCGCAGCACGTCGAACCCCGTGAGGCCGGCCGAATCGAGGGCCGCGCGCGTTTCGGGATTCTGGCGAATGCGATCCAGCTGCAGGGGATCCACGGTCAGCGGCTTGAGCGCACCGACCATGAAGTTGGCGTCGTACCACAGGGTGGTGTCGGGAAACACCTCGAGGAACGTCCGCATGATCATCTTGTACTCGACCGACGGGCGGTGGCCAATCCACTGCAAGACGAGTCCGTCTTCCTTCAACGCGCGGCGCACCAGCGAGAAATATTCGCGCGAGTAGACGTGGCCCGCGCCGGCGTGACCGGGCTGAATCACGTCCGCGGTGATCACGTCGAAGCGGCGGCCCGTCAACGCCAGGAAGTTCCGGCCATCGTCGATGCGCACGTTGACGTTCGGCCGATGGAGCAGATCGTAGTTGACGTGGGCAAAGAAGGTCGCGGCCCGGCGCACGCCGTCCGACAGCTCGACCACTTGCACACGGGTGTCGGGGTACTGGCTGATTGCGCCTGGCGTGGCGCCGCCGCCGAGGCCGACCACCAGGACGTCTTTCGGCGAGCGGTGCAACACCATCGGCAGATGGCCAATCGCGCGGTGCAGCGTCACCATGGCGGGCTGGTCGTTGGCCTGGTGGAGGCCGTCGAGATACAGCACATGCTGCAAGCGCGACGCGCGCACACTGACGGCGGTCTGGGCGCTCTCGTCGCGCCAGTGCTCGAGCAGGACGTCGCCATAGCGACGGTCGATCGCCACCTTGAAGGGGTCGGGCATGGCGCGCGCGACCAGGCCGAACACCAGCACCAGACCGGCGAGCGCGGCCCAGTGCATACGGCTGGAGGTCGAAGCGACCAGCCACGCCCCGGACGCCACGAACAGCGCGGCCAGGGCAATCAGCGTGGGCATGCTGCCAAGCCACGGCAACAAGAGGAAGCCGGCCGCCAGCGAGCCGGCGATCGCGCCGGCCACGTTCAAGGCGTACAGCAACCCGATGCGGCGGCCCACCTCGCCGCGGCCGCCGGCCTCACCGCCCGGGGCGGCAATGCCGAGCGCAACGGGAAAGGCAATGCCCATCAGGATCGACGCCGGCAGAATGGCAATCAACACCGCCGGCCACAAGCCCATGGTGTTCCAGTCGTTGGCCACGGTGTACATCAACGCCGCCAGTCCGCCGATGGCCGCCACGCCGGTCAGGGCCAGGACGACCGCCAGCGAGGCCATGCGATCGTCCGGACCGCGGAGCATGCGCGCCGCGAGCAGGCCGCCGGCGGCAATGCCGCCCAGCACGGTGGCCAGCATCGCGGTGAAGGCCTCGCTGGTCGCGGTCACAAACTGCAACATCAAGCGGAACCAGACAATCTCGAGACCCAGCGACGCAAAGCCGGAGACCATGACCACGGTCGCCAGCGCGCGCGGCAGCGGCGGAGGGGCCGTACTCGCGGCGGCCACTGGCAGGGTCGGCGTCGGGCTCAGTGGCAGCGCCGATGCGCGACGCGCCAGCCACAACGCGGCGATCCCCACCAGCACATTGGTCACGGCTGCCAGCAGGAAGGCCCGCTGAATGCCGATGGCGGGGATCAGGATCAAGCCGGTCAGCAGCGTCCCCGAAACCGCACCGATGGTGTTGACGGCGTAGAGCAGGCTCACGCTCGAACCAGAGGAGCGCCCGGGCACGTCGAGGGCCGCACTGAGCAGCGGCAACGTCATGCCCATCATGGCGGTCGGCACCGCCAGGATCAGGAACGAGCTGAGCAGCCGGGCCACCGTCAGCGCACCCAGAGAATCAGGAGCGAACTGGTGAAGGCCGGCATAGATGAACGCGGCCGCGTCAAGCAGGAACGGCGAGGCCATGCCTGTCACCCCCACCAGCACTTCAGCCACGCCGAAGGCAACCAGAGGCGAATAGCGCCGCCGCAGGACCCAGCCCGACAGCAGGCTGCCCAGCGCCAGGCCCGTCATGAACGCCGCCAGCACGGTGCTCGCGGCGTAGACCGTGACGCCAAAGATCAGTGACAACCGGCGCAGCCACAGCACCTGGTAGATAAGGCCCGCCACACCGGAGAAGTAGAAGAGGGCGAAGACCGCTCGCCAGTCGCGCATTCAACAGCGATTCTATCCTGTCCCGATATAATCACTTCCTGCGCATGGCTGATCTGACCCGGCCGCAACATCTGCATGGTGACACCGTCCTCGGCCCGCTCGAGACGCGGGTACTCGAGGCCTTGTGGTCACGCGCGGGCGCGGCCTCGGTGCGCGACCTCCAGCCAGGGTTTCCCGGCGTGGCCTACACCACCTTGATGACGACGCTCGATCGGCTGTTTCGCAAGGGCGTGCTCAGCCGCGACAAGCACGGCCGCGCGTTCTTCTATCGGCCGCGGATGTCGCGCGGCGAGCTGAGTTCGCTGCGCGCCGGTACAGCCCTGGCGACCATGCTGCCGGGCGACGCATCGGGCATGCGGCCAATCCTGTCGCTGTTCGTGGACGCCGTCAGCGACCGCGATCGCGGCCTGCTCGACGAACTGGAGGCGCTGGTGCGGGCGCGGCGGGACGAACTGGAAGGCCAGGATCGCAAATGAGCCGCGCGCTGCTTATCGTCACCGTGCTCGCGGCCGCCTACGGCCTGGTCAATATTCTCCTGTCGATGGTGGTAGCGGCCGCCTGGCGGAGCGGCGCCGCGAGCCGTCGGTCGCCGGGCCACATCGTGTGGTGGCGCGCGCTGCCGGTCGCGGGAAGCCTCTTCGCCGCGTTCGCGCTGGTCGCACCGGCCTTCACGGCCTTCGAACCGCTCGGCCGCCGCGGAGTGCCCGGACCGGTGCTGTGGGCGCTGGCGACCGTTGCCGCCGCTCTCGTCCTGGCCTCGGCCATCATCGCGATTCACGCCGCGCTCGTCACGTTCCGGACCGAGCGCCTGTGGCTGCGCCGGGCGACGGCGCTGCCAATCGACCCGCCGGCCGGCGTGCCCGCCTTTGCTATCGACTCGCCCGACCCGATCGTGGCACTGGTCGGCGTCTTTTCGCCCAAGCTGGTGGCGGCGCGCCTGGTGATCGATGCCTGCAGTCCCGCCGAGCTGGCCAGCATCGTCGCGCACGAGCGCGGACACCTCCAGGCCCGCGACAACCTGAAGCGCTGGCTCATGACCTGTGCGCCCGATGCGCTGCGGTGGACCCCGCTGCACGGCGAGATGGTGACGGCGTGGAGCGAGGCGGCCGAGGATGCCGCCGATGATGCCGCCACCGGCGACGTGGGAAGCGCCCGGCTCGACCTCGCGGCGCTCCTGCTCAAGATCGCCCGGCTCGGCACGCCGCCGGCGCCGCTGCCAGGCATCAGTCCGCTGGTGCCGGTCGACGGTCTCGAACGCCGCGTTCGCCGCCTCGTCGCCGTGAGCGCTGCCCCGGCAACCGAGGGGACGGCGAGGTGGTTGTTGGCCGGCGCCGCGCTGCTCGTCACCACGTCCGTCACGGTGATGACTCCGGAAGCCCTCAACGCCATCTACGAAGCCACCGAAGCGGTGATCAGGCTCGGCCGGTAGTCGCACACGCCCGTCGATCGAGACTACGGAAGCTGGTAGTAGTGCCTCCGAGTTCGTATTGTCGAGAGGATGCGTTCGTCCGTTCTCCTGCTGCTGGCCGTCCTCGCGTTCCCGGCCCCGGCGCTGGCCCTCAAGGGGCGCGTCGTCGATCAGCAGGGCCGGCCGGTGGCCAACGCCACGATCTCCATCCTCGGGAAGCCCGGCGAAGCCATCACCGATGCTGACGGCCGCTTCGACTGGCAGCCGGATCCGGTGCCGCCGTTCGAGGTGCTGGTCATCGACCGCGCCGGCACCTACTCGAGTCCCGTCCTGATCGATCGCCTGACCGCCGGCCAGGAGCTGACGGTCACCATTGCGCCGCTGCTCAACGAGTCGGTCACCGTGTCGGGTTCGGCACCCAGCATCGAGGCGACCCCCGGCGCGGCCACCACCACCATCAGCGGGCGCGATGTCTCGGTGCGCCAGCCGGCCAACCTGATGCAGGCCATCGAGAACGTCGCCGGCGTCAACCAGGTCTCGGAAGGCCAGGCGGCGGTGCCGGCGATTCGCGGCCTCGCCCGCGGCCGCACCCTGATCCTGATCGACGGCGCCCGCGTCAGCTCGGAACGCCGCGCCGGCGCCAGCGCCACCTTCCTGGATCCCTCACTTGTCGAGGGCGTCGACGTCGCCCGCGGCCCGGGGTCGGTGGCCTATGGCTCCGATGCGTTTGGCGGCGTGATCTCGGTCCGCACCCGCCGCGTCTCGCCAGGATCGCCCTGGGCGGCGCAGTTCTCTGGCACGCTGGGCGCGGGCATTCCCGAACGGCGCGGGGCGATCGAAATTTCGAAGGGCCTGCCCGAGGGCGGCATCCTCGTCGCCGCACACGCTCGCGAGGCCGACGACTGGGACAGCCCGGCGGGCGAGGTGTTCAACTCGGGATTCTCGGATCGCGGCTTCATGGTGCGAGCCGAGCACAAGGCCGGACCGGGCACGCTCAGCGCCGGATGGCAAAGCGACTTCGGCCGCGAGATCGAGCGGCCGCGCAACAACTCGCGCACGGTCCGCTTCTTCTATCCCACCGAAGACTCGCACCGGTTCACGGCCGGCTACGAAGCACGCGCGGTCGCCGGCTTCCAGCGGGTCGGCGTCACCGGGTTTGCCGGCAGCTACGCGCAGGTCACCGACCAGGACCGCTTTGCCACCGCAACGACCGGCCGCTCCGTCGAGCGGGCCGACGTTTCGGCGAAGGACTTCCAGGTTCGTGCCTTCGGCGAGCGGCTGCTCGGCCGGTCGCGGCTCGAGATCGGACTCGACGTGAATGGCCGTTTCGGCCTTCATGCGTTCGACGATCTGATCACCTACGACCTGGCCGGCACCGTCGTCAGCACACGGCCCAACATCTCGGTCGATTCAGCCAGTCGCACCGACTCGGGCGCCTACGTCTCGATTGACTCGGCGGTTGCGCCGCGGCTGGTGCTCGGCGCCGGCGGGCGCGCCGACTACGTCACGACGAAGAATACCGGCGGCTACTTCGGCGATCGCACCACGGGTAACGGCTCGTATTCCGGCTTTGCCTCGGCCACGGTCGGCAGCTTCCGCGGGTTCAGTCTCACGGGTCAGCTCGCGCGCGGCTTCCGCGATCCCGTGCTGTCCGACCGCTACTACCGGGGGCCAACGGGGCGCGGCTTCATCACGGGCAATCCTGACCTCGATCCCGAGACCAGCTTCCAGGGTGACTTGGCCGTGCGCTACGTGGCACCGCGCGTTCGCCTGGCAGCGTTCTATTACGAGTACCGCATCCACGACCTGATCGAACGCTACTCGACCGCAACCGATTTCTTCTTTTTCCGCAACCGCGGCACCGCGCGCATTCGTGGCTTCGAGGTCGAAGGCCAGGCCGACCTCGGCGCCGGCGTCTCGCTGGAACTGGCCACCCAGGTTTCCGAGGGCCGCGCCCTGGACGACGATGCCTACCTCGACGACATGTCGCCGCTGACCGTCTCGGCCGTGCTGCGCAAGCAACTCGGCGAACGCGCGTTTGCGCAACTGCGCGGAGCGTACTTCTCGGACGATGATCACTTCGGCCCGACCGAGCGCGCGGTACCGGGTTACACGTTGCTCGATGCGGCCGCGGGCTTGCGGGTCGCCAAGCCTCTGGAGTTGCGGCTGCAAGCGCGCAACCTGCTCGACCAGGAGTACTTCGCCAGCCAGGACGTGCGGACGGTATTTTCACCCGGCCGATCCGCATCGCTCGTCGCCACGGTAAAGTTCTAGGCTGTGTCGTTCAACGTCCTCAACCGCAAGATCCACTATTGGGTTGGCTTCGGCGCCGCGTTGCCGCTGCTCGTGATGATCGCCAGCGGCCTGCTGCTGCAGGGCAAGAAACAGTTCACCTGGGTGCAGCCCCCCGAAGTGCGCGGCACCGGCACGTCCCCGGCCATCGATCTCGAAGCGATTCTCGCCGCGGTCAAAACCGTGCCGGCCATGAACGTGCAGTCGTGGGACGACGTGAACCGGCTGGATGTGCGCATCGGCCGCGGCATGGTCAAGGTCTGGCTGATGAACGGCTACGAGGTGCAGGTCGACCTTGGCACGGGCCAGGTGCTGCAAACCGCCTACCGGCGCTCGGACCTGATCGAATCGATCCACGACGGATCGTTCTTCGGCGGCGACTGGGTCAAGCTGGGCCTGTTCCTGCCGGCGGGCATCGCGCTGCTGGTGCTGTGGATCGGCGGCGCCTGGATGTGGTGGGTGCCGTTTGCGGCGAAGCGGGCGCGGAAGTCTAAGGGTCTTCCCGGGCGAAGTGAATCAGGTACTGTGAACGTCCGCTCATGAAGAGCCGCGCCACGGCGCCGGCTTCGCGGTCGGTACCACCGGCCTGAATCCCGACCACCTGTGGGTACCACGATCCACCGCTCAGCAATTTTTCTGGCGAACTCCACGCCCGGGGATCGCTGAGGGTGTGGCTGTACGAAATGTAGATCCCTTCCTGGTTCCAGGACGTGCTGTTGGCCCGGTTGAGCAGCATCACGTACATGCTGATGGCCGTGTTCCAGTGGATCGACGGCCCCCAGAAGACGTCAACCGAGGGTGTGCCGCCGTCCCACGAATCAAGCGCCTTGGCCATCGGCGTGGCCGGGCGGTAGACAAACTGGTTGGCGGTGCGTCCATCGGCCTGAACGACGCGCTGTGTCGAGCCGGGCAGCCACGCGCCGGCGTTCCACACCACCGCCTTGTTGGTCGGCGAGTTGCGGTTCGCCCACGGCATGCGGGCGACGCCGATACCGACCTCTGAATTCTTCTCGAAGTACTGCGTGTAGTAGAAGTAGACGTATTGCTGCTCGCGATCGAGCATCACGCTGAAGTCACCCACGCCGCCCACGAAGTACTGGTTGGCCGTGTCGCACCGCTCCGTGCCGGGCGGTGCTTCGATCACCGTGCCGAGATCGCGCCAGGTCAGGCCGCGGTCGCTCGACCGCGCCGCGCCGATGCGCGGAATCACCTTGCCGGTTCCCGCGCAGACCACGTCCTCGCGTTCGTTGTGGTAGTAGCCGTACCAGTTGCTGCCGGTGGGATCGGGCACGATCGCTTCAATCCACGCCCCTCCGAACGGCGCTGCCGGCGACCACTTGATCGGGTTGAGCACCGCCAGGCGATCCAGCGACAGCCCGCGGCTCTGCGTCGATCGGCCAGCCACCGAATTCAGCACATACAGGTACTGGCGCCCGCTGACGAGGCTCCACACTGCCGGGCTGTTGGAGTCGGTGTCTGCGGCAAAGGTAATCGGGGGGGCGGGTTCCAGCGTGGCATGCGGGGCGCCCGGCTGAGCGGTGTGGACCGCCGGGGTCTGCGCCATGGTCACGGCCAGCACGGACAGCGCGGCTCCTGCGAGTAATCTCCGCGCGGTCATCGGCACCCGATGAGCTTACCGCAGACCGGTGCCACGCTGTTCATACAATGAACGCGGCGGATCCATGCCGGCAGCGCTCAGATCGTCACGGTCTTCTCGACGACAAAGGCATTGTTCTCGGTCTCCTGGATGGTGACCTCCACCGTGTAGCGGACACCCAGTCCCGGGTACTGCCTGCCGATCAGCCCGACCACGCCGTCGAACACGTAGCGGGCGACGTTCTCGACGCTGGGACCCTTGCCCTTCAGCATCACCACGCCCTCAGGCTCGAACAGCGAGGCATCCTGGAAGGCCGCGTCGCCTTCGGTGATCAGCATCTTGTGATCCAGGGCGCGCATCACGTCCTTGATGCGGCCGAAATCGATCGACATGTCGAGCGCGTCGCGCGGAAACTCGTCGGTCGAAACCATCACCTTGCCCTGCCAGGTATGCCCGTGAACGAACTTGCACTTGCCCGGGTGGCCCAGCTGGCGGTGGCCCGTGTGGAACTTGGCCGTGACGACGATTTTCTCCATGACTGATTCGATTATAGACTTCCGCCATGCGTGGGATCTGCACTGGCGTGCTGGTGGCGGTCGCGATGGCGTCGCTCGCAGCCCGGCAGGAGGCCGAGCCGACGCTGGCCGTCGTGCTCGCCCGCGCCGCCGACTACGTCACCAGCTACCAGACCAAGCTGGCGGGCATCGTCTCGGAAGAGCACTACCGCCAGAACGTCCTCGGCACCCAGCGGCGCGGCGGGCCGCAGTTGCGTGAGTTCCGCGAGCTGCGGTCCGACCTGCTCCTGGTCAAGACCGGCAAAGGCGATTCGTGGCTGCAGTTCCGCGACGTCTTCGAAGTGAACCGCAAGCCCATCCGCGACCGCGACGAGCGCCTCTACAAGTTGTTCGTGGGCGCCGCCGCCGACGCCTCGCAGCAGGCCGACGCGATCCAGGCCGAGAGCTCGCGCTACAACATCGGTCCGATCATGCGGACGATCAACATGCCGATGCTCGCGCTGATCCTGTTCGATCGTCTGAACCAGCCGCGCTTCGAGCACAAGAAGGTCAATGCCGGCAACGTCAAGCGGTTTGCCGCCCTCGCCGGGGCGGCCGACGTGTGGCTGATCGAGTACCGCGAGACCCAGGCCGGCACCGTCGTGCGAGGCGCCCAGGACAAGGACATCCCTTCGCACGGCCGCGTCTGGATCGACAGCCGTACCGGACGGTTCCTGCGCACCGAACTGATCAGCGAGGACACCGACGTGCGCGCGTTGATCGACGTGTCGTACCGGGCCGAAGCCGGACTGGACCTGCTGGTGCCGAATGAGATGCGCGAAACCTATGAACTGCGGCGGACGGCGGCGCGCATTGACGGCCGCGCGACCTATGGGCGGTTCAGGCAGTTTACGGTCACGACGACAGAGAAGCCGAAGGGGTAGAACCAGGGTGCCTAGGGTGCCAGGGGTGCCAAGGGGCTGGGGACTACGCGTGGCGGGCAGGTTTCAGCCGGAGGAATGGCTGCTCGAGCCAGCGCCACGAGGCGAGCGCGATGAGGGTGGTCACACCAGTCAGCAGCAGCACGCGAATCGAGGTTGGCATCGTCATGAAGCCGGGCACGTAGCGGCCCAGTAGGTACGGCGTGAAGCCGTGATAAACGTAGAGGCCGTAGCTGATCTTCCCCACTGCAATCGCGGGCGAGGATGACAGGAACGCGCCAGGCACTCCACCGAATCCGCCAGCGGCGCTGCCCACCAGCCACGCCGACAGCAACGATACCCCGAAGTCCAGCCCGACGATCTGGTATTGGCCGCCCAGCCCAAAGTAGCGCAGCACGAGCGTGGCGCTGACCAAGGCGCTGCCGACGGCCACCAGTGTCATGTAGGGCCCCCCTTTACGGGGGGCCAGCGCGATCAACGCGCCAAGCCCCAGCGAGTCCAGGCCACTGGTGGGCAGCACCGAATCCATGGGGTGCGGGAACAGCAGGCGCGAGAGTGGCGCCACCGCGACCATCGCGACGATCACCGGCCGCAGCCAGCGTTCGGGCGCGCACAGGATCAGCCACGGCCACACCAGGTAGAACTGCTCTTCGACCGCAAGCGACCACAGGTGCGACACCGAACCATGCCAGTCGCCGCGCAGGTAGAAATACACGTTCGACAGATACGTGGCGTGCCACGCGAAGGTGTCGCGCACTGGACCGATGTTGAGCGCAGCGGCGGCGATCAGGACGAAGTAGAACAGCGGAAAGATGCGGAGCGTTCGGCGCGCGTAGAACGTTCGCAGGGCCAGGCCCAGCGGCTGGCGGCGCCACGACAGCAGGATGCCGGTGATCAGGAACCCGCTCAACACGAAGAACAGGCGGACGCCCATGGTGCCAAGCGGCGCATAGCGGTCCACTCCAGGAATGAAGTGGAACGCCAGGACGCACGCCACGGCGACGGCCCGCAGGCCATCCAGCTGCGGCAGGTAGCCCGAGGCGGGCTGGCTACTCGTAGCGGAGCGCATTCATGGGATCGATCCTCGACGCGCGCAGGGCCGGGATGAATCCGGCGCCGATGGCGACTGCGGCGAGGGCGACGGTGGAGACGCCGATCACCAGGGGATCATATCCCGTCATCTCGAACAGCATCGACTGCGCCAGGCGCCCGACGCCGATCGCCACGGCCAGCCCGATGGTGCCGCCGATGAGCGCCATCACGGCCACCTGCTTCATCACCATGCCGCGGACCGTGCCGCCGTCGGCACCAAGCGCCATCCGCAAACCAAACTCGCGCGTCCGCTGCGCCACCGTGAAGGCCAGCACGCCGTAGAGACCGACCGCAGCCAGCACCGTCGCGAGCGCGGCGAACGCAAACGACAGGGTACTGATCAACCGGTCCATGAACACGTTCTCCTGCACCTGCATGGCCATGGTCTTCAGGTCGTTCAGCGGCAACCCCGGGTCCAGTTTCTTCATCAGTACGGGAATGGTGGCCAGCAGTTGTTCGGGCGGCAGGGCCGAGCGCACGTAGAAGTAGGCGAACCCGAGGCGCTCTTCCTGCCGGTAGGGCAGGTAGTACTGGGCCGGCACCTCGCGCTTGACGTCGCTGTACTTGGCATCGCGGGCAATGCCGACGATCTCGATGTCGGGCTTCGCGTTGGGGCCGCCGATGCCGAAGCGCTTGCCAAGCGCGTTCTCGGGCAGGTTGAACTTGCGCAGGAACGCCTGGTTGACGACCGCCACCTTCGGCGTGCCGCCGGCATCGGACCGCGTGAACTCGCGCCCTGCGATCAGCGGAACCCCCATGGTCTTGAAGTAGCCCGGGCCGACGCCGTTGAAGGCACCCGTCGTGTTGGTGTCGGGGCCGGCCTCGAAGCCTTCCACGATCAGGCTGTTGTTCCAGTTGTCGCCCGAGAGCACCGGGACGATGGCGGCGGTGACACCGGTGACGCCGGGCAAGGCGGCCAGCTCGTCTTCGGTGCGTTCGAACAGCTCGCGCGTGCGCTCGGTGGAGTAGGAATTGAGCTCGGGCGAGATGCTGAACAGCACCAGGTGGTCGGTGTTGAGGCCCAGGTCCACGCGGCTGACGTTGAAGAGGCTCTTCGCAAACAGCCCGGCGGGCACGAGCAGCGCCATCGACATGGCAATCTGGACGGTGGCCAGCGTCATGCGGAAACGCCGCGCCGCCTTCGCGCCGCCGGGCTGGCCGGCTTGATTCTTGAGGGTCGAGGCCAGGTCGGGCCTGGTGCTGTGCAGGGCCGGGAACACGCCGAAGAGCAGGCCCGTGCCAAGGGCCGAGAGCCCAGCGAAGCCGAGCATGGCCGGATCCATCTTGAACGCCACAAGGGCCGCAGCCTCGGCGGGGATGATCGAGGCAATGACGTCGAGCGTCCACTTGGCGACCAGCAACCCGCCGATGGCGCCCATGGCCGCGAGCAGGACCGATTCGGTCAACAACTGCGTGATCAGCTGCCGGCGATTGGCGCCGATCGACAAGCGCACGGCCATTTCCGCCGCCCGGCCGGCGCCTCGGGCCAGCAGCAGGTTGGCGATGTTGGCGCATGCGATCAGCAGCACGGTGCCGGTCACCGCAAACAGGATGGTCAGGGGGGCGCGCGCCTCGGCGTGCACGCTGCTCTGCCCGCGCTGGCCTGGCGACAGCGCGATCGCCTTCGCCTTGAACCGCTCCATCGTCTGGTCGCTCATGCCCTTCTGCAGTGGCACTTCAACATCGAGGATGATCGACTTGTAGGGCCCGTTGATGGCCGTCGCGGCCTGCTCAATCGACACGTTGGGCTTGAGGCGCGCGAAGGCATAGACCCAGTAGTTGCGGCGGTTCTCGAAGCCGTTGAAGCCCGGCTGCATGATGGCGCGCATGGAGATTGGGACGTACAGGTCAGGATTGGCGCCGAGGGTGGTGCCCTTGAACCCGGCCGGCGCCACGCCGATCACGGTCAGGGCCTGGCCATTGACGATCAACGTTTCGTTCAGGATCGACGGATTCAGGTCGAACCGGGTGCGCCAGTAGTCGTGGCTCAGCACGGTGACGAAGTGACCGCCAATGGTCTTGTCGTCGTCCGGGGTGAACAGGCGGCCGAGCGACGGGTTGAGGCCCAGCACTGGAAAGTAGCTGCCCGAGACCAGCATGCCGTCCCCGCCAAGCGTCGTCCCCTGGTAGCCGACGCTGATCCCCATGTTGCGATGGGCGGCGATCCCCGTGAAGCTGGCCTGAACGCGCTCGAGGTCCCTGAACATCGGGTAGCTCATGACGTGTTCGCAAGGCCCAGCCTGGCTGCACGAGTTCGAGCCGGGCTTGGGACCGGGAGCGCTGATGTTGACGAGGGCGTCCGGCTCGGCCACCGGGAGCGGCCGCATCAGCATCTGGTCGAACAGCGAGAAGATGGCGGAATTGGCGCCAATACCGAGGGCCAGGGACAGGATGGCCACTGCGGTGACAAACGGCGTCTTGAACAGGGTGCGCAGGGCCAGGCGGAAGTTGGGCATGACAGGGGGTTTGACGGAATCTGTGAGCGGAAGGTTTGGAGGGAAAATAAGGGGGCGCGCTAATGCGCGCCTGGGGCTCAGCGCTTCGCGCCTCGTAGGGCTCGCCGCTTCGCGGCTCGTGGGGGTAGACAGAGTGATCGACTACGACAACCGCATTTTCACGTCAGTGTCCAACTCCGCGACCGGTGACGTTGGCAGTGGGACCACCTTTCACTATCACCAGTCAGGCAGCAACGTCTGGGCCACCTACCAGGGCGGCGGGGTCGCGGTCGGCACGCTGATTGCCACCGTCCAGAAGGACGGCTCGCTCGACATGCGCTACCAGCACGTGACGGCGGATGGCGCGATTAAAGCGGGCCAGTGTTTGTCTCGGCCCGAGATCCTGGTCGATGGCCGCATCCGGCTGCACGAGCAGTGGCAGTGGACTGAAGGGGGCACCGAGTCCGGCCAGTCGATCATCGAGGAGATTTTGTGACGCGCTACTGGCTGATGAAGTGCGAACCGAGCGCATATACCATCAATGACCTCGAACGGGACGGCAAGACCGGTTGGGAGGGCGTGCGCAACTACCAGGCGCGCAATTTCATGCGCGACGACATGCAGGTGGGCGACCGCGTGCTGTTCTATGCGTCCAACGCCGACCCGTCAGGTGTGGCGGGACTGGCGACCATCTCGCGCGCGGGCTATCCGGACCCATTCGCGTTGCGCAAGGGCCACGACTACTACGACCCGAAACACACCGCCCAGAAGCCGATCTGGTTCAGCGTTGAAATCGCCTTCGTCGAGCGGTTCAAGGACGTGCTGCCGCTGACCACGCTGAAACAGGCCAAGGGCCTGCAGAAGATGATGGTCACGCAGAAGGGCAGCCGGCTGTCGGTGCAGCCCGTGACACAGAAAGAGTACGAGATCGTTTGCCGGCTGGGACGCAGATGACGCAGAGGTCAGGGCCGCAGATGACACAGATTACGCAGATCTATTTGGTCAGGTTAAACACGGCCTCGGTTACTGCGCGCTTGAACGACGGGTTCTGCACGAACTGCTTGTAGATTTCGGTGTCGTCCTGCAGCACATCCAGCATGATCTTCGCAAGGGCGTTCTCTCCCGCGATGCGCGCGTTCTGCGGCGTGTTCTGCTTGGCATTCTGATACGCCGGGTCGGCGGCGACCTTCGGTGCGATGTCATCTACGACGCGATGCGCCACCCGGTCAGGGTCCTTGAACAACTTGCCAAACTGATCGTTGAAGCTCTTGATGATGTTGGACAACACATCCAGCACCGGCTCAGGCATCTGGCCGCCGCCCGACACGGGCACCGGGCCAATCAGGCCCTCGGCGTCAGGCAGAACGAGCGCTTGAATGGCTTGTTTCTCCACGCGATAGCTATCCATGTCGATGGACTCGAGAATGCCCTTCGAGAGGTCAGGCTCCTTCGGTGCCGGCAGTTTGGGAATGAGAAAGTTCAGAAAGATCGAGAGCTTCTCCCAGCCCGGGTTGGTATACGGCAGGATTGACGCCAGGAAGTCGTAAGTTCTCGTGAACGCCTTGGCCTTGCCCTTGAAGTCGACCTGGCCAGCGAGAGTGGCTCGCCCCGGTGCATCACGCTGAAGCGCGGGTCGCGCATCTCGTCCTTGCCGCCCATCTCCTCTAAGTCCTTCTTCCAGCTCTTCCTGTAGGGAGGGTTGGCGAGCATGAAGTCGAACTCTTCAGCCGGAAAGGCGTCGTGCGACAGGGTCGACTTGTCGGCGCCGCCGACGATGTGCTCGGCGTTCTGACCTTCGCCTTTGAGCAGCATGTCCGCTTTGCAGATGGCGTAGGTTTCCGGGTTGATCTCCTGGCCGTACAGGTGGGTCTCCACCTGCTGGCCATGCACCGCCGAGAGCTTCCGAAGCGTTTCCTCGGCCACCGTCAACATTCCGCCAGTGCCACACGCGCAGTCGTAGAGCAGATATGAGCCCGACTTCACCTGGTCGGCGATTGGCCTGAACATCAGGGTCGTCATCAGCCGGACGGCATCGCGTGGGGTCCAGTGCTCGCCGGCTTCCTCGTTGTTCTCTTCGTTGAACTTGCGAACCAGCTCCTCGAACACGGTGCCCATGGAGTGGTTGTCCATGGCCGGGTGCTTCACCGACCCGTCACCGTTCAACACCGGGTTCGGGCTCAGGTTGATGTCGGGGTCGAGGAACTTCTCGATCAGCGTGTGGAGCCCATCGTTCTTCGACAGACGCGCCAGAACGCCCCGGAACTCGAAGTTGGCGAGTATGTCCTGCACATTCGGCGAGAAGCCGTTGAGGTAGTCCTCGAAGTCGTCCTTCAGCTGTTGCTGATTCGCCCGCGACTTCAGGTCACGAAGGCTGAACTTCGAGGTGTTGTAAAAGGCCTCCTTCGCCGCAGAGCACAAGGCCGCATCCTGCTCGGTGATGCCTGCGTCATCAAAACAATCTTGTTGTGTGATGCCTGATCCATGAAGTCTCTTTAGGAGAGGGAAGCCCCACGAGCCGCGAGAGCGGCGAGCCCTACGATGGCGCGCAGCGCCGAGCCCGACGGCGCTGCACAGGCAACCCTAAAGGGTTGCCTCCACCGACAACGCCGCCTAGCGCGTCATTGACCGCTCGGCCTTGCCCGAGTAGTTGATGAACACGGTCTTCAGCTCGGTGAAAAAGTTCAGCCCCTCTTCCGCCATCTCGCGCTCGCCGACACCCGTGGATTTGGTGCCGCCGAACGGCAGTTGTGCTTCCCCGCCGACGGTCGGCTCGTTGACGTGGACCATGCCGGTTTCCACTTCGTCCACGAACTTCATCACCGCGGTGATGTTCTCGGTGAAGATCGATGTCGTGAGGCCGTACTCGACAGCGTTGGCAAAGCGCAGCGCCTCTTCAAGTGACGACGCCGTCGCGACTGACAGCACCGGTCCAAAGATCTCCTCCTTGAAGATGCGCATGGACGGCGACACGCCGTCGAAAATGGTCGGCTCGACGAAGTAGCCGTGGCTGAGCGCCTCGGGGCGGGTGCCGCCGGTCAGCAGTCGCGCACCTTCGCCCTGGCCGACCTTGATGTAGTCCATCACCGTCTGCCACTGGCGATCGCCCACCGATGGGCCCATGTCGGAGCTGTCGTCCAACCCGGGGCCGAGCTTCATCTTCTTGGCCGACGCCACGAGCCGCTCGACCAGCGCATTCTTGATGTCGGGATGCGCGATGACCCGCGAGGTCGCGGTGCACCGCTGGCCGGTGGACCCGAACGCGCCGCCGTGGATGGCAATGGCCGCCTTGTCGAGGTCGGCATCGGGCATCACGATCACGGCGTTCTTGCCGCCCATTTCGCAGGTGACCTTCGCGCCGCGCTGCGCCGCCTTCACGTAGAGTGCCCCACCTACGCGATTGGATCCGGTGAACGAGATGGCACGAAGTTCCGGCGCGGCCACCATCGCCTCGCCAACGTCAGGCCCCGTGCCGACCAGCATGTTGAACACGCCGGGAGGCAGCCCTGCCTCTTCGTAGATCTCGGCGAGCAGCGCCGAGGTCGCCGGCGTCAGCTCCGACGGCTTGAACACGACGCAGTTGCCCGAGACGATGGCGGGGGCGCTCTTCCACACGGGGATGGCCCACGGGAAGTTCCACGGCGCGATCAGGCCGACCACACCCAGCGGCTGACGGATGGTGTAAGTAAAGGTGTCGCGCGATTCGGACGGCAGCGTCTTGCCGTGCATCCGGAAGCCTTCGCCCGCGTAGTACTCGAGCAGCGAGATGCCCTTCAGCGTTTCGCCGCGCGCTTCCTTCAGGATCTTGCCTTCCTCGCGCGTCAACGTGCGGGCAATCTCGTCAACGCGCCGCCGCGCAATGTCAGCCGCGCGCCACAAGACCCGGCCACGTTCCGGCCCCGGCGTCTTCTTCCACGACGGCCACGCCGCCACGGCCGCATCAATGGCCAGCCGCACGTCGGCAGCGGTCGCCAACGGATACTCCGCGATCACATCGCTGGTGTCCGCGGGGTTGATGTTCCTGGTGGTCCCGCTGGAAGCCGGGTGATACCACTTGCCGTTGACGTAAGAGCCGGTGTTCATAAGCTGAGTATTATCCCCCACGTGGCGCGACGCGCCGAGCCCTACGAGCGCCGAGAGGCGCTCGCCCCAGCCTCGCGAGGCATCAGCGCGAGGTAGATCGCGGCGCTCAGCGCGAACGTGACAAACCACGCATAGGTGTAGAGCGTGTCGAAGAAGCCGGGATTCGGCACCACTCCCCCAGGCGTCATGGCCGCCCGCAGGAAGCCGGGCACCACCGGCAGAATCGCGAGCACGAGCGCCATCATCGCCCTCGGGTTGACGCCGTTCGTGTACGAATAGCGTCCGCGGACGGCGAACAGGTCGGGCAACGACAACTGCTGCTTCCGCAGGATCCAATAGTCGGCGATCAGGATGCCGCCGATCGCCCCCATCAGGCTCGAGTAGCCAATCAGCCAGGTGAAGATGTAGGCGGCGGCATCGGCGTAGAGCTTCCACGGCATCATCAGGATGCCAAGCGCCGCCGTAATCAACCCGCCGGTGACGTAGCTGATTCGCCTGGGCGCCAGGCTCGAGAAGTCGTTGGCCGGCGACACCACGTTGGCGGCCATGTTGGTGGTGACCTGCGCGGCCAGGATCACGAGGGCGCCGAAGATCACGACCGCAGGACTGCCGATGCGCGCGATCAGCACCACCGGATCCCAGATGGCCTCGCCGAAGATGACGATCGTGGCGCTGGTCACGGCCACGCCGAGAAACGCAAACGCCGTCATCGTCAGCGGCAAGCCGAGCGCCTGGCCCATCGCCTGCGAGCGCTGGCTCTTCGCGTAGCGCGTGAAGTCGGGAATGTTCAGGCTGAGCGTCGCCCAATAACCGACGTTGGCGGTCAGTGCGGCAGGAAACAGCGTCCAGAACGGCGTGCTGCCCTGCTGCAGCTTCGGGGACTCGGCCAGGATATGCGCGAGGCCGCCGCCGTTGGCCGATGCCCACCACAACAGCAACAGCCCGCCGCCCAGCAGCAGCGGCGCCGACCACGCCTCGAGCATCTTGATGCCGTCGAGCCCGCGGATGATGATGGCCACCTGCAGCAGCCAGAACGCGGCAAACGAAATCCAGATGCTGCCGGGGATACCCGCCCATCCAGGCCACGCCGCCGTCAGCAGCGCCTCGAGCGCCAGCGCGCCAATCCAGGTCTGGATGCCGAACCATCCGCACGCCACGATGGCGCGCAGGACCGCAGGCACGTTCGCGCCCTTCACCCCGAAGGCGGCACGGCACAACACCGGGAACGACACGCCGTATTTCGTGCCGGCATGCGCGTTCAGGATCATCGGGACGAGCACGATGGCGTTGCCGAGCAGGATGGTGACAAGCGCCTGCCACCAGTTCATGCCCTGCTGCATCAGGCCGGAGGCCAGCGTGTAGGTGGTGATCACCACGCTCATCCCAATCCACAGCGCGGCGATGTGATACGTGGACCATGTGCGGCTCGCCAGCGAGGTCGGCGCGAGGTCGGCGTTCCACAGCGGGCTCGCTGACACGTCTTCTGACAGCTCTATGTGGTCTTGGCGAAGCGCCCCTGACGGGGCGCCGCGGGAGAGGCTCAACTGGCGTAACCCTCGGCCTCGTGGCCGCCGTGGTACTCCTTGCCGTCGGGCCGGCGAATCTTCGAGTGCACCACCACGTTGCCGCGGCGCAGCCCGCGGAAGTCCTCGAGCGAAGCGTAACCACGCTTCTCCATGAACTGCTGCATGCCCTCGATCAGGTTCTTGATGACGGTCGGGCCAATCGCGCGGTCGAGCATCGCCGCCGTGCACACCTGCACCGTGCCGCAGCCGAGAAGGAAGTAGTTCAGCGCGTGGCCGAAGTCGGCGATGCCGCCAATACCCGAGAACGCCTTGTCGGGAAACGCGTTGGTGAGCGAGGCCATCTTGGCCAGCGACTGCGGCAGAATGGCCGGTCCACCCAAGCCGCCGCTCGACACCAGCCCATCGACGTTCATCTCGAACTCCATCGTCTCCGGGTCGATCAGCGGCAGCGACGGGAACGTGTTCGACGAGACGATCGCATCGGCGCCGCCGCGAAACGCCGCGCTCGCCTCTTCGACGATGTCGGTGGTCGAGGGCGTGAGCTTGCACCACACGGGAATCGTCGCGACCTCTTTCACCACCTCGGTGACGATCGACACCTGCTCTTGATCCTTGCCGATGTTCGAGCCCATGTCCTTGCGGTCCATGTGCGGACACGACAGGTTCAGCTCGAACGCATCGGCGCCGGCGTCCTGGCACGCCTTGGCCAGGGTCTGCCAGTGGGCCAGCTCGGTGTCGCTGCCCGAGCCCGCCATGATCGACGCGATCAGCATGCGATCCGGATAGGCCTTCTTGATGCCCTCGATCTTCGGGACCCACCAGTCGAGCGGCTTGTCCGAAATCAGCTCCCAGTTCCACGACGAGTGCAGCGCCGTGTCGGGCTTCTTCTGCATCGACAGTTTCCCGTCGAGGGTCGAGCGCAGGAACTTGGTCTTGGGCCCGGCGACGTTGGTCACCGGATGCAGCCCGATGGTCTTGGTGACGACGCCACCCCAGCCCGCGTCGAACGCCCGCATGATGTTGCTGTCCGACTCGGTCGGCGGCGCCGACGAGAGCAGGAACGGGTTGGTGAACTTCAGGCCCGTGAACGTGACCGAGATGTCCGGCTTCATGGGGGGATTATAGGGCGGGTCGGGCGGGTCGGGCGGGTGGGGCGGGTCGGGAAGCGGAGTGGCATAATCGGCCACCATGAGCCGAACACTCCTCCTTCGCATCGCCGCGACGCTGGCTGCCATCACCGGCGTGGGTCACACCATCGGGACCTTCATGCCCATTCCGGCCGACCAGGTTGCCATGCACGCCGCCGTCGCCACCATGACCGCGACCATGGTGCCCATGCCGGTCGGGGCCGCCCGCAGCTACATGCAGATCCTGGACGGCAACAACCTGTGCACGAGCGTGCTGCTCTTCTTGTGCGCCGCGCAGCTGTTTGCCGTGGCCAAGGCGCCGTCGGGATCGGTCGCGAACCGTGCGATCCTGATCACGGCCGCGGGTCTTGCCGGTGTGGCGGTCCTCAGCGCCTTGTACTTCTTTCCGGTCCCGGTGGTGTTCACCGGTCTCGCCGCCGTGCTGTGCGTGGCCGCGGTGCGGTACCAGTCCTAGGCTTCCCTACGGCTTGCCGTCTTTGACGACGGGTCCGTAGGTCCGGGGGATGGGTTTGTCGAGCGCATCCCACTGGTACGCCTGCTCGACGCGGCGGCGGATCTCCTGCACGAGCGCGCCGCCAGCGTCGCCGTTGGTCATGACGACGATGCCGTAGCCCTTGAGCACGTGAGCGACCATGTAGCACTGGAAGCCCCAGTTGCTGCCGCCGTGGCCGAAGTACCACCCCTCGCCACGCTGCTCAACGCCGAATCCCACCGCATACGGGCCCACGCCAACCGGCGTGACCATCTCGCGCATCGTCGCGCGCGACAGCACTCGTGTTGATTGACCCGCCAGGGTCTGCTGCACTTCGATCAGAAGCTTCGCCAGGTCGGTCGGCGTCGTCCACAGTCCGGCGGCGGCGTGCTCAGGGTAAATGTGCCAGGGGTCGCCCATCCGCGCGCCCTGGCGGCTGTGCGCGCGGGCGGCCTGCTTCTCGCGCGACGCCGGCAGCGGCTGCTCGAACGTGCTGTTGGTCATGCCAACCGGATTCAACACCCAGTCGCGCGCCAGCTCCGCGAGTGGCTTGCCCATCGTTTCCGTCAGTGCCAGCTCCTGGATCGTCACGCCGCCGCCGGAATACTTGTAGCCGGTGAGCGGCGGACGCTCGAGCCTGACCTGCGGTCGATTCGACGGCGCCTGGCCATCAAGAATCTGCACCAGCGTCGGACGCGGGGCGTTGAGCGCGTAGCCGGGGAAACCGAAGCCATCTCCGGTGCCGGACGTGTGGCTCATCAGCGAGCGGGGCGTGACCGGCCGTGCTTTCGTGAACTCGCCGCCCGGAAGCTGCCACGACTTCAGGATGGTGTTGATGTCCTGGTCGAGCCCGAACCGGCCATCCTGCACGGCCCGCAACGACGCCATCGCGGCCACCGGCTTGCTGATCGAGGCGGCCTGGAACATCGTGTCGGCGCTCACCGGAGTCCCGGCTTCGGCGTCAGCCAACCCGTAGCCGCGCGCCCAGTCGATCTTGAAGTCCTTGATCACCGCGATGCTGACGCCGGGCACGCTGAACTGCTTCAGGAGCTTGTCGATCTCGACCGCGTCCATCGGGCCGGAGGGAATCGCGACGGCCGGCGCTGGCACCGGCGTGGGGGCCTGCGCCTGCCCGCTGACCAGGTTGAAGGCGAGCAGCAGGATGACCAGGCATCCGCCAGCGAGTGTCCGTGAGTGGGTCATGTGATCCTCGTGCGTGGAGCCCGTTCTTCGCAGCGCTATTCTACTGCCGCTCTCATTCGACTAGGATACGGGCGTCATGAGCATTCTGATCAAGAACGGCACCATCGTCACCGCCTCCGATCAGTACGTGGGCGACGTGTTCATCGAAGGCGAGAAGATTACGACCATCGGCACGGCGCTCACCATGCCGGCCGATCGGGTGATCGACGCGACCGGCAAGTACGTCCTGCCCGGCGGCATCGATGTGCATACCCACATGGACATGCCGTTTGGCGGCACCACCTCGGCTGATGACTTCGAGTCGGGCACGATTGCCGCCGCCTTCGGCGGCACCACGACGATTGTCGACTTCGCGATTCAGTACCGCGGCGAGCGGCTGCACGACGCGTTCGAGACGTGGTCGAAGAAGGCCCAGGGCAAGGCCGCCATCGACTACGGCTTCCACATGATCATCACCGAGCTGAGCGATCAGGTCGAAGAAGAGATGGACGCGATGGTCCGTCAGGGCGTCAGCTCGTTCAAGTTGTTCATGGCCTACCCCGGCGTGTTCATGCTGGACGATGCGAGCATCTTCCGGGCGATGCTGCGCACCGGGAAGAACGGCGGCACCATCTGCATGCACGCCGAGAACGGGGGCGTGATCGACGTGCTGGTGAAGAAGGCGCTCGCCGAGGGCAAGACCGCGCCGAAGTATCACGCCCTCACCCGGCCGGCGCGCGCCGAAGGCGAAGCCGCGCACCGCGCCATCGCGCTGGCCGAGATCGCCGACGTCCCGGTCTACATCGTCCACCTGTCGGCGGCCGAAGCACTGGAGCAGGTGGTCGAGGCCCGCGACCGCGGCCTGCCGGCGTTTGCGGAAACGTGTCCGCAGTACCTGTTCCTGTCGTACGACAACTACGAGGAGCCGGGCTTTGAAGGATCGAAGTACGTGATGAGCCCGCCGCTGCGGGACAAATCCACGCAGGATCGGTTGTGGCGTGGACTGGCTTTCAACGACCTGCAGGCGATCGCCACCGACCACTGCCCGTTTTGCATGAGGGAGAAGCACCTGGGTGACGGCGACTTCTCGAAGATCCCGAACGGCGCGCCGGGTGTCGAAACGCGCATGAGCCTCGTGTACGACGGCGGCGTGCGCACCGGCCGCATCTCGATGAACCGCTTCGTCGAGCTGACCTCCACTTCGCCGGCGAAGATCTTCGGCATGTTCCCGAAGAAGGGCACCATCGCGCCCGGCTCCGACGCCGACGTCGTGATTTTCGATCCCGAGAAGACGACCACGCTGTCGGCAAAGACGCATCACATGAAGGTGGACTACAACCCGTACGAAGGACGGCCGGTCACGGGCGTGACCGAAACCGTCCTGTCGCGCGGCAAGGTGATCATCGACGCGGGTAAGTTCACCGGCAGGGCGGGCGCCGGCTCGTTCCTGAAGCGCAGCGCCCGCAGCATCTGATGTGGCGTCCGCCTCTAGGCGGATATTGCAGGCTCCGGCTAAAGCCGGAGGCTACTGGAGTACTACCGCGGTGCCGCTGACGGTCACCATCAGCATGCTGGCGTTGCCGCCGACGGTCTCGTAGTCGATGTCGACGCCGACCACGGCGTTGGCACCCATCTCGGCCGCGGCAATCTTCAGCTCGTCCATCGCCAGCTCGCGGGCCCGGCGCAGCTCGCGCTCGTAGGTCGCCGAACGGCCGCCGACGATGTCGCGGATGCCGGCGAACAGATCCTTGAAGATGTTGGCGCCCATGATCGCCTCGCCGGTGACGATGCCGCGATAGCTGGTGATCTTCTTGCCGTCGATGTTCGGGGTGGTGGTTACGACTACTGCATTGGACATGGTGTCTGGCGTCTCCTGCACTCAGAAGACGCGAACCCGCCAGTCGCTGTTCCACATCGTAAATACCGATGTATCACCAAGGCCCAGGTGGGGACGCTAGGCGGGCGGGTTCCAGCCGCCAATCGCCTCGACCAACCGTGCTGATTCCGCCGGGCCCCAACTGCCGGGGCTGTACTCGATCGGCACCGGCGACGGCTGGGCCAGCAGCGGCTCGACGATCGCCCAGGCCGCTTCGACGACGTCCTGCCGGGCGAACAAGCTGGCGTCGCCGCGCATGGCGTCGCCGAGCAGGCGCTGGTATGGATCCGTGTCGGCGCCGGCATCCTGGCGCACCGCCGACAGCTCGAACGGCACGCCGACCAGCTCGTCGCCGGGTTTCTTGATGCGCGCGCCCATCGCAATGGCCACCTCAGGCCCAAGCCGGAACCGCACGTAGTTGCCGCGCTGGGGCGGGGCTTCCTTGAACACCACCGGCGGGGCGTGCCGCAGTTCGACCATCACCTCGGTACACGTCCGGCCCAGGGCCTTGCCGGCGCGGACATAGAACGGCACCCCCTGCCAGCGCCACGAATCGAGGTGGAGCCGCAGGGCCGCATAGGTCGGCACGCGCGAATCGGCCGCCACGCCGGCCTCCTCGCGGTAGCCCTTGAACTGCCCGAGCACGAGGTCCTTCGGGCGGAGCGGCCGCACGTTGCGCAGGACCTTGGCCTGCTCGTCGTGCACCGTGTCGGCAGTCAGGCCGGTGGGCGCCTCCATCGCGAGGTAGCTGAGCACCTGGAACAGGTGATTCTGAATCACGTCCCTGATCACGCCGGTCTCTTCATAGAACTTGCCGCGGCCGTCGACGCCGAACGACTCGGCCATGGTGATCTGGACGTTCTCGACGTAGTGCCGATTCCACAGCGGTTCGAGCCAGGCGTTCGCGAACCGGAAGTACAGCAGGTTCTGCACCGCCTCCTTACCCAGGTAGTGATCGATGCGGAAGATCCGCTCTTCGGGAATCACCGCGTGCAGGGTCTGGTTGAGCGACCGCGCCGAGGCCAGGTCGCGGCCAAACGGCTTCTCGACGATGATCCGCGCGTTGGCCAGGCAGCCGGCCGCCGCGAGATTGGTGGCCACCACCGGGAACATGCTGGGCGGAATGGCCAGGTAGTGCGCCGGCCGCTGGCGGTCGCCCAGTTCGCGCTTCAGCGCGGCAAAGGTTGCCGCGTCGTTGTAGTCGCCGTCGACATAGCGGAGCTGCGACTCCAGGATCGCAAACGCGCCATCGTCGAGATCGCCCTGTGCTTCAATGCTGGCCCTGGCGCGCTCGACCAGCTGCTCACGCGTCCAGCCCGAACGCGCGACACCCACGACCAGGGCGTCGAGACGGCCGTTCTTGGCCATGCCGTGCAGTGCGGGAAAGATCTTCTTGAACGCGAGGTCGCCGGAGGCGCCGAAGAGCACCAGCGCATCGCTCGCCGCAGCGCCGGCGCTCACGACTTCTTCTCGGCGTGGCCGCCAAAGCCCGCGCGCATGGCCGACAGCACCTTGTTCTGGAACACGTCCTGGTCGCGCGAGGCAAACCGTTCGAACAGCGCCGCCGTCAGCACGAACGCCGGCACGCCTTCGTCATTCGCCGCCTGCACGACCCAGCGCCCCTCGCCGGAGTCGGACACGCGGCCCGCATATCCGTCAAGCGTCTCGTCCTTGGCCAGTGCGGCGGCCGTCAGGTCGAGCAGCCAGGAGGTGATCACGCTGCCCCGCCGCCACACGTCGGTGATGTCGGCCAGGTTGAAGTCGTACTGGAAATGCTCCGGATGCCGCAGCGGCGTGGTCTCGGCATCGTGCTCGGCGTGCGTCGTACCGGCATTGGCGTGGCGAAGAATGTTGAGGCCTTCGGCGAACGCGGCCATCACGCCGTACTCGATGCCGTTGTGGATCATCTTGACGAAGTGGCCCGCGCCTGCCGGCCCGCAGTGCAGGTAGCCCGAGGCCGCGGTGCTGCCAGACGATTCGCGGCCTGGCGTCGGCGCGACACCGTCTGGGCCCGGCGCCAGTGCGCGAAACATCGGGTCGAGCCGCTCGACCACCGCTCGCTCGCCGCCAATCATCAGGCAGTAGCCTCGCTCGAGCCCCCACACTCCGCCCGAGGTGCCCATGTCGATGAAGTGGATGCCGGCCGCGGCCAGCGTGCGCGCCCGCGCGATGTCGTCGTGGTAGTGCGAGTTGCCACCGTCGATAACGGTGTCGCCGGCGGCCAGCAAGGGCTGTAACTCGTCGAGCGCCTTCCCGACGACGCCGGCAGGCACCATCAAGCAGATGACCCGGGGTGCCTGGCACTGATGGACCAGCGCGGCCAGAGTGTTTGCACCGATGGCGCCCTCGGCCGCCACCTCGGCAATCGCGGCGGGCGACCGGTCGTGCGCGACCACTTCGTGTCCGCCGCGCATGAGCCGGCGTGTCATGTTGGCGCCCATGCGCCCCAAGCCAATCATTCCGATCTGCATGAAGGCAGGATACAGGGATCGGGTTCACAGGTTCACAGGTTCACAGGTTCAAAGGTTCAGTGGTTCGGGGTGCGCTATTCGCTGCGTAGCGCGATCACTGGCTCCACGCGCGCCGCGCGAGCTGCCGGGATCAGGTAGCCGGCCATTGCGATCACGGCCAGCCCGGCCGCAGACACCAGGAACACCGTCGGGTCGGTGGCGCTCACGTCGTAGAGCAGCGCGCGCAGCACCCCTGACGAGACGAAGGCGATCGCGGCGCCGGCGGCAATGCCCGCGCCACTCAGCCACATGCCCTCGCGCAGCACCATCGACAGCAGCGAACCGCGGCTGGCGCCGACGGCGGCGCGGATGGCCAGTTCGCGCTCGCGCTGCGCAACCGTGTACGACATCACGCTGTAGATCCCGAGGATTGCCAGCGCCGCCGCCAGCACGCCAAACAACACGCTCAACCACGACAGCAGTCCCGAGGTGCGCGTGGCCGTTGTCACCACTTCCTCGAAGGTGCGCACGGCCGCCACGGCCACGTGCGGCGTCATCTCGGCAAGCCCGGCGCGAATCTGGCCGGTGAGCGCCGCGGGATCGCCCTGCGCGCGCACCACGTAGCTCATGCTCGCCGACGGGTTCTGCTGGAACGACCCGTAGACTTCCGGATCGGGCACCGCATCGGGCCGGCGCGATCGGACGTTGGCCGCCACGCCGACAATCTCGTTCGTCGGTCCGCCAGTGCCGAACAGGCGAATGGATTGTCCGACCACGGCCTGCGGGTCGAGCGTCGGAAACAGGCGTGTCGCCAGCGTCTCGTTGACCACGGCGACGAGCGGGGTGTTGGCGCGGTCGCGTTCATCAATGCCCCGGCCGGCCACCAGTCGCACGCCCATGGTCTCGAAGTAGCGGTCCATCACGATCCGGAACTCGGTGACCGGCACACCTTCGTTGTCACCCAGCTGATCGGCGCGCCGGACCGGACCGTTGAAGCCCGTCGCGGCGACCGGCAGCAGGTTGATGCCACTGGCCAGCGTCACACCCGGCAGGGCGCGCACGCTCTCGAGAAACGCCGACTGGAAACTGCGGACCTGGTCGTTGCCGTTGGCCACGAAGGTTGGCAGGCCGACGCCAAACGTCAGCACCGGCTCGCGCGTCAGACCCAGGTCCTGCGACTGCAGGCGCATGAGGCTCTTCACCATCAGGCCGGCGGTCGTCACCAGAGCCAGCGCCAACGCGATCTCGGACACCACCAGCAACCGGCTGGCGGCGCGTGCACGGCCCGCCGTCGCACCGCGGCTGGCGCCGGCGCGCATGACGCCATTCAGATCGGATCGCAGCAGGTGAATGGCCGGAGCCAGCCCCGCCACCAGGCCAGCCGCCACCGCGATCGCCAGCGAGAAAGCCAGCACGCTGGTGTCGAGCGAGATCGCCGCCAGCCGCGGGAAGTTCGCCGGCGCCAGTGACACGAACACGCGCAGCAGCGCCCACGCCAGGCCAATACCGACCAGGCTGCCCATCATGCCGAGCGCCACCGTCTCGCCCATCACCTGGCCGAACAGGCGGCCCCGGCCGGCGCCGAGTGAGGCGCGCACGGCCAAGTCCTTTTCGCGCGTCACCGACCGGGCCAGCAGAAGGTTGGCGACATTGGTGCAGGCAATCAGCAGCAGCAGGCCGGTCGCGGCCAGCAGCGTCCACAGCCCGCGCGTGGCGCCCTCGGTGACCACCTCGTGCAGCGGACGCGCGGTGAAGGTGTACTTGTCGCCGGCATGGTCGCGCGTCATCTCGGCGGCCAGCTCGGCGAGGCCCAGGCGCGCCGATTCCAGCGTCGCGCCCTCGCGCAGCCGGCCGAACGACAACAGGTAGTTGCTGAACCGGTTCGACGGGTCAGCGACCAGGCCAAGCGGGATCCACACGTCGAGCCGCCACACTTCCGAGAAGCCCGCCGGGGCGACGCCGACCACCGTGTACGCCTCGCCATCAATCTGCACGTTGGTGCCCAGCACCGCCGCTGATGCCTGGAAGCGGCGGCGCCAGAGGCCCTCGCTGATCACCGTCACGCGGTCCCCGCCGCGACTGTCGTCGGCATCCGAAAAATAACGGCCAATCACCGGGGGCGCGTCAATCACGCGAAAGAACGACGCCGATGCCGTGGCGCCTGGCGCCCGCTCGGGTCCCGATGGCCCGGTGATGGTGACCCCGCGCGGGGCCCACGCGCCAAACTCGGTGAACACGCGTTGCTGCCGGCGCCAGTCGAGGTACCGGGCGTACGACGCCGACCCGTAGGTCAAGGCCGGCAGTTCGCTGCGCCAGACCTGCACCAGCCGGTTCGAATCCGGGAACGGCAGCGGCTCGAGCAGAACCCCGTTGACCACGGTGAACAGCGCCGTCGTGGCGCCGATGCCCAGTGCCAGGGTGAGGATGGCGGTGACGGCGAAACCAGGCGCGCGCCACAGCAGGCGGAAACCCTGGCGCAGATCGCGGATCAGATCCATGGGCGGTTGGACGGGATCGTGCCGGGGATGGTTGATGCGATAGCATTCCTGCGTGATCAACGGGACAGGGCCGCGCGGCCTCGCGCTGGTATTGAGTGGCGGCGGCGCACGCGCGGCCTATCAGGTGGGCGTCTTGAACGTGCTGGCGCGCGAGTTTCCGGACTGCGTGCCCGACATCCTCACAGGCGTGTCGGCCGGCGGCATCAACGCCGCCTTTCTCGCCGCGCGCCAGGCGCCGTTCGACGTCAAGGTCGAACAGCTTGCCGGCATGTGGGAGCGCCTGCGCATCGACAACGTCTTCCGGGTCGACCTGCGCGACCTGGCGTCGCGCACGCTGCGGTGGGGCGGCCGGCTGATGTCGGGCGGCCAGTCACCGCTGCCGCCGGCCAAGAGCTTCGTCGACACGGTGCCGCTGCGCGAGATGCTCGAGCGCGAGTTGCAGGCGGACGGCGGACTGCTACGGGGCATTCCGGCGAGCCTGGCAGAAGGCTGGCTGCGCTCGTTCGCGTTGACGGCGTCGAGCTACACCACCGGGCAATCGATCACCTGGGTGCAGACGCGCGAAGATGCGCTGATTCCGACGTGGGAGCGGCCGCAGCGGCGCAGCGAGATTTGCGCCATCCGCGTCGATCACGTGATGGCGTCGGCCGCCTTGCCGTTCTTTTTCCCGGCCATCGAGGTGGACGGCAGCTACTACGGCGATGGCGGCATTCGCCTGACGGCGCCCCTCTCGCCGGCCATTCATCTTGGCGCCAGGCGCATTCTCGCGGTCTCGACGCGCTACGCCAGCACCAGCCGCGAGGCCGACCGGCCGCAGATCGTGGGCTATCCCCCGCCCGCCCAGGTCGCCGGTGTGCTGTTCAACGCCATCTTCCTGGATCAACTGGACGGCGATGCCCTGCAGCTGCGCCAGTTGAACCAGCTGATCAAGGGCCAATCCGAAGAGCAGCGCAACGGCCTCCGCCACATCGACCTGTTCGTCGTCAGGCCCTCGCAGGACCTGGGCCGGCTGGCCAACGAGTACGAAGCGGATCTGCCCAGGGCCTTCCGGTTCCTGACGCGCGGACTCGGCACGCGCGAAACGCGATCGAACGACATGCTCAGCCTGGTGATGTTCCAGCCCGACTACGTCAAGCGCTTGATCGAGATGGGCCAGAGCGATGCCCGCGCGCGGTTACCGGAACTGAGGGCCTTTCTGGCCGGCGATTAACGTTGGTCCTACTCCCCGCGCAGGGCGGTGATCGGATCCACACGCAAGGCACGTAGCGCCGGCGCCAGGCTTGCCACCAACGCTGTCACGATCATGATCCCCGCGGTCATGGCGAACGACACAACGTCGAGCGGCTCTACGGAATACAGCTGCGTTTCGACAAATCGGCCCAGCCCGGCGGCCGCCGCGCCGCCGGCCACCACGCCGGCGAGTGCCAGCATCAGGCCCTGGCCGACGACCAGGCGGACCAACTGGCCACGCCCGGCACCGAGCGCGGCGCGGACGCCGATCTCGCGCGTGCGCTGCCCGACCCAGTACGCCAGCAGCCCGTAGATGCCGATGACGGCCAGCGTCAGCGCGGTCACCGCGAACACGCCGGTCAGCCACGTCAGGAACCGGCTGGCCGCCAACTGCCGGCCCACCAATTCGCTCAGCGCCATGACGTTGAACACCGCAATGCCGGAATCGCGGCGGCCGAGCACATCGCCGGCAGCGCGCGTCAGCCGTTGGGGATCGCCGGCCGTCCGCAACAACACCGCGAACGCGCGCGACTGGCCGTTGAACGGCATGAAGATGTCGGGATCAGCCGTTGGGTTCTGGGGGATGCCCCGCAGGTTGGCGTCGCGCAGGACGCCAACGATGGTCAGCCAGGGCGCGTCGCCGTCCAGACGGCCCTGCTTGATGCGGCGGCCAACGGCGCTCTGGTTGGGCCAGAACCTCCGGGCCAACGCCTGTGTGACCATCACGTTGCGGGCGTCAGCGCCGAGATCAGTCGCCGCGAACGAGCGCCCATCGATCAGGTGCAGGCCCAGCGTCTCGACGTAGCCGGGCGTCACGCGCTGCACGTAGGCGCGTGGGCGATTGGTCGCATCCACCTCGCCCATTCCCTCCGCCGAATAGAAGATCGCGCCCGATCCGCCGAGCGGCACCGACGACAGGCTGGCATGCGTGACGCCGGGCAGCCCGCGAAGGTCGTCGAGTAACGACAATGCCCGCACACCGGACTGGGCGTCCGCTGGCGCCGCAGCCTGCGCGCCCGCTACCACCGGTAGCTGAACACGCAGGCTGAGGACACCCTCGGGTTCGAACCCGGGATCGAAGCGCGCCAGTGCCGCAAAGCTGCGGCTGAAGAGCGCGGCGCCGACGAGCAGGGTGACCGTGACGGCAATCTGCCCGGCCACGATCACCTGCAGCGTTCGCCCGCCGCCACCTCCCCGGGCCTCGACGGCGCCCTCGCGGAGGTCTTGCGCCAGTGACCGCGCGCGCATGTGGCGTAGCGGCGACAGGCCAATGACCACCGTGATCAGCACGCCGAGCGCCACCACGAAACCCAGCGTTCGCCAGTCAAGGCCGGGCGCCGCGAAGCTGGGCAACTGAACCGGGCTGATCGCCAACAACGCATCGCCGGCCCACAAAGCGAGCAGGCTTCCGGCCGTGCCACCGATCGCCACGACCCACAGGCTCTCGGCCAGCATCAGGCGCACCAGGCGCAGTTCATCGGCGCCGATCGCGCGGCGCAGCGAGAACTCGCGACGACGAGACTCGGTGCGGGCCAGGAGCAGGCTGGCCACGCTGGCACACGCAATCACCAGCACGAACGTTACCGCACCGAACAACAGCGCGATCGCCGGACGAATCTGTCCGAACACTTCATCCGCGAGCAGCGCCACCTCGACGCCGCGGCTATCGTTGCTGGCCGGGTAGGCTTGCGCCAGCTGGCGGGCGACGGTGGTGATGTCGGCCTGGGCCGCGGCCACGGTTACACCAGGCGCGAGCCGGGCAAGCGCGGGAAACCCGCGGTCGCCGCGGGCAGCACGCTCGCCCGGCGTGGCGGTCGCCATCAACGAAGCCCACACGTCGCTGGCATCCGATCGCCCCCTGAACCGGGCCGGCGCCACGCCGACGATGGTGAAGACCTGGGTATCGAGTTGCATCGACCGGCCAATCACATCGGGACTGCGGCCGAATGCACGTCCCCACAACCGCTCGCTAATCACCGCCGCCAGCCCGGCCTCGCCGCGATCATCGTCGTCGGTGAGCAGCCGGCCAATCACGGGCTCGACCCCGAGAATTGCGAAGTATTCGCCTGCAACCAGTTCGCCAGCCAGGCGATCGGGGGCGCCGCTGCCGTAGCGGATGAAGTTGTTCGGCGACCACGCCGCCATCAGGTCGAACGATCGGCTCTGGCTCTTCCAGTCGAGGAAGTCGGGAATCGAGGTGCCCCGCCGTTCAACGGCCTGGCGTTCGACGTTGCCCCACAGCTCCACCAGGCGATGCGATTCCGGATACGGCAGGGGGCGCAGTGCCACCGCGTTCAGTAGTCCGAACATCGTCGTGGTGGCACCAATCCCAAGTGCCAACGCGAGCACGGCGCCCAGGGTGGTGGTCGGGTTCTTCCAGAGTGCCCGCCAGGCGTAGCGAAGGTCGGACGTCATGCCGCGAGTAGAGCAAGGGCCGTACCGGCAATTTCAGGCCTGATTCATCCAATCCTGTGACCAAGGCGTCCCGCGCCGGAAACGCATTGTTCGATTCCGAACGGAGCCGCCTCCGGGCGGGTTCGGTCCGGCTGAAGCCGGACGCCACATTGGCGGGCCAACGTTTCGAGGCGCGCGGCCGTCCAACGCAACATCTGTCTTCCTATATGAAGGCATCCTATATATGAAAGAGAACCTCGACCGCACCGCCATCGATGCGGCCAAGAAGGGCAGCGCCGACTTGCTCATCCTGGCCCTGGTCGACGAGCAGGATCTGCACGGCTACGAGATCGGTCGGCTGATCGAACTGCGCTCGTCAGGCACGCTGCGCTTCACCATGGCGTCGCTCTACGCCACGCTGTATCGACTCGAGGAGCGGACGTTGATCAAGGGGCGCTGGGTCGAGAAGGCCGGGCAGCGCCGCCGCCGCTACTACCGCATCACCGAAGGCGGCCGGAAGATCCTGGCCACGCAGCGTGAAGACTGGGGCCGCTTCATTGCCGCCCTGACGGAGGTCGCCGGCGTCAAGCCGGCGTAGTCGGCATGCCATCCGCCTTCGATCCGCGCGGAGCGGTCACTAGACACGTCCAACGGTCTGGCATCGTCCTGCCTGCAGCGACCGTCGACGAACTGGTGATCCATCTCGAAGACTTGTACGCCGGGGCGATCGAGGACGGCCTCGATGAAGACCAGGCCCGCACCCGGGCACTGGCCGCGCTCGAAGAATCCGCCTTTTCCCTGCTTCGGCGCCACGCGTCGAAGAGTCCCGAACGCCGCCAGGCCAGGCGCGCCGACCTGGTCGCGCACTCAGCCGGCGGAAGGAGCCTGCACGTGTTGAGCGCCATTCGACTTGCCCTGCGACAGTTCCAGCAGCACCCCAGTTTCGCGATCGTGACGATCCTGGTTCTCGGCCTGGGGGTCGGCGCGGCGACCACCGTGTTCACGGTGGTCGACTCGGTGGTGCTGCGGCCGCTGCCCTATGCCGCGCCCGATCAGCTGGTCACACTGTGGGACACGAACACCGAGAAGGGGCTCGCGCACGATCCCATCTCGCCGGTGAACTTCATGGACGACCGCGCGCTGCCGGTCTTTCAGGATGCGGCCGCATGGTGGCGCCCCAGCATCAACCTGGTGGATCCCGGACAAGACCCGGTGCGGGTCAACACCATCGAAGTCTCTGGAAACCTGTTCGACGTGCTCGGCGTCGGCCCGCAACTCGGCGCGGGGTTTCCCGCAGGTGGACCGCTGTTCGTGCCGAACGACCCCATCGCCGTCATCAGCGACCGGTTGTGGCGGACTCGCTACAGCGCCGATCGCTCGATTATCGGCCGGCCGCTCGTCCTGAACGGCACGCCGTACATCGTCGCCGGCGTGATGCCACCAAAGTTCCACTTCCCGGACGATGTCGATGTGTGGCAGCGGCTGCAGTGGGACTTGAACCGTCACAGCCGCGAGGCGCACTTCATGGAGGCGGTGGCCCGGCTGAAGGATGGCACGACAATCGCGCAGGCGCAAAGCGCCATCGACACCCTGACCAGCCGCCTGGCCGTGGAGTTTCCAGTCACCAACAAGGGTTGGGGCCGTCGGCTCGTTCCGCCGCTCGACGAGCAACTGGGCTACTACCGTCCGGCGCTGATGGTGCTCTTTGGTGCGGTCGGCATCCTGCTGGTGATTGGCTGCCTGAATGTCGCGTCGTTGCTGCTGACACGCGCGCTGTCGCGCGAGAAGGAGATTGCCATTCGCGTGGCCATGGGCGCCTCGCCTCGGCAATTGGTCGTGCAACTGCTGGCGGAAAGCAGCGTGCTGTCGGTGGCCGGCGCGGTGGTGGGCACGGCGGCGGCGTGGCTCACGCTGCCGCTGCTGGTGCAACTGATGCCGGTCAGCATCCCGCGACTCGAGGAGGCGGCGATCGACTTGCGCGCGCTTGGCGCCGGGGTCGCCGTCATCGTGGGCACGACACTCTTCTTCGGACTGGTGCCGGCGCTGGTGTTGCTGCGCAGCCAGCTGGTGACGGACTTGCGGACCGGCGAGCGCGGCAGCTCGCGTGGCGCGCGCACCATCTACTCGGTGCTGGTGGCGGGAGAAGTGGCACTGGCGTGCGCGCTGCTCGTGGCCTCGGGCCTGCTCGTGCGCACGGTCAGCGGCATGATGAACACGCCGACCGGCATCGACGCGCACGAGGTGGTCGTCTCGAGCGTGCAGTTGTCGGGCCGCGACTACGCAGACTGGAGCAAGGTCGCCCGCGTGCATGGCGCGATCATCGACAACCTCCGCCAGCAGCCCGGCGTGATCGCCGCCGGCGGCAGCAACTTCATGCCGTTCGAGGTCGGCTGGCGAGGACCGTTCGGCATTGAGGGCGACCCCGCGCCGCCGCGGCCGGAGGATGCGCCGCAAGTGCAGTATCACAGCGTCAGCGACGGGTACTTCGAGTCGATGGGCGCGGCCATGGCCACCGGCCGGGCCTTCGCCGCCGGTGATCAGGTGGAGGCCGCGGGCGTGGTGGTCGTCAACGAATCGTTCGCGGCGCGCTACTTCGCCGATGGCCGCACCACCGGACGGGTGATCACCACCCTGGCCGGGGGCATCGGTCCGCTGGGGTTGAACCTGGTGCGGATACGGCCGCGGCCGGCGGGCACCCCGGCTGCGGCGCACAATCCGCCGACGCGGTTCGAGGTGATTGGCGTGGTGAAGGACGTGCGCAACGCGCCGTTCGGCCAGCCCGTCGAGCCGGCGATCTATTTTTCGACGCGGCAGTTCCCGTTCCGCGAGCAATTCCTGACCGTGCGCACGGCGGACCGCGCCTCGGCGATCGCCGCCATTCGCACGGCGCTGCAGCAGGAGGCCCCGGGCATTCCGATGGGCGTGGCCCGCACGTGGGGCGAGCGTTTCGGCGAGCACACCGCCGAGCCGCGGCTGCTGATGACCACCCTCCTGTTCTTCGGCGCCCTCGCCGCGTTGCTGGCGGCCCTGGGCGTCTACGGCCTGTTCTCGTGGTCGGTGGCGTTGCGGACCCGCGAACTCGCGATCCGCCTGACACTGGGTGCGGAGCCGGCGGCGGTCGGCGCCCTGGTCATTCGCCAGAGCGCCACGCTGGTCATCGCCGGGCTGGCGATAGGCATGGGGATCATCCGCCTGGCCGAAAGCGCGCTCAGCCGGGTGCTTTTCGGCGTGACCGCCAGCGATGCCACCGCGCTCGTCACGGCAGGCGCGTTCCTGCTGCTGGCCGCGATGGCCGCGTGCGTGCCGCCGGCGCTACGGGCGATGCGGGTGGATCCGGTAGAAGGGCTGCGCGCCGAATAGGGTGCCTATGGTGCCTGGGTGCCTCAGGTGCCTGGGGTGCCTGGGGTGCCTGGGGTGCCTGGGGTGCCTAAGGCGAGGTTACGCTGCGCGCCGCACGTAAGTCAGCTGGAAGTCGCGGCTCCAGGTCTTGCCGGCGTCATCTGAATGCTCGCCCGTCTGGATGACCCGTCCGTTCTCGGGCGACAGGGTCATGCGATGGTGGCGGGTCAGGCCACCCGCTTTGAGCGACGTGCGCTCATAGACGACGCGGCCGCCATCGACACGGCCGGTGAGCGTTGCCGTGAATCCGGAGGCATCCACCCACAAGTGGGTCCATGCCTTGGCGGTGCGATTGAAGCCGTGAAGCCCGGTGCCTGGGTTGGAGCCGCCGGACGGCGAACGCCCGCGCCAATGCTCGAGCAACCCACAGCCGTCCGGCGACCGTTCGACCGTGCTGCCGCCGGCTGTGCCGACGGGGCTTGCGTCAGGCCGAGCGCCAATAACAAGGCCAGCACGTCCACCTGCGGAACCTACAACGCCTCCATCCGGCGGCCCATCTCTTCCGGCGAGACGTCCTCCGTGTGCGTGGCCATCGCCCACGTGTGGCCGAACGGGTCGACGACCTGAGCGAAGCGATCACCCCAGAACATGTCGGTCGGTGGCGCCACGCCCTGGGCACCGGCCTTCACAGCCCGGTTGAATACCGCGTCAACGTCCTCGGTATAGATGAACACCGACACCGGCGAGCCGCCCACCGTTTTCGGCGACAGCGCGCCGCGCTCAGGGTTCTCGTCCGACAACATCAGCATGGAGGTGCCGATGCGAAGTTCGGCATGCATCACGCTGCCGTCCGGTCCGGGCATGCGAGACGTTTCAGTGGCGCCGAATGCCTGCGTGTAAAACGCGATCGCATCAGCCGCCCCCTGGCAAACCAGGTACGGCGTGAGGGTGTGGTATCCATCGGGAACTGCCTTGACTGCCATGCGCTAAGCCTCCAGAAAAAGACGTTCACTGTTCTATTCAACAGCGACCGGCGCGATCTGTACTACGAGGCCACGACACCGGGCTTGCAGAAATGCGACAACGGGCCGCTGGTCCCGGTAAGCCGGCTGTTGGTCACAGCAAGTTCCTGACAGCGGCGCGCCAATTCGTGGCGGTTGGGGTCTGACCCCCCTTTTCACCAAATGGTGAAAAAGGGCCACTCATCGGGCCGACCGGTCGTAATGAAAGTCGAGGTTTTCACGAACTTTTAGGACGACGACTGTCCCCAATCCACAAATTGGTGAAAATGGGGGTCTGACCCCAATCGACCATTTATTTCGGTGCGAGGGGGTTGAGCAGCAGTTCCATCGGAACGAGGTCGGCCGCGGCCGCCGGCTTGGCCACCAGGAAGCGCTGGCCATCCGCCGCCGGCGCAAACAGGCCGTTGAAGAGCGAGGCGGTGAATAGCGCGGTCGCCGGGCCGGATACCGCACCTGAAGCGATGGCTGCCGCCATCAGCCGGCCATCCGGCGCGAGGAAGTACAGTTCGCGTCCGTCGGCGCGCCACATGGGCCGGCTGCCGCCGCCCGATGAGACCGCCGTGCGGCCTTCCGCCTCGGGAAAGCGGCTCAGGTACACCTCGATCCGTCCGGAGTCATCGGACGTGTAGGCGAGCGTGCGGCCATCGGGCGACACGCGTGCCTGGCTTTCATTCGCCGGCGTTTGCAGCAGCCGCTGGGGCGTGCCGCCGGACGCTGCCACGGTGAACAAGTCCCATCCGGTGTCGTTCGAGAACGCGCGAAACACGACCGTCTGGCCGTCTGGCGTGAACGACGATGCGTACTGGAGCGTTGGCGCAGTGGTCACGCGCCGCTCGGCATCGGCGCCACGCTTGCCCCTGATCACCACGTTCGGCGGCGAGTCGGCGGCGATGCTGTAGGCGAGTTGATCGTCCGGCGACCAGACTGGCGCGCCTGCCCAGTACTCGGCCGGCACGCGCGTGCTGGTGCCACGCGCCAGGTCGATCAGCCACACTGACGACACCCCCTGGCCATCGCGCCGCTCGACGGCGGCCGTCCGGCCGTCGGCCGTGAGCGAGATCTGCCCGATGGCGCCCGGCGGTGAACCAATCGCCGTGGCCTCCCGGCCCGATCGATCGAGCCATGCCAGCGTGCCGAGCGGCAGGTGTTGGCGCGGGCGATAGATCAGCACCGAGCCGGCGACGGCAAACGCCGCCTCGCCCGGTGGGTTGTAGTCCACGGCATCGGCGACCTTGATCGGCTCGCCGCTGGCGACCCGCGCGTCGACGTCGAAGGCGCGCGCCATCAGGACGCGATCGCGCACGTACAACAAGTGGCCACTCGCAGCGAATCGCCCGGGAGTCGCCGCCGCGCCCGGAGGCAGCGAGGGGTCGGGGTCGAACAGGAAGGTGCGTTCGGCGCCATCGAGCTGGCCGACGTAGAGCCCGCGCTGCTGACCGGCCACATAGAACACGAAATGCCGGCCATTGGGCAGGAACGACGGATAGAGATGATGTGTCTCGGTGGTCGCCGCATCGAGCGTGGTCGCGGGCTCGGCCTGTCCACCGGCCGCGGCCACCCGCATCAGGCGGCCTTGCTGGTGCGGTTGAAACACGATCGTGCCCGAGGGGCTCCACGCACCGCCGGCGCCGATGCCAGCCTCGGTGATCACGGCCGGCGCACCGCCGGCCGCCGGCACGCGCTTCAGCTGGTTGTTGGCGAAGAACGCGACCTCGTCGCCATCGGGCGACCAGAACGGATCGCTGGCGCCTTCCGTACCGGCCAGTGGCTGGGCGCGCGACGAATCGAGCGCGCGCACCCACAACTGGCGCTGCCCGTTGCCGTCGGCCGCCACAAACGCGAGGCGCTGGCCATCGGCCGACAGGGCCAGGCCGCCGATGAGGTAGTAGCCCGAGGGAGGCAGCAGGAATGCATGCAGCCGCACGCGGGCCGGCGGGCGATCGTCGCGCGTCAGTACCGCAGCAAGGCCGAGCAGCGCCATCAGCGCGACCGCGGCGGCGAGCGTGGTGCCGAAGATCAGACCCCACCGCCACCCGGTCGCCACCGCCCGGTGCGCCACGACCGCGGCGGCCGCCGCCGGCACCTCGGCGCGGGGCACCGCGCCCGACTTGCCGCCGCTCATCCCCGACTGCAGCCACCGCAGTTGCCGGGCGACATCGCTCATGCCCTGCCAGCGATCATCGGGCTTCTTCTCCAGGCAGGTGTGGATCAGTTCGTCCAACCCCGCGGGCGTGACCGGCGCGACCGACGAGGCGCGGGCCGGCTCGTCGCGCAGAATCGCGCTCATCACGCCGGCCGGCGAATCGGCGCTGAACGCCTTGAGACCGGTGACCATCTCGAACAACACGGCGCCGAACGCGAAAATGTCGGCGCGGGTATCGATCTCCTTGCCCTCGAGCTGTTCCGGCGCCATGTAGTGCAAGGTGCCGAGCACGGTCCCCATGGTGGTGAGCGACGTCCGATCATCGCCGGCCCTGGTGGCGCCACCAGGGCCGCTGCCCGGCACGCTTCGGGCGAGGCCGAAGTCAAGCAGCCGCGCGCCGGCGCGGGTCAGCATGATGTTGCCGGGCTTCAGGTCACGATGCACGATGCCGGCGCGATGCGCGGCCGCGAGCGCCTCGGCGATCTGGATGCTGAACTCCAGCGTTTCCTTGATCGAGAGCGCGCCCCGCTCGAGCCGCTGAGCCAGGCTTTCCCCCTCGAGGAACTGCATGACCAGGAACAGCCCGGCCGTGCCGGCGGCGGCGGCCGGCAACTCGCCCACGTCATAGAGCGGACAGATGTTGGGATGCTCGAGCCGCGAAATGCTGCGCGCCTCGCGCTCGAAGCGGTCCCGCCGTACCGGGTCCGACGCCATCTCGGCCGGCAGCACCTTGATGGCGACGGTGCGATCGAGGCGCGTATCGGCGGCGCGATACACCTGGCCCATGCCGCCCTCGCCGATCAAGCCGAGGATTTCGTAGGGACCGAGGCGCGTACCGGTTGCAAGCATTGGTGACTTGGACGGAGGAAAGGCGCACGCGGTTTACCGCCGCGCGCGCGGAACAACGGCGTGCCGCCAGCGTATCAACCGGGAGGGCTACTTCACCGTCGGGCCGAACCTGAACACCAGGTAGCTGATCGGTCCGTCGAGTTCGCTGAAGCCGTGCGGTGTGCCGGCCGGGATCACGATGACGTCGCCCGGCTTGACGCGCTGGCTGACGCCCCCCTGCCGCGTGCCGTTCTGTCCCATCCCCACGTTCAGCCGCGTGAGGTCGATCGGCTTGGCGCCGGTGAGCGAACCGCCGGTGACCAGTGTGCCCGAGCCCGACAGGATGTAATACGTCTCGGTCACCGTGTCGTGAATCAGCGACGTGACCTCCGGCTTGACGCGGTGCAGCGTCGCCACCGAGGTCAGTCCACCGAGCACCTGCCCCGACTTGATGGGCTGATCGATCACCTTCTTGGCGATCTGTTCGGCGAGCACTTTCTCGTGCTCTTCCTTGCTGATGTAGATGGCGGGCACGGGGGCCGGCGGCGCAGCCTGGATCGCGGCCTGGGGGTCGAGGCTCAAGACAAGGGCAAAGGCAGTCAGCGTGAGCATCCGCGCACTGTAACGTACGAAGGGGTGCCCGCAACCGGCGTTGACGGATGGAGGCCGGGTTACAATATGGCGATCACCATGAGTCGCCGCGACGAACGAATGGCCGGAAGCGTGCGCCTGTTGCGTCACCAGGACGATGGCAGTTTCGACCGCCAGTTCTGGCAATCGATTCCGGCCGCTCGGCGGGTCGAGTTGATGTGGGACATGGTGGTGGAAGCGCGGGCCTGGAGGGGCGAGACCGATGGTGAACCCCGACTTCAGAGATCTGTTTGCCGCCTTGAACGAGGCCGGGGCTAGGTACCTCGTCGTCGGGGCTCACGCCGTGGCGTTTTACGCCGAACCCCGTTACACCAAGGACCTCGATACCTGGGTCGATGCCTCACCGGGCAACGCGCCGCGTGTGCTGTCTGCCTTGCAGGCATTCGGCGCACCACTCACGGGCGTCACCGAAGCGGACTTTCACCGGCCCGGAGCGGTGTTGCAAATCGGGGTCGAGCCAACCGAATCGACCTAACCACGCGGATCGACGGCGTCGTGTTCGAAACCGCCTGGCCTGGCCGACTGGCATCGACCTTTGGGGACCAGGCCATCTGGATCATCGGCCGTGCGGAGTTGATCCTGAACAAGTCGGCCGCCGCGCGTCCGCAGGACCTGCTCGATCTGGATCTCTTGCGAAAGCACGGCTGAGGATCGGCAGCACAGTGGCAGGGAACCTGACGCGAGCCACGTTCGGACGAGAAGCACGCGCTATCGAAGCCGCTCTCGCGCCTCTGGGGACCCCGCAGCGGGCTGCCGGATCGAAGGCGTATCTCAAGAGCGGCCTTCGGTTTCTCGGCAACGACACGGCCACCGTTCGGCAAGAAGCGCGCACCTGGGGCATCGCGCATCCCGATTGGGACATCGACACGTTGTGCGGGTTGACCGAGGCGCTGTGGCGACGAGAAGTGTTCGAACTGCGGAACTTCGCGCTGGTGCTGCTGGTGAAACAGGCGGCCGAGCTCGAGCCGCGGCATCTCCCCTTCCTTGAACGGCTGCTGCGCAACTCGCACACATGGGCACTCGTCGATGAGATCGCGCCGCGGCTGGTGGGTCCGCTGCTGGTCCGCCATCCGCGCGAAGTGGGACACGTGCTCGACCGCTGGGCGACCGATGCCGACTTCTGGATTCGGCGGGCCGCCATTCTGTCGCTGCTCTTGCCGATGCGCCGCGGCGAGGGCGACTGGAAGCGGTTCGCGCGCTATGCCGACCCGCTGCTCGCGGATCGCGAGTTCTTCATCCGCAAGGCGATCGGCTGGGTGCTGCGCGAGGCGGTCAAGAGCGAACCTGATCGCGTGGTGGCGTACGTGGCAGCCCGCGCCGGGCGGCTGTCGGGAGTCACCTGGCGCGAGGCGACCCGCAAACTGCCGGCGCTCGACCAGCGCCGGCTCAGCCGTGGCGCATCACCGCGAAAGTCACGATGATGTAGTCGCCATCGCTGTACCATACGGTCTTTGTGTCTGCGGCCGCGCGAGCGCCGCGTGAAAGGATCAGTCCGTGAAGCGCATTACAGTCCTCGGAACGCTCGTCCTGGTGGGGGCCCTGTCGATGACCGTCAAGGCCGCGCAACAACCTCCGCCGCAGCCATCGGTCGACAACCTCACCGTTGAGAAGGTGAAGGACAACCTGTTCGTGCTGCGGGGTGGCGGCGGCGACACTGCCGTGTTCGTCACGTCAAACGGCGTCACGCTGGTGGACACCAAGAACCCGGGCTGGGGCCAGCCCCTGCTCGACAAGGTGAAGACCCTCACCGACAAGCCGGTGACGCGCGTGATCAACACGCACACCCACTACGATCACACCAGCGGCAACGTCGCGATGCCGGCCACGATCGAGATCGTGGCGCACGAGATGACCGCGAAGAACCTCGCCGCCGGCAACCCGGTCACCGGCCTCGGCGCGACGCCGAATGTCTTCAAGGACAATCCCGGCAAGGGCCTGATCAAGCGGACCTTCACCGACAAGCTGACCATTGGTTCGGGCGCCGACCAGATCAACCTGCACTACTTCGGCCCCGCGCACACCGGCGGCGATGCCTTCGTCGAGTTCCCCGCCCTGCGCGTCATGCACGCCGGCGACACCTTCCCGAACAAGGGCATGCCGATCATGGACAAGAGCAACGGCGGCTCCGGCGTCGAGTACGCCAACACGATCATGAAGGCAGTGAATGGCGTCCCCAACGTGGAGTGGATCATCAATGGCCATACCCCGGCCCAGACCACGCCCGCCGACATGAAGGAATTCGCCGAGTTCGTCCGCGAGTTCGTGACGACGATCCAGGCGGCGAAGAAGGCCGGCAAGACGTCGGACGAAGCGGCCGCCGGGTGGTCCACACCCGCGAAGTACAAGGGCTACGCGGCGGCGAACCCCGACCGCGCCAAGGCCTACGCGGCAGTGATCTACTCAGAAACCAAGTAGCAGTTCGGCGGGCCCTCCGTTCCGGTCCGGGGGTCCGACCGGACGGTAGGGCTCCATGAACGAATCCGATCTCAAGAAGTTCGAAACGCTGCGTCTCCGCCCCCTCACGATCGACGACTTCGACGCGCTCGTCGCGCTGCAGCTCAAGAGCTTTCCGGGGATGAAGCCTTGGCGGCGCGAGCAGATTGCCAGCCAGCTCGCGATCTTCCCCGAAGGCCAGATCGTCATCGAAATCGAGGGCCGCATTGTCGCCTCGTCGAGCAGCCTGATCGTCGACTCGGCCAGCCACGGCGACTGGCACGACTGGAAGCTCAGCACCGACGATGGCTTCATCCGGAATCACGAGGCCAAGGGCGACACCCTCTACGGCATCGAGATCATGGTCGATCCCGAGTTCCGGGGCATGAAGCTGTCGCGGCGCCTTTACGACGCCCGCAAGCAGCTGGTCCGCGCCCGCAACCTCACCGGCATCATCATCGGTGGACGGATCGCCGGGTACGGCAAGCACGCGGACCAGATGTCGGCCCGCGACTATGTCCAGAAGGTGATCGACAAGACCTTGATGGACCCGGTGCTGACGCCGCAGTTGTCGAACGGCTTCGTCCTGAAGGGGCTGATTCCAGACTACTTCCCCAGCGACTCGGAGTCGCGCGGCTACGCCACGTTCCTCGAATGGACCAACATCGAGTACGTGCCGGCCCACAAGCAGCAGTTGCTGCGGCCGTCGAGCCTGGTGCGCCTGTCGGCGGTGCAGTACCAGATGCGCCGCATCGCCAGCTTCGGGGATTTCGCGACCCAGAGCGAGTTCTTCGTCGATGTCGCCTCTGACTACAAGGCCGACTTCCTGCTGTTTCCCGAATTGTTCACGACGCAACTGCTGTCGACCATCAAGGCCGATCGGCCGGGGCAGTCGGCCCGCATGCTGGCCGACTTCACCAAGCAGTACGTCACGCTGTTCCGCGACCTGGCGATGCGGTACCACATCAACATCGTCGGCGGCACGCAGTTCGAGCTTGAAGGCGAGAAGCTCTACAACACCGCCTACCTGTTCCGCCGCGATGGCTCGATCGACAAGCAGCGCAAGCTGCACATCACGCCGGACGAGCGGCGGTGGTGGGGAGTGCAACCGGGCGAGCTGCTGCGGACGTTCGAGACCGACCGCGGCCGCATCAGCATCCTGGTGGGCTACGACGTCGAGTTTCCGGAGCTGGGGCGGATGGCGTTCGACCAGGGCGCGCAGATCGTGTTCGTGCCGATCAACACCGACGAGCGCCAGGCCTACCTGCGCGCGCGCTACTGCGCGCAGGCGCGGTGCATCGAGAATGCGTTCTACCTGGTGCTGTCGGGGTGCGTCGGCAACCTGCCCGAGGTCGAGCACGCCGACATTCACTACGCCCAGTCGGCCATCCTCACACCCTCGGACTTCTTCTTCGCTCGCGACGGGATCGCGGCCGAGTGCGAGCCGAACATCGAAACGGTGATCTTCGCCGAACTGGACCTGGTGGCGCTGGATCGGCAAGTGCGCAAGGGCACGGCCCGGCACTGGGAAGATCGCCGGCAGGATCTGTACCGGCTCAACTACATGACGGAGAACGGTCCGAAAGACGCCTAAAGCCGGCTCAGGAACGACCCGAAGCCGGTCGCCTGGCGTTTGACGCCGAGCTTGAACAACGCTGCCGCGTTCTCGAAGAACATCAGGTCCTTGTCGCGGGCCGGCAGCTTGAGTTCCTCCATGAACGCAAGGTACGACTCCATCGAGGCCAGCGGCCAGTCGGTGCCGTAGAGCACGCGGTTGGGGTTGACGCCCCAGAGGATCATCTCCTTCAACTGCTGCTGCATGTAGGCCTCGAAGCGATCGGTGAACTGGCCGAGCGTCAGTCCCGAGATGTCGGTGTAGACGTTTTCGTTCTTGTAGACCACTTCCATGCAGTCGCGGAACCACGGGTTGCCGAGGTGGCAGATCAGGAACTTCACGCGGGGAAAATCCACGGCCACTTCGTCGACATGCAGCGGGTGCGCGTACTTGACCTTGCCGGTGGGCGCATAAGTGTCGCCGGTGTGAATCATCACCGGCACGTCGAACTCCTCGGCGAGCAGGTAGGCCGGCGTCAGTTTCGGATCGGCTGGATAAAACGGCTCGTAGCCGGGATAGAGCTTGAGGGCCTTGATCGAGCCGGCCTCGAGCAGCGAGCGCAACTCCACGAGATCCGGCGCCCCGAACGTCGACCACGAAATGCCGGCGACCACGTGAATGTGCGGCAGGTGCCGGGTGGCTTCGACCACCGCGCGCGCCGAGGGGCGGCCGGGCACCACCTTGTACGAGGTCAACACCAGCGCCACGTCGACACGATTGCGCCGCATCACCGCCTGGAGTTTGTCGAGGTCGGCGGACAGCGATTCGACCGATTCGTCGTGGTAGTTGTTGAGGTGCGTGTGGCAGTCGATGATCATGCGGCTACTTGCGAGTGTAGCGGTTGATCACCTTCTCGGCCCAATCGCGGCCGCCGAGGCCGAAAGCCAGCGCCCCGGCCAGGCACAGGGCGGCGAACGCAATCTGGAACGCCGACACCAGCACCTCGGTGCGAATCGCCAGCTGCTCGGCGGCCATGAACAGCACGAATACCAGCAGCGCATAGCGCGCCAACGCGCCGATCGGCTCGGCCGCCGCGGTGCCGATGTTGCTGAGGTAGCTGAACACGAGCCCGCCGACAACCCGCGACAGCAGCGAGCCGAACACCAGGATGCCGACCGCCACCACCAGGTTCGGCACGAAGTTGGCCAGCCGGCTGACCAGCACCTCGGCGGTCCGCAGGCCGAGGGCGTCGAGCAGGGCGATGAAGACCGCAGCCAGGATCAGCCAGTAGACCGCTCCAGCCACCAGGGTGACGGTGGTGTACTCGACGCCGCCCTGCACGAGGAAGTCGTCCAGGCCCGAACGCTCCGCCAGTTCATCGACATGGGCCGCCTTCATCACGCGAATGGCCACCTGGCGAATGAGTTTGGCCAGCAGCCATCCGGCGATCAGCAGCAGCAACGCCAGGCCCAGGTCGGGCAAGTGCGCCCAGATGTTGCCCAGCGTATTGCGCAGCGATTGAAGCAGCGTGCTCGATTCAAACATTCAAGGAGGTCTATCGTAACGCAGATGACACGGGCCTTTGGGTTGCGGCGCCGAGCTGGCCGGCGCGACGCATCAGGGCCAGGATCGGCAAGCCCAGCAACGAGACAGCGCTCATCACCAGGAAAGCCGACGGGTAGCCCTGCGCCGCGACCAGACGGCCGCCGGCAAAGGCCGACCACGACTCGCAGCCGTTGGTGGCCGCCATGTAGGCGCTGAACTGGGTGGCGCCGAGGCGCGGGTCGGTCAGGTCCATGAACAGCGCGTACGACACTGCCGTGAAGTACCCGACGAAGAAGTACATCCCCGTGAGCAGGACAATCAGGACACCCTCGCCGGCAGCGCCGGAGCGATCCGCCAGCGCCAGCAGCACGATCATCGAGACGAATCCCACGAGGGAGCCTGCCGCTGACGGCAGCCGGCCCAGACGATCGGACAGCGTACCGCCTAGCAGCCCGCCACACAGCATGGCGCCGACGACCAGCAGGCCGAAGAACAAGCCGATGGTGCCGCTCGACACGCCCCGGTCAACCAGGAAGGGACCGGCCAGCTGTCCGGTGGCCTCGAAGGCGGCCGCCGACACCAGCGCGAAGGCAAGTCCGATCCACGTGGTGCGCAACCGGCTGGCTGCAGCCAGCGCGCCGAAGAACGCACCGGCGTCGGCCCGGCGCGGCGGCTCCACCTCGCGCAGCATCGCCGCACCGGCCAGGGCCACGGCGATCCAGGCCACAAGAGATCCCATGATCCACTCGCGGCCGAACCACGCGCCGACCAGCAGCGCGCCCCCGCCAAAAATACTTCGACCGGTCAACATGCCGGCCTGCATGGCGCCGTTGAGACGGCCGCGCGCTTCCGGCGGCACGGCGCCAATCGCAAGAGCGTCGATGGCGACGTCCTGGGTCGACGCCGCGATGGCGTGAATCAACAGCAACACCCGCCACCAGCCGAAGTCGGCGACCGGGTCCAGCCAGACCAGCGGCACCAGCGCCACGGCCATCACCGTCTGCATGCTGATAATCCAGGCGCGGTAGCCCCAGCCGCGGCCGCGCAGCAGATCGAGCACGGGCGCCCACAGGAACTTGAGTATCCACGGCAGCAGCAACACCGCCGTCAGCGAGGTGATGCGTTCGATCGGCAGGTCGGCCGAACGCAACAGCGTCGGCAGCGCCCACCAGATGAAGCCAATGGGCGCACCCTCGCTGGCATAGAGCAGCGTGAAGATGGCGATGCGTCGGTTCACGGTTCCGCGAGCATCATAGCGTTGAGCGCCCACCCGCCGGCTCGGCCGGTATGCGAAAATGCAGCCCATGTTCAGGCTCTCAGCGTCGCTCGCCCTCACTGTCGCGCTGGCCGCGGCGTCGCTCTCCGCCCAGTCGCCCGGCGCGATCGTCGCCGTCGGCGGTGGCGGCACCACCCCGGCCATCGTCGCGCGGACGCTGGAACTGGCCGGCGGCAAGAACGCGGTGGTCGCCGTACTGCCGCAGGCGTCGGAGTTGCCGACCGCCGGGGATGGTTCCGTGAAGATGTGGGACGAAGCCGGCGCGAAGAGCGTTCGCGTGGTGTCGTTCGATAACCGCGAAGCGGCGCGCGCGATCCTGGCGGAAGCCACGTTGATCTGGATGCCCGGCGGCAGCCAGAGCCGGTTCATGGAGAAGATCGAAGGCACGGGCCTCGCGGAACTGATCGTCGAGCGGCACCGCGCCGGCGCCGTGGTCGGGGGCACGAGCGCGGGTGCGGCGGTACTGTCGGCCGAGATGATCACCGGCGAGGCCGACCTCAAGGGGCTCAAGTCGGGCACCACCGTGCTGAAGAAAGGCCTGGGGCTGCTGCCGGGCGTGCTCGTCGACCAGCATTTCCTGCAGCGCCAGCGCGGCAACCGGCTGATCAGCGGGGTGCTCGATCATCCGGCGCTGGTCGGCGTTGGCATCGACGAGGCCACGGCGGTGATCTTCCAGGGCTCGACGATGCATGTGCTCGGCAAGAGCGGCGTCGTGGTGGTGGATCCGCGCCCGTCCACGCGCGAAGCGTTCAGCGCCGGCCAGGTCGTGGCGGCGACCGGCCTTCGCCTGTCGGTACTGCGCGAGGGAATGAGCTATGCGTTGAAGTAGCTACGAAATCGGCGCGCTGACCTTCGGCAACCAGTGGTCGTAGGCCCCCAGGTTGATCCGGATGATCGTCTCCAGCCGGCGGCGATCCCAGATCGGGCCGCGGACGACCAGCGATAGCCGTTCGTAGTACGCGGCAATGGATGTGTCGACGATCTGGTTCGTGCCCGTGTCGAGCGTTTCGCGATAGCCGGGCGGCAACGCGCGGCGGTAGTGACCGGGGCGCCAGGGCCGCGCCGACGGCAGGCGGCTCAACAGGGGATCGCCAAGGGCGAGATTGTCGATGATGTGGACAGTGGGCCCGGCGAAGTACCCCAGCATCCCGACCTGGCCAAATTCGACCAGCCGCTGACCGCGCTCGCGCGTCTGGTGGCCGTTCACTTGATCGTTGCCCCCAGGGAACACCACCTCGCGTGAGTAATTCAGCAGGCCGTTGGCGGCGAAGTAGTAGCCGCGCTCATCGGTGACACCACTCGCGGTCAGGTTGTCGCCGCGGTCCAGCGCATTGCGGGAGAGGGGCGAGTGCAGGGCCATGGAGCCCAGCAAAGCGATCACCGGCATGAATGCCCACGGCGCAGCGCCGGCGGTTACATCGGCGGCGACCAGGATCATCACCGCCATCACGAGCGGCGCCACCAGCATGCGGCCCGCCATGAAGTCGCCACCCGACCACACGACGTAGCCAACGTAGGCGACGATGCCCAACGCCACCGGCCGTGAGCCACGCGGTCCGGCCACGACCGACCACAGCACGGCGGAGACGATGGTCACGACCGTCAGCGGATCGCGGCGGACCGCATCAATCAGGTAGATAAGCCCCTGTTGCACGGCCTCGCGCGATTCAATGCCGGTCGCGAGCTTCGCGTAGGCCGTGTTCGGGAACGGGAAACCGTAGTACACCAGGCTGAAGATCTCCCACAGTACCAGCGGCAGGAATCCGATGACCACGGCTCGCACCGACGAGCGCCAGTCGGTGCCCCACAGGCGGAACAACAGGAGCGGCAGAACCACGAGCCCAAGGTCGATGCGGTTCAGCATCACCAGGCACGTCAACAGCGACCAGGTAAGCGGCGAACCCGTGCTGGTGAAGTGCAGGCGCAAGATCGCCACGAGCAGCAGGTTGGTCAGCGGGTTCTCGAGCCCAGAGGTCGAATAGTCGATGAACGGCGCCGACAGCAGCAGAATCAAGGCGCCAGTTGCCGCGCTCCACGGCGACGGGGCAAACGCGATGATTGACCCGACCGTCAGCAGCGACAACACGATCGAGACGGCCACGGTGGTGAAATACGGCTCGCCGGTGAGCCAGTAGAACGGGGTCAGCACCATCAGCCACAGCGGATGCGTAAAGGTCTGCACCCGTTCGGCGGCATTCCACCGCAGCCCGAGGCCATTGACGAAGTTGTCGATGGTCCGCAGCGTGAAGTACGCATCGTCGCCAACCCAGGCGGTGCGGACCAGGACGATGCTGAAGATGGCGGTTGCCCAGACGCCGAGCGTGGCGCGCCAGCCGGCGGGCGAGGAAGGGATCACGCGAACGATTCTATCGGAACTGCCGGCGCCAGCCCGTTGTGCGCGGCATATGAGCTGGTGCATGATCCCGTGATGATCGGCAGACGGAATGTCCTGCGCTGGCTGGCCACGATTCCGGCGCTGGCGGCCGGACAGGAGCTGACCGGGTACGCACGGGAGGCGAGGCGCGAATCGATTGTGGTGATCGGCGCCGGGTTTGCCGGACTGGCGGCGGCTCGCAACCTGGCCGACGCCGGGCAGGCCGTGGTGGTGGTCGAGGCGCGGGATCGCATCGGCGGCCGGGTCTGGACCAGCCGCGCCTGGCACGACACGCCGCTGGATCTCGGCGCATCGTGGATTCACGGCAGCCGCGGGAATCCGCTGGCGACGCTGGCGTCACGTCTGCGCCTGCGCACCATCGTGACCGACTACGACCGCGCCATCACCTACGACACCGACGGCCGCGAACCCAACCGGACACGCCAGTCGTTCATCGGCTCACTCGAGGACACCATCGAGGGCGCCATCGTCCGGGCCCGCCGACGCTCCGGCGACCTGTCGGTGGAGGCGGCCATCGCCGACGGCATCAACCTCGGCGCCCTGAGCGAGGCCGAGCGCCGCGCGTTGCACTACGTGCTCAATTCGAACCTCGAACACGAGTTCGGCGGCGACATCTCCGACCTGTCGGCCCGCTACTTCGACGAGGAAGACGACTACGACGGCGACGATCTTCTGATGGCTGACGGCTACGATGTGCTGGCCGGCCACCTGGCTTCCGGCCTGGATATCCGCACCGGCCACGAGGTCACACACGTGGCGTGGAGCGCGAGCGGCGTGACCGTCACGACCAGTCAGGGCGTCGTTCGCGCCGACCGCGCTGTGGTGACCCTGCCGCTCGGGGTGCTGCAGCATGGCGGCATCGTCTTCGATCCGCCGCTGCCCGAATCGAAGCGGCTGGCGATCAATGCGCTGGGCAGCGGCACTCTCAACAAGCTGTACCTCCAGTTCCCGCAGGCCTTCTGGCCCCGGCAGTACGACTGGATCGGGTACGTCTCGGCCGAACGCGGCCATTTCTCCGAGTGGCTCGGCGGCTTCGACCGCTACCTCGGCCGGCCGGTGCTGCTGGCGTTCAACGCCGGCCGATTCGGCGAGGTCATTGAAGGGTGGTCAGACGAGGCCATCGTCCGCGCCGCGATGGACACGCTGCGGACGATTTACGGTCGCGGGATTCCGGAGCCGACGGCGCACCAGCTGACCCGGTGGAAGACCGATCCGTACGCGTTCGGGTCGTATTCGTTCTACAAAGTCGGGTCGACCCCGGCCTCGCGCCGAGCGCTGGCCGCGCCGGTTGGCGGACGGCTGTTTTTTGCCGGTGAAGCCACTTCGCTCGACTCACCGTCGACCGTGACCGGGGCCTACGAAAGCGGGCAGGACGCCGCCGAGGCGCTGCTCGACGAACAGTAGCGCGGCGCCGGCCGGCATCACTGGTGGTGAGGGAAGTCGTGCCCCGTAGTGATATATGTTCTGGCCTCACGAGATCGTGGAGTCACTCCGATAGCGAGGAACCGATATGTGCGATAAAGACCACTTTGCAGAAAGCGTGGCGGAGTACGAGGCCAGGGGGCTGGTGACTCGGCGGCAGTTCGGCGTGCTGCTTGCGGCCGGCGCCGTCATGATGTTGCCTGAGAGCGCCAGGGCGCAGGCGACTGGCGAACGGGATGTCGAGATCAAGACGCCGGACGGCACCTGCGACGCCTACTTTGTGCATCCTTCGTCAGGAGCGGCGGCCGCCGTGCTGATCTGGCCCGACATCTTCGGCCTCCGCCCCGCGATGCGCACCATGGCCAAGCGGCTCGCCGGATCCGGATATTCCGTGCTCGTGGTCAACCCGTTCTACCGGGCCGGCAAGCCCACGGCGACTGGCGCGACTCCGATCAAGGAGATGATGGCGTTCCGCAAGGGCATGAGCGCGACCACCGACATGACCGATGCGAAGACGTTCGTGGCCTGGCTCGACGCACAGCCGCAGGTGAACAAGAACCGGAAGATCGGCGTCCATGGCTACTGCATGGGCGGGCCGATGTCTTTTCACACGGCATCGGCCGTTCCCGACCGCATCGGCGCCGTCGCGTCGTTCCACGGCGGGGGGTTGGTCAACGACGCGAGCGGCCCGAATAGCCCGCACCTGCTGGCCGCGGCGACCAAGGCGTCGTTCCTCATCGCCATCGCCGAGAATGACGACAAGCAGCGGCCGAACGACAAGGTCGTGCTGAAGGAAACCTTCGAGAAGGCCAAGCTGGCTGCGGAGATCGAGGTCTACCAGGCCGCGCACGGCTGGTGCCCGCCAGATACACAGGTCTACAACGAGCCGGCGGCCGAACGGGCGTGGAGCCGGCTGTTGGCGTTGTACGGGAAGGCGCTGGCCTAACGCCGGCTTCCGGTAGGAGACGACTGGTGCGCTGCTTCAGGCCTTCACGTACCAGTCGTCACACCCTGACAGCTGCGGATACTTTCGTTCGTACCCCTTGCCGGCGAGCAGGTCGTGGACCTGTTCGCGCGCCGGCGTGTAGTTGTGCTCGCAGGTGATGACGTTGAAGCTGTAACGATCAAAGTCGACGCTGTTGAGAATCGCGAACTCGCTCCCCTCGGTATCGATCGACAGGTAGTCAACGACTTTGGGAGCAGCGAACTTATCCAGGAGGTCGTTGAGAGAGATCGTCTCCACCGAATAGGTTCGCCCCAGCCGGCGGGACTCGGCGTGTCCATCGGCCGCGCTGAATGACGCAATCGTCGACAGCGTCCCGAGATTGGCTTCGCGGAACGGCAGGGTCTTGCCGGACACCGCCCAGACGCATCGGGTCTCGACCTGAGCGGTCCGGTTCTGCCGCAGCGCGTCATGCCAGCACTGCGCCGGCTCAGCCAGGATGCCGGTCCAGCCGAACCCCTTCTCCAAGAGATAGGTGTTGCTCAAATCGACGCCGTCGGTGGCACCAAATTCGACGAAGAACCCCTCCCGCTTGAAATCAAGCGCCGAGAGTGCGAACAGGTCCTGCCTGAGCTGCGCCCGGGACGCGTGGAGATGCGCGAGCAGCCGCGGGGCATCGCGGTTGGGCAGCGTCAACAAGAAGTCGAGGTCGCGCCGCGCCTGATCGTTCGCTGCGGCCTTGTCAATCAGGTGCTGGATGTTCCCGTAGCTCGTGACTTCGACCCCCAGGCCGTTCAAGGCCTGCTTGATCCGTTGCTTGATGGACACGGTAGTGATGCAGTTTAACTGACCCGCTACCCCGTCAGACCGCCGATGACTAGGGGTTCTGGACTGGCGGCCAAGGCAGTATCATCGCCACTGGAGGATCTATGCGTGCACCCGTGATGGCGGTCGGCGTGGTCGGAATGCTCGTGTGGGGCGTGTCCCTCACCGGACAACAGTCGCAGCACCTCAACCCGATGATTGAGCTGCTCAGCGCGAAAAAGGGAATGTTCGGGCTCGGCCTGCCGACGCCACCCCGAGCCGGAGGCCCCGGAGGGGGACGCGGTGGTGGCGCGCCAGCGCCGTCAGCCGCCCCGGCACCGCCGGCGGCCCCGGTCCCGGTTCGGACCCCGGCCGAACTGGCGCAGGATGCCATCGCTCACCAGGAGGGCGATTGGTTCTTCACCGCGGCGATGGAGCGTGCGCCCGATGTCGGCGAGCCGATGCTGATCGCGTTCCAGGAGGCGATGGCGGCGGCCGGTCCCGTCGGCGGCACACCGCGCCGGCTGCGTGCGCCGATCAACTCCAAGGCCCCGAACATTACCCGTCCCGGCGACGCGAAGCCGTCTGACTACATCAACATCCTCAGCCGTCAGCTGAATGTCGGCATCTCCAGCTTCTCGTTCGTCGAGGTGGATACGGCTGAAGAGTTGCGAATGGGTATCAACGCGCTGCGCTTCAAGTCCAAGGGCGGCACGCGTCCCGACAACGTCGGCAACGCACCGAAGTACTGGGGCCTGAGCGAGGCCGAGTACCGCCGCAAGGCCGACGTGTGGCCGCTCAACCCCGAAGGTGAGCTGGTCGCGTGGGCCATCATCGAGTCGCCCGAAGGGCTCGCCAACATTCGCGAGATCGCGCAGGTCCCCGGCCTCAGCGTGATTGCCGCGGGCGCCGGCACCCTGGGCGGCGTCTTCTCCACCACCAACGCCGAGGGCCGCCGCGTGCGCGACGATGCGAAGTGGGAAGCGGCGATTCAGACGATCCTGGCGACGTGCAAGGAGTTCAAGATTGCCTGTGCCTATCCCATGAACGAAAGCGACATCGAGACGCGCTACAAGCAGGGCTTCACCGTGGGCATTCTGCAGTCGTTCAACGAGACGGCCTTCAAGACCGTCGCCAAGGGCCGGCAACTCGCCGGACGCTGACCTGACATCAGGAGATCAAGGCACGGTCTTGATCTCCTGATCGCCTCGCCTCGAGAAAATTGAACGTTGGGCCGTCACTGAGAGAGTCAGATACCTCAGGAGGCTCACAGTGAGAATACGCTCCGTTCTACTAGCGGCTGGCGTCGCCACCCTCTGGACCCTGCCAGGCAACGCACAGGCCCCTGTCGAGGCCGTCCGCTCGCCGATCCAGGATCAGGCGTTCGGCCGCGATGCCGCTGTCATCCGAAGCTGCTACAACCAGTCGACCGGCAACGTCCGCATCGTTGATCGCGAACGCGACTGCCGTCGCAATGAAGAGTACGTGGAATGGAACCGCCAGGGCCCCCGCGGCGACCGGGGACCTGCCGGTCCGGTGGGAGCACCAGGCGCGCCAGGGACACCCGGCCCAACAGGTCCGCAGGGGGCAGACGGAGCACCGGGCGCGCAGGGCCTTGTTGGTCCGCGGGGCGAGCGCGGTGAACCGGGCCCGACCGGGGCCACCGGCGCAACCGGCGCGGCGGGAGCAGATGGAGCGCCGGGCGCGCAGGGGCCTGTTGGTCCGCAAGGCGAGCGCGGTGAACAAGGCCCGACCGGGGCCACCGGCGCAACCGGCGCGGCAGGAGCAGATGGAACGCCGGGATCCCAGGGCCCCGTTGGCCCACAAGGCGCGCCAGGACCGACAGGTCCAACCGGCGCGACCGGACCACAAGGCCTGGCCGGACCGCAGGGGCCGGCGGGGGAAGGCGTCACGCTGCCATACACAAAGTCGGTCTTGCTCGGACAGCCGGCGTTCCAGATCACCAACAACAGCGGTCATGTCGCCATTCGCGGCAACAGTCCCACGGGGTATGGGCTGCACGGAACGGGAGCCGCCGGCGTCATCGGCGAAGGCAACGGCGGCAGCGTCGGCATCCTGGGTGGCGGATTTGCCGGGCTGTATGGCGCCGGCGGCGCGGGACAGTACGGTCTGTTCGCAAGCGGCGGCAAGGCCGCCATGCGACTGGCCCCAGGCAGCGGCGTCGGGCCCCCGGCTGGCGAGCACGAGGCCGGCGAGTTCTACGTCGATTCAGCCGGCGCGCTGTTCTACTCGAGAAACTACGGTATCCCCGCGAACTGGGTGCGACTCGATCAAGGCACCCCGGGACCTGCCGGTCCCGCCGGACCACAGGGCCCGGCCGGGCTACCGGGCGAAACCGGCGTGATGGGTCCTCAGGGCGCGACGGGTCCGGAAGGGCCGCAGGGCCCACAGGGCGAGCCCGGTCCGGGGATGACCAATCGGGTGTTCCGCTGGAACTCGTTCAATACGATCAGTTTTCATCAGGCGGGCCTGCTGCCCAACGGCAGCCTGACCGGCGGCCCCGGCAGCATCGGATGGGCTACGGGAGCCACGGCGCAGAGCATCAGCTCCGACAAAAATCTCCAGCGTGCCCTGTTTACGCGCAAGGCCTATCCGGGCTCCTCCGCGCTGGTGATGGCCGAGACGCGCACCACGCCATCGGTTCCCAACGACATCACCGTGGTGATGGCCATGTTTCGCGTGAGGAACACGACCGCCAGCGAGATTGATTGGAACGTCTGGTTCCTGCACAGCTCGCACTACAGCTACAACCAGCGCGCGAGCGTCGCCGTCAATGGGGTCAATGTCTTTGTCTCCGGCAACCACACGGATGGGGACCAACAGTTCATGCACCTGAAGATCGCTCCCAACCAGACGAGCACGGTGATCTTCGTGGCGTTCCCCGGCGTGCCGGCGGGTAACGTGTCACTCATTCACACGCGCAGCACGGTGATGGGGTTTGTGAACAACTCACTCGTCCTGCCGCCCGGCCTCGAGTTCGTGGACGACCTCGAGACGGCCGTCGGCGGCTGGGGGCAGTAGGGTCGGTGAGGAGGGGGAGTCTACTTGCGTCCGTAGGCTCCCCCCATCGCCAGCCGGTCGAAATAGCGCCACGAGGCCGCCGTCATCTCACGGATGACACGGCTGCCCTCTTCCGAAGAAGTGAGGTAGGTCGTCATCACCGCGATCGAGAAAGGCCGGCCGGCCACTGCCACGACGCCCGCCTCGGTCACTACGCCGTCGAGCCCGCCGGTCTTCGCAAACACCGGCACCGACGCCGGCACGCCTCGGCGAATCGAGCCGCCAACGAGTGCGAGCATGCGAAGGGCGGTGTCCCGGCTCGCGGGGGTCAGGCCCTCTCCCTTCCAGAGCAACTCGGCCGACCTGGCCAGCGACTGCGGGCTGGCGATGTTCTCGTCACCCCGTTTCACCGCGGCGGCATCCATCATCAATCGCCTCAGGCGAATGTCGCCCAGGCCCAGGGCCGCCATGCGCGCGTTCACGTTGCCCATCCCCACCGCGTTGATGACGATGTTCGTGGATGAGTTGTCGCTGACCATGATCATCAAGGTGGCATGGTCGCGAAGCGACAGTGACGGCGTTCCCAGATACTGCAGCAGGCCGCTACCGCCCGCCAGCTCGGCGCGTTTTACGGGAGTCGGCGTACCCAGTTGAAGCGTGCCGGCCTCGGCTTGCTTGAGCAGTTCGTAAAGCACCGACAACTTGATCGCCGACGCGGTCGGGAACGGCTCGCGTTCGAGCCGCGCCGCCACCCGCTTGCCAGTGGTCAGGTCGGTGACGACGTAGCCGGCCACGCCGTCGAGTGACGAGGCCAGCTGGTCGAGTTCGCGGACGAGGCGCGACTCGAGCTCGGCCTGCAATGGGCCGGCCGGCACGGCGGGCGGTGACTGCGCAACAACCGTGGCACCCGCCGCCAGGACGGCGACGACGAGGACGTTTCTCATGCGCGCGGATTATAGTGCGCCCGGTGCGCCGTGCGCGCGGGAAGACCCAGCCGCGAATCTACCTGGCGCACGATCGGGTCAAGCGCGGCGGACGAAGGTCGGTGCAGCTCGCGTCGGGTAGCGGGAGCCCCTGGCGGCTCACGCAGGACGCGTTGCGGGTCGCAGTCCCCGGATTGCCGCGCGAGGCGCCCTGGCATGCGCTCCAGGCGCCGTATTCCCACTTCGCAAAGTCGACACTGGCGCGCACGACGGTCTGATAGTCATTCGACAGCGCCGCCAGCTGCGCATTCAACGCCGCCACCTGCACCGTCAGGGTTGCGTTCGCGGTATTCAGCGCCTGCACCTGTGACTGCAGCGCGTTGGCCTCCGCGCTCAGCGTCGCCAGCTGCGTCGTCAGGCCAACGACCTCGCCGTTCGCCGCGGCCAGCTGCGTGGTGGCGGTGGTGACCTGCGCCAGCGCGTTGCTGAGCTGCACGTTGAGTGACGCAGCCTGCGACTGCGCAGTAGCCAGAGCCTGCTGGAGCGACGTCTCTTCTGCCCGGCTCGCCGCCAGCTCGGCTTCGACCGCAGTCACCCGTGCCTGGGCCGTGGTGTGCTGCTCTCGCAGCGCCGCGTTTTCCGTGGCCGCCGCGGCCAACTGGCCCTCGAGTTGACTGACCTCGGCGGTCGCCGTGGCCAACTGGTCGCGCAAAGACGACGCCGCGGACTGGCTCGCGGCAAGTTGCGCCGTGAGATCCGTGACGCGCGCGTTTACCTGTGCCACCTGCGTGGTGAGGTTCGCCACCTGTCCCTGGGCATCGTTCACGCTCAACGTCAGCGTGCTCACATCGGCTTGCGCGGTAACGAGGCTCGCACGGGCGGCGGCGATCTGAGCGTTGAGTTGGTTGATGGTCGACAGCTGCGCGTCGGCGGTCGCGGTACACGCCGCCATGCCGGCATTCGCTGTGGCCAGCTGCGCCTGCAAGTCGGTAAACTGCGCACCGCGAATCGTCGCGCCAGCGGTGAGGTCGGTGATCTGTTGCGTCAAGCCGGCGATCTGGGCCGACCGTTCAAGGGTAGTGGCCTGGCAAGCAGCCAGTGACGCTTGCAGGGTGACAACCTGGGTCTCGAGTGCCGCCGTGTTTCCACCCGTCAACTCGGGGCGCCCCGCGTTGTAGTGAGCGACAACGCGCTCGCGGGTCAGTGCCCGGCGGTAGATGGCAATCTCGTCAAACGACGTCCTCGCGGCCGAGCCAAGGGTATTTTCGATCACCAGGCGGCCGCTCCTGAAAACGGGAGGGAAAAAGGAGGACTGATGCTCCGACCGCAGCACTCCTTCAACCGCAAGGTTGCCATTGACATAGAAGGCGGCGTAGTCCAGGTTCACCGTCAATACGAGGTGATGCCACTCACCCGGCGTCATCGGATTCAGATCTCTGGCCTCAACGGCGCTTTCGGACGGACCCTCATTGAATTCACCGAGTGCCACGACGTTGAAACGCCCTCTGGCGAATCGCATTGATTCTCGCGGGAGGCTTGCCGCACCCAGGCTCGAATTCATGGACTCGATGCGCACTTGCGCAGGCACGTCCGCCCAAACGTTGTAGTCTCCGCCAAACGGCGCAGTCCAGTTGCCGTCGAACTTGACCCAGGCCTCCATTGTGTAGGCGTTGGTGCCCAGAAGATTTACGGTGCTCTGGCTGCGAACCACTCCGGCGCCGGACAGTTCGATGCCCGGATCCGAGTCGCCAACCAGCGCACCGGCGACAGACTCGCCTGCCGTGCCGCTCACGACCTGGAAGCCGCTGAGGTCTGTCAACCGGCTGTAGTAGGTTGGCACGTCAGTCAGCACGGCACAACGATAGCTCCCATCGGTGCAACTGCCTGACTGCGCGTCGGTCGTGACGCTGCCCGCAACAAGCGTAGCAGCCAAGCCAAGAAGGCGGGCACGTCGCGCCAAGGATGAGTGATGCACCGTGGTTCTCCCGTTTCGCAGTAGGGTGGCCATGATTAGCGGCACGACCGGGTGAGGCGTGGTGGACGAAGATCCGTGCAACTGGCGTCGGGCATGGGCACGCCCTTGCGGCTGACGCACGACGCTTCTCGCGTAGCCGTACCGGGCGTTCCGCGCGAGGCGCCCTGGCACGCACTCCATTCTCCGTATTCCCACTTCGCCCAATCCAGACTGGCTTGCAAAACCTGGCCATAGCTGGCGTTCAAGGCGGTCAGTTGTGCCGCGAGCGACGCGGCCTGCGTGATCAGCGCCGCGTTCTGCGCCGACAACGACTGCACCTGCGACTGCCACGACGCCTGCTGCGTGGTCAAGCTGGCCACCTGCGCTGTGAGGGCGGTGACCCGCGCGTTGGCGTCGGCCAGTTGCGTCGTGAGGGCGGTAACCTGGCCGAGCGCGGCGTTCACTTGCGTATTGAGGGCTGCGGCTTGTTGTTGGGCGGCGGTCGCTTGATCGCGGAGGCCGGCCGCCGTCGCCCGGCTCGCCACCAGCGCGGCTTCCAATCCAGACACCCGCGCTTGGGCATCAGCCACCTGGGCGCGCAGGTTCTGGTTGTCGGTCGTCGCCGAGGCGAGCTGGGGCGTCAATTCGGCGACCCGCGCAGTGGCGCCGGTCAGCTGGCCGCGCAGCGCTGCCGCTTCCGTATCGCTGGCGGCCAGCTGCGCGGTCAGGCTCGACACCTGGGCGTTGGCGTCGTTCAGCTGGGCCGTCAGACTGGCGAGTTGCCCTTGCGCGGTGGCCAGACTGTCCGCCAGCCCCGCCGCCTGGGCTTGCGCGGCCGCCAGCTCACCCTCAACGGTGCCGAGCTGCGCCGTCAGTTGATTGATGCTGTCCTGCTGTTGCGACGTGGTCGTTACACACGCCGCCAGCGTGCCACTCGCGGCAATCAGTTGCTGCTGGAGGATCGCCAACTGCGCTGTCTCCTCAGTAGTCGTCGCCTGAAGATTGGCGATCTGCAGTGTGAGATTTGAGATCTGCACGGCCTGATCGGCGGTCGTTGCCTCACACGCGGCGGCGGCCGCTTCCAGGCTTGCGACCTGGGCTTCAAGAGCCGCCGTATCGCCGCCTGACAGCGGTCGACCGGCGTCGTAGTGGGTCCGAATTTTCGCCGGCGTCAACGCTCCCCTGAAAAGCGCGACCTCATCGAACGATGCCCGCGGGCCGCGTCCGTGTTTCGGATCACCACTCGAGTGGGCGTGGTCAGCGGCGTACCGATGCCGTCGACGACGGCTTCTTTACGGCCATTGAGGTACACCGAGACGGCGGTGCGAACGAAAAGAGCTTCGTCCAGCGCCTGCTCAACGGTGAATACCAGATGATTCCACTGTCCCATGCGCAGGGGGTTGAGACCCGTGGCCTGGACGAACCCACTCCCGTAGATCTCGTCAGCGCCCTTATATTCAACGGCTCGCGCCTTGCCCCAGACGGCGAGTCCCATGCCCAGTCGCTGCACGCCGAACTCACCGAGGCGCTGTTCAAGAAAAATCGACGCCGGAAGGGTCTCGCTGCCGTTCCAGCCAGCCTCGGGCTTGAACCACAGTTCCACGGTGTAGTTGCCGCTGGTGTCAATGGTGACCGCGGTTGGCGTTCGCAGTGAGGTGCCGGGCATCAGCTCGATCGCGGTGTCTGAGTCGTCACGCACGGCCCCGGGTACGCTCACGGGCGCCGGGCCGCTGGCCAGGTCGAACTGGCTGGCGTCCGTGAGCCGGGCGTAGAAGGCGGGGTTGTCGTTCAGGACGGCACAACGGTAGCTGCCATCGGTGCAGCTGCCCGACTGGGCGTTGGTTGAAGCAGCCGCCGCCACGGCAATGCCCAGAATCCACGACCATCGACTTGTCCGCCTTCGCAGCAATTGCTCCACGCACAACCTCCCACGGTCTCCGGACCTTCTAACGGCAGAGCTTAGTTATGACTTGAAGGTAATGCAAGGTATTTTATTGTCACAAATTGGCTCCGCTACACCAATAATTTGGATTCAGCCAAGCTGGCCTACCGAGGCGGTAAGGACGGGGCACGACGGTTGTGTCGGGACCGTGGAACCGACCCGTCCTTCCAGTCGCGCCGGACCGGCCGGCCACGGCACCCCAGCGATGTGAGAGCAGCGCCCCGCGCCGGGTCGAGCACGGCGAGGTCCCAGTCCTGGCGCTGGTGATGATCGGGACAGTGCCGGCAGGCGGTCGTCGGGCGACCCGTCGGGATAGTAGTCCCAGCGGCCCGTGCCGAAACATGCCGAGCCAAGTGACATTGAAAAACCACACATGAATAGGTAGTATTTCAAGGTGCCAAGCGTCCCCAGGCCGGCGCTGTTCGAGCTGGTGAGCACGCGGCTGCGCAGCAGCCCGGTCACCGCACTGCTCGGGCCCCGCCAGTCTGGCAAGACTACGCTCGCCCGGCAGGTGCTCGCCGAGGCCGGACGAGGGGAGCGATTCGACCTCGAGGATCCACGCGACCTGGCACGCCTGCGCGAGCCGATGACAGCGCTCGAAGGCCTGCGCGGCCTGGTCGTGATCGACGAGGTCCAGCGGGCGCCCGACCTGTTTCCCGTGCTGCGCGTGTTGGCCGATCGCCGGCCGTTGCCGGCGCGATTTCTGGTGCTGGGCAGCGCCTCGCCCGAACTGTTACGCCAGTCGTCCGAGTCCCTGGCCGGTCGGATACGATTTGTCGAGCTCCCGGGCTTCACGCTCGCGGAAGTCGGAGCCCCGCACATGCGCCGGCGGCTCCTCCGAGGTGGATTCCCGCCGGCCTACCTGGCCGCCAATGACACTCTCAGTCTGGGCTGGCGGGAAGACTTCATTCGCACGTTCATCGAACGGGATGTGCCAGCGCTCGGCCAGCACATTCGCGTCCCCGCCAATCTGCGCCGGCTCTGGACGATGCTGGCGCATCGGCATGGCCAGGTGTGGAACGGCGCGGCGTTGGCGGCAGGACTCGGGGAGTCATACCCCACCCTCAAGCGCCACGTGGATCTCCTGACGGGGGCCCTGGTGGTGCGCCAGCTGCCGCCGTGGCTGCCGAATCTCGAGAAACGGCTGGTCAAGTCGCCCAAAGTGTTCATCAGAGACTCCGGCCTGCTCCACGCCCTGATCGGCATTCGCACCTTTCGCGATCTCGAGGGCCATCCGTCGCTCGGTGCGTCGTGGGAGGGACTGGTGCTCGAAGAACTCCTGGCACGCGTCTCGGATCGTGAGTTGGCCTTCTGGTCAACGCATGCCGGCGCCGAACTGGACTTTGTCTGGAGGCGCGGGCGCCACCTGATCGGATTCGAAGCGAAGTGGCGCGATGCACCGGTGATGACCAAGTCGATGCACATCGCGATGGCCGACCTGGGACTGGAGGCGCTCTACGTCGTCTACCCGGGGCCCAAGCGCTACACCATCACCCGGCGCGTCGAGGCGCTGCCGCTCGCCGACCTGCCGTCGGTGCTGCCGGCGCGGAAGTAGGCCGCGCTCGGCGCGATAGCCGAGAGAAACGCAATAGAATCCGCTCCACAAGACCTTTTCCTGGCCGATCTGGTAGACCGCCTGAAGGCCGAAGTGGAGTCCCGGTCGAACACCGATCTACCGGAACAGCCGGCCAACACCGATGTAGGTGCGCCACCGGCCATCGAACCCGAAGCGGCCGGCCACCGTGACCGGACCGACCAGCGTATCGAGCATCAACCCGGCACCAGCTTGAGTCCGCACCGTGGGCATCACGCCAGCCGTCGAACGCACCACCGTTCTCGAGCCATGCCGCAACGTAGACCGGTCCGCCGAGGAAGTCTTTCATCCGGCCCAACTCGCGGACGTAGCCGGTCGTCGCGATCACGTAGTGGTCGCCGCGCAGCTCGCCGACGTTGTAGGCGCCCAGGCGCAGCGGCCGGCCCAGCAGGAACTGGTCGACCGGTCTCCAGATTCCACAAGATGGTCTCGTAGCGATCCAACCCGGACAGCTCCTCCAGGTCGCGTGCGAGCCCGGCAAAGGTCAAGCGGCACGCCGATGTGTTTCGAGAGCAACTCCTGCATGCGCCGGGTGTCGGACGAGCCGACGCCCTTGAGACGCACGAAGGCGGGCTGCGCCACGATCGACTTGCGGCCGCCGCCCGGCGAGCCGCCAGGCGGCCCACTCGGCATCGCCCACCGCGTACGGCAGCAGCGTCGTCCTCATCGCCTTGACGGCCTGGTAGCCGGCTTCGATCAACGCATCGCTCTTCCGCCAATCGAGCGAGACGAACTCCTTGAGCGGCACGTTCAGCACACCACCGGCCGACTGCAGCGCCTTCCTGGTATTGGCGCGCATCGACCGCGCCAGCGACCCGCGATCCAGAATCACCGGCTGCGCCGTGCGCAGGTCGACCGCCACCATCTTGAAGGGCGTCGGCAGGGTTTCGAAGGTCGGGTCGGCGTGGTAGGCCGCCGTGATGCCGGCGATCAATTGATCCACCTGCGCCCCGCTATTGAGGGCGGTGGGCAGGACGATCCCCTTCTTCAGACCAAACTCGAGGCGCGAGGGATACGCGCGGGCGTCAGCCTTGCGGCGAATGTTCTCGAAGGCGAAACTCGAGAACCCGAACATCTCGTCCCAGTCGATGTCGCGCAACATGCCCTGCAGGGCGGCCGCGTCCATCCCGGTGGCGAACGACCCGCCGATCAACCCGCCCATGCTGGTGCCGGCGGCGACGTCGATCGGAATCCGGTGCTCCTCGAACCAGCGGATCACCTCGACGTGGCAATGCCACGGGCACTGCCGCCACCGAACGCGACCCCTACGTTGGGGCGTTGCTGGGCGGCGGCCGGTGCGGCCGCCAAGTTGAGCATCAAGGCGACCAACCCGAACGAAATCGAGCGATAGACCATGGCAATAGGCCGCCGGACGAGTTTGCCAAAGGTCCTAGCAGAACTGGTCGATCAGCTTCTGCAACGCATCGTTGCCCGGGTGATAAGGTTTTGGATGGCAGCAAAGATGAAAGTACTCATTGGCATCGTCACACACAATCGGGCTGACATCGTGATCCGGGCTATTGAGTCCGCACTGAACCAGGATTATCCCGACACGGAAATCGCGGTTTTTGACGACGGCTCGACGGATGGCACGCACGCACTCCGCGCCCGCTTCCCTCAACTGTCGTGGCATCGAGTGGAACGTCCGCGGGGCTACCTGCTCGCCCGCAACCAGTTGATGCGGGAGACGAACGCGGACCTCTATTTCAGCCTTGATGACGATGCTTTTTTCATGAACCGCGATGAGGTCTCGCGGGGAGTGGAAGTGCTCAAGGAGCGGACGGATGTGGCGGCACTGGCATACGACATCCTGTCACCTGACCGGCCAAGGCCCTCGAAGCCGGCCACCCCGTTCCCCACCCACATGTTCATCGGGTGTGGCCATCTCCTTCGGGTGTCAGCGGCGCGGGAAGTGGGATGCTACGCGACGAATCCCTCTGCATACGGGAGCGAAGAAGTCGACCTATGCATCAGGCTGCTCGACTGCGGACACAATATCCTGTACCTCCCGGGTGTGCATGTCTGGCATGAACATTCGCCAGTGGCCAGGAATCGAGCGGCCCAGGTAAAGTCGAATCTCTGCAACGATTTGACGTTCGTGTACCGGCGCTACCCCTTCCCGCAAGTCTTGTGGCGCTTTCCCCAGAGAGCGTTGATCCACGTCGCCTATTCTCTCCAGGCGGGATATTTCAGAGACTGCACGGCGGGCTTCTGGCTGTTTCTCAAGTCCCTGTTACGCATCGTCCCCACCAGAAGGCCCATCAAACAGGATACCTATCGGAAGTATCTACGTCTCACGAAGTCATACGCTGATTTCTTCGTGCGCTCGCACCCACTGGTTGACGAGTCGTGATCGGCATGCACCTTGCGGGCCTGAACTGAACAGGCAACCCCACGAGGGGTTGCCTCCACCAATTCCTACCGAAGCTACCGGAACTGCCCCATCAGCTTCTGTAGCGCATCGTTGCCGGGGCACAGTTGGGCGTGCGGCAGGTTGTAGAGCGGGCCGGCGACCGTTTCGTTCTGGTCGTGCACGTCCTTCGAATCCGGCGAGATGTAGAGCAGGCCAGTCACGACCTCGCCCTTCTTCTGGTGATCGCGGATGTGCGCGTAGGCGGCGTCGCGGTTGGTCGGGTCGTAGTCCTTCGCCAGCTTGCGGAACTTCACCCAGCTGCCGTCGTGCATCAGCACGTTCTTCACCGAACCCGCCTCGTACTCGGCCGAAATCTCGTCAGCAGGCGGCACGAAGTCGGCCTGCACCACTTCGACCTTGTGCTCGCGCGTGTAGGCGTAGCTCTTGGTCGAGCCGTCGTGATCGTTGAAGGTCACGCACGGCGAGATGATGTCGATGAACGCGAAACCACGGTGCGCCAGCCCAGCCTGAATCAGCGGCACCAGCTGCGCCTTGTCGCCCGAGAAGCTGCGCGCGACGAACGTGGCGCCGAGCGTCAGCGCCAGCAGCGCGCCATCGATCGGCTGCATCTGGTTCGCCTCGCCCTTCTTGGCGGTCGAGCCGACGTCGGCGGAGGCCGAGAACTGGCCCTTGGTCAGGCCGTACACGCCGTTGTTCTCGAGCATGTAGAGCATGTTTACGTTGCGGCGAATCGCGTGGCACAGCTGTCCCAGGCCAATCGACAGCGAGTCGCCGTCGCCCGACACGCCGATCATGATCAGGTCGCCGTTGGCGGCGTTGGCGCCGGTCGCCACCGCCGGCATGCGGCCGTGCACGCTGTTGAAGCCGTGCGCCTCGCGCAGGAAGTAGGCCGGCGTCTTCGACGAGCAGCCAATGCCCGACAGCTTCGCCACCTTGTGCGGCGGAATGCTCAGCTCCCAGAATGCCTGGATGACCGCGGCCGTGATCGAGTCGTGCCCGCAGCCGGCACACAGGGTCGTGATCGCGCCCTCGTAGTCGCGGCGGGTCAGCCCGATCTCGTTCTTCTTGAGCGACGGATGGTGGACTTTCGGTTTCGCGATATACGTCATGCCGCCTTCTCCAACTTCGCCTTCACGCCGCTAATCACATGGTGCGCGCTCATCGGGAAGCCGGCGTAGTAGCGCACCGACTCCAGCTTCTCGACGTGCACGCCGGTCTCGAGCATCAACAGGCTGCGCAACTGCGCGTCGCGGTTCTGCTCGACGATGAAGTTGACGTCGTGCTGGTCGAGGAACTGGCGCACGTCGTCACCGAAGGGGAAACCTCGCACCCGCATGTAGTTCACCTTGATACCGTCCTTGGCGAGCAGGTCCATGGCCTCGATGCAGGCCGCGTGGCAGCCGCCGATGGTGACCAGGCCCATGGTGGCGCCGGCGGTGGGCTTCATGAACGGCTGCGGCACCGCCTTGGTCGCGCTCTGCACCTTCTTGGCAATGCGGTCGAGCACTTCCTGGTACTCATCGCCATCTTCGGTGTAGCCGCCCAGCTTGTTGTGACCAGAGCCGCGGGTGAAATAGGCGCCTTTCGGGTGCACGCCCGGCAGCGAGCGCTGCGGAATGCCGTCGCCATCGACGTCGAGGTAGCGGTAGAAGTTCTTCGCCTTCTCCAGGTCATCGGCCGACAGCACTTTGCCGCGGTCCGGCTGGTAGCTGTCGTCCCACGTCAGCTTCGGCACCATCCAGTCGTTCATGCCGATGTCGAGGTCGCTCACCAGGAACACCGGCGTCTGGAAACGTTCAGCCAGGTCGAACGCCTTGGCCGACATCTCGAACGCCTCACGCGGATCCGATGGGTAGAGGCAGATGTGGCGCGTGTCGCCATGCGACGCATAGGCGCACAGCATCAGGTCGCCTTGCTGCGTGCGTGTCGGCATACCAGTTGACGGGCCCGTCCGCTGCACGTCGACGATCACCGCGGGGATCTCGGCGTAGTAGGCCAGGCCGATGAACTCGTTCATCAGCGAGATGCCGGGGCCGGCCGTTGGCGTGAAGGCGCGCGCGCCTGCCCACGACGCCCCCACCACCATGCCGAGCGCCGCCAGCTCGTCTTCGGCCTGCAGGATGGCGAACTTCTTCTGCTTGGTCTCCGGGTCGCGGCGGTACTTCATGCAGAAGCCCTTGAAGGCCTCCATCACCGAGGTCGCCGGCGTGATCGGGTACCACGCGCCGACCGTGGCGCCGGCGTAGACCGCGCCGAGCGCGGCGGCCGTGTTGCCGTCAATCAGGATGCTGTCCTTGGTCTCATCCATCTTCTCGAGGTGGATGGGCAACGGACACGGGAAGTTCGCCTTCGCGTAGTCGTAGCCGAGCGCGATGGCCTTCTCGTTGGAGTCGAGCAACGCCTTCTTGGCGGCGTACTTCTCCTTGGTCAGCGCGGAGATGACCTCGGTGTCCATGCCAATCAGCGCGGCCAGCGCGCCGGCATAGGCAATGTTCTTCATCAGGATGCGCTCGCGCACGCCCTTGAAGGCGGCGTTGCACATCTCGGCCAGCGGCACGCCGAGGTACGTGACATCCGGCCGCAGCAGCTTGGCGTCCAGCGGCCACGACGAGTCGAACATCAGGTATCCGCCGGAACGTACCTCGGCGACGTCCTTCGCGTAGGTGGCGGCGTTCAGCGCGAGCATCAGGTCGAACGTCGGCGTCCGCGCGGTGTAGCCATCCTTGCTGACGCGGATCTCATACCACGTTGGCAGGCCCTGGATGTTCGACGGAAAGACGTTCTTGCCCGTCACGGGCACGCCCATGCGGAAGATGGCCTGCATGATCAGGCCGTTGGCGCTCGCCGAACCGGTCCCGTTGGCCGTGGCGATCTTGAAAGCGAAATCGTTGACTCGGTTGTTCATGCGTTTCTCATCGTCAGCATCGTTCGGAGAGCGATGTCGCTGCACGGCGAGGGCTGAAGCCCTCGCCCTCCGAACGTCAGCGTCAGCGGCCGACCGCCTCCAAAGGAATAAAAGCCGTTCCGGCCACAGGTAACTGCAGCACAAACTTGCGCATGTCCCACGCATAGGTCGGGCAGCGCTCGGCGCACAGGCCGCAGTGCAGGCAGACGTTTTCGTCCTTCACCATCAGCCGCCCGGTCTGCTTGAGCGGGCTCGAATGGAACAACGGCTGCTCGAGGTTCTCGGCCGGGGCCAGGGTGTGGGCGCGTAGTTCGGACTCGGATTCCGCACTAGGAATAATAGTCAGGCAATCCGTGGGGCAAATGTCGATGCAGGCATCGCACTCAATGCACAGCGAATCGGTGAAGTGCGTCTCGACGTCGCAGTTGAGGCAGCGCTCGACCTCGGCGCGGGTCTGCTCTTCCGTGAAACCCTCTTCCACTTCCATCGTCATCTTCGAGAAGCGGAGCGGCAGCTCGACGTGCTTCATCTTCTGCCGCTGCCGGGGGTCGTAGTTGTTGCTGTACGACCACTCGTGCAGGCCCATCTTGGTGCTGGCGAGCGTCATGCCGTGAGCCGGGCGGTCGGCCACCGAGAGGCCCTGGCAATACTGGTGTATCGAGATGGCCGCCTGGTGGCCGTGTTCGACGGCCCAGATGATGTTGGCGGGACCAAACGCCGCGTCGCCGCCGAAGAACACGCCCGGGCGGGTCGACATGAACGTGGTCTTGTCGACCACCGGCATGTCCCACTTCTTGTCGAACTCGAGCCCCATGTCGCGCTCGATCCAGGGGAAGGCGTTCTCCTGACCGATGGCCAGCACCACCGCGTCGCACGGCAGCGTCACCCGGCCGGCCGGCTCCTGGATGAACTTGCCGTTCTCTTCACGCGAGGTGAACTCGTCGAACTCCATGCCGGTCAGCTTGCCGTTCTCGACGATGAAGCGGACGGGCGAGAGGTTTTCGAGAATCTCGACCTGCTCTTCTTCGGCGTCCTCGAGCTCCCACGGCGACGCCTTGAAGTACTTGCGGGTGCGTCGCGAGATCACCTTCACGTCGTTCGCGCCCAGCCGCTTGGCCGAGCGGCAGCAGTCCATCGCCGTGTTGCCGACGCCGATGATCAGCACCTGCTTGCCGACTTCCTTGATGTGACCGAAGTGAATCGACTCGAGCCACTCGATGCCGATGAAGATCTGGTCCGACTCGTTGCGACCGGGCAGGTCCAGTTCCTTGCCCTTCGGCGCGCCGGTGCCGACATAGACCGCGTCGAATTCTTTCGAGTCGACCAGCGACTTCAGGCTCGTGACCGGCGAGTTGTATTTCATCTCGACGCCCATGTTCACGATGTAGCCGATTTCTTCGTCGAGCACTTCTTCGGGGAGGCGGAAGGCGGGGATGTTGATGCGCATCAGGCCGCCCGGGCGGGGGCCCTTCTCGAAGATGGTGCACTGGTATCCCAACGGCATCAGGTCGTTCGCCACCGTGAGGGCGGACGGACCGGCGCCGATGAGGGCCACCTTCTTTCCATTCTTGGTGGCCGGCGCTTTCGGGATGCGACTGGTGATGTCGTCCTTGTGATCCGCGGCGACGCGCTTGAGGCGGCAAATCGCCACCGGCTTGCCGTCGACGCGCCCGCGCCGGCAGGCCGGCTCGCACGGCCGGTCGCACGTGCGGCCCAGGATGCCCGGGAACACGTTCGACTCGCGGTTCAGGATGTAGGCATCGTCGAACTGGCCGTTCGCGATCATCCGGATGTATTCGGGAACGTTCGTGTGGGCCGGGCAGGCCCACTGGCAATCGACGACCTTATGGTAGTAATTCGGGTCCGACGTGTCCGTCCGAGGCAGCATATGCCCGGATTATATGGCGTTCGCGATGCCTAAGGTGCCTAAGGTGCCTCGGGTGCCTAAAGGTGCCTAGGGTGCAGGGTCGGGCGAGGCGGCACTCGGGGCCGGGGTGGCAGCCGCCACCAGGTGGTTGGCGCCCGACGGGGTGACGAACCCGCGTTCGAACGTCTCCTGGGTGGAGCGGTCGAGAATGGTTGCAACGCGGTAGAAGTCGGCCTGCAGGCGCTCGCGGGTCAGGTCGACGACGAAGTAGCCCCGGTAGCGGCCATCGGCGTAATGCAGGTGCGGCCGGGCGTCGCGCAGGGCGGCCAATTGGGCCTCGCCGTCGGGGCCTGCGCCGAGGTTGCTGGGCGAGGTGACCGAGGTGCCGGCGAACTCGACGCCGAGCGAACCCTTGCCGGTCTTCGCGTCATACCCCCCGAACGGGTCGCGCGGCAGGTCGTAGGCCCACGAGCTGTGCACGTCGCCTGTCAGCACGGCCACGTAGCCCGCCCTGGCCCGTTCGAGCATGTCGAAGACCCGCGCCCGCGAGGCGCGGTAGCCATCCCACGAATCGGCGTTGCCCGCCCGAACGCCGGTGGGGGTTTGGGGCGCGAACATCACCTGCTGGCCCAGCAGGTTCCAGCGCGACTGGTTGCGCACCGACGTCACCATCTGCTCGGCCAGCCAGCCTTCCTGGTCGGCTCCCAGCAACTGGCGGCCGGGCGATTCAATGGTCGCCATGTCCTCGCGCGCCACTTGCAATTCGCGGCCGACCAGCCGGGTATCGAGCATCAGCAAGGTGGCCAGGTTGCCGAACCGGAACGAGCGGTAGATGCGCGACTGCTGCGTCTGGGCATCTTCGCGGATGGGCATCCACTCGTAGTACGCCTGGATGGCCGCGGCACGGCGCGGAGCCCACTCGCCCTCGCCCTCGTCCGCGTTGTGATTCTGCGCGCCGCCAGACCACGCGTTGTTGGTGAACTCGTGATCGTCCCAGGTGACGATGAAGGGGTGCTGGCGGTGCACTTCCTGTGAATCGGGATCGGCCTTGTACTGGGCATGACGCTGGCGATAGTCCTGGAGCGCCACCATCTCCTTGTTGGGCGCCGGCACGCGCCCGAACTTCGTGCCGTCGCCGTATTGTTCGTTGGCATACTCGTAGATGTAGTCGCCGAGGTGCAGCACCGCGTCGATGTCGGCGCGCCTGGCAAGACACGCATACGCGTTGAAGTAGCCCTGCGGCAGGTTCGAGCACGACACCACGCCAAGCCGCAGCCGGCTGACGCCTTCGCGCGGCAGGGTGCGCGTGCGGCCAATGGCGGAACGCGCGCCGGGCGATTCGAAGCGGTAGTAATAGGCCGTGCCGGGCTCGAGTCCCGTGACATCGACCTTCACCGTGAAGTCGCGCGCCGCGCCGGTCCGGGCTTCGCCACGCGCCACGACCTGGCGGAACCTGGCATCCCTCGCGACCTGCCACGAGACCACCTGCGCATCGGCCGCCGCGCCAGGCGTCACGCGCGTCCACAGGATGACGCGATCCGCCAGGGGATCGCCGCTGGCCACGCCGTGCCTGAAGGCCGCATCGGCCGTCTGGGCGAACGCGGTCGCGCGAATCAGCGGCAACGCGCCGAGGGCGACGCTGCTGGTGGACAGGAAGTCGCGGCGTGATAGTCGGCGCATGCGCGGAGTCTAGCCGAGGCCGGTAACGTTAGAGCAACGTTCGCTGGCCGCGCTCCAGTTCCAGGAGGGCGCGCTTGGTCGGCAAGCCGCCGCCAAAGCCCGTGAGCGATCCGTTCGAGCCAATCACGCGGTGGCACGGCACAATGATGGCGATGGGATTGGCGCCGTTGGCCATGCCCACGGCCCGAACGGCCTTCGGGTTGTTGATGCGATTAGCCAGGTCCAGGTAGCTGATGGTTTCGCCGTACGGAATGCGGCACAGCTCGTTCCAGACCTGGTTCTGGAACGGCGTACCTGAAAACACCAGCGGCGTGCTGAACGCCTTCAAATGGCCCGCGAAGTATTCATCCAGTTCCCGGCGCACCAGGGTCAGCACGCCCGTCGTGTCGGCAGTCCAGCCGGGGTCGATCGCGCGGGGACGCGAGCCGACGCCGAACGACAACACGTGGAGGCCGTCCCGATTGCCGGCCAGCAACAATGGGCCCACCGGGCTGTCGTCAAGGTGCGAATAACAGAGCGCCGCCATGTCCGAACATTAACCCAGGGCGGCTCGCCGGAGCGATCCGCCGATTGTGGTTGAATGGGACGGCATGGATTCGTTCCTGGTGATGCTGGCGCTCGTCGGCGCCGTCATCGTCTTTTCGGCCCTTCTATCCGGGTGGGTCGATCGCACCGGCGTTCCGCAAGTTCTTGTCTTCCTTGGCATTGGCGCGCTGATCGGCCCGCTGGGCCTGAACCTGCTCGATGCCTCCATCGACTCCCCCATCCTGCGGGCCGTGGCGACCCTGTCGCTGGTCCTGGTGCTGTTCACCGACGCGGTCTCGCTCGACTTGAAAGAGGTGCGTCGGCACCGCTTGCTGGCCAGCTTGATGCTCGGGCCCGGCACAGTCGGGGCGGCGGTGCTGATCGCGGCCGCCGGCTGGTATGTCCTCGACCTGTCACTGCCACTCGCGGCGATCCTGGGCGCCGCGATCGCGTCCACCGACCCGGTGCTGCTGCGAGGCGTGCTGCGCCGGCCGGGCCTGCACAACTCGGTGAGACAGGCGCTCAGGCTCGAAAGCAGCCTGAACGACATCGTGCTGCTGCCGGTCGTGCTCGTTTCGATCGAGATCCTGACGAGCGCCGCGCCGCTGACAGGTGCCGATTGGGGGCGCGTCATGCTGAACATGTTGCTGCTCAGTCCCGTCGCCGGGGTGGTGGTGGGTTTAGCGGGCGTCCGGGCACTCGAGATGGTCCGCCGGCGCGCCGGCGTCCGGCGCGACTACGAGTCGATTTACTCGCTCGGCCTCGCGTTCGCGGCCTACGCTGCGGCCGAGTCCGCGCAGGGCAGCGGGTTTGTCGCGGCCTTCGCCGCCGGCCTCACGGTATCGGCGCTCGATACCGAGTTGTGCGACTGCTTCCTCGAGTACGGCGAGACCACGGCCGAAATGGCGCTGCTGTTCACGTTCGTGCTGTTCGGCACTTCGATCGTGTGGAGCGGCCTGGGCGCGATCACCGGCGCGACCGTGCTCTTCACATTGTTGACGCTGCTGATCAGGCCGATCGCGTACCTGCCGGCGCTGATTCCCGCCCAGCTGTCGATGAAGAACCGGGCGCTGATCGCGTGGTTCGGACCTCGCGGGCTGAGCACGCTGCTGCTGGTCATGCTGGCGGTGTTCGCCGGCGTCGAGGGCAGCCACTTCCTGTTGCAGGTGTGTTGCCTCGGGGTGCTGGTCTCGGTCGTGCTGCACGGCTTCTCGCCGATGTTCCTGATCAGGGAACCGAAAGCAGATCCCGCAGCGCCGGCGCTGGTCGTCCAGCAAGCCGCAACCGACCAGCCGCGCGCCCACACCATCTCGCTGCCGGAATATCAACAACTGGGCGCGTCGAGCGGCGTCGTGCTGGTTGACAGCCGCTCGGAGCGGACCTACGCCGACACCGAGGCGGTTCCAAGCTCCATCCGGGTGCATCCCGACCGCGCCGTCGCCGACGCCACGCGCCTCGCGCTGCCGCACGGCGCGACCCTGGTGGTGTTCTGTGCTTGACCGAACGAAGCCACGAGCGCCCGTGTGGCGCTCGAGTTGAGACACGGCGGCTGGCCCGACGCCCGCGCGCTCGTCGGTGGCCACGCGGCGCTCAAGACGGCGGGACTGACGCACCCCGGCACCTAAGCGCCCGAGCACCCGAGCACCCGAGCACCCGAGCACCCGAGCACCCGAGCACCCGAGCACCCGAGCACCTCAGCACTTATAATCTCTCCCGTGTCCGTAGTTCTTGGCTCCACCCGCCTGCTTGCCTCCGGCCGCCTGAAGGGCCGCCGCGTCGGCATTGTGTCGAATCCGGCGTCGGTGGATGCCGGCTTCACGCACGTCGTGGATGCGCTGCTGGCGGCGCCCGGCGTCACCGTCGGCGCCATCTTTGGCCCCCAGCACGGCTTCCGCTCCGACGTGCAGGACAACATGATCGAGACGCCGCACACCAGCGATTCAGCGCGGCGCGTGCCGGTGTTCTCGCTCTACAGCGAAACACGGACCCCGACCGCCGAGATGCTGCGGCACATCGACGTGCTGGTCATCGACCTGCAGGACATCGGCGCGCGCATCTACACCTATATCTACACCATGGCGAATTGCCTGCGCGCCTGCGCCGCCCACGGCATTGACGTCATCGTCTGCGATCGACCCAACCCGATCGGCGGGCGCGATGTCGAAGGCCCCATGCTGGTGGAGGGCTACGACTCGTTCGTCGGCCAGTTCCCCATCCCCATGCGCCACGGCATGACCATCGGCGAGCTGGCGCGGTTGTTCAACCAGCACTTTGCGATCAACGCCAGGCTCGAGGTGATCGACATGGAGGGCTGGTCGCGGCCGATGTACGGCGATGCCACCGGTCTGCCCTTCGTCATGCCGTCGCCCAACATCCCAACCGTCGACAGCTGCATCGTCTATCCCGGCACCGTGCTGTTGGAAGGCACCCTGGCGTCCGAAGGGCGCGGCACCACGCGGCCGTTCGAACTGGTCGGCGCCCCGTGGGTCGAGGCCGAGAAGTTCGCGGCCGCCATGCACGCCCGGCAGTTGCCCGGCGTGCACTTCCGCGCGGCCGTGTTCGAGCCGACGTTCCAGAAGCACGCCAAGACCAGTTGCGGCGGCTGCCAGATCCACGTGCTCGACCGCGCGTCGTTCAAGCCGGTGCTGACCGGGGTGGCGTTGATCGACGAGATGCGTGCCGCCAATCCGGCGGCGTTTTCGTGGCGGCCGGCGCCGTACGAGTACGAACACGACAAGGAACCCATCGACATCCTGTCCGGCTCGCCGGCGCTGCGCACGGCCATCGATGCCGGCGTGCGCGCCGAGGAGCTGGCGAAGACCTGGGCGGTCGAGAGCCTGCCGTTCGAGAAGCTGCGCGAACGGTTCCTGATCTATTCCTGAGCCATGGCATCGAAAGCGGCGGTCCTCGACGTGAAGCGTTCGCTGCTGATCCCAGCCCCGCCGGCGCGGGTACTGTCGGCCTTTTTCGATTCAAAGGACCTGGCCGGCTGGTGGCAAGTGGTGCGGGCCGTGACGGTGCCGCGGCCGCTCGGCATGTACGCGATCGAATGGGAATCGACGCCGTTCAAGGACGAAGTGCTCGGCCGCCTGGGCGGCACCTTCCACGGCACCATCATCGACTACCGTCCCACCGGCGCCTTCTTCATCGCCGAAGCCTACTGGCAGCCGCCCGACGGCGATCCGATTGGACCGATGGCGCTCGAAGTGCACTGCCGTCCCCACGGCAACGGCCGTGCGACCATGCTGACCGTGCGGCAAAGCGGCGAGGGCGAGGGGCCGCGCTGGCATCGCTACTTCGAGATCATGGGGCACGGCTGGGAAGGCGCGCTGCAGGAGATGAAGGACTACATGGATAAAGAGGCCGAGCGCACCCGGCGCCAGTGACGTGGCCACGTTCAAGACGCTGACCCGTTACCTGTTCGGCGTCCTGTTCATCGGCGCCGGCGTCAATCACTTCATCAATCCCGGCTTCTACATCCGGATGATGCCGGCCTACCTGCCCTGGCATGCCGAGCTGGTGGCGCTCAGCGGTGTTGCCGAGATCGCACTTGGCGCCTTGCTGTTGGTGCCGAAGTTCCAGGTCATGGCGGCGTGGGGATTGATCGCCCTGCTCGTCGCGGTGTTCCCCGCCAACGTCAACATGACGATGCACCCGGAGCTCTATCCGACCATTTCACAGACCGCGCTATGGATCCGGTTACCGATCCAGGCCCTGCTGATCGCCTGGGCCTACTGGTACACCCGCCGCTAGGGTGGGCTTCATCAGCTCAACAGCCGCTCCAGGTCCTCGCGCTGCAAGCCGCGCAGCCCGCCTTCGCCGCCGTCCATGATGGCGTCGGCCAACGCCCGCTTTTGCGCCTGCAGTTCCAGGATGCGCTCCTCCACCGTGTCGCGCGCCACCAGGCGATAGGCAAACACCGGCTTGGTCTGGCCAATCCGGTGCGTCCGATCGATCGCCTGCATTTCGACCGCCGGGTTCCACCACGGGTCGAGCAGGAAGACGTTTTCGGCGGCCGTGAGGTTCAGCCCGGTACCGCCGGCCTTCAGGCTGATCAGGAACAACCCGCACGCCGGATCGGTCTGGAAGCGATCGACCCGAGCCGAGCGGTCACGCGTCTCGCCGTCGAGATACTCGTAGACGCGGCCGGTCGCATCCAGGCGCAGCCGCAGCAACGCGAGCAGGCTGGTGAACTGCGAGAACACCAGTGCCTTGCGGCCCTCGGCCGCCAGCTCCTCGAGCCTCGCGAGCAGCACGTCGAACTTCGCCGACGATGACTCGATGGCCGCCTTCGGCAGCAAGCCGGGATGACACGCCGCCTGCCGCAACCGCAACAGGGCTTCGAGGATCGCGAACCGCGACCGCGCCACGCCCTCGCGGTCGACCTTGCGCAACAGCACGCGCCGGTAGTGATCGCGAAGCTCGTTGTAGAGCGCGCGCCCCTTCGTGTCCAGTTCACAGTAGAGGGTCTCTTCCGTCCGCGGCGGCAGTTCCGGCGCCACCTGATCCTTGGTCCGCCGGAGGATGAACGGCCGCAAGCCTTGCGCCACCTTGTCGACATGCGCGCGCGCGATGTCCGCCGACGTGCCGCGCGAACGATCAAACAGCCGTCCCGTCCCCAACAGGCCGGGATTGAGGAACTCGAACAGGCTGAACAGCTCGCCCAGGTGGTTCTCGACCGGCGTGCCGGTCAGCGCGAGCCGATGATCGCCCTGCAACAGGCGCACCGCCTTGGCGGTGGCGGTCGATTCGTTCTTGATCGCCTGCGCCTCGTCCAGGATGACGTAGTCGAACCGCTGCGACTGAAGGCGCGCCACGTCGCGCCGCAACGTGCCGTAGGTTGTCAACACCACGTCATAGTCGGACAGGGCGTCGACGGCGGCATGGCGATCGGCGCCGGCAAAGTCGAGCACGCGCAGCGATGGCGCGAAGCGCGCGGCCTCGCTCATCCAGTTGAAGACCAGGGAACGCGGCAGCACGACCAGCGACGGGCGGTGTTGATCGTTGCGCTCGACCCGCCGCGCTTCCAGGAGTGCCAGCACCACCACGGTCTTGCCCAGGCCCATGTCGTCGGCCAGGCAGCCGCCGAAGCCAAACTCGCGCAAGAATCGCAGCCAGCCCAGCGCCTCGCGCTGGTAGCCGCGAAGTTGGCCGACGAACGTCGCCGGCGCGTTCTCGGCTGTCACACCTGAGAAGCCTTGCAGCCGCTCGCGGGCCTTGACGAAGCCCTCGTCCCAGTCGACGGCCGGTTGTCCGGCCAACAGCGCTTCGATCAGTCCGGCCTGCGACGGTCGAAACCTGACGCCCTCGGCCGACGGATCGGACAACGACATGACTGGGGCCAGGCTGGCCAGCCACTGCTCCGGCAGGATCCCCACGGTACCATCGTCGAGGGTAATGGTTCGTTGTCCCTTGGCGATGGCCTTCACGATCGCCGGCAGGTCGAAGGCGACGCCGTCTTCGCTGGCCGCCTCGAGCTCGAACCAGTCGATGCCGCTCCGGATATGGAGCCGCGGCGCGGTCACGCTGCGATAGCGGACGCCTTCGGCTTCCACGTGCCACCCCTCCGAGACCAGGGCGTGGACCAGCGCGGGCATCCGCCGCTGGTGAATGGCCGGCCGGTGCTCCAGGTAGTGCCCTGCGCTGCTGGACGCGCCCAGTTGCTTGAGCCGCGCCAACGCGGTCTGCTCGCCGGCACGATCGCGCGGGTACAGCAGGTCGCCGTTGCTGGAGAGCACGGCGAGGCCGCCATCGTTCGGCGCGACGGCATCCTCGTATTCGAACTCCAGCAACAGGGGACAGGCATCGTTGTAGCGTCCGGGCGGACCAACAAACAGTCGTGGGCGCGGCACTACGTTCCGGCTCTCCCAGGCCAGGTCGCCGGGGAGCTCGACGTGCTGGACTCCCGATCGCATGATGGCTTCCCGGAGTCCGCGATGCACTCCGCCAGGCACGACCACCTCGGCGCGTGTGCGCAACTGCGCGATCCAGGCGCCACCGCCCGCCATCTCGAAGCGCGCGGCGACACCACCAGTGACGACCAGGCCATCCATCAACAGCGCGCATTGGGCCAGCGGCAGGCGGTCGCCGTCGCGGACCAGTTCGCCTGCCACGCGATAGCCGCGGTCGCGTCCACCGGTGACCGTGAGTTGAAACCGCCACGGCGAACCCGCGTCCCAGGCAAGCGGCACATCGGCGTCGGAACGCACCTGGGCCAACACGTTGGCCTGGGCCTGCCGCATCCGTACCCGGCCGGTGGCGCACAGCCGCGGCATGACCAGTTCGACCAAGGGCCGCTTCAAGTAGTTGGCGCCGATGGGCAGTGTCGCGCCGTAGCCGAGCGTCCAGGCCGCCCGGGCGTACGGAGAATTGCCATGCAAGAGCGTGAGCGCCCACCGATCTTCCGGATCGGGCAAGCCGGCGAGCATGTCGGCCGTCAATCGGGCCGGCTGCGGCTTGCCCCAGGAGCCGTCGCGCTTTCGTTCGCGGCGCTCGACGTGCAGGGGCAGTTCGTCAAGGGTGGCCTGTGTCGGCGCGAGAACCACGTACAACAGCTCGGTGCCTGGCAAGACCGCTGCGCCCGGCAGCCGCGGAGCTGGAATGACACTGGCCAGGACGGCTTCCCACGAGTCCGGCCGTCTGGGAGCCGTGCGGTTCGCTGACCGGTGGGCAACAGGTACCGGAATGGTCGGGAACTCATCCGAGAAGCCGGCGTCGAACCCGTCATCGTCGAGATCGACGATGACGGCGGTGGGGTTGGGCAGGCTGCTCAACCAGCCGCGATCGGTCGCCGCCAGCGCGACCGCCCAGATGTGCTTGCACACCGCACCGCGATCGAAAAAATACGGACAGGTGCACGACACCCGCAGGCCCTCGTCGCCCAGCCGCAGGTTGACGTCGTAGTCGTCCGAGCCTTCGACTTCGGCCGAGACACCAGATATGCCCCCCAGCATGCCGCGAACCTGCTGGATGTAGGCCGCGCCGCGCCGGCGAACCACTGGCGGGGTCACAGCAGACAGGCATTCGATGAGGGTCATGACGGGAATGTCGAGACGACTCTCCATTTTCGCCTTAATCCGCCGTTGATCTGTAGTTCATCTGTGCCTAATCTGAGGCCCATGCAAAGGATGCTCGGCGTCGTCGCCGGTTTCTGCCTGACTACGGCGCTGGCCGCGCAGGACGCCGTCCATTTTCCGCCCGCTGACGCCATCGCCATCCGCACGATGCGCGACGTACCGGCGGCGCAGTTGACGAAAGGGTTCCTGGGTCGCACCGTCGTGGGCGCCACCGGATCGTTTACCCTCGGCGAGTTCGAGGACAGCGCCGGCGCCCCGCTCCATCACCACGAGCGCGAGCAGGTGAACGTGGGCATCGAGGGCGTGATGGAGATGGCACTGGGCACGCACACCGAGCCGCTGCGGGCTGGGGCGGCGGTGATCACGCCGGCCAACGTCAGGCACGCCATCCGCAACCGGAGCGGCGCGAAGCTGGTCTCGCTCGAGTTCCACACCATCCGGCGACCGGATCTGGTGCCGCCGCGGCCCAGACCCGCCGTGCCGTATCCCGTCAGCCCCGAGCCGGTGGCAATACCTGACGACCGCAAGCTCGTGGTGCAACTGGCCGCGCCAGATCAGCCGGCTGGCGTCGCCAACGTAATCCGCGGCGAGACTTGCACGGTGGCCTGGCGGCGCCTGGCAGCCGGCGGAGCGGTCGACCTTGCACCCGAGCGAAGCAGCGCCGAGCTGTTCGTCTACGTCGCCAGCGGTGATGCCGACCTCTCGGCGCCGGGTCTGTCGCAACGCGTAGTCGCCGGCACGCTGATCGTGATTCCCGGCCACCACCTGCACGTCAGGCTTGCGGCGGCGGGCCCTGCCGACATCGCGTTGGTTGAGTTTCGCCCGGCGCTCCGATGATCATGAGTGAACGCGCAGACGTGGTGATCGTCGGCGGTGGCGTCGTTGGCTGCAGTGCCGCGTGGCACCTGCGCCAGGACGGCTTCACCGGCCGCACCCTCGTCGTCGAACGCGATCCCACCTATCAGCGCGCGTCGTCATTTCTGGCCATGGGCGGTATTCGGCAGCAGTTCTGCACGCCGGTCACCGTGAGCATGGTGCAGTTCAGCGTCGAACTCTGGAAGCGGTTCGACGAGACACTGGGTACGCCGGAACGGCGTCCGCGGGCGTGGTTCCGGCAGCGCGGCTACCTGTTCCTGGCCAATGGCGCCACCTCCACCGCGCTGACGCATCGCTATCAAGAGGAGAAGAGCGCGGGTGCGTCGGTGCGCCTGGTGTCGGTCGACGAGCTGCGCCGCATGCTACCCGACGTGATGCTCGACGACATCCTGTTTGGCATGCTCGGCGAGCAGGATGGCTACGCCAATCCGCGCGAGGTACTCGCCGGTTTTCGCACCGGCGCCGAGCTGGCCGGCGCCGAGTTCGTGGCCGATGAGGTCACCGCGATCGACGTGACGAGCGGCGCGGTTGACGGCGTGCGGCTGGCGAGCGGCCGACGCATTGCAACGCCCATCGTGGTGAATGCCGCGGGTGCCTGGGCCGGACGCCTCGCGACGCTGGCCGGCCTGGCTGTGCCCGTCGAGCCCATGCGGCAGATGCTGTTCCGCTGCACGCTCCCCTACTCATGGCCCTATCGCTTCCCGATGCTGATCGATCCGGGCGGCATCCACTGGCGTCACGACGATGCGACGGAGCCGGGAGGAGCGGACAAGATCATCCTGGCATTCACGAACTGGAACGAGCGGCCTGGCGAGAACCTCGTCGCCGACCACGAGCGCTGGGCGCGCGACTTCTTTCCGGCGATGGTCAACCGCGTGCCAGAGTTGCGCAATGTCACCGAGGTGCAGGGCTGGGCCGGACTCTACGAGATGACTCCGGACCACAACCCGGTGCTTGGTCCCCACCCCGCGCTCGCCGGCCTGATCTTCGCGAACGGTTTCAGCGGCCACGGGCTGATGATGTCGCCGGCGACTGGAAAGATCGTCAGCGAGTTCGTCCGACTGGGACGGTCAGAGATGTTCGATGTGGGGATCTTCGCGCCGGATCGATTCGACCGCGGCGCCCTCATTCACGACGCCGCGACGATCTGAGGCCTCGGGGCTCCGCCCCTCGGTAGGACTCGACGGCTCCGCCGTCTTGTCGGGCTCGTCGCTTCGCGACTCGTGGGGCGCCCTTCGGGCGTGGGGCAAATCCCCACGAGGGGCGCAGCCCCGAGCCCGACGAGCGCCGAGGGCGCGAGCCCTACGAGTGGCGAAGCCACGAGCCCCACGCGTCGGCAAAGCCGCCGCGCCTACGCCCGGCGGATCCGCACGAAGTTCGAGCCACCCCGATCGAGGTCGGTGGCGGTATTGACGAACACGAGAGTCGCGTTGTCGGGGGCGGCCGACCGCTTGACCGCACCGTCTACGACGCGCGTGATCACGTCCTCGATGTCGCCTTGCAGGTTGCACACCATCGGCACGACACCGCGCCACAGGCTGAGGCGCCGCGCCACTTCCTCGTTGTCGGTGGCCGCCAGGATAATCGCCTGCGGCCGCGCCGCCGACAGCAGCCGCGCCGTCTGCCCTTCGCGCGTGACCGCGACGATGGCGTGCGCACCCGAGCGGCGGGCCAGGGTCACGGCGGCCTCGCTCAGCGCGCGGGTGTGATCGACATTGGGCTCCGGTTCGCCGCGCCACGGCGTCGGCGGCGTCATCGACTCGGCGTCGCGAATGATCGCGTCGAGCACCTCGACCGAGCGCACCGGGTAGCGGCCACTGGCGGTCTCGCCCGACAGCATGATGGCATCGGCGCCGCCGTCAACCGCGCCCGCCGCGTCGCTGGCCTCGGCGCGGGTCGGCCGCGGCTCGAACCGCATCGATTCCAGCACCTGGGTGGCGACGATCGCCGGCACCGAGCGGGCGTGGGCCTTGCGCAAGATCTCCTTCTGCACCCGTGGCACACGCTCGAGCGGAATCTCCAGGCCAAGGTCGCCGCGGGCCACCATCACGGCGTCGCTGGCGTCGAGAATCTCGTCGAGGTGATCGATCGCCTCCGGACGTTCGAGCTTGGCAATGATCGGCACCTTGGGGTGGCCCTCGTCCGCCATCACGATCCGCGCGCGCGTGATGTCCTCGGCGGCCTGGACAAAGCTCAGCGCCACCATGTCGACGCCGAGCGCGAGGCCAAAGGCCAGGTCGCGGCGGTCCTTCTCGGTCATGTCCGACCGCAGTGGCACGTGCGGCGCGTTGATGCCCTTGTGCTCGCCCAGCTCGCCGCCTTCAATCACACGGGTATGAATCTCGCGCGGATCGGCCGATTCCACTTCCAACTCGATTCGGCCATCGTCAATCAGCAGCCGGTCGCCGCGCGACACCCGCAGCGCCAGCTCGGCGTAGGTGGTGAAGACGCGGCCCGGGCCGCCAATGTCGTCGCCGATCGCCACCACGAGCGGTGCGCCGCGCTCGAGCGGGACCGGCCGGCCGCCGTCGAGGCGGCCAATGCGGATCTTCGGGCCGCCCAGGTCCTGCAAAATCGCGACATGCCGGCCCGCGCGCTTGGCTGCTTCGCGGACCAGGTGAAACTTCGCTGCATGATCGGCCTGGGTGCCGTGCGAGAAGTTCAGGCGCACGATGTCGACGCCAGCGGCGATCAGGTTGTCGAGAATGCGCGGCTCGCTGCTGGCGGGGCCGACGGTGGCGATGATCTTGGTGTGTCGCACGCCCACAGCTTAGCGCGTCACGGCGACGCCGGTGAGACGGCACACCTGCCATGGCAGAATCACTGGGTGACCGCCGCCGACACCGCAACCCTGCTGCAGACGCTGGCATTGGCGAACGGGGCGCGGCGAATCCTGGAGGTCGGCACCGGCGACGGCCACCACACGCAGGTCCTCGCCGGAGCCTTGCCGAGTGATGGCATGATGATCACGATGGAGATCGACGCCGCCACCGCCGCCCGGGCCCGCGAGCGCCTGGCCGCGGCGGGGCACGCCGAGCGGGTCAGCGTGATGGTGGGCGACGCCACCCGGTTTCTGCACAAGATCGCCGGGCCGTTCGACTTGATCTTCCAGGACAGTGACCCGTCGAAGTACGATCACATGCTGGACCGGCTGGTGGGCCTGCTGCGCCCGGGTGGCGTGCTCGTGAGTGGCGGCCTCGGCGCCGGGCACGACGCGCACGTGGCATTCAACACGAGACTCTCCGCGGACCCGCGGCTGCACACGGCATTCCTGCCAGTGGACGGCGGGGTCGCGGTTTCGGTGAAGCGAGCATCATGACTGTTGGTGAATGGCTGGAATGGGCAAAGGCCGGCGCGCTGAAGCGCGACCTGCCCGACTTGGTCGCGCCCCTCGAAGGACTGGCCCAGGCCACCGAGCGCTTGCGCGCGGCCGACTGGAATGACGATGCGGACAAGGACACCCCCTTCGACTTCGCTCAGGGCAAGCCGGCGGACGCGCGCGCGGCGGAGTCGAAATGACCATTGCCGAAGTCGCGCCGCGGCTCGCCACGGGCGAGCTCAAGTCCGAGAAGCTGACCGAAGACTGCTTGTCGCAGATCGAGGCGCTTAATCCCAAGCTGAACGCCTTCATCACCGTCACGGCCGACGAGGCATTGACGGCGGCGCGCGCTGCCGACAAGGAAATCGCCGGCGGCCGCTATCGCGGTCCCGTGCACGGCATCCCGGTGTCGCTGAAAGATCTCGTTGACCTCAAGGGAGTACGAACGTCGGCGGGGTCGCTGGTCCGAAAGGACCACGTCGCCGCGGGCGATGCGGTCGTCACCGCCCGGCTGCGTGACGCGGGCGCCGTGTTCGTCGGCAAGACCAACCTGCACGAGTTTGCGTTTGGCACCACCACCGAAGACTCGGGGTTCGGTTTGGCGCGCAACCCGGTGGACGCGTCGCGATCGCCGGGCGGTTCGAGCGGCGGCTCGGCTATCGCCGTTGCCGCCGGCATGTCGCTTGGCACGGTCGGCACCGACACCGGCGGCTCCATTCGCATTCCCGCGGCGGCGTGCGGCATTGTCGGGCTCAAGCCGGGCTGGGGAGAAATCTCGGCGTCAGGCGTGGTGCCGTTGAGCCGCCAGCTCGATCACGTGGGCCCGCTGGCGGCGTGCGTCGCCGATGCCTGGATCCAGTACAACGCGATGTTGCCGGCCGGCCAGCAGGCTTCGCGCGTTCCGGAGCGATCGACGTTGAAAGGGCTGCGACTGGGCGTGCCTACCGGCTACTTGTTCGATCGCCTCGACGCCGATGTTGAACGCGTGGTGGCCGCGACCATCGACCAGCTGCGAAGCGCCGGCGCCACGGTCACCGAGGTCGCCATTCCGCATGCCACCGACATGGCGGCCATCTACGTGCACCTCGTGCTGGGCGACGCCGCCGAGTATCACGGGCGCACGCTGTTGTCGCGGCCTCAGGACTACACCGCCAACGTCCGGCTGCGGCTCGAGATGGCTCGCTACGTGCTGGCCGAAGACTACATCCGCGCGCTGCGCGGCAAGGCGGTGATCGCACACGAAGTCGAACGCGCATTGGATGGCGTGGATGCGTTGGTGCTGCCGTCACTGGCGATCCCCGCGCCGCCCATTGGCGCGGCGACCATGCCGGTGAAGGGCGGGCCCGAGGCCGTCCGCACGTTGATGCTCCGCTGCACGCAGCCCTTCAACCTGTCGGGCCATCCTGCCATCTCGCTGCCCTGCGGCATCACTCACGCCGGCTTGCCGGTCGGTCTGCAGCTGGCCGGTCACAAGGGCCGCACGACCGCGCTGGTCCAGGCCGCGCTGGCCGTCGAACACGCGATCACGCACGCCGGATGATTCGGCGGTACTTTCATAACTGGGAGCAGCAGCTCGCCAGCGTCAGCCAGCATGAACGGCTCGTCCGCCCCTTCGAGTGGGGCGACGACTGGATGGACGAGTTGGACAAACCTGAAGGATTGTCCCCACAGTCGGCGGTCTCGGCGTGGGTCGAGCGCGTCATGCAGGACACCGACGCGTTCTACACACCGGAACCCACGCGCTACACGTTCACGCCGGCACTGCCGAGCGTGCGCGCCGGCGGTGAGGAAGGCCTGCTGACCTACCCCACCGGCTTCACGACGCCGCACGAACACAACAACACGGTGCGGGCGCGATACTTCCCGGCCAAACCAATTCGCAAGCCCAAGCCAGGCACGTCGGCGCCCAGGCGCGCCGTGGTCGTCCTGGCGCAGTGGAACTCTGACCCCGATGGCCACGTGGGCCTGTGCAAGCTCCTCGCAAAGGTGGGCATCGCCTCGCTGCGCATCAGCCTGCCGTACCACGATGATCGCCGCCCGCCCGAGTTGAAGCGCGCCGACTACATCGTCAGTTCCAACGTGGTGCGGACGCTGCAAGTGTGCCGGCAGGCCGTCCGCGACGTGCGGCTGGCGTTGTGGTGGCTGCGCGACCAGGGCTACGACCGCCTGGGCCTGCTGGGCACGAGCCTGGGATCGTGCCTGTCGCTGCTGACGACCTGCCACGAGCCGCTGGTCAAGGCGCAGGCGCTCAATCACGTCTCGCCGTACTTCAGCGACGTGGTGTGGCGGGGCCTCTCGACCGAGCACGTCCGCCAGGGGTTCGACGGACACCTTGATGCGGACCAGCTGCGCGACCTGTGGCGGCCAATCAGCCCATGGTCGTTCCTGGATCGACTGCACGAGCGGCAGACCCTGCTGGTCTATGCGAAGTACGACCTCACCTTCCCCGTGGACCTGTCGCTGAAGCTGATCGACGAGTTCCGGCGCCGGCAGCTGCCGACGCAGGTGAGCATGCTGCCGTGCGGGCACTACTCGACCGGCGCCGCGCCGTTCAAGTTCCTGGATGCGTGGTACTTGGGGAGATTCCTGGCGACCAAGCTGTAAGCAAGGTCCGGCTAAAGCCGGACGCCACATCGACACGGTCCGGCTGAAGCCGGACGCTACATGGACAGAATGTGGTGTCCGGCTTTAGCCGGACCTACAGCATCCGCATGAGGCGGACGATTGCGTCGTAGAGCGAGCCGGCCAGCGACTGTACAAGCGGTGTGACCTCGCCCGAGTCCATCGATTCGGCCACCGTCACCGGATCGGTGAGCAGCAGCCAGACGGTGGCACCCGCGATGATGGTGGCCATCAGCCCGATCATGCCGACAAGGCTGAACAACCGGCCGCCGAGTCCCGACGGCTTCCGCTGGATCCTGATATCCATGGCGAAGCGAGGATCATACACCCCCGCAATCTAAGGGTTGGACGTATGGGAGGTCGCCCCGGTTCTAGGCGACGAGAACGATCTTCCCGAACTGCTGGCGCGATTCCAGCCGGCGGTGGGCCTCGGCCGCCTCGGCCAGGGGGTAGGTGTGGTCAACCACCGGGAGCAGCTCGCCCGAGAAGAAGAACTGCGCCGCGCGCAGCAGTTCGCCCTTGCGGCCCATGTACGACCCCAGCAGTGACAACTGGCGCCCGAACAGGAACCGCAGGTCCACCTGCGCGTCGTGTCCGGTCGTCGCGCCGCACGTCACCAGCCGCCCGGCCCGGACCAGGCACTTCAGACTGCTGTCCCAGGTCGCCGTGCCGACATGCTCGACGACCACGTCGACGCCGCGCCCGTTCGTCAGCGCCTTGATCACGGCCGGCACGTCCTGGGTGGTGTGGTTGACCACGTCGCAGGCGCCTAGCTGGCGAGCCTTGGCCAGCTTCTCGTCCGAGCCGGCCGTCGCGAACACCCGGGCGCCGTGACGCCGCGCAATCTGGATGGCGGCCTGCCCGACGCCGCTGCCGGCGCCGATCACCAGCACGTCCTCGCCGGCGCGCAGCCTCGCGCGCGTCATCAACATGTGCCAGGCGGTCAGAAACGCCAGCGGGAACGCCGCCGCCTCGACGAAACCAATCGCGTCGGGAATCGCGATCAGGTTGCGCACCGGCACCTTCACGTACTCCGCGTAGCCACCGTCGCTGCCATAGCCGAGCACGTCGTAGCTGGGGCACTCGTTGTCGCGACCGTCCAGGCACGCGGCGCAACGGCCGCACGACAGGCCTGGCTGCAGCATGACGCGGCGGCCGACGCCGAATTCGCCGCCGGGGGCGCTGGCCACTTCACCCGCCACGTCGGCGCCGGAGATATGCGGGAACGGAATGCGGACCCGCTCGATGCCGCGGCGCTGCCACAGGTCGAGGTGATTGAGTGCACAGGCACGCACGCGGACAATGGCCTCGCCCGGGCCGGCGACGGGCTCGTCAACATCTTCATAGCGGAGGACGTCGGGCCCGCCGTGCGCGTGAAAGCGGATGGCTTTCAACTAGATCTCCGGTTGCAGCAATTGATGGGCGCCCAGCCCGAGGTCGGGCAACGATGGCGACATCTTATTCAAGTCGCCGACGATCAGCGTGGTCATGTTGTCGACGTCCAGGTAGCGCGCCGCCACCCGGCTGACCTCGTCTCGCGTCACCTGCGCGAGGCGCGGGATGAAGTCCTCGAAATACGAGTCGGGCAGGCCGTGCAAGGCGAGTTGCGCGACCGAGCGCGCCACCTGCGTGGCGGTCTCGAACCCGCGCGGGTAGCCCTTGCTGATGGTCGCAAACCCCAGCGCCAGCTCATCGTCTGTCGCCGGCCGCGTCGAGGCGATCTCGCGGATCTCCCTCAGCGCTTCGCGAATGGCCGGCACCGTCACGTCGGTGCCGACGCTGGTCTGCATGACGAATGGCCCGATGCCCTTTCGCAGGTCGAAGCCGGTCCGCACGCCGTAGGTATACCCCTTGTCCTCGCGCAGGTTCAGGTTGATGCGGCTCACGAACTGCCCGCCCAGGATGGTGTTGAGCATCAACAGCGCGTGGTAGTCGGGTGTGGCGCGCGGCGCGCAGGCGTGGCCAATGCGCAGTTCCGATTGCGCGGCTCCCGGCCGCGAGACGACACCGAGCTTCAGGCGCGGCAGGGCGGGTGGCGGCGCCAGCGCAGCCGCGCGATCGAGCGTCATCGCCGAGGTCGTGGCCCGCCATTCGCTGAAAGCCGCCGACGCCATGTCGAGCAGTTCGTCGGCCGGCCGATCGCCCACCACGACCAGCGTCGCACCCTCGGGCGAGAACAAGGCGGCGTGCAGCAGGCGCGTTTCGTCGACCGTGGTGCGGGTCAGCGACGCCGTGGTGCCGAGGCCGAGGTGACCATAGGGATGGTCGCCGTAGAGCGCCTGCGCGAACGCGCGTTCGGCCATGGCGCCGGCATGATCCGTCATCTGCCGCAGCCGTTCGAGCCGCAGGTTGCGGATGCGGTTGAAGTCGTCCGCCAGCAGGTTCGGCGCCGACACCACCTCCTGCACCAGCGCCAGCCCGGTCTCGAAGAACCGGTCCAGGGTCGTCAGGGCGACCACCACCGCGTCGGAGCCAACTTCGAGATCGAGGTCACCACCGATGCGGGCCACCCGATCCGCGACCTCGAGCGCCGACTGCCCCCGGCTGCCTTCGTCGAGCAGGCCGGCGGTGATCGACACCAGGCCGTGGCGGTCCGCCGGATCGGCGGACGACCCGCCGGGCACCAGCAGCACGATCGAGATCACCGGCACGGCGCTATGCGTCACGGCCCGAACTTCGAGGCCGTTCGGCAGGGTGCGCCTGGCTATCCGGGGAAAGTGAAACGGCCGATCCGGCCCGGGCACCGGCAGTTTGCTGCGATCGACGGGGCTCACGAGACGTGCACCTCGGTCGCGCCCGGCAGCGCCAGCTCACGGCGTCCGCGCGGGACGACGCTGAGCGACACCAGCGGGGCATCCAGCAGCCAGCGTCGAGCGGCGGCGGCAGCGCCATCGGCGGTCACGTTCAGGTAGCGCTGGCGATCGCGGTCGAAGTAGCCGGGGTCATCCAGGTAGGTGTTGTAGGCGTTCAACTGATCCGACTTTCCACCGAAGCCGCCGATGGTCTGGAGGCGATACAGGAACTGCGCTTCGCTTTGCGCCAGCGCGCGTGCCATCTCGTCGGCGGTTGGCCCGCCGGTCGCGACCTGGCTCACGGCGATGCGAATGGCCGCGTCGAGTTCGGCCAGCGACACGCCGGCCGCAGCGGTGCACGACATCTGGAACACCCCGCCGAGTTCGCGCGAGTGCTGATACGCCGACACGTCGGTCGCGATGCGCCGTTCGTAGACCAGCTGCTTGTACAACCGCGAGGTCTTGCCGTGGGCCAGCACATCGGCGATCACGTCCAGGTCCGCGTCGCCGTCGGCAAACATCGCCGGCGAGTGCCAGCTGAGGTACAGCCGCGGCAGCTCGACGCGATCCTCGAGCACGAGATTCGCACTGGTGGTGAGCGCCGCCTCGGCCCGCACGGGATCGGGCACCGGCCCCGGCAACAGGTCGCCGAAGAATTGCTCGGCGAGATCGAACGCCTGCTCGGTCTCGATGTCACCGGCCAGCGCCAGCGAGGCGTTGGCGGGATGGTAGAAGGTCTTGAAGAACGCGTGCACGTCGGCCAGCGAGGCTGCCTGCAGATCGGCCGGCGCGCCGATGGTGGGCCAATGATACGGATGGTCCGGCGCAAACATCGCCGCCGACAGGGCCATGCCGGCCATGCCGTACGGCCGGTTCTCGTAGTTCTGCCGCCGTTCGTTCAGCACGACATCGCGCTGGTTGGTGAACTTCTCCTCGGTCAGCGCCGGCAGCAGGTAGCCCATGCGATCCGACTCCATCCACAGCGCCAGCTCCAGCGACCCCGTCGGCACCACTTCCCAGTAGTTGGTGCGATCGGTGCTGGTCGAGCCGTTGATCAGCGCGCCGGCCCGCTGCATGGGCGGGAAGTAGCCGTGGTTGTGATGTTCGGATCCTTCGAACATCAGGTGCTCGAACAGGTGCGCGAAACCCGTGCGCCCGGGACGCTCGTTCTTGGACCCCACGTGATACCAGAGGTTGACCGCCACCATGGGCAGCTGGTGATCCTCGTGCACGATCACGTCGAGGCCGTTCGAAAGAGTGCGTTTGGTATACGGTATCTGCACGTTGCCCACAATTATGTCATCGCCTTGGATGATGCTTGGCGTCGTTTCCATGGCCCAGTTCCTCGGCATGACCCTTTGGTTTTCGGCGACGGCGGTAACACCACTCCTGGTCCGCGACTTCGACATCCCGGCCGGACAGGCGGCGTGGCTCACCATGGCCGTGCAGGCCGGCTTCGTCGCCGGCACCCTGGTCAGCGCGCTCGGCAACCTGGCCGACATCCTGAACCCGCGCACGCTGATGTTCATCGGCGCGCTGGCGGGCGCCACGGCCAACGCGGCCGTGATCGTCGCCCCCGGTCCGCTGTCGGTCATCGCGCTGCGGTTTCTGACCGGCGCGTCGCTGGCACTGGTCTATCCACCTGGGATGAAGATCGCGGCCGGTTGGTTTCGCGACCGCCGCGGATTCGCGCTGGGCCTGCTGATCGGCGCGCTGACACTCGGCAAGGCGTTCCCGCACCTGCTGACCGCGGTGTTCGGCGACAACTGGCACCAGCCGATGCTGCTGTCCTCCGCCCTCGCCGCGGTGGGCGGCATTCTCGTGCTGGCGATCGTCCGCGACGGGCCGTATGTCGCGGCCACGGCGCCGTTCGACCCGCACGCCATCCGGAAGATTCTCGCCAGCCGTGGCGCGCGGCTGGCCACCTTCGGCTACCTGGGGCACATGTGGGAGCTCTACGCCATGTGGACCTGGATAGCCGTTTTCGCCGCGGCCAGCTTCACCGCCTCGGGTTTGCCCAACGCGAGCGCCGCGGCATCGATGGCCGCCTTCCTCGCCATTGGCAGCGGGGCCGCCGGCTGCGCCATGGCCGGCTTCCTGGCCGATCGCCTGGGCAAGGCGCGCGTCGCCATGTGGGCCATGCTGGCCAGCGCGACCTGTGCCGCGCTTACCGCCGCCGTGTTCGGCGCCTCGCCGTTCTGGCTCTACGTGCTGGTCATGATTTGGGGCTTCTCGGTGGTCGCCGACTCAGCACAGTTCTCGGCGCTCGTCAGCGAGCACGCGCCGAAGGACCACGTCGGCACCGCGCTGACGCTGCAAACGTGCGTGGGCTTCCTGTTGACGATGGTGACGATCGAGTTGCTCCCGCGCGTCGCGGACGCCGTCGGCTGGCAATGGGCATCGGTGCTACTTGTTCCGGGACCATTGCTTGGAGCCTGGGCTATGGCGAGGCTGAACCGAGCCTGACGGGGAGCCGGCGCCCGACGGGGAGGCATCGCTTGACGGGGTGGTGTTACCTGACGGGATCCCCCGGTCACGAAGTGCGACCCCGCCAAGGGGTGTCGCCCCGACAAGGAGTGCCGCCCCGTCAGTATCACGTCACTTTACTTGGACGAGTGGAATCTTGCCCTTGTGCGTCACGGCATTCTTCTGCGCGGCAACGGCAATCTGCAGCACGGTCGCTTCCGCGAGCGCCGTGAACGCGCGAGCGGCCACCGATTCGGGCTCGGCAATCACCAGCGGAATGCCGCGATCACCACCAACGCGAATGGGCTGGTAAATCGGCAACCGTCCCAGGAACGGCACTTCCAGTTCCCGCGCCATCTGTTCGCCACCGCCGTGCCCGAAGATATCGGCCTCGTGATGGCAGTTGGTGCATTCGTAGAAGGCCATGTTCTCGACCATGCCCAGGGTCGGGATGTTCAGCTTCTGGTACATGCGGACCGCGCGCTTGCTGTCGGCCAGCGACACCTGCTGCGGCGTCGTCACGACAATGGCGCCGGCCGCGGGCACGGTCTGGCTCAGCGACAGCGCCACGTCGCCGGTGCCGGGCGGCATGTCGACAATCAGGTAATCGAGTTCCTTCCAGGCGACGTCCCGGCAGAACTGCTGGATGGCGCTGTGCAACATGGGTCCACGCCAGATCATCGGCGCCTCGTCTTGCGCCAGGAACCCCATCGAGACAATCTGGATGCCGAACTTCTCGGCCGGACGGATCATCTTGCCATCCATCTGCAACTGCGCCTGCAGACCGAACATGATCGGCACGTTCGGACCGTAGATGTCGCCGTCGAGGATGCCGACGCGCGCGCCGAGCTTCGACAGCGCGACCGCCAGGTTCACGGCCACGGTGGTCTTACCGACACCGCCCTTGCCGGCGCCAACCGCGATTACGTTCTTCACGCCTGGCAGCGGCGGCTTGCCGTGCTCGGGGGCCGAAGTGGCGCGCACCGAAAACGTCATGGTCACGTCGACGCTGGTGATGCCGTCGACCGCGGCCACAGCCGCGCGGGCGCGCTCGCGCACTTCGTCGCGAGCCGCCACCGACGGGCTCGACAGCTCCACGGTGAAGGCGGCGCGGCCGTCGACGACTTGCACGTCCTTGACGAACTTGAGCGAGACGATGTCCGCGCGCAGGTCGGGGTCGTGTACGCCCCGCAGCGCGGCCAGGACCTGATCCGATGTCATAAGAAATTCAGCTTACCATGCTGGTGAATTGATAAACTTTGGGCCGGTTCCCGCGCTTCCCCCTTGGTGAAGGAGATTTCAGATGGCCGACACGTCGCCCGGTAGCGCACCGTCGAGCAACCGCAATGTCATGATCGTGTTGTCGTACCTGTGGCTGCTGGCCCTGGTGCCGCTGCTCACGGAGAAGGACGACAAGGAAGTGCAGTGGCACGCCAAGCACGGCATCGTGCTGATGCTGGCCGAGCTCGTGGTGTGGGTACTCGTGAACTTCGTGCTCGTCGCCCTCGGCCCCATTGGCTGCATCGTCGCGCTGATCACGCCGCTGCTGGCACTGGCCCAGCTCGCGGTGCACATCATGGCCATGGTCAAGGGCATCAACGGCCAGCGCCTGATCATCCCCGGCCTCAGCGAGTTCGCGGACAAATTCTGAACACAGACGGGCCGCAGATGACGCAGATGACACAGAATTCGTAAGGTCACAATGCTCGGCAGACGGCCTGGCCACGTTGGCCGAGTGCAGTGGAAGCCTTGGATCGCGATTGCAGTGTTGGTCACCGCGATCGCGATCGATCTCCGGCGGCCGCCCGCCTCCCAGCTGACCACTTGGGCGGCGGTCGGCGGTATTCATCTCTACCAGGCCACGCTGTCGCCGCTCTACGTGCGCATGGGCGTCAGCTGCCGCTTCGAGCCGACCTGTAGCTACTACGGTGAAGCGGTGATCAAGCGGTATGGGATTGTTCGCGGAGGAGTGATGGCCGTCCAGCGGGTCTTCCGTTGCGGTCCCTGGACACCGGCGGGCACCAAAGACCCCGCACCCTAGGCACCGTTAGGCACCCTAGGCACCTTCAAACAGCCGCCGCCCCTCTTCCGTCAGCAACACCCAACAGGCGTAGCCGCCAAGCGCCGTACCAAAGGGCAGCAGCACCAGGTTACCCACGGCCAGGCCAAGCGCCATCAGGCGCGCCGAGGGCCGATGGCGCCGCAGAGTACGGCCGACGAACAGGTGCAGTCCGCCCCAGATCAGGGCGATGCCGGCAATGACGCTGATGGTGACCGCCGTCAGGCGTGCCGCCATTTCTGAACTGAAGCGGACCGGACCGTCAGTCGATGCGATGGCGGCGGCGCCGGCGGCCAGCGCGAACCCGGCCAACGCGACCAGCGTGAAGATGCCGCCCCAGGTCAGGTACAGCGTCGAGAGGAAGTCGACGTGCCGCTTCACGCCATGACCGCGACGCGCACATCCACGCGTGTGCGCGGACCCCGGGCGTGCGACACATTGAAGCTGAAACGGTCGCCGTGCAGGACGCCGCGCGGCACGGCCACGGTCAAACGCTGCGTATGAAGTTCCTGGCCCTGGCCATCGCAGTGGCCGCAGTGTTCGCTCCACACCTCGCCGCGGCCGCCACAGCTGCTGCACGTGCGCGGCACGCGCACCTCGAGCGGCACCATGGCGCCGTTGCCGGCCTGGCACTGCGAGAGGGTGATCTCGGCATCGGTTGACGGACCACCGCTCGCCGGCTCGCCGTGATCGCGGCGGAACAGCTCGGTCGCGGCCTGTGACGAGGGAAAATCGATCGCAACTTCATCGCTGAACGAGCGGCGATAGGCGCGCTCGTGTGGCACGAGCGTTTCAAGCGCGAGGCGCGAGGCGTGAGATCGATGAGGACGAAACACCCTGGCCTCACGATAGGGTCGGGCCTGAAGCTTGTCAAGAAACAAGCGGCGCGACTAGGATGCGGACATGGCGAAGGAATGCCCGATGTGCGCGGAGTTCATGCGCCTGGTGACGCGAGAAACCGTCACCCGCGTACCGGGAACCTCACAGGAAGTGAAGAGCGCGGTGCGCGAGTGGGTCTGTCCGGAGTGCGACTATTTCGAAGATGCGGAGTCCGGCGACGAGCCGAAATCCTAGCGGGCGCCGAGGGTGAGGAGCACTTCCTTGCGAATCGCGTCCTCTACTTCCTCGAAGTTGAGCGCGGTCTCGCACTCGTCGCACAGCACTTCGATTACGCCGGGCTTGCTTTCTTCCGACACTTCAACCCGGGTGTCATCGAGCTGCACCACGTGCATCTGCAGCGTTTTCACGAGGAATTTGCGGGTGTTCCCGCAGGCCGAACACGTCAGTGGCACGTAAATACGCTCCTTGATCCGTCAAAATTGTATGGGATGCCTTCGGCCTAACGCAACGCAAATCGGCCCGTCCTAGGATGTTTTCAGGCCTTTCGGAGCCTTCTGTGCCTCGAATGGTTCGAGGTCGACCGATCTTTCACGTAACGACCGCGACGGGCGCCACATGCGCGGCGTCGCGCCGGCCGCCGCGATCCGGCGAATCCGGTGTCCAAACGACCGGCCCTGCCACACCAGCTCGGGGTCTATGTGGCGTCCGGCCGTAGCCGGATCATGCTCGTCCACACGGGCCGCAGCCACCATGAGCAGCGGTGGGAGGATGCGCCCCAGCGAACCACGCTGAAGGATGAGCTTGCCGCCCGCGACGGTCCCCGCGAGGTACAGGCGATCGCGCGCCCGCGTCAACGCGACATACAACAGGCGCTTGGTTTCTTCGCGGTCCCTCTCCTCAGCATCGCGGTCGCTGGCGCTTTCGTGGTCACCGACACTGACTGACGGCGACATCAAGGTCGCTGAAGACGACATCAAGGTCGTCGAGGCCTCGCCCTCGTCTGCATCGTCCCCGGCATACGGCGCGGCGACCACGCGAATGTCGTCGCGGCTGCCGCCGCTGCCTTTGCCGATATTGACGACGAACACCACCGGGAACTCGAGGCCCTTCGCGGCGTGCACGGTCATCAGGTTCACGGCATCGGCCGCATCGATGATGGCGTTTGATTCGTCGCCGCCGGCCACCAGTTCAGCAAAGTAGTCGGCCAGGCGGCCGAGTGTGGCGTAGCCGCGGTTCTGGATGCGCCGAATCAGGCCACGAATCTTCTTCAGGTTCTCGCGCGCCTGCGCGAACCCGGGGCCACCGATCTCCACCGCATAGGCCGACTCGGCCAGCACGCGGTCGACGACCTCGGCTGGAGGCAGCTGGTCGGCAATCGCAATCCACGCACCCACGCAGTCGCGCGCCAGCATGAGCCGGTCGCGATCGTCGGGCTGCAGCCGGCCGGCGGCCTCGGGGGTTTCGGCAGAGGTCAGGGCGGCGGCAAGATCGGGCGCCAGCCACTTCAGCGCCTCGTCCGACAACCGCACGATCCGGGAACGCAGGAACGCCGCGGCGCGCAGGTTCGATCCGGGATCGGCCAGGTATGCCACGAGCGCCAGCACGTCCTTCACCTCGTCAGCATCGAAAAACCCCAGGCCCTTGTAGACGTAGAACGGCACGCCGCGGCGCGCGAGGGCGGCCTCGAACAGCGCGTGGCCCTCACGCGTGCGGAACAGGATGCCGACGTCGCCTGGCGCAATGGCGCGTCGCACGCCGGTCTGGCGATCGCGAACGATCGCGCCCTCGATCAACAACCGCGCAATCTCATCCGCGACGGCCTCGGCCTGGGCGGCGTCGCTCTCGCTCACCACCACGCCGATGGCGTCGGCCTCGCGCGCGTGGTCATCCATCACCGGGAACGCATCGTCCTCGCCGTAGCGGAAGGCATCGGGCCGATCGGGAGCCTTCTCGACTTCGGCGAAGACATCGTTGACAAACGCCAGCAGCTCCTGGACCGAGCGATAGCTGCGGGTGATCGCGGCACGAGCAGTCGCGTCGGGTCGCAACGCTTCGATGAAGCGTCCCGCGGCATCGAGCACCGTGACCTCGGCATCGCGAAAACCGTAGATCGACTGCTTGCGGTCACCGACGATGAAGATGGAGGGCGGAATCGGGCCGTGCGCCATACCCTCGCCCGCCGCCCAGGCGCGGACCAGTTCGCGGACCAGTTGCCACTGCGCGCGGCTCGTGTCCTGGAACTCGTCCACGAGCACGTGCTCGTAGCGCGACTCGAGCCGGTAGCGGCTGCGCGAGAACTCCTCCATCTGCCCGAGCAGTTTCAGCGTGCGCTCGAGCAGATCCGGAAAATCCAGCACGCCGTGCTTGTCGAGCGTTCGCCGGTACTCACCCTGGGCGATGGCGAACAGGCGGCGGACGCCTCGCGCGAGCACGATGTTCAGGTCGCGCGTGAACGCCGCGCCGGCCGACTCGACATGCGGCCCGAGGCCGAAGACAACGGCCTTGTGACGTTCGTAGTCGGCTGCCGATCGGTAGTCGGCCTTCTTGTGCTTCAGGCGCTTGCGCGGATCGCCGTCCTTGGTCAGCACGAGGTCGGACAGCCGTTCCAGCGCGCCGCGCAGCACCGCCGGCGAGGGCGGCGGCTCGGCCATGATCTGGTCCACGTCGTGGGCGACCAGGTCGAAGCCGGTGGCCATCGGACCCGACAAGCGGAAGGAGACAGCGCCGCCCACTGACGACACGGCCGCGCGCAGCGTATTCAGCAACCGTTCGCAGGCCGCCTCGACCGTCACGTCGCGCCCGCGCAGGAAACGATTGAGCGCGTCCGATGCGACCAGCCGCCGATCGAGCAGCGCCGTCAGTCCCTTGCGCAGCCGCGGTTCGCCGAGCTTGGTGAACAGCAAGGCCACATCGGCGTCGGTCAGGGCGACCCCGCGACCGATATCAAGCGCGCGGTCCAGCGACGCTTCCACGAACCGCGGCGTTTCGGTTTCGTCGGCGAGGTCGAAGCCAGGATCGACTCCGGCTTCGAGCGGGAACTCGTGCAGCAACGACAGGCAGAACGCATCGATGGTGCTGATCGAGATGTCGCCAAACGCGTCGCGAATCTCGCGCCAGCGGTCGCCGGCCAGGCTGCCCAGGCGATGGCGCTCGCGCAGCGTGGCCATAACCCGCTGCCGCATTTCGGCCGCGGCCTTGCGCGTGAAGGTGATCGCCAGGATGTTGCGGGGCGCTACGCCGACTTCGAGCAGGCGGACATACCGGTCCACGAGCACGCGGGTCTTGCCGGTGCCGGCAGACGCCTCGAGCGCGACATTGCGCGCCGGGTCGACCGCCAGCCGCCGGGCGCGCGCATCGGCGGTCTCTTCCTCTTCGAACTGGAAGCGCGGCTGCTCAGTCATCGGCCGCTCCAGTGGCATCGGCTGTCAAGCCACCGGGGTGGCGGCAGACCGCGGCAAACGCGCACATGCCGCACAGGTTGCGGGTCTCCGGCCGCGGCGGATAGTGCCCGCCGGCGATGTCGTCGAGGGCCTGCACCAGCCGATGCTCGGCGGCGGTCACCAGCTCGGCGAACGACTTGCCGCGTTCCTCGAGCGCGATCACCGCCTCGGGGCCTTCGAATGACAGGTACATCGCCTCGCTGGCGGCGATGTCAACGCCGCGCTCGGCTGACAGCCGCGCCCGCACGCCGGCGCTGTAGATCGGCAGTTGCAGCGCGACCTTGCGATCGGGCACGTACTTGGTCTTGTAGTCGATCAGGCGGAAGGTGCCGTCGGCCAGCACGTCGACGCGATCAATCTTCGCGCGCAGGCGGACGCGGCGGCTGGCGCCATCTTCGCCAGTGAACGCAAACTCGCCGTCGAGCTCGTACTCCATCAGGCGTTCGCGAATCCCGACGCCGCGCTCCGCCTCCATCGCGAACACCCGGTCGGCAATGCCCGACCCGACGGCCGATCCATACAGGCGCGCGCGCTCGAGGGCGGCCTCCGAGGGTGACAGCGATGCCAGCGCCGGCTCGCAAACCTCGACAAACAGTTCGCGCGCTTCGGTGAGGCTGGCAGCGGTGATCCGCCCGTGACCGCGCGCCTGCCACTCGTGGAAGAACGTCTCGAACAACTCGTGGAGAAAGCGGCCGCGCTCGAGGGGCGACCGCATGGTCTCGTCTTCCGGCTCTTCGTCGACCTGCAGCACGTTGGCGACATAGAACTGGAAGGGGCACTTCAGGTAGCGCTCGAGACGGCTCACGCTGACCCGTGGCAGCACCCAAGGCCCGGCCTCGCCCTCGAAGCGTGCGCGGTCGCGCGTGGTGCCGCCAGCCCGCACGAGAGCCCACCTGGCAGTGGCCCCACTATAGGCGGCCTCACTAAAGTGGGGCCCTACAGCATCCTCGGCATCGGCCAGCGCGCCCTTGCCACCCAACTCGGCCAGCGCCTCGTACGCGAACACCAGCGCTGACGGGTCAAGGGTCGACACCTCGCGCGACAAGCCGAACGACGGCAGGTCGTCGAGAAACGCGGAGGGTTCGACGACCGCATCGGCTTCGAGGGCGAAGGTCGAGGCGCGCGCGCGCAGACGCGCTGACATCAGCAGGTCGCGAAACGATGCGCGTGCGAAGCGGACGAGGTCGCGCTCCTGGTGAATCGCCACGCGGTCGGGGCGGGCCGGCTCGAGCTGCGCCAGCAGCGACTGCGGGTAGAAGATGTTGCGGCGCGGCCGCTCGGGCCACTCGCCCTCGACCAGGCCCATGATCTGCACATCGTCGAAGTCGGCAAACCGTGCCGATTGCGCATCGACGATCTGCAGTCCGCCTTCGCCGGTGCGGATGGCAAAGGTCTGCGACCCCAGCCAGCGGCGGACCGCGGCTGACAGGTCGGTGACCGTGCCGGAGGCTCCCGGGTCGTGCCGTCGATAGGCCTCGGCCAGGCCCGCGAGCGCCAGCATGACCGCGGCGCGCACGCGTTCCCGCCGCTCGTTCTCGGGCTGCGCGCGGTCGTGGCGGTCGAGGAAGGTCCGCAACAGCTCGACGTGATCGATGAGGGGGCGGACATCGGCGAGCGGCGCCAGCAGCGTGGCCGCGGCAAGTGCCGCGCGGAACGCGGGTTCGGCGGTGCCGGCGCATGCCTGCGCGAGAGAGGCCAGGCGGTCGAACCCGCCGAGATAGCGCTGCTCCGCCAACGTGACATCAAGGTCGGCAATCGCGTCGCGGGTGACCGCGATCTCGTCAATGGCGAAACGGAAGTGCGGCGAGCGCAGCAAGGCCACCAGGGCACGCCGGGTGAAACCCGCTGCCACGCACTCCATCGCGATGTCGACCGCGGCCGCGTACGGCTCGGCGGCCAGCGGCAGCGTGTCGAGCGCTTCGAACGGCACGCCGGCCCCCTGGAACACGTCGCGCGCGAGATACAGGTACGGCAGCGGACGGGCCACGACCAGCGCGGTCTTGTCGAGATGGACTGGCCGGCCCGAGCGCCGATCGGCCTTCAGTCGGCGCGCGACGCCCTCGAGTTCCTCTTCGCGATCGCGATACTCGAGCACCCACGGCAACTCGCCTGCGCCACCTTCGGGTACGACGATGGCCGGAGCGGGCGCGGCCGGGGACGACTCGATCTCCTCCATTCCGACAAACGCCAGGCGCAAGCGATCGAGGTAGCCGGCGTCGAGCGTACCGTCGGTAGCGATGATCTCGATGGTCTCCAGTCCGCCGATGCTGGTGAGCAACGCGACGTCGGCCGGCCACAGGCCGTCTGGATCCAGCGGGCGGTCGCCGACGGTGATCACGATGTGACGCACCGGCGCCGCGACCGGGGCCTCGATCAACAGCGTGCGGATAGCGTGCTCGTCGAGCGCGTGACTGTCGAGCAATCGCGCCTCGTAGCCGCGAAACGCCGCGGCCAGGAACCGCGTCTGCTCGAGCAGTTGGGCCGCGCCCTGGTCGCTGTCGGCCGCCGGCTCGAGCTCGCCGGTCAGCAGGCGATCGAAATCGTCGACGGTACGGTGCAACCGGCGAATGTAGTCATAGAGCGAGAGCATTTCGGCCACGAGCGCCGGCCGCAGGTGAAACGGGGGCGGCACGCCGGCCTCCTCCGCGTCACGCGCCGCGGCGGCGATCAGCGCTTCGCGTTCGAACGCCGACAAGGTCCGCGCGCCGGGCCTGGCGCGGCTCATCAGCCGCTCGTAGAGGTCGGCGCGGGTGCCGATGGCCGTGGCCGGCGGCCCCCCCAGCCGGGCGGTCAACGTGCGGCGCAGTTGCTCGCCGGCGGCGCGCGTCGGGACCAGCACGAAGCCGTCGCCGTGCGCGTCGAGACCGCGGACAATGTCGGCAAGCTGCGCGCGAAAACCAGGCAGGTCGGCAGCGCGCCGCAGCCGGGTGCGTCGGGGTGTAATCACCGGGGCGGGGGCGCCATGGCCGCGGTCAGGTCGGCACGAGCGCGCTCGTACAGCATCAATGCGCCGGCGGCAGCGGACGAGGCGCGTTGCACGAGGTCGGCGTTGTTACTGGCGACCGCGTCGCGATGCATGCGCAACGCGCTCTCGGCAAGCTGCCAGGCACTCAGGATGAGAGCATGGCCGCTGACGAGTTCGGTCGGTGGCGTGACACCGGCGACCTTGCGACCCGCCGCCGTCAGCCGCGCCTCGACGGGCGCCAGCACGTGCAGCGGCGGACCACCGGTGCGCCGGACCTGTTCGAGGCTCGAGATCGCCTCGCGAAAGGCGTCGAAGGATCCGTTGGTCGCACGGCGGTAACTGCGAAAGATCGGCGCGCGCTTGTCCCACGCCTTGCGCGCCTCGCGGGCCTGCACGCCACCGGCATGCAGATCGATGGTCGCCAGCAGCGCGGCCACGTCGCCCGATGGTTCGCCGCCGAGCCGGCGATGCTCGTCGTTGACCTGCCGGCGAAGGCGATCAAAGTCGTCGGCCGATCCCCGATCGGCCAGCTTGGCGGCGGTGGTCAGGGTGCGGGTGCGCAGCGCGCCGTAGGCGCGCTGGGTTTCCTGTTCGCGCGCAAGATCGGCGGCGGCGCTGCGCCGGACGCGGTCGCGCCACGCCTCGGGCAGCAGGCCGACAGCGTGGTCCAGCACCCGCAACACCGATTCAAGCAGCGTCAGCCGCTCGACCGCGGACTCGGCGAGCGACGATGCCGCCACCAGTTGCTCCACCAGTTCGGCATCGGACGGCGGCGGCAACGGCGGCGGAGGCGGCTCTGATAGGGGCGCACTGAGCGACAGGTCGAAGCTCGTCTGCCCCAGGGAAACGCGGATCTGCGAGATCACCTCATCCAGGACGTCTAACGCCTGGCGGACTTCGCCGATGCGGTAACCGTAGTGGGACGCCGGCCATTCGGCCAGCGACCGCCGAGCCTGCTCGGCGGTGGCGAGGCGGGCGCGTGGTTCGGCGGTGCGCGACACCTGGTTGAGGACCTCCGCCATCTCGGCGCTGAACCGGGCGAAGTCGGCTTCGCCGCGCGTTTCGGCGTAGGCGATGGCGCGTACCGAATCGGCGTAGAGCTCGGTCCGCGGCCAGTCGACGCGGCCGGACGGGATATTGACGAGGTGCAGCTGCACCGGATCGCTGGTCAATCGCGTCGGGATCGAGAAGATCACGCGATCTTCCACGCGTGCCCACTCGCCGTAACTGGCCAACACCCGACCATCCGAGAGAAAGACGCGAAAAATCACGCGGCTGGGCGACGTCTGCGCCAAAGCAGCAGCGGGCAGCAGTAAAACGGCGATCAGGACGGTCCAGCGGAAGGGCACGGGCTCGAACTAGTTTAATCGCCTTGTGGAAAACCTGTGGATGAACGGTCGAAAAACTGTGGACGAGCAGACACGAAAAATAAACTGGGACGCGATGTCCCTCTGATCGAGGCGCCCAAAACCAGTTGCCAGCCGCTTTCGCGCCGCGCTTCGCTTGATCCGTTCCACCAACGACATACAATCGTCATCTCTCACCGTGACCAACCAATTTTTCGAAGAGCACATCGCTGGTCGCACGTACCAGATAGAAGTTTCGCCGGTCTCAGCCGAGCGCTGGCGGGCGCAGATTGTCCGCCGTCCAGGCATCCAGACCTCGCTGATGCCGTTCTACGGCAAGACCCCGGAAGACGCTGCACGAGAGTTGAGCAACTGGCTTTCTCTGGTGTCGGGCGCGACCCCCGCCAATACATAATCAGGGCAACATGAACAGACTGGTCCCAACCTGGTTGTTGGCGATGGCCCTGCTGTGCCTGACCGTGGCCGGCTCGTCCCCGCTGCTGGCCCAACCCGATCGTGCCGCGGCGGCCCTGCCCCGCGTTCACTTTGTCGCCACCGGCGGCACCATTTCCAACCGCGACGGCGGCCGGCTGACGGCCGAAGAGCTGGCCAAGTCGATGCCCGGCGTCGAGCGCTATGCGCGCCTGACCTTCGAGCAGTTCGCGAACGTCGCGAGCAGTTCGTTGACGCTGCAGCAGTGGCTGGACCTGTCGCGCCGCATCAACGACCTGTATGCGAAAGACAAGGACATTGCCGGCGTCGTCGTCACCAGCGGCACCGATACGCTGGAAGAGACGGCGTTCTTCCTGCACTTGACGGTCCGCGATCCGCGGCCGGTGGTCATGGTGGGCTCCATGCGCAACCCGAGCACGCTGGGCTACGAAGGCGCGGCCAACCTGCTCGAGGGCGTCCGCGTTGCTGCCGATCCCGCCTCGCGCAACAAGGGCGGGCTGGTGGTGCTGAACGACGAGATCAACTCGGCGCGCAATGTCACCAAGACCGATGCGCTGCGCCTGCAGACATTCCGCAGCCGTGAGTACGGCCAACTCGGCGTGGTCGACCGCGATCGCGTGGTGTTCTTCAACCAGATCACGCAGCGCACCAACGAACGCCTGGAGTTCGACCTGTCGAAGGTCACCGAGCTGCCGCGTGTCGACGTGATCATGGTTTACCAGGGCGCATCGGGCGACATGATCAAGGCCGCCGTCGACAACGGCGCCAAGGGCATCGTCATTGCCGTCGCCGGCGCGGGTGCCACCAGCGGTACCCAGAACGACGGGCTGGCCTACGCCGCCGAGAAAGGCGTGTTCATCGTGAACAGCACGCGCACCGGCAGCGGCCGCATTGCCCCGCCGCGCGGCGATGCGCCCGCAGCCGCGCTCGCGAGTGCCACCGAGGCGCAACGCCGCCGCCGGCAGTTCAGCGTCGCCGCCGAGGACCACACGCCGATCAAGGCGCGCATCCTGCTGATGCTCGCGCTGACCAAGACCAACAACCGCGACGAGATTCAGCGGATCTTCAGCGAGTACTAGCGGGCGTGACGGCTGACGGAAGGACGACGCGAATGCCGAGATCGGCGCCGCGGACGTTTCGCCGGCCGTAGCCCTGCCCGATCACCTGGCGCAGCGCGGAACTCAGATCTCCCCCGTCGTCCTTCTTATCAGGCCCGACGCTGTAGACCGTGTACGCGCCGGCCTCGTGTGTGAACAGCAGTGCCTGCCCGGTCATCGGGTCTAGTGGCACTGCCTCGAGATACTCCGGCACAAGGTTATGCAGCGCACCCGGCAAGTCGCCGGCATGATCGCGGCGGTAGCGCTCGATGGCAATCGCCACCACCGACGCGCGGTGGGCGACGAGCTCATCGGGGCGCGCGATTCGCGAGAACATTCCGTAGGCGTTCTGACGCCCGTAGAAGTCGGCGCGCCGGATCGCGGCCACGGGACCGAACCCCGCCGGAGGTCTCTCGTCCTGTTCACCGCGGTACTTCGCGGCCATCGCCGCAGCCACGTCAACCCGGCGTGGCCACGGCGTTCGCGCCGCCTCGACCAGTTCGGACCAGACACGCAAAGTGCCCACGAGCCGGCGCGTGATCCACGGCCGCATCAGCGTTGCGGTCACGCCTCGATTCGGCAGCAAATAGCGGGTCGGGGCCTGCGGGAGTGAGCCGTAGTAGCGGCGCCACACATCTTCGATGAGGCGGGCACGATCGAACAGCACCTCGTTGAGGGCTCGGTCGTCGTCTTCGCCCTGCAGGGCCGCCGCCAGGCGCCGCAGGGCTTCTGGCGACGGCGGCGACAGGCTCAGGAGCGTGGCGATCTCGCGACCGTCGCGGCGAACCAGCGACCACCTCAGCTCCCGCAACGCCGAGCGTAAGCGCAGCCCGCTGAGAGCCGAGTCGACCGCCGCGTCGGCACGGCCCATCATGCTGAGGCCGACCGACCTGGCGGCAATCAACGTGGACAGGGTCATCAACTCGCCCGTGCGGTAACTGTAGTCGGTGCCCGCGGGAAAGCCCCGGAACGCGATCGTGCCGGCCTGGTCGGCCAGCGCCAGTGCCTGACTCGACTCTGCGACGAAGGCCTGCAACTGTTCCGCGGCGCCGGCCGGTGGTTCAGCTGTGGCGCCAGACAGCCAGTCGTCTATGCCGGCCACGGCCGTGTGCGCCGCAGGGTCGGTGTTCACCGCCAGCAGGGCCGCCGCGATGTACATCCGCCCGGCACGCTGTGGCTCGCCTGCTTCCGGCGACCGGCCCACGCCGGCTTCAAGTTCGGTGACGGGCTCGGCTTTCGCGCGAATCGACTCGATCTCGGCAATCAGCCGGCGCAGTTCGAGATAGTCCCATAGCTGATGAGCGGCCACGGGAATCAGGACAACGGCGAAGACGATGGCGAGGTTGCGAATGGCCGGCCGTACGTTCATTGGAATTCTCCGGCCGGCGGCATCGCCCGCTCGGCCCGCTCGTGATCGCGGCGCAACTGGCCGTCGATGATCTGCTCGGCCTGCCGCCGCGCGAAGGCATCGCCGCCGAGCGTCTCGGCCAGTTCGGCGACAGCGTTGGCGCTCACTTCCGGCGCGGGCGCGACATTGGCGCCGGCCGTCGCAGTGGCCGCGGCCACCCGCAGACCCACGGTGACGATGAGAAGCGCGGCTGCAGCTGCGGCCCACGGCCACACTCGCGTGGCCGGCAACGGCGTGAGGCAGCGTTCGCGCAGCGAACCGGGCGGCGCCGCCGGGCGGTAGCGTTTCAGCACTGCTTCAACGTGTCGATCGTCCACCGTGTCCCTGTCCTTTGAACGGCAACATGCCAACCCACCGCGTTACTCGAGCTCGGCCTTCAGCTTCGCAAGCGCATACCGGTATCGTCCGGCCACCGTGTTAATCGACTCTCCGGCCTGCTCCGCGATTTCACGAAACGTCAAGCCTTCGAATACGTGCAGGTGCACGACCTCGCGCTGCTCGACCGGCAACGCCCGAATCGCACGCTCGAGGGCCAGCCGTTCTTCAGGCGCCACCGGCTCGTTGGCGGCGGGCTCCAGAAGCGTCCCGGCCGCATCCGCGTCGCGGAGCTTCCGGCGGCGCAGCGTCGAGTAGCACTCGTTGCGGACCGCACGCCGCAGGTAGTGCGCCTCGTTGTCGAAGGCGATGGTCGCGGCCGGACCGAGCAGCGACGTGAACACCTGCTGCACCGCATCGGCGGCGGCGGCGGGATCAGCCACCAGGATCAGGGCGTAGCGGTAGAGCGGCGCCCCATGCTGGTCATAGAGGCGGCCCACGATCGAACGCCGGTCGTTCAGGGGCCGCTCGGCCATCGCGTCATTCTATAGACGCCGCAGGAGGGCGATTTTGTATGGCTCGATTCGGCGGAGAACGCTTCAGGCCCGGATCGTGCGGATGCCGAACACCGCAGCCGTCTCGTTCCCCTCGGTCGCGACAAAGCGCACGGTGATCGCCGTGCGCCCGGTCGTCAGCGGCGGCGGCACGCGGTAGTGCATGTCGTAGAACTTCGCGACGCTGCTTTGCGGCATGATGCCGTTGCCTATCCGGATGTCGTCCACCAGGATGTCGAAAGTGCGGGCGCGCCGGTTGTCGCTGGTGTAGGTGACGACCAGCGCCACGTCGCCTGAGCCGTCGACCGGCAGGTCGTACGAAAACCATTTCGTGCTACGACGGCCAGGCCGGCCGTCGTTGCGGACAATGGTGGTTTCCTCGCCACGCTGGTTGAACGGCTTCTCGGCCGCCGGTTCGATCGTGGCCAGCTTCGCAATCGTCGCCGCGTCCAGTTCCGCCAGCCGCTGGCGCTCGGCGTCGGCTTCCGCCACCTTCGCGCCAAATTCGAGCGGCGTCAGCACATCCCAATAGGCCGAGTACAACCGTCGGTGCACGCCATAGAAGGGACGGAACTCGACGTCGGTCGAGTACTCACTCGAGATGGTGCGGGCGATGCCCAGCGCCAGGAACGTCGCGGGTTTGCCGTTGACCGGCTTCAGCAGGTCGGTCACCGGCCGCTCGGTCACGATCGACGGCGGCTCTGGCGGCGCCGAGCGCACGCCATCGCCGTCGCCATCCTCACGCCGCCGCGGCGCCGGCCCGAGGTCGCCCGCGAGTACCAGCGGACCCCACATCACGGCGGCCTTCTTCGGGTTGTCGGCCAGACGCTCGAGGCGCAGCGTCTTGGGCATGGCCAGCGTCACCGCGTCCCCGGTCCGCCATGTCCGCTTGATCTCGACGTATGCACCGGCGCCCGGCAGCGTCTTCAGGGCCTCGCCGTTGACGCGAACGCCGAAGCCGTCGCCTGCCCACGACGGCCGCCGCACGGCCAGCGTGAACTCGCGCGGTGTCCGGACGTCGAACGTCATGGTCGCCATGTCACCTTCCGGAAAGGTGGTGGCCATCTGCAACTTGACGCCCGCCGCTTCCCACTGCGCGGTGGAGGGCGCATAGAGATTGACCCACAACTTGAGATCCGTGGTTCCCGCCTTCGCTGAAGCTCCGGCGGACAAGCCCGACTGCCGACTCCCGACTCCCGACTCGTAGTAAATGCCCAGACCGTGGAGCGCGTGGCTCTCCATGCCGGTGCCGACACAGCACGTGAAACTGCGCTGCATGTCGGCATACTCGCGGCGCACCGCCGAGCCCACCGGCACCATGTAGCAGGTCGAGCCGTCCTCGCTGTCGATGGAACCCAGAATGTGATTGAACAACGCGCGTTCATGGAACTCGGCGAAGCGAATGTCGGGCTGCAACGCGAACAGCTTTCGCGTGAGCTTGAGCATGTTGTAGACGTTACAGGTCTCCGCGGTGCGGCCCTCGGTGATGTTGCCCAACAGCCCGGGTTCGCGGAAGTACTCGTCTTTGCCGTGGCCGCCGGTCGCGAAGGTGTGATGGCTCACGACACGATCCCAGAACGTCGTGGCGGCCGCGCCATCCGCGCGGTCCCCGGCGTAGGCATACCGTGCCGCTGAACCGATGGCCTTGGGCACCTGCGTGTTGCCATGCAAGCTGCTCAGCGGATCCTGGCCGTTCTTCAGCGGATCCATGACGGCTTTGTGCTCGAACTTGTAGGACAGGTCGAGCCAGCGGTTGTCGCCGGTGTCGGCGTACAGGTCGGCCATCATCTCGTTCATGCCGCCGAATTCCGTCGCCAGCATCCGCTGCACCGTCGCATCGTCCATCGGCGCCAGATAGCTCGCTGCCCACTCGGCAAACTTCACTTCGACTCGCAGCGCCTCCTGATTGCCGGTGTGCCGATAGGCATCGCGCAGGCCGGCATAGGTCTTGTGAAGCGTGTACCACGGTGACCACAAGCCGTTCAGGTCGAAGTTGGCCGAGCGAATGATGCCCTTTGACACCTCGGCAAAGCAGGTCTTCACGCCCTGCAGCGCTCCGGCGAAGCCGTCGCCGTGCTTGTCCTGCACCGCCTTCAGCTCGCTGACGATGTAGTCGGCGCGCTGCTTGAAGCGGGCATCGCCGGTGGCGGCAAACATCAGACTGACGGCCGACAGGTAGTGGCCGGCGATGTGACCGGTCAGCTGGCGGCCGTCGGCATCCCACCCGGTATAGCCTTCAGCCTTCGGTGTGAGACCCGCGAGCTTGCGATAGAAGGCCAGCATGCGATCGGGTTCGAGCGACAGCAGGTACTTCGCGTCGAGGTCTTGCGCGTGCTTGAGTGGACCGCCGGTCAGGCGCACCGCGCTCAAGGGCAACGGCCTTGCGGCGTCGGCCACGGCAAGTTGAATCTTCTGGGCAAAGCCCGACGACACGAGCCAGGCGGAACCGCCGGCCACCAACTGGAAGAACTCGCTGCGTGAGAACTTCATCATGCCGACCTCGCTGCATCCAGCCGTTCTTTGATGGCGCCAAACGCCGGCGTCGGACCCTGGTACTCGAGTTCATCCACCGACTCGAACACCGGCACGTCGATGCGGATGGTGGCGATGTCGCGAAACAACAGCGCCAGGTGCCGGTCGCGCTTCAACGTCGCCGCCAGCGAGGCCGCTCTCACATTCACGCCCCACGTCGCCCCGTCGTCCGGAATGTTCTCGATGTGACCGAACTTCGCCAGCACGAGTGACGCCGACTTCGCGCCCCAACCCTGGAGGCCGGGATAGCCGTCGGACGTGTCGCCCACCAACGCGAGATAGTCGGGAATGGATGCCGGCGGCACGCCGAACTTCGCGATCACACCTGCTTCGTCTCGCGTGGTGCGGCGCAGGCGATCCTCCTGGACGATGCGGGTGCCCTGCACGCATTGCGACAGGTCCTTGTCAGGTGTGCAGATGCGCACCTGCGTCACACGTGGATCGCGCGCCGCCTTCACCGCGGCGGCGCCCAGTGCGTCATCGGCCTCGTGTTCGACCATGGGCCACACCTTGACGCCGTACGCCGTGAGTGTCTCTTCGAGCAACGGGAACTGGGCCCACAGTGCCGGCTCGATGCCCTCGCCGGTCTTGTAGCCGGGCCACAGTTGATTGCGAAACGACTCGATCACGTGATCGGTCGCGACGCCGACGTGGGTGGCGCCACCGTTAACCATGCCCCGAATGGAGGCCAGCACGCCGCGGACCGCCCCGACTTCCATCCCGCTCTTGTCGTGCGCCGACGGCACGGCGTAGAAGTGCCGGAAGAGCTCGAAGGTGCCGTCGATGAGATGAATGATCATGGGGCCTCGGCGTCGCGCGCCTCGGTGGGGCTCGGCTTCCACCTTCGCGCGTTGCGCTTCGGCGGACAAGTCGCCATCGTAGGGCTCGCTCGCGCTCGTTGGGTTTGAGCCCCAGGAGCGAAGCGACCCCCACGAGGCCGCGAAGCGGCCAAGCCCGACGAAGGGCCGCAGCCCGAGCCCCACGAGCGGAGCGAGCCCATTGTAGTATCAGCACATGCCGTCGGTACGCTTCACCCGCAACATCCAGCGCCACGTGGACTGTCCCACGCGAGAGGTGGACGGCTCGACCGTGCGCGAGGCGTTCGATGCCTACTTCCGCACCAACGAACAGGCGCGCGGGTATGTGCTGGATGATCGCGGCAAGTTGCGCAAGCACATGGCCGCGTTCATCGACGGCAGGCAAATTGACGATCGTGACGCGCTCAGCGATCCCGTAGATCCAAACGCCGTCATCGACATCGTCCAGTCACTATCGGGAGGCTAGCGGTCCATGAGCACGCGGTGTTTCGTCAGTACTCGCAAAGGCCTGTTCACGCTCGAGCGCGGCGCGGCCGGATGGCAGGTTGCGCGCGCCAGCTTCGTGGGCGACAACTGCACGTTGACGCTGCACGATCCGCGCAGTGGTCACTTGATCGCGGCGCTCAACCATGGTCACTTCGGCGTCAAGCTGCATCGATCGCTCGATGGCGGCGCGACCTGGAAGGAGATTCCGGCGCCGAAGTATCCCGAGAAGCCCGCCGACTACGTCCCGAAGACGCCGGTCGAGGGCGTGCCGGCCGATTGGTCGCTGAAGCTGGTGTGGGCGCTCGAGCCCGGCGGCCCGAACGAGCCCGGCGTGATTTGGTGCGGCACACTGCCCGGTGGCCTGTTCCGGTCCGAAGACGGCGGCGATTCGTGGGAGCTGAACCGGCCGCTCTGGGACGATCCGCGCCGCGAGCAGTGGTTTGGCGGCGGCGCCGACCAGCCCGGCATCCACTCCATTTGCGTGGACCCGCGCGATGCGCGGCACGTGAAGGTGGGCGTCTCGTGCGGCGGCGTCTGGACGACGCGTGACGGCGGCCGGCAGTGGGAGATCACCGCCAAGGGCATGCGCGCCGAGTTCATGCCGCCCGAAAAGCAGTTCGAGGAGAACGTGCAGGACCCGCACATGGTGGTGCAGTGCCGGTCGAACCCCGACGCACTGTGGGTGCAGCATCACAACGGCATCTTCAGGAGCATCGACGGCGCCGCGACGTGGACCGAGATCACCGGCGTGAAGCCGTCGGCGTTTGGCTTTGCCGTGGCGGTGCACCCGGGCAATCCGGACATTGCCTGGTTCGTGCCTGGCGTGAGCGACGAGAAGCGGTATCCCGTGGATGGCCGAGTGGTCGTGAACCGGACCCGCGACGGCGGCCAGACCTTCGAGACACTGACCCGCGGATTGCCACAGTCACACGCCTACGACCTGGTCTTCAGGCATGCGCTCGACGTCGATGAATCGGGCGAGACGCTGGCCTTTGGATCAACCACAGGATCGCTGTGGCTCAGCGACGATGGCGGCGACTCGTGGCAGACGCTGACGGCCAACCTGCCGCCCATCTACGCGGTGCGTTTCGAGAAACCCTGACGCGTCAGGCGAGCATGGACAGGCCGAGCAGGCCAATCAGCACGGCGACGACCCGGCGGAACGCGGTTTCCGGAATGCGCTTGAGCACGCGGTGGCCGGCGAAAGTGCCGGCGGCGACGCCGGCCGTCGCCACGGTGATCGGCAGCCACAGCGCCGCAAGCGCCGGTCCCTGGACGACGGCGTAGACGGGCATGCGCGCGGCGTCGACGATCAGGCCAATCGCGGTGGCGGTCGCGATGAACGTTTCCTTGCTCATCGAGAAACCCAACAGCGCGCCGGCGCGGATGCCGCCCTGGTTGCCGACCAGTCCGCCGAACAGGCCGGACAACACGCCGGCGATCCAGGCGAGGACGCCCGTGAATCGCATCCGCCGGGCCAGGCCGCTCAGTTCGCTTGCCGCCACGAACAGCAGCAGCAGGCCGAACACGATCCGAAGCGAGGGACTGCTCGCCCAGGAGTGCAGCAGCGCGCCGGTCAGGCCGCCGGCGGCGCTGGCCAGGCCGAAACTCCAGAGCACGCGGCGATCGACGTGACCCTTCACCATCCAGAATCGGATCGCCGTACCCACGAGATGCGGAATCGACACCGCGGCCACCGCTACCTTCGGGTCGTGCCAAATCGCGAATGCCGGCGTGAGCAGGCTGCCGATGCCAAACCCGGTGACCGTGGCAATGCCGCCGGCAACCACGCTGGTGATCGCGATCAGTAGTTCGGCAGCGCTCAGTTCCATCAAGGTGCCATGCTAGCATCGGCAATTTGACATCGGTGAGCAGGGAGCCAATGAAGCCACTGTCGACACTTCGGACCCTCGTCTTGATGAGCCCCGTGTGGCTCGCTGCCTGCGGGTCAGGCACGCCGGCACCCGGTGGGGCTCCTGCGGCCGCGCCGGCGCCAGCCGCGACCACCATCGCCGAGGTCGCCGGCACCGCGCCGCGCGGAGCCGTCATCTCGCTCGCCCCTGCAGGTGTAGCCGTGGCCCTGCCTGAAGGGCCGGCCGTGATGGACCAGTACTCCAAGCAGTTCGTGCCGAACCTCTTGTATGTACGCGTCGGCCAGCCGGTGGAGTTTCGCAACAGCGAGGACATGGGGCACAACGTCACGGTGAACCGCCGCGGCACCGGTGCCGAGATCTTCAACGTCGGCACCGAGCCGCAACAGAAGCACGTCCATACGTTCGATCGCTCGGGTCAGTACGACGTGCTGTGCGACCTGCACCCCGGCATGCAGGCCACGGTGATTGCGGCGACGAGCCCGATGGCGGCGGTCAGCGACGAAACCGGGCGCTTCGCCATCGCGAACGTCGCGGCCGGGACTTACACGCTGAGTGCGACCTTCGAGGGGAGAACCGTTGAACAGGCGGTCGAGGTGAAGGGACCGCGCACTGAGGTGACGGTCAAATAAGGCCCGGCTTCAAGCCGGACCTGTCAGGCGCTGGCCTGGGGGTTCTGGAGCTTGAGAATGGTGACCAGGTCGCGATGAGCCAGCACGGCTTCGGGCCGTTCCTGGAGCGCGGCGTGGTAACGAAGGGCGTAGGCACTGCCCGGCGCGGGTGAGGCCAGGTCGCGGGCCTGCGTGACAAGCGGTGACACGGCGGGCGATTCGGGTGGCTTGGCCGCCAGCGCCTCGTCGATCGCCACGATCAAGCCCGACATGGGCCGCAGCCACGCAAACGCCTGGTCGTTGAAGATAACGTTCAGGATCTGGGTGGTGCCCATCGCCCCGTGGACCTGCTCGTAGTCGGCGCGCTGCCAGTCAATCAGCGTCTTGTGCAGATGCAGCAGGGTCTGGCGAAGTTCGCGGAGCAGGGTGCGATCGGCGTCGGTCACGTAAGGGCCGGAACAATCTTATCAGCGAATGAGTAGGCGCCCGACGTATGATGGCTCACGCCCCGGCGCACTGCGTGGCGTCCGAGCCGCGGATCGCCTGAAATATGACACTACAGAGCCTCAATTTCCTCTCGTTCGAGAGCCGCAAGCGCAACCCTCTGGCCTTCCCGTTGTTCACGATCTTCTGCGCGGCGCACCCGCTGGCGGCATTTGCCGTGCTGCGATACTTTTTCCCCGCGACCTGGGAAGCTCAATGGGCGTGGGGCCTTGGCGGCGTGGTATTGCTCACCGTTCTCGGCAACCTCGTGATGTGCTTTGGCGAGTACATGTTTCACCGCTACCTGCTGCACGCCAACAGCATCAGCTTCCTCGGACGGTTCAGCTTCAGTCACCTGGCCCATCACAAGCTCACCAATATCAAGTTCCCAGGCGACCGGGTGGTCAGCGCCTATCCCATCGAAGACAAGGAACACGACGAGTTTGCCACCTTCCCGCCATGGGCGCTGTTGGCGTTCATGTTGTTCCTGACCCCGTTCCTGGCCGTGATCGCGTTCTCGTTCCCGCAGGTCCCGGTGCTACTCGGCGGCTACCTGGCCATTACGATCGCTCATTACCTGTACGAGACCATTCACGTCGCGCACCACACCGCCTACGACCCGTGGTGGAAGACCAAGATTGAAAGCCCCGTGCTGGGGACGATGTGGCGGAAGCTGTACGGCTTTCACCAGGCGCACCACGCGAACTACAAGTGCAACATGAACATCGCGGGCTTCTATGGCCTGCCGCTGGCCGACCTCGTGCTGGGCACGTACAAGCAGCCCGCCGTGCTGCTGATCGATGGCGCCCCGGCGACCAAGGAAGTCGCCGCCCGGCTGACCAAGACGCCGAACTGGCCGGTCTCGATGATGGACAGCGCCCTGCTCAAGCGCCGCCGCCGGATGGTGCGCGAGCAGGAAGAGCGAGCGGCCCGCAAGGCGGCAGCCGAATCGGCCGCCACCAGCCATAGGCACCGGCAAGTGGTTGATTCGACCGGCCCAGCCGAGTTACGATAGGGTCTTCCCCAAGGGGCCTGTAGCGCAGTTGGGAGCGCGCATCAATGGCATTGATGAGGTCACCGGTTCGATCCCGGTCAGGTCCACCATCCTTCGCTCATGAATGTAGGCGAAGGATGCCCACCATAGCGCCGAAGGCGCGACGGTGGGCCCCCACTGACATGACATGAGCTTCGGATGGCAGGCCCAGCAGTGTCCCTTGCGTCCCTCCTCAGTCAATTCCGAGCTACCGGCAGGCCCAGTGGTGTCCATGCGGAGCTTGGTGTGGCAGGCCTAGCCAGGATGCCCGGTTGGGCACGCTGATCCCAGAAACTGAGCCGGCTCCCGGGCGATGAATTTGCAGTTTCTGCACGACTCACCCTTCCCGAGACAGAATTCACGTCGATTCACGCGGGTTAGCTCGCGGCAGACGCCTTGCGTCACCAAGCCGCATGACGCGCCCTCAGACTATCGTCTACGTTCTCAAGAGCGACATCGACCCCACCCGCTACTACACGGGCCTCACCTCGAACCTCGCCGCGCGCCTCGACGCCCACAACGCCGGGCGCGTGCCACACACCAATGACGGCAAGCCGTGGATCATCGACGTCGTCGTCGAGTTCTCCGACGAGCGTCGTGCCATCGCGTTCGAGAAGTACCTCAAGTCAGGCTCTGGCTGTGCCTTCGCGCAGCGCCACCTTCGGTGAGTTGGGGGAGCCAGCGCGCGCCATGCGTTTCAAGTACGCCATGCGGACCAGCGGTCACGTTCGGCGCCGTGCCGGCGCAACATCCAGCAGAGCATCCTCGTGCGCGAGATGCGACGGTTCCTGCTGAAATAATCGATCCTTCGCTGCGCAACGCTTCCGTCGGGTCGATCCGCACTCCCCGCCGCCCCGGCCCACCCTTGACAGCCTCAGCCTGATATTCATAGAATATGCACTAATTTCATATTTCATGAAAAAACTATCACTGAACCCCACTCTCCGCCAACGCACCCGCCGCGCCATTCTCGAGGCGATGGCCGAGGTCATCTCAGAGACCAACGGCATCGGGTTCTCCGTGCAGGCCGTGGCCGACCGGGCCGGCGTCACGCACCGCACCATCTACAACCACTTCCCGACCCGCGACGCGCTGTGCGAGGGATTCTCCGACTACTTCGACGAGCTGCTGGCATCGTCCATGGAACCACCGCCGGCAAACCCGCCGATCGCGGGGCTGCCGGTGTTGACGAGCGACCTCTACCAGGTGCTGGCCAAGCACGAGCGGCAGTCCCGGGCCTACGTGATGCTGATGATTGGCAACCGCGCGCCCCTGAAGAACTGGCGCAGCCGGACGCGCTCATTCGAGAAACAGATCGCCAGGCAGACCGGGAAGGGCGCGCCGATCGACCCCAGGCTCGCCGCCGCGGCCATCCGAATGTTCGTCTCGACCATGGGGTGGCACCTGCTGACCGAACAATGCGGGCTCACCACCGACGAAGCCGCCGCTACAAGCGCCTGGGCTACGCAGACACTGCTTGACGCCGCCACCGGCCGGCCCGGCGTCACGGCCACGGCCACTGCTTCCAAGAGAGGTCCGCATGCGACACGACGCCGCCGAGGTTGAGCAACCCGTCATCTCGAAGCTGCTTGATCTGGCTGCCGCCGCCGACGCGCGGGTCTGCGGGCACAAGGCTGCCACGCTCGCGGAGTTGCGCCGGCTCGGATTCGATATCCCGGACGGGTTCGTAATTCCGGCCGGCGTCGCGCTTGACCGCGACGCCATCAGCGCGGCGCTCGCCCGCCTTGGCGATGGACCCGTCGCGGTCCGCTCCTCGGGCCTCGCCGAGGATCTGCCGGACGCCTCGTTCGCCGGCCAGTACGACACGGTGCTCAATGTTCGAGGTGTCGACGCCGTCCTGGAGGCGGCGGCAGCGTGCATGCGCTCCGCACACAGCAGCCGCGTCGAGAGCTACGCGCCCTCGGCCCGTCCCATGGCGGTCCTGGTGCAGCGGATGGTCGAACCCGATGCGTCGGGTGTGGCCTTCTCCGCCAATCCGCTCAACGGCAACCGGCATGAGGTACGCATCAGCGCCACCAGGGGACTTGGCGATCGGCTGGTCAGCGGCGCCATCAGCGGCGACGAGTGGCTGGTCACCGGCAAGACCGCGAACGCCGTGACGCAACCCCAGAAGGCCTTTGGGCCCGAGGTGGCCATGCGGGTGGCCGACCTGGCGCGACAGGCTGAAGCCGCGCGGCTTGCGCCGCGGGACATCGAGTGGGCACTCGTCGGCGATCGGCTCTGGCTGCTGCAGTCGCGGCCCATCACCGCGCTGCCGGTGGCGCCCCACATCGAGGCGCCGAAAGGCACGTGGCAGAAAGATGCCGGACACTTCGCGGAACCGCTGTCGCCATTCGCCACCAGCACCCAGTTTCGCGACGCCAGCCGGTTCCTGGACGACGCCATCGCAACATGGGGGCTGCTGCCCGACGGCATGCAGTTCAAGGTGATCGGCCACGAACCGTACATCCATGTCGATCCAGACGATGGCGGGAAGGCCCCGCCGCCGTGGTGGCTGCTCGGCGCCATCGCCAGGGTGGTGCCATCACTCCGTCGCAAACTGCGCGCCTCGGCCACCGCGGTCGCCACCGGGCTGCTCGACAGCGTGCCCGCCGACTGGGAAGCAGGTCACCGGCCGCGCCTGCGGCGCGAGATTCAGGGCTACGCGGCCATCGACTTGACCGCGCTTAGCCACGATGGGCTGTTCGAGCAAATCGAACGGCTCACAGTCTTCTACACCGAGTGCCTCAAGCTGCATTTCTACCTGTTCATCCCATACGGCGTGGGCCTGCGAGACCTGGCCAACGCGTGCGAGGAGCTGCTCGGTTGGGACCTGCAGAAGACCATCGGCCTGTTGCAGGGCCTCGCCGGAACGTCCGCGGCGGCCACCGACGAACTGGCTGCCATCGTTCGGCGAACACGCGCCGGCAGCGCCACGCGCCAACTGCTGGAGGCCAGGACGCCCGACCTCATGGCGAGACTCGACGCCATCGATCCCACTGTTGCCGACGAGCTGCGCGAGTACCTCCAGTTCTGGGGGCTTCGGCCGCTTGGTTCCGAGCCGGGCTGTCCGACGGTGGACGAGCAGCCACAGCTGCTGGCCGACGCGATCGCCGATGCGCTCAGCGAGCAGCCATCACGCGACCTTACGAGGGCCAGACAGGTGCTCAGAGAAGAGGCGCGATCGCGGCTGACGGGCCCATCGCTCCAGCGTTTCGATGCGACGCTCGCATACGCCGAACGCGTTTATCCGTTGCGGGAAGACAACGTGGTGCTGACGGACCAGTTGCCCATCGGCCTGCTCCGCCGCGCCGCCCTCGAAGCTGGGCGGCGACTCGTGGCCATGAATCTTCTGGATCGGGCCGAAGATGCGGTGATGCTGACCGCCACCGCGTTGCGCGAGGCCATTCAGAACGGCCGCGACGTCCGCTCCGTGGTCGCGCGCTGCAAGGCGGAACACGCCTGGGTGCGTTCGAACCCTGGCCCGATGACATACGGACCAGAGCCTGGCAAGTCGCCCGACCTTCGCGGTCTACCCGCGCCGGCGCGTCGCATCAACGGCGCCCTCTTGTGGGCATTGGAGCAGGAGCTCACGCCGCCGTCCAAGGCCTCCGGCAACGCGGTCGTGGGGATTGGCGCATCCGCGGGCGTCTGTCGCGGCCGCGTCCGCGTCATCACGACGCCGGATCAACTCCACCTGATCAGGCCTGGCGAAGTGCTGGTGTGTCCGTTCACGTCGTCCGCCTGGATGATGGTGTTCCGGCGCGCCGGCGCCATCGTCGCCGACAGCGGCAGCGTCTTGTCGCACACGGCCATTGTCGCCCGCGAGTTCGCCCTGCCGGCCGTCGTCGGGGCCGGCAATGCCACCACTACCCTTGCGGATGGCGACGAGGTGATCGTCGATGGCACCAGCGGGGTGGTGACGCGTTGCTAGCGAGAGGAGCCGCTCGCGACCACGTGCGGCCTCCTACTCGCTGCGCAATGCCTCCGTCGGATCAATGCGCAATCCGCGCCGCGCCGGCCCCAAAGCAGCGACGACGCCGACCAGTAGCATGAACGCGGCGGCGCCTGGGAGGATGCCGGGAATGGGCAAGCCGCCAATCAGTTCGATCGGCACGTAGCGGCCCACGAGGTACGCACCAAGCATGCCCACCGCCGAACCGGCGGCAATCTGCCAGAACGCGCGGCGGAACACCGCCGCCATCAACCGGCCCGGCTGAGCGCCGAGGGCGGAGCGAATGCCGATCTCGCGCCGGCGTTGCGCAACCGTGAACGCCATGAGCGCATACAAGCCGGCCGCCGACAGCAGCAGGAGGCTGCCGGTAATCGCGCCGATGGTGATCGCACCGACGTTGTCGCCAAAGCGGTGTTCGCGGTAGATCTCCGCCAGCGTGCGAACCTCGTCGACATGCAGCGTCGGGTCGACACTCGCGACGACCTCACGAAGACGCTCCGCGAGTCCATCGGCATCGCCCCTGAGGCGTAGTTGCAGGTGGGCGGGATGAATCTGACCCGGAGCCGCCGCGTGATACGCGACTCGCGCCTCGCTGCTCACCGGCAGGTTGCCGACGACACCGACCACTTCGTACCAACGCTCGACGACGGGGCCGTGCGGCCATTCGCCGCTGGAAGGACGGACATAGCGAAAGCGGCGCCCGAGGGCGTTGCCTCCCGGCGCCACCGTCTCGGCAAAGTTGCGATTGACGACCACCGTTCCAGCCTCGGCCGAGGCATCGCCCGCCTGGAGGCCGCGACCCGCGATCGCTGGCACCTGGTAAAGGTCGAAGAACGTCGTCTCGACCTGATTGAGCCGCGCCTGGAATCCCGGCGCCTGGCCATTGATCACGTCCGCCGGCGCGTCGCGGCCCTCGATGTCGACGAACACCCAGGGTTCTTCACCCGGGGGCTGCAACGCAGCGGCGACACCAACGATGCCCGGCTCGGCCTGTAGCCGTCGTTCCAGCTCGCGCTGGCGATGGCCAAAGGCCGAGGAAGGATCGCTCTCAAGCGCCACGCGTGCGCTTGCGTATTCTTCCGCAGCAAAGCCGGGGCCGACCACACCGGTGCGCAGGGTCCCCCAGGTGAGCTGGGTGGCCAGTGGCAACACGCCGACCGAGAAGGCCACCTGCGCGATAACCAGCGTGGTCCACGTCGCGCCGAGTCGCACGCTGGATCGGCCGGCGATCGCGCCGGCGCCCAGCCGCGCCAGCCGGCCGGTGGCCTGGAGCGCCGGCACGAGGCCAGAAATCGCCGCGCCAGCCAGTGCCAGGATTCCCGCGAAGATCAGCGTGCGATACGAGACGCCGAACGACATCCAGAACGGCGGGCCGCCGGGCATGCTCTGCATGCGTTCGGCCGCCACCACCGAGACGACGCGCACGATCAGCAGGGCGACGCCCGCGGCCGCTGCCGTCAACACCAGCGCCTCGGTAAACAGCTGCCAGACGATGCGGGCGCGGCTGCCGCCGAGGGCGTGACGAGCCGCGAACTCCTGTTGCCGGGTGACGGTACGCGCGTAGTTCAGGATCGCGATGTTCGCGCACGGCGGCAGCAACAGCAGGACCAGCAAGACGCTCGACAGCGACCACAGCAGGCCGAGCTCGCCGGTTTCAAAGTCGCCCGTGAACGCAAACGTGTAGGGCACCACCCGTGCTCCCTCGCGCTGCGCGCCACGGAGAGCCGGCGCCTCTGCGGGCTGTGCTCCGGAGACTGGCGGAAGAACTCCGAGGGCCGATACCTCCGCGTGCGCCCGCTCGATCGTCATGCCCGGTGCGAGCCGGCCGAAGACGGTGCCTTCGGGGCCGGTGTTGCGAAGCGTCGCATCGCCGGCGAGCTGCAGCGGAATCCAGTACTGGAAGTTCACTGGAAACTGGAAGCCGGCGGGCATGACGCCGACCACGGTATGCGCGTGGTTGCCGAGCCGCAGCTCTTGACCGATGACGTCTCGCGCGCCGGCGAAGCGCCGCAGCCAAACGTCGTGGCCGATGACGACAACCGGGCTGGCGCCGGGGGCCGCATCCGCATCGGTGATGGGACGGCCGACGAGCGGCTGCACGCGCGCGACTTCGAATCCGGCGGGCGAGATCTCGGCGACGCCGGCGAGCTCGACTGCACCGTCCGGCGTGATGATGTTGCGCTGGAGCGACTGGAACGCGCCGACCTCGTCGATCGTTTGCAGGCTGTCGCGCCAGCGTTCGAGGTCCTGCACGGTCGTGTCACGCCGCCGGCCGGCCTCGCGATCCCAGACCTGAATGGCGACGACCCGGTCGCCCTCGTCCAAAGGAAGCGGACTCCACACCATCATGTCGAACGCGGCAAACACGACCGTGGCGATGGCGATGGTCACTGACATCGCCAGCCCGCCCACCAGGGTGAGCCCCCAGTTCCTGACCAACAGGCGGAGGCCGAGCTTGAGATCAAGCCACGACGAATCCAGCCACGGCAGCCCGCGCTGATCGCGCATGGCTTCGAGTGCCTGGACCCGGCCACCGGCGGCGACCCGCGCGAGTCGCGCGGCCTCGCCGGGTAGGTGGCCCTGCAGCCGGAGCTCGTCTTCGGCCAGTGCCAAGTGCCCGGCCAGCTCGCGCTGCAGGTCGTCGTCTGTGCGGCGGCGGCTGAGCGCGCCCCAGGCCCGGCGCAGCCACTCGCGAAGCGAGGAACGAAGCTGCGGGGCCGTCATGCCGGGTCCTCGAACAGCGAGTGCATGACCGAGACCATCTGGTCCCACGCCTTCTTGTCGGCAGCGAGGCGGCGGCGGCCGGCGGGGGTGATGGCGTAGAAGCGCGCTTGGCGGTTGTTGCCGGTGACACCCCACTCGGCCTTGATCAGGCCCTGCTGTTCCAGGCGCATCAGGCCCGGATAGAGGGTGCCCATGTTGAGGGTGAGGGCACCCGACGAGACCTGCTCGAGCCGGGCACCAATGGCGTAGCCGTGCTGCGGCCCGAGGGCGGCCAGCGTCTGCAGCACCATCAGGTCGAGGGTGCCGCGCATGACTTCGGCCTTGGAAGGCTCTTTATTGGACATCCTAATGAATCATGCTGCCGTTCCATTCGGATGTCAAATGCAGGGTGCCGGGTCCGCCAGTAGACCGCGCCGCGGGCGCGGGAACAAACTCCGGCGGCCCATCGTCTCCTGCTGAAGCAGCCTTGGTGTTGACAGACGACACCAAGGCCCGATAGTGTCGACAACCGACATCATGAACCGCATCCCCGACTTGCTGCCCGGCACCCTCGACCTGCTGATCCTGCGCACGCTGCAGCGCGACACGCTGCACGGCTGGGCGATTTCCGAACGCATCCAGGAGCTGTCCCAGGACGTGCTGCAGATCAACCAGGGCTCGCTCTACCCCGCCCTGCATCGCCTGGAACACCAGGGTTGGATCGCGGCCGAATGGAAGGTCTCGGAACTGGGCCGCCGCGCGAAGTACTACCACCTCACGACCTCCGGCCGCCGCCAGCTGACCGTCGAGGCGCGCGAGTGGGACCGGATGTCACACGCCATCGGCCGCGTGATGAAGCTGGCCTAGGAACGGGAGATACATGAACCTCCGCGACTGGACCTTGCGGGCGCGCGCGTTGCTGCGGCCACGGCGGGTCGAACAGGAACTGCAGGACGAGCTCGCCTTTCACCTCGAACGCGAAGCACACAAGCTGATCGACCAGGGAATGACCCCGGCCGAGGCGCGATTGAAAGCGCAAGCGCGATTCGGCTCGCCGGCGCTGGCCGCCGACGAATGCCGCGACGAACGCGGCACTGCCTTCATCGCCAATTCCATCGGCGACATCCAGTATGCCGTGCGCAGCTTCAGGCGGACCCCGCTGGCCGCACTCACCATCGTCGTCACGGTGGCGATCGGCCTGGGCGTGGTGGCGGTGCTCTTCACCATCATGAACGCCCTGCTGTTCCGCGTCGACCTGGTACCGGACGTCCGGGCGTTCTATGCAGTCGAACGGCCGGAGCTGCAGGACGCCGCCGCCGGGCCGCTGTTCACGCGTCCGCGCTTCGAGGCGCTGCGCGAGGAAACCAGCGTCTTCAGCGACGCCTACGCCACGCTGTCCGACGTCGACTTGCGCGTCGATGGGCGGGTGATGGCGGTCGCGCTCGTCACCGGTAATTTCTTCCAGCTGGTCGGCGTCGCTCCCGTGATGGGACGCGCCCTCACTGCCGCAGACGATGGCCGGGCGGGTGGCAATCCGGTGATTGTCTTGAGCGACAAGGGCTGGGACCGCCGCTTCAATCGCGACCCGAACGTGCTGGGACGCACCGTGCTGGTCCACGGCGCGCCGTTCGAGATCATCGGCGTGATGCCGGCCGGGTTTCGCGGGTTGATGATGAGCGCGCCAGACTTCTGGGCGCCACTGTCGACACTGGGCCAGTTCCTTCCCGACGACCGCGGCCGCGAAGACCGCGTTGGCGTCGAGGTGATCGGCCGGCTGGAACCGGCGACATCGATGGAGAGAGCGCGCGCGCAGATCGCGGCGTGGGACTCGAACCAGGCGGCCGGCGCTACCGCTGACCAGACCCTTGGCATCGAGCTGGTGCCGCGCTGGGGCACGGTGCCGCAGCCGCTCGAAGCCGTCACCCTCTTCACGCCGTTGTTCATCGCGTTCGGATTGATCCTGCTGATTGGCTGCGCCAACGTCGCCAACCTGCTGCTCGCGCGCGGCGTAGCCCGGCAGAAGGAAATCGGCATCCGGCTGTCACTCGGCGCATCACGGCGCCGGATCGTCCGCCAGTTGATGACCGAGAGCGTGTTGCTGGCGCTGGCCGCGGCGGCCGGCGGCTACCTGATCTCCCGCGTCGCACTCGAGGGCACGATCTACTGGGCCTTGCAAACCATGCCGGTCGACCTGGGCGACGTCAACCTCTCCGTGCCCGCCGCCGACTGGCGCGTGGCGCTGTTCCTGGTGGTCGCGGCAATCGCCGCCACTGCGTTCTTTGCGCTGATGCCGGCGCTGCAGGCAACCCGGATCGAAGCGGTGCGAACGCTGCGCGGGGAACTGCTCAAGGACGCGCGTCCCGGACGCGCCCGCAACGTGCTGATTGGGGTGCAGGTGTTCGCCTCGGCGCTGCTCCTGATCTGCTCCGCGATCTTCCTGCGAAGCGCGATCGCCTCGGCGCGATTCGACCCGGGCCTGCGCACCGCCGACACCGTCCTGATCGACACCTTCAATGAGCCCAAGCGGGCGGCCGTGTTGCAGGCACTCCCAGGGGCGCCGACCATCACCCTTCACGCCGCGGTCAGACCGCCGCTGCTGGCCGCGCCGCCCCGGGGGGTAGCCGATACCGGTGCGGGCAAGACCCCACTGGCCTACAAGTTCGTCTCGGGTGCGTACTTCGAGGTGCTCGGCATCCCGCTCCTGCGCGGGCGCACGTTCACCGAGGCCGAACGCGACGACTATCCAGTGGCGATCGTCTCCGAGGCGACCGCGCGGGCCCTCTGGCCGAACGGCCATGGCATCGGCGAGACGTTCCGGCTGGAGCCTGACTCCACGGCTCAATCGGGTGGCAACGCCATCCTGACGATTAACCCCCAAGCCGCCGATGCCGAGGCGCAACTCGTGCCGCGCATGGTGACGGTGATCGGCGTCGTCCGCGACGTCCCCGGCTTTCGCTTCACCGATGTCAGGGAGCCCGGCGTCTACCTGCCCACCAGCCTCGACATGGCGAAGACCTCGGCGATCGCGCGCGTGCAGGGCGACCCCGACCTGGCCCGGCAAACGCTGGTCGAGCATTTCACCAAGGTCGATCCCAACATGGGGATGATCGTGACCTTGCGAACGGTGGCACGGGTCGAGATGTTCCTGCTGCAAGCCGCGTTCTGGGTGTCGCTGATTCTCGGCGGCCTGGCGTTGTTGCTGACGGTGTCCGGGTTGTTCAGCGTGCTGTCGTACCTCGTCGAACAACGCACGAGAGAGATCGGCGTGCGAATGGCGCTGGGCGCCACCTCGCAGAACGTGACGCAGTTGATCCTGGCGCAGACCACGCGGCCGGTCATCTTTGGACTGCTCGCCGGGGGCGGACTGGCCGCCGCGCTGGCCGCCGTGCTGCTGGCCACGCCGTTCGGCGCGGTCATCTCAACAATCGTGCACGTGACGGACCCGGTGGCGTACGGGGCCAGCCTGATGCTGATCATCGCCGCGTGCCTGGTCGCCGCCTGGGTCCCGGCGGCGCGGGCGGCGCGGGTTGATCCGATGAAGACGCTGCGGCAGGAGTAGCGTCAGGACGGCTTCGGGCACCTGCCGTTGGGCCGTTCCGGACTCGACAGACACCGCGCGACGCGCGCAATCACCGCCGGCAGCGCGCTGGCCGCGCCACGGCGGACCATCCAATCCGGAATGCTGCCGCCGGGCCGCACGGTGATTTTGTAGGTCACGCGCGAGCGTGACGGATCGATCGCTTCGACCGTCCACGAGCCTCGCAGCAGCGGCATGCGGACGGCGCCCGATTGCGCCGGCATGCGCCCGTCGACCTCGGTCCACGCGCAGCCGTTCGCTTGCGGTTGCACCTCGATCACCACGTCACGCGCCGACACCACCATGAAGCGAGGGGCGTAACGAAGGTAGATCTCGTAGCGGCCGCCAGGCTCGCCCGACACGACACGGGCCTCGCGCGTGTCGGGGTCGAGTGGCTGGGTGAAGTCGCACGCGACCGGGATGATCTGTCCAGGCAGGTGCGGCAGTTCCGCAACCGCCCGCACCTCGCGCGCATTCAGTTGCGGATCATCGCGAAACGACAGCGCCACGCCGTTCCTGTTGCCCGCATCGGTCCAGGCTGGCGCCGGCTGAGAGGCGTCGAGGGCCGTTGCGGTGAACAGGGCCAGAATGCCCAAACGGATGGCGGTCATCTACCGCCGATCTTACGCGGGTCGCGTGCCCTTTCGCCGAGCGTGAAGATTGTGTTCGCGTCTGCCACCTCAGGTGTAGGATACGGCGTCTACCGCCCCCCAAATCACCGTTCAGGAGACACGCATGCCGGGAAAAACAAACCTCGAGACCGTGAAGCTGCAGTTGGCGATGGCCTTCGGCCAGGGAGCGGGATCGATGCTGGCCGAAGCAGCAGCCATTGAGCGGCTGCTGGCGGACAACGGGGTGCTCATCAAGTTCGCGGAAAAGAACTGGGAAGAGGTCAAGGTGCCGTTCGCCCATTACGTCCGCTTGCTCGGCCAGCAGGCAGCCATGCGCGCCGCGGCGGCCGGACGGCCGGAGATTGCCGGGCCGGACATCCGGCGGTCCGCCGCGACGATTCTTCGCGAGTGCCCGTGTTACCACCGGATCGCAACGAGACCCAGTATCCGGCCGCGCCGCGCGACACCGCGTTAGATGCGCCTGCTGTTCGCCGCGGCGAGTTTCAAGGTCGTGGCCGGAATACTGGCGGCCGGAGCGGTCATCACCGTCCCGACACCAGCGCCAGCCTTGCCGACGTGGTACTACGCCTCGCTGCTGGTGATCTTCCAGCTATCGGGCAGCTGGCTCTTCATCGGTGGCCGCAGGGATCAACGCGCCCGGTCCCTGGCCACGGTGTTCGTCCTGTTCGCCACGCTGTTCGTCGATCGCGTGTTGATGCGAGCGGCGACGATTGCCCCAGGCGGCATCGACCGCGCTCTTGAGTTCGCGGCTTCGGTCATGCTCGTGGCGTTCTGCCCGTTCGCGCTGTGGCGATTCGTTCACGATTTTCCCCGGCCGCAGCCGGCCGGTCCGGCGTGGGTCGGGCCATTGATGATGAATGCCACGTTGCTGACCGGCGCCCTGCTGGTCGCCGGCAATCTCATTGCCTGGCTGCCTGCGTCCGGCCACCCGGCGCTGGCGGCCGCGTTGGCATGGACGACGGAGGACGGCAACGGCACGTTCTGGGCGTCGCTGGCGGTCCTGACCATCGGGTGCGTATGGCTGCTGATCGTCAAGTGGCGGCGCGCCGAACGGGTCGAGCGAAGGCGCCTCAGCTGGGTCGTCTTTGGCATCGCCGCCGGCACGTTCCCGATGGTGGCTCACGCCCTGCTGACGGTGACGTTTCCGCCCTACGCAGCCCTGACCGACCACCCCGACACACTCCGCGCACTCGGCGTCATCTTCACACTATTCACGCTGATCATCCCGGTAGCGACCGCCTACGCCGTCGTCGAAGAGCAGGCGCTGGACGTGTCGTGGGTGGTGCGCCGCGCGGTGCAGTATGCACTCGCCAAGTACACGGTGATGGCGACCATCGCGGGCCTGGCGATCGCCGTGGCGGTAATCGCCTACGGCAACCGCGAGCGTCCCCTGACCGACCTGGTGGCCGATTCGCCAATCGCGGTCGCGGTGCTGCTGCTGTTGTCGGGGCTGCTGATGACGAGGCGCGCGCTGCTCAAGGCCATCGACCGGCGGTTCTTCCGCGACCAGTACGATGCGCAGCAGATCCTGGTCAAGCTCGCGGAACAGAGCGCGTCAATGCGCAGCTCCCGTGACATCACCGACCTGCTGGTGAGCGAAGTGCAGCGGGCGCTGCACCTGGAGCGGGTGGCGCTGTTGACCATCGACGAGTCTGGCGACACCCTGACCGACTCGCGGGGCCACGTCCGCAGCATCAGCCTGGGCGGCACGCTCGGCATTATCCTGTCGGGCTCACGGGCACCGCTCGACGTCGATCTCTCGTCGCCGGGTTCGGCGCTGGCGCGCCTGCCCGAGGGCGAGCGCGAATGGCTGGCCGACGCCGCCGCGCGGCTGATCGTGCCGCTCTTCGGCGTGCGCGATACCCCGCTCGGCCTCCTCGTGCTCGGCGACAAGCGCAGCGAGTTGCCGTTCACCGGCGAGGATCGCCGGCTGATGACGGCCGTCGCGGCATCGGCCGCTCTGGCACTCGAGCAGCAACTCAACCGGGAATCACCGGATCTCGATACGACGGTGCCGGCGCCGCGAGGCAATGGGGCCGAATGCCTGTCGTGCCACCGGGTCCAGGCTCGGCCCGCGGTGCAGTGCCGTTTCTGCGGCGGCGCGCTGCGCGACGCCCTGCTGCCGGTCGTGCTGGCCGGCAAGTTCGAGATCGAACGGCAGATCGGCGCCGGCGGCATGGGGGTCGTCTACCGGGGGCGCGATCTCGCGCTGAATCGGCCGGTGGCCGTCAAGGTGCTGCCACGGGTCGCGGCCACTGCCGCCGCGCGGCTGAGGCGCGAGGCGCGCGCCATGGCGGCCTTGCAGCACGTCAACCTGGCCGCCATCCACGTGATGGAGTCGTGGCGTGGCGCGCCGGTGCTGGTGATCGAATTTCTTGCCGGCGGCACGCTTGCCGACCGCATCGACGACGGACCCTTGCCGGCCAGTGACGCGCTGGCCGTCTTCGCGGCCGTGACCGAAGGGTTGCGTCACATCCACGACGCCGGCTACCTGCACCGCGACATCAAGCCCAGCAACCTCGGCTTCGCCGCCCAGGGCACCGCGAAGCTGCTCGATTTTGGCCTAGTGCACATGATGGCCGAGGTCTCGCTCGACTCGACAATAGTCCTGACCGGTGGGGAGGCCTCAGGACCACGCCAGGCGGAAGGCGAGGCCACGGTCGTCCTCAAGACCCGGAGCGTGTCGAACGCCCACTTCGTGGGCACGCCGGCATATATGTCGCCCGAGGCGGTCGCCTCGGAGCCCCCCAACCCGCTGGTAGATCTGTGGAGCCTCGCCGTGACCCTGTACGAGGCAGTGACCGGCACCAACCCGTTCCGAGGGACGTCGATGGCTAAAACCATCGCCCTGGTGAAGGCGGCCGAGGTGCCCGATGCCCGCCGGCTGCGGCCGGATTGTCCGGCGGCGGTGGCCGCATTCCTGTCGACGGCCCTGGCGCGCGATCGACACCGCAGGCCGCAAACGGCCGACGAGTTCCTGGCCCGCCTGCAGGCTGCCGGCGTCGCCGATCCGCAGGAACCGCCCGCGTGACGCTTTCGCGCGGCGGTCAGGCGCGATCTTCGGGTGTTCGCTTCTCCATCTGGAACAGCGCGTCGACGCTGGCGTAGTCCATGTAGCCCAGGCGCGCAATCGGTCGCAGCTTGAGAGTGTCGAGGCGGCCATCGGCCGTCAAGGCGTCGTCATCGATATGCACGGCGACCACCTGCCCGATCACCAGCTGGTGCGCGGACGATGATTTTCTTCCTGGCAGCTGGATCACCTGGTGCAGCCGGCACTCGAAGTGGACCGGCGATCCCTTGACGCGAGGCGGCCGTACCAGCCGCGACGGCAACGCCTCGAGACCCGCCGCCGCCATCTCGTCGACGCCGCGCTCGACGATCATCGCGGTGGTGTTCATCTGGTCCTTCTGTGCCCACGTCGCCATGTTGTAGACGAACTCACCGGTCGCCTCGACGTTGGCGACCGTGTCTTTCCGGCCGCCGTCCCGTTCGTGCGCACCGGCGGAGAACATCACGAACGGCGGGTCGTAGCTGAGGAGGTTGAAGAAGCTGAACGGCGCCAGGTTGATGCGGCCGGCGGCGTCGATGGTGGTCATCCACCCGATCGGCCGAGGCACCACGCACGCCTTCAAGGGGTTGTAGCGCAGGCCGTGATCGTTCTTGTCCGTTTCGTAGTACATGCGACCCTTCTCGTATGCAGCCTGCCTAGGGGCGCGGCTGCCGCACGGCCAGGCGATGGACGAGCGCCACTCGCGGCGCCAGCTTCCCGCCCATCGGGTCGCCCGCCGCGTTGACCGGCACAAACAACGTCTGGCCTTCACGCCTCGCGAGCACGTTGCTGGCCACCAGCGCGCGCATCATCCAAATCGCAACACGGACGCTTGGAATCTCCATGCCCAGCCAGCCCTGATACCGATGATCGGCCGCGCGCAAGCCGGCCTGCTGTTCGATGGCAGCGACCGTCGCGGTGCGGGCCGCCGTGGTCGCTGGACCATCAGCGAGCTCGGGTTCCAGCAGCGGGAGTTCGCGCTCGAGCAGCGCGAACAGGCCGCCGATGTCGGCCTTGTGGACACGAGCGAGGTGGCCCATCCAGTAATGGGTCGTCTTCGCAGTCACCGTGACCACGTTCTTGATCTCTTTTTCGAGGCGGAAATGCGGCGCGGCGGGCAGATCCAGATCCAGCTCACCGGCCCGCGCGACGGCGACGTTCTCCATCACGATCGCGCGCAGCAACCAGTCAGCCATGGTTTCGCTGAAGCAGCGCACCCTGACGCGGCCCGGCGCCGGTGATCCCATGGCCTGCAGTTCGCTGGCCATCGTAACCCCGCGGCAGATCTCGTCGACAACCTCGTCGTAGCGATCGGGTGCCGCGGCAATCGCGTCGGGCCGGCCCGGTTCGAGCAGGGATCCTTTGTGGGGCGGCCCGCCGGCCATGGCCAGGTCGCAGAAGCTCTGCCAGATCTCGTCCCACGCCACCTTGCCGTCAGCGTCGAACTTCAATCCGGCCGAGCGCATGGGCACCGGTAGCACGTCCTCGGCAGCATCCTGGTACTGCGCGGGCAGCAGGGTGCGCATCCGGAAGTCGAGCACGGCGAACGCCTTGTCATCGTCGAAGAGCAGCACGCTCGTTTCATTATGCCGCGCCGGGCCCGCTCGCCGGGCGGCTAGTGGGACTAACGCCTCACGACGCCGGTGGCGGGCCTCCGGCGGTCCAGGTGGGCGCGGGGGGCGTCTCGCCTTCCTGCAACTCCATGTCGATGCTGCCGCGATCGTCGGTGGTGAACATGCCGACCAGACGGTCGTCGATGAAGACGTGATAGACGGCCCGCGGCGCCAGGCCCATCATGTCAACTTCGAGCTCCGGCCGGCGATTCACCGTACCCGCGGCCGGAATCTCGATCTCGACTTCGCCAATCACCGCGCGGTCGCGGACGTTCAGCAACGCCGCATCTTTCTCGACGTTGCCGACGGCATCGACGCGCGAGCGGAACTCGCCGGAGTAGCGCGTCTCGCCGCCCTGGTCGCGAATCTCCACCAGGTGGGCTTCGCTGATGTTGCCAAGCGTGACGGGCCTGGGCGGGGCCGACTGCATCCACGCCGGCATCGCCATGCCGGCCGCCATCATCAACCCGCACATGATCACCAAGGGCCGCAGCATCCGATGCTCGCGGTTGCCCTCGGGCTGATCGACTGGGTCGTTGGTTCCTGGCTGCGTCATCGCGTCCCTCCACCATCAACCGTAGCGGGCCGCAGGTGAACGGGAGATGAAGCGGGGTCACGCTGAGCCAGCCAGCGCGGCCCGCCCGGTCGACTACCGTCCCACCCGGACGCGACTGGCTTGCATCACAAAGGCCAGGTCGCGCGCATCGCTGGCGCGATCGGCAGCCGCGCTGGTGTCGGCGGTCAGCACGAGCTCGTTGACGCCGTCGCGGGTCTCGGCCGCGGGAACCGGGACATGGCAATCGGCCCAGGCGCCGGCCGGCAGTGCGCACGACGCCACCTCGCTGCCGTTGATCGAAGCGCGCAGGGTCGCCCCAGAGGCGTGGGCCGCGCGGACCCGGAAGATAAATCGAAGGTCCGATGCCTGGGCCATGCGCCAGCGCAGCGTGGACCGTCGTGCCGACCAGCGATACCGCTGCGGGCCGGCATGCTCGGCCGAGTGCCAGCCTTCGCCGAAGTGTGGATCGGCGACGGCGCCGACTTCGATCGCGCCGGTCGCCGGCCACTCGGGAATGGCCCGCTGGCAGACCACGGCAGCGGTGACGTCGCCCGATTCGAGCACCGCGTGCACCGGCGCCACCGGTCGCGGCATCGAGAGGCCGAACACCGCGCGTGTCCCCCTGGCTGCATCGAGCGCCAGCCTTGGCACGCCGGCGGCGATGACGGCCTCGCCACGACCGTTCCATACGCCGTGGCGCCACCTGGCCGGCGGCCCCGCGCCATCGAGCGTGATCGACGCCTTGCCCGAGCCCTCGAGCGTGGCGAACCAGCCGCCCTCGGCCAGCACGCTCGAGACGTCGGTCGGCTGGCCGAGGCGCAGCACCAGGCACGGGCGCTCGCCGCGGTGGACCCACGCGGCCGGTGGCGCCTGTGCAGCGAATGCCTCGGTGGCGGTGAAGGTCCAGTTGGCCTCAATGCGACCAGATGGCCCAATCACGACCACTGCCACGCCGCGGCCCACGGCCGCGAGCACATCGTCGCCCCATTGGATGCGCGGCCCTTCGTCACTGGCAGTGGCCGTCACGACGCGGCTGTCAGGCCCGGCCGGCCGCGAGACCAGGGCGCGGTCGTCGGCCCGCTCGATCTGGGCCACGGCTCCGTCCTTGGTCCAGGCGAGGGCGGTGAAGTTGGACGGCCGGTCCCCGGCCGCGCGGGGCCCGCCAGGCAACCATTCAACAGGGAGCACCCGGCCCGCTGCGACGGCGATCACCACGGTGCCCGCAGGCTGCTGGTCGATCCAGCGATCGAAGGATTGTCGCGACAGGCTCGTCGGTTCGAACACCAGCCCCTGCGACGTCAGCCACCGCACGGCGCCATCGAGCGCATAGACCGCCTGGCCGCCGGCGGCCGCGATCCGCACCTGGGCGGCATCGTTAGCCAGCAACTGCGGATTGGGATCGGGGTCGTACTCGTTCGAGAAGTGCAGGTAGTTCAGGATGCGGGCGATGAAGTAGTTCTCGGCGACCAGCGCACTGCCGGCCGGCAACCGGCCATAGAGCGCGCGCAGGGCCGGAGTGCCGCCAGGCTGCGTGATGATCTCGATCGACGGCTGCCAGTGAACCACGTTGGTGACCGGCAACGCGAGCGTGAGCGCACCGACCACCGTCAAGATACCGTCGCGACGGCTGAGCGCTTGAACGGCCGTCTGCAGCCCGTAGGCCGTGAGCGGCCACAGCAACGCCACCACCGGCGTGATGAAGCCGACGACATCGCCCCACAGGTTCGCGATCATGCCAAGGGTGCTAGCGGCGCCGCCCGCGATCAGCAAGGCATCGTGCTGCCGGCGCCAGAGGGCGGCAAGAATCGCAAACAGCACGAGGGCGATCGTCACCGTGCCCATGTGGACGCGGAGGCCGTCGAGCAGCATGGGCAACTGGGTGCCCACCACGGCGTCGGCCGACTGGGAGAATCGCGCCCACGAGGTGTCGCGCGCGGTGATCACGTCGTAGACGCCCATCAGCGTAGTGGCCCGGGCTTCGAGATAGGGCGCGGCCTGGATGGTGCGCAGCGCGATGAACCCGTACTGGAGCACCCCGAGGATCCCGATGACCGCCGCGGTCGCAACCACGCGCGGCTGCAGCACGGTGCGATCCTTGACGACACCGTAAGCCAGGGCCGTCGGCAGCAGCGCAACGATCGTCAGGTGATTGCCAAGTCCTGCGGCAAACACCGCGCAGGCGGCATAGAGCCACACGCGCTGGCCGGCGCCGGCCCAGATCATGAGGCACAGGATGGTCAGGTTCGACATCAGCGCGGCGAGCGTGTAGACCTCGGCCGTGATGCTGTTGCTCCATACGGGAAAACTGGTGGCGGCGGCCAGCGCCGCCGAAGCCGACAGCAGCCGTGAGACCCCCAGGCGCCGCGCCATCCAGAAAATGCACAGGCATGTCAGCACACCACCGGCCGCGGAGAACAGGTTGACGCGGTAGGCGAGCGTGCCAAGGGGCACTCGCGTGAAGAGGTAGGTCGCGAGCGTGTAGAACGGGTAGCCCGGCGTGTGGGCGGTGCCGAGCACCTGGCCGAGGAACTGGAACTTCGGTGAGTCTTCGGTGCCGCCGACATCGGGCCGAAGCGTGGCGAGGTACAGGGCGCTCGCAAGCAGGACGACGGCCAACGCCCAACCGGCGTCCTGTCGACGCTCTGCCTTCAGGTCCAAGTCTGGAATTCTATTCTGTCCATCTCCCTTTCTCATTACTCCCGGCGCGCGAACCCCCTTACTATTCGACCCATGACTCGACTGGTGAAGGCGCTAACCCTCTGCGGGATCCTGTTGCTGGCCCGCACCCCCCTGATGGCCGGCGGCGACACGCGCGCGCAGGCACCGGCCACTTACGACTTCGAACCGACGTCGTTCTACACGACTTACTCATCGATCTGGACGCCGGTGCTGCGCCTTCGTCCGGGCGACACCGTCCGCACGCGCACCTTCGACAACGACCGCGATGCCAAGGCCACGCGCTTCGGCATCGGCGGCAATCCCTCGACCGGCCCGTTCTACGTCGAAGGCGCCATGCCGGGCGACACGCTGGTGGTCCGGCTGAACAAGGTGCGCGCCAACAAGAAGACGGCACGCCAGGGCAGCCGGATCAATGCCCGGGCCATCAGCGCCGCCTACCTGGTCGATGCCAAGTACGATCCGGCGGCCGTCGGCGACTGGACGCTCGACATGGAGAAGGGTGTCGCTACGCTGACCAATCCGACCGAGCGACTGAAGGGATTCACGGTGCCCATTCGCACCATGCTCGGCTGCGTCTCGGTGGCGCCGCCGGGGATGGAACAACTGCGCGGCACCGACCTGGGCGTCTTCGGCGGCAACCTCGACTACAACGACACCGTTGAGGGGACCACGCTCTACTTCCCGGTGTTCCACCCCGGCGCCTTGTTCGGCATCGGCGATGCCCACGCTGCACAGGGCGACGGCGAGCTGACCGGCACGGCGCTCGAAACCTCGGCCGACGTCGAGTTCACCGTCGACGTGATCAAGGGTCAGATCTACCAGCAGGTGAGGGCCGAGACCAACGACTTCGTAATCGCGTTCGGCGTGTCAGGCTCGGTCCACGAGTCGATCCAGGCGGCAACGACCCTGCTCGTGGACTGGCTCAAGCGCGACTACAAGATGTCAGACAGCGAAGTGGCGATCTTTCTTGGCGCCGTGATGCAGTACGACATCGCCGAACTGGTCGATCCCCACATCAACGTCGTCGCCAAGGTGCCGAAGAAGGCGCTGGCGCACCTGCAGAAGTAGGACGGCGAGGGCGTGTGGGAGGCGTGTCTCGCCGGACAGGCTACGTCGCAGCTACTTGAGTAGCGCGGCAAGCGCGGCGAAGTCGAACGTGGCTTTGACCCGCGCCTCACGCCTTGCGCTCGACCTGCCTGGGATCAGGATCCTCCGAGAAACCCCGGCCGGGTTATTCACTTGGCTCGAGGGCGACCTCAATGAGCTACGCACCAAGTGGCCGGCATACTGGGCCGCAACACGCGACAGTTTGCGCGCGTTGGCGCAATCATCTGGCGGGTTCGCACAAGAGGTGAACCAGCCGCTAAACGGCGCCCTCGAGCTGATCGGACAGGTCATGCGCCGGTAATTCCACGTCGGGCCACGTTAAGTCGGACTCTACCGAGAGCGCAGGCTCATGGCTGGATCGATACGGGCTGCCCGCAGGGCCGGGCCGGCAACGGCGAGCACTGTCGTCATGCCGAGCACCGCCAGCACCGCCGCGAATGTCAGGGGATCGATCGGCTGCACGCCGAACAGCACCGAGCTCAACATGCGCCCAAGGGCCGCCGACAACACCAGGCCGACGATGGCGCCGATGGCGACGATGCGAATGGCGCCGCCGACCACCAGCCGCACGACGTCGCCCTGCGATGCGCCGAGCGCTCGTCGCACACCGAAGTCGCGCACGCGCAACTGTACCGAATACGCCAGGATGCCAAACACGCCGACCATCGCGAGCACGACGGCCAGGGTCGCGAACGCGGTGACCATGAGCGCACGGAAGCGGTGGCGGCCGGTGGCCGCCCGCGCGACGTCCTCCAGCGTGACAACGCCGGCCACGCTGACCAGCTGCTCGCGATCGATGCGCGAGATCGCCGACCGGACGGCAGGCGTCAGGTTCTGCGCGCCGCTGGTCTTCGACCGCACCATCAGGATCATGTCGTCGGAGGGGTCCTGAATCATCGGCACATACATCTGCACGAAGTCCTGGGCCTCGTCCGGCCGCGCTTTGACCTGCCTGGCCACGCCGACGATCTCGGCCGTCGCGGCCTGGTCGGGCCGCGCGTCGGTGGGCCTGAACCTCACGCGCATGCCAATCGGCGAGCGGCCGCCCAGGCTGCGCGCGAACGCCTCGTTGACGATCGCGACGCGAGGGGCGCCGGCAGAGTCGCGACTGTCGAACCCGCGGCCGGCCATGATCGGCAGGTCGAGCGTCGAGAAGTAAGTGGGGCTGATGAGCTGATAGTTGGTCGTCGGCAACTGGGCCTCGGCAACCGGCGCGTCGCCGACCACCTCGTAAACGAAGGGATACTCACCGAACACCGAGTCGCCGAGCGGCAGGCCGGTCGTCCATGCGACATCCGCAACCCCTGGGACCGTCCGCACTTCCGCTTCCACCTGGTCGAAGAACTGCTGCAGGGTCTCGGGAGTCGGATAGCTCGAACTCAGCGGATCAACCACCATCGTCAGGACACTCTCGGCGCGATAGCCACGGTCGATCGACTCAACGGCAATCAGCGTGCGCAACAGGAGGCCGGCGCCGAACAGCAGCAGCACCGCCGTCGCCACCTCGCCGGTCACCAGCAGGCTGCGAAGCCGTCCGCCGCCACCGGTGGTGGTGCGGCTGTCGGCGCCCATGGCTTCCGACGCCGAGATGCTGGTCGCCTGCCACGCCGGGGCGATGCCGAAGATCACACCAATCAGCAGCGCCGCAGAGATGCAGAACGCCACCACCCGCGCGTCGAACGCCAGGGTGACCGTGGCCGGCATCAGGCCTTCGGGAATCAGTGCCGGAGCCACCTGCAGGATCGCCGCGCCCACGCCAAGGCCCAGGGCGCCGCCAATCAGCGACAGCACAACGCTTTCGGTCAGCAGTTGCCGGATGATGCGACGGCGTCCGGCGCCAAGCGCCGAGCGGACCGCAAGCTCGCGCGACCGCGCAGTGGACCGCGCCAGCAGCAGGTTGGCGACGTTCGCGCAGCAGATCAGCAGCACGAAGCCGACGACACCGAGGAACAAGAGTGAGGTGGTCCTGAGATCGCCGCCAATCATCGTGGCATGCATGGCCTCGAGCCGGACGCTGCGGCCCGCGTTGGTCTGCGGGAACTCGCCCGCCAGCCCGCTGGCCACCGCCGCCAGGTCCGCCTGGGCAGCGTCGATGCTGACGCCGGGCCTCATGCGCCCTACCGCTTGCAAGGCGTAGGCGGCGCGCGCCCGCGGCGGCAAGTTCATGATCGGCCGCATGGCCCAAATGCTGGTGCGGCCCAGTATCTCGAACGCCTTCGGCATGATGCCGACGACCGTCCACAGCTCGCCATCGAGCTTGATCTCGGTACCGACGAGGCCGGGATCGCGGCTGAAGCGCGTCTCCCAGAACGCTTCGCCGATGATCACCACCCTGGCGCGCTTCTGATCCTCTTCGGGCAGGAACGTTCGCCCGGCGATGGGCTTCACGCCGAGCACGTCGAAAATGCCGGCCGAAACCCACTGGCGCGACACGGTCTCGGCGTTGCCGTCGCGGCCCGCCATGACCATGCTGGCCACTTCGGGGGTGAAGCCGGCTATCGCGTCGAAGCTGCGACCCCGCGCCTGGAAGTCGGTCATGTTCAACGGCGACACGAAGCTGCGGTTGCTCGTGGCCGAAGTTTCCCAGACGGTGACCAGCCGATCCGGCTCGGCATACGGCAACGGGCGCAGCAACGCAGCGTCGACCATGGCGAAGATGGCGCTGTTGGCGCCGATGCCGAGTGCCAGCGTCGTGATGGCAACCAGCGCGAAGACCGGCGCGTTGCGCAACTGCCGCAACGCGAACATCACATCGTCTCGCAGTTCTTCAATCCACAGCACCATGCTCAACTCCCGATCCCGTTTTCGGCCTTCGTCGGCCATGGTTCGCTTGACGCGGGTCATGTCGCCCATGCGGCGGGTGGCGGCTTCGCGCGCCTGCGCCGGGTCCATGCCGCCTTCGATCAGTTCTCGCGTCCGCATCTCGAGATGGAACGCGAGTTCTTCGTCCACTTCCTGGTCGAGCGGTACCCGCCAGAGCCAGGAGCGCAGGGACCGCCTCATGTCGCGAACACCTTTGACACGCCGGCCGAGAACCTGCGCCAGCTGGCGACCTCGGCCGCAAGCTGGGTGCGTCCGGCCGGGGTCAGGCGGTAGAGCTTGGCGCGGCGGCCCAGTTCAGACGTGCCCCATTCGGCGTCGATCCAGCCGCGGCGTTCCATGCGGTAGAGGGCCGGGTAGAGCGAACCCTCTTCGACCAGAACGGCGTCGCCGGTGGTGTCCTCGATGAAGCGGGCAATCGCGTAGCCATGGCGCGGACCGCCCGTCAGGGTTTTCAGAATCAGGGCGTCCAGCGTCCCGTGCAGCAGGGCGTTGGTGGTTTTGGGCGGCATGGGTCTCCGGACTTACATACCAAGGCAGTCTTGGTATGTGAGCTTTGACGGATCTCGCCGCGAAAAGGTTTGCTGTGGCTAGGACGCGAGATCGGCGCCGACCTCGGCTACGCACTGCGGACACATGCCGTGGGTGAGCCGCGGAACCTCGGCCTCGAACAGCCGGAGTTCGGCCACGACCTCTTCGATTTCTGCCCAGCGGTCGCCGACGCGGCCGCGATTGCACCAGCTGCACAGGGTCAGCAGCTGTTCCGACCGCGGACGGTCCGGCTCGAGCACGGCCACGCTATCCCGCGGTTCGACGGCAACCAGGCGAGACCGGAACTCGACCTCGTCCTGGCCCAGCTCCGCGACCGTCAACGACATGTGCCGGCGCTCGGTGGGGCTATCGCACCGGAAAGGCAGCGTCATGTGGATGCCCTCCCTGGCGCGCGCGAGGATGCGCTCGTAGATGTGCCGGGTCTCGGGGCCGGCAATGAAGTCGGCCATTGGACGGCCGAGGGCCGCCGCGCCCAACAGTTCGGGCGCGTCGTTCTCAACTGCAAAGGCATCCCAACCGTCGTTGACAAACGTCAGGCGGCCTTGGGGATCGACTCGATAGATGACATCCAAATCGCCGGGGGGCTTCATGTCGCTCTGGAATATCGTACCAGAGCCATGCGATCCACGCACCTGTCGGACACAATCGAAGACCATCGCGACCAGCGCTGGCGCCGCGAGGGCGCGCGCCAGGTGGAGACCGCCGCCGATGCCGAACGCTTCGTGGAGCAGGCCGGGTTTGCCGCCTGCCTGACCGACTCGCGCAAGCCCGGGCCCTCGCTCTATGTCGCCGTGTGCGGACGCCGCGACGCGGTGATGCCACGCAACGTGCAGAAAGACCCCGAAGCCTCGCTTACGTGGGTGATCAAGGACGAGGTGATCAAGCGCGGCAAGGTGTATTACGGCAAGCTCGCGCGCGGCAAGGCCATGTTCGTGGCGCCGCGGATGGTGCCGTATTTCCACGCCGTCTGGGGCATGCGCCGGGCCGAGGAGCCTCGGCGGCTCAGCAAGCCGGCGCGGGCGGTGCTGAAGGTGCTCCGCAAGGAGTGGGAGATGGCGACGGGCGACCTGCGGGCCGAGTCGGGTGTCTCCGATCGGCAGGCCCTGACCAAGGCCCTCGACGAACTGCAGGCGGCGATGATCGTCATGCCGAGCGAGGTGCTCTACCTGCCCAAGTTCACCTATATCTGGACGCTGTCGGTCGGCCGGTTCCCTGACGGGCTGCGGCAGCGCATCAAGCGCGAGGTGGCGGTGCGCGAGATCGCGCGGTGTTTTCTCACCGGCGCCGGCATGACGGTGCCAGGCGAGCTGGCCCGCGTGACCGGCTTGTCACGGGCGGAAGCCGGGCTGGGCAATCACGCGCTGGTCGCGGAAGGGTTTGCGACCCGGGTGAGCCAGGGCACGTACCAGTTGCGATCGGACGGTGACGCGCTAGAATTCGGCGCATGAAACGAACCTTGTTGCTGGTGGCCGGCTTGCTCGTGGTGCTCGGCCCTGTCGCGGGCGCCCGCCAGGACGGCCTGGTGCCGGCCCCCGATCGCCGTCCGGGCGAAGGCCTCGGGCCCTTCCCCACGTTAACCATCCGCAACGTCATGGTGATCGACGGCACCGGCGCGCCCCCGTTCGGACCAGCCAACGTCATCGTCGAGAACAACCGCATCGCGCGGATCGTCAACGCCGGTACGCCGGGAGTGCCGTCGAAGGAACCGGCGCCGCCGGCCGCACCGAACATGATCGACGGCACCGGGATGTACCTGATGCCCGGGTTCGTCAACCTGCACTCGCACCTGGGCGACCCGCGCAAGGCCCCGCAGAACGAGTACGTCTACAAGCTCTACATGGCTCACGGGGTCACCACCATGCGCGGGGTGGAACTGACCGCGCAGCCGATGGCGGCGAAGGAAAAAGAGCGCAGCGCCGCCAATGCAATCGTGGCGCCGCGCATCTTCAACTACCAGCGCCCCGGCGCCGGCTGGACCAACGGCATCGTCGACACGCCCGAGAAGGCTCGCGAGTGGGTGCGGTGGTGCGTGGCCAACGGCATCGACGGCATGAAGCTGGTCGCCTATCCGCCGGCGATCATGGCAGCGTTGCTGGACGAAGCGAAGAAGCACGGCTTCGGTTCGACAGCGCACCTGGAACAACGCGGCGTGGCGCAGATGGATGCGCTGACGGCGGCCAAGCTGGGCCTGGGCACGGTCACGCACTTCTACGGCCACTTCGAGCCGCTGCTGCGCGACTACCGCGTGCAGCCGTGGCCCGACCAGATGAACTACAACGACGAGCAGTACCGCTTCGGGCAGGTGGCCCGTCTCTGGAACATGATCCATCCCCCCGGCAGCGACGAGTGGAAGGCGTACCTCCAGGAACATCTCAAGCTGAACACCATCTTCGACCCGACCATGACCGCGTATGCCGCCGGCCGCGATGTCATGCGCATGCGCAACGCCGACTGGCACGAGGCCTACACGCTGCCGTCGCTGATGGACTTTTACACCCCGAACCGCGAGAACCACGGCTCGTACTTCTTCGACTGGACGGCTCAGGACGAAGTGGCGTGGCGCAACTTCTACCAGGTGTGGTTCCGCCTGCTGAACGACTACAAGAAGATGGGCGGACGGGTCACCGTGAGTGACGATGCGGCGTACATCTACAACACGTGGGGGTTCGGCTACGTCCACGAGATGGAGTTGCTGCACGAGGCGGGCTTCCATCCGCTGGAGGTAATTCGCGCCGCCACCATGCACGGCGCCGAGGCCCTGCACGAGCCGAAGAACCAGCCGCTGCAGTTCGGCGTGGTCCGCGCCGGCATGCTCGCCGACATGGTGCTGGTCGACCAGAACCCGCTGCAGAACCTGAAGGTGCTCTACGGCACCGGCCACCTGCGGTTGAACGATCGCACCGGCCGCATGGAGCGGGTCGGTGGCATCCGCTACACCATCAAGGACGGCATCGTCTACGACGCCAAGAAGCTGCTGGCCGACGTCGGCGCGATGGTCGCCGCGCAGAAGAAGCAGCGCAAGCCCAGCTAGAACGAGAAGTGAAACGCCACACGCACCGACCGCGGCAACGCGGGGTGCGTGTGGATGTCGTCAACGCCCTCCTCGGGTTCACCCAGCAGCCGCGACGTGTAGAAGTAGTCGATGTCGGACGCATCGGCGTCGAAGAGGTTGAACACCTCGAGGACGATGCGGGCGCGGGGTGACACACGGTAGCCGGCCTCGCCGTTCCACAGCGTGGTCGCGCGCGACGTGACGCTGGCATCCTCAATCAGCGGACGAGGCCCGAAATGCCGCAGCCGCAGGCTGCCGAACACCCGCTGCGACGGCTCGACAGTGATGCCGCCGGCGATCACGCGATCGATCGCGCCCGGAATGTGCGTCCCGGCCGCATCCGCGTCGGTGAACCGCGCGCGCGAGAACGAGACATCGGCGTCGGCGGTGAGCCAGGGACCGAGGCGCCAGTAGTTGGTCCACTCGAGACCGAGCCGCCGGCTGGGCCGGCCGGCCTCGGTGGTGCCGGCATCGCCGACGAACAGCAACTCTGAATCGATGCCCAGGTACCACAACGACACGGTGCTCTGCAGACCGCGGACCTGCACCGTGCGCAGGCCGATCTCGGCGCCCTTGGCGCGCACCAGCGGCGTGACGCGATCGGCCGGTTCCCCGGTTACGGGATCGACGGCAATCACGGCCCCGCGCGCGTCGTTGCTGTGGAAGCCCATGCCGGCGTTGGCGTAGAGCTCGGTGCCGGTGGCGGGACTGAAGACGGCGCCAAACTTGGGACTGAGCAGCGTGTCGGACCCGCTGCCCGAGTTGGCGGGCAGGTTCGACGTGACCGAGTACTGGTAGACATCGGCGCGCAGCCCAACGGTCGTCCGCAGCCGGCGCGTCCACTCGACCTCGCTCTGCGCGAACACACCGGTCATCGTCTGGCCGACCTCGTCTTCGCGCGTGGTCGCCGTGCGGACGCCGTTGGTGGTGCGGTAGAGGCCGACCGGATCGAGCCAGTCACGACGCACCTGCAGTCCGGCGCTGCTCTCGGTGTGGCGGCCGAAGACATGGCCAAGCTGACGGTAGGTGACGCGGCTGCCCGTGGCCACGCGCTTCTCGGCTTGCTGAAACTGGTCGCCGTTGACGGGGTCATCCAGGAAAAACGTGAAGTTCGAGAACAGGTCGAGGCTGTTGCGCATGACAAACGCCGAGGCGCGTAATGAGCCGCTGCCGATCGAGCGCTGAATGTCGGCCACCACGCTCTGGCGGTCGGCCTCTCCCCGATCGCTCGGGTCGATCACCCCGAAGCGCGAGATCGTGCCATCGGCGATGGCGCGCGCCGGCACCTGGTCGGTCGAATCCCACGTCGCCCAGTAGCCCATGCCGGTCAGCGAGAACCCGTTCTGCGCCGTGCCCTGGCTGTAGCGCATCACGCCGTTGACCTTGCGGTAGTCATCCGGCCGGGTCCACGGACCATCGTTGTGGTTGAGCTCAACCGCGGCCAGCAGGTGGCCGCGGCCCAGGGCCGGGGAGCCGGCCGCGAAGAGGCGGCTCCAGCCATCCTGTCCGGCGCTGAGCCGCAGCATGGGCCGATCGAGCACGTTGACGTAGTTGATGTTGGCCGCGCCGGCCGCCGAGAAATCGCCCTCGTCTGCGAAGTACGGCCCCTTCTTGAACTGCACGCCGCTCACGAGTTCGGGGATCAGGAACGTCGCATCGGCATAGCCATGCGCATGAGTACCCGTCGGCGTGTTGACCGGCACGCCGGCCACCGTGGTCGAGAAGTCGGTGCCGTGATCGAGGTTGAAGCCGCGCAGGTAGTACTGGTTGGCCTTCCCCTCGCCGCTATGCTGGCTGACGATCATCCCCGGCACAGTCTCGAGCACCTCGCCCGCCCGCATCATCGGCCGTGCTTCCATCTGCGCCGCCGTGATCGCGCCCTGGCTGGCCGAGGCGGCGATGCCCACCAGGTTCTCCGCCGGATTCTCGGCGTCGGCGACATTGCGGAAAGTGGCGCGGCCCGTGACGATGACGTCGGCGCTGAGCGCGAGCAGCATCACCGCATCGGCGGCCGCCGGCGAGCCGGCTGTGACGGTAACCTGGCGACGCAGCACGGTGTAGTTGATCAGCCTGAAGGTCAGTTCCGCCGGGCCGGCCGCGACGCCGTCAAAGCGATACGCACCGGTGACATCGCTGGTGGCCTCCAGCTCGGCCGTGCCGCTCACCAGATCGATCACCACGCCGGGCAAGGGCGCGCCGGTCTGATCGAGCACGCGCCCTCCCACCACACCCGTCTGGCGGGCGAACACGGGCGTCGAGACGACGATGAGCAGCAGAGCGGCGACGGCGATCCTGATCATGAACACGTCAGCGATCCTACGAAATGTTTCGTATTACACCAAGCATTTTCCACGAACATCTTCGTACTCGCGGCCCGGCGCGCTATAGTGGGCGCGTCATGCCCAGCCCTCCCAAGCCGACCGAAGCGGAACTGGCCATTCTCCGGGTGATCTGGCGCGACGGCCCCTCGACCGTCCGCCACGTGCGCGACCTGCTCAACCAGTCGCGGCCGATGCTCTACACCACCGTGCTGAAGACGCTGCAGATCATGACGGTCAAGGGCCTGGTGCGGCGCGAAGAGGCGGGACGCACCCACATCTTCCATGCGTGCCTGACCGAAGAACGCACCCAGCGGCAACTGGTGCGCGACCTGCTCGACCGTGCCTTTGGTGGTTCCGCGTCCAAACTGGTGATGCAGGCGCTCGCGACCACGCGCGCCTCGGCGGCGGAAATGAAGGAAGTCGAGCGGCTGTTGTCGCGACGCCGCAAGGACAAGCCGGGCGATGCCTAATACCAGTCTCACGCTGATTGGAACTACGGTCGCCCACTCGCTTTGGATTGGCGGGCTGTTCGCCGCCGGCACCGCCATCGCGATGCACCTGTTACGGGATGCCCCTCCCATCGTTCGCTACCGGATCGCGAGCAGCGCTCTTGCCGCCGTCGTCGTCGTGCCCCTGCTGGTACTGCTCGGTGATTCCGGCAGCCATGGGTGGATGCCGTGGCTCGGACTGGCTTGGGCTGCTGGCGCGAGCGTGCTGGGAGTTCGCCTCGTCAACAGCCTGCGGCAGGTTCGCCGCCTCAGGCAGTCGGCCTGGCCCGCGCCCGCCCGTTGGCAGAACGCACTCACCGGCGCGGCGGCCGCGCTTGGTATCAACACGCCGGTTCGGCTCGAGGAGTCGGACCTGATCGAAGTGCCGTGCAGCCTGGGGGTAAGGCGTCCGGCGATCCTCATGCCGTCGGGGATGCTGTCGCGCCTGTCGCCCGAGGCGTTTCGCGCGATTGCGGCTCACGAACTTGCGCACGTCGCCCGGCGCGACTACCTGTGGAACCTGGTCCAGGCCGCACTCGAAACGATGTTGTTTTTTCACCCGGTCACCGGCTGGCTGTCGCGAAGCATTCGCCGCGAACGCGAGCTGTGCTGCGACGCGGCGGCCAGTTCGATCTGCGAGCCGCTGGCCCTGGCGCACGCCCTGGCCGCGCTCGAAGACACGCGCGCGCAGTCAACCATTCGGGTCACCGCGTCGGCCGAGCAACCGCTGCTGGATCGGGTGCGGCAGCTGGTGTCGCCGGCGGCTCGGTCTCGGATGAGCGCGGTGACGGCGAGCATGAGCGTAGCCGCCTTGGTGGTGATTGGCGGCGCAACGGCGTTCGCGATCCTATCGGCAACCGGCATTGCCGCCGCGCCCGCGACATCGCGGTGGCTGCCGTGGCTCACCGCCACCGGTCTCGGCCTGCTGGTCGGCCTGCGCCATGCCCTGGAGCCCGATCACCTGGTGGCCGTCGCCACGCTCGTCACGCGCGAGCGCGATGCGCGCGCGGCGGTCCGCCTCGGGGCCGCCTGGGGTGCGGGCCACACCATTGCGCTGCTCGCGCTGGGAACGGTCCTGGTCGTCGCGCGCTGGTCGCTGCCCACTGCGGTCGGGAGCGCGCTTGAAGGCCTGGTGGCCGTCATGATCATCGTGATGGGCCTGGTCGCCGTTCGCGATGGTGTCCGCATGTCGGCGCAGGGGCCGCGGCTGGCGCACCGCCACGGCGGCGTGCGGCACATCCACCCGACCGCCGGTGCGCACATGCACATTGGCCCGCTGGCGATTGCGACGCGGCCGCTGGTGATCGGGATGGTCCACGGCCTGGCCGGCAGCGGCGCGCTCACGGCCCTGGCGCTCGCCAGCCTGCCGTCGTGGCCGGAGCAAGTGGGCTACATGCTGGTGTTCGGCCTCGGCTCAACGGCCGGCATGGCGGCCGCCGCCGGACTGGCGGGCTGGCACCTCACCAGGTTCGTGCGTACCCCTGCTGCGCTCGGCGCCCTGTCGGTCGGGACCGGATGCGTGGCCGTGGCGGCCGGCGTGGCGTGGGCGATTCCGCTGCTGGCCGGCTGAGCCAGGCCTGCATCAATTCCGCTTCGCCCTGCTTCGTCGTGACACGGAGAGGTCCAGCCGCGCCGCCGGCCGGGTCAGCCGCGCCACCACGGCGCGAATCGCCGGCGCCACCTCCGGCGGACCCAGCGGCGTGAACTCCAGCCCCGTCAGGACGAGTTGCCCGACAATGGCGTCGTAGCTGTCGCCACCGATGGTCAGAAGCGTGTGCGTTTCGTCATGTGGCTCGATCATGCCGAGCCACTCGGGCACGCGCACGCGAATCGCCGCCGCGGCGCCGGGCACCAGGAAGCGGGCCTGGAAGCGGCTCGGGTGTGTCCTGATCGACCGGGCCACGAAGGTGGCGAAGTCTTCGGGCGGCTCGCGCGGCACGAATCCCACGCCGGCCACAACCGGCGAGCTGCGGTCGATGCGATCGATGCGGAAGGTGCGCCAGTCGGCCCGTCCGAGGTCCCACGCGGCCAGGTACCATCGGTAGCCCGTGTGCACCAGCCGCATCGGTTCAACCCGGCGCGACGTCGCGGCTCCCTGTCCATCCTGGTAGCGGAACCGCACCTCGATGCGATCGCGACAGGCCGCCGCCAGCGCCGACAACACGCGCAAGCTGATCGCCGCGCGCGGATCGGCGATCGTCACGGTCACCGCCGGCAGCGCGCTCAATCGGCGGTGCAGGCGGCGCGGCATCAACTGATCCAGCTTGGCCAGCACGCGCAGGGCCACCTCGTCATTCTCCCCGGTGCTCGCGGCCGTGCCCAGCGCCATCGCCACCGCCACCGACTCATCGTCATCGAGCAGCAGGGGCGGCGTGGTGGTGCCGGCGCCCAGCCGATAGCCGCCCCCTCGTCCAGACGAGGCGTCGATGACGTAGCCGATCTGCCGCAGGCGCTCGATGTCGCGGCGAACGGTGCGGCCGGTGATCTCCAGGCGGTCGGCGAGTTCGGTGCCGGGCCATTCGCGCCGGACTTGCAGGAGCGACAGGAGGCGCAGCACGCGGGTCGCCGCAGGAAGCATGGCGCTGATGATATTCGAGGACCGTATCTGTCCTCAATTCCCGTTATCGTTCTCTGGCTGCGCGCGTGTTGCCCGCATCCACAGGAGGCTGCCCATGTCTGACGGTCACATCATCCCCATCTCTGCGTTCCTCGCCCACTGGCAGGGCCATCGCCGCCTGACCCGGCGGGTGATCGAGCTGTTTCCCGAAGAGAAGTTGTTCACGTTCAACATCGGCGGCATGCGCTCGTTCGGCGCCATCGCCATGGAACTGCTGGCCATTGCCGCCCCGGCGGCACAGGGCGTGCTGACCGACACGTGGGAAGAGGTGAAGCACGACGGCGTCGTGCCAAAGGCCGAGATCCTGCGGTTGTGGGACGAGGCGACCAAGGTGATAGACGAGGCGCTGCCGCAGATTCCGGTCGCGCGCTTCCACGAGTCGATGACCGCATTCGGCCAGTACCCGGGCACGGGCTACGACATCCTGCTCTACGCCATCGACAACGAGATCCATCACCGCGGGCAGGGCTACGTCTACCTGCGCGCGCTCGCGATCGAGCCGCCGGGATTCTACGACCGCTAGTTGGGATGAGGTCCGCCCGATGGCGGACCTCACACCAAGGCCGCGGCGGCCGGGGGGTCACATGCATGTGTAATGGCGGGGCGGTCCGTGTGTCCCTAACATGGCCGTCGTGCGCTACCGAACCTGCTCTCAACTCGTCGCCCTCGCCACGGTCTGCCTGATGGCAGCACCCGCCCCTGTTCACGCCGATGACCACCGGGTGGCCATCACCAGCGTGATCCCGACATTCATGCCCGCGCCGCAGCCCTCGACCCTCCTGATCGGTGGCGAGGGGCTGCGTTCGACCAATCGCCGCAATCCCCTGCCGGCCGTCTTCATCGGCCGGACCGGCGGCCAGTTCCGCCGCCTCTCGGTGCTCGATGCCAGCGAACACGCGATTCGGGTGGAGCTCGATGCCCTGCCCGCCGGTTCGTGGCAGCTGGTGGTCTCGCTCAAGACCGGCTTTGACCCCAATCAGCGTCCCGCCGACACCGATGCGCGGACCGACACGTTCAGCGTGACGTTTGGCGCGGCCGGCGCGCAGGGACCGTCCGGTCTGGCCGGCGTGCAGGGCCTCACCGGTCCGGTCGGCGCCATCGGCCAGGCCGGTGCCGCCGGCCCCGTCGGCGCGGCCGGCCTTGCCGGTGAACCCGGTGCCGTCGGTGCCACTGGGTCAACCGGCGCGGCCGGCGCCATGGGTCCGGCGGGTCCGATCGGGCCCGCGGGTCCGCAGGGTCCCGTTGGTCCCATCGGCCCAGTTGGCCCCAAGGGCCCGAAGGGTCCTGGCTACTAAATGATTTCGCTCGTCAACAACCCCCAACCGCTCGTGGCAGGAGACAGAATGTCGAAGAAGCCCTTTCTCTCAATCGTGTTCGTGATCGCGCTGCTGGCCCTTGCGGCCGAGGCCTTCGCGGACAACAACGACCGCGTCACGATCACCGCGGCCACCGTCGCGGGCCAGACCCTGCGCCTCGAGGGTGAGGGCTTCCGGGCGCGCAACACCCGCGATCCCAATCCGTCGGTGCTCATCGGCGGCGGCATCAACGGTTCCCTGGTGCGGCTGACCGTCGCCCCCGGCGCCACCGATTCGCTGGTGGTCGCGCAGTTGCCCACGCCGGTGCTGGCGCCGGGCTCGTATCGCGTGTTCGTGTATCAGGCGGCTGGTCGCAACGACCGCGATCGCGACGATCGCGAGAACGGACCGTTTGCCACCATCGACATCACCATCGGCGCGGCCGGTCCGGTTGGCCCCATGGGCCCGCAGGGTCCCCAGGGCGCGGTCGGCGCGGCTGGCGCCACCGGCCTGACTGGCCCGATGGGTCCGGCTGGCGCGATGGGTCCTCAGGGTCCGATGGGACCGCAGGGGGCGACGGGCGCGGTTGGCGCGACGGGTGCCACCGGTCCGCAGGGTCCCGCCGGCGCCGAGGGCCCGATGGGTCCGGCCGGGCCAATGGGTCCGCAAGGTGCGCAGGGTGAGCAGGGCGAACCGGGCACCGTCACGACCGGCCCGGTGGTTCCCAACTTACAGTCGGCCATCACCGCGGAGGTGGCGCCCATCAACGTCGACGACCTGGCCTACGTCGAGCTGACGACCGTGGTGACCTATCCCTTCAAGCTGGAACTGCTTGACGTGCTGACCACCAATGGCCGGGCGCCGCTGGCGTTCTCGGAGAGCTCCAATCCCGAGTACTGCCCCCGCGCCTCGAACCGACCTGGCGGTCTCGAGTGCCGGCAGAACTTCCGTCTCTGGTACTCCTATGACGTGTGCCGTTTCGACCGCAACACCAATCAGCTGTCGCTGGCGTATACCAACGGGAGTGGCGGTGAGACCCTGTCGTTCGAGCTCAACAGCAGCAACTGGTGCGATGAGGCGCCAGTGGCGCTCGAGGCGCCAGTGATTCACACCTACGCGCCGACGATTGTGTATCGCGGGCACACGGCGGAACTGGTCATCGAGGGCAGCGGCTTCTCCGTCGGCAACGCGGCCATCCAGTTGAAGGGCGTCAACCTGACGCCGACGACGGTGACCGACACCCGGATGACGCTGACCTTCGACGACCGCTTCTTCCTCTTCGCCCCCTCACGGGTTGCGGTTCGCGTCATCACGGGTGGTGGCGTGTCGGAGACCGTGTTCCTGACAGTCGGCGTCCAGTAACCGAGCGAAGGGCAGCCCTGGTGGGCTGCCCTTCCTTGCCTCAGCACCGATACGATCTCGCTACTGCTGCGCTTCTAGGGCAAAATGCTTCGTCTTGCTGCGCCCCCTCGCCGTTCTCTCCCTCCTCCTGTTCGGTGCCACCGCCAGTGCCCAGGATCGCCGCGGGCCGCTTGAACCCGCAGGCCGCGACCGGGTCGTCCAGCTCTGGGGCCTCGATCAGGGACTGCCCAACAACGCCCTCACCGACGTCATCCAGACCCGCGACGGCTACCTGTGGATTGCGTCGTGGGCCGGGGTCGCCCGCTTCGATGGCGCGCGCTTCACGCCACTGCCGGTCGCGCTGCCAACCACACGTATCCAGCGCCTTCACGAGAGTGCCGACGGCGCCGTCTGGATAGGCACCATGGGCGGCGGACTCGCTCGCTTTCAGGGCGGCACACTGCGTACTTTCACGGTCGCCGGCGGCCTGGCGGGGGATCACATCACGGCCATCAGCCACGATGCCCAGGGCGCGGTGTGGGTCGGCACCGACGGCGGCATCAGCCGCCTCGCCGGCGACCAGATCACCAGTTGGCGAACCCGCGACGGCTCGCTTCCTGGCAGCATCGTTGACGTCGCGTTCTCGGGTTCGGCACCCGTGGCCGTCACGGCCGATCGCGCGTGCCGGCTCGAGGACGCAGCATGGCGCTGTCACACCGCGAGGTTTCCGCATCCGGCGTTGAGCTTCGCGGTGGATGGCAGCGGCCATCACTGGATTGGTACGCGCGCGGGACTCTTCGAGACCGCCACTGACGGCACACCGGCCGGCGTGTGCGCGAAGGGCTGTCTCACCACTCATGAGATCCGGGCCCTGATGGTGGCGGACAACGGCATGCTGTGGGCCGGCTTCGGCCTCGGCGGTGTCGCCCGTCTCGACGCCGGCGCGTTCGTTCACTACGGCCAGGCCCAGGGAATGACGCGTTTCGCCGTCGCGCGCCTTCACGAAGATGCGGAGCACAGCATCTGGGTGGCCCCGGTGACCGGCGGGTTGGTTCAGCTGCGCCCCACCCGGCTCACGACGTATTCGCAAGCCGACGGCCTGGCTGGTCCGGCGGCCGGCTCGGTGGTTGAAGACCGCGACGGCAACATCTGGGCCGGCTCCGCGTGCGAGCCACCGGCGCTGCTGTCGCCTGGCAGCCCGCGCTTCGAAGTTCAGTTCGCGCGCGAACTGCAGCAGGCCTGCCCGTGGCCGCTGCTGGCGGCGCGCAACGGCGACCTCTGGATCGGCACCGAGAAGGCCGGCGCCTTTCGATGGGACGGTACACGACTGACGCAGTTCGGCTCGCGCGATGGCCTCGCCGAACCCGCCGTCTACACGTTGTTCGAAGATCGCGACGGGACGCTCTGGGCCGCCACCTCGGCCGCGCTGTATCGACTGGCCGGCGCCGGGTTTGTGCGCATGTTCTCTGCCGACAACCATCCTGCCGGCGGCAGCATTGTTGCGATCGCGCAGGATCAGCGCGGCCGGATGTGGATCGGCTCGAATGGCCACGGGCTAAGCGTTTACGAGTCGGGCACGTTTCGCTCGCTCGAAGAGCCGGCGGGGCTGCCGAAGAACGTGTCGGCGCTCATGATCGACAGTCGCGACGACCTCTGGATCGGGACGGCCGATCGCGGGGTGTTCCGCTTCCGTGACGGCCGGCTGGAACCGTTCGGCATCGACCAGGGGCTGAACGATCCCCTGGTGGCATTGCTGATCGAGGACGGCGATGCCAACGTGTGGGTCTCGACCACGCGCGGCATCGCGCGGCTCGAGCGCTCCCAGATCGAAGAAGTGGCCAGTGGCCGTGCAGCCGCGCTGCAACCGATCGTGCTCGACCGCAACGATGGACTGCGCCAGACCGAGGGCATGGGCGGCGGGTTCGATCCGTCCGGACTGCGCGCGCGCGACGGACGGCTGTGGTTCTCGACCATCGACGGATTGGTCGTCATTGATCCGGCGGCCTTTCACATCAACCAGCAGTCGGCGCGCCCGCTGATCGAAAGCGTCAGGGTCGATGGCCAGGTCGCGCAGCGAGACTCCGCGGGGCGCGTGGTGGTGCCGGCGGGAGCCGACTCGATCGAGTGGGCCTACACCGGATTCAGCCTGCTGGTGCCGTCGCGGGCCGTGTTCCGCTACCGGCTGGTCGGCGCCGACCGGCAGTGGCACGACGCCGGCCGCCGGCGGTTTGCAAGCTACGGCCAAATTCGGCCTGGCGAGTACACGTTCGAGGTGATGGCCGCGAACAACGACGGCGTGTGGGGCACCGATCGCGCGGTCATGCGGATCGTGGTGCTGCCGCTGTTCTGGGAACGGCGCCTCGTGCAAGGCAGCGCCGTCCTGTTGCTGGTCGTGATCACCGGCTTCGCCGTCAACACGGTCGCTCGTCGCCGCGCTCGCCTGCGGCTCGAAAGCCTCGAACGCGAACAGGCCCTGACGCGCGAGCGCACGCGCATCGCCCGGGACCTGCACGACGACCTGGGATCGCGACTGTCGCAGATCGCCTTGATCGCCGAGACCAGCCACGCGCCGGATCTGCTCGACCGGGTGTCGTCAACCGCGCGTGAAGCGCTGCAGACGATGGATGAACTGGTGTGGGCGGTGGATGCCGGCAACGACACCGTCGAAAGCCTGGCCGGGTACGTCGCCGAGTTTGCCGAATCGCACCTCACGCTCGGCGGCCGGCGCGTGCGCCTGCAGATTCAACCAGACCTTGGTCGCGGCGCACTCGGCGCCGATGCGCGCCGGCATCTGTTTCTCGCGTTCAAGGAAGCCGCGCACAATGTCGTCAAGCATTCGGGCGCGACGGAAGTGCGGGTGGCCATGTCCGTCGATGAGAAAGGGCTCATGGTCGAAGTGGCCGACAACGGCGTCGGACTGCCGCCGAACCAGGCCGGCATGGGGAACGGCCTGCGGAACATGCGGGCACGGATGGAGGCCGCCGGCGGTACGCTGCAGGTGGAGTCGGCACCAGCCCAGGGCACGCGCCTGGTCTTCAGGGTGCCCGTCGACCGCCAGGCACCCTAGGAGCCGGTCAGCGCCCGTACGGCTTCGTGCCGCGTGTTGACCTGGAGCTTCTCGTAGATCTTCTTGATGTGCGCGCGAACGGTGTTGATGCTGATGCCGAGGTTAGCGGCGATCTCCTTGTACTGTTGGCACTCCGAGAGCGCCACCAGCACCGCGTGCTCGCGCTCGCTCAAGAGCTCGATCTGGCTGGCCGGTGCACCGGCTGGAAGCTGGCGGCGGGTCGAGAAGAACTGCACCACCTTGCGCGCGATCGCCGCGGACATGGGCGACCCACCGGCCGCCACGTCGCGCACCGCGTTGAGCACCTCTTCACCGGGCGCGCGCTTGAGCACGTAGCCAGTCGCACCGGCCGCGAGCGATTCGAAAATGCTCTGGTTGGCGTCGAACGTGGTCAGCATCACGACCTGGGTCTCTGGACGCTCCAACTTCAGACGCCGCGTGCACTCGATGCCGTTCATCTGCGGGAGGTTGAGGTCCATGAGCACGACGTCGGGCTCGGCAGCCGGGAAGACCGCGAGCGCGTCCTCGGCCGAACCGCTGGCGCTGACACATGCCAGGTCTGGCGTCTGTCGCAACAACTGTTCGAGCGCCTCCCGCAGCCGGGTATCGTCTTCGACGATGCTGACCTTGATTGTCTTCACGCGGTCTCATCCTAGTCCACTCGCGCGAACTCGGCAGCTCACATCTCCATGTGGTCCGGCGCAGGCGATCGGCGGCCCTACAGCAACTGCCGTGCAATCCGCAGGCGGCGCTCGCGCATATCGTCGCCACGAACTTCCTGCAACGCGTAGGTGACGAGCGAGTGCACCATCTTCTTGCGCCACACCAGCTCGAAGTCGGTGTTGTCCATCGGCTTGGCGATTTCGGCGGCCGCCTTGGCCGCCTGCGCAATCAGCTCGTCGTCGAGAGTCTGCCCCTTGAGCAAGGCCTCGGCCCGGGCGGCGGCCAGGGGCCGCGATGCCACGGCTCCCAGGACGATTCGCACGTCATCAACCCGCGCTCCGTCGATCCGTACCGCCACCGCGGCGGCGGCCACCGGGAAATCGAACGCGCCGCGCCGGCGCAGCTTCCAGTAGGCACTGCGCCAGCCGGACGCCTCGGGCAGCGAGACGGTGGCCATCACTTCGTCCGGCCGCTTGGTGAGGTAGTGCATGCCGTCGTTGGCGAAGAAGTCAGCCACCGGCAGTTCCCGCCGGCCGCTGGCGGAGACGAGCGTGACCGTGGCGCCGAGCGCCTGCAGCATTGGCGCCGTATCGCTCGATGACACCGCGAGGCACTTCGGGCTCGACGTGGCCACCCAGCAGGTGGCGCCGTCCTTCTTCATGCAGAAGTCGATCGACTTGCGCCACTCGTAGTTCTGGTCGTAGTAGGTGCAGCGCGTGTCGAGGCAGAGGTTGCCGCCGATGGTGCCCATGTTGCGCAGGTGCGGTGTCGCCACTTGCGCTGCGGCCTGGTGCAGGCCACGGTAGGCTGCACGCACGCGCGGATCGTCGACGAGCCGAGACAGCGTGACGCCGGCACCCATGGTCAGGCCATGACCCATCGTGATGTCGCCGAGCATCGCGACCGATCGCAAGCCGACTAGCGTCGTGGGTGTTTGCTGGCGGCGCTTCATGTTCGGCAGCAGGTCGGTGCCGCCGGCCACCAGCATGGTGTTCGCTGGATCTTCGGCCAGCCATGCGGCCGCCTCGTCAACCGTGCGCGGGGCGCGATAACGGAAACCGGGCAGGCGCATCATGAGCGCACCCCCACTTTGCCTTCGACGCCGGCCTCGGCCTTGCGGCGCGACTTGCGTTCGGGCTCGTTCGAAGCGCGGCCGTCGCCACCTTCCCACGGTGGGCGCACATGCAGCGTTTCAGGCCACGCGATCTCGGGGAACGATGCCGGACCGGAGCGCGCCGGCTTGCCATCGGCCTTCGCCTGCAGCGCCTTCAGGATCTTCTCGGGAGTGATCGGCACTTGGTCGACGCGCACGCCGACGGCGTCGTAGACGGCGTTGGCGACGGCCGGCATGATCGGCAGGAGCGGCCCCTGTCCGACTTCCTTCGCGCCAAACGGCCCGTTGGGGTCGGGATGCTCGATGAGGTCGGTGAAGATCTCGGGCATGTCGAGGCTGGTCGGGCTCTTGTATTCGAGCATCGACGGAAACTTGTGGACGAGCGCGTTCGACAGGCGCGCCGGCAAGCGGCGGAACGCCTGCTCTTCCATCAACGCCTCGCCGATGCCCATGTACACGCTGCCTTCGACCTGGCCGCGCACCAGCGTCGGGTTCAACGCGCAGCCGATGTCGTGCGCAATCCACACTCGCGGTACCACGATCCAGCCGGTCTCCGGATCGACCTCCACCTCGACGACCGCCGCCGTATATGAGTAGGTCGGCGATGGACCGACGCCGCCGCCCTTGAACAGGGCCGGGGACTTGGGCGGCTTGTACGATCCCGTGGTGCCGATGGTGCCGAACTGCGTTTCGGCAATAATCACGGCCTCCTGGAACGTGACACCGCGATCGGGGTGCGCGCTGTCGAAGACCCGGCGATCGGCAAACACGAGCCGATCTTTCGGCACGTCCAGCTTGGCGCTGACTGCCGTGGCGATGATCTCGCGGGCGCGTTCGGCGGCCTGGATGGCGGCGTTGCCCATCATCAGCGTGACCCGGCTCGAGTAGGAGCCAAGGTCAACCGGAGTGAGGTCGGTGTCTCCGGTGACCGCACGGACATCGAACGGGTCGATGCCGAGCACCTCCGCCACCATCGCCACCAGCACATCGTCCGATCCCTGTCCGATTTCAGTGGCCCCGCAGAACGCGGTGACGCCGCCGCTGCGATCCAGCTTCAACTGCACGCCCGAGTGCGGCAGGTCGTTCCAGTTGATGGGCATGCCGGCGCCGGACAGGTACGACGAGCAGGCCAGCCCGACGCCGCGGCCGAGGGGCAGCTTGCGGAACTTCTGCGTCCAATCGGATCGCTGCACGACCTTGCGAATGCAGTCGGCCAGGCCGATGGTGCCGATGCGCAGGTAGTTGGCGGTCAGCGAATCTGGCGGCGCGACAATGCCCAGGCGAAGCTCGGCGGGGTCTTTCTGCAAGCGCTCGGCGATCTTGTCGAGCTGTACTTCCTGGCCGAATCGCGATTGCGGCGTCCCGTGCCCGCGCTTGGGACCGCACGGCGGCTTGTTGGTGAACACGCGACAGCCTCGGAAGCGATACTTCGGGATGTCGTAGGTCACTGTTTGCAGCGCGCCGGTATAGAACGTGCTCGCGACGCCGTACGAGCCGTAGGCGCCGCCGTCGAGCAGGGTCTGCAGGTCGAGACCGGTGATCTTGCCGTCATTGGTGACGCCGGTGCGGAAGCGCATGAGCACCGGGTGCCGGCCGCGATGGCAGTAGAACACCTCTTCGCGATTGAGGCAGATCTTCACGGGCCGGTCGAGGATCATCGCCGCCCTGGCGACCACCACTTCGTGATTGAAGGGGTCGCTCTTGCCGCCGAAGCCGCCGCCATTCGGCGTGGCGATCACGCGGATGTGCGCCGCCGGTATGGCCAGCGACTTGGCGAGCGCCCGATGCAGGTAGTGCGGCGTCTGCGTGCTGGAGTACAGCACCAGCTTGCCGTCGGGATCCTTGACCGCCACCGACGCGTGCTGCTCCAGCGGCAGGTGCGTGTTCCCCTCGAAGAAGAACACATCGTCAAACACGTGGTCCGCGCCATCGATCGCCGCATCGACGTCGCCAAACTGCAGCGCGACCGCCTTGTGGACGTTGCCATGGTCGCCGTAGTCGTGGATGCGCGGCTCGGCATGCTCGAGGCTTTCGGCCGGCGTCGCAAACGTCCGCAGCGCTTCGTACTTCACCTCGATCAGGTTGACGGCCTGCTCCGCCGTGGCCTCGTCGCGCGCGATCAGAGCAGCGACCGGATCGCCGACGAACCGGACCTTGTCCGGGCTCAACGCGTGCTCGTCGTGGCTGACCGGCAGGATGCCGTACGGAATGGGAAAGTCGGCGCCGGTGAGCACCAGGTGAACACCGTCGAGCGCCGCGGCTTTCGCAGTATCGATGCTGACGATGCGGGCGTGGGGCACCGTCGAGCGCAACAGCCGGCAATGCAGCATCCGCGGCAGCATGATGTCGTCGGCAAACCGGGTCTGCCCGGTAACCTTGGCGCGGGCGTCGACGCGCCGCCGCGGCTGGCCAACTACTCGCCTGGCGACGGTCATCGCGCTTGCTCCTTCGCAGCGGCCGTCAGCTTCGCCGCGGCCTCGACGGCTTCGACGATCTGCAGGTAGCCCGTACACCGGCACAGGTTGCCCGAGAGCGCCTCGCAGATGCGCTCGCGCGACGGGTTTGGATCGGCATCGAGCAGCGCCTTGGCCGTGATCAGGATGCCCGGCGTGCAATAGCCGCACTGCGCGCCGCCGAGGTCGGCGAAACAGTCCTGCAGCGGATGAAGGCGGCCGTCGCCGGCCAGGCCTTCGACCGTCGTGATGGCGCGGCCGGCACATTCCGCGCCGAGCACCAGGCACGACAGCACCGGCTGGCCATCGACCAGGACGGCGCAGGCGCCGCACTCGCCCAACTCGCAGCCGTGCTTGGTGCCGGTCAGCTGCAGGTCTTCCCGCAGCACTTCCAGCAAGGTCTTGTAGCCATCGGCGAGCAGGTCGACGGCCTCGCCATTCACGGTGCATGTCAATCGAGTCTTCACGTGCGGGCCTTGTCCTTCTGGCTTTTCACGACCGAGAGCGTGCGGGTGGTGGCCGGCGAGCGACTGGCGATACCGCGGACCAGGAAACGGGAGATCACCTCGCCGACCGCGGCCGCCGGATTGGGACCGTCGGGCCGGAACCAGGTCACGGTCCAGTTCATGGCGCCGAGCATGGCCCGGGCCACGATTGCCGGATCGAGATTGACCAGCTCGCCCGAGCGGACGCCGTCGGCAATCAGCCGGCGCACTGCCAGCTCGTAGCGGTCACGCTTCTTGACGATGGCGGAGCGGAGGGCTGGGGAGAGGGATTCGATCTGCAGGTGTGCGGTCGCGCCCTCGACATCGTCCAGCAGCGTCTGCAGGTGCGCGGTGCAGACGAGAGTGAGGCGCTCGACCGCGGAGGGACCACGCCTGCGGGCCTCGGCCACGGCGGCGAGCATGCGATCGAGCGCGCGGTCCTGGCAGTAGAACAGCAGGTCGTTCTTGCCGTCGAAGTAGTGATAGAGATTGGCGGCCGACAGGCCGGCCGCGTCGGCGATGTCGCGCATGCCGGTGTCGGCAAAGCCGCGTTCACGAAACAGCCGGGCCGCCGAGCGCAGGATCGCGTCGCGCTGGCGATCGCGGCGCTGCGCGCGCGGCGTCGGCAAATGCGAACGAGCGTTCGATTTTCGAACCACGGTTCACATTATGTGCCCGCGGCCCGCGATCGGCAAGGAGAGCCGGCGCAGACTCACCCCGCTCTCGGTGCGGTGAAGACGAGGAGGTACGTCCGCCCGCTCCAGTTCGGATGCTGCTGCACAACAGCGAATCCCGCAGCCGTGAAGGCCTCGATGATTCGCTCCGGGCTCACACCGTGGTCGTGCGCCAGGTGTGGCAGCGCCCCGGCCGCAAAGTCGACGACGCCAACGCGCCCACCCGGGCGCAGCGACCGCCGCAGGTCGCGCGCGAATGCGGCGGGATCGCCGATGTGATGCATCACCATCCGCATGGTAATGACGTCGCAACAGGCGTCGGGCAGGCCGGTGGCGGTATCCGCCGCCTCGACGACCGTGACGGCCACTTCGGCAGACGCGGCGCGATCGCTGATTCGTTGCCGCTGCTCGGGCAATCGCTCGGTCGCGAACGTGCGGCCAGCGGGGCCGACGAGGGCCGCCAGCTCCACCGCCAACGCGCCGCTGCCGGCACCAACGTCCGCGATCACCGACCCGGGCCCGACGTTCAGTGCCACGGCCAGACGCGTCGCCTCCCCGGTCCAGCGCATCGGCACGGCGTGAAACAGCAGATCCCGGCCAAGGGGCGTGACCGCGAACAGAGCGGCTCCACCGGCAACGACGGCCGCACTTGCGAGAACAATCCTCTTCCATGACATGGCGCACTCTCCTGCCGTGGGAGACGCGACAGGTGGTGGTTGCGTTCGCCGAGGGGCGTGAGGAACGCCTGAGGAACGCGTGAGGACTAGTAGATCAGGTCGTGAAGCGACGTGGCGAGGGCCACCACCATCTCGTGGTGGCTGTTATTGGGAACCGACTCAACGGCAACCGCAATGGCCAAGGCCGCGGCGAGGCCAACCGCCCAGCGGCCGGGACGAGACCACCGGGGAGCTTCGTGCGACACCGGCGCGATGAAGCGATAGCCACGGCGTGGCAGGGTCGCGATGAACTGCGGCATTTTCGCATCGTCGCCGAGCGCCGCGCGCACCTGCCGCACGCAGTAGTTCAGGCCCTCGTCGAAGTTGACATGGGTCCCGGGTCCCCAGAGTTCCGCGGCCAGTTCTTCGCGCGTCACCAGTTGGCCCGGTGACGCGACCAGCCGCGCCAGCACCCGCGACGGCTGGTGCTCCAGTGGCACCACCCGGCCATTCAGGCGGAGTTCCCCAGTGGCGGAATCAAACTGAAAGTCGGCGAATCGCAGCTTCCCGGCATCCTGGCGCATGCCCGGTTAGACGATGCGCAGTCAGCAGCGTTCCATTGGCTACTTGGTCGCCGCCTGTCCCGGCCAGCGCGTGTCGATCGGCTTGGCGGGATCGGCGGTGATCTGCAGATCGGCGCACTGGTGATACGCGTAGCCGCCGGGCTGGTTGTAGACGTGATCGGCCATGAACTGGATCACCTGCAGCGTGCACTTGACGCAGTTGATGTTCGGGATCTCGATTTGCGTTTCCCATGGCGCCATCGGCGTCTTCGGACGCTGCGACGCCGGTTCGCCGGGCTTGGGATAGTGCTGGAACAATCCGTCGGCGAGCACCGGCACTTGCGGCGGGCTCTGGATCTGACCCCACACCGAATACAGCCCGCGCTCGGTCCACTTCTCGGCGGCATAGGGATCGGGCGGCAGCTCGGTGCGCGAGTTCACGGCCAGTGCGACGCGATAGTGGCCCGAGTGAAAGATCGTTTCCTGGATCTTGAGTGGCAGCAGCGAGCCGCCGGCGACCTTGGTCACGGCCTTGGACAGAATCGGTTCGTTGACGCCCTTGGCATCGCCGCCGCACGGGCCGACCTTCTGCGGATCGCCCAGGTCGTTCGTGATCACCCACGGCGCAGGCGTCAGCATCTTGAAGTGCGCGTTGGCGGTGGCGACCGACGCCAGAACCGCAGCGCCGGCGACGAACAATCGAAGGTTGGTGTGCATGGTCCGGTCTTTCCCTGAAACCTGTCAGTTGGTGCCGAAAGCATACAGGGCCTGCGTGGTCCTGACGTAAATGCGGCCGTCGGCCACCGCCGGCGTGGCATACGCCTCTTCGTTCAGCGCATTGACTGATTCCACGGTCAAGTCGCCGCCTGGCGACACCACCACCACCGCGCCGGCCTCGGTCGTGAAGTAGACATGTCCATCCGCCGCAATCGGCGAGGCGAACACGGCGCCGGGCGCGCCGGTCAACCGGCCCTGCTTGATCACCGCGCCGGTGTCGGGGTTGAGCGTGGTGACGATGCCGTTGTCGTTCACCATGTAGAGCACGTTCCGGAAGAGCAGGGGCGACGGCAGTTGCGGGACGCTGCGCTGGTACTTCCAGCGAATTGCCGTGTCGCTCATGTCGCCTGACCCGCCGAGGCGGATCGCCAGCATGCCGTTCTCGGAATCGAGCGCCGCGCGGTAGTAGGCCCACTCGTCCTTGTTGAGCGAGCCGTTGACATCGAGGTCGGCCACATCGAACCAGAATGCCTGGGTGAACTTCGGAAACTCGGTCTTCTGGATCACGCCATCGCCGTTGGTGTCTGCGGTCTTCCAGACTTCGTCGGCGGCGGGGATGGAGACCTTGTTGCCTGGATCGTTCACCGGCGCGCCGTAGCCGTTCACGTAGATCGTGTCGCCGCCAATTACCGGCGTCGACTTCATCTCGAACGACAGGCCGCCCACCCACCACAGCTTCTTGCCGGTGGCCGCGTCGTACGAGGTCAGCAGGAACGAACCCGGCAGCAGCACCTGGTCGCGGCCGTCGGAACCGCGCCAGAGGATCGGCGTCGAATGCCCGCTCTTGGCCTCGGGCCGATCGACCTTCCACACCTGCATGCCGGTGCGCTTGTCGAGCGCCATCACGTACGAGCCCAGGCTCTGATCGCACGCCAGGATCAGCAGGTTGCCGGCAATCACCGGCGAAGCACCCATGCCGTAGATGTTGTTGAAGGGCCCGAGCGGCATCTTCCACAGCTCCCTGCCGGCAGCGTCGTAGGCCACCAGCCCGTAGTCGGGGAAGAACACGTAGACGCCGTCGGCCTCGACCGCCGGACTCGGCGACGCCGGGTTGTTGCGCTTGTCGACGACCTTCGTCGCCACCTTCGGTGCCACCCGCTCCCACAGGATCTTGCCGTCCACCCGATCGATCGCCATCGTCACCAGGTCGTCACCGCGCAAGGCGGTGAGGTAAAGACGGTCCTGGAACAGGATTGGTGACGAATGACCCTGTGGCAACGGCAGCCGCCATAGCTGGTTCTTGCCGGGACCGAACTGCGTCGGCACGCCGGTGGCGCTGGACAAGCCCGAGCCGTTGGGCCCGCGAAAGCGCGCCCAGTCTGGCTCGGCGGCGATGAGCGAAGTGGCGGCGAGGGTGGCCAGGACGCCACAGGCAACGACGGTGCGGATGTGCATCACGTTCCGCAGTGTAAGCGCGACGCCGCGCGACGCGCCACCCCCTCTGGGCTGGGACGAAGCGTGGTGCGAACGCCGGCTTACGGTTTCGCCGCCGCGAGCTCGTCCGCGATGAACTTGTTCATGTGCTGCTCCAACACCGGCAGCGGCACCGAGCCGATCGCCAGGAACGCGTCGTGGAAACGACGCTGATCGAACTTCGCGCCGAGCTTCTCTTCCGCTTCGCGGCGATGACGGCGGATCTGAATCTCGCCGAGCTTGTAGGCCAGCGCCTGTCCCGGCCACGCGATGTAGCGATCGATCTCGGTGGTGATCTCGTGTTCCGACAGCGGCGCTCGGTCGCGCAGGTAGCTCATGGCCTGCTCGCGGGTCCAGCCGAACTGGTGGATGCCGGTGTCGATCACCAGGCGGCACGCGCGCCACATCTCGTAGGTGAGCCGGCCCATGTCCTCGTAGGGCGTTTCGTAAATGCCCATCACCGTGCCCAGCCACTCGACGTAGAGTCCCCAGCCTTCGCCGTAACCGGAGAATGACGTGCCGCGGCGGAACGCGGGCCGCTCCGGCCCTTCGAGCGCCAGCGCCGCCTGGAAGCTGTGCCCCGGCGTGCACTCGTGCAGCGTGAGCGCCGCGAGCGTGTACAGCGGGCGCGCCGGCAGGTTGTAGGTGTTCATCTGGCACGCCTCGAGGCCGCCGCGGCCGCCGGTGTAGATCGGCGCAATCGCGTCCGGCACGGGCCGGATGCCGTGCCGGCGGCGCGGCAGGAAGCCGATGGTCTCGGCCAGCTTGTCGTCGGCCTTCTTCGACACGTAGGCCGAGTACGACAGCAGTTCGCGCGGCGTCTTGGCGTAGAACTGCGGGTCGGTCCGCATGAACCTGAAGAACTCCGCCATCGTGCCCTTGAAGTTCGCCTTGTCCTTGGTGGCGCGCATCTCCGCTTCGAGTCGCGCCACTTCCTTCAAGCCGATGTCGTGGATCTCCTGGGGCGTCAGCGTCAGGGTGGTGTGCTTCTCGATCTGCGCCTGGTAGAACTTCGAACCGTCCGGCATCTCGAAGGCGCCGAGGGTGCGGCGGGCCTTCTCCAGGTACTCCTGCCGCATCATCGTCAAGAGCTTCGCGTAAGCCGGCGCGACGAGATCGCGGATGACGGTGTTGGCCTCGGACCGCAGCGCCGCCTGCTCGGCCGCCGGCATGCCTGCGGGCATCTCCGCGAACGGCGCGTACAGCGGATTGCTGGCATCAGCTTTCACGTACGGCTCGATGGTTTGATCGCGGCCAATCACCGACACGCGCGGCACGCTGTAGCCCCGCGCCAGCCCGGCGCGCATGTTGGTGATCTGCTCGTCGAAATATCGCGGCACGTCGCGCAGCCGCGCGAGATACGAGCGATAGGCGGCCGCGTTGGCGAAACCCTGGCGCGGCGTGAACGAGGTCCAGAAGAACGTGTCGCTGTTGAACGGCGCTTCGTAGGTGCGGTACTGCACGTCGCTGACCAACTCGCGCAACGAGGTGCGGAAGATCTGTGCGTTGACCTTCTCTTCGGCCGACAGCTGGTCAAAGGGAATGGTGTCGAGAGTCGCGAGCGCCGTGGTCCAGTAGGCGAGCCGCGCCTGCTGCGACGCGGCATCGACCGGCGCGAAGCGATCGCTGCCCGCGCCGCCTCGTCCCAGCTCTTTTTGCCGCCAGTTCCATTCCTCGGTGTAGAGCGCCCGGAGGCGCGCGTCGGCCGACGTGTCAGTCGGCGCCTGCGCCAGTGCCGGCGACGACCAGGCGGCTGAGACCAGGACACCAATCAGGAAGCGCGTTGCAGCGTTCGACATGACGCAAGACTATCGCGTCCGTCGCCCGCCAGCCAACACGGGACGCGCCGGCGATGTCACTGCGCCGATGGTTCGCGCAACGAGAGGACGTATTCGGCGAGACGCAGGCGCTCGCCCTCGCTGAGGTGACCGTAGCCCTGCATCTGGCCACCATCGCGGGTGAAGCCGGCAGCAATCGTCCTGGCGACGGAGGCCGCGTCCGCGCCGTTCTTGAACGCATCGCCATCGCGAAAGTCACGCGGGGGCGGCGTCAGCGTCTTGGCAATCGGCCCATCGCCCTTCCCTGCCTGGCCGTGGCATGCGGCGCAGCCATTGGTGGCGTAGAGGAGGCGGCCGCTCAATTCCGCATCGGGGGCGGAGTCGGCGCTGCAACCGGCGGCTGACAAGGCGACCACCGCGGCAACGACCCCGCGCGCCACGAATGTCTCATCCATACAGTCTGACCCTATGCCGCCGAATTGCCACTATGGTGAAATGCCGCAGGTGGTGGAGACCGCGACAAGTCGCCGCAGGCGAGCCGGGCAAACCGAGCCCCCCAATGCCTTCCTGCACAAGCCGTTCACGTCAGACACGCTGAGCCGCGCCGTGCGCAACGCCCTGGCATCGTAAGCCCGCCAGGGCGGATGACTCACGGTCGCGGCGGTGCTACGGCAGCGCCGCGGCGATCGCCGCGCGCACGGGCTCGTAGCCGATCTGCGCCAGCGGCTTACCGTTCACGAAGAAAGTCGGCGTCCGCGTCACGCCGAGCGCCTGGCCGTCTTCAGCGTCCTGCCTGATCCGCCGTTCGGTTTCAGCACTGGTGCCGGCGGCACCAAGCTTGGTCATGTCAAGACCGAGATCTCGCGCATAGACGGCCAGCAGGTCGGGCCGAGGCGCGGCGTGTCCGGCCCACTCGGGCTGACGGGCGAAGAACACATCCATGAGCTCCCAGAACTTGCCCTGCTCGCGTGCGCCCTCGAGCAGGCTTGCCGCGTAGGCAGAGTTCGGGTGAAAGGGCGTGTAGCGAATGACCAGGCGGACGCGGCCGTCGAACTCGCCCATCAGCTGTTTGACGATGGGATGCATGGCGCCGCACGCCTCGCACTCGGGATCGAGAAACTCCACCAGCGTGACGGGGGCGTTGGCTGGGCCCAATGTCGGGCTATGTGGCCGCACCAGCCGATCTGACGCCTGCGATGCGGTCTGCTCGGCCTGGGTGGTCTCTTCAGTGCGGTACCAGTTGGCGGCGATCACGAACGCGGCCACGAGCGCAACAGCCACGCCACCCATCACGAACTTGTTGATCTTCATGAGTCACGACCTCGGAGACGACGCTGACAGACAAACAGGCTGGCGGCGATCAGCGTGAACGCCGTCAGCGACATGAGCGGAATGGTGATGAACCCCAGCCACTCGATCTGGCGGCTGGTACACGAGACGCCGGTGGTGCACGGCGTGATGCTTTCGGGAATCAGGTGGTAGTACAGCAGGTTGTGGTACACCGCGATGATCAGGCCGCCGACGGCCAATGGCCACGCGTAACGCAGTGAGCCCGGATCGCGCCACAGCAGGCCGATCGTGGTCACCATCACCAGCGGGTACATGAAGATGCGCTGGTACCAGCACAGCACGCACGGCGGCAGCCGCATGACCTCGCTGAAGAAGAGGCTGCCAAGCGTGGCCACCAGGCTAATCAGCCACGCCGCGAACAACGCCTGCACGACCGAGTCATCAATCGCCGGTTTCGACACGGTGAACGATTATGCCCCAGGTCTTCAGCCTGCGCCTGGCCGAGTGGACGGCGTCGCTACTTCTTCCAGGGGTTACCGAACTGCGGATCGGTGAGGAACTCCTCGTCGGTCAGGTTCTTCAGGAACGCCACCAGGTCTTTCCGCTCCTGCGGCGTCAGCGTGAAGCCCTTCACGAAGCTGCTCTTGAGCGGGCTCTTCGAGCCGTCGCCGGCATGGGGACCGCCGGGGATGGTGCGGCCACCCGCCTCGTAGTGCGCGATTACTTCCTCCAACGTCGCGATGCTGCCGTCGTGCATGTACGGCGCGGTCACGTCGATGTTGCGCAACGACGGCGCCTTGAAGCGGCCCATGTCTTCTTCATCCTCCGACACCGCATGCACGCCGGTGTTGGGCGCAGGATACGAACCCTGGCCGTCGATGTTGTAGAGGCCGGTGTTGTGGAACTCGATCTCGAGGAAGCCCTTGCCGATGTAGTCGGCGGTCTCGGTGAAATTGAAGCCGCCGTGGCAGTGGAAGCACTCGGTCCGCTCCGAGAAGAACAGCTCCTCGCCGCGCTTGGCGGAATCGGAGATGGCGATCGGATCCTGTCCGGTGCGATAGCGGTCGTACGGGGAGCGACCCGAGATCAGCACGCGTTCGAACGAAGCGATCCCCTTGGTGACGTTGGCCAGCGTGATCGGCTGGGCCTCGCCCGGAAATGCCTTGGCAAACAGCTCTACGTACTTGGGATCGGCGGCGAGCTTCGCCAGCATCTCCTTCTCTTTGCCCGATAGCCCGAGTTCAACCGGGTCGTCGCCGAACATCGGCACCAGCGCCTGCGTCTCGAGCTTGCGCTGCGTCGGGTTGGCCCAGGTCAGCACCGGGCTGTAGGCGATGTTGCCCAGGCTCATGCTGCCGCGCGGGTGCACCTCGCCGGTCACGCCGACGCCCCGCGCCTTCTCGTCGGCAAAGGCGTGGTCCTGCTTGTGGCACGACGCGCACGAGAACGTGTTGTCGACCGACAGCCGCGTGTCGTAGAAGAGGTGACGTCCCAGTTCCACCTTCTCGGCGCTCATGGGATTGTCGGCCGGCACCTTGGGCCGCGGGAAGCCAGGGGGCAGGTCCCACAAGTAGCTGCCGCCGGCACCAGGCGCGGCGAGCGTCAGCTTCACTCCACCAAGAGTCCGCACGTAGGCGACCACCTGCCACCGCGCCCGCTCGGCGAGGTCGCGCATGGCGGGCATGCCGCTCTCGGCGATGCCGTTGCTGATCACCCAGTAGATTTCGCCGTCGGCGTGCTCGCGCATGCGCGGATCGCTGAGATCGGTCGGCCGGGTCCGGCCGTTCTGCCAGATCAACGGCCCCTTGCCGTCCGCGCCGTGGCACTGGGCACAACGAGCCGCGTAGGCCTTCTCACCCGCCGTCACATCGTCCTGGGTCAGCTCGAGCGGACTCGTCAGCATGCGCGACTGGGCCGGCGCACGATGCAGGTGAGGAGGTTCCTGGACGGCAGCCGTGACGGCCGCCGCCCAGGCACACGCGGCCAGCATGAGGGCTGTCAGGCCGCCGCGCGATTTCATTGGCGGGGCGCCGCCATGGTCGCCGCGACCGGACGAGCAGTGAAGACACGTTGCCGGCCCGCCGGCTGATCGCCAATCGCGAGGCCGAGCTGCTTGAAGAGCGGCCCGCATTCCGCGTCGTTCGACGCCGCCATGCAGCCCATGGCGGTCTTCTCCTGGTTGGCGTCGACGTTGCTCTCGGCCAGCAGGGCCTTCAGGTCGAGCCGAATTTCGTCGCGGCCCAGCCGGTACGGGACATCAATCGCCGCGAGGTTGGGGTTCTTGCATGAGACGGCCGGCACCGAGGGCGACCCTTCGGGCGTGCAGCCGGTGCTGCCCAGGTGCACCATCCAGCCCTTCGGCTGTCCGGTGCTGCGGATATCAAGGCGGATGAATTTGTAGCCGGCATTCCAGCTCCAAAACATCCGGCTCAGGTTGAGCGGGGACGGCTGCAGCGTGACCTCGCGGTGGTTCACCTCGAGCGGCAGGCCGAGGGCGAAGCGCACGCCGACGTAGTCGCCGGCCGGCGCAGTGCCTTCGATCACGTGACGCGTCTCGGGCGTGCCGTTGACGCAGGTGCCGGTGGCGTCCTCGAAGTCGACCAGGGCAATGCCGCCGGTCTGCCACAACCCGTCTTCAGTGAGTTTCACCGGCACTTCGCCGCCGTCGGCGCGGACCAGCCGCACGTTCGAAGCGAAGAAGCGGAAGTCGGTCACCTGGACGGTGGACGCCGTGGTCCCGATCCCCGGAAACTTGCCGGTGCACACGAACGGCGTGTCGCCCACCGTCGCCGCAAAACGAATGGACACGGGCATGGTGCCTTGTGCGAACGCGGGCGACACCAGGGCGGTCATGACCGCCGCGAGGGTTCCAAGACGGGTAAGGCGAGTCTGCATGGGCCTATTCTGGCGCGACGGCCAGCCTTCACGAGTGCGGCGAATTGTCGCGGTGGCAGGTAGGGGGCCCCTGCGTCAATTCGCCGCTCCACTGGGCCAGGCGACCCGGCTACCATTTGAGTCATGTCACGCAGACTGACCCTGCTCGCCGTGCTCCTGGTGCTGGCCATCGCCTCGCCGGGACTTGCCCAGACGAACGTGGACGAAGCGGCCGACCGGCTGTTCAACCACGTCATGAGCCCGTACTGTCCGGGCAAGCTGCTGGCGACCTGCGGCTCCGGCCAGGCCGATACGCTGCGGCAGGAAATCCGCCGCGACCTGGCGGCCGGCAAGACGGCCGATGCGATCGAGGCCGAGTTGTACTACCGGTTCGGCGATTCGATCCGCTCCGAACCGCAGACGACCGGCGTGGGGCTGGTAGCCTGGGTGGTCCCGGCGGTGCTGCTGATCGCATCGGGTGCCTGGCTGGTCACCTGGTTGCGACGGGCACGGCAGCCGGACGCTTCCCCGGCGGATGTTGCCCCGGCCGCCCCACGCGAGCTGATCGGCCGCCTGGACGATGAGTTGCTCGACCTCAACTAGGTCGCGCTGCTGGAACTGAACTAGGCTGCTGAGCCAGGGCGCCACGACGCGCCGGGCGGGGTAAAGATGCATCGACGCGAATTTGTTGCGGGTTCAATGGGTACGCTGCTCGCCGGCCTGGTACCGGCGGGTACGCACGCTGTCTCGCAAGAGGTCACCGACCTGCCTTCACTGTGGGATGTCGACCGTTCGGTCGCCAACCTCGAGAACGCCTATTGGGGCGTGATGCCCAGAGTCGTCAACGACGAGTACCTGGCGCAGACCCGCTTCCTCAACCAGCGCAACGTCGTCTACGTGCGCGACGGCATGGCCGGGCGTGAGCGAACCGCGGAAATGGAGAAGGTCCGGGCCGACGTGGCCGCGTTGATGGGCGGCGCGACCAGCGAGTTCGCGTTGGCGCGCAACGGCACCGAGGCGCTGCAGAACCTGATCATGCAGTACGGCCGCCTGAAGCCGGGCGATGCCGTGATGTACGCGGATCTCGACTACGACGAGATGCAGCAGGCCATGGGTGCGCTGCAGCACTCGCGCGGGGCGAAGGTGATCACGTTCGCGATTCCGGAACCCGCGACCACCGCCAACATCCTGGCGGCCTACGAGCAGGAACTGGGTCGTGCGCCGGCCAACCTGAAGCTGCTGCTGGTCACCCACCTGTCGAATCGTACGGGCATCGTCATGCCGGTGAAGGAAATCGTCGCGATGGCACGCGCGCGCGGCGTTGACACCATCGTCGATGCGGCCCAGACCATCGGCCACATGAACTTCACCCTGGCAGACTTGGAGGCCGACTTCGTCGGCTTCTCACTGCACAAGTGGCTCTGCGCGCCAATCGGCACCGGCGCGATCTGGATTCGCGGCTCCCGGCTGCAGGACATCGAGCCGTGCATGGGCAGCACAATGTTCCCCGCCGACGATACGCGCAGCCGCAGCAGCCTCGGAACGGTGAACTTCGCCGCCACGCTGACGGTGCCCGCCGCGCTTGCCTTCCACCGCCGCATCGGCGGCGCGCGCAAGCAGGCGCACCTCCAGGGGTTGCGCAACTACTGGGTGGAACGCGTCCGCGACATCCCCGGCATGCAGATTCTGACACCCGACGATCCTGCCCGCTACGGCGCGGTCACGAGCTTCCGGTTGCCGGCAATGAAGGACTACGCCGCAGCGCAGCAGATGTCGCGCGTGCTGCTCGACAAGCACCGCATTCTCACGGTCGCGCGGCGCGGCATCACCAACGGCAGCGCGGTGCGGGTCACGCCGACGCTCTACAACACGCACGGCGAACTGGATCGCCTGGTGAGTGCCCTCAGGAGCGAGAGCAGCGCTTACCGGTAGCCGCCAGGTCCGCCTAAAGGCGGACACCACATTGGCAACCGGTCCGCCTGAAGGCGGGGTCAGCGGGCGGTCGGGAACTTCGACAGCTTGCGCTGCAACGATCGCCGGTGAATGCCCAGCAGGCGCGCCGCCTGCGACACGTTGCCGTCGCAATCGTTGAGGATGCGCTGGATGTGTTCCCACTCCACACGCGCGAGCGAGGGCACTTCCACCGTCGGCGGCTCCTGCGTCACGTCGCGTCCATCGAACGCCGCCAGCACCTGGTCGGCGTCCACAGGCTTGGTCAGGTAGTGGGTCGCACCGAGCTTGACGCTTTCGAGCGCGGTCGCGATGCTGCCATAGCCGGTCAGCACCACGATGCGGGTCGTCGGGTCGATGGCGTGCAAGCCGCGGACGACGTCGAGTCCGCTGCCGACGGGCAGCTTCAAGTCGACGACGGCCAGTTCCGGGCTTTCGAGGCGCGCGGCGGCCAGCGCCTCGTCTACGGTGGCCACTGCTCGCACGTCGCAGCCTCGCGACGTCAGCGCGCGGCCCAGCCGCTCGCGAAACCGCTCGTCGTCTTCGACCAGCAGGACGCTGGGCGCCGAGCGATCGTGGGCGTCAGGCCGAATGTCCATCAGCGCCAAAGGATACTGCGGCGACCGTACCGCGACCAGGTTCAGACGACAGCGAGAACTGTCCGCCCCATTCTTCAACGAAGGTCCGGGCCAGGAACAAGCCGAGACCGAACCCGGCGCCGGCCGGCTTGGTGGTGAAGAACGGCTCGCCGGCCCTGGCGAGTGTCGCCTCATCCATGCCACGGCCGCTGTCGCGCACGGAAATGTCCAAGGTCGCTGTGGACGTGGTGACCGCGACCTCGACGGCCGCCTCCGGGTCCGAGGCATCGAGGGCGTTCTTGATCAACGTGGTCAGGACCCGCGCCACGCCAACCCGTGGCAAGCGGACGCCGGTCGCGTCACCGTTCAGCGTCACCTTGACCCGCGACGAGGCGCCGGCGGGCAACGCATCGATCGCCGCGCCCACCACGGTGGCGGGATCGATCGTGGCAGCCGGGTCCGCCGTCGAGGCGTCGGCGCGGCCGCTCATGTGGTCGAGAATCTGCCGGCACCGCTCCACCTGCGAACGAATCAGGGCCGCGTCTTCGATCAGCGACGGGTTGTTCGACGCCTCGGCTTCCCGCAGCAGTTCTTTCGACGCCACGGCGATCGTGGCCAGTGGTGTCGCCAGTTCGTGCGCGGCCCCGGCGGCCAGCGTGGTCAGCGAGGCCAGACGTTCCTGCGCGGCCGCGACGCGGCGCGCTTCGGTCAGCGCCCGCTCGCGCTCGTCGAGTGCCTCGCGCACGCGCGTCACGAAGAACCCGATCAGCACCGCGGCCGACAGGAACGCCACCCACATGCCGGCCAGGTGGCCCGACAGGTCCGCGGCGGGCCGGTGTGCGTCGTGAGAATCGGCCGACGGGGTGATGGCGAAGAGCACCGCGTAGGCGGCGACCGACAGCGCAGCGATCGTCCAGGTCCAGCGCGAGCCGAGCGTCACGGCGGCCAGCGCGATGTACACGAGATAGACGGTGGTGAACGGATTGGAGGTGCCACCGGTCAGCCACAACAGGGCCGTCAGCAAGGCCACGTCGAGCGCCAGCACCACCCCGAAGACGCGCGGCTGGGCAGGACGTTCATGCGCAACCCACCGGCCGAGCACCAGGTTGCTGGCCGCCAGAAGGACGATGAGCGACGCGATCGGCGCGAGCGGCAGCGCCAGCCCCAGCGCCTGCACCGCGACCGCGACGCCGATGGCCTGGGCCAGGACGGCGGCCCACCGCAACCGGACCAGCCAGGGGCCGGTGACCAGAGGGCCAGCGTCGAGCGGCTGTTCAGGCATTGCGGTCAAGTGTAACCGGCCGTCGATGGCGTATCCTCATCTGGTGCAACCGTCCGCAGGCGACGACCGTCAGGCGCTCAGAACACGCCGCTTCCTGATGGCGGCCGGCACCTCGCTGATCGTCATCGTCTTGCTGGCGGTCAGCTACTACTTCGGCGGGCTCGAGTGGACCGGGCTCGTCCAGGGCACCGCGATCATCCTGTTCTGGGACGCGGTGTTCTTCACAGCGCTGCGCACCGGCTTCAACCTCCGCTTCAAGGACCCGAGCCTCACCGTGCCGCAGCTGGCTACGTCGATCGTGACGATGGCCTACATCATGTACTACGCCGATCGCGGCCGCGGCGCGCTGCTGGTGGTGTTCCTGGTGGCGTTCCTGTTCGGCGTGTTCCGGCTGCGCACCCGCCAGTTGCTGATGCTCGCAGCGACCGCGATCGCCTCGTTCGGCGTGATGGTCCTGGCGCTCTACCAGGCCAAGCCGAACACCGTCGAACTGGCCGACGAGATCCTGCAGTTGATCGTGCTGGCGATCATCCTGCCGTGGTTTGCGGCCATGGGCGGCTACGTCAGCCAGCTGCGCGACAACATGCGCGACTCGAATCGCCAGCTCGAAGCCGCCAAGACCGCCGCCGAGAGTGCGGCCATGGCCAAGACCACCTTCCTGGCGAGCATGAGCCACGAGATCCGCACGCCCATGAACGGCGTGATCGGCATGACCAGCCTGTTGCTCGACACCAGGCTCAGCCCGCAGCAGCGCGAGTACGTCGAGACGATCCGCTCCAGTGGCGATGGCCTGCTGGCGATCATCAACGACATCCTCGACTTCTCGAAGATCGATGCCGGCAAGCTCGACCTCGAACTGCAGCCATTCGCGCCGCAGGGTTGCATCGAGGACGCGCTCGACCTGGTCGCCGCCCAGGCCGAGGCCAAGGGCCTCAATCTCAGCTATCACCTCGAGCCGTCGGTGCCGCCGATGATCGTCAGCGACGGCGGCCGCGTCCGGCAGGTGCTGGTGAACCTGCTGGGAAACGCCGTCAAGTTCACCGATGCCGGCGATGTCGCGGTGACGGTGAGCGCGTCGCCGATCGAAGGCTCGCCGCAGCTCGCGGTTTGCTTCGTGGTGAGCGACACCGGCATCGGCATTCCCGCCGACCGCCTCAGCACGCTGTTCGATTCGTTCAGCCAGGTCGATGCCTCGACCACGCGCAGGTACGGAGGCACGGGTCTGGGCCTGGCGATCTCGCAGCGCCTGGCCGCGCTGCTGGGCGGCCGCATCTGGGTGGAGAGCGAACTGGGCAAGGGCACCCGGGCCTCGTTCGCCATCAAGGCGGCGGCCGCTGCCCCCTCGCCGGCTCGCGGTGTGCCGGTCTGGGACGAGGTCACCCCGTCGGAGCGCAGCCTGGCGGGCCATCGCGTACTGATTGTCGACGACCATGAGGCGACGCGGCGGTCGCTGCTGCGCCAGTTCGAAGCATGGGGGCTGGCCGCCAGTGCCGCCGCCTCGGGACGCGAGGCGTTGACGTGGCTCAGCGAGGGCAAGGCGTTCGACCTCGCGGTGGTCGACATGCAAATGCCCGGGATGGACGGACTGGCCTTCGCGACGGAAGTGCATGAGCGGTTGGGTCGGGCCACGCCGCCGCTGATCCTGTTGTCGTCGCTCAGCCGGCCCGGGGTGGGCACGAGCGACATGTTTGCGGCCGCGTTGACCAAGCCGGTCCGCGCCTCGCGCCTGTATGACGCGGTTTCGGAATTGCTGGCGCCAGACCAGTCGCCCGAGCGGCCGGCCTCGGACATCATGTCGCTGCCGAAGCTGGCCGACCGGCATCCGCTGCGCGTGCTGGTCGCCGAAGACAACCTGGTCAACCAGAAGATCGCGTTGCTGATGCTCGAGCGGCTGGGCTATCGCGCCGACCTGGTCGCCAACGGACTGGAAGCCGTCGAGGCCGTACGGCAGGTGCCGTACGACCTCGTGCTGATGGACCTGCAAATGCCGGAGCTCGACGGACTGGATGCCACCCGCCAGATCCTGGCGGAACACCCGGCCGGCCGCCGGCCCCGCATCGTGGCGCTCACCGCCAACGCCTTCGAAGACGACCGCCTGGAATGCCTCGCGGCCGGCATGGACGATCACCTGAGCAAGCCGCTCCAGAAGGAGAAGCTCGAAGGCATCCTGATCCGCGCCCGCCGCATCAATCCTGCAGGTTGAACGCCACCGACACGTTCATCAACACCTCCACCGAATCGCCGTTCAGCAAGGTCGGCGAGAACTGCCACTGCTTGACGGCCTCGACGGCGGCCTTCGCCAGCTCCGGGTGCGCCTGCGATCCGGTGACGCGGACCGACGCGACCTTACCGTCGGCATCGATCAGCGCGCTCAGCGACACGGTGCCATCAATGCCGGCATCGCGCATCGCCTGCGGGTAGACCGGCCGGACATCCACCAGCTTGCGCGGCGGCTTGATGTTGCCGCCAATGCGCACCGGTTCGCGATTCGCGCGGGCCGGGGCTCCTGCCGGCCGCTGCTCGGTCACGGTCACCCGTTCCTGGAGGGTTCCCACCTGGAAGGTCAGGTTCACGTCCCACTGCCGGGGGTCTGTCAGCTTGAGATCGTGGGCGGCCGACTGGAAGCCGGGCAGGTTGTTCATCGACAACCGGTAGTTGCCCGGCGCAATCACGCCGAACTCGAACCGGCCGCTCTTGTCGGTGGTCGCGGTCGCCCGATTGCCGGCCGCGTCCTCCATCGTCATGACCACGCCAGGCAGGACCCCGCCGGTCACGTCGTAGGCGGTGCCGGTAAAGGGCATGGGCCCGGCCTGCTCCTTGGCGCGGAAGCTGGCGGTGGTCAGGGTGATGCCGACGATCACGGCGAAGACCGTGGCGAGAGCGCGGCGTGTGGGGCGAGTGCGAATCAGCGTGTGGTTCAACATTGCAGCAATCCTCCATTCGAGCGTGGACCGGCGAGCCATAGGGACGAGCGTCGCCAGCGGAGACGGCCGGCGGCACGTCCTGGCGATGTCGAGCAAGTGCGAGGCGTATTCGGAAGCGGGGACGCCGGCTTCGAGCACGGCGTTGTCGCAGGCGGCTTCGCTCTCGCGCCGCAGCCGCGCGCAGGCGAGCCAGAACAACGGGTTGTACCAGAACACCGCGCGCACGACGTCGGCGGCCATCTGGACCGCCCAGTCGGCGCGGCCAATGTGGGCGAGTTCGTGGCCGAGGACGATGCGAATGCGGTCGTCGCTCCAGGTTTCGCATCCGGCCGGCAGCACCAGCGCCGGCCGGCGCCATCCCCAGGTGCCCAGCGTCGTCGCCATCGCCGTCTGCTTCAGCGCCACCTCGCCGCGGACGCCCAGGCCCCGCGCCAGCGTGTGCGCCATGGCCGTCCAGCGCGCGTCGGTGAGGGACCGCGCCTCGGCCGTCAGTCGCGACAGCCGTCGCAGGCTGATCAGCATGGCGGCGATGCTGATCAGGAAACCCGCCACCCACACCGTATCGACCATCGTCGAGATCGAGATGCGGGGCGGCGTTGCGGGACGTGCCACCGGCGCGGCGGACGGTGACTCCAGCCTCTGTGGCGAGGAGCCGGCGCCGATGGCCGAGGTCATCAGCACCGCGGGATCGGACTGCAGAGGCAGGTCCCACGCCGGCAGGGCGATCCCCAGCGGTGCCACCGCCAGCGCCGCCAGAATGCCGGCGGCCAGCATCGAGTGGCGCAGGGCTGCGGACCGGCGGCGCAGCAGCAGCGACGCGGCCAGCGCGACGAGCACTACGACCGAGGCGCGCAATCCGAGATCGAGGGCGATCATCGTCCCGCCTTTCGGGCCGCGGCGATCAGCTCGGCGATGCGATCGAGATCCTCGTCCGAGAGCCGCGACCCGTCGCTGCCAAGCAGCGTGGTGACGACCTTGGCGTGGGAGCCGTCGAAGAAGGTGTCGACGAGGTGGTTCAGCGCCGACTTCCGCGCCATGTGGCGGGGCACGGTTGGCATGTAGACGAAGCGCAGGCCGTGCTCTTCGTGGCGGACGTGGCCCTTGTCCTCGAGCACGCGCAGCTGGGTCCGAACGGTCGAGTCGCTGGGGCTGCCGCTGAGGCCCTCGCGGATCTCGGTCGCGGTGGCGCGGCCGAGCCGGTAGAGCAGGTCCATGATCTGGCGTTCGCGCTTGGTCACGACGGCCGGTTTGCTGGTGGTCATGTTATGTTTATAACAACTCCGCGAGAAAAATAGCAGGCCGGCGGCCGGCTGTCAAGTGGCGGCCAACCTTGGCTATAGTCAAGGCGCATGGCCACCAAACCCGAAGCCGAGGTGCTGACCGTTGCCGGCCGGGAAGTCACGGTCACCAATCCCGGCAAGGTGCTGTTCCCGCAGGCCGGCCACACCAAGCTCGACCTGGTGCGCTACTACGTGAGCGTTGCGGCCGGGGCGCTGCGCGGATCGGGCGATCGTCCCAACGTGCTGGTGCGCTACCCCAACGGCATCGGCGAGGAGTTCTTCTACCAGAAGCGTGCGCCAACCTCGCGTCCGCCGTGGGTCGAGGTGGTCTCGCTCAAGTTTCCGTCGGGCCGCATCGCTGAGGAAGTGGTGCCTCGCGATGCCGCTGCGCTGGCGTGGATGGCCAACCTGGCCTGCCTCGAGCTGCACCCGCATCCGGTTCGCGCCGACGATCTCGATCATCCCGACGAGCTGCGCGTGGATCTGGATCCGGTGCCCGGCGTCGAGTGGCCGCAGATTCGCGCGGTGGCCCACGAGGTGCGCGCGGCCTTGCACGACGTCGGCCTGATCGGCTGGCCCAAGACCTCGGGCTCCCGCGGCATTCACATCTACGTGCGCATCGAGCGCCGCTGGAGTTTCGACCAGGTCCGGCGCGCGGCCCTGGCCCTGGCGCGCGACGTCGAACGGCGCGCGCCGCAACTGGCCACCAGCAAGTGGTGGAAGGAGGAACGCCACGGCGTGTTCCTCGACTATAACCAGAACGCCAAGGACAAGACCGTGGCCGGCGCCTATTCGGTGCGGCCGACTGCCGACGCGCGCGTGTCGGCGCCGCTCAACTGGGATGAAGTCGACCTGTGCGAGCTGGCTGATTTCACGCTGGCGACCATGCCGGCCCGTTTCGCCAACATCGGCGATCCCCACACCGCCATGGACGCGCACGCCGGCTCGCTCGAGAGGCTGCTCGAGTTGTCAGCGCAGCAGGAGCGCGATGGCCAGGGCGATGCGCCGTGGCCGCCGCACTACAAGAAACAGGCCGGCGAAGAACCGCGCGTCGCGCCCTCACGCCGCCGGGTACCGAAGGTGCCGCTGATCGAAATTGGGCGGGCGCGCGAGAAGGCCGATGCGCTCGCCGGCGTGGATCGCTGGAAGGAGCGCCATCCGGATGCGGCCGCGCACCTGGAACCGGCCGATGTACTGGTCGACGCCCTGCGCGGACGCCACCGCACCTGGACCCGCATCCGCATCAACCTGCAGCACGTGCCGGAACCACTGCGCCCCGCGCAGGAGCCGCTCGATCCGGACGAGGACATGGCCACCGAGTGGTCGCCCGAGGAGCGCGCGGCCTGGGCGGCGAAGGGCGGCGCTACGCGTCGCGGCGGGCCGCGCCGAACACCCGCGCGAGCTCGTACGGAGTCGTGACCTCGAGTTGATCGTAGCCGCACGCTGCCGGCGGCTTGTCGGGCCGCCAGCGCTGGAAGACGGCGGCGTGGCGGAAGCGCGTGCCCTGCATGTGGTCGTACTTGACCTCGCAGACGCGTTCGATCCGCAGCGGCTCCCACGACAGGTCCTTGCCGGTGCTCCAGCGGCTCTGCGCGCCAGGCTTGCGCATGGCCTCCTCCCCTGCGGAGGCTTGCCCTGAGCGAGCGGAGTGAGTCGAATGGGCCCATTCACGCCACGGGTGATCGTCGAGAGCCCGCTCGCGCAGCGGTGCAAACTCCTCGGCCAGCGCCTTGCGTTTCGCCATGGTGAAAGACGAGGTGACGCCGACATGCTGCAAGCGGCCCTGCGCGTCGTAAAGCCCCAGCAACAGCGATCCCACCAGTTCGCCCAGGCCGGCCTTGTGCCACCTGAAGCCGGCGACCACGCAGTCGGCCGTGCGCGCGTGCTTCACCTTGATCATCGCGCGCTTGCCGGATGCGTACGGGTCGTCGAGCGGCTTCGCCATGACACCGTCGAGCCCCGCGCCCTCGAACTGCGCCAGCCACTCCACCGCCTGGCCATGCGCGCGGGTCATCGGCGTCAGGTAAATCGGCGGCGCGACGCCGGCCAGCAACTGTTCGAGCCGGAGGCGCCGTTCCGATTGGGGCCACTCGCGCAGGTCTTCGCCATTCGCCGCCAGCAGATCGAACGCCACGAACGAGGCCGGGATCTCGGCCGACAACTTCGCGACGCGCGAAGCCGCCGGATGCAGCCGCATCTGCAACGCGTCGAAGTCGAGCCCGGACGGCGAGGCAATGACCACTTCGCCGTCCAGCACGCAGCCATCGGGCAGGCCCGCAATCAACGCCGCGCTCACTTCCGGAAAATAGCGGTCGAGCGGCTTCAGGTCCCGGCTCTGAATGTAGACTTCGCCGCCGCCGCCGCGGAACACGATGGCGCGAAAGCCATCCCATTTCGGCTCGTACAGGTAACCGCCGCCGTCAGGCACCTCGGTGGCCAGCTTGGCCAGCATCGGCTCGATGGGCGGGACAATCGCGAACGTTGGCATTCCTCAGCCTAGCGCTTTTGATCCTGATCCCCGATCCCTGATCCCTAATCCCTGAGTTAGGATGCGCGCATGCGAATGCCCGTCCTTGTCGCTCTCGTGCTCGCGGCCGCCGGCGCTTCGGATGCAAACGCCCAAGGCTTCGGCGTCGCGGGCCTGCTGCCCTTCAACGAGAAATGTGCCAGCTGCCACGTCAACCCCCAGCCCGGGAGCCGCGCGCCGACCCTGGCGCAACTGCAAGGACAGCCGCCCGAGACGATTCTGACGGCGATGACCACCGGGGGCATGGCTCCCATGGCGTCAGGCCTGAGCGAAGCCCAGATGCGATCGATCGCCGAGTACGTCGCGGGCCGGTCGTTCGGCACGGCGGCCGCCGGGCATGCCGCAACGATGAAGAATCAGTGCACCGCGAAGCCGCTCGGTAATCCCATGGCCGGGCCGGGCTGGAACGGCTGGGGCGTCGACGCGGCGAACTCGCGCTTCCAGCCCGCGGCCGCAGCCGGACTGACCCCCGCCACCGTGCCGAAGCTGGCGCTCAAGTGGGCCTTTGGCTTTCCTGAGGGGCGCCAGGCGTTTGGACAACCGACCGCGATGGGCGGCCGTATCTACGTGGGATCCGACAACGGCTTCGTCTACTCGCTCGACGCGGCCAGCGGCTGCGTCTACTGGTCGTATCAAGCCAAGGCCGGCGTCCGCACGGCGATCACCGTGGCGCCCATCAAGGACGGCGCCGCGCGCTTCGCGGTGTTCTTCGGCGATGTGCGCGCCAACGTCTATGCGATCGATGCCGAGAACGCGGCGCTGATCTGGACCAAGCATGCCGACCCGCATCCGGTGGCGCGCATCACCGGGGCGCCGGCGTACCACGACGGCCGGCTCTACGTGCCAGTGTCGTCGATCGAAGAAGCTATGGGCGGCAACCCCGCCTATCCGTGCTGCACGTTCCGCGGCAGCGTGATCGCGTACGACGCGTCCACGGGCGAGCAGCGCTGGCAGTCGTTCACGATTTCCGAAGCGGCCGTGCCCATGCGCAAGACCTCGACCGGCACGCAACTGTGGGGACCCGCCGGCGCCGCCGTGTGGTCGGCGCCAACCATCGATGCTGAACGCGGCCGCATCTACCTGTCGACCAGCAACGGCTACACCTACCCCGCCGTCAACACCACCGACGCCGTCATGGCCGTCGACCTCGCCACCGGCAAGCGCCTGTGGACGCGGCAACTGACGGCCAACGATGCCTACGTCATTGGCTGCGGCCCCAACGCCAAGTCGGAAACGTGTCCGCAGGAAACCGGTCCCGACTTCGCAGTCGGCACCTCGCCCATTCTTCGATCGTTGCCCGGTCGCCGGCGCATTCTCGCGGTCGGCCAGAAGTCGGGCATCGCCTGGGGCATCAATCCCGACGATGGCGCCATTGTCTGGCAGCACCGCGTCGGCCAGGGCACGGCGCTCGGCGGCATCGAGTGGGGCGGTGCGGCCGACGATCGCCTGGTCTACTACCCCAACGCTGACGGTTTGCTCGGCATGAAAGCGGCGGGCGGCCTGGCGGCCATTCGACTGGCCACCGGTGAACGCGAGTGGTGGGCGCCGCCCATCGCCACCTGCCCGGATCAAACCATGAAGTGCATCCCCGCGCAGTCGGCGGCGGCCAGCATGATTCCAGGCGTGGTGTTCTCGGGCGCGACCGACGGCATGATGCGGGCCTACAGCGCCACCGACGGCAAGGTGCTGTGGGAGTTTGCTACCGCGCGCGACTTCGAAACCGTCAACGGCGTGAAGGCGCGCGGCGGGTCGATCAACGGACCCGGCGCGACCATTGCCAACGGCATGGTGTTTACCAACTCGGGCTACGGCTCGTTCGGCCAGATGTCCGGCAACGTCCTGCTGGCGTTTGGCGTGCAGTAAGCTGAAAGGGTCTTGCGACCCGACCTGCTGATTTGCACGGCTACCGAACTCGAGAGCACGATGTTGCGCCGGAATGTTGATCCGGCGCGGATCGAGTTGCTGTGCATGGGCGTGGGACCGGTGAATGCGGCCCACGCCGTCACGGTCGCGATCCTGCGTTCACGGCCGGCCGCGATTCTCGTGTGCGGCATCGGTGGCGCCTACCCGGGTTCAGGCCTCGGCATTGGTGATGTCGCCTGCGCGGCCAGCGAGTGCTACGGCGACCTTGGCGCGACCAGCCGGGCCGGCTTTCTCGACATGCAGGCCCTCGGGTTCCCGATCGTCGCGGGCCCGCCGCCGATCTACAACGAACTGCCGATGCAGCTGTTCCCGTCATCGCAGCGCGTGCGGTTCGTGACGATGTCGTCGTGCACGGGCATCGAGGCATCGGCGCGCGCGATCGAAGCGCGCACCGGTGGCGCCGTCGAGAACATGGAAGGCGCGGCCGTCGCGCACGTCGCCGCCATGCACGGCATTCCAGTGGGCGAACTGCGCGGCATCAGCAACATGGTCACCGACCGCGACACCGGCGCGTGGCGGATCAAAGAGGCCGCCACCGCGGCCCAGGAGGCGTTGCTCTCGTGGATCGCCAGTCGCCCTTAGGTCCGGCTGAAGCCGGACACCACATCGATTTCGGGTTCTCGTCGTGCCCCAACGACACCTTCGCGTTTCACGCACTCGTGCACGGCCTCGCCGCCGGCCCGGCCGTGCTCCCCTTCATTGACGATGTCGAGGCGCTGAACGCGCGGGCCGAACTGGGCGGCGCCGAGGTCACCAAGATCTCGATTGCGGCGTACCCGCGCATCCGCGATCGCTACGCGCTGCTGCGCGCCGGCGGCGCGGCCGGCTTCGGGGTCGGCCCGATCGTCGTCGCTCGCGAGCCGCGGGCGGTCGGCGGCCGCGTGGCCATTCCCGGCGAGCGCACGACGGCGGCGCTGTTGTTGCGTCTGCTGGGCCAGTTCGAGACGGTGGCCATGCGCTTCGATCAGATTGAAGGCGCGATCCTCCGCGGCGAGGTCGACTGCGGGGTGTTGATCCACGAAGGGCGGTTCACGTACGAATCCAAAGGCTTGACCCTGCTCACCGACCTGGGTGCCGTGTGGGAGGAGCGCATGCAAAGCCCGCTGCCGCTGGCGGCGATCGCCGTTCGCCGCGATCTCGTCGCCGACATTGGCCGCGAGATCGACGCTGGCTTGCGCGCCAGCGTGGAGTACGCCTTTGCGCATCCGGACGCCAGCCAGGCGTACGTCGCCGCCCACGCGCAGGAGATGGCTCCTGACGTGGTCAGGCGCCACATCGATTTGTACGTCAACCGCTACACCGTCGAGTTGGACGAGCAGGCCGTTGAGGCCATGCTGCAATGGAGTACGGCGAACGGGTTGGCGGCAGGTTCCGACCGGCCGATCTTCGCCTGAAGCCGGAGCGCCGTGAGAATCCTGGTGGTCGAGGACGAAGCCGTGGGCGCCGAGGTGCTGGCGCGCGGTCTTCGCGAACACGCCTATGCGGTGGATGTCGCCAGTGACGGCCTGGCCGCCCTCGAGCAGGCGCAGATCAACTCCTACGACCTGATCGTCCTCGACGTCATGCTGCCGCGCCTTGATGGCGTCGAAGTATGCCGCCGCTTGCGCGCCGGCGGCGCCACCGTCCCGATCCTGCTGCTGACGGCGCGGGGCGGGTTCGACCACCGCGTCGAAGGCCTCGATGCCGGCGCCGACGACTACCTCCCCAAGCCCTATCACCTGCCGGAGCTGCTGGCGCGCATTCGCGCCTTGCTGCGGCGGGGGCCCGCGCTCAAGTCATCGGTCCTCGCGGTCGCCGACCTGGCCATCGATACGCGCGCCGGCCGGGTCACCCGTGGCGGCCGTCCCGTGGCGCTGACCGCGAAGGAATATGCGCTGCTCGAGTACCTGACCCGCCGCGCCGGCGAGGTGGTGGGCCGGGCCGACATCGCCGAACACGTGTGGGACGACAGCTTCGACCCCATGTCGAACCTGATCGAGGTCTACATCCAGCGGCTGCGGCGGCGGCTGGACGATGGCCACGCGGTGAAGCTGATCCAGACTCGCCGCGGAGCCGGCTACTCGCTGCAGGCGGAGCCCCCGGGTGATTGACTCCATTCGTGGCCGACTGACGCTGTGGTACGTCACCGCGCTGGCCATCGTCCTGCTGCTGGTGAGCGGGCTGATCTATGTCCTGTTGGGGCAGGCCCTCGCCAACCGCATCGACAACGATCTGCGGACGGTCATCACCATCGCCGCCACGTCGCTCGCCAACGACCTCGCCGAAGGCCAGGACCACGACGATGCGGCGCGCAGCACGGCGGCGGAACTGTCAGCCGACGGCCAGATGCTGGTGGTGTTTGACGATCGCGGACAGCTGCTCGGCGAAGCCGGCCGCGAGGAAGACCTGAGGATCTCGCTGCCACCGGTCGCCGACATCCCGACGGACCTGCCGTTGATCTACACGGTCAGCGAAGTGGACGAGGCCGACGACCGCCATCGTCTCGCGGTGAGACGGCTGTTCGTGTCGGATGCGAAGGTGCCTTTCATCGTGATGGCGGGCTACCCGCTTGACGACTACGATGCGGAACTGTCGTCGCTCGCCGAGATCCTGATGACGGTGGTGCCACTCACGTTGCTGGTCGCTGGCATCGGCGGCTGGTTCCTGGCTCGGCAAAGCCTGGCGCCGGTGATTGCCATGGCGGAGCAGGCCCGGCGCATCGGGGTGAGCGACGTGCATGGGCGATTGCCGGTCGCCAACCCGCGCGACGAGTTGGGCCAATTGGCCGAGACCTTCAACGAGCTCTTGGGCCGTCTCGGAGCGGCGCTGGTGCAGCAGCGCCAGTTCATGGCCGACGCCTCGCACGAACTGCGCACGCCGGTGGCGACGGCCCGCACCGCGGCCGGCGTGGCCTTGCAGCGGCCGCATCGTGCCGAAGACGAGTATCGCGACACGCTCACGATCATCGAGCAGCAAACCACGCGCCTCTCGCACATCGTCGACGACATGTTCCTGCTGGCGCGCGCCGACGCGGGCAACTTCCCGGTCCGCAAGACGCCGTTGTACCTGGACGAGCTCGTGGACGAGGTCGTGCGCGCCGCGCGGGTGCTGGCGGGCCCACGGCAGGTCGAGATCCACCTCGAAACGCCGCAAGGCCTGGCCATGACGGGCGACGAGGAGCTGATCCGCCGCATGGTCGGCAACGTGCTCGGCAACGCCGTGCGCTACTCTCCGGAAGGCAGCGCGGTGCAGGTGCGCGTGCACGACTTCCCGGGACGGTTCGAGATTGCCGTCCGCGACGCCGGCCCCGGCATTCCCCTCTCTGCGCAGCGACATGTCTTCGAGCGCTTCTACCGGGCCGACAGCGCCCGATCGCACGCCAATCTCAGCGGCGCCGGATTGGGGTTGCCGCTGGCGCGGTGGATCGCCCAGGAACACGGCGGCGACGTCACCCTGCTGCGATCGTCGGAGCACGGCACGACGTTCGTGATTGCGCTCGCGCAGGGCGAGTCCGCCGATCTGGCCTGATTTATCTTCCGTTCACCTGCCGCTCCCTATGCTGATTCCTCGCCGGATTGGGGATCAGCATGCAGAACCGTCATTACGTCGCCATCTTCGGGCTCCTGACCACCACTGCGTTCGCCGCGTTGTGCGTGGTTCGGCTCGCGGGCGCAGAGGCCGATCCCCCGTTCATCGCCGGCGGGCGGTTCGAGGCCTCGGGCGTCGTGCATGTGCCGGGCACGCAAGGGGTGTTGTTCGTGGACGACAGCCAGCGGCAGCAGATCTACTGGATGGAGCTGGGACCGGACGGCAGCCAGGTCGGCGGTGTGACGCCGGTCGCGCTCGGCGCCGACGTGATGGATCCGGAAGGCATCACCGCCAACTCCACGCACGTCTACGTCGTCGGGTCGCAATCGAAGGCGACTGGATCCGATGGCGACGGTCTTGTGCGCTTCCGCTTCGATCGCACGACCCGGCGCGCCATGGCCGTGGATCGCATCACCGGGCTCAAGGGATGGCTGGCGGGCAAGGTGCCCGAACTGCGCGGCTACGAAGGCCGATCGGGCGACGATGGGTTGAACATCGAAGGGCTGGCGTGGGATCCAATTGGCCAGCGCCTGCTGCTTGGCCTGCGCTCGCCGATCGTCGACCAGCAAGCCCTTGTCATTCCGGTGAAGATGGTCGACCCGGCCGCGCCGTTCACGGTGGCCAACCTGCGCGTGGATGGCGACAAGGCGATTCGCCTCTCGCTTGGTGGCGCCGGCATCCGCAGTCTCGAGTACGACCCCGTGACCAAGACCTTCCAGGTCATTTCCGGCGATGAGGGCACTCGCGACTGGCGCTTGGTCGAGTGGAACGGGCTCAGCACGGGAACCGTGCGCGAGGTCGCGACGTTTGCCAAGCACCTGAAACCCGAGGGCGTCACGCGCGCCACCTTGCGCGGACGGCCGGTCCGCGTGATCGTCTTCGACACCAGCCGCATCTCGACCCTGAACTGACCGCCGGCTCAGCTACAGAATCAGTCGTGGTACGAGCCTTGCAGCGTGAACTGCCGGGAGACGTATCAGATGGCTTTGTCGAAGGTTCGTTATGCCGTGGTCGGGCTTGGTCATATTGCCCAGGCAGCAGTGCTGCCAGCCTTCGCGCACGCGAAGCGCAATTCCACGCTCCATGCCATCGTGAGCGGCAGCGTCGAGAAGCTCAACACGCTGGGCGATCGCTACCGCGTGCCGGTGCGCGCCAGCTACGACAACTACGAGCGCTGCCTCAAGGAAGTCGATGCGGTGTACATCTGCACGCCGAATTCCGAGCACGCGGACTTCGCGGTGCGGGCCGCCCAGGCAGGCGTACATGTGCTGTGCGAGAAGCCGCTGGCGGTCACAGAAGCGGAATGCCACCGGATGATTGAGGCTGCGAGCACCGCCAACGTGCGTCTCATGACCGCGTATCGACTGCACTTCGAGCCGCTGTTCCTCGAGATCGTGGAAATGGTGCGGTCGGGCAAGATTGGCGAGCCGCGCTACTTCCATTCGTCGTTCTCGATGCACGCCAAACCGAAAGGCATTCGCACCCAGCGCGAATTGGGCGGTGGGACCCTGTTTGACCTGGGCGTGTACTGTATCAATGCAGCCCGCCTGTTGTTCCACGCCGAGCCGACTGAAGTCTTCGCCTACTCGGTCGATGGCGCGCGAGCCGACATGCCTGAGATAGACGAGATGACCTCAGGCGTAATGCGTTTTGACGGAGACCGGCTGGCGACGTTCACGACGAGCTTCGCGGCGAATGGCGTTTCGGACTTCCGGGTGGTGGGATCCGAGGGCGACATTCATGCAGAGCCCGCATACGAATACGCCGAGGCACTCGGCTACACCCTGACGGTCGGCGATGACGTCAAGCACAAGAAGGGCCGGCGCCGCGACCAGTTTGCCGCAGAGCTGGTCTACTTCTCGGACTGCGTGCTGAACGGAAAGAACCCGGAGCCCTCAGCCGAAGAGGGCTGCTGGGATGTGCGGGTCGCCGACGCGCTCTACGAATCAGCTCGGCTCGGCGCGCCGGTGCAGCTGCCGCCCTTTGGACCCGAGCGGGCGCCAACCCGCACGCAGGCACAGGACCTGCCACCGGTGCTGCGCGAGCCGGAATTGATAGCGGTCGAGAAGCCCCACGACTAGTAGTTCCAGGCGGGTCTAAAGACCCGCCTCTACATTCCTGGGGCTCGCTTGCAGGGCGTCGGCCACGTCTCGCACGGGCCGACGTTCGTGACCTTCGTATAGACCAGCGAGCTGGCCGCCTTGTCCGCGGCCATCGTCGTAATCTGCACCGTCAGCACTTTTCCATCAGCGCTGAGCGCCAGCACCTCGCGAACCGTGGTGGTGTCGCCGTTCGGCGCCTTCATGGCGCCGTCGCTCACCAAGGTGCGGCCTTCCCACTTCGTGGTCATTGTCACCGCTCCGCCCTGGCCGGCCGGCGTCGAGGTCTGCCCGCCCGGCTTGTAGATGCGCACGTGCGCCTCGTTGATCTGGCTTTCGACGACGACGCTGCCATTCGCCGGCTGCGTGATGTGCAGCGTTGACGGCGCGCCAGCCGAGATCAAGCCGGTGAACCCGGCGGTCGCCACCACCTGGCTCTTCGACTTGTCGAGCACCCACGTGCCGGACAGGTCCGGCGCCTGCGCCGTCAGGGGCGACGTTGCGAGCAAGGCAATGACGAGGCACCACGGCGCCCTGATCCCCGTTCCCCGATCCCTGGTCCCCATCACTGCGCTCCCAGGTTGAACGCGACAACCTTTTCGCGGTCGCGGGCATACAGCGTCTTGCCGACGAGCGTGGGCACGGTCCATGTCGTCGTGTCGAACACCTTCTTGGCTTCGGCCAGAATCGTCACGCCCTCGGGCGCGAGCTTCGCCAGCGCCAGGTCGCCGTCCTCATCCATGAGAATCGCCTTGCCGTCGGCGTAGACGATGCTCGCCCGGCCGAAGCCGCGATGCTGCCAGGCCGACTGGCCGGTCTTGATGTTGAGCGCGGTCAGGAACGCCGGACCGAAATCGCCGGTCGTCCCGTAGACGTGATCGCCAATGCGGATGGCGTTCAGGAACATGAAACGCACGCGATTGGTAAACCACAGTTCTTCGGCGTGCGTCGCGGCGCCGTCCTGCTTCAACTGGATGGCGCGGCTGCCGGCGCGATACGCCGACGACACGAACAGGATGTTGTCGGGCCCGAACAGCGGCGTGCCGCAGTTCAGGTCGTTACCCGGATCATGCGGATGCGACCACAGGATCTTCCCGTTGGCCGGATCGAGGCCGTTGACCGTGCCGCCACCGAAGATCACCAGCTGTTGGCGACCGCCCATCTCGATCAGAATCGGCGGCGCTTCCGAAGTGAGAAAATCGCCGCTCTTCCAGACCGCGGCGCCGTCGGACTGCCGGAACGCCATGACCGACTGGCCCGGGCCGCCGACGCTGCAGATGATGGTGTCGCGATAGGCAATCGGGCTGCAGCCGTAGCCGGTCTTGACGACGGGGCGGATCAGCAGTTCGGGCGAGTTGTATTCCTTGATCAAGTCGTGCGACCAGAGAATGCGGCCGCTCTTCTTGTCGAAGGCGAACAACTGCTTGTTGGTGCCGATGGTAAATAGCCGGTCGCCGACGATCAGCGGCGTCGAGTGCGGACCGGCGCCAAAGCTGAAGTCTTCGCGGCGCGAGGGATATTTGTGCTCCCACAGCGTCTTGCCGGTCGCGGCATCCATGGCGACCACTGTTTCCTCGGCATCCCACGGGCCCTGCTTCGCACGGCCGTTGCCGGCGCGATACATGGTGTAGAGCCGGCCCTCGTCCGCGAGAATCGCCGAGTGGCCGGGCCCGAGCGGACGGCTCCAGACCACCGGCGGACCAGCCGCGGGCCACGAGTCGGCCAGACCGGTCGACGGCACTTTGAAGTCGCGCGTCGGTCCGCCCCACTGGCGCCACGACTCCGTTTGCGCGGGCGACGCTTGCGCGCGCACTTCCACCGGGGGCATGAACGCCGGTGACACCACTGCAGCCGCGGCGATTGCCAGAAGGATTCGCATGCGCGGGACTATGCCACAAGTTGGCGGGCCACGACGAGGCCAAGCCATCCGGCGGCCAGGCCGCCGGCGAGGGTCACCCCGATGTTGAGCACGGCCGCGCCAGCGGCGCCGTTCGACAGGAGGGCCAGCGTCTCGTGGTTGAAGCTCGAGTAGGTCGTGAACCCGCCCAGCAAGCCGATGACCACGGCACCGCGCAGTTCCGGGCTCCAGGCCGAAGCCGAAGCAACCTGTGCCACCGCTCCCAGGGCGAAACAGCCGGCCAGGTTGACGATCAGCGTGCCGTAGGGGAAGCCGGTACCGAAGCGCTCGAAGGCCCATAGGCCGACGAGGTAGCGGGCACCGCTGCCCAGGGCGCCGGCCGCCATGATCCACCACACCATTAGCGCCAGCCTTTCCGCGTGTCGTCCAATATCGCCATCACCTCGTGGTCGGCGCGAGTGGCGAGGACCTGCCGCATCCGTGCATACAGGGCGGTCTTCGCGGCAGCCGGCAGCGCGTCAAACGCGGGCGAGTAGATCATGTAGCTGCACCGGTAGCGAAACACGCGCGTGCGCAAGTCGAACTCGCGCAGCGACCGACCGTGTCGGTCGCGAGGACCGCGCGCAGGGAACGAGGTGGCGAACCCGGTCACCCCCTGCACCGGCGAGACGAGCGCCGCTTCGTCCACGAACAGCAGGTAGTCGGCGGTCTCGTTGACGAGTGCGCGTAACTCGCCGGAGGAAAAATCGAGCCGCGACTCGGCCGCGGCGGCGCGCGCCTCCCAACCGAAGCGCGTCAGCAGGTTCATGGCGCGGCCCTGGTGATCGAAGACCAGCAACGCAGCCAGGTCGCTCGACGCCAGGGGGTAGCCGCTCGTGTCCACGCGCGGATTCAAGGCCGTGCGATTGAGGGTGCCCTCGTTGACCGCCGCCTCGGGCGTCAGGTTGTCGGTCACCATCGCGTTGCCGAGGTGGCGCGCGGTGCCGTGCGTGCCGGTGACGTACCAGCCTCCCCAGCGCTGGTCGAGCGGCGTCCGGTGATCGACCAGGAAGCTGCCCAGCTGCGGGCGAGTGCGCCCGGTCGCATCGGTGAACATGCTGCGCACCAGGATGCCCGGCACATCGAGGCTGTTGGCCGACACATGGCAAGTGAGGCAACGATCGGGACGGGCGATCTGTGCCGGTCCGGCCGCGTCTTGCGTCACGGTCTGGAAGATCACGCCCTGGCGCGCATCGTGCGACGCGGTCTCGATGACCGGCGCGCCGGCGATGTAGCCAACGACCACGCGGTCGTTGAAATAAAGCGCGCGAGGATGCTCGGGATCGGTGAAGGGATGCTGGATGCCGGTCTTCGAAAATAACAGCACCTGCGACTCCACTGGCACGTCGAGCCGGGCCAGCAGGGCACGCAGAACCCCCTGTCGGCCGTCGAAGGCCAGCGGCGCGCCACCCGACACCAGTTCGGCCTGCAACGCCGTCACCGGGTCGGCCGGCGGCGTACCGCGATAGTCGATGGCCGGATGCTGGTCGAGCGTGCCGGGATACTGCGGGCGGCGCCCCTGCCCGGTGATGGAGGCGAGTGCCAGCGTCCACGCGGCGGCGACAATCACGAACCAGCGAGTCATATAGTGGCTGCCGCTAGCCTACAACGATCGGCGCACGTCCGCGGGACGGCCGCTGTGACGACCGCCATCCATCTGTCCTGCTGACCGGTTCCATCACCAACTGCGTCGCCGGGCCACCGTAGCGCTGGGCGACGGTGGGTGCATAATTACCAGATGCTCCGAATTGGCTTTGCACTTCTGATCGCGCTGGCCGCCCCGACGGCAGCCGTTGCGCAGGCGACCCAGACCCCGACCGTGACCTTGCCGACCGTAATCGTCACCGCCCAGAAAGAGGCGGAAGACGTGAAGGCGGTACCGGCCAGCGTCACCGCGGTGACAGCCGAGACCATCGCCAACGCCGGCCTGCGCGTCGTCACCGACGCGGCCATGTTTGCGCCCAACACGGTGTTCACCGAGTTCACGGCGCGCAAGGTCAGCAACGCCCGCTTCCGGGGCATCGGCTCCAGCCCCGGCAATCCGGCGATCACGACCTACATCGACGGCGTGCCGCAGTTGAACAGCAACTCGTCGAACGTCGAGCTGCTCGACGTCGACCAGATCGAGTTCGTGCGCGGTCCGCAGAGTCCGCTGTACGGCCGCAACACCCTGGGCGGCATCGTCAACGTCACCAGCACCCGTCCGTCGACGTCGCGGTGGACCGGCTCGATCGTCGCGCCGTTCGGCGACTTCGGCTCGAAGGAAGTGCGCGGCAACGTGTCAGGCCCGCTCGGCGACAAGGCCGCGATCAGCCTGGCGGCCGGCCGGCAGCAGCGCGAGGGCTACACGGTGAACCAGGTCACCGGCAACGACCTCGATTTCCGTGACGGCACGTTCGCCAAGGCCCAGTTGATGCTGACGCCGAACGCCAACTGGCAGGCGCGCGTGATCTACTCGCACGAGCGCAACCGCGACGGTGACTACGCGCTGGGCGACCTCGCCGCCATTCGCGCGACCCCCTTCTCGGTCTCGCGCAACTTTGAAGGCTTCACCAACCGCGACATCAACTCGACCACCCTGAACCTGCGGGGCAACGGCGAGCGCGTTTCGATCGAGAGCACCACCGGGTTCGTGAAGTGGAAGACGGCCGACGACACCGACCTCGACTACACGCCGTTGCCGCTGGCCACGCGCAGCAACAACGAAGAGGACCTGCAGTTCACGCAGGAGGTCCGCCTGGCCTCGCCCGAGAACGCGCCGCTGCAGCTGTCAGACACCGTCACCCTGAAGTGGCAGGGCGGCGTGGAGTATTTCAAGCAGAACTACGATCAGCTCGCCGTGAACTCCCTCGGCGCGTTCGTGCTGTCGCCGCAGATTCCGTTCCCGGTGGCGCAAACCTCGCCGGAGTCGGCCATCGACAGCAGCGGCATTGGCGTGTTCGGCCACGGCACGCTCAGCTTCAACGACCGGACCGACCTCACGGTGGGCCTGCGCTTCGACCGCGAGCAGAGCGAGGCGGCCCTGAACACATTCTTCTCGCCGGCGATCGCCCCGGCCAACCCGGTTGCCGCCGAGGACACGTTTTCGGACGTCTCGCCGCAGTTCGCGTTCGCGTTCCGTCCGACCGCCGACAGCTCGATCTACGCCTCGGCCAGCCGCGGCTTCAAGGCCGGCGGCTACAACCCCGCCGCGCTGCCCGGCAGCGAGGCGTACGGCGAAGAACACGCGTGGCACGTCGAGGGCGGCGTCAAGTCGACGCTGGCCGGCGGCCGCGTCTCGGCAAACGCCGCGGTGTTTTCAATCGAGTGGGATGACCTGCAGCTGAACGTGCCGAACCCGTTCGTGCCGGGCCAGTTCTACATCGCCAACGTTGGTGGCGCGACCAGCCGCGGCGTCGAACTGGACCTCACCGCGCGTCCCCACGCGTCCGTGGATCTGTTCGCGTCGTTCGGCTACACGCACGCGCGGTTTGCCGACGGCACCATGTCGGGCGGCGTGAGCGTCGCCGACAAGAAACTGCCTTACACCCCCGACTACACGGCCGTCGTCGGCGCCCAGCTCTCGCGCGCCGTGAACTCGGCCGTCACCATCTACGGCCGCGCAGAAGCGGTGATGTACGGCGCGTTCGAGTACGACGAAGCCAACACGGCACGCCAGGATGCCTACCAGCTGGCCAACTTCCGCGCCGGTGCGCGCGGCAAGTGGCTGTTCGGCGAGGCCTGGATCCGCAACGCGTTCGACACGATGTACGTGCCGATCGCGATTCCCTACCCCGGCTTTGCGCCGTCGGGCTTCATCGGCGAGAACGGCCGTCCCCGGACGTTCGGCGTCAGCGCGGGAGTAACCTTTTAGAACAAACACGAAGATCACGAAGGACACGAAGACTCAACCAAATGGTTTCTTCGTGGTCTTCGTGGCCTTCGTGTTAACAACGGAACGCCATGACTACCCAAACGATGAATCCGGCGGCTCCAATCGCGATTGAATCGCGCACGCTCGTGCCGGGACCGGCCGCCGTGACGGCCGCGGTCATTGCGCTCGCCGCCACGTATCTGTACTCGGCCGTCAGCTGGCGGCAGGCCGCGTTGTTTCTCGTCGGCGCCGGCGCCGGTGTGGTGCTCTACCACGCCGCGTTCGGCTTCACTTCGTCGTGGCGCGTGTTCATTTCCGATCGCCGCGGTGCCGGCCTGCGCGCGCAGATGCTGATGCTGGCGGTGACCTGCGCGGTGTTCTTTCCGCTAATCGCCGCCGGCTCGGTGTGGGGCCAGCCGGTGCGCGGCTCGATCTCGCCAGTCGGGGTCGGCGTCGCCGCCGGTGCCTTCATCTTCGGCATCGGCATGCAGCTTGGCGGCGGCTGCGCCTCGGGCACCCTGTTCAGCGTCGGCGGCGGCAGCACCCGCATGCTGGTGACGCTGTTCTTCTTCATTGTCGGATCGGTGATCGGCACGGCGCACACGCCGTGGTGGAACGGACAACCCGCCTTCGCGGCGACCTCGGTGGTGTCGCTGTGGGGACCGTGGATGGGACTGGTTGCGTGCCTGGCGCTGTTTGGCGCCATTGCCTGGTTCACGCGCGTGGCTGAGCAGCGACGTCACGGACAGTTGCTGGACGAGACGCGACCCGCACGCGGCCCCCGCTGGCTGACCGGCCCGTGGCCCCTCGTAGCCGGCGCGCTGGGTCTCGCCATCGTCAACATCGCCACCCTGACTATTGGCGGGCGGCCGTGGGGCGTGACTTCCGCATTCGCGTTATGGGGCGCCAAGCCGCTGCAGGCGCTGGGCATGGACGTCGCATCGTGGCCATACTGGGCGGCGCCGGCGCAGGCGACCGCCCTGCGCTCGAGCGTGCTGATGGATGTGACCTCGGTGATGAACTTCGGCATCATTCTCGGCGCGCTGACGGCGGCGATCCTGGCCGGCAAGTTCGCGCCGGTGTGGAAGGTGTCGAAGCGCTCGCTCGTGGCGGCAGTGGCCGGCGGCATTCTGCTGGGCTACGGCGCCCGCATCGCCTACGGCTGCAACATCGGCGCCTACTTCAGCGGCATCGCGTCGGGCAGCCTGCACGGATGGCTGTGGCTGGTCACGGCGTTCGCCGGGAACATCGTCGGCACGAAGCTGAGACCGATGTTCGATCTGAACGTGGAGAAAACGCAGACAGCCTGCTGAACGGTGGGGCTCGTGCCTCCGGCCGCTCGTAGGGGTCGCTCGCTCTGCTCGCATCCTGGGGCTCGGGCGCACGAGCGACCGTGGGGTCCCCACGAACGAAGTGAGCCCCACGAAGGCGAAGCCGAGCCTTACGTGGGCGAAGCCCGAGCCCCACGAGCAAGTTATTCGGCCCGCAAGGCGACAAGCGGGTCAACCCGCAAGGCTCGCCTGCCGGGAATCAGGCACGCCCCGAACGCCGCCAACGCGACCAGCAACGACACGCCAACAAACACCAGCGGATCCCTCGCAGACACACCGAACAGCAGCCCGCTGATGAACTGCGCGCCGGCGAACGACAACGCCGCGCCAGCGGCCAGGCCCAGCACCACAAGCAACGCACCGTCCCTCAGCACCAGCGACATTACGTCACCGGGCGAAGCGCCGAGCGCGACGCGCAGGCCGATCTCGGGGACACGCTGGTTCACGGTGTAGGCCATGACCCCGTAGACACCGGCAATGGCCAGTACCAACGCCACCACCGCAAACGTCACCAGCAGCACCGTGCGGAATCGTGGCGTCGCCGTGGCGCCTTCCATGGTCGTCTCCATCGTCTCCATCCGCACCGGAACATCGGGATTGCGCTCGCGGATGTGTCGCGCCGCCGTGGCGCCAAGCGCCAGCGGATCGCCCGCGTCGGCGCGCATCACGATATTCAGCGACGTCGCCGGGCCCTGGTGCTGCTCGTACGGCATGAAGATCTCGGCCTGCACCGGCCGGCCCGGGCCGCGCGTGCGGATGTCCTGGACGATGCCGACGATGGTCATCGGTTCGAGGCCGTCGAGTCCGGCGCGAATGGTGCGGCCGATGGGATCGACTCCCGGGAAGGCATCCTTCACGAGCTGCTCGTTGATCACCGCCACGCGAGGCGCCTCGAGCCGGTCGTTGTCATTGAAGTCGCGCCCACGCACCAGCGCGACTTTCAATGTCTGGAAGTAGTCAGGCGCGACCACGTTGAACACCGCCTGCGGCGACTTCATGCCGAGCACTTCCGGGCCCGGCGAGCCCTCGATCCAGTAGCCGCCGTTTGACCGCACCACCGTCGGCAGCGAGGTCACGGCGCTCACCGACGAGGCTCCGGGCAGCGCGCGCAGTTCGGTCAGCAGCGTTCGATACGCTGCAATCGCGCGCGGGAAGTCTGGGCGTCCCGACACCGGCACCGTGGTGCGCAACACCACCAGGCGCTCGCGTTCGAAGCCCATGTCAACGCTGGCAAGCGCAAGCAGGCTGCGGCCCAGCAGGCCGGCGCCCATGACCAACGCGACTGCCAGCGCGATCTCCGTGACCACGAACGCCTTGCGAGCCCAGCCGCCGCGGATGCCGAGTGCCGATCCCTTGCCGCCCTGCCGCAGGCCGTCGGCCAGGTCGACGCGCGAGACGTGCCAGGCCGGCGCCAGTCCGAAGACCACGCTGGCGGCCAACGAGACGAGCAGTGCGAACGCGAGCGCCGACGCATCGACGGTCACTTCGTCCAGGCGAGGCAGGTCGGGCGGCGCCACGGCCAGAAGCGCCGTCACACCCCACCGCGCGAACAGCATGCCGGCGGCGCCTGCCGCCAGCGCGAGCACGGCGCTTTCGGTCAGCATCTGCCTGACCAGGCGCATGCGTCCCGCGCCAACCGCGGCCCGCACCACCAACTCGCGGCCGCGCGCCGAGGCGCGGGCCAGCAGCAGGTTGGCGACATTGGCGCAGGCGATTAACAAGACGAACGCCACCGCCGCCAACAGGACGAACAGCGTCTGGCGCGTGTCGCCGACGACCACCTCCTGCAGCGGCACCACCGCGACGCCCTTCTCGCCGTTGCTGACGGGATACTCCTGCGACAGCCGTGACGCAATCCCGGTCATTTCCGCCTGCGCCTGGGTCAAGGCCACGCCGTTGGCCAACCGGGCAACCGCTCGATAGTTATGCGCGGTGCGCGATTGCTGACTCGGCGCCGCCTCTTCCGGGTAGTAGATGTCGGCGCGGGCCGGATAGCGCAGCGGCGTGACTCCGACGATCGTGTACTGCCGCTGGCGGAAGGTGATGGTGGCGCCGACCGCCGCCGGATCGGCGCCGAACTGCCGGCGCCAGTAGGCCTCGCTGATCACCACCGACTGTGGGCCGCCCGGCTGTTCCTCTTCCGCCGACAGGAGCCGGCCGACGCGGGCGGTGGCGCCGAAGACGCGGAAGTATCCCGGCGTGACGACCGCCGCGAATGCGTAGTCGGAGGTGTTGTTCACGGTCGCGCTCGCCTCGCCACCCGCCCAATAGGCCAGCGCCTCGAAGCTGCGGCTCTGCTCGCGCCAGTCGCGGAAGTCCGGGCCCGACACGGTCGTGTTGCGCGTGCCCGTCTTCGTGTTGACGTTGGTGACCACGACAATGCGGTCCGGCGAATCGAAGGGCAGCGGCCGCAGCACCACGGCATTGACGACGCTGAAGATCGCGGTGGTGGCGCCGATGCCCAGGGCCAGGGTCAGGATGGCGGTGACAGCGAACCCGGGCTGGCGGATCAGGGTCCGGATGCCGTAGCGCACGTCCTGTAGCAGGTTGTCCATGGGGGCTTGGACGTGCGCGAGTCCCTGAGGGTTGACGGTGGCGGTGGGGTTCGGGCGCTGTCGCACCCTCATGGGGCTCGTCGCTTCGCGACTTGTCGGGCTCGGGCGCTCTCGCGCCCTCGTGGGGGAACACACTGCCCACGAACGGAAGTGAGCCCCACCTGCCTGCCCCTGTTGACTATCAACACGAGCTGTGAGACCTTCTGTTGCCTATCAACATGTCGCCCAGTTCCGAAGTCCCCTACGGCACCCTCGACCTCATGGTCCTCAAGACGCTGGCGGCGCTCAGCCCGCTGCACGGCTACGGCATTGCCCGGCGAATAGAACAAGTCGCCCAAGGCTCCCTTGCCTTGAATCAGGGAACCATCTATCCCGCCCTGCTTCGCCTCGAGCAGAAGGGCTGGATCAAGAGCGACTGGGGTATGAGCGAGAACAACCGCCGCGCTCGGTTCTACACGATCACTGCCGCCGGCAAGCGGCAGTTGTCGGCTGAAGCCGACTTGTGGGCGCAAACGGTGGCGACTGTCAATCGACTGCTCGAGGAGAGTTGAGCCGTGCGGACCTTCCTCTCGCGACTGCTTGACGTCGTGCTTCGCCGGCGGCGAGAGGAGCGCCTGTCGGAGGAGCTGCAGGCGCATCTCGACCTGATGGCGGACGATCTCGTCGCGCAGGGTATGCCGCCGGCCGAGGCGCGGCTGGCGGCGCGCAAGGCATTCGGCGGGGTTGACCAGGCCAAGATGCGCTACCGCGAGCAGCGCGGCCTGCCAATGGTCGATGCCTTGACGCAGGATGCGCGGTTCGCGATCCGCGTGCTCACGCGCGAGCGCGGCTTCGCCCTGACGGCGATCCTCGTCCTTGGGGTGGGCCTCGGCGTCAACAACATGTTCTTCACGCTGGTCTACGCGCACAAGTTCCGCGGCGTGGACATCAACGGCGTCGAACGCGTGATGCACATTTCCACGTTCGACGACCGCGGCACCAATCGCCTGATGTCGCTGCCTGAGTTCACCGACCTGCAGTCAGCGGCAACCAGTTTCAGCGGGCTGGCCGCCTACGCGAACGGCGTGGCCACCGTTGGCGACGAAGGGCGCGCCCCGGACCGCTTCACGGCGGCCTATGTGACGGCGAACGCGTTTCCACTGTTAGGTGTGGCACCGTCGCTGGGGCGCCTGCCGTCTCCGGACGACGACCGTCCGGGTGGCGAACCGGTGGTCCTGCTCGGGAGCGACGCGTGGCAGCAGCGGTACGGCAGCGATCCGCAAATACTGGGTCGCTCGATGCTGGTCAACGGCTCCGCGGCAACGGTCGTGGGCATCATTCCCGAACGGTCCGGTTTCCCGAGCGCGGCGAGTGTGTGGCTGCCGCTTGGTCAGCATCCGGATCTGAAGCCGGATCGATCCGTCAGGCCGTTGAACGTCGTCGGCCGGCTGCGGGACGGCGTCGGCGAGCAGGCCGCACGCAGCGAGATCGAGACCATCTTCGGCGGCTTCGAGGCTGCACATCCTGGCAGCAACCGCAACGTTCGCGGCCGAGTCGTACCGCTCAACGAGCGCCTGCTTGGCAATCTCGACGGCTGGATGCCGTTCATCTGGGCCGGCATCATCGTGATCCTGGTCGCGTGCGCGAATGCCGCGAACCTGATGATGGCGCGGGCGCTCCATCGCGCCCCGGAGATTGCCATCCGCACCTCGCTCGGCGCCAGCCGCTCCCGCATCATCGGTCAACTCCTAATCGAAGCGTTGATCATCGCTTGTGCCGCAGCCGTGTTTGGCGCCGCAATCTCGATCGTCGGGGTCCAGGCGGTGCAAACGGGCATTCCAGAGGGCACCCTCCCCTATTGGAATGCCTACGACATGGACCGGGCGGTCTTCGGCGGACTGGTCACGCTGTCACTCGCAACGGTCGTGGTCTTCGGGTTGATTCCCGCCCTTTACGCGTCGCGCACCGACGTCAACCGGACGCTCAAGGACGGCAGCCGCGACAGTACCGGCGGCGGCATCGGTGTGCTGACCGGCGGCTTCCTGGCGGTGGAACTGGCCCTGGCGATGATTCTTCTGGCTCAAGTCGCGGTGGCGACGTTCATCGCGAGTCGGCCCATGCCGACCGACGCCCACATCAACACCACGGAGATCGTGACCGCCGCGGTGACGCTGCCTCCGGCGGCGTATTCCACCGCGCAGCAGCGAATCGACTACTTTCGGCGCCTCGAGGAACGACTGAAGGCGCGAGCGGAGGTCGTCAGCACCGCACGCGCCTCCCTGTTGCCGGGCAGCGGGACAAGCCCGCGCCGCCTGCAGATCCGCGGCCTGGAACAGCCGCCGAACGAGCCCTCGCCCACCGTGCTGACCATCGACATCTCGCCACGATATTTCGAGACGCTCGCGCTCGGCGTGCTGGCTGGACGTGACTTCGAGCCGCTCGACAACAGCGCGGGCAGCGCCGTGGCAATCGTAAACCAGCGCTTCGCGGAGGTCTTCCTGAAGGGTGGCGATGCCATCGGCGTGCAGCTGGCGGTGACCGCTGCGAATGCCGCGGCCAACGCTGAACCGCCGTGGGCAACCGTCATTGGGCTCGCGCCGAACGTGCGCCAGCAGGGTGCGGGCGGCGTTGAACAAGAGACGCCGGTGGTCTACGTGCCGATGGGCGCCACGTCGCCGACCACGTCAACGCTGCTGGTCAGGCATCGGGTGGACCCAGAGCGCGCGGCCGCCGCGCTACGGGCCGAGGCACAATCGACCGACCCGAACGTTGCTCTGTACAGCATGCGAACTCTGGACCGCGCCGTAAGAGAAGCGCAATGGAACCGCCACCTGTCAGCGGTGCTGGCCGAAACGGTGACCTGTGCGAGCGTGCTGTTGGCGATTGTCGGCCTCTATGCCGTGACCGCGCAGCGCGTGACCCTCAAGACGCGCGAGATCGGCCTGCGCATGGCCCTCGGCGCCCGGTCGCCGCAGATCGCCAGGGCCATCTTCACCGGGCTGCGGGTACCGCTGCTGGCCGGCCTGCTGCTCGGCACGGCGGGGTCGATGGCCTGGGACGGTGCCTACGCCTCGGGCCTGGCCGGCGTCTACGCCAGCGCGCCGCCAACCCTGCTGACGATCGCCGCCTCGATCGTGGCGCTGGTGGCGGTTTCGTGCTTCTTGCCGCTGCGCCGCGCGACGCGGATGAATCCAGTCGCTGCGCTCCGCCAGGACTGAGGGGCGGTTCACCAGAACGCGGGCGGATAGCGCCGGCGAATGATGCGGTCCTTGGTCAGCAGCGGCGTCGCCCGTATCGCCGCTTGCGCGACAATCAATCGGTCGAATGGGCCCTGGTCCAACTCTGTGCAACGGCCTCTCGCGCCACGCGGGGAAACGGCAGGTCACGAATCGCCAGACCGCCAGGTGTTGCTCCAGTCGACAGAGACGATGTCGTCAGGGTCGCCCCGGAGGAACTTCGCTCGCAGCATCAACCGGCTGAGCTTGGACGCCGCCACCGGCGCGATCTCGAACCAGCGACCGCGACGCTCGACCTCGACCGACTGACCGCTGTCGAGCACCGAGTCGAGAAGACGGTAGATGTCTTGACGCAGATCGGAAGCGGTGATCGCCATGGCACTCTCCTGAGCTGACAGCGAGCGTATCGTGCGTGTATCGCGCTGGCAATCGTACGCCTGGCGGAATCTTCCGGCGGGGCAGGCGTTCCCCCACGAGGGCGCGAAAGCGCCCGAACCCGACGAGCGCGGAACGCGCAAGCCCCACGAGGTCCGCAGGACCGAGCCCCACGAGCGAAGCGAGCCCTGCGGGTGATAATGACAGCGCATGCTCCTCAGCGTCCTGGTGGCCCTCACGGTCATCATGGTCACCGCCCGCATCGTGGGCGCCGTGTTCAAACGACTCGGGCAACCCGCCGTCATCGGCGAAGTGGTCGGCGGCATCCTGCTGGGGCCGTCGCTGCTTGGACGGATCTCACCCGAGGCGGCGGCGGTACTGCTGCCAGCCGAGGCGGCACCGTTCCTCGGGGTGATCTCGCAGCTGGGCGTCATCCTCTACATGTTCCTGGTCGGCCTGGAGCTGGACCTGCGGGTGTTGCAGTCGCGCGCGGTGGTCACCGCGGCGATCTCGATCAGCAGCATCGTGGTGCCATTCGGACTGGGCATGGCCTTGGCCGGGGCGCTGTTCGAGCCACTCGCGCCGGCCGGTGTCGGCTTTACCTCGTTCGCACTGTTTCTCGGGGTCTCGATGGCCATCACGGCCTTTCCGGTGATGGCGAGGATTCTCGGGGACCAGGGCCTGCAGCGCACCCCGATGGGCGTCGTCGCCCTCACCTGCGCCGCCATCAACGACGCCATCGCCTGGTGCCTGCTCGCGTTCGTGGTCGGCGTGACGCAATCGACAACCAGTGCCGCGGTTCAGACCCTGGTGCTGACGGCGCTCTACATCGGATTGATGCTGACCGCGGGCCGGCGGATCATGGCCGCGCTGATCAGCCGCTTCGACCAGTCACCACGCATCGGCGAGCGGAGCCTGGCGCTGGTGCTGGTCGCGGTACTGCTGTCGGCGGTGGCCACCGAGTTCATCGGCATTCACGCCATCTTCGGCGCGTTCCTGCTGGGCGCGATCATCCCTCACGACAGCGTCGTCGCCAGGCACGTCACCGAACGGCTGGAGGACATCGTTCGCGTGATGTTCCTTCCTGCGTTCTTTGCGTTTACTGGTCTGCGCACCGAAATCGGCCTGGTGCAGGGTGTCGACGACTGGCTGTGGTGCGCGGCCATCATCGGAGTGGCGACGGCCGGCAAGTTCGGCGGCACGGTGGTGGCGTCGAAGCTGGTCGGGCTCGACTGGCGCGACAGCGCGGCGCTGGGCATCCTGATGAACACCCGTGGCCTGGTCGAACTGATCGTGCTGAACATCGGCCTCGACCTCGGCGTGATCAGCCCGCGGCTGTTCACCATGCTGGTGATCATGGCGCTCGTCACCACCATGATGACCGCGCCGATCTTGTCGCGTCTGTTGCGCGCACGGCCCTGGGCAGTCGCTCCGTGAGGGCCGCGACCTCCGGTCGCGGTGGGGCTCGGCGCTCTCGCGCCCTCGTTGGGCTCGGCGCTTCCACCTCCGCCAAGGCTACGGCGGACAGGTCGCGACCGTGGGGCTCACTTCGATCGTGGGACGGCTTCCCCACAACGGCACGTAGTGCCCGAGCCCCACGATGGTCCGCAGGACCGAGCCCCACGAGCGAAGCGAGCCCGGGCCGTTCGGCCTGAAATTCGTTTTTAGGATGGATCGCTGCGGCTTTTCCATTTGAGTTACCATCGATGATTGACGCAAGCCAAGCTCGGCCTTGCGAAGGAGATACTGATGAAGCGAACTGTTCTGGCCCTCGCGATTACGGCGATGGCTTTCGGCACGGCGGTCAGCGCGCAGAAGACCACGACCATTCACCCCGGCAAGGCCGGCAGCCCCCACGTGCGGACCGAGTGGACCGTTGACGGCGGCAACCTGTCGATCGAGTACGGCCGCCCCTCGTTGAAGGGCCGCACGCCCGGCAAGGACGTCGACCCCTACGAGGGCCGCGAGTGGCGCACCGGCGCCGATGAAGCGACCACCTTCAAGACCGACAAGATGATCATGTTCGGCTCGGTGCACCTGAACCCCGGCACCTACACGCTCTACACCATCCCGACCGGCGGCACGTGGCACCTGGTGGTGAGCAAGAAGACCGGCCAGTGGGGCGTCCCCTATCCGAAGGGCGAAGACCTCGGCCGCGCGCCGATGACGCTGGGCAAGGCTCCGGCGGCTGCCGAGCAGCTGACCTTCTCGATCGAAGACACGGCCAAGGGCGCCACGCTCCACATCGATTGGGGCACCACGCGCGCCAGCATTCCGTTCACGGTCGGATAGCAATCGGTGCTGAAGTGCTTGGGTGCTGAGGTGCTGAAGTGCATCTCGCACCCGAGCACCCGAGCACCCAAGCACTTTCGCAGCCGAGCACTTTCGCACCCCAGCACCTCAGCACCTCTGCTGTATCCTAGACTCCTCAATTCCGAGGAGGCTCCCATGTTCAGGCGATTGTTGCTGCTCACCATGGTTTGCACCGTGGCCGCAGCCGGCGTAGCGCGTTCAACCACGATTGTTCCGCCGTCGTTTGAGGCATTGGTGTCGGGCGCCAACTCCATCTTCGTTGGCGAAGTCATGAACGTCCGGGCCGACTGGGAAGTCACGCCCCAGGGCCGCGCCATTGTGACCCTGGTCACCTTCCGCGTCGAGGACGTGTGGAAGGGCAACCTCGGTGCGGTGACGCAGCTCCAGTTCATGGGCGGCGAGATTGGCGACATCGGCATGAAGGTACACGGCATGCCGTCGTTCCGCACGGGCCAGCGCGACGTGTTGTTCGTGAGCCGCGAGCCGCGGAGGATCAGCCCGCTGGTCGGCTTGATGTATGGCCGCATGCGGGTCGAGCGCGACACCGTCACGAGCGTAGACCGGGTCCGGACGCACGATGGCCGCGCCCTCGGCAGCGTGGCGCAAGTGGGCCCACAGCGCGCCGCCCCCTCGCTGGCGGCAGTCACCCCCATGCGGCTGTCGGATCTCGAGTCGGCCGTGCGCGCGCGCCTCGACGCGGCGAGGCTGCGATGATCGCCCGGCGAACGGTCTGCGGCGCCCTGGCGGCCCTCGTGCTGTGCGTGACCACGATGGAATCGCCGCGCGGCTTCGCGTTGCTCTCGTCGAAGTGGGCCAACGGCACCGTCACTATGCACCTGCGGCTGGGCACCGGCGCGGGCGCGCTGATCGACGGCTCGACCAGCTGGAACCAGGTGGCCACCAACGCAATGGCCACCTGGAACACCCACATCGACCTGGTCAAGTTCGGCGCGGTCAACGACTCGACGGCGGCCAACGGCGACGGCAACGACCTCAACACCGTGTTCTTCAGCGACAATGTCTACGGCGAGACTTTCGACGACGACACCCTGGCCATCGCGACGAGTTGGTACCGCGTCAGCACCGGCGCCAAGCTCGAAGGCGACGTGGTCTTCAACAACAAGGTGTCTTGGAACTCGTATCGCGGTAATTTGCGCCGCTCGGGAACCACCACCGTCCACGATCTCCACCGGGTAGCGTTGCACGAGTTCGGGCACATTCTCGGCCTCGACCATCCCGACGAGAACGGCCAGCGGGTCAGCGCGCTGATGAATTCCGAGGTCAGCAACCTCGACGCGCTCACCAGCGACGACATCGCCGGCGGACGCGCCTTGTACGGCGCCGGCGTGACCTCGAACGTCAGCTTCCCGCCGCGCAACGAGCCGAACGACTTCTACAACCAGTTGATTGGCGTCTACCAGAACGAACTGCGGGCCGGCCAGGTCACGACGTACGTGGACCCGGAAGGCATCGTGGTGTGGCTGATCGAGTACGCGCGCTACCGCGTCGGCTTGTGCGACCACGGCACCGCGGCAACGCGCGTGTTCTCGGCCATCGACAACACCGGGGTCTTCGGCGTCTGCGCCCTCACGCCGTCGGGCACCATCCCGTTCCCGCCGCGTAACGAAGGGCTCGACTTCATGAACGCGCTGCAGGCGAAGTACCGCGACGACCTGCGACGGCCGGCCGGCTCGTCGTTCGTCGACAACGAAGGCGCCGTCGTCTGGGTGCTCGAATACCTGCGTTACCGGCTCAACAGCTGCGGGCACGGCGATGCCACCACCAAGGTGTTCCAGCAGATTCGCGGGCAGGGCGTGCAACCGGTTTGCCGTTAGTAGGCTGCGGCAGGGGGCACATTCGCCCCCTGCCATCGCGCCAATAGTCACCCCGCAGGAAGACTTCCTCCAGACCTCACCAGTTCACGGCCTCTTTTCGCAGGCACGTCCCTTGCTCTGAACCGGGCTGGAGATGGCATGAACGGACGTATCGGGCGCAGGGAATTTGCTCGCCGGGGACTCGCCGGCGGCGTCGCAGCGTGCGTGGGAGCCAACGCGGCTGGTGTGGCAGCACAACAGATGCGCGAGCCGCGGTCGATCAACGACGACGACATCCTCAACTTCATCCTTAACCTTGACTACCTGCAGGCCGAGTTCTATACCGTCGCAAGCAGCGGCCGGCGGATCGCGGACTACAGCGTCGGCATTGGCGGAGTCGGGACGGCTGGCGAAACCGTCGGCGGTGGTGCCATCGCGTTCGAGCCCCGGCTGCGCGACCTGGTCACCCAGCTGGCGGTTGACGAGCGAGCCCATGTGAAGACCTTGCGCGATCGACTGGGCGCCAGGGCCGTCGCGAAACCTGCCATCAACCTCGAGGCCACCGGCGCCGGGTTTCGGTCGGAAGCCGAGTTTCTCGAGCTTGCACGGTTGCTCGAAGACCTGGTGATGACGTCGTGTCTCGGCGTGAGCGGCCTGATTGGCGATCCCCGCCTGAGGGCCACCGCAGTAGGCCTGGCGCTCGCCGAAGCGCAGCACGCCAACGCGTTCAGGAGCCTCGTCTCGGAACGTGGCCTCGTCGTCAGCCGCTTCGATGCCCTCGACGTCCCGCCGCCACCCTCGGCCCAGGGCCGGCACTTCAACGTCGATGCCGAGGGCCTCTGCAACATGCGTACGGCCAGCCAGGCGCTTGCCGTCCTCTACCGCACGCAAACGCAGTTCGCGTCCTCGGGTGGATTCTTCCCCGCAGGGCTGAACGGCGTGGTCAGAAACGTCTAGCCGGCGCCCTTCACCACCCGTAGATAGTCGGCCGGGGTATCGACGTCCTCGTACGCCCCATCGTCGGCGATCGGCACATCGAGCCGCCGCGACGCGTGCGTGGCAAACACGGCCTTGGCGCCGACATTGGGATCGGCCTGCCGCAAATCGTCGAAGACCGCGCGGTCGAACACGACGGGGTGGCCGTGCCTGGCAGCGCTTGTCCTGAGCGCAGTCGAAGGACCTGTCCTGAGCGAAGTCGAGGGATCGACCGGGCGAACGATCGGCGCGCGGGTCTCGCGCCACGCATGAATGAGCGTGGCCACCGACGCGGGTCGCACGAGCGGCACATCCACCAACGTGACGAGAACCGCCTCGAGCTGCGGGTCGTCAACGGCCGCAAGGCCCGCGAGCAGGGACGAGAGCTGCCCCTGGGCCCATCCCAGGTGTTCCACCACCCGCGCCCGCGGCTCGAACGCGGGCATGGCGACGCGGACCGCATCGATGTGAGCGCCGGCCACCACGGTCACGGAGGGCAGGCCGGCCGTCAGCAGGGTCCGGACGACGCGTGCCACGACGGTTTCGCCGGTGGTCCCCACTGGGAGCGCGGCCTTGGCCTGGCCCATTCGGGATGAGGCGCCGGCGGCCAGGACGATGGCCCGGATCATGTCAAATTCCTATGAAAAATCGTGGATCTGGACGAATGCTCGAGCTGGACGCATTTGGAGACATTCTGAGACGTTCGCTTGACATCCCATTGTTGAACTGCCTACACTGGCCGCGTTTTCCGCTTCCCCCTGCCCGTGGCCACAGTGTAATCGGCCTCGTTTCAGATACCACCGGTATCGTGGGTGCGGCGGCCCGGGGGGCGTTTCCTCCGGGCATCGGTTCATCGGAGGACAGGTTATGCCGACCGGAACAATCGCACGGCTCCTTATCGACAAGGGTTTTGGATTCATTCGCGACGAATCAGGCCTGGAGCATTTCTTTCACCGCAGTTCGGTTCGCGGGGCGGTGTTTGAACTGCTGCGCGAAGGACAGCGCGTCGACTTCGTCATCGAGGAATCCCAGAAGGGGCCTCGGGCCGGAGACGTGCGACTCGTTGAAGGATAGAGTAAGGCCGGCCCCAGACCACTGGGGCCGGAGTTCGTTGCCTTGAGACGCCACCTTCCTCGCCTCGCCGCCCTCGCGGCCATCGTCCTGATTCTCGTCGCCGTCGCCGCACCGCGCCTGGGCGCGTGGCTGGTGGTCGAAGACCCCCTCCAGAAAAGCGACGCCATCTTCGTGCTCGGCGGCACCATGTTCGAACGCCCGCTCGAGGCCGTGGACTTGTTCCACGAGGGCTGGGCGCCGCGGGTCCTGCTGGTGCGCCAGATTCCCGACTACGGCGAGGAACAGCTCATCGAGCGGGGCGTGACGTTCCAGCGGGAGATCGACGTGCAGGTCGATGTGCTCATGAAGTTGGGCGTGCCGCGGTCGGCCATCGCGGTCTTGCCGCCACAGAACAGCACCCGCGACGAAGCGGACGAGCTGCTGGCGGCGGTCGTGGCCAACAAGTGGACGCGCGTGATCGTGGTGACCTCGAAGCAACACACGCGCCGCGCCCGGCTGGTGATGAACCGGCGGCTGGCCGGCACCGGAGCGCAAGCCATCCTCCGCGCCTCGCGCTATGACCTCTCGGACGTGGATGGCTGGTGGCGCAACCGGTCGACGCTGCGCTTCACGCTGTTCGAAACGCAGAGGCTGATCGCGTATTGGCTGGGAATAGCGGACTGAACACCGATGACGGGAGGCCCCAGGGCCGCAGATGGCACAGATAACGCGGATATCAGGCTGATATGATCGGGTCGGAAGTGAACGGGGCCCGGTGGCCCTCCCGGTCTTCAAAATCGGTCGCTGCCTCCTAGCGGGGCAGGCTGGGTTCGACTCCCAGGCGCTTCCGCCAGCCTTCGCCGCCCACGGGCGGCTACGGCTGGGCAGGCCGCGAACCTGAATGAGAAGGCTGGCGTCCCGCCGAAGCTGCGGAGCAGCGAAGGCGGACGTCCCCTAAGCCAGCAGCGCGACCACCTTCTCGGTATCCGACAAATCCGGTAGCACGATGTCGGCGCCGGCCGCCCGCAGTTCGTCGACCGAGTGGCCGCCCGTCGCCACCGCGATCGACATTGCGCCACCCACGCGGGCGCATTCGATGTCGTGGGGTGTGTCGCCGATGACGATGACCCGGTCGAGGGCCTCTGGCGGCACATCGTAGATCTCGGCTCGCTGCCGCGCGATCGGCACCAGCGCATTGCGGTCCGCGGCATCATCACTGAAGGCGCCCCACTCGAAGAACTCCCACAGCTCGAAATGCGTCAGCTTCACTTCGGCGGCCCGGCGATAGTTGCCGGTGAGCAGCGCGAGGTGCAGGTGGTCGTGGTCGAGCAGCGCCTCGACCAGCTCGCGGGCGCCGGGCATCAGGCCCTTGTGGCCGGCCCCGGGATGCTGAATCTCTTCCTCCAGCAGGGGGACATACACGTCGCGGAAGCGCGCGTGGCTCTCGGCAGTGTCGGGCAAGCCGGCGGCCTTCAGGGCATAGCTGACGAGAAACGAATCGGTACGGCCGGCAAACGAGGTGCCGGCGAAGGCGTCGGCCACGCCGAAGGTCGCCTCGAACGCGCGGTTCATGGCGCGCAGGCCGGCGCGGCCGCTCAGTAACAACGTTCCATCGATATCGAACAGGAGCAGGGCAGGTTTCATTGCGGGTTCAACGGTTCAGGGGTTCAACGGTTCAATGGTTCAGGAAAACAACTTCTTCAGGAAGCTAACCGATTTCAGTTCGCCGGTCGCGGCCACCAGTTCGAGGCGTTGGCCGCCAACGGCCTTCGCCAGTTGATCATCGGCGGTCAGCGCCAGCAGTGCCTGGCCGCGGGCCCGGGCCAGGCGCGCCAGGTCGGCGCCGAAAGCCGCGACGGTTTCTCGCGGCAGGTGGGCCGAGGGGTGCTCGGCAATCAACAGGCGCGGTTCCAGGGCCATCGCACGCGCCAGATGAATGCGCATGTGCACGTCCGGCGTCAGGCGGCCGGCCGCCACGTCGAAGTTCGCCTCGGCCAGGCCAACCTCGCGGGCCAACGCCGTGACCGCCGGCAACACCTTGGGGTCGATGGGGTCAACCTCGAGGGTGTATGACAGGGCGATGTTCTGCAGCGCGGTGAACATCTCGACCACGATGCCGCGCGAGGTCACCATGCCGACGCCGTCGAGCGACTTCAACCAGGCGGCGCTGTCGGCAATGTTCCGGGTGTCCTGGCCGAACAGCGCGGTGGCACCGCTGTCGGGCAGGATCGCACCGGTCACGAGGTGCACAAACGTCTCGGCGGCCACCGCATCGAGGCCGCTCAGGGAGACGATGTCGCCGGGCAGCAGTGCGAGGGACTTGATCCGTAGCGGCCGCAGGCCCTGGTAATCCTTGACCAGTCCCTGCACCTCGAGCAGCGGAGCGGCGGCGGTCACGCCGGCCGAAGCCTGCGCGTGGCGCGGTCTTCGAGCGCGGCAAATGCGTCCGGCGGAAGCGAGACCACGCCAAGCGCATTGCGACGCGCGCGCGACGACGCCGGCGGCGTCGCGGGGCTTGGGTCTTCGCCGTGGAAGTCGGAGCCGCCGGTGATCAGCAGGCCGAGGCGTATCGCCAATCCCCGGTAGTCGGCTTCGTGCTCGGGCCGGTGATCGGAGTGGAACACTTCGACCGCGTCCAGGCCGTGCTCGGCCAGCGGCCGAATCAGCTCGTCGCGCTTGGTGACCGCCGGGTGCGCAAACGACACCACACCACCGGCCGCGTGAATGACGTCAACGACCGCGGCCGGACTGGGTCCGGTGCGCGGCACGAACGCGGGCAGGCCCGTGGCCAGCCACTTCTCGAATGCTTCCTGCACCGACGCCACGTGCCCCGCGGCGACGAGCGCGCGGGCCAGTTGCGGCCGGCCGACCGAGGCGCCGGGCCGCGCCGCGGCGGCCGCGAGCACGGCATCAACGTCCACCGGCATGCCAAGCGCCGCCAGGCGCGCGCCGATCTCCCGCGTCCGCGACACGCGGTTGGCGCGCTGCTCTTCGAGGAACGACAGCAGCGGCGCGTTGCCCGGCTCGAAGAAGTAGCCCAGCAGGTGGACATCGCGGCCGTCGGCGACCGAGGTCACCTCGATGCCCGGGACCAGGCGAATGCCCCGCGCCGCGGCCTCGCTGCCGACCTCCGCCAGGCCGGCCACGGTATCGTGATCGGTGACGCTCATCGTGGTGATGCCCGCCGCCGCCGCGCGGGCGACCAGTTGCGCGGGCGTCAGGTGGCCGTCCGAGGCCGTGGTGTGCAGGTGAAGGTCGATCAACGGCCGGCTCTGCGTGAGCGGGTCTTGGCGCGGGCGGCTGCGGGCGGCCGCTTCGTCGCGACCAGCGGCTGGTGACCGACGCGCTGCCGCTTGACCAGCGCGCGGTACTCGCGAATCAGCAGCTCGAGGTGCTCGCGCTCTTCCTCGGCGAACTCCAGGAACACCTGCTTGCCCTCGGAATCCTCGAACCGCTCGCCGTAGCGCTTGAAGAAGCGGTGCGAGCCGCGCTCACAGCGAATGCCGATGCGATAGGCCTCGAGATCGTCAACCCCGTCGCGGCGCAGTTGGTCGGTGCCGGCCGCAAACAGACCGTTGGCGGCGCCCTTGAAGAACAGGAAGGTCGGCCGCGATTCGAGCTGCGGGTCCTGCTTCAGCAGCTCGTCGTAGCGCGCCTCGAGGGTCTTCAGGTGATGCACTTCTTCGGTGGCCAGTTTGCGGAACACCTCGCGGGCCCGCGGGTCCTTCACCAGCTTGACGCCGCGCCCGTAGAACTCCATGCCGCTGCGCTCGGTGGCAATCGCAATGCGCAACGCGTCGCGGGCAAACAACAGCTCGGAATTGGAGGTCTCTTCCGGCGCCCGGCCGGTGCTGCACGACTCGCAGGTGCCGTAGATTTGGACGACGCTCTGGCGCGCGGTGAACGCCCGCGCCGCCGCGACTTCCTCGACCAGAGACTCGATGTCGGAGCTCAGGAATTCGTACGAGCGATTGCAGGTCTTGCAGATCAGGTGGAAGTGCCGGGGATGGCGGTAGGAGTGCTCGAAGCGAAAGCGGCCTTCGCCGAAATCGACCTTGCGGGCAATGCCCGCCTCTTCCATCCACTGGAGGGTGCGATAGACGGTGGCGCGGCTGATGCGCTGGTCGGCGCGCTTGGTCAGCACGACCAGATCGTCAGCGCTCAAGTGCCCCTCCTGCTTGAGGAACACGTTGACGATCAGGTCGCGCTTGCTCGAGCGCTTGGTACCGGCCGGCCGGAGCCGATCGAGATCCGGGATGGCCGCCGTGGTGGCCATGGGAATCGACTAGGCGTTGAAGGACGAGCCGCAGCCGCAGGTCGACGTGGCGTTCGGGTTCTTGATGGTGAAGCCGCCGCCCGTGATGGTGTCGACGAAGTCCACTTCGGCACCCTTCAGGTAGCTGATGCTCACCGGATCCACGAACAGCCGCACGCCGTTCGACTCGAACAGCTGATCGCCGACGCCGCCGCCCTCTTCGATCATCAGGCCGTACTGGAAGCCCGAGCAGCCGCCGCCCTGCACGAATACGCGCAGGCCGCTCTCGGCCTTGCCCTCCTCTGACAGCAGTTCACGGATCTTGCCGGCCGCCGACTCGGTGACCGTAATAATCGGCTCCGTCATCACGGGCATGGCCGGGGTGATGGTGTGCATTTCAGTGTTCATGATTAGCCTCTAGTTTAGCCCTAAAACCGCGCCTCTGCCAGCTCGGCCAGGTGCCCCGCCGACTCCTGCTCCAGGTCCTTGTGCAGGCTGTTGCCGTGGGCATCCATGGTCACAATGGCGGGAAAGTCCCTAAGTTGTAGATGCCACATGGCCTCAGGAGTTCCAAACTCCAGCAGCGACACGCCGTCCACCCGGTCAATACAGCGCGCATAGAACTGGGCGGCGCCGCCGATGGCGTTCAGGTAGACCGCCCCGTGCTGCTTCATTCCGGCCAGCGTCTTCGCGCCCATGCCCCCCTTGCCCATCACCACGCGGATGCCGTACTTGCCGATGATGTCGGCCTGGTACGGCTCCTCGCGGATGCTGGTGGTCGGACCCGCGGCCGTCACCTTCCACGAACCATCGGCCTGCTTGGCGACCACCGGGCCGCAGTGATAGATCACGCCGCCGTTCAGGTCGACGGGCGGGGCGTGGCTGGCCAGGTGGTGATGCACGGCGTCGCGGCCCGTATAGGCCGTGCCGCTCACCATTACCACGTCGCCCACCTTCAGCGAGCGAATGGTCGCTTCGTCGATCGGCGCGCGCAACACCACCTCGCGGCCGGTGCGCTTGAAGCCGGCCTGGTCCATCATCGGAATGGTCGGGACCGACGGATCGCGATAGATCCATTCCTTGATCGCGCCGGTCGTGCCGTCGAGCGTGACACCGAGGCGGCGATAGGCCCAGCAGTCGTAGGCGACCGACACGAAAAAGCTCGCCGGCAGCCGGTTCTGCGCGCCGACCTTGCAGCCAATCAGCGAAATGCGTCCGCCGAAGCCCATGGGGCCGACGCCGAGCGTGTTCACCGTGCGCATGATCTCGGCCTCGAGATCGGCGAGCCGCGCGTCGGGATTCAGGTCGTCGAGGCTGCGAAACAGCTGCTGCTTGGCCTCGACGTAACCGCTGGTGCGATCACCGCCGATGCACACGCCAATCGCGCCCGGCGCACAGCCCTTGCCCTGCGCGTTCCAGACCGCGTGCAGGATGCACTTGCGCACGCCCTCCATGGTGCGGTCGGCGCGGCCCAGGTGCGGCAGCTCGGCGGGCAGCGAGTACTGCGCGTTCATGTTCTCGCACCCACCGCCCTTCAGCAGCAACTTCACCTCGATCTCGTCACGCTCCCACTGCTCGAAGTGGATCACCGGGGTACCCGGGCCGAGGTTGTTGCCGCTGTTCTCGCCGGTCAGTGAATCGACCGAGTTGGGCCGCAGCTTGCCGCGTTTGGTGGCTTCGGCGATGGCTTCCTTGATCTGCTTCTTCAGCAGGATCTGGTTCACGCCGACGGGGGTCTTCACCTCGAAGGTCGGCATGCCGGTGTCCTGGCAGATGGCGCCCTCAACCTCGGCCGCCTGGTCGATGTTCTGGCCAATGATGCTGAGCGCCTGCCCGGCCCGCGAGTCAGGCTCTTCGGTATCGCGGGCGTGGCGCATGGCGGCCCGAACGTCGGGCGGCAGGTCCGTGGACGTCTTGATGATCAGGGCGACCACGGAGTCGAAAAAGCTCGGCAACATGGAAACAGTTTAGCGACAACGTCGAGGTAGCGACAACCTTCCGTGTGGCGAGACACCGCGGATGTGGCGACAAACCTTCAGGTCTGTCGTTGCCGAACCTTCACGGGACCGCTATCGTCTCACCCAACGTGAAACTCGCCCTTCGCCGCCTCTTCAAGAGCCCGGCCTTTGCCCTGACCGCGATTGTCACCGTCGGGGTGGCCATTGGCGCCAACGCTCTCATCTTCAGCGTGGTCAACGGCATCATCCTCAAGCCGCTGCCCTATCCCCAGGCGTCGGCGCTGGTCGGGGTCTGGCACGTGGCCCCGGGCGTCATGCCGGGTCCCCTCAACCAGTCGGCGGCGACCTACTTCATGTATCGCGACAGCGCCCAGGTGTTCCAGGACATCGGCCTGTGGGGCAACGGCTCGGCGACCATCACCGGCCGCGGCGACCCGGAGCAGGTCCAGACCTTGAACGTCACCGACGGCACCCTGGGCGTGCTCGGCGTGCAGCCCGCCCTCGGCCGGGGCTTCAACCGCGAAGACGACCTGCCCACGGGTCCTGAAGTCGTGATGATCTCGTACGCCTACTGGCAGCGGGTGTTCAGCGGCAGCCCGTCGGCGATCGGCCAGACGCTGATGGTGAACGGGCGGGCCAGCGAAGTGATCGGCGTGCTGCCCGAACACTTCCGCTTCCTCGATCAGAACCCCGCCGTGATCGTCCCCTTCAAATTCAATCGCGCCGAAATTCACGCGGCGGGCTTCAGCTACCAGGGGCTGGCGCGGCTGAAGCCGGGCGTGAGCATCGCGCAGGCCAACGCCGACGTCGAGCGGTTGCTGCCGACGTTGACCGAACGCTTTCCGCTGCCACCAGGCTTCACGAAGAAGATGTTCGACGAGGCGCGTTTCGGCAGCCTGGTGCGCCCGCTCGAAGTGGACGTGGTCGGCGACATCGGCACCATGCTCTGGCTGATGCTCGGCACCGTGGCCCTGGTCCTGGTGGTGGCCTGCGCCAATGTCGCCAACCTGTTCCTGGTGCGCGCCGAGGGACGCCAGCAGGAGCTGGCCGTGCGCCTGGCCCTGGGCGGCTCGAGCAGCCGCATCGCCTGGGAACTGCTGTCTGAATCGCTGCTGGTCGCGCTGCTCGGCGGCGTGGTCGGGGTTGGCCTCGCCTATGGCGGCATCCAGCTGCTCCTGTTCCTGCAGCCGGCACAGCTGCCGCGGCTGAACGAGATCACGCTCGACCCGATCGTGTTGCTGTTCACGCTGGGGCTCTCGCTCGTCGCGGGCCTGCTGTTTGGAGCCATCCCCGTTGCCAAGTACGCCCGGCCTCACCTGGCGTCGGCGCTGAAGGACAGCTCGCGCGGCTCGAGCGAAGGCCGCGAACGTCATCGCGCCCGCAACACCTTCGTCGTGGCACAGGTGGCGCTCGCCGCCATCTTGCTGGTGGCCTCGGGCCTGATGGTGCGCACGTTCCTCGCCATTCGCGAGGTGCCGCCGGGTTTCACCCAGCCGGAACAAGTGCTGACCATGCGGATTTCGATTCCGCAGGCGGTGGTCGGCGACGTGGCGCGGGTGGCGCTGCTGCATGAACAGATCGTCCGCAAGATCGAGTCGGTGCCCGGCGTGATCGCCGTCGGCACGTCGTCGTCGTTGCCGCTCGATGGGAACAACAACAACGATCCGGTGTGGGTCGAAGAGTTCCCCGCCCCCGAGGGACAGATTCCCACGTTGCGCCGGCACAAGTACATCGGCGAGGGCTACTTCAAGGCCATGGGCAGCCCGATCGTGGCCGGCCGCGACCTGACCTGGCGCGACGTGCACACCTCGGCGCCGGTGGTGCTGATCAGCGAGAACCTGGCGCGCGAGTACTGGAAGGACCCCGCAAAGGCGCTCGGCCGCCGCATTCGACGAACCTCGCAGACGCCGTGGATCGAGATCGTCGGCGTGGTCGGCAATGACCGCCAGGACGGCGCGACGCAGCCGTCGCCGACGACGGTGTACTGGCCGATGCTGATTGCCGCCGGCTTCGACAACCAGCCGTTCGTGCAGCGCTCGCTGGCCTATGCGGTCCGCTCGTCGCGGCTGCAGTCGCCGGGCTTCCTGCCCGAGGTCCAGCAGGCGGTGTGGAGCGTCAATCCCAACCTGCCGCTGGCCCGCGTGCGCACGCTGGCGGAGATGTACGAGCGATCGATGGCCCAGACCTCGTTCGTGCTCGTGATTCTCGGCATCGCCGCCTCGGTCACGCTGCTGCTCGGCATCGTCGGCATCTACGGCGTGATCGCCTACATCGTGTCGCAGCGGCGGCGCGAAATCGGCATCCGCATGGCGCTCGGCGCACGCGGCGCCACCGTGCAACGGATGTTCATCGGCCGCGGCGTGGCCCTCGCCGCCATTGGCCTGGCCGTCGGGCTGGTCTCGGCGTCGCTGCTGATGCGGTTGATGAGCTCGCTGCTGTTCGGCGTGAGCCCATTCGACCCGCTCACCTACGGCGCCGTCATCTCGTCACTGGCGCTGGTGGCGCTGGTCGCCACCTGGCTCCCGGCGCGCCGCGCGACGCAGGTCGACCCGATGTCGGCGCTGCGGGCCGACTGATTCGGCCGGGAGTCGGGAGTCGGGAGTCGGGAGTCGGGAGTCGGGAGTCGGGAGTCGGGAGTCGAAGGGATGATTGGGGCCAGGCCCCCAAATTCACCACAAACCGGCCAGAAAATTCACTGACCAATCGAAAATTGCGTAGAGAACGGCCGCAGGTTCCAGAAAAGCGGTGAATCCGGGGGCCTGGCCCCAATCATCCCTTTCGCCGGTAACCGGTAACAATCATCCCTTTCGCCGGTAAGATGGCAGCGGTGAAGCGGATGCTTGGGATCGCGATGGTCCTTTTGGCGGCCACCACGGCTTGGTCACAGAGCCCGAGTCATGGGCGGCTGTTCCCTCCTTCCGACCTCGGCCTGCTCGAGGCTCCCGATCGCGATCTCTGGCAGCGGCCCGACCAGGTGATGGACGCCATGGGCATTGCCGACGCGTCGGTGGTCGCCGACATCGGCGCCGGCAGCGGCTGGTTCACCATTCGTTTGGCCCGTCGGGTGGGACCACAAGGCGTGGTTTACGCCGAGGACGTACAACCTGAAATGATCAGCGCCATCAGGCGGCGGGTGCAGCGCGAAGGCCTGAGCAACGTGCGCCCCGTGCAGGGGCTGAACAGCGACCCTCGCCTGCCGCTGGGCTCAATCGACGCGGTGCTGGTGGTCGATGCGTACCACGAAATCGAAGACCGCGTGACGATGCTCGCCAACCTCGCGCGCGCGTTGAAGCCGCAAGGACGCATTGGCGTGGTCGACTTCAAGCTGGATGGTACCGGGCCGGGACCGCTACCCGAAGAACGCGTGAGCCCCGATGTGGTGGTGAAGGATGCCGCGAAGGCGGGGCTCCGGCTGCTGCGCCAGGAGCCCTTCTTGCCGTATCAATACTTCCTGATCTTCGGGAAGTAGCCTACTTCAGGAACTTCCAGGCGCTCGGCAGCACCAGGCCCGCGGCGACGATCTTGATCACGTCGACCACGATGAATGGGTAGAGGCCGACGGCGAGCGCCGTGCTCATGCCCACGCCGTACGCCAGCCACGAAACGCCGCCAGCGAAGATCACCGAGAGCCCGGCAGCCATCGCGAGAATCGAGGTCAGGTAGCGGCGGTCGAGGCCGCGTTCGGCGAGCAGGCCGGTGAGAAACGCCGCGGCCGGGTAGGCCATCAGGTAGCCGCCGGTCGGTCCCATCAGTCGCAGCACGCCCTGGGGCAGCTCAGGTGAAAACGCAAACACCGGCAGCCCGGCAATGCCGAGCATGAGATAAAGGATCTGGCTGAGGGCGCCCAGGCGCGAGCCGAGCGCGGCCGCGCCGATCAGCACGATCATCGGCTGGATGGTGAACGGCACGGGCGTGAACGGCAGCGGGAAACTCAGTTGCGCCGCCGCCGCCGTGAGCACGGTCACAAAGACGACCGACAGCACCTGCACCCCGGTCCACGCGTTGGCGGAACCGGCGCGGGTGCTGACCTGATCGAGAATCGTGGATGCGTGCGAGATGATGGGGCGTGATGTCATGACAACGAATTCTACTGGCTTGCCGACCGCCCTGACAATCGCTGGTTCCGACTCGGGTGCCGGCGCCGGCATCCAGGCCGACCTGAAGACCTTCGCGGCGCACGGCGTCTATGGCACCTGTGCCATCACCGCATTGACCGCGCAAAACACCCTCGGCGTCTCGGGCATCCACGTGGTGCCCGACGATTTCGTCACGGCGCAGATCGAGGCAGTGGCCGGCGACCTCGGCTGCCAGGCGGTCAAGACCGGGATGCTCGCCACCTCGCAAATTGTCGAAGCGGTGGCGGCGGCCGTGGAATCGTTCGACCTGCCGAACCTGGTAGTCGACCCGGTGATGATCGCCAAGAGCGGCGATCACCTGCTGAACGAAGAGGCGGTCCACGCCGTCCGCTGGACGCTGCTGCGCCTCGCCCGCATTGTCACGCCGAACATTCCGGAGGCGGAAGTGCTGGCGAAGATGCCGATTCGCACGGTCGAGGACATGCGCGAGGCGGCGCGGCGCATCGCCACCTTCAAGCCGGCGGCGGTGGTCATCAAGGGCGGGCACCTCGCCGGACCGGAGATTGTCGATGTGCTGCTCGAGCGCGGCGAGTTCCACGAGTTCGTCGGGCCGCGCGTCGAGGGACGGAACACGCACGGCACGGGTTGCACCTTCGCGGCGACGATTGCCGCGCACCTGGCGAAGGGCGCGAACCTGGTGGATGCCGTGCGCGAGGCCAAGGCTTATGTTGCCGGCGCCATGCATCCGGGCATCCCGCTCGGCGGCGGTCACCGGCCGCTCAACCACTTCTGGAAGTTATACTGAAGGGCTCCATGGTCCCGCTGACCGCCATCACCGCCGCGCCGCTCGACACCGAGGCCCTGGTGCGGGCCCTCGATACTGCGGGCATTGGCGCGGTGACCACGTTCATCGGGCTGGTGCGGGATCACAACCTGGGACGGCGCGTGCTGCACCTGGAATACGAGGCCTACGACGCGCTGGCGCTGCGCGGCCTCGACGTGATCGTCGCCGAGGCTACCGCGCAGTGGCCGGCCGTCCGCCTGGCCATTCACCACCGCACCGGACGCATGGAGATTGGCGAGGCGAGCGTCGCGATTGCGGCGGCTTCGCCGCACCGGGCCGATGCGTTCGCGGCGTCGCGGTATGCGATCGAACGGATCAAGCAGATCGTGCCGATCTGGAAACACGAGTACTTCGAGGGTGGCGACGTGTGGATTGAGGGCGCCACTGCCGACCCCGCCAACGACGAGGCGCGCCAGCAGGCGCTGAAGATCGCATGCGCGTAACGGTCCGCCTGTTTGCGAGGCTGCGCGACATTGCCGGCGCCGGCGAGTTGGCACGCGACGTGGCCGGTGGAGCCACGGTGGGAACGGTGTGGTCGGGGCTGGTCGCCGAGTTTCCGGAGTTGTCTCCGTACGAGAAGTCGATTTCGTGCGCGGTGAACGCCGATTACTCGCGCTTCACGGCTGCCGTCGCCGACGGCGACGAGGTGGCGTTCCTGCCGCCCGTCTCCGGCGGATAAATGTAGCGTCCGGCTTTAGCCGGACCGTCCAGGAGCAGCAGTTTGTTCGATAAGCTCGAAACCGTCGAAGGCAAGTACGAGGAGCTGATGGCCTCGCTCGGCACGACCGCCGTACAAAGTGACGCCAACGAATTCCGCAAGCAGTCGAAGGCGCTTGCGGAGATCGAGGAGCTGGTCCAGAAGTACCGCGAGTACAAGGCCGTGTCGCAGGAGATTGCCGGTGCCGAGGAAATGATCAAGGGCGGCGATCCCGAAATGCGCGACCTGGCGCTCGAGGAACTGAGCGACCTCAACGTGCGCAAGGAGCGGCTGTCGGACCAGATCAAGATCCTGCTCGTCCCCAAGGACCCCAACGACGATCGCAACGTGATGGTCGAGATTCGCGCCGGCACCGGTGGCGAGGAGGCGGCGCTCTTCGCCAGCGAGCTCTATCGCGCCTACACCCGCTATGCCGAGCGCCAGCGCTGGAAGATCGAGCTGATGTCGCTCAGCGAGGCCGACAAGGGCGGCGTCAAGGACGTGGTCGTGGCCATCGAGGGCAAGGGCGCCTACAGCAAGTTGAAGTACGAAAGCGGCGTGCACCGCGTGCAGCGCGTCCCGGCCACCGAGTCGGCCGGCCGCATCCACACCTCGGCCGCCACCGTCGCCGTGCTGCCCGAAGCCGACGAAGTCGACATCGTGATCCAGGAGAAGGACCTCCGCATCGACACGTTCTGTTCGAGCGGCCCCGGCGGCCAGAGCGTCAACACCACCTATTCCGCGGTGCGCATCACGCACATCCCCACCGGCACGGTGGTGTCGCAGCAGGACGAGAAGTCGCAGGTGAAGAACCGCGCCAAGGCCATGAAGGTGCTGCGCAGCCGTCTCTACGACGCCGAAATGCAGAAGCAGCACGATGCCATCGCCAAGGATCGCAAGACCCAGGTGGGCACGGGCGATCGCTCCGAGAAGATCCGCACCTACAACTTCCCGCAGAGCCGCGTCACCGATCACCGCATCAACTTCACCTCGCACCAGCTGCATGACGTCATGGACGGCTACCTCGACGAGCTGATCGACGCCCTCAGCACCTACTACACGGCCGAGAAGCTCCGCGAAGTGACCCAGTCGGGACAGTAACGTCGGGACAACAAACTTGGGGACAAACCTTCAGGTTTGTCCTGCAGCCATGACCCTCCGTCAACACCTCACCGCCGCCAAAGCCCGCCTCGTCGCGGCCGGCATCGAGCCGTCCGAGGCCGCCCGCGATGCCTTGCTCCTGGCCATGCACGCCACCGGCTGGAACCGCGCCGCCATTCATGCGCGCGACCTCGATCCGCCGCCCGAGGGCTTCACCGCGGGCTACGACGCGGCGATCGAGCGGCGCTCGCATCGCGAACCTATCGCCTACATCACCGGCGTGCAGGAGTTCTGGAACCGCGACTTCGCGGTGTCATCGGCGGTCTTGATCCCGCGCCCCGAGACCGAACTGATCGTTGAAGAAGCCCAGTCGATGGCGTTCGCCACGGTCGCGGACATCGGCACCGGCAGCGGCTGCCTGGCAGTGACCATCGCCGCCGAGTTTCCGAAGGCGCGCGTGGTCGCCACCGACATCTCGGCGCCGGCGATCGAGATGGCCCGCGGCAATGCCCGCCGCCACGGTGTGCTCGATCGCATCGAGTTCCGCGAAATCCGTTATCTCGAGGGCGTCGACGGCGTGTTCGACCTGATCGTTTCCAATCCCCCGTACGTCACCGACGCCGACTACACCGGCTTGGCCCCGGAAGTCCGCGACTACGAGCCCCGTATGGCCCTCACCGCCGGCCCTGATGGCCTCGACGATGTCCGCGCGATCCTGACGTGCGCCGCCACGCGACTCGTCCCCGGCGGAATGCTGTTGATGGAGATTGGCTATGGCCAATCCGAACAGGTGACGTCGCTGGTCCAGGCAACGCCAGCGCTTGCCCTGGTGCGAATCAGCCCGGATCTCCAGGCGATCCCTCGAACCGCGGTCATCGAACGTAGAATCGGTCCATGAGCTGCTTGTTCTGCAAGATTGTCGCGGGCGAGATCCCCGCGTCGAAAGTGTACGAAGATGATCAGCTGATCGCCTTCAACGACATCAACCCGCAGGCGCCGACGCATGTCCTGATCGTGCCCAGGCGGCACGTGTCGACACTCAACGACCTGGCCGCCGAAGACGATGGGCTGGTGGGGGCGATGGTGCGGCGCGCGGCCGCGATTGCGAAAGAGAAGGGGTTCGACGGACCCGGCTATCGCACCGTGTTCAACTGCAACGCGCAAGCGGGCCAGACGGTGTTTCACATCCACCTGCACGTGCTCGGTGGCCGCACGCTGGCCTGGCCGCCAGGCTAAGGTAGCGTCCGGCTTTAGCCGGACCTGGCTATTCTTTCTTCGCCAGTAGATAGCGTCCGAACCCGGCTTCTCGCTGCAGCACGAAATCGACCGCGCGGTAGCCTTTCGCAAAGTACGCCTGGAACATCTGGCGCACGTGCAGCCGCCACTGCAGGGCCCGTTCGGGCGACTGTTGCTGCATTTGGGTGAAGCCGGTCGGGATCTCGATCCACAAGCGCCGTTCGGACACGGTGAGGTCGATGGTCTTCACTTCCCGCCAGTCCCCGTCCATGGCGGTCACGTTGACCACCGGCGCCTCCGCGACGTCATGAGATCGGGCGACCAGGGCTGACGGCTGGAGTCGCCGTACCACGTGCGGTTCGTCGATGCGCCAGCTGACGATCAGCCGGTCAGTCGGGGTCCCGCGGTGGAGGGCGCTGGTCGATTCACCATAGAAATTTTCGGCATACTCCTCGACCACGCCGCCCAGCTTGGCGAAGTTGAGGTGCGCGTTCATGGCCTGCATGGGGTCGAAGGTCCACTCGATCAGGTCGTAGCCCTGCGCCAGCGCGCGGTTGCGCTGCTCGAGTTTCAGCTGGTAGCCCAGGCCGCCGCGGTACTCGGGCAGCACGCCGGTCATGTGCGACCACAGCATGGGCCGGCCGGCCTTCATGCCGACCACGGCGTAGGCAAAGCCGACCATGCGTTCGGCTTCATCAAACGCACCGATCAGGATGGCGCCACGCTTCACCGTGAAGATGAACACCGGCACCGTGACGACGTCGCCGCTGTCGGTATAGCCCCAGATGGCATGTTCGAGGTTCACCACCTCGCGGAACTCGCCGATTGTGCTGAGGTGGCGAATGGTGACCGGTTGGGACGTCAACGCTTTGCCGAGGCGCGCTTGCGCCCCGCCGCCGTGGTCTCGGCCTTGCTGCGCTTGTCGAGTTCCTGGCGCACGAGCGTGCTTACCGTTTCGGAGAGTTCTTTCAACACGGCGTCCTTGAGACGTTCGACCCGGTTCTCCTTGTGGGCACGGAGTACCTCGAGCTGTTCCCGGGTCAGGAATAGTTCGGCCAGGTCGACCTGGAGGGCGGCGGCAATGCGCGACAGCGTGGCGGTATCGGAATCGCGGCCGTGCTTGACGAGGTTGGTCAGGGTGTTCGGCCGCAGCGACGCTTTCTCGGCCAACTGGCGCTGCGTCCAGCCTCGTTCAGTCAGCAAGAACGCAATGGCGTCGCCCCAGCGGCTCCTCGGCACCTTGCCACTGTAGCGCATTCGATCCGCATTCAGTAAGCGCAACGATATCAATAGGTTGCGACAGGTTGCGCGCCTGAGTGCCGACGCGGGTTGAATCATTGCAATGTAATGATATATCGTGACGTTCAACCGATAACCATCGCCCCCCAGACTCGGATCGAAAGATGACGCGCATCAACCGGGTGGATCCCCGCGTGCTGGCGCTAGCAAGAGCTGTTGAAAACAACCTTGTCCGGCCGTGGACCGTACCAGAGATGGCCGCGGTACTGGGGGTCTCGGCGGGCCAACTTCGCCGGGTTGTCAAAGAGGCCGAGGGTGCGACGCCCCGGCAGTGGCTGTGCAATCTCCGCCTCGAACGGGCCGCGCGGTTGCTGTCGGATACGAGCCTGCGAATCAAGGAAGTGCAGTCGCGGGTCGGCATCGCCGATGCCAGCCATTTCGCACGCGACTTCCGCGATCGCTTCGGCACTTCTCCCACCGAGTACCGCTGGCAGGGGTCCCGGACGGCATCGATGTAGACAGCGTGGAGGGACACCGTGGCATGAGAAGGTCATGCCAAGTCGCATTGGCATGCCTTTCGCTTTGACTTCGCCGCAAACGGAGAATAGTTTGAGGACGACTCGCACCATTGCTCTCTTGACCAGGAGCGCTTCATGCCTCGAACGTCTCGCCCCACCAAGTCAACCGGCCTGCCACCGCTGATTGCGCAGGTGATTCGCGCTGCTGCCAGCGACACGCGCCTTGCCGACGGCAACCACGCAGCCGCCCTCGATGCACTCGCACGCGTCTTCATGGTGGCCCTGCCCGCGCGCGGCGTCCTGGCGCCTGGCGATGACCTGTGCGCGCAGATCGACGCGGTCGCCAAGCGCTACCTCGATCGCACCGCCGCCGAACAACTGTTCGAGCGCGCCGTCGGCGGCGTCGCCAACGTGCAGCAGCGAGACGCCATCGAAACCGCCCATGCCTCGATCGTCGATGTCTGTGAACTGGCGCACTACTACGCCGGCCTGACAGCGGGCATAGCGCTCGCTGAACTGGGACGGCCGCCGCGCTGACCGGCCTCAGAGCAGTTCGGGCAGCTCGTGCAGGGAGCGAATAACGCCCAGGTTGGCCGGCAGGTGGGGCGGGATCTCGCCCGAGCGCCGCAGCAGCACCGCGCGCATGCCGGCCTTGAGCGCGCCCTCCACATCGTGCTTCAGGCTGTCGCCAACCATCATCGATTCGGCCGCCGTCACGCCCGCGCGCTCGAGCGCCGCATCGAAGATGCTGCGGTGCGGTTTCATGTAGCCGTGTTCGGACGACGACACCGACACGTGGATGAGCCCGGTCAGCGAGAAATGTTCGCGGAAGGCATCGAGGCTGCGGTGCGAGTTCGAGATCACGCCGACCTTCAGGCCCCGCTCCTGCAACCCCCTCAACACCGGCGCCGCATCGTCGTACATCTCGAAGTGGTGATTCACTGCCCACTGGTCGTAGATGCCGCGCGCCACGGCGACGACGTTGGGCCCCCGCCCGCCCATGTGCTCGATGATCGAGGCGGTGTAGTGGACGAAGAGATCGTGGTTGTAGATCTGCTCTTCCACCTCGTCCAGGATGAACGACGAGGCGGCGGTGGCCGCATCGAATCTGGCAGGATCCACCTCGATGCCGGCCGCTGCGCACGCGTGCCGGTAGCCCTCGGCCTGGAAGGTCGGGCCCGGATAAATCAGTGTGAAGTCGACGTCGAAGAAGACCGCCCGGATCACAGGTCTTCGCGTGCTTCGCGGTTCCATGGCCCCGCCACGGCAATGGTGGCGCGCGCCGGGTCCAGCAGCTGACGCGCGGCGTCGTTGGCAGCGTCGATCGTGACCGCCTGGATCAGCCCGGGCAGTCGCTCGTCGTAGTCGAGGCCCAGGCCGAAGAAGTCGGCCGTCAGCAGGAACGAGGCGATCGCGGCGTTGGTTTCCAGCTGGCGCGGCAGCGAGCCCACGAGGTAGCTCTTCGACTCGTCAATCTCCTGCGCGGTGAAACCTGATTGCAGCACCGATGCGAGCTCGGTATCGATCGACGCGATGGCGCGTTCGACATTCTCGGCCGATACGCCGGCGCGAATGGTGAAGGGCCCCGCGCCGAGGCTGGCGTCGAGCGAGCTGAACACGTAGTACGCCATGCCCTGGCGCTCGCGAATGCTGTCGCCCAGCCGTCCGCCAATCGCGTACTGACCGAGCGCGTTGTTCATGACCGAAAACGCGGTGTAGCCGGGATGAGAGCGGCGAATGCCGACGAAGCCATAGGCCAGGTCGGCCTGTGCCTTGTTCATCATCGGCACCGTGACCAGCCGCCGCTCGGACGGCGCGGCCGCGTCTGGCACGACGACTCCGGACAAACCTGAAGGTTTGTCCCCACTGGAGGCGGGCCAGTCGCCGAACGCCTTGGCGATGGCCGCCACCGCGGCGTCCTCGGCAATGTCGCCGACCACGACGACCGTGATGGCCGAGGGCTGGAAGCCCTTCTGGTAGAAGCGCACCAGGTCCTGCCGGCTAATGTTCTCGACGCTCGACACGCTGCCGCGCACCTTTCGCGCGTAGGGATGCCCGCCGTAGAGCGCCCTGGTGAAGGCATCGACAGCCATCGGCGCCGGGTCGTCTTCGTCCTGCCTGATAGACGTGATCAAGTCCGCGCGGCGGGTGCTCACCTCGTCTTCGGCAAAGGCCGGGTGGCGGGCAATGTCGGCCGCCAGCGTCAGCACCGAATCAAAGTCGTCCGAGAGACAGGTGGCGCTGATCGCCATTTGATGGCGGCCGGCCAGCACTGAAAGCGAGGCCCCTCGCCCATCGAGATCGTCGGCAATCACATCCGCAGGACGGGTCACGGTACCGCGATCCAGGACCCGCGCGCACAGGGCCGCGGTGCCTTCGCGATCGGCGGCATCCGCATAGGCGCCGGTCCGGACGCCTACCACCAGGCTGACCGCCGGCGTGGTGTGATTCGCCTTGGCGATCACGGTGATCCCGTTGTCGAGAACGCGGCGCGTGGGGTTGAGCGCCATTATTGCGGCTCGAACCAGCCGATGGTCCGGTTGGCGGGTGTGAGATAGCGCACGGCGGCGGCGTGGGCAGCTTCTGGCGTCACGGCCTCGAGGCGGATGCGGAGGTCGCGATAACCCTGCCACGACCCGATGGTCTCGAAGTATCCCAACTGGTGCGCGATATCGGTGACGCTGTCGGCGTCGTAGACGAACCGCGCCCGCAGCTGCGCCTGCACCTTGGCAAACTCGGCCGGCGTGATGCCGTCACGCCGCAGCCGCTCCACTTCTTTCAGCACGACCTCTTCCACGGCGGCTAGCGACTTGCCTTCGGCGACGCTGACGCTGAGCGAGTAGAGATACGGGTGCTCGGTCGGCATCAAGCCGCCGCTGACGCTCGAGGCCAGGCCGCCGTCAACCAGCGCGCGATACAGCCGCGCGCTCCGCTGCGGCCTCGACACGCCGCCGCCCGACCAGATGTTCAGGCCGGCCGCGCCGTTCAGGACGGCATCGGCCACCAGCAACGGGAAGAACTCGGGATCGGCAAACGCCGGGGCATGGAACACCGCTTTCCAATAGGCGGTGGTGCCTTCCTTGCGCAGCACCACGCGCCGCTCGGCTTGCTGCTCGGGCTCGACCTGCCGCACACGAGCGGGCCGCGAGCCCGGCGCGATGCTGCCGAAGTGCGCATTCACCCGTGACACGACATCGTCAGCATCCACGTCGCCAACGACGACGATGGTGGCATTGGAGGGGACGTAGTAGCGGCGGTAGTGCCCGTACAGATCGTCGCGGGTCATGGTCTGAAGGTCCGACAGCCAGCCGATGGTCGGGTGGTGGTAGGGATGCACCTTGAAGGCGGCCGCCGTCACTTCGGTGTCGAGCAGCTGCTCGGGATCGTTCTCGCCGCCCTGGAGTTCAGAAATGATGACGGTTCGCTCCGACTCGCAGTCGGCCGGATCGTAGAGACACGCATCCATGCGCTCGGCCTCGATGAACAGCATCCGGTCGAGCGCGTCCTTTGAGGCGGTTTCGAGATAGGTGGTCTGGTCGAGCCAGGTATAGCCGTTCCAGGCGCCGCCAAACTTCTCGATGATGCCCTTCACCTGGTCGCGGGGAATGTTGCGGGTGCCCTTGAAGTTCATGTGCTCGACCCAGTGGGACACCCCCGTCACGCCGGGGGTCTCGTCTTTTGAGCCGACCTTGTACCAGCACCAGACCGACGCCAGCGGGGCGGTATGGACCTCCTGCACGAGGACCTTCAGGCCGTTCTCCAGCACGGTCTCGCGAACTTCCGGCGCCCGTTGTACTCCCGACAAGGTGGTCCCTCCCGACAGAAAATGCCCTCCCGACGAGGAGTGCCCTCCCGTCACAGTACAATACAGAGACGCATATGGCCGACTGGAAAGACACGTGCAACCTGCCCCGGACGTCCTTCTCGATGAAGGCGAACCTGCAGACGACCGAACCCGAGACCGTCGCCCGCTGGGACGCGATGGACCTGTACGGCCAGATCCGGCAGGCCCGCAAGGGCGCGAAGAGGTTCCTGCTGCACGACGGTCCGCCGTACGCCAACGGCAACATCCACATCGGCCATGCCCTCAACAAGATCCTGAAAGACCTGGTCGTCAAGTCGCACAACATGATGGGCTTCGATGCGCCGTACATCCCGGGGTGGGATTGCCACGGCCTGCCGATCGAGTTGCGGGTCGATCGCGAGCTCGGCCCCAAGAAGCGGCAGATGAGCACCGCCGACTTCCGGCGCGAGTGCCAGGCGTACGCGGCCAAGTATCTCGACATCCAGCGTGAAGAGTTCAAGCGCCTCGGGGTAATCGGGGAGTGGGCCGAGCCCTACAAGACGATGAACCACCCCTACCAGGCGGCGATCGTTCGCGCGCTCGGCAAGTTCGTCGAGCAGGAGATGGTCTACAAGGGCAAGAAACCGGTGCACTGGTGTACGCACTGCCGCACCGCGCTGGCTGAAGCCGAAGTCGAGTACGAGCCGCACACCTCGCCCTCGATCTACGTCGAGTTCGCGCTGAGCGCGGCCAGCGTCGCCGAGCTGCTGCAACGAGTGCCTGCACTGACAGGTGGCGACAAACCTTTAGGTTTGTCGTCCAACGTCTCGGTGCTGATCTGGACGACCACGCCGTGGACGATCCCGTCGAACCTGGGCATCGCGTTCCACCCCGACTTCGAGTACGGCGCCTACGAGATCGAGGGCAAGGCGGTCATCGTCGCCAAGCAATTGGCCGAAACGGTTGGGGCGAAGACCGGCAAGGCCTTCACCACGCTGCTGGCCACGTTCGAGGGCAAGGTGATGGAGCGGCTGGTGTTTCGGCACCCGCTCTACGCGCGCGACTCGCTCGCGGTGCTCGGCGACTACGTCACGCTCGAGGCCGGCACGGGCGCGGTCCACACCGCGCCGGGTCACGGCGCGGACGACTATCACACCGGCGTGAGGTACGGGCTCGAGATCTACGCGCCGCTCGACCCCGGCGGCCACTACAACGAGTCGGTCGAGATGTTTGCCGGCCTCAAGGTGTGGGACGCCAACCCGAAGGTGGAGGCGGCGCTCAAGGAACGCGGCGCGCTCTGGTCGCGCGAAGACTTCGAGCATTCGTACCCGCACTGCTGGCGCTGCCACAACCCGGTGATCTTTCTTGCCACCGCGCAGTGGTTCATTGCCATGGACGCCAAGCACCTGCGCGAGCGCGCACTCCAGGCGATCCACGACACCCGCTGGATCCCGTCGTGGGGCCAGGCGCGCATCGAAGGCATGATTGCCAACCGTCCCGACTGGTGCATCTCGCGCCAGCGCGTGTGGGGCGTACCGATCCCCGCCATGGACTGCGTCAAGTGCGGCCACGCCGTGCTGACCAAGGCGCTGGTCGACAAGGCGGCGGCGGTGTTCGACGTCTACGGCGCCGACGCGTGGTACGAACGGCCGCTCGAGGAGTTCGTGCCCGAGGGCATGACCTGCAGCGAGTGCGGCGGCACCGAGTTCGAGCGCGAGAGCAACATCCTGGACGTGTGGTTCGACTCGGGCTCGAGCCACGAGGCGGTGCTGCCCTTCCGTGCCGATCACCAGTGGCCGGCCGACATCTACCTCGAGGGCAGCGATCAGCATCGCGGCTGGTTCCACAGTTCACTGCTGGTCGGCGTCGGCACCCGCGGCCGCGCGCCGTTCAGCCAGGTGCTGACCCACGGCTTCGTGATGGACGATCAGGGCCGCAAGATGTCGAAGTCGCTCGGCAACACCGTGGCGCCCCAGGACATCATCAAGCAGAGCGGCGCCGAGATCCTGCGGCTGTGGGCGTCGATGGTCGACTATCGCGAGGACATCCGCGTCGGCAAGGAAGTGCTGGCGCGCACGGTCGAGGCCTATCGCAAGATCCGCAACGTCATCCGCGTGCTGGTCGCGAATCTCTACGACTTCGATCCCAAGGACGACAGCGTGCCACGGGCCGGCATGCTCGAAATCGACCGGTGGGCGCTCGCGAAGTACGCCGACGCGGCCGAGCGCATCGTCAAGGCCTACGACGACTACGACTACCCGGGCATCTTCCAGGTGGCCAGCCAGTTGATCACGGTCGACCTGAGCGCGTTCTACATCGACGTGACCAAGGACCGCATGTACACCTTCGGCGCCAAGTCCGAAGCCCGGCGCTCGGGCCAGACGGCGATGTACATCATCGTCGACGGCCTGGCGCGCCTGCTGGCGCCGATCCTGTCGGTGACGATGGACGAGCTGTGGCGGATGCTGCCGGGCGAACGCGAAGCGTCGGTGCACATGGCGTTGTTCCCGTCGGACCTGGCGCAGTGGAAAGACGCCGGCCTGGTCGAGCGCTGGGCGACACTGGCCGCGGTGCGTGACCAGGTGAACCTGCAGCTCGAGGAGAAGCGGAAGGACAAGACGATCGCCGCCAACCTGTCGGCCGCGGCGGTCGTGACGGCGAGCGGCGCGACCGGTTCACTGCTGGCGGACTATCGCGACTTCCTGCCGGCGCTGTTCGGGGTGTCCCACGTTGAGCTGGTGGAAGGGTCGGCGGCCGCCGAAGGCGTGACCGTCGCTGTTGAGCGCGCCACCGGCACCAAGTGCGAGCGCTGCTGGCGCTACGTCCCCGAGGTGAGCCAGGACACCGGCCGCGAAGGCCTGTGCCCGCGCTGCGTCGAAGCCCTCGCCGAGCCCGTGAGCCTGTAACGTGCTGGCAGAGAGACGGCTCGAACTGATCGTCGCGCTGGTGGTGGTGGTCCTCGATCAGATCACCAAGGCCATGATCCGGCCCGCGCTGGCCCTGCACGAAAGCATCGTCGTCATTCCCGGCTTCCTGGACTTCACGCGGGTGCACAACACCGGGGCGGCGTTCGGCATGCTGAACTCGGCGGACTTTCCGTTCAAGACGCTGGTGCTGTCGCTGGTCGCCCTCGTCGCACTGGGCGGCGTCGCGTGGTACGCTGCCACCGTCCCGCTCGGCGACCGGTTCGCCCGGTTGGGCATTGCCGGCGTCCTGGGTGGTGCGGTCGGCAACCTGATCGACCGGACCAAGGACGGTTACGTCCTCGACTTCGTTGACGCCTACTGGAATGGCTGGCACTTCTGGGCCTTTAACGTCGCCGACGCGGCCATTTCGGTCGGCGTGGTATTCATGATTCTCGACATTCTTGGAGTAGGCCGCCGTGCATCCCATCCTGTTTAACGCGGGCCCGATCACCGTCTACTCGTACGGCGTCCTGCTGGCCGGCGCCTACCTGGCCGGCTTGTGGCTGGCCGTGAGGCGGGCGCGCGCCGCCGGCATCGACGGCAACCGCATCATGGACCTGCTGATTTGGGTGATCATCGCGGCCCTGGTCGGCGCCAAGGCGCTCCTGTTCATCGTCGACTTCGAGCACTTCACGAGCAGCTGGGCCGAGTTCACCACGCTGCTGCGCTCGGGCGGCGTCTTCTACGGCGGCCTGATCGCCGCGGTGCTGGTGTGCATCTACCAGCTGCGCAAGCACCGGCTGGCGCTGTGGCCTTCGGCCGACCTGTTCGCCCCCGGCATTGCCCTGGGCTACATGGTGGGCCGTCTCGGTTGCCTCATGGCCGGCTGCTGCTACGGCAAGCCCACCGACGTGGCGTGGGCGATCACGTTCACCAACCCCGCCGCCAACTTCAACGTCGGCACGCCGCTCAACGTGGCGTTGCACCCCACGCAGCTATACGAGGCCGCCGCCGGACTCGTGCTGCTGGTCGCCATGCTGGCTGTCGAGAAGCGGCCAGGCGGCTTCCCGGGCCGCACGTTCTGGAGCTTTGCGTTCATGTACTCCGTGCTCCGCTTCATCATCGAGTTCTTCCGTGGCGATGATCGCGGGCTGGTGCTGGACATGCTGTCGACCTCGCAGTTCATCTCGGTCGTGCTCGGGCCGATCAGCCTGCTCATGCTGCGGTACCTGAGCCGAGCCAACCGGCCGGCCGCTCCTGAAACTGCCGACACCACGCACGCGCCCCGCAAGCCCCGGTTCACATGAGCCAGGGCAAAGGACCGGGAACGAGGGACCGCAGCAAGCCCCGCAAGAAGAAAGAGACCGCCAAACCGATCCCTGATCCCGGATCCCTGATCCCCGATCCCCGATCCCGGCAAGTCTCGTTCACGGCCGAGGAGGACAATCGCGGGGATCGTGTCGACCGCTTTCTGGCCAACGAGATCGCCGACTACTCGCGGTCGCAGATCCAGCGGCTAATCGAAAACGGCCACGTCGCGCACTCGCGCTACGCGGTTGCCAAGTCCAACTCCGACATTCGCGAAGGCGACGTCATCACGGTGACGCTGCCGGCGCCGGTGGCCACGGCGGCGCAGGCCGAGGATCTGCCGCTCGAGATTCTCTACGACGACCTCGACATCGTCGTCGTCAACAAGCCGGCGGGCATGGTGGTGCACCCGGCGGCCGGCAATCCGACCGGCACGCTGGTCAACGCGCTGCTCCACCACGTGAAAGACCTGAGCGGCATCGGCGGCGAGATTCGCCCGGGGATCGTGCATCGCCTCGACAAGGGCACGTCGGGGGTGATGATCGTCGCCAAGAACGACGATGCGCATCGCGAACTGACGCGGCAGTTTCACGACCGCGAAGTCGAGAAAGAGTACGTGGCGCTGGCGTGGGGCCTGGTGCAACAGCGCAAGCGCATCAACGCGCGGATTGGCCGAGACCCGAAGAACCGCGTCAAGATGTCGACGCGGGCCAGCCGATCGCGCGAGGCGATCACCCGCGTCACGTGGTCGCGCGATCTGCAGGGCGTGACACTGTTGCGGGTGGCGATTCACACCGGCCGCACGCACCAGATTCGCGTGCACCTGAGCGCGATCGGCCACCCGATCGTCGGCGATTCGCTCTACGGCGGCGTGCACCGGCGCGTGCCGCATCCGCTGAAGGCGGTGACCCGGCTGACCCGGCCGTTCCTGCACGCCGAGCGGCTGGTCATTACCCATCCCCGAACCCACGAGCGCATGGAATTCACGGCGCCGATCCCGGACGAGCTCGAAGCCATCGCGTACGAGCTGGCGCCCCCGGAAATCCGCGAAACCGTGTTCGCCCGCGTCTCGATCGCGGAAGAAACGCATCACGACCTGGACGATGAGGACGACGACGAGTAGACGATTCAGATGTGGTGTCCGCTTCTTGACCGGCCGTAGCCCCTGGGCGAAGGCGGTTAGCCGGACCTTGCGGGCACCTCATGTCGACTGCATCGACGAGTTCAGGAGGTCGAGAGACAAGTAGTAGCCGTCTCTCAATCAGAATTGCAGAAACCCAAGCAAGAATTTTCCACGGAATTCGGCTATCTCGCGCCGGGGCGAAATCTGTCGAATTCCTTTGGAAGCAAAGCGATGAGTCCAGGCGGCACCATCGCATACAGGTCCCAAGTTAGGTCGAGCTGGTTGACGAGGTCCGCGAGACGCCGAGCGCTCCCGCCCCCCTTACCACCGGCGCCTTGCTTTGCTTTACCCGTGGCGGGATCGACATAGAGGTCGGTCGCGACTTGGATCAACGTTGGATTTGACACCAGTTCCTGTCTGGAGGCGAGCTGTTCCGCGATGTCACCTGGACTGGTCACAGAGCCACACAGCAGTGCCATCGCACGCGCGGGTTGGTCGATGTGGGCGCGATAAATCAGGTAGGGTCCGGCCAGCAAGTGACGATAGTAGCGCTGAAAGTTGCTGACTTCGGGTATCCACCGGGCTCGTTCGCCTGGCTTGAGTCGTCCGCTGCTGTCCTTCCTGCACAAGTCGTCAAAATAACGGGCCGCCAACCACGTCCACAAGGCGACATCTCGCTCAATATTTGCGGGCAGATCAGAGCCGGAGAAGACAGAGGACAGGTATGACGCTGCCTCGAAACGAGTGTGGAAAGATCCAGGCGGAGCAGTCTCCACGTCGCCGACCACGATCTCGCTGAACAGGGGATCGGTCAAAAGTGATGCTGGCGGCTGACCGGCGCCCGTCTCTCTCGCGGTATCGAGAAAGCTTGAGAATGTTTCGATGCCATGCGGCGTAAAACGACTGAGTTTCAATTCTTGCCCCCTTCGGTCCAGGCGGTGTTGAAGAGGTCAAGGAGCCGATGGCTTCGTGCGAAGGCACTAACGCGCGCGTCGATCCAGGCGGCTTTTGTGGACTCTTCCTCATTAGGCAGGGGTGGCGGCTCGAACCCAGGGATCGACCGCGCCATTGCGGCCCAATCCGCCTGCCAGCCGTCGACGTCGTCGTCATCGGGCCACTGGTCAACCAGCGTCGCGAGCACCTGCCTGAAAACATTCGGGTAGACCAGCGCCTGAAACACAGGCGATGACGCCGTGCTTTCCCAGTAGTCACCGAGAGTGCGCTCCACGAGTAAGACGGGATCGTTTGTTAGATCCAGGCGAAACAGTTCCCCATCGAGCGAAACCGGCTGAAGGGGCAACAAGGTTCGTCGGTCCTGATTCTTCCTCTCTGATGTGACCGGACGAATGCGATCTGCCTCGGCGAGGAGCTTTCCAGCCGGCGTTCCGTCAGGCGACACGATGCGAATTCGAAACAGAATGCCATTCGATGTTTCGAACCGGGTCAGACGGCGATCCACTGGTGCGGTGATGGCGCCGACCGTACCGAAATCGAACCGCATCCACTCCATTCGCCGGTAAGCCTCCACGAACACGCGAGCGCCAGACGGAAGGCCGTGCCCGTCGAGTTTCAGGGTCGTCTCGAATGCCAACACCTCCTTCGACTCGGTGACGGTCACTCTTGCGTTCTCCAGCGGCACCCGCTTGCGGCTGGTGTAGTTAAGTCTCCGCAGCATCTTTTTGCTCCGTCACTCGTACGACCAAGTCACGCGCCGTGTCGAAACCCTGCACCTTAAGCGAGAAATCGGGTTTTGTGATCCGGATCACCATCCGATTTCTGTCCGTTTCAAGAACCTCGACTCCCTTTGGCGGCTCGGCAAGCTGAACAGATTGCTTGAAGAGACGGAAGTCCTTGTCCGAATAGCGTTTTAGCGCGCTACCCCGCCGTACGTCGTACGCAACCTGGACAAGAAACCGACGCCCTGTAATCGCGGCGTCGGCGCCTGGGCGAAGACCAAACCCGCCTGCGATGAGGTCGATCCGGATCGCCTGTGCGCGTGGAGGCGGACCGGGCCCGGGAGGAATCGGAGGCTTCGGCCCTGGCTTCGGGGTCGGCACGTCCTCGGGCCTCGTCATGTCGTGGGCGGGAATAGAGAAGAACTCCCTCGCCAACAACAGATTCTTGTCGACGTCGTCCTCGAAGGAGAACCTGATCAACCTTGAAACGCTACTGGTCACGAAGTCGATGTACGACGGACCGTAGTAATACTTGTCTTTGAAATTGGAACCGCTCTGCCACTGGGTGTGGGCGGGTGTTTCAGAGTCGCCAAGGAGTGTCGCTAACGGTCCGTCGTCGACAACAACAAGCGATCTGATCTTCCGCGTAATTCCACCCTTCGGGCGGATGTCAGAAATGATGAGACCTTCTCGCACAAAGAGGGGTTTACCTTCGTCGTATAGTTCGTCGCGCCGCAAGAAGACACTGAAGTGGGATGCTTTGGGAGTCGCGTTCTTGGCGCGAACGACAATTGGGACACGGACCGCAACAGCTTCGCCTGCCATGAGGCGCTCGCGAATTCGCATTGTCACGTCGTTTGGAATCAGTTCTTTCGACCATTTCATTGCGCCAGTAGTCGGCGGTGGAACCGTTTCAATAAACGCCGACGGCGTTTGCTCCGATGCCCACTTCGCCAGTTCCACCGAAGCAATAAGGTCCTTGCTCTTTGACTGATCGACTGTGGCTGCGATCTGTGCCAGCGTCCCTGCATTGAGCGTTTCGCTGCGGTCAGATGTCTCGAGGTCCACCGTCAGCTGGCCCCGGAGAATCGGCACGAAATAGCCTCGAATGACGGCGAGCCGCAGGTCATCGAATTCGATCTCCGGTTCACACCAGGGCACCACAATCGACAGTCCAGTTTCGGCGCCGCGCTTCAGTCTGAAAAGGGCCGCGAATCGAGCGATTGAGGCGGCGTCCTCAATGGGCAGGGTGACGTCAGCCTGGGCATCTCCGTAGTAGCCGTCAGAGGTGAAGTGATCGCCGGCAGCCGTTCGATGAAACTTCAGCGTCCCGCGACCCATCAGGAGTCGTCGCTGGTCGTCACTCCGAACGGTCAGGCCGAAGAAAACGCCTGCTCGGCTGACCCTGGGAAACACTGTCTTGCCTACTCCCCAACGGCCACGGTCGTTCGTGTCCTTCTGCGATAGTCCCTCAGCGCGGAAGAACGTGAAGAACCCGTTCTTCTGATCGTCGTCGAGATAAGCGTCGGTCGGCGCTCCGTTGAGTCCGGTCGTTCCGAAGTCCTCGAAGGCGAGAAAGGCGCACGGTTCCCCAGCCGATGGTGGCGTGCGCAGCCCGTTGCGATCGGCGGCAACGTGCGGCTCAAGCCCGGCCGTGAACTCGCTGAGTTGATCAGCGGCAATAGCGCCGGCTTGACCGGAAAGATAGAGGCGGATCTGAACTGGTTGGTGTCCGGGCAGATCGGCATCCAGGGAATTCTGCGTACCCTCGCGCACGAGAGCTTCCGCCGCATTGGCGATTGCCTCCGTTGCGAAAAATTCACCCTGTATGGGATTCCTCACGGGCTCGCCCGGCAAGTGCTTTCTAAAACGCCATTGCGCCATGCATCATTCCTCTTTGAGGGCGCTCCACGCAGCACCGACCGATGCCTTCAACTTCGAGGGCTCGGGAACGGTATAGCCTTGGCGTCCGTGCTGCACTACGAGGCCGACCGACCGCAACCACGCGAGACAAACGTAGAACTGATAGCCAGGTGCATCGCCGTCCACAGCGCCGTCAAACACAAAGTCCATTGCTGGCCTTACTTTGGTCTTTGAGCCTGTGACCGCCAATCGATCGACCAGTTGATTGACCATTTCGCGAGGCGCCCGGTGCTGATATTCCTTCCGTTTCGCCTTTGACCAGCCGAACTTAACAATTTCGTCTGCGTGTCTGACGAACCGCGGATAGCCATTCCGTGATGCAGTTCGCTTGGCAGATCGCGTCTCTCGGTCCGCAATCGGCCCATCGTGCGGAGCATCTCCAGCCAGGCTGGCTAGTGACCTTGCCCAATCCGTGAGCTGCAAGACGGCAGTGTAGTCGCCGCTATCCGCCGCGCTGGCGACCAGGGTTCGCAGCCCCCGTTCACAGTGGCGGACCAAGGCGCGGCCTTCTTCGATACTCACACAATATAAATACAGTATCGATACAACAAATGTCAATGTATTGCGCTATCGAAGCCGCGCGGCGAGACGCTTGCTTAGTGCCGCCTCTTTCAACGACTGGCATTCCCAAACGACTACGACGCGCCAGCCCAGAGCCTTCAGTTGCTTCTGAACGCGGCGATCTCGCCGGACGTTTTCGTCAAATCGCTGATGCCAATAAGGCAGATTGCTCTTCGGAGTGTAGGCAAACTTGCACCGTGGATGGCGATGCCAGAAGCAACCGTGCACCAAGACCACTGTGCGATGCCTCCGCAAGACGACGTCAGGGCGTCCTGGCAACGACAGTGAGAGGCCTTTGAAGCTGAATCGAAAACCCAAACGATGCAGAACGGACCGAACGGCTCGCTCAGGAGCCGAGTCCTTGTCCCGGATGCGCGACATGTTCCAGCTGCGGCGTTCTTTGCTGATGCGGTCGACCATCTACCTACCGCAGTAGTCCGGCGACGATTCGTGCGATGTGATGCGCGAGAAGAGGCGGCACCGCGTTCCCGACCTGGACGTAGCCCGAGGTCCGCGCTCCGCAAAAATAGTAGTTGTCTGGAAAGGTTTGGAGCCGCGCCGCCTCTCTTACTGTAAGGCTTCGGCACTGAGCCGGGTCATGATGAATAAAATAATGACCATCTTTCGCGATGTGACTGGTGATCGTCGAAGCGGGATGACCTGCCAATTGGACACGAAACCGATCGGCAAAAAATTTATCCTCCACTCCCCTGGTGACATTGGCGTGATCCGGCAATAGATCCGTGGGGAAGTCAGACAAGAGGGGCGAACGACTTTCGACACCCGCAAAGGCCGATGCGAACAGGTAGCGATGCAGGTCTTTCGCCATATGAGTGCGAGACTCGTGATTGCAGACGCCGGCCAAGGCGACATCCCGAACCCACTCCGGAGCCATGGAAGATCGTTTCCAAGGGATGTATCTGGCTCCACGATCGTGCAAGGGCTGAGCTATTGCCCCGACTATCTCATCCAGTTTCGTTCGCAAGCGTTGGTTGCCTGACGTAGCACTCCCGTACCAGCGGCGATCTTGCGCACTCTTGATGTGCTCGAGCCAGGCATTTGCGGAGTCGGGACGATCGCTCAGTCCACTGCGAATGGGCGGCAGGTCGGAAAGCCACTGCGAAACAGAAACGGTATCCGAGACCGGAAGCCGTCCAGGTGTCTTCGCGAGGTCGGATCGGACGCCCAGAAGAATGAGGCGGTGTCTGGCTTGCGGGACGCCGTGGCGCTCAGACTCGACCAAGTAGTTCTTCAGTTGCTCCGTCTTTCCGCCGACTGCTTCGGGGACCACACTGTGAAGTTCGTATCGCAGTGGTGGATTTTCCTCCGAAAGGCCAAGTGCCTTTCGCGGGGCCTGTAGATCCTCAACCATTCTTCCAAAGAGTCCCTGGTTGCTGACCGTGGCCGAGAGCAATCCCTTGACATTCTCCATCACGAACACGGGCGGACGGTGCTGGGCCAGAACCCTGAGATACTGGCGATAGAGATAGTGCCTTTCGTCTTTCTCCGGAAGGTATTCCTTGTTCCCTCGATTCCGGGAACGGCCAGCCAGTGAGTAGGCCTGGCAAGGTGGTCCACCGACCAGTACCCAGCGTTCAGCCGATGCGAGAGCCGTGTCGATCCTTTTCTTGATTTCGTGATCTGGTGTCACTCCCAGTTCCGCATGCCAAGCTTCGACGGCAGCATTCGCCGCTGCTTGTTTGTGGTTATTGAAAAGCGTTTCACGAGGCAGTTCTCCACGAAGCAGCCTGTAATAATCTTCGGGGACCTGGGAAGATAAAAACTGGCGAAAGAAGGCGCGCAACAGAAGAGTCTCATGAGCGTGCGCCTCCTTCTCGATCGACAACTTAACGCGGAACACTTGACGATGGCGGTCATCGCAAAGCGCACTGAAACCCTCTCCCAACCCTCCAGGCCCAGCGAAGAGGTCGATAACGGGGATAGTGGAGGTATCCACGGTTTTCGAGACGCCATGGCTCATGCCGTGGTACCCGCGTTCGCGTTCAGGCGTCGCTCGACTGCCGCAACAGCCTCGATTACCTGGTCAAGAGGCGGAACCGCGCCCATGATCATTCCTGCCATGGCGAGGTAATCCCGTTGAAGGGGCTCCAGCATCGCAGGTGACGGAGTCAGCGTGAGCGTCCCGGGAACAGCGTGATCCAGGTCGAAGTCCCGGTTGTTGAAAAACATGCGAGCATGTCGCGCGCAATCATGGGCAAGTTCTCGATCTGCGACGGCCGCTTCAGCATCCGGTGACTGGAGTAGGCGGAAGACGTCGTAGTAATGCCGCGAGACACGTTGGCCACCGTGGCGCAACAGACCGCGGCGGTCGTGCCAATTGCGGAGGCCGTGCAAGATCACAATCTTGTCCCAAAAAGTTCGCTGGGCTTGGACAGTCGTGATGCCGGCGACGCGCAGGTCTAGTTCGGGAAGGGCATCAGCCACGAATGGCGCTACCGTGGCAAGCACGTTGGGATCGAGTGCAGACTTCGCTCCCGCCTCGATTTTCACCGCGGACCGAATGTAGTTTCCAGCCCCTCCGGTGGTGACGAGTGGGTACCAGAAGAGAAGCGTCTGGCGATCTAGATCGGCTTCATCGGGTTCGACGCGGTATCGTTCCGCAGGCACACGGCCCGCAGTCATGGTGTCAATCAGCGTCCGCGTAAATCCCTCCAAGAACGCACCGTTGATGAACGCAGAACAGGCATCTCTGATGGCATCAAGCCGCGCCCGCCGCCGGTTGGTTCCGAGCGCCTCGAGGTCCTCAATAGTCGCGTCCTGGCCGAGATCCTCGCGGAAGACCGTGATGTCGATGTCTTCGGAGAAACGATCGATGAGTCCGAAGGACTTCGATAACGAGGTGCCGCCCTTGAACAGCAGTCGAGGATGTGCGTCTTGCGCCCCGTTGAAGAGTGCGTCGAGAGTCCAGCAGACCCAGAAGTCTTTCTCAACGTTTTCGACCGCAGTGCCGAGACGGCCGGCCGTTGACAGAAACATGTCGAGTCGATCGGCATCGGACGCGGCGATGACCTGGGTGTACGCAGGGTTCATCATGACCGTGCATCCGTAACGCGCGGCGCAGGCCGTTTGCGAGGTTGGCGGTTGGCTGGACCCCGACGCTGCGTGACAGGGCGACTCGTCCGGTCATCCACCATCTCGCGCACCAGCCCTTGCATCCAGGCGGGCAACGTGGCGAGGCCCGCGCGAAGGTCATCACGCAGCTGTTTCCCACTCCGAGGATCGGCGAGGATTGAGGACAGCTGACTAACAACGCGATCGCGGTCTGCTGGAAAGGTATCCTTCAGCCAGTGCAATGCCTGCACAATACGCATCGCCGGGCGACCGGCCCAGTAGAGTTTGCTCGGTGCAGTTCGTTTGAAGTCGATCGTCAGATTGTCGAGCTTGATCGAGCGTCGGCGCGCGTCCGTGTGGACCACGACCTTCGCCGGCACGGCTGTCGTCAGGCCCAAGTCGTTCGCGGCGGTCAATCCGTCGACCAACATGCGGACCTGATCACGCCTGGCGAGGGCGTCAATGATCTGTCGATAGTCGGTTACTGTCGGGCGATTCGTGAGACGGTTGGTCCGGGGGAGGTCGTACAGCCCACGGTCGATACGGCGTAGTTGCCCAGCGTGAACCAGACGCTGTAGCGCCTTGTCCACGGCGTCACGACTTCCAAGATCGAGAAAGTCTACCGGCGTCCAGACCTGAGCCTGGGGGCTGGCGGCTATCCGGTCGGCGGCCAGTTGTTTGAGATCTCCCACAGTCCGATATTTGTACACATTTTTCGGACAGACGGCAAGGGGCTGGTCCGAAGTATGTATACATATTTCGGACATTTGCCCACGCAGACTTTAGGGGCTGAGGACAGACTGCCGGCGATCCGCGAAATCGGCCGTCGCATCCTCAGGCACGCCGATTACCGGTTCCAACGCCGGTACGGGCGACATTTGCACCGACGTTCCGGAACTGATTCTTCTTCGCGACCAGCCGTCGCTCATGGAGTACCTTGACGGCCGTGTCCGTGCGGAAGCATGGGACGGCTCCGTGACTGTCATGGTAAGCAAATCACTGAACTGCGCGAAAGAATTCCCCGGCGGATCGCCGCCAGCGCGTTGAAGCGGCTTGATGAATGCCCATGATCCCGCTGTTTGGCACCGGGCAGCCCTCCGCCGCAGGCCGTTGTAATAGGATCGCCCGCGATGTCCAGGCATCCTTGGAAACACTGGTCGCAGCGAGTCCGCGACGAGCAACACGCACAACTCAATCGCTCGCAGAGCCTTGATGCCATGCCGCATCCGTCGCCGCTGCCCGCGCGCCCACGGAGTGTGCGACCGAAACGACCAAAGCCGGTTCCAAATCCTGAAGCCGATCATGTCTTGAGGCTCTGTCGCGAGGGCCGCCTCTTTGAGCTTGAGCGCTGGATAGCTGACGGTCACAGCATCGCGATGCCCTCTGATTACAAGCAGTCGCCTCTGAGGATCGCCATCCAAGCCGGCTTTCATAGCCTTGTCGAACTCCTTCTGCGACACGAGGCAAGCCAGGCAACGAAAGACGAAGTACTGGCGACCGCAATACGGTGGGATCAAACGCCTATCGTTGAGCTTGCCCTGCAACACGGTGCCAGCGCGAAGGCAGTGCCATTGTTGGATGCTCTTCTCCAACCCAAGGCCGACATGGCGATTCTGTTGATCGATCACGGCGCCGATCCGATCACCGACCACCCATTTCCACGCGCCTTTCAGACCAGTTCTCATCCACCATTACGAGCGTTTCTCGATTGCCGGCAAAAACGACCCGAGCTGGCAGAACAGCTTCAGACACATCTGGATATGGCTCTCAGGCAGGCATGCTCGGATGGGCGCGGGCGTCTAACGGGATTGCTCGCTTGGGCGGGTGCCAACTCTCGTGCGAGAGGGCTGGCGACCGAGGATGCTCTCAACCCAACGCATTCTGAACATGTCAGCGAGAGTGAACTTGAAACAACCGCTGTCGAGACGGCATGCGTCACGGGCTCGTTGCCCATGCTCAGGAGTTTTCGCGTGAGTGCGGATCGGGACGATCTGTCGGCGCTATTGCGAACCGCCTCATACTCCCCGAAGCCGGACATCACGCGTTGGCTCCTCCGCCAAGGGGCGAATCCGAATGACAAGGACAATGGAGGCTCAACTGCTCTCGACCACATGTTGCAATCGGTAGATCGTCCAGACTCCTATTCATTTTGGGACAGCAGGCGAAAGCTTGGTCCGGATCAGACAACGAGGGCATTTGCGACGTTCAGGGCCCTTACCGAGAACGGGGCGCTGTGGAGACCCGATCCCGACAACATCAAACGCGTCAGGCGTTCACTACGGCAACTCACTGCCGATGGTGCCATGCAGTATCTTCTGGCCTTGAAGGATCGCGCAATTTGCGAACCTTCAACGTTCACAGAATTGATTCGCACTCCGGCGATGCAAACGATCGTGCGTTTGTCCGAACGGGAGACGAGGCACCAAGAAATCCGGCACAAAGTGATCGCGGGTAGGAAACCCGTGGCACCGACGAAGCCCGAACCCGCACCGCCAGCTCCCGTCGTTCAGTCCCAAGCGGAGAAAGCTCGCGCCGCTGCGCTTGAAACGTACCGGCGGCAATTGTTCGATGAGGTCTGGTCGCTTCCAACTCAGAAGGTCGCGGCCCGGCACGGGGTGTCGGACGTGGCGATCGCAAAGACTTGCAAGCGATTGAAGATCCCTAAGCCTCCTCGAGGTTATTGGAACAAGAAGGCAGCCGGCCTACCGGTTCCAGGTCGACCGACTCTTGCGCCTCTGATCGATTGAAGGGCATCGTCGACAGATTTCTGGACGTCTTACGTCCCCTTGAGATGCACCTGCATCGCTTCCGCGAGTATTGGCCGGCCTCTACGATGACCGGGCGGGGAAATGGCATTGATGAGGTCCGCGGTTCCACCCTGGTCTGATACACCAACTCCAACCTGTTGATTCACCCACGTCAGGAATCTCGATGCCAGGTCTCCATTTGACGTCCTAATGCAAACAATGATACTCCATTGGCGTGTCTAATAAAGCCGCTCGCTCCAAAGCCGATGTTCTGCAGGGCACACTCGACCTGATGGTCCTTCAGACGTTGGATTCGCTCGGGCCGCTGCATGGTTACGCCATTGCCACGCGGCTCGAGCAGGTGTCCGGTGGCGCGCTGCAGCTCAATATGGGCACGCTGTATCCGGCGCTGATGCGGCTGGAGCAGCGTGGCCTGCTCTGCGGGAATTGGGGCACCACGGACACCAATCGCAAAGCCCGGTTCTACGCGGTCACGCCGGCGGGCCGGCGCCAGCTCGCCGAGGAAAAGGACGCGTGGGACCGGATGGCGGGCATCATCCACACGCTGCTGCGCGGCGAGGCGTGAGTCAGGGAGATCGCATGGGCATCTTTCGCGAATGGATTCAGCGTCTTCACGGAACGCTGCTTACAGGTCGGCGCGACGCCGACTTGGAGCACGAACTCCGGTCGCATTTGGAAATGGCCGCGGACGACGCGAGAGGTCGTGGTCTCGACCCTGACGATGCTTCGCGCGCCGCGCGGCTTGAGTTGGGAGGAGCCTCGCAAGCCATGGACGCGCTGCGGGATCAGCGAGGCGTTCCGTGGCTGGACGACCTGGCGCGCGACGTGAGCCATGGGCTGCGCACACTTCGACACACCCCCGTTTTCACGGCGGTCGCGCTCCTGACGCTGGCACTAGGAATCGGCGCGACTACGGCCATCTTCTCGATAGTCAACGGCGTGATCCTGCGTCCGCTCGACTTTCCCAAACCCGACCGGTTGATGTATCTAACCACGGACTTTCCGGCGCTCGGATTGACCAACAATCCGCTCTCGGTGCAGGAGTACTCGGAATTCCGGCAGCTCAATCGATCGTTTGCTGCGGTCGGCGCGTACCGAACCATGGGTGGGGGCTACACTACTGGCGAAGTCAACCTCACGGCAGGCGATCGACCTCTGCGCGTGCGCTCGGTATCTGTCGACGCGAACCTGCTCAACACGCTTGGCGTTCAGCCGGCGCATGGACGCTTCTTCAGCGAGGAAGAAACCAACCGTGCCGGGAGCCTGGCGCCCCCGATGGCGATTCTCTCGTACGAGTTGTGGCAATCCGTCTTTGGAGGCCAACCACTCGTTGGACAAACCCTGAACATTGAGGGCCGTCTTCACGAGATCATTGGCATCATGCCATCCGGCATCGATGTCATGGACAACCGCACCGACATCTGGTTGCCTCTCGGGCTGCCTGCGGCTATTCGTCAGAACCGCGCCTTCCACATCCTTCAAGTCATTGGGCGCTTGAAGGACGGCGTCACGGCGCAGGCGGCGCAGACAGAGTTGAACGCGTTCCTCGAGAACTGGGGCGAGCGGACCGGATCGTCGGACCATGTGCCCACGAATCGTCCGTCGCGCGCGGCAGATCACACGCTTCGGATCGAGCCTTTGCAGGACGCGATTGTTGGCGAAGCCCGGTCTTCGATCTGGATATTGCAAGTGGCTGTTGGGTTCGTTCTGCTGATCGCGTGCGCGAATCTCGCCAACCTGCTCATGGCTCGTGCCGAATCCCGGCGTCGTGAATTTGCGGTGCGCGCGGCTCTTGGCGCCAGCCGAAGCCGGCTGCTCCGGCAGACGATGACCGAAGGCCTGATGTTGTGTGTGGCCGGCGGCTTGCTTGGCCTGTGGCTCGCCCGTGTCGCCGTGCAAGCACTGATACACGCATATCCAACCAGTGTGCCCCGGATGAGTGAAATCGCCATCGACTTGTCCGTGCTGTTCTTTGCGCTCGGCGTGTCAATGGCAACGGGCGTACTCTTCGGCCTGGCGCCCGTCGCGCAGGGACGGATCCATGACCTCCTGTCCGCGGTCAAGGAGGGCGGGGAGCGGGGGGCCAGCGGCGCTGGACGCCATCACATCCGCCGCGCGCTCGTGGTGGCCGAAGTCGCGCTGGCGGTGATGCTCGTGATGGGCGCGGGATTGCTGATCCGCACGGTCTACAACCTCACGAGCGTCGATGCCGGATTCGATCGGGCGCGCCTGGTGACGTTCTCGTTGACGCTGGCAGAGCCATACGACCCCGATACGCGCGGTCCGGCGTATCAACGCCTTCTCGATAAGCTGCGGGTTGCACCAGGCGTGCAGGGGGCCGCCGTCATGTCGGGTCTGCCGCCGAATCGGTCTCCAGAGGCCATCCCTGCGCGTATTGAGAACCACACCGCCTCTGACGGGAGCCCCGTTGAGATCATCGACTACTACCAATTCGTCATGGGCGACTATTTCGCGACGATGGGAGTGCCCATCGTCGCGGGCCGCGGCTTCGAACCGGGGGACGCGGTGTCACCGGGCAGGGTTGTCATTGTCAACGAAACGCTGGCGAACAGGATCTGGAAAGGGCGCAACCCGATCGGGCAGCGGGTGCGGCCCAACCTCAATGCGGCTATTGGCTTTGGCGGTAACGCCTGGCATACGGTGATTGGAGTGGCCAGGGACGTCAAGCAAGGCGGCGTCGAGAATGAGACAGGAACTGAGTTCTACGTATCCCTCGAACAGCTTGCGATGTCTGCGCCGACGATGAACGTGGTGTTGCGAACGACTCTGCCGCCTGCTGCCTTGTCACGCACGCTCGAGCGACTCGTACGGGAAGTAGACCCCGCCGTCCCTATAGTGCGGCTCCGCGACATGGAGTCGGTATTCACGGATTCGATTCGCCGGCCGAGGCTCTTGGCGCAGCTCCTTGGCGCGTTCGGCGTCCTGGCGCTGCTGCTAGCAGCCGTTGGCACGTACGGTGTCATCTCCTATATGGCGACCGAGCGCCGCCGTGAGATCGGCATCCGCATCGCGCTCGGCGCGGCCCGCTCCAGTGTGCTGGCGCTGGTGATGAAGCAAGGTCTCCAACTCACCATCATCGGCGTCATCGTTGGCCTCGCAGGCACGTTTGGGCTGAATCGCCTGATGGGGTCGGTCTTGTTTGGCGTCCAGCCGACGGATCCCACAACGCTCGCTGCTGTGATTGTGACGATTACTCTTGTGGCGGCCGGCGCGTGCTGGCTGCCCGCGTGGCGCGCGTCGCGATTGGATCCTAACGCGGTGCTCAAAGCCGACTAGCCCTTGCCTATAACAATCAGGCTGCGTCTCGAAGCGCCTCTCCCGTCTGGGGCCAAACTGGTTCCAACTCGCGAAATTTAGGCCGGCCGGAGTTAGACGCCGAAAGAAACAGTCGCCTACGAGCGTTTGACGGAGGAAGGTGTCGTGGATGCGTCTATGCGGCAGTGAGCAGCCAGTTGCGAAAATCGTCCCAGCCACCCAGCAACCTCACCACACCTGGGGCCATCGCGAACAAGACGACGTGAGGATTGCCACGTGCGCGAAGCGTCCCGCGCGGCCTAGTCGTGGCACAACCCGCAGTATCGTACCCGCCGCTCATCCGAAGGTGTTGAGCCAAGATCACAGCGATCCGGTTCGAGCCGGCACTCATCGCGTGCACTATAGTGTGACGCGCGGAAAGAAGAGAACAGCGAGGAGCGTCAGATGGCAGGCAGGCTGGGAGTCGGGTTCATCGGCAGCGGGTTCATCACCAGGTTCCACATCCGGTCGTGGGAGGCCGTGCGCGATGCCGACATTCGCGGCATCTACAGCCCGAACCGCGCCAACGCTGAAGACGCAGCCGCGCTCGCGCGATCGCTGCATGTCGGCGACGCTCGCGCCTTCGACTCGATCGAGGCGATGGTCGCCGACGAGTCGATCGACTGCATCTGGATCTGCGGCCCCAACTTCGCGCGCGTCGAGAACATGGAACGCATCGTCGCCGCGATCAAGAACGGCGCGAAGCTCAAGGCGGTGGCGTGCGAGAAGCCGCTGGGGCGCAACGCCGCCGAGGCCAGGCGCATGGTCGAACTCGTCGAACAATCCGGCCTGCTCCACGGCTATCTCGAGAACCAGTTGTTCCAGCCCAGCCTCGAGCGCGGCAAGCAGATCATCTGGGCGCGCGGCGCGGCGACTGCCGGCCGGCCGTACCTGGCGCGCGCGGCCGAGGAACACAGCGGGCCGCACATGCCGTGGTTCTGGCAGGGCGACCTGCAGGGTGGCGGCGTGCTGAACGACATGATGTGCCACAGCCTCGAGGTGGGACGCTACCTGCTGACCAAGCCGGGTGCGCCACGCGACAGCATTCGCCCGGTGAAGATCTCGGCGCAGATCGCGTCGCTCAAGTGGTCGCGGCCCGAGTATGCGGAGCTGCTGCGCGGCACCATGACCGAGAAGGTCGACTACGCGCGCAACCCGGCCGAGGACTTCGCGCGCGCCAGCGTCACCTACGTCGACGAGACGGGCGTGCCGTTGATCGTCGAGGCCACCACCTCGTGGAGCTTTGTCGGCGCCGGCCTGAAGCTCTCGATGGAGCTGCTCGGCCCGGAGTATTCCATGTCGGTCAACACGCTCGATGGCGGCACCAAGGTGTTCTTCTCGCGCCGCCTGCAGGAACAGCAGGCCGGCGAGGACCTGCTCGAGAAGCAGAATGCCGAACAGGGCCTGATGCCGATCGTCGGCAACGAGGCCGCCGAATACGGTTACGAGGCCGAGAACCGCGCCTTCACGCGGTGGTTTCTCGACGGCGTCCAGCCCGACGTGAACTTCCACGCCGGTCTCGAGGTTACCGAATTGCTGATGACCTGCTACATGAGCGCCGAAGAAGAGCGGGTGATCGCATGGAAGCCGCAAAACCTGGACGCGTACATCCCGGTGCCGGCCAGGCGGTGACCGGCCGCGCGCCCGGGCGTATAATCCGCGAATGCTACGAACAATTCTCACGGTCGGCGTAGTCCTGGTGTCGAGCTTGAACGCGCAATCGCCGGCATCGTTGACAGCGGCCGAGAAGGCGGCGGGATGGAAGCTGCTCTTCGACGGCACCTCGCTCGCGGGCTGGAAGGGTTACAAGACGGCCACCGTGCCGACGGGCTGGACCGTGGCGGGCGGCGTGCTCACCCGCAGCGGCCCCGGCGGCGACTTGATGACCGCCGAGCAGTACGGCGATTTCGAGATGAGCTTCGAGTGGAAGGTGCCGGAGAAAGGCAACAGCGGCATCATCTATCGCATCGCCGAAACCGAACAGACGCCCTGGCAGACCGGGCCCGAGTTTCAGATCTTGCACAACCAGGGCCATGCGGACGGCAAGAACCCCATCACCTCGGCCGGCGCAAACTACGCGGTCAACCCACCCGTGAAGGACGTCACCAAACCGGTTGGTGAATGGAACGAGGGGCGTTTGCTCGTCCGCGGCAATCACGTTGAACACTGGCTGAACGGCGTGAAGGTGGTCGAGTACGAGATCGGCAGCGCCGACTGGGAAGCCCGCGTGAAGGCCAGCAAGTTTGCGAAGTATGCCAACTACGGCCGCGTGAAGCGCGGTTTCATCGCCCTCCAGGATCACGGCGACGCCGTTTCGTACCGCAACGTGAAGATCCGGCCGCTATAGCGACCAGCCGCGACGATAGTCGCGCGTCAGGTAGTCGTTCGCCTCGCGCGAGTTGGTGACCCGCATGTTGGCGCCGTCGTACTGGATCTTCACGCCCGCGCGCAGCGCCACTACCCCCAGCAACATCACCTCGGTCAGCTTCGCGGCATATTCGAACGGGCACGACGCCTGGCCCTCGCCCTTGCAGGCATTCGACCAGTTCACTTCGTGGCTGGTGGTGATGCGCGGCAGCGTCTGCGGGGGATCGCCGACCGACCGGGCCAGCGAATCGGGCAGGAGCCGCGACCGCAGGCCATAGGTGTTGTAGATCACCTTGCCCTTGGGGCCGACCATGATCGCGCCGCCTTCGGCGTTGAGTTTCTCGCCCTCGGCAAATTCGGGCGGTGTCGGGGGAAACATGCCGCCGTCGTACCACGTCAGCTTGACCGCGGGTTTCGCGCCGCGCGCGGGGAACTCGTAGAAAGTGCTCGTGGCTGTTGGGAAGCACGCCTTGTCGAACGGCGTCGAAACAGTCTCGACCGACGTGGGATAGCCCAGGTCGAGAGCCCAGTAGGCGTGATCGATCAGGTGCGCGCCCATGTCGCCGAGCGCGCCAGCGCCCCAGTCCACCCAGCCGCGCCAGTTGAACGGGTGATACACGGGGTGGTATTCCACCAGCGGCGCAGGCCCGAGAAACAGGTCCCAGTTCAAGGTCTCGGGCACCGAGTAGATGCCCATGGCGTTGGCCAGCCGCGCCGAGACGCCGGACATGTTCCAGCGCAGGTCGCTCGAAATCCGACGCGGCTCGGGCCGCGGAATGCCCTGCGGCCAGTACGAGAGCGGCCGATTGGTCCACACGTGGACCTCGGACACGTCGCCGATCGCTCCCGATTGCACCCACTCCACGGCCTTGCGGCCGTCGTCCCACGAGTGGCCCTGGTTGCCCATCTGCGTGACGGCCTTCGGTGTCTGCCGTGCCTTGCGCGCGAGCTTGCGCGCTTCATCGACTGACCAGCACAGCGGCTTCTGGACGTAGACGTGCTTGTCGAGGTCGAGCGCGGCCATGGCGATCGCGGCGTGCATGTGGTCGGGTGTCGCGACGACCACCGCATCGATGTCCTTCTGCTGTTCGAACATCAGGCGATAGTCGGTGTAGCGCTTCTGCTTCGGCAGGTCCTCGGACAGGATCCGCTTGAGCGACCCGACGCGATGCTCGCTGTTCTTGCGCGCCTCGGCGGTGAGCTCCGCCTTGACCAGCCGCTCTTGCTCACGTTGCAGGGCGCCTTCAAACGCGGCGGCCGTCCACTGCGGGCCCGCGAAGCCCCAGTCCACGTCGCAGAGCGCAACCAGGTTGTTGTCGAGGCCAAGGTTGAGGAGGTTGGTCCGGCCCATGCCGCCGACGCCGATGCCGGCGATGTTGAGCCGGTCGCTGGGGGCTGTGAAGCCGCGCCCCAGCACATGTCGGGGGACGATCGTGACAGCGGCGGTGGTGGCGGCCGCCTTCGTGACGAAGTCGCGTCTCGAAATTGATGTCATGGTGGCCTTTGGCGGGTGGCCGGATGCTACTACAATCGGGCGGGTCGGGCAGGTAAGGCTGGTCAGGCTGGTCGGGAAAATTGCCTTTCCTACGGCCCCACCCGCCCCACCGGCCCCAGCAGCCCAATGCAAATCATCCGCAATCGAACAATTTACGACGTTGTCATCATCGGCTCGGGCGCCGGCGGTGGCATGGCTGCCAAGGTGCTGACCGAGGCGGGCGCGAACGTCCTGATGCTGGAAGCCGGCATCATGTGGGACGCGCGCACCGACGCGAAGATGATGGCCTGGCCCTACTCGTCGCCACGACGCGGGGCCGCCATTCCGTCGCGACAGTTTGGCGAGTTCGACGCGGGCCTCGGCGGCTGGACCCTCGAGGGCGAGCCGTACACGTCGGCCGCCGGTGACCAGTTCGACTGGTTCCGCACCCGCATGCTGGGCGGCCGCACCAATCACTGGGGCCGCATCTCGCTGCGCTTCGGTCCCGACGACTTCCGCCGCAAGAGCATCGACGGCCTGGGTGACGACTGGCCGATCAGTTACGAAGAGCTGAAGCCCTATTACGACAACGTCGATCGGCTGGTCGGGATCTTCGGTTCGAACGAAGGCCTGGCCAACCACCCGGACGGCATTTTTCAGCCCGCGCCGCGCCCGCGCTGCTACGAGTTGCTGATCAAGCGCGCCGCCGACAAGCTGAACATCACGTGCATCCCCAACCGGCTGTCGATTCTCACCCAGCCGCTGAACGACCGGCCGGCCTGTCACTACTGCGGCCAGTGCGGTCGTGGCTGCTCCTCGCACGCCAACTTCTCGTCGCCGTCGGTACTGCTGCCGCCGGCACTCGCCACCGGCCGCCTCACCATCACCACCAATGCCATGGCGCGCGAGGTCACGGTCGACGATGCGGGCCTGGCGAATGGGGTCAGCTACATCGACAAGACGACCGGCCGCGAAAACCACGTCCGCGGCCGCATCGTCGTTCTGGCGGCGAGCGCCTGCGAATCGGCGCGGCTGCTCCTCAACTCGAAGTCGTCGAAGTTCCCGCATGGGCTGGCCAACTCCAGCGGCACCGTCGGCAAGTACCTGACCGACACGACCGGTACCGGCGTCTCGGGGCACATTCCCGCCATGATGAGCAACGTGCCGCACAACGAGGATGGCGCAAGCGGCGCGCACCTCTACATGCCGTGGTGGCTCGACAACACCAAGCTCAATTTCCCCCGGGGGTACCACATCGAACTGGGCGGCGGGCGGCGGATGCCTGGCTTCGGCGTCATGGGCAACATCCATCGCTACGGCGCGGGTGGCGGCGGCTACGGAAAGCAGCTCAAGGACGACTATCGCCGCTTCTACGGGTCGACGGTCAATTTCGCCGGCCGTGGCGAGATGGTGCCGAACGACGCCACGTTCTGCGAGATCGATCCGGCGGTGGTCGATCGCTGGGGCACCCCGGTCCTGCGCTTTCACTTCAAGTGGAGCGACCACGAGTACAACCAGGTGAAGCACATGCAGGAGACCTTCCGCGCGATCATCCACGAGATGGGCGGCACGCCGCTCACGCCCATGCCCTCGCGGGAAAGCGGCTACGGCATTCTGCCGGGCGGGCGCATCATCCACGAGCTCGGGGTGACGCGCATGGGCAACGACGCCAGCCGCTCGGTGCTGAACCGGCACTGCCAGGCGCACGACGTGAAGAACGTGTTCGTCGCCGACGGCGGGCCGTTCGTCTCGCAGGCCGACAAGAACCCGACCTGGACGATCCTGGCGCTCGCCATGCGCACCGGTGAATACATCGCGGAACAGCGGAAGGCGGGAGTGATATGAAACGGCGTGACGTCCTGAAGTTGTTGCTCGCCGCGCCGGCGGCCGGCTTTACCTGGACCGAGGCCGAGGCGTCGCAGGCCGGCGCGGCAGCACAGGCAGCGCGGACCGCCGCCACCGCCAAGCCGTTCGTGCCGAAGTTCTTCACCGCTCGCGAGTTCCGGCTGGTGCGCACCCTCGCCGACATCGTCATTCCCAACGACGAACGCTCGGGCAGCGCCGGTGACGCCGGCGTCCCCGAGTTCATGGACTTCATGATGATCGACCAGCCCGAGCGCCAGGTGGCCATGCGCGGCGGCCTGGCGTGGCTCGATGTCACCTGCCAGCAGCGCTTCGACAAGACCTTCATGAATTGCACCGCGGCCGAACGCACGACGGTGCTCGACGACATTGCCTGGCCGGCCAAGGCGCGGCCGGAGCTGGCGCACGGCGTGGCGTTCTTCAACAGCTTCCGCGACCTGACGGCCAGTGGCTTCTGGACGACGCGCATGGGCATCGACGACCTGCAATACATGGGCAACCGCTCGGTGGCGCGCTGGAACGGCTGCCCCGACGCGGCGCTGAAAAAGCTGGGAGTCAGCTATTGATGAAGACATGGCTTGCCGCGTTTCTCGTCGCCGCGTGCGCGACGACTGCCGAGGCCCAGGGGCCGGCGAAGAAGCGTCCGCTGGGACCCACCGTCAACACCACGACGCATCGGGAACTGTTGCCGGCGATCAGCCCCGACGGGCAGACGTTGTGGTTCATCCGCGAGGGCGTCGACGATGCCGCCATCACGCGGATGACGGGCGAAGTGGACGCGAGCCTGAAGGAACTCGAGGCGCAGCTCGAGAAACTGCCGCCCGAGCAGCGCAGGATGATGGAGGGCATTCTCAAGGAATCGCGCGAGTCATCGGCGAAAGCCAGGGCCAAGCCGACCGGGCCCGTCAAGCAGACGGTATTCAAGTCGACGCGACAACCTGATGGCTCGTGGAGCGCCGCCGTGCGGCAGGACCCTCCCCTGAACAACGAGTTCACGAGCTCCGGCGTGCTGACGGCGCTGCCCGACGGCAACACCCTGTTGGTCGGCACGTGGCAGGCCGGCGATCCGTTTGGCGATTTTGCCAAGAGCATCGATCCGAACGCCAACCTGTTCGACATCCTGAAGCAGGGTGCGCCGGGCACCAAGCCGGCGCTGCCACCGCTGGTCACGCCCGATCCCACCCGTGACGACCAGAACAAGATGATTGGCTTCAGCCGCCGCAACGGCAATGCCTGGAGCGAGGCGCCGCCCATCAAGATTGTCGGTTTCGCGCATCAACCTGGCGTGCGCAGCGACTACTTCCTGGCCCCCAACGGCCGCGCGCTGATCTTGTCGCTCGTCAACAGCGAAAGCCAGAACCGCAGCCGCGACCTGTTCATCTCGTTGCAGCAACCAGACGGACGCTTCGCCAAGCCGATCATCGTGCCCGTGCTCAACTCGCCGCAGGAAGAGATCTCACCGTGGCTGGCACCCGACAACCAGACGCTCTACTTTTCGTCAAGCCGCACTGGCGGACTGGGAGAGCAGGACATCTGGATGTCACGCCGGCTCGACGAGAGCTGGCTGAAGTGGTCGGCGCCGGTGAACCTGGGGAAGGACATCAACACCCCGCAGGCCGACATGAACCTGGCGGTCGACGCCACCGGCCGGATGGCCTTCATGTCGATCGGCGAACGCGGCAAGGAAGACCTGTACGAATTCGAACTGCCGGCCGCCATGCGCCCGCTGCCGGTCGCGTTCGTGCACGGCAAGGTGACCGACCCGTCCGGCAAGCCCATCCCGGCGGGAATCCTCTACGAGTTCCTGAAGAACACCCAGTTGGCCGGACAGGCCGGCGCCAACCCCCAGGACGGGCTCTACCAGATCGCACTGCCGATTGGCGAAGACTACGGCTTTCGGGCCTCGGCGTCCGGGTACATCGCCATCAGCGATCGCATCGACCTGCGCCAGGCGAAAGACCAGCAACGCTTCGAGCGCAACCTGGTGCTGATGCCGATTGCGACCGGGGTCCCGATCCGCCTGAACAACATCTTCTTCGACACCGCGAAGACCGAGCTGCTGCCCGAATCACAGGCCGAGCTCGACCGGCTGGCGGCGCTGTTGCGGGAAATGCCCGCCATGCGCATCGAGATTCGTGGCCACACCGACTCGGTGGACGACGATGCCACGAACCAGAAGCTGTCGGACGGCCGTGCCGCGTCGGTCGTGGCCTACCTCGCCAAGGCCGGAATTGCCGCCGCGCGGCTGCAGTCGCGCGGCTTCGGCGAATCGCAGCCGGTCGCGCCGAACGACACCGACAAGAACCGGCTGCAGAACCGCCGCGTCGAATTCGTCATCCTCTCCCGGTAGAGTGAGAACATGACCAACCGTGGCGCCACCCTGCTGTCCCGCACGCCGATCCATGACGGCCGCATCATCCGCCTGGAGATCGACCGCGTCACGCTGCCCAGCGGACACACCGTCGATATGGAGGTCGTCCGCCATCCCGGCTCCGTCGTGCTGCTGCCGGTGCCATCGGCAGGCTCGATCATCCTGATCCGCCAGTACCGCTATTCGATCGATCGCTGGATCTGGGAGCTGCCGGCCGGCACGCTGAAGCCGGGCGAAGACCCGGCCGCGGCGGCGGCCCGCGAGTGCGAAGAGGAAATCGGCCTCGTGCCCGGGCAGGTCACGCGCCTGCGCGGCTACTTCCCGACGCCGGGCTTTTGCGATGAAGAGATGACCTACTGCCGTTGCGAAGACCTGCGGCCACCGGCAGCCGATTCGACGGTGCGCAAGGACGAAGATGAAGACATCGAGCCGCGCACCTTCACCCTGGCCGAAGCCAGGGCGCTCGTCGCATCGGGCGAGGTCGTCGACTTGAAGACCCTGGCCGGCCTCGCCCTGCTCGCCTAGGGCTCATCGCAGGCCATTCCAAGACAGTCTCTGTCGTCGTGTTCCGTTTTGAGAATATCGACACGGTTGTGATGCCGCTACCAATTTTGTAATGACCGTTATAGCGTGATAGTGGCCACTATTCGCGTTTGCTGGCCTAAAACCGCGGCTGAGGCGGTGTGTCCACTGTGGCAGCTCAATTGCTCTGGCAGAGGGCATGAGCAACAAGAACCTGCTGACCGAATGGGCACTCAAGGTGGTCCTTGCCGGCGTGCTGGCGATTGGCGCCCCGCAACTGGCCCTCGGCCAGGCGCGGCCGATCTGGATGGCGACGTCGGCGGCACAGGCCTCGCTGTCCGGCACCGGGCACGGCCGTCTCGCGGTCATCAACGGCGAACTGGCCTACGACTCGAACGTGTTCTCGTGGCGCATCGCGCTGTCGGAGATCAAGCGGATCTCGGCCAGCAAGCAGGTGTCGAATGCCCTCGAGGTCGAGAGCTTCGGTGGCGAGCGCTACTTCGTCGGCATTCTCGACAACCACTTGATCATGACGTCGCCCGGCAAGGCCGTCCGGACGCTCCAGCAGGCGGTGCGCAGCGCCCCGGCCCCGCAGCCCGTCCGCACGACGCTGCTGGCCGCCGGCGGCGGCACGCAATAGACGGCGGTAGGGCGAGGACGGCCGCGTAATGCCGGCTTGATTCGCTCACGCGGAGCCACCACAATCGGGCTTCCACCGAAAGGGAGCCCGATGATTACGACTCGCAGCCGTTTCGCCGCACTCTTCAGCACCGCCTTGCTGGCCATCGTCAGCGTCAACCTGATCGGCCAGGCGCCACAAAAGCCCGCCGCGCCACCACGCGGCGCATCCGGCCCGCCCGAGCACGCCAAGGTCGCGCCCATCAACAACCTGCCCAATCCCTACGAGACCGTGCGCAACTTCGGCACGCTGCCCGATGGGCGCACGTGGGGATCGGTCAGTGCCATTCATGTCGATCCCGACGGCAAGCACATCTGGGTGGGCGATCGCTGTGGCGCCAATTCCTGCGCCGGCTCGAACGTCGATCCGATCGTCAAGATGGATCCCAGCGGCAAGGTCGTCCAGAGCTTTGGCGCCGGCGTGATCCTGTGGCCGCACGGCATGGACGTCGACAAGCAGGGCAACGTGTGGGTGGTCGATGCGCGGTCGGCGACGGCTGCGGAGTTGAAGCAGTTTCCCGACGCCAAGGGCAAGGGGCACACCGTCGTGAAGTTCAGCCCGCAGGGCAAGGTGCTGCTCACGCTCGGCACGCCGGGCGAGACCGGCAACCCACCCAGCCATTTCACTGAACCCAACGACGTGCTGATTGCCCCCGATGGCAGCATCTTCGTCGCCGAGGCCCACAACGCGCAGTTCCTCGATCAGGATGCACCAAACGCGGTCGGCCGCATTTCGAAGTTCTCGGCCGACGGCAAGTTCATCAAGTCGTTTGGGACCTATGGCTATGGCCCTCTCCAGTTCCGCGGCGCGCATTCGCTGGCCATGGATTCGAAGGGCCGCCTGTTCGTGGCCGACCGCGGCAACCGCCGCATCCAGATCCTCGACCAGGAGGGCAAGCACCTCGATACCTGGTACCAGTTCAGCCGCATCAGCGGGCTGTTCATCGACCGCAACGACACGCTCTACGCGATCGACTCGGAATCGGATGACAACTACAACCCGGGATGGCGCAAGGGCCTCCGTGTCGGCAGCGCGCGCACCGGCGAGGTGTGGTACTTCGTGCCCGAGCACGTCTCGCGGCAGGCGTCGGGCATGGGCGGCTACGGCTCGATGGGTGAAGGCGTCGCCGTCGATGCCCAGGGCAACGTCTACGCGGGCGAAGTCGGCCCGGTGCAGGGCGTCACGAAGTTCATTCCGCGGCTGAAGCGCTGAGCCGATCGTGAACTGGGCGGTACGACCGGCGCCAGCCGGTCGTACCGGTCACGGATACGTGTAGGCCGATTGCACGCCCAGGGGAATGCCGAGCGCCCAGAACACCATCAGGAACAGCGTCCACACGATGACGAAGGTGATCGAGAAGGGCACCATCATCGAGGCCACGGTGCCAATGCCGGCGCCACGCACGTAGCGCTGGCAGAACACCACCACCAGCGGGAAGTACGGCATCAACGGCGTGATGATGTTGGTGCTGGAGTCGCCGATGCGGTACGCCGCCTGCGTCAGCTCCGGCGCGAGGCCGACCTGCATCAGCATGGGCACGAAGATCGGCGCCAGCAGTGCCCACTTGGCCGACGCGGAGCCAATCAGCAGGTTGACGAGCGCCGTCACCAGGATCACGCCGCCGATGGTCACCTGCCCCGGCAACGCCAGCGCCTGGAGGGTGGTGGCACCCTTCAGCGCAAACAGCGCGCCGAGGTTCGAGCGCCCGAACTCGGCCGTGAACATGGCCGCAAAGAACGCCATCACCAGGTAGTAGCCCATGGTGCTCATGGCCTTGGTCATGCCGGCAATGACGTCGCGCGACGACTTCACCGTACCCGCCACTACGCCGTAAGCAATCGCCGGCACCAGGAACAGCAAGAAGATGAACGGCACGATCGATCGCATCAACGGCGCCTGGAACGAAGTGATCTGGCCGTCGGGGGCCCGCAGCGACGAGTCGCCGGGCAGCGCCCACCACGTCAGCAGCGCCAGGCCGGCCAGCATCGTGATGCCGCCCGCGCGCAGGCCGCGCGACTCGGCCGGCGTCAGCGCTTCGAGCCGCGGCATGTCCTTGACGTCACCATCGACCTCGAGCGCCGCCAGTCGCGGCTCGACCACGCGGTCGGTCAGAAACCAGCCGACCCCCATCACCAGGATGGTCGACGCCGCGGTGAAGTAGAAGTTGCTAAGCGGGTTGACCTGCCGCGCCGGATCGATCAGCTGCGCCGCCGTCTGCGTGAACCCCTGCAGCAGCGGATCGATCGCCGACGGGATCAGGTTGGCGCTGAAACCGCCCGACACGCCGGCAAACGCCGCGGCAATGCCGGCGAGGGGATGCCGGCCCGCGGTGTAGAACAGCACGCCGCCGAGCGGGATCACCAGGACGTAACCTGCGTCGGTCGCGGTGTGGCTCAGGCACGCCACCAGAATCAGCATCGGCGTCAGCAACGCGCCCGGCGTCAGTTTGAGCAACCACTTCAGGAGCGCATTCAGAAAGCCCACCGCCTCGGCCACGCCGACGCCGAGCAGTGCGACCAGGACGACGCCGAGCGGCGGGAACGTGACGAAGGTGTTGACCATGCCTGCCAGGAAGGCGGCCATCGCGGAGCCGGTCATCAGGTTCTGGACGCGGATGGGCTGGCCGTTCCGCGGGTCGATCTCAGTGAAGGCCACCGATGACAACGCGGCACTGAGCAGCCAGACGAGCGCCAGGCCAATGGCAAACAGGATCGCCGGATCGGGCAGCTTGTTGCCGGCTGCCTCAATGCCGTTCAGGAACCGGTCGAGCGGACCCGTGCGGGCCGTCGAACTTGTGGGTGTCGCGGTCATGCCTTCGCCCTCCGGCGTGGGCCAAAGAATACCCCGGCCGGGCCGGCCTGAGGCAAACGCCTTGATCCGGCAGGCGACTGGCACGACAATCGGCCGCGAGGTTCCCCTATGGTCCGCCGCCTGGTCGCCGGTACTGCGCTCCTGTTCGTCCTCGTTGGCCTGGTCACCGCTCAGCAACAGGCTCCGGCCCCAGTCGACGACAAGGCCCTGGCCAGCGTCGAGTCCCGGCCAGGCGACTGGCTGTCATACGGGCGCGACTACTACGAGCAACGCTTCAGCCCGCTCGACCAGATCAACGACACCAACGCGGCCAAGCTCGGACTCGCGTGGTCGTTCGAGACCGCCACCGATCGCGGCCTCGAAGCGACGCCGCTCGTCATCGACGGCGTGATGTACACCACCGGCTCGTGGAGCGTCGTCTATGCGGTCGATGCCAGGACCGGCAAGCAGTTGTGGAAGTACGACCCCGAAGTGCATCGCAAGTACGACCAGCTCGCCTGCTGCGACGTCGTCAATCGCGGCGCTGCGTTCTACAAGGGCCGCGTCTACCTGGGGGCGCTCGACGGCCGGCTGATCGCCATCGATGCGAAGAGCGGCAAGCCGTCGTGGTCGGTGACGACGGTCGATCAGAAACAGGCGTATACCAGCACCGGGGCGCCGCGCATTGCCAACGGCAAGGTGATCATCGGCAACGGCGGCGCCGAGTACGGTGTCCGCGGTTACGTGTCGGCCTACGACGCCGAAACCGGCAAGCTCGCGTGGCGCTTCTACACCGTGCCTGGGGATCCGTCGAAGCCGCAGGAGAACAAGGCGCTCGACGTGGCGCTGCCGACGTGGAAGGGCGACAACTGGTGGAAGTTCGGTGGCGGCGGCACGGTGTGGGACTCGATCGTCTACGACCCCGAGCTCAACCTGCTCTACGTCGGCACCGGCAACGGCGCCGCCTGGAACCGGGAGATCCGCAGTCCTGGCGGCGGCGACAACTTGTACTTGGCGTCGATCCTGGCGATCAATCCCGACAACGGCGAACTCGTCTGGCACTACCAGACCGTACCTGGCGACACGTGGGACTACACCGCGGTGCAGCCGATGATGCTGGCCGACTTGCAGATCGGCGGACGCCAGCGCAAGGTGCTGATGCAGGCGCCGAAGAACGGATTCTTCTACGTGCTCGATCGCGCCACCGGCGAGTTGCTGGCTGCCGATCCGTACGTGGCCGTCAACTGGGCTTCGCATGTCGACCTGAAGACCGGCCGCCCGGTCGAGATGCCGGGCGCTGACTACAAGGAGAAGGGCACCTACATCCGCCCGGGACCCCTCGGCGGCCACAACTGGCAGGCCATGTCGTTCAGCCCGAAGACCGGCCTCGTCTACATTCCGGCGCAGGACAACGGGCGCTACTACGAGCAGCCGAAAGACTTCGAGTACAAGCCGCTTGAGTACAACCTCGGCCTCGCACCAATCGGCCGCAACATGGACCGCTACGACGTGCCGTACACCGGCCGTTTGCTGGCGTGGGATCCGGTGGCGCGCAAGCCGCGCTGGACGGTCGAGTACGGCTCGTACTGGAACGGCGGCACGCTGGCCACGGCCGGCAACCTGGTGTTCCAGGGCACGGCGGCCGGCGACTTCGTCGCCTACCACGCCGCCACCGGCGAGAAGCTCTGGTCGTCATGGGCGACCACCGGCATCGTCGCGCCACCGATCACTTACATGATCGACGGCAAGCAGTACGTCTCGGTGATGGCCGGGTGGGGTGGCGCGTTCTCGAAGAAGACCCGCAGCTACGGACGGCTGCTGACCTATGCGATCGGCGGCACCGCGGACCTGCCGTCACGGCCGCGGCCGCGCGCGGTCACGGCGATCGCCAGCAACGCGCGGCCTGAAGAGATCGCCGCCGGCGCCCGGATCTTCAACACCTATTGTGCGCGCTGCCACGGCGGCGGCACCATCCTGCCCGACCTGAGGCGCTCAACACCCGGGATCTACAACGGACTCGAGAAGATCCTGGACGGGTCGCTGGTGGAGCAGGGCATGCCCCGCTTCGCGGAGCTCGACAAGGCCGCCGTCGCGGCCCTGCGAGGGTACTTGTTAGATGAGCGGAAGAAGCTGAAGTAGAGCCTTACCGCGACCGGGGCGCGTGCCCCGGCCGGGTCTTGCGAGTCGTCGCGGCCGGTTTCGGCGCGCCCTTCTTCGCCGGGCGATCGTTCTCGTGGACGAGCGCCAGCAACAGCACCTCGTCGATCGTGCTGACCAGATGAATGGTCAGGCCCTTCAGCAGTTCATCGCCCAGGTCTTCCTTGACGTTCTTCTCGTTCTGCTTCGGGAGAATGACTTCCTTGACGCCGGCGCGCTTGGCGGCCAGCACCTTTTCCTTGATGCCGCCGACCGGCAGCACCTTGCCCGACAGGGTGATCTCGCCGGTCATCGACAGGTCGCCGCGCACCGGACGCCGCGTCAGCTCCGACACCATGGCTGTGACCATCGTCACGCCGGCCGAGGGACCGTCCTTGGGAATGGCGCCCGACGGCACGTGCACGTGCAGCTCGGAATGCTTGAAAAAGTCAGGATCGATCTGCCACTCGGTGGCGTGCGCGCGCACCCATGACAGGGCGGCTCGCGCCGATTCCTTCATCACGTCGCCAAGCTGCCCGGTCAGCGTGAGCGACCCGGCGCCGGCCATGCGGGTGGCTTCGACGAACAGCACGTCTCCGCCCACCGGCGTCCAGGCCATGCCCGTGGCCACGCCGGGCAACCGGGTGCGGTCCTTCACTTCCTCTTCCATGAAGCGGAACGACCCGAGCAACTGCTCGACGAACTCGGGCGTCACCCGCACCTTCTCGTCGGCGCCCTCGGCACGGCGGCGGGCGATCTTGCGGCAAATCGCGCCGATCTCGCGCTCGAGATTGCGGACGCCCGCCTCGCGCGTGTAGCCGCGAATGACGGCGCGCAGGCCGGCGTCGGTGAACACCACCTGCTGCTTGTTCAGACCATGGTTCTGGACCTGCTTGGCGACGAGGTGGTCGCGCGCGATCGCCAGCTTCTCTTCCTCGGTATAGCCGGGAAGTTCGAGCACTTCCATGCGGTCACGCAGCGGCGGCGGAATGGTGTCGAGCACGTTCGCGGTCGTCACGAACAGTACTTCCGAGAGGTCGAACGGCACGTCGAGATAGTGATCGCGGAAGGTGTTGTTCTGTTCCGGATCGAGCACTTCGAGCAGCGCCGACGAGGGATCGCCGCGGAAGTCGTTGCCGAGCTTGTCGATCTCGTCGAGGATGAAGACCGGGTTCTTCGACTCGGCGCGGCGCAGGCCCTGGATGATCTGGCCGGGCAGGGCGCCAATGTAGGTGCGGCGGTGGCCGCGAATCTCGGCTTCATCTCTGACGCCGCCGAGCGAAATGCGGACGAACTTGCGGCCGAGCGACTGGGCGATCGAACGCGCGAGCGAGGTCTTGCCGACGCCGGGAGGCCCGACGAAGCACAGGATCGGGCCCTTCATGCCGGGGTTGAGCTTGCGCACGGCGAGGTATTCGAGAATGCGGTCCTTGGCCTTCTCGAGGCCCGAGTGCTCGGCATCCATGATGCCCTTGGTCTTCTTCAGGTCGATGACTTCTTCCGTGCGCTTCGACCACGGCAGCGCCACGATCCAGTCGAGATAGGTGCGCGCCACCGTGTACTCGGCGGCCGCGGGCGGCATTTTCGACAGGCGATCGAGTTCGCGGAGCGCTTCCTTCTTGACCGCCTCGGGCAGGCCGGCGGCCTCGAGCTTGGTGCGCAGTTCCTCGATCTCGCGGGTCTGGTCGTCGCCTTCGCCCAGTTCCTTCTGGATCGCCTTGAGCTGCTCGCGCAGGAAGTAATCCCGCTGGTTCTTGCCGACTTCCGACTGCACCTGGCTCTGGATCTTCGAACCGAGCTCGAGCACCTCCAGTTCCTTGATCAGCAGCCGGTTCAGCAGGTCGAGGCGGGCGCGGACGTCGAGCGTCTGCAGCACTTCCTGCTTGGTCTCGGTGGCAATGGTGCCGAGGCCCGAGGCGATGAAGTCGGCCAGGCGGCCGGGGTCGGTGATGTTCGACGCCAGCGCCTGCAGGTCATCGGACATCAGCGGCGACAGCGACACGATCTGCTGGAAGTTGGCCTTGATGTTCCGCTGCAGCGCGTCGATCTCGAGACGGTCCTCGTCCTTCAGGATCTCGGGCGCCTCGGTGGCCTTGCCGCGCAGGTACGGGCGCGTCGCGGTGATCTCGTCGAGGCGCACGCGTGCCAGGCCCTGCACGATGATGCGCAGGCTGCCGTCGGGCAGCTTGAACATCTTGTGGATCTGGCTGGCGGTGCCGATCTCGTGCAGGTCGGCCTGCCCGGGTTCGTCCTCGCCGGCTTCGCGCTGCGCGAAGACGGCAATCGTCTGGCCGCTGGCGACCGCTTCGTCGATCAACTTGACGGAGCTTTCCCGCGCGACGGCGAGCGGCATGAAGGCCTGGGGAAACAGCACCGTGTCGCGCAGCGGCAGCACCGGCATTTCGGGCGGCACGCGGAACACGGGCGTCTCAGGCGCCGAAGGTTCGATCGGGTCGATGGGATTGCTCACTGATGCCGCCCCTCCAGGGGCGATGGTATTCAGGGTGAGCCGGAAGGCGGGACGACACAAGGCCCCGCCATCCGGCGGGGCCTCGTGTTAGGTCGCCGGGAATCAGCCCCGCATGTCGAAGCCGAGGCTCGACGAGCCGCGGCGCGCCTGGATGCGGTCGCGCTGCTGGGCCATCTCGCGCGCTTCTTCGCAGTCCTTGCAGCGAACGGCGAAGGGCAACGCGCGCAGCCGGGGCTGAGCGATCTCTTCCGCGCACTCGAAGCAGTGACCGTAGGTGCCTTCTTCAAGGCGCGACAGCGCCTCGTTGATCTTGTTCAGCGTCTCCGCCTTCATCTGGATGAGGGCGAATTCGATGTCTTCCTGAATGTCGACCTCGGACGTTTCGCCCGGATCGAGCACTTCATGGTCCTTTTCAGAACCTTCGGCGCGGACCTCGCGGATCTTGCCCTGGACTTCGCTCAGGATCTCGCGCTGACGCTCAACGAGCATCCGCTTCAATTCGTCGTACCGCGCCCCGATGGGCGCTTCCTGTTCCGCTACCGCGACGTTCCGCTTCTTTGACTTGGCTGCCATGACTTCAGCCGCTCCCTTCCATCTTCCCTGTTAGAGGGAAGCTATGATTGCCCCGCTCTTGCGCGTTACCTAAGCAAGAGTGATGCCTATGAACCTGACCGAACCCGTACTTCCGATTACCGATATAGGCGACGGATAGGGTGACTTGGGGTATGAACCGGACAGCTTGCAAGTGCCTGCCGCCAAGGTTTTGGGCGGCGGGCACAGGCCCGGTCTTCCTACCTATCGCTTTTATTTACAGAGACTTACATGCCTCTGCCGTTCCGAATATTCAGCCGTCCGAACACCGTTCACTGATGATTAGACGCCGGACCGGGTGAATGGGTTCTCCCCTCCCTTGTCACTTATCGGGGACACCCAGAAACCGGGAAAAGGTACCACAGTGTCTACTTGTGTGGCAAGAATTACACTCTTGGGCGCCGCATTCTCGACAGCGATGTCGCCCGGGCGACCGGGCTATCGCACCCGCCTGGGCTCCGTACTGATAAGATAGGCGTTTCTCCAAGGAGCTTTGGTTATGGCAATGCGCTGCGATATCTGCGACAAGGGCCCGGTGGTTGGCCGCCGCGTCTCTCACGCCCACAACGTCCGTCCTCGCCGGTTCGAGCCGAACCTGCAGACGGTCCGCGCCGTGGTTAATGGCGCCACCAAGCGTGTGAAAGTCTGCACCCGCTGCATCCGCTCGGGCAAGATCACCAAGGCTGCGTAAATGCGCGAACTGGTGACGGCAGCCGGGGCGGCCAAGGCGATTGGGCCGTACTCGCCGGCGCTGAAGGTGGGGAACCTGCTGTTCCTGTCGGGATCGATTCCGCTCGATCCCGTCACCGGCCAGATCGTCGCCGGTGACATCACGGCCCAGGCCACCCGCGTGATGGAGAACATCAAGGCGTTGCTGGCCGCGGCCGGGGCCGATTTCTCGCACGTCGCCCGCACCACGGTGTTCATGGTCGACCTGGGCGAATTCGCGGCGATGAACGACGTCTACGCGAGTTATTTCACCGCGCCGTACCCCGCCCGCTCCACCGTGCAGGTGGTCAGGCTGCCCAAGGACGTGCGCGTCGAAATCGACGTCATCGCCGTTCTGGGATAGGCGACGACCGCTCGACTTTCAGCACACCCTTAATGCCCCGGACCGACTTGATCACCTGCTCCAGGTGCTTCATGTCCTTGATCTCGACGGTGACATCGATCCGCGCGCGCTGGTCGCCGGTGCGCGCCTCCATGTTCGTGATGTTGGTGTTGATGTCCGAGATGCGCTGGCTGAGCTCGGCCAGCATGCCCTTGCGATCCTCGACCTCGATCGTCAGCCGCACCGTGTAGGGCGCGATGTCGGCGCCTTTGTCCCACTCCACGTCGATGCGGCGCTCGGGGTCGTACATCAGGTTGATCACGTTCGGGCACTTCGCCGCGTGCACCGACACGCCCTTGCCGCGCGTGATGTAGCCGACAATGCCCTCGCCGCGGATCGGGTTGCAGCACTTCGCCCTGAACACCATCACATCGTCGGCGCCGCGCACCTTGATGCGGTCGGGCTCGCTGCCGGTACGCAGCACGCGCTTGACCGCTGACACGACCGGGTGCTCCGGCGCCTGCTCCTTCAGGGTGTCCTGGGGGACGAGCTTGTCGAGCACCAGCCGGGGCGAGACCTTGCCGTAGCCGATCTGCGCCAGCAGGTCCTCGGGCTTGGCCGCCGCGAACTCGGCGAGGATCTTCTGCATGGCCTCGCCCTCGACCAGCTTGGCGCCGTTCAGGCCGAAGCGGCGGGCTTCCTTGTCGAACACCCGCTTGCCCAGTTCGACCGCGCGCTCTTTCTCCTCGACCTGGATCAGGTGCTTGATCTTGTTGCGGGCCCGCGACGTGACCGCGAAGTTCAGCCAGTCGCGGCTCGGCTTGTGAGTCGCGTTGCGGATGATCTCGACGATGTCGCCGTTCTTGAGGCGGGTGCGCAGCGGCACCATGCGGCCGTTGACGCGGGCGCCGACGCACTGGTGGCCGACGTCGGTGTGGATCGCGTAGGCGAAGTCGATCGCGGTCGAGCCCTTGGGCAGCACCTTCACCGTGCCGCGCGGCGTGAACGTGTAGACCTCCTCGGGATAGAGATCGATCTTGAGGTTCGACAGGAACTCCTGCGGGTCGCGGGTGTCCTGCTGCCACTCGAGCAGCTGCCGCAGCCACTGGAAGTACTGCTCGTCGCGGCCGGAGCCGACCCGGCCCTCCTTGTACTTCCAGTGCGCGGCAATGCCTTCTTCGGCCAGCCGGTGCATCTCGTCGGTGCGGATCTGCACCTCGAACGGGAAGCCGCGATCGCTGATCACCGAGGTGTGCAGCGACTGGTAGCCGTTGGGCCGCGGCATCGCGATGAAGTCCTTGATGCGGCCGGGCACCGGCGACCACGTCTGGTGGATGATGCCGAGCGCGGCATAGCAGTCCTTCACGGACGGGGTGACGATGCGCAGGGCGACGAAGTCGTAGACCTGCTCGAGATCGATCTTCTGCGCCTTGAGCTTGAGCCAGATGCTGAACAGGCGCTTGACGCGGCCATCGACGCTCGTCACCGGGACCTGCGCCTCGAGCAGCTTGGCGCGAATGTCGCCGGTGAGCTGCTCGATCATGCCCTCGGTCGGCTTGCGCTTGGCCTCGACCTTGGCGCGCAGCGACTCGAAGGCCGCCGGCTCGAGGTAGCGGAACGACAGCTCTTCGAGCTCGTTCTTGATGCGGCTCATGCCGAGCCGGTTGGCGATCGGCGCGTAGATGTCGAGCGTCTCCTGCGCAATCCGGGCCCGCTTGTCGTCGGCCATGTGCTGCAAGGTGCGCATGTTGTGGAGGCGGTCGGCGAGCTTGACCAGGATGACCCGGATGTCGTCGACCATGGCCAGCAGCATCTTGCGGAAGTTCTCGGCCTGGCGCTCCTCGGTCGACGAGAACGGGATGGCGCCGATCTTGGTGACCCCCTCGACGATGTGGGCGACGTCTTCACCGAACTTCTCGCGGATCTTCTCCGGGGTGGTCAGGGTGTCCTCGACCACGTCGTGCAGCAGGCCGGCGGCAATGCAGACCGCGTCCAGTTTCATGTCGGCCAGGATGTCCGAGACTTCCAGGGGATGGACGAGGTACGGCTCCCCCGAATGGCGGATCTGTCCCTTGTGCTCCAGGGCCGAGAACACGTAGGCCCGGCGGAGCAACTCGAGATCGGCGTCCGGGCTGTAGCCGCGGACCTTGTCGAGCAGATCCTCGAAGCGAATCATGAAGTTCGGTGTCTAATGACGTTATCGGTCGCTGCAGGTCCGGCAGCCATCGCTGGGGTCCGGCCAAAGCCGGACGCTACATTCGGAGACAAGCCGGCCGGCCGACAGTGCCCGTGGCGTCCGCCTTTGGGGCGGACCTGATCCATCATAGGGCATGACCTCACTGGAGGTTGCGGGGGGTCCGGAAACGAAGCTATACTTCCCGGCCTCGCGGCTTGAACGGGTTTTACAGGGACTTACAGGGGGATTTCTAATGAGAAAGCGGTCTTCGGCAGCGTATTTGGCGCTGGTTATGGGACTGAGCGTCGCGCTCGCCGGTTGCGGATACATCGGCCAGGTCCGCGCCATGAAGGCGTTCAAGGACGGCAACAAGGCCTACGGCGCCAGCGACTGGCGGGCGGCGGCCGCCAAGTACGAGGAGGCGGCGCAGATGACCGCGGGCGACGCGACGTGCGAATGGTGCCCGGCGATCTATTTCTACCTCGGCAACTCCTACGACAACATGTATCGTCCGGCGCGCAAGGGTGAGCCGGAGAACGACGCCTTGTTGACGAAGGCGGTTGAGAACTACAAGCTCGCCAGCGAGAAGCTGACGGAAGAATCCAGCCCGAAGCGCTCACTGGCGCTGGAGTTCCTGGTCGCGACCTACGGCCCCGACAAGCTGGCCGACCCGACCCAGGCCGAACCGGTGGTGAAGCGCATGATCGAACTGGCGCCGAACGAACCCACCAACTACTTCCAGCTCGCCAAGATCTACGAGGACTCGGGCGAGTACCAGCTGGCCGAGGAAACCTACCTGAAGGGCCGCGACGCCAAGCCGAACGAACCGACGGTGTACCTGACGGTGGCCGGCTACTACAACCGCCAGGGCGACTTCGCCAAGCTGGTCGAGAACCTGCGCAAGCGCATTGAACTCGAGCCGAACAACCCCGAGGCGCACTACACGCTGGCGACCTACCACTGGGACAAGGCGTCGCGCGACTTCCGCCTCTCGGACGCCGAGAAGAAGCAGCTCGTGCTCGACGGCCTGGTGGCCGTGGACAAGGCGCTCGAGATCAAGTCGGACTACATCGAAGCCATGACCTACAAGGGCCTGCTGCTGCGCACGCAGGCGCTGGTGGAGCGGGATCCGGCGTTGCAGCAGCGGCTGATCCGCGAAGGCACCGCGCTGGGCGACAAGGCCAACGAAATGCGCAAGGCCCGCGCATCCAGCTAAAAAACTCATAGTTCGCCGGGTCGGGCGATCGCCCAAAGCCAGAAAAAGGGCTGGTTCCGCGATGCGCGGGCCGGCCCTTTTCTATTTACCTGCCCGTAACCTGTAAGTGAGATAATTCACGCTCTGTTCAGGAGCGATATCCCCAATGAAACATTTGATTAGATTTGCTTTGTCCCTCGCCGCCGTCCTCGCGCTCGGCCTGACCGCCAACGCGCAGGTCACCACCGGTTCACTCAACGGCATCGTCCAGACCCCGACGCAGGAAGCAGTGGCCGGCGCGAGCGTGATCGCGATCCACCTGCCCTCGGGCACCACCTACGAGACCACCTCGCGCGCTGATGGGCGTTTCATCATCATCAACATGCGCGTCGGTGGGCCGTACGCCGTCACGGTGGCCTACACCGGCACCGGCGCAGCGGCCTTCGCTCCCGAAACCGTGGAGAACGTCGAGGTCAACCTCGGTGTGTCCACCAACCTCGCCGTCAACGTCAAGAACATCGCAGTGACGGAGACGGTCACGGTGACGGCGCAGTCGGACACCGTGTTCAGCTCGGGCCGCACCGGCGCGGCCACCTCGGTCAATCGCGAAACGCTCGCGACCCTGCCGACGGTGCAGGGCCGCATCAGCGACTTCACCCGCCTGACCCCGCAGACTTCGGGCGCCAACTCGTTCGGCGGCGCCGACGGACGCATGAACAACATGACAGTCAACGGGGCGGCCTTCAACAATTCCTTCGGCCTCGGTGACGGACAACCCGGTGGGCGCACCGGCATTGCGCCAATCTCGATGGAGGCGATCGAGCAGGTGCAGGTCAGCATCGCGCCGTACGACGTGCGGCAGGGCAACTTCGTCGGCGCCAGCGTTGACACCATCACCCGCAGTGGCACCAATTCGATCCGCGCGTCGGCCTATCACCGCTTCCGCAACGAGAACTTCGTCGGCGAGGAAGCGCGCGGGCTGGTCTTCAACCCCGGCACCTTCAACACCAAGAACACCGGTGGCTGGGCGGGCTTCCCGATTGTCAAGAACCGCCTGTTCGTGTTCGGCAACTTCGAGAACGAAGAAGACGCGCGCCCGCTCAGCTCGTTCCGCGCCAACAACGGCGGCGAGCCGGTCGGCGGCAACGTCACCCGCGTGCTGGCCTCGGATCTCACCGCTCTCAGCAGCTTCCTCAAGACGAGCTTCAATTACGAGACCGGCTCCTTCGAACCGTCAACCGACCTAACGCCGCAGAAGCGCGGCATGGTACGGACCGACCTGAACATCAACTCCAAGCACAAGCTCAGCTTGAATTACCTGCAGCTCAACTCGAGCTCCGACAACATCCTGTCAGGGTCGACGTCGGCCGGCTTCGGCCGCCGCCAGGTCAACACCGACTTCATGAGCTACGCGAACTCCAACTACGCCATTCTCGAGAACCGGAAGACCGCGACCAGTGAGTTGAATTCTGTGATCGGCAGCACCATGTCGAACAGTCTCCGCGTCACCTACTCGTTCAGCGACGAGGGCCGTCCGCAAAGTGACGTGCTGTTCCCGCTCGTTGACATCAGGCTCGGCAGCTCGGTCTACACCTCGATCGGCAGCGAGCCGTTCACGCCCAACAACGAGCTGGTCTACAACTCGTACGAGCTCAAGAACGACTTCACCAAGTTCATGACCAAGCATGAAATTACCGGCGGCTTCCGCGTCGAGCGGTACCACTCGGACAACGTGTTTTTCAACTGCTGCAAGCAGGGCGCGTGGACCTATGCGAGCCTCGAGGACTTCTACACCGACGCCCGCGACGCCCTGGCCAACCCGAACCGCACCACCTCGCCGGTGACGGCGCTGCGCTACCAGGTGCGTTACATGAACCTGCCCGGCCTCGACAAGCCGAGCCAGCCGCTCACCGCCATCTACGGCGGCGCCTACGCGCAGGACGTGTGGCGGCCGAGGACCAACCTCAGCCTGACGTTCGGCCTGCGCTTCGACGTGCCGTCGTTCGAGAACACCGCCTACCTGAACCCGAATGCCAACGCGCTGACGTTCCGCGACGAAAACGGCCAGCCGGTGCAGTACGACAGCGGCAAGATGCCCGGCGCCAACATCCTGTGGTCGCCGCGCTTCGGCTTCAACTACGACCTGACCGGCGACCAGAAGACCCAGATCCGCGGCGGCACGGGCGTCTTCACCGGCCAGCCGCTCTACGTCTGGATCTCGAACCAGCTCGGTAACACCGGCATGCTGCAGGGCAGCCTGTCGGCCGACAACACCAGGGCCTACCCGTTCTCGACCAACGTCGATCGCTACAAGCCGGCGGCGACCGGCGCGCCGGCGTCCAGCTACGAGCTGAACGTCACCGACCAGGACTTCCGCTTCCCGCAGGTGTGGCGCAGCAATCTCGCCGTCGACCGCCGCCTGCCCGGCAACATCACCGCGACCGCGGAGTTCATGTACAACCGCGATGTCAACGGCATCTACTACATCAACGCCAACCTGCCGGGCGCCCAGACCGCCTATGTTGGGACTGACAGCCGGCCGCGCTATACCGCCAACCGCATCAACAATGCGGCCGGTAATGCCGTCACCGCGGCGATCGTCATGAAGAACCAGGACATCGGCCGCAACTGGAACATCGCCTTCTCGGCGGTGAAGCCGATGTGGCACGGCTTGACCCTGCGCTCGGCCTACAGCTACGGAGAAGCGAAGAACACCATCGATCCGGGCTCAACGGCCAATGCGTCGTGGAACAGCAACCCGCACTCGGCGGACCCGAACAACCCGGGCCTCGGCTACTCGAGCGCGACGCCGGGGCATCGCTTCTTCGTGTCGGCCAGCTACACGAAGCAGTACTTCGGCTTCGGCTCGACCACCATCAGTGCATTCTGGGAGAGCCGCACGCTCGGCAACACCAGCTACGTGTTCGCCGCCGACGCCAACGGCGATGGCGGCTCGTTCAACGACCTGATTTACATCCCGCGCAACACCTCGGAGATGAACTTCTCGGCGTTCACGGCCGGCGGCGTCACCTTCTCGGCCGATCAGCAGGCCGCGGCGTTCGAGGCCTACATCGCGCAGGACAAGTACCTGAGCGCGCATCGCGGTGAGTACGCCCAGCGCGGCGCGGTGTTCCTGCCGCTCCTGCACAAGCTCGACTTCAGCCTGACGCAGGACGTGTTCAAGAACATCAAGGGCAAGCGCAACGCCGGCCAGTTCCGCATCGACATCCAGAACGCCGGCAACATGATCAACGCCGACTGGGGCGTCGGTCAGCGCGTCATCCGCAACAACATCCTGACGACGCCGACCGTCGACGCGCAGGGACGGCTCGCCTACCGCATGCAGGTGGTGAACAATCAGCTGGTCAGCAAGACGTTCGAATCGACCAGCGGCCTGCTGGACGTCTACCAGTTCATGCTGAGCTTCCGGTACTCGTTCAACTAGTCCGCCTTCGCCCACCTGAACCTGGTGGGCTTCGGCGGGACAAAACTCAAGGGGGCGGGTCCATTGGACCCGCCCCCTTTTTCGTTTGGGCCTGTCACCCGGAGCTCGATGTGGTCCGCGGGAGCGAAGGCGGATATATTCCTTCTATGAAACGACCCGCCCTCGTCTTGGCCGCGCTCCTGATTGCCGCGTCCTCTGGCCTGCTTCGGGCTCAGAACGAGCTCGGCAAGATCGACTTCCCGACCTCGGGGGCAGCCGCCGCGCAGCCCGACTTTCTCAAGGGCGTGCTGCTGATGCACAGCTTCGAGTACGACGATGCGAGGGAGGCGTTTCAGGCGGCGCAGCAGGCCGACCCGTCCTTCGCCATGGCGTACTGGGGCGAAGCCATGACCTACAACCACGCCGTGTGGCAGCAAACCTCACCCGAACTCGCGAATGCCGCGCTGGCGAAGCTGGCCCCGACGGCCGAGGCGCGACTGGCGAAGGCGCCGACGGCCAGGGAGAAGGACTGGCTGGCGTCGCTCGACGCGCTCTATGGCGCCGGCGACACTTCGACTTCGCTCAGTGCAAGCAAGCTCGCACGCGATCGCGCCTACGCCGAGCACATGCGGCGCATGCACGAGCGCTACCCGGCAGACGATGAGGTCACCTCGTTCTATGCGCTGGCGCTGCTCGGCACCAGTCACGGCGGCCGCGACTTCTCGATCTACATGAAGGCGGCGGCACTGGTCGAGCAGGTCTACGCCAGGAACCCACAGCACCCCGGCGCCGCGCACTACCTGATTCATTCGTACGACGACCCGGTCCACGCGCCGCTCGGGCTGCGCTACGCCGATGCCTATTCGAAGATTGCGCCGGCCGCGTCGCACGCACTGCACATGCCGTCGCACATCTACTTCGCACTCGGCATGTGGGACGAAGCCTCGGCCATCAACGAACGCTCGATGAAGGCCGCCGATGCCCGTCGCGAGGCAAAGAAGCTGGACGTCGAGGCGCGCGGCTTTCACGCCATGCTGTGGCTGGTCTACGGCTATGCCCAGCAGGGGCGCTTCGAGGATGCGCGGGCGGTGTTGACGCAAATGGAGGCCGACGCGAAGGCCAGCGGTTCGGTGCGCACGCGCAGCCATCTGGCGCTCGCCAGGGCCGCCTGGCTGATCGAGTCGCGCAAGTGGGGCGAGGCCAAGGCGCCGGTCCTGGCGAAGGGGCTCGGGACCGATGCCGCAATGGCCGATCTCTTCGGCATCGGGGTGGCCGCCATTCGGTCGGGTAACCGCATGGGTGGCGGCAACGCGCTGCGGCAAATGGCCGAGTTGATGGGCGATGCAGCTCCCACCTCCGCGGCGGCGCCGACGGGAGCCGCCGCTACGGCAGGCGAGCCCCTGTCAGCGACCGGGTCAACAGACAAGCCCGCGCCATCGTCGACCCGAGCCGGGATCTCGCCGATCGTTGAGTCTCACGCCGCGCATGGTGGCGCACCGGCGGCCCTCGGGCTGCCGTCGGCGGGCGCCGGCGGCGACAAGCGCGCGGCCCAGGTCATGGCGCAGCAGCTCGAGGCCCTCCTGCTGTTCTCCGAGGGACGCCGAGAAGAGGCCCTTGTGCTGGCGCGCCAGGCCGCGGTGGTCGAGGACGGGATGTCGTTCGAGTTCGGGCCGCCGGTGCCCGTCAAGCCGGCCCACGAGCTCGTGGGAGAGATGCTGATGGACCTGCGCCGGCCGCGCGAGGCTATCCCGGCATTCGAGACATCGTTGAAGCGCAATCCCAGGCGCGCCCTTTCGCTGTTGGGCCTCGGCCGCGCGTCGTTGGCGGTCAAGGACATGGCGCGCGCCATGAGCGCCTACGGCGAGCTCAGGAAAGTCTGGAAGAACGCCGACAAGGGCCTGCCGGAGTTGCGGGAGCTGGGCCTGGTGCCTCCGCCAAGCTTCTGAGGCGGGTCGCCGCGCGTCCCGGGGGGCTCGCTTCATAGGTCGCTCTCGGGTGTAGACTTGCCGCCATGAGAAGGCTGCTCACCCACACCCTCATGATCGGCACGATGCTCGGCGGCTGGGCGTTTGCCGAGCAAACCAGCCCCGAGCAACGCGCGGGCGCTCGAACTCAAGGAACTGGCAACGCCGTTCAAGGGCATCACCGCCAACGGGCAGGTCGAGCCGGGCCTGTTCAGCCTCAAGGCCACGGGCGTCTCTACCGAGCCGGTGCGGAAGGCGGCCGAGGCCTTCCTCGCCTCGCTCACGGCGGAGCAGCGCCAGAAGTCGACCTTTGCGCACGATGCCGACGAGTGGCGCAGCTGGGCCAACCAGAGTTCGTATTGGGCGCGCGGCGTCAGCTTCGGTGAGATGAGCGACGCACAACGCGAGGCGGCGCTCGGGATGATGCGAGCCAGCCTCAGCGCCCGAGGTCTGGAACTGACAGAGAACATCAGGAAGCTGAACCACACGCTCGGTGAGTTGCAGAACAACGACTTCACCGCACACAACGAGGGCCGGTATCACCTGACCGTAATGGGCGCGCCGTCGGCGATCGAACCGTGGGGCTGGCAGTTCGACGGCCATCACGGCATCGTCAACTACTTCGTACTGGGCGACCAGGTCGTGATGTCACCGGTGTTCGTCGGATCCGAGCCGGTGGTGGCCAAGAGCGGGAAGTATGCGGGCACCGAGATCCTGAAGGACGAGGCGCGCAAGGGCCTCGCGTTGGTCAACGCGCTGACCGAGGCGCAACGCAGCAAAGCCATACTGAAGGTCGCAAAGACCGGCAACGACATCCTGACGCAGGCGTGGCAGGACAACGTCGTGCTCGACTATGCCGGTGTGCGGGGGAGCGACTTGAACGGCTCCCAACGGCAAGCACTGCTGGATCTGATCGACCAGTACGTCGGCAACATGCGCGAAGGCCATGCGGCGGTGCGGATGGCAGAGGTCAAGGCGCATCTCGATCGCACCTATTTTGCGTGGATCGGCAAAACGGACGCCGATGCCGTTTTCTACTATCGCGTGCACAGCCCCGTGCTGTTGATCGAGTTCGATCACCAGACGCCGGTCGGCCTCCGCCACCTGCACCCGCCGGGCGTGCCGTTTCGAGAGCACATTCACGCGGTGATGCGGACACCGAACGGCAACGACTACGGCAAAGATCTGCTACGGCAGCATTACCAGCAGCATCCCCACGTCGCAGCCCGGTAGAAGAAACGTACAAAGAAAGAGGCCGCCGGGGTTGCCCCTGGCGGCCTTTTGTGTGTCTGGCGAGCGCGGGCTTAGTTTCCGCCCGTGCGGCTGGCACCGGCGGCAGCGCGGCGCATGCCCTCGGTGATGATGCCGACTTTTTCGACGCCCGCGCCCTTGGCTGCGTCGATCACTTCGACGATGTCGCCGTAGCGCAGGCCGCCGTCGGCGGCGATGAACAGCGTCTTGTCCTTGCGTTCCTCGTAGATCTTGCGCAGCGAGTCTTCGAGTTCGGCGACGGTGACGTCGGACTTGTTGATCGAGAGCTTGCGGTCAGCGGTGTACTCGATCACGATCTGCGACACGTCAACCTGCGTCTGCTCGGCGGTCTTGGTCTCGGCCGGCAGGTTGACGTCGAGGCCCTTCTGCGAGAGCGGCAGGGCGGCCATGAAGATCACCAGGAGCACGAGCAGCACGTCGATCATCGGCGTGATGTTCATTTCCGAGCTGACTTCGAGCTTCTTGGCGGTGATGACCTTGTCGGCACCGAGGTGCTGGTGAGCGTGGGCCATGGTTAGTTACCTCCGCCGGGCAGCAGGGTGCGGTTCTTGGGGTCGGTGATGAGCCCCATGTCCTCGATGCCGCTGGCGCGCAGTTCGTCCATTGCGTCCATGACGGCTGAGTAGCGCGCTTCTTCATCGGCCTTGATGAGGATGATGCGCTCCGCCTTGGTCTCGAGTACTTCTTCGACCTTCTGCCGCAACTCTTCCTTGCGCACCGGCAGGCCGTTGACGAAGTACCGGTCGGTCTTGTCGATGGCGACGACCGTCTGGTCCTGCGTTTCCGGCTTGTCCGCGGTGTTCGCGGCGAGCGGCAGTTTGACGTCAGCGCCCTTCTGGAGCAGCGGGGCCACGATCATCATGATGATGAGCAGCACCAGCATGACGTCCACGAGGGGCGTGACGTTGATGTCCGATTTAATTCCGCCCGACGGGCCGACAGTCATTGACATGGCAAATCTCCTAGGCTTGGGGCTCGCGGCTTGGGGCTTGGTTCAAGGGGAAAATCCCCAAGTCCCAAGACCCAAGTCCCAAGACCTTACTACGCCGTCTTCTTGATGAAGTAGTCGACCATCTCCGACGACGAGTTATCCATCTCGACGTTGAAGAATTCGAGCTTGCCCGACAGGTAGTTGTAGAACCACACGGCCGGGATGGCCACGAACAGGCCGAGCGCGGTTTCGACGAGCGCTTCAGCGATACCGGCCGAGACGGCGCCGATGCCGCCCGAGCCCGACGACGCGATACCGACGAAGGCGTTGATAACGCCGACGACGGTGCCGAGCAGACCGACGAACGGCGCGGTGGCCCCGATGGTCGCCAGGCCGGAGATGCCCTTCTTGAGGTCGTTCGAGGTCAGCGCGGTGGCGCGCTGAATCGAGCGGCGGACCGTGTCGAGCAGGTCTTCACGCGACAGGTTGCTGCCGCTCTCCTGCTGGAACTGGTACTCCTGCAGGCCGGCCAACACGACCTTGGCGAGGTGGCTGTAGCGGTATTCCTTCGCCGACGACAGGGCGATGGCTTCCTTCAGCCGGCCTTCCTTGAGGTGCTTGGCGACGAGCGGTGCGTACATCTTCGACTGCTTGGTCGCCTGGTTGAACGTGTAGATGCGCTCGATGGCGACGCCCACTGACCAGAACGACATGATGAACAGCACGATGGCGACGGCCCACGCCGCGGCGCCCATCTGCTCGAACATATCGACCCAGTCGATGCCGCCACCCTCCTGCGCGAAGGCAGGGGCGCTCGTCATGAGCAACATTGCGAAACAGGCACCGGCGATACGACCAAACTGAATCTTCCGACCTTCCATCGCTATCCTCCAATTGTCGACCACCCTGAGGGTTGGTCGCTACTTATCAATCCCGTGAACTCGAGTTATTGCAACGTAAACTGAACCGTGACCGTCATGATGACGGGCACCGGCACGCCATTGAGCAAGGTCGGAGTGAACACCCACTGCCGCACCGCGTCGAGCGCCGCCTGATCCAGCAGCGGAATCGAGCGCAGCACCTTGGCATCCTTCACCGCGCCGTCGGGGCCGATGGTGGCCTCGATGATCACGATGCCCTGCACACGCGCCGACTGGGCGATCGGCGGGTAGACCGGGCGCACGTCGCGGGTCTTCTGCGGCGGCTTGATGTTGCCACCGACGCGCACGGGCGCGGCAGGAGGCGGCGGAGGCGGCGGCGGTTCGGGAATGCCGCCGGTGATACCACCGGCGACGCCGCCGATGATGCCGCCTTCGACACCTGCCGAGCGCTCGAAGCCCGCTTCGAGACCGGTTTCCGCCTTGATTTCCTTGGGCGCCTCGAGAGGCGCGGCATCCGGGCTCACATCCATCGGAGGTGGCGGCGCCTTCGCCTCGGGTGGCGGCGGGGGCGGGGGCGGTGGTGGCGGCGGCGGCGGAGCCGCCACAAACGCCATCATCGACGGCGTCGTGGGCAACACACCGGTCGCCATCAGCGGAACGATGACCAACGCGGCGACAGCCGTCGCCTGGACCAACATGGTCAGTGGCACGGTGTACCACATCTTGTTGCCCATCTTGATTGAGGGATCGACGACATCACCAAACATGTCGCGTGGCACTGTTCCTCCTGCTCTCGTCGAACAAACCGAACGGCTTATCCGTATGCAAATGACGACGCTTAAAAGAGCGCCGATTATCCCAACGCCGAAAACGACTGTCAACGCCCGGATTCCGGCCAATTCGCGGGCCGTGTCTCAATTAGACACCGGTTCCCCCGATCGGCTCCCAAAAAACCCAAAACGCCCGTAAAAAACATCGAGGGGTCAGACCCTGCAGTAGGGTCTGACCCCTCTCGCAATGCCCGGCGATTCTAGTCGTGCTCGAACGCCCGCGTCAACCGCTGACACCGATTAAATGCCAGTAGTTACTAACATTTACAAGGGCCACAGATGACATGGATGACGCTGAGAAATCAACATTCTGTGTCATCTGTGTCATCGGCGGCCCCGGTTCGCCTCTCAATCGGCGTTTTCGATCCGCATCCCGTAGAAGGAGCGGTGCACGAAATACATGCTGACGACGAAGAATACCCCGGCCAGGCCCAGCGTCAGCGCCGCGCCCGTGCCGAGGTAGACACCCAGCTCCACCGCCAGCAGGCCGAAGAGCGTCGTGAATTTGATCACCGGGTTCATCGCCACGGACGAGGTGTCCTTGAAGGGATCGCCCACCGTGTCGCCGACGATCGAGGCGTCGTGCAACGGCGTACCCTTCATCTTCAACTCGGTCTCAACAATCTTCTTGGCGTTGTCCCACGCGCCGCCGGCGTTGGCCATGAAGATCGCCTGGTAGAGGCCGAACAGGGCAATCGAAATCAGGTAGCCGATGAAGAAGAACGGCTCCACGAACGCGAACGCCAGCGTCGAGAAGAACACGCCAAGGAAGATGTTGAACATGCCCTTCTGCGCGTAGACGGTGCAGATCTCGACGACCTTCTTGCTGTCCTCGACCGAGGCCTTGGTCGAGCCGTCGAGCTTGATGTTGTTCTTGATGAACTCGACCGCGCGATACGCGCCGGTAGTCACCGCCTGCATCGACGCGCCGGTGAACCAGTAGATCACCGCGCCGCCGGTGATCAGGCCCAGCAGGAAGGGCGGGTGCAGGATCGACAGCATCTGAATGGCCGCCTGGTTCTCGAGGCCCTGCGTCAGCGCCATGATGATCGCGAAGATCATCGTGGTGGCGCCGACCACGGCGGTACCGATCAGCACGGGCTTGGCGGTCGCCTTGAAGGTGTTGCCGGCGCCGTCGTTCTCTTCGAGCAGTTCCTTGGCCACGGCGAAGTTGACCTTGAAGCCGTAGTCCTTCTGGAGCTCGGCTTCGATGCCGGGGATCTCCTCGATCTGCGACAGCTCGTAGACCGACTGCGCGTTGTCGGTGACCGGGCCGTACGAGTCGACCGCGATCGTGACCGGGCCCATGCCGAGGAAGCCGAAAGCGACCAGGCCGAACGCGAAGATCGCGGGGGCGACCATCATCGGCTCGCCGGCAATCATCGTCGCCGTGAGGTCCATGGCCGACAGGAAGTAGGCGCCGGTCATCAGGCCCATGATGGTCAGGCCCAGCCAGTAGGCGCTGAAGTTGCCGGCCACCAGGCCCGACAGGATGTTGAGCGACGCGCCGCCTTCACGCGACGAGGTCACCACTTCCTTGACGTGCGCCGAGTGGGTCGAGGTGAACACCTTGACGAACTCGGGGATGATCGCGCCGGCCAGCGTGCCGCAGGTCACCACCGACGACAGCTGCCACCACAGCTCGCTGCTGCCACCGAGGGTGGGAATCAGCAGATAGGACAACACGTAAGTCAGCACGACCGAGACAATCGACGTCACCCACACCAGCGAGGTGAGCGGCGCCTCGAAGTTCATCTTCACGGCGTTGGCGTACTTGCTGCTCGCGACCGCGTTGTTGACGAGGTAGGAACCGGCCGAGGCCAGCACCATCACCACGCGCACCATGAAGATCCACACCAGCAGCTGCACCTGGGTGGCGGGGTCCTGGACGGCCAGCATGATGAACATGATCAGCGCCACGCCGGTCACGCCGTAGGTCTCGAAGCCGTCGGCGGTCGGGCCGACCGAGTCGCCGGCGTTGTCGCCGGTGCAGTCGGCGATCACGCCGGGGTTGCGGGCGTCGTCTTCCTTGATCTTGAAGACCACCTTCATCAGGTCGGAGCCGATGTCGGCAATCTTGGTGAAGATGCCGCCGGCAATGCGCAACGCCGAGGCGCCCAGCGATTCGCCGATCGCGAAACCGAGGAAGCAGGCGCCGGCGTACTCGCCGGGAATGAACAGCAGGATGGCGAGCATGAACAGCAGCTCGACCGAGATCAGCATCATGCCGACGCTCATGCCCGAGCGCAGCGGGATGTCGCACACCGGGAAGGCCTTGCCGGCCAGGCTGGCAAACGCCGTGCGCGAATTGGCCAGCGTGTTGATGCGGATGCCGTACCAGGCCACGCCGTAGCTGCCGGCAATGCCGATCAGGCTGAAGATGATGACGATGGCGATGCGCCCGGGCTCGAGGCCGGTCAGGGTGAAGTAGGCAATCATCACCGTGCCGATGAACAGCTCCAGGATCAGCAGGAACTTGCCCTGCTGGATCAGGTAGGCCTTGCAGGTTTCGTAGATGATGGCCGAGACATCGGACATCGACTTGTGCACCGGCAGGTTCTTCACCGCCGTGTAGGTCCACAAGCCAAACAGCAGCCCGAGCACGCAGACGACCAGCCCCGACATCAGGATCTGGTGCCCGGTCATGCCGAGGAAGTCGCCCTGGTTCAGGTCGGGCAACTGGATGTTGACCTCGCCGCCGGGGCGGTGATGGGCCGCGTCGCCCGCTGATTCAGGCTGGCCGGCCAGCAGCGCCGGCGCCGTCAGCAATGCCATCACCACGGCCACCGAGGCCGTCCCACACAAGCGGCCGACTTTATCGAGAAGTCTCATCACCATCGTTTGCTGTCCTCGTACTGATCCGCGGGGGCAGCGCCATGCCGCCCGTTAAGAAAATCCGCACGCCCTCTTCAACCGACAAATCCGGAAAGGTCGCCTGGCGCCGCGGGTAGACCAACACATCACCGAGATACAGGTGATTGGTCGGCACGTACACCGCCACCATCGCCTCCGGCCCCGCCCCGCGATCCAGCGTGAACTCGCGGGTCAGAAACCCCATCACCATGCCGCGCCGCTCGTCGTCGACGATCACGACCTTCTTGAAGCCCGTCTCGCTGTCGGGCGAGAAGGCCGCCACCAGCTGCTTGACCGGCGCGTAGACGGTCTTGAACAGCGGCACATTCAGCAGCCACTGCTCGCCCCGCCGCAACACCCGCCGCCCGAACACGTTGGTCGCCAGCGCCCCGGTCAGCAGGATCACCGAGGTGGTGATCAGAACGCCCAGCCCCGGCAAGTCGCGGCCGAACAGGTTCGTCGAGATCGGGGTCGCGACCCCGTCGATGAACCGGAACAGCCACACGAGGGTGACCACCGTGATGAACAACGGCACGGTCACGACGAGGCCGGCCAAGAAACTCCGGCGCAGCCATTGCATCGTCCTGTCTACCTCATCAGCAGCCACGCGAACGTGACTGCCGCCAGCGCGAAACGATAGTACGCAAACACCGCCAGCGAGTGCCCCGCAAGATACCGCACAAAGAACTTCACCGTGACATAGCCGACGATCGCCGAGGCCGCAAGGCCGACGAGCATCAGCGTCACCGGCAAGCCGGCCGTCCCGACTTCCGCCAGCACCAGGGCTTCCTTGGCGGCCGCCGCGACGATGGCCGGCAGGCTCATCAGGAACACGAAACGGGCCGCCGTCTCGCGCCGCAATCCCAGCAGCATGCTGACCGTCAGGGTCGCCCCGGACCGCGACATGCCCGGCGCCAGCGCCGAGGCCTGCGCCACGCCGATCAGGAACGCTTCCCCGTAGCCCAACGACCGGGCGTCCCGGGTCTTGCGGCCCAGCCACTCGGCCACCAACAGCCCCACGCCGCCCACCAGCCACATCACCGCGACGACCAGCGGCGAGCGCAGCTGCGTTTCGATGGCGTCAGCCCACAGCCCGCCGACAATGACGATGGGAATGGTGCCGGCAATGATCAGCCGGCCGAGCCGTTCCCACTCGCCGTCGCGGCCGGTCAACGCCCCCGGCGCGGCCCTTACCAGCTGGGCGATGTCGGCGCGGAAGAACGCCACCACCGCCAGCAATGTGCCGACGTGGCAGGCCACGTCGAACGCAATTCCAAACCGCCCGGCATCCCAGCCAAAGAACGCCCGCGCCAGAATCAGGTGGCCCGAACTGGACACCGGCAGGAACTCGGTGAGTCCCTGGACGACGCCCAGAACAGCGGCCGAGAGCAGATCCACCAGTATCTCTTCGCGAAAGCTCCGCGGTGGCTTACGAGGCCTTGCGGGTGCCCGGCTGGCGGGTCTTGGCCTGCTTGGCGCTCAACAGGGTGGCAATGGCCGCCGCGATGAAAATGGTCGAATAGGTGCCGCTGATGATGCCCACCAGCATGGTGAACGCGAACCCTTCGAGCACTTCGCCGCCGAACAGGAACAGCGACAGCACCGCCATGAATGTGGTGCCGGCCGTGATCACCGTGCGACTGAGGGTCTGGTTGACGCTCGTGTTGACGACGGTATCGAGCGAGTCACGCCGCTTGTTCTTCAGGTTCTCGCGGACGCGGTCGAAGATCACGATTGTGTCGTTGACCGAGTAACCGGTGATGGCCAGGATCGCCGCCACGACGTTGAGCGACAGGTCGTAGCCAAAGAAGAACAGGAACGCCAGCGTCACCAGCACGTCGTGCAGGGTCGCCGCGATGGCGCCCAGGGCGAAGGCGAACCGGAACCGCAGGCCGATGTAGATGGTGATGCCGAGCAGCGACGCCAGGGTGGCGTAGATGCCCTTGCGCTGCAGGTCGGCGCCAATCACCGGGCCGACAATTTCCTGGCTGCGCACCTCGAACGTGCCGAGGTTGGCCCTGGTGATCGAATCGACGATGGCCCGGGCGTTCTGCTCGAGCGCGGCGCCTTCTTCTTCCACCAGCTGCGGGACCCGGATCAGGATCTCGTTGTTGGCGGCGTCGCCGTAGCTCTGGATGACGTTCTCACCGGACATGCCGGCGGCCAGCGCCGTCCGGACCTGGTCGACGCTGGTCGGCTGCTGGAACTTCACCACCACGATGGTGCCGCCCGAGAAGTCGATGCCGAGCGGCACGCCGCGCGTGACCGCGAAGCCGATGCCGGCGAGCACGATCAGCGTTGACAGGGCGATGGCGTGCCAGCGCCACTTGATGAAGTCGTAGTTGGGGTTCGAGAACATGGACATATGACTAAATCGAAAGCTTCGCGACCGTGCGGCGGGACAGGCCCATCTCGAACAGGGTGCGCGACACGAAGTATGCCGTGAAGACGTTGGACAGGAGGCCGATGGTCAGCGTCATCGCAAACCCGCGGATGGGACCGGTGCCGAACTGGAACAGGAAGGCCGCCGAAATCAGCGAGGCGACGTGGGTGTCGAGAATCGTCAGCAGCACGCGGTCGAAGCCCGCGGCCACCGCCTGCTTCACGCCCTTGCCGGCCGCCAGCTCTTCCTTGATGCGCTCGAAGATCAGCACGTTCGAGTCGACGCCCATGCCGATGGTCAGAATGAACCCGGCAATGCCGGGCAGCGTCATGGTGGCGCCGACATACGCCATCAGGCCGAGCAGCAGGATCAGGTTGATGGTGATGGAGATGAGCGCGTTGATGCCGGCGAGCTTGTAGTAGAACAGCATGAACAGCGTGACCAGCAGCAGGCCGCCGCCGGCCGCGGTCACACCGGCACGAACCGAGTCGGCGCCGAGCGAGGGGCCGACCGTGCGCTCTTCCAGGTAGGTCAGCGACGCCGGCAGCGCGCCCGAGCGCAGCACCAGCGACAGATCCTGCGATTCCTGGTTGGTGAAGTTGCCGGTAATGCGGCCCTCATCGTCGATCCGCGACTGAATCTGCGGGGCCGAGACGACCCGGTTATCCATGACGATGGCCAGCTGCTTGCCGATGTTGGCCTGCGTGAAGAGGCCGAACTTGCGCGCCCCCTCGTTGTTCAGCGAGAAGCTGACGGCCGGACGGTTGTTCTCGTCCAGGGTCGGCCGCGCGTTGCGCAGGTCGCGGCCGGTGACCGCCGCCACCCGGCGCACGGCGTAGTAGCCGGTGCTGGCCGGCTGGCCCGGCGCGCCTTCGATCGAACCCGCGAGAATCTGGATGTCGGGCGGCACGTTGCCGGCATAAGCCTGGCGCGCCGAGGCATCATCCGGGAACGGCCCCTGCTCGACCTGCTTCAGCTCGAGCAAGGCGGTCGAGCGGATGATTTCCTTGGCGCGGTTGACGTCGGTGACACCGGGCAACTGCACCAGGATCTGGTCGGCGGCACTATGGCGCGCGATGATCGGCTCGGCCACGCCCAGCTCGTTCACGCGGCGTTCAATCGTCTGCAGCGCCTGGTTGACCGTGTCTTCACGCAACTGGACGATGACGTTCGGCTTCAGGGCAAAGGTGTAGCCGCCGGCTCCGGACGAGCGGTCGTAGTTCACCTCGACCTCGACCAGCGCGGCGCGGAACGCGGCATCCTGCTCGGCAGGCACGCCGGAGACACTGAACGAATTGGCGTCGACCACGGCGACCCCGCCCACGGGGATGTTCGCCGTCTTGAGCTGCTCGGCCAGGCGGTCGGCGGTGGTCTGCGTCTCGAGCCGAAGCGCGTCATCGGTCTGGACGCGCATCACCAGGTGCACGCCGCCCTTCAGGTCCAGCCCGAGGCGGACCTTCTGGTCCGGCGGGTAGAACGCGAAGATCGACAGCGCCGTGACGCCGAGAATGACAAGGACTTTCCAACGGAGGTTCTTCGACATGGCTTATGTATTCGGTGCTTCGACGACGGGCGCCTGGCCCTGGTAACCGACAATCGCGGCCTTCGAGACGTCCACGCGGACGTTCGGCGCGACCTGCAGCTGCACGACCTGCTCGCTGATCTTGGCGATCGAGCCAAACAGGCCGCCGGTCGTGACGACCTTGTCGCCCACTTTCAGGGCATCCAGGAACTCCTGGACCTTCTTCTGCTTCTTCTTCATGGGAAGCAGGATCACGAAATAGAAGATCGCGAGTACGAGCGCGAAGGGAATGAGCTGAACGAGCGGGCTGACCTGTTGATCAGGTGAAGCAGCCAGCGCGAACAAGGGGGCGAGTAGGGGATCCGTCGTGGTCATGAAATCAACGCGCGGCGGGCAAAAGTCCGATGGAAACCTTGCCTGAAATCTTCGAACCTGCCGAACGCTATAGCCTCCCTAATCCGCCGCATGGTGTCAAGGTAAAAGCTCAGGTTATGCAACGTGTTAAGGGTGGCCGAGGTCATTTCGCCAGCCCTGAACAAGTGGCACAAATAGGCCCTGGAAAAGTGCCGGCACGTGTAGCAACCGCATGCCGGATCGACCGGCCCATCGTCCTCGATGAACTGAGCATTCTTGATGTTCAGCGGGCCTTCACTAGTGAAGAGCTGGCCGTTGCGGGCGTTGCGGGTCGGCATGACGCAGTCGAACATGTCGATGCCGCGGGCCACCGCTTCGACCAGGTCGATGGGTGTGCCGACCCCCATTAAATAGCGTGGCTGGTCGACCGGGAGATAGGGCGTGGTCTGCTCGACGGCCTGATACATAGTCTCGTTCGGCTCGCCAACGCTCAGGCCGCCAATGGCGTAGCCCTCAAACCCAATGGATACAGTCAGTTCCGCGCTTTTCCTGCGCAGGTCCGCGAAGGTACCGCCCTGGACGATGCCAAACTGCGCATGCCCCCTGCCCTCGCCCTTCAGCTCGAGAAAGCGGTCGCGGCAACGCCGCGCCCATCGCGCGGTTAACTGGAGAGAAGTGTCAATAATCTCCACCGTCGACGGCAACGCCGGACACTCGTCGAGCACCATGGCGATGTCAGAGCCAAGGTTGGCTTGAATCTCGACCGCCTTCTCGGGGGTCAGCAGGTGGGCGCTGCCGTCGTGATGCGAGCGGAAGTGCACGCCCTGTTCTTGCACCTTTCGGCGATCGGACAGGCTGAACACCTGGTAGCCGCCGCTATCGGTGAGGATCGGCCGCGACCAGCCGGCGAACTTGTGGAGCCCGCCGCGCCGCGCGATCAGTTCGTCGCCGGGCCGCAGGTAGAGGTGGTAGGTGTTGCCGAGGATGATCTCGGCGCCGATCTCCTCGAGGTGCTGCGCGGTCAGCGACTTGACCGTGCCCTGGGTGCCGACGGGCATGAAAGCCGGGGTCTGGATGACGCCGCGCGCGGTCGTCAGGCATCCGCGGCGCGCAGGACCATCCGTGTGTGTGAGCGTAAAAAATGACATGCAGGCTTGAGGCTTGAGGCTTGAGACCTGAAGAACTTGAAATTTCAAGCCCCAAGCCCCAAGTCTCAAGTCCGCTGTGTATTATCGCTTAGTGAAGAAGTTGCGTGTGGGCGTCATCTACGGCGGCCGGTCAGGCGAACACGAAGTGTCGGTGACCTCGGCGGCCTCGATTTTCAAGTCGATCGATCGCACCCGCTATGAACCGGTGCCGATCCGGATCGAGAAGGACGGCCGATGGACGCTGTCGGATCGCCCACCGGTGGCGCTGTCGGCCGCCGAGGTCATCCAGCAGGCGCGCGTGAGCCAGGCCCGGCCGGTGCGGGCCGGACGCGACTCGTTGTTCGCGCCGTACCCGTCGAGCGACACGCTGATCACCGTGGAGCGCCGCAGTTCGTCGGATGGCAGCACGCCGGCCGACGTCGAGCGCGCCGTCGTCACCGGCCTGGGGCTGGATGTGGTCTTCCCGGTGCTGCACGGACCGTACGGGGAAGACGGCACGGTGCAGGGACTGCTCGAGCTGGCCAACGTGCCGTATGTCGGGCCGGGCGTGCTGGCGTCGGCCGCGGGCATGGACAAGGCCGTCATGAAGGTGCTGTTCGCGGCGGCCGGCCTGCCGGTGATCGATTCGCGCGCGTTCGTGAGGGCGGAGTGGGTCCGCAACCGCGGCGGCGTGCTCGCCGGCATCGCGGCGCTCGGTTTCCCGGTGTTCGTCAAGCCGGCCAACCTGGGATCAAGTGTCGGCATCTCCAAGGTCAAGAGCGAGGCCGAGCTCGTCCCGGCGATCGAAACGGCGCTCGAGTTCGACCGCAAGGTGATCGTCGAGGCCGGGGTCGTGAACGCGCGCGAGATCGAATGTGCGGTGCTCGGCAACGACGACCCCGAGACGTCGGTGCCCGGCGAGATTGTGCCCTCGCGCGAGTTCTACGACTACGAGGCCAAGTACCTGGACGAGGGCTCGAAGAGCTTGATTCCGGCCGACCTGCCGCCGGCGATGGTGGCCGAGGTGCAGCGGCTGACGGTGGCCGCCTTCCGCGCCATCGATGCCGCGGGCCTCGCGCGAGTCGACTTCCTGCTGTCGCGCGATACCGGCGCCATCTACGTCAACGAAATCAACACCATGCCCGGGTTCACCAACATCAGCATGTACTCGAAGATGTGGGAGGCCAGCGGCGTCGCCTACCCCGCACTGGTCGACCGGTTGATCAAGCTGGCGCTGGAACGCCACGCCGAGAAGCAGAGGCTCAAGACGAGTGCGCTCTAGGCAGGTAGGGCAGGTCAGGCGGGTGGGGCCGGTCGGGTGATCAAGCTAACGAACGTTGCGCCGCTCGTACTGTTGTTGTCAGCCTTACCAGCCTTACCAGCCTTACCAGCCCAACCAGCCCAACCAGCGCAAACAGGCATCACGGCCGCTTCGGTCGTCGCCGGCGGCTACGACCTCATCCTGAATGCCGACTTCGAACGCTTGCAGTCGGAACTGCCCGCCATCTGTGGTCCGCCTTCGCCCACGGGCTTCGGCGAGACGAGCCCGGCGCCGCGCGTCGCCTGCCTCGGCCTCGAAGCGCTCAGCCTGTGGTGGCAGATACAACTGGATCCGGAAAGCCGCGCGCTCGACCCGGCATTCCAGGCCAAGGTCAACACCGCGATTGCCGAAGCCGAGCGCATGACCGTCGCCGAGCCGAACCGCGCGGAAGCCTGGTTCTACCTCGGCGCCGCCTACGGCGTGCGCGCACAGTGGCGGGTGCACCGGGTCGAACGGCTGGCGGCGGCGCGCGACGGCAAGCGCATCAAGGAATCGCTGGAGCGCGCGCTGGCGCTCGACCCCACGATGCACGACGCCGAGTTCGGCATCGGCATGTACCGGTACTACGCCGACGTGGCGCCGGCGGTGCTGCGGTTCCTCCGCTGGCTGTTGTTGCTGCCTGGCGGCAACCGCGTCGAGGGACTGCAACAACTGGAACGCGCCGCCACCCAGGGGCAGCTGGTCCGCGGCGAGGCGCAGTTCCAGATCCACGTGCTGTATCTCTGGTACGAAAACAAGTTCCGTGAGGCCCTCGACATTGTGCGCGAGCTGCAAGCGCGCTACCCGCGCAACCCGCTGTTCTACCAGATCGAGGCGGAGATCCTCGACGCCTACTTCCACGATCCCGCCGGGAGCCTGCGCGCATCGGAGCGGCTGCTGGCGCGCGCGCAAGCGGGCACAGTGGCCCGGCCGGTCGTCGCCGAGATGATCGCGCGCCTCAACCTGGCGCGCCAACTGCGCGCGCTCAAGCAGACCGGCGCGGCCCTCGCGCAGCTCGACGCGATCATCGCGGCCAGGCCGGCGGTTCCCGCCGGCGCGCTGGCGCGCGCCCAGCGCATGCGCCGCGAAATGCAATAACCGATCGCGGTGGCCGTCGCGAATGGCCGAATCACCACGACAAGATCTGTTCCCCGGCTACAGAACTGTTCGCGAGCGGCCGAGACGTGCTCTTGAAGGCCAGATCGAGTAGTCACAATCGGCGCGTTGTTTGACAATCACAAACGCTTTGTGCTTGACAAGGTGAATTTCTCATCCATAATCTACATCTGGTATGAGGGAGTAAGGCTCAGGCCACTGATTGGGAGCACGTAAAAACAATCAGCGGTCGCCATCAGGCAAGAGTCGCCCCCCATCAGGAGAGAACAATGGCGAAGAAGGCAAAGAAGGCGGCCAAGAAGGCCAAGAAGGCCAAGAAGCGCTAGGCCGCTACAGGGGTGGTTCTGAACAAGGACTGCCCCACCCTTTTCACCAAGACCGCGCGCGTGAATTTCTCACGTCGCGCAACGAAGCGAAGAACGCCGGCATGGACGCGCCGAGTGCCAGGCGGCAGAGGCAAGTCGTGCAGCGGCTAGGTTCTTACGCATAACCCAACCTGAAGGGGGGGATTACAAATGGCAAAGAAAGCAGCTAAGAAGAAGGCGGCGAAGAAGGCGAAGAAGCGCTAGTCGCTTCGTCAGCCAGAAGATCGAGGGGAGCGCAGACGCTCCCCTTTTTTCTTGTACTACTGCCCGATCCAGTTCACGCCGTCCCAGACTCGAATCCGCTCGATCGTGTCCCACTGCTGCAGGCGGTCGACCACATCCATTCCTGAAACAACCTGCCCGAACACCGTGTAGCGCCCGTCGAGGTGCGGCTGCGGCGAGTGGGTGATGAAGAACTGGCTGCCGCCGGTGTCGGCCCAGTCGAGCGCCATGCCGACAGTGCCCCGCAAGTACGGCCGCTGGTTGATCTCGTCGCGAATGGTGTAGCCGGGGCCGCCCTCGCCGTCGCCTCGCGGGTCGCCGTCCTGCACCACGAAGTCGGGCACGACCCGATGCAGCTGAACGCCCCGAAAGTAGTTCTTCCGCGCCAGCGCGATGAAGTTGGCCACGGTGCGGGGCGCATCGATGACCGCCAGCTCGATCTGGATGGTGCCCTTGCTGGTGTCGATGTACGCCGAGGGCGAGTACTCCGGCGTCACGAAGGTATCGACCGCGGCCAGTTCAGGCACGGCCGGCGGCGGGGCCGGCCGCATGCCCGAGACGTCGGCCGCCGGGTCGAGCCGCCGCAGGTGGTCGGACGCACGCAGCCGCACGGCCCAGTCCCGGTCGGCCAGCGCCGTCACCAGCAGCGGCCGAGCCGCGGCCGCATCGAGCGAGGTCAGGGCGTCGAGCGTGGCCGTGCGGGCGACGTACAGGCCATCGCGCTGTGACAGCGCAAGCGCTTCGCTCAGCGCAGCGGTGACGCCCGGCGCCTTCAGCGTGGCCAGTCCGCGGGCCGCCGCGGCGCGCACCACCTGGTCATCGGCCTTCAGCCGGGCGATCAGCTCGGGAATGGCGCCGGCCGCACCGACCTTGGCCAACGCGTCGATCACCGGCGGGATCACGCGCTGGTCGGCGTCGCGCAGCAGGTTGGTCAGCGGCGCAACCGCCCGGTCAGCGGGCAACTCGGCCAGGGCCGACGCCGTCGCGGCACGCACGGACCAGTGCTGGTCGGGATCCAGCGTCGAGATGGCGCTGGTGAAAATGTCGGCATCGGTCCGGGCCAGTGCCAGCAACGCGGCCGCGCGCACCGACGGCCACGAGGCCGACACCAGGTCGATCAACAGGTCGACGGCGCCGGCATGCCGCAATTGTCCCAGCGCGACGATGGCCTCGAGTTGCAGGTTCTGCTCGACCTGCGGCGTCGAGATCAGCCGCATGAACACCGGCGCGGCGCGCGTTTCGCCGAGCAGCGCCAGGCCGCGTACCGCCTGGATCCGCACCGCCAGCGGTTCGTTGGTGTTGCCGGCAATAGCCAGCAGCGGCGCGGCGCCGCGCGGTTCCTTCAGCGCGCCGAGGCCCCGGGCGGCGAAGGCGCGCGTCAGCTGGCCGTCGCCCGTCAGCAGGGCCAGCAGCGCCGGCACGGCGCGGGGGTCGTTGATGCGCTGCACGGCGAACGCGACTGGCCACCAGCGGCTGCGCGGCAGGCCATCGCGATCGAGCACGCCGGCGGCCAGCGCGTCGTACGACCCCAGCCGCACCAGCGAATACACCCCCAGCCGGATGGCTTCAACCGGCGGCGTCTTCGGCGTGCCCATGTCGTCGGCGTTCAAGCCGTTGAGCGCGCCGGCCGCGACGTGCGCGGCGACCATGGCGCCGATCGGCGCGGCGGCAGGCTTGTGCCCAATCAAACCCAGCGCCTCGGCGGCGCGGCCCTGAAGAGTGGGATCGGCATCGGTCAGCGCCGCGGTCAGCACCGGCGCGGCCGAGGCATCGCCGATCAGCCCCATTGCAAAAGCCGCCATCTGCCGCACCTCGACGTCCTTGTCGGCCTGCAGCAGCTGGGTCAGGCCGCCGATCGCCTCGGGCAGGCGTACGCGCCCGGTCGCAAGCGCGGCGCGGCGGCGGATGCGTGCCTCCGGGTCCTGCAACAGGGCCAGGAGGTCGCCACCACCGCCCCGCAACTGCCGCTCGTCTTCGAGCTGCAGGATCCAGCGCATCTTCTGGTCGAACGCGGTCACCGGCGGGGTCGTGCTGACCTGTGGCGCCGGCGCCGGCGCGCAGGCGGCGGTAACGAGCATCGCGACAAGCGCGGCCAGCGCGCGTGGAAACGGCGTTCGGGTCATAGGGAAACGTGCCTTAACGTGGCCTGGTCGATCCGCTCGCGGACGATGTTCACGCCGATGCCCGGTCCGGTCGGGACCGCAATGGTCCCGTCGGCGCTGATCTCAATTGCCGGCTCGATCAGGTCGGGCTGGTAATAGCGCTTGCTGGCGGCAATGTCGCCCGGCAGCGTGAAGTTCGGGAGGCTGGCCAGGTGAATGTTGTGGGCGCGGCCGATGCCGCTCTCGAGCATGCCGCCGTGCCACACCGGAATGTCGTTCGCCGCGCACAGGTCGTGCAGTTCGATCGAGGCGCGATGCCCGCCGACGCGGCCGGGCTTGATGTTGATGATCTTGCAGGCCCTGGCCTCGATCGCGTCGCGGGCGATTCGCACGGTGTGAATGGATTCATCCAGGCACACCGGGGTCTTGATCTGCTTCTGCAACACCGCGTGATCCATCACATCGTCGTAATCAAGCGGCTGCTCGATCAACAGCAGGTTGAAGGGATCGAGCCGCGCCAGCAGGTCGGTATCGTCCAGCGAGTAGGCCGCGTTGGCATCGACCTGCAGGGGGATGTTGCCGAACTTCGCGCGGATGCGCTCGACCGCCTCGATGTCCCAGCCCGGCTTGATCTTGATCTTGATGCGCTGGTAGCCGGCCGCCAGTTCGCGCTCGACCTTGTCGAGCAGCTGATCGTAGGAATCCTGGATGCCGATGGACACGCCAGACGCAATGCGATCGCGCGTACCCCCAAGCACCTTGGCCAGCGGCTGCCCGGTGATGCGCGCATACAGGTCCCACGCCGCCATCTCGACGCCGGCCTTGGCCATGTTGTGACCACGAATGCGGCGGAGGGCCGGAAACAGGTCGCGCGGGTGGTCGAACGACTGGCCCACCACCAGCGGCGCAATGAACCCCTCGACGATGTGCCACACCGTTTCGGTGGTCTCGCTGCTGTAGTACGGGTTGGCCTCGGCAACCGACTCGCCCCAGCCTTCGTGGCCGTCACCCTCGACCCGGACGAGGACGAAGGTGCGATCGTAGGAACGGCCGAAGCTGGTCTCGAAGAAATGGACCAGCGGCAGGCGGCACAGGAACAACTCAATCTTCTCGATCTTCACGCCTACAAACTATACTCGCCAGCGGAGTGGCCTTTCACTATCTCGCCATCGAAGGCCCGATCGGGGTTGGCAAGACCCGGCTGGCCGAGCGGCTGGCCGCGCGCCTCGAAGCGACGACGATTCTCGAAGACGCCGAGAACCCGTTTCTCGCCGACTTCTACGCCGACCGGCCGGGTTCGGCACTCCAGGCCCAGCTCTTCTACCTGCTCAACCGTCATCGCCAGCTCACCAGCAAGCGCCAGGCCGACTTGTTCCTGCAGACGATTGTTTGCGACTACGTGTTCGACAAGGACAAGATCTTCGCCTACCTCAACCTCGACGATAACGAGCTGTTCATCTACCAGCGCCTCTTTGACCTGCTGGCGAAAGACGTGCCGCCGCCCGACCTGGTGGTCTACCTCCAGGCTCCCACCGAACTGCTGATGCAGCGACTGCGGGACCAGGAAGTGGATCCCGACCGCGAAGCGCCACCCCTGCCGGCCGAGGACTACCTGCGCGAGCTGAACGAGGCCTACCAGCATTTCTTCTTCCACTACTCGGCGACGCCGCTCCTGGTGGTGGAAACCTCGCAGTTCGACCCCGAGTCGGACGATGCGGCGCTCGACGAGCTGGTGAAGCAGATCAAGGGAATGGGCAAGGGCACGCGCTACTACGTCGCGCGGAAGTGAGCTAAGCTGGTCTGATATGGCTTGGTTCAAGAAGGCCCGCAAGCCCATTGCCACGCCCGAAAAGTCCAGCCGCGTGCCCGAAGGGCTGTGGGTGAAGTGTCCGGAGTGCGACACCGTCATCTACACCAAGGATCTCGTCAAGAACCTGCACGTGTGCGGCAAGTGCGCGCACCACTTCCGGTTGTCGGCCACCGAACGCCTGAAGTCGCTGTTTGACGACGAGCGCTGGGAAGAGCTGGCGCCCAACCTGACCTCGAACGACCCGCTCAAGTTCACCGATACCAAGCCGTACAAGTCGCGCTTGGCGAACACGCAGAAGTCGACCGGCCAGAAGGACGCGGTGATCGTCGGCGTCGGCCGCGTCAACGGGCTGGAAACGGTGATCGCCTCGATGGAGTACAGCTTCATCGGCGGCTCGATGGGCGTGGTGGTCGGCGAGAAGATCGTCCGCGGCATCGAGATGGCGCTCGAACGCAAGGCGCCCATGATCATCGTGTCGTGCTCGGGCGGCGCGCGCATGATGGAGGGTGCCCTGTCGCTGATGCAGATGGCCAAGATCTCGGCGGCGCTGGCGCGGCTGGATCGCGCCAAGCTGCCGTACATCTCGCTGCTGACCGACCCCACGACCGGCGGCGTGACGGCAAGCTTCGCCATGCTGGGCGACCTGAACATCGCCGAGCCCAAGGCCCTGATCGGCTTCGCTGGTCCGCGCGTGATCGAGCAGACCATCAGGCAGAAACTGCCCGATGGCTTCCAGCGCAGCGAGTTCCTGCTCGAACGCGGCATGCTCGACCTGGTCGTGGATCGGCGCGAGCTGAAAGCCACGCTGGGCCGCACTCTCCGCTTCATGAGCCAGTGACCCCGCACGAGCGGCTGTTCGCGCTGGAACAGTTCGGGATCAAGCTCGGACTCGACAACATTCGCGCCATCCTCGAGGCCCTCGGCCACCCGGAACGCGCCTGGCGATCGATCCACGTGGCCGGCACCAACGGCAAGGGGTCGGTGGCCGCCATGGTCGAACGCGGCCTGCGCGCGGCCGGGCTGAAGACCGGGCGCTACACCTCCCCGCACCTCGATGTCGTCGAAGAGCGTGTCGCGATCGACGGCGAGGCCGTCGGCCGGCCGGCGTTCGCGGCCGCCATCGACACGGTGTTCACCGCGGTCGACGCCGCCACCCGTTCGGGCACGCTCACGGTGGTGCCGACGTTCTTCGAAGTGTCCACCGCCGTCGCCTTCGAGATGTTCCGGCGGGCCGGCGTCGATGTCGCGATTGTCGAGGTCGGCCTGGGCGGACGGTTCGATGCCACCAACGTGCTGCACCCCGAGGTCTCGGCGATCACCTCGATCGCCTTCGATCACGAACGGCACCTCGGCAACACGCTGTCGCAGATCGCGTTCGAGAAGGCTGGCATCGCCAAGCCCGGCACGCCGCTCGTCGTCGGACGGCTGCCAGACGAGGCGGCTCGCCGCGTTGCCGCCGTCGCCGCCGAGATCGGCGCCCCGCTCATCGACGCGCACGGCACCGCCACCGATCGCGTCTACCCGCCGCTGAAGCTGTCGCTGCCGGGGCGGCACCAGTTGGAGAATGCCGCGGTCGCCGTGGCCATTCTCGAAACCTGGTCAAGCCGGGTTTCGTTCATTCCCACCAGCGCCATCGTGACGGGGCTGACCGATTGCCACTGGCCGGCGCGGCTGGAATGGCTGCGGCTGGCGGAGGGCGACGAGCTGCTGATTGATGCCGCCCACAACCCCGCCGGGGCCGCGGCGCTCGCCACCTACCTCCAGGACACGAACCTGGCGCCCATCCCCATCGTGCTGGCGGTCATGGCCGACAAGGACCTGGCCGGCATGGTGAAGCCGCTGCTGCCGGTCGCGTCGAGGTTTGTGGCCACCACCGTGCCGCACTCGCGCGCACGGCCGTCCGATGACCTGGCGGCGGCGCTGCGCGTACTGGCGCCGAGGCTGCCAATCGAGGTCGAGGCGAATGCCGAGACGGCCGTGGTGCGCGCACTCGAGCGGTCGGCGCGAGCGGTCGCAGCCGGATCGATCTTCCTGATCGGCCCGTTGCGCGCCCGGCTGTTGGAGGCGGGTGCCTCGCGGGTGTAGTCCGCCTAAAGGCGGACGCTACATCTGATATTCTCGATTCATCCCGTGCGCCTCCGCCTTTCCATCGTCCTGACGTGCGCGGTCCTGGCCGGCGCCCTGGCCGCCCCGGCCGCCGCGCAAGTGGTGCCCGGCTGGACCACCAAGCAAGGCTCGTTCGACCGGGTCAACGCCGACCTGGTCGTGCTGCTCAACGAAGTCGAGATCGAAGGCGATGCCGGCAGTCCCAATGCCGGCCAGAAATTCTTTGCCGACCAGGTCGAGGTGAACATCAAATCGGGAGAGTTCACCGCCCGCGGCAATGTCGTGTTCCAGACGCCAACCACGCGGGTCGCCGCCGAATCGGCGGTGTTCAACAGCAAGACCAAGCTCGGCATCTTCACAAACGCCACCGGCATTGCCAGCCTCGGCGAGCGCGGCCGGCAGAACCAGAGCATGTTCGGCACGCTTGAACCCGATGTCTACTTTTACGGATCGGAGATCGAGAAGATCGGCGCCGACAAGTACCGCATCAACAAGGGCGGCTTCACCACCTGCGTGCAGCCGACCCCGCGGTGGGAGATCGTGAGCGGCCGGGCCACCGTCAACCTCAACGATTACGTGGTGATGCGCAACGCCGTGGTGCGGGTCAAGAACGTGCCGGTGTTCTACCTGCCGATCATGTATTACCCCATCCAGGAGGACGACCGCGCGACCGGCTTCCTGTTGCCGGCTTACGGGGCCTCCACCTATGCCGGGTCGTCGATCAGCAACGCGTTCTTCTGGGCCATCAATCGCAGCCAGGACCTGACGGCATTCCACGATCTGTTCTTCAGCGGCAGCACCGGCATGGGCGGCGAGTACCGTTACCTGTTCGGCCCCCGATCGCAGGGCAACTTCCGGGCCTATTGGTTGAATGAGCTGGAGGCCGAGATCAACGGCACGTTGCGGCCGGCGCGCAAGAGCCAGATCTTCACCGGCACGCTCAACCAGGGCCTGCCTCTGGGCCTGACGGCGCGCGGCAACGTCAACTACTCGACCGACGTCACCACCCGTCAGCTGAACAGCAACGACTTCCTCGACGCCACGACCAGTTCTCGCGTCGTCAACAGTGCCATCTCGGGCGCGTGGGGCGGCTTCAGCCTGAGCACCGGCTACGACCGAGTCGAGTATTTTTCGAACCCGACCGATTCGCAGGTGACGGGACGCGGACCGGGCTTCACGGCGGCTTACAGCGGGCGCAAGCTGCCCTTCCTGCCGGCATACCTCTCGCTCAACGTCGATGGCGCCAACATGCTCTACATCGGCAACACGGTCAGGACCGTCGACGGCGCGCCGATCAAGACGACGGTCGACAAGAGCCTGCAGCAGGTGGACGTGCTGCCGTCGTTGCGGGTGCCGCTCAGCACGCTGCCGTTCCTGGCCGTGAACGCCACCGTCTCGTATCGGTCCACCTACTTCAGCGAGAGCATCAACCCCGCCGGGACCCAGGTCGAAGAGGCGGTGACCCGCACCTACACCGACCTGCGCGCCGACATCGTCGGGCCGGTGTTCTCGCGGGTGTTCAACCCGAACAACGCGTTCGCGGAGCGGATGAAGCACATCATCGAGCCGAACTTTTCGGTTCAGCGCCGCACGTCGATCGACAGCCAGGATCGCATCCCCGCCGTGCAGGGGCGTTACGACCGCATTGTCGGCGGTACCACGCAGTTGACCTATGGCCTCGCCAACCGGTTGCTGGTGCGCAAGCGGGCGGTCGACGGTGCGCAGGCGGGTTCGCCCCAGGAGCTGTTGAACGTGTCGGTCCGCCAGAGCTACTACACCGACGAGACCGCCAGCCAGTTCGACCCGGCGTACGGCTACAGCCAGGGGCGGGCCGCCAGCCCGTTCTCGCCGGTGTCGCTGGCGGCCAAGGCCATTCCGACCCTGCCCATGACGGTGGACTTCCGGCTCGACTACGATCCGCGTGCCGACGCGGACGTCAAGGTGATCGGCTACGGGCTGAACGGCGTCTACCGGACCAACATGGTCGAAGCCACGGCCGGCTGGAGCAAGCAGAACTACGCGGGTGGCGTCTCGAGCAACTACCTGCAGCAGCGCACGCAGCTGCGCCTTGCCGAGGGCAAGTACGGCGGCACGGTGGAGTTCAACTACGACTTCGCCAGGTCGCTGCTGGTGAACCACCGCTACATCGCCTTCTACAACGCGCAGTGCTGCGGCATTTCGTTCGAGTATCTTGCCTATAACTACGGTCCCGGCGCCCGCCTCCCGATCGCCCAGAACCGCCGGTTCAACATGTCGTTCACGCTGGCCGGCGTCGGGTCGTTCTCCAATTTCTTCGGGGCATTCGGCGGCCGGACGTATTAAAATCGCCTGCTGTCATGATCAAAGTTCTCGTCACCGGCGGGGCCGGATTTATCGGCAGTAACTTCGTCCGTTACGCCCTGCAGACGCATGCCGACTGGCATGTCACCAACCTCGACAAGCTGACCTACGCGGGCCGCCGGGAAAACCTGCACGACGTGATGGACAACCCGCGCCACACCTTCGTGCATGGCGACATTCTCGACGCGCCGGTGGCCGGCCCGCTGGTCGAGGCCGCCGATTTCGTGGTGCACTTCGCCGCCGAGACGCACGTCGATCGCTCGATCATGTCGGCTGCCGACTTTATCAAGACCGACGTCGAGGGTTCGTTCGTGCTGCTCGAAGCCGCGCGCCGCAATCCGGGGCTGCAGCGCTTCATCCAGATTTCGACCGACGAGGTCTACGGCAGCGTGCCCGAGGGCTCGAGCACCGAGACCGACGAACTGCGGCCGCGCAATCCGTATGCGGCCAGCAAGGCCGGCGCCGACCGCCTGGCCTACAGCTACTGGGCCACGCACGACGTCCCGGTGATCGTCACGCGCGCCTCGAACAACTACGGGCCGTACCAGTTCCCGGAGAAGATCCTGCCGCTGTTTGTGACCAACCTGGTGGACGACCTCCAGGTGCCGCTCTACGGCGACGGCGGCAACATCCGCGACTGGCTGCACGTGCTCGACCACTGCCGCGCGATCGATCTGCTGCTGCACTCGGGCACCAATGGCGAGGTCTACAACATCGGCGGCGGCAACGAGGTCAGGAACATCGACCTGACGCACACCGTGCTCAAGCTGATGGGCAAGACCACCGACCTGATCAAGCCGGTGGCCGATCGCAAGGGCCACGATCGCCGCTACAGCCTCGGCACCAAGAAACTGGAAGGCATGGGCTGGACGCCGCAAGTGCCGTTCGACCAGGGACTGGCAGAAACCGTCGCCTGGTACCAGGCGAACGAGTGGTGGTGGCGCCCCTTGAAGGAGCGCGATCCCGCTTACAAGGCCTACATCGAAGCCCAGTACGGCAAGCGCGGCTGATGGCGGCGCGCGTCCTCGTCACCGGAGCGGCGGGGTTCGTCGGCAGCCACCTGCTGGAACTGCTGGCACGCGACGGCGCCGAGATTGTCGCCTGGCAACGCCCGGGAACTGAGCCGCTCGTGGCCGGAGACGGCGTGCGCTGGGCCACGGTCGAACTGCTCGACCGCGACGCGGTCCGTTCCGCGCTGCATTCCTTGCAGCCGGAGATGATCTACCACCTCGCCGGCCTGCCCCACGTCGGCGATTCCTGGGGCAAGACGCGCGACACGTTCGAAGGCAACGTGCTCGCCTCGCATCACCTGTTCGAGGGCCTGCGGCGCGAGGGGCTGAAGCCGCGGGTGCTCGTGTCGAGCACAGCCTTTGTCTACAAGCCCGTCGAACGCGCCTTGGTGGAGTCGGACGAAGTCTGCCCGAACAGCCCATACGGCACCAGCAAGCTCGCGCAGGAAATGGTCGCCATGCGCGCGTGGCTGGACGATGGGATACCGGGGTTGATTGCGAGGGCGTTCAACCATGTCGGGCCGCGGCAATCGCCGTCGTTCGTGGCGCCGAGCATTGCCAGGCAGATTGCTGCCATCGAGGCCGGGCGCGCCGAACCCGTGCTGATGTTGGGGAACCTCGACACCCGGCGCGACCTCATGGACGTTCGCGATACCGTCAAGGCGTATCGCGCGATGATGCTGAACGGCGCGGCGCCGGGCGTTCCTTACAACGTGTCGTCGGGCTCGTCGGTGGTCATCAAGGACCTGGTCGACCTGTTCGTGGCGCGCGCCAGAGTGCCGGTTCGTATCGGGCTGGACCCGGCGAAGGTTCGGCCGATCGACACCGCGTTTCTCCAGGGCGATCATGGCCGCCTGACGGCCGACACCGGGTGGACACCCCAGATTCCGCTCGCCCAGACAGTCGACGACCTGCTCAACTACTGGCGCACGCATTCCTGATCGGGCTTGACAGCAGTGGGTCAGTTTGCGTAGCAGGTTCAGATATCAACCCGACGAGGTTCATATCCACACGTCGCCTGCGTCGGGGGCTCTTTCTAACATTTCTTCGGTGACATCTTTCGAATGGCTTGCGTTTGGCGGGGTGAGCCGATTCCGACCGTTCTACTACACCGAATATGTCAAAGACGGAATGTTGCTTAAATCCATCAACAAGATAGATAATATCTTTCATCTTGTCAAATGAAACGATCAATCCATCGATGAGGACTGTATGTTGTTCGAAACACCAGACTTAGACGAACAAGAGATGGCTGTATTGGACAGGATCGAGGAGGCGCGAAAAGCCCTTACCTATGCCGTAACGGCACGCCGGTGGACCGGGAGCATCCGCAGAATGGTCCAAGCAAAAGCGGTCCAAGGTTCAAATAGCATCGAAGGCATTCACGTTACGGTCGACGATGCGATTGCCGCCGTTGACGACGAAGAACCGCTTGAGGCGAAAAGCGCGGAGTGGTTGTCAGTTCGCGGCTACCAGACCGCGATGACTTACGTTCTGCAGCTGTCGGATGACCCGCATTTCACCTTCTCGCGTGGCCTCATACGGAGCCTGCATTTCATGATGCTCCAGCATGAGTTGTCCAAGCATCCTGGAAAGTGGCGGCCAGGGCCGATCTACGTGCGAAATGAATCGACGGGCGAGACTGTTTATGAAGGCCCCGTGGAGTCGTCAGTCAACGAGTTGATGCATGAGTTAGTCGAAGCGTTGAACGCTGCACACCAAGTTCCCATCGTTGTCCGCGCCGCTATGGCTCACCTAAACCTAGTGATGATCCATCCCTTCTCAGACGGAAACGGCCGTATGGCGCGCTGCCTTCAGACACTGGTGCTGGCACGCCAGCAGATCATGAACCCAACGTTCTGCAGCATTGAGGAGTACCTAGGAAAAAATCAGCAGGCCTACTATGACCTGCTCGGAGAGGTTGGGGCAGGAGCGTGGCATCCCGAGCGCGATGCGCGACCATGGGTTCGCTTCTGCCTAACGGCGCACTATCGACAGGCGACAAGGCTGGTGCAGTGGGCCAGGATCTACCAGCGGTTGTGGGATGCGCTCGAAATAGAACTCAAAGCTAGGGGCCTGCCAGACCGCATGCTGTTGGCATTGAGCGATGCGGCGATTGGATATAAGGTGCGAAACGCCCTTTACAGGAAAACTGCCGAAATATCCGAACTCACCGCGAGCCGGGACTTGAAGGTAATGGTGGACCAAGGGTTGCTAGAGCCGAAGGGCGAGAAACGTGGACGGTTCTATTTGGCGGGAGTGAGTGTCAGGCAGATAGGCGCTGCTGCGTATGAGCACCCAACGAACGTCGATCCGTTTGTTCTTGCAGAAAGTTACTTGCCCGGCCTGGCTCCGTTATGACTGCGGCCCCACCTTGCTGCGGCATTCTTGGCAATAGCCTTCCCGGCCGGACCTCAGGGCCGCAGCCTTTTACCGCACCCAGTTAGCCCCGCCGAGCCTGCCGAGCGCGCAACTGCGGCGGGGCCCTTCCCCTTGTCCTCAAGCGGCCAGCCTCCCATCTCCGATGGCTTGCTCGGCCACGCGACGCCCATTCGAACTGACCCCACTACCGGAGCTTGACAGGCGAACAAAGGACGAAATAATGGTCGTTATGGCGACCTTTCCGCTGCTCTTCGACCTCGGTCGCTCACCCACCACCCGCGACGTCGCGAAGTTGGTGAAGGACGGCGGCCTCGAAGCACTGCCCGATGCCAGGCGGCGCGGCGACGCCGCCACCTACCAGGAGATTCGCTGCCGATCGGCTCTCAACCGTGTCAAAGGCATGCCGTTTTTCAAATGGACGCTCAATCCCTATCGGGGCTGCACGCACGGCTGCCACTACTGCTTCGCCCGCCGGTATCAGACCCAGCTCGAGCTGAACGCCGGCGATCACTTCGCGTCGGTGATCTTCGTGAAGACCAACTTCGTCGAGGTGCTGCGGCGCGAGCTGGACAAGCCGTCCTGGACGAACGAGATGATCGGCTTTGGCACCGCGACCGATCCGTACCAGCCGATCGAAGGCAGCTACAAGATCTCGCGCGGCGTGCTCGAGGCCCTTCGCGACGCCGCCAACCCGGTGGGCATTGTCACGAAGGGGCCGATGATCGTCCGCGACATCGACGTTCTGAAAGACCTGTCAAAGCGCGCGTCGTGCCGCATTCACATCAGCGTGCCGACCGTTGATGAGGAGGCATGGGAGCAGCTGGAACCCGGCGTGGCCCACCCCATGCAGCGGCTGCGTGCCGTGCGCGAGCTGGTCGATGCAGGGCTCGACTGCGGCGTCCTGATGGCGCCGATCGTCCCCGGCTTCTCGACGCAGCCGTCGAAGATCGAGCGCACCATCAAGGCGATTGCTGATTCGGGCGCGCGCTCCGTGGGTGCGATGGTGATGCACCTGCAAGGCGGCACGCGCGATCACTTCATGGGCCTCCTCGCCAGGGAGTACCCGCACCTGGTCGACCGCTACGAGACGCTCTATGCGGGGAAGTACGCGAAGAAGGACTACACCAGGCAGGTGGACGAAGTGGTCGGGATGATGAGAGCCCGCTACTTGCCTACGGTGCGGAAGCGAGCCTCGCCAGTAGACCGCCAATGACAGCGGCCCGCGGGACCAGCGCATCGATCTCGACGTGTTCGTGAATGGCGTGTGCGCCGTCGCCCACGGCGCCAAAGCCGTCCAGGGTCGGGATGCCGAGGGCAGCAGTGAAGTTGCCGTCCGACCCTCCGCCGGCGCTGCCCTCCTCCAGCATTTGCCCCAGTTCCTTCGCGACCTCTCGCGCCATCTCGAACAGGCGCACCACGCCGGGAGTCCTCTCGAGCGGCGGACGATCGAAGCCGCCGGTGACGGTCAGTTGCGCGCCTGCGAGGTAGGGCACCAGGGCCTTCATGTGACGCTCCACGCGATCCGCGTCAGCGCGGGTGACCGCGCGCGCGTCGATGATGGCGCGGGCCTCGGCCGGCACCACGTTGGCCCGCGTCCCGCCCTCGATCACGCCAACGGTCACCGTGACGCCGCTTGCCGGATCCTGCAAATCGTCGATCGCGGTGATCTGGCGCGCCAGTTCGCGGACGGCGCTGATGCCCTTGCCCGGGTCGAGTCCCGCGTGCGCCGACACGCCGCGCACGTGCATCTCGAACTGGCCCACACCCTTGCGGCTGGTCTTGAGCCCGCCGCCGGGCAACGACGGTTCGAACACCAAGACCGCCTCGCTGCGCCGCGCCTCGGCCTCGATCAGCGCCTGCGAGGTGGTGCTGCCAATCTCTTCGTCGGTGGTCCAGAGCATCACGACCTGGCAGTTCGCCAGCCCGCCCGCGTCGAGTACGGCGCGCGTGGCCAACGTGGCGAGGCCAATGCCGGCCTTCATGTCGAACACGCCTGGGCCATACAAACGGCCGGCCTCGCGCTTGAGCGGCATGCGATCGAGCTGGCCGATCGGCCAGACCGTGTCGAAGTGCCCGAGCATGAGCACCTGGCGAGTGCCGCTGCCGAAACTCACCCTCAGGTGGTCCCCCGCCGTCGATGCAGAGACACGCGTGACGGCACCGCCCAGGGCGGCAAGCCGCGATGCCAGCTCAGCACCACAGCGATTGACCGCCGCGGGATCGTCGCTCGGCGATTCGATCGCCACGAGAGCTTCAATGAAGTCGAGCAACCAGTCGCGCTGGCCGGTGCAGTAGTCGAGAAATTGGCGGGGCACGGTTCTATAATAAACGCGTGGTTCACAGGGTCACGGGTTCACGGGTTCAGGGGTTCACCAGGTTCACTAGGTTCAACAGGCTCGCTGTTGCCTGTGCGCTGATCGGTGGTAGTGCGCTGCAGGCGCAGACGCCGCAGCCGTTCCCGCGTCCGAACCAGCCGTCGACGCAGAAGCCCTCCGCGCCGCCCCCGGCACCGGCACCTGCCGCGCCAGCCCAACCCGCCCCACCAGCCCTACCCGCCGAACCGGGCGTGCCGACCGAAGCCATGTTGGGAGCACCGCTCTATCCGTCGATGGTTTTCCTGACGTCGTACGACGCGGGTCGCGGCCAGCGTTTCTACCTGTTCGGTTCGACGGTGCCATTTGCCGACATGGTGGGGTACTACCGAACGGTCTTGAAGACCAGGGGCGACGAGCTGTTCGAGGCGCCGCCGACACACCAGTTCGAGACCGGCCGCTTCCGCGACGAGTCGATGGCGTTTGCGCCAAGCGTGACGGTCAAGGACTACACCTACGGCGGATCAGCCGGCTTCCCCAATCCCAAGCCCGGGGCAGAGCCGGCACGCTTCCCGACGGTCGTTCAGATCGTCCCGTTGCCCAGACCCTGACCGCCGGCCCCGCATTGGGGGGCTGGCTATTTCGCGGTTTTTGCGGATAATGGCGCGCATGAAGACCTCGCGCCTCGTTACCGTGGTCGCGGCGTTCATCATTGCGGGAACCCAGGCCGACGCGCAGTTCCGGCGCGGCCTCCCGGCAGGCCCCACTGAAATCTACCTGTTCCCCGTCATACCGCCGGCGCTGCTGCTGCCCTCCGGGTCGTTCGATGTCGAGGTCAAGAACCTGTCGACCGCTCCGGCCCGGCTGTTGTCGCGACTGGACGATGTGATGACGTCGCAGATGTCGGACAACGATCCCAGGCTCGAAGCCGCCGAGGGCAACGCGCAGATGCATGTGGTCGCCACGCTTACCGAATGGACCCACACGCGCCGCCATGGCAAGCGGTTCGTTCCCGAGGTGAAGCTAGTCGGCACTCAGACAGTCACCGATGGTGACGGAAATACCAAGCCTGAGCCCGTGTACGACTACGGCCGCAGCAAGCCGAACGTGGTCGACAACGGCACGGTGACCGTGCGCGTCACGGTGCGGCGCGGCAGCGAGGTGCTCGCCGATGAAACAGCGCACGTCGCGTATCACTCCGACCGCCTCGAAGACGAAGGCCCGCCATCGGTCACCGAGATCGAAGATGCCCTGGCCGATCGCGCGGCGCAGAAGGCGGCGGGCTTCCTGACGCCGTCGCGTGAGCCGGTGAAGGTGCTGCTGGCGCGCAGTGAAAAAGTGGACCGCCTGAACCAGCTGGCCGTGAACGGGTGGTGGGGCGAATGGCGCACGGCGCTGCTGGCAAGGCCGCCGCATCGCGACGCGAAACGTGATGCCTATCGTTTGTACAACCTCGGCGTGGCGCTCGAGGCCATGGCCTATGAGGCCACCACGGCCGAGGACACGTTCCGACTGCTGCAGGAGGCGGCCGGCGTCGTGCAGCAGGCGATGACCGCGCGGAAGGACGAGAAGGCTTTCACCGAGTCCCTCACGCGCATCTCGAACAACAGCCTCGGCTACACCCGCCTCAGGACGATGCTCTCGTCGATGACGATGCGGTAACCCGCCTCCGCCAAGGCTACGGCGCGGCAGGCTCCGTCTTGCCGACGTAGATCTCGCTGCCGCTCTTCCGGAACTCTTCCGACTTCTCTTCCATCCCCTTCGCCGCTTCGGCGCGCACCTGCTGCGTCAGCTCCATGCTGCAGAACTTCGGCCCACACATCGAGCAGAAGTGCGCGACCTTGGCGCCATCAGCGGGGAGCGTTTCGTCGTGGTACGCGCGGGCGGTGACGGGATCGAGCGACAGGTTGAACTGATCTTCCCAGCGGAACTCGAACCGCGCCTTCGACAGCGCATCGTCCCACGCGCGGGCGCGGGGGTGGCCCTTGGCGAGGTCCGCGGCGTGGGCGGCGATCTTGTAGGCAATGACGCCGGCCTTCACATCGTCACGGTTCGGCAAGCCGAGGTGTTCTTTCGGCGTGACGTAGCAGAGCATGGCGGTGCCGTACCAGCCAATCATGGCGGCGCCGATCGCCGAGGTGATGTGGTCGTAGCCAGGTGCGACATCGGTGGTGAGCGGGCCCAGCGTGTAGAACGGCGCTTCGGCGCACCATTCCAGCTGCTTCTCCATGTTCTCCTTGATGAGATGCATGGGGACGTGGCCGGGGCCCTCGTTCATCACCTGCACGTCGTACTCCCAGGCGATCTTCGTCAGCTCACCCTGGGTCTTCAGCTCGGCAAACTGCGGCTCGTCGTTGGCATCGGCGATCGAGCCGGGGCGCAGGCCGTCGCCGAGTGAGAACGACACGTCGTAGGCCTTCATGATTTCGCAGATCTCGCGGAAGTGCGTGTAGGTGAAGTTCTCTTTGTGATGCGCCAGGCACCACTTGGCGAGAATCGATCCGCCGCGCGAGACGATGCCGGTCAGGCGCTTGGCGGTCATCGGGATATAGCGCAGCAACACGCCGGCGTGCACGGTGAAGTAGTCGACGCCCTGCTCGGCCTGTTCGATCAGCGTGTCGCGATAGACCTCCCAGGTCAGGTCTTCGGGACGGCCGCCGACCTTTTCGAGCGCCTGGTAGATCGGCACGGTGCCGATCGGCACCGGCGAGTTGCGCATGATCCACTCGCGGGTCTCGTGGATGTTCTTGCCGGTCGAGAGGTCCATTACCGTGTCGGCGCCCCACAGCGTCGACCAGCGCAGCTTCTCCACTTCCTCGTCGATCGACGACGAGACAGCGGAGTTGCCGATGTTAGCGTTGATCTTCACCAGGAAGTTGCGGCCGATGATCATCGGCTCGAGCTCGGGGTGATTGATGTTGGCGGGGATGATGGCGCGACCGCGCGCCACTTCATCGCGGACGAAATCGGCAGGCAGGCCCTCGCGCGAGGCGATGTAGGCCATCTCGGGTGTGATCTCGCCCTTGCGCGCGTAGTGCAGCTGGGTGACGGGCTGACCGGCCTTCGAGGCCGCCCGGCGCGGCGCCACCCACGATTCGCGCAACTTCGGCAGACCCGCGCGCGGGTCGTGGCCCTGTGGGCCGCTGGTGTCGTAGAGGCGCACCGGCTTCTCGCCGCCGCCCAGTGACACCTCGCGGAACGGCACGCGCAGCTTCGTCGGGCCGGCCGGGGTCTCGACCACCTGTTCGTCGTAGACCTTGGTGGAATTGGGATAGGCCTCTTCGTACGTCGAGGCAACTGGTACAGGCGTGGACTTCTTCATTCCGCTCTCCCTCCGCCCGTGTCAACGGGTTTCCGCCTTCGCGGCGGTCCTGTCCGCCGCTTCGGCGAGACAGGCAGGTTCCAGGGTGTGTCTCAATCCATCTCGCCGTAGCACCCAGGATCAGGCGCGTAGGCGGACGGATACCCCTGGCGGTTGATTCGACATTATTTCACGGGTCTGCCATCGGCTCCGAGAAAGGCGACATTCACATAAAAGAGCTCGGTGGCCACTTCGAGGCTCTTGCCGAGCTTGTTGGGCATGGTTTGCCAATCAGCCGTTGGCTGGATGACCTGCCAGTTCCCCTTCGCGCCCACCTTGATCGGCATCGCGAACCCGCGCTCGTCGGCGTTCCAGCGGTACGACACCGTGCCGGCCGTCTCGTCAACGGTTAATTCCAGCGTCGGCAGACTCGCGCGGCGCAGGTACTGATTGAAGATCGGCGTCATGTCCTGCTTCAGCTCGGCGCTGAAGTGGCGGACCAGGTCCTCGGTCATGATGTTCTGGTACTTGAACTTCTCGTAGGTGCTGCGAATCAGGTTCCACCAGCGCGCATCGTCATTGACGGAGTTGCGCAGCGTATCCAGAAACAGCGCACCCTTGAAATACATGTCCTGGTTCGGCGTGCGATGGATGCCCCGCTGGGTGATGATCGGCTCCCGGTTGCCGACCTTGGCTTTGTAACCGCCGGCGTACTTGATCGCGTCCTCGCGTCCGAACAACGCTTCGACGTAGATGAATTCCAGGTAATTGCACCAACCTTCTTGGATCCACATGTCGGACACGTCGGCAGCGGAGATGGCGTTGCCAAACCACTCGTGGCCGCTCTCGTGAATGATGATGAAGTCGAACTTCAAGCTGACGCCGACGCCGGTCCAATCCCGTTCGAGGTAACCATTGGCGAAGCGATTGCCGTAGGTCACCGCGCTCTGGTGCTCCATGCCTGAGTACGGCACCTCGATCAGCTTGAAGCCGTCTTTCGGGAAGGGATACTTGCCGACGTACTTCTCGAACGCCTCCATCATCGGCTTCGCCTGTGCGAACTGCACCCTGGCTTTGTCCAGGTTGCCCGGCAACACGAAGTAATCCATCGTCAAATCGCCGAACGTTTCAGAGAAGTGCACGTACTCCGCGATGTTCAGCGACACGTTGTAGGAGTTGATCGGGTAGTGGACACGGTAGTCCCAGCGCGTGTAGCCGTCGCCGAGATCGGTCTTGCCCATGAACCGCCCGTTCGACACGTTAACCAGGTTGTTGGGAACGGCGACGCGGATGTCGGCGCCATCGGGCTCGTCGCGCCACTGGTCCTTGCTGGGCCACCACGACGCCGACCCTTCGCCTTCGTTGGCGGTGTTAATCCAATGCTTGCCGGTGGGATCGGTCCGGAACGCCAGCGCGCCAAACCGGCCTTCTTCGCGCGGCGAACCGAAGTAGTGAAACTCGATCGAATAGGTGCGGCCGGCGCGCAGCGTTTCCGGAAAGTCAACGTAGACCGTGTTGTGATCGCGCTCGTGCCTCAGCGTCTTGGCCTCCATCGCGATCTTCTCGATGGTGTAGTTCGCGAACAGCTCCAGCTGGATGCGGGTGTCGTCTTTCAGCATCTTGAAGCGAATGGTGTTCTTGCCCGAGATGAACTTCTTCTCGGGATTGACCCTGATGTCGAGGGTGTAGTGCAGCAGATCGTTGTTGGCGCGGTAGCGGCCGTACTCCCCACGCAGAATGTCGAGCCGCGTCGGCGCGCGCAACGTAGATGGGGGCTCTCGCCTGGCCGGCTGAGACGCGGTCGCCTGGGCGCCACTGATGACACCGACACCAGGGCCGCAGATGACACAGATGACGCAGATCAAAATTGCAGGGGTGCTCAGGCGCGGGCTCATGGTCTGACATCATAAGGGAGGTGCCGCCGATCCCCCTGCCCGTCGATGCATTCATCGACCCCATTCGTAACGCGCTCGACCGCCATCGGGCGGCCATCCTGACGGCGGCGCCGGGCGCCGGCAAGACGACGAGGGTGCCGCCCGCGTTGGTGGACCAGGGCCGCGTCCTGCTGTTGCAGCCACGACGGGTGGCGGCGCGGGCCATGGCCAGGCGCATCGCCGACGAACGGGGCTGGACGCTGGGCCGGCAAGTGGGATGGCACATCCGCTTCGAAAAGAAGGCCGGCCCAGACACGAAGCTCCTCGTCGTCACCGAGGGTATTCTCACGGCCTACCTGCAGGACGATCCGCTGCTGAGCAGCGTCACGACGCTGATCGTGGACGAGTTTCACGAGCGCAGCATCCACGCCGACCTGGGCCTGGCGCTCGCCCGCCAGGCGTGGCTGGCACGGACCGACCTTCGCATCCTGGTGATGTCGGCGACGGTCGACCCGGCGCCGGTCTCCCGCTTTCTGGGCGATTGCCCGGTCATCGACGTGCCGGGCACGTTGCATCCGCTGGCCATCGGCTATGCCCCGGGCCAGTCGGTCGCGGCGGCGCTGGATGAGGTGCTGCCATCGGCGCGCGGCAACGCGCTTTGTTTCCTGCCAGGTGCCGGCGAGATTGCCCGCGCCGTTCGCGACGCCGAGCCGGTCGCGGCCCGGCACGGCGTCGACCTGTTGACGCTCTACGGATCGATGGATGCTGCGGAGCAGGACGCCGCGCTGGCTCCTGCGGCCCGCCGCCGAGTCATCCTTGCCACCAACATCGCCGAGACCTCGCTGACCGTGCCCGACGTCTCGATCGTGATCGACACCGGCCTGCACAAGGTCGCTCGATACAACGGCGAGCGTGGGGTCGACAGCCTCGCGCTTGAACGCATCACCCTGGATTCGGCCGGTCAACGGGCCGGCCGTGCCGGGCGGCTGGGCCCGGGTACGGTGCGCAGGCTGTGGGACGAGCGCGATCGGTTGCGGCCGCATCGCGAGCCCGAGGTCCAGCGCCTTGACCTGGCCCAGCCGGTGCTGTCCATCCTGGGATGGGGCGGCGAACCGGCGACCTTCGAGTGGTTCGAGCGGCCCTCGGACGACCGCCTGGCCGTCGCAGTCACGTTGCTCGAGCGGCTCGGGCTCGTGCGCGATGGCCGTGCCACCGAAGATGCAGAGGTACTGAGACGGTTGCCGTTGCACCCGCGCCTGGCAAGAATCCTGGTCGATGGCCTCGGCTCGTTCGAGGCGGCGGCCGCGTGTGCGTGGCTGTCGGAGCCCGGCCGGACCGAGGGCGGCCAGCAGACGACCTCGTGCGACCTGCTGCCCATCCTCGACAACTGGCCGCGCATGCCGTTTCATCTCAAGCGCGTCGCCGAGAACCTGGAGCGAAGCGCCGGAGCCGTATTGGGGAACCGCACGACCCGGCACATCGACGAGACGGCGTTCAGAAGGTCGATGCTGGCGGGCTATCCCGACCGGGTCGCGAAACGGCGCTCGGCCGAGCGAGTCACCCTCGCCACCGGACATGGCGCGGTGATGGGACGCGAGAGCGGGGTTCGTGACGGCGAGTGGCTGGTAGCCCTCGATGTGACTGCGGGGACGGTCCGGCTAAAGCCGGACGCCACATTCCAGGGGGTTACGCGAGCCAACAATGTGGCGTCCGGCTTTCCTGTCCGCCGAAGCCTTGGCGAAGGTGGAAGCCGGACCGCTGCGACGGAAGCCACCGTTCGGTCGGCATGCCGGATCGAAGCAGAATGGCTCACCCCGACCCGCAGCGAAGTGATTCACAGCATCGATGACAGCGGCATCGTCCGGGCGCACGCCACCGACTGGTACGACGCGCTGGTGCTGCGCGAGCGGCACGTCGCCGTCGATCCCGCTGTGGCGTCGCAGATCCTGGCCCAGGCGTGGTGCGAGCGTGACCGCGATGCCGGGACCGAGCGGCTGGTCCGTCGTGCCGCCTTCGCCGGGCAAACGCTCGACCTGCCAGCGCTCGCGGCCCTCGCTGCAGTCGGCGCGAAGAGCCTCAAGCAGCTCGACGTGGCCGCACACCTACCGTGGGCGGCGAAGCAGGCCATCGACCGCGACGCCCCGGAAACGCTCACGGTGCCAAGCGGCCGCTCGATGCAGCTCGACTACGCCGCCGAAGGCACGGTCTCGGTGGCCGTGAAGCTACAGGAGCTGTTCGGCCTCGCAGAAACGCCCCGGCTCGGTCCCAGGAAGATCCCGGTCACCTTTCACCTGCTCGCACCGAACGCGCGGCCGGTGCAATCGACGCAAGACCTGAAGAGCTTCTGGGCCACCACCTACCAGGAGGTGCGCAAGGAACTGCGCGGCCGGTATCCACGCCACCCCTGGCCGGACGATCCCTGGACCGCGACACCCACTCACAAGACGACGAGGCGACCGCGTTAGCGAGTAGGGACTATCATCGGGAATGCGATTTTTTCGACTGACGATTCTTGCCGTGGTTGTCCTCGCCATCGTCGGCGCCGGCGCCGGGTGGTACCTGGCCGGCCGCGAAGCGGGACCGTCCATCACCATCAAGTCGCCGGACAAGTTCATCGGCCGGGCGGGGACGCTCGACGTGGTGGCCGACGCAGCCACACCGGTCGTGTCGGTGAGCGCCACCCTCGAACAGAACGGCCAGTCGACCCAGGTCGCGTCATATGCCAGCGACGGCACCGCGCAGAATCAGGTGAGCTTGTCGGGCGCGGTTGGCAAGACGGCCCAACCGGCGCTGGTGAACGGTCCGGCCACCCTGACGGTGACCGCATCGCGCCAGGTGTTCTTCGGTCTCCGCACTGCTGAGACGTCGGTCACTCGCGAGTTGCAGGTGCGGCTCGATCCGCCGAGGATTGCGGTCACCTCCATTCACCACTTCATCAACCTGGGTGGCGCCGAGTTCGTGGTCATGCGCGCCACCCCCGAGGACGTGGACGCCGGCGTCAGGGTTGGCGACACCGACTATCGCGCCTACCCTGGCTCGGCGGTCGGCATTGCCGATCCCGCGGTGCGCGTGGCGTTCTTCGCCTTGAAGCATGACCAGGACGTCAACGTGCGCATGTCGGCATATGCCCGCGACATGGCCGGTAACGAAGTGACCACTCCGCTCGAGCATCAGCCGACCAACAAGAAGTTCCTGCAGTCGCGCATTCCGATCGACCAGCGCTTCCTCGATCGCGTCGTCCCGGCCATTGCCTCCAACACGCCGGACCTGAAGGTCGATACCAGTTCGCCCGAGGGGCTCCTGAAGGGTTTCCTGACCATCAACGGCGAGCTGCGCAAGCAGAACGGCGACACCATCACGGCGCTCGCCGCGAAGAGCCAACCGAAAATGCTGTGGACCGAGGCCTTCGCGCAGATGGGCAACTCGCAAGTCGAGTCGCGCTTCGCCGATCGCCGCACTTACTACTTTGGCGACCAGGAGATCGACCGCCAGGTCCACCTCGGCTTCGACCTCGCCTCAGTGCAACGGGCCCCCGTCAACGCCTCGAACACCGGCATCGTCGTCTTTGCGGACTTCCTGGGCATCTACGGCAACTGCGTGATCGTCGATCACGGCCTCGGCGTGCAGTCCCTCTACGCACACCTCTCGTCGATCAGCACGAAGGTCGGCGACACCGTGACGAAGGGCCAGGAGCTGGGCCGTACTGGCGCCACGGGGTTAGCCGGCGGCGACCATCTCCACTTCACGATCCTGCTGCAGGGCGTGCCGGTGAATCCCGTCGAGTTCTGGGATCCCCAGTGGATGCGGGACCGGGTATTGCGGAAGATCAACGAAGCCGGCGCAACGCGGTAAGCTCCACTCCTGGTGCCTAAGGGTGCCTAGGGGAGGGTGCGCGTACCGCCGACGGGCGTATGATGGCCGCATGGGACTGCTGCTGACCGCCGTCTTCCGCCGGGTGCCTGAGGGTTATATCGGCTTCGTTGAAGAACTTCCCGGCGCCAACACCCAAGGCGCCACGCTCGAAGAAGCGCGCCTCAACCTCCGTGAAGCCGTCACAATGGTATTGGAGGCCAACCGCGAACTCGCCTTGGAGGCAGCCGGCGGCGGGGAAATTATCCGGGAGCCGCTGAAAATCGGCGCGTGAAACGCCAGGCGCTCGTCCGTCACCTCGAAGAGCACGGCTGCGAATTGCTTCGTGAAGGCGGCCGTCACTCGATATTCGTGAACCGCGCGCTCGGCAAGACGTCCAGCGTACCCCGCCACACTGAAATCAACGACGACTTAGCGAAGAAAATCTGCAAGGACCTTGGAGTTCCCGTAGTGCCCTAACGCCCGGCTTCAGCCGCGGCGGCGCCGAGCAATTTCACATGCCGCCGTCGGTTGCAAGCCGAGGTTAGACCGAGTCTGCCACCGTCGAGGCCTGCCGACCTTCCGCCTCGACAACGTTCATTCGTCGTATAGCGACATCGAGTCCCTGAATTCCTGTCTCGTCAAAGCGCCCGGCTTGGAGTCCGGCTAAAGCCGGACACCACATCTGGCGATCTCTATTTCACCGCCTGTTGCAGGACCCGCGTCGCCTCTTCCACCTGTGCCGCCAGCGCGTTCACTGCCGCCGATACCGTGCGCACGCCGCCCTGCGCCTCGGTGAAGCGGTTCTCTTCCAAACCCTCGCGAATCTGCGGCATCGTCTTCACGCCGTAGCCGGTATAGAAGCCCGGCGCGTAGATCTGGTGCTTGAACCACTCGCGCCGCGGCAGGCCTTCCGTGTTGCCCAGCTTCCGCTCCGACGTGATCAGCAACTGGTTGAGCGCCTGCAGATCCTTGCGGGCCTGGAGCGCCTGTGTGTTGGTGCGGCCGAGCGAGCCGTATGCCTTCTCGAAGGCGCGGCCGGCGTCGCGGAGCTTCTCGACCGCGGCCCGAACGGGCCGCATGTCTACTTTGGATTCCTTCTTCGTCGCCGCCAGCTGCTCGATCTCGACGACGTAGCGGAGGAGCGTGTCGGCGGTGTCGGTGAACTGGAACGGCAGCACCGGCGCATCGGCCATGCGCAGGATCAGCGTGCCGGTCAGCTGTGCCAGGGTGCGGCCATAGCTGTAGTCGGTGTCGGAGTAGGTCTGGTACCACTTGATGGTGTCATAGGCCGAGTGGTACACGCCGCCGGGGCTCTCGCCGCCGAAGCTGACGTTGAGCGACGACAACGTGAGGTGCTGCAGGAACGGCGTGAAGTCCGAGCCCGAGCCAAGTGGCGCGATGCGGAACGACGGATCGGCTTCCGCATCCTTGCGCTCGGCCTCGGGATGGCCGAGGATGGCGCGGCGGCGACCCTCGTCGAACACCGGCTTGCCGGTGCGCGGGTCCATGATGTCTTTCGCCACTTCACCGAGGAACTGCTGCAGGCCGTGCGAGCCGCCGGCATTCAGCCATCCCTTACCGGTGCCGTCGGTGTTGATGTAGACCGCGGCCTTCTGCTTGAGCTCCGCGTTGTTTTTCTCGGCCCACTCGGTGGACCCGAGCAGGCCCCACTCTTCGCCGTCCCACAGGGCGATCTTGATCGTGCGCGACGGGCGCCAGCCGGTCTTGAGCATCTCGCCGAGGCCGCGCGCCGTCTCCATCAACGACGAAGCGCCGCTGATCGGGTCGTCGGCGCCCATGACCCACGCATCGTGGTGGTTGCCGAAGATCACCCATTCGTCCGCGCGCGTAGTGCCGGGGATGGTGACCATCACGTTATAGAGCGGACGATTCTTCCACTCGAACGCCAGCTTCATGTGCAGTTGCGCCGGGCCGGGGCCTACGTGGTACGTCACCGGCAGGGCGCCGCGCCATTCCGGCGGGGCCACCGGCCCCTTCAATTGCTTCAGGATCGGCAGCGCATCGCCGTAACCAATCGGCAGCACGGGAATCTTCATGATGGTCTGCGATTCCTCCATCCGCAGCTTCTTGCCGCCGGCCTCGCTGCCCCAGCCAGGCGTCAGGGGATCGCCAGGATGAATGGGCATGTCCATCACGCTGCCGCGCTGCGCGCCAAACTCGGGGCGGAACGGACCGTTGGGATAGACGTCGCCCACGTAGTAGCCATCATCACGGGGATCCGAATAGATCAGGCAGCCAATGGCGCCGTTCTCGTACGCCACCTTGGGCTTGATGCCGCGCCAGCCCGCGCCGTAGCGCGCCAGCACGATCTTGCCCTTCACGCTGATGCCCATCTGCTTGAGGCGCTCGAAGTCGGCGGGCATGCCGTAGTTCACGTAGACCACTTCGCCAGTCACGTCGCCGTCCGCCGAGTAGGCGTTGTAGACGGGCGTCTGGTCACCCGAGTCCGGATCTTCAGGAAGCACCGGCTCCTTCAGCAGCAGCGTGTGTTTCACCGGCGCCACGAGCTCGACGCTGGTCTGCACCGGCCACGGCATCATCGCCTCGAACTCCTCGATGCGCGCATCCAGGCCGAACGACTTGAACTTGGCCAGCGCGTACTCGGCCACCTTGCGCGACGAGGGCTGCCCGGCAACGTGCGACTCGCCGGCCATGGCCTCCATGTACTCCTTCAGCCGCGCCGAATCGGGGAACTTTCTGAACTGCGCCTCGCGCGCCCGCTGCGCGGCGACGGCATCGTCGGGGAAGCCGCGAAGGCCCGGCGACTGCGCTGTGGCGGGGAACTGGAGCGCCACGGGCGCGAGAACGGCAAGCAGTGCAAGAATGCGAAGGTGGCGGCTCATGTGTAGGTTTTATATCGCATTTTCAGTCAGGGCAGCTAAAGCTTGCCCCTGCTGAATGGGGGCGATATCCTCGGCGCATGATTCGCACTGCTCTCGCCATCGCCTTGTCTCTGATTGTCGCTGCCTCCGCCTTCGCGCAGGGCGCGGCACCGGCCGCACCGCCGCCCCAGACGATCGTGCAGAAGGTGCGCGAGGCCATCGGCCAGAACGACTTCGTCAGCGCCGAGAAACTGGTGCTCGACGACATGGCCGCCAACGGCATGACGCCGATCGCGATCGAGGCCTTCTCGTGGCTCGGTCGCGGCGCGGTCGCCGCCAAGAACTACGCTGCGGCCATGACGTACGCCGCCCGCACCTACGAAATCGTCGAGGAGCAGCTGAAGACGCGCAAGCTGGACGACGAGGTGAGGTTGCCGATCGCACTTGGCGCGGCCATTGAAGTCACCGCGCTCGCGACGGCCGGACAGGGCGACCGTTCAGATGCCGTGCTCTACCTGCGGCGAGAGCTCGACACCTACAAGGGCACGTCGATCGTCGAGCGCCTGAACAAGAACGTCAACCTCCTCAGCCTCGAAGGTACGCCGGCGCTGTCGCTCGACAGCCCACAGTGGATCGGCGCACCGCCGCCGGCGCTCGCCAGCCTCAAGGGCAAGCCGGTCATAGTCTATCTCTGGGCGCACTGGTGCCCCGACTGCAAGGCCCAGGGGCCGGTGCTCGAAGCAATGCTCGAGAAATACAAGAGTTCCGGCCTCACGCTGGTGGCACCAACCAAGTTCTACGGCTACGTCGAGAAGCGCGCGCCGGCCGGTCCGGAGGTCGAACTGCCATACCTGACCAGCATTCGCGACAGCGTCTATCCCTGGATGAAGGCGTTGCCGGTTCCGATTAGCGAAAAAATATTCGAGCGGTACGGCGTCTCGACGACGCCGACGCTGGTGCTGATTGGCCGCGATGGCAACGTGGTGCGGTACAACCCTGGTCAGTTGACGACGGCACAACTCGAGCCGCTGATTCAGAAGATCATCGCGCCGGCCGGATCCGCGCGCTAAGGCTCGGTCCGTCCTACCGCGGCTTGCGCTGCAGGTATTGCGCGCGCCTGACGAGCACCTGATTGGCCAGCGCCTCGGGCATGGGCTGCTTGATGGCGCGGTCGATCGTCTCGACCGCCAAGTCGAACGATCCGACGGCCGCGTAGGCCTCGGCCAGCCCGAACAATGCCTGTGGATTGGCCGCATCCAGGCGGACAGCCTGCTGCAGGTGCTTGAGCGCGTCACCCGTTTTTCCCTGCGCCAGCATGACCTGACCGAGATTGTTGTGCGCCAGCGCGTAGTCGGCGCGGCGTGCCAACGCGGCGCGAAACGCCGTCACGGCATCGTCCAGGCGGCCGGCCTGCGCAAGCGCGGTGCCGAGATTGAAGTGCGCGGCGGCCGAATCGGGCTTGAGCGCAACCGACGCCTCGAAGTGCTTCACCGCCGGCGCCATTTGCCCCACTCCCATGTAGAGCAACGCCACATCGTCGTGCAATTCGGCGTCGGTGGGGTCAACGCGCAGCATGGTTTCGTAGCCGGCGATGTCTTCCACGGTCATCTTGGTGGCGATCTGATCGCGCATCAACTGGCCGTCGCGATCCGAGGTCGCGAGCAACTGGAACCAGAGATCGCCCATCTCGTCCTTCGAGCGCTGCCCCCAGTAGACGCGCGCCGGCGGCAGCTGTGGGTTGCGGACGTTATCGGCGGAGTTGTCGTAGGTGTACTCCATCGACAGCCGGGTGCCTTTCGGCAGGCGAATCGGCGTCACCTGGCGGTAGACGTGCTGCCAGCGGAAATCCCAGTCGGTGATGTGCATCACGAGCCGGGATCTGCCATCAGGCAGGTGGGCGGTGCCGCGGATCTCTCGCGCGCGGTAGTGCGCATGCGGCTGGATCGCCAGCAGGTCGGCATCCACCGGCAGGGTGTAGGCGTCGCGAATGACGTAGCGCGGCTCGCCAGGCGGAATCTCGATGCCCTGCGACCCCAGTCGCAGGATCGTGGGCGTGCGCGTCGGCGGCGTGTCGCTGAAGTACAAACCAATCTCCGGCAGCACCTCTTCAACAGCGCCGCTGGGCTGCAGGTGCAGCTGCACCACCAGGTCGCTGCCGGGTTCGAGGGTCCACGCCAGGTCCGGTGGCACGAGCGGCGCCACCTGGCCCGGCGTCCAGCCAAGGAAGTGTCCGTCCGGGTACTCGGCCGACCGCGGCATCAGGCCGTCGTAGCCCGGCAGCGGATCAGCCTCGTCCAGCCGCCGCGTCGCATCCGTGCGATCGATGCGAATGTTCGCGTGATGCACGACTCGTGGGTTGCCGGGATGGAACTCGATGCCCCGTACGTAAGTGCGTTTCGTGACGGGCAACCGGATCGCGAAGATTCGAAAGGCGTCGGTGGGCTGCGCCTGCAGCGTGTAGGCCCGCGCCGGCTTGACGACCAGGTCAGGCTTGCCCAGCAGCCAGCCATCAGGCAGGTTCGGCAACGGCGGCAGGACGGCCGGCTGCCCCTCGGGAGCGCCATTGGCCGCCCACGATTCCAACATCGCGATCTGCGCGTCGGTCAGCGGATGCTGGCCGACGAAGTGGCCGACCGATGGTTCGACTTTCCACGGCGGCATGAAGCGGCTGCGGGTGACCGAGGCGATCTGCGTGGCCCGTCGGCGCACCTGGTCGTAGTTGGTCAGGGCGAACGGCGCCGGTCCGCCCGCGCGATGGCACGACACGCAGACCGTGAAGACCACCGGAGCGATGTCCTTCGTGAACGTGACGTCTTGCGCGCTCGCTGACGTTCGAAGGGCGATGGCTTCCACCTTCGCGGGTGGCGCTCCGGCGGACAGGTCAGCCATCGCCACGACCACGACAGCGACGGCTAAAGCCATCGCGCTCCGAACGTGGGGGGTCATTTGATCAGATCCCCAAGGAAACATCCCACCGCTTGCGTCTCACGCACGGCGACTGGCTTGCCCTGCACGATCGCGTCGAGCGTTCGCTCGAGAGTGCGCTCGGTGGGCTGCACGCGATCCCTGCCGAACTCGACGTAGCGATTGTCGATGCGGCCGCGATAGAGCACGTCACCGCTCTGGCCGATCACCGCCGCCTCGGGGGTCACCGTCACGCCGGTGTGCTTGACGAGTTCGTGAGCCGTGTCGCGGGCCACGGAGATGGCGTAGCCGAACTTCTTCAGGTGTTCACGAATCACGTCTGGCGAATCGGTACCGACCGGATAGACCAGCGTGAAGCCGATTCCTTGCGTCGCAAACCGCGAGGCCAGTTCCTGGATCACCGGCGCATAGCGATTGGAGATTGGGCAGTCGGTGGTGGTGAAGACCAGGACGGTTGCGATGCGGCCCTTGGGCAACACCAGCGGGTTGACCTTGTGACCCGCCAGATTCAGCACGCGCTGAGGCGCAACCGCCGGCAGAGCGCCGGTGGCCAGTAGCAAGGCTGTGATGAACAGGAGCGTGCTGCCCATGGCACCAGTATAGGGCGGGTAGGACGGGTAGGACGGGTAGGACGGGGCGTACGCAAGAGGGGCGGGTGAGGATCAACCCCACCCGCCCAACCAGCCTTACCTGCCTGACTTGCCTACCAAGTCACGTCGACGCCGACGCGGATGATGCGGCCCTGCATGATCACCGAAGGCTGCTTGTAGGTGGCCGCCCCGAACTGCACGGTGCTCACCGACGAGTAGTCATCCGAGTTGAGCGCGTTGAACAGGTCCATCTTCGGCGTCATGCGGAACGCGCCGAACTCAATGCGCTTGCTGACCGAGAAGTCCACCTGGTTGAGGCGCGGGGTGAACTCGGTTTCCGGCGCGACGAGGGGCACCTGGATGTTGGCGAGGCCGCTGGCCGAGAGTTCCGGCAACACCAGCGCGCCGGGCGTGCACGGGCCGGTGCAGTTGGCGGCGTAGCGGGTGGTCGGGGTGATCTGCCAGAACGTGCCCTGGCCGTTCGGACGGTCGAAGCCGGTGCCGGCGGTGAAGCCGCCGTAGGCCTGGGCCGCCGAGCCGTTCAGGTAGCCGTTCAGGCTCTGCCACGAACCGCTGACCGAGAGTCCGAAGAACGGCAGCGGGTAGACCACCGTGGCCTTGAACTGCTTCTGCCACGGAATGCCGCTCTCCGACTGGTCGCAGTAGAGCGAGCGGTTCGGGTCGCTGACCGCCGACGCGCAGACGTCGTTGATCGAGCGCTCGAGGTTGAAGCCGCCAAACGCCCGGACACCGCGCGGCAGGCGCGCGTTGAAGTTGATGTCGAGGCCGTTGTAGTTGCGCTTCATGTCCTTGCTGGTGCTGTCGATGTTGGCGACCTGGCCGCGGAATGCCGGCTTGATGACGTAGGCCGGGATCACCGTGCCGTCGAGCGGGCTGACCACGTTGAACTGGTTGTAGCTGTCCGCGTTCAGCAGACTGTTGGTGCGCATCGTCAGGTTCTTGAAGTCGATGCGGTAGAACTCGGCCGCCAGCGAGAAGCCGTTGAACAGCTCGCGCGTGATGCCGATGTTGACCGCCTGCGAGTAGGGACGCTTGATGTCCGGATCGAACTGCGACAGCGAGCGACGGCCAAAGTTGGCCGGCAGGTTGACGAAGTTGATCTCGCAGCCGGCGGTCAGGTACACGCAGCCGCGTTCACCCTGGGCGATGTCGTCGCCGTTGACGTCGGTCCACGGCAGCGTCGCCGTGGTCAGCGCGGTCGGGTTGTAGAGCTGCGCGAATCCGGTGGTCTGCGCCGTCACGAACTTGTTGAAGCCGGCACGGATGGCGGTCTTGCCGTTACCTGAGATGTCGTAGACCGCCGACACGCGCGGCGAGAAGTCCTTCCACGTCGGGAAGGCGATGTCGCCGTAGGCCGGGACGTTGGCGAAGCGGCCCACCTGGGCCGACTGGCCGACGATGGTCTGCTTGTTGATGTCGTAGCGGACGCCGACGTTCAACGTCAGGCGGTCCATGCTCCAGGTGTCCTGAGCGTAGATGCCGAAGTTGGTGTCGAGCGTTTCCTCGACGCGCAGCGGCGTGTTGAGCACGGTCACCTGGGTCGGGACACCGTTGTTGTAGGTCTGGTACAGGTCGGCGTTGGCGTTGTTGTACCGGGGGTACTTGCCGAACTGGTGTGACGCGCCGAACTTGAAGGCGTGCGCGCCCGTGACGTACGAGACCGCACCCTGGACGTTGTAGCGGTCAGGGTAGTTGCCGAGCTGCGCGCCGGACGCGCCCCACAGCAAGCCGGTGCTGGTGTCGTTCTTGCGGACGTTGCGATACCACGCGGCGGTGTCGCGCTCGGCCAGGATGCCGGGCTGGTAGAGGTTGTCGTAGCGCTCGCGGTTGTACGACGTGCCCAGTTCGAGCAGCATCTTCGACGACACGGTCGAGGTCCACTTGAGCGAGCCGGTCGAGAAGTTCGGCGTGTTCCAGATCACCGATGCCGTCCGCGGGTCGGTGTTGGCGCCCATGGCGTGGCCACGGAGGCGGAACGCGCGGTCGGTGTACAGGGCGATCTTGTTGCGTTCGGACGCCTGCCAGGTGAGGCGGACGACCGGGTTGTTCATCTTCTCGTCCGAGATGCCCTGCTCACAGCTATCGGGGTTGGCCTTGCAGGCGGCAAACGCCTGGGGGATGTTCGCACCCTCGGCCACCACGAAGGTGTTGGCGATCGGGCGGTCGTACTTGGCGCGGCGCATCGCGCCGAAGAACCACAGCTTGTTCCTGACGATCGGCCCGCCCTGCTCGACGTTCCACTCGTAGAAGTTGTCGATCTTGTCGACCGCGCTGACACCGAGCGAGCGCAGGTTGTCGGTCAGGTTGTCGCCCTGCCACTGCTTGGGCGACTTGAAGCCCTTGGCGCCGCCGCGGAACTGGTTGCCGCCGTCTTTCGGGATCAGGTTCATGTTGACGCCGCCGGTGAGGGTCTCGGCGTTCCCGCCGGCCGTCTGGTAGACGGCTTCCTGCGTCATCGACTCGTTGTGGTACGCCTGCACGGCGCCGTCGCCCATCAGGCCGTTGGTCATCATGCCGTCAACCAGCACCACCGTCTGCGCGCCGCCCTGGCCACGCACGGCAAAGTAGGTCTGCTGCATGGCGCGCGAACCGCCCACGTCGGGCACGTTCAGCGTCACGCCGACCACCAGCTGGCCGAGGCCCTGGATGGTGCCGGCCGTCGGCACCGCGCTCAGCACGTCGCGCGTCAGCACCTGCTGCTTGGCGTTGCTCTGCACATCGACCACGGGCGAGGCGCCCGACACGGTCACCGATTCCTGGAGCGTGCCCACCGCCAGGTCGATGTTGATCGTGGCCGTGAAGTTGCCCTGCAGTTCGACGCCGTCGCGAATAACGGTGTTGAAGCCAGGCAGGGTATAGGTGAGTTTGTAGGTGCCGGGCCGCAGGTCGGCGATGCGGTAGCTGCCATTCTCGTCGGTGATCGCCGAACGCACGCCCTCGATCAGGGCCGGGCTCGCCGCTTCCACCGTTACCCCGGGCATGACCGCGCCCGACGTGTCTTTCACCGTTCCGGTAAACACACTCTGTGCGCGCGCGACCGCGGGCACGAGTATGAGACTTGCGAGTACAAGGAAGAACATTCTTGCAAAGAACTTTCGCGCCATCAGTTTCCCCCAATCAGTGGCCAGGCGTACCCGACAACGCCCAGTACGAGACAGGACGCGAGTACCCTCCACCAAGAGCAACAGGAACGTTAACGTCGTGACAGAGTTACGTCAACGTACAACTGGTGAAACGTGATCCGGGAAATTGGAATGCGTAGCGAAAATGAAAGAGCCGCGATCCATCAGACGATGAATCGCGGCTCACGAGAGGTGCGCGGGTAACGCGCGCGCGAAGACACGCCGTTACAATCGTTCGTATTCAGTTACCGCCGGTGCCTGCCGCCTTCACGTTGACCTTCACGAACACGGTTGACCAGCAACACTGGAAGCCTCCGCCACCAACGCCCGACGAGTCGTTACCTTCGATGCGAACGACGTACTCACCCGGCATCGAGAAGGTCGCGGTGGTCGAGATGCGGTCCTTTTCCAGTGCCGGCGTGTTGTCGGCGAACGTGACATCGCCAGGCCCACGGAACTTGGTCAGGGTGGCGCTGATGCGCGGCCGGCGAGGCGGCGCCTGCGCCCCGGCCGGCGGGGCAGCGGCGGCGCCGCCACCGGTCGCCGGTTCTTCATGGCCATCGTCGGTCAGCCACGCGCTGATGGTGACCGGCTGCCCGACGACACCGGCCAGCACGGGCGCGGCCGACAGCGGCTTGGGCGGCCCGGTCAGCTGTTCGCCCTTCTCGTCGAACTTGAACACCGGGGGCTTGTTGCCCATGGCGGCGTCGAGGTACGGCTCGATCTGGTAGCCCTTCGTGATGCCGAAGGGCACCGTGACGGTCTTGCCGTTGGTGGTCAGCGTCCACACCAGCTTCTTGTCGCCGAAGTCCTTGGGCACGCGAATCGAGGTGGTGCCCCAACCGCGGCCGACCACGAAATGCGTGGGCTGGCCCTGGTCGGGGCCGCCCGGCTCAATGCGGTTCATCGGGCCGATCGGCACGTCGAGAATCTGCTTCTTGTTGCGGTTGTAGTACCCGATCAACAGCGTGTACGAGCCATCCTCGTTCTGGAACCAGCCCTCGAAGGCAGGATAGACGTTGAGGCCCGAATCCTTCAGGGGCTCCATGACCAGTTCCTGCTGGGCAGCGGCGCCCGACACCATCAGGGTGCCGACCATGGCGACGGCCGCGGCGATGCGCCTCACGCTCACGAATGACAACATGCGAAAACTCCTGCGTGAAAAGACAGAAGGGGCGCCGAGATGGCGCCCCTTCGTGTCAGATCCGGAAAGACATGGACTACTGCTGCTGGCGATCGGTAGCCGCGGCGAGCCGCGCCTTCCGTGCTTCGACTTCCTTGTTGAAGTCGTCATCGCCCATGTAGGTGATGTTGATCCACACGTGCGCCATCTCGTCGACCGTGCGGTCGCCCCAGCCGACCCACTGGTTCGGGTCCGGGTTGTTCTTGTTGGCGGCGGTGTTGTCGTGCCACGAGGTGATCTTGATGATCGTGCCCTTGGGCAGCAGGGGCGCGTAGTCGTCCTCGAACACGTAGTTGTTCATCCAGTTGAACTCGAACCGGTTGACGTGGCCGAGCACCATCTGCTGGCCGTTGGGCAGGATGGCTTCGACCATCTGCGCCTTGCCACGCAGGTGCATGTGGGGCTGGAAGTTCTCGACCCGGCCGGCGCGGCGCATGACATGGAAGTTCTGGCCCACGTTGATGGCGTTCGGCGCGATGTCGAGCTGGCGGTTACCGCCGGTGACGCCGCTGTAGAGTGACAGCGCGGTCCGGTACTTCGGCTCCTGGCCCTTCGGGTAGAAGTAGATGCCGAGCTCGACGTTGTCGGTGATGTCTTCACCGCCGGCGCTGTAGTGGATGTCCCAGCGGATCTTCGAGCCGGGCAGCATCAGCTTGCCGGTGTTGGCCCGCAGCAGTTCGCCCTGCTTGTTGACGGCCCACTCCATGAACAGGCCCGCGCCGCTGTCGGCATCCGGGTCGCTCAGCATCGCCTTGGCTTCGGCGTCGTTCTGCACCAGATAGGCCAGCGCGTGGTGCGTGATCTTGCGGCCCTTGATGGTGGTGGGACGCATCTCGATGGCGCGCACCCAGCGGGGTTCGGTCAGGCCGGTCTCGCTGACCGGCTTGTACCACGCGTCCATGGCGACGGCCTTCTGCGTGTACTTGGGCGAGCTGATGATCAGGTCGGGCGGACCACCGAACTTGCTGGCGTAGTTCCAGCCGTTGGTCTCCTCCCACACCTTCGGGGCCGGCATGTCTTTCATGTCGCCCTTCGGCGCGCCGTTGGAGGCCCAGCGAACGATCGTGTCGATTTCCTTGTCGCTGAGCGACCGGTCATCCTTGTAGTGCTGGATGCCGACCGACTTGTCGATGTGCCAGGGCGGCATGTTGCGCGACGCCACGCGATCGCGAATCGACCGCGCCCAGGGACGCGTCTCCTCGTACGTGATCAGCGAAAACGGCGCAATCGAATCCGGACGGTGGCACGACTCGCACTTGTTCTGAAAAATCGGCGCGACGTCCTTCGTGAACGTCGGCGTCGCAGTCGTCTGAGCTGAAAGCGACGCTGGAAGAGCCAGAAGGCCCACCACGCCCACCGCTCCAGTCAAAACCCGGCCGAAGATACCGTTAGCCATCTTCCCCTCCGAAATGATATTTACGAGTCCCGCCGCCGGCGGGACGACCGCGCCCGGGGCGCGGCAGTATTACACTGCGCGGTTGGGGAGTGTACACGCTATGTAACGCCGTGTCACTCCTGCGCCAGCCTAATGGCAACCATCACTTCCGCGAATGCTGCCACCCTTCATTCTAGGCCAGTTTCCGGAGGACCAAGCTCTTCAAGTAGTAGGTTTCGGGAACCCCTAAAAGCACCGGGTGATCCCTGCCCTGCATGCGCTTCTCCACGAGCGTGACGGGAACATGGGCATCGGCCGAGGCGTCGAAGACCGCCTGGGCGAACATGCTCTCGTCGACGTTGTACGAACAACTGCACGTCACAAGGTAGCCGCCGGGCGCCAACAGGCGCAGGGCCCGGAGGTTGATCTCCTTGTAGCCGGCCAGGGCATTGGGCACGGCCGCCTTGTTCTTGGCGAACGCGGGCGGGTCGAGGACGATGGTGTCGTAGCGGGCCCCCTCGCGTTCGAGATGCCGCAACTCGTCGAACACATTGGCCTCGCGCGCCGTGAGGTTGGTGATGCCGTTGGCAGCGGCGTTGGCCGTGATCCGCGCCACCGCATCGGCCGAGACGTCGAGCGCCTCCACCGTCTGGCAGCGCGGCGCCAGGGCCAGGGCAAACCCGCCGTTGTAGCTGAAGCAATCCAGCAACGCGCCGTGCGCGTAGCGCGCGGCCGCCAGGCGGTTCTCGCGCTGATCGAGAAACAGGCCGGTCTTCTGCCCGCGCCACGGGTCGACGTCGTAGCGCACGGCGCCTTCGCGCACGGCAATGGTCTCGGGCACCGTGCCGTGTACGGCCTCGACTTTCTGCTCGAGGCCTTCGAGGGTCCGCACTTTCGGGTCGTTACGGGCCAGCACGCCCTTCGCCCCGGTCAACTCCACCAGCAGGCGCACCAGCGTCGGCGTCAGCCGATCCATGCCCTGCGACAACGCCTGCATCACCAGGTACTCGTCGTAGCGATCGACGACCAGCGACGGCAACAGGTCAGCCTCGCCGTGGACGAGACGATAGGCGGTCGCATCGATTTCGAGAATCTCGCGGAAGCCAATCGCGTGCTCAAGCCGTTCGCGCCAGAACGCCTCGTCAATGGCGCGATCGTCGCGCGAGATCATCCGCAGCGTGATCTGCGACTCGTCGCTGAACAGGGCGTGCCCCAGGTCGCGATTGCGCGGCCCGCGGACGTTGACGACAATCCCGGGTTCGACTTCGGCGACGTCCATGACGTCGGAACGGTAGATCCAGGGATGGCCGCCGCGAATGCGGTCTTCGCCCTTGGCGTTGACGATGGCGGTGGGCGGCATCTGTCTATAGTGTCACGGCCTCGCGATAGAATTTGCCCATGCGAATTGCGCTGGGCGCCGACCACGCCGGATTTCACCTGAAGGATGCCCTGAAACGCACGCTCGACGAGCTCGGCGTCGCCTACCAGGATTTCGGCACCGGCTCGGCCGAGTCGGTGGACTATCCCGACTTCGCCCAGGCGGTGGCGCGCGGCGTCGCGGCCGGCGAGTTCGACCGCGGCATCCTGGTCTGCGGCTCCGGTGTCGGCATGGCGATCGCCGCCAACAAGGTGCCCGGGATCCGATCGGCTGCGATCGTCGATGCCGACACCGCCAGGCTGGCCCGCGAGCACAACGACCTCAACGTGCTGGCCCTCGGCGCCCGCACTACGCCGGAGGTGCGCGCCCGCGAGATCGTCAAGACGTTCCTGCAGACCCCGTTCGCAGGCGGCCGCCACGCCACCCGCGTCGCCAAGATTGAAGGGGCCTGACCCCGCCGCTGATAGAATCGGGACTCCACATGGACAACCTGTCATTGATGCAGCGCTCGCTGGCGCAGTCGGATCCCGAGATCGCCGCGGCCATTGCCAACGAAACCACCCGCCAGGCTGAAGGCCTCGAACTGATCGCCTCCGAGAATTTCGTCAGCAGCGCCGTGCTCGAAGCCGCCGGCTCGGTGATGACGAACAAGTATGCCGAGGGCTACCCCGGCAAGCGCTACTACGGCGGCTGCGAGTTCGTCGACGTGGCCGAGTCGCTCGCCATTGCCCGCGCCAGGGCGCTGTTCGGCGCCGACCACGTCAACGTGCAGCCGCATTCGGGCGCCCAGGCGAACATGGCCGTCTACCTCACCCTGCTGAAGCCGGGCGACGTGGTGCTCGGCATGAACCTCGCGCACGGCGGCCATCTCACGCACGGCCACCCCCTGAACTTCTCGGGCAAGCTCTATACGATCGTTCCGTACGGCGTCCGCAAGGACGACGAGCGGGTGGACTACGAAGAGTTCGAGCGGCTCGCCCACGAGCACAAGCCGAAGATGATCATCGCCGGCGCCAGTGCCTACCCGCGCGTCTTCGACTTCGAGCGCATGGGCCAGGTGGCCCGGGCGGTCGGCGCGCCGCTGATGGTCGACATGGCCCACATCGCCGGACTGGTCGCCGGCGGCCAGCATCCCAGCCCCGTGCCGCACGCCGACTTCGTCACCACCACCACGCACAAGACGCTGCGCGGCCCGCGCGGCGGCATGGTGATGTGCCGCGCGCAGTACGCCAAGGATCTCGACCGCACGGTGTTCCCCGGTGTGCAAGGTGGACCGCTGATGCACATCATTGCCGCCAAGGCCGTGTGCTTCCGCGAAGCGGCCACCCCGGAATTTTCGGCCTATCAGAAGCAACTGGTCGCCAACGCCAGGCGCCTGGCAGCCGCCATGACCACGGCCGGCTTCCGCATCGTCAGCGGCGGCACCGATAACCACATCGTGCTGGTCGATACGTTCTCGAAGGGCATCACCGGCAAGGTCGCGGAAGCGGCGCTCGGTCACGCCGGCATCACCGTCAACAAGAATGCGATCCCCTTCGACCAGAACCCGCCGATGGTCGCCAGCGGCGTCCGCCTCGGCACACCGGCCGTCACCACGCGCGGCATGGGCGAAGCGCAGATGGACGAGATCGCCGCCTTCATCTCGCGCGCGCTGGCGTCACCCGAAGACTCCGCCGCGCTGACGATGATCAGGCAGGAAGTCGAGCAGTTGTGCCGGAAGTTCCCGCTCTACCCGGAACGCCGGAGCTCGTAGCCGCCGTCGAGGCGGCGTTCGCCGACGATGGCGTGTTGGCGCGGGCGGTGGACCAATTCGAACCACGTGCCGGCCAGCGGGCCATGGCGCTGGCCGTCGCCGAGACCCTGACCCACGGCGGCGTGCTGCTCGCCGAGGCCGGCACCGGCACGGGCAAGACGCTCGCCTATCTCGTGCCCGCCATCCTGAGCCGGCAGCGCGTGCTGGTATCGACCGGCACCAAGAATCTCCAGGAACAGATTTACTTCAAGGACCTGCCGGTGCTGCGCGAGGCCCTGGGCGTGCCGTTCAAGGCCGCCTACATGAAGGGACGCGCCAACTACCTGTGCCTGCATCGGCTGGATCAGCTCCGCGCCTCGCCGGCCGTGCCGCACGACTTCGTCTCGATGGTCGACGAGTGGCGGCGCGTCACCGAAACCGGCGATCGCGCCGAGCTGCGCGACCTGCCCGAGGATTCGTCCACCTGGCACGACGTATCGGCCACCTCCGACACCTGCCTCGGGAACGACTGCCCGCAGTACCAGGAATGCTACGTCACCCGCATGCGCCAACGCGCCGCCGAGTCCGACGTCGTCATCGTGAACCACCACTTGCTGTGCGCCGATGCCTCGGTCCGCCAGAGCAGCTACGGCGAGGTCATCCCGGAATGCCACTACGCCGTGCTGGACGAGGCGCATCAGCTCGAGGACGTCGCGACGCAGTACTTCGGCATTGCCATCAGCAACTACCGGGTCGACGACCTGGTCAAGGACGGTGAGCGCGCCCTCAACCTTGGCGTGGTCGAGGACGCCAACGCCGACATCCGGCGGGCCCTGAACCGCGTCGACGACCACGCGCGCGAATTCTTCGGCCGGTTGGCCATGGCCCGGCAATCACGGGGATCATTCGGCGAAGAGCGCTTGCGCATCGGCCCCGAATGGTTCGGCGACATCGTCGACGATGGGCTGGGCCTGATCGGCGGGCTGGACGCGGTCGAGCGCGAGATGTCGAAGATGGCGGGGACCGGCACCGGCGGCAGCGTCGCCAACGAAGAGGCCGGCACCCTGGCACGGCGCGCCGCCGAGATGCGCGACAACCTGTCGTTCCTGCTCGAGGCGTCGAACCCCTCGTTCGTCTACTTCCTCGAGACCCGCAATCGCGGCGTCTTCCTGCGGGCCGCGCCGATCGACGTCTCGGGGATCATCCGCGAGCAGCTGCTCGATCGCATGCGCGCGACCGTGCTGACCTCGGCCACGCTGACCATCGCGGGATCGTTCGAGTACGTCAAGCGGAGGTTGGGTGCGCACGACGCGGCCGACTTGCGGGTGCCGTCGGAGTTCGACTTCACCGAACAAGCCATCCTGTACCTGCCGCGCCAGATGCCGGCGCCCAAGTCGCCGGAATACGGCGAGGCGGTGGCGCGCGAGGTGGCCGACCTGCTGCGGCGGACCGAGGGCCGTGCCTTCGTCCTGTTCACCAGCTATGCGATGCTGCGTTCGGTGCGTGACCGGGTCGAACTGGACTTGCCGTATCCGCTGATCGTGCAAGGCTCCGCGCCGCGCAGCGTGCTGCTCGCGCAGTTCCGCACGACGCCGAACGCGGTGTTGTTTGCGACCTCGTCGTTCTGGCAGGGCGTCGATGTGGTCGGCGAACAGTTGAGCTGCGTGATCATCGACAAGCTGCCGTTCGCTTCGCCAGGCGATCCCATTACCGCGGCGCGCATCGAGGCCATCACCGCCGAGGGCGGCGACGCCTTCCAGGAGTACCAGGTCCCCCTGGCCATCCTGGCCATGCTGCAGGGCCTGGGCCGGCTGATCCGGCACCGCAGCGACCGCGGGGTGCTGGCGGTGCTCGATCCGCGCCTCAGGACCATGGGCTACGGCCGGCGCTTTCTCGACTCGTTTCCGCCGGCGCCGGTGACCCAGAACCCGGACGCGGTGTCCCGGTTTTTTGCCACCTGACGTACACTCAGAACACTGAGGCGCGGCCGCGGATGACACCGACCGTTCACCAGGGCCGCAGATGACACAGATGACACAGAACATTCACGTTTCATTAAGGCGCGTCGGCACGATGGCCCTCGCATTGATGCTGGTGGCGGCATCATCCACGTTCGCGCAGTCGACGATGATCAAGGGCAAGGTCGTCGACGCGAAAGGCACGGCCATGGTTGGCGTCGCCATCACCATCGAGTCGGTCGGCGGCACCCGCAAGCTGTCGACCAAGACCGACCGGCGCGGCGAGTTCATCCAGCTTTTGACCGAGTCGGGCCAGTACCGCATTACTGCCACGGACGAGAAGGTCGGCACGGCGCAGACCGAGCTGCGCGTCAGCCTGGGCCGCGTCAGCGAGGCCAACATGGTGCTCGCCGCATCGACCACGGCGAACAACGACGCCAAGGCGGCCGAGTTGAAGAAGGTCTTCGAGGAAGGCGTCGCCGCCAGCCGCACCGGCAATCACGACGCGGCGATTGCGAAGTTCGAGGCGGCCGCCGCCCTGACGCCCAACTGCTTCGACTGCCTGTTCAACATCGGCGTCGCCCAGCTTGCCAAGAAGGACGACAAGGCCGCCGAGGCCGCGTGGCTGAAAGCCCTGGCCGTCAAGGCCGACTACGCCGAGGCGATGAACGCCCTGTCAACGCTCTACAACAACCAGAAGCGCTTCGATGAAGCGTCCGCCATGAGCGCGAAAGCCGCGGCCACCGGCGGTGGCGGCGGCGCCGACGCCACGTTCAACCAGGGCATCATCCTGTGGAACCAGGGCAAGATTGCCGAGGCCAAGGTCAAGTTCGAGGAGACGATCAAGGGCAACCCCACGCACGCCGACGCGCACTACCAGCTCGGCATGGCGCTCTTGAACGAAGGCAAGCTGCCCGAAGCGGTGGCGGCGTTCGAGAGCTACGTGAAGCTCGATCCCAATGGCCAGTACTCGACCCAGGCCAAGGGCATGATTGCGCAGCTCAAGAAATAACAAATAACGAAGAACGAAGAACGAAGAACGAAGAACGAATTTAGAATTTCGACGTGTACGAACACATTCCCGGACGCCTGGCAGAAATTCGCAATCGCATTGCGGACGCTGCCGGGCGCGCCGGCCGGCCACCGGAGTCCATCCGGCTGATCGCCGTTTCGAAAACCCATCCAATCGATGCCGTCAGGGCGGCCGCCGATGCCGGCCAGCTCGACTTCGGCGAGAACAAGGTCCAGGAAGCCCTGCAGAAGATCGCGCTGTCAGCCGATACCCCGCTGCGGTGGCATCTGATCGGCCACCTGCAATCGAACAAGGCCCGCAAGGCGGCGGCCGCGGTCCACGCCATCCACGCGGTCGACAGCATCGACCTGCTGAAGAAGATCGACCAGGCCGCGAGCGACGCGGCACGCCCCGTCGAGGTGCTGGTGCAGGTGGATCTGGCCCTCGAAGACACCAAGTACGGGGCGCCTGTGGACACCGTGCCCGCGATTTTCGCCGCCGCGGCGGAATGTCGCTCGGCGGCGCTGGTGGGGCTGATGCTCCTGCCCCCGATGGCCGAAAACCCGGAAGACGCGCGGCCCTGGTTTGCCAGGCTCCGGGCGTTGCGCGACGAACTGGCCGACCGCGGTGTGCCGCCGGCCCGGCTGCGCGAGTTGTCCATGGGCATGAGCCACGATTTCGCGGTGGCGATCGAAGAGGGCGCGACGATGGTTCGCGTCGGCACCGCGATCTTCGGGGCAAGGGATTACACATGAAGGTGACACCACTCGACCTCCGGCAACAGCGCTTCAAGACGGTGATGCGCGGGTACGACCGCGGCGAGGTGCAAGCCTTCCTGCTCGAAGCCGCCGACGACTACGAGAACGCGCTGCGCGACAACGACAAGCTGCGCCAGGACGTGACCAAGCTCGACGCCGTGCTCGGCGAGCATCGCGGCCAGGAACGAAACCTCCGCAACACGCTGCTGACCGCGCAGAAGCTGGCCGACGAGATCAAGGAGCACGCGCAGGCGGAAGCCGCGCTGATCGTTCGCGAGGCCGAAGGCCGCGCCGACCTGTTGCTGCAGAAATCGCAGACCCGCCTGGAAGACATCCAGCGTGAGATCGACGGCCTGCGCATGAAGCGGCGCGAAGTCGAAAACGACATCGAGGCGCTGATCCGCACGCTCGGCAGCACCCTCGAGTTCATCCGCGACCAGGACGCCCGCTCGCGCGACGAACGGGTCCTGCTCCATCGCCCGCGCACCGCCGAAGCAGCCCAGGCGCCAGCGCCACGGCCCGCGGATGTCACGCCCAAAGCCGACAGCCAACTCGGCTGACGCGCGCCGTGCGTTGACCTGCGCTCATCGAAGCTAGCCGGCGGCGGCGTCCAGGACCTCGCGAACTTTCTGGGCCAATCCCAGCGGCGTGTAGGGCTTCTGGATGAACGGCGTCTTCGCGTTCAACAGCCCGTGGCGCACCACCGCATCGTCGGTGTAGCCACTCATAAACAGCATCTTGATCCCCGGGAAGCGAGCCCGCAACCGCTCGGCCAGGAGCGGCCCACCGAGATTGGGCATCACCACGTCGGCCAGCACCAGGTCGATCGACGCATGGTGTTCCTCGGCAATCAGCCAGGCTTCGTTGCCATCGGCCGCGGCCAGCACGTGGTAGCCATACCGCTGCAAGCTGATCGTCGCGAGTGTCCGCACCCCGGGCTCGTCTTCGACCAGGAGAATGGTTTCGTGGCCGCGCGGCCCGCCGGCCGGACCCGCGGTCGTCGTCGCCGCGACCTGATCGCCGACTGCCGGGAGGTAGATCTTGAAGGTCGTGCCGTGACCTGGCTCACTGTAGACATGGACGGCGCCACCACTCTGCTTGACAATGCCGAAGACCATCGCCAATCCCAGTCCGGTACCCTTGCCGACGCCCTTGGTCGTGAAGAAGGGCTCGAAAATTCGCTCACGGACCTCTGGCGTCATGCCGCATCCGTTGTCGGTGATCGCCAGCATCACGTACTGTCCCGACGGCAGATCGACTTGGAAGACGAGGTCGTCGCCACCGATCTGGACGTTGGCTGTTTCAATGGTCAGCTGGCCGCCGGTCGGCATGGCGTCCCGGGCGTTGACGGCCAGGTTCATCAACACTTGATCGAGATGGGTGGGATCGACCTTGACCGGACTGAGGCCGGCACGCAGGTTGGTCGTCAGCTTGACGTCTTCGCCGATCAGGCGGCGCAACAGACCGGCAGTTTCGCTGACCACCGCGTTCAAGTCGAGCACCTGCGGCTGCAGAATGGTCTGGCGGCTGAAACCCAGCAGCTGCCGCGTGAGCGAGGCCGCGCGGACGCCGGCCTCCGTGATTGCGGCCAGCGCCTCGCGATCGAGATCCGTGACCTCAGGACTGGTCAGCATCATCTGGCTGTAGCCCGAGATCACCGTCAGGAGGTTGTTGAAGTCGTGGGCCACGCCGCCGGCCAACAACCCCACCGCTTCCATCTTCTGCGCCTGGCGCAACTGTTCCTCGAGTGCCTTCCGCGCCGTCACGTCATTGACGATGGTAATGAAGTACTTCGGCGCTTGCGCATCGTCGAGCAGAAGCGTCGTGACCAAGCCGACCCAGAAGGGCTGGCCGCTCTTGTTCTGGTAACGCTTCTCGACGGTGAACACGTCCTGCTGCCGGGCCAGCATTGCGACGCGCGCCGCCTCGCTGTCGTCGACATCATCGCGCCAGGTCAACTGCTGGAAGCTCATGGACAGCAGTTCGGTGTCCGAATATCCGGTCATCTCGGACAGGCGGTGGTTGACGCGCAGAAAGCGGCCGTCGAGGCCAACGTGAGCAATACCGACCGCGGCGTGTTCGAACGTCGCGCGGAAGCGCTCCTCGCTGTCGCGCAGCGCGGCCTCGGTCCGCTGGCGTTCGGCGATCTCTTCCCGGAGTTCCCGGTTGATTCCCTCGAGCTGCGCGGCCTTCTTCTCGAGTTTGCCGACGAGCACGGCGTTGTGCGCCTGCAGCAGCACCGTCTCGTCCACGGCTTGTGGCCGAACTGCGGGCAACTCGCCCCGAGCCGCCCGTGCCATGACGTCGCGGACCCGCGCCATCAGATCGTCGGGTTCCAGCGGCTTGACGAAGAAGGCGTCGGCGCCCAGCGTGTAGGCGAGTTGCTCGTCGTTGGGCTCGGTGAAGGTCGCTGTGTAGACGATGAAGGGCAGGTTGTTCAGAACCGGATCGGCACGCCAGCGGCGCAACAGCGTGTAGCCGTCGACGACCGGCATCATCAGGTCCGAGATGATCGCGTCTGGTGGTTCGCGGTGGGCCACGACCATGGCTTCCTCACCGTTGGCGGCCTCTGACACGGCGAAGCCGTTACCTTCCAGCAGCGCCCGCAGCATCACGCGGTTGGCTTCGTGATCGTCAGCGATCAATATTCGTGTCATGGTGCCGGCTCTCCTGTGGCCGGGCGCAGAAACCGTTCGATCTCGGCAACGAAGGTGTCGGGGTCAATCGGCTTCTCGATGTACCCCTCCGCCCCCGCGTCCAGGCACTTCTCGCGGTCCCCTACCATGGCATACGAGGTCACGGCGATTACCGGAATCTGTTTCAACGCGGGGTTGTCCTTGAGCGCCCGCGTCACCGCGTGGCCGTCCATGCCGGGCAGCTGGATGTCGAGCAGGATCAGATCAGGCCGGACAGTGGCGGCCATCTCAAGGCCGCGCGGACCGGTCGGCGCGTGCGACACCTCGTAGCCGTGCTGTTCGAGCAAAAAGGTGGTCAGATAGCGATTCTGTGCGTTGTCTTCGATCAGCAGGATCTTCGCCTTCACGATCGCACCGGTCCTTCGAGTGGCAGGGTTACCCAGAAGCGGCTGCCTTTGCCCCATTCACTCTCCGCGTCAATGCGACCGCCCATCAACACGGCCAGGCGGTGGCAAATGGCAAGGCCCAGGCCGGTACCCTCGTGGTGACGCGCGAGCCCCGACTCCACCTGGCGGAAGGGTTGAAACAAGTGCGGCAGGTCGACCGTCTTGATCCCGATGCCGGAATCACGGACCGACAGCTGAATCGATGTCGCTGCAGGCCGGCCGGCGTCCAGGCCGGCCGCGTCGAGCAGTTTGGCGGTCAGCCGGACCTCCCCCATCTCGGTGAACTTGATCGCATTGCTCAGCAGGTTGAGGAGAATCTGCTCGAAGCGGCGCGCGTCGCCGACCACGATCGGCAGCACCGCCGGCACCTCGACTCGCACCGCCAGCCCTTTCGCGACCGCCAGTGGCGTGACGAGCGCGACGACTTTCGCAATCGACTGCCCGGGGTTGAACGGCGCTCGCGCGACCTCGAGTTGACCGGCCTCGATCTTCGAAATGTCGAGGACATCGTTGATCAGCGCGAGCAGATGCCGAGAGCTGGTCCGCACCATCTCGAGTTGCTTGTTCTGCTCGGTGTTCAACGGCCCGGCCAGTCCCTGCAGCAGGATGCCCGTGAAGCCAATAATCGAGTTCAGGGGTGTGCGCAGCTCGTGCGACATGGTCGCCAGGAAAGCCGACTTGACGCGGTCGGCCGCTTCGGCGCGGTGGCGGCGTTCCCGTTCCTCCTCGGCCTGCCGGCGCTCCGAGATGTCGATGCCGACCCCCACCAGACAGGTGCGACCCTGGAATGTCACACGGCGGCCGGTGAAATAGTACGGCCGCTGCCGGCCATCGCGGCTCACGAACGAAGCCTCGGTCGATGACTCGCCGGTCGCGAAGACTTCGGAGATCCGGGCCTCGATTCGCACCTTGTCGTCACCAGCGAAGAAATCGAGGGGATGCATGTGCGCAATCTCAGTCGCCGCGAATCCAGAGACCCTCTCGAAATCGCGGTTCCAGCGCAGAAACCGGCCGCTCATGTCGTAGAGGTAGACAATGCCGGGCATGCACTCGATCATCGAGTCCGAGAACTCCTTCTCCTGGCGCACCGTCTGTTCCGCGTGCCGGCGCGCCGCCTCGCTGGCGACGTTGTCGAGCGCGAACGAGACGTCGGCCGCCGCCTCTTCGAGCAGCCTGACTTCCTGATCCTGAAAGAAGCCCAGCCGATCCGCATAGACGCTCAGCACGCCTTCGACAACACCGCCGACCCGAATGGGAAACGCCGCCGAGGCGAGGAACCCGCGCCGCTCGAGTTCTGCCCGCCACGGCCCGCTTACCGGGTCGCCCAGCAAGTCGTTGCTGACGTAAGGACTGCCCGAGCGGAACGTGTGGCCCGAGGGTCCGCGGCCCTCGGGCCGATCGTCGGTGTAGACGCGAATGCCGTCGAGATACCGGTTCGAGTCGCCACACTGCGCAACCGGCATCAGGCGATGGTCCTCCGGAACGTGCCAGCCGACCCACGCCATGCGGAACCCACCGTGGTCGACCAGCACGTCGCAGACCTTCTGCAGCAACTCGTCCCGCGTCCGCAACCGGACAATCGCCTGGTTGACGTGGCTCAAAGCATCGTAGAGCCGCGACATCCGGGTGACTTCCTGCTCGCGTTCGCGCAGGGCGGTGATGTCGCGAATGATGCCCAGGAGCGTGCCATCCGGCATGGCGGTGGCCGTCACGTCGGCAGCGAACACACTCCCATTTTTCCGGCGAAACAGCCATTCGCGACGGTGGTCAACCCGGTCATGAATCTGGTCAAGCGTCGATTGAATATGCGGCACTTCTGACGGCACGATGATGTCGGACGCGTGCAGGCCGATCAGCTCGTCCCGCGTGTAGCCGAGCATCTGGCAGACGCAGTCGTTGGCGTCGAGGTAGTAGCTGTTGGCGTCGGCGCAGACAATGCCGACCGGGACACGTTCGAACAGGGCGCGGTAGCGCGCCTCGCTCTGGCGCAGCGCCTCCTCGGAGCGCTGGCGCTCGGTGATGTCCGAGCCGATGCTGAGAAGCTCGATCACCCGACCCTGGCCGTCGCGAACGACACGGTTGGTCCACGACACCCAGACGCGCTCGCCGCTGCGGCGCATGTTCTCGTTGATACTCTGCCCGAAGGCTTCCGGCGAGGCGCAGATCTCCTCGATGTAGAGCTGCAAATCCCGGCCGCCGGTATCGGTGGTCGGCACGATCGTGCCGACCACGTGCCGGCCGACAATCTCTTCGGCCGTGTATCCAAAGAAGCGCTGTCCGCACTCGTTCAGCAGCAGGACACGGCCGTCGACCGACCAGCGCAGAATAATGCTGTTGGCGTGCTCGACCAGCTCGCGATACGAGGCATCGCTGTCGGTGCGTCCGGGTGGCGGGGCGGACAGGGGCGACATGGTGTGTGACAGCCCGATCCGGCCGCCTGCGGCGCATGATAGTTCCGATAGCCGGGCTTGTCGACCCGGCGCAATGCGCGTACGCTGCGAACCAGGATCCGCTTGAGAGCCCACTCGGCCAGCGACGATGTCACGCCCAGACCCGACAGTCAGATTTTCTGACGCGCTGCTCGACGTGCGCGTCGTGCCCCGCGCCGGCCGCAGTGGCGTGGCCGGCCTGCGCGACGGCGCGTTGCTCGTGCGCCTGGCGGCCGCACCCGTCGACGGCGCCGCCAACGCCGAGCTGATCGCGGTTCTCGCCGCCGCCCTTCACCTGCCCAAGCGAAGCATCCAGATTGTGAGCGGAGAGCGTTCGCGCGCGAAGCGCGTGCGCATCGACGGCATGGACGGAGCGGCCGTTCTCGCCGCCTTCGGCATCGACGCGCCGGAGTAACCCGCTTGCCCGCCTGGGGCATTGCGCGTAATCTGCGATCCAGCTTCCGTGACAGCTGACTTCCTCATTCACGACGCAGATCTCGTGGCCACGTGCGCCGGACCCGGCCCGCGCGTGGGGGCGGCGCAGAACTGCATCTCGGGCATCGAGCGCGGATCGGTCGCCGGCTTCGACGGGCGCATCGTCTTTGCCGGCACGGCGGCCGATTGCGACCGCGAAGTCAACCTCGCCCCAAACGCACAGGTGATCGATGCGCAGGGCTGCACAGTCGTCCCCGGCTTCGTGGATCCGCATACCCACCTGGTGTTCGGCGGCGATCGGCGCGAGGAGCTGCGGCGGCGCCTGGGTGGAGCCACCTACAAGGAAATTGCGGCCGATGGCGGTGGCATCGTCAAGACCGTCGCGGCGACGCGCGCGGCCAGCGAGCACGACCTGATCGAGGGCGGCCGCACCCGACTGGCCGAGATGCTGGCGTTTGGCACCACCACGGCGGAAGCGAAAAGCGGCTACGGCCTGGATCTGGAAACTGAACTACGGACCCTGCGGGCCATTCGCACATTGGCCGCCGGACAGCCCATCGAGTTGACGGCGACCTTCATGGGCGCGCATGAGGTTCCGGTGGAGTACCGCGGCCGCCGCGGGGATTACGTGCGGCTGATCATCGACGAGATGATACCGGCCGTCGCGAACCAGGGCCTGGCGGAGTGGTGCGACGTGTTCTGCGAGACCGGCGTGTTTACCCCCGACGAGTCGCAGGCCATTCTCGAAGCCGGTGCGCGGCACGGCCTCAAGCCGCGGATTCATGCCGACGAACTCGGGCTGAGCGGCGGATCCGCGGTGGCGGCGGCGGTCGGTGCGCGGTCGGCCGATCACCTGATTTTCGTCGACGAACCCCATGCCCGCGGCATGGCCGCTCGCGGCGTCGTCGCAACACTGCTGCCGGCGGCGGCGTTCTTCCTCAAGCTGGGCCGCTACGCGCCGGCCCGCATGCTGATCGATCATGGTGTGCCGGTGGCGCTGGCCACCGACCTCAACCCCGGCGGCGGCTTCACCACCTCGATGCCGTTTGTGATGTCGCTGGCGTGCTTCGGCATGAACATGACGCTCGAAGAGTCACTGGTCGCGGCCACCATCAACGCGGCAGCCTCGATTGACCGCACCGACCGGATCGGCAGTCTCGAGCCGGGCAAGCAACTCGACGCCGTGGTCGTTCATGGAGCGCTGGCCGACCTGATCCGGGTGGGCGCTCCGGTCATCCGCCACGTCGTGAAACGCGGGAGAATGGTGTGATGAAGTTTGCTGACATGACGGTGGCGCAGTTCCTCGAGGCGCTGGCCAGCCCGGCACCGACGCCCGGCGGCGGCACGGCGTCGGCCGTCGCCGGTGCGATGGCCACCTCCCTGTTAGTCATGGTGACCAGCCTCGCCAAGTCGAACACGAACACCGACGACGAGAAGTCGGCGCTGGCCGCGGCGAAAGCCGCGCTCGAGCCGCTAGTCACGACTCTGACGGGACTAGCCGATGCCGATGCCGCCGCGTTCGACGAGGTGATGAGCGCGTATCGGCTGCCGAAGGCGACGGACGACGAGAAGGTTGCGCGATCGGCCGCGATCCAGAAGGGGCTGCAGGGGGCCACCGTCGTGCCGTTGCAGACCCTGCGGGCCTGTGCCGCGGCCATGGCCCACGCCGGCACGGTGGCATCATGCGGCAACCGTTCGACGGTCAGCGACGTGGGGGTCGCGATCGGGTTGCTCGAAGCCGCCGCCGCCGGTGCGGAGGCCAACGTGAAGATCAACCTGGGCAGCGTTCGCGATGCCGAGTTCACCCGGTCTGCCGGCGACGAAACCAGCACGCTGATGGCGGGGATCAAGAGCCAGGCCGCCGAGGCGCGGCGCCTCTTGAGCTAGCTGTCACCCTGCTCGCAGCGACATTCGCTGACCGTCAACGACGGATGAAGTCGAGCGTGACGGCCGTGTGCTCCCCCTCGGACACGAGGAAGCCACGGGCACGCATCGACCATAGCTCCAGGACGTCTCGGTCGCGCTCTTCGCCAGGCTCGAGGTAGTCAACGGCCACGGCCAGGTATTCGCCGGGGGGAAGGCCTCGAACCTCGAACTGTCCCGCCTTGGTGCTCGGGGCTGCTGCGATGAACCTCGAGCGAAAATGCCACTTCTCGCTTTGCTTGGCGAAGATGACGGCCACGAAGTCTTTCGGACTGCGGCTGTCCGCGAGCCGTCCGGTGACTACGGACGGCCGATCGGTGACCGTGACTTCGATGTCGTGAACCGGCTCCTCTTCCGAAACCAGCAGCCCGGTGTCGGCCACGTCGAGGCCGTCGCGCAGCACGCGAACGACGAAGTTCGGTTGCGTCCCGACTGGCATGTCGACGAACAGCCTTCCCGCGCGCACCTCACCTGCAAACCTCCCGTCATCGCCCACGGCAAGAATGGTCGAAGCATCGCTCACATCGGTCGGCTCAAACGACCTGAAGCGAATTTGCAACCCCCGAAGGTTGGTGTCACCTCTGGCGGGTCTGATCCTGCCAGACACGCGACTGAGCCTGGGCACCGTCAGCCTGACGCCATGTACGTCGCCATGTGCGGTGTCGATGTCGGTCGTCGCGGTCTCGACCGGAACGCCGGCGACCGGTTTTGCGTTGCGCATCGCATTGAGCGTGAACTTGCCTGGTGGCAGGCCATCGAACGTAAACGTCCCCCGATCTGAGATCGAGGTGGACCCCGCGAGCAGGGGCAAGCCGCCGGCCCAGCTCAGGGCTACGACGACGCCACTGTTGAGCGGCGCGCCGCTGCCATCGAGCGCCATACCGCTGACCGAGGCGGTTCTGACGGTCGCGAGCATCAGCGTGACGCCGGCCTTGTGCTCTCCTGGCTCGAGCGCAATGGCGTCGGCGAGCGAGGCCTCTGTGGTTCCTGGGTAGTACGAGGGCGCGAATCCCGACCGGTTGCCGCCCTCGTCTGCGCTTTGCGTGGCGTTCGGTGACGCGGACAGGACGTACGACCCTGGTGGCAGCCCGAAGAGCCGGAACTCGCCCCGGTCGTTGGTCGTGAGCACCCGGCCTGCGGGGGCCAGCCGTCGACGCCCGCCGGCGTACTGGTTGCGAAGGGTCATCATCACCGCATCGGCAACGGGCTCTCCGTACTCGTCGAGGACCACGCCGTCGATCGAGGCGCCATACGAAAGGTCGAAAGCGATCTCCACGGTTTCCGCCGGCCTCACCTCAACCGGCGTGCCCTGTGTGAATGAACGTTGTTGGCCGTACTGCGCGGCGATGTAGCCGCCCTTGGAGCCCGCGATCAGATAGCGGCCAACGGGCAGGCCCTGGAGATCGAACCGGCCGTCTGCACCAGTCACGGCGGTCCTCGAGTCGCGACGCTCGAGGGCACGCACCTGGACGGTCGCCCTTCGCAGGGGCTTGAGAGTCACACGGTCGCGGACAATACCAGTGAGGCGCCCCACGGAGGAGGGCGGATTGGCCGCTCGCGTTTGCGCGAGTGGATTGGCGCCTATGCCAGCCGCCAGGAGTCCGAACACGGCAATGGCGACGAAGCTGGTAATCCCACGGACACTGCTGCGTTGTCGAGCCATTGTCAGTCTCCACGCGTCAGGACGATCACCGCGATGGCCGCCGCCAGGACCAGGCCCTGAACGCCCATGCGAAGCAGGTCGCGGCGGATGGTCATCAGGAACGGCGCGATCGACGCCACAAGGACCAGGGCCGCCGCGCGATCGAGGTCGCTGCGCATCACAGCCAGTATCGCCAGGAGAACCACCACCAATGCGCCGGCGGTTGTGGCCATCAACCGCAGGAGGTAGCTGCGACCTCGCGGCGCCAGGCGGACGCGATCGGGGCTGTCACGCTCCCAACGCAAGAGGTGACCCACCGCAAGCATGGGCAGCAGCGTCGCGAGCACCAGTGCCATCTCGGCGCGCGGAAAGGGCGCCAGCACGAACAGGGGCAGGACGGCGGCGAGGGACCACAGAAACTGGGTCCGCCCGGCGAGCAGTGCCAGCCACCGGGGGCGCCCCCAGTGCACCGGCGGCACTTCACGATGGGATGGGCTGGTCGCCAGCGATCTCACCCACTGATAGGCGGCGGCGTGGGCCACCCATGGCAGCGTCGCTGTGCAGGCGACCAGCATCAAGCCAACGCTTGCCGCCGGCGTCAGGCGGGCGACCTCGGGAGACAGAAACACGAAGGACATCGACACGGGCAACGGCAGCAGGCTGCCCGCGCGTTCAGAGGCCCGCTCGCCCCAGGTCCGATGAACCGCGGCGACCAGCAGAACCGAGAGTGACGTGCTCCAGGCAATGCTCAGGATCCAGATCAGGAAGGCCACGAGCAACAGCGGCAGACTGACTGATGCCGCGGCCAGTATGGTCGGAATCGCGATGAGCGAGATGGCGAGGGTGGTCAGGATGACGATCGACAGCAACGGCACGAAGACCGCCACGCCGGCAGGGACGGGCGCCAGGCGCCAGACACTCCCCCAGGCCTCGCGCCGGTGCAGGGTGGATGCGCCGGCAATGCCAACCGAAAGACCCAGGCCGCACATCAGGTACATCGAGGGAATCGCCGTACGGCCTTGCACCGGTGTTCGGCCCTCTGTCACCGCTACCCACAGCATCAGCGCCGCGGTGAGCACGGTCACGAGCGCGGCGGTACCGCAAAGCGCGGTCCGCAACGTCGTGGACGGGATGGCCGCTCGGAAGACCGCTCTGGCTTCGAGCGTGACCAGGCGCAGATAGTTCATCTGTCTCGTCGACCTCGTCGGTTCCTATTGAAGGATGCGGCCATCTTCGATCGTGACCACGCGCGTCGCCAGGCCCGCTACCAGCTGCTGGTCGTGCGAACTGAAGAGCACGGCGGCACCCTCAGCCACCTGGTCCCGCAGCATCCGCTGGCTCCACGCGGAGGCGTGGAGGTCCATCGCCGTAAACGGTTCGTCCATGATCACGACCGATGGCCTGCCGAGCAGCGCACAGCAGAACGACAACTTCTGCTTCATGCCTGCCGAGTACTGGCTGACGTAGTGGCGTCGCGACTCCGACAGACCAACTGCCGCGAACAGCTCGTCCGTGCGCGATCGGATATCGCGCGCGGCCACGCCCCACAGCAACCCGAACATGTTCATGTTTTCCTCGCCACTCAGCGCGTCGTAGAGCAGCGAGTGGTCCGGTATGAAGGCCGTGGCCCGGCGAAGCGCCGTCCGGTCGCCGCCGGCACCCACGCCCGCCACTCGCACCGCCCCCTCGTCGGGATTGAGCAGGCCCGCGATCAGACGAAGCGTCGTGGTCTTGCCGGCCCCGTTGGGACCGGTCAAACCCACAATCTCACCGGGCCGCACTTCGAAGCTCAAGCCCTTGAGCACGGGTTCCCGGTTCTTGAAGGCGAACCACAGGTTGTCTACTGAAATGCCGCTCATTGCTTCCCCTGTAACCTGGAACATGACCCAGAGCAGCCGGCGACTCCGCCGAACAAGTAGCGTCGTCGCGCGAAGGCGTCGTAGATTCCTGGCCCAATCCCTAGCAGCCTGGCCAACACGAGACAGGGCAACAGCAGCCACCCTGCCGGCAGGCGCCAGCAGACCATCTCTGCCGCGTCAACCCCGGCGAAGACCGCGGGCGCTTCTGGCTCGTGGACCACCAGGTGCATGCGCTGTTCGAGCGACGCCGCCTCGATCCCGAACTGTTCGTACTCGGTTGAGTCGCGAAACGACCTGACGTCGAGTCTTCGCAAGACGTCGGCTCGCCTCACCACCCGGCCCAGTCGCGCACAGACCGCGCAGCTGCCATCGAGATACAAAGTGGCGCGCGACACCCAGCGGCGTTGGCCGAACCTGCGGAGCCGCTCCAGGATTCGGCGCCTCTTCTCGCCAAGCCTCCGGTACTCGTCGTCGGTGATCAGGCTGAGGTCGGCGCCTGCCATGACCAGCGAGAACGAGATCAGCCCCATCGACACGGCAATGCCCAGATGGAATCCGAACGCCGCGATCAGGAAGACGCCCTTGAGGTGCGACAGCATGGCAATGGGGAACCACACCTGGAAGAACACGGTCGAGTACGCAGCGGCGGTCGCCACCAGGCCATTCGAGAACCACGGCCTCGTAGACGGCGCCGAGAACCACTCCACTTGCGCGATCAAGTACAGGGCCGTCCCATTGTTCCAGGTGTCACCATGCGCCTTGGCCAGCCCGGCGATGAAATACACGACACAAACCTGGAACAGAATCGCGACGACGGCGAGGTTGTGGAGCCAGACGCGCACCGACCCCGGCCGGCCTGGCGTCCCTGCTGGAAGCGCCAGGACCATGCCCATCAGGGCCAGGTAGGTCAGGTTGTCCCCGCCGTCGCTAAGTTCCACCGTCCTGAACATCAGGGTCGAGAACGACACGAACAACATCACCGTGGCGAGCTGGGTGTACTTCTGGAAGAGCAACGCCGCGGCGGCGAGTCCCTCGATGACGAGCAACGCCTGCGTGTGTTCGGTCGACTCGAAGATCCGCTCCAGGCCGTTCGAGCCCTTCACGGACGAAATCGAATCTGGCCCCCACAGAAAGCCGGCAAACCTGAACTCGGTCGCAATGCGAAAGAGCACGGCCGCCGCGAGCAGCCGCTGGAACGCGGCAAGCCCCGTCCTCTGCCGGGGCGCATCGTTCAACCAGCGATAGACCGACAGCAGGGCGGACACCTAGCGACCCTCGGCGTAGAACACACCGAGGCCGCGCACGAGCGGCTCGGTCGGGTGGATCCCAAGGGAGACGTCATTGGTCTCTGGCGCGAACGTCCGATCGAAACGGCGCGACCAGGGAACCGGACTCTCGACGCGGGCTCGCAAGGCGACAGCACGGGAGCCAGGAGCGACCTCGTTGCAGAAAGCCGAACCGAGCCGCCGCAGTTTCGGCGTGGTGGCTTCCCGCGCCCTGGTCACCCCGTTGTCGTAGATCTCGCACGCCTCCTTGTCGCCCTTGTCCAGGCAGGCGCTCCGCCAGCGGTTCAGGCCCGTGCCGCCATTGATGTAGGTGCGCACGGTCGCCGTGAACGGCCGGGCCAGCCGATCGTAGGCAGCGAATCGCTGAGACTGGAACCCCTGCCACAACGGCTGCGACAGGTCAGCCCAGCCGCCCGACTCGTCGGTCGCCAGCAGTGCCTCGACTTCGCTGGAATCAACCGAAGCGGTCAAGCACCTGGCCAACACAATGAAATCGGTCGAGATGGGATTCGGCGCAAACAGATTCCATGTCTGCCTGGCGTAGACATCGATCGTGGCGTTCAAGAGCGGCAGCAAGCGGGCCTTGACCGGATTGTCAGGGAGCACATACACGGCCGTCAGAAACAGGTGGCAGGCCAGGGCAAGAGTCGCGGCCGACTTCACCGCGACCCTTGCCATCGTCACGACGACCTTCGCCGTCCTCGAGATCATCGAGCCAAGCCTGGGCATCGCCATCACCCGGTGCTGCAGCCAATAGCGCAGGCGCTGCTAGTCGAAGGCCAACTGCGGCATCTTCGAGCGCTCGGGCAACCCGGTGTATTCAGAGGGGTCGCCGAAGTAGTGCACCATCACGCCGATGATGAAACCGCCGGCGAAGCCGCCAATACCGCCCAGGATGGCACCGGGGCCGGTGCTCACGGCCAGGCCGCCGACCGTGCCCCCGAGCCCGCCGAGCATGGCCTCGTAGATGGCGTCGTGCAGGAGATCCAGGACATCCTCCTGGCCAACGGAGGTCGGCGCCAGTGACAACTTCGACGTCAGTTGATTGGCGCGAACCGGAACGGTGGACGTGCTGAGCGCGAAGAGCATCAGCACCAGCGAGAACCCAGCCACGACTCGGCGTGAGAAACGAGACATCGCAACCTCCCTGCGGCACACCTGGATGGGACCGCGAATGTGGAACGCCGCGACTATAGCGACCGCTCGAGGCGGGCACAATCGGCGGGATCGCGCATTCGTTGGCGCAATCGCGCATCCGTTGGCCGAATCGACCATTCGGAAAAAATGCGGGGCGGCCGCCGGGCCTGCTCTACCGGCGGCGCTGCTGGAGCAGGCGGACCGACGCGCTTGGATTGAACGTGATCGGCTGGGTGATGAGGCCGGGAATGAAAGCCACATCCATCGTGTAGGAAATGTCCACGATGCGGTCCGACGCGCGAACGCTGATCGTGATGTCTTCGGCTTCGACCGGCAAGCCGTTCTCGGCCGCCAGCGTCAGCACCTGCTGGGTCCACTCGTCATCGGTGCCGTCGGGCGCGAACAACAGCGCCTGTTCCACGGCATCTTCAAACTGATAGTTCGACAGGGTCGCCCGCGCGCCCTGGAACGCCGCTGTCAGCAGCGCGAAGGCCAGCACCAGCTTGATGATTGTTGTCATGTATCGACAGGGCGAGCCGGGGGTGGCCTGCGCCTGCCGACATCATACGCCCTTCTGTAGCGTCCGGCTTCTTGACCACCGTAGCCTTGGCGAAGGCGGTTAGCCGGACCGGCTGTTTAGTGAATCTGGTGCAACAGGCGATCCCAGCGCACGCCCAGGAACGACTCCGGCGCCGAGCCATCGTCGGGGGTGTCGAACGACCAATAGATGAACAGGGCGCGACCCTTCACGTAGGACGCGGGCAGGAACCCCCAGAAGCGGCTGTCCTGCGAATCGTCGCGGTTGTCGCCCATCATGAAATAGTGGCCGTCGGGCACCGTCACCGGGCCGTACTTGCGCCGCAGGTCGAAGCTGTCGGCCTGGCCGTCGCCCATCGACGGGAACAGGTAGTGGGCATAGGGCTCGATCAGCGGCATGCCGTTGATGTGCACGGTCTGGTTCTTCAGTTCCAGGGTGTCGCCGGGCAGGCCGACCACGCGCTTGATGAAGTCGCGGTCGGGTTCCTCGGGGAACTTGAACACCACCACATCGCCGCGCTCGATCGCCCGCATCGGCAGCAGCGCGCGTTCGATCGCGCTCGCGGCCGGCGCGAACACGAACTTGTTGACCAGCAGGTGATCGCCGACCAGCAGGTTGGGCTTCATCGACCCGGTCGGGATCTTGAACGCCTGGAACACAAACGTGCGGACAAACAGCGCCAGGATCACGGCGACGACGATCGACTCGAAGTACTCGCGCACGGTCGACTTCCGGAAGGACGCCGGGTTCATTTTTCGCACTCCGGCCGGAAAATTGAACCCGGCGTCATTACTCGTCTCCGATCTTGAGCACGGCCAGGAAGGCTTCCTGCGGAATGTCGACCGTGCCGACCCGCTTCATGCGTTTCTTGCCTTCCTTCTGCTTCTCGAGCAGCTTGCGCTTGCGCGAGATGTCGCCACCATAGCACTTGGCGAGCACGTTCTTGCGCAGCGCCTTGACCGACTCGCGGGCGATGATGCGGGCGCCAATCGCCGCCTGGATGGCGACCTCGAACATCTGCCGCGGAATCAGCTCGCGCATCTTCGAGGCCAGCATGCGGCCGCGGTCGTAGGCGCGATCGCGGTGCACGATGATCGACAGGGCATCGACCGGCTCGGCGTTGACCAGGATGTCGAGCTTCACCAGGGGCGATTCCCAGTAGCCGGTGACGTGGTAATCGAGCGAGGCGTAACCGCGCGAGATGGTCTTGAGGCGATCGTAGAAGTCGAGCACCACTTCGTTGAAGGGCAGCTCGTAGGTGATCAGCACGCGATCGGCGGCCTTGAACTCGAGCTGTTTCTGCACGCCGCGCTTGTCCTGGCACAACTGCAGGATGGCGCCGACGAACTCGGCCGGGGTCAGGATCATCGCGGTGATCACCGGCTCTTCAATCTTGCTGATGTGGCCGGGCTCGGGCAGCTTGGCCGGGCTGTCGATCTCGACCGTCTCGCCGTCGGTCTTGGTCACGCGGTAGAGCACACCCGGCGCGGTGGTGACCAGGTCCATGTTGAACTCGCGCTCGAGCCGCTCCTGGACGATCTCCATGTGCAGCAAGCCCAGGAATCCGCAGCGGAAACCAAAGCCGAGCGCGAGCGACGTTTCCGGCTCGAAAAAGAAGGCCGCGTCGTTCAACCGCAGCTTCTCCAGGGACTCGCGCAACTCCGAGTACTGGTGACTCTCGACCGGGTAGAGGCCGGCAAACACCATCGGCTTCAGTTCCTTGAAGCCCGGGAACGGCTCGGGGGTGGGCCGGTAGGTCTCGGTGACGGTGTCGCCGATCTGCGCGTCCGACACCACCTTGATGCCGCAGGCGATAAAGCCGACTTCGCCGGGCCCCAGCTGCTCGATCGGCACGGCCTTCGGCGAGAACACGCCCAGCGTTTCCACCTCGTGGTCCTGCTTGGTGTTCATCATCGTGACCTTGGTGCCGGCGCGCAGCGTGCCCTCGAGCACGCGCACCACGATCACCACGCCGCGATAGGCGTCGTACCACGAGTCGAAGATCAGCGCCTTCAGCGGCGCGGACGGATCGCCGTCTGGCGGGGGCAGCCGGGTCACGACTGCCTCGAGAATCTCGACGACGCCGGTGCCTTCCTTGGCGCTGGCGAGGATCGCGGTGTCGCCATCCAGGCCGATGATCTCCTCGATCTGCCGCCGCGCCTCTTCGGGCTGCGCGCTGGGCAGGTCGATCTTGTTGATGACCGGGATGATCTCGAGGTTGTTGTCGACCGCCAGGTAGGCATTGGCCAGCGTCTGGGCCTCGACGCCCTGGGAGGCGTCAACCAGCAGCAACGCGCCTTCGCAGGCCGCCAGCGACCGCGTCACTTCGTAGCTGAAATCGACGTGTCCCGGCGTGTCGATCAGGTTGAGGACGTAGGTCTTGCCGTCCTTGGCGGTGTAATTCAACCGCACCGGATGGGCCTTGATGGTGATGCCGCGCTCACGCTCCAGGTCCATGCTGTCGAGCACTTGTGCCGACATCTCGCGCATCTGCAGCGCGCCGGTCACTTCCAGAAACCGGTCGGCCAGCGTCGACTTGCCGTGGTCGATGTGCGCGATGATCGAGAAATTGCGAATGTGGGGCTGATTCACGGACTGTTTCGTTCCTGCGATGTGGCGTCCGGCTTCAGCCGGACCATTGGCGGCAGGTAATCCTGACTATTATGACTCATGCCTGACCCGGGCCAGGGATTCAGCCGTCTCTGCCCGTCCTGCGGCCGGCGCGTGCCCAGGACCGTGGCCGTGTGCCGGTGCGGCGCCATGGTGTCGGACCCCGCCGGTGAGCCGCCCGGGGACGAGCCGTCCGCTCCGGCGGCGTTTTCTGCCGCGAACCTGCTGATCGCAACGCTGCTGCTCCTGGCCGTCGCCGGGACGGGCTATTGGACGCTATCCCGCACGCCCCCATCCAGCACCCGGGAGTCGCCGGCACCACCGGCAGCCAGTGACGCCGGCCGCCGGGAGCCGGCTGGCCCGGCGGGAACGCCGGCAGATCTTTCCCCCGAGCGGCGCGCCTGGGAGGCCGAGCTCGCCAGGTCCGGCACCGAGCCTCGTCAGGCCGCCGCGGCGCCGCGCGAGCCGGAGGCCGACCCACCAGCCGCCACGAACCTCCCGCTCGAGGATGTCGTCGGGCGCGCCATGCCGGCCGTGGTCCTGGTCGAGACCTCGTCGGGCCGCGGCAGCGGCTTCTTCGTGCGTCCCGACACCATCATCACCAACGTGCACGTCGTGAAAGACGATGCGTTCGTGAAGCTGCGCCGCATGGACGGCACCACCCTCCAGGCGCGCGTCGAGATCAAGTCGGCGGCCTTCGACATTGCCATCCTCAAGTTGATCTCGCCGGCCCCCGGCCAGGTGGTCATCCCGATGGGGTCGGCCGAGACGCTGCGCCCCGGGCAGGAAGTGTTCACCATCGGTTCGGCGCTTGGCACCTTGCAGAACAGCGTGACGCGCGGCATCGTCAGCGGCGTGCGCCGGTCGGGAGAGGCCACGCTGGTGCAGACCGACGCCGCCGCGAATCCCGGTAACAGCGGCGGGCCGCTGCTGGATCGCCACGGCGTCGCCATCGGCATCACCACGATGGGCTACCGCGATCAGCAGGGCTTGAACTTCGCAGTCGCCATCGATCACGCGCGCGCCATCATCGACGGACGGGTGGCGGCCTCGACCGCGAAGCCGCTGGCCATGAACAACCTGAAGACGTTGTCGCCGGCCGTGCCGTCGGGCGCCGAGCGCGCGCTCGAGGACGGCCAGCGCGCCTTTCTCGCCACCGTCGCACAGGCCGGGCGCGCCGCCGACGCGCTCGACGATGAGTGGCGGCGGTTCAGGCAGGTGTGTTACAGCGGCGCCATCGCCGCCGGGGCCGAGAGCCGCGAGTGGCTGATCATGCTGACGCCGCGCGCGATCACGCCAGCGCAAGCGGGCCGCGGGTCGTGCACGACGTTCCTGGTGGCGTTCCAGAAAGAGGCCGGACGGGTCGGCACGGAGATGAAGCGGGCGCTCGACGACGCGCGCCGGGCCGGCGTGCTGCCCGGCGTCGTGCGCGACGCGCTGCGGACGCATCGCCTCGAGTTCGACAGCTGGGATCGTTGAACAGCGCCGATTGGCGAGACGGAGTGGTTTCGATGTGGATATTGTGCGATCCGCCGGCAGAGCGCGTGCGCGTCGCTCGGAAGCAGTGATAGCATTCGCGCTCGATGCAATTTCGCGGCGACATTGCCACCCCTGCCCTGCTGCTCGATCTCGACGCATTTGAATCGAACATCACGACCATGGCCATGCACCTGCGCGAGCGGGGCAAGGGCTTCCGTCCGCACGGCAAGACGCACAAGTGCCCAGAGGTCGCCCGGGCACTGATCAAGGCCGGCGCCGTGGGCTGCTGCGCGGCGCGGCTGGCCGAGGCCGAAGTGTTCGCCGACCACGGCATTCCCGGCCTGCTGATCACGACCGCGGTTGTCGGCCGCGACAAGATCGCGCGGGCCGTCGCGCTGGCACGGCGTGCGCCCGACACGATTCTCTGCCTGGACGATGAGGCCAACGCGCGGGAGCTGGACGCCGCCGCCGGCGCGGCCGGCGTCACGGTGCAGGTCGCGATCGACCTGTACTTCGGCCGCACCGGTGTGCTGCCGGGCGAACCGGCCCTGGCGCTGGCGCGGGTCGTGGCCGCGCTGCCCCATCTCTCGCTGGCCGGCCTGCAGTCCTACGACGGCGAAGCCGCGCACACCACCCCGTTCGAGGCCCGCCGGCTCCGCACCAACGGCTCCATGGCCAAGGCGATCGAGACGCGCGCGCTGATCGAGCGCGATGGCATCGCCTGCCCGATGATCACGGGCGGGTCCACCGGCACGTATCGCTTCGATTCGGAGAACCCTGGCATGACCGAACTGCAGCCCGGCAGCTTCGTGTTCATGGACCTCGACTACGGCCGCATCGGCGGCCCGAGCGGGCCCGAGTATCGCGATTTCAAGAACGCCCTCACAGTGGTCACGACGGTCGTGTCGCGGCCCCCGGGGTTCGCGATCGTCGATGGCGGCTTCAAGGCGTTCTCGACCGACCGGCCGTTCACGCCGACGCCGGTGGATTTGCCCGGTGTCACCTACGGGTGGGCCGGCGACGAGCACGGCCGCCTGAACCTCGCCGAGGCACCGCGTGAGCTGAAGGTCGGCGATCGCCTGGAGTTCATTCCGCCGCACTGTGATCCCACGGTGAATCTGTACGACCAGCTCTACGCCCTGCGCGGCGATCGGGTTGAAGCCGTGTGGCCGATTGCCGCGCGCGGCAAGAGCCAGTAGGGAATGAGCGTCCTCCAACGCGACCTCGCAGCCGCCGTCGATGGCGAAGTGCGGTTCGACGGGGTCTCGCGGGCGCTGTACTCGACCGACGCCAGCGTCTACCAAATCGAACCGCTCGGCGTGGTCATTCCACGCTCGGCCGAAGGCGTGGCGCAGGCGGTGAACGTCGCGGCACGGCACGGCGTGCCCATCACGCCGCGTGGCGGCGGCACCTCGCAGGCCGGCCAGGCCATTGGCGCCGGTCTCGTGCTCGACACGTCGAAGCATCTCAACCGGATCCTCGAGATCAACGCCGACGAGCGCTGGGCGCGCGTGCAACCGGGCGTGGTGCTCGACGAGTTGAACGCCGAGCTGCGCCCCTTCAACCTGCGCTTCGCCCCGGACGTGTCGTCGGCCAGCCGGGCCACCGTCGGCGGGATGATGGCCAACAACTCGAGCGGCGCCCGCTCGGTGCTGTACGGCAAGACCATCGACCACGTCCGCGAACAGCACGTGGTGCTCGCGGATGGGCAGCTGGCTCACTTCCGTCCGTTGACCCCCGCGCAACTGGACGAGGCCCGGAAGGGCAACGGCATTGCCGCCCGCGCGTATCGGACCGTGCCGGCCTTGGCCCGGCGCCACGCCGCCGAGATCGAGCGACGCTTTCCGAAGGTGCTGCGCCGCGTCGGCGGCTACAACCTCGATGAGTTCGTCCACGCGGATCGCCCCGTCGATCTCACGCGGATTCTCGTCGGCTCCGAAGGCACCCTCGGCTTCATCGTCGAGGCCAAGCTCGGACTGGTGCCCCTGCCGGCCAGCAAGGCAGTGCTGACGGTGGAGTTCGACGAGTTGCTCGATGCCCTGGGCGCCACGCCGCTCATCCTCAAGCACGGGCCGTCGGCGGTCGAGGTGATGGACGACTTCATCCTGCGCCATGCGCAAGGCCATGCGGTCCTCGACGCCCAGCGCCGCTCGATGATCGATCGCGATGGCTCGGCACTGCTGTGTGTCGAGTTCTATGGAGAGTCGGGCAGCGAGCTGCGCGAGCGCATGGACGCCGTGGAGCGCGATCTCAGGGGCGCCGGCATTTCCTGCCGGTGCCGGCAGGTCGTCGACCCCGCCGCGCAGCAGCGCATCTGGAGCTTCCGCGAGGCCGCGCTGGGGCTGTCGACCGCGATGAAGTCCGATGGCAAGGCCATCTCGTTCGTCGAGGACACCGCGGTCGCGCCCGAGAAGCTGCGCGACTACATCGAGCGTTTCGTTCAGATTGTGCAGCGTCACGATACGGTGGCCGGCGTCTATGCGCATGCCTCGGTCGGATGTCTCCACGTGCGTCCGGTCGTGAACCTGAAGACGGCGCGGGGCGTCGCCACCTTCGAGGCCATCGCCAACGAGGTGGCCGACCTGGTGCTGGAGTTTGGCGGTGCGCTGTCCGGCGAGCACGGCGACGGCCTCGTCCGCGGCGCCTTCAACGAGCGCATGTTCGGCGCCGAGCTCTACCAGGCGTTCCGCGAGGTCAAGCGCACGTTCGACCCGGAGGGGCTCTTCAATCCCGGACGCATTGTCGACACGCCGCCCATCACCTCGCACCTGCGCTTCGGCGCCGGCTACGAGACACCCGACCCGGTCACCTTCTTCGACTATTCGGATCACGGCGGCTACGGCCGCGCGGTCGAGATGTGCAGCGGCGTCGGCTTGTGCCGGAAGAAACGCGAGGGGACGATGTGCCCGTCGTACATGGTGACGCAGGACGAAGCGCACTCGACGCGAGGGCGGGCGAACGTGCTGCGGCTGGCCCTGACCGGCCGCCTGGGCGAAGCCGGGCTCTCGGACCAAGGCGTGCACGAAGTGCTCGACCTGTGCCTCGAATGCCGCGCCTGCAAGTCGGAGTGCCCGGTCGGCGTGGACGTCGCGAAGTTCAAGAGCGAGTTCCTGGCCGGCTACTGGGAGCGGCACGGCCTGTCGGCCAGCGCACAGATCTTCGGCCACGCGCGCTCGGCCGCCGAATGGGGCAGCCGGCTCGCACCGATCTCGAATGCCCTGGCCGCCAGCGCGCCGGCCAAGTGGGTCGCCGAAACGGCGTTTGGCATCGACCGGCGGCGTCAGCTGCCGCAGTTCACCCGCCGCACGCTTCGCAAGCAGATGGCCAGCCGGCAATCGCCGATCGCAGACCCGAAGGCGGCCCTCTTCGCCGACACGTTCACCGAGTTTGAGGATCCGGGGGTGGGGCTGGCGGCCATCGAGGTGCTCGATGCCGCGGGCCTGGGCGCGCAGGTCGCCCCCAATGTCTGCTGTGGCCGGCCCCTGATCTCGCAAGGGCTCTTGCGCGAGGCGCGCAAGCAGGCGACTGCCAACGTGCATGCCCTGTACGATCTCGCAGAGCGCGGTGTCGCCATCGTGTTCGTGGAACCCAGCTGCCTGTCGGCCGTGCGCGAAGACGCCCCGGGGCTGCTGCGCGGCGAACTGCAGCGCCGGGCCCGCGTCATTGCCGGCGCGTCGGTGTTGTTCGAAGAGTACCTGGAGCGGGAGCTGGCGGCGGGACGGGCGCAATTGCCGCTGAAGAGCGGCCCCGTGAACGTCCAACTGCATCCACACTGCCATCAGCGCTCGATGGGACTGGCGGCGCCGGCCCGGGCGTTGTTGTCGCGCATTCCCGGCGCCACGGTTACCGACCTTGAAGCGGGATGCTGCGGTATGGCCGGCTCCTTTGGCTACTCGCGCGACCACTACGAGGTCTCGCGAGCCATTGGCGAGCGCAAGCTGCTGCCGGCGGCGCGGGCCCTTGATGATCGCTCCACCCTGGTGGCGGGCGGCACCTCGTGCCGCCACCAGGTGGCGCATTTTGCCGGCGTGCGCGCGGTCCACCCGGCTGTTCTGCTGAGTTCGCTACTGGCCCGGTCCGGCTAGGCCGGACGCGACATGGTTGAGGAGACCCGATGAACCTTGCGTGGATTTCGCTGGTGGCGCTGCTCATCGCCATCACGCTCAGCATGCTCACCAACGTCAACGTGGGCGTCGTGTCACTCGCGTTTGCGTGGATCGTCGGCGTGTACCTGGGCGGCATGCCGCTGAACACCGTCATCGGGACGTTCCCGGTGCAGTTGTTCCTGACCCTCGTCGGCGTGACCCTGTTGTTCGGCATGGCCGGCATCAACGGCACGCTCGGCCGGGTGGCGGCTCGCGCGGTGCGCGCCTGCCGGGGCAACGCCGGCGTCATCCCGGTAATGTTCTTCCTGATCGCGCTGGGGCTGTCGAGCATCGGGCCCGGCAACATCGCCACCACCGCGATCCTGGCGCCGATGGCCATGGCGGTGGGCGCGCGGGCGGGCGTGTCGCCGTTTCTCATGGCGCTGATGGTCGGCAACGGCGCCCAGGCCGGAGCGCTCTCGCCATTTGCGCCGACCGGCGTGATCGTCAACGGCATCATGGAGCGCATTGGCCTGGCCGGTCACGAGTTGCAGACCTACGGCAACAACCTGTTCGCGCATGTCGTGGTCACGTTCGCCGCCTACTTCCTGTTCGGCGGACTGAAGCTGTTCACCCGCCAGCAGCCCGAGCCGCAGCTGTCGCAAGGCGACCAGGCGGGGAGGCGCGCCGACACGGAGCTGGTCGAAGCCGAGCCGTTTGAGTGGATCCACTGGCTCACGCTGGCGGTACTGAGCACGCTCGTCCTGGTGGTGGTGTTCTTCGAGATGCAGGTCGGCATGGCGGCGCTGACCGGCGCGGCGTTCCTGTCACTGGTCGGCGCCGGCAACGAGAAAGAGGCGATCAAGAAGATGCCGTGGGGCGTCGTGATCATGGTGTGCGGCGTCACGGTGCTGATCGGCGTGCTCGAGAAGACCCAGGGTATGTCGCTGTTCGCCGACCTGCTGGCGAAGATCTCGACGCCGGGTACGGTGACGCTGACGATTGCGTTCGTAACCGGCGTGGTGTCGGTCTACAGCAGCACCTCCGGCGTGGTGTTGCCGGCCTTCCTGCCGACGGTGCCGGCGCTGGCCCAGCAGCTGGGTGGCGCCGATCCCCTGGCGATCGCGTCGGCGATGTACGTCGGCGGGCACCTGGTGGACCTGTCGCCGCTCTCGACCATCGGCGCGCTGTGCATTGCCGCGTTGCCACCAGAAGCCGATGCCAAGAAGCTGTTCAACCAGTTGCTGGCGTGGGGGCTGTCGATGATGGTGGTCGGCGCGGTGATCTGCTGGGTGCTGTTCTAATTGCGTCCACAAAGACATGAGGGCCGCGGATCGCTATGACCAGCGCGGCTTGCGTCCATCGAGGAACGCCGCGACCCCTTCCTTGAAGTCGGCGCTGCCGTAACAGGCGCGCAGAATGTCGTCGGCAGCACCCGCGGGCGGGCGACGGTGATCGCGCAGCCGCCGCAGCATGGCCTTGGTCGCCGTGACGGTGCTGGGCGCGCGGGTCGACAGCTCGGCGGCGAACTTGAGGGTCTCCGTTTCGAGTTCGTCCGCGGTCAGGACGGCCGTCGCCAGGCCCAGTTGCAGGGCCTCGCCGGCATCGACCAGCCGCCCGCTGAGCAGCAGGTCCTTGGTCAGCGACAGGCCCAGCAGATCCACCATCCGCGCCGTGTTGGCCAGCGACAAGCAATTGCCCAGCGTTCTCGACACGGGCACACCGAAACGCGCCCGGTCAGAGCACAGGCGAAAATCACATGCCAGGGCAATGGCGCAGCCGCCGCCGACCGCCGCCCCATCCACTTCGGCGATCGTCGGCATGGCCAGCCGCTCGATGCGATCGATCACCGCGTCGAGCCGGCGTTCGTAGGCGACGCCGGCCTCGCCGTTGGCGAACTCGCGGAACTGCGTGATGTCGGTGCCGGCGGCAAAGGCGCCCCCGGCTCCGCGTATGATGAGCACGCGCACGGTGCCGGCGGCTTCGGCCGCGTCGCACGCCGTGACGAGCGCGTCGTACATGTCCCACGTCAGCGCGTTGCGCGCGTCGGGGCGATTGAAGGTCACCACTCCGACGGATCCGTTGATGTCCCAGGCTAGATCGCTCGAAGGCATAGTTGTGCTCGATACGACGCAGGTCATGGCCGGGCCGTATTGCGCGATGTTACTGGCGGACATGGGTGCGCGCGTCATCAAAGTGGAGCCGCCGGCCGGTGATTCGACGCGGGCCATGGCCGGCGCGCGCGGCTCCGACAGCGGCGCCTTCAACGCCGTCAACCGCGGCAAGCTCGGCCTCGTCCTCAACCTGGCCAGCGACAAGGGCCGCGAGGTCTTCATCCGGCTGGCCCGGAGTGCCGACATCCTGATCGAGAACTATCGTCCAGGAGTGATGGCCCGGCTCGGTCTCGACTACCCGGCCCTCGCAGCGGAGAACCCGCGTCTGATCTACGCCTCCATTTCGGGATATGGCCAGACCGGGCCCTGGGCGGGCAAGGGCGGATTCGATCTGATCGCCCAAGGCCTGTCGGGGATCATGTCGGTCACCGGCGCCCCGGGCGAACCGCCGGTCAAGGCCGGGGTGCCGCTCACCGACCTTGGCGCGGGATTGTTCGCGGCGATCGGCATCCTCGCAGCTCTGCACCACCGCGCCCAGTCGGGACGGGGTCAGCACATCGATACCTCGCTCGCCGATGCCGGCCTCGCCATGTCCGTGTGGGAGGTGACCGAGTACGCGACCACCGGGCAGGTCCCCGGACCGATCGGCTCGGCCCATCGCATGACCGCGCCGTACCAGGCGTTTGCATGCGCCGACGGCTACATCACGATCGGCGCCGCCAACGATCGCAATTTCGCCAGGTTGACCGCGGTGATGGGGCATCCCGAGTGGGCCACCGACGCGCGCTTCGTCACCAATCACCTGCGCGTCGAGCACCGCGATGAACTGGCCGCGCTGATTGATGCGATCACCACCACGGCCGCGCGCGCGACCTGGCTCGAACGGCTCGAGGCCGCCGGCATCCCGTGCGGGCCGATTCTCAACTACGAAGAGGCACTGGCCACCCCCCAGGCCGTTGCGAGGGAGATGGCACAGGAGATCGATCACCCGATTCTGGGCCGGGTCCGAACCCTCGGCACACCGATCAAGATGTCAGCCACACCGCTCGATCCGACACGGCGGGCGCCGATGCTGGGTGAACACACCGACCAGGTGCTGTTGAATGCCGGCTACAGCGAAGACGAGATCGAGCAGCTTCGGTACGCCGGTGCGGCGATGTGAACTGAGACAGGGTGGCGAATCGGTGCCGATCGGAGTGAATCTGTGGCCTAGGTCCAGATCACCGGGGCGCCGTACGGCTCGAGGGCGCGATCGTGGGTGACGAGGGTGGCCTTCTCGACCATCGCCTGCGCTACCAGCAGCCGGTCGAATGGATCGGCATGGTGCGGAGGCAGGTCCATCACCCTCTCGGCGTGTGTCAGCGAGACCGGCAGTTCGGTGAAGTCGTCGGCGGCAACCAGCAGGCGGAACTTCTCGTCCAGTCGCAGCCGGCCGCGAGCGGCCTTGATCGACGCCTCCCAGCCCGACACCGCGCTCACCCACACCATGTCGGCGGTCGCGATCGCCTTGCGGGCGTCGCGCCCCAACCGGCGGTCGTCGGTCTGCCACCACAGCACGACATGCGTGTCGAGCAACAGCCTCAATCGAGGTCCCCGTCAAACGCGGCCTGCAGGTCGGGCGGCAGCGGCGCGTCAAAGTCGTCGCTGATCCAGACCAGCCCTTTCGCCCGGCCCGGCTTTCGACGCGCGGTCTCCCGAAACGCCACCAGCTTGGCCAAGGGTTTGCCCGCCTTGGCAATGATGATCTCGGCGCCGTCGGCGGCCTCGTCCACCAACGCCGACAACTGCGTCTTTGCCTCGTAAAGATTCATCAGCTTCCCCACCCGACGACGATACCGTCGTCAGCCCCATTGGTCAAGTTGGTCAAGCCACGTCCAGGAGGGGACGATTGGCGGGCGACGCGCAAAGTGCGAGACTGTAAGACAGGCTCGAACCGTATTCCGTCAGCAGCTGCCCTATGAAGCACCCCAGACTCGTCACCGTTGCCTTGCTTGCCTCCCTTGGACTGACCGCCGTCATCGCGGCGCAGGGCATGAGGGGCGGGACCCAGATTGCCCCGGGCCAGGAGTGCCCGCCCGGTACCACCGAGACGCGGCCCGGCAACTGCCAGGCGCCATCGGAACCGGCGCCGAGCATTCTCGACTACCGGCCGCGCTCCACGCTGGTGACGGCTGAACACAAGGTGCCCAAGGCGAAGTTCCCGGCCATCGACGTGCACGGCCACCCCGGTAACCTGACGACGCCCGACGCCATCAACCGGGTCATCGGGATCATGGACTCGCTGAACCTGAAGGTGATGCTGGTCGCCGAGAACGTGTCCGGCGCGCGGCTCACGAGCACGCTGGCCGCCATCAACGCCTCGCCGCACAAGGAACGGTTCCGCGTGCTGGCCGGCGTCGACTTCCGCAATGTCGGCCCCGAGTGGGGCGCGAAGGCCGCGGCACAACTCGAAGCCGACCTCAAGGCCGGCGCGATCGGCGTCGGTGAAGTCGGCAAGCAGTTCGGCCTCCGCACCACCAAGCCGGATGGCTCGCGACTCAAGGTGGACGATCCGGAACTGGATCCGCTGTGGGCGGCGTTTGCCAGGCTCGACGTGCCGGCGTTCATTCACACTGCCGAACCGCAGGAGTTCTTCCAGCCGCAGGACTTCAAGAACGAGCGCTGGCTGGAATTGTCGCTGTTTGCCGACCGCCGTAACAACCAGCCCGGCCAGGTGACTTTCGAGCAGCTGATGACCGAGCGCAACAATGTGTTCCGCAAGCATCCGAAGACACGCTTTGTGGCGGCGCACTTCGGCTGGCACGCCAACGACCTGGCGCGTGCGGCGAAGATGCTCGACGAGTTCCCGAATGTGACGATCGAAGCCGGCGCGATCCTGCACGACCTGGGTCGCCAGCCGCGCGCGGCCCGCGAGTTCTTCGTGAAGTACGCGGACCGCATCATGTTTGGCAAGGACTCGTTCCAGCCGAGCGAGTATCCCTACTACTGGCGCGTGTTCGAGACCGCGGATGAGTACTTCGACTACTACCGCGACTACCACGCGTTCTGGAAGCTGTACGGCATGGCGCTGCCGGACGATGTCCTGAAGAAGGTGTATTACAAGACTGCGCTGAAGGTGTTCAAGGGCCTGCCGCAGACGGGCTGGCCGCAATAGCAGGCGAGACAGGCAACCCCGAGAAGGGGTTGCCTGCACCGCTTATCGCTGACCGGCGGGGCGCGGCGCGACCGGCGCCAGGCTGAAGGTCATGCTCGTGTACATCATCTCTTCCCACGTCTGATCGCCCCAGAACACATCTTTCGACGGATCGGGATTCGCCTTGTTGGCCGGTGAGTTGTCGTACCAGGCCTTCGCGTGGATCCGGGTGCCGGCCGGCAGCCGCAAGGGTTCCTTGAACACGTATTCGTGCTGCCAGTTGAAGTCGTACTTCGGTACCGACAGGATGACCTCGCGGCGGCCATCGGGATACACGGCCTCGTAGTGCCACTTCTTGCCGCGCACGTGCGTGTGCGGGATCAGGCTGTGGACGACGATTTCGCGGTTGACGGTCATCTCCGCATCAACTTGGTGATCGGCCGCGCGCGGCGGGATGTGCAGGCTGCCGTTGATCAACTGCGCGGTCAGCAGCGGCGTGCGCGGCGGCGCCGGTGCGAACTTGAGCGCAATCCTGGTGCGATCGGTGGTCGCCTCACCGGTCGGCGTGTAGTGCATTTGCAGGACGATGGAGTGGCCCGCCGGGAGGCGCATGGCCATGCCCTCCGGGAAGCGGCGCACAGCGTTGCCGGGAACGTAGCCGCCAATCGAGGCGCTGGTGCCGCGCAGGCGCGGCCGATCGTTCGGGCCGGGAGCCACGCGCTGCTCGGGCGGCAGCGGCGGGCCGCCGGTCTGCCCGGCAGGAATCTCGATGCAGCAGGCGAAGCTGAAGAGCGGCGGCGGCCGCACGGCGTTGGCCGCAGGCGGAGCTGCCGGCGCGACAGGCGCGGCACCCGGGGCCGGCTGCGGCGCGCGCGTCGACATGATGATGTGGTGCACGGCCTTGCGGTTGCCGGGCTTGATCTCCCACGCCTGGATCCAGCGGTCTTCGGGGAAGTTCGCCGGGACCTCGAGGTACTGGTAGGGCACCGTGCCGCTGGCGGGCAACGGATAGTCTTCCTGCATGGACAGCACCGCATCGGGCTGGCCGATGCTCCAGCCGTCGGCGTAGACGGGCGGAGTCGGCAAGTCGGCGGCAGAGCCTTCGGGCGCACCCGCGCTCACCCACCTGGCGATGGTTGCCTTCTGCGCGTCGGTGAGTCCGCGCGCGTTGGCAAACGAGCCGTGCGCGGGGTCGGCATGCCACGGCGGCATGGTGCCGTCGGCCACCTTGGTCGCGATCGACCGCGCCCACGGCCGGGCCTCCTTGAAGGTCATCAGCGACATCGGCGCCATCTCGCCGGCGCGATGGCAGCTGGTGCAATTGGCAAAGAAGATCGGGGCCACGTCCTTGTTGAAGGTCGGCGCCGCCGGCTGCGCCGCCGCCGGGGCGGCCATCGACAGGGCGGACACCCCCACGATCATCACCACGCACGCGCGAACGAGGATCGTCATCATGAGCCTCTCCCCTAGCGTTGTTCGACCGGAATCCAGGTCTGCGGATAAGTCGGGCCAGTGTAGTCCGCGCGCGGCCGGATCAAGCGGTTGTTTGCCAGCTGCTCCAGCACATGGGCGGTCCAGCCGGAAATGCGGCTGACCGCGAAAATGGGCGTGTACAGGTCGATGGCGATGCCCATCGTGTAATACGTCGAAGCCGAATAGAAATCGACGTTGGGATAGAGCTTCTTCTCCGCCTTGATCAGCGCCTCGATCCGTTCGCTCATCTCGAACCACTTGGTGTTGCCGGCCTTCTGCCCGAGCGCTTTCGACATCTGCCGCAGGTGCGTCGCGCGGGGGTCCTCGGTGTTGTAGACACGGTGACCAAACCCGGAGATCTTCTCCTTGCGCGCGAGCTTGCCCTTGATCGCGGCGTCAATGCGGTCGGCCGGAGCATCCTGGCCGATCTCGATCAACATCTTCATCACCTCGGCGTTGGCGCCCCCGTGCAGGGGGCCCTTCAGGGTGCCGATGCCGGCGACGATGGCGGAGTGAATGTCGGTGAGCGTGGCGGCGGCCACGCGCGCGGCGAAGGTCGACGCGTTCAGCTCGTGATCCGCGTGCAAGGTCAGCGCGACGTCCATGGCGCGAATCGAGGTGGCGTCGGGCCGCGTGCCGAACAGCATGTAGAGGAAGTTGGCGGCGTGGCCCATGGCCGGGTCGGGCGCGATCGGTCCGCCCCCCTGCTGCGTGCGGCCCCAGGTCGCCACCAGGCTGGCCACCTGGCCCGTCAGGCGCACCGCCTTGCGGTACGACGCCGCCGGCGAGTTGTCGTGCGCGTCGGGGTCGTAGTGTCCCAGCGCCGAGGTGAGCGTGCGCAGGGCATCCATGCCGTCCGACGGCGGCAGCATGTTCATCAGCCGGATGATCGACTCCGGCAACGGACGCGCCGCCGCGAGCTGCGATTGCAGGTCACCGAGCTCGGCACGATTCGGCAGGCGGCCGTGCCACAGCAGGTAGCAGGTCTCCTCGAAGGTCGCATGCCGCGCCAGGTCGTGAATGTCGTGGCCGCAATACGCGAGCACGCCGCGATCGCCGTCCAGGAAACAAATTCGTGAGGAGGTCGCAACGACATCCTCGAGTCCGCCTTTGGGTTTTACCTCTGCCGCCATGGTGGTGATCTTACAGCGTCCAGCCGTCACGAAACTCGTACCTCGTGTGGCCCCTGTGCTAGCGTTCTCGGATGCGCCGCACCTGGATTGCCCTCGCCGTTGTGTCACTTGCGTCGGTCACCGTCCTGCAGGCCCGCCGGGCGCCCGAGGTGGCCTGGCCCCAGTTCCGCGGACCGGAGGGGGCCGGCATCCTCGACGCGGGCAGCCTGCCCACGTCGTGGTCGGCGTCGCGCAACGTCGCGTGGAGCGTCGAGGTTGCCGGGCGCGGCTGGTCGTCGCCGGTGGCCTGGGACAACCTGGTTTACGTGACCTCGGCGATCAGTCCGGGAGCCTTCAAGGCGCCATCCACGGGCATTTTCGGCAACGACTACGCCGCGGAGCTCGCGCAGCAGGGCCTGTCGAACGATGAAGTCACGAAGAAGGTGGTGTCCCGTGACATCGAGTTGACCGCTGAGAGCGGCGACATCCGCTACATGGTGTACGCCTTCGACGCGGCGAGCGGAAAACTGCGGTGGGAGCGCGAAGCGCACAGGGGCGCGCCGTACGGCGGGCGTCATCGCAAGAACACCTACGCATCCGAGACGCCGGCCACCGACGGCGAGCGCCTGTATGTGTACTTCGGCAACGTCGGGCTGTTTGCCTACTCGCTGGATGGCCAGCCGCTCTGGAACGCGCGCTTCGACCCGCAGCCGATGTATCTCGATTTCGGCACCGCCTCATCACCCGTCGTCCACAACGGGCGAGTGTATGTGCTGCACGACAACGACGGCAAGTCGTTCGCAGCGGCGGTGGATGCGCGAACCGGCAAGGAGATCTGGCGGGTGGATCGCGCCCTCAGGTCGGGCAGGATGACCTCGGGCTGGTCGACGCCGTTCATCTGGACCAACCCGCTGCGCAGCGAACTGGTGATCATCGGCCAGCAGCATGCAGTCAGCTACGCGCTCGACAGCGGCCGGGAGTTGTGGCGAGTGGGCGGCCTCACCGGGCAGTCGACGCCCAGCCCGGTGGCGGCCAACGGCCTGCTGTATCTCGCCACGGGATCGCAGGGTGAGAACAACCGCCCGGTGGTCGCGGTCAAGCCGGGCGCCGCAGGTGACATCACGCTCGCCAAGGGCGAGGAACAGAACGCGTTCGTCGCCTGGTTCCATCCGCGCGCCTCGGCCTACACCTCGTCGCCACTGGTGTATCGCGGCCGGATGTACGTGGTGAACGACAACGGTATTCTCACGGTCTTTGACGCCGCCACCGGCAAGGAGATCTACAAGGCGCGCGCCGGCGGATCGGGCAACACCTTTTCCGCGTCGCCGTGGGCCGCCGACGGCAAGGTCTATTTGTTGAGCGAAGACGGCCAGACCTTCGTGATCGGGGCCGGCGACAAGTACGTCGAGCTGGCGAAGAACAGCCTCGATGAAATGAGCCTGGCCTCGCCCGCCCTGGCGCCAGGCGCCGTGTTCATGCGCACGCAGACGAAGCTCTATCGGATCAGCGCCCGCTAGCCCGACTGGGCGGCACGGTCTTGCGAGTACACTGGGTTGGCCGTCATGCCGACCCCGTTTCGCACCTTGTCAACATCCGCCGAGCTCGATCGCGCGCTGGAACGTTCGACGCAACAACCGATCGTGATCTTCAAGCACAGCCCGACGTGCGGGATCAGCGCGCAGGCCCATGAATCGATTGCGGATTGGGTGGCTGCGTCCTCGCCGGCCGCCGAGTTCTTCGTGGTGCCGGTCCCGGCCAACCGCGCGCTGGCGACCGAGCTGGCAAAGCGGTTTGGGATTCGCCACGAGTCGCCGCAAGCGATGCTGATCGATCACGGCACCGTGGTGTGGCACGGCTCGCACTACCGCGCAACGGCAACGTCAATTGCCGCCGCGCTCGACAAGCTTGCTGCCGCTACTTCGGCTCGGGAATCGGCTTCCCGCTGAGATCGACGAAGGTGATGTTCGTGAAGGCACCCAACTGGTCCTTCACCTTCGCGTAGTCGCCGACGATCACCACCACCGAATCTTCTGATCCCAACAACATCTCGGCGCCGGTCTTGATCGCCTCGGCCGAGGGCTGCGAAATCTGGCGCTGGAACGACTCGGGGTAATCCCGCGGCAGCCCGAACGTGCTCACGGTGTTGACCGTGCCCGCGAAACCGCCCTGGGTCGCGTTCTGAATCAGGAACAAGCCGCGCGAGTACTGCTTGGCGTCGGTCAGCTCCTCGGTCTCGGGACCACCCGCACGCAGCTTGTCGATCTCGCCGTAGATCTCCTTCAGCGTGGCGCCGGTCACCTCGTTGCGCACATCGGCCGCGGCCCGGTAGAACCCGCCTTCGGCCATGGCCTGGAACTGCGACTGCGGCGAGTAGGTGTAGCCCTTCTCTTCGCGGATGTTGCGCACCAGCCGCGAGTCGAACGCGGCGCCGTAGATCTGGTTGGTGAGCTGCAGCGTGTACCAGCGCGGGTCGTCGCGCTTGATCGCGAAGTTGCCGACCGAGATCGACGACTGCACGCTGTTGGGCCGCTGCACGAACACCAGCCGCCGCCCCTTCATCGTCGGCATGGCCGGCGCCTTGGCCTCGGGGATGGCGGCGCGGGTCCAGCTGCCAAAGGCCTGCTCGGCGGCCGCAAACACCGCTTCCGGCGTGGCATCGCCGACCACCACCAGGTAGGAGTTGTTGGGACGGTAGTAGGTCGAATGGAACGAGGCAATCGCCGCACGGTCGATCGCCGGCAGGCTTTCGAGCGTCGGTCCCGTGCGCGCGTACGGGTGCTCGCCAAACAGCGACTGGCGGAAGATCTTGTTCGACACGAACTGCGGCGAGGCCATCTGCGCCTGCAACTGCTGCGCGGTGTTCGACTTCAGCAGGTCGACCTCGGCTTGTGGGAACGACGGGTTGCGGGCCACGTCGGCCATCAGCGCCAGCATGCGCGGCATCGACTCGGACAGCCCGCGCATCTGGAAGGTGGTGGAGTCCTGGCCGGCAAAGCCCGAGAGCGTTGCGCCCATCGCGAAGACATCGCGCTTGAGCTGCTCGCTCGACCGCGTGGCCGTGCCTTCCTGCGCGGTGTCGGCGACGAACTGCGCGAGACCGGCCTGGCCGGCGGGATCCAGCGCCAGGCCCGCGCGCACCGTCAGCATGGCCGTGATTTTCGGGACGGTCGCGTAGCGGACGGCGATTACCTGCAAGCCGTTGCTGAGTGTGCGTTCGACGCGCGGCGGCGGCGCAAACGGCTTCTCGGGCCCCACTTCGGGCTTGGGCAGCGCCTGCCCTGACACGGGCATCGCGATCGCCAGGGTACCGGCAGCGATCAAGGTCGCGAGCGAAAGCTGGCGGCGAATCATCGGACTCCTCCCTGCGTCGGCTTGGTGGCCGGCCGGCTGTCGATCGAGGTGCGATTGGCCGGCACGAGCCAGCGCGCGGCCGCCGCCTTCACGTCCTCGAGCGTCACCTTGTCGAGCTCTCCCAGGATGGTGTTGATCTTGCCCGGGTCGTCATCGAATAGCGCGAAGGCGGCCAGCAGGTTGGCACGGCCGAACCGCGGCATGCCGCCACTTTCCATTTCATCGAGAAAGCCGGACCGAATGGTGGTCTTGGCCTGTTGCAGTTCCGCCGCGGTGATGCCCTTGTCGCGGACTTCGGCGAGCACGCTCTCGATGGCCGCCAGCACCTGTTCCGCCGTCTTGTCGTTCAGGTAGTCGACGCGCATCGTGTAGAGCATGGGCCCCTTCATGTCGAAGTTGTTGCCCAGGAAGTTGAAGCCGCCCTGCGACGCCATGGCCAGCCGCTCTTCACGCACCAGCTTGCGATACATGCGCGCGCTGTCGTCGCTGTTGAGCAGCGGATCGAGCACGCTCAAGGCAAAGAAGTCCTTCGACATGCGCGCCGGCAGGTGCCAGGCGGCCGCGAGTGCCGGCGTGCGGGCCAGCTGGTCTTCGCGCACGAAGTGCTTGGTTGCGGTTTGCGGCGGCTCGGAGACGTCGGCGGGCGGCGGCAGCGGCTGTCGCGGAATGGACCCGAAGTGCTTCTCGGCCAGGCGGCGGACCTCGGCGGCGGTGGTATCGCCGACCACCACCAGCACGGCGTTGTTGGGGGCGTAGTAGGTCTTGAAGAAGCTGCGCACGTCCTCGAGCGTCGCGGCCTCGAGCTCCTTGAGGTCGCCGTAGAAATTGTGGGCGTTGTGCCAGTTGGTGTTGGCCCGCTCCCAGATTTCAATCCACTCGAACCCGCCGTGGGGCTGGTTGAGCACGTTGACCCGCACTTCCTCGCTGACCACGTTCTGCTGGTTCTTCAGGTTCTCGGCGCTGACATCCAGCGACCGCATGCGATCAGCCTCGAGCCAGATGGCGCGCTCGAGCGCGTTGGCCGGCAGCGCCTGGAAGTAGTTGGTGTAGTCGAACCGGGTCGAGCCATTGACGACGCCGCCGGCCTCCTGCATGAGGCTGACATGCTCCATCTTCTTCACCTGCGCCGACCCCTGGAACATCATGTGCTCGAAGAGGTGGGCGAAGCCGGTGCGACCCTTCGGCTCGACGCGGAAGCCAATGTTGTACATGACCTCGACCAGCACCACCGGAGAGGTGTGGTCTTCGCTGACCACGACCTTCAGGCCGTTGGGCAGCGTGAAGTAGTCGACCGGTACCCTGAAGTCCTGGGCTGGCGCCGGCCCGGCGGCAACAGCCAGGAAGAACGCCGAAAACAGCGCGATCAGTCGTGTTGGCATGCGGTTCACCTTATTTCCCGAACAGATAGACGTGCGAAGGGGCCTGGTGGTTGCGTCCTCACCAGCCATCCCACCACCGGTCCCGAGTGCTCGGCCAGCCGGCGCGACCACGAGGCCGTGAAATGGTCCTCGTCTGTATAGAGCACGAGACCGTCCCGGGCGACAAAGCACTGGTCGGCGTCGCACAGGCGGTCGATCGGGTCCCACACCCTGACGTGATCCAAACCGGCCGCGGCGGCGCCAATCGCGGCCATGGCGGGAGCGCGGCGTTCGTCCACATTGTGCCGGTTCGCCCCGCACGCCTGTTCGTGACGCCGGGCCAGGCAGTCGGGAACTGGATACGACATCTCTGGCGTCGGCGCCACGATCATGACCGACAGGCCGATGGACTTCAGGGCCTCGAGCGTCTCGCGCATCGATCGCAGCAGGGTCTCGGCCGATCCCTTGCTGTCGTGTGGCCAGACGCCGAGGTCGGGTTCCTGATCCATTGTCGTGGCGTCGATCCGGGTGAGGGCCCGGACGAAGGTCTCCCTCGGATTCGGTGCGGCGACGTTCAAGTACAGCGCCCACCGGGCGTTGATGATCACCCCGCGCAGGCCGGCGGCGCGCCGCTCGGCCAGCTCGGCCATGACGGCGGTATTGAACTTCACGCACTCCAGGTCGACCCGTCCTTGCGCCGCGGTGGTGGCGTTCACCAGTGGCGGGCAGCCGCTGCGGGTTCGCTGCAGCGCGGACAGGTGCAGGGGACGCAGCGCCTCGCCAACCATGGGCATCAGGTGGCTGGCATGCGAGTCGCCCCACAGCACGACGCCGATCGGCGCACCAGTCGCGCCGTCCGTGCAGGCTGCGTCTGACGGGAAGCCCTGGAACCGGCCCGACGGGTTGCACCAGACTTGCAATGGCGGCTTGTCGGCCGCGGCTTCCGCCAGCCTGGTCGAGACGGCCGGCGCGGAGGCGATCACGGCAAGTTGCGCCGACGCGAAGCCGGCGAGGCACAGGGCGGCGCCGAAAGCGAACGTCCAACGCTTCTGCCTCAGAAAGGCAAACTGCATCGTCCGCACCGGCGTCTCGATGAAGCGATACGAGAGGTACGCCAGCACGAACGCCACGGCGCAGGCCAGGAGGTCCATCGCCAGCGCCCGCTCGCCGAGGTAGTACAGGCGCCGCAGTGCGAGCAGAGGCCAGTGCCACAAGTACCACGAGTACGACAGCAGCCCGACAAACACCATCGGGCGCGCCGCGAGCCAGGAGCGGGGATCGGCTGGCGTGGCGCCCTCGAAACTGGCGATCACGAGTGCGGTTGACAGCACCGGCAGCAGCGCCGCGAATCCGGGAAACGCGGTATTGGCACTGAACAGCGCGGCCGACGCGACGATCCCCGCGACGCCGAACAGGTTCATCACCTGCCGTACTGGCAGCGGCAGCGTCCGCAGGCGGCTCGTGAACACGACCAACAGTCCCCCCGCGGCGAGTTCCCAGGCTCGTGCCGGCATCAGGTAGAACGCCGCCAGCGGTTGGTGCGATGTGCTCCAGACGCTGAAGGCCAGTGAGGCCAGCAGCACGATCGCGAAGAAGGCCGACGCCGCCGTCACCACGTTCCACCTGAAGCGGCGGGCGGACGCGGCGAGCGCCGCCAGGACTAGCGGCCACACCATGTAGAACTGCTCTTCGATCGCGAGCGACCAGGTGTGCAGCAGGGGCAGCAGCTCGAGCTGGGGGGCGAAGTAGCTGTCGGCCTGGTTCCAGAAATAGAAGTTCGAGTAGAAGAACAAGGCCGCCACGGCCGAGGCCGACGCCTGCTCCATCTGCGCGCTCGTGTAGCTCACGAACGGCATGGCGGCCATGGTCACGAGTACGACCAGGACGAGGGCGGGCAGAATGCGGCGCACACGGCGGGCGTAGAAATCGCCGAGATCGATCCGGCCGTGCCTGGCGGCATCGTCCAGCAACAGCCGGCTGATCAGGAATCCCGAGATGACGAAGAAGACGTCGACGCCGATGAAGCCACCGGGGACGAAGGGAACGCCGGCGTGGTAGGCCACGACGAGGCCGACGGCGACGGCCCGGAGGCCGTCAATGCCCGGTCGATAAGCCGCCTGAGAGTGCGACGTCGCGGTGAGCCCTAGGCTTCTTTGCCCTGCACCACTTCGACGGCGGAGTCGCCGTACTGCTGGAGCAGCGACAACATGCCCGTGTAGAGGAAGCCGACCTGGAACAGCATGAGGAACGGTACGGTGCCGTAGATGCCGTTGGCGAGCGCGTAGAACAGGGTGCCGGTGAAGTAGAGGCCCAGCGCGAGCTCGATCATCGGCTGAATGGCCACCGACTGGCGGTACTTCTTCTGGCTCCACTCGTCGCCGTTGGCTTCGACGGCGTACTTCGGCGTGCGGACGAACTCGCTCGGCTTGTGGAACAGCGCCTCGAACACGGCCTTCGTGTTGTTCACGGCGAGGCCGATGCCGATCGACATGAGAATCGGCAGGTACTTCAGCCGTTCGGTCCACGACTGCGGATACAGCTCACGCTGGCAGACCATGTAGAAGTTCGCCACCGACGCCGTCGCCGCGAAGAACAGCGGGATGTCGATCAGCAGCATTTCGTACCAGCCCATGTTGTAGCGAATCACCATGGACGGTCCCATCAGCACCGACAACACCACCATCAGCGGGTAGTTGAAGTTGGCCGAGAGATGGAAGAAGGCTTCGGCCTTGACCTTGAACGGCTGGTCCGACTGCAGGATGCGCGGCATCAGCTTGAGGAAGGTCTGGATGGAGCCCTTCGCCCAGCGATGCTGCTGCGACTTGAACGCGTTCATCTCGACCGGCAGTTCAGCCGGCGAGACGTGGTCCTGCACGAACACGAACTGCCAGCCCTTGAGCTGCGTGCGGTAGCTGAGGTCGAGGTCCTCGGTCAGGGTGTCGTGCTGCCAGCCGCCGCCGTCGGCAATGGCGGTCTTGCGCCAGATGCCGGCCGTGCCATTGAAGTTGAAGAAACAGCCGCCGCGGTTGCGGCTGCCGTGCTCGAGCACGAAGTGGGCGTCGAGCAGCACCGCCTGGATCTTCGTCAGCAGCGAGTAGTCTTCGTTGATGTGGCCCCAGCGCGCCTGCACCAGCGCCACCTTCGGATCGGTGAAGTAGTGCACCGAACGCATCAGGAAGTCGGGCTTGGGAATGAAGTCGGCGTCGAAGATCGCGACGTATTCGCCGCGGCACACCTTCAGGCCTTCATCCAGCGCCCCCGCCTTGTAGCCACTGCGGTCTTCGCGATGGAGGTACTTGATGTCGACGCCCTGCAGCGCGTGGCGGCGGACGGCGAGCTGGGTGATCTGCCGCGTCTCGTCGGTGGAGTCGTCCAGGACCTGAATCTCGAGCTTCTCGCGCGGGTAGTCGATCTGGCAGACCGCGTCGATCAGCCGATCCACGACATACATCTCGTTGTAGAGCGGCAGCTGAATCGTGACCACGGGCAGGTCGGCGAAGTTGGTCTTCGGCACCGGCTGCTCGTGCTTGTGCTTCATGTAGAGATACACCAGGTAGTACCGGTGCCATCCGTACACGGCCAGGATCAGAAGGACGAAAAAATACGAAGCGAGTATGAGCGTTTCGACTGCGGTCATCTATTATGGAGGCTTCTGCCTCGTAGTCCAGTCCATCATTATAGGAATCGACTGCCAGTAAAGTCAACAAAACACAGACGATAGCGTCATGACACCGGCTGAACTACGCACCATTCTGGAACAGGTCCGCGCGGGCCGAACCGACACCGCCCAGGCATACGAGCAACTGCTGGGGGCATTTCGCGACCAACCCTTTGAGGACCTTGGGTTTGCGAAGGTCGACCACCACCGGTCGATGCGGCAGGGCTTTGCCGAAGTCATCCTCGGCTTGGGCAAGACCCCGTCTCAGATCGCGACAATCGGGGCCGAAATAGTCGGCCGGGGCCAGCCCCTGCTGGTCACCAGGACGGATGAGGCGGCGTGGCGGGCCGTCCAGGCCCTGGTGCCCGAAGCCCAGTTCCACGAGGCGGCCCGAGCCATCACCGTCAAGCGCGAGGTGCCGGCGGGCGCCGGCACGATTGCACTGTGCTCGGCCGGCACGTCCGACATCCCCGTGGCCGAGGAAGCCGCGGTCACTGCTGAACTCATGGGCAACACCGTCGATCGGTTGTACGACGTGGGCATTGCCGGCATCCATCGCATCCTGAAACAGCGGGCGCGCCTCGAATCGGCGCGCGTGATTATCGTGGTGGCCGGCATGGAAGGGGCGCTGCCGAGCGTCGTCGCCGGCATGGTGAGCGTGCCCGTGATCGCGGTGCCGACCAGCATCGGCTACGGCGCCAGTTTCGGCGGCGTCGCGGCGCTGCTCGGCATGTTGAACTCGTGCGCCAACGGGGTGTCGGTGGTGAACATCGACAACGGCTACGGCGCGGGGTGCATTGCGTCCATGATTAATCATCTGTAGAGGCGCGACTTCAGTCGCGCCTGCGCAGGCGGGTCTGAAGACCCGCCTCTACGTGTCAGGCACCCGTTAAAGAACATGCTCGCACTACGAACGTTGGAATTCGATCGCGTCGTTGATGCCGTCACCGCGCTGGCCTTGACGCCGCTCGGGGCGGCGGCGCTGGCGGAGCTGGAACCGTCGACCGATCCCAAGGTCGTGGTCGCGGCGCAGGACGCAACCAGCGAAACGGTGCGGTTCCTCGAGCGTCATCCGCTGTTCCCGCTGCGCGCCGGCGAGAGCCTGCCCGAAGCGCTGGGCTACCTGGCAATCACCGGCCGGCCGCTCGAGCCGCTGCAGTTGCGGATGCTCGCCGACTTCGTCGATTCAGTGGATCAGGCCGGCGTCAGCGTGCGCCGCGCCGGCGGTGACCTCCCCATACTCGGCAAGCTGGTCGCGCATGTCGCGTCGTTCAAGGACGAAGTGGCCGCGGTGCGCCAGGCGATCGATCCCGGTGGCGACGTCGTGGATCAGGCGAGTCCGGAACTGCGGCGCATTCGCAACGAGTTGCGCCAGAAGCGCCAGAAGTTGCGCGGCACGCTCGAACAATTCACGCGTGGCAGTTCAGCCAAGTACCTCCAGGACGAGGTCGTCACCGAGCGCAATGGCCGGTTCGTGCTGATGGTGCGGGCCGAACATCGCGGCAACGTGCCGGGCATCGTCCACGGCAGTTCCACCACCGGCGCCACGCTGTTCATGGAGCCGGCGGCCACCGTCGAGATCAACAACGACATCGTCGAGCTCGAGGATCGCGAGCGGGAGGAGATTTTCCGCATCCTGCTGGAGCTGACCGACCGCTTTCGCAGCCGGCCCGCCGACCTCGCGATCATCCAGGACGTGGCGCGCGACCTCGATACGCTGCAGGCGAAGGCGCGCTACAGCTCGAAGCTGAACGGCATCGAGCCGGCATTCACCGCCGACACCAGCCTGGAGCTGAAGGGCGCGCGTCATCCCATGCTCGAGCGGGCGGTGCCGGTCGACGTGCTGCTCGATCCGCCCAATCGCGTGCTGCTCATCACCGGCCCCAACACCGGCGGCAAGACCGTGGCGCTCAAGACGACCGGCTTGTTCGCGCTGATGGCCCAGTCGGGCCTGCACGTGCCGGCGGCCGAGGCGCGGCTGCCGGTGTTCCGGTCGGTGTTCGCCGACATCGGCGACGAGCAGTCGATCGAGAACAGCCTGAGCACCTTCTCGTCGCACATCACCAACCTGGTGTCGATGGAACGCGAGCTGCAGTTGCCAGCCCTGGTCCTGCTCGACGAGGTCGGAACCGGCACCGATCCCAATGAAGGCGGCGCCCTCGCGACCGCCATCGTGCAGCACTTCCGCCAGCGCGGCGCGCTGGTCATGGCAACCACCCACTTCGATTCGGTCAAGACCTGGGGCATCGGCACCGAGGGTGTCGCGGTGGCGGCGTTTGCCTTCGATCCACAGAACTTCGCGCCCACCTATCGCCTGATCTACGGCGCCCCTGGCCGCAGCCTGGCGATCGAGATGGCGCAGCGGCTCGGCATGCCGCAGGTGGTGATTGCCGCCGCGCGCGGCTATCTCAGTGACGACCAGAAACGCCTGCAGGCACACCTGTCGAGGCTCGACGCGCAGGCGCGTGCGCTCGAGGCCGATCGCATCAAACTGGAGCGCGAGCGGCGCACCTTCAACGAGACCAACGCGGCGCTGTCGCAACGCGAACGCACGCTGGCCGAGCGCGAAGAGGTCTTCAAGAAACGCCTGAACGAACGGCTCGACGACCGGTTACGGCAGGCCCGGCGCGACGTCGATGCGGTGATCGATCAGCTCAAGGAGAAGTCGGAGGCGCTGGCCGAGAAGGCCTCGCTGCGCGCCGCCGTGAACACCGGCGAATCGGGGGCCGCCAAGGCCGAGGCCCGCGCGGAGATTGACCGCATTGTCGAAGACCTGCGTCAACCGGCCAGCGGGGCCGCGGCCGAAGCGCGCGGCGCGAACGCAGCAGGACCGCCAACCGTTGGCGCCAGGGTCTCGTTAGGGATGGGCCTCGAAGGGACCGTCGTCGTCATTGACGGAAACCAGGTTGAAGTGGACGTCCGCGGCAAGCGGATGCGCGCGAAGCTGAAAGACCTGCGCGTCATCAGTGGTGCCGGTGGCAGTAAGGCTGGCAGTGCCGGTGGAGGCAACGCTTCAGGGTTGCCTGACAAGGGACGCGTCCGCGTCAACGTTGACCTGAAGCCGCGCGAGGGGATGCTGAGCGAGCTGAAGGTGATCGGAATGACGGTGGACGAAGCCATCGACCGCGTGTCGCGCTTCCTCGACGACACGCTCGTCACCGACGTCTCGCAAGTACGCATCGTCCACGGCCACGGCACAGGCGCCTTGCGCAAGGGATTGCAGACGTTCCTGAAGACGCATCCTCTGGTCGAGAAACACTACCCCGCCCCCGACAACCAGGGCGGCGGCGGCGCGACGATCGTCGAACTCAAAGACTGACGGGCGTTGGTGTGGAGTCGACGAGCGCCAGCGGCGCGCTGCGCGGCTTCGCCATCATCGCCGCGCCGACGCCGCCGAGCAGGCCGGCGATGAACGAAGCGGTCGTCCCGACCTGCTGATAGAACTGCGGTAACAACAAAACTGGTACCGACAGCTCTTCAGCCGCCTGCAACCCGGCGATCGCGCACAGCATAGTGGCGGCGCCAAACCCGACCACGCGTGCGACACGGTGGTCGCCACCGGCACAAACCACACGGCCGACGGCCAGTCCGCCGAGCAGCGAGAGCAGCGGTGCGGCAAGCGGCCAGCGCGCCAGCCAGGCCGGCATGAGCGCGAATAGGTGGAAGCCCTCAAAACGCAGCAACCAGTCGGTGACGTTCACGACGAAGACCACGTAAAAGCCGAGCATGAACAGCATGATCACGCCGAGCATGGCTGGCTCGAGGCCCGACAGGCCATGCGCGCGAACCGGACGGGCGAACGCCACGCCTGCCGCGGCGATCACCTGCCGCCAGTACCACAGGCGCGAGCGACCCGTCGAGAACTCCTCGAGCAGGTCGCCGTGCAGCGCGTCGTTGGCGGGGTCAACCCACTCGAGCAGGGTCTGGGCGAGAACGGGTGGGCGGCGGGGTGTCATGCACGGCCTCCTCGTAGCTGCGGCAGGTTACTCCAGAGCGCGGTGAGAGCTTGCTGGGTGTCCTTGGCCTGGGCCAGGCCCCGGGGCGTGACGTGAAACAGGCGTTTGGCGCGGCCGCCCCTCTCGGGCGTCGGGTCACCGAGGGCCGAGCCCACCAGGCCACGTGATTCCATGCGTTCGAGCGCGGCGTAAATGGCGGCCAGCTGCGCCGACCGGCCCGCGGTTTCCTCAATCTCGCGCGCAATCCGCACGCCGTAGGCATCGTCTTCAACTCGGAGGATGGCCAGCAGGATCATCAACTCGAAGTCGGTCAGCAGGCGTCGCGCCATTTGTTTACATATTATGAATAAATCGCCTCGCCACTGTCAAACTGCGCGTCACGGTCCTGGCAGCCGGAACAATCGCGCCCACCTTTCTCGTCCTTACACCTGATATGGGTTCACTGATCGGAGACCTGAAACTGTCGGTGCGCCAGCTCGTCAAGACACCGAGCTTCACGGTTGCGGCCATCGTCGTGCTGTCGCTGGGCATCGGCTTGAACGCGGCCATGTTCAGCCTGGTCTACGCGCTGGGCTTCATGGGCAAGCCCTACGCCGATCCCGACCGCGTGGTGCAGCTGTACTCCAGCCAGACCAGACAAGTGGATTCGTACCGCGCCTTCTCGTACCCGGCGTACCGTGAACTGGCCACGGCGGGCGGGCCGTTTGCCGCGGTGCTCGCTCACAGTCCCACGCAGGTCGGCTTGAACGAGGGCGGCCAGTCGCGCCGGACCTTTGCCGACCTCGTCAGCCGGAACTACTTCGACCTGCTGGGAGTGCCAGTCATCCAGGGCCGCGGCTTCACGGAAGACGAAGATCGCCCGGGACAGAACATCCCGGTGGTGGTCGCGACCTACGCGTACTGGCAGCGGACCGGCTTCAAGGCCGACCTGGTGGGCTCAACCATCCGCGTCAACGAGCGCGCCTACACCGTCGTCGGGATCACCCCGCGCGGCTTCACCGGCACGATGATGATCTTCGGGCCCGAGTTGTTCTTCCCGCTTGGCGTATTTCACACGTTGTCGAACGATTTCGAAGGCGAGTCGGACCGCACGCTGCACCGGGCCGGTGCCTTCAACCTGTTCCTGGTGGCGCGGCTGGCCGATGGCGTCTCGGCCGAGGCCGCCGCGACCCGCCTCGAAGCCACCGGACCGCAGTTGGCGCGCGCCTTTCCAGCCGAGTACGACGATGCGCGCGTGACGCTGGCGGCATTGCCGCGCTTCGGCACCAGCACCGCGCCGCGCGACGAGGGCGTGATCGCGGTACTCGGGGCCATGATGCTCGGACTGACGAGCGCCGTGCTGCTGACGGTCTGCCTGAATCTCGCCTCGATGCTGATGGCGCGCGGGCGTGCCCGCCGCAAGGAGTTCGCGATTCGCCTGGCGCTTGGCGGCGGCCGCGGTCGCATCATCCGCCAGCTGTTGACCGAGGGCTTCCTGCTCGCGCTGGCGGGCGGGGCCGGCGGCATTGCGCTCGGCCTGTTCGCCACCACCTCTCTGGTCTCGGCGCTCGCGGCGGCGTTGCCGGTGTCGGTCGTGCTGGACGGCGCACTCTCACCCGCGCTGGTCATGGCCACGCTGCTCTTTTGCGGGCTGGCGACCACGTGGTTTGCGCTGGGTCCGGCCCTGCGCTACTCGCGTGCCGACGTGATGACCGATCTCAAGCCCCAGGCCGGCGAAGACGTGCCCGAACGGCGCCGCCGATTCATGCCGCGCAACCCGCTGCAGGTGGCCCAGGTCGCCCTCTCGTTGAGCCTGCTGATTGCCGCGGGCCTGTTCGTGCGCATGACCTTCAAGGCGACCGCGCTCGATTTCGGGTTCGACGCCGACCACACCGTGCTGGCGGAAGTCGACAGCCGCCTGGGCGGCTACTCGAATCCGCAGGCGCTGGACCTCTACGCCAACATCGAACGCCGCCTGGCCGCCCTGCCGAACGTCGAATCGGCCAGCATCGCCGCCATCGTGCCGCTGGGCATGGTCGAGATCAATCGCGCGGTGCGGCGCGCCGGCATCAACGTGCCTGCCGACGCGCGGCCCCAGCGTCCCGAAGACGGCCAGGCCTTCAACGTGCCGTGGAACGCCGTGAGCGGCGGCTACTTCGCGTCGATGGGCGTCGCGGTGCGTGAAGGCCGCGCCTTCACCGACGCGGAGTCGTACACCGCGGGCGGGCGGCCGGTGGCGATCATCGACGACACCCTGGCCAGGCGGTTGTGGCCCGAGGGCGGTGCCCTGGGTCAGCGCCTCGAGATCGTCGAACGCAATCGGCCGGATCAGGAAACCCCGGCAGGGTTCGACGTCATTGGGATCGTCGCCTCGACCAGCCGGCAGTTGTTCGAGGACGAACGGCGGGGTGCGATCTTCCTGCCGTTCGCGCAGGGCGCGCTCGGCAATGCGCACTTTCACGTCCGGCCGCGGCTGGCGCAGGCGGGTCCGGTCTCGCTGGCTGATGCGGTCCGCCGCGAGATCACGTCCGCGGCGCCCGGCCTGCCGATGTTCACCGTGCAACCCTACGCGCTGCATGTGAAGTCGGCTCCCGAGTACTGGGCACTGCAGGTCACCGCCGCGCTCTTTGGCGGCTTCGGCGCGTTGGCCATGGTGGTCGCCCTGGTCGGCGTCTACGCCGTGATGAGCTACGCGGTGGCGCGGCGCACGCGCGAGATCGGCATCCGCATGGCGATCGGCGCCATGCCCGGCACCGTCAAGCGGATGATTCTCGGCGAGGGGATCACGCTCACGCTCACCGGAGTGGCGCTCGGCCTGCTGCTCGGCGCCGGCGTGGGTCGCATGATGGGCAGCATGTTCGTGGACGTCGACGCCTTCGACCCGCTGACCTTCACGGTCGTGCCGCTCGGGTTCCTCGCCGCCGCCGCGCTTGCCGCGTGGTTGCCCGCCCGCCGCGCCACACGGGTGAATCCGGTCACCGCGCTCAGAAGCGAGTAACCCTCACATCGGCCACGCGGGGAACGGCCGCCGCGGATTAGAATCCGAGGGCCATGTCCCCCGGCCCGCTCGCGAAGTTTCCATTCGAGTCGAAGGCCTGGCGAGCCTGGCTGCCGGCGATCTTTCTGATTCGGGCCACGCCACCGACGCTGGCGCCGATGCTGATCTGGTTGCCGATCGCGGCTGCGAGTGTCACCGCCGCCGCCTTGGTGGCACTCCAGCCTGGTTCACTCGCCGATCTATGGTTGGTGCGCGAGTGGCTGCACCACTGGCGGGAGGTCGGCAACCCTTACCACGCCTTCACCGGCGCGATCGACTATCCGCCGGCCGCGTTCTTCGTACTGTGGCCGTTGGCGGTGCCGTCGGACGCCGTGCTGCCATTTATCTTCCTGCCCCTGGCCGTCGGCGGCATGGTGCTGGCCGGCATCGTCCTGGCTCGTTGGCTGTCCGACCGCCTGGCCATCACGCTGGCATGGTATGAACTCGCGGCGCTGGCGGCGTTGATTGTCTCGGGAGGCGCCAGCCGTGGCGCGATCTGGCGGGGCCAAACTGCCGCGCTGGCGGTCCTGCTCGGGGCATTGGCGCTGTACTGGTCGCGCCGGCGACCGGTCGTCGCGTCGGTGTCGCTGGCTTTGTGCGCCTACAAGCCGCACGTGGCCGTTGGCTTCGGCCTGGCGATTGTCCTGACTGAACGCCCCGCCGTCGCGGTGTGGGCAGCGGTCGGCGTCCTGGTCATGTCGCTGTTGTTCCCGCTGTCACTTGGCCAGGGGCCAGCCGACGTGTTCAGTCCCTATCTCGACAGCCTGCTGGTGCTCTACGATGGTCCCGAACGGGTCCGCGGGCTCCTGAGCATCCGCTGGGTGATCGAGGACCTGGTCGGGGATTACCAACTGGCCACGGTGCTCTATGCCGTCCTGGCGCTCTCCACGCTGGTGCTCCTCGTCATCGCCTCTCAGCGGCACCGTGACCGTGCCGGTCAGACCACGGTCGCCGTGGCGTGCCTGCTGTGGCCGCTGCTGTTCCTGCCGCACCAGCTGTATCACGGCGTGCTGGCGTGGCCCGCAGTGTGGCTGATCATGTGGCCCGAATCAGGTGTTGTCCGGCGGCAGGCGGTCCGCCTGGTGGCCGTGGCGAGCTACATCATCTTCAGCGTGTTCGACATCCCGCGCAGCATCAGGCTGATGACGAACGACGAGGATCTGGCCCTGACGTCGTACATGTTGAGTCCGCTGCGGCTGGCGCTGCTGTTTGGTTTGATCTTGTATGCCCTCTCGGCTCGATCGGGCAGGGCTGAGCGCACGCCCGCCGCCGCGTGACCGGCAGCGGCAGCCAGACGCGATAAGCTGGTGGATCCGTGGCGTTGTTCCCTCAGGCGTTTATCGACGAAGTGCGCGCGTCGGCCGACATCGTCGCCGTCATCTCGGACTCCGTCTCGTTACGCAAGGCCGGGGCGACCTACAAGGGGCTGTGTCCCTTCCACGGCGAGAAGACCCCCTCGTTCAACGTCAATCGCGACCGCGGGTTCTTCCACTGCTTCGGCTGCGGCGTGGGCGGCGACGTCTTCAAGTTCATCGAGCTGCAGGACAAGATCGGCTTCCAGGAGGCGGTCCGGACCCTGGCCCAGCGGTTCGGCATTCCCATCCCCGAGATGGAGGCCAGCGGCGAGCAGCGCGAAACCGCCGCCGAACGCGAGGCGCTGGTCAAGATTCACGAAGTGGCCGTCACCCACTTCCGCGAGCAGCTCGCCTCGCCGGCGGGCGCTCGCATTCGCGACTACCTGCTCAGGGAGCGCGGCCTGACGCTCGAGACCATCGACAAGCTGCAGATCGGGTTCGCGCCGCAGGGCCGCGACGCCTTGCGGCAGCGCCTGTTGAAGCAGGGCTTCTCGCCGCTGCAGCTGGTGACCAGCGGCCTGGTCAGCCGGCGCGACGATGGCAGCGAGGTGGACCGGTTCCGGAACCGGTTGATGATCCCGATTGCCCGTGACACCGGCACGGTGGTGGCGTTTGGCGGACGGGCCCTCGAGAAGGACCAGCAGCCGAAGTACCTGAACTCGCCCGAGACGCCGATCTACACGAAGAGCCGCACGCTGTATGGCCTGAACCTGACGAAGAGTGACCTGCGCAAGGTACGTTACGCGATCATCGTCGAGGGCTATTTCGACTTCGCGCAGGTCTACCAGGCGGGCGGGTTCCCGGTGGTGGCGACCTGCGGCACGGCGCTGACGCCGCAGCAAGCGCAGATCCTGCATCGCTTCACGTCGAAGACCGTGCTGTGCTACGACCCCGACAGCGCGGGGCAGACGGCGGCCGAGCGCAGCTCGGAACTGCTGGTGGCCGAAGGGTTCGTCGTCAACGTCATGACGCTGCCCGGCGGCGGCGATCCCGACACGTTCATCCAGAAGAACGGCGCCGAGGGCTTCCGCGACCAGCTGAAGCATTCGCGGCCGTACCTGGAGTTCCTGCTCGACCGTGCCGCGGCGGGCATTGACCTGACGCGCGACGACAACCGGCGCGAGTTCCTGAAGCGGATGCTGGGCGTGGCCGCGCGCATTCCCGACCCGGCCGTGCGCGACCAGTTTGCCGATCGGCTGGCGCACAAGGCCAGGGTGACGGAAGACGTGGTTCGAGCCGAGATCAGGAAGGCAGCCGCGAATCGCAAAACCGAGCTGCCGGCGGAGCGGGTGCCGAGCCTGCAAGGAAACGTGAGGAAGGCCGAGAAAGGGCTGATCTGGAGCCTGGTGCACGATCCGGTGACCACCATCCAGTGGCTGAATCAGCTTGAACCTGAAGACCTGAAAGGACTTAGCACCGCAAATATTCTCCGGACTGCGCAGGAACTGACGGTCAGGCCCGAGGATGTGCCTGGCGCGCTGATGGAGCGTCTAAGTAGACAGGAGGCCGAATTATTGGCCTCCGTGGCTGCCGAACCCTCCCCGCCCGCGGTGCTTCCGGATTTATGTGTGGTGGCCCTGAAGTACGTCCGGCTCGAGCGTGAGCTGGCCGACGTCCAAAGGGAGCTCAAACGCTTGCAAGATATGGGGGATAGCGGCCCGGCGCTGATGGTTCTGCTGGCCAGGAAGTCGCAAATGGTGCGTGCACTGGAAGCGATGAAGCCGCCAAAGGAGCTACAATAGAGGGCTCCGCACTCTTGAGGAAAAACACGAATATGGCCTTGGCGCTCGAAGAGAAATTCGATGAAGTCCGTCAGCTCATTGTCATCGGCAAGGAGAAAGGTTATCTCCTGTACGACGAGGTCAATGACCTGCTGCCGGCCGACCTGACGGCCAATCCCGAAGACCTGGAAGAACTGCTCGCGGTCTTTGCCAGCGCCGGCATCGAGCTGGTCGATTCGGAAAAGGGTTACAAGCTCGAACGCGAAGGCATCGAGCGTCACGAGGGTCCGGAAGGCGAAGGTCCCGAGCTGGATCTCACTCCGGGATCGCTCGACAAGACCAACGACCCGGTCCGCATGTACCTGCGCGAGATGGGCACCGTGCCGCTGCTCACGCGCGAGGGCGAAGTGGAAATTGCCCGCCGCATCGAGCGCGGCAAGCTCTCGGTGATCAAGTCGATCTCGCGCATGCCGGCCATCACCAAGGCGGTCATCCGCATGGGCGATGCGCTCAAGGCCGGTGAGCGCACCATCCGCGAGCTGGTGATCTTCAACGACGAGGAGATCACCGACGACCGCATCGAGGAACGCGCGCAGCAGTTCCTGAAGCAGGTCGAAGCCGTCCGCAAGGCGCGCCTGGCGGTCGAGAAGCACGACGAGAAGCTCGAGGCCATTCCGAAGTCCGACAAGAAGAAGTACCGCCGCCAGCGCTGGAAGCTGATGCGCGGCCAGGTCGAGACCTCGCGCTACATCCGCAAGATCGAGTTCACCGAACCGGTCAAGCGCCGCCTCGTCGAAGAGGTCAAGGACATCGTCGAACGCGTCTCGAAGCAGCAGCGCGAACACGACAAGCTGAAGAAGGAACTGCTGCTCAAGGTCCGCAAGCCCAAGCTCAAGGAAGACGAGCGCAAGGCGATGACCAAGCGGATGAACGATCTCAAGGCCGAGATCAAGATCCGCACCGAGGACCTCGAAGAGAGCGTCGACCACCTGCGCCACACGCTCGAAGTGATCATGCGCGGCGAAGCGCAGGCCGAGCAGGCGAAGAAGGAACTGGTCGAAGCCAACCTCCGCCTGGTGGTCTCGATCGCCAAGAAGTACACCAATCGCGGCCTGCAGTTCCTCGACCTGATCCAGGAAGGCAACATCGGCCTGATGAAGGCGGTCGACAAGTTCGAGTATCGTCGCGGCTACAAGTTCTCGACCTATGCGACGTGGTGGATCCGCCAGGCGATCACCCGCGCCATTGCCGACCAGGCTCGGACCATTCGCATCCCGGTCCACATGATCGAGACGATCAACAAGCTGATCCGCACCTCTCGGGCGCTGGTGCAGGAACTGGGCCGCGAACCCACCTCCGAGGAAATCGCGCGGCGCATGGACATCCCGGTCTCGAAGGTCCGCAAGGTCCTCAAGATCGCGCAGGAGCCGATCTCGCTCGAGACCCCGATCGGCGAAGAGGAAGATTCACACCTCGGCGACTTCATCGAGGACCGCTCGGCGGTGTCGCCGTCGGAAGCGGTGATCAACCTCGACCTGAAGGAACAGACCGAATCGGTGCTGAAGACGCTGACCCCGCGCGAGGAGAAGGTCATCAAGATGCGCTTCGGCGTGGGCGACGGCAGCGAGCACACGCTCGAGGAAGTCGGCCAGAACTTCGCGGTGACGCGCGAGCGCATCCGCCAGATCGAGGCCAAGGCGCTGCGCAAGCTGCGCCACCCGTCGCGATCGCGTAAACTACGCGCGTTCCTCGAGGGTCGTTCGTAAGCCGGCGACGGCGGGCAGGCCTGCCTCGACGAAGCTGCCAGGCAGCCAAGTCGGGCGCCTGCCTCGACGAAGCTGCGAAGCAGCGTAGTCGGGGGCCCATAGCTCAGTTGGTTAGAGCGGCCGGCTCATAACTGGTTGGTCCCTGGTTCGAGTCCAGGTGGGCCCACTCCTTACGGGTTCAGAGGTTCACGGTTCACGGGTTCAGAGGTTCACGGGTTCAACGGTTCACGGGTTCAGAGGTTCAATGGTTCGACGCGTAGCACAGAAGGACGAATGCTCCCAGACCTCGAACGGCTGATTCAACTGCAGGAGATCGAAAGCAAAGCCGCCGTGGCCGCCAAGGCCATCGCGGACGCGCCCGGGCGCATTGCCGCGCTCGACGCCCTCCTCCAGGGCGCCACCACGGCCCTCGAACACGCCAAGCATGCCCTCGCCGAGAACAAGACCCGCCGCGGCCTGATCGACAAGGAACTGGCCTCGGCGCAGCAGCGCCAGGACAAGTACAAGGACCAGGTCATGGCGGTGAAGACCAACGAGCAGCTGCATGCCATGCAGCATCAGATCAAGGCGGTCGCCGACGAGATCGGGGTGCACGAGGAGAAAGTGCTCGTGAACATGATGGAGGCCGACGACCTCAACGCCACCATCAAGAAGGCTGAAGCGGCACTCAAGGCGGCGCAGGCCAAGGTCGGCACCGAACGGGCCGCGATCGAGGCCGACGTCAAGGTGCAGCAGGTCGTCGTCACCGAGTGCGCGGCGGCGCGCACGGCGATGATTGCGGGCCTGGCCGACAAGGGCCTGGTCGACACCTTCGCGCGCATCGCCAAGGTTCGTGGCACCGCCGTCGCCCGTGCCGAGGGCGAGCGCTGCACGGTGTGCCAGGTGCGGCTGCGCCCGGCGGTGTTCGTCAACGTGATCAAGAACGACCAGATCGTGCAGTGCGACAGCTGCAACCGCATCCTCTACTTCATCGCCCCCAAGGCACCTCAGGCACCTGAGGCATCCGACTCCGCTCGCAGTGAAACCTAGGGAGCTACGTCGAGACCTCGCCGAAGCGGCCTTCGGCCGCGAAGGCGGGCCCGCTTCATGATCACCGCGTACTTCGACGGCGGCTCGCGGGGCAACCCCGGCCTCGCCGGTTGGGGCGCGTACATCGTCAGCGATGACGGCACGGTGCTGGCAGAGCTGAGCGGAGCGCTCGGCGTGGCCACCAACAACGTGGCCGAGTACACCGGCCTGATCGCCGCGCTGCAATGGGCCGCCGACCACGACGTCACCGCCCTGGCCGTGAAGGGCGATTCCTTGCTGATCGTCGAGCAGATGCGCGGCAACTACAAGGTCAAGAACGAGGGCCTGAAGCCCCTGCACATGAAGGCCCGCATGCTGGTGATGCAGATCGGCAACGTCAGCTTCGGCCACGTCCCCCGCGACAAGAACAAGGACGCCGACCGCCTGTCCAACGTCGGCATGGACGCCAACGGCTAAGTCGATCTCTCCGGCTCGGCCGTTGTCGTGGCTTGCGAATGTGCTTAGCGGTAAGTAAAATAACTGCATGAAGAGTCCCAGCGCGATCGCCTCCGCACTGGGCCGCCTTGGCGGTCAGGCGCGAGCCAGGCGGCTGGACCAGACAGAGCTCAAGAGAATCGCCGCACTCGGCGGCGCGGCTCGAAAACGGTCGCTCGACGCCGCCCGAAGGGTCGCCGAGAACTTCGCCTACGCCTCTGTGGTTCAGGAACTCGGCGGCCAGCGAATTGCGCCAGCGAGAATCAGTACCTGCAAGGGGCCCCTGCCCGGTCTCTACCCCGGCCGGAAGTAGCCATGCGCGATGCCGCCGCGTTGCTCGACGACGCCGGCCGGATTGTCGCGGACCTGACTGCGATAGGCCTGGAGCCCGTTCTGGTGGGCGGAATGGCCCTCGTCACCGTGGGGTCGCGCCGCGTCACCCGTGACTTCGATTTCGTGATCCCGGTCCCGGGGCATCGCCTCGAATCCCTCGTCAATCTCTTCTACGACCGGGGCCTGGAACTGGCAGCCCGCGTCAATGACGCCGGCGACATCACCGCGACAATCGACAACCGCAGGGTCGCCACCATCCGGCTGCGACTCGATGCGCCGTCCAGTGCCTACTTCACGCACGCGAAGACAAGTCTGCGAGTGGATCTGCTGTTCGACTTTCCCGTCGCGGCCTCAGACCTCGCCGCACGCGCCACCCGAATCACCATCCGATCGCGACGATTCCTGGTGGCCTCGGAGGATGACCTGCTGAACCTCAAACGCATTGCCCGAGCCAACCGGCGATCGCACGGTGACGCCGAAGACATCGCGTTCCTCGAGAGTAAATTGAGCAAACCTCGCTCAACTTGACTGCGCCCGAGCAGCTGATTATTTTTTTCTGAGAACCGTTCGCCACCTGCTGCGGGAGTCTTTTCAAAAGGAGGGCGACTACCATGCGCCAGGCGCTTTCGACCGTACTCGCGTGTTTACTGACAGCGGCTGCCGGCCACGCCCAAGGCAGCTCCTCGTCGCCACAACCTTCAGCCACCTTCAAGACCGACGTCAACCTCGTCGAAGTCCACGCGGTCGTCACCGACGCCCGCGGCGAGTTCGTGAGGGACCTGACGCCGGGCGATTTCGAGATCTTCGAATCGGGCCGCCTGCAAACGCCGTCGATCTTCCAGCTCGTCGACACGCCGTTGGCGGCGCAGGCCCGGAAGACCGCCTCGATCAGCGCTGAACCGGATGTCCGTGCCAGCGCGCCTCGCTTCGAGGGCCGCCTTTATGTGCTCGTGCTCGACGACCTGCACACCAACGCGCTCCGTTCCCAGTCGGTCAAGCGCGCGGCGCGGCAGTTCATCGAGCGCCATCTCGGCGACGGCGACCTCGCCGCGGTCGTGCATACCAGCGGCCGCAGCGACGCCGGCCAGGAACTGACGCCCAGCCGGCGTCTGCTGGTGGCGGCCGTTGACAGGTTCCAGGGGCAGAAGCTGCCGTCGATCACCGGCGAACGGCTCGCGATGTACCTGAACGATCGCGACCTGGAGCGCGCGGCGAGCTCGGGCAGCGATGAAGGCAGTGCCTCATCGTCGAGACAGACGTCGCCGACCGAGGATCCGCGTGACGCCGAGCGCGGCATGAATGCGCAGCGAGCCCTCGGCGCGATCCGCAATATCGCGAAATGGATGTCCGACGTGCCGGGCCGGCGCAAGTCGCTCGTGCTGTTCAGCGAGGGCATCGAGTACGACATCTACGATGTCTTCAACAACCGCGCCGCATCGAGCATCATCGCCGACGCGCGCGACGCGATTGCCGCGGCGCAGCGCGCCAACGTGACGATCTTCGCGGTCGACCCCCGGGGGCTGACGCAGCTCGGCGACGAAGCGATCACGATCCAGAGCCTCTCTGACGATCCTTCCGTGGACTATGGCACCTCACGCGGGTTCGGCAACGAACTACTGATGGCGCAAGAGGGACTGATTTCCCTCGCCCAGGAAACCGGCGGCATCGCGGTTGTCCGCCAGAACGACATCGCCGGCGGACTGGCGCGTATCGAGCGTGACACCAGCCGCTATTACGTCCTGGGATACGTGGCCGACCCGGCGGCCTCGCCGGGCAGGTTCAGAAAGATCGACGTGAAAGTGAAGCGGCCAGGCCTGACGGTGCGGGCGCGCCGGGGGTACGTGCCCGCCGACCTGAGGTTGGCCGATCGCCGCGACACCGGGGTCAAGCCGGGCACGTCGCCGGCCCTGGCGGCGGCGCTGAGCAATCCTGTGCCGGTTGGTGACGTGCCGATGCGTGCGTGGGCGGCACCGTTCAAGGGCCAGGGCAAATTGGCCTCGGTCGCGCTGGCGGTCGAGATCGACGGCTCGGCGCTGAAGTACCGGCAGCAGGACGATCGCTTCCTGGAAGACCTCGAACTCTCGATCGTCGCTGCTGATCACGACGGCAAGGTGCGCGGCTCGGATCGCCAGACACTGAACCTCAAGCTGAAGCCGGAGACGCACCAGCGGCTGATCTCGGGCGCCGGTGTGCGCCTGCTGTCGAGAATCGAACTGCCGCCGGCGCGCTACCAGCTGCGCCTCGGCCTGCACGTATCGAATGGAGGTGGCGTCAGTACAGTGCCCCTCGACCTCGAGGTGCCGGACTACGCGAAACAGCCGTTCGCCCTCAGTGGGCTGGTGATCACGTCCAGTGCGGCGCCAAAGCTCCTGACGCCGCGGCCGGATCCGGCGCTGAAGGACGCCCTGCCCCTGCCACCGGTGGTGACGCGATCCTTCGGCAACGACGAAACGATGACGGTGTTCACCGAGATCTACGACCGCTCGACGCCGACGCCGCACGAGGTCGCGATCCAGGTATCGGTGGTTCCCGATGGCGATTCGGTTCCGGCCTTCACGAGCACGGAGACGCGGCCGATGGCGGCCTCGGGTGCGATGCGGACTCATGGCTACCGCGCCGAGATTCCGTTGAGGGACTTGCCGCCGGGCAACTACGTGCTCAGGGTCGCTGCCTCGTCCAGCTTCGGCAGCCACGAGGCAGCTCGCGAGATTCCGTTCACTATCCGCTCATCGACGGCTGCAACGACGCATTAGCAGGCCGGGCAGGACCGCGCCAGTGGCACGGTCCTGCCGCTCCTTCGGTCGACGTCCCATCCCATCGAATTGCCATATCCGTGCAATCCCCCGCAAACCAGGCGTAACTCAGCCCGTATACTGGCTGCACTCCGACCGACATTTTCCGTTGACGCGATCGCCGCCACGACGCGGCGGTGGCCAAGGCGTTGAGGGAAGACCACCTCGACTGCGGCAGCGCGCGCATGAAGGACGCGTTGCTGCGCGGCGAGATGTCCGGCGTCGGCGTGAAGTAGCAAGGCCGTTCGTGCTGTTGTTTTGTTGGTAACCCTGGAGGTTTCACCATGAGCTCAAGAATGTGGAGTTGGCTGGTCGTCGTGTTGCTGTCGGCAACGGTGGCCGCGGCCCAGCAAGGCACGTCGGAAATGCGCGGGCGGGTCGTCGACGATCAGGGTGCGGTCCTGCCCGGCGTCACCGTGACGGTCACCAACCAGGCAACCGGCATGTTCCGCGAAACCGTCTCCGGCGCCGACGGTTCGTTCATCGCCAGCGGCCTGGTGCCCGGCACCTACCGCGCGACCGCCGAACTGCAGGGCTTCAAGAAGTTCGATCGCCAGGACTTGCGGCTCGAAGTCGGCAAGACCACCACCATCGACGTCACCATGTCTGTGGGCGGACTCGAAGAGACCGTCAACGTCACCGCGGTCTCGCCGCTCGTTGACCTCACCTCGAAGGAACTGGGCGGCAACATCACCAGCGACACGCTGGTGAAGCTGCCCAGCGTCAACGGCAACTTCATCGGCTTCGTCGGCCTGTTGCCCGGCATCGTGCCCTCGGTCAGCACCGAGTCGTTCGGCAGCGACTCGATCTCGGTGAACGGCCAGGACCCGCGCAACAACAACTACATGCTGGACGGCGGCAACAACAACGACGACGTGATCGGGCAGCGGGCGGGCACCCAGGCGCGCACGCCGATCGAAGCGATCCAGGAGTTCCAGGTGATCACCGGCCAGTACGACGCGCAGTACGGCCGCACCTCGGGCGCGGTCGTCAACGCCGTCACCAAGGCGGGCACCAACAACTTCCGCGGCGTCGCGTTCGGCTTCATCCAGGACACCAAGCTGTCGTCGAATCACTTCTTCGCCAAGCAGCAGGGCCTGCCCAAGCCGGAGACCAAGTACGAGCGCTGGGGCGGCACCTACGGCGGCCCGGTGGTGAAGAACAAGATCCACTTCTTCGGCAGCCTCGAGCGCTTCTCGATCGACCGGCCCAACGCCATCAACATCCCGGCGCGGCCCGACCTCAACGGCACCCAGATGACGCGCGACCGGGTCTGGAACACGATCATCCGCGGCGACCACCAGATCAACAACAACACCACCTACAGCGTGCGCTGGCTGCGCGAGGCCTCGCCGCAGGTCAACCAGATCATCGGCGCGGTCACCCCGGCCGCGGCCCGCGAGGAATCGGACGTCGACCAGACCGTTGCCGGCAACCTGAACATGGTGCTGTCGAATACCAAGGTCAACACCTTCCGAGTCAGCTGGACCCGCGAGAACGTCACCTTCGCCAACAACTGCTTCAACACCAACGGCCGCGACCTGTCGCAGTGCCCGGTGACCCTGGCGTTCCAGGACTACACCGACCAGCAGGACAACACCGCGTCGGCCCGGATCAACGACGGCATCCAGGTCGAGAACACGCTGGCCTGGTTCATTCCCGGCAGGGGCGGCGACCACGACCTCAAGCTCGGCGTCCAGTACTCGTACTCGACGGCGTACAACACGAACGACGGCAACCTGAACGGAACCTTCTCGTTCGGCCGCAGCAACGTGCCGTTTAACGCCGCGGTCCCGTCGACCTATCCCGACCGTTTCACCATCCGGGTCGGCGGCCCCAACGTGTTCTACCAGAAGGCTCACTACATGTCGGGCTTCGTGCAGGACAAGTGGCGCCTCGGCAACAACGTCACGCTGAACCTCGGCGCCCGCTACGACGTCGAGCTGATTCCGTTCCCCGACGAAGACGACGATCCGCTGGTCGACACGCACCCGGTCGACAAGAACAACCTCGCGCCGCGCCTCGGCTTTACCTATGACATCGGCGGCAAGAGCGTGGTGCGCATCGGGGTCGGCCGGTTCTACGACAAGACCCACTTCGAAGTGATCGGCGGCCTCTACACCGGCACGCCGTTCACCAGCTCGTTCACGGTGAACTTCCCGACCGCGGCCGCCGACAACGGGCCGCGCACCGGCGTGCTGCCGACCGATCCCTTCCTGGTCAATGGGCCGGTGGTCAATCGCACGCTGTTGAACCAGCTCTATCCTGGCGGCCAGCGGCTGCGCAACACCGGCGCGACCTGGGACAACCCGGATCGCCGTACGCCCTACACCGATGAAGTGAGCATCGGCTACGAGCGCCAGCTCCTGGGCGAGCTGAGCGTCAGCGCCGACTACGTCTACTCGCGCGGCCGCGACCTGCTGATGCAGCGCATCCTCAATCCGCAGGTGCGTTCGAACCCGACGGTGGCCGCGTCGACCCTGGCACGCGTCCCGAGCACCGACCTCACCGCCGCGGTGGCGGAACTCGCCGGCAAGTATCCGGGGTTCGCGCCGTTCACCACCAACGTGATCCAGTACGTGAACCTGGGCGAGCTCGACTACAACGCGCTGATGCTGCAGCTCAAGAAGCGCTTCAGCAATAGCTACAGCGCGCAGGTCTCGTACACGCTCGCCAAGTCGAACGGCAACACCTCGGGCAACGGCGCGCCGCAGAGCGGCTTCCAGCTGCGCGACGACCTGCGCCTGGACCTGAACGAGGGCCCGACCGACTTCGACAACCGCCACAACCTGACGATCAGCGGCACGGCACTGATTCCGCGGACCGGCGGACTCAATGTCAGCTGGGTGGCCCGGGCCCTCAGCGGCCGCCCGTTCTCGCTGACCAATGCCAACATCGACCCCGACCTGAACGGCGTGCAGGCCGAGCCGCTGCCGGCGGGTGAGTACAAGGGCAACGGTAACAACGCCTACACGGTGTCGAACTACACCGCGGAACGCAATGGCGCCTATGGTCCCGGATTCTTCGGGCTCGACATGCGCGTCGGTTACGCCTTCAAGGTAGGCGGACAGCGCAAGCTCGAGATCTCCGCCGACCTGTTCAACCTGACCGATCGCGCCAACTTCGCGAACCCGACCGGCAACCAGGCCTCGGCCCAGTTCCTGCTGCTAACCGCCTACAGCACCAGCTACTCGCCCAGGAAAGTGCAGATCGGCGCCCGGCTGGAGTTCTAGCCGCCAACGTGCGGCGCTGCCGCCGGCGTCAGTCATTGCTGGGCGGGACAAGTTCCCGCCCAGCCGTTTTTGTGGTGCTAGGATCACGGCGTGCCACGATTCCTGCTGCTCGGCCTTGTCTGCATCACCTTCGGCGCGGCGCTGCCGGCGCAAGGTCCGCTGCCAAGCGGGCCCCTCGTCATTCGCGACTTCACACTGCAGTTCGATGCGGCCGGCACGTTCTCACTGAGCGGCGCGGGCTGGCCGGCGATGTCAGGCCGTTGGATTGCGAGCGGCAGCACCCTGGTCCTGCAAATGGCGTCGGGGCCTGCCGGGTGCGACGGCGCCGGACGTTACACGTTTACGGGCGCCGGCGGCGGGGTGACCCTCAGGGTGGTCGAGGACGCGTGCCAGACTCGCCGCATGATCCTGGGCGACAGCAACTGGCTGCCTCGTGGCGTCGCGGCCCCCCGCGCCGAACGGCGGATAGTGCGCAGCGCCGGCACCGCGAAGTCGCCATTGCCCACGCCGGTGGTGAGCACCTGGCCGTCGTTCCGGGGGCCCGAAGCGGCCGGTGTCGCCGATGCACAGAACCTGCCGGACGAATGGAACCCGGCGACCGGGGTCAATATCCTCTGGCGCACCCCCATCGCCGGACTCGCCCACTCCAGCCCCATCGTCGTCGGCGACCTGGTGTTCGTCACCAGCGCGATCAGCGGCAAGGGCAACGCCACGTTCAAGCCCGGCCTGTACGGCGATGGCGATGCGTCGGACGATCGATCGCCGCAACGATGGGTGCTGTCCGCGATCGACAAGCGCACCGGCAAGGTCCGCTGGGAGCGGACTGCCGCCGAAGGCGAACCGCTCAACAAGCGGCACATCAAGTCGACCTACGCCAGCGCCTCGCCGGCGAGCGATGGCCGCGTGGTCGTCGCCTGGTTCGGGTCGCAGGGCATCTACGCCTACGACCTTGACGGCACGCTGCGCTGGAAGGTGGATCTCGGCCGCATCGACATGGGCGCCTACGACATTCCCTCGTACGAGTGGGGGCCGGCCAGCTCGCCCATCATCTGGAACGGCCTGGTGATCGTGCAATGCGACACGCAGGCCGATTCATTCCTGCTCGCGCTCAACGCCGAGACCGGCGAAACGGTATGGAAGACCGAGCGGGAAGAGCTGCCATCGTGGGGAACACCGACGGTCGTGACGACAGCGGCGGGACCCGAACTGGTAACCAACGCCTCGAACTTCGTGCGCGGCTACGATCCGGCGACCGGACGCGAGCTCTGGAAGCTGGGCGGCAGCTCGAAGATCACGGCGCCGACCCCGATCTTCAGCAACGGCTTGCACATCGTCGCCAGCGGCCGCGCGCCCGAACGGCCGGTGTTCGCGGTGAAGCCCGGAGCCCGGGGCGACCTCACGCTGCCCAAGGGTGAGGAGCACAGCGCGCAGGTGGCCTGGAGCAAGACCGGCCGCGGCTCGTACATGCCGACACCAATCGCCTATCGCGGCCTCTTGTATGTGCTCGCCAACAACGGCGTCTTCGACGCCTACGATCTCGCGACCGGCAAGGAGATCTACCGGCAGCGGTTGCCCCTGGTCGGCAGCGGCTATAGCGCCTCGCCGGTGGCGGCCGACGGCAAGATCTACCTGTCGAATGAAGACGGCGAGATGCTGGTGGTCGCGGCAGGCCCGGCGTTCACGCTGCTGGCCACCAACTCGATCGGCGAGATGCTGATGGCGACGCCGGCGCTGTCTGGCGGCGTGATGTACGTGCGGGCCTTGTCGACGTTGTTTGCGATCGGCAGACGCTGACGCGTTGCCTTGCGCCGATCCCGGCGCTTCTCCGGTCAGGCGGCCGGAGCCGCCGGCGTGGGGGCCTTGGCCTGCCGCAGTGCGCCCAGCACGGCATGCTGCAGGTGCGTGACGTCGAAGTCGGCCAGCGTCCCGCCGGCCTCGAAGTGCTTGATCAAGGTCTTGCCGAGCCCGTAGGTGACGGCCGACGACATGCCGGCCATCGCCACCAAGCCGACCACGCCGGTCATGAGCGGCAATCGCTTCAGAATGGAATTCTGGAGGCCGAACCCGATCCATCCCGGCACGAAGGCCGCCGCCAAGGCGAGCAGAATGCCGCGAGCGGTTTCTTTCGAAAACTCGACGTCGTAGAGCTTCGACAGATCGCGAATCAAGGCGAGGTGCAGGGTCGTGATGGCCGTCATGCCGAGAAACGGCGCGGTGACCAGTCCGGCACCGGCGGAGGCAATGGCGTAGTTCTTGAGCACGGACGAGGCGTTGGTCTCCCGAGACATGGTGGCCAGCTCCCAAACTTTACAACGGAACTTCGATCAGCGCAGCCATGCGGCCGGCCTGGGCACCGGCCGCCCGGTACGAGTCGAAGACGCCGGCATGGGCCAGCGTACTCAATCCGCACGTGAAGATGCGGTCACGGTGCAATCCGGCAGCGATGAGCTGGTCGCGATTGGCGGCCCACAGGTCGAGGTGCAGCCGCGCCTCGCGACGGGCGAACCAGCGCGCCACGTCACCAGGCGGGTGCCCTGCCTGCCGGAACGCATCAACGAGCGCCTCGCCAACTTCGTAGTCGTCGGGCCCAATGCTTGGACCGATGGCCGCTACCAGATTGGAGGGGTCCGTACCGAACTCACGGCGCATGGTTTCAACAGTCCTGGGTCCAATGCCCGCGCAGGTTCCGCGCCACCCGGCGTGAACGGCGCCGGCTGCGCCGCCGGAACGATCGGCCAGGACCATGGGCACGCAGTCGGCGACCAGCACCGCCAGCACCAGGCCGGGAACATTGGCGACGACGGCATCGCCGTCGGGCTTGGCCGCTGCATCGTGATCACCGGTCAGGCCTTGTTTCAGCACGCGGACCACGTTGCCGTGCACCTGCGTGACGCGCCTGACCTGGCGTGCGTCGCGGCCCACGGACGCCGCGGCCGCCGCCCACCCGGCCGGGTCCGGTAACTTCAGTTGCTTCGACGTAAACGCGTGTTGCGCTATCGCGTCGAGCGGGCGGCATCGCAAGGCGTGCCCCCAAGGCTCGACGGTCCAACGAAATGCGGGATCAGGAATCGGCAGGTTCATCGTGTGGCCATCGCGGGCGCGCAACTGGAGTTAACCGTGCGGAAGGGTCGGTTCGGAAATGTCGCCGGGTTTCGGCAGTTTCGTCGTGGCATCGCCCTTAATAGCACTCGAGTCGTGATGCCTCGCAACGATCGGGGCCGTGAACGGCCCCGCAACACTGGAGAACACCATGGTGGTCAAGATCATGCCGAACGACAAGGGAACGCCGTCAGGAAAACTGGCGGATGCGGAAGTGCACTTCACCAACGGTGAGATGGCAGGGCTGCGGCTGCTCGGCTTCGCGGTGTGGGAGCGCCGCACCGGCGTCGGCCGCAACGTCACCTTCCCGTCCCGCACCTACTCGGTGAACGGCGAGCGGCGCAGCTTCTCGCTGCTGCGGCCGGTCGCCGACCAGAACGCCCAGGACAAGGTTCGCGACCTGGTGCTGCAGGCGTACTCGGAGTACGAGGCGCAGGCTGCCGTCGCCAGCTGAAAAGCGCCGCATCGGCGGCGGCTGTCGTGCCGGAACATCAGCTGAGCACCGGCAGCAGGCGCGCATTCTCCTTGGCTCGCTTGGGCGGCAGCGTCCACTCGGCGCGGGTGCTCTTCTCGAACTCGGCGCGGAAGAACGGCTCCTTCATGCCACCGTCGATGATGTTCCAGGGCAGCACGGCGTCGTTCGACCGGTCGCGGTAGATGTAGAAGTCGCCGTCGAGACCCGCGTCGGCCAGGGCCTTGCGCCACTGGCCGCCGTTGGCCTCGGCCTGCTCGATGGCGGGGGCAATGCGGCGGTCGCCGAGCGACAGCAGCGCCTGGTAGTACGAGTGCCGTTCGCTCTTGATGTTGAAGTAGACGTTGTCGATGCCGGCGACCAGCGCCCGCATGCGCTTCATCTTCGCCTCGATGGCGTCGGTGCGCTCCATCGGCAGCCACTGATAGGCGGTGCCGGGCTTGGGCACCAGCGGGTTGACGCTGGCGACGATGCGGCCGATGCGGCCGCGCGGCCGCGCGTGCTTCAGCATGATCTCGTGCAGTTGCATGGTGAGATCGCGAATCGCCACCAGGTCGTCATCGTCTTCGGTGGGCAGGCCGATCATGTAGTAGAGCTTGAGGCTCTCGATGCCGCTCGAGAAGATCAGTTCGGCGCTGTCGAGGATTTCGGCGTTGGTGACGGTCTTGTTGATGACGCGCCGCAGGCGATCGGAGCCGGTCTCCGGCGCGATCGTCAGGGTGCGCTCGCCGCTCTCCTTGAGCAGCGATACGATCGTCGGCGTCAGGTCGTCGAGCCGCAGCGAGGCCGGGCTGATCGAGTAGCCCATGTCGCGCAGGCTGCGCAGGATGTGTTCGATGTCGGGGTGGTCGCACAAGGCGATCGAGACCAGGCCCGCCTTCGACGAGTGCGCCCGCGCGGCCTGCGCCAGGGCCAGGATGCGGTCGGTCGGAAACGCCCGGACCGGAAGGTAGTTGTAGCCGGCCCAGCAGAACCGGCACAGGTTCGCGCACCCGCGCACCACCTCGATGAGGAAGCGCGAGCCGAACTCGGTGTCGGGCGTAAAGATGGTGGTCGACGGCGGGTCGACGGCGTCAGTGGTCTTCAGGGCCGCCTTGCGCACCACCGGTGGCGCGCCGGTGCCGTCCTTCGGAACGTAGCGGGCAATGGTGCCGTCGGCCGCGTACTCGACGTCGTAGAACGACGGAATGTAGTAGCCGCGGGCCTGCGCCAGGCGCTTCAGTTGCTCGCTCCGCGACGAGGTCGACATGGCGGAGACCAGCGCCGGCACCAGTGCTTCGCCCTCGCCGGCGGCGATCACGTCGGCGAACATCGCGAGCGGCTCGGGGTTCACGAACGTGACGGCGCCGCCGATCACCACCAGCGGGTGCGTGTAGTCGCGGTCGGCCGCGCGCAGTGGCACGCCGGCCAGGCGCAGCATGGTGAGCACGTTGGTGTAATCCCACTCGAACGACACCGAGAAGGCGATGATGTCGAAGTCGGCGACCGGCGTCTGCGACTCGAGCGTCACGATCCGCGTGCCGGCGTCGCGCAGCGCCGCCAGTTCCTGCTTGGGCGGCAGGAACGCGCGCTCGCACACGATGTCGGGGTCGTCGTTGAACAGGCGGTAGATCGTCTGGAAGCCGAGGTTCGACATCCCCACGAAGTAGGTGTTGGGGAAGATCAGGGCGACCCGCAGCCGGTTGGCGTGCGGCTTGCGCACGTAGCCAATTTCCTTGGAGAGGATCTCCTGTGCGATTTCGCGTTGTTGCCGTGGCTTCATGCAGAGCTGGGGGAGTCGTCGAGCCGGCCTTGCGGCGGCGCCGCTCGCGGCTCCCCTGGATCTGTCTACTGTATCAGTCCTATCCTTCGCTCCGCCGCAGGAAGGCCGGGACGTCAAGGTCGAGGTTGAGGTCGAATTCACCGGCCGGGTTGGGTTCGGCCAGGGGCATGTCGCCGCCGTTCTGCCCCACCGCCACCGGACGCGCGGACGCGGCGGGCATGTCGAGCGCCGCCCGGCGCACGATCGAGGCGCGCGGCTGGACAATGGCCGGCGACTCGACGCGGATGGGCTGCGAGTAGGCCGACATGTCGACCGGCGTCTGCATGGGCGCATGGGCCGGGGTCGAGCGCTCGGTCTTCACGTGGTCGAAGCCGGTGGCGATCACCGTGATCTTCACCTTGTTGGTCAGCGCCTTGTCGACCACCGCCCCGAAGATGATGTTGGCGTCTTCGTGGGCCGACTCCTGGATGATCGTCAGCGCCTCGTTCACTTCCATCAGCGACATGTCGGGCCCGCCGGTCACGTTGATGATCACGCCGCGCGCCCCGCGCACCGACGCGTCCTCGAGCAGCGGGCTCGAGATCGCCCGGTTGGCGGCATCGACCGCGCGCGACGCGCCCTCGGCGGTGGCCGTGCCCATCATCGCCACGCCCATGCCCGACATGATGGTCTTGACGTCGGCGAAGTCGAGGTTGATCAGGCCGGGCACCAGGATCAGGTCCGAGATGCCCTGGATGGCCTGCCGCAGCACGTCATCGGCGGTGACAAAGGCGTCGAGCATCGAGGTGTCGCGCGCGACCACCGAGAGCAGCCGCTCGTTCGGGATGGTGATGACGGTGTCGACCGCGTCGCGCAGCGACTCGAGGCCGGCCTCGGCCTGCCGATAGCGCTTCTTGCCCTCGAACTTGAACGGCTTGGTGACCACGGCGATGGTCAGCGCGCCGAGTTCGGTGGCGAGGCTGGCGATCACCGGCGCGGCGCCGGTACCGGTGCCGCCGCCGAGCCCGGTGGTGACAAACACCATGTCGGCGCCCGACAGCGCCTGGATCAAGGCGTCGGTGTCCTCGAGCGCGGCCTGCCGGCCGACGTTCGGGTCCGCGCCGGCGCCCAGGCCCTTGGTGAGCTTGCCGCCAATCTGGATCTTGACCGGCGCCGGGTTGGCCTTGAGCGCCTGGGCGTCGGTGTTCGCCACCATGAACTCCACGCCCGAGATGCCGGCCTGCACCATGCGCGAGACCGCGTTGCTGCCGCCGCCACCGACGCCGACCACCTTGATCCGCGCGCCCATGCGCGTTTCTTCGTCGAGCGTGAGCCGCAGTGCCTCGAAGCCGTCCTGATCCGCCATCGTGCCTCCTCCGTCCAAATCGTTTCGCATCGCCACTAGAAGAACTCCTTGAACACCGTCCGCAGCCGGCCCATCACGCGGGTCAGCGCGCCACCACCGCTGGCACTGGTCGCCGGCCCGCGATGGCGGGCGGCGTAGAGCACCAGGCCCACCGCCGTGGCAAACGCCGGGTTGCTGACGTGGTCGGCCAGGCCGCCGACGCCGACCGGGCTGCCGCGCCGGATCGGCAGGTCGAAGATCTGCTCGGCGATCTCCGACATGCCTTCGAGCTGCGCGCCGCCACCGGTCAGGACCAGTCCCGAATTGAGCGACTTCTCGTAGCCGGCCTTGCTGATCTCGTCCCAGATCAGGTGAAACATCTCTTCGGCGCGCGGCTGCAGGATGTCGGAGAGGATGCGGCGCGCCATGACGCGCGGCCGCCGGCCGCCGACGCTGGCCACTTCGATCGTCTCGTCTTCCTCGATCATCGACGACAGCGCGCAGCCGGCCCGCCGCTTGACTTTCTCGGCATCCGGAATCGGCGTGCGCAGGCCGACCGCGATGTCGTTGGTGAAGTGGTCGCCGCCGACCGCGATGACCGCGGTGTGCCACAGGCTGCCGCGCTCGAAGATCGCCAGGTCGGCGGTGCCACCGCCAATGTCGACCACCGCCACGCCCAGTTCTTTCTCGTCGGGTGTCAGCACCGTCTCCGAGGCGGCCAGCTGCCCAATCACCGTGTCGATCACTTCCACGCCGGCACGGTTCACGCACGCCACCAGGTTCTGGGTGGCCGTCTGGCTGCCGGTGATGATGTGGACGTTGACCTCGAGCCGGGCGCCGGTCAGTCCCACCGGTGCGCCAATGCCCTCCTGCTCGTCGACGACGAAGTCCTGCGGCAAGACGTGCAGGATCTCGCGGCCGGCCGGCAGCGACACCGCCCGCGCCGCATCGATGGCCCGCCGCACATCGTCACGGGTCACCTCGCGGTTCTTGCCGGCCACCGCCACCACGCCGCGGCTGTTGAAGCCCTTGATGTGCGGCCCGCTGATCGCCAGGTGCACCGAGCCGACCTCGACGCCGGCCATCAACTCGGCTTCCTCGATCGACTTCTTGATGGATTCGACGGCCGCCTCGAGGTTGACGACCACCCCGCGCTTGAGGCCCTTCGATTCGGCGACGCCAATGCCGATCACGTCGACGCCGCCGTCCTCGAGCATCTCGCCAACCACGGTACAGACCTTGGTCGTGCCGATGTCGAGCCCCACCACGTAGCGTTCCTGTCGTCCCACCAATACCTCCCCGTCCCCTACCGTCTCGCCTGCGCCGGCAACGCCTTGACCGGGCGCACGTACAACCGTTCGTCGAACCGCAAATCCACGTAGTCGATGCCCGCCAGCCGCTCGCGCAACGCCGGCTGGACATCGAGGTACTGCTGCACCCGCGCCACGAAGTCCTGGTCGCCCAGCCGCAACAGCGTCGTGTCGTCGTCGAGAATCACGACCGCGTCGTGGAGATCGGTCACGTCGATCTGCGACACCCGTTTGGCCAGCTCCGGCCGGGTCGCCAGCGAGTCGATCACGCGGCTGGCAAAGTCGGTGCGCGCCGGGTCGATCAAGGCGCCACCGTCGGCCGGCGCGCGAGCCAGCCCGTCGATGATCGGCAGGTCGATGTCGGCGTAGGCCGGTCCGTACTCGTCGACGATCACGCCGCTGGCGTCGACCAGGTACAACGAGGAGCCGATCCGGCCGATGCCCATCGGCACGCGTTCGGCAATGGTGATCTCCAGCGTCGCCGGCAGCACCCGCCGGATGGTCGCGCGTTCGACCCACGGCGAGGCCAGCAGCCGCTGCTGCCACTCGCTGATCCCAATCGTCAGGATGTTCTGGCCGCGCAGGCCATCGACCAGCGCGAACACTTCGCCGGTCGACAGGCGGTGGTGCCCCCGCACCGTGAGGTGGCTCACCTGCAAGGTGTGCGCGACGACGATCGAGGTCACGCCGCGGTAGCCGCCGTAGCCGAGCACCGCCGCGATCGCCAGCACGCGGATCCCCAGCCACACGTGCTTCGACGCGGGCGTGCGCTTGCGCGAGGGCTTCACGTGCGCGCGCCGGAAGCGCTTGTCGGTGGCCGCCGCCACCGACTGTGTGCCGGCCGCGGCCCTTGGAAGTCCCGCCACTACGAGGCCTCCCGCGGACCGTGCCGCCGTTCGAGTTCGGCCACCAGCGCCGTTGCCAGGCCGCCAATCGAGCCCGCACCCAGGGTCAGCACCAGGTCACCGGGACGCGCGAGCCCGGCCACCGCCGCGGCGACGTCGTCGAGCTTCTTCACCACATGCGCGGGCTGACGGCGGCCGGCGCTCACGGCGGCGGCCAGCGTCTCGACGGTGATGCCGGCGATCGATTCTTCACTGGCGGCATAGATGTCGGTCAGCACCACTTCGTCGGCAGCCGCCAGCGCCTGCCCGAACTCGGCCATCAGGTCGCGGGTCCGGGTGTAGCGATGCGGCTGGAAGGCCACGACGATGCGGGCCGGCCTGGCAGCGCGGGCGGCCGACAGGACCGCGGCGATCTCGGTCGGGTGGTGGCCGTAGTCGTCGACGACGGTGATGCCGTTGATCACGCCTCGCCGCTCGAAGCGCCGCTCGGCGCCGTGAAATTCGGCCAGCGCCGAGACAATCTTCGCGAACGGCACGTCCAGTTCGAGGCCGACGGCGACCGCGGCCAGCGCGTTGCGCACCGAGTGCAGGCCCGGTACCGCCAGGGTCATCGTGCCCAGTTCGGAGACCTCGCCGGTATGCGGATGGCGCTGCGCCACCGAGCAACGCGACCCGAATCCGTCGAGCACGACACCCGTGGCGCTGACGTCGAATGGTCCGGCTTCCGTGCCAATGTGGTGTCCGGCTCCAGCCGGACCCTCCGCGATCCCGTAGGTCACGACCCGGCGCGTGAATCGCGGCAGCACGAGCGACAGCTCCGCGTCGTCGGCGCACGCCACCACGGCGCCGTAGAACGGCACCTTGTTGGCGAAGTCGACAAACGCCTGCTGCAAATCGGCGAACCCGCCGTACGCGTCCATATGCTCGCGATCGAGGTTCGTAATCACTGCCACCGCCGGCGAGAGCTTCAGGAACGACCGATCGCTCTCATCCGCTTCCGCCACCATGTATTCACCGCGGCCGAGTCGCGCGTTGCTGCCAAACGCGCTCAACCGCCCGCCGATCACGGCGGTCGGATCCAGTCCTGCCCGTTCGAGCACCAGCGCGACCATCGAAGTCGTGCTGGTCTTGCCATGCGCTCCGGCGACCGCGATGCCGAACCGCAGCCGCATCAACTCCGCCAGCATCTCGGCCCGCGGGATTACCGGGATGCGTCGCGCCTTCGCCTCGACCACCTCGGGGTTGTCGGGCCGTACCGCCGACGAATAGACGACGACATCGGCGTCGCCGACGTTGGCCGCCGCGTGTCCGGCGGTTGCCACGGTCACGCCGAGCGTGGCCAGCCGATCCGTCACGCTCGATCGCTTCGCATCAGACCCCGACACCACGTAGCCGAGATTGGCCAGCAGTTCGGCAATGCCGCTCATGCCAATCCCGCCGACGCCGATAAAGTGGATGCGCCGGGTCTTACCCAACACAGATCGCATCCTCACTCCAGGGCCGCAGATGACTCAGATGACGCCGACTTCTTGGGTTCATTTCCGTCATCTGGTGATACCGCCCAACTGTTCCACCCGGTCCGCAATCCGGGCCGCGGCATCTGGCCGCGCCAGCGTGCGCGCGGCCGTCGACATCTGCTTCCGCCTGCCCGGGTCCGCGATCAGCCCGGCGATCGCCTCGGCCAGCCGCGCGCCATCGAGCTGGCGCTCTTCAATCACCAGTGCCGCGCCGGCGCGCTCGAGCACCTCGGCGTTCTTCCGCTGGTGGTCGTCGGTCGCGGTCGGCAGCGGCACCAGGATCGCGGGCCGCCCCGACGCGGTCAGTTCCGCCAGGGTCGTCGCCCCCGCGCGGCAGATCACCAGTGCGGCGGCCTTCATCTCTCGGTCGATTTCGAAGATGAAGGCTTCGACTCTGGCCGCGAGGCCGGCGCGGCCGTACGCGGTCCGCACCAAATCCAGATCGCGCTCCCCGGTCTGGTGGGTGATCGCAAGTTGGAGCCCGGTGGCTGCCAGCCGCGACGCTGCCTCCACCATGGCCACGTTGATCGCGTGCGCGCCCTGAGAACCGCCAAAGATCAGGACCTTCCCTGCATCATGCGACTCCTCGTTCTGCGCCGGGAAGAACTCCGGTCGCACGGGGTTGCCGGCCACAAATCCCGTGCGTGGGAAGTACGACAACGCGTCTTCGAAACTCACTGCCGCGGCCCGCACGACGCGGGCGAGCAGGCGATTGGTCAAGCCCGGGATGGCGTTCTGCTCGAGCAGCATGGTCGGAATGCCACGCGCCGCCGCCAGCATCAGCACCGGTCCCGATGCAAACCCGCCCACGCCAACGACGACGTCGGGACGGCGAGCGGAGATCACACGCCAGGCATCGGCGCCGGCCGTCGGCAGCAACGCCAGGCCACGCAGCCGATCGGCGCGGCGCTTGCCCTTGAGGCCGGCCACCCGAATCAGATCCAGCGCGAAGCCCTCGCGCGGCACCACCCGCGCCTCGATGCCCCGGGCGGTCCCCACGAACGTCACCGCTGTCCCCGGGTCGCGGCGCTGCAGCTCGCGCGCCAGCGCAATCCCCGGGTACAAGTGCCCGCCCGTGCCTCCGCCCGCGATCAGGATGCGCACCGGTCACGCCGCTCCCGTCTCCATCGACTGGTGCTGCGAGATGTTCAGCAGCACACCCACGGCCAGCAGGTTGATCAGCATCGACGAGCCGCCGTTGCTGACCAGCGGCAGGGGAATGCCCTTGGTCGGCACCAGGCCGAGCACCACGCTGATGTTGAAGAACGCCTGCAGCACGAGCATCAGCGTGATGCCCAGGGCCAGGTAGGCGCCAAAGGCATCGGGGGCGCGCATGGCCGTGCGGAGGCCGCGCCAGGCGATTACGCAGAAGCACAGCACCACGGCCGAAGCGCCCAGCAAGCCGGTCTCCTCGGAGATCACCGCGAAGATGAAATCGGTGAAGGGCTCCGGCAGGTAAAACAGCTTCTGCACGCCCTCCATCAGGCCCCGGCCAAACACGCCACCGGTGCCGACCGCGATCAGCGACTGGATGATCTGGAAGCCGTCACCCAGCGGGTCGGCCCACGGATCCATGAACGTGACGAGGCGCCGGCGGCGGTAGTCGGCCTGCATCAGGATGATGTAGAGCGCCGGCAACGCCAGCAGCAGCGCGCCGAACAGGTAGCGATAGCTGAAGCCGGCCGCGAACACCATCACGCCGATCACCGCCAGCAGCGACACGGCCGTGCCGTAGTCGGGCTGGAAGATGATCAACGCGACAATGCCGCCGACGATCGCGCCAATCGGCAGCAGCGAGTAGCTCAACTCGTTGATGCGGTGGCGGCGGCGCTCGAGGACCAGCGCCGTGAAGATGATCGCCGCCAGCTTGGCCAGCTCAGAAGGCTGCATGCCAAATCCGCCGATGCCGAACCAGCGCCGCGTGCCGTTGATCCGCGGTGAGAAGAGCACCGCCACCAGCAGCACGCCGACGAGCCCGAGCAGGGCCCAGACCAGCTTGTCGTTCTTGTAGGTGCGGTAGTCGATGCGCATCACGATCGACAGCACCGCCATGCCGAGGCAGGCCCAGATCAACTGGCGCGTCACGAACAAGTACGGCTGCTGGAAGCGCTCCGCCGCCACCAGCGCCGAGGCACTGTAGACCATGACCACGCTGGTGCAGATCAGCACCAGGGTTGCCATGAACAGCCACTTGTCAGACGACAGCTTCCTTGCCATACTCGCGCCCCCCTCCATCCGGGGGCGCCCCTGAGCGAGGCCGGCGTCGCGTGCGACGGCGGCCAAGTCGAAGGGCTCTAAAGTTCGACGGTTTCGATTCGATAACTAGGATCGAAGCGGTCAGTAGTCGCCAGTCGTTCAGGGAATCGAGACACCAGCCTCGCAGACCGGGGCAGCCTGCGCTCCCAGCGACTAGCTCTCAATTGCCTCCAACCGGCTGACGACTACTCACCGCTCCCGCCTCCGTCTCGCCGTAGCGCTTTGCGCGAAGGCGGACTTCGGCGGGGCTAGCCCACACACCCACGCCTCACGGCTCCGCGATGAGCCGCTGCACCTCCTCCTTGAATCGCGCGCCGCGATCCGCGTAGTCCCGGAACATGTCGAAACTCGAACAGGCCGGCGCCAGCAGCACCACGCCGTCGGGCACCGCCAGATCCCATGCCTGCCTCACGGCCTCGGCGAGTGAGCCGGCCTCGACGACCGGCACGACCTCACCAAGCGCCGCCCGCACCATCGTCCGGGCCTCGCCCATGGCGACGACGGCGCGGCCGTGCGCGCGAAGCGGCCCGGCCAGGTCGGCAAAGTCGCCGCCCTTGTACTTGCCGCCGACGATCGCCACGACCTTGTCGAAGCTCTCGATCGATCGCGCGGCCGCATCGACATTGGTCGCCTTCGAGTCGTTGACGAACCGCACGCCGCCACGTTGGCCGGCCGGCTCCATCACGTGTTCGAGACCGGTGAAGCCGTCAAGCGCCTGCGCCAGCGAGGCGCCGGTCGCGCCTGCCAGGTGACTGATCGCGGTCGCTGCGACCACGTTGCTCAGCATGTGGCGGCCGGCCAGGTGCACCGCGGCCAGCGGCAGCAGCGGCACGTCGCCTTCCGAAGTCCTCTGCCACACGAACCCGCGGCCGGCATGAATCTCGGCCTGGTCGGTGTGGTCGACGCCGTAGCGCACCACCTGCGCCCGGGTCTGTTGCGACATCGCCAGCGCTGCGCTGCTGTCGGCGTTGACGACGGCCCAGTCCTGCGCCTGCTGGTTGGCGAAGATGCGGTTCTTGGCCGCCGCGTAGGCCGCTTCATCCTCGTGACGGTCGAGGTGATCGGGCGAGAAGTTCAGCAGCGCCGCGATCCAGGGCCGGAACGTCTCGGTGGCTTCGAGCTGGAAGCTGCTGGCTTCGATCACGTGCACCGTGTCGGCGGTCGAGTCGTCCACCTGCGCGCTCACCGGGTAGCCGATGTTGCCGCCGACCAGCACGCGGCGGCCCGCGGCCTGCAGCATGCGGCCCACCAACGTGGTCGTGGTCGACTTGCCCTTGGTGCCGGTAATCGCCACGATCGGTCCGCGCAGCCATCGCGACGCCAGCTCCAGCTCGCCGATCACCGGAACACCGAGCGCCCGCGCCCGCTGCACCTCCGGCAAGTCGAGCGGAACCCCAGGGCTCATCACGACGAGGCTGGCCGTTTCGAACGACGGGATCCGGTGGCCGCCCAGTTCCAGCCGCACGCCGGCCGTCCGCAGGTCCGCGGCCTCGGGAATGTCCGGCTTGCGGTCGGTCAGGGTGACGCCGGCGCCGCGGCGCGCGAGCAGGTGCGCGGCCGCGACACCGCTCCTGGCGGCGCCCACGACCAGCACCTGTCGTCCACTCACGGAGAAGGTTGGCGTCGTCATCTGAGCTTCAACGTCGTCAGGCTAAACAGGGCAAACAGGATGGCGATGATCAAGAAGCGCGTGATCACCTTGGGTTCCGCCCACCCGCTCAACTCGAAATGGTGATGGAGCGGCGCCATCTTGAAGACGCGCTTCCCTCGCAACTTGAACGACGCCACCTGGATGACCACGGACGCCGCTTCGATCACGAAGACCCCGCCGACGATCACCAGCAGCAGTTCCTGCTTGATCAGGATCGCGACCGTGGCAATCGCGCCGCCCAGCGCCAGCGAGCCGACGTCACCCATGAAGATCTCCGCCGGGTGCGCGTTGTACCAAAGGAAGCCGAGGCTGGCGCCGACGAGCGCGCCGCAGAAGATGGTCAGCTCTCCCGCCGGCGCGAAGCGCACCAGCAGCAGGTACTCGGCGAACACGCGGTGGCCGGTGATGTAGGCGAGTGCCGTGAAACAGGCGGCGGCCACGGCGAACGTGCTGATGGCGAGGCCGTCGAGCCCGTCGGTGAGGTTCACCGCGTTGCTCCACGCCACCAGTACGAAGGCGGCAAAGGGCACGTAGAACCAGCCGAGATCGGGAATCAGCTGCTTGAAGAACGGGAAGATCAACCGCGTGTTGTAGAGGTTGCGGTCGGCCAGCCACATCAGGACCAGGCCGACGATCAGGCCGACGACGATCTGCAGGCCCATCTTGTAGCGCGGCGCCAACCCGCCCGATGACCGGCGCGTGACCTTGAGGTAGTCATCCAGGAAGCCGATGCCACCGAAGGCCGCGGTCGCGAGCACGGCAATCCAGATGTAGACGTTGGTCAGGTCGGCCCACAACAGCGTGGGCACCAGCGCCGCAGCGAGGATCAGCAGGCCGCCCATTGTCGGCGTGCCGGCCTTGGCGCGGTGCGACTCCGGCCCTTCCTGGCGGATGACCTGGCCAATCTGAAATTCGCGCAGCCGGCGAATCAGCCACGGTCCCAGGACCAGGCTCACGACCAGCGCGGTCATGCTCGCCGCCGCCGTCCGGAACGTGATGTAGCGGGCCACGTTGAAGACCGGGATCTCCGGGTAGAACGAGATGAGGAGGTGATACAGCATTAGCCGAACACCGCCATGAGCTGTTCAACCACCACGTCGGTGCGGGTGCCGCGCGAGCCTTTCACCAACACGGCGTCGCCGGTCGCGACGAACTCGTGGATGGCGGCCGCGGCATCGGTGCTGTTGTCGAAGTGCCGCACCGCGCCGGCGGCCAGGCCGGCCGCCACGGCGGCGTCACCCAGCGCGCGCGCCGACGGTCCACCGACGGTGATCAGCCGGGCCAGCCGGCTGGTCGCCGCCGTGCGGCCGCACTCCTGGTGCAGCGGCAACGACAGCTCGCCCAGTTCGAGCATCTCGCCGATCACCGCGACGCGGCGGGTCGCCCAGGTCCGTGACAGCACGTCGAGCGCCAGCTTCAGCGCCGAAGGGCTCGAGTTGTAGGAGTCGTCAATGACGGTGACGCCCTTCGGCAGCTTGAGCAGGGCGCCGCGCTTCGACGAGGGGGCCAGGCGCGAGGCCGTGTCAACGATGTGATCGAGATCGACGCGCAGGTGAAGGGCGACCGCGGCACCCGCGAGCACGTTCATCAGGTGGCCACGGCCGAGCAGCGGGACGTGCAGGTCGCGTTCACCAGCCGGCGTGACGAGCCGGCTCTTGGTGCCGTCCAGTCCCAGGTCTTCGACATCGACCGCGCGGACCTCGGCGGTCTCGGACAGCCCGAAGGTGATCTGCCGGCCGGGGAACGCGCCGATTCGCGCGGTGACACGTTCGTCGTCGGCGTTGGCGATCAGCACTGTCTGCTCGGTGGCCCCGTCGAGGATTTCGGCCTTGGCGTCGGCAATGCGATCGGCCGAGCCGAAGTGGCCGATGTGGGCCTCGCCGACGTTGGTCCACACGCGGACCTCCGGCGTGGCCACGTCGACCAGCACCCGGATTTCGCCCGCGTGATTCATGCCCAGCTCCATCACCGCCACATCCGCCCCGTGTCTCAGCTCCAGCAACGACAGCGGCAACCCCAGGTGGTTGTTCAGGTTGCCCTTGTTCTTCACCACCCGGTGCGCGCCGCCGAGCAGCTCGGCAATCACGTCCTTCGTCGTGGTCTTGCCGGCACTGCCGGTAATGGCCACGACCGTTGCGCCCGACTCGCGCCTCACGTAACGCGCGAGGTCCTGCAGTCCGCGGGTGGTGTCGGCCACCTCGATCGCGAACGACTCGCTGCCGTCGGGCAACGTCACCGGCCGGCTGACGACGACGCCGGCGGCCCGCCGCCGGGCCGCCGCGCCGACAAAATCGTGACCGTCTCGTGCCGCGGCGATCGCGAAGAACAAGTCGCCGGCCGCCAGCGTGCGGCTGTCGATCGAGAACCCGGTCACGTAGTGGTCGCTGTCACCAGCCACCTGCCGGCCGCCCATCGCGGCGGCCAGCGTGCCGGCCGCCAGTGGAATCTCGGCCGCCACTAACTGCCCTTCGCGCCAGGTGGTCTTCGCCTGGCCAACGCGGCCCGCGCGACCTCGCCGTCGTCGAACGGCAGCACCCGGTCGCCGACCTGCTGGTACTTCTCGTGACCCTTGCCGGCAATCAGCACGACATCACCGGGTTCCGCCATGGCGATGGCGCGTTCGATCGCGTCGGCGCGGTCGACGATCGAGACCACGATCGGCGTCCGGGCCGTCTGGCTGCCGGCCGGGATGCCGCGCTCGATCTCCTCGATGATCCGTTTCGGGTCTTCCGTTCGCGGGTTGTCCGAGGTGATGGCGACCACGTCGCTCAAGCGCGCCGCGACCATGCCCATCAGCGGCCGCTTGGAGCGGTCGCGATCGCCACCGCAGCCGAACACGGTGATCAGCCGGCGCGCGCTGAGCGGCCGGGCGGTCTCGAGCAGGTTGCGCAGCGCATCGTCGGTGTGGGCGTAGTCGACCACCGCGGTCACGTCGTCGCCGACGGCGGAAACCACTTCGAAACGTCCGGGAACACCAGCGAGCCCCGCGACGCCGCGCTCGATCGCGTCGATCGGCTGGTCGAGTGACACCGCCGTCGCGGTCGCCGCCAGGATGTTGTAAACGTTCGGGCGGCCGACCAGCTTCGACTGGATGTGAACCACCCCCTTCGGCGTGGTCACGTCGAACCGCAGCCCGGCGAGGGTCATCTCGACCTGGCCGGGCCGCACATCGGCCGCCGAGTTGATGGCATAGGTGACCGGGCGGCCGCAGATTTCGACCAGTGACGCCCCCCGCGGATCGTCGAGGTTGATCACGCCGGGTGCGTCGCGCGGCAGCATTTCGAACAAGCGGCGCTTGGCGGCGAAGTACGCCTCCATGTCTTCGTGGAAGTCGAGATGGTCGCGGGTGAGGTTGCTGAACACCGCCGCGGCGAACTGCATGCCGTCGACCCGCCTCAGCGACAGCGCGTGCGACGACACTTCCATGACGGCCGACTTGTTGCCGGCGCGCAGCATGTCGCCCAGCAGCTGCTGGACGTCGGGCGCCTCCGGGGTGGTCCGGGCGGCTTCGCGGTCCTCCCCGCCGATGCGATAGGCCACGGTCCCGAGCATGCCGGCGCGCAGGCCGGCCTCGTCCAGCATGGCCGTCAGCAGGTAGGCCGTGGTGGTCTTGCCATTGGTGCCGGTGACGCCGATCACCGGCATGCGCCGGCTCGGGCTGTCGAAGAAGCGATCCGACAGCAGCGCCAGCGCGAGCCGCGCATCGCGCACCACGATCCATGGCACCGGCGACGAGGCGGGCGCCGCCGTCTCCGAGATCACGAGGACCGCGCCGCGAGTCACCGCCTGTTCGGCGAACGCTACGCCATCGGCCTTGAGGCCCTTGAGCGCGACGAAGACCGCGCCTGGCGCAACCCGGCGCGAATCGTAGGCGACCGCCGACAACGGCCGCAGGTGCGAAGGGTCGCCGGCCAGCCCTGCAGGCAGTGGCTCGACCACCAGCTCCCGCAAGGTCCCGATCACGTCGCCGGCGTTCACCGCTGTTCTCCAATGACTCCGGTCGGGCGGGGCGGCGGACGGCGGTCGAGCACGAGCGTGCAGGCTGCTCCAGGCTCGATCAACGAGCCCGGGGCCGGGGTCTGTTCGATGACGACGCCGGCGCCGTGCATTTTCGCGGACATGCCCAGCCGGGCCAGCTCGCGCAGCGCGTCGCGCGCGCTCAATCCGCGCAGGTCGGGCAGGCCGCCCCCGTCGGACATGTTGGCGGTCATCGTGACCACCGACGGGGTGAGTGCCGCGGCCGTCGCAGTCACCGGACTCTCGGACCGGCGAGCCACCATCACCGGCGGTGGCTGATTGAGGGTCGGCGTCACGCCCATCTGGCGCAGGCTGGCGTCGGCAATGCGCTGGAAGATCGGCGCCGCGATCACGCCGCCCGTGTCACCGCCGACCCGGGGCGAATCGACCATGACGATTACGGTCATCACCGGATTGCGCGACGGCACGAAGCCGACGAACGACACGTTCTGCTGCGAGGCCGAGTAGCGGCCATTCACCAGCTTGTCGGCCGTACCGGTCTTGCCGGCGACGGTGAAGTTCGGCAGCGCCGCGCGCTTGGCGGTACCATCGACGACCACCGCTTCCATGATCGCGGTCAGCGTCGCGGCGGTTTCCGGAAGAATGGCGCGGCGCACGGCCTTCGGCGGCACCGGCGTGCGCACGCCGTTCCTGATGGTGGCGCGCACGACGTGCGGCTCGTACAACGTGCCGCCGTTGGCGATCACGCTCGCGGCCGCGGCCATCTGCAACGGCGTGACGCCGACCTGGTAGCCCATCGAGACCGACGCCAGCGCACTGTCGTTCAACTTCGATGGGTTCCAGACGATGCCGGGGCTCTCGCTCGGGAAGTCCGGAGACGAGGGCCGGCCGAAGCCGAAGCGGCGAATGTAGAGCCCCAAGCGCTCGGGCCCGAGCTTCAAGCCGACCTTGATCGCGCCGACGTTGCTGGACTTGACCATGACGTCGGTGAACGACAGCGGGTCGTACCGGTACATGTCGTTGATCACGCGGCTGCCGAAGCGAATCTGCCCGGCGCTGACGTCGATGATCTCGCCGGGCGTGATCACCTTCTCTTCGATCGCGGCCGACGCCGTCACCAGCTTGAACGTGGATCCGGGCTCATAGAGATCCTGGACGGCGCGGTTGCGCAGGGCGTTCTCCGGCGTGCCGGCGTACTGGTTCGGATTGAAGGTCGGCCAGCTGGCCATGGCGAGAATCTCGCCGGTGTGCGGGTCCATCGCGACCGCGGTGCCGCCGTCGGCGCGCGCGGCTTCGACGCCGGCGCGCAGTTCGCGCTCAACGACGTACTGGAGATGCTGGTCGATGGTGAGTTCGAGCGAGCCACCGGTGGTTGGCGGCTTGTCGAGGCGGCTGAAGGCGCGGCCACGGGCGTCAGCCTGTACCAGCATGGCGCCCTCGCGGCCGCGAACGGTCTTGTCGTAAGTCGCCTCGAGGCCGTGGAGGCCGGCATTGTCGGTGCCGACGTACCCGAGCAGGTGGGCGGCCAGCTCGCGGTTCGGGTAGAACCGCTTGCTCTCCTTCATGAAGCCGATGCCCTTCATCTCGAGGGCGGCGATCCGCTTGGCTTCGATCGGCGTGGCGCGCCGCTTGACGTACTGGAACGCCGTCAGGCCGCCGCGCGGGCGCTTGCGCGTGAGCCGCTCGACCAGCTGGTCGCGCTCCTTTTTGCCGCATTCGTCCAGGGTCTGGCACAGCAGGGCGGCGGCCGCCGCGGCATCGCCGATATCGGTCGGCACCGCGTAGATGGTGTCGGCATCGACGCTGTAGGCCAGCAACCGGCCGTCGCGGTCGACGATCTCGCCGCGCTTGCCGGGGGTCTTCTGGGTTTCGGATTGCTGCCGCTCGGCGCGCGCCGACAGTTCGTCGTGCTGCCAGACCTGCAGCACCACGAGGCGAACCTCGATGGCGAGCACCCAACAGGCGAGCACTCCCGCCGCCACCATCAGGCGGCGCCGGAGCATCGGACGCCAATTGAGTTCAGGCTGCACGGCCACGGTTGCGATTCCTACCGGCTGGCGACGACGGAGCGGGCGGGCGCGACGGTCGGCGTCACGCGCTCCAGCACCACCGCCTCGGTGTCGCCGGGGTTGATCATGCCGAGGCGCTCGGTGGCGAGCTTCTCGATGCGCTGCGGCGAGCGCAGCGTCTCCATCTCGAGCCGCAGGTGACGGTTGATGTCGCTTTCGGCCGCGCGGTCACGCTGCATCTGCTCGAGCCGGTAGCCGTGGCGCAACAGCTCGAAGTGCTGCCACGCCGAGAACAGCAGGACCGTCACCAGGAGCACGCCGATGCCGAGCGACATCCACAGGCCGCGCTGGCGGCGTTCATCCACCTCGCGCACGATCTGGTTGTTGCGGAAGTCCTTGCGAATCTCGTATTCGAAGGTTCCTGCCTTGTCCACTGCCATCGCCCCTCCCTTACCTGACTCGCACGGCGGCGCGAAGCTTGGCGCTTCGGGCCCGCGGGTTGACGGCTGCCTCGGCGTCGCCCGCGATCACGGGGTGCTTGGTCAGCACCTTGATCGCGGCCTCGTCGCCGCGCGCCAGATCACGCAACGTGTGTTTCACCACGCGGTCTTCCAGCGAGTGAAACGAAATCAGCGCGATCCGCCCGCCGGCCTGCAGCCGCGAGGCCGCCCGGCCGATAAACGCATCGAGCTCATCCAGCTCGCGGTTGACCCAGATGCGCAGCGCCTGGAAGGTGCGCGTCGCCGGATCGATCCGCTGCCAGCCGCGTGCGGCGACGCCGCGCCGCACGATTTCCGCCAGCCGCCCGGTGGTGGTGATGGGCGCCTGCTGGCGGGCCATCACGATGGCCCGTGCCACTTGCCGTGACCGCCGCTCCTCGCCGAAGCGATAGATGACGTCGGCCAGTTCCGTTTCATCGACCCGGTCGATCAGGTCGGCCGCGGTCTCGCCGCGGCTGCGGTCCATCCGCATGTCGAGCGGCTCGTCACGCTTGAAGCTGAAGCCGCGGCCGTCCGCATCCAGCTGCATCGACGAGACCCCGAAATCCGCGAGCAGGCCCGCGATTTCACCCACGCCCTGCGCGTCCAGCACCTCGACCACCTCGCGGTAGTCGGCGTGCACGAACGTCACCCGATCCGCGAACGCCGCGAGCTCGACCCTGGCGATCGCGATCGCATCGAGGTCGCGGTCGATCCCGATCAGCCGCGTCGCGCCGCCCTCGAGCACCATGCGGGCGTGGCCGCCGAGACCGAGCGTGCAGTCGACGAAGGTGCCGCCGCGCTCCGGTTGCAGCAGCGTCCGCACCTCGTCGAGCAGAACCGGAACGTGGGTTGCTCGTTCCACTAGATCCCGAAGTCAGACAACGCACGCGCGTCGTCGTCGGTGAACGGCTCGGTGAGCAGCCGGGCGACGAAGCGTTCGTGATTCCAGACCTCGAGAAAGTTCTGCTGCCCCAGCACGTCGACTTCGCCGGTCATGAGGGCGCTGTCGCGAAGCCGTGGCTGAATCAGGACGCGGCCCTGGGGATCGAGTTCCGCGACCTGACCGTAAAAGTTCACGCGGTCCAGGTACTTCTGCCGCGCGGGGTGAGTGGAAGGCATCTGCGCAACGCGTCGCTCGATGTCGAGCCATACCGGCATTGGATAGATGCGTACAGACTGGCCCGTCAGGCTCGTCACGAACAGTTCGGGGCCGTGATCCTTCTGAATCACGGCGCGAAAGCCGTTCGGGACCTTGAGCCGGCCCTTATCATCAATTTTCGCCGGCTGGTTGCCCCGGAGCACTTCTAATTCTCCACTTCACTCCACAAAAATCCACTCGGATAGTAGATGGAGCCGGGGGGCTTGTCAACGCACAAGTGCTTCAAATGATTTGCTGTCTATCGTTTACGCCTTTATTTCGCCATCAACACGAAGGTGTGTCATTTTTTTGACTACCACCTGAAGAGGGCAGGCGAAGGGGCGGAGAATCGCGTGCTACGATTGCCGCTTCCCGGCAGAGGTATTTTTCTTAACCCGATGGCATCGCCGAACACGGTCACCATCGTTGTCCCCGCTTTCAACGAGCGCGACAGCATTGCAGCGGTTGTCGCCGGACTGCGCGCCGCCGGGCCGTGGCACGAGGTGTTGGTGGTCGACGATGGGTCGACCGACGGGACGGGTGCGGCCGCGGAAGCGGCCGGCGCGCGGGTCGTGAGGCATCCCTACAACAAGGGCAACGGCGCGGCAGTCAAGTCGGCCATTCGCGCGGTCACGAGCGAGTGGCTGGTAGTCGTCGACGGCGACGGCCAGCATCGCGCCAACGATGTCGGCCGGCTGGTGGCGAAGCTGGGCGAGTACGACCTCGTGATCGGCGCGCGCTCAGCCGACACCCAGGCCACCACCGGGCGGCGGCTGGGTAACGCGGTGTTGAACGGCCTGGCCAGTTTCCTGACCGAGCGGCCCATCCCCGACCTGACGTCGGGCTTCCGGGCGGCGCGGCGCGAGTACCTGCAGGAGTTCATTCACCTGCTGCCGAACGGCTTCTCGACGCCGACGACCACCACGCTGGCCTTCATCAAGGCCGGATACAATGTGACGTTCGAGCCAATCGGGGCGCTGCCGCGGGTCGGCACGTCGAAGATCCGGCTGGCCAGTGACGGTGCGAAGTTCCTGTTGATCCTGTTGAAGGTCATCACCATCTTCAGCCCGCTCCGCATCTTTGCCCCGGTTGCCGCCGCCGCGTTCGCGCTCGGCGCCGGGTACGGCGGGTGGAATTTTGCGTACCACGATCGCATTCCGAATGGCGCGGTGTTGCTGTTGATGTTTTCAGTGATGGTCATGCTGGTCGGCCTGGTCTCCGAGCAGATTGCCACGCTCCGCTTCGAGGGGCGGCGATAACGGATGAAGACGCTGGTCCTGGTTCCAACCTACAACGAGCGCGAGAACCTGCCCCTCCTGGTCAAGGACATCCTCGCGGTGCCCGGCACCGAGGTCATGGTGCTCGACGACCAGTCGCCCGACGGCACCGGCGCGGTGGCCGACGGCCTGGCGGCCGAGTATCCGGGCCGCGTCCGGGTGCTGCATCGCACCGGCCAGCGCGGGCTGGGCGTGTCGTACCTCGAGGGCTTCCGACACGCGATCGCCGGTGACGCCGACCTGGTGTGCCAGATGGATGCCGACCTGTCGCACGACCCGAAGTACCTGCCGGAGATGATTGCGGCCGCGGCCGGCGGCGCCGATCTCGTGATCGGTTCGCGCTACCTCAATGGCATCAGCGTCGTGAACTGGCCGCTGCGCCGCATCATCCTCAGCTCGTTCGCGAACTTCTACATCCGCACCGTCACCGGCCTGGGGCTGAATGACATCACCACCGGCTACCGCTGCTGGCGTCGCACCTCGCTCGCCAGGCTGCCGCTCGACAAGATCGTCTCGGAGGGCTACGCCTTCCTGCTCGACGTCACGTTCATGGCCGCCGATGCCGGCCTGCGCATCGTCGAGTCGCCGATCATCTTCGTGGAGCGCCGCCAGGGCGCGTCGAAACTGTCGAGCGGGGTTCTGCTCGAGTCGCTGATCACCCCCTGGAAACTGATCCTGCGTCATGGCCGGCTGCGGCATCAGCACCGCGCCGGTGGATCGCGGTAGTGGCACCCGTGCCCAGCCTGAGCGTGTTCTTCCCCGCGTACAACGATGCCGGTACCATTGCCAGCCTCGTGATCAGCGCGGTGCGTGTCGCCGGCACGCTGACCCCCGACTACGAAGTGATCGTGATCAACGACGGCAGCCAGGACGAGACGCCGCGCATTCTCGACGAGCTGGCGCGCGTCTATCCCGAGCACGTCCGGATCGTGCACCACCCGAAGAATCGCGGCTACGGCGGCGCGTTGCGGTCGGGGTTCGCGACCGCCTCGAAGGAACTCATCTTCTACACCGACGGCGACGCGCAGTACGACCCGGCCGAGATGGTGCTGCTCTGGCAGGAGATGAGCGACGACGTCGACTGGGTGAACGGCTGGAAGATCAGCCGCTCCGACCCGGCCCACCGGATCGTGATCGGCCGCCTCTACCATCACTTCGTCAAGACCTTGTTCGGCCTGAAAGTGCGCGACGTCGACTGCGATTTCCGGCTGATGCGCCGGCGCATCTTCGAGACCGTGCATCTCGAGAAGGACAGCGGCGTAATCTGCGTCGAGATGATGAAGAAGTTCCAGGACGCCGGCTTCCGCGTCGCGCAGCATCCGGTACATCACTATCACCGGGCCCATGGCAGGTCGCAGTTCTTCAATTTCCCGCGCGTCTTCCGAACCTTGGTCGACTTGATGAAGCTGTGGTGGGTGCTGGTGGTCCGGCGCGAGCACCTGAAGGCCCAACCGGCGCCAGCCAGGGCACCACGATGAGCGACCAGTTCTACCAGGGCCGGCGCGTGATGATCACCGGCGGGCTGGGGTTCATCGGCAGCAACCTGGCGCACCGCCTGGTCGAGCTCGGCGCCGATGTGCTGCTGGTCGACTCGCTGATCCCCGACTACGGCGGCAACCTCTTCAACATCAGCGGCATCGAGTCCCGGGTGCGGGTCAACGTCGCCGACGTGCGCCAGGCCAGCACCATGAATTACCTGGTGCGCGACCGCGAGGTGATCTTCAACCTCGCCGGCCAGGTCAGCCACATCGACAGCATGAAAGATCCGCACACGGATCTCGACATCAACTGCCGCAGCCAGCTGACACTGCTCGAGGCCTGCCGCCACCACAATCCCGGCGCCAAGGTCGTCTACGCCAGCACCCGCCAGATCTACGGGCGTCCCGACGAGCTGCCGGTCACCGAACGCCACCTGGTGCGGCCGACCGACGTCAACGGCATCAACAAGGCCGCCGGCGAGTACTACCACCTGGTCTACAACAACGTGTTCGGGGTGCGAGCCTGCGCGCTGCGGCTCACCAACGTCTACGGCCCCCGCCAGCTGCTGCGCCACAACCGCCAGGGCTTCATCGGCTGGTTCATCCGGCTGGTGCTCGAGAACCGTGAGATCGAAGTGTTCGGCGACGGCTCGCAGGTCCGCGACTTCGTCTACGTGGACGATGCGGTGTCGGCGTTCCTGGCGGCAGGCGCGAGCGATGCCGTCAACGGCGAGGCCTTCAACGTTGGCGGCGACGAGCACATCGCCCATCGCGACCTCGTCGCGCTGCTGGTGGCGCTGGCCGGCCAGGGCCGCTACAAGTTCATCGAGTGGCCAACCGACAAGAAGATCATCGACATCGGCAGCTTCTACGCCGACTCGTCGCTGTTCATGGCCCGCACCGGCTGGGCACCGGCGGTCGCCCTGCGTGACGGCTTCACGCGGACGCTCGACTACTACCGCGCCCACCTGGCCCACTATGTCGATGACCGTTCCGTTTAACGCCCTCCGGCCGGGCGACGACACCGCCGCCGTGAAGGCGGCGATCGATCGCGTGATCGAGAGCGGGTGGTTCGTGCTCGGCCCGGAAGTCGAAGCCTTCGAAGCCGAGTTCGCCGCCGCCAGCCAGACGCCGTTCGCCGTCGGCGTGGGCACCGGCACCGACGCCATCACGCTGATCCTGCGCGCCCTCGACATCGGCCCGGGCGACGAAGTCATCACGCCGCCGCTGTCGGCCGCCTACTCGGCGCTGGCCGTGATGATGGCCGGCGCGCGGCCGGTGTTTGCCGACATCGATCCGGATCGGCTGACACTCGACCCGCAGGCCACCGAAGCGGCGATCACGCCGCGCACCCGGGCCATCCTGCCGGTGCACCTGTACGGTCAAGCCGCCGACATGGGGGCCCTCGAGGCCATCGCCGCCAGGCACAACCTGGCGTTGGTCGAGGACGCGGCTCAGGCGCAGCTGGCCACTGCCGATGGACGCGCGGTCGGAACGATCGGCATCGCCGGGGCCACCAGCTTCTATCCGACCAAGAATCTCGGCGCGCTTGGTGACGGCGGCGCGGTAATCACGCGCGACGCGCAACTGGCGGCCCGCATCAAGCGCTTGAGAAACGGCGGACAGACCTCGCGCTACCACCACGAGGAGGCCGGTGCCAACAGCCGGCTCGACGAGATGCAGGCGGCCATTCTGCGCGCCCGGCTTCCGTTCTTGGCAGGGTGGACGGCACGGCGCCGCGCCATTGCCGCGCACTATCGGTCGGCGGCCGTGCCCGACTCGCTGACCGTGCCCCGCCAGTTCGACGCGGGCCACGTCTACCACCTCTTCCCGGTGCTGACCCCCCATCGCGAGGCGTTCCAGGCCCATTGCCGCTTACATGGCGTCGAGACGCTCATCCACTATCCGGTGCCCATTCCCCGGCAGCCGGCGCTGGCGTCGGCCAACCCGGCCATGTGCCCGGCCGCCGACCGGGTGTGCACCGAAGTGGTGTCGTTGCCGATGTATCCCGCGCTGTCTGCGGACCAGCTGGCTGCCGTCACGCGGGCATTTTCGTCGTTCACGCCGCCCGCCGGCTAGGGCGGCCGGGCTCGCCCGGCCACGGCCCCCCGGCCGGCGTCTGATCAGGCAAAGGCGTATACTGAATCAGGCGTTTTATGCGTCGCATTTTCCTCGCCATTGTCCTGTCGCTCACAGTCAGCCTGCCGGCCGCGGCGCAGGCGTTGAAGCTTGCCTTCAACGAGGGCCGAGTCTCGCTTGACGCGACCAGCGTCCCCGTGCGCACCATCCTCGTGGAATGGGGCCGGCTGGGTGGAACGAAGGTGATTGGCGCCGAACGAATCGCGGGCAGCCCGTTGACGCTGAAGCTCGAGGATGTGCCCGAGTCGCAGGCGCTCGAAATCGTCTTGCGCAGTGTCGCGGGTTACATGGCTGCGCCGCGCAGCGCCTCGATCGCCGGGGCCTCGATGTTCGATCGCATCCTGGTGCTGGCGACGAGTGCCACGCCTCCGGCAGCGGCGGCGCGGCCTGCGCCCAACCAGCCCGGTACCGGGGGCAATCCGCGCTTTGTACCACCGCGGCAGCCCCGGCAGGCCGACAACGAAGACGTGGAACCCGAAGAGGAAGAGGATCCGAATCCTCCCAATGCCCCGGTGTTTACGTTCCCGCAGCCGGGTCAGATCGGGCAGCCGACGAACACGGGCACGCCCGAGAGCATCACGATCAACCCGGCCAACCCTGGCAGTGTGCCGACCTTCGGCGTACCGCGGCCCGGCATGATCGCGGCGCCGCCGCCGCAGCCGACCCAACCCGGCACCGTCGTCCGACCCCCCGGGGGGGCATAGCCCCCAGCCAAGCGGTGTCGCGACGTTCCTTCGGAACGCCGCCCGTCACCGTGCCGGTTTCGCAGTTCATCAGCTTCGCTCGTCGCCACCACAGTGGTCATCGCTGAATGGTGCCGTTCTACCCGCGTCCCTCGCGTACAATTAGGCATTCCCTCGCACTTGTAACCGGCGCGGTGTGTTTCGTCCATGGCGGAAATCGAACGCTACACCCCTGACGATCGCAGGGGCATCGAACAGCTCTATCGGCGGACGCTCGGCAACGAGGCTGCGGAGCGCCTCCGCTTGCGTTGGGACTGGGTGCGGCGAAATCCGGCAGCCGGCGTTGAGCCGCCGTATTGGGTCGTTCGCGAAGGGCCGACGTTGATCGCCGCCATTCCCCTGCTGCCGGTGATCGTCTCGGTGGGCGGCCAGGAAGTGGCGGGCACATGGAGCACGGATCCGCTCGTGGTCGCGGAACGGCAGCGCCAGGGCCTTGGCGGATCGCTGCTGCGCGCGTGGGATCGCGGCACCGGCGTGGCCATGGCCACCGGGCTGTCACCCGCCACCAGCGCGAGACTCGACGAAATGCGATGGCCCGAGGCGCAGCCGCTGTCGTGCCTGGTGAAACCGATCAGCCGGCGGGCCTTGCGCATTCCGACCTGGCCGGTCGCGATCAACCGGCTGGTGTCGGCGCTGGCATTGCCGGTCGTCAGGCTGGTGTCGCGCACGCAGCCGTTGCGTGAAGAGGTTGAGTTGGTGCGGCGCTTCGACGGGCGATCGGATCGGCTGTGGGAGCGGCTGGCCGGCCGGTTCGCGATGGCGGTCAAGCGCAACGCGGCCTACCTGAACTGGAAGTACGTCGAGCCGCCCCATGTTCGCTACACGGTCGCACTGCTGCGGCGCGGCGACGACATCGATGGCTACGTCGTCTATCGCCACCTCCGCGAGCCGCAGGGCCGGGTGACCCAGATTGTCGACCTGCTGGCCGACCCTGCGGACGAGCGGGGCCTAAAGACGCTGGCGCGGTGGGTCGACCGCGAGGCCCGCGCCGCCGATTCGGACAAGATTCGCTGCTATGCGACCCACGCATCAATTCGGCGGGTGTTGCGGCGGTCGGGCTACTTCATGGTGAAGTCGGGCATCGACCTCACGGTCAAGGTGAACGCGCTGCCGGAGCCCAAGGGCTTTCACGAGTCGACCGACGAGTGGCACTTCACGCTCGGCGACGGCGAGCTTGATCACTAGGCGGGTTCACAGGTTCACAGGTTCAGGGGTTCAGGGGTTCAAGAACAATGTCGTTAGAACAAACGCTCGGCGCCGACATCGTCACTGCCATGAAGGCAAAAGACGCAACCCGGCTCACCGCGTTGCGCATGTTGAAGTCGGCGCTCACCAACAAGAGCATCGAGAAGGGGCGCGCGCTCGAGACGGCCGAGGAACTGCAGGTCGTGTCGATGCTGGTCAAGCAGCGTCGCGACTCGATCGAGCAGTTCACCAAGGGCGGCCGCGCCGACCTGGCCGACAAGGAGCAGGCGGAGATCGCGGTGCTCGATGCGTACCTGCCGGCAGCGGCGAGTGACGAAGAGATCACGGCGGCGGTCAAGGCCGCGGTGGCCGAGACGGGTGCCACGACCGCGAAGGATATGGGCAAGGTGATGAAGGCGGTCATGGCCGCGCTCGCCGGCAAGACGGTCGACGGCAAGAAAGTGAACGAGGAAGTGCGGCGGTCCCTCGGTTAGTCACGACAACCGTGCAAATTGTGGGGCGGACAGGCAAACATTTTGGCGGGGTGGGCCGTCTATACATTTGAAAGGCCTAGTCAGCCTCTCACCATCCTCCTCAGGGCTCGAGCCGAACGGCTTGAGCCCTATTTTTTTCACCGCGCGAGTCCGGCTCCGCTGTGCGGTGGCGGGACGCCGTTCCAAGAACGCACACCGATCGCCATGCTACGCTTGCGCTGACTGATGCCCGACTCCCAACCACGCCTGGCCCGGTCGGCCGGGGTCTTCGGGCTGGCTACTTTCGCGAGCCGCATCCTCGGGCTGGTGCGGGATCAGGTCCTCGCCTACTACTTCGGCGCCGGGGCCACGGCCGATGCGTTCCGCGTCGCCGGCCGCATACCCAACCTCGTGCGCGACCTGTTCGCCGAAGGCGCCATGAGCGCGGCGTTCGTGCCCACCTTCACACGGCAGCTGACATTGCACGGCCGCGAGCGCGCCTGGGCGCTCGCCAGCTCGGTCATCAACTCGCTGATCCTCGTCACCGGCGCGATCGTGCTCGCCGGCATCGTCTTCGCCGAGCCGCTGGTGCGCAGCTTCGCGCCAGAGTTCAGCACGGTGCCCGGCCAAGTCGAGCTGACGGTGCACCTGACGCGCATCATGCTGCCGTTCCTGACGCTCGTCGCCGTGGCGGCGGCATTGATGGGCATGCTCAACTCGCTGGGACACTTCTTTGTGCCGGCCCTGTCCCCGGCGATGTTCAACGTCGCGGTCGTGGCCATCGCGATCCTCTTCATTCCGCTCGCTCCCGCCTTCGGCGTTGCGCCGATCACCGTGGTCGCCATCGGCACGCTGGTCGGCGGTGTCGGCCAGCTGCTGATCCAGTGGCCACCCCTTCGCAAAGAAGGCTTCCGATACCGCCTCGCCATCGACATCCGCGACGAGGGCCTTCACCGCGTGCTGTTGCTGATGGGACCCGGCACCATCGGCATGGCGACGACGCAGATCAATGTGTTCGTCAACACCATGCTGGCGACCAGCGCCGGCACCGGTGCGGTCACCTACCTCGATCTCGCGTTCCGGTTGATGTACCTGCCGATCGGCCTGTTTGGCGTGTCGATTGCGGCGGCGTCGACGCCGGCGATTTCGCGACTGGTGGCGGAGGGTAGCTTCGGACGCATCCGCTCGACCCTGGCGGGCGCCATCTCGCTGATGCTCCTGATGAACGTGCCGGCGACCGTCGGCCTGATGGTCCTGGCGCAACCGATTGTTGCGGTCATCTTCGAACGCGGCCGGTTTACGGCCGACGACACGATGGCGACCGCCGCCGCCCTGCAGTTCTACGCACTGGGGCTGGTCGGCTACTCAATCGTGCGCATTGTCACGCCGACCTTCTACTCCCTGCAAAAGAGCCGGATCCCGGTGATGGTCAGCATGGCCTCGGTCGTGGTGAACGTCGCCCTCAACTGGTGGCTGGTCGGCCGGCTCGGCTTTCGCGGCCTCGCGCTGGGCACGGCCATGACCGCCCTGTTGAATGCGGGCGTCCAGCTGTGGCTGGTGCGCCGCGAACTGGACGGCATCGAGGGCCGCCGCATCCTGGCTTCGCTGATTCGAATCCTTGCCGCCACTGCCGCCATGGGAATCGCGGCCTGGGGCGCTCACGAGCTGCTTAGCCAGTGGCTCCCGGGGCCGTCGCTGTTGAGGCAAGTCGTCCGCCTGGCGCTCAGCATCGGCGCGGCCCTGGTGACGCTGGCCATCTCGGCGCAGGTCCTGCGCATCCCGGAGTTCGGGGAAGCGCGCGACCTGGTGCTGGGACGCTTCAAGAGGCTGGTGAAGTGAAGGACCGCGGCTGGTTCGGCCTGCACACCTCGATCTGGAAGATTGCCTCGACGCACATCGTGGTGGACGGCTACACCAACATCTACGCGCCCCTGCTGCCGTTGCTGATTCCACACCTGAACATGTCGCTGGCGACCGCGGGGACGGTGGCGATGTGCTTCCAGATGGCCAACTCCGTCTCGCAGCTCGGCTTCGGCGCCCTGGCCGACCGGTGGCGCCCGCGCCTGCTGGTGATTGCGGGCCCGCTGCTCGCGGTCGTGGCGCTCAGCTTCGTCGGCCTGGCCACCTCGCCGCTCACGCTCGGGATCATCCTGGTGGTCGGCGGCCTCGGCGGCGCGGCCTTTCATCCGCCGGCCGCGGCGCTGGTCTACCGGCTGGCGGATCACCGGAAGGGTCTCGCGATGTCGACCCACCTGTCGGGCGGGTCGCTGGGCTTCGCGGCGGCTCCACTCCTGTTTGCGCCGTTCATCGCCTACATGGGCCTGGGGTGGTCGCCGCTGATCATGATTCCCGGGCTGCTCGCGCTGGCCTGGACACTGCGGCAGGTGCCGGTGTTCACGCTGCCCGAAGCGCATGAACGGTCGACGTGGGCGACGCTGCGGCCCGCGGCGGTGCCGCTGTCGCTGCTGTACTTCACGATCGTCCTGCGAACGGCGACCACTTACGGCTTCATGACGTTCACGCCGACGCTGCTGACGCGGCAGGGGTTCACGATCGGCGAAGCGAGCCTGGCGGTCTCGCTGTACCTGTTCGCCAGCGGCATAGGCGGCTTCATCGGTGGCCCGCTGGCCGATCGGGTCGGGCCGCGGCGGGTGATTCTGTGGTCGCTGATTGCCGCCGTGCCGTTCATGGCAATCGCTCCACGGCTGTCGCCGCTGGGCTTCACCGCGATGCTGGCCATTGGCGGCCTGCTGCTGCAATCCACATTGCCGATCAGCGTGACGTTTGCACAATCATTCGTGAAAGGCGGGGCCGCGACGGTGTCGTCGTTGATGATGGGGTTTGCCTGGGGCATGGGCAGCCTCGCGGTGCCGCTGATCGGGGCCGGCGCCGATCGGTTCGGCATCGAACGGACGCTCGAAGTGCTGGCGTTCCTGCCCCTGGTGGCCGCGGTGCTGGCGGCCGGCCTGCCCTCGACCGGCGCCGCACGCGACGAGAGAGCCGCTCCAGTCGAACCCCTCCCGTAGTACGATTCCAACCGGCCCATGGCCCGATATCCCTCGACCTCAGGCGCCTCGTATTCCTTCGGTCCCGGCGGCATGACGCCGGCGGTCAAGGTTCTGATCATCACGAACGTCGCGCTGTTCGTGATGAACATGATCGTGCCGGCCATGACGCTGCGGCTGGGCCTCGAGCCGCGCGCGGTGTTCGAGGACTTCGCCTTCTGGCAGCCGTTCACCTACATGTTCCTGCACAGCACCAGCGGCGTGGGCCACGTGCTGATCAACATGCTGTCGCTGTGGATGTTCGGCACCGAGCTCGAACGCACCTGGGGCACGCGCTTCTTCACGAAGTACTACCTCGTCACCGGCGTCGGCGCGGCGGCCACCAGCCTGCTGCTGTCGCTGTTTGTTGACGGGATCTACTACTCGGTGACGGTCGGCGCGTCGGGCGCGATTTACGGGCTGCTGCTCGGCTACGGGATGTACTTCCCGAACCGGCCGATCTACCTGTATTTCATCTTCCCGATTCCGGCGAAGTACTTCGTGATGATCGTCGGCGCGATCGCGTTCTTCTCCGCGCTCGGCGGACCCGGCGGCGGCGTGGCGCATAGCGCGCACCTGGGTGGACTGGTCGTCGGCTACCTGTACTTGAAGGGCCTGCGCGCCAGGCCGCTCGACGAGCTGAAGTATCGCTGGCTGCGCTGGAAGATGGGCCGCGCCCGCAGCAAGTTCGATGTCTATTCCGGTGGCCGCTCGTCAGACGATGACTGGAAGAGCGACTGGAAGAAGCACATCCACTAGCCGCAGCTGGAAGTTGAAGAGTTGAAAGTTGACAGCTACGGTTTCGTGCGCACGAACATTTGCGCAGGGCGGAAGCCCGCGAAGCCGGCAATGATGTTCTCGGGAAAGCCTGCCAGCGTGGTGTTGTACGCCACCGCCAGTTCGTTGTAGCGCTTGCCGTCAGCGGCGGGATCACCCGCCTTCTCGCGCGCCTCCAGCTGTTTCCATTCGAGCAAAATCTGTCGCCGCAGCCGCAGCAGGCGGCGGTAAATCGCCAGGCCCCACAGGGCCAGCACCGCGAGAATTGCGAGCGTGAAGAGAACGTTCACGATTCGTGTTTTCTTGTCATTTCTTGTCGTGGAAATAGCTGTCGGTGCCGTCCAGCCAGTCCTTGCGAATCGGGCTGAAGATGTCCATCTCGAAGGTATCGTCGATGGCCTCGGCCTGGTGCGGCAGCCACGACGGGATGTGCAGCACTTCGCCTTCGCGAACCGTGATCTCCTCGCCGTTGATCAGAAAACGCAATCCTCCCTGCAATACATAGGTCATTTGCTCGCTTTCGTGCGAGTGCATGGGCACGAGCGCGCCACGCTTGAGGTAGATCTGCGTGACCATCTCGCGCTCGCCGGTGATGATTTTCCGGGAGATCATCTCGGTGACTTTTTCGAGTGCGATTTCGTCCCAGCGATAGAGTTTGACTGTGGTGGAAGACATGCGTTGGGGTCCTGTCGAGGGATTGTTCGGCGCGGATTATAGCACCCACCCGGATGGTATAATTTCGGCCACATGAAGGCTTCGACGCTGGCATCCAAACCCGACGCGCGCACGGCCACCGCTGGTGACGCGAGCGCTCGGTGGGGCGGTCTCACGCGCGATGAGCTGGTGCGGGCCTACCGCACCATGCTGATGTCGCGGCGGATCGATGACAAGGAGATTCAGCTCAAGAACCAGAGCCTGATCTTCTTCCAGATCAGCGGCGCCGGCCACGAGGCCGTGCTCACCGCCGCGGGCATGCATCTGCGCCCCGCGTACGACTGGTTCTATCCGTACTACCGCGATCGCGCACTGTGCCTGCAGCTCGGCATGACGCCGCTCGAGATGCTGCTGAGCGCGGTCGGCGCGAAAGACGATCCCAACTCCGGCGGACGGCAAATGCCGTCGCACTGGGGCCACAAGGCGCTCAACATCCCGTCGCAAGGCAGCCCCACCGGCACGCAGTGCCTGCAGGCGGTTGGCGCCGGCGAAGCCGGCATGCTCTACGAGCGGGTCAGCGCGATCCCCGACCGCGAGCAGCAGTTCCACGCCGACGAAGTCATCTACATGTCGATCGGCGAAGGCGCGACCAGCGAGGGCGAGTTCTGGGAGGCGCTGAACACGGCCTGCACCCGCAACGTCCCGGTACTGTTCCTGGTCGAGGACAACGGCTACGCGATCTCGGTGCCGGTCGAAGTCCAGACCGCCGGCGGCGACGTCTCGAAGCTGGTCGAATCGTTCCCGAACCTCGAGATCTTCCGCTGCGACGGCACCGACTTCGTCGACAGCTACCGCACGATGGGCGAGGCGGTGGCCCGGGTCCGGCGCGACCGCAAGCCGGCGTTCGTACATGCCAAGGTGATCCGGCCGTACTCGCACTCGCTCTCGGACGACGAGCGGTTGTACAAGACGCCCGACGAGCGCAAGGCCGAGGCGCTGCGCGACCCGCTGACCAGGATGCGCGCGTTCCTGATCGCCGAAAAGCTGGCCACCGAGGCCGACCTCGACGATGTCGCCACCTCGGTGGATCGCGAGCTGGCCGAGGCGACCGATGCCGCGCTGAAGGCCCCCAAGCCGGGGATTGAAACGGCTGGACACTTCGTGTTCTCGCCGACCGTCGATCCCCGGTCGGCGGAGTTCGACACGCCGGTGCACGCCGAGGGCAAGCCCGACACGATGGTGGCGGCCATCAACCGCACCCTCAAGGAAGAGATGGCGCGCAACCCGCGCATGGTCGTGTTCGGCGAAGACGTCGCCGACGCGAGCAAGGTCGCGGCGCTCGCGCACGTGCCCGGCAAGGGCGGTGTCTTCAAGGTGACCCACGGCCTGCAGAAAGCCCACGGTCCCGAGCGCGTCTTCAACTCGCCCCTCGCCGAAGCCAACATCGTCGGCCGCGCGGTCGGCATGGCGACCCGCGGCATCAAGCCGGTGGTCGAGATCCAGTTCTTCGACTACATCTGGCCGGCGATGATGCAGCTCAAGGACGAGATGTCGATGATGCGGTATCGCTCGGGCAATAACTGGTCGTGCCCGATGGTGGTGCGCGTGCCGATTGGCGGCTACCTGCGAGGCGGCGCGCCGTACCACAGCCAGTCGGGCGTCAGCATTTTCGCGCACTGCCCCGGAGTCCACATTGCCTTTCCGAGCAACGCGGTCGATGCGGCGGGCCTGTTGCGAACGGCGATTCGCTGCGACGATCCGGTGCTGTACCTCGAGCACAAGCACCTGTACCGGCAGACCTACAACAAGGGCGCCTATCCGGGCAGCGAGTTCATGATCCCGTTCGGCAAGGGCTCGCTGCGCCGCGACGGCACCGACATGGTGGTGCTGACCTGGGGCGCGCTGGTGCAGCGGTCGCTGCTGGCGGCCCAGCAGGCCGAGAAAGACGGCATCAGCGTCGCGGTCTTCGACCTGCGGACGATCATGCCGTACGACTGGGAGGGCATCGCCGACCTGGTGCGCAAGACCAGCAAGGTGATCATCGCGCACGAAGACACGTTGACGTGCGGCTTCGGCGCCGAGATCGCCGCGCGCATCGGCGACGAGCTGTTCGAGTACCTCGATGCCCCGGTCAAGCGCGTGGCGGCGATGGATTGTCCGGTGGCCTACTGCCCCGAACTCGAGGAAGTGATCCTGCCGCAATCGGCCGACGTGCTGGCCGCCATCAAGGGTCTTGCGGCGTACTAGCGCCACGGCCCTCGTTCTTCTGTTGGCCACGACGGCGGCACTGGGTTACCAGGCCGCCGTTCGTGTTTCACCCGGCCGCGTCGAGGTGTTGCGTTCGGTCAACACCCTCGCACCCGAGGTCGTCGGGCTGTTTCGCGAGCCGATCGGCTTCAAGCAAACCGCGCTGGGCGACTACTACGTCTTCGACCGGCGCGCCCACGCCGTCTACAGCGTCGACGAAAGCCGGCGGAGCAGCCGCAAGCTGGTGCAGATCGGCGCCGAAGACGGGCGCGTCATTGAGCCAAGCGCGTTTGATGTCGCCGCCAACGGCAGCTTCGCCGTGGCCGATTCGCCGAATGGACGAGAGCGGGTGCAATTGTTCGATGCGGCCGGCGTGCGCACGGGTGGATTCCTGCTGCCGGGACGCGGCGCGGCGCGCGTCGTACTGGGATCGCTCAGCCTGAACGGCGTCGGCACCCTCGCCTATACCGGCCGCTCCATCGTGATGAGTCAACCCGATTCGGGGTGGCTGATTACCGAGTACGGCCTGGCCGGCACGCCGACCCGAACCATGGGCCAGCTGCGACGCACCGGGCACGAGGCGGACCGGCAGCTCCACCTGGCGCTCAACGCCGGCATCCCGGTGCCCGATCCCGCCGGGGGCTTCTTCTTCGTGTTCATGGCGGGTCCGCCGGCGTTCCGCAAGTACAGCGCCGATGGCGAGATGATCTACGAGCGGGCGATCCAGGGGCGCGAGATCGATCCGGTGATCGCAGCGATGCCGACCCGCTGGCCGCGGCGGACCGCCGGTGACGGCGAGCTGCCGATGGTCACGCCGACCGTTCGCACCGCGGCCGTAGATGGAGCCGGCCGATTGTGGGTGTCGTTCGTGCTGCCGTTCACCTACGTCTACGATCCCGAGGGCGAGAAGATTCGCACGGTCCAGTTTCGGGGTGCCGGCGTAATCGCGCCGGCGAGCCTGTCGTTCACCTCGAGCGGCCGGCTGCTGATCACGCCCGGCTGCTACGAGTTCGTTCCCGGCTAGGCGGGATACAATCAAGAGCGCAGCATGAGATTCATGAGTCCGGTGCGCACAGCGCGCACGCGTTGGGTCCTTCAACTGCTGGCCACGGCGGCGCTTGTTTCCGGCCTCGCCGTTGGGTGCAGCAGCAGTCCAACCGCACCGACACCGCCGCCGGAACCGCCGGCGCCAATCCCGACTCCGACTCCGGATCCCGATCCGCCGACCCTGACCTGCCCGGCGAACGCCACGGCCAGCACGACGGCTGCCTCCGGTACCGTGGTGAATTTCACCGCGCCGACGGTCGCCGCCGGCAAGGAACCGGTCACGGTGGCCTGCACGCCGGCCTCGGGCTCGACCTTTCCGATGGGTGCCACCACGGTGACCTGCACCGGCACCGATGCCCTGAACCGGACCAACTCGTGCTCGTTCACGGTGACCGTGAGCCGGACACCGCAGTTGACGGTGACCAAGTTCCTGGCCTTTGGCGACAGCATCACCGCTGGTGAAGTGACCTTCCCCATTGCCGGTGTTTCGTCGCCGCGCGGCTTCCCGAATTTCACCCTCCGGCTGGTGCCGTCAGCCTCGTATCCAACCGTGCTCCAGGGCCTGATGTCGGCGCGCTATACCGCGCAGTCGTCCAGCATCAGCGTGATCAACGAGGGCTTGTCGGGCGAGATGGCGCGCAGTTCCTCCGCGCAAACGAGGTTTGCCCAGGCCGTCGGCACGCATCGGCCCGATGTCGTCCTGCTGATGCACGGCTACAACGACATCGGCGACCCGTCGGTGCTGTCGGCGACAGCGACGGCGGTGGCCGTGATGGCAGCCGAGGCGCGCAACCGCGGCGCCCGTGTGTTCATTGCCAACCTGGCGCCGTCGCGGAGCAGCGGCTCCAACGCGCGGCCCGCTTCATCGGTGATCGGATTCAACGAGCGCCTGCTGCCGGTGATTCGCGGCGAGAACGCGACGCTGGTCGACATCTACTCGGCGCTGCTGCCCGACGTGAACACCTATATCGGCATCGATGGGCTGCACCCGAACGAAGCCGGCTACCGGAAGATCGCCGAGACGTTCCTGGCCACCATCCAGGCCACGCTCGAAGTGCGTTAGTCTCATAGCCGGCATGCCGGCCGCCCTTCTCGTTGCCGACCACCTGACCCGGACATTCGATGCCCGGGTCGCGGTCCGGGACCTCTCGCTCACGGTCGCGGCGGGCGAGATCGTCACGGTGCTTGGCCCCAACGGGGCCGGCAAGACCACGACCATGCGGATGGTCGCGGGCCTGATCCTGCCAACTTCCGGCTCCATCACCCTCAACCAGGTGCCGCTGACTGCGGCCACCGCCGACCAGGCGCGCCGCTCGATGGGCTTGCTGACCGAAGCACCCGGCTTGTGGGAGCGGTTGAGCGTGCGGATGAACCTGCTGACCCACGCCCGCCTGCAGGGCCTGGCTCATCCCGCGCAGGATGTCGACGCCGTGCTGGCCCAGGTGGGACTGACGGATCGCGCCGGCGACCTGGCGGGGCGGTTGTCGAAGGGATTGAAGCAGCGTGTTGCGATCGCGCGAGCGCTGATACACCGGCCGCCGGTGATCCTGCTGGACGAGCCGACGTCGGGGCTCGACCCGGCCAGCGCCAGGCAAATGCGCGACCTGATTCTCGACCTTCGGCGCGACGGGCGCGCGGTGCTGGTCTCGACCCACAACCTGGCCGAGGCCGAGGAGTTTTCGGATCGCATCGCCGTGCTCAACACCTCGCTGCTGGCGCTCGACACCCCGGCCGCGTTGCGGCAGCGCCTGGCCGGCACGCGGGTGGTGGTCGAAGTGGAAGGCGAGGCGGCGCCCTGGCTCGCTGTGTTGGGGGCGATCCAGGGGGTTACGGCAGCCGCCAGTGGACCGAGACTGACCATGGACCTGGCCAGCCTCGACGTGGTTCCCGACGTGGTCGCGGCCCTGGTCGCGGCGGGGGCGAGGGTCGTCCGCGTTCAGCCCGATCGCCGAACGCTCGAGGAGGTGTACCTGGACCTCGTGGGAGCGGCGTCGTGAGCGGCGGACTCGCCTGGCACCGGGTCCTCGCGATCGCGCGCAAGGATGCCGCGGAGCTGTCCCGCAACCCGGGTGCCATTTTGCCGGCCGTGGCCATGGTGTTCGGCTCACTGTTCCCGGCGTTCCTGGTGGTGGTCGGGGCGCCGAGGTTTGCCGGTGAGACTCTCGAACAGTCCGGTGACTTTGCAGAGCAGGCGCAGGCTGCGATGAGCGTGCTCCCCGAGATCGCGCACCTGACCGGCAACGCCCTGATCCAGGCGTTCCTGTTCCACCAGTTCTCGTTGCTGCTCCTGCTGGTTCCGGTCGTGGGTGCGATGGCGCTGGCCACGCACGCGGTAATTGGCGAGAAGCAATCGAAGGCGCTCGAGCCGCTGCTGGCCACGCCGCTCTCGACCGTCGAGTTGCTGGCGGCAAAGACCCTGACGCCGTTCGTGTTCGCGGTGGCGCTCAGCTGGGCCGCCGCGTTGCTCTACGTGGCGGGCATCTTTCTGGTCGCAGAGCCCGGTGTGTGGGCCACCATTCTCGGGTTCCGGTCGTTCCTGTTGTTCGTCGTGCTGGGTCCGCTCGTCTCGCTGGCCGCGCTGCAACTGTCGGTGATCGTCTCGTCCCGCGCCAGCGATGCCCGCTCGGCGCAACAACTGGCGTCGTTGCTGATTCTGCCGATCACGATCGTCTTCGTCGCCCAGTTGATGGGCGTCTACATCATCGGCCCGACGGCCATCCTGGTGGGTTCGCTCGGGTGCCTGGTGTTCAATGCCGGGCTGCTCTGGACGGGGGTCAGGGTGTTCGACCGGGAGAACATTCTGATGCGGTGGAAATAGCCAGCCCGGTTGACAGCACAGACGTGACCGGCCGACAATGAATGAATGTTCATTCATCGGGGTCGGCCGTGCCGGTAGCCGCCCGGCGCCTGAGCGCGGTCAGGCCGGCCGGGGCCGGCGACAAGCGCGACCTGATCCTGCGCGCGGCGACCCGGGTGTTTGCCCAGAACGGCTTCTTCCAGTCGCAGGTCGCCGACGTCGCCAGGGTGGCCGGCGTGGCGGCGGGCACGGTCTACCTCTACTTCAAGGGCAAGGACGACCTGCTCGTCTCGATCTTCGAACGGTCGATGGGCGAGGTCATTGCCGAAGGCCAGGCCGTCCTTGACGGCATCACCGATCCTGCCGAACGGCTGCGGCGCATCGCCCACCTCCACCTGGGCTGGCTCGGCCGCGACAAGAACCTGGCGGTGGTCTTCCAGGTGGAACTGCGCCAGTCGGTCAAGTTCATGGAGCGCTTCTCGTCGACCTTCCTCCAGGACTACCTGAAGCTGATTCGCGATGCGATTGCCGATGGCCAGGCCAGCGGGGTGTTCCGCAAGGACGTCAGCCCGACCACGGCAGCGAAGATTTTCTTTGGCGCCCTCGACGAGATGGCCACCAACTGGATGTTGAGTCGCCGCAAGTACGACCTGTCGGCCGAAGCCGATGCGGTCGTCGATTTGTTCATTCACGGCGTAAGGACACGGGCCAAACGATGATCGCGATCAACTCCGTCACCATTCTCGGCGCCGGCACCATGGGCGCGCAGATTGCGCTGCACTGCGCCAACGCCGGCGTGCGGGTGTTGCTGCTGGATCTCACCGCCGACCTGGCCCGCCAGGGCCTGGAGAAGGCGCGCAAGCTCAAGCCCGACCCGCAGTTCACGCCCGACGCGCACCGCCTGGTGACCACCGGCGGCTTCGACACCGATCTCGACGGCCTCGCACAGTCCGACTGGATCATGGAAGCGGTCGTCGAGCGGCTCGACATCAAGCAGCAACTGCTGGCGCGGGTTGACGAGAAGCGGCGTCCGGGATCGATCGTCAGCACCAACACCTCTGGTATTCAGATCGCCTCGCTCGCCGAAGGCCGCTCGGACGATTTCAGGAAGCACTGGATCGGGACGCACTTCTTCAACCCGCCCCGCTACCTGCGACTGCTCGAGATCATCCCCACGGCCGAGACCGACGCCGCCGTGGTCACCGCCGTCACCCACTTTGGCGATCACGTGCTCGGCAAGGGCGTGGTGGTGGCCAAGGACACGCCGAACTTCATCGGCAACCACCTCGCCCTCTACGGCGTGGCCCGCACGCTCGAGGTGCTGGCCACCGGCAAGTACACCATCGAAGAGATCGACGCGATCACCGGGCCCGCGCTGGGCCGGCCCGGCAGCGCGACGTTCCGGACGATGGACATTGCCGGGGTCGACATCCTGGCGCACGTGCTCCGCAACCTGAACGAACGGCTCGCGAGCGAGGCCGACCGCGCTGCCTTTGCGGTGCCGCCACTGGTCGAAGAGCTGATCACGCGCGGACAACTTGGCGAGAAGACCGGCAAGGGTTTCTACGAGCGCCGCAAGAACGCCAAGGGCGAAAGCGAGATCTGGACGCTCGATCCCGAGACCCTCGAGTACCGGCCCAAGCAGTCGGCGCGGATCGCGTCGATTGAGGCCGGCCGCTCGATCGACGACCTTGGCGAGCGCATCCGCGCGCTCTTCAACGCGAAGGACAAGGCCGGCGAGTTCCTGCGCACGACGCTGGCGCCCGCACTGATCTACACCGCCCGGGTCACGCCCGACATTGCCCACTCCATCGACGATGTCGACCGCGTGATGCGATGGGGCTTCGGCTGGGACCTGGGTCCGTTCGAGTTGTTCGACGTGATCGGGGTGCGCGAGGTGCTTGCCGCGGCCGAGGCCGCCGGCGGCCACGCCCTGGCGGGCGGGGTGCCGCCGCTGATTGCCAGCATGCTCGAAGGCGGACTGACCCGCTTCCGCGAAGGGCTGGTCAAGCCGGCCTCTGCCGACCTGCAGATTCTGCGCACGGCTCGCGAACAGAGCCGCGTGATCAAGAAGAACGCCGGGGCCAGCCTCGTCGACCTGGGCGACGGCGTGATCGCGGTCGAGTTCCACTCGAAGATGAACGCGATCGGCGCCGACACGGTGCAGATGCTGCACGCCGGCGTGAAGGAAGCCGCCAGGAGCGGACAGGCGCTGGTCGTCGGCAACGACGCGCCGAACTTCTCGGCCGGCGCCAATCTCATGCTGGTGTTGCTCGAAGCCCAGGAAGGCAACTGGGACGAGATCGACATGATGATCCGCGCCTTCCAGCAGGCCACCATGGCGCTGCGTTACAGCCCGGTGCCGGTCGTGATCGCGCCGGCCGGCCTGACGCTCGGCGGTGGTGCGGAGATTGCCTTGCACGGCGACCGCGTCCAGGCGGCCGCTGAAACCTACCTGGGCCTCGTTGAAGTCGGTGTCGGGCTCATCCCCGGCGGCGGCGGCACCAAGGAGATGACCGTGCGCGCGATGGCCGAACTGCCGACGCCGCAAAGCGATCCGCTGCCCTACATCCAGAAGGCTTTCGAAACCATCGCGCTGGCCAAGGTGTCGGCCAGCGGCCCGGATGCGCTGCGGCTCGGCTACCTGGCGCCGACCGACGGCTTCTCGATGAATCGTGAACGCCTGATGACCGATGCCAAGGCCAGGGCCCTGGGGCGCGTGCGCGAGGGCTACCGCGCGCCGGCGCCGCGCACGGCCATACCGGTCGGCGGCGAATCGCTCACCGCGGCACTGAACCTTGGCGTGCACCTGGCGTGGCGCGCCGGCCGCGCCAGCGACCACGACGCGCTGGTCGGCCGCAAGATCGCCCACATCATGGGCGGCGGCAACCTGCCGCACGCCACGACCGTCACCGAACAGTACCTGCTGGATCTCGAGCGCGAGGCGTTCATGAGCCTGGTCGGCGAGCGCAAGACGCTGGAACGCATCCAGCACACGCTGAAGACCGGCAAGCCGCTGCGTAACTAGTGCCCTGGGGCTTGGGATTAGATGATTGATATCGGGAGCGGAACGCCAATCGTAATCATCCCCGGCCTGCAGGGCCGCTGGGAGTGGATGCGTCCGGCTGTCGAGGCGCTGGCGAGGCACCACCGGGTCATCTCGTTCTCGCTGTGCGACGAGAAGACCAGCCCGTTTCCGTGCGACCTCGCCAAGGCGTTCCACAACTACGTGACGCAGGTCGGCATCGCGATGGATCGCGCGGGACTTTCGCAGGCGGCGATCGTCGGCGTGTCGTACGGGGGGCTCGTCGCCGCGGAGTTCAGCGCCCGGCACCCGCAGCGTGTCTCGTCACTGGTGCTCTCGTCGGCACTGCACAGTGGGTGGCAGCCGAGCGCCGAGCAACAGCGGTTCCTGAAGGCTCCCCGGTTACTCAGCCCGCTGTTCGTGGCGACTGCGCCTGGCCGGATGAATCCCGAGGTGGCCGCGGCCATTCCACGGATCGGACCGCGGCTGCGCTTCATGGCCGGGCAGGGTGTGCGCATTGCCATGGCACCGGCGTCGCCGGCGCGCATGGCCCGGCGGGTCGCGTGGGCGGCCGCGCATCACTTCGCCGACCCGCGCAGCATCAGCGCCCGCGCGCTGGTCATGACCGGAGAGCCGAACCTCGACAAGGTGGTGCCCGTCACCGTGACCGAGCAGTACATGGCCGAGTTGAAGTCGGCACAGCGCGTGGTCCTCGATCGCACCGGACACATCGGCCTGGTCACCCGGCCCGACACGTTTGCCGACATTCTTGGAAGGTTTGTGGATGACACCCGAATTCCTGCGTGAGATTGCCGGGCCGGCCGGCCCGCTCGAAGCCCTGCTTGACTTGCCGGAGGGCGAGCCGAGGGCGGTGGCCGTGTTTGGCCATCCGCATCCGTTGCATGGCGGCACCATGCACACGAAGGCGCTCTACCAGGCCGCCAAGGCGCTGCCGCGCATCGGTGTGGCCTCGTTGCGCTTCAACTTCCGCGGCGTCGGCCGCAGCGCCGGCACGTTCGATTCGGGTGAGGGCGAAAAGGCCGACTTCACGGCCGCGATCGACTTCGTGGTCGATCGTTTTCCCGGCCTCCCCGTGTGGGCGGCCGGCATGTCGTTCGGTTCGTGGATCGCGATGACCGTCGGCGCCACGGACCCGCGGGTGTCGCTGCTGCTGGGCATTGCCCCGCCGGTCGATCGCTACGACTTCGAGGTGCTCCGCACCTGCACGCTGCCCAAGTTCATCGTCCATGGCGAAGACGACGAGTTGATTTCGATCAAGGACGTCCGCAAGTTCTACGGGCAGATTCCCGAGCCCAAGGAGCTGATCACCATCGAAGACGCCAATCACCTGTTCGAGATGAAGACCTCGCTGGTGGGCGATGCGGTCGAGGGATTGTTGGCTGAATGAGGAACCCCATGCAGGATGCCGTCATCGTTTCCGCCGTTCGCACCGCCGTGGGCAAGGCGCCCAAGGGCACCCTTAGTGTCGTCCGTCCCGACGAACTGGCGGCCACCGCTATCGCCGGCGCGCTCGCGCGCGTGCCCGGACTCGATCCTTCGTCCATAGACGATGTGATCCTGGGATGCGCGATGCCCGAAGGCGAGCAAGGCCTGAACGTGGCGCGCATCGCGAGCTTGCGCGCCGGCATCCCGGTCGAGGCGTCGGCCGTGACCGTGAATCGCTTCTGCTCGTCGGGCCTGCAGGCGATTGCTTATGGCGCCGAGCGCATCATGCTTGGGCAGGGGCAGGCGGCAGTCGCCGGCGGCACTGAATCCATGAGCATGGTCCCGATGGGCGGCAACAAGGTCTCGCCCAATCCCGCCCTGGTCGCGAGCTACCCCGATGTCTACCTCAGCACCGGCCTGGTCGCCGAGAACCACGCGCGTGAATCGAGCGTATCGCGAGAAGCGCAGGATGCGTTTGCGCTGCGCAGTCACCTGCGGGCCATCGCGGCCATAGAGGCGGGCCGCTTCAAGGCCGAGATCGTACCGTTCACTGTTCGTGTGGTGGATGGTCCGGCTAAAGCCGGACACCACATTGATGTGGCATCCGGCTTTAGCCGGATTGAGGTTCGCGAGATCGTCTTCGACACGGACGAGGGCCCGCGCCGCGACACCTCGCTCGAGGTGCTCGCCAAGCTGCGACCGGCCTTCCACGTCAGCGGCACGGTGACGGCCGGGAACTCATCGCAGATGAGCGATGGCGCGTCGGCGGTGATCGTCACGTCGGCCGGCCTGGCGAAGGAACGCGGCCTGACGCCGCTGGCCCGGTTCGTGGGCTACGCCACCGCGGGAGTCAAGCCGGAGCTGTTCGGCATTGGTCCGGTGCCGGCCATTCGCAAGGTCTTGAAGCAGACCGGGCTCACGCTCGACCAGATCGACCTGATCGAGCTGAACGAAGCGTTCGCCTCGCAGGCCCTGGCCTGCATGAACGAGTTGGGCCTCGATCCCGACAAGGTCAACGTCAACGGCGGCGCGATCGCGCTGGGCCATCCACTGGGGTGCACCGGCGGCAAGCTGACCGCCACGCTGATACACGAAATGCACCGCCGCAAAGCACGATACGGATTGGTTTCAATGTGCGTGGGCGGCGGCATGGGCGCGGCGGGGATATTCGAGCGAATGTAAGGTCCGCCTAAAGGCGGACACCACTTAGTCAGGTGTAGCGTCCGGCTCTAGCCGGACCAGTTGGGGAGAAACGACATGGCAAGCGCGACGACGGACAAGATGGCTCGGGGCGGTTCGTGGCTGATCGAAGAGACCGCCGCGGCGTCGGTGATGACGCCGGAGAAGATCACCGAGGAACACCAGCTCATTCGGCAGGCGGCCGCGGAGTTCATTGCCGGCGAAGTCGTGCCTGCCAACGACCGGCTCGAGCAGAAAGACTGGACGCTGCAGCGCGAGCTGATCAAGAAGTGCGGCAGCCTCGGCCTGTTCGGCACCAACGTGCCCGAAACCTATGGCGGCGTCGATCTCGACAAGATCTCGACGCTGGTGGTGTCGGAGGAGATTGCCACGCACGCCTCGTTCGGCGCGACCTTCGGCGCGCAGGCCAACCTCACCATCCTGCCGATCTACATGTTCGGCACCGAAGCGCAGAAGCAGAAGTACCTGCCCGGCCTGATTTCCGGAGAAGTGGTCGGAGCCTATTGCCTGAGCGAGTCCGGCTCCGGTTCTGACGCGCTGGGGGCCAAGACCCGGGCCATGAAGCAGGCCGATGGCAGCTTCGTGATCTCGGGCGAGAAGATGTGGATCACGAACGGCGGTTTCGCCGACGTCTACATCGTGTTCGCCAAGGTCGACGGTGAACACTTCACCGCCTTCATCGTCGAGCGCACGTGGGCGGGCGTGTCGAGCGGCAAGGAAGAGCACAAGCTCGGCCTGCACGCCTCGTCGACCACGCCGGTGATCCTGCAGGACGTGAAAGTGCCGGCGGACGCGGTGCTCGGCGACATTGGCAAGGGCCACAAGGTGGCGTTCAACGTGCTGAACTTCGGCCGGTTCAAGCTCGGCGCCATGTGTTCCGGCGGCGCCCGGGCGGCGATCGGCGAGGCGGCCAAGTATGCGGCCTCGCGCAAGCAGTTTGGCGTGTCGATCGCGACGTTTGGCGCCATCAAGCACAAGCTGGGCGAGATGACGGCGCGACAGTACGCGCTCGAGAGCATGATGTATCGAACGGCCGGCCTGATCGATCAGCGCATTGCCGGCGCGCCCGACAAGAAGGCCGACGACCCGACGCCGATGCTGCAGGCGCTCGAAGAGTTCGCAGTCGAAGCCTCGATTGCCAAAGTGCTCGGCAGCGAGGTCGTCGACTACATCATCGACGAGAACCTGCAGATTCACGGCGGCAACGGCTTCGTTCACGATTACCCGGCCGAGGGCCACTACCGCGATGCCCGCGTCAACCGCATCTTCGAAGGCACCAACGAGATCAATCGCCTGTTGATTCCCGGCATGCTGATGAAGAAGGCGCTCAAGGGCGAGCTGCCGCTGCTGGCCGCGGCCAAGCAGTTGCAGGACGAGATCATGAGCCCGTCGATGAGCGTGCCCGAGATCTCGGACGAGCCGCTGGTGGACGAGGCACGCGCCTGTGGCGTGTTCAAGAAGGTGGTGCTGATGGTCGCGGGCACCGCCATGCAGCGCTACGGCGTCAAGCTCGAACAGGAGCAGGAGGTGCTGAGCTACCTCGCCGACATCCTGATCGACACCTATGCCGCGGAGAGCTCGGTGCTGCGGGCGCAGGATGCGGCGTCGCGCAAGGTCTCGAACGCCGACGCCCATGCCGATGCCGCGCGCATCACGACCAACGAGGCCGCCGGCCGCATCGAGCTGGCCGCGCGCAGCTGCCTGGCCGCGATGGCCGAGGGCGATACGCTTCGGACGCAGCTGGCGGCGCTGCGCCGCCTGATGAAGGTGACGCCGGTGAACACGGTCGCCATGCGCCGTCGCCTGGCCGAGGCGACCTCGGCCAAGGGCGGGTATCTGTTCAGCTGAGCACCACGGACGGCACGACGGCGCCTTCACCCGATCGACGCCGAGGGTGCCGTCGTACTGGCCCGCTCAGAGGCCCAGAAGCGCCTTTAACTCATCGCGAAGCTGCCTGCCGCGATGGGCGCCGATCCGCTCGATCGCGGCCGCAGCCTGAACAGCACGCCCACGTTCATGCACATCCAGTACCGCGACCAGGGCGACAAGGTCGATCTGATCCTGCGGCCGGCTTGGTCCACGCGACAGCAGTTTCATGACGACCAGATGACCGGCGGCGGCGAGCGGGACGGCGAGCCCCTCGGCAACCTCGATGTCGTCAGCAGCCGCGCAGATGTCGGCCTCAATGCCGGTCGAGGCGAAAAGCAAGTCGACGACGATGCCGTCGGATGGCTCGCGCGGCGGTGACAGCCGGACCGTGGCCAGGCGGCTGATGGCGCCTTGTTCGAGCGACAATCGCAACCGAAAGCCTCGGGCGATCAGGTCAGCCACCAGCGCCTCCGCCACCGTGTCGTCAGCAACGGCCACCGCGAGGTCGATGTCACGAGTAAAGCGCGGTTCTGTCCGAACTGAAACGGCGAGACCACCTACCAGCGCGAACGGGCGGCCGAGCTCGCGCAGTGCGTCGGCAGTGCCGCGCAACGCGTCGAGCAGACGGGTAGAGGCCGTCTCAGCCACGGGAAGGCGATGGCCCATCGCCGTGTTCGGCGCCGGGCCGCTCGGAGAGCCATCGGTTCAACAACTGGTCGACTTGCTCGTCTGAAAGCTGGGGATGGTGTCGGCGCAGCGACTGGCGCTTAATCGCTACAGCGGAGGCCCACAGATCGAGCGTAGTTTGAAAGCGCTCGAAGACAGATTCCATTGGCCATCAGTGTCGCATGACTCAGCGGTGTGTGGAAGGGTCACGGCGCCGGTGTAAACCGGTAGGCGGCCGCAATCTGGCCGATGTGATCGCGCATGAGCCGCCGGTTCACCGTGCGCATCACATCGGTCATCGTCAGGCGCTCCATCTTCCCATCCGCCCGCATCTCGAACGCCAGGTCCTGTCCTTGAACGGCATCGGCGACATAGAGCGAGCGCCCGTTGTGGCGCAGCATCGCGTGGACCGGGCCGTAGCTCGACGACAACAGGAACGACTCGCGCCGGCGTACCGGCGGCGCCTGGCCGGCCGGCGTGAACAGCGGGACGCCGTACAAGTCTCCGAGGTTGCGTGGCGGCTGTCCGGCCAGCGCATATAGCGTCGGCGTGATGTCGGTGGACAGCGCGACGGCCGACGGCTCGGACGTCGTGGTCGAACGCAAGGCCGGCGGCACGTGGATGATCAGCGGGATCTGCACCACTTCCGGATAGAGCGTGTAGGCATGGCCCCATCGGCCGTCCTCACCCAGTGACTCGCCATGGTCCGATGTCAGGATCACCACGCTGCGGTCGTAAAGGCCGCGCGTCTTCAGGTAGTCAATGAACCCACCGAAGCAGCGGTCCATGGCCGCCACTTGCGCGGCGTAGCCCGGCACGAACCCGGGATAAGTCGATGCCGGAGTCTCAGGATCGCGAACCAGGCGAGCCGTGTGCAGTTGCAGCGGCCGTGACTGGACGAAGATGGGTCGCGTGTCGCGGCTGGTCGCATCGAGGCGCGACTGCAGTTCGCTGACGGTGCTGCAGAGCGTGTGGTCCATTTCGTCGATCGACTCGTCGAGCAGGGTCATGGCCGGCGTCGCGCGAAACAGCTGGGTGACCAGGTGGTCGTCGCTCATGAAGCGGCGGTAGCCGGCGCCATCGAGCAGTTTCTCGAGCGCGTTCATGGGCGCAAACGGCTCGACGTACTGCTTGTGCAGCATCATGCCGCCGGTCCAGAGCGCCGGCACGGACAACCCCGTCGCCCCGTAGCGGCTGAAGGCGCGCTCGAACACGACCGCTTCGGCCGCAAACGCCTGCGTCGCCGGCGTGAAGGTGACCGCCGGGTTGTAGGGCGACAGGTAGTCACGGCGCAGGCTGTCAACGATAAAGAGGAAGACGTGGGGCGGCGCCGGCGTGTCCTGGAATGCGCCGACAAAAGCGACGTCGACCGGGGACGCGTCGATGAAGCCCAGGGTCGAGTGCGCCTTGAGGAAACGATACAGCTCCGCATCGGCTCCGGCATTGGTCCTGAGCAGGCTGCGCAGCAGCTGATACGAGCCGTCGAGCGCCGAGTAGCGATCGAGGACAAACTCGGGATCGAGGGTCGCGTCCCCGCTCCACTTCGCCGCCCGGGAGGCGACGGGCGCACCCGCGAGACCGGCCATGACCATGGCAACAGCAAGTCGATCGCAGGTGCGGCGGTCGATCGCGGGAAGCTGGCGCGCGAATCTCCGGACGGCAAGGCTGGTCCAGCCGAGCGCCAGGACCCAGGCAAGAGCGACACCCAGCTTCTGCAGCAGGAAGTTCCAGTCGAACTGCGCGAACGCGGTCTTCAACCCGAGCACGATCGCCGGCAGCAGGATCAGCCCAAGGGGAACACTGATGCGGCCGCCGATTGGGCTGAACCACAAGTCGATGCCATCAGCGTCGCCATCGGCCGGCTGCTGCCAGGCCACGCCTGACCAGATGGCCACGAACAGCACGCTCAGTCCACCCGACAGCACCCATGATTCGGCCGGCTGGAACGACAACGCCGACGCCACCACGCGGTGGAGCACCAACGCCAAGGCGCCGGCACACAGCGCCGACAGCGCCCAGTACTCCGCGAGCGGACGCCGCAGCAGCGCGGCCAGGGCGACCACGGCGGCGGCGGCCAGGTAGACCAGCGCAAACACCAGCAGGTGCGACAACAACGAGACGATGACGGCCAGCAGCAATGCGGTCGACGACAACTCCACGCCCACCGTTCGCGGGATGTGCCAGGGGATCAGCAACAGGCACGCAACCCAGATCGCGAGGGACGCCATGGTCGCGCCCATGAACAACCGCGGGCTGTCGATCGGACGCAGCACCGGCCGTGCGGCCGTGAGGTGATCGACGACAGCGAGCGCCACGGGCGGAATCAGGCAGAGCATCGCGAGCGTCAGCGTGCGCGGGTTGGGCCCCGCGAGCAGCAGCACGGGGTTGACGAGCAGCCACAAGCCCAGCGACACGTTGGCTCCGAGATAGATCGCCACGGCTGTGCGCTGCAGTGCAGTGCCCCGCCGCAACGCCGGCACCAGGGTCGGCGCGGTGACCAGCAGCGTCAGCCAGAACCACTGGTGGTGCGTGGCGGCCATGTCCGGAATCCACCCCACCAGCTGGGGCTTGATGAACTGCTGATAGGCGAACGAGCTGTAGCTCAGCAGACAGTAGACACACGTGCCGACGAAGTAGGCGGCATTCAGCGCGCGCGCGAGGCCAATCACGGCGCCGGTCACGGGCGCCCGTCGAGGCGGCGCCGCACGTCAGCGTCGCGAGGGTCAATCGCCGCGGCCCGCGCGAGCTGCGCCCGCGCGTCGGCCGGTCTGCCCGCCGCGTCGTAGGCGGCCGCCAGGTCCAGGACCAGCTCCACATCTCGTGGCGATCGAGCCAGGCAGGCTTCCAAGGCGGGAATGTCGCGGGGCGGGTCAAGCTCGCACCTGAGGCTGTCGGCCGAGGCCTCGTCGCTCGACTGCGAACGGTTCACCATGACCACCACGCCAAGAATTGCGAGCGTGCAGAGAAGCCGGGCGACCGCTGCCAACGCCTGTTTCATGTGATCACGCTGCTTATCGGGCTGTGGCGGCGCTTTCTTGAGACGGTCGGGCGCCTGGGGCCTGGTGGCGAAGGCCAAGCGGAACGGTCCGCCTGAAGGCGGACGCCACATGGCAAGGCCGCCTCTACGGATGTGCCCGGCTGGCGCCGATAAGGTCCGGTGACAAAGGTGTGTCCAACCGCCGAGCCGTCCTGATCGCTGCCGCGCTCTCCCTGCTGTATTTCGGCATCCAGCTCGTCTACATCCTGAGCCTGCCGCTGGTGATGGACGAGTTCGACGGGGCCAACGAAGCCTACCAGCTGCTGCAACTCACGCCTTACCAGGACTACCGTCCGTATAAGACGGTGCTGGGTTACTACATCCAGCTGCCGCCATTGCTCGTCACATCCGACCCATGGACGGGGCTGATGGCCGGCAAGATCTGGCTCGCCGCGATCAACACGGCCGCCATCTTTGCCGCGACGCTGGCGCTCGCGGCGCTCTTCTCACCAGCCTCGGCGCTGGTCGGACAGTTGCTGCTGATCTGCATGTCGACCTTCCTCGAGCGATCGTCCGAGCTGCGGGTCGACATGCTGACGGCGTGGTTCGGTCTCGCCTCGTTCCTGCTGCTGCTCAATCGGCGATGGCTGGCCGCAGGCGCGCTGGCCGGCCTGGGCTTCCTGGTCTCCCAGAAGGGCCTCTACTTCATCGTCTCGGCCAACGCGGCGGCGGCCGCGTTCTGGTGGTTCGACGCACGCGACCGGCGGACGTTCCGGGACCTGGTGGTTCTCAACGCAGGAACAGCCGGAGTGGTCGCCGTTTACATCGCCTTCTGGGGACTGTTCTCGTCGCCTTGGACTGTGTTCAGCGCGACCTTCCTCAGCCATGGAAACATCGTCTTCAACGACTTCTACGAACTTGAAGGGCACTGGACCCGGACGCTGACCAAGAACCCGTACTTCTACTGGGGCGCGCTCACCGGCATTGCCGGACTGGCAGCGGCGCGCTGGCGCGGCGTGGTTGGTAGCACGCATCTGATGACCGCCGTGTACGGCGGCGTGCTGTTCGCACTGTGCCGATGGCACAAGCAGCCGTGGCCGTACTTCTTCGTCCTCCTGATCCCGGCCTTGATGGTGGTGCATGTGGCCGTGGCGGAGGTCGTCATCCGCCATCGGGCGCGGCTGCGGATTGCCGGCGCGCTCGTGCTGGTGCTCGGCGTCGTGTGGCCGTTCAGCTACATGCCCGGCATCGTGGCCCGGGACCACGGCTACCAGCGTCACGTGATTCGGCTGGCCGGTTCGATGCTGGGCGCCGACGAGACCTACCTTGCCGGCAACGACCTGATCTACAACCGCCGCCAGGCGCATCCCTCGCTGAGACGCCTGGGCGCAGCGCATGTCGAGGCCATGCGCTCGTGGCCGCCGGAACGGGTCGACGCGCTGATCGCCGAGATCGAGACCGCCCGGCCGAAACTGCTCATTAACGACTACCGCATGCGTGGACTGCCGGGACCTGTCCAGCGGTACTTCGACACGCGCTTCGACTACCTCTGGTCCAGCGTGCGCGGCTATGCCCCGCTCGTGAATCCAACCGAACCCGAGTTCGAGATCTGGTTTGACGGCGACTACCGCATCGAGAGCGCTGACGGCACGGCCGTGATCAACGGGAGCTCGGTCGAACCGGGGACGATGCTGACGCTGCCGCGCGGGAGGCACCGGAACGCCAGCCGCGGGCCGGTGCGCCTGCGACTGCATCCACGTGGATTCGAGGCTCATGCCGACCCGCAAATGCAGCGCCGGCGAGCGCTGTTCACGGGCGTCTATGACTACTGAACGGGCTTCTGGAACTTCGCCGACAGGATGCCGTAGCGCGGTGCCGGATCGCGATCGTCGTAGACAGTGCCGCGGAACAGGCTCTGATACACGCCGCCTTCCTTCTTCTCGTAGCGGCGCTCGTCAAGCAGCGCAAGGGGCGGAATGAACCGGTGTACGATGTCCCACGAAAACGACAGCGGCTCGGTCAGGGTCGGCGCGTGGTTGACGTCGGTAATGAGCAGGAACAGTCCGCCCGGCTTCACCACCCGGCCGATCTCGGCGACCACGCGGTCCAGGCTGTCGACGTGATCGAGCGAGTTGAACGAGCAGACCACGTCGAAGTGCCCGTCGGGAAACGGGATCGACTCCGCGCCGGACGCGACATAGGTCATGCGGTGACTGGCGGCGCCCAGGGTCTTGTATTGATCGGCCAGGGGATCGAGGCCGACCCGCTCGGTGGCGGCGTCGGCCCACTCGAGCGAGCCGCGCGGCCCGCAGCCGATGTCGAGTATGCGCTTGCCGGCATAGTGTGCGAGCGGCAGCCCGAAGTGATCGGTGTAGAAGTACACGTAGTGGTGATTGGCCAGGCCGCGGTCCTTGACCTTGACCGAGAGCCAGTAGAGCAGCTCCATCACCCGCTTGATCCAGGTCCGCATCCGCTCGCAGAGCATACATGGACATTCGACTGATCGAGATCGCCAAACGCCTGTCGACGTGGTTCGGCCTCGATGCCGTGCGCCACGACGGCCGGGTGTTGCCGGCCCAGCACCTGCGGCTGTGCGGCCAGGAGTTTCGCGATCACGGGTACTTCCTGCGGTCGGCTCGGGCCGAAGCCGATCGCCTGGTCGCCCACTGCGGCCTGTCGACGGACAGCGCCCTGCTGGATGTCGGCTGCGGGTTCGGACGCCTGGCGATCGGCGTCCTCGATCGCGTCGGCGCCATCCGAAGCTACCGCGGCGTCGATGTCAGCGCCGCGGCCGTGGCGTGGTGCCGTCGCCATCTGGCCGGCGAGCACCCGTCGGTTCAGTTCACCCGGCTCGACGTCAGGAATGAGCGCTACAACCCCGGCGGCCAAGCCATCACTGGCACGTTCCGGTTGCCGTTCGACGATGCAGCGTTCGACATCGCGTATGCCTACTCGGTGTTCTCGCACATGGAGCTGGGCGACATCGAACGCTACCTGGCCGAGTTGCAGCGGGTGCTGCGACCGGGCGGGTCGGCCTTTGTGACGATGTTCGTCGCGGATGATGCGCCGGACGTCAGCATCAATCCGGCCAGCGGCGCGTTGGCCTGGCAGGGTCCGCTGCACTGCGTGCGCTACAACCGCGCCTTCATCGACGCGCGCATCCGCAGCGCGGGGTTCACCATTGCCCAGGTTTCTGACGGCGTCGAGACCGACGGGCAAAGCGGCTACTACCTGCAACGGATGCATCCATGAGTCCCTTCGCGGCCGTGCTGCTGGCCACCGGAGCGGCGGCGCTGCTCGCGCTGGCGTACGGCACCGTTGTGGCGCGCCTGCTTGGCCCGATCGCCTATGCCGAGTTCGCCACGGCACTCGCCGCCGCGACCATGTTGGCCTACGCGGGCGGCGCGCTGGCCCCGATCACCGCCCACCTGTCCGCGCGCTACATGGCGAACGGCGAGCCGGGGAAGATCCGCGGCCTGGTCGCCACCCTGCTCCGCCGATTCCTGCCCCTGCTGATCGTCGGTGCGGTCGTGACCGCCCTGCTCGCGGCGCCCATCGCCGGCGCGCTGCGGTTCTCGTCGCCAGTCTCTCTGCTGGTGGCCTACGGCGTCCTGGCCGGGCTGCTGGTCACCAGCGTGGTGCGGTCGGCCTGCCGTGGCGCGCAGCAGTTCGGGCGCTTCGGCACCAGCGTGGCCGGCGAGGCGTTGATCCGCCTGGTGGCCGGTGCGGCGTTGATGATGTGGTGGCCCGACCCCGCTGCCGCACTTGCCGGATACGTGTTTGGCTTGGTGGTTGTGTTTGCGTGGACCTTGCGCGGCCTGGAGAAGCTCTCGCCCACTGTCGTTCCCGTGTCGCGCACCGACGTGACGGGCCTGCTTGGGACCACGACCGCGTTGGTGGTGGCCATGGCCGCGTTTCAGAACGTCGACATCCTGATCGTCAAACGGGCGTTCGAACCGGCGGAAGCCGGCATCTACGCCGCGGCGTGGTCGTTCGCTCGCTGGATGGCGTTGGTGGCGTTTCCGATTGAGGCGTTGCTGCTGCCCCGGCTTACGTTCGCCGGCGACCGCGGTCGGCCGGTGGCCGGCATGGCCGCGCAGCTGGGCGGAGGTCTCGTGGCATTAGGGGTGATTCCGCTCGCGACGTTTGCGTTCATTCCACTACCGATCGTGACACTGCTCTACGGCGCCGACTACCAGGCGGCGGCTCCGCTGCTATTCGCGTTGGGTCTCGCGGCCTTCGCGCAGTACGGCAGCTATCTCGTCGTGCAGGTGTTGATTTCGCGCGCGCAGACCTGGCCGGTGGTCGTGTTTGCGGCGATGGGAATCGCCGAGACGGCCCTCATCGTAGTGCGGCATGATTCGCTCACGATGGTCGCGACCACCCTGGTCACCATGCGCGTGGTCACACTTCTGACGATCCTGATTGGCGCGTGGGCGACCGCGCGTCCACAAGCCCTGGCTCCCGCCGCATGACCACCATCGTCTTTGCGCTGGTCCACTTTCGCAACGCTGCTGCTATCCGCGAGGCCATCGGCCGCCTGCGTGCTCTGCGCGTGCCCGCGGACTGGGCCGTTGAGGTCGTCGTCGCCGACAACAGCGGGGACGCACCAGACGCGATCGGCGCGCCGGTCGTGCGCGACGGGAGCAATCGCGGTTACCTTGGCGGGGCCGCCATGGTCTTCGACTACTGGATGGCGTCACACGGGCGCGCGCCAGAGTGGTTCGCAGTCATCAACCCGGACGCCGCCCCAGGCGCCAGCGCGCTGGAAGCACTCGCGTCGGCGTCGCTCCCTGACGATGTCGCCATGGTGGCGCCGGCGGTGATGCTCGGCGGCGTGACGCCGCAGAATCCGTTCCTGTCGAAGCGTCCCAGCCGGGCGCGCATGTGGGGCTACACGGTGGCGTTCCGCTCGGCGTTGCTGGCCCAGGTCATGAACGTGCTTCTGGAATTGAAGCGCCGCCGCGCCAGGGAGGCGCCGCCATCGCACGAGCCGCGGCCCGTCTACGCGCCGCACGGCAGCATCGTGTTCGTGCGGGCGGCGTTCTTCGAGCGAGGCGGCACGCTCGCCTATCGCGGCTTCATGTTTGGCGAAGAGATCCATCTGGCCGAGCAATCGCGACGGCTGGGCATGACCGTGCTGTTCCTGCCGTCGGTGCAGGTGATCCACGATGGCGGCTCGACAACCGGCCGGGTGGACTCGACCAGCCGTCGCGAGTGGCATCGCGTCAGCGCCGTTGTGTTGTGGGAAGACTACTTTCGCTAGCGCACCAGTTGCCCCCCGCTCTTGCAGGACGGCGTCAACCCGTCGCCGAGAACCGCCATGCGGCCAAGGCAAGACCACCGAACAGGCAGGCCTCTGCAAATCGCTGAATGAAACCACGAACAGAGTTTGCAGGCAGGACCGACAGCCCGATGGCCGTGCCAAGCACGACGAACCCGGCAAACTTGAAGGGTTGCCCCAAGCTCTCGGCCAACGTCATCAGGGTGAAACCGCCGCCTGCGTACTCGACGGCGCCAGCAAGATTGTGGAGAACCTGGCGCGCCGTGCCAAACAACGGTGAACCAGGATCGCAGGGGAACGCAGCAGCCCCGATGTAGCCGACTGCGATGCAGAGCGCGAGGGTGGCCGCCACTGGCGAAGCGGGGCCCACAAGGTAGGCCACAAGCAGCAAGAGCAGGCCAATGGGAAGAAAGAGGCCTAAGGCAGCAAAGCGCTGATCGGGTGCTCCGATCTCACCGATCTCGCTAATGGAGTGCTTGACGTGGCTGTAGCCAGGCTTGCGCGGTGCCAGCGCAATGAGGCTGGCGACCAGGTACGCGGCAGACAGAGCCGTGATTGCAGTTGCGAACATTTCTTCACCGCTATCTAAGGTAAGTGCTGATCGCGCTGCTATCGGCGGCAGATCGCCAGCAGGTCGCAGCCTGAGTCTCGGTCCTCGGCGGCTGCGTAGAAATCGGCCACCGAATGCGGCCACGAGCCACCCGTCGGCGCGGGCCGCAGGCGCGCCAATAGCGCCATCAGCGGCGGCGCCACCATGTGCCTGATGCCGAACGGGTCGAGCGGCACCAGCCGCTGTGCCGATGCCACCCGCGCGCGTTCGATCTCCTCGATCCGTGAACTAGCGCGCACGCCAAGCACGTCGACCTCGCGGAACGATTTCGACAACAGTTTCGTCAACTGCGCCGCGGAGTACTCGCGCACGTGAAAACGATTCCACGGCTTCTGCCCGTCGTGCAGCCGCGTCGTCCGGTTCGGCGTCGTCAGCACCAACAGCGCCCCGGGGTTCAATACCCTGGCCGCCTCGGCCACGAAACCGTCGGCGTCCTGGACGTGCTCGATGGTCTGAAACGAGGTGGCGGCGTCGAACTGGCCGTCCCCGAAGGGGAGGCGGATGCCATCGTAGGCCGTGAACGCACAGGTGGCGGACCCGTAAGCCGCTGTCGCTGCGGCAACGGCCTCGACAGACACGTCCACGCCGGTCACGTGTTGTGCGTGATTCGACAACAGGCTGGTTCCATAGCCGGCTCCGCAGCCAATATCCAGCACCGTCTGCGACGGGTCGAGACGTTCCGCCGCTGTTTCATAGGCGAAGAGGTGCCGCAGGTAGAGGATGTAGTCCGCCTCTGATCGGTACAGCTCCGGCACCATCCGTTCGCCGGTCTTGATCATCGTCATGTGCGCCGGCCGTAGCGAATGGCGACAAACAGCTTGAGCACCAGCCACTCCGGCAGGAACAGCAGCACCTGCTCGGCCAGCAGCATCAGTCGCGACACCAGGTCCATGTGCGCAAGCCAGTAAGTGCGCTTGACGTCGATCGTCGTGAGAATGGTGCCGCGCAACTGCGAGCTCTTGATCGAGCCGCCATGGAGCCGGTAGCGCACCAGCGGCTCGGCCAGGTTGGCAAAACGGGCCCCGCCCGCGCCGAGCCGGCTGTACCACTCGTAGTCCTGCGCCGGCAGGGGCGACTCGCGCCAGCCGCCAAGCCGTTCGTAGATCTCGCGCCGGAACATCACGGTGGAGTTGGCAATGGGGTTGAACCGGCGCATCGCCGCGACGATCTCGGCGTGGCCGGTCGGATACTTCCGCGAGCCCACCACGCCTCCCCGCTCGTCGATCACCGTCAGCCAGCTACCGACGACATCAACATCGGGATGCGCCTGCAGGAAAGCCAGCTCGCGCTCCAGCCTGTGCGGTTCGCACACGTCATCCGCGTCGAAGCGGCAGATGAACCGGCCTCGCGCCTCGGCCAGCCCGCGATTGTGCTGCCGCGGTAGCGACGTTCGCCCGATGTTCAGGATGTAGATCAGCCGCGGATCGTCGATGCCGGCGAGCATGGCCTGCCCCTGGGCCGGTGACGGGTCCTCGATGACGATCAACTCGAAGTCTGCAAACGACTGCGCCAGCACGCTGTCGATGGCCTGGCGGAAGAACACGGGATGCGGCGCGAACACCGGCATCACGATAGACACGAGCGGTATCGTCATGCCCGCTCGCCCGGCGGGCTGTCCTTCTTGCGCTCGGCTTCCAGCAATGCCAGCTCACGGGTCAGGACGGTAATCTCGCGCGACATCTGCCGCAACCGGAGCGACACAACGTAGAAGCCGACGATGAACGTCAACACGGCCGAGTAGACCAGCAGGTCGGCCCCGCGGTAAATGCCGAGGGCGCGGGCGATCTGGGTCGTGGTATCGGGGTAGACCACCGCGACCAGCGTGGCCAGCCACAACACCACCCAGAACGACGAGGCCGCCAGCCGCGCGGGCGCCTTGAAGAGGTTGCGGACGCTCACGAGCAGCATCACGGCGATGAACGGCAACGCGATCAGTTGAAACAGCTTCATGCGTTCACCTCGACAACCGGTTCAGCAGGTAGTCCCAGACAATGCGCGCGGCATTGCCGGCACGCTGACCCTTCTGCAAGGAATAGGACGTGTAGCGTACCGTCACCGAGACCTCGATCAGCGGCAGGCCGGTGCGCACCAACTGGTCGATGATCTCACTGGCGTGGGCCATGCGATCGAGCTGGAGCTCCACCTGTCCGGCGGCGCGACGTGACAGCGCCCGCAGGCCGTTGTGCGCGTCGGTGAGACGAATACCCGACACCATGCCCGTGAAGGCGACGGCCAGCCGCAGCAACAGCCGCCGGGCGGCGGGGACGTCGGCGGCGTGCTCCAGGAAGCGCGAGCCGAGCACGATGTCGGCGTGCTGGGCGGCAATGGGGCCGACCAACTTCGGGATGTCGCCGGCGCTGTGCTGGCCGTCGGCGTCGAAGGTCACGAGGATGCCGGCACCGTGCCGGAGGGCGTAGCGCAGGCCCGATTGCAAGGCCGCTCCCTGACCACGGTTGACGGCATGCCTCACGATGGCCGCGCCGGCCCCACGCGCGCGGGCCCCGGTCTGGTCGCGCGAGCCATCGTCCACTACCACCACCGAGTGTCCGGCGTCGACGAGCGGCCGTACGACGTCGGCGATGACGCCGGCCTCGTTGTAGGCGGCTATGACGATCCACACGCCGGCCGGACGATCAGCGGGGTTTGACGCCACGCAGCAATCCGTACTTCACCGGCACCAGGATCTTCGGCACGCGCAGGCCAAGACCGACCACCGGCTGAACCATGTCGTTCCAGCGGCCTTGGTCGGCGCGACTGTAGCGCAGCGACGCCTCGGCGAATCCGTGGGCGGCCAACTGCGACAGGTAAAACTGCCGGGAATGAAAGATCACGAGCGGGATGCCCTGGGTGGCCAGGGCCGCGCGCGTCAGCGGGGCCAGGGCCAGTTCGGCCCCATAGATCGCCGCGGACACCAGGATCTCGACGGCCCATACGATCCCGCCGGGCCGTAACACCCGGTAGGCCTCGCTCAGGCAGGCGCCGACGTTCCGGCGCGAGGCGATCGCGCGGCCATCGGTGATGTGATGAAGGACGAGCGGGAACACCACGTGGTCAACACTGTCCGCCGGTACCGGCAACCGGCGCGCATCGCCTACCTGCACCCGTGCGCCACGAGCGGCCCAGGTGTGCAGCATCTGCTCCGAGACGTCGACCACCGCGAAACGCCGGCCACCGCCGAGATCGGCGTTCTGGTACAGGCCGCCGACGCACAACACGTCGCCGCTCAGCTCGCCATTCAGGGTGGCGGCGAACTCGGCGTGATACGACCGGCGCTGCCCGTCGTGGGCGGTGAACGCGGCTCCCTGCCTGTCCCAGAACTCCGCGTTGGGGTCGATCATGCCTTCACCGCCGGCTCTGAATCGAAGGGCCGTGAACGTAGACCCAGGCTTCCAGCCCTGACGCCAGCATGGCGGTCACGCGCACGTAGTCGAACGGCGCCTCGTAGCTGTCGCAATCGGCGAGTTCCCCTTCGGTGATCTCGAGCACGGTACCGGCGACGCGGCGCCTCGCCTTCCGGGTGGGCATCACGTTGGCGTGGTGGGTCTTTCCCAGCCGGGTCGCGAGCGCGGCGTCTGAGATCTCCACGAGTGCCGGCTCGTAGCCGACGAGTTCGTCCGCCCGGCCGCTGACGACGCGGCCGAAGGTCGCCAGCTGGATGTCTTCGCGCTGCAAGGTGCCGTACGAGAACAGCAGGGGCATGGACGGCGTGATCGTATAACAGACTTTGACGCCGCGGCCGGCAGCGGGCTACTGTCGCGCGATGCGCTACCTGGCCGTCACCGCGATCGCCCTCGTCTTGCTCACCAGCCAGCCCCTGGCCCAATCGTCGCCGTTGCAGTCGCTGCTCGAGTCAGAACTGGCGGGCTTCCCGGCCACGACTGGCGTGCAGGTCAAAAACCTCGCCACCGGCGAGGAAGCCGGAGTGCGCGCCGACATGGACTTCTCGACGGCGAGCGTCATCAAGCTTGCGTTCATGGTCCGGGCCTACCAGATGGCCGACCGAAAGGAGTTGAACCTCGACGAACGCATCACCCTGACGCGCGAGCACCTGCGGCACGGCACCGGCGTGTTCCAGTTCCACGACGCCGGCCTGCAACCGACGCTGCGCGACGCGATCACCCAGATGATCATTACCAGCGACAACACGGCCACCGACATCGTCTTGATGAAGATCGGCGGGCCGGCGGCCGTCACCCGGTGGCTGGCCGAGTCGGGCTATCCGCGCATGGCGTCGTTCGGCCGGCCGCACGACTACCGGCGGGACCTGCTGGCGATGATCGACCCGGCGTTCGGGGGGTTGACCGCCGAGGAAACGAGCGGGTTGATGTACGCCTCGGACGGCAACCCGCTGTTTGCGCGTTACGACGGGCTGTTCACAGGCCCGCGCGTCAAGTGGATCGAGCTGGTCCGCGACCCCGCGAACCGGCAGCGGCTGGCGCGCGAACGCAACGAGCGCACCTCGACCGATCGGAAGTTCTGGCTGGGCAGCATGACGCCCCGGGATGCCGCGCGGCTGGTCGAGAGCATCGAGCGCGGCACGGCGGCGTCGAAAGCCAGCTGCGAGGCCATGCTGCTGGCGCTGCGCCGCCAGCAGTTGGGCACGAGACGCCTGCCGCACTTCATCGACGTGCCGGTCGGGCACAAGACCGGCGACGGGGGCACCATCGCGAATGACGCGGGCGTTATCTACGCGCGTTCCGGATCGATCGTGGTGGCGTTCTTCGCGACCGGCGTCAGGGGGTCTTACGCCGAGGCTGAAGACCGCATCGGCCGGCTGGCGCGGCGGCTGGTGACGCATTTCGATGCCGCCAGGTAGCGGTCGTCAGCGCTGCAACAGGTAGTTCACTTTCAGAACCAGCTGGCGATCCTTCTGCCCGAAGATATCGGCGGGCAGGCCGGTCTGCGAGAGATCGTTGTAGACGATGTAGAGGTCGCTGCCGGGGCGGTGAATCAGGTTGAACCGGACGTTGTTCGACAGCTCGTGGGTGGCCGAGTTGTACTGCGTCAGGCTGCGGATGGTCATGCGCGGCGAGAACGTGTAGTCGACTCGCACGGTCGTGAGGTTGACGAGGAAGTCGCCCCACGGCATCTTCACGTCATTGCGATTGAACTGCACTTCGGCAGCCATGCGGCTCGAGGCGCGCACACCGGCCGCGGCCGACATCTGCTGGCGGGTGCCGCCGTAGAACTCCATCGGTGAGTAGGTCACGCGCGAGTAGATCCGTCGCCCCGGGCTGGTGTTATAGGTAAACACCCACTCGTCGGAGCTGTAGGCGCCCACCGGAATGGTCACGTCCGGGCGAATCCGGAACGGCGCATCCAGCACGTCCAGGCTCTTCTGGTAGATCACGTTGATGAACGAATCGTCGCGAAGCGTCGTGCCGTGCATCAGGTGGTGCATGCGGCCGACCAGGCGGTTGCTCTGATCGGTCGTGTAGGTCAGCACGTACATCGGCTCCATCAGCTTGATCGGCCCGCCCTTGGGGCGCGGGGTCGGGCTGAAGTAGGCCTTGGTCGTTCGCACGCCGGTGCGCTGCACGAAACCCGCCTCGGCGTTGAAGTTCTCCTGCACGTCGAGATAGTTCAGCCACAGGTTCCACTTGGGATCGCGGTACGCGATCCGCCCATAGAACGCCAGGTCGTCTCCGGCCCTGCCGGGCGTCGCGGTCTTCGCCAGGAAGGTGGTCGCCTGCATACTGCGGCCCAGGGCAAAATTGCCATCCACGCTCATGGTCCGGTTGAAGTGCGCGCTGCCGTCGACCGACTCCTTGTTGATGAACAGCGCGCCGATGCGCGACCGCCGAAACACGTCGCGGCTGTAGCGGCCCACGAAGAAGTTGTCGCCGGCCTTGCCGAAGGCCGACTCGGTCTGGACGTTCAGCACGCCGATGTTGTTGCTGCCCGACTTGCCGGCCAGGCGGGCGCCGGCCACGATCGGAATCGGGGTCCCGGCATCCGACAGGCCGATGCGGCGGCTGAAGAAGAGGTCGGTCTGCACCGGCGTCGAGGTGAACGAACTGCCGGTGCCGACGGTGAAGAGGTTGGAGTTCTCGAGGAAGAAGTCGCGCTTCTCGGGAAAGAACAGGCCGAACCGCGTGAGGTTGACCTGCTGCTCGTCGACCTCGACTTGCGCGAAATCAGTGTTGACCGTGACGTCGAGGTTCAGGCCCGGCGTGACCCCGTAGCGCGCGTCGAGGCCGAGGTCGCGAATCGCCGAGGTGGTGCCGGTCGTGCGGCTGGTCTGCAGATCGCGGACACCGCCGACGAGGAAGGGCTTCAGCTTGAGGTCCCAGCCCAGGCTCAGGCCGCGCAGCCCGGTCAGCTCGCCAGCCAGGCTGACGCGCGTCAGGCTGTAGGCCCTCGGGATGGGCGCCCAGAACGCGGTCTCGTTCTTGCGGCGGACGTGGCGCTGGAAATTGATGCCCCAGAGCTGCTCGTCGCGCTTGGCGAAGCGCAGGGTGTTGACCGGGATCGCGATCTCGGCGGTCCAGCCGTCCGGGGTGATCTTCGCGGCGGCATCCCAGACGCCGTCCCAATTGCGGTTGACGTTCGCGGTGGTGCCCCGGCCGCCGCCCTCGCCTTCGTCGAAGATCTGCTGTTCGAGCTTGGCTCCGAGCGGCGTGGTGAGAAACATGAAGGCATTGCGCGAGTCGTGAAACGTGTCGAGGATGACCTGGAAGTTATCCTCGTCAAACAACCGGTCGGCGTCGCGGCGCATCTCGGTCGCGGTGACCGGCAGCGACGCGTAAGCACGCACGCCGATGAACAGGTGCCCCTTGTCGTAGAGCACGCGGACCTCGGTGCGATCGGTCGCCGCCTGACCCTCGTTGGGCTCCTGCTGCACGAACTGTTCGACCGGGATCGCGGTGTTCCACACGGCTTCGTCGAGGACGCCATCGATTCTCGGCGGCTGGCCGGCGAGCACGGCGCGAACGCTGGGCCGCTCGCCCGCCGGCGCCGCCGGTGAAGCGGCAACCGGGACGGGCTTGTCGTGGACGTGCTCGGAACCTTGCGCAGCCGCGGCCGCGGGCAGGCCAGAGAGCAGCGCGACGGCCATCACATGTGCGGGGAGAATTGATCTCATGGGCGTAGCTCATCAGTCTAGCTGAGAGCAGCCCTGCCGGGCGACGCCGCAGTCGCGGCGCCCCCATCACCGACGCGGGTTCACTCGGTCGGCGGCGGGCCGCCGGCGGCGCGCACTTCGATCGGCATGTTGAGCGGCAGGCCGCCCGGGCCGGGGCACGCCGACACCTGCGCGGCGATCGCATATGCCTCGCCTTCGTTGGCGGCCTCAATGATCCAGAAGCCGGCGATGAACTCCTTGGTCTCCGCAAACGGTCCGTCGGTCACGATCGGCTGGCCATCGGCGCCGGCGCGAACCAGGCGTGCCTGGTCGGGGCCTACCAGCCCTTCGGCCAGCACCAACTTGCCCTGGGCCTTCAAGCCCGCGTTGAACTGGTTCATGAAGGCCACCATCGCCTTCATGTCGGCGGGTGACCAGCCAGGCATCTGGTAAGGCCCCCCGGGGACGTTCATGTGCAGCATGAATTTCATGTCGGTCTCCAAGTCGCGAGCCACCGTCCATCGGCGCCTCTAACTACACGTCGCGCGAGGAGGGCCCGGATCGACAGGTCCGGCAAGATTTATCTGGCTTCCACGTTCAGCACCATCGCGAGCATGGCGTAGTACCCGCAGAGGCCGACGGTATCAATGACGGCCTGATCGCCCACGCACTGGATGGCCCGTGCCTTGGTCGCGGCGTCCGGCCGCGACCGGTCGTGGAGCGCGCAGCAGAAGTCGTACAGCGCCGATTCATCGTCGGCGAGCCCCTCGGGCCGGCGGCCGGCGGACAAGGCGTCCAGGGTGGACTGGGCGACGCCGGCCTTCAGGGCAATGGGCGCGTGCACGTCCCATTCGTAAGGCTGGCGCCAATGCGCCGCCGTGATCAGGATCACGAACTCGCTCAGGCGCGGTGGCAGAAAGCTGCGATAGCGCAGGTACTCGCCGAGCGCGCTGGCGCGAGTGAGAAGCTCGGGGCTCTTGAGCAGCGTCACGAACGGCCCGAAGGGATCGGTCCCGCGCGACCGCCGGAACTCCTCAATCGCCCGCTGCTCGGCCGGGGTCACGCCGCCGGCACTCCGTTCTTGAGCAGGTCTTCCATCGCCGCCGTGAAGGTGTCGATCTCTTCGAGTGGCGTGTAGATGTTCGGCGTCACGCGGACGCCGTTGTACTCGGGCCGCGAAATCGCGGCCGTGATGATGCGGTACTTGCCCCACAGGAAGTCGTAGATCTTCGCCGCCGGCACATCCTTCACGCCGACGCAGCACACACCGTAGACCTGGTCCAGGTCGGTGTGCAGCTGGATGCGCGGGTTGGCCTTGAGCTTGTTCGCCCAGCGCAGGGTCAGGTAACGCAGGCGCGCGCCGACTCGTTCCGTGCCGATCGCCTGGTGGAATGCCAGCGCCTCGTTGATGGCCGCCTTGGTCGCGGCCGGCGAGGTGCCGATCTCCTCGAACTTGCGAATGTCGTTCTCGTTGCGCTCGGGCGCGGCCTGCAGCGGCCACGTCTTGGCAATGCGGTCGCGGCGCACATAAAGGAAGCCGGTGCCGGTCGGCGCCAGCAGCCACTTGTGCAGGCTGGTGCCGTAGTAATCCATCTCGAGGTCCCGCAGCTTGAACGGGAAGTGCGCCACCGCGTGCGCGCCGTCGACGATGGTGATGATGCCGCGGGCGCGGGCCATGCGGGCAATGTTCTGGACCGGGAAGATCTGGCCGGTCAGGTTGGTGATGTGGCAGAAGTGCAGCACTTTGGTGCGCGGCGTAATGGCGCCTTCGAGCATGGCGAACAACGCCTCGCCGGTCGTCGGCACCGGGAAGTTCACCTTCTTGATGGTGATCTTCTCGCGCCGCGCGCGCTGGTCCCAGGTCGTGAGCATGCGCCCGTAGTCCTGCTCGGTGGTGAGCACTTCGTCACCAGGCATCAGGTCGAGACCGTTCTGGGCAATCTGCAGCGACTCGCTGGAGTTGCGCGTGATCGCCATCTCCTCGGGATCGCAGCCGAACTCCGCGGCCAGCCGGCGGCGGACCACCTCGATGTTCCGCTCGATCAGCCCGCGATGATAGACCGGCGCCTGGTTCGAGTAGTCGAGGTAACGCTTGTAGGCATCGTGCACCACCGTCGGGCTGGGGCAACTGTTGCCGTTGTTCAGGTTGATCAGCGACCGGTCGAGCGTGAACGCGTTCTGGATGTCGCGCCAGTAGCTCTCGTCGGCCGCGACATCATCGGGCGTCCGGTTCCCCAGGGCCCGGGAGGCTTGCGCCACCAGCTCGATGCTATTGGTGCCGAGGGCGATGGCTCCGGCACCGGCGGCCCCGGACATGCGAAGGAAGGAGCGACGGTCGGTCTTCATGGCCGAGATTATAGCGGGTGACGGGCACCACGTCCCGGGCGGAGGAAACGGCTACGGCGCGCCGACGGAGACGAAACCGGCCCAGTAGAACGGGTGGCGGTAGGCAGGCGTCTTCATGAGGCTGGTGGCCGCGGCGCGCAAGGCTTGGGACGACGTGGGGCGGCGCCGCGAGGCTGGCGACGCCGCGAGCAACTGCTGGTGGAAGCCGATCATCAGGGCGGTCGTGCTTGCCGAATCGACCTCCCACAAGCTGACCACCGCGGTCGACGCCCCCGCGGCGAACAGCGACCACGACAGCCCGACCACACCCTCGCCTGCGCCGACCGCCCCGCGCGCGGTTTCGCACGCCGACAGCACGACCAGGTCGGCGTCGATGTCCAGGTCCACGACCTCCCACGCGTCGAGCCGACCGTCCGAAGTGGTGTCGTCGGGCGACCCGCCGGCCAGCAGCAAGTGCGAATACATGGGGCTGCGATCGTCGAGGATGCCGTGCGTGGCGACGTGCAGCACGCTGGCCGCCGGCAGGTGCTGGCGGAGGGCACCCTCGGTAGCCTCGTCCGAGATCAGCACGGTGCTCTTGCTTTCGCCGTACAACCGTCCGAGCGCGCGCACCTCGCGCGCGGCCTCGGGCAGCCGGCGCTGGCCGGCGCGTGGCGCCGGCGCACCCGTTGCCGCGGGCCCGCCCGATGGATCGCCCAAAGCCAGCAACGCCGGTGGCCGCGCGGGTCGCGACTGCTGTCGTTGCACGAGCGATGCCAGCGCCGACACCGAGTGCGCGTACGAGACCGCCCGTTCTTCGATCACGAACTTGCCACGGGGAGTTTGCAAGGCCTGGAACGGCACGAGCCAGAGCGCGCCGTCGGGCACCACCACCAGGTTGGTCACCCCGGCCAGCTCGGCGTCGAAGCCGGTCGACACGAACAACGCGCGGTAGATGTTTCGCGCAGGCTCGGCGAACCCCAGGTTGCGCGATCCCACATCCGACGCGAAACGGCTGGCCTCCCTGGCGAGTTCGTCGCCGCTGATGACGAGCTGCCGGGCGCGCACCTCGGGGCCGTTCTTCCCGGCCGTGACGAGATAGCCCCAGGCTTCCTTCTCGCCCAGCACGAACGAAACGATCGCCGTGCCCGGCGGCGCCAGCGATGCCAGGGTCTCGCGCGATACGACCGGGCCCTCGCCGCGCGCAATCCGCAGGTCTGGGGTCGCCTCGTACAGCGCGGCGAGAAAGGCGTCGCGCTCGAGGCGAGCCTTGACCAGCCGGCCATCGAGCGCCGACAGCCGTGCTGCGTCGGGCCGGCGCCGGCGCACTTCGGCCTCGATCTCGGCCGACAGCGAGAGCATGGCCTGGGTCAGCTGCCGTTCGCGCTGCCGCTGGGCATCCGACAGCGACCGGGTCGCCTGACGACCGCCGGCCAGGATGTCCAGCAGGGTGCGTGCCCGCGCGCGCTCGACCGCCAGGAACGCCTCGTACGTGCGTCCGGCCTTGGCGTGCAGGCGAGCCAGACCGTAGTACGGACCAAGCCGCTGGCCCAGGTAGAGCTGCCGGGCCCGATCGCCACCGGCGGTCTGCTGGCGCATGGTTTCGATCGTGGCGATGCTCGCCTGGTACAACGCGACCGCATCGGCTTCGTGTCCCAGTGCGTCGTGGCTCTGTGCCGCCACCAGTTGGGCCTTCCACAGGCGGCCGAACAAGCGGCTGCCGGACGCGATCTCGATGGCGCGCTGGGCATAAGCCAGTGCCTGTTCGTGACGTCCACCAAGGTGAGCCAGGTTGGACAGATCGGTCAGGCTTTCGACGAGACCCAGCGGTTCGCCGACGGTCTCGCGAATCGCGAGGCTGCGCCGCTGGTAGTCCTCAGCCTCGGCCAGGAGTCCCGCATTGCGGCTGAGCGCGCCAAACAGGTGCAGCAGTGTCGCTTCTCGCGGCCGGTCACCAACCGCGACGGCGATGGGCATGGCGCGAAGAAACTGCTCGCGCGCGCGATCGTTGTGCCCTTGCATCATGTAGGCGTGGCCAATGTTCGAGTAGGCCGAGATCAGCGACGGGCCGCCGCCGGAGCGTTCGAGCAGCGCCTGGGCCTGTTCGTAGTGATGAATCGCCTGGGAGTAGTCGCCCTGCTCCTCGAAGAGATTGCCGAGATTGTTGAGCGTGCGGGCGATGTCCTGGCTGCCGCTGGCGCCATCATCGAACGGCAGTTTCAGCGCGAGGGCACGCGTCAGGTAGTCGTGCGCCAGGGCGCTGTTGCCCTGCTCGGAGTAGACCAGGCCAATGCTGTTCAGGACCCGGCCGGCGACGTCGTTGTGCTTGAGATCTTCGGCGATCGCCAGGGCCTTGCCGAGACTGTCGAGCGCCGCGTCGTGATCACCGAGACGGCGGTGGATGATGCCAAGATTGGCATGGGCCGTCCGGATGCTCAATTTATCGTCTTCTCGCTCGGCGATGGCCAGCGCTTCGAGACCGAACTCGCGGGCACGGGCGTAGTCGCCGCGCTCACCAAACACCCGCTGCAGGTTGACGAGGCCCATGGCGCGTACGGCCTGGTTGCCCTGCGTGTCGCCGAGCCACACCACCGAGCGGTAGGTGTGCTCGGCATTGAGCGAGTCACCGACACGCGCCTGTTCAGCGCCGAGGGCCAGCAGCGCCGTGATCGCGTCCTTCTCGCCCAGTGGCGGGTTGGCCGCCAGCAAGGCCTCGCGCCCGGCGTCGGTCGCGGCGGCGAAACGGGCCACCAGTGCAGGGTCGACCGGTGCCTGGCCGTGGACGGCCGGCGGCATGATCGCCGCCAGCAGTGCGCACACAATCAACCATCGCCCACCCAACACGGGCACAGAATAGCTCACGGCTTCATGAATCCAATGTCACTTGAACCGAAGTTGGCCAGCGGCGGGAACGCCCAGGCCAGATCGTCGGCATCGGCGCCGAACCACTTGCCGAGGGTCGCGCCGAACTGCGTGGTGGAGATCTTCGGGATCCACACGCCACGGTTGCCGGCATCGTCAGGACCGCCAAGCGCCAGGGTCGGAATGGCGCCGTAGATGCCGCCCTTCACCGCACCGCCGACGACCATCTGGTGATTGCCCCACGCGTGATCGCTGCCGGTGCCGGTGGACTGCATCGTGCGTCCGAACTCCGACTGCGTGAACGCCGTGACGTTGGGCGCGAGCAACGAGTCTTCCATGGTCTTGTGGAAGCGCTCGAGGGCCGGGGACAGCTGCGACAGGAGGCTCCAGTGCGTCCAGGCCTGCGAGCTGTGGAGATCGAATCCGCCCATCGAGCAGAAGAACACCTGGCGTCCCGGGCCCATCGCCGAGCGCACGCGGATCAGCCGCGCCACTTCTCGCAGTTGATTGCCTATAGAGGTGCCTGGAAACACCAGGTCGTCGCCGCCACCGCCAGCACCGGCGAGGGTGTCGGCCAGTTGCAGGCCGTCGGCCAGCGCCTTGTTCGCGGCCTTGCGCATGACGTTGCCGCCGTCCATGCCCAGCAGGGCATTCACGGCCTGGCGGCGGGATTGCGCCTGCGACTGCGGCCAGAAGGTCATGCCCGACAAGCTCAGGTTGGTGCCGGGAGTGATGACGTTGCCGGCCACGTTGGTGCCTTGCAGAAACAACGAAGGCGACGAGGTCGAGATGGCGGCCAGGCTGTCGGAGACGCCGCAGCAGTCAAGCAGCCGGCCGCCCCAGCCAGAACCGTTGGGCGTCGAGGTGCCCGTCTGTGCCTGCACCGTTTGATCGGAATGCGAGAACAGGTTCGACGGGGTCTTCTGTCCCTGCAGGTACTCGGCACGGGTCAGCGGGTGATCGAGCTGGCCCATGTTCAAGACGAAGGCGATGTTGCCCGATCCATACAACGCGTTGATCTCGGGCAGGCCATAGTGCAGGGCGTACTCGTTCTGCTGCGCATCGGCGATCGGCGTCAACAGCGAGGCCGCACCCAAGGCGACGCCACTGCGCATGGCCTGGTAGGCGGTGTAGCGAGCGGTGTCGACCGGCACGATCATGTTGTTGCCGTCGTTGCCGCCGAACAGGTAGACGCAGACGAGGGCCTTGTAATCGGTCAGGGTGGCGGCATCGGCCGTCTCGGCAGCGAAGATCGTGTCGGGCCGGCCCAGCGTGCCCAGGCTGGTGAGGCCCAGCGCGGCCAGCTTGGCGCTGAGTTGAAGAAAGCCCCGTCGGTTCGGTGTGTGGGTATGTGCCATGTCTGTTTCCTTGAGGCTAGACGCCGGTGTGAACCATGAACTCGCTCGAAATCGCGGCCAGGTAGAGGGCGCCAAAGGCGCGTTGCGTGGGGTCGGTGATGGCCTGCGCGCTCGTAACCAGCAGCGCGAACAGTTCGGGCGACATGCGGCCCTGCAGCAGCCGCTGGTTCACCAGTTCGACCAGGACTTGCGGGTTGCCCGCGACGGCGACAAAGGGCGTCAGGTTCACGCTGAACGACGAACCGAACTGCCCGCCGAGCAGGCCGTAGGTGAAGTTCGCGCGGTGAACAGCGAGCGCGGGCGGATAGATCATGAACTCAGGACCGAACAGCGCCGGGTCGCCCGGCAACGGCGCCAGCGGCGAGTAGAAGCTGAACACCGACGCCGGGTTCAACGGCGCCTGGCCGAGGTTGGCGAGCACATACATGAATTGGTTCGGGTCGCCGAACTGCGCGCCAAGGGCGCGGCCCAGCCCAATCACGTGCAGCACCGGGTCGAGCAGGCGGCCGTCCGTCAACTCGGGCAGGTCAGCATCGGGATCGGTCAGCACCGCAGTCACCACGGCCTTCAGGTCGCCGCGCACGCCATGGCCGTTGTCGGCGAACGTGTCGGCCACGCGCTTGATGTAGGCGGCGGTCGGATTGCTGGTCACGAGCGAGCGGATCAGGCGCGTCGCGACAAACGGCGGCACGTTCGGGTGCGCAAAGACGATATCGATCACATCTTCCAGGTCGTCGGTGACCGACTGATTGGCGGGAATCGTGGTGCCGAGAATCGTCTTCGCGCCGCGATCGTGGTTGGCCGGCCGCGGCTCCATCAGGCCTTCGAAGTGCTCGGGGTTCTGGGAGCGGTACGGCGCGCCGGGCACCGAGGGATAAGTCCACCCGGACAGCGCGCGCGCCACTTCGGTGATCGTCGCCTGGTTGTAGGCTGGGACCGGCTGGCCCGCAACCGTCAGGTACGTCCCGTCCTGCTTCAACTGCCAGATGCCGATGCTGAACAACTGCAACAGCTCGCGCGGGTAATTCTCATTCGGCGCCACGGTGGCCATGCCACCGGTGCTGTTCGCCAGGTCGAGGAACTTGCCCATGGCCGGGCTGAGCGTGACCTCGCGCAGCAGCGTGCGGTAGTTGCCGAACGCGTGGTTCGAGAGCAGGCGCACCCACGGAATCAGCTCATAGCCATTGACGTTCTTGCCCGCGGAGACCACCAGCGTCTGGCCGAGCGCGAACATCACGCGCTGGCGCAGCTGGTCGGCACCGGTCGCCATGTTGAGGAACAGCTGCGCGCGCACCGCGTTGCTGTCGAGGCCATCGGCGATCTGCGACTGCGGCATCTGAAACTGCTGCGCCAGCCAGTAGTCGATCCCGTTGGTCTGCACGGCGGCCATCTCCACCGCCGTCGGACCGAACGTCGCCTGGCGCAAGAGCCGCTGCGCGACCCGCGAGTCAACTGGCGACGGGGCCGGCAGGGGAACGCTGATCACCGGCACGGGTGACGGCACGGGCGCCGGTTCGGCCTGGGGCGCCGGCGGTGGCGGTGGCGGCCCCGGTGGCGTGGGCAGGGCCGGCGGCGGCATCTCCCCCACCAGCGTGATCGTGTAGCGCCCGACCTCGGTCCACACCTGGTAGATCACGACATCGATCTTCGTGCGGCCGTCACACACCCATGCCAGCCTGGTCATGCCGCTGGGGGTGTCGCCGTTCTGGACCTGCAGTTTGTGCGTCGGGGTCGACAGGGTTGCGGTCACCGGTACTGAGCACGCCATCGTTCGCGGAATGGTGTAGGCCCTGACCTCGGGATTGAACGCCGGCGACAGGTCCGCGATGGCCAGCGACGACAGCGTGGCAGCCGCCGGCGGTGGCGGGGGCGGGGCCGGCGCGGCGACGACGTTCACCGTGTAGCGTCCGACCTCGGTCCACCCCGAATAGATCACGATGTCGATCTTGGTGCGGCCGTCACACACCCAGGCCTGCCGCGTGGTGCCGCTGGGTGTTTCGCTGTTGGCTACATAGAGCCGATGGGCGGCGGTCGCCAGCGTGGCGGTCACCGGGACACTGCACGCCGACGTGCGGGGAATCGAATAGGTCTTGATTGCCGGACTGAAGGACGGGCTCAGGTTGGCCACGCCGAGACTGCTCAACCCCGCGGTCTGGGCGACGGCCAGCGACGCCCCGCTCCACAGCAGCGCGGCAGCCACACCCATCACCTTCGCACCCCAGGTCAGGTTCTGACGAACTCTCATCGATCGCTCTCCCTCATTCGGCCGGCAGCGGCACTGGTCACGATGACGCGGGAGTTGGGCCCGTATTACCATCCACCCGCACGCACGTTCGCGAACCATGACCCTGGTCACCCGACTCCCCTCCGGCGATCCGCTGCTGACTTCGTTTCTGGAAGCCGGCACCGAGGATCAGGCCAGCACCGCACTGGAGCAGGTGCTGGCGGGCGACGTCGAGCGCGTGATTCAGCAAACCGTGCACCGGGAATTGGGCCGATCGAGCGTCGGCGCCCGCCAGGTCGAAGACGTCGTGGCCGAAGTCCGGCTGCGGATGGTGCGAAAGCTGTGGTCGCTGAAGCGCGAGACCGGCGAATCCATCGACAACCTGCTCGCCTATGCGGCGACGGCTGCTGAGTACACCTGCTACGCGTTCCTGCGCGTGCAGTATCCGGAGCGGACGCGCTTCCGGAACCGGCTGCGGTACGCGATTGGGCACCAGGCATCGACAGCGCTGGTGCGTGATGACGCGGGCGTCTGGCGCTGCGAGACGCGACGGGCAGTCCGGCGCGCGCCGGCCCCGGGCGCGACGCAGACCCTGATCGACAACCCGCGATCGTGGATCGCGGCCACGGGCATCGACGCCAGCCAGCCGCTGCCGGCCCTCGCCGACGCCGTACTGGCGAGGCTGGACACCCCCATCGAGCTGGATCGGCTGGTCGATGCGCTGACCCTGCTGCTTGGCATCGCCGACGTCAGGCCGGGCGCAGGCCGCGCCCAGGACGAGCCGCCGGACGCCGATCGCCTGGCTGATCCGGCGCCGGCCGTCAGCGACGTGCTGGAGCATCGGCAAGCCCTCGCGCGTACCTGGAACGAAATCGCGGCGCTGCCGGCGCGACAGCGGGCCGCGCTGCTGCTGAACCTGCGCGACCCCGATGGCGGCGCCATTCTCCACATGCTGCCCTCGACCGGCGTGGTCTCGAATGCCGCTATTGCCGCGGCACTCGAACTGAGCACCGCCACCCTGGTGGAGTTGTGGGACCGCCTGCCCATGGACGACCTGTCGATAGCGGCGCAGCTCGGCCTGACCCGTCAGCAGGTCATCAACCTCCGAAAGTCGGCGCGCGCGCGGCTGGCCCGGCGGTTGCGCGAAGGCGAATCGTGAGGGTCTCGGTAATACGGGTGCCGCCTTGGCGTCATCCCCTCTGCCTGGAGCACGTGTGACCGAACGCAATGCCGATCTTCATCGTGCCGCCGCCGCGCTGTCCCGGGGCATCTCGCCCCGGCCAGACGATGACGACCACCCGGCCTACGAGACGCTCGAGGCCCTGGTCGATGCGCGCCTGCACCCGGCAGAGGTGGAGGCGGTGCAGACGCACGTCAACCTGTGCAGCGTGTGCGCGGAGGACGTGGCCGATCTGTCGGCACTGCGCACGGCCATGCAGCCTCCGACACCGGCCCTCGCTCCGGCTCCGGCACGGAGGCGCCTGATGGTGATTGCGGCAAGCATTGCAGCGACGATCGTGCTCGCGGTGTGGCTGAGCGATCGCGGCGGCCCGGCAGAACCGGCATCGCCACCGCTCGCGACGGTGCCCCCGGCGGCGCCGGCCGGACCGGCCTCGCGAATGACGCCCGAGGAGCAATCGGTGGTGGCCGGCGCGGCTCAATCGGGACGGCTGCCCGTGCCCGCCGATGTGGCAGGCCTGGCCGGCTCGGTCGGCACGCTGCTGGGCGAGCCGACTGACCGCGGTCCGCTGAGGGCGCTGACGCCGGTTGGCACGGTGGTGCTGGCGGCACGACCGGGGTTTGCGTGGAGCGCCATGCCGGGAGCGCGCGCGTACACGGTCGCGGTCTTTGATGAGCAGTTCACGGAGGTCGCGCGCAGCGCGCGCCTGACCACCACCGCGTGGACACCCGGCGTCGACCTGCCGCCGGGGCGCACGCTGTCGTGGCAAGTGACCGCGCACCTCTCCACGGGTGACGTCAACGGACCGGCGCCTCCGCAGCCCGAGGCCCGGTTCCGCGTGATCGATGCGCGAACGGCCGCCATCACCATGGACCAGTTGTCGCGCCTGACGAATGAACCGCTCGCGCTCGGCATCCTGCTGGCGCGCAGTGGCCTGCTGCAGGAAGCCGCGCGCCTGCTCGAGCGCGCCGTGGCAGACGAGGCGACCCGGGCCCAGGCCCAAACGCTGCTGGCCGATCTGCAGCGGTCGCGCTGAACGACCCGTCGCGCGCTATGCCGGCGCGCGAATCGCCCACCGCAATTTTGCGGACGATGCGCGGCGGTTGGCGAAGGTCTCTTCCTTTGACGAGCGGACGACCTGCCCGGCGATCTCGGCGTAGGCACCGGACCTGAACCCGGCCTGCAACGCCTTCTTGACGCGACGATCCTCGCCGGAGTGAAAGGTCATGATCACCACGCGTCCGCCAGGCGCGAGACACTCGGGCAGTACCGCGAGCAGTCGCTCGAGCGCGGCGAACTCGCCGTTCACCGCAATGCGGAGCGCCTGCAGCGTGCGGCGCACCGACATCTTGACGTCGGCCTTTGGCACTTCTGGCCGTGCCGCGGTCACTCCCAGCCGCACCAGCCGGGTGAGCGCGTGAGTGGTGACCGGCAGTTCGCGCTTCAGGATGCCGGCGATCAGCGCGGCCTGCGGCTCGTCGGCGTTCTCCGTTAGCAGCGATGCCAATGCATCGTGTTCCAATCGCGCGATCAACTGGGCCGCAGTCTCGCCGCGCGACGGATCCATCCGCATGTCGAGCGGCCCGACACTGCGGAAACTGAAGCCACGCTCGTGACTGTCGTGTTGCATGGACGACACGCCAAGGTCCACGACGATCACATTGGCGGCGTGGGCGCCGTGCCTCGCGAGCACTGCCGGCAGTTCCGAGAAGTTGCCGTGGTGGGCGACGAACGCGTCGGGCCCGAAGCCCGCCGCGCGCAAGCGCTCCGCGGTCTTCGGCAGCTCGATCGGATCGACGTCGAGGCCGATCAGGCGCCCGCCGGGACGAATGCGTTCGAGGATCGCGTGGGCATGCCCTCCCCCGCCGAGCGTGCAATCCACTGCCACGTCGCCAGGCGCCGGCCGAAGATGGCGCAGGACTTCCTCGACCATGATCGGACGGTGGGCGCTTGGTGGCGGGGTCATGACCACTGGCCGGTGGGGAGAGGATGAAGCCGGCGCGCGGTCAGTGGCAGACGTTCAGGCCGCGATCGAGCACGCTGCCGTTCACGTCCAGGAACTGCCACTCGTAGAGCGCGGGCTCCAGCCTCAATCGCAGTATGCCGTGATTGGTCAGCAGCACCTCTGAGTGAAGGGCGGCGCGCACGCGCCCGTACGGCGGCGCCCCGCCGGTGCCGGCGATGAAGAGCCTGATGCCGCGCGCCGGATCGGAGCGGCCGTTGGCGTCCTGCGGCGCATGCCGTTCGTAGAGATGATCGTGCCCGGCCACGACCACATCCACGCCCTGGCCATGCATCATGTCCCAGAGATCGCGCTGCCCGGGATTCGGGCCGTTCGGTCCGGAACTGTCGAACGGGTGATGCAGCACCGCCAAGGTGCACCGCGCGGGATTCGCGATCAACTCCTGGCGCGCCCACTCGAGCTGCGCCGAACCACGCGCGTGCGGGATGTTCGAGTTGAGCATCAGCACCTGCCACGTCGACGACCGCACCGCGTAGTAGCCGCGGCGGACGGGACCGGCGCGGTCACCGAAGTACGTGAAGTAGCCGTCGGCGCCCGCGGTCTGGTAGTCGTGGTTGCCCGGCGCGGCCCAGAAGCGCGAGCGGAACCGGCCGAAGTCGGGATCAAAACACCGCCGGAACTCGCCGAGCGTACCGTCGTGATAGGCCAGGTCACCCGCCAGGAAGAGTTCGCCGCCGAGCGTCGTGATCAGTTGCGCGATCGCGGGCATGGCAGGCGAGCCGCACCAACCGGTGTCGCCCACCACGTTGATCCAATTGGTGACCGGCGCCGGAGGCGTTACCGGCGTTGTCGGACCCGAAGGCGTCTCGTTGACAGGGGTCTCGATGGGCGCCGCCGGCGTGGCCACCACGACCGGTGTCTCGGCCGCCGGCGTCGGGGCACTGGGCGACCCGCTGCACCAGGCAGAGACGATGGCGCACCCGAGGAGCAAGGGGAGCCCAATCGATCGGGCGGAAGGGGGCCACATGATGTGAAGCTGTGCAGGATCGCGCACCCGGATTAAACCCGGCACCGCGACGCCTCGTCTATATTGTGTATCGTGGTTCACCGCATCGCAACACTTCTGCTCGCCACCTTGGCAGTAGTTGGCCTGAGCGAAACGCCGGCGGGCGCACAATCCGCCGACGCGCTGTTTGCCAGCCAGACGCTGCAACGGGTCGACCTGTTCCTGCATTCGTCGGACTGGTCGAAACTGAAGTCCAACTTCTCGGAAAACACCTACTATCCGGCCGACCTCACAGTGAATGGCCAGACGGTCCGCAATGCCGGCATCAGGTCGCGCGGCCGCGGCTCGCGCAGCGGCACCAAGCCGGGGCTGCGCGTCGACTTCGACCGCTACTCGAGCGGCCAGACCTTCCTGGGCCTGAAGTCGATCGTCCTCGACAACCTCACGCAGGACCCGTCCGGCATCCACGAAACCGTCGCGGCCGGGTTCTACGCGCGAATCGGCATTCCGGTGTCGCGCGAGATTCACACACGGCTGTACGTGAATAACGAGTACGCCGGCCTCTACGTGATCGTCGAGTCGGTCGACAAGGATCTGCTGGCGCGCGTGTTCGGATCGATTGGCACCGATACCCAGAACGACGGCTACCTGTTCGAGTTCAAGTACCAGGACGAGTGGCGCTTCACGAACCTGGGCACCAGCCTCGAGCCGTATAAGGCCCGGTTCGAGGCGACCACCCACGAGTCGAAGAGCGACGAAGAGAAGTACCGGCCGATCGAAACACTGGTGAGGCTGACCAGCGATACACCGGCGAGCGGACTGCCCGCTGCAATCGGCGGCCTGCTCGACCTGCCGGCCTTCGTCAGGTTCGTCGCGGCGCAGAACTTCCTGGCCGAGACCGATGGCTTCCTCGGCGCCTTCGGCATGAACAACTTCTACTTGTACCGGCTGGAGAACCAGAACGTTCACACGCTGATCATGTGGGACGCCGACAACACCTTCTATTCGGCCGAGTTGCCCACCAATGACTGGGGCGCCGGCACGACACTGATGGAGAAGTTGATGTCGCTGCCGGAGTACAGCGAGCTCTATCGATCGGAACTGCGGCGGATGATCGAACTGGCGGAAGCCGACAACTGGCTCGACACCGAGATCATTCGCCAGGTGCAGCGCATCGACACGGCCATGAAGGAAGACCCGGCCAAGCCCTATTCGAACGCCACCTACGAGGGATCGGCCGGCGTGATGCTCAGCTTCGCCAGGGCGCGCGTGGCGTTTGTGAAGTGCGAACTCGAGCGGGGAGCCGGCAACACGAGTTGCCGGTCCTGATCGCTATTTCGTGACGGTGACGACGACGTCTTGCGGCGTATTCAACGCGCCGTCGGACGCCATGCATCGAATGGTGTAGGTCCCGGGATCCTGGAAGGTCACGGCCACGGTGTACTTGCCGTCCGGCGGAATGGCCGGCGCCATCCAGCGCGGCGCCCACGGTGAATTCGCACCCGCGCGCGTGTCTTCCCACACCTTCGACTGGGTCGGCGTGAAAGTGACGCGGCCGGCACCACGATAGACAAAGCACGAGTGGCGCAAGCCGGTCTGGCTGCCGACCGTGATGGCAGCGGGCGGACGCTGCGTCGCCGGATCGAACGCCACGGTGCCGCGCGGCGTCGGTGGTGGTGGCTCGCTCTTGGTGGCACGAGCGCGAGCCTCGGCAATGAGGCGGGCCTCGCGCGAATCGGGACCAAAGCGCGGCCGCGGGACGCCGTCATCCTTGGCGAATGCGATCAGCGTGAGCGGCTGGCCGACCTGGGCGCGGCGATCGCCGCCGTCGAGCGTGAGCGTGGGCGGCTGGTTGGCGCGAATTTCCGGGCTGCTGATGCCGGCGCCGATGGCGCCTTGTTCCGAGGCCTGGACCAGATTGTCGACCAGCGAGTCTTCGCGCAGCGTGCCGTAGGCGCGCTCGGTCTTGCCCTTGGTGGTCAGCGTCCAGACCAGTTCCTTCTTGCCCCAGTCGGCGGGGACGCGCACCTTGAACACGAAGCGGTTGCGGCGCGGCAGGAAGTGCGTGGGCTGGCCACGGTCGGGGTCGCCGGGCGAGAAGCCGTTGTCGGCGCCCACCGGCACGTCGACTTCCTCTTCCCAGTTCCGGTTCATGTAGCCGAACATCATGTTGAACGAGCCATCGTCGTTCTTCTCCCAGCCTTCGAATGCCGGCGAAACCGTCTGGCCGCGCGAGTACGTCAGGCTCTGGGTGTTGGCGGTCTGATACGCGAGAACTACCGCGGCCGCACCAAGCAGCAGCCGCGCACGTCGTGATCGAATCATTGCGGTTTCCACAAAAAGTCCGGCTAAAGCCGGACGCCACATCTGAACCAGGGTCCGGCTAAAGCCGGACGCCACATTTGAACGAGGTCCGGCTAGGCCGGACGCCACATTGAACGGGGGCCGGCGGACGTCCGGCCCCTCACCCGTTACTGCTGTTGGGCCGTCGGCTTGGCCGGCGGCGGAATCACGTTGCACAACGGGCAGCCGATGATCACGTCGGGCCGGTTGGGACCGAGCCGGCGGCGCCGCTCCGCCATCTCTTCCTGGAACTGTTCGTCGGTCAGCGGCACCGACTGGCCGAGGTCGATGAACATGTTGGCGATGGAGCGGTTGCCCGAGCCCTGCCAGTTGCGCGGGTCGGGGATGTTCTTGTTGTTCGGCGTGTTGTCCATGTAGCCGATGATGTGCAGGATGGTGCCGCGCGGCAGGATCGGCGCGTGGTCATCGTCGTACTCGTACTGGCGCACCCAGTTGTGGTCGTAGCCGGCGCAAGTCAGGGTCTGGATGTTGATGCCCCAGATGGCCTCGAGGCACATGCGCTGGCCGGGCGCGTGCAGGTGCGGTTCGAAGGTGGCGATCTTGGTCGGCTGCTGCAGCACCATGTAGGCGTGCAGCTGCTGGTTGGCCTCGTTCGGCTTGATGTCGATGTCGAGGCCGTTACCGAGGCTGCGCAGCGTGCTGCGGCGCGCGGGCTTGTAGCCCTTCGGGTGGAAGCGGAAGCCGAACAGCAGCTTCGACTTCACGTCGGCGCCGCCGGCGTGCAGGTGCGCCGACTGGTAGACGATGCTCGAGTTGGCCTTGAGCAGGCGGCCGGCATTGGGCTCGAAGACGTCGGCGTTGCGGCCCACTTCGTGGACCGGCCAGCCGACCGCGCCTTCGCCGAGCGAGGCGTCAATCGGGTCGCCTTCGGCGCTGACTTCGGCGGTCGCCCAGATCAAGTGGTGCCACACGTAGCGCTGGCCCACCGTCTGCCGGCCCGATTCGTTCGAGAAGTTGTTGACCTCGCGAATCTCGACCGACGACACGTAACGGTCTTCGGTGATCGGGATCTTGGTCGGCGGAAACTCACCCCACCAGTCGGGCGTGTTGGCCTTGACAGTGATCTCCGGGCTCTCGACGATCAGGTCGGGTTCGCCGGCGTGCCACGAGGCCCCATCCGGGAAGGTGATCGGCGGCGGCATGTCGGCCGGGTTGCCACGCGGAGCGCCGGTATCGGCCCAGCGTGCCACCTTGGCGATTTCTTCTTCGCTCAGCGACGGGTCGTGCTTGTAGTGCTGGATGCCGATGTTCTTCTCGATGTACCAGGGCGGCATGGCGCCGGCCTTATCGCGCAGGGCCGTGCGCTGCTTCATGGAGCGCGCCCAGGGGCGGGCCTCCTCGTAGGTGATCAGCGACATCGGCGCCACCTGGCCGGGGCGATGGCAGTTCTGGCAGCTGCGCTGGAGGATGGGCGCGATGTCCTTGGTAAAGGTCACCTCGGGAGCCGCCGCGGCTTGCGGCTGGGTCTTGGCGGCCAGCGGTGCCACCACGCTGGCGATCGCGGCGCCCAGCAGCACGGTGCCGAGGGCGAGGCCCCAGCTCACAATTTTTCCAACCGCCATCACGCACTCTCCTTCAAATGGGTTCCCAGGGTCGATTCCGAGGTCTCCGATTGTATCCCGGCCGCCCGTCCCCGGCTACACCCCATCAACCGGCGGGGATTTCTGGCGCCGTTCGTCACGCTTCGGATACGATTGGCCTTTTCCTAGGCGGACTCTTCAAGGCGGACCTGTGCATCCTGACCTCCAAGACGCGATTACCTTCCACGAGGCCATTCTTGCGGAAGGCGGCAAGGCCCTCGTCGGTTACGAAAAGCCAAAGATCCTGGCCAACCTCGTGTTGCTGTCCGAGATCCCGACCACCTACGACAAGAAGGAGCAGCGCCAGGTCAACTCCGGCAACCTCCTGCTGCGAGGCGTGCCGGGCGTCGGCAAGACGTTCTTTGGCGTCATCCTGGCCGCGATCAGCAACGCCAAGTTCGCGCGCATCCAGGGCCGCGCCGACCTGCAGCCGACCGAAGTGGTCGGCTTCCAGATGATCAACCCGGCGACCGGCGTGCTGACCACCGAAATGGGTCCGCTGGCCGAAGCCGAAGTGATCCTGCTGGACGAAATCAACCGCATCCCGCTGAAGTCGCAGAGCGCCTTCCTTGAAGGCCTCCAGGACCGCACCGTCACTGTCGGTAAGACGACGTACGAGCTGCCGGCGTTCAATTTCGCCATTGCGACGATGAACCCGGTCGAGCTCGGTCAGGGCACCTTCCCGCTGTCGGAAGCCGCCACCGATCGCTTCGCGATCATGGTGAACATCGGCTACCTGCCGCCCGAGGAAGAACGAAAGCTAGTCCACTTCGACTTCAAGCAGGTGCGCCTCAACCCGCTGATGCGCAAGGAACGCATCATCGAGCTGCGCTCGGCCATCACCGAGCACGTCTACCTGCACGAGCGGCTCGGCGACTACATCCAGCGGCTGGTCGCCAACACCCGCCCCTATAACGCCGACACCGACTGGCTGAAGCACTCGCCGTCGGAGCTGGTCGAAACCGGCGTCGACCTGGGCGCGTCGCCCCGCGCCATCATCGTGTGGGGCCGGCTCGCCAAGGTGTGGGCGCTGCTCGTCCGCCGCCGGGACGAGGTGTATCCGGAAGACATCCAGGACCTCGCAACCTACGTGCTGGGCCATCGCCTGTGGCTGGGCCCGCACGCCGCCAGCCATGGACTGACCACCGACGCGGTGATCAAGGATGTGATCGAGAAGACGCCGATCCCATGAGGACTCGCGAGCAAGAGGTCGAGCCGCTCATCAACCTGTCGGAAATCACCGAGGTCGAGCTGCTCATCCTGAAGCGCATGCGCGAGTTCACCATCGGTGAACACTCGAGCATGTTTCACGGCACGGGGTTCGATTTCGTGGGCTTGCGCGACTGGCAGGCCGGCGATCGCTTCGAGGCGATCGACTGGGCGCAGTCGTCGCTCACGAACTTCAGCCCGCTGATTGTCCGCGAGTTCGAGCAGCCGACCACCTCGGGCGTGATCATCGTCGCCGATCGATCGGCCTCGACCCGCTGCGGCGCCGACCCGTCGGTGAAGCACGACCGCCGCGGCATGCAGATCGCCACGCTGATCGCGCGGTCGATCGCGACCATCGGCATGTCGGCGGTGTTCTTCCAGGACTCGATTGGTCTGGTCACGTTCGACGAGGGCTTTCAGAAGCTCGGCGCGGTCCGGCCGCGCATCGGCAAGGGCCAGGTGATTCACTGCCTCGAGGCCTACCAGGACGGCCACGGCCTGCAGGACCTGACCAACTCGGGCAGCCTGAGCGCCACGCTGACCGGGTTTTCGCGCAAGACCTCGATGATGCCGGTGATCTCGGACTTCCTCTTCGACGACGCGCCGGCGTTTCTGAAGGAGTTGTCGCAAGTCGACAACGTCCACGACGTGTTCATCATGATGGTGGACGCGTCGTTCGCCTTCGAACTGCCGCGCGTCTCGGCCGGCTGGATCGAGGTCTACGACGTCGAGACCGGCAACACGCGCATGATGTCGCGCCGCGAGTTGAGCCGCCAGAGCGAACGCATTCGCGCCTGGCAGGACGATGTCGCGCGGCAGGCCAAGGCCAACGACCTCGACGTAATCCGCCTGGGCATCGACCAGGTGAAGTTTGATGTGTCTCTCGTGGAATGGGTTGCGGAACGCCGCTTGCGGCGGAAGAAATAACGACATGACCAAACACTCGCTCGTCTTCACTCTTCTCGCCGGCCTGGCCATGACCGCGCCCGCGTTCGCGCAGACCGGCACCGACCTCGTCGAAGTCGAACCCATCACGTGCTGGTGGCGCACCTCGACCAGCGCCGTCCGCACCGGCGAGGCCTTCGATGTCCGGTTGACCTGCGCGGTCGTCGAGACCGAGGCCGCGCGGGTCGTGCCCGACCTGTCGAAGCTCGACCCGACGGTGGTGCAGCTGCCGCCGTTCGAGGTCATGGGCGGCACGCACGCCGGCGACCTGACGACCGCCGGCAAGCGCTTCTTCCAGTACGACTACCGCATGCGGCTGATCGCCGAGGACGCCTTCGGCGCCGACGTGCCGCTGCCGCCCCTCGAAGTCACCTACAACATCGAGAGCAAGGTGGCCGGCGGCGACTCGGTGCAGGGCCGCGAGCAGAGCTACGTGTTGCCGCGCGCCTCGGTGAAGCTGGTCTCGGTCGTGCCCGACGATACGTCGGACATTCGCGAGGCGCCGGCAGCGGCGTTCTCGGAGATCGAGGCCCGCGACTCGAAGGCGGCGCTCTTCCAGACGATTGCCACCGTCCTGTTCGCGCTGGCCGGCGTCATGGTGGTGGTCATCCTGATCGGCTTGCTGCGCAACAAGTCGAAGACCACCTCGGCCACGCGCGCGCACCTGGGGCCGCGCGCCATCCTCAGCCACGTGGCTCGCGAACTGGACGAGGTCCAGCGGGCCGGACGCGGCGGCTGGACCCCCGAGCTGGCCGGGCGCGCCTTGTCGGCGGCTCGCATCAGTGGCAGCTACGCCTCGGGCCGCGCCGTCGGCCAGCGCACCGTCGGCATCAACGATCCGCTGGTGGACGGCGCCATGTTGATCGGCCGCGGCATGGGCCGAGACAAGATGTATGTGTCCGGCTCGGTCACGGCCGAATCGGCCACCGACTCGACCTTGGCTGACGCACTGAAGGCCATGACCATCGCGCGTTACGGCCGCGACGGCCAGCGCCCCGACATGGACGATGCAGTGGCTACCGCGATCCGCGTGACCAAGCAGCAGCAATCGGCGCACTCGCTGGTCTCGGAATGGATGGCGGCGATCGGCCGCCGACTCACCGGCGCGCGCAGAAAAGTCTGGGCCTAGCCGCACCTTAGGCACCCCAGGCACTGTAGGCACCCTAGGCACTAGAGACATGCAAGTCTTCCGCGACCTCTCCGAACTCGTGATGGCCACGTGGGCCGAGTGGGGAGAGCTGCGTCTTGAACGGCTGTTGTTCTCTGAGAGCAGCACTGCCCGGCAGGTGGTGATGGCCCTCGTCGGCCTGGCCGCCATCTTCATCGTCATTCGCTCGTTCGGCGGGCGCAATCCCGGCCATCGCCGCATGGCCCTGCCGGCCATCGTCACCAGCCCCGGCTGGTCGCGCGCCTCGCTGTCGCGCCACGGCGCGCTGCTGCTGGCCCTGGCCGGCCTGCCGTTCTTCATCCTGGCGCTGGCCGATCCGCGCACCTCGCTGACGCGTTCGGAAACCACCTATCCCGGCCGCCGCATCAGCCTGCTGATCGACGCCTCGTCCAGCATGCTGTCGGCGCTGCCATCGACGACGCTGGCCAAGGGCGCACCGAACAACGCCGCGTTCTTCACCACGGTGGGCGCGGCGCGCTACTTCATCGAGCGCCGCATGGCCGGCAAATACCGCGACCTGATGGCGCTGGTCGAGTTCGGCGACGATGCCTACGTGATCACGCCGTTTACGACCGACTACGAGAACATCCTGCTGAGCACGGCGCTGATCGGCGACTGGAACGAGTTCATGGCCTTCCCCGACCAGGGCACGGTCGTGGCGCGGGCCGTCGAGCAGAGCGTGGGGCTGTTCAACGCCTTTGACTTCCTTGACGCCTCGGGCAACCTGATGGTGATTTTCACCGACGGGGCCGACGCCGACGTGCTCGAGAACGGCAAGACCGTCGACGACGTGCTGGGCGAAGCGACCAAGGCGAAAATCCCGGTCTACCTGATCAAGATCGGCGGCAACATCCAGAACAAGCGCAGCGTCGCCGACGAGCTGTGGATCGGCGCAGTCAAGCGTACCGGCGGGCAGTTCTTCTCGGGCGGCGACGAAGCGACGATCATCCAGGCAATCCAGGCGATCGACCGGGCATCGGCCGGCACCATCGAGATGAAGAATTACAGCACCGAGCGGCCGCGGTATGCGCCCTTTGCGCTGACCGCCATCGGGTTGTGGTGCGCGGCGTTGCTGTTGCGATTCACGATTCCAACGTTCCAGACGTTCCCCTGACGGGTAGGGCCCCCCTTTATGGGGGGCCGTGTAGGAGAAGAGCATGAGATCGACTTCGTGGTTCGGCCAGGCGCTCGTCGCCATCGTCCTTGTTGCCGGCGGCGCCATCCTGTGGCGCTCTTCGGAGACCGAGCAGCGGCTCGCGGCAGCCGAGCGTGACCTGGCGATGCTGCGCTACGAGGCCGCGGCGGCGCAGGCGCAGGGCCCCGGGCGCATTGCCAGCCTGTTGCCCGGCAACGACCAGCTCGCGGCTGATGCCCAGTCGCTCAACGCCACGGCCGCCTACTGGCTGGGCGACTACGACAAGGTGGCCGAAAACGCCGACGCCAAGCTGCTGGCCGCCAACGCGGCCTACCGCACCCTGCGCAAGGAAGGCGGCAGCTGGCAGGCGGTGGTCGGCAAGCTCGACTCGGTCGTGAAGAGCTACGCCGAGATCATCCGCGAGCAGCCCGACAACGCCGAGGCGATCTTCAACTACGAGTACATGGTGCGCCTGCGCGCCGTGCTCGCCGCGCGCAAGCAGCCGGTGGCGCCGTTTGATGCCACTGACACCCTCACCTTGCATGGCTTCGAAGGCGCGCCGCCGGAAGAATCGGACATGAAGAAGTTCAAGATGATTGTCCCGATGCGTCCGGATGAGCGGCTCGAAGCAGAGAAGGCCGGCAAGGGCACGACCAAAGTGCGAAAGGGCTAGTCCTGGGGCTTGAGGCTTGGGGCTTGAGTAACAAATGAAGTTCGGCGCGCCTGGATTTTTACCGCTGCTGGCCGTCCCGGCCCTGCTGCTCGTGCTGTGGGTATGGCAGGTGTGGCGCCGGCGGACGGACGTGCATGCCTTCATGAACCAGCGGCAGGTGCCGGTGCACGAGCGCGTGCCGTTTTTCGGTGAGCTGTTGTTCTGGTTCTGCCTGCTCCTGGCGTCAGCGGCGGCCATCCTGGCGATCGCGAAGCCGCAGGCGGTGACCTCGCTGGTGCGGACGGCTGGTGTGGACCTGGTCATTCTCCAAGATGGTTCAGCGTCCATGCACGTGCAGGATGTGCGTGGCAACCGCTGGCAGCGCTCCATGCGCTTCCTGCGCACGCTCGGCGAATCGCTGCGTTGGGACAACGACCGCGTCGCCATGGCGCTGTTCGCGCACATGGCCACCCCGCAGATCCGCCTGACCAAGGATCCCAACACCTATTTCTTCTTCCTCGATCACCTCGAAGACCGGTCGCCGTTTCGACTGGAAGACGACGGCACGTGGGACACCAACACCGAGCGTGGCATCTACTGGGGACTGCGGCTGATTGAGAAGGACGAAGAGATTCGCCGGGCATCGGGCCTGGACGACACCCTCGGCGTCAACAGCAACGCCAAGGCGTTCGTGCTGATCTCGGACGGGCAGTCCTGGAGCGGCGAGGTGGCCAACTCGCTGGCCATGGCACAGGAGAGAGGCGTTCCCCTGAACGTCGTCGGCGTCGGCACGACAGCCGGCGGACTCATCCCTGATCCGAAGCGGCAGCCGAACCAGCCATTGCTGCGATCGACCCTCAATCGCGCCGAACTGACTCGGCTGGCGACGGCCGGGGGCGGACGTTATTTCGAGATCGATCGCGAGAGCGATCGCGACATCGCCAACGCGCTGATCGAGCAGACGCGCCGACGCGCCGGCACCACCGGCATCCAGGAGGGCGTGCAGGAGCTCTACTGGAACTTCCTGCTCGCCGCAGGTGTGCTGATGGCGCTTGGCGTGCTGTTCCTGCGCGACCGGGTCGCGCTGGCCCTGCAGCTGTCAGCCGCCGCGGCGGTGCTGGTGTTCGTGTCTTCGGTGTTCTGAGCTTCGATGTGGTGTCCGGCTTCAGCCGTGTCTTGAATGTGGTGTCCGGCTTTAGCCGGACCTACGCGTGCGGGAATTTAGGGTTCCACGCCACTTCCCACAAGAACCCATCGGGATCAGCAAAGTATCCGGCGTAGCCGCCCCAGTCGGTGTGATGGCCGGCCTTCACGAGCGTGCCGCCTCCGGCCGCGGCGTGACTCAGCAGCGCATCCACTTCCTTAATCGAGCGCACGTTGTGCGCCAACGAGAAGCCCGCGAAGCCTGACCCGGCCGCCGGCACGCCCGCATCCGCGGCGAGATCTTCGCGCGGGTAGAGCGACAGCCACGTCTTGCCCATTTCGAAGAACGCCACCGTGGGCGGCGTCGGCTTCTGCGGCAGGCCCAGCACGTCGCGATAGAACCGCGTGGCGCGCTCGAGGTCGCGGACGCCGAGGGTGATGAACGAGACGCGTGGCTCCATTCGGCTAGCCTAGCGTGCCCGAACCTGGATTGAACAGGAGGCAAAGAGTTGAAACACACGTATTCCTCGACCCCCGACTCCGCTCCCAGTGCGCCGGTCTACTCCTGCCTGAGGACCTCTGCGGGGTCGACGGACGCAGCGCGCAACGTTGGCAGCAGGGAAGCACCAACCATCGTCACCAACTGTAGCGTCACCGTGGAAACCAGGGCGACGGTCCCGGTAGTAGCCCCGTCAACAATGAGGTCGCTCGACGCCGAGAGGACGTATAGTGCCGCGGGCAAACCGAGCGCGAGCCCCATTGCGCCTACGACCACCGCTTCGCTGACGGTTAGCCAGGCGATGCGGTGGCGCTTGGCGCCGAGTGCCAGCCGTACGCCTATTTCCCGGCGTCGCTGAGCGACCACGTACGATAGCAGGCCATACAGGCCCACCACCAGCATCATCGCGGCGATGCTCGCGAACATCATCGCCACGTTCGACATCAGCCGCTCGCGTGCCAGGAACAACTCGGTCTGTTCGCTCGCCGAGCGTACCAATGTCACCGACTGTTTGCCGAGTGGGCCGATGGCCGCGCGCACTTCAGGCGGGCCTATCGGCCGTTTCGCACGAAGAATCAGATTCACGCCGAGCGAGCGTCGCGGCTCCTGCAAGATCGGCACGTAGACGCGCGGAAATGCCACGATACGCGGATCACCCGCCGTGGCGTCTGCCACAACGCCGACCACCGTCGCCGTTCTTCCGGCTGGAAAACGGAGGCGGCGGCCGACAGCCTCGCCATCGGGAAACAGCAGCGATGCCATCCGTGCAGTGACGATCACCACCTGGGTGCGGTCAACGGTATCGTCCCAGGTGAAGCTCCGGCCTGCGACCAGCGACATGCCAGCGGCGCGGAAGAAGTCGGGAGACACCCAGTCCGTGGCGGCCGCGAACTCGGATCCCGCCTCCGCCGACTCAGCGCGGAACGACGGCGTCAGCGCTTCGACGTGGCGGACCTCGGCCGCGGGAAAGGCCAGCGACACCGCAGAGGCTTCCACACCAGGCATGGCAGCCGCGCGGTCCAACAACGCTGCGAGGTACGCATTCGCGTCGTCAAATGCGGCGCCAGGCAAGGGATCGAGCCGCGCGTAGACGACTTCGCTCCGTGCATAACCTGGGTCGATCCGGCGCAAACCGTTCAGGCTGCTGGCAAAAGACAGGGCCGAAAATAGCAAGACGAACGACACCGCCACCTGTGCAGCCAGAACCGCTCGGCGCCAGAGTGGAGTGGCGGACGTAGTGGTTCGGCCGGACAGCGGACTCGACCAACGCCGGACTGCGACCAGGGTGATCGGGCCGAGGCTGACGAACGTAGTGGTCAGGAACGAAAGCCCCGCAGCCGTGGCCAGCATTACGAAGTCCGGCGAGAGGTCGACGGTGCTTGGCACGCTACTGGTCCATACGGTCGCAAACAGCACGCGTGTGAGTCCGCTGCCGACGGTGACCGCGAGCGCGGCCGCAGCGCCAGCCAGGAGTAGACTTTCGACGAACAGTCGCGCCACTAGACGCTGGCGGCTAGCACCGAGTGCGACTCGTATCTGGAACTCTCGTTCGCGCGCGAACGTGCGAACCAGGAACAGGCCGCCGACATTGATGCAGGTCAACACCCAAAGCAGGATCGCAAGGGCTGTCAGCCAGTACAGCGCGTGGCTGTATCGAACACGCACGTCTGAAAAGCCGTGGGAGACCGAGATGACGCGCAGTGCTTCCGCTGTCGAGGCGCGAGGCACTGGCTGGCCGACATTTAGTGGGTTGGTCTCGCGGTACACGATCGGCCACAACCCGGCCATGGTGGCCCTGGCCTCATCGAACGTCGTCCCTGCGTTCAGACGGCCGACCGACCACAGGGCCAGCACTCTTCCGCCTGGCTGGGCCAGCAGGCCCAGCGGCACCGTTAGATCCGGGCCTTGATCAACCGTCAAGCCGCCGAATCCGGCAGGCCCGACTCCGATCACAGTGAGAGGCCTACCCTGAAATTTGAGCGAAGTCCCGAGCACCGCGGGATCGCCTCCATAGACGCCCTTCCAAAACCGGTAGCTCAACACCACAACGGGCGCGGCCGACGTGGTGGCCGCCATGTCCTCTGGGCCGATCAATCGACCCAGGGTGGGACGAATCTCCAGAGTGCGTGCACAGTCGCCATCGACGCTCTCGTACGACCGCCGGCTGATGCCATGAGACACTTCAACCGCAACTACGCCGCGACTCACGCCACACATGCTCGAAAACGGACGCTGGACACGCTTCAGTTCGTCAAGAGTCGCGCCCGGGATGCCGAGTAGCGCCTCGCCTACGGCCGGGTAGACGGCGACCAGTTCACCGGGGTTTGGCACCGCGAGTGGGCGCAAGGCGATGACGTGCAGAAGTCCAGCAGCGCCGACTACGCCGCCAACCGACAGTCCGAGCGAAACCGTGACGGTTACGAAGAAGCGCCGGGACCGGCGCAAACCAATCAGTGCATCACGCAGCGCACCATCAAGCATGCTTCGCCTCCGTTCCGTGCGAACGATGTGAGCCGTGATCATTGAGGAGGCAGCGCGCGGTGTCAAGGGCGTCGGCGGCCTTCTTGAGGCCGCCGACGCCTAGTCTGCGCTACCCGACCTCCTCGAGTTCCGACTCACTCATGTCGCGGTGCTCCGGAGCGAAGTTGCCCCACACGACATTGATCGGCCCCTCACCTTCTGGGGGCCACCCCTGATCGGTGTTGCGCGTCACCAACTTCACCTCGCCGCAGTCGTTCAACCGAGGCTTGCGATAGCCAGTCTGTTCTACCGACCGATGCTCTTTCATCATGCTGCTTCTCCTTTGTTGGTTTGCGTTAAGCGACCGAACCGAACGGACAGCCAGGTCTCAAGCGATAGCGCGTAATACAGGACAGTTGCTTCATAGTCGTCCTTGCGCCGGACTGCGTCGTTCACCGCGCTGAGCATCGCGCGTGGCTCAATGACGCCGAGGTCGGCGAGGGTACTGCCGTTCACCAATCCCCTGACGACGTCGGGCCGTTCTGACAACGTCCGCCTGATTCGTGACAGCATCCTGAAACCCTTGGTGTGGCGCCGCGCAACCTCGGTGGGCAACGCAGTGGCCAGTCCGCGGATCATCACCGGCTTCGGGCGGTGAACGTCGGAGCGGACGGCCGCTGGCAGACTCATGCAGAACTCGACCAGTGATCGATCGAGGAACGGATGCCGAATCGAAAGGCCATCGGTATACCGCCAGCTGCACAAGTTCTCGCCTAGCCCGGCCATCTGGCTGACGATTCGCGACTGATACACCGATCGCGGTGCCAGCGCAGGAACGCGCAACGCCGCGTAGTGGCAACCGAACCCGAAACGCCTGACAAACTCCGGCCGAATCCATGAGGGCACTGGATGCTCGCTGCGCGCCAATCGGAGTTGCAACTGCCGAGGCAGGAGTGGACACGCCGCTCGTTCCCACGCAGTCTTCCAGATGCGCTCACGCTTGGCCATTGCCCACTCAACGGCGAGGCGCCAGGCCGCGCCGGGTTGCCCGGCGCGGAGTAGATCGGCAGCATGGTGCGCGGTGACCGGAAAGTAGTAGTCCGGGCCGACTCCGCTCAAGAGGTACGAGGCACCGAGACTGCGTACCACGCCCGCAACCTTTCGGTCGCGGGCGTAGTACGGATAGTCCCGCATCGGCTGGGGGGTCATGGGCGGCGGCTCATGGTCGTCCGACCATGGCGCATAGTCGCTGAATCGTTCGTTGCGAAGATCATATGCGGCCGTCACGGCCTCCACGAACGAGGTCTCGTCGCCGTCGCCTATCGAGTCAGCAAAGGTAATCGTCCCACCGAGTCGGCAGTCAGCCGTCTCTCGGTTCAACTCACCGGCGACCGCCGCAACTGAGGCTGAATCCTGTCCCCCGGAGAGATCCGACCAGGTCCGACCGCCCGGCGCGAGGTGGAGGGCGATCACCGCCTTAAACCGGCGTCCGAACTCTTCCGCAGCCTCAGGCAGCGTCCACTTTGGCTGGAGTGGAATTCGGTCGAGGCTCCAGTAGGATGTCCGCGACAGCTTGGCGCGATTCCAGCAGAGCAACGAGCCGGGCGGCACTGGCGTGACACTTTTCCAGATCGTATGGTCTGGATGGAGCCGACCAACCGCCAGGAACCTCGCCACGAACGCCTCGTCAATGTCCTGGCCCGCGAAGCCCTCCAGCTCATTCGAACACAACAGGTCGCGTGCACCGCTAGCGACGAATCCCGGGCTCAGCCCAAGTGCATCGCGTGCGATCGTCAGGGAGCACTGCAGCGTGTCCCAAACCGCAACCGCGAAAGGCTCTTGCAGAGTGGTAAGCTCGGCGAGGCCAGCAGTGTCCATCTGGCCCATGACCTCAGACAGCCTATCTGCGTCACCAACCGCCGGGTAGGCGGCGATGTCGCCAACGGCCTTGAACCGTCCTGACGCGCTGGTGGCTACGGCCGTGGAGGCAAGAACGCAATGGTCATCGTGCCAGACCACGCCGACTTTCCGGCTGAGCCACTCGTAAGCACGTTCCTGCACTTGCCCTGAATCTCGAGAGGCGTATGCCGCAAAGGGTCTCATTGTGAGTTGGCCAGGAGCGCGGGAAACAATCGATAACGACGAGTGGTTTCGGCGGTTTCATTCAGCGGGCTTCCTTCGTACTCCACCCATGCGTGTGCCGCAAACGGATGAATGTCTACGCCCAGTCTAAGCTGCCCGCGGGCACCTGCCCTTCTCAGCAACGCCAGGATGGCGAGGCTGGTCTCAAGGCAGGCCACGTTGAACGGGTAGAACGCCAACGCGGTGTAGACATTGCGGAGCATCTGTGACAACCAGGGGTGAGGCAAGACTCCAACGCACCCGGACGAGCCCTTGGAGTCGAGCCATGAGAGCACGCCTGGCAGTCCGAACAGACGGACGCCGGCGTGAATCAATGCAACAGAGGCAAAGCACCGCGCCTTCGACGGCACGCGCGCGCGAGGCGAACGGGCAGGAAAGGCAACGCTCTGGAACAGTCGTGTTGCGACGGTATCCCGCCAAAGTTCCGACCCCTCCTGGCCCGTTGAGGGGGCCAAGAGGTGACGGTTTGCCATCTGGTCGCACAGTTCCCGGACGTCCGACAGAATCTCGTCAACACGTTCCGGCGCGTTGATGCCAGTTGCCAATGTGTGCGCGACCGCGCCTTCGTCGAGTCCACTCGATAGGAGTTGCCACATCCGGCGATCATGGGCTTCCAGTGAAAAGTAGCGACCCGTTGAGAGCGACAGCAGGATCGCGGTGTCGTCATGCATGGCGCTCATGACGCCAGGCGCGGCTCGCCACCTTCGCATCCGTGTCCCGCTCTCTTCGCCCACACTATAAGAGACGGCCATATGCGGCCGAGTCTATCGGCTGCGTGGACCAGCGTCGGCATCAACGCGCACGTCGTTGCGCACAGCGGAACGCAAGTAGGCAGACTGCCGCCTTTGCTCAACTTCAGCGGCTAAGGCGTCGAGCAGCCGGCGATCCTCGATGAATAGCTGAGTGCGGACGAAAGTCTGCAGGTCCGGGCGTGAGTCGCCGAGTCCTGATCGCGTGATCAGCCTGCGAACCGTCCTAGGGTCTGAGGCGGACAACCTGTGTGTCGGCGCCCATCTGCCTTCCGTATCCAAGACTAGCCGCAGACAACGAACGAAGCCCACACAGTCTCGGGCGCGTACCCCGACGGCTTCACACCGGTAGTCAAGCGTTCGCACGGCGACGCGGCCGCAGAAGGCCAGTTCTCTCACAGTCGTGAGTTCGTCGGATGCGTTGAACGTCGCCAACGCGATAAGAGACGACCAGCGCCGAAACGCCGGTGGCACTTCTGCCTCAGCGGCGAGTCGCAACGGTCGGCCCCGGCCCTGCCTTTGCCTCACTACCTCTATAGACGGACAGGAGAACCCCAAATTCTCACTGCCGGCGCCATTCATCGTACGCCAGGCGGCACAATCGCCGCGACACAGATCTGGCTAACGGCACGTCCGCGACTGGATCGCGCCCATTCAATGACAGCTACGTCTTGCCCCCCTCGACGAACGCCGCAGTCATCGAGCCTAGCGTGACGTTTTGGGTAGAACTGGAGGCGATGAGTTCAGGAAGCTATAGTTCGTCCGTGGATTCCGCCCCACTCGCCATGGACTCGTCGATCGAGGCTGAACGCTGCCTCGTCGAGCGGTGGCGAAGCATGATCGCCGAACAGAAACTCGCGACAGTGATGCAGATGAATCAGGCGGTTCGTGGCTTGGCATTGGCGGGTGTGCGCGCACGGTTTCCGAACGCGGGTCCGCGGGAACAGTTCCTTAGGCTCGCGATTGTCACGTTAGGACTGGGGTTGGCGCAAGCAGCCTACCCGGAGATCGCAGCCCTGGACTCGCCTTGACCAAAAGGTTTCCTAGCCTCCTGATCTCCTGGTCAAGGCCTACACGTTGAACTTGAACAGCAGCACATCGCCGTCCTTGACGATGTACTCTTTGCCTTCCATGCGGTAGAGGCCCTTGTCGCGGGCCGCGGCCACCGAGCCGCAGGCGACGAGGTCGTCGTACGCGACCGTCTCGGCCTTGATGAAGCCGCGCTCGAAGTCGGAGTGGATCACTCCAGCCGCCTTCGGCGCCGTGTCGCCCTGGTGGATGGTCCAGGCGCGCACTTCCTTCTCGCCGGCGGTGAAGTAGGTCTGCAGGCCGAGCAGGTGATACGTGGAGCGAATCAGGGCACCGATGCCGCTTTCCGAGACGCCCAGCTCCTTCAGGAACTCCTGCGCCTCGGCGGGTTCGAGGTCCACGAGATCGCTTTCAATCTGCGCGCTGATCACCACCGCTTCGCACGACAGGTGGGCGCTCACGTACTCGCGCACCTTCATGACGTAAGGATTGGCGTCGGCCGTCGCCAGGTCGCCTTCCTTGACGTTGCAGGCAAAGATGGTGGGCTTGTCGCTCAGCAGGAAGAACTGCGCCGACAGCGCCTTCTCCTCTGGCGCCAGGGTCACGGTGAGCGCCGGCTTGCCGGCATCGAGCGCGGTCTCTATCTTCTGCAGCACCGCATCCTCGGCTGCCGCCTCCTTGTTGCCGCGCTTCACTTCCTTGGCGACACGCTCGCGGCGCTTGCGGACGGTTTCGAGGTCGGCGAGCATCAGCTCGGTGTTGATCACCTCGATGTCGCGCACCGGATCCACCGACCCCGACACATGCAGCACATCCTCATCGTCGAAGCAGCGCACGACCTGGACAATGGCGTCGACCTCGCGGATGTGGGTGAGAAACTTGTTGCCCAGCCCTTCGCCGTCGCTGGCGCCCTTGACGAGGCCGGCAATGTCGACGAACTCGACGGCCGCCGGAATGACCACGTTGGTCTTGGCAATGCCCTGCAGCACGGCCAGCCGCGCGTCGGGCACGGTCACGATGCCGACGTTCGGGTCGATGGTGCAGAAGGGGTAATTGGCCGCCTCGGCCTTGCGGGTGCGGGTGACCGCGTTGAACAAGGTGGACTTGCCGACATTGGGTAGACCGACGATTCCGGCTCGTAACATAGCTCTTCAGGATACCTCACGCGGGGATCGGGGCTCAGGGATCGGGGATCAGGGATCGCTATAGAATGGGCATGTGAGGCGGGCAATTCTGGCAGTTGTGGTGGCAGGCGCAATGGCGACCGTTGCGTGTTCTGAACCCGAGGACTACACATCAACCATCGCGGCACAGCGCGCCGCCAAGGACGAGGCGTTCAAGGCCCAGCCTGGCAACCCGGTGCCGCCCGACAAGATGGCCGCGATGGTCCCGCTGGCCTACTTCCCGATCGACGAGATGTATGCGGTGCCAGCGACCCTGGAACCGGCCGCCGAGCGCACGCGCCTGCAGGTGCCCACGTCCACCGGCAAGGTTCGCGACATCGAGCGCATCGGCACGCTGAGGTTCCTGATCAAGGGTCAGAAGATGAGCCTGACGGCGTTCCACGAACTGGACCAGCCGCAAGTCACCCGGCTGTTCGTGCCCTTCGCCGACCTGACCAACGGCACCGAAACCTACTCGGCAGGGCGCTACATGGAGCTCGACCCGACGCCCACCGGCATCTACGTCGTCGACTTCAACGTCGCGTATCACCCCTACTGCTACTACAACGAAGAGTTCGACTGCCCGTATCCGCCCAAGGAGAACCGGCTGGAGATGCCGATCCGCGCCGGCGAAAAACTGGCCAAGGGCGAATCGAGCATTCCGTGACGAACGCGGGGGCACTCCAGGCGATCGTCTTCGATTTCGACGGGGTCATCGCCGACAGCGAGCGGTTGCACCTCAAGTCCTACCAGGACATCCTGGCGCCGGAAGGCATCACCATTTCGAACGAGGACTACTACGCGAAGTACCTCGGGTATGACGACGTCGGCGTGTTCAAGGCGCTGGGGAAAGACCAGGGCGTGCCGATGGACGACGGCCGCATCCGGTCGTTGATCGAGCGCAAGGGCGAGCGCTACGAGACGCTGGCGGCGGCCGGCGAGATGCTGTTTCCCGGGGCGGCCGACTTCATTCGCGCGGCGGCGGCGGTGGTGCCGATCGCCGTGGCCTCCGGCGCCCTCACCCACGAGATCGACCACGTGCTGGAGCGCGCGGGGCTGCGGTCACTGTTTGCCGTGGTGGTCGGCGCCGACCAGACCGAGCGCAGCAAGCCCAATCCAGAGCCGTATCTCACCGCCTTCGCACAGCTGCGGCAGCGGTCGGGACTCGACCTGGTGCCGTGGCGGTCGGTGGCGATTGAAGATTCGAAGTGGGGTCTCGTCTCGGCCCGCGGCGCCGACCTTCGCTGCGTCGCGGTGACGAACACCTACTCCGCGGCAGAACTGCGAGGCGATGCCGAACTGGTCGTGGCCGGCCTCCATGCGTTGACCATCGCCGACCTGGACGCGCTCTGTGCTGACTGAGCCGCCTCCGACACTCGCCGACCTGATCACCGCGGCGGCCGATCGGCCCGGCGTGGACCTGGCGGGGCCGGCGTTCCTGGTGGCGCGCATCGAGTACCCGAAACTGGATGCCGGCCCGTACCTCGAGCGGCTCAACTTCATGGGCGACGCGGCGTTTCACTTCGTCGCAAAAGACCCCGGCCACGACGCGCCGATCGGCGCGCGCATCGACGCGGTCAATCGCTACCTGTTCGGCGAGCTCGGGTTTACCGGCAACCGTGATCAGTACGACGATCCTCGCAACAGCTGCCTGAACGAGGTGATGGATCGGAAGAAGGGCATTCCCATAACCATGGCGCTGGTCTACATCGAGGTGGCGCGACGGGCAGGCCTGCGCGCCGAGGGGGTGAACTTCCCCGGCCACTTCCTGGTGCGCGTGCTGCACGACCTGCACACCGGCAATCCCGGTGACGGCCTGATCGTTGACCCGTTTCACGGCGGCGCCATCCTGAACGAAGCCGATTGCCGGCAACTGCTCAGCCGTGTCGGTGAGGGGTCGGCATTCGAGCCGGGGCTGCTGGCGCGCGCCTCGCGCCGACAGGTGCTGGTGCGCATGTTGAACAACCTGAAGCGCCTGTATGTGAAGATGCACTCGTTCCCGCAGGCGCGGGCGACCACCGACGTGCTGCTCGCGCTGCAGCCGGCGTCGCTGGCCGATCTCAAGGACCGGGGCCTGCTGGCCTACAACATGAACGACTTCTCGCACGCCTTGAGGGACTTCGAGGAGTACCTCAAGCTGGCGCGCCTGTCAGAGCAGGATGACGAGGACGACCGCAAGGAAACCGAGCAGGTGTGGGAGCACGTGAAGACGCTCCGCCGCCGGGTCGCGCAGCTGAACTAGGACGCCGGGTTCATTTTCTGTAGTGGGCGAAAATGAACCCGGCGTCGTTTTTCACCGCAGCGCGCCGATCTCTTTGTAGAGATACGCCGACGCGATCACGCCGTTGTGGAAGTTCCCGAGGTCGAGCTTCTCGTCGGGGGCGTGGGCGTTTTCGTCGGGCAGGCCAATCCCGAACAGCACGCACGGCAGCCCGAGCTCTTCCTGGAACGTTGAGACCACCGGGATCGACCCGCCTTCGCGGTTGAACACGGGCCGCTGGCCGAACCCCAGTTCGATGGCGCGGCCGGCGGCCTGCACGAACGGGTTGTCGAACGCCGTCATCCACGGCTTGCCACCGTGCATGCGGGTGATCTTCAGCTCCACGGTCTTCGGCGCCACCTTCTTCACGTACTCCTCGAACAGGTCGCCAATCTTCTGCGGGTCCTGGTTGGGCACCAGCCGCATGCTGACCTTGGCCATGGCCAGGGCCGGCAGCACCGTCTTGGCGCCTTCGCCGGTGAATCCCGACAGCAGTCCGTTCACCTCGAACGTCGGCCTGGCCCAGGTGCGCTCGAGGGTGGTGTAGCCGGTCTCGCCAAACAGCTTGGGCGCGCCCAGCTCCTGCTTGTACTTCTTCTCGTTGAACGGGAGCTTCGCCCATTCGGCGCGCTCCTCGGGCAGCAGCTCGACGACGTCGTCATAGAAGCCGTCGATCTTGATGCGGCCGCTCTTGTCCTTCATCTGCGCGAGCATCTGCGCCAGCACCATCGCCGGGTTGGCGACCGCGCCGCCAAACGACCCGGAGTGGAGGTCCGACTTGCTGCCGCGCAGGTCGATCTGGAAATAGCTCAGGCCACGCAGGCCGTAACAGATCGAGGGAATGCCGCGGTCAAACATCGGCGAGTCGGAGATCACGACGACGTCGGCCTTGAGCAAGTCCTTGTGCGCGCGGATGAAGTTGTCGAGGTTGGCGCTGCCGACCTCTTCCTCGCCCTCGATCAGGAACTTCATGTTCACCGGCAGGTTGCCGTTCTGCTTCAAGTGGGCCTCGACCGCCTTGAAGTGCATGAAGACCTGGCCCTTGTCGTCGGCAGACCCGCGGGCGTAGATCTCGCCATCGCGAATGGTCGCCTCGAAGGGCGGTGACGTCCACAGGTTGACCGGATCCACCGGCTGCACGTCGTAGTGGCCGTAGAACAGAACCGTTGGCGCGCCGGGCGCACCCAGCCACTCGCCGTAGACGCACGGATGCCCGGGTGTTTCCTCGAGACGGACGTTCTGCAGGCCGATGCGGCGCATCTCGTCGGCCGTCCATTCGGCGCAGGCGCGCACGTCGCCCTTGTGTTCGGGAAGCGCGCTGATGCTGGGGATGGCGAGGTACCGCTTCATCTCGTCGATGTAGCGGTCGCGGTTCACGTTGATGAAATCGACAATCTTGTCCATGGCTGATCCCGGGTCTTTATCCGATGGTATCCGGAGAACGCGTGCCGGTCAGCATGTCAACCGCTGCGGTCAGGCGCTCCAGGTTAAAGGGCTTCATGAAATAGCTGCAGCGCGACTCGTCCAGGAACTCGCGAGTGTCTTCGCCGTCGATGTCGCCGGTGATGAAGATGAAGCGGCGCGCCATCTCGGGGCGGATCTGGCAGACCCGGCCGTACAGCTCCTGGCCGCTCAGCTCGGGCATCTTCACGTCGCAGATCACCGCATCGTAGGCGGTCCGTTCGATCATCACCAGGGCCCGGCGCGACAGCGTGGTGCTCTCGGCCTCGTAGCCGGCGCCGGTCAGGACGCGACGAACCAGCGCCGCATTCGACTCCTCATCGTCCACGACCAGCGCCTTGCGGCGGCGAGCGCCGCGATCGGGGTCCTCGTCGGTTGGCGGCACCATCGCAAACGACGGCGCGGGCACGGCCGGGCGCGGGTCGCCGGCCAGCCGGGTCGGCGGCACAGCCAGCGCGGCCTCGGCTGACGCGAGCGATTCGGCCATCACCGGCAGTTCGACGGTGAAGACCGCGCCGCCCACCTCGGCGTTGCGGGCCGTGATCTGGCCGCCGTGCTCGCGGACAATGCCGTAGCAGACCGACAGGCCGAGCCCGGTGCCCTGCCCGACTTCGCGGGTAGTGAAGAAAGGATCGAACACGCGCGACAGGTCCTCTTCGCGAAGGCCGCTGCCGTTGTCGACCACCTCGACCAGGATGCGGTCGGGATCGCCCTGCCAGCGCGTGGTGATCACGATCTCCCCGCGGGCGCGCTGGGGCACGCTGCTGCCATTGGTCTTGCCGGCGCGCCGCGACAGGATCGCGGCCTCGGCGTTCTGAATCAGGTTGACCAGCACATCCTCGAGACGCGCGTGGTCGACGTAGACCAGCGGCAGCCGATCGGCCAGGTCGAGGCTCAGGTCGACGCCGTTGGTCTGCAGGTGCGGCTCTCGTACGGCGGCGGCGTCGCGGACCACCCGGTTGATCTGCTGCCAGCCGCGAGCCGAAGCCGTCCGCCCGGCGAAGGTCATCAGGTTGCGGACGATGCCGGCGGCACGGTTGGCGTTGTCGCGAATGGCGCGCAGTTCTTCGGTGTCGCCGGCCGAGGGCCGGCCCGCCAGCATCAGCTCGGCGTAGCCCAGCACACCCTGCAGCGGGTTGTTCAGTTCGTGCGCGACGCCCGAGACCAGCTGCCCCACCGCGGCCAGCTTCTCTTTCTGCACCAGCTGCTCGCGGGTCGACTCCAGTTCCTGGCCGGCGCGCAGCAGGGCGCGCCGCGAGAGGAACTCACGCACCACCACGACCATGCCGAACGGGATCATCATCGCCAGCGCCAGCCGCGTGCGCAACGATTCGGTCGGTTCAGACACGCTCAGCAGGCGGCGGGCGATCTCGTCGATGGCGGGAATGGCCACGAGCAGCGTGATCGCAATCAGCGACACGACCGGCAGGCGCGCCAGCGCCGGCGCCTCTTCGGCCGGCGTGAACAGCCGCTCGTCGTAGGCCACCGCCGCCGCCAGGCCCATGACAACGTACGGCACCATCCACACCAGGTCCCACAGCGCCCCTGGGATGTAAAGACCGCTCTGGTCGGCGAAGTCGTAGACGAGGCCTCCGGCGAAGGTCAGCGTGAGGCCGGCGGCGTAGATGCCGAGCATGCGGCGCCACGCCGCCGACGGCGCCGTGCGCCACACCCAGATGCCCCACAGCGCCAGCGCCAGGTTGCGCGCGTTCAGCAGCTGCGTCAGGTTGGTGTTGTAGAGCTCCTCGTTGCCGTCGGTGATGGCGATCGAGACGACGAAGTAGATGTAGACGAACGCCGAGAAGAGCGCGATCAGCACCAGGTCGAGCAGCACGATGTCGAACAGCCAGCGGGGACGGTCGCGTTCGGGTCGCCCGTACAGGGCGGCGGCCAGCGGAATGCTGGACACGAAGAACAGCGGGTCGGTCGGCGAAATCACCGGCACGCCGCCACGCGCCAGGTCGTAATAGGTCCACATCACCTGGCCGGCGGCCCACATCACCCCGTGAATGGCGTTGAGGTTCCAGAAGATGCGAACCTGGCCGGTGCACCGCCGGGCCAGGAAAAAGGTAAAGGCGGCGTACGCCAGCGGCGGCACCAGTTGAGCCAGATCGCCGAGTGCGACGACACGTTGACCAGTCAGGACCGACAGGACGGCGTAGAGCAGGAGAAAGCCTGCCCCGACGTAGCCCACCGTGCGAATCATTGGTGAGACAGTATATCGTCCGGACCGCGTCGTGACCGGCGCTGGCGCAGCACTTCGTAGGCGGCAATCGCGACGCTGTTCGACAGGTTCAGCGAGCGGACCCGCGGCGACAGGATGGGCATGGCCACGAACCTGTCGCGGTACTTCTCGTGCAATTCGGCAGGCAGTCCCGCGGTCTCGCTTCCGAAGATCAGCACGACCCCGTCGGAAGCGCCCAGCGGCGCGTCCCAGAGCGACGCCTGGGCCTTCGTCGAGAAGAAGTACGGCTCGCCGAGCGAGGGTAACTGCGCCTCGAAGGCCGGCCAGTCGGGCCACACGTGCAAGTCGACGTGCTCCCAATAGTCGAGACCGGCGCGCTTCACGCGGCTGTCGTCGAGCGAGAAGCCCAGCGGCTCGATCAAGTGAAGCGTCGCACCGGCCGCCAGGCAGGTGCGGCCGGCATTACCGGTGTTCCAGTGGATGTCGGGGTAGACAAGAACGACGTGGATCACTTGCGAGGCCGTTCCGGGACAATCGTCTCGCCGCGGGCGAGCATCTCGACCAGCGCCGCGATCTTCTTCGCGCGTCCCGCCGGCGTCTTCATGTTGTTGGTGCGGAACGCGAGTGCGAACAGGTTCATCTTGCCAAGTGTCTCGAAGGCCTTGCGCGCCTGCGGGTTCGCGTCGATGGCCGCGCGCAGGTCGGCGGGCATGGTGTCCTTCGAGGCGCTGCGGATCGGCGCGTACGCGGCATCCCAGCGGCCATTGGCCTTGGCGGCATCCACCTGCGCCTGCCCGGAGGGCTGCATCAGGCCGGCTTTCGTCAGCCGCGCGATGTGGTCGCGATTGATCTGGCTCCAGATGCTCTTCGCCTGGCGCGGCGTGAATCGCTGCAGAAACGCCTGCTCGTCAAAACGCTTCACGATGCCGTCGATCCAGCCCCAGCAGAGCGCGACGTCGAGGGCTTCCGCGTACGTCACCGTCGGCACGCCGGAGTTCTTCTTGTAGAACTTGAGCCAGAGCTCGGTCTCACGCGCGTGGTGCTTCGCCAGCCAGGTTGCGAACGCCGCCTGGTTCTTGAAGGGCTTGATCTTGGTGGGATTGGGAATGACGGGTGCCATCAGTGTCGCTTGTCCATCCTCGTGAGCGGGATGTGATCTTACACGTAGCCGGTGCTCGGTCTCCATCTCGCCCACCACAGGAAGATGGCCGCCAGCACCAGGTCCGGTGTCGCGTTCAGCGCCATGGAGGCCGGCACGTCACCGGCGATGGCATAGATCAGCGTGATGGTGAAGAAGCCGAGTTTTCCAACACCGCCGACCACGATCAGCGCGCGGTTGATTCGCGGCCTTCGGTTCAGCGGCGGCGCGGGGCGCCGTCCGCTGCAACCGGTTGTTGGGCAGCCTGCGCCGCTGCCTCGAAGCGGTGCTCAGGACCTGTTGACGGTGCGACCCTCGCTGAGGTCCATCGATCATACGGTGTCCGCCCCGTGGCGAACATGGCGACGAGCCACCACACAGGACCGACCAAGGCGACGGCCGCAGGTCCCCAGACCCATGCCGGGATTCCCCCTTCACCGGAGAAGGCCGCCTGCTGGGCCAACGCGTGGCCGCACTCCCACGGCGCGAACTTGAATGCATTTCGGAGCAGCGCGGATCGCGATGAGAGACGCTCGCCGGTTTCTCTCGACACGACCAGCCCGAGAGCTCGCTTGCCGAGCGATGCCCGCCACGCCGAGTATTCGCAGAAAGCAAAATAGAGGGTCACCGGTACGGTCATCGTCAGAAAACCGATGGCTTGCGCCGCCCAAGGATTCTCCGGCCGTGGTGGGTTACCACTGGTTGCAATCATCACCCCACCGAAAAGCATGCCGCCCCACAGGACCACGACCAACCAATCCAGCGCGAAGGCCAGCAAACGACGTACAGCAGTGGTTCGTTTGTTCGTCAACGATGGTCCCGAAGCCTGGCACAATCTGCCCAACGCGCCGCTTCAGCCGCGGCGCGTCAGTATCACTCCGCGCGCCGACGGCTGCAAGCGCATGTTGGGCTGCCCTCACGACAAGCACTGCTTTTTGACCTCGTCGTGAGTGACGAGCTGGCGGGCGTTCGATTGGCGAAGCCCCTCTTCGACCTTCGCGATGAAGCACAGGCGCTCGATGGCGTCGTCGATCGTGGCGTGTTCGGGCAACGTCCGAAGCGCCTCGATGGCTCGCTGCTTTTCGGTTGCCTCCATCGCCGCGATTCACCATCGTCAGGTGGGGCGGATCGTGCTCGCCTGGATGCTCCTGTCAGACTCGATCGCTCGAGATTAGCCGGTGGAGCAAGTGGCGGTGACACCGTTCCTGATCTTCGGCACATCGGCACATGAGGGTGAAATGCCCGAGCGCGCGAGCTTCTTGAGTAGACGCAATGTGAATTTCTGTCCGTGATTCTTGAGCGATCCGACTTCCTGGCTGCCTGGAGAGAAACTGCTATTTGACGATGGACCAGAGGCCATTGGAATGCAGGGCCTGGCCCTCGCCCTCGAGCTTCACAAGGTGCGCCAGCACGCTTTCCCGCGCCATCGGCGTCAACACCGGAGCAATGTGCACGTAGATGCGGTCGGTGATCGCTTCAACAGTCGCGAGCCCGTCCGCCAGCGCCACCAACACCTGGTCTTCACGCTGGCGCCGGTGCGTGACGTACTGATCGATTAGCGCGAGGGGATCCTCGATCACCGGGCCGTGCGCCGGCCAGGCCCTTGCCGGGCCGAGTCGGCGGAGGCGCTCGAGCGAGGCCAGGTAGTCGGTCAGGCTGCCGCCAGACGACGCCGGGATGAACACCGTCGTGCCCAACTGAAGCAGGTCGCCCACGAACACCGTGCGCGAGCCGGCGTGCCACAGCGCAATGTGATCCGGTGAGTGGCCCGGCGTGTGAAGCACCTCGAGCGGACCCGCGCCGGTCATGACCGTATCGCCGTCGGCCAACGACTGGTACGCGACGCCCGCGTCCTTGCCGGGCCATGGCACCTTCGAAAACCGCGCGGCGGGCCATCGCGATTGAATGGCCGGCGCGCCGGCGGCATGATCCGCATGCGCGTGGGTGACGACAACCTCGGCCAGGCCGCTCGGCGCCGCCGCAGCAATGGCATCGAGATGCCCTGGCTCCGCGACGCCTGCATCGATCAGCAGCGGCCGATCGCCGGGCACCAGGTAGGTCCAGTTGCCCTCGCCCGTGAACGGGCCGGGGTTAGCCGCGTGCAGCAGGACCAAGGACGCCGGGTTCATTTTCCCTGGCCGCCGTTGCCGGAAAATGAACCCGGCGTCATTTGGCGAAGCCCAAACAGCGACACCGCAAAGGCAACGAACATCAGTCCCGAGGCGCTCATGTAGGGCGTGGTCATGCCGTGAGCGTCGTAGAGGTATCCGCCCCAGGCAGGCCCGATCACGCGGCCGAGGCTGGCGAGCGACGAGGCCAACCCCAGGGTGCCGCCTTGATCGTCGGCGTCGGACAGTTTCGACACCATCGACGTGAGCGACGGGCTGTTGAAACCCATGCCGACCGCCAGCACACCGAGCGCGACCAGCAACGTCGGCACGCTCCACACGAACGGGACGAGCCCAATGCCCAGGGCAATGCAGAAGATTGCTGCGGGGATGAGCCGCGCCTCGCCCACCCGCTTGACCACCTTGTGCACGAGCACGCCCTGGATGGTGGCGAGCACCAGGCCGATGAAGGCGAACAGGAACCCGATCGACGTCGAGGTGAAGCCGAAGCGCGCCTCGCTGAACAGAGCGAACGTCGCCTCGAAACTCGAGAACGCCGCCGTGACGATGAAGTACAGCCCCAGCACCAGTACCAACGCCGGCCTGGTCAGCGCATGACGGAACGCCTCCATCCGCCCCAGCGTCCGGGTCGCCTCCGACACCCGCCGCGATTCGGGCAGCAGGAACCACGCGCCAATGAAATTGGCGAGGCACAATGCCGACGCGAACCACATCGGCGCCTCTGGCCCGAAGCGGCTCAACAACCCGCCAATCGCCGGGCCGAAGATGAAACCGAGCCCGAACGCCGCACCGACCATGCCCATGCCCTTGGCGCGATTCTCGGGCGTCGTGACATCGGCGATGTAGGCCTGCGCGGTGGGAATGTTGGCGCCGGCAATGCCCCCGATGATGCGCGCCAGGAAAATCAGCGGCAGCGAGGTCGCGAGCGCCAGCGCCAGGTACGACAGGCACGATCCCAACAGGCCCAGCAGGATGATCGGCCGGCGCCCGATCTTGTCGGACCATCGGCCCCAGATCGGCGAGAACACGAACTGCATCAAGGAAAAGCTGGTGCCCAACAGGCCGATGGTGAACGCCGAGGCGCCGTACGACTCCGCATAGAACGGCAGGAGGGGAATGATGATTCCAAATCCCAGCAGATCGATGAAGACGGTGACGAAAATGATGACCAGCGGCGACATGTGCCCGACTACCTGGAGGGCGGCACTTTAGTGCCGCCGTTCAGCCACAGGGATAACCCGACGTAGTAGATCGGAAACACCATCGACAGCGCGACCCACGGACCGTCCGTAGCCGGTAGTCGCCACACCATCCACGTGAAGATCAGGGCCCACGACGCGCCAAGGATCAGCGTCGGCACCTTCAGCGTCGTCGTCCGCGACGGGTAGACGTAGCGGATCGGCACGAACACCAGTATGGCCAGCGTCACCAGGATGAGGGCGTTGATTATCGGCGCGAGCTGCCAGACGTAGAGGTAGACCACCACGATGTTCCAGTACGACGGGAAGCCCGTGAAGAAGTGATCGCTGCTCTTGATCTTCGCATCGGCCTGCCCGAACCCGTAGGCGCTCGACAGCAGCATGGCCGCGCACACAGGAAACGGCGCCGGCACCAGCCCGGCCTGCCACACGATCAACACCGGCACGAACACGTAGGTCAGGTAATCGACGATATCGTCGAGACGGGCGCCGTCGTACTGAGGCAGGCGCTCTTTGACCTTGAGCGCGCGCGCCAGCACGCCGTCGGTGGCGTCGATGAAGGTGGCGACGACCAGGTAGATGAAGGCCGCGCGAAAGTTGTGCGCAAAGGTGACGCCGGTGGCGAGCAGCGCAATCACCGCGCCCGAGGCGGTGTAGGCATGCGCGACCCAGGGAAGGATCTGCACGGCCTCAGAGGCGGCGTTCGGCATTCGGGAACGAGTTCCACACCGGCACGCCGCAGAAGTGCGAGCCTTCGGTGCAGCGCGGCGACACAATCTTGTTGCGCAACACGCACGGCGGACCGAGGAACCGTCCGAGCTGCGGATGAATTTCCTTCACCTGGCTGATCTCGTCCATCGACGCCAGGTAGATCTCCTCCTGCGCGTTGAAGCAGGTGCGCAGCGTCCACTTGTGCTGCAGGGCGATGAACGAGCCCGACTCGACCAGCCGCAGCGCCTTGGCGTTCGGCACGACGTAGAGCGCGTACTCGAGCGGCACACCCAGAGCCAGCAGCTGGTTCTTGGCCGCCCACGCATCGGCCATCGCCTGCTCGTAAATGACCTGGGCCTGCGCATTCTGGCGGATGAGGCGCGGCGTGATGTAGTCGGGCTGGGTGGTATCGGCCAGCGTCATCATGGGCCGCGAGGCCGGCACCATGCGGTGGCGCTGGTCCTGCGAGTCGGCCGTGTGACTCAGCTTCTTCTCGAACACGTAGTTGGCGTGGTTCAAGGTGCGCATCATCGGCGAGTGATACGCCACGTCGAGCATGTCGACCCGGTACGGGTTGCGCGCGGGATTCATCACCCGATCGATCGCCTCCGCATCGTCCATTTCCACGGTGGTGACGCCGAACGTCGCGCGCACGGCGTCGGCGACGACGCGTTCGGCGCCGGCGGACCAGTCGCGCAGGCGCGAGACGCGGCCCTGCAGGCGGCGATCGAACTCGGCGGCAAAGGCATCGCCCGAGGCGCGCGTGTTCGGGAACTGCAGTTCGGGCATGGCCTCGCGGGCCATGGTCTCGAGCCCGATCTTCTCGAAGAACATCGGGTCGACTTCCTTCACGAGGTCGACCATGGCGCCAATGACCATGGCGGCTTCGTAGGGCACGTCGCCGGCGTTCAGCATCCGGTACAGGCGGTGCAGCACGATGCCCGAGACGGTGTGCACCATCGACGTGAACGCGCCGATCGGGATGACGTAGCGCGCGGTTTCAATCGCCTTCTTCTCGGCCTCGCGCTCGACGGACCGGAGGCGCGCGGGCGTGTTGGTCGGGCGGACGTAGCGCAGTTCCTTCAGGATGGCCCAGGCATCGTCTTTGAGCAGCGCCGAGAGCTGTGCGTACGCGTCCCACGCCTTGAGCACGGCCCGTTCGTAAACGTCGAGCGCTTCGCCGGTGATCGGCGGTACGAACGCGCGCGGCTCGTTCAGCTTGACGTAACGCTGGCTCGACTGTTCGGAGTTGTAGAAGGGATACGAGTGCAACACGCTCCACACCAGCTGGCGGGAGATGTTCTCCATGCCGAACTCGAAGTGCGCGTGCTGGAACACCGTGTGGTGTCCGCCCTCGAAGGTCAGCGGGCCGATCGAATCGCGCTGCTTGTCGGTGATCTCGCTGCGCTCGATGACCCGCGGCGAGTAACAGGTGCGCGCCGCGGCAATCGCGCCGTCGTACGGCACGGCCGGCGACGACAGCAGGGTGATCTTCGGAGGAGCGGTAGCGAGCGCCAGGGCGGGCATCTGAATCTTGCAATTATACGTGTCCGCCCGTGGGTTCTTATGGCCGGGCTAGTGCTATTATCCGCAGCTATCCGCCGGGATGCGCCCGGCGGACACAACAAGGATTGGCATCATGGCACGCCTGATTGGAACGCTTGCGTTGGCGCTCGTGCTTTCACCACTCGTCGCGTCCGCCCAGCTGGCGCCGGCTGCCGCCGGCAGCTTCATGGGCACCTGGGCACTCACGCTCGACGGCCCGCAAGGCACATTCGAGCAGTCGTTGATCCTGAAGGACGAAGCCGGCGCGGTCGTGGGCGAGGTGTCCAACGAAATGCAGCCCGAAACCCAGAAGGTGACCGACGTCACGAAGGACGGCGAGAACCTGGTACTGAAGTTCGCCGGCAACTTCCAGGGTAACCCCTTCGACGCAGTCATCACCATGACGCCGGACGGCACCGACAAGGTCAAGGTGGTCTTCGACATCAACGCCGGCATGTTCTCGATGAACGGAACCGGCGTAAAGAAATAACGAATAAAGAAGAAGGAATTTAGAACTCGCTATTCGTTATTCTTTATTCCTTCTTCGTTATTCTCTTCAGTGCTTCGCCAGGTTAGCCGCCAGGAACGATCCGCGCGTGGCCGCGGCGATCGCGCGCGAGCGGTGGGCCGACGCGGCGGCGCCCTGCGTCATCAGCGAGGCGGCAAACTCCATCTCGGCGCTCGGCCCGCCCATCGCCATCGCCTTCTTCACGAATCCGTAGCCATCGACGCGAAGCGTCTCGTCGGTGGCGGCCCACACCGTGCGGTCGAACCGTCCGTGAGGACCACGCAAGTGGGTGGCTTGCTTGTAGGCCTCGATGACGTATCCCGCGTCGAACCACGTCGCGGCGGTCGGACTGGCGGACAGGGCACGGTTGACCATCGTCCTGAGGAACTCCTGGGCGATCACGGGATCGCGCATCGCGTAGATCGTGGCCCGGCGAAGGTTTTCCATTCGGGTGAGAGTGGCGGGTTCAGCGTCGAGCATCCCGACCGTGTCGGCCGCCAACGCCTTGAGGTTGTACGACGGCAGCGCCGCGTTCCAGTTGGCGGTATCACTGCCCCAGGGCAGCAGCTTCGTCGAGCCGGTGTCGAACGGGATGCAGATGAGCGGCGGACCGGCAAGCGCGGGGCCCGCGGAAACGAGGACGATCACAAGCGCCAGCGCGCTCAGCAGGGTGGTGGGTGTCTTGAACATTCAGTTGCCTCCTGGCCAATGAGACGGACTTCACGCCGCCACGGTGGCACCGTAAGTGGCCTATTTGGAGCAAGTTACGGTTCGCGTAACGGTTACACCACGCCGCGCGGCCCGAATTTCTGCGGTCGATCGTTCATACTGGCCGCGTGTACGCCGACGCTGACGCCATCAAGGTCCAACTGGAACGAATTCTCAGCAGCAAAGGGTTCGTCGCGGCCGGACGCTTGAGTCGCTTGCTTCGCCATGTGGTCGAAAAGACGCTCGCAGGCCAGGCGGATCAGCTGAAGGAATACTCGGTCGGCATGGAGGTGTTCGACCGCGACGACAAGTACGACCCGCGAGTCGACTCCATCGTCCGCGTGGAAGCCGGCCGGCTGCGCAGCCGCCTCGACGAGTACTACAACGGCGAGGGGGCGGCCGATGCGGTGCGCATTTCGTTGCCGCGCGGCGCCTACGTGGCGCACTTCGAGGATCTTGCAAGCACGCCGCCGGCGGTGCCGCCGGTCGAGGCAGCCGCCACCGCATCGCCTCGCCGCACGTGGATCGCGTGGGCCGTCGCGGCCGGGGTCATCGGAACGGTTTTCACCCTGACCGCGTGGTTGGAACGGGCACCTTCGACCCAGGGCACGCTGTCGGTGGCCGTCCTGGCATTCGAGCAGTACTCGGCGAGTGATGAAGACGGAGCCGTGGCGGCGCAGCTCACCGACAACGTCACCGCGGAACTGGCGCGGCTCGGGACGGTGAGCGTGGTCTCGCACACCAGCGCCATGCAGTTTGCGGGCGAGCGCAAGCCGCTACCGGAGATTGCCGCAGCCTTGAACGCGAACTACATCGTGGAGGCGTCGATTGAAAATGTCGACGGCGGCCTCACCGTGATGGCTCGACTGGTGAATGCCGGCACCGACCGGAAGGTGTGGGTCCAGGACTTCGCAGGGCGCACCGACGACCTTCGCGCCCTCAGCCAGAACATCGCGGCAGGCGTGAACAGCGCACTCCTTGGCACCCCGGCACCCGCCCCCTAGACCTCGTCTTCGTCCTCGTCGTCCTTGTCCCGCCGCGCGTGGTAGCGCGAGTACTCCTCGAGGTAGGTGAGCGAGCCGAGCGACTTCATGCGATCGAAGAACAGCACGCCGTCCAGGTGATCGGTTTCGTGCTGGACGACTCGCGCGGGGAAGTCCTTGAGTTCGAGTTCGAAGCGCTTGCCGTTGCGGTCGAGCGCGGTCACCCGAATATGCTGCGCCCGTGGCACGCGACCGCGGATGTCGGGAATGCTCAGGCAGCCTTCCCAGCCCTCGACGATTTGATCGCCCACCACCGTGATCTCGGGGTTGACGAAGACCACGGCGTCGCCTTCGCCCTGTCCGTCGGCATCGAGCATGGCCACGAAGATCCGCAGGCTTTCATGCACCTGCGGCGCCGCCAGGCCAACGCCCGAATACTCGAACATCGTATCGACCATGCTGTCGATGAAGTCCTGCACGGCCGGGGTCTTGATCTCGAGCTTGTCGACGGTCCGGGCCCGGGCCCGGAGGACGGGATGGCCCATGCGGGCCACTTTCAGAATCGACATGCAAGAATTCTATACTGAGGGACTTGGGGCCTGGGACCTGGGGCTTGAGCTTCACTCAACGACCATGCATTCGCACGAGATGAACCCGCCGTACAAGTTCTGCCCGGTCTGCGGCAGCCCGCTCGAGCCGCGTGTGCTGAAGGTGACCGAGCCGAAGCGGCTGGTCTGCACCAGCGCGGCCTGCGGGTTCGTGTTCTACCTGGATCCCAAGATCGCGGTCGGCACCATCGTCCGGGTGAACGATGGGCGCCAGATTGTCCTGGTCAGGCGGGCGATCGAACCGGGCTACGGGAAGTGGGTGTTCCCGGGCGGCTATGTCGACCGCGGCGAGGAGATCACGCTGGCGGCCATTCGCGAGGCTCGCGAAGAGGTGGGCCTCGACGTTCGGCTCGATCACCTGATCGACATCTACTCGTACGCAGGCCGGGCACCGGTGATCATCGTCTACGCGGCGACCAAGATCGCGGGCGAGCTGGCCGTCGATGACGAGGGTCTCGAAGCGCGCGAGTTCGACCTGGATGCCATTCCGTGGGACGAACTCGCGTTTCGCAGTACGCACGAGGCGCTGCGCGACTACCTCGCGGCCGAGGCGGGACCTCGCGCCTAGCGAGTGCCAGACGGGCGGAACTTTAGTTCCGCCTAGTCTTCGGGTGCGCCCGGCAGCAGCGGTTCGAGCTCCGGCGCTTCGGCGCCGTTCTCGGTGCACACCGCGAACTTCGTCTCGCCGGCCCGATACATCGAGACACCGGCGTACTGTCCCTGCTTGTTCAGCGCGAAGAAGCGGATGTTGAAGTTCGGGTTACCTTTCGAGTTGAGGAGCCGCGACTCGATGGTGTTGTCCTTGATGCGCTTCAGCGCTTCCATGCCGGCGTCTTTCGGCGACATGCCTCGGCGCATCGACTCGACGATCAGGAACGACGACAGGTTGTACAGGTTGGCCTCGCCACGGCCGGTCGAACCCGCCGCGCCGACTTCGTTGTCGACGTACAGGCCCGCACCCAGGATGGGCGAATCGCCGGTGCGGCCGGGAATCTTCCACGCCAGGCCGCTTGTGCTCGTGACGCCACAGATGTCGCCGTTGGGGCCCAGGCCGTCGCAGTTGATGGTGCCCCAGAAGCTGCCTTCGGGAATGAGGCCGTCGCGCACCATCGAACGGCCGGCGGCCATCGCCTGCGCCTGCCACGCCGCCTCATCACCCGGATCCTTCTCGTGCCGGGGCCTGGGCTTGCGCTCGTTGCCGTTCGGGTCCAGCCAGCGCGAGGGATCCACGCGCCGCTTCCACTCGAGCCACAGGCGCCGCGAGGTCTCGGTGTTCAGGTCGTCTTCCACCGTGAATCCCATGTTGCGCGCGAACTGCTGCGCGCCGGCGCCAACCAGCAGGTGATGGTCGGTGTATTCCATCACCGCCTTGGCGACCAGCGAAGGGGTGCGGACGCCCTCGAGGCACGCCACCGCACCCGCGCGCTTCCGGGGCCCGTGCATGCACGATGCGTCGAGCTCGATGACGCCATTGCCATTGGGCAAGCCGCCGTAGCCAATGCCGGTCTCGAGCGGATCCAGTTCAGGGATGTTCACCCCGGCAATCAGCGCGTCGAGCACGTCCTGCCCCTCGGTGATCAGGCGGAAGGCGCGCTGCACCGCATTCTCGGTGCCGCCATTCTTGAACTCCCAGCCCGAGTAGTCGGCGATCACGACGGGGCGGACGCTGCGCATGATGGCCGGTGCGCCCTGCGGGGCAGGAGCCTGGCGCAGCGACAGCGGCGCGGCAGCAGCGAGAGAAGCGGACTTGACGAAGTCGCGGCGGCTAATCATTCGCCGAGGATACCCGAAAGCTCAGACGCCGCGTACAGCCGTGATGGGATCCACCGCCAGTGCCTTGCGCGCCGGAATGACCGACGCGGCCAGCGCGGCTGCGCCCAGTGCCGCGCAGGCAGCGGCGTACGTCCAGACGTCCGTTGTTGACACGCCGTAGAGCATCGCCGCCAGCGCGCGGGTCAGGCCGACCGCACTGACGACGCCGACGGCCATCCCGATGACGACCGGGCGCATGGCCTCTCGCACGAGCATTGCGAGAACGTTACCTGCGTTGGCACCGAGGGCCCGGCGCACGCCGATCTCCTGGGTTCGCTGGCCCACCAGGTAGGCGACCACGCCGTAGACGCCAATTGCCGCCAGGGCCAGCGCCAAGCCCGCGAACAGTGTCAGCAGCGTGGCGCGCATGCGCGGTTCCGCCACCGTCGCGTCGAGCGCGTTCGACATGGTTCGCACCTGCGACAGCGGCACCTGGCTATCCATCTGCGCCAACTCGGAACGCACCTGTCGGGTCAGCGACGCCGGGTCGCCGGCGGTCCGTACCACGACTCGCATGGTGTGGTACGAGGGCTGCTGGGTGTGAGGCGTGTAGAACATCGGCACGTCGTCTTCGGCGAGGCCCAGGTGTTTCACGTCGCCGACCACGCCGACCACCACGCGCGAACCCGCGCCACCGATGTTCTGCTGCTGTTCGCGCGGAATGCCGCTGTTGAAGGTGATGCGCTTGCCGATGACGTCGGCTTCGCCGGGCCAGCACTGCCTGGCCATCGACTCGCTGACCACCACCACCAGTGGCCGGCCGTCGGTGTCTTGCGGTTCGAAGCCACGGCCACGCACCAGGGAAATGCTCATGGCGGCGAAGTAGCCGGGCGTGACCGAGCGCGCCTGTGGCGACAGGCCCTGCCCTTCCGGCCGCGGGTGATCCTCCACCTGCACTCCACGGCTGTCGTAACTGGCGCTGAGGGGGAGGATGTTGACGGCGCCGACGCCGGTGACGCCGTTCAGTGCCCGCACGCGCTCCTCGAACCGCTGATAGAAGGGCATCTGCGTGCCCTCTTCGTAACGCGCCGTCGGCAGCGCCACCTCCATCGTCAACAACTGCTCGGCCGCGAAGCCAGGATTCACGCGCTGCAGTTCCCAGAGACTGCGAACCAGCAGTCCCGCGCCCACCAGCAGCATGATTGACATGGCGACTTCGCCGACAATCAACAGCTCGCGCGAGGCGCGTCCGAGTGCGGCACCGTGCTGTCGCCCGCCCTCCTTGAGCGAGTCGTTGAGATCGATGCGCGACAACTGAATCGCCGGTAGCAGCCCGAATCCCAGGCTGGTCAGCAGCGCGGCGCCCACGGCAAACAGCATGACCGTCGCGTTCAGGCCGACCTGGTCGGCGCGCGGCATGCCAGCCGCGGCCAGCACGGTGAGCGCGCGCGCGGCGGCCAGGGCCACCAGCAAACCGCCGGCGGCCCCGAGCAGGCTGAGCACCGCGCTTTCGGTCAGCAGTTGCCGGACGAGCCGGCTGCGATCGGCGCCGATCGCCGCGCGCAGTGCGAGCTCGCGCAGTCGTTCCGTGCCCCGCGCCAGCAGCAGGTTAGCCACGTTCGCGCAGGCAACCAGCAGGACCAGGCCCACGGCCGCCAACAGCAGCAGGAGCACCGGACGCGAGTCGCCCACCATGGATTCAAGCAGCGGACGAACCATGACGCCCTGGTCGGTGTTGTCGGACGGATACTGCTGTTCGAGCCGGTCGGCAATGCCGTCGAGTTCGGCCCTTGCCGCCGCCACGCTGACATCGTCTTTCAAGCGGGCCACGCCACGAATGAAATGACCGCCGCGATTGGCGGTCGCCGGGTCGAATCGGAAGGTCGTGAAGATGTCTGCGCTGCGTTCGGGGTTGGGTTCGAGGTGGCGGTACGTCGGCGGCAGGATGCCGATCACGGTGGTCGGCATGGCGTTGACGCTGATCTATTGGCCGATGATCGCTCGATCGCCACCGAAGCGGCGCCGCCAGAACCCGTCGCTGATGATCACGACGCGCGGAGCGCCGGGCGCATCATCTTCCGGCAGGAACGTGCGGCCCATGGCAGGCTGGACCTGCAACGTCGGGAAGAACCCTTCGGTCACCTGCACCGAGCCCACGCGATCGGGCTCGCCCTGCCCGCCGGTCACGGTGGCGAGGCCGACAAAGCCGTTCGCTCCCATCCGCGAAAACGACGCGGCGTCGCGCTGGAAGTCGAGGAAGTCGGCGGGCGACAGGTTCGAAACCTCGCCGCTGGCCTCGTCCAGGCCGTTGACCTTCACCAGCCGCTCGGCTCGTGGATACTCGAGCGGCCGCAGCAGCACCGCCTGAACGACGCTGAAGATCGCGGTCGTCGCACCAATCCCCAGCGACAGCGTAACGATGGCGAGAGCGGCAAAGCCAGGGCGCTTGGCGAGGCTGCGAACGGCGTGACGAATGTCCTGGGTCAACATGGCGACATGTTGGACGGCGCCGCGGCCTCCAGGGTTGTCGCGCTACCAGGGGCCGGTCGATCCTTTGACGGCTCCCGACAGGATGGCCTTGCGAACCTCGTCGACCGTAGCCAGGGCGGCGGGCGCAGTCCCGCCCCACTCGAACGTGGTGGCATCCGGCGTCCAATGAAACACCGTCACGTGCCAGGTGTGAGCGATACCGCCGCGCTCGAAGTAGACGATGCAGTGGTCAGTCGAGCACCCGGCCGCCACCAGCCGCCGAGCCGGCAGGCCGGGAGTGGAGCCGACGTCGGTGGCCCGGAACGGAGCTTCGGGCTCGGCGATGTCCAGCGTGCCACTGCCGAAGGCGCCCTGCAGCCAGTCGCGGACGCCGAGTGGCAGGCCCCTGATGGAGCCGACCATCTGAAAGCGATCATTTTGCAAATGGTTGCGCAATGCCGCGGGCAGCGTGCCGGTGTCGGTCGCCTGGCTTCCAGCAGCGGAGCACGCGGACAGGAGCAGGCCGGCCACGATGAGCAGTTGTGTCTGGCGCATCCGGATCACTTTCTCACGTCGTAGCGTAGCGCCACCATGCCGCTCTCGTACCCCTTCACCTCGACCAAGTGAAGCGCCACGTCCTGGCCGAGCCGGTCGAAGAACGAGACGCCCTCGCCAATCAGGATGGGCATGATCGAATAGCGCACTTCGTCGGCCAAGCCAAGACGAAGGCATTCACCAGACACCGCGCCACCGCCCACGAACCAGATGCTGTGGAAGTTCGGCTTCAGTCTCTCGTTGACCAGGTGCGTGAGGTCACCCGAGTAGAACTGCACCGTGTCCCTGGATTTCGGCAGCTCACGACTGGTGAGGACAAAGGTTGGCTTGTCGCCGTAAGCCCAGCCCTGCCCCTTCGCCTCGAAATCGAGCGCCGTCTCGTAGGTGCGCGATCCCATGACGTAGCAGTCGATGGTGTTGAGGAACGCCGCGACGAACTCCGGGGTCATGGCGGCCCCGCCTTCGAACGTGTCCAAGGTCTCCATCCAGTCGACGCGGCCGTCTTTGCGGGCGATGAAGCCATCGAGGCTGGCCGCCATGTGGATGGTGACACGGGAATAGGTGTGGGCCATAGTCCCTAGAGGGGCGATGTCCGGCACCGTGACGCCAGCAGTCCGGTCGCCGTTCCGAGATCCAGGTCCGCGACCAGGAGGCCATGTTGTCCGTACGGCTGAGAACACTGCAGCGTGCCATCAGGGCGAACAACCGCCGACGTGGTGCCTGAGCCTTCGCTCGCGCAATTCACGGATGCGAAGTAACAGGTATTCTCCGCGGCGCGGCAGAGCATCGCCTTCTCGTGAAAGGTGTTGGCCGGATCCGCGAAGGTGAGCGGACGATAGCTGCCGGGCTCGGCGACATGCGCGTGCGGGTGAAACACGACTTGCGCGCCTCGGCGAACCGCCCACCGCACGGTTTCCGGATAGCGCCAGCCTTCGTGGCAAATCACCACGCCGAAGGTCAGCGCACCCGCCGTGAACACCTGGCGGCCCGTGCCGAATGAGGGATAGGTCGCTTCTTCCGACGGGTCGAGCTGCGCCTTGTCTTGCCAGCCGGCCACCGAGCCGTCCGGGTTGATCACACATGCCGTGATCTGCAGGCCGTGGTCAGTCGCGCGCTCGGTACCGAGGATGACCGCGATGTGCGCCGCTTTGGCTGCATCTGCCACTTCGGCCCATGCGCGCTCGAGGAAAACGGGATCTGGTGGCGGCGCAGTGGTCCCTGGCCATCGATAGCCAGGGATGAAGCACTCGGGGAAACAAATCACCGCCGCGCCCCGTCCGCCGGCCTCGGCGACCGCCGCTGTCGCGAGGGCAACGGACTCATCGGGCGTCGCAGGAACGCGGAGGTTAGCGAGGGCAATGCGGACCGTACTCACGTTGGTGTTACTTCGCCTCGTCGGCTGAATCGGCCGATCCGCCCGCGTCGATGAGTGCGTCGTGGGCCCTGGCCGAGTCTTCCACCCTCACCAGCAGCTCGGCGCCGCTGATGGCCGGATACATGCCGCCTGCGTTGTCGGCTCTGATCATGGACTCGATGCCCGCGTCATCCAGGATGCCCTTGGCAACCTGGGCGTCGGCCGAGCTGCGGAATGTCGAAATGGCGATCAGGCTTGAGGAACTCACGGTGTCACCTCCGAGTCATGGTGTCTGATGGGCGCGGCTTGGTCGACCGGCTTTTCTAGCGGCGCTTGAGGACGACCCACGCGACTGCCGCGATGGCGACCACTTCGACTGTCACTAGCGTTCGAAGGTCGACCACGAATCCGAAGCCGCCGCTTCCAACCATTGCTATCTCCGTGGCCAGTAAGTGATCCTGGACTGCGCCATTCTTGGCATCCGGGATGGCGGTTGTCAAACGCAGGCTGTTCGGTCGCGCGTCAGCGGACCGCTCACTCCTGCACCATCTGGATGTCGCGGGTGACCCGCGAGACACCACGAGCATCGCGTGTGACCGGGCGCGTCAACACGCAGTCTGGCCGCGACTTGCACGGCCCGTTCTTGAACGCATCCGGGGCCAGCAGCGGAATGCCGAACTTCCGTCGTCCCACGACGATCGGGTCATCGTCGAACTGCAGCGACAGCAGCAGGGGCTCATAGCCTGGCGCCTTCACCACGTAGTGCACGTGCGCGGGGCCGTTGTCGTAGCTGCCGGGACGGATCGTCTCGTACTGGTATCGCCCCAGTGCGTCGGTGCGCAGCGAGCCGTGCAGCCTCGGATTCAACTCGGCGGCGTTGAGGTCGCTGATGCCTGGTGCGTACAGACCCTTGCTGTCGGTGTGAAAGACGTAGAGCGACACGCCGGCGACCGGTTTGTCCCCGACCAGAGCCCGGCCGGTGACGACCAGCCGCTCTCCAGGTTCGTCGGGTCCGGCAATGACGACAGTGAAAGGCGCGTTCGAAGGTGCGGTGTACTGCGGCGCCAAGTACTCAGGGACAATCAGCCCCTGCCCTTTCGCCGATACCGAAACGGACAGTGACAGGGCGACCAGCGCCAGGACGAGTCGCAGACATCCAGCCATGGAATCCAATCTTCACACAAGAGGCTCCTCACGCGGAGGCTGGCGAGAGCCCGGCGCGTACATCGCGCCGAGCTCGGCGCCACGCATTCGGTACAGGAGCAGCGCGGCGACCGCCGAGGACACTGCGACGGTCAACCAGGCCACTGGGGTGCCCTCGAACGACAGGGGGTCAACGGCGTTGGGCAGGGCCCCGATGACGATGCCGCCCGTGTTGTTCACGGCGGCGTGCATCACCATCACCAGCAGGAGACTGCCCTCGGTTTTCCAGTAGAGCCAGGACATGGCCACCGACAGCGCCGTCACATGCAGCAGGTAGAGCGGGAACGACTGGCCGTCGCTGCCGCTGCCAGGCAGGAAGAAGAGCGGCAGGTGCCACAGCGCCCAGATGACGCCGACGAGAATGCTCGCGCCACCGAGGCCCAGGTGCGCCGCGAGGCGCGGGAGCGCGTATCCCCTCCATCCCACCTCCTCGCCGGCTTGCACCCAGGTCGACACGAGTATGCCGCCAAGCATCAATGGCAAAGACGTGTCACCAAACCTCGGCCACTCGCCGATCGTGATGCGCTGTATCAGAGCGGCGAACAGCTCGGTGGCGGCGGGATAGCCGATCGCGAACAGATACAGGGGCGCACCAACCTGCCACTTGCCGATGGGCGCCAGCAGTCGCTCCACCCCCGCGCGACCTTCGCGGGACGCGGTAAGCGCGAGCGCTACGATCGCCGGAGCGAACACGCCAAGCAGGAAGATCGGCCCGCCAAGAGCGAAGAACCCGGCCTTGCCTGACGCCCCGAGCGCGGCCGGCGCCAGCCATGCCGTCCAGGTGAGTGCGAACGTCAGCAGGAAGAATCCCACGAGAGCACGTCCCCGGTCGGAGGGTTGGTGTGAACTGCGCAAATTTCCCCGTGTGGTCAGGCCGCACCGCGCCAGCCATGTAGCGCCTCGGCGACCGCAGCCGGGTTCTTCGCCGCGACCCGAAGGAGCGCCAGCGCCGGCCCGTCCGGAACACGACGGCCTTGCTCCCAGTTGCGCAACGTCGACACATTGACGCCGATCATCAGCGCGAACTCGCTCTGCGAGGCGCGCAGCTTCTTTCGCACCACCTTGATGTCGGCCGGTTTGAACGTGGTCACCCGAGACGCACGCAGGGTGCCCCGACGAATGCGACCGGCCTGTCGAACACTGGCGACCAACTCTCGAAATGCATCGGCTTTCACTTGAATTCCTCCCGAATGAGCGCCGCCAGAACCTGTGCTTGGCGAGGTGTCAGGTCGCCCTGATCGTTCTTGGCGTACGCGTACAGCATGTAGAACGCCGTTTCGCGGACCGCCCAGTAGTAGATCACTCGAATGCCACCGCGCTTTCCGGCACCAGGCCGTGCCCACCGGACCTTCCGCGCACCGTGGGTGCCACCGATGGCCGGCCCCTGTTCGGGCCGGCGCATGAGCGCGGACTGCAGGTCACGATATGACTCGTCGTCGAGCAGCGCCGTGATGACCTTAGTAAAGATCGGCGTCTCGACGAATCGCATGAGTGATTATACGCCAATGGCGTATACAGGCGAATCGGTAAGGATCTTCGGTTGATGGCGGCTTAACGATGCCAAATCAGCCGCGGCGGCTCATCATCGCGCCAGCCGGCGACGGTTGCAAGCGGATGTTAGACCGCGCGTGTCCCGATCGACAGAATGAGTAACGAGGCGTCGGTCGCAGCCGCGAAAGTCTCGACCCGGTGCTGTTCGCTCCGAAGCAAGGCCTCGATTGGGGACGTGCCGGCAACCAGCGCCGGACTGAGATTTGCTCGAATAGGATCTTCACGCCACGGAGTTCGACAAGCGCCGTTCACGAGCCGCGGCGAAGGCCAGGGAGGCGCGGATGTCGTCGCGCTTGAGGTCCGGGAAGTCACCCAGGATCTGGTCCTCGGTCATGCCTCCGGCGAGATACTCGAGCACGTCGTAGACGGTGATGCGGGTGCCCTTGATACAGGGCTTGCCGCTTCGCACGGCCGGATTCACGGTGATTCGCTCTTCCCACCCCATAACCGAGATTCTACACCCGGGACTGAAGGCAGGGACCCAAGCCTGCAACAGCGCGGTTCGCTGTGAAGACTTCGCAGCTATTCAGCGCGCGGGGGATTGGGCGGATCGCGAGGTGGCCAGGGGCTGCCAGGCGGCGTGTCGTTCCTGCGGTGAGATCTGAAGCACGCGGCCGTGCGGGGTTTCGAGGAGCGGAACCACTTGCAGGCCGTCCAGCTCGATCGCCCTGGGCACCCACGAGCGGGAATTGCCGATCGGGTACTCCTTGAAGACATCGACGATCAGCACGCGATCCGGAAGGCTGCCGTCGGCGTTGGGCGTGAACAGGTCGCCGGGACGAAACACCGCCGGCGCGCCAGTGTAGACGCCCGTGGCGGTGCCATCCGGCCGAGTGACCAGGAACCGTTCGCGCACAAAATCGTCGACAGCCAGCCAGCGATCGATACGTCCGACCAACAGGATGCAGGCCAATTCGTCGGTGCAGGCAATGCGATCGGTGGGCAGCAGGCCGGCCCGTACTTCGTCGATCCCTTCGATGGTGATGGTGGGACGAGCGGCGTCGAGCCGTTCGCCGACCGATCCCGGGCCGCGCCACTGATCAATGCCCACGCCCACGACGAGCAGCGCGATCACGGGAAACGCGAATCGACGGCCCCACCTTCGCGGGAGCCGCTTCGGTGGACAAGCGGTCGAGGACGCCGTCGGCAGCGCGTGGCTGACGATCGCATCCATGTCGATCGCGACGGCAGCGAGCATCAGCGACACCGGAAGCAGCAGGTAGTTGATGGTGATGCCTGAGTCGATGACGCCAAACCACACCGCCCAGCCAATCCACGCAAGATGCACGCCGCGCTCCGGCAATCGCCACTCGCCACCGGCCCCGGCGAGGCGCGCGACCAGCCCGCCAAGGGCGAGTGCGGTCGTCACCGGATTCGCCTGGGCAATGTGCAGGAACATGTCGAGCGGATACTGCGCGCCATCCCACAGCACCGACCGCACGAGCCCGAGGGACAGGGGACCCAGGTTGCTCGCCCGCGCGAGGGAGAACGAGAGCACCATCGCCGTGCCGGACAAGCCAAGAATGGTGATGAGGCCGGCGCGCTTCGGCAGCAACAACCATCCAGCGACCATCGCCGTGAGGATCGCGCCGTACTGGCGGACGCCCGGCACCTCGAACAGGTTGAGTACCTGCCACAGGAAGAACCGCCGGACCATGGTCTCGCCGCTCGAAGGCGCGAGATAGTGCAGGACGAACAGCAGTGCCTGCGCGAGGATGAGGCCGGCCACGACCGACGTAGCGGCTATAAGCCAGCGGCGCCGCTGCGGCCGTTCGTCGAGCAGCAGGCACAACGCGGGAACCGCGGCCAACGTGAAAGCCAGTTCGTGGGTCAGACGCGATATCGCAGACAGAAAAGCCAGGGTGCCCAATGTCCTTATGGTGTCCGCCTTCGCGGCCGAAGGCCGCTCCGGCGAGACCTCGCCGAAGCTCGCCCGAAACGTCCGCGCGGGCGTAGGCGGGCCGTTCAGCAGGAACAGCACGCCAAGGTAGCTGGCCATGAACGGCGCATAGAAGCGGCCCGAGGTCGCGGTCGCCCAGAACGGCAGCGACGCCGACACCAGTAGCGCCGCCAGCCACGCCGCTCGCTCAGTGGTGTGCCGGCGGACAATTCTGAACGTGAGGAAGACCGAGACGATCGCGCAGAGCAGGCTCAACGCGCGGAATGCGGGGAGTTCGGATCCGGTAACTGCGGATGCGAGCCAGCCGGCGTACGAGAACGCGAGACCGCGATCGTAGAGCAGCCCCGATGGCAGCAGCGGCAGGCCGTGGGCCTGGATGCCTCGCACGGCGAAGACGGTGAACTCTTCGTCAACGGAATAGCCGGCGCGCGCGAGCTGGAATGCGCCGGCGGCCAGGATGACCGCCGTGAGGGCGAACAAGGCAACCCGGTGGGGTTGCCCAGGCCACGTCATCACGCGATCGTGATGTTCTTGTCCAGGTAGACGTCCTGGATGGCATTGAGCAGGCCGGCGCCTTCCTTCATGGGACGCTGGAACGCCTTGCGGCCCGAGATGAGGCCCATGCCGCCGGCACGCTTGTTGATGACCGACGTCTTGATGGCTTCCTTCAGGTCGCTCTCGCCTGCCGATGCGCCGCCCGAGTTGATCAAGCCCGCTCGCCCCATGTAGCAGTTCGCCAGCTGGTAGCGCGTCAGGTCGATCGGGTGATCGCTACTCAAGTCGGAGTACACCTTCTTGTGGGTCTTGCCGAAGTTGACGGCGTTGTAGCCGCCGTTGCTCTCGGGCAGCTTCTGCTTGATGATGTCGGCCTCGATGGTCACGCCGAGGTGATTGGCCTGGCCGGTGAGATCCGCGGCGAGATGATAGTCAACATCCTTCGTCTTGAAGGCCGAGTTGCGAAGGTAGCACCAGAGCACCGTGAACATGCCCAGCTCGTGCGCGCGCTGGAACATCTCGGTCACTTCCTGGATCTGCCGTTTCGACTCTTCCGATCCGAAGTAAATCGTCGCGCCGACGCCGGCCGCGCCCATGTCGAAGCCCTGCTTCACGCTGGCGAACCGAATCTGGTCGTAGGCGTTGGGATACGACAGGAACTCGTTGTGATTGAGCTTCAGGATGAACGGAATCTTGTGCGCGTACTTGCGCGCGGTCATGCCGAGCACGCCGAGCGTCGAGGACACCGCGTTGCAGCCGCCCTCGATCGCCAGCTTGACGATGTTCTCGGGATCGAAATATAGCGGATTGGGTGCGAACGACGCGCCGGCTGAGTGCTCGATGCCTTGATCAACCGGGAGAATCGAGACGTAACCCGTGCCGCCCAGCCGCCCGTGATCGAGCAGAGACTGCAATCGGCCCAGCACCGGCACGGGCCGGTTCGACGACAAGTGGATGCGCTCCACGAAGTCGGGGCCCGGCAAGTGCAGCGTCTCTTTCGGGATCTTGCACTGGTGCGTCAGGAGGGTGCTGGCGTCGGCTCCGAGGATGTCTTCAACGGTAGGCATGGCCCCTTACTTTACCACCCCGGGGTAGGCGAACTCTTCCACGACCGCCTGGGCGGTAGCGGCCTTGACCATGTCGGCAATAGGCAGGCCGGCCTCGACTTCGTCAATCTGGTGCCGGCGGGCATGGGTCTCCGGGTGGCGGGGCGTGAACAGGGTACAGGTGTCCTGGTCGGGCTCGATCGAAATCTCGAAGGTGCCGATCCGCTGCGCCTGGCCCATGATCTCTTCCTTGTCCATGCCGACCAGGGGACGCAGGATGGGCAGACGGGTCGCGCTGTCGGCGGCGGCGAGGTTGTCGAGGGTCTGCGACGCCACCTGGCCGATGACGTCGCCCGTCACCAGCGCCTTCGCGCGGGCGTCGCGCGCAATGCGCTCGGCAATGCGCAGCATGAACCGCCGGTAGATGATCACCCGCAGGTCGCCCGGCACGCTGAGTGTCACCTGCCGCTGCAGTTCGCCGAACGGCACCAGGAACAGCCGCGATCGCAACTGGTAGCGGGTCAGCACCTGCGCCAGGCGCCGCGCCTTTTCCTGCGACGTGTTCGACAGGAACGGCGCGCTATGGAAGTGGACGAGCGTCACGTGGCAGCCGCGCTTCATCATCCGCCACGCCGCCACCGGTGAATCGATGCCGCCCGACAGCAGCGCCGTGACGCGGCCGGCCGTGCCGGTCGGCAAGCCACCCGGGCCTGACTCCTTGTTCATGTAGAGATACGCCTGGCCCGGCACGATCTCGACCGAGATTACGAGGTCGGCGTGATCCAGATCGACCTTCCATCCCCGGGCGTGCCAGACCCTCGAGCCGAGGTCGCGCGCCAGGTCCGGAGACGGTACTGCAAAGTGCTGATCGGCGCGCCGGACGTAGACTCGAAAACTCTTGACGCTGTCCTGTGGCGGCAGCCGCGAGACAATCGCCTCGGCCATGCCGTCGAAGTCGAGTGGCACGCGCGCCGCCACCGAGTAGTTGGCAATGCCGAAGACCCGGGACATGCGGTCGCGGATCTCGTCCGCGGTCGCCTCGCGGCCCAGCACGATCTCGATCCGGCCCATCGGCGTCCGAATCTCTTTCACGCTCAGACCCGCCAGCGCCATGTGCAGGTGCCGCACCAGCCGCCCGATGAACCACGGCCGGTTCTTCCCCTTGAGGGCGACCTCCGAATAGTGCGCGAGAATTGAAGTCATCTAGAACCACGAAGGACGCCAAGTTCAGCCACGAAGGACACGAAGAATCTAACCACTAATAATGCTTCGCGTGCTTCGTGGTTTCCGTCTTCGTGAACTTCGTGGTTATGAGATTCGCCGCGCGGTGGCCCGAGACCGCAGCCGACTCGATCGTCGCCGGCAATCCGGTATCGACCCAGTCGCCGGCCAGCAGCAATCCCCCAATCGCGGTTTCGGTCTGCGGGCGAGGCGGCGCGTCGGGGGCAATCGAGAACGTGGACCGCTTCTCACGCACCGCCAGGCCCTTGCGAAAGGTAGCCGTGCGCGCGGCCGGCAACGCCGCGCGCACATCACCGAGCGCCGTGCCAACCAGCGCCTCGTTGGTCATCGACACAATGGCGTCTGCGCCGCTCGAGATCAGCGACAGGTGCGATCCCGAGCCACCAACGATGGCGCGGCGGTCGAAGACCCACTGGAAGGCGCGTCCCGGCAGGCCGACAAGCGCCTCGTGCATCACGGGGCGGTCGAACCACAGGTTCACCGTCACAATCGGCAGGCTCGCCGTCGCCGATGCGTTCGCGATGGTCGCGGCCAGCGCCGGTGGCAGCGTCTCGAACAACCCCGCCAGCCCATGCCATGGCACGGTGGAGATCACGACCGGAGCGGGAATGTGCTCGCCGCGCACGTGCACCCCGGTCACACGTTCGCCGGCAATGGCCACTTTCGCCTGAGCATTGACGCGCACCTCGTGCCCGCGATGCTCGAGCCAGGCCCGCGCGGGCTCGGCGTACAGCTCATCCAGCGGCACTGCTGGGATCACCAGCGAGGCCGCGGCAGGATCGGGCCCGAACATCTGTGTCAGCACGGTGACGAAGTACGAAGCGGCCGCCTGGTCGATCGACTGGTTGAGGGCGGCCAGCGCCAGCGGTTCCCAGAACAACTCGCACAGGCGCGGCGCCTGACCGTGGCGGGTGAGCCATTCGCGGACGGTTTCGCGGGAAGGTCCGGCTAAAGCCGGACGCCACATTGCAGCCGTGCCACTGTGGTGTCCGCCTTTAGGCGGACCCAATTCCGCACCGATGCGCAGAATCGACAGGCGCTCGGTCCAACTGAGCGCATCCCACGCTAGGACGCCACCGAGCAGGTGCAACCGCGACGGCATGGGCGGCAGCTTCAAGACCGACTGGTGCCCACGCTGATCGATCATGGTCAGCGCCAATCCGGCCTGCCAGCGCACGCGGTCCGATGCACCAATGCGCTCGAGCAGGCGCAAGGTGTCGGTGTAACAGCCCATCAGGATGTGCTGGCCGTTGTCGACGCGTTCGCCGGTTTCGGGATCGGTGAAGGCGGTGGCGCGGCCACCGAGTCCGGGGCGGGCCTCGAGCACCAGCACCCGGGCGCCGGCATCCGCCAGCGCCGTCGCGGCACTGAAGCCGGCGACACCGCCGCCGATGACAATGACGTCGGCGCTCACGCCCGTGAAAACAGGCGGTAGCCAAGCGCCGACAGCTGGCCACGCGCCCAGATGGACAGGGCGATCCGGGCGCGGACGGCCTTCGGCACGCGAATCAGTTCCGTGAACACGTCGAAGCCGCGCCGCTCGATGCGCTGAAGAATCTCGAAGTAGATACCGCCCATGATCTCCGCGGCCACCAGCCGGTGCGCGTCGGCATGCGGCATGGCCTGTGCGGCGGCGGTGTAGAAGTGGCGCGCCCGCTGACACTGGTGCGCAAGCAGCCGCCGCACCGGCTCGGTGACCGTGCCGCGCTGCAGGTCGGCTTCGGTGACGCCGAACCGCGCGAGATCCTCCTGCGGCAGGTAGACCCGGCCGTTCTTCAGGTCCACCGCCACATCGCGGATGATATTGGTGAGCTGCAACGCCAGGCCCAGGTTGAAGGCGTAGTCTCTCGACCGTGAATCGCGGGCGCCGAAAATCTCGATGCACATCAAGCCGACGGTGGACGCCACGCGGCGGCAATAGCCCGACAGTTCGTCAAAGGTCTGGTAGCGCTTGTGGCCCAGGTCCATCTCGACGCCGTCCACCAGGTCGTCGAAGGGCGGTCTCGACAGGGCAAACGCCGCGACGAGCGGCTTCAGGTTCTGCCCCTGCGGCGTCAGCGGGGCTTCAGCGCCAAACACCCGGCCCACTTCGTCGCGCCACTTGCCAATCTCGACGGTCGCAATCGATTCGTCAGGCGCCTCATCCACCGCATCGTCCACCGCGCGGCAGAAATCCCACACCAGCCCGATGGCCTGGCGTTGGGCGTCGGGCAGGACTAGGAACGAGTACGAGAACGAGGTGTCGCGCGCCACAGCAGCGTTCTAGAAGCTATCACCAATGCGTCCGCGGTGCCGAGCTTCGGTCGCGAGGTAAAGACATCGAAGTCCACCTCGCCCAGGCGATCGAGAACGCGGGTGCCGCCGAGCCAGGTGGCGCGCAGCTCGTAGCGCAGGCGTCCGGCAACGCCGTCGCAGACCGGCTGGCCCTCGTTGAAGAGCCGCCGCGTCCGCTGGCCGCACGCGCGCATGGTGGCGGTCCAGGCCGGGGTCATCCGTCCGTGATCGAGCGCCGCCGGATCCGCTCCGGCGGCCCGCCACTCCTCTTCCGGCACGTAGAGGCGGCCACGCGGCCAGTCGATGGCCAGGTCCTGCCAGAAGTTGGTGAGTTGGAGCGCGGTGCACACGGCATCGGATTGCTGGTCGAGCTGGTCGTCGCGATAGCCGCTCAGCCGCAAGACCAGCCGTCCGACCGGGTTCGCCGATCGCCGGCAGTAGTCGAGCACCTCGGCCCACGACGCATGGCGCGTCGTGACCACATCCTGCTTGAATGCGCTCAACAGATCGTGGAAGAGGCCGGCCGGGAGGTCGAAACGTTCGCGCGTGTCAGCCAGCGCGCTGAAGATCATGTCGGGGGGGCACTCCTTGTGGGGGAGGAGCTGCGTGACGGGGGGGCACTCCTTGACGGGGATTCCGTCGAGCCGGCGGCCCCACTCGTCCAGCAGGCGCAGGCGCTCTTCCGGCTCGCGGCCTGGCTCGTCTGCGAAGTCGTCCGCGGTACGCGCGAACGCATAGATGGCTGCGACGTGGGGCCGCAGATGCCGCGGCATCAACTTGGACGCGACCGGGAAATTCTCGTAGTGAGATTCGGCTAGCCGCTGGCAAGCCGCGTAAGCGGCCGTGAGCGATTCAGCCATTCTGAGTCATCTGTGTCATCTGCGGCCCTGGACCTGTCTGTGTCACCACTGTGTCTCGGGGACGCCGGCCCGATGGTTCGCCGCCCGCGCGATCGTGAACAGCAGGTCCGACAGGCGGTTCAGGTAGACGATCACGACCGGCTCGACGGCATCGTTGCCCAGCAGCAACACCGACCGTTCCGCTCGACGGCACACCGTGCGGGCGTAGTGCAGCGCGGCGCCGGCCGGGCAGCCGTCCGACAGAATGAAGTGGCGCAGCGGCGGAATCTCCTCGTCAAGCGTGTCGATCCAGCCCTCGAGCCGCGCGATGCTGGCATCGTCGATCACGATCTTCTCCACGCGCCTGGCAATCTTGTGCGACGGGTCGGCGAGCCGCGCGCCCAACGCGAACAGGTCGCGCTGCAGCGAGATGCACATGTCGTCGAGGTCCTTCGGCAGGCCGGCGGCACGCACCATGCCCAGGCACGCCTGCACTTCGTCAACGTCACCGTAGGCGACGACGCGCGGGTCTGTTTTCGGGACGCGGGTGCCGTCGAACAGGCTGGTGTCGCCGGTATCGCCGGTTTTTGTGTAGATGGACACTGGTAGGATTATAGGCGGCCAAGGCGGGTCTGAAGACCCGCCTCTACGCATCATACTTGCCGCCTACACGACGCACACCGCCACTGCCCACGCCCAATCTGCGGCAGCGCTTCCGGCGCAACCTGCTCGCCTGGTATCGCAAAAATGGGCGCGACCTGCCGTGGCGCAACACCAGCGATCCGTACCACATCCTGGTGTCGGAGATCATGCTCCAGCAGACCCAGGTCGACCGCGTGCTGCCGAAGTACCACGAGTGGCTGGGCAAGTACCCCAGCTTCGCGGTGTTGGCCGAGGCCAAGCCGGCAGAGGTCACGCAGACCTGGTACCCGCTGGGCTACAACATCCGGCCGAAACGACTGCAGTCGATCGCGCAACAGGCGATGGCCCATCATGGCGGCCAGTTGCCATCGGATCGCGAGACGCTGCTCTCGTTCAAGGGCATCGGCGAGTACACCGCCGGCGCCGTACGCAGCTTTGCCTTCCGCGAGCGCGCGGCGATTCTCGATACCAACGTGGCGCGCGTGCTGTTCCGCATTTTCATCGGCAAGGGCGATCCCAAGAGCCATGCCATGAAGAAGCAGTTGTGGGCACACAGCGAAGCCGTGTTGCCGCACAAGCACGTCTTCGACTTCAATCAGGCGCTGATGGATTTCGGCGCCACGCACTGCAGTGCGCGAAAGCCGAAGTGCCCGGCGTGTCCGATGAAGGGATTCTGCAAAAGCACTGACAGGCGGGTCTAAAGACCCGCCTCTACGTTCCGTCAGTAGGGGCGGGTCTTTAGACCCGCCCGAGCACAGCCACCAGATCGCGGTCGGCTTCGGGGAACGGCAGACCCGCCAGCTCGCTGCGCGGCACCCAGCGCATCCCCTGCCCCATCATCGGCTTGGGAACACCGTCGAACTCGCATCGATAGAAATGCAACTCGACGGTCTTCTCCGGATATGCGTGCGTCACGGTGTGGAGGCGGTCGCCAACGGTCGCGACGATGTCGAGCTCTTCGTAGAGCTCGCGTCGCAAGGCTTCGGCGTGGGTTTCGCTGTGATGGACCTTGCCGCCGGGAAACTCCCAGTGGTCGGCCAGATGCGTGCCCGCCTGCCGCAGCGTCAACAGGAACGCGCCATCGCGCTCGATGACCGAGGCGACAACCACGATGGGGCCCGAGCCCGGCGCCACAACTCCGGTCACTTCGGACCAGAAGCGCCGACTGGCACCGGCTGAATCCACGCGAACTTGCCGTTCGATTCCAGCACCTTCGCGCGCACGTAGCCTTCGTCTCCCTTGAAGGCATAGCTGGCCGACGGAGCGGCCACTTCGCTCAGCACGCGGCCCTGCCGGCCGATGAACTGGATGCGGTACTTGCTGGCCGTCTCGGCCTTCACCACCAGCGACAGCGCCGACCCGCTCGATTCGATCGACTGCATTTCGACACCAGTGGACGAATAGAAGTCGCCGCGCTCGAGCGCCTCGACCAGCGCGCGCGCATCCAACCGCGGCGCACGAACGTAGACCCACCCCTTGCCCGGCCGCGGCGCCATCGGATCCTCCGGCCGCTTGAAGTAGTGCGCATCGTCCACGGCAATGCCGTACAGCAGCTTGCCGCTCGACAGAATGCGGTCCCACGTCTCCTCGAGCCCGGGCACACCGCCGCCACCGAGGTTGTTGACCGTGGGGTGGCCGTTGAACACCTCGAACAGCCTGGTCCGCTCGACCTGGCCCAGTTCGTCTGGCGTGATCGCCCAACCGAAGTTCGGGTGGTTGATGCTCGGCACGCCGCGCGCGGCGCGAATGCCATCGACCATCTGCTGCAGCACGTCCACGACCGAACGGCCGCCGGCAGGCGGGCTCACGAAGCGCTCGACCTCGAGGCCGTTGACGTGCAGCGGCTTGTCGCCGAAGCGGCTCGTGACCTCTTCGCCCTTCACGACCAGGAACTTGTCGTCGGCGCCGTGGAGCGCGTTCAGACCGTCGACACTCGTCAGGTAGTTGTGATCGGTCAGGACCAGGAACTGGTAGTTGCGCTCCCGATACCACCGCACCACATCGTCCGGCGTCGAGTCGCCGTCGCTATTCAGGGTGTGGGTGTGGAGGTTGCCCTTGAACCACCGGGCCTGCCCACCGAAACTCGCTCCTTGATCGGCGCGAGCGAAGGTGGGGGCGGGTGGGGCCGGTAGGGAGAGCGCAGATGCCGACGCGACGGCCAAGCCCAAGGACGACAGGAGCAGGAAGAGTCGCGGCTTCGAGATCATTCGATGGTCACCCTCGACCGGGCATCATTCCACACCACTGTAACTTCGGTACCGGGGGCCACGAAGTCGCGATGGACGTAGCCCAGGCCGACGACGGCCTCGCGGTCGGGGGAGAAGACGGCGCTGGTGACGCGCCCGATGTCTTTCTGATCCGCGAAAATTCGCGCACCAGGCAGCGGCACGACCGCCGCCGACGGATCGGCCTTCCACCGCACCAGCTTCTTTGCCACCCGCCCGCCGCCGCGGTGCGTGACGCGGACGATCACCTCCTGCCCGACGTAGCAGCCCTTGGTGAACGAGATGGCGCGATCCTCGATCCCTGCTTCCAGCGGGATGGTGTCGGTATCCATGTCGGCGAGAAACCTCGGAATGCCGCGCTCGATGCGAACCACCTCGAAGGTGTCGAGATTGATTTTCGGATAGTCGACACCGTGCGGCTGGCCAGTCTCGACGACGAGGTCGGTGAAGGCGCCGGTGCCGGGGGCAATGACCGACCACATCTCGAGGGTCGCACTGCTGTCGAATACCTGCGCGTCTTCGGCGAAGATCAACCCATCCAGCTTGTCGCGGAGCGCCACCGCCAGCGGGGCCGGGACGTCCAGCAGCAACCGGTCGGCGCGCGCGATCACGTTCATGTCGGTGATCATGCGGCCCTGGGGCGTGAGATAGGCCGCGTAGCGGGCCTCGCCCGCAGCCAGGCCGGCCACGTCGTTGGTCACCAGGCCCTGCAGCCAACTGGCGCGGTCGTTCCCGGTTACTGCCAAAACGGCCCGGTCGGTCCGCCTGACCACGCCGCCTTCTGTCCGGAGGGCCCGGTAGCCGTTGAGGGAAAACATGTTTTAAGCTGTCGTGTGACTCTCTTCCATCTTACCGGCGTTGTGCTCGCCGTCCTGCTGACCGCCCAGGGCGCCGCCGCCCAGGCCGCCTTGCCGCCCCCGCCCAGCCAGGAACCGGGCACCTCGTTCCTGGTGTTCTTCCGTTCCCAGCCGATTGGGCGCGAGGACGTCACGGTGATTCGGCAGGCCGACGCGTGGATCGTGCGCGGCTCGAGCCGCCTGGGACCGCCCATCGACATCACCTCCCGCACCGCGGAAGTGATCTACGACACGCAGTGGCGGCCGAAGTCGCTGCTGATCGACGGCGTGGTGCGCGGCCAGGATGTGCTGCTGAAGACGACCTTCGACGGCAGCAAGGCCGCGAGCGTGATGTCGGTGCAGGGCGGGCCGCAATCGAAGACCGACGAGGTAAGTGCCGACCCGGTGGTGCTCGCCAATTCGTACCTCGGCACCTACGCGGCGCTGGCCATGCGCCTGACGCAGAAGCCCGGCGAGCTGAAGGCCTACGTCGCGCCGCAGGCCGAGATCACGATTCGGCTCGTGAGCGTGGCGCCCCAGCGCATTGATACGCCGCGCGGCCAGATCAACGCCACCATGTTCTCGCTGCTGTTCGTCAATCCGCCGCCGGCCGGCGAACTGCCCGTGCAGCTGTGGGCCGACCAGAACGGCAATCTGCTGCGGTTGAGCATTCCGTCGCAGACGCTGGAGATGGCCCGCGAAGACATCGCCTCTGCCGCGTCGCGGACCGCCGCGTTCTCGCTGCCCGGCGACGAGTCGGTGACCATTCCCGGCCTGGGCTTCAACCTGGCCGGAACCATCACCAAGCCCGCCAACGCGACCTCGCCGCTGCCGGCGTTGATCCTGATTGGCGGGTCGGGACCGACCGATCGCGACGCCACCGTCGCCGGCATCCCCATCTTCGGCCACCTGGCCCGCGACCTCGTAGCCGCCGGCTTCATCGTCGTGCGCTACGACAAGCGCGGCGTCGGCCAGAGCGGCGGCCGCGCCGAATCGGTCACGATTGCCGACTATGCGGACGATGCCCGGGCGGTGCTGTTGTGGCTCGAGAAGCGCAAGGACGTCGACAAGAACCGCATTGGCCTGGTTGGCCACAGCGAAGGTGCCGCGGTTGCCACGCTGGTGGCGGGCCGTGAGCGCGGCAAGGTGGCCGGCATTGCGCTGCTGGCGGGTCCGTCGACCAACGGCGCGACCATCGTGCTCGAGCAGCAGAAGCACCTGCTCGACCAGATGAAGGTGGACGAGGCGCAGCGCGCCGAGAAAGTGGCGCTACAGGAGAAGATCAACGCAGCGGTGGTGTCCGGCCGCGGTTGGCAGGACCTGCCGGAAGCGGCGCGGCAGATCGCCGACACGCCGTGGTTCTACAGCTACCTGACGTTCGATCCCGAGAAGGCCATGCGCGACACGCGCGCGCCGGTGTTGATCGTGCAGGGCGAGCTCGATACGCAGGTGAAGCCGCACCACGCCGACAAGCTGCTCGAGTTGGCCAAGGCCAGGAACACCAAGGCGCCGGCGGAACTGGTCAAGGTGCCGGGCGTGAATCACCTGCTGGTGGCCGCCAAGACGGGCGAAGTCGCCGAGTACCCGTCGCTCGGTGCGAACGCCACCGTTGCTCCGCAGGTCAGCGCCGCGATCGTCACGTTCATGGCCAAGGCGCGGCGGGATTGACCGCGCCCAGCGCCCTGCTGATCCGGGTGACCGGTCACGACCGGCCCGGCCTGACCCACGCGCTGACGACCATCCTCGCGCAGTACGACGTGCGGGTGCTCGATATCGGCCAGGCCGTCATTCACGACGGTCTCGCCTTTGGCATCCTGATCGAGCTGCGTGAAGAGCTCCGTTCGTCGGCGCTCCTGACCGACCTGCTGCTCGAGTCCCACCGCCTTGGCGTCGAAGTGAAATTCTCGGCCTCTACCTCAGACGAGTACGCCGCGTGGGTGAATGCGCAAGCGCGCCGGCGGTTCATCATCACGCTGCTCGGGCCGGCCATTGGCGCCTCGCACATCGCGCAGGTGTCGGGCGTGCTGGCCGAGGCCGGGCTCAACATCGATCGCATCGACCGCTTATCGGGGCGCGTGCCGCTCATGCAGGACTCCGTGGGGACAAACGATAAGGTGGGGACAAACCTTCAGGTTTGTCCGCGCTTCTGCGTCGAGTTCACCGCGACCTCGCCGAGCGCCGCCACGGTGGTCGACGAAGACGCTGTCCGCACCGGCCTGACAACGATGACGGATGCCGGCGACGTCGACGTCGCGTTTCAGCACGACTCGATCTTCCGCCGCAACCGGCGGCTGGTGGCCTTCGATATGGATTCGACGTTGATCCGGGGCGAGGTGATCGACGAGCTGGCCACGCTCGCCGGTGTCGGCGACCAGGTGCGCGCCATCACCGAGGCGGCCATGCGTGGCGAACTCGACTTCCAGCAGTCGTTCCGCAAGCGGGTCGGCTTGTTGAAGGGGTTGCCAGAGTCAGCGCTGCAACAGGTGATTGACCGCATTCCGCTGACCGACGGCGCCGAGCGGCTGGTGGCGACCCTGCGCCGGCTCGGCTACAAGACCGCGATTCTCTCGGGTGGGTTCACGTTCTTCGGCAGCGTGCTGCAGCGGCGGCTGGGCATCGACCACCTGCACGCCAACGTCCTCGAGATTCGCGATGGCCTCGTCACCGGCGAGGTCGTGATGCCGATCGTCGACGGCGCCCGAAAGGCCGAAATGCTGCAGGCCATCGCCGCCAGCGAAGGGCTCAGCCTGGAGCAGTGCATTGCGGTGGGCGACGGCGCGAACGACCTGCCGATGCTGCGGCTGGCCGGGCTGGGGATTGCCTTCAAGGCCAAGCCGCTGGTGCGCTCCAGCGCGAAGCAGTCGATCTCATCGATGGGCCTCGACGGCATTCTCTATTTGATCGGTGTCAGGGACAGGGATATCGGCGTTTAGGATTCGCCGGACCGGCCGGCAGTAGAATGGGGTTGTGATTACCCGCGGCATTCGCGAGTTCGTCGCGCGCGACTGGGACGCCGCACGCGAGAACAAGGACGCCTACTGGGGGGCCCGCATTGCCCGCCTTGGCCCGGTAGAGGGCTTGCGGATCGCCGACGAACTTCGTCAGCAGGCCGCCCTGCATCCGTCGTGGCCCCCGGCAGACGACCGCCAGGCGGACCTGCTGTCTCACGCGCGTCTGGCCGAGCTGCTCCGCCGTGCCGGTACCACCCGCCGCCCTTGACCTGCTGATTGCCCTGTCGCCCGTCCTCGCGAGATGGGGCGGGTGGTACCTGTTCGGCGCGCAGGCGGTCAGTGCGTACGGCTTTCCGCGCCTGAGCGCCGACGTCGATGTGACTCTCGCGCTCACTCCGGATGATCCAGAGCGCTTCGCTGACGACATGGCGGCAGCGGGCTTTTCGCTGCGAGTCACGGATCCGGCGTTCGTGCGAACCACGCGAGTGATGCCGTTCGTTCACCTCGCCTCCGGCATGCCGCTCGATATTGTGCTCGCTGGGTCTGGCCTTGAAGAAGAGTTCCTCTCCCGGGCGAGAGCCACCGACATCGGTGGCACGACCGTGCCATTGATCGATCTCGGGGACCTCATCATCGCGAAAGTCCTCGCCGGGCGCCCCAAGGACCTCGGCGATGCGGCGGGGCTGTGGCGACTGCACGGACGGTCGCTGGACGCGAATCGGATTCGCGAGACGCTGGCACTACTGGAGGAAGCGCTCGGCCAGAGTGACCTGGTGCCGAGCTTTGACACGTTCGCCCACCAATCTCAGAGGCCGAAGTAGAACACCAGCGTGAGTGTCGATGGGCCGCAACACGAGAGCCAATTCCGTGTGTGGCAAGCTCACGGTGTTCGCTGCCACATCTCGTTGACCTGATCGCGGAGCCTGGTGGCCGACTGGCCGTAGTCTTCTCCTTCGATAAACGCGATCGGGGCCCCGAACTCGATGTGCACGCGATGTCCGCTGAACGGCAACATGAGCCGCCAGCTGATCGGCCGATTGCGGGGCCACAGTTCGTAGACGCCCTTGATCGCCACCGGGACGATCGGCACCTGCAGGTGCTGCGCCAGGATCGGCGCCCCCTTCTTGAACTTCTTCACCGTGCCGTCGATGGAGCGCTCGCCCTCGGGGAACAGCACCAGCACCTTGCCGTGCGCGAGGCCGAAGGCGCCGGCTTGCATGGCCGGGACGAGGTTCGAATCCGCATCCACCGGCACCAGGTTGACCAGGCGGGCGAACCAGCGCGTGAACGGCGTCTGGAAGTACTCGACCGCGCCGACGAAGAACAGGCTCCTGGCCACGCGGTACGGCAACACGCTGCACACGAACAGCGGGTCGAGGAACGACTGGTGGTTGGGGCTGATGATGAACGCGCCATTGGCCGGCAGGTGCTCGAGGCCAGACACGCTGACCCGGCTGACGATGGTGCGCGCCAGCTTCGCCAGGGTGGCGATCAGGGCCGTCGTCGTTGGCCGGCGCTCGAGCAAGCCGCCCAGCACCGGATCGGTGACCGGCGGCAGGTCGCGCAGCAGCACCGCCCACGATTCGTCGGCGGCCGACAAACCTAAAGGTTTGTCGATGGCATCGCCACCCGGCCTGACGGCGTCAACGAGTTGCTGCACCGTGAAGATCCCAACGGCCGTGGCTTGCGCCACCTTGATGCCGAACCGCTGCTCGAGCTCGGTCAGCAACTCCACGCGCTCCATCGAGTCGAGGCCGAGATCGAGTTCGAGGTTCGCGTCTGGACGCACCCGCGCGCCGCCGTGGGCGCGGGCCTGGATCAAGCCCGCCGCGGCCGAGACATGCGGGTCCTGCAGCCACGCCTGGAGCTGCTCCGACGGCGGCGCCGAGGCGTCCTGCGCCGCGGCCAGCTGGCGCTCGCGCACGCGCCGTTCGACCTCGTGGCGCTTGATCTTCTGCGTGGTCGTGCGCGGCAGCGGCTCGAACCAGATGTCGTAGCCGAGCACGCGCTTGTGCGCCGGCAGGCCCACCGCCAGGCCCTCGATCTCGAAGCGCAGGATGTCGCCCGCGTTCACAATCTTCCGCTCGCGCATGACGTCCATGTCGGGCACCACCGCGGCAAACAGCCGCTCGGTGCCAAGGCGGCCGGGCTCGGCCAGGCCCATCACGCAAATCTCCTTCACGAACGGCGACTGCCGGTAGTGTGACTCGATCTCTTCGGGATAGATGTTCTTGCCCGACGCGAGCACGATCATTTCCTTCTTGCGGCCGGTGATCTGCAGCCGGCCTTCCGCATCCATGCGGCCCAGGTCGCCGCTCAGGAACCAGCCGTCCTGCATCACCTGCGCGGTGGCTTCGGGCCGATTGTAGTAGCCGGCCATCACCACCGGTCCACGAATCGCGATCTCGCCATCGCCACCTTCAGTCTCCGGCGGCAGGATCTTGATCTCGTTGCCGGGCAGCGGCCGGCCGACGGTGTCGATATGCGCTTCATCAACCGTGTTGATGCTCGCCGCGGCGCTCGTTTCGGTGAGGCCGTAGGCCTGCAGGATGGTAAAGCCCAGCGAGTAGAGGTCGCGGCCAATCGCCGGGTCGAACTTCGAACCGCCGGTCACGAGCAGCCGCATCTTGCGGCCCATCACGTCGTGCACCTTGCCGAAGAACACCGGCCCGAGGTTGACTCCCATGCGGCGAAGGCGGAAGTTCGCGGCCAGCAGCGCCCGGAACACCACCCGCGTGACCAGGCCCGACTTCTGCACCTGCTGCATCACGCGCTGGTGGATCAGGTAGAAGAACTGCGGCACGCAGCAGAAGATCGTGATCTGCCGCTCCTTCAACGCGCGCACCAGGTCGGTGGAGTTGACCGTCTCGAGGTAGACAACGCGGGCGCCGACGGCAAAGGGCAGCAGGAGGTTGGCCAGTTGCGCGAGGGAGTGGAACAAGGGGAGCACGCCGAGCAGCGCATCCTGGTCGGTAACGGTCACCACCTTGAAGGCGGCGTCACGCTCGGCCAGCAAGTTGGCGTGCGTCAGGACTACGCCTTTGGGATCGGAGGTCGTGCCGGAGGTGTACAGAATCACCGCGGGAGACGAGGGGGCGTACTGTGCCTCGGGTACCAGGGCGGTGGCCGTGCCGGGCGACGAGTGCACGTCGGCGATGTCGATCTGCGGATCGATGAGTCCTTCGCTCAGCGCTTCGACCACCACCGGCCGCAGGCGCTCGCTGACAAACAACAGCCGCGAGCCCGAGTCGCGAACGATGGTCGCCACCTGCCTGGCGGAGTAGTTGGTGTCGAGCGGCACGGCGATGCCGCCGGCGCGCAGGATGCCGAGGTAGACCGCGCACCAGTTGGCGTCGTTGTGCGCCAGGATCGCGCAGCGGTCTCCCGGCTGCACGCCGCTGGCGGCCAGCCACACGCCATGCGCCACCGCCAGGTCGTGGAGTTGTTGATAGGTGAACCGGTCCACGCGATCGGGCCGCTGCACCTCGATGGCGACGCGGCGGCCGAAACGCGCGACGGTCGCAGTAAAAACTGACCAGACGGTTTGGGGGGTCAAGGCGTCGATTCTACCCCGCACGGGTTGTATCATTCCCGGCGACGACATGAGGTTCTGGCGAAGCCGCCACGCCGCGGCGTTCCTGCTGGCGGCCCTGACGGTCTGCGGACTCGCCCAGGAGCGCGGCGGCCCGATCGCGGCGGGCTCAGCGTCGATCGCGGGCCAGGTCGTTGATGCCCAGTCGGGGGCGCCGCTGGCGAACGTCGCGGTCCGGCTCTTTGAGCCACTCACTTCCCGCGACGCCGATTCCAAGACCGACGCCGACGGCCGCTACGAGTTCACCGGGATTGCCGCCGGCGAGTTCACCCTCGTGGCAACGAGCGACACCCATGGCCGCGCATGCCACGGCGCCACAGACACGTTTCGGGCGCGGTGCGTGGCGGTGGCCGTGGTCCGCGATCAGCAGCTCTCCGGCATTGATTTTCGATTGCTCGAAGGCGCGGCGATCAGCGGCATCGTGGTGGATCACGAAGGGCGGGGCGTGGCCGGCGCAACGGTCACGACCCTGTTCGGCCCGCTGCCGGGCAACCGGTTCGTGAGCGGACCTGGCGGCAGGTTCCAGTTGACGAACGTGATGCCCGGGGAGAACCGCGTGATGGTGGAACCGGCGGCGCAGCCGGGCGAGCCCGAGCCACCGGCAACGCACTACCCTGACGGCGGCCACTTCCTGCAGTTCAAGCCGGGCGAACGAATTAGTGGCGTGACCATCGCGCTGCCGCGAATCTCGGCGAGTGAAATCACGACCCGGGTCACGTCCGACGTGCCAGGAGTCAGCGGTATCGTGACGATGATCGCCTCGGCGCAGCCGCGAATGAGCCGCCGGCTGACGCTCTCGGCCGACGGCGTCGCCACGGTCCGCGGGCTTCGCGAAGGCCGCTACTTCATCTACGCGCGGGGAGCAGCGCCGGACACCACGGTTGCGGCATTCCAGGCCATCGAGGTCGTGGACGGCGGATACGAAGTGACCTTGTCGCTGCAGCCGACCGGGCGCGTCACGGGGCGAATCGTCGCCGAGCGTGGCGGGCTGCCACCCCTTGACGGCGTCCGCGTCGAGGCCAGTTGGGTGCAAGACGATGCGGTTGTCGAGCCGTTGGGGCGCGATGGCGCGGAGGCCGGACTCGATGGCTATTTCCGAATCGACGGTCTGTTCGGCACGCGAGTCATTCAACTGGCCGGCCTGTCGCCGGAATGGCGGGTGGTGTCGATTCGCCATGGGCGCGCCGACGTCCCAACGGGAGTCGACGTGCCGGCTGGAAGCACCGTTGAACTGACTGTCGTCGTCGGACGCCGGTAAGGAGCCGCCGCGCACAAACGGTATGATTGATTCTTCCGATGCCTGCACCCCTCCGCATCGCCTTCCTGGGCTGCGGCTTCATCACCCGTGTCCACAGCCGGAACCTGCGGCGGTTCTCGAGCGAGATCGTCTGCGGCTACGCCAGCCGCGATAAGGCCAAGGCGACGGAGTTCTGCGGCAAGTACCGCGGCACCGGCAGCTACGGCGACTACGCCGAAGCCATCAACGACCCCAACGTCGACGCCGTCGTCATTGCCGTGCCGCCGAGCTTCCACCTGAACCTCACGCTGCAGGCGCTGGCCGCCGGCAAGCACGTGCTGGTCGAGAAGCCGGCTTTTCCGACCATGGGCGACTACGAAGTGGTGCGGGAAGCACGCGACCGCGCCAAGCGGGTCGTGCTGATTGGCGAGAACGATCACTACAAGCCGCTCGCGATCACGCTGCGCAAGCTGCTCGCGGACGGGGTGATCGGCGACATGGTGTTCGGCCATTTCAGCACCATCGTCCATCGCCTCAAGAGCGCGGACGACTGGCGCAACGACGAAGCGATGGCCGGCGGCGATGCCTTCTTCGAGGAGGGCATCCACTGGCTGCACATCGCCGGCAGCCTGGGACCGAAGATCACGAGCATCACCGGCTTCCAGCCGACGCCGTCTCGCGAGGGTCCCGATCGCCGGGCCAAGAGCATGCTCGTGTCGTTTCACTACGACAATGGCGCGGTCGGCTCGCTGTACTACTCGCGCGAGATTCCGTCGCTGCTGAAGGGGCTGCGGCTGTCGAAGCTGATGGGCCGCAAGGGCGTGATCACGTTCGAGTCGAACGGCGTTGTGCTGCTGGTGCGTGGCCAGGGCTTTCCGCGCATCATCTTTCCGGGGTTTCGCGACATCCGCGGCTACCAGGCCATGTATCGCGACTTCCGGCAGTCGATCCTGAACGGCACGGCGCCTGAGATGAGCCTCGAGCGCGCGATGGAGGATCAACGCCTGATGGATCAGGTTTACGGATCCCGGATCCCGGATCCCACCTTCGCCGAGGCTACGGTGGGCAGGCCCGGCCCCCGCCTGTGAACACCTCCTTCGACATCATCATTGTCGGCAGTGGCGCCGGCGGCGGCACCATGGCCAGGGCGCTGGCCGACACCGGCGCGAAGATCCTGATCCTGGAGCGTGGCGATTTCGTCGCGCAGGAGGACCACAACTGGGATCCCGACGCGGTGTGGAAGCAGTTGCGCTACCGCACCACCGAGACCTGGCTCGATGAACGCGGCCAGCCGTTCCGGCCGTACACCCACTACTGCGTGGGCGGCAACACCAAGTTCTGGGGAACGGTAATGTACCGGCTTCGGCCGGAGGATTTCGGCGTCGTCGAACACGTCGATGGCGTTTCGCCGGCGTGGCCCATCGACTACGCGACGCTGGCGCCGTACTACGACCGCGCCGAAGCGATGTACGGTGTGCATGGCGAGCACGGCGGTGATCCGACGGAGGGGCCGCGCGGCCCCTACCCCTTTCCACCGGTGCCTCACGCAAAGGTGGTCGGCGGCATCGTCGATCAACTGAAGCGACAGGGCCTGCATCCATCGGCGCTGCCACTCGGCCTGCAAGAGCACTGCGTGCTGTGCAATACCTGCAATTCATTCCCCTGCAAGATCCACGCGAAGAGCGACGCCGAGGTCTGTGGCGTGCGGCCAGCCACGGCTCGGCCGAACGTCGAACTGTGGACCAATGCGAAGGTCCACCGGCTGATGACCGATGCGAGCGGCAAGCGAGTCGAAGCCGTTGAAGTCGAACGGCGCGGCGAGACGTTCAAGGTCTCCGCTCCGCTGGTGATCGTCTCGTGCGGCGCGGTGAACTCGGCGGCGCTGCTATTGCGGTCGGCCAACGACAAGCATCCCGACGGCCTGGCGAATTCCTCGGGGCTGGTCGGCAAGCGCTACATGGCGCACCTGGCGACCATGATGCAGGGTTTCCACCCCTTCCGCGTCAACGACACGGTGTTCCAGAAGACGGTGGCGATCAACGACTTCTACTTCAAGGGTGCGCACAGCGCGTTTCCGCTGGGCCAGATCCAGTCGCAAGGACGCACCCACGGGGTGATGGCACAGACGGTGGCGCCGGCCATTCCGTTGTGGGCCTACGCGGCCTGGGTGGCACGAGGTGTTGACTGGCTGGCGATGACCGAAGACCTGCCACGCGTGGAGAACCGCGTGACGGTCGAGGCCAACGGGCAGATCCGGCTGCAGTACCAACCGAACAACCTGCGCGCGCACGAGGCGCTGGTGACCGAGGCCAAGCGGATGCTGCGCAAGCTGGGGTTCTGGGTGGTGATGACGCACTCGCACAAGTCGAAGAACACCACGCACCAGTGCGGCACGCTGGTGTTCGGTACCAACCCCCGCGAGTCGGTGCTCGACCCCTACTGCCGCACCCACGACATCGAGAACCTGTTCGTGGTCGACGCGTCGTTCTTTCCGTCATCGGCGGCCGTCAATCCGGGCCTGACCATCGTGGCGCAGGCGCTGCGCTCGGCGGATCACATCCGCGCGTGGTTTCACCATTCATCCGGAATTCCACACGCTGACCTGGTCCAACGGAGCGGACTTCGCGCCTGAGTTCCTGCACGACAACGTCCGAGTCGTCGCTCAGCGAATCGTCTGAATCTCCAGCAGCTTGCGGCGCACCTGGTCGTCGAGCTTCTTCTCTTTCAACCGGCTCCACAGCCGCTCGATCACGCGCGCGTCGACGAAGCCGGGCACCGTGGTGCCCCAGTCCTGGGCGGCGCGGAACGCATCCAGTGCCTTGACGGCCTCCTCGGTGTAGACGTTCGCACCCGGTCCGGTCAGGACGATCTCCTTCTCGTTCGCACGGTAGTAGCCGAGCGCGTGCAGCATCAACTTCAACTCGATCACGTCGCGGCCGGCAAACTGTTCGAGGCGACGAAAGCCCAGCCGCTCGGCGGCCGTGTCGTAGATGCGCCGCAGTTCGGCAATCGGCTCAGGATGCTCGCAGACGTTGATGTTGACGGTGACGCCGTCGGGCCGGCGCGAGCGGCCGGGACGCGGGTCGGCCACCAGGACCGCGGCTGACTGCGTTTCGCCGTGCCGGCCGTCACCGCCCAACAAGTGGCCGGCGTTCAAGGCCTCGATCAGCCGGTCGGCCAGCGTGCGCACCGAGCCCTCGCTGGCGGCGAAGTTGTCGGCGACCGCGTCGACGACCTGTGTGCTGACGAGTGAGTTGCCCTGCACCGCAAAGGTCGCGCCCTTGCGCATGTGCACCCAGTCGCCTTGCTTCTCGGATCCGTATTGCCGCTTGCCGGTCCACTGCGCCGAGCGGCCCTTGATATCGATGACGCCCACCTGCCGGCTCTCGCGGCCCTCGTCGGCCGCCACCACCTGGTCCATCGCGGCTTGCGGCGAGACCCCCTTCTCCAGCAGGTTCAACAGGTCGTTGCCGTACTCGACCCTGGTACCGCCCTGCGTGGCCACGGCGCCAACGCCGACGCGGACCCACGGCACCGCATTCCCGACACATGGGTTGCGCGTCGTCACGACGACGCCCGTCTCGCCGGTGCGAGGGTCGACGGCAACAATCGAAAAGGTGTGGAAGTTGATGTCTGGGCCGTTTCCCCACGCAACGGGTTCCTGCGCATAGGCCGAAGTCGACACGATGAGTCCGGCGACGAAGGTGAGCACGTGGATGCGCATGTCTAGTCCCTTTCGATCAGTTCGACGTCGCCGGCGACTTCGAGCGCGAAGCGGCCGCGGCCCTTCGAGACCAGGCGGATGCCGCCGGCCTTCTCGTCGAGCCGCCGCCGCAGCAGCAACAGCCGCGTCTCGAGGTTGTCCTTGAAATCGGGCAGCCCCAGTGACTTGTCCAGCCGCAATTCGCGATTGGTGAACTCCGAACGGCCCTCCTGCGCGCGCACCTGCAGCAGCTTCCACAGGATGCGGGCGGGCAGGCTGCGGATCAGGTACTCGCCGTCGAGCATCACGACTTCTTCCTCGCGATAGAACACCAGCTCGCGCGACGCCGCCCGTGTTCCGGAGGCCGCCAGGGTCGCCCCCGCCTGCGGCGCCGGCTCAGGCTGGTCCTCGTCCTGCTGCAACTGCATGTTCTGGATGGCGATGGCCAGGTACGAACCGAGCAGCTCGATCGAGGTCTTGTCTTCCTCGTGGAAGCGGTACGGCGTTTCGCTCTCGATGCACAGCACGCCGATCAACTCGCCCCGCACCATCAACGGCACGCCCAGCTGGCTGGATGGGTTCTCGAGTCCCGGCAGCGGCACGCGCCGCTCCTCGGAGCACCAGCCCTTCTCCTCGGCGCGCCGCTTCGCGGCATAGGCATGGAGCATGCCGCGCACGAGCCCCGAGATCCGGATCGGCTTCTTCGCCTCGGCGACCATGCCGATAATGCCTTCGCCAAACTGCACCTCGGCGCCGGCGCCGCTCTGCTCGTAGCCGCGGCTGGCGATCATCACCAGCGTGTCGGGCTTCTCGCCGGCCAGCGCGATCATCGAATGGCTGAAGTTGAAGTGCCGCTTCAGCCCGACCACGATCGAGTCGAGCAGGTGCTCGAGACTGTCGGCGGTGTTGATCTGCATCGACAGATCCTGCAGCGCCTTCATGGTGAACACCGGGTCGGGCGGCTTGGCGCGCAGCGGCGGGGCCGACCAATCGGCCTGGCCGTCTTCTTCGGGCACCGGTTCGACCGACTCGACCTTGTAGATGTCAGCGGCCAGCAGCTTGAAGATGCCCTTCTGGCCGGTGTACGACGCAATCGCCTCGATGCGCCAGAACATGCGATCGAAGATCGGACCTGACGTCTCGGACCGTTCGTAGGTCAACCGCAGCGCCCACCCCTGCGCGGTATCGGGATCGGTGACGTGCACGACCGCGCGCGGGTTCTCGGCGATGTTGCGCCGGCTCTTGTTGAAGAACTGAAACGACAGCGCGACGTGCGCCCGGTCCACGTACTCGACGTGGCTCAAGTAAGCGGCGTTCGGCGTGCCGTCCTTCGCACAGGTGTAGAGCAACGACGGGATGATGCCCTGGAAGCACGAGGTGAGACGGTCGAGGCCGAGGCTCACGACAACACCGCTCCGGCATCGGGACCGGGCGTCTGGTTGAAGAGCGCGGTCACCTTGAGGCGGACCGCCACGCACGGAAACATCTTCCACGAGCTGGTCGCCGCGCCCGGCAACCCGATGGCGTCGAGCTGGCCAAGGAACGCCGCCCACTGCGCGCGCGCAAACGCCTCTTCCTCGGGCTTGGCTTGCCACGAGAACAGCATCAGGCCCTTCACCTGCACCGCTCGTTCGTCGGCCGGGCGGGCCGTGGACACGGCGCCGCTGCCGTTGTTGCGCAGGTTGTCGAACACGCGTGGCGAGGCGGTCTGCGGCACGTACACCACGACATGCTTGCCGTCGCTTTCCACCTTGATGGCGGCGGCACGGCAGCCGCTCGGCTCGAGCTGCTCGTTGCGGGTTCCCAGGTGGATGCCGAGCCCAGACTGAAGGAATTCGGCCAGAATTTCGTCGATCATGGGGCGAAGACCCTGAGTATAGCGCCTTAGGATCTTCTTAAGAATCTGCTAGTGAGGGGTTAGGGTTCGGCCGCGGTTCTGCTCCGTCCAACCAGCTATCGGAGACAGAACAATCATGAAAAAGAGCGACCTCATATTCACGACCCTGATCATCGCCGCCGCCATCATCCTGACCAGCGTGTTGGCCACCGCCACCGTTGGCGCCACTTCGACCGAGCCGGTACCGGCGGCCGCCGGCAAGGTCGCCCAAACAGGCGACCGGGTCGCCCAAACGGGCGACCGGGTCACTCGCGGCAAGTACCTCGTCGACATCATGGGCTGCCACGACTGCCACACGCCGTGGAAGATGGGACCGAAGGGTCCCGAGATGGACATGACGCGCGCGCTGTCGGGCCACCCCGAAGACATGGCGATGCCGCCGGCACCCGCGTTGCCGCCGGGACCGTGGATTGGCGCCGTCGGCGCGACCATGACCGCGTGGGCCGGCCCCTGGGGCGTCAGCTTCACCAGGAACCTCACGCCCGACAAGGAAACCGGACTCGGCGACTGGACGCTCGAGCAGTTCATCGCGACCATGAAGACCGGCCGCGATCGCGGCAAGGGCCGCGCACTGCTGCCGCCCATGCCGTACTTCAACCTGGCCCACCTGACCGATGAAGACATCGCCAGCGTGTTTGCTTACTTGCAGTCGCTGCCGCCGATGAAGAACCGCGTGCCGCAGCCGATCGATCCGCCCGAGAGCCAGTAGGTGCCAAAGCAGATGCCAGTAGGGCACCACTTAGTGGTGCCGCTGGTGCCGGAGAAGGCGATGAACGTGAAATGGCTCTTTGCGGGCGCGCTCATCGCACTCATGGGCGCGACCGGTCTCTCGCAGACACAGACGCAGGTGCCGGTGGCGCCGCGGCTGCTCTCGGAGACCGGTCTGTATGCGGGCGAAGGCGCGCGGATTGTGGATGTCCGTAACCGCTCCTTCGCCCCGCAGTACCCCTTGTGGAGCGACGGCGCCGGCAAGCGCCGCTGGGTGCAGCTGCCACCAGGGGCGACGATCGACGCCACCAACGCCGACCGCTGGGACTTCCCCGTCGGCACCCGCTTCTGGAAGGAGTTTGATTTTGACGGACGTAAAGTGGAAACGCGGTTCCTCTGGAAAGTGAGCGAGACCAACTGGGTGTTCGCGTCCTATGCATGGAACGACGCGCAGACCGACGCGACCCTGGTCCCCGAATCGGGTTTGCCGGGCGCGACTGAGATCGTGCCTGGCAAGCGGCACAGCATTCCATCAGTGATGGAATGCCGCGCGTGCCACGACTCGGCCCGCACCGAAATCCTGGGGTTCAGCGCGCTGCAGCTCTCGGACGATCGCGACCCGAACGCTCTGCACGCCGAAGCGCTCTCGCCAGACATGCTCACGCTGGGCACGCTCGTCGACGAGCGGCGGCTGGTGCCGGCTCGTCCCGAGTTCAAGACGGCCCCGCCGCGAATTCAGGCCTCCACGCCCGAGGGGCGCGCAGCGCTCGGCTACCTGTCCACCAATTGCGGCAGTTGCCACAACCGCGAAAGCTCCATCGCCTCGCTCGGCCTGCTACTCAAGCACGACATCGGGGATCAGGGAGCGGGGATCAGGGAGTGCACTCCGGCCCTCGCCACGACCATCAATCGCAAGGGTCATTGGGTCGTGCCGGCCAACCCGGATGAATCGCGCGTGATCAATCCGGGCAAGCCCGAGCTGAGCTCGCTGATCCAACGCGTGCGCTCGCGCCGTCCGACATCACAGATGCCGCCCATCGGCACCGTCGTCCAGGACCGTGCCGCCGTCGATCTGCTCACCAGTTGGGTCATGGCCAATCCTGCCGAGTGGACCCGGCTCGCCACCACGTGCGGAGCAGGCCGAAGCTGAGCGACAATAGCGCCCATGAGAGCGCGTTCGTTCAGCCACGTCGGCATCACCGTTCGAGACTTCAACACATTCGTCCGTTTCTACTGGGATGTCTTCGGCTGCCCGCTGGTCGGTGTCTCCGACACGCCGTCGGACCGGGTGCGAAGTTTCTTTGGCGTGAATCCGCCTGCCCTGAGCGACGCCGCGGCCGCGAGCGGAGGCGGCGGAGTCGAAGGGGCACCCACATGCAAGATTGGCTGGATTCGCGTACCCGGCGGCGCTGTGCTGGAGATCTTCGAGTTTCAGCCGCAGACGCCGCTCGTGCAGGGGCCCTGGAACAAGGTCGGGCTCACCCACTTCAGCCTGAACGTGCGCAACACGCAGAAGTGGTACGACTACCTGGTCAGCAAGGGGGTCGAGTGCGTCTCGAAGCCCGAGAAGTCCCCGCGCGGCCACACCTTCTTCTTCGCGAAAGACTGCGACGGAAACCTCATCGAGCTGATGGACCTGGGCTTCATGCACTACGTGCTCGACTGGGGCGGACCGCTCGGGGGTTTCCTGTTTAGAAGAGGAATGTACAAGAAGTACTACGAACCGAAGTGAGCCTATTCCGGGGGCGGCACCGACAGGAATTGGAACGCGACGTTCGACACCAGGCAGTAGCCGACAAAGTAGTAGAACCCCGTGCCGATGACGGCATCCAGGTTGTCGGTAGCCTTTGACGCCAGGAACGCGATGAAGACGCCGACGGCGAACACATCGGCCATGGCCCACTTGCTGATCGATCGCACGAACAGGTAGAGGCGGTACTTCAGCACCGGCGACTTGACCGCCAGGATCACCCCCAGGATCGCCGCCTTGATGAACGGCACGATGATGCTGAACAGCAACACCAGTCCCGACACAAAGTAGTTACCCGATTCGTACAGGCTCTTTACCGCCTCGACGACGTTCTGGGTCTGGCGGAAGATCTCCATCGGCTTGTTGCCGAACGGAATCGACGCGACGATGGTGAGGGCCGGCTGCGACAGGCCGGGAATCAATAACCCCAGCGACACCACCGTGAGGCCGATCGCGATCTTGTTCCTGGTCGTCATGCGGACAATCTAGCAGAATGCGCCATTCGCCGCGCTAGCGGCGCGCAAGATAGGCCTTGGTCTGCTGGCCGACCAGGTCGAGCAGGTTGCCCATGGCCAGGTTGACATCGACCAGGTGCAGGCCCCAATCGGCCAGCGGCTTGGCTCGCATGCCGAGGTCACCAACGATGTCGTCGATGCGGGGATCGGCCGGATCACCGTGTACCGTCACTTCCAGGTAGGTGGCGTTCGCGTTGGATGCGCACCTGGCTGTCAGCAGACCTGGCACGCTCACGAACGGCGTCTCGACGGTCTGGTCGCCGGCCCACGTCTTGACGGCGGTCGTGCCGGTGATGGTGCGGCCCGTGGCCGAGAGATAGGCGCGCAGCGGCGCGCTGCCCTCACCAAGCGTGACCGGATTGGTGCACGATCCCGACATGCCGGCCCCCTCAGCCTTGCCGAAGCGCGTATTGGCGGGCGGCAGCACATCTGAGCGGAATGCCGAGTAGTTCACGACACAGCCAGTCTGACCGGGCTTGCGGCAGAGGGGAATCGACTTGGATGATCCACCGACGTCCTTGCCGGCGGGCACCTCGAAGGTGGCCCCCAGGATCAACGCCGATACCAGCTGCTTCTGGACCGGCTTGCCTTCTATCTCCTGGCGCATCAACTCCGTCAGGATGAACGCGCCTTGCGAGTGGCCCACCAGCACGATGCCGCGGCCCTGGTTGTCGCGCTGCAAGTACGACCGCCACGCATCGCGCACATCGTCGTACTGCACGCCCCTGCCGAACTCGAAGCGGGGACCGGTCAGTTGCTTGCGCAGGCCGGCGAGGGTGAGCTGGCGATACATGGGCGCAAACGGCCGGCACTTCGACGCGAACCGCGCGAACTGCTGCGCGATCACGTTGAGCTCGGCCGGGTTGGGGCTCATGTCGCTGTTATCGGTGGTGTCGGTCGAAATGGTCGGGTAGACGTAGAAGCAGTCGACCGGCGCCTTGGGATCGGCCGCCCACGTTTCGCGCGTCATGGTGCCGTCGGCTGCCACCACCGTGGCCGTGAGATCGATGTCGCAGGCGTCGCCCTTGCGGCCCGGACGGCACAACCACAACGCGTCGTCGCTGTAGTCGTTGGGCGCCGTCGCCGCAGCGGGTGCGGCCGGGGCTTGCGCGCCGAGCGGGACGGATGTTGCCAGGCTGCCGAAGACGACCAGGGCGAAGAGCGACCGTTGAATCACGCGGGCCTCCATTCCAACGCCGGATGTTAATGCATTTCCGCCGGTGCTAGACTTCGGCCGCATGAAGACCCTTGCCGTCGTCTTCCTGGCCGGCGCGACGACCCTCGCACAAGCGCCCCCCACTCCACGTCAGCCAGCCGCCGACCGGCCGCCAACACAAAACGTCGGCTCCATGAGCGACCTGATGGCGAAGATCATCTACCCCGCATCCGATGCGCTGTTCTACATCGAGTCGCGCACGCCGAAGACCGACGCCGAGTGGACCACGCTCGAAGGCCAGGCGTTGATCGTCGCCGAGTCGGCCAACCTGCTGATGCTGCCGGGACGTGCGCGCGACCAGAAGCAGTGGATGGCCGACGCGAAGCTGATGCTCGAGGCCGGCGCCGCCGCGGTCAAGGCCGCCAAGGCCAAAGACGTCGCGGGCATCGCGGCGCTGAGCGATCAGCTCATGGAGTCGTGCACGTCATGCCACAAGAATTACCGCCCAGGCTACGGCAAGCCCAGGGGCTGATGTGGTGTCCGCCTTCAGGCGGACCAATAGCGCATTCCTCGGCGTACCCGCCGATAGGCGGCCCACATGGTCGTCGTGCTCAGCACGATGCCACCCAGGCTCAGCACGATGACGACCAGGTCCCATAACGGCCGGCGGTAGTAGAGGAACGGGAAGTCGAGGCTGTGCAACCCGTGGTACAGCCACCGGTTCAGCCGGCTCAGCTTTTCCTCCTTGCGGACGATGGCGCCGTGGCGAGGATCGAGGTAGAGCCAGGTGCGTTGTGGATCACCGAAGCGGACGCGAAGAACCGGCAGGTTCAGTTGCCCGCTGCGGCTGTAGTAGTAGGGGTCGTACTCGTCCATCCAGTACACCCCCTCAATTGGAACCCCAGGCATGGCGTCCTGCGCCGCGGCGAGCATGTCGTCGGCGTCGAACATCTCGTACGGCCCCTGCGCCTCCTCGTCGATCGCCACCAGGCCGGTCGAGGCGCGAAGGTAGTGGTGCCCGCGAAAGCGAATGAGCTCGATCTCTCGAGGTGTCGCCACGCCGAAGGCCGCCAGTGCCTTCCGCAGCGCCGGAAGAGAGACGTCAGCTGGATTCAGGGGACCGCTCGAGACCGCATCGCGTTGCGCCGGGGTCGGCGCGGTGCTCGGGCTCCAGTCCCACGGGTCCATCGACAACAGACCGCTGAAGATCCACGTGATGGTGCTGAGGCCGAAGATCAGGCCGGCGTAGTGATGCCGGCGCATGAGCGCGGCCAGCGCCGCTACCGTGCCGGCAATCGATATCAAGATGACGATGTTCGCCCACAGTGCCGATTGACGGCGAAGCGGCGTGAAGTAGATCCAGTGAATGACTGCACCGAGATAGCCCCACCGGCGGCCGCTGGCGGTGGTCTTCATCACCACCTCGCCGCCGTTCTGGGCCACATACAGCCGCGTGCCTTCGGCGTCGTCCACTGCCAGCCGGTACAGCGGCATACGGCTCCGCACGCTGAAGGTCCATTGGTCGGCATCCTCGAGCCGCGCGTCGTGGCGGATCGTGGCGCGCTCCACGAAGGGAATGGCGGCCAGAATGGCGTCTGCCCCGGTCAGTGGTGCCAACACCTCTCCGGTGTCGGCGAATATGGTCTGCCGGACACCGGCAGTGACCGTGCGGTAGACCGGTCGGCCGGCGAAGGTGGTGAGCGTGAACTGGGAGGTGCCGGTGCCCGCCACACCCGGAGCGACGCGCACGGATGCGAAATCGATCGGCGAGAGCGCCGCCAGGCGCTCGGCGGGGTCCAGCACCGGCATGCGGGCGTAGACCATCACGAGGCCCGAGGCGAACCACAGCACGAACACGACGCCGAGGCCGATGCCGAGCCACCGGTGCGTGTAGACGAGCGTCCGCGCGACCCGGTGACGGCTCACGTTACCTCACCGGCTGGTCGTGCTCCCGTTCGCGCATGGGCGAGCTTGTACCACAACTCGACCGGTGTCGCTTAAAATGAACTCACCTGACATGTGGACGCTTCAATCGATCGATCCTGCCGACGTCGGACTCGTATTTCGTCTGCTGCCCGGCTCGCTGAAGACCATCGGACGCGCGCCCGGCGTTGACTTCGTGGTCGACGCGGCGCTGGTCTCGCGTGTGCATTGCCGGCTGACGCTGAGCGCCGCCAACCAGCTCGAACTGGAGGACCTGGGCAGCACCAACGGCACGTTCGTGAACGGCGAGAAGGTGAGCAAGGCCACCCTGCAGAATGGCGACACGGTGACGGTTGGGCGCGTGGAGTTCGTGGTGAACGCCGAGTCGGGCGAGCCGCGGACCAGCCCGAAGCCCACCTGGTCGATCTGACTATCGACTCGCCAGGTACTCCAGCACGAACGGATTGCTCCGGCGCTCGCGGCCGATGGTGGTCGCCGGGCCATGGCCCGAGTACACGATCGACTCGTCCGGAAAGGCGAACAGCACTTCGGTGATCGCCTGCATCAGCACGTCGTAGTTGCCACCGGGCAGGTCGGTGCGGCCAATCGAACCGGCAAACAGGTTGTCGCCGGCAAACAGCGCCGGTGCCCCGGTCTCGCCGGTCTTGGTCACCGCCAGGCACACGCCGCCCGGCGCGTGACCCGGGGTGTGATGCACGGCGGCCACGTAGTCGCCGAACGCGATCTGCTCTGGTGAACCGTAGTAGCGATCCACCGGCGGCGGCTGCTCGACCTGGATGCCGAACATGGCGCCCTGGGCGGCCGCGTGGTCGTAGAGCGACTGGTCGGCCCGGTGCAGCCAGATTGGCGCCTGCAGGCGCCGCTTGGCCTCGGCGACGCCGGACACATGATCGACGTGCGCGTGCGTCAGCAGGATGTGCTGCACCGTCAGCCCCTGTTCAACAACAAACGCCAGCAGCGCCTCGACCTCATCTCCCGGGTCGATGTAGACAGCGGCTTTGGTGCGCTCGCATCCCAGCACGTAACCGTTTTTCTGAAAGGGTCCATCCGCCGCGGTCCCGAGGATCATTGAACTAGGATACTAGGGTGATTATCGTGGCGGTAGACGACTTGATGTTTGCTTCGCGAATCTCGAGCGCGGCCAAGGCGCTGGGTGTGGAGATCGCGTTTGCGCGATCTCCCGAGGCCATTGTCGAGGCGGTGCGGACCAAGGCGCCCCGGCTGGTCATTCTCGACCTCAACAGCGTCAAGGTGCGGCCGCTCGAGGCCGTGGCCGCGCTCAAGGCCGACGCCGCGCTGGCCGCCGTGCCAACCGTGGGCTTCGTCTCGCATGTTCAGACCGAGCTGATTGCGCAGGCCCGAGAAGCCGGTGTCGACCAGGTGCTGGCGCGCTCGGCGTTTGTCACGCAGCTGCCGCAGTTGCTGCAAGGCTCGTGATGCTGCCGGCCGTCCTCGACATCTACGCAGCCAGGCGCCGGCTCGCGGCCCACTTGCAGCCGACGCCGCTCCTGCCATCCCACTGGCTGTCGTCGATCGCCGACGGCAACGTGTTCATGAAGCTCGAGTCGCTGAACCTCACCAGCTCGTTCAAGATTCGTGGCGCGCTGAACGCGGCGTTGCGGTTGATCGAGGAGGGCGACGCCGGCGCCGCGCCGCAGCTGGTGACGGCCTCAGCGGGTAATCACGGCCGGGCACTGGCGCTCGCCGCCGAGCGGCTGGGGCTCGCCTGCATCGTCTACACCCCGGCCAGCGCACCCGAAGCCAAGAAGAACGCCATCCGCCGCCACGGCGCCGTGCTGCATGGCGAGTGCGACGACTACGACGCGGCCGAGACGCAGGCGCGCGAGTACGCCGAGGCGGAAGGCGGCGTGTATATCTCCCCCTACAACCACCCGGACGTGATCGCCGGGGCCGGCACCATCGGCCTGGAAATCGTCGAGGCGATGCCGGCGTGCGACGTGGTGGTCATTCCCCTCGGGGGCGGCGGGCTGGCCAGCGGCATGGGACTCGCCATCAAGGCCGCCGCGCCTCATGTCACCATCGTCGGTGTCGAAGTCGAGGCATCGTCGCCGTTCACGCTCAGTCTCGAGGCCGGGCGCATCACTGAGATCACCCCGCGGCCGTCCATGGCCGATGGCCTGGTGGGCAACCTCGAGGCGGGTACCATGACGTTTCCGCTCGTGCGGCAGGTCGTCGACTTCGTCGTCACGGTGGACGAAGACGACCTGGCGCGCGCCATGAAAGGCCTGGCGACCGAGGAGCGCTTGATCGTGGAAGGCGCCGGCGTGGCCGCGACCGCGGCGATCATGGCCGGCAAGGCGTCGGCGCCTGGTCAGCGGGTCGTGACGATGGTGACGGGCGGCAACGTCGACCTGCCGAAGTGGTTGTTTACGATCAGTTAGAGCGCAGTCGCGCCGCCAGCACGGCTGCCGATCCGGCGTCGGACAGGTCGGCCCGTTCGTGCCCTACGAGCGCCGTCAGCAACGAGCGTAACTGATCCACGTCGCCACTCTCGCTGGCATCGATCGCGTGCAGCAGGTCCAGCTTCGACTTGCCTTTCGCCGTCAGCAACACCGTGTCGATGCCAATGGCGCCGTGGCAGATGCCGCGCGCGTGGAGCTCGGCCACGGCGTCGGCCACTTCAGCCACGATCTCCGCCGCGCGCCGGCTGTTGAACGGTTGCCCGCCCATGATCAACCGCAGGCTCCGCCCCTGGACGAATTCACAGGCAGCGAACATGCGGTCGCCGTCGTGTACGACATCGAAGATGGTGACCAGCGACGGGTGGAACACGCCGCGCAGGCGGTCGTCGATGCGGGTGACCGGCCGCAGCATCACGGTCTGGGCCGTCTGCATGTCGCGGGCCTTGACCGCGGCGCCCGCCGGCGCCGCTTCGAGAGGTTGATAGCGACCGGCGATCACTTAGCTTTTCTGCGGCCGCGACGGACGAATCTCGACGCGGCTCGGCAGGCTGCGCGGCGGATGGTTCAACACGTCGACGATCGCCTGGGCCACGTCTTCCGCATGCAGCTTCCACTCGGCCCCCGCACCCGCCTTCGCCAAGGCTTCGGCGGGCAGGCCGACAGGCGAGGAGAATCCGGTGGCGACCGAGCCTGGCAGGATATAGGTGACGCGAATGTTGTCGTGCCGAAGCTCTTGCATCAGCGCCTCGCTGAAGGCGTTGACGCCGGCCTTCGACGCGCAATACGCGGCGCCGCCCACGAACGGGTTCGTGCTGGCCAGGCTGCTGATGTTGACGATCCAGCCGGCCCCGCGCTGGCGCAGCAACGGGATGGCCGCCTTGCAGCAGTTGAAGACGCCGGTGAGGTTGGTGCCGATAATGCGGTCCCACTCGTCGTGCGGCATCTCGGAAATCGGCACGCCCACGCCGACCCCGGCGTTGTTGACGAGCGCATCGAGTCCACCGAAGCGCGCGGCCGCCGTCCGCACCGCCAGCTCCGCCGACGCCCCATCGCGAACATCGCAGACGATACCGGCGATGCGGCCGGGGTCGCCGCTGGCCGTCGCCAGCGCGTGTTCGGCTTTGACGACGCTGTCGCTCGAGGTGCCGGTGATGGCTACGTGGTCGCCGCAGCGCAGCAACGCCTCCGCCAGCGCGTAGCCAATGCCCCTGGTGCCGCCGGTGATCAAAGTGACGCGTGCCATGCCTATAGAATAGTCCCCGTGTCGACTGTCGTAATCCTGGGGGCCGGAGAAATTGGTGGGGCGCTGGCCCGCCAGCTGGCGGCCACCGACCTGGTCTCGCGCATCGTCCTGGTCGACGACCTGGCCACGGTCGCGGCCGGCAAGGCGCTCGACGTGGCGCAGTCGGGCCCGGTGGATCGGTATCACACGGCCCTGTCGGGCACGAGCGACCTCTCAGCCGTGGTGGGCGCGGCGGTTGTTGCGATCGCGGACCGTGCCGGCCAGCCGGGCGGCGAGTGGCAAGACGAGGCCGGGCTGGCGGTGGTGAAGCGGGTGGCGGGCCTGAATCAGTTGGCGCCGATCGTGTGTGCGGGCGCCGCCCAGTCGGGATTGATCGAGCGAGGTGTCAACGAGGCCGGCATCGCCCGCACGCGCCTGTTCGGCAGCGGTGCCGAAGCCCTGCGATCCGCCGTGACGGCCATCACCGCGCTCGAGGCCGGAGCCGCGCCATCGGATATCTCATTGTCGGTGCTGGGCCGTCCTCCGCAGCAGATCATCGTGCCGTGGGATGAGGGCGCGATCGGCGGCCGCTCGATCGCGAAGGTGTTGTCGGCGGCGCAACTTTCGCGCCTCGATGCGCGGGTCGCGCGGTTGTGGCCGCCCGGGCCGTACGCGCTGGCCTCGGCAGCCGCGCGCTTGATTCGCTCGGCACTCACGAGCTCGGCCCGGATGCACATGGCCAATATCGCCGTGACCCGCGACGGCACGCCGGGCCGCTCGGCAATCATGCCGGTGACGTTGCGGCCTTCGGGTATCGCCGAAGTGGTGGCGCCGGTGCTGTCGTCACGAGACCGCGTGCGCTACGAAACCTCGATGTCCGGCTGACGCGGGACGCCGCCTTCTTCAGAAGGCCTCGGCCGGGCGGTGCATCGACAGGCCGCCGGTGAAATCGGACAACCGATCGCGCAGCAGCAGCCTGCCGCGGTGCAGCCGCGACTTCAGCGTCTGGTCCTTCACGCGCAGCCGCAGGCTGGCCTCTTCGGTCGTGAGGCCCTTGAGGTCGCGCAGGATGACCGGCGCGCGGTAGATCGCCGGCAGCTCCTCGACCGCCTCGAACAGCCGCTCGCGCATCTGTCGCCGCAGCATGCCCTCGTCTGCCAGGTTCGACCAATCAGCGGGTTCGTGCGCCCGTGACACCATTTCGCCGCGCGCATCGGCGCCGAGTGGCAGTTCGGGCACCTCGGCCATGCGCGCCGCGCGGGTGTGGCGCAGGCGCGACATCGCGGTGTTGAACGTGATGCGGTAGATCCAGGACGACAAGGCCGAGTCGCCGCGAAACGCCTCGATCTTCCTGAACACCTTCAGCAACACGTCCTGCACGACTTCTTCGGCGTCTTCCTTGTTCTTTACATACCGGAAGGCCAGCTGGAAGATCCGCGCGCCATAGAGCGACGACAGGTCGGCCAGCGCACTTTCGTCCTGCAGGCGCAACCGCTCCACGAGTTGGGCTTCATCTTGATCTCGCATGTTGGCCAATAGAACCCCGCCGCGCGGGCGGTTATTCCCGAATGGCCGGTCACACCTGCGGATTGGCGAAAACAGCTGAAAAATGGCCGATAAACGCATCTTCCACGTCGGCCATGGGCACCGGGCGGCCCAGTTGGGCCGACAGCGAGGTCACCGCCTTGTCGGCAATGCCGCAAGGGACGATCAGGTTAAAGAAGTCGAGGTCGGTCGTGACGTTGAAGGCAAACCCATGGCTCGTCACCCAACGCGAGATGCGGACGCCGATGGCGCCAATCTTCGCCTCGCGGACTTGTCCTGCCCCTTCGACAGGCTCAGGGTCACCCCGAGCAACGTCGAGGGGTGAGCGAGCATCGCGAGTCGAATGGACCCAGGCGCCACTCATCCCCTTCACCCGATCGGCGGCCAGGCCGAAGTCGGCGCAGACGCGGATCATCACTTCTTCCAGGTCGCGCACGTACTTGTGCACGTCCCGTCGGCCGGGGTTGAGGTCGATGATGGGATAGCCGACGAGCTGGCCGGGGCCGTGATAGGTGACGTCGCCCCCGCGGCCGGTCTCGAACACCTCGACACCGCGCGAGGCCAGCACCTCGGGAGCCGCCAGAATGTGCTGGCGGCCGTCCTTCTTCACGCCGATCGTCAGAACATGGGGATGCTGCAGCAGGAGCAGCGTGTCGGGAATGCGGCCGGCCTTGCGTTCGTCGACCAGCGCGCGTTGCAGCTCGAGCCCGTCTGCGTAGGAGACGAGCCCGAGCCTGCGAACGTCGAGCACCTCAGGCCTGCGCCGGGTCGAAGTTCTCGATGCCCTTCTTGACGTCGGACATGAACTGATCGGCAACCGCGCCGTCGACGAGCCGGTGGTCGTAGCCGAGCGTCAGGAACCCCATCAGCCTGATGCCAATCGCATCGTCCACGACCACGGGCCGCTTTTCGATGGTGCCGACGCCGAGAATGGCGACCTGGGGCTGGTTGATGATGGGCAGACCGAACTGGGCGCCGAAGTTGCCGGGGTTGGTGATGGTGAAGGTGCCCCCGTGCACTTCCTCGGGGTTGAGCTTCTTGGCGCGCGCGCGATCGGCAATGTCCTGGATGGCCTTCGACAAGCCGAGCGTGTTCTTCTCGCCGGCGGCCTTCACGACCGGGACAATCAACCCGTTCTCGAGCGCCACCGCGATGCCGAGGTTGATGTCGTTGCGGTAGATGATGTTGTCGCCGTCGATCGAGGCGTTGATCACCCTGTGCTTGCGCAGGCAGTCGACGACCACCTTGGCGATGAACGACGTGAAGGTCAGCTTGGCGCCGGAGCGCTCGTACTCCTCCTTCTTCGCCTTGCGGATCTGGTCGACGCGCGAGTAGTTGACCTCGAAGATCGAGTAGACGTGGGCCGAGGTGCGCTTGCTGACCACCATGTGCTCGGCGATCTTCTTGCGCATCACCGACATTGGAACGACTTGATCTCCGACGCCCCGGGAAATTGGCTGAGGCGTCGAACGGGCCAGCGTTCCATCCTGAGCAAGCGGTTCACTCGCGGAGCGAGTGGAGCGCGCGTCGAAGGACGGGTTCTCGATAAACGCGAGAATGTCCTGTTTCGTGACGCGCCCGCCAATGCCGGTGCCGGCAATGCGGCCGATGTCGACGTTGTGTTCCTTGGCGATGCGGCGGACGAGCGGCGACGATTTCTGGCGGTCGCCGTCTTCGGCAGGGGCCGGTGAGGCTGGTTGGTCGGGTGGGGCTGGTTGGGCCGCAACCGGCGGCGCGTTGGTCGTCGACGGCGAGGCGGGTGCAGCGACCGCGGCTCCGGGCGTCCCGGTGGCATCGGCCTTCTCTGAAACCTTTTCCTCACCAGCCTTACCTGCCGCACCAGCCTTACCCGCCTGATCAGGCGCCGCCGGCTTCTCGCCAGCCACGCCAATCGTCGCGACGACGCTGTTCACGGGAACCGTCTCGCCTTCCTTCACGGCAATGTCCATCAGGACACCCGCCGCCGGCGATGGGATCTCGGCATCGACCTTGTCCGTCGAGATCTCGAACAGCGGCTCGTCGCGGTCCACCGAATCGCCGACCTTCTTGATCCAGCGAACGATGGTGCCTTCGGCGATCGACTCGCCCATCTGGGGCATGACTACGGGTGTGGACATGTCGTTCTCTCAGCCTTCAGACTAACTAAATGTGAATCGCGGCGCCGTGCGCGGCGTGCGCGGCCTCGCCCACGGCTTCCGACATGGTCGGGTGCGCGTGGATCGTCCGGATCAGCTCTTCAACCGTCACTTCCATGCGCAACGCCATCACCGCCTCGGCGACGAGCTCCGTCGAACGCGGGCCGATGATGTGCACGCCAAGAATCTCGTCGTACTTCTTCTCGGCGACGATCTTCACGAAGCCGTCGGTCTCGCCGGCCATGCGGGCGCGGGCCAGCGCGCGGAACGGGAACGTCCCGATCCTGACATCGTGTCCCTGTTCCTTGGCCTGCGCCTCGGTCAGCCCGACGCTGCCGATTTCCGGCTCGGTGTAAGTGCAGCGCGGCACATGGTCGTAGTTGATCGGCTGCACGGCATGGCCGGCAATCCGCTCCGCCAGCACGATGCCTTCCATCGACGAGACGTGCGCCAGCTGGTAGTGCGGACCGCCCATGGTGATGACGTCGCCGATCGCGGAAATGCCGGGCACGCTGGTCTTGAACAACGAATCGACGACCACGTAACCGCGATCCATCTTCAGGCCGACCGCTTCGGCGCCCAGGCCTTCGGTGACCGGACCGCGGCCGGTCGCGACCAGCAGCAGGTCGTAGCTCAGCTTCTGCGACTTGCCCGCGGTCTCGACTTCGAGATCGACGCCCTTGGCGCCCGCCTTGGCCGAGGTGACCTTCGAACCGGTCAGCACCTTGATGCCGCGCTTCTTGAACGCGCGCTCGAGCTCGGCCGAGACGGCCTCGTCTTCGCCCGGCACCAGCCGCGGCAGCAGCTCGATGACGGTCACTTCGCTGCCATAGCTCTTGAAGATCGAGGCGAACTCGACGCCCACGGCACCGCTGCCCATGATGGCGATCGACTTCGGCACGTAGGTCAGGTGAATGGCCTCGTCGCTGAAGATGATCTTCTTGCGATCGACCTCGATGCCCGGCACGCTGCGCGGCGCCGATCCGGTCGCGACGATGATTTCCTTCTTGGCAGTCAGCGACTGCGTCGTCCCGTCATGCAGCGCGACTTCCACGCCCTGCTTGCCGGTGAGACGCGCGGTGCCCTTGATCCAGTCGATCTTGTTCTTCTTGAAGAGCATCTCGATGCCGCCGGTCAGGCCGGAGATCATCTTGTCCTTGCGGGTGTGCACGGCGACCATGTCGATACCGACGCCGGCGCCATCGATGCCGGTGAGGCCCCACTCTTTCGCGCTCTGCGCGACCTTGAGCGCGTGCGCATGCTCGAGCAGCGCCTTGGTGGGAATGCACCCCCAGATCAGGCAGGTGCCGCCCAGCGCCTTCTGCTTCTCGACCACGGCCACCTTGAGACCCAGTTGCGCGGCACGAATCGCCGCCACGTAACCGCCCGTCCCCGCCCCAACCACTACAACGTCGTACTCGTTCGCCAAAACCCGCTCCTTGTCAGGCGGGTCTAAAGACCCGCCTCTACCGATGAAGGCAACCCCTCAATGTCGCTCGGAATTGAACGGCCAGTCAAGCGAGGAGAGGCCTCGCAAACGGTCTTCGTTTGTCATTTTCTGAGTTGGGTCAGCGGGACGAAAGTTTCCTTTGGTTTCACCGCCACCGGCGCCGCCGGATCCACCTTGGCCTTGAGCTCGCCGTGGTCAAACTTGAGCTGCCAGTACATTTCGGTGAGATGCGCGAGCTGGCGCGCGGTTCGTCTCGCTTGCGCGTAGGCGACCACAGCCGCCGCCAGCGCCACCAGGGTCACAATCCACAGGCTTGTCATAGGGGTCGGCCCGTCGGTGAACCGTCTCCGGGGGCAGACCCCGTTATACTCCACCCGATGTCGGCGCGCCGAAAAACCGTCCTCGTGATCGACGCCCACGACGAGGCGCGCGAGCGCCTGTCACAGATACTGCGCCGCGACTACCGGGTCATTCGTGCAACCTCGGCCGAGGCGGGCCTGGCCCTGATGGACCGCGAGGACGTGGATGTGCTGGTCGCCGACATGCGGCTGCCGGCGCTCGGCGGGCTGGATCTGCTGCAGGTCGTGCGCGAGAACTTTCCGCTGGTCGAGGTGATCATGACCGCGGACGGACCCGACGTCGATGCGGCGGTCAGCGCCATCAAGCTCGGCGCGTACCACTTCCTGACCAAGGACGCCGACCCCGATGTGTTCCGCGCGCTGGTGCGGCATGCCGGCGAACGGCAGGACCTGAATCGCCACGTGCTGACGCTGCAGGATGCCGCCGGCGACGCCGCCGCGCGCGACTTCATCACCGGCCCCAGCACCGCGCTCAAGGATGTGCTCGAGACCGTGCACAAGGTGGCGAAGCTGTCGGCCACGGTGCTGGTGCTCGGCGAGAGCGGCACCGGCAAGGAACTGCTGGCGCGGCTGCTGCACCGCGAGTCGGCCAATGCCGAGGCGCCGTTTGTCGCCGTCAACCTGGCCGCCATTCCGCGCGAGCTGGTCGAGAGCACGCTGTTCGGCCACGAAAAAGGGTCGTTCACCGGCGCCATCCAGCAACGCATCGGCAAGTTCGAGCTGGCCAATGGCGGCACGCTGTTCCTCGACGAGATCGGCGATCTCAAGCTCGACCTGCAAGCCAAGCTGCTGCGCGCCATCCAGGAAGGTGAAGTGGAGCGGGTGGGTGGGACGCGGCCGGTGCGCACGGCCTTCCGGCTGATCGCCGCGACGCACGTCGACCTGGAGCGCGCGGTCAAGGACGGCACCTTTCGCGAGGACCTGTTCTACCGCATCAACGTGATCCCGGTGCGGCTGCCGCCGCTGCGCGAGCGTATTGAAGACCTGCCGGTGCTGGTCGATTTCTTCATCCGCCGCTACAGCGCCCGCTTCCACAAGCCGGTGCGCGGCATGGCCGAGTCAACGTTGCGGATGCTGTCGCACTACTGGTGGCCCGGGAACATCCGCGAGCTCGAGAACCTGGTCGAGCGTCTCGTCGCCATCTCCGACAGCGAATGGCTTACCGATGAAGACCTGCCCTTCGAGTTTCACGTCGTCGAGCTGGATCGAACGCGGTCGGACACCAGCCTGCTGGATCGCGCGCTGGGCACGTTCGAGCGCAACTTCCTGGTGCGGGCCCTCGAGCGCAACGCCTGGAACGTGACGCAGACGGCACGCTACCTGGGCGTGCCGCTGAGCACGTTGAAGTTCAAGATGGAACGGCTGGAAATACGGGAGCTGGCGAGGAAGATCAAGAAGTAGTCTTGGCCTTCTTCGGGAGAATCGCGTCCTTCAGCTGCTTGACGATCCGCGCCTTGACGACGGTCTTCGGTGCGATCTCGATCGGCTGGCCGGTGGCGGGATTGCGCCCGGTGCGCGCCTTGCGGTGCTGCACCACGAGCTTCACCATGCCGGGGATCACGAACTCACCGGTTCGCTTCAGTTCCTTCTCGCACAGGATCGCCAGTTCGTCAAAGAATTCACGCGACTGCGTACGCTTGACGTCGAACCGTTCAGCGAAGTGCGAAAAGAGCTCCGACTTGCCCATCCTTCGGGCTTCGTCCATCGTGTCCCCCTGGTCAATGTTTGCGGCGTGTATGCTAACCCCGCCCTTGGGGGCTGTCAATCGCCGCGACTGCACCGCACAGCCGTGGCTCTCGGCCGGCGGCTGCATCCATTTGCCGTAGACTGATCATCATGTCTACCGCGTCGACGATCGAGACCTTTCCCAACCCGCGGCCCGAGCGCGCCTTTGAAATCGCGATCGACTGCCCCGAGTTTACGTCGATGTGCCCGAAGACGGGGCTCCCCGACTTCGGCGTCATCCGCATCCGCTACGTGCCCGCGGAGCGATGCATCGAGCTCAAGTCTCTCAAATACTATCTGCTGGAGTTCCGGAACAAGGGAATTTTCTACGAGGCGGCCACCAACCAGATTCTCGACAACCTGGTCGCGGCCTGTGCGCCGCAGCAGATGACGGTGATTGGCGACTTCACCGCGCGTGGCGGCATCACGACGAAAGTCACGGCAGAGTACAGAAGAAGCTGAAGGTGAAAGTTGAGAAGTTGAAAGTTGATAGTTGCGGGCTGCACTAAGCTGCACGGTTTCGCGCGAGCGCGGGCCAACACGCAGCTAGAGCTGGTGGCGGGCTTCGGGCTCGTCGGCAAAATCGCTGCCCTCGTACCGGTCGCGGGCGGCATGCACGCCGCATAACGCGCGGGCGATGGCATCGAGCTGGTGGTGCAGCTCGGCCGGCGCGCGCAGGTTCGACACGGGCACGCCCGAGTTCACCGCCGATGCGATGGTGCGATAGTCGCTGTTCACGCTGTAGTCGATGCCCAGGCCGAGCACGCGCTCGATCTGTCCCGTCGACAGCACGCCGAACTCCGAAGCCCGGTTCAGGACGATCTTCAAGCGATCGCCACCCACGCCGGTCAGCTTGACCGCATCGGTCAGCCGCTGCAGGTTGCGCAGGCACGGCACATCGGGGTTGGCCACCAGCATCACCTGCTCCGACAGTTGCAGCGCCATCGCGCCGCAGGCGCTGAGCGTACTGCCGGCATCGACAATCACGAAGTCGTAGAGCGCGTTGAGGCAGCGGAGCATCTGCTCGATGCCATCGACATCCCGTGGCGCCGGCCGGCCGAAGTCGTCGCCGGCCGCCAGCACGTGCAGGCCGCACTCGTGGTGGACGACGTACTTGGACACCGCGCCCGGATCCATCCACGACAAGTGGTCGATCGCCTGCAGCACCGTGTGACGCGGCCGCAGGCCGAGGAACAGCGACACGTCGCCGGGACCGGTCTTGAGATCGACGATGACGGTGGGCCGGCGGGTGAGGCGCCGAATATCGGCCGCGCCATTCACCGCCAGTGTCGTGGTGCCGGTGCCGCCCTTGGTTCCCAGATAGCTGACGATCATGCCTGCCGTAACGCAACCCGTGTGCCAGAACGCGAAGAGCGGCTCTCTCTATGACGTGGCGTGCAAGTGCCGGATCGCCCCCTGGCGCGGCTTGCACAAATGTAAGCGCGGGCCCCTGAATGGTGGCCGGCACAGCCGGTGGCCCGTGGCTGCGAAACGCAGCTCCCGACGCTAACACCAGGCAACTGGGCCGCTTCGCCGCAGTCGCCTCGCTCACGCGGGCGCGGCATGTGCTTTGCTCTGTGAACCATGCGACCTCATTCAAGGACCCATGGCCATTCCCAAGACTCCACGACCCTCGCGCCCCGCCAGAGACGAGTGGGGCGTTTACGATCCCGAGCAGGCCGGGCTGGCCGCCTTGTTCGCGCGGCTCGATGCACCCGCGAAGGCGGCCGCACCCGAGCCGCCGGCAATCGCCCAGACACCGGCCATCGCCGAACGGCCATCGCTGCGCGACGCCAAGTAACCGAACCCGACCCGCCTCACGTTTCCTCCTGGGTGCCGCGGACGCGGCACCCATTTTTTGCCACGGTCCCCAACCTGCGGGCTGGATATGATCGCGAACATGCCCGCGCGATCGCTGTCACTCTTCCTGGCGCTGCTGCTCTCGGTCGCGCTCAGCGCGCAGTCGCCGGCCGGCCTGCCGACGCCGGAAGGGGCGTTCGGCTTCAAGATGGGCGCCGATCGGGAACTCGCCGACTGGCCGGGCCTGCAACGCTACTTCGAGACGGTCGCGGCTGCGTCCGATCGCGTCGAGCTCGTCGATGCCGGACCCTCGACCGAGGGACGGCGACTGATTGCCGCGGTCGTGTCGTCGCCCGAGAACATCGCCCGGCTCGAGCAGATCCGCACCACCGCGCTGCGCCTGGCCGATCCGCGCACGCTCGATGAACCGGCCGCCATGTCGCTGGCTGAACGGCAGCCGGTGATCGTCGCGCTCGGCATGAGCATCCACTCGACCGAAATTGGCGCGACGCAGGCGGCGCCCGAGTTGCTGCACACGCTGGCCACCTCGCAGGATCCCGAAGTGCTGCGCACGCTGCGCGACGTGGTGCTGATCCTGTTTCCGTCGCTCAATCCCGACGGCCACGTGATCACCGTTGACTGGTATCGCAAGTGGAAGGGCACCGAGTTCGAAGGCAGCGGCATGCCCTGGCTGTATCACCGCTACGTCGGCCACGATATCAACCGCGACTCGTTCATGATGAACATGGCCGAGAACCGCACGCTGGCCGACTTCTTCTACCGGCGCTGGCATCCGCAGGTGTTCCTGAGCATGCACCAGATGGGGCCGCGCGGCGCCCGCTTCTTCGTGCCGCCCAACGCCGACACGATCGATCGCAACTACGACCCGCTGATGTGGCGGACCGCCGGCTTGCTGGGACACGCCATGGCGCTCGCGCTCGAAGAGGACGGGCACCAGGGCGTCCTGCAGAACGCGTTGTACGACTACTACTGGCCCGGCTACGAAGACTCGGCGCCGCTCGGCCACAACACGGTGACGATGCTGACCGAGGCGGCCAGCGTTCGCGTCGCCACGCCGATCACCGTGGCTCCGGAGCAATTGACGGGCGGCCGCGGCTTCCCCGACCACTCACCCACCACCACGTTCCCGAATCCCTGGCCCGGCGGCGACTGGCGCCTGCGCGACATCGTCAACTACAACCTGTCGGCCGCCCGCGGCATGCTGGGCGGCGCGGCGCGCTATCGCGCCGAGATCGTGCGCAACTTCTACCGCATGGGCAAGCGCCAGGTGGAGCTGGGCCTGAAGGGCGGTCCATTCGCGTTCGTCATTCCTCCCGATCAGTTCGATGCGCATGCGGCGCGCAAGCTCGAACAATTGCTGATCGACGGCGCGGTCGAAGTGCGGCGATCGATCGAGCCGTTCCGCATTGCCGACACGGTGTACCCCGAGGGCACTGACATCATCCTGATGGCGCAGCCGTTTCGCGCCTATGCGAAGACGCTGCTCGAAGTGCAGCAGTATCCCGTGCGGCGGACGGCGGCCGGGGCACCGGTCGATCGGCCCTACGACGTGGCCGGCTGGACGCTGCCGTTGCAGATGAACGTGACGGTCGATCGGATCGATCAGTATTTCGAGCCGCCAGCGACCACGCGCCTTGACCGTACCGCGGCCGCCCCGGCGCGCGTGTGGGGCAACACGCGCAAGCCGGCGTACTGGGTGATCGACGGGCGCGGCAACGGTGCGAGCCTGGCGATCAACCGTCTGCAGAAGGCCGGCGCGCGCGTGTCGTGGCTGGCATCGCCCCTGGCGATCGAGGGCTACACCTACGAACCCGGCGCGCTGATCGTGACCGAGGGCAAGGGGGCGCGCGAAGCAGTCGAGGCCGTCGCGCGCGATCTGGGCTTGCGGGTCACGGCCTCGGCCGCGAAGCCGCCGCAGGGCACGCTGCCACTGGGCCGTCCGCGCGTCGCGCTGTACAAGCCGTGGGTCGAGAGCATCGACGAAGGCTGGACGCGCTGGCTGCTCGAGCAGTACGAGTTTCCGTTCGAGACCATCGCCGATGCCGACATCCGGCGGGGCGGGCTCCGCGCGCGCTTCGACGCCATCATCATTCCCGACATGAACGCCGATCGCCTGGTCGCGGGGCACCCGCCGGGGACCATGCCGCCGGAGTACGTGGGCGGGGTCGGCACGGAAGGCACCGAGATGCTGCGGCAATTCGTCGCCGGCGGCGGCACTTTGGTCGCGCTCGACTCGGCCAGTGAACTGGCCATCAACCTGCTCGGCGCGCCGGTCAAGGACGTGACCCGCGGCCTGACGCCGAACGAATATTTCTGCCCCGGGTCGGTGATCAAGCTCGCACTGGATTTCGATCCGCTGACCTACGGCGTGCCTCGCGATGCGAGCGGCTTCTGCGCGTTCAACGGCGCCTTCGACGTGCTGCCGGCAGCCACCAGCACTGCGGCAGGGACCGCGCCGGCCACCGTGCGCATCGTCGGACGCTATGCGGCGAGCGGCGTGCTGCAAAGCGGCTGGCTCGAAGGCGAGCGCGTGATTGCCGGCAAGGGCGCCATGGCCGAAGTCAAGTCGGGGCTCGGCCGCGCGATCCTGTTCGCCTTCCGGCCGCAGCATCGCGGGCAGTCACATGCGACGTTCCGCCTGTTCTTCAACGCCCTCCATACCGCGCGATGAGGCAGTAATTGCGACACCCGATCGACCGCGCGGTGGCAAGAACCGCGCGCCGATGGGCCTTCATATTTCCAAGTCCTCGCAAAACCGCGATTCTCACGTCGGCTTTCGGTTTGCACCATCCACGGCATGAAGCCTGGCGATTTGGTGACGCTGCGCGACGAATGCTGGAGCGTCGCCGGCGCGGAAGTGTTCGACGGCTGCACCCTGTGGACGCTGGAAGGCCGCGGCTCCGGCAACACCGGACGGGTCTTCCAGGTCATCACTCCATTCGATCGCCTGGCGGCGACGAACACGGATCGGCCGCGGCTGCGCAAGCGACGCACGGTTCTTCGGCACGCGTTGAGCGCCGTTGCCGGCGACCGTCCCGCGCTCGGCCTCTGGACGGCGGGCCGGGCTCACCTTGATCTGCTCGGCTACCAACTGGAGCCCGCACTTGCGGTGTTGAACGGCGCGACCCGCCTGCTGTTGGCCGATGCCGTGGGCCTGGGCAAGACGGTCCAGGCCGGCCTGATCCTGTCGGAGCTGCGGGCGCGCGGCCTCGCCGACCGCGCGCTGATTCTTTGCCCGGCGGGCCTGCGCGAGGGATGGGTCCGCGAACTGGGCGAGCGATTTCAGATTCCGGCGGCCTCCCTCGACCAGTCGTCGCTGGCGCTCGGCCTCCACGCGCTGCCGGCCGGCCTCAATCCCTGGTCGGCGCATTCCGTCATCGTCGCGTCGATCGACCTGGTCAAGCGACCAGAAGTGCTCGCGGCCGTGGAAGAGGTGGCCTTCGACCTGGTGATCGCCGATGAAGCGCATCACCTCACGCCGGGCAGCGACCGCGGCCATGCGGTCAGCCGCCTCGGCTCGCGCGCGCCGTGGCTCGTCCTGCTGTCGGCCACGCCGCACTCAGGCGATCAGGCCGCGTTCGACTACCTGGCGGCGCTCGGGTCGCTGGCAGACGAGCTGACGGTCTTCCGCCGCTCCCGAGGGGCGGTTGGCCTTGGGCGCGATCGGCGGGTTCATCTCGTGAGCATCGCGCCCAGCGTGGACGAGATGCGATTGCTGCAGGCGACCGAGGAATACGCCCGGGCCATCTGGATGGCACGCGGCCAAACGGACCGCGCCGTTCAACTGATCGCGATCACGCTCACTCGCCGCGCCGCCTCGAGTGCGGCCGCGCTCGCGCGTACCCTCGCGAGGCGCCGGACCCTGTTGTCGGGCACGCCGCTTCCCTCAGCCGCGCAACCAATGCTGCCCTGGGATGAACCCGACGAAGAGGAAGGGGACGAGTCGGACGAGCGGCTGGCCTGCCCCGGCTTAGAGGACGCCGGGATGGAGCACCGCCGCCTGGAAGCGCTGATCGAGCTGGCACACCGCGTCGCACCCGGTGGGTCAAAGCTGCGGCGGCTGTCGCGGTTCCTGCGGAGGGCCGGTGAGCCGGCCGTGGTGTTCACAGAGTACCGCGACACCCTTCACACCGTCGCCGACGCGCTTGCCTCGTCTTTCACAGTCGGCACCATTCACGGCGGCGTGCCGGCGCCGGTGCGCCAGGAGGTGCTCCGCCGGTTCGATGCCGGCGGCATCCAGGTGCTGCTGGCCACCGACACGGCAGGCGAAGGCTTGAACCTGCAGCGCCGCTGCCGCCTGGTGATCAACCTCGAGCTGCCGTGGAACCCGCGACGGTTGGAGCAGCGCGTGGGCCGCGTTGACCGGATTGGACAGGAGCGCCGCGTGCATGCGGTCCACCTGCTGCATCGCGGATCGATCGAAGAACGTGTATGGAACCACCTCGAGCGCCGGCGCCGGCTGGCGGCCGACACGCTGGGAGACGATGACCCGCCGAGCGAGGACGAGGTGGCCAGGAGTCTCTTCGATGCCGTGGCGCTACCGCCCCCGCGCGCGGCCGCGGTGGCCACCACCCGGATCGACGCAAGCGCAGAGCTGGTGCGCGCCGCGGATCACCGTCGATGGCGGCAGTGCGGCGACCACGCGCCACTCGACCGCCCGGTCTTCGCGAGTCCGCGGCGGTTCCGTCGGCGCGAGTGCGTTGCCATCGCCGTCCACGAACAAGCGACCTTCCGCCCGACGGGAGGACTGATCGCACGCCTCGTGCACGTCACGGTCGTCCGCGTGGGCGCCGCGAACTGCGCCGCGGCCTGGCGCATGGTGGCCGCTGCGGTCCCGCCGGCGTCAGCACACCCGGCCAACGCGAACCCACAGCAGGCGTTGTGGCACAACACAATCGCGCGAATCGCGCGGGCGCGGGAACGATTGGCCACACCCTCTCCGCTGCAACAGGTGTCGCTGTTCGATCGCCGCGCGGAGCGGGCGGCCGACGCTCGTCGCGAGGTGATCGCGCAGCTCGACCAGGCACTGGCCAGGCGCGCGCTGTCGCTTGGCGAGGTGAATGACGCGTCCGTTCACACGCGGCTGATTGCCTTCTGGCCGCGCACGTCAAAGCCATGATTGCCGGCCTCGGTGGACAGCTGGTCTCACACTCCTACCTGGAGCAGCAGGTGGTGCCGGCGCTGGACCACCTGGTGATCGCGCCTTTCGAGAAGGCCGCGGCGCGATGGTGGCGATCGGTGTCGCGAACGATCGGGCCGGCGGCGGGCGCGCGACAAGTCTTCGACGTGGCTACCACGCCCTTGCTGAACGCCCTGGGCTACCAGCCGCCACCGGTCCAGGCCCTCGGCGAGATGGTGGCCGGCGTCTCCCACGGGCCGGGCGCCTCGCCGGTGCTGATCATCACGTTGCCGTGGGCCGTCGCCGTTGACAGCGCATGGCGCGAGGCCATGCGCGACGGCATTACCGCCGATGCCGAGTGGGCGCTCATCACCAATGGGCACAGCCTGCAGGTGGTGGACTGCCGCCGGCCATGGTCTCGCCACGCGCTCCAGGTCGACTTCGCGCTGCTGCTGGCGCAGCCGCGCGGTCCACACCTGTTGTGGACGCTGACCGGCGCCCATGCCGTCCAGCACGCGGGGCCCCAGGCGCTGCGCGCGCGAGTGGCGGCGTCGGGCCTGCACGCGGCGCGCGTGTGCCACTCCCTGGGCGACGGCGTGCTGGCCGCCCTGCCGGCACTCACACAAGCGCTGACCACCAGCCGCGACCGCGGCAGCCAGGCCTATGACCAGGCCCTGACCGTGGTCTACCGCGTGCTGTTCCTGCTGTTCGCCGAAGCGCGCGGCCTCGTGCCCGTGTGGCACCCCGTCTATCGCGAGGCGTACACGATCGACGCGCTCTACAAGCGGTCAATCACCGAACCGGCGCCCGCCGGCTTGTGGGCCGGGCTGCAGGCAATCGCGCGAATGGCTCATGCCGGCTGCCAGGCCGGCGACCTGGCGGTCACGCCATTCAACGGCCGGCTGTTCTCGCCGCGCCATGCGCCGCTGGTCGAACAGCGGCGTGTTCCGGAAGCCGTGGTCAAGACGCTGGTGCTCTCGCTCGCCACGGCCGATTCGCCCGGCGGGCGGCGGCCAATCGCGTACCACGACCTCGGCGTGGAGCAACTCGGCGCCGTCTACGAACGCGTGCTCGAGCACGAGCCGGTGGCCACCCGACGCGGCTTCATCTTGCGGCGCACCTCCACCGAGCGGAAGGCCACCGGCAGTTTCTACACGCCGCGAGCAATCACCGCGTTCCTGGTCCGCAGGACCTTGCATCCACTGGTGGTCGATCGATCGGCCCGCGAGATCCTCGCGCTGCGCGTGGTGGATCCGGCCATGGGCAGCGGCGCGTTCCTCGTGGCAGCCTGCCACTACCTGGCGGATCAATGCGAGCGGGCGCTCGTCCGCGACGGCGAACTGCGCGAGCACGCCGCGAGCGAAGCCGACCGCGTGCGCCTGCGGCGCCAGGTCGCGGAGCAATGCCTGTACGGCGTGGACCTCAATCCCACCGCGGTACAACTCGCGCGGCTGTCGCTCTGGCTGACCACGCTGGCCGCGGGCAAGCCGCTGACTTTTCTCGATCATCACCTGGTGGCCGGCAACAGCCTGCTGGGCGCGTGGCTGGCCGACCTGGGCAAGCCCCCGGTGCGGCGTCGAACCGTAGAACGCGCTGCGCTCCCGTTGTTCGACGCCGACCCGCTGCACGAGATTGCCGCGCACGTGCTGCCGGAGCGTCTGCGCCTTGCCAGCGAGCCGTCCGATTCGCCGCAAGCGGTCCGCGAAAAGGAGCGGACGCTCGAGCGGCTCGCGGCGGCGAATGGGCCGTTCGCGCGGTGGTCGCGCGCCTGCGATGCCTGGTGCGCGGGCTCGTTATGGCCGGGGGCGGCGCCGTCGGCAGCGGTGGTCAACGAATGGATGGCCGCGATGCTCGGCGGCGCAACGTCGCTGCCGAAGGCTCAGTTGGGCCGATGGTCAGGCCAGACGTCTGGCATTGCCGCACAGCACTCGCTGTTCCATTGGGAGCTCGCGTTCCCCGAAGTGTTCTTCGATGCCGGCGGACACCGGCGTCCTGATGGCGGCTTCGACGCGGTCCTGGGCAATCCGCCGTGGGACATGCTGCGAGCTGATACGGGTTCGGAAACCACGCGCGAGGCCGACCGCGAGCGCGCGGCGCCGGTGCGGCGCTTCTTCCGGTCGTCGGGCATCTACTCCGCCCAGGGCCAGGGACATGCCAATCGCTACCAGTTGTTCGTCGAACGCGCATGGCAGATCACCCGCCCAGGAGGCCGCTTCGGTCTGATCCTGCCGTCCGGAATCGCCACCGATCACGGCAGCGCTGCATTGCGCCGCCGGTTGTTTGACCACTGCGACGTCGACACCTGGATTGGCTTCGACAACAAGGCCGGCATCTTCCCGATCCACCGAAGCATGCGTTTCGTGGTGATGGCGGCGACCCAGGGGGGCCGCACCAAGGTGCTGAAGCTCCAGTCGGGCATCCAGGATCCCGGCGTGCTCGATCGCTGGGCCAGCGACCCCCGGCAGGATCAAGGCGCGTCATGGCTCAGCGTCTCGAGGTCGCGCCTCGAAGCGTGGGACCCGGAACAGCTGTCGGTGCCAGCGTTGACCTCGACCGCGGCGCTGTCGGTGCTGACCACCGCCTCGGCCGCGCCGCCGCTGGCCTCGGCCGATGGGTGGGGTGCCCGATTCGGCCGCGAGCTGAATGCCACCGACGATCGCGGCCACTTCGTCGCCAGGGCTAGTCGGACCGGCCGGCAGGCGTTGCCCATTGTCGAAGGGAAACACCTCTCGCCGTTCCAGGTGCGGGTCGAGGCCGCGACGAGCGGCATTCCTCGAGCGGTGGCCGCGAAGCTGATCGATCCCGCGGTCAGCTTCGCGCGCGAGCGAATCGCCTATCGCGACGTCGCCGGCGCCACCAACAAGCTGACGCTGATCGCGGGGATGCTGCCGTCGGGCGCCCTGTCGACGCACACCGTGTTCGTCCTGAAGACACCCATCGGCGGCGACGCGCAGTGGTGCCTGCTGGCGTTGCTGAACAGCCTGGTGGCCAATTACCTGGTGCGGCTGAACGTCACGACGCACGTCACCACGGCGCTGATGGCCCGGCTGCCCGTGCCTCGACCGCCCGACGGCTCGGCGGACTTTCATGAGCTCGCCGGCCTCGCCAGGCAACTGGCGATGAAGGGTCTCGACGAAGCGCCCGACGCGTACGCCCGCCTGAATGCGGTCGTGTCGATGCTGTACAAGCTGAGCGACGATGAGTATGCGCACGTGGTCGCGAGCTTTCCCTTGCTCCCGGCGTCGATGCGCAACCTCTGCCTGGCCCGGCGAGCCGCTGCCACCTAGCGCTTGACGGGTCCGCCCTCCCAGGCCTTCAGCACGGCATACAGCGTCGCGGTAATGGGAACCGGCACGCCCAGCTTCTGCGCTCTGCGAACGGCCGCGCCCTGCAACGCTTCCACTTCGATGCGCTTGCCCTGCTCCAGGTCGATCAGCAGCGACGACCGCGTGCCATGCGGGATGTTGTCCATGTATTCCTTGAGCGTCTCGAAGCGGTTGGCGGAAATCGTCACGCCCTCGGCCTTGGCGATCGCGGCAATCTCGCGCGAGGTCGCGTAGAACATCTCCTGGACGTGCGGAAACTTCCAGATGTGGCCAATCGGCAGCCGCGACGCGCCCGTGAATCCTGAAAAGGCCACCAGGTAGACGAACTTGTCCCAGATGGGCACGCGCGCATCCGCGACCGGCGTCACCTGGATGTCAGCCGTCGCCAGGATGTCGGCAATCGCCTGGACGCGCGGCGACACGCGGCTGCGGTCGCCAAACACCTCGCCGAAGATGATCGAACGGTGGACACCCGTCTGGACGATCAACCCGGGCCCTTCGATCGCCGTCGCCACGTAGGTCGTGCCGCCCAGCACGTGCGACTCGCCGACGACCGCCGCGACCTCGTTGACGCTGTCGACGCCGTTCTGGAGGGTCAACACGACCGTGTCGGGACCGATCATCGGCGCCAGCATGGGGAGCGCCGTGGCGTTGTCGTAGGCCTTGACCGAGACCAGCACGACATCCACCGGGCCGACCTTGGCCGTGTCGCTCTCGGCGGCTGCCTGCACGACGAAGTCGCCGAGGGTGGCGCTTTTCACCTGGAGGCCGGTGGCGCGGATGGCGTCGAGGTGGGCGCCGCGCGCAATGAAGGTCACCTCCTGGCCCGCCCGCGCCAGCTTCGCCCCGAAATAGCCCCCAACGGCGCCCGAACCCAGAATCGCGAACTTCATGGAACCTCCGCAGACGTTTTAGCACAGTGCTAGAATTTGCCTAATGGCGGCCCGTCTCACGGCCTATCTTGTGGCCTGCATCGTCGGTGTCACGCTGATCGCCGGCTTAATCGTCGGTGCGCAGCGCGAAGACGATACCGGCGTTGATCTGATTGTGATTAACGGCAAGGTCTACGCCGGCGGCGGCACCGACCTGGCCGAGGCGGTGGCCATCCGCGGCAACAAGATCGTGCGGGTCGGGTCGAATCGCGAGATCCAGCGGTTGGGCCGCGCCCAGGCCACGATCATCGATGCCAAGGGCGGCGCGGTCATGCCCGGCCTGAACGACGCCCACGCGCACTTCATCAGTGGCGGCCTGGCGCTCGATCAGATCAACTTGCTCGAGGCCACGACCCTCGACGAGATCAAGGACTCGATTCGCGTCTGGTCGGAAGCGCATCCCGAACGGACCTGGATCACGGGCCGCGGCTGGTACTACCAGCCGTTTGCCGGGAGCCTCCCCACGCGCCAGTTGCTCGACACGCTCGTGCCCGATCGGCCCGCGTATCTCGTGGCCTACGACGGCCACACCGGGTGGGCTAACAGCCAGGCCTTGAAGCTGGCGGGCATTACCCGCGACACCAAGAACCCGCCCAACGGCGTCATCGTCAAGGACCCGCGCACCGGCGAACCGACCGGCGCCCTCAAGGAAGCGGCGATGGCGCTGATGGCGGCGGCGGCACCGCAGCCGACGAATGAAGACAAGGTAGCGGCCATCAGGGCCGCGGTGGTGGAAGCCCATCGGGTGGGCATCACCAGCGTGCAGAACGCCGGCGGCTCGGCCGGCGACCTCGAACTTTACGACCAGCTGCGCAAGCGTGGCGAGCTCAGCATGCGCGTCTACCAGGCACTGAGCGTAAACGGCGAGGTGACGGAAGCCGACCTGTCGCAGCTGGCCGCCGTGCGCGAGCGGTTCGGCGACGACCCGCTGCTGAAGACGGGTGCGGTCAAGCTGGTGGCCGACGGCGTCATCGAATCGCACACCGCAGCCATGCTCGAACCGTACGATAACAAGCCCGGCGTCACCGGCGATGCGCGCTTCACCGCGGAGCAGCTCAACAAGACCATGACGCTGCTGGATCGCGAGGGCTGGCAGGTGATGACGCACGCGATCGGCGACGCCGCGGTGCGCATGACGCTGGATGCGTATGAAGCCGCCGCGAAGGCCAACCCCGCACCCGAGCGCGGACGCCGCCACCGCATCGAACACATCGAGACCGTGGACCCGTCCGACGTGCCGCGCTTCGGCTCGCTCGGCGTGGTCGCATCGATGGAGCCGGTGCATGCGACCCCGAGCCCGACGCCGGGCGATGTCTGGAGCACCAACATCGGACCCGAACGCGCGTCGCACGGCTGGCTGTGGGCGAGCATCGCCAAGGCCGGCGGACGGCTGGTGTTTGGCAGCGACTGGCCGGTCATGACCCTGGATCCGCTGGCGGGCCTGCACGTCGCGGTGAACCGCACCACGGCCGAGGGCTTGCCCGAGGGCGGCTGGCTGCCCGGCGAACGACTGCCGGTTCGCGAGGCAGTGGATGCCTACACGAGCAACGCCGCGTGGGCCTCGTACGACGAACTGCGCAAGGGCCGGCTCGAGCGCGACATGCTGGCCGACCTGGTGGTGCTGTCGGACGACATCTTCGAAGGCCCGGCGAACCGCTTTACCGAAGTCCAGGTGATGGTGACGATCTTCGACGGCAAGGTCGTCTACCGCCGCGACCCGGTCGAACCGACGACGGCCCCCTGAACCATCTGCGCCTGGCGCTCGTCTGAGTTGAAGATCAACTCATGCGCACCAAATACCTCGCCGCCCTGTTCGCAGTGGCTCTGCTCACAATGTGGCGTCCGGCTTTAGCCGGACCCTCCTCCCTGTCCGCCCAATCCGACCTCGACGCCTTCATGGAACGCGTGCTGGCTCGGCGCGACGACAACTGGAAGAAGCTGCAGCAGTACGTCCTCGAAGAGAAAGAAGCCTTCGACCTCACCGGGCCGGGCCGGTTGCCGCTGTGGGGCATGCGGCGCGAGTATTCGTGGTTCATCCGGCAGGGCATCTTCGTGCGCAGTCCGGTCACGGCCAACGGCGTGGCGCTGTCGGAGTCGGACCGCCGCAAGGCCGAAGACGAGTGGCTGAAGCGCGAACGGAACCGCGAAGAGCGGCGCAAGCGCCGCGCCGACCGCGAGAAGCAGGGCCTGCCCGCCGAACCGGAAACCCGAGCGGTCGTGATCAGCCCGACCGGCGTCGAGGTCGTCGACCAGACCCCGACCACTGCCGCCGACCTGCCGTCGAACGTGGACGACCTGCTCAAGCAGGGTGGCGATCCGCAGTTTGTCTCGGCCGCATACTTCCTCAGGTTCCGCTTCGAGAAGGGCCACTACGCCCTGGCCGGCCGCGAGCCGGTGGACGGGCGCGAGGCGCTGAAAATTGAGTACTACCCGGCCGCCGGCCTGTTCAACGATGGCCGGTCGCGTCCCAACCGCCGCGTGCGCGACAAGGAAGACGAGATCGAAGAGAAGATGAACAAGGTGTCGCTCGTCACCTTGTGGGTGGATCCCAAGACCCACCAGATTCTGCAGTACACCTTCGACGACATCGACATGGACTTCTTCCCCGGCCGCGCGCTGGCGCGCGTCAGCGACCTGAAAGCCACCATGCGCATGGGCCAGCCGTTCCCTGAAGTATGGCTACCGCGCACCATCGAGATGCGGTTCGGCATGATGTTCGCGGTGGGCGCAGTCGACGCGTCTTACAAGGTCGAGTACCTGAACTACAAGCAGGCCGACGTCACTTACAAGATCAAATGACGGGCGGGTCAGGCGGGTGGGGCTGGTCGGGCGGCTGGGGCGGGTGGACGATCGCTGCCTTCGTTTTAGTGCTGCTGCCGGGCGTCAATCTGGTGTCCGCACAGACCTCACCCGGTGTCGTGGGCGAAGTGCGCGTTCACGGCAACCACACGACGCCCGACGCCGACGTCCTCGCCATCGCCGGCGAGGTCGTGGGCAAGCCGGCAACGCTTGCGCTACTGGCTGAGGTCACCGCGCGTCTCGAAAAAAGCGGGCGGTTCGATGGGGTCGACGTCCGCAAGCGGTTCCGTTCCATCGACAACCCCGACGACATCCTGCTGATGATCGTGGTCGACGAAGTGCCGGGCATTACCGCGGCCGACCTGACGCCGGGCCCCATGAAGAAGCTCGCGAGCAGCGGCATGTTCCTGCCCATCCTGCGAAGCGAAGACGGCTACGGCCTGACCTACGGCATGCGGGTGAGCTTCGTCGATCGGCTCGGGCCGCGCAGTCGCGTTTCGTTTCCGGTCAGCTGGGGCGGCGAGCGGCAGGCGCGTGTCCAGCTCGAACGTAGCTTCGCAAGCGGCCCGATCTCGCGGCTCTCGGCCGAGGGCGGCATCGGCCGCCGGGAGAATCCGCACTTCCAGTTGCCCGACACCCGCACCTCGTTCAGCGGCCGCGCCGAATCGTCTGTGCAGCGCTGGCTCCGTCTCGGCGCAGGTGGCGGCGTAGACGAGGTGAAGTTTGGCGAGCAGCGCGATCGCCTGACGCGCGCGGGCGGCGACGTCACCATCGACACGCGGGTGGATCCGGCGTTTCCCCGCAATGCCGTCCGTGCGTCGTATGGCGTGGAGCGATTGACGTTCGATGCCGGCGAGGCCAACCGGCGCACCGCGGATCTGCGCGGTTACGTCGGGCTACTCGGACAGAGCGTGCTGGCCGTGCGCGCCATGTCGCAAACCGCCACGGCGCCGCTGCCCGAGTACGAGAAGGCCCTGGTGGGCGGCGCCGCCAACATGCGCGGCTACGACGCCGGCTATCGGGCCGGCGACAACGTGGCCGCCGTCTCGGCCGAGCTGCGTCTGCCGCTGACCACTCCGTTATCGGTGGGCCGCTTCGGCATCAAGGCATTCGTCGATGCGGGCACAGCCTACGCGCACGGCGAGAAGCTCGGCGATCAGCGCCTCGACGCGGGCTACGGCGGCGGCGCCTACCTGCACCTCACCATTCTCAGCATGTCGCTCGACGTCGCCCGCGCGCAGGAGACCGGCAAGTTCCGCTGGCACTTCGGCCTGGGACTCACCTTTAGGTAGAATCCGCCTTCAGGCGGATAGACAGCCTCGCAGAGTCCGGCTTCTTGAACACCGTAGCCTCAGCATCCCTCACTGGCGTCGCAAGAGTCGATATCGTTGAAGCTCTACCGAGCGTCAATCCCCTAACCACAACTTCTAGGACCAGAAGCCGATCAGTCTTTGAGCCTGCTTCTGGGCTCATCCCAAGAACTGCCGGCAGCTAACTCCACGAGCGCTGTGGAGTTAGGGACGCCCGGGGAAGAGATGCGAGTCGGTCGCTGGTGGTATGAGACGCTCAGCAGGGAACACGATTTCGGCGAATCGTTCTGGAGATGACATTGCTGCTTCGAGCAAATTCATTTTTGCCAGTGCAACGAGCAATGCACACGACCGCGCCTGACAGTTGACCGAACGCAAAGGATTGAACTCGATATCTGTAAAGCCGGCATATCTAGGCAGTCGATCCATCAGCCATTCGCGATGTTCAAACAGGGCACTGATGTACAGCCAGTCGTAGAACATTGTTTTTGGCTCAGAAGGAAACGGAACGCCACCCAAGCTGAAGCCAACAATACTTCCAGACGAACGTAATCGTTGATCACGCTTCGCGGTCCGTGCATCAACGGTATAGAGGTCGGTGTAGGGGCCCCCACGCTCAAAAACTTTGCTTCCTTGAAAGACACTCTCAAGCGAAAACACGCTTTGTGCAACACGTACTGATAAGTGGAAGGCACTCAAGTGGCGCCCAAGCTTTTCGTCCGATTTGGTTGAGATTTCGAGAAGTGGGCCCAGACCTTCTCTCGCAGCCGCCTGATGCAGAGCCTCAATATTTTTTTTCTTCTGGCTTAGAGCAAACCCGCCGTTCCACCGCAGTTGCAGGGAGATAGCCCTAACGAAAGGCCGTTCTTCGGGCGTAGGTGTGAAGACAGGTCTCTCAGCCATTGCCCAGATTGAGAAGTTGGCCAAGCGGAATGTGATCAGGCACGAGAATCGAAAACTTCTTTGCGGCCTTCCATCGCTCGACTCGGCTGTAGTCGAACGAGTACAGCGGCGCAACATCAACGACTCCAGCTACAAAGGCGTCGGCGAGTGCGTAGTCCTTTATGCCGTTTGTATTAGAGAACCCCGGAATGAACCTCACTCCCTCATTGTGAAGCACCGCTAGGTCGATCCTGATAAAAAGCGACTCACCGATTTCGCCTGTCTGTTTCTTCCGGAATTCCATGGGATTTTCGGGATAAAGGCAGCAATGCACGTATCGGTCCCAGCCTTTCTCGCGGTCGTTGCGCTGGCTATCGGCGTCTCCGCCTGGCGCTACGAATGCGATTCCCTTACGCTCCTGCTCTCTGAGGGACCAGAGTCCTCCGTATTGCTGAACTAATGGCACATTCCGAACATCCGTGAAGTGGTAGAGCCACTTGATAGCGTCGAACGGATGCGGTGCCATTCCCACGAGTCCCCCTTACAGAATAATAGGCCAAGGCTTGGGTGCCGAGACACCGTGAGCAGTGCATAATTTCGTGGGGCCCAGCAAAACGCATTTACCTGGCAACTGCAAAGCTTCTTACTACCGCATCGTGGGCGTCTACAGAGGGAATCCGCTCTTGTTCGAGCATCCAGGGCCCGGACAGAACCGCTTCATGCGCCGCGCGTTCGCTAGGCGTCAGGTGGTGGTGGCTCACAGACATGTCGCGTCTACCGGGAATCGCCAACGTCTTCCATCGAAGCCAAGATTGTTCATCCATGAGAACGCTCCGAACTTGCGCAAAATCGGAGCGTAGTCGAGAAAGAATGCCGAAGCCCGCATCGTCACAGTCTCCCCAGTAAACGACGTCGGCACCTCGCATCCACGGGCACCCATGGAGAAGAGTGGCAGCTTTGCCCGCGCCAAAGATCGCCAATGTCTGTCGAATAGGTGGAAGACACAGAAACACATTTCGGTTCTCAACAACGAGTACCCGACCGATGTTCCATCGCAGATTGGCAAAGCTCGGTGCAGGCACGGCGCAGTCGGCCACCGGCCAGTTCACCTGTTCCTGAAGTCGCAGGTCGAGGAACCGAAAGCGTACCTGCGCCGGCTCGACGAGAAGATGGAAGCGCTCATAGAACGTCTCGCCGGTGAGGTTCACCTGTTCGCCCAGGATGACATCGAGAAGCTCCCGCAGGATCCCCAAGTGCTCCTCTATGAACTTCGTGCCTACTGTCAGTGGAATCTGCCTCGCGTAGCAGGCAGGCCGTGGATTTGCGTAGAAGTACTGGCAGACCTCGACGAGGCTCGGCCAGTACTCCAGGTGGTCGACGATCCGGTCGGCACGCGCTCGCAACCATGGCTCCAGCGCGGGGCACAACTCTCGAGCCAAACGAACGGCACCTCTAACCTCTTTGAGTTCTCGAGATCTCTTGAGCGCGTCTGCCAGTGCCTCCGCGGAATCGAATACCACGCGCACAGGTATCCTTTGGCGTCCCCACTTTCGGGTTGCGACCTCTTCCCAGTCGATCGTCCATGGCAGATCCGCTGATGCCAAAGCCTGGATCTGCCGCTGCAGAACATCGAAGTCATCAGTCGTTCGTGGTTGGCCGAATGGTACCTGCAGAGGGAAGACCATTTCGCCTGACGCTTCCGCCCGAAGCACCGCGGACCATTTCCTCGATGCGGCAGCTACAATCTCGGCGGGCGTAAGCATGACTATGCTGAGTCGCGAGGTTCGGCGTCGGCGCCCAACGCTGTCGTGCCTATTGAATTGGCTGTGCCTACTGAATCGGAACGCTCAACTTGCTCGCGCGTTAGGGCCATTAATCGTGAGTTTCCGCCGCCTGGATTTGAGGTGAGATGAATCGTCTTGACGAACGGGACGGCGAGCTTGGCCTTGGCGTCAAAGGGGCCGACGATTAGAAGCTGAAACCCAAGTTGTGCAAAGAGCTGCATCGCGCGTATCGAGTTCGATTCGTCGGTTCGCGAGAACGCTTCATCTATGATGACGAGCCGAAAATTCGGCACGTCCGCCGAAGATTGCGAAAGTCCGTATTGAGCGGACAGCGCCGACGCAAGAATTGTAAACGCCAGCTTAGCCTTTTGTCCGCCAGACTTCCCGGTCGTCGCAGCAAAGTAGTTGACCTCACTGTTGTCCGATCGCCGAAGTTCTTGAACGCCGGCCGTGTGCCAGGTCCTAACGTCGGTAACGCGTTGAGTGCCCTCGGGATCGGCCTGGAATTGCTCAAGGAGTATTTTCACTCGTTCGAATATCCTTAGCCGTTCGTCCGCCTTGGATGCAAAGCCGTGCTCAAAACACTCTTTCAGCTTACGCCTAAACTCCGATACCTCCTGACTAGGGCGGTTCTGCAAACGTAGCTGGACGTAAGTATCGTCTCCGTACTCGATGCGGTTCAGCGACTGGTTGGTCTCTTCGATTCGGGCTTGGATGGCCTCGAGATGGTCTTCGAGCCGCCGTTGGAGCATCAAAAGATTGCCGACGAGGCTTTCGTTCAAGTACTGCTCAAACCGATCTCGATGACGAGGAAGGTCCTCCTCGGCTATGCGTTTTAATGCAGATGAGAAGCCGTCTGCGTATGCTCGCCCTGGGAGCAGCGTCCCTTTATACTCGGGAAAATTATTGAGAAACTGACTCATTCCTTCGATCATTTTCTCGGATGCGTCGTTGATCTTGCCTTGTTCGCTACCGATGCGGCCTTGAAGAGTCTTCTGAACGGAATTGGAGAGTTGGTCCGCGTTGTCGAGGGTCAGCTGTCCAATGCTCTGGGTCAACTCAGCAAACGCTGTGTCAAGGGTGTCGTGGTCGAACCCGCCCGCGTTCCTCAGTTGTACCTCCCGACCCAGTGCCTTCGTGCGGCAGGATTCGAGTCGGTCGCGAAGCCTCCCTAGTGTCGAATCGAGTTCGCTCAATTTGCTGGCGGCGCTGCCGATCGCGCCATCGATCTCACGCAAACGTTGTTGAAGGGTTCGCAGTTGATCGGAGCTTCGCTCGAGGTCCATCAGTTGACCCCGGAGGTTGACTATCAATGCCGCCCAGCCGTGCGGATCGATCTCGGCGAAGTCCGCGATACCCAGCAACTCCCGGACCGCGGCCGCTCTCTCTCTGGCCGCATTTGAGCGAGACAGTGCTTCAGCGGCTGCTCTCGCCTCCATTTCCGCAAGCTGTTCGGATTCCACAATCTGCCGCAGCAGTGCGGTGACCTTGCGCTCTGTCGACCAACCAAGGACGCGGTTCGTCGCGTCATCTACCGACCGCACATCATCCTTGACGTGCCTTGTGCCGTCCCGGATTAGGCCCTCTCTCGTCAGTCCACGATCAACAACTCTCAGATCGCTAATCGATTCACAACACTTGTGATTGAACCGTCGAACTAGCTCATTGGCGACCCATCTGTGAAGTGGGTGGTCGGCGCGGAAGTCGAGACGCCCTGGAACACGATCAGTAGATAGACTCGGTGCCGTCTGGACATCAGTTGGCACCTTATGGAACGTCAGTCGCAAACCTAGCGTGGTTGTGTTGATAAACTGCGCCGCGCCAGAGTACAGGCTATCTGGAACCAGTAGGGCAAGCGCAAAGCCGCCGAGTAGCCGTTCAATCGCGCCGATCCAGTCTTCATGTTTGCTATTCACTTCCATTAGCTCGCCAGCGAATGGCATCTGGTCCGCCGGGCTGCCGATTGCTTCAGCTACGCGTGCTCGAACCGCCAGATAGTGTCTGGGTATGTTGACGCGATTGCGTTTGACGCTTTCGAGCTCAGCCGTCTTGTCGATCCTTTGCTTCAACGCCAACTCTTGCTGGTGCCGCCGGGTTGCGCGTTCTTCGTCCGCTTGAGCGGCGGCTGCATTCTCCAATTCCTCTCGCTCCTGCCACCCGGGTCGTGCCACCTCGAATGCCACCGCGTCCGCCAGGCTCGAGTCCGCTCCCACCAAACGAGACGCCGGTTCCACGCGTGCCCGGCGTTGCGTCGCCAACTTGTGGGACTGCTCAGCCTGTTGCACTTCGCGCTGAAGCGATTGCAATCGGATGCCCACGTCGCTCCCCGCTATTGCAGCATTCACGAGGTCACGTTCTGCTCGATGCTCCTCGAGTCGTGAAGCCAGAACCAAACGCGAAAGTCCCGTTGCATCGACTTCCAGAGCAAGCTGTTGTTCCCGTTCTCGAAGAAGGGCCAGATGCCGACTAGCAAAATAGGGTGTCGTCAGTTCCTGGAGCTGTCGCAGGCCCTGGATACGTTGCTCGCTTTCCTCAATGCGCGCCGCGCGCTCCGCCACTGGGCCCAATAAGGCGACTTGACGTTCGGCACGCTCGATTGCACTCCAGCAATCGAGGAGGGTGCGATAGTGCGGCTGGACCGTGTCTTTGATGAAAGAGAACGTGTCCGAGGCCGGGAGCATGAATTGTCGGACAAACGCATCGATGTCGCTGACTTCCTTCATGCCAATAGCGCGATTGAACACCTCCAACGCTTTGTCGCCAGGGATGTGTAGGAGTCCGCGCATGCGCTCCGCATAGGCAGCAAAGCTGTCCTCGACGGTCCAACCTGCGCGGCGCGCACCTCGTCGAATCTCAGTTGTATTGGAATGCCCTTCCAGCAAGTCACGGAGGTTCCGGCGGTCAGCCGCGATTGCGTACAGCTCGCGAATCTGGTCCTCGTGTTCCCACAGAACCTGTGCCAACGTTACCGCTATCCCTCGACGTCTATCGCAAAAAATTGCGGCAACTGCGCTCAAGTCGCCGCTCTCGCGGAGATACTGTGTCGTAGGGGCGGTGGAATCGACAGTGCTTGAGCTTGCCCAAGCGCCGCGAACGTAAGATCGACGCGTTCGATCGCGACCACGACGTCCGTCACCTGAGGCGTCGTTGTAGTTGAGCATTCGCGGTGGCACCAACAAGGTTCGGAGGGCATCGATTGCAGTCGATTTTCCTGATCCGTTGTCGCCGATCAGTAACGACCAACCGCCACCTGCCTCAAGAACCTGTGCGTCTTTGTGAAAGGTGCCCCAGTTCCACAGCTCAAGCCGGTCGAGCCGAAATCCGCAATCGTCTGAATTGCCGCCGGAGTCAGCTATCTGTGTCGACATGACGAACCAGGCGCTCCTTGATCTGTTCTAGCTCTGCTGCGCCCAGTCGAGCTTTCAGAATCCGCATCACTTCAAAAGTCTCGGCGTCCGATGATCCAAATGAGCGCAGAAATCCCAGTTCGTCGAGTCGCCGAATGGCGGAATCAATTGTGCGGGTATCCCGGATCTGGTTGTTCGTCTCGCGGAGGAACTGCGAAACAAGGTCCCGCAGTTGCTGTCGTGTGAAGACGAGCCGGGTCGACTCGTCCGGCGCGGAATCGAAACGTGCCATTTCTTCCCGCAGGCAAACAAGAAGCAGGGTTGCCGTATATCCCAGCGACTGGCGGCGGCCCACTCGCGGAACGAGGTCACCGCCTTCTCCCTCAATCTGACGCAGAAACGCGTAGCCTTCGGATTCATCAATCACAACCTCTTGACCGATTTGCCGAAAGTAGTGCGAAACTGCCTCGCGCTCTGCTCGCAATGTGTCCCACAAGGGTTTGTCTTCGCGATAAATCGGCTGGAGAAGCAAGCGCGCAAAGACGAATGACCGCTGTGGAAAAGCGCTGTTCTCCATGTGACTACGCCGCCCGTGCAAAGAGTACTTCAGGGATACGCCAGCGTTCAGGTAAACCCGAGCGACTGGGCAGTTCTATATTTGAGAACTGGTCCCCCGGAACATAGTGGTGGCCGTCCTCTGTGGCGAGAACCAGATAGCCAACGATTTCGAGGATCCCTTCACGTGGAGGGAATTGCAGCAGTACCTGCGATAGCAACACGGTCTCGGCCGCCAAAAGACAGGTCCGGACCTGTTCGCGAAGCCGCGCTAAGTTCAAGTCGACGAGGTCACGAAATCGGTTGACAACGTCCCAGTCCAAGACATGCTCAGCAAACGCTAACTCGGTGGTCATGCTTCCGGGTACCTCGGGTTGCCAGAACGTTCGGCCGAAGCTCGCGAACACCTCAGGCGGTCCCCAAAGTTCAAAGAATGAATCCTCCGAGGGCGGGCTCGTTCGACACGCCAAAACGAGTTGCTGGACGTCCTTTAGCAATTCTCGTAGCCGTCGGTCTTCGCCGGCCGCGGCGCTCTCCAAAGCGCGTCGCAGCGTCGCCGCCATCCGCTCATTGGATTTGACGACACGTTCGCCTTCGACGAGGAGCCGGCTTGAGAGCCGCTCGAGTAATCGATTGGCGCGCAGATCGGCGTCAATGGCCTCGGTCCTATACGCCTGACGGATCAAGTCCCGCCAACGAGCTTGGCGTTCCGGTGAGGACAACAGCTGCCAGAACGCGTAAAAACTCTGTCCCTGCGACGAATCCTTCAAAGCCGCATGAGTGTCAAGCAGCTGATTGACGATCCGGCCCTTGGTCGCCCCAGGTTTCACCTGCTCCTCGGCTAACGCTCGGGCAACCTCTTTGAAGTTCTCCTCGAGTTGTCTGAAATCGGCCGCGAGTCCGCGTGCCAAATCGAGAGCGTTTGCGAACCGTTCCGAGAGCTGAACGGCCGAATACGCCTCGGCTGTGTTCGTAACTTCAATCGCCTCAATTGACTTCTGCAGGGTTTCTTGTTGCGCACGTAGAGCAGTAACCCGTCGTTCAGCATCTGGTGTTGAGAAAAGCACAATCTCTTCGAGTTGCCTGAAGATCAACTCAAGCCGCGATTCAGCGCCAATGAAGGGACGAGCCTGCAGATCCTCTAGCCATTGCATCGCCCGCTCGGCGGCGGTAGTCAGTTCGAATACTGGTTCATCGACGGCGTCGCTGTACAGCTTCTTGAGCAAGAGATGCTCGGTTCCACACCAAGAGGCCAAGTACTCTGTCGCCGTTTGTTGGTAGTGACCTGGGCGCAGGACCCTCGCTTCGTCCAAGAAATTCTCAAGGCGTGCACGCAGGTGCGACTCGGGCACTGCGATCGATAGGTGTTCTTTGAAGGCTCGGTGAAGGAACGTTAGAGTAAGCGCCGCGTTCGGTCCTCGTAGGAGCCTTACGGCCGGATGCTCGAGCAACCGTTGGGTTTCGGCGACGTCCCAGCCAATGTTCATGGAATTGGAACGACATGTATACCTTAACCTCGGCAGGATCGCCGAGCGATCCCGCTGCCAGACCACCTCGCTGGGTGCCATTTCCGCAAGGAATTCGCCCAAATGGACTTCGGGTGCTCAGGAAGGCGTCGGAGGTGCACCTGTGGTCGGGCTCACGTCAGCCGGCACGTATCTATCTCACGGACGAGACAACCATACCGAGGATTCTTCTATCCGACGGGACCGATCCCAACGCGATGCTTTCGGTGGCCGCGATGAAGGACGTCGACGAGGCATGAGCTCGAAGGTTCGATGCGGCAGCAGACTAAGGCCACTTCTGCGCGCCGTGCAGTATTCGGACGACGAAGATGTTGTCGCCGAGAATCTTGTAGACCACGATGTAAGGCAGCGGGGAGAGGACCAGTTCGCGCGTCCCTTGCTTCTTTCCCTGGCGCCCGCGGTTCGGAAATCTCAGTAGATCGGATGGAGCGTCGTAGACGGCGCGGATCAGATCAAGAGCTCGGCCGGGCGTGTGCGTTAGGAGGTAACCAGCAATGTGCTCGAGATCATCAGTAGCTTCTTCGGTCCAGCGAAGTTCCATCAGGGCCGCGGTTGCCTGGCCGCCAGACGTTCGCGAAGGCGTGAACCGACCTCTTCGTGGCTCAGGGTTTCGCCACGTTCGATTTGCTTGAGCCCGCTCTCGACCTCGCGCACGAACCAGTCGTCGTAGTCGACGAGCCGCTCAATCGCTTCGCGGGCCACAGCCTCCGCATCAGTTCCGCGGTCCCGGGCGATGCGGCTGAGTTTGGCCTCCAGGTCCGGCGACAGAATGACTTCCATATGGCGAGTGTATCGAAGCCTTTGGCAGAGTCAACCGGCGTGCCACAGGCAGCGACCGCGACACATGTCTGTGAACATCAGCGGAGATGCACCATGCACGGTTTGACAGCAGGTACTCAATCTGCGACTCAGCGCTCGTGCAACCCGTCGCGCGACCAAGTGGGCCGTCCTTCGGTGCCGAGTGAGCCCGATCGCAGCGCCGCCAGGGCTCGCCGCCGGGCAAAAGCGTAGCGACGGTCCTCGTCCGCCAGGCGGCCCAGGGCCTCGGCCATCAATGCGGACACCGAGGTGCTCCGATCGGCCGCGATCCGCTCGACCTGCGTCAGCAGCCTTCGGGGCAGACTCACCGTAATGTTCTGATTGTCAGCCACGCAAATCAGTGTGACACGGAAAACGTGACAGCCAACCGCGGCTTTGGCTCCGACACCTTCGATCGGGCGCGGGACGGGTTACACTGCGCCGCAAGGAGCATCGCCATGAGCCGACTGAACGCGCTCAGACTCGTCGTCGCCGCCACCCTGGTCACCAGCTTTATCGGCAGCACCATGTTCGCGTCGGCACGCTCGGCCGCGGCCATGGCCCGGGCCGCCGGCCAGTTTCTCGACAGCCTCACGCCGGAGCAGCGCACCAAGGCCGCCTTTGCCTTCAACAGCGACGATCGGCTCCGCTGGCATTTCATTCCCAACGAGATGTTTCCGCGCAAGGGGCTGATGCTCAAGGACATGTCCGACGCGCAGCGGCAACTGGCGCACGGCCTGCTCCGCACCGGTCTGAGCACGCGCGGCTACGACAAGGTCACGTCGATCATCCAACTCGAGGACGTGCTCAAGGTGGTGGAAGCGGGCGGCCGGTTTGCCCGCGACAAGGAGGACTACCTGTTCTCGGTGTTCGGCACGCCAGGGCCAAAGGGGCCGTGGGGCTGGCGCATCGAGGGACACCACATTTCGGTGCGCTTTACGATCAATGACGGCTCGGTGACCAACCACGTGGCCAGTTCGCCCATGTTCCTGGGCAGCAACCCGGCCGAAGTACGTGACGGCGCGCAGAAGGGCACGCGCGTTCTGGGCGAAGAGGAAGACGCCGCCCGCGCGCTCGTCCTGGCGCTCACACCGGAGCAGCTCCGCTCGGCCGTCTTCAGCGCGACCGCACCCACCGACATCCTGACCATGAACAAGAACGACATCGCGCCGCTGCCCGAGGACGGAATCCTGTACTCGGCGCTGCAGCCACGGCAGCAGGAGATGCTGGTCCGCCTGATCGAGGTCTACACATCAGCCATGGAGACCGATGTCGCCGCCGAACGCATGGCCGTGGCCAGGCGCGGCGGCCTCGACAAGATTCGGTTTGCGTGGGCCGGCTCCACCACCAGGGGCGAGAAGCACTACTACCGGGTCCAGGGGCCGACGTTCCTGATCGAGTTCGACAACACTCAGAACGACGGCAACCACGTGCATTCGGTGTGGCGGGATTTCAACGGGGATTTCGGGCGGGACTTGCTGCGGGAACACGTCGCGGCCGTGGCGCACTGACGCAGGCGGGTCTGAAGACCCGCCTCCACGTTCGTCGCCCGATCACCAGCGAAGAACCCTCTTGCCTCGCCAGATGGGTCCTTCTTTCACGAACTCCCATTCCGGATTCTGGGTCACGTCGCGCAGCGATGCGAGCACCCCCTCGAACACGGGCAGCGCTTCGTCTTCGCACTCGAAGTAGGTCACGAAGTCGAACTCGTCAGGCCGCTCGTAGCCGTCGGGGTTGTGGTACACCCGCCGAAACAACGACGCAATGCCGCGCTCGGCCGACACCGCGTGGCCCTTTACCGGACAGGCGCTCTTCTCGTCCACGTGCGGATAGAAGTAGGCGTGGCGCTCGAGCGGACTTTTCTGCCACCACTCCGCGGTCTTGCGAATGGGGACGATCACCGCGTTGCGGCTGGCGCGACCGGAGCGGCGCGGCGGCGCGCCCTTGTTGGAGTAGTGCGCCATTTCCGGGCTGGAGTAGCGCGGCACGCGCACCGCGCCGTCGAGCGCCAGCACGTCGGCCGCGTCGCCAATGCGGCGCCGCAACTCTTCTTCGATTTCCTGCAACCGCGGCCGGTACTTGCTCGACACCTGCACCAGGTGGCGGGCCTTGTTGATGCACGGGCCCACGCAGGTCGGCTCCGGCTCGGGCATCTCGCCATCGCGGACGAAGAAGTGGATGGTCTCGAACGGCTGGGCCTGGTTCTCGCGGCTGTCGTCGATGTCGTAATCGTTGAAGAAGCCGCGGGCGATGTTGCCGCCCGCCGTCCGCAGCCGCGCCCCGTGCGCATCGTCTTCCGCGCGGGCCATGACGAACAGGAACTTGGTGTAGGCCAGGTTGGCCGCGACCCCGTTCCCGTTGGCATGCCCCTGACCGCAGCCGCTACTTTGTCCCATGACACACCGGCTATCGGTCCAAGGCTGGGCTGACTGTATGGACCTGTGCAGAAGCGTGCAACCGTGGGCGCGGGCTACGCCCGGGTAGGGCTCGGCGGCTCACGCCGCCTTCGTCGGGCTTGGCGGCTGCGCCGCCTCGTGGGGACCCAAGGAGCGAAGCGACCCCTACGAGGCAGCGGAGCTGCCGAGCCCCACGAGCGCGAAGCGCGAGCCCTACCGGCCGATGAACCGGTCGATGGCCTGTGCCAGGCCGGCCTCGTCATTGGTGCCGGTTTCGTGCAAGCCGGGGCGCTTCAGCTCCGGTTCGGCGTTGCCCATGACCACGCCAATGCCGGCCCATTCGAGCATGTCGCGATCGTTGTGGTTGTCGCCGACCGCCATGACGTCGGCTTGCGCGATGCCGAACTGGGCGGCCATTTCGGCCAGCCCCGACCCTTTGGTGATGCCGGCGGCGCAGACATCCACCATCGAGAAGTCGCGCTGGGGATACTCGGTCAGCATCACCTCAAGGTGTGGCGCCACCTGGTGACCGGCCAGGTGCGAGGCGATCGCGCGCATGGCCTCGACACCGCCGTTGAAGGTCACCTGCACGGGGTCTTCGGTCATGGCGTCCTCGAGGCGATCGACCGCCTGGATGATGCCGGCGTTGCGGCGCTTGAACCCCGAACGGTTCGGGTGGCTCCAGTCCATGCGGTCGTAGAGCAGCTGGCCGGCCAGTGGCCGGTCGAAGACACAGGCGGTGTCGGTGCGCCAGTCGATGGTGGCCGCCAGCACGTCGCGGGCCACGGCCTGGGGCAATAGCCGCCGCAGCCGGGTTTCCCCCGCGCGCGTTCGCGCAATGGCGCCGTTGTAGACCAGCAGAGTCAGGTCATCGGGCAGCTCGCCGAGCGCCTGCATGGCGAAGTGAAAACTGCGGCCCGTGGCGATCACGATGCGAACGCCACGACCGGCGGCGCGATGGATCGCCTCAATATTGGCCGTCGGAACGCGCCCCTTCGAGTCGAGCAACGTCCCGTCGATGTCGATGGCAAGCAGCTTGATCAAGCGAACGCTGACACCCTGCACCTTGGCACCTCTGGCACCCTTGGCACCTCTGGCACCCTTGGCACCCTTGGCACCTACTTCACCCTCTTGAGGAACGCCTCGTAGGCGGCAGGGTCCTGCTTCTTGAAGTACTCCGCGAACTCGTTGCCGATCGTCTCGAGCTGCTTGAGGAAGTTGGGATCCTGGTAGGCGTCGCGCATCGACGGCAGGAAGTCGCGCACCCGTTCCCACACCACCAGCAGCTCGCGGCCGCTCTGGAAGAACAGCTCCTTGTTGAGGATGCCGGCGGTCATGAACGACGAGACCAGCTCCCAATAGGACGTGACCATGCGAAACGAGGCATTCTCGTCGCTGCCGCCCGGAGCAAGCTTCAGCAGTTCCTCGTAGTTCTTGACCTTGAAGTTGGCGGTAAACCACGCCCGGGCCTTGCGCATGCGTTCCTCGCGACGCATCTCGTACAGGCGCAGAATCAAGTTGGCATCGTCATAGGTGGGTTTTTGCGTCATCTTTTGTCTCCCGCCTTCGCGCGGACGCTACGGCGGGCAGGCTGTAGGCACACGCGGGTCCCGCTGTAGGCCAAAGGGCCAAGGCGGGATAAAGTAAGAAGGTTATGAACCCGTGGGACCAGTTTACCGGGGCCAATGCGGGGTATGTCTACGAGTTGTTCGAGCGCTACCAGCGCGATCCCTCGTCTGTGGACGAGGCGACCCGCCGGGCGTTTGCTACCTGGACTCCCTCTGACCCCTCTGAAGTAACACCGAATGGCAATGGCGCAGCCGCGCCGGGTGTGGGCACCGAAGCGCCGACAGACGCGAAGATGGCGATTGCCGCCTTCACGCTGGCCGGGAAGATCCGGCGCTTCGGGCATTTGGCGGCCCAGCTCGATCCGCTCGGTTTTCACGACCCGATCGGCGACCCGTCGCTGAACCCGCAGTCGCACGGCCTGACCACCGAAACGCTGAAGAAGCTGCCGGCGTCGATTGTCTCGGGCCCGGCCGCGGCCGGCGCGGCCAATGCTTTCGAGGCGATCGCGCGTCTGCGCGAGATCTACTGCTCGACCACGGGCCACGACTACAGCCACGTGTTCGTGCCCGCCGAACGCGAGTGGTTGCGCCAGTCCGTCGAGGCGCGCCAGTTCCGGCCGCCGGTGGATCCGATCAACAGCCTCGAGCTGATCGATCGCATCACCGAGGTCGAGACCTTCGAGCGCTTCCTGCACCGGACGTTCCCGGGCAAGACGCGGTTCTCGATCGAAGGCCTCGACATGATGGTGCCGATCCTCGACGAGATCATCCACGACGCCGCCGAGGGCGGCGTGCAGCACGTGATGATCGCGATGGCGCATCGCGGCCGCCTGAACGTGCTCGCGCACGTCCTGCAGAAGCCGTACACGCAGATCCTGGCCGAGTTCAAGGACCCGATTCTCAAGGACCGCCTGCGGGTCGATCTGGGCTGGATGGGCGACGTCAAGTACCACGCCGGCGCGCGGGTCGAGGCGCAGCCCGACGGACTGCCCAAGCAGGTGGTGATCTCGATGCCGCCCAACCCGAGCCACCTCGAGGCGGTCGACCCGGTGCTGAACGGCATGGCGCGCGCGGCCGCCACCTCGGTGGACCAGCCCGGGCCGGCGATCGTCGACAAGGGCAAGGTGCTCGCCATCCTGATCCACGGCGATGCGGCGTTCCCGGGTCAAGGCGTGGTGGCCGAAACGCTGAACCTGTCGCGGCTCGACGGCTACGACGTGGGCGGCATCATCCACATCATTGCCAACAACCAGGTCGGCTTCACCACCGACCCGGACGAGTCGTTCAGCACCAGCTACGCCAGCGGCCTGGCGCGCGGCTTCAAGATTCCCATCACGCACGTCAACGCGGACGACCCGGTCGCCTGCATCGAGGCGGCGCGGCTGGCCATTGCCTACCGGCAGCGGTTCAAGCTCGACTACCTGATCGACCTGGTCGGCTACCGGCGTTACGGTCACAACGAAGGTGACGAACCGGCGTTCACGCAGCCGGCGGTCTACCAGATCGTCAGCGCGCACCCGACGGTCCGCGAGCTGTATGCGCGCACGCTCGTCGAGGCCGGCACGCTCACCCAGGAGCGCGCCGACGAGATGGTGCGCGAGCGCATGACCGAGCTCGAGCAGGCCTACGCGGCGGTCAAGCCCGAGCAGGACTACGTACCGCCCGTCCCCGAGGTGCCGCCGAGCGGCGCCGCGACCAAGGTCAAGACGGCGATGCCCCTGGCGCAGCTCGATGAACTGAACACCGCGTTGCTGACGGTGCCCGACGGCTTCAGCGTGCACCGCAAGCTCGAGCGCGGCCGCGAACGCCGCAAGGCGATGTTCGCGGATGCCGCGGAGCGATCGATCGACTGGGCCGCGGCCGAGGAACTGGCGCTGGCGTCGATCCTGGCCGACGGCATCGCCGTGCGCTTCACCGGCGAAGACGTCGAGCGCGGCACGTTCAGCCATCGCCACGCCGTGTACCACGACTCGGTCACCGGCGAAGAGCACGTGCCGCTGCAGCGGTTGGGCCAGGCAAAAGCGGCTTTCGAGATCCGCAACAGTCCGCTGTCCGAGTACGCCTGCGTCGGGTTCGAGCTGGGCTACAGCCTGCAGGAGCCCGGCCGCCTGGTCGTTTGGGAAGCGCAGTACGGCGACTTCATCAACGGCGCGCAGATCATCCTCGACGAGTACCTGACTTCGACCCGCGCCAAGTGGGGCATGTCGCCGTCACTGGTGCTGCTGCTGCCCCATGGCTACGAAGGCCAGGGCCCCGATCACTCGAGCGCCCGGCTCGAGCGGTTCCTGAACGCCGCCGCCGACACCAACATCCGCGTCGTCAACTGCACCACCGCGGCGCAGTACTTCCACGTGCTGCGCCGGCAGGCGCTGCTGCTGCAGACCGACCCGCTGCCGCTGATCGTCATGACCCCCAAGAGCCTGCTGCGGCACGGCTTCACCGCCTCGACGCCGGCCGAACTGGCCGACGGCAAGTTCCAGCGCGTCATAGACGATGACCTGACGCCGGCGCAGGCGGGCAAGGTCCGCCGCCTGGTGCTGTGCAGCGGCAAGGTCGCCGTCGATCTGCTGACCAGCGAGCAGCGCAAGACCAACGCGACCGTGGCGATTGCCCGCGTCGAGCAGCTCTACCCGTTCCCCGATGCCGCCATTCGTGACGCGATGGCCCGCTACCCGAAGCTGCGCGAAGTCTGCTGGGTCCAGGAAGAGCCGGAGAACATGGGGGCGTGGGAATTCGTGCGCCCGCTTCTCGAGCAGTTGATCGACAAGCGCTGGCCGCTGCGCTACATCGGCCGCGTTCGCAACTCGAGCCCGTCCGAGGGCTCGTCGAGCTGGCACGCGGTCAACCAGCGCGCCATTGTCGAACAGGCCTTCGAAGCCAAGGCCGAAACCAGGGAACTCGATCGCGTTCTGTCCAAGCAGGTCTAGGAAAAAGATGCCAACGAACATAGTGGTACCGGAACTCGGCGAGTCGGTAGTCGAAGCGCGCGTCGCGAAGTGGCTGAAGAAGCAGGGCGACAGCGTCGTCGCCGGCGATGCCCTGGTCGAGCTCGAAACCGAGAAAATCGATCTCGAGGTCAGCGCCGATCGCGCCGGGGTGCTTGGCGCGATCAAGCATCAAGAAGGTGCTGACGTAAAAGTGGGCGAGGTGTTGGCAGTTCTTGAGGACGCCCTCGCCGGAGGCGCGGCTGAAGTGCCTAAGGTGCAAGAGCCGACGGCCTCTGACCGAAAGTCAACGCCAACGGCCAAGAATGTTGCCAAGGCTCACGATGTCAAGCTGGAGGCAGTTGAAGCATCAGGAGCCCGTGTTACCAAGCAAGATGTGCTGAAAGCCGCCGCACCGGCAGCATCGGCATCCGCCTCCGCTCGCTCGGAATCAGGCGAGCTTCGGCGAGACCTCGCCGTAGCGGCCTCCGGCCGCGAAGGCGGGCCCAAGGCACCGTACGAACCCCTGGCACCTGCTGCCGTGGGCGAACGCGCTGAAACCCGTGAGCGGATGAGTAAGCGGCGAGCGACGATCGCGAGGCGCCTCGTCGAAGCGCAGCAGACCGCCGCCATGCTCACCACCTTCAACGAGGTGGACATGAGCGCGCTGATGGCGTTGCGTGAGCGGCGCAAGGAAGCTTTCACCAAGAAGCATGGTGTCGGCGTCGGCATCGCCTCGTTCTTCGTCCAGGCGGCGATTGGCGCACTGAAGGCGTTCCCGCAGATCAACGCCGAGATCCAGGGCGACGAGATCGTCTTCAAGCACTATTACGACATCGGCATGGCCGTCGGCGCCGAAGGCGGGCTGGTGGTGCCGGTGCTGCGCGATGCCGACCGCATGGGCTTTGCCGGCATCGAGCTGGCGATTCGCGACTTCGCCGCCCGGGCCAAGGACGGCTCGCTCACGCTTGAAGACCTGAAGGGCGGCACGTTCACGATCACGAACGGCGGCGTCTTCGGCTCGCTGATGAGCACGCCCATTCTCAACCCGCCGCAGGTCGGCATTCTCGGCCTCCACAAGATCGCCGACCGCGCCGTGCCGATCAACGGCCAGGTGGTCATCCGGCCGATGATGTACGTCGCGCTCAGCTACGACCACCGGCTGGTGGATGGCCGCGAGGCGGTGCAGTTCCTGGTCAAGATCAAGGACTACATCGAAGACCCGGCGTGGATGCTGCTCGACGCCTGAGGGCGGCGGGTCAGCGCTCCTGCCTGAGCGCGCGGAACACGATCAGGTGCCCTGCCCACGCTGCCAGCACCATCACGGCCGGCAGCAGGGTGTAGGGCATCCGCATCACGAACACGTTGAGCCGATCGGGACCGAAGTAGGCGAACACCGGCGTCGACAGCATGGCGATGCCGAGAATGTTCGCGAGCAGCACCAGCCCCAGCACATTCCACGCCTGCACCACCCACCGCGGCACCTCTCGGACCGCCATCAGCACGGCCAGCACCAACGCCGTGGCCCCGGTCACGATGTCGAAGTTCTGCCCGGAGTAACTCATCTGGATTGGCATCAAGCCCTCGGTGTGGGCGCGGTGCATGGCCAGCTCCAGCGGCATCCTGAAGGCCTGGAAGCCCACCAGCCACGCCAGCGGCAGCCCGCGGGCAAAGCGGCGCCCGGTTTCGGACCGCGCGATCACGATGCCCAGGGCGAGGATCGCGGTCAGCATCAGCACGAACACCACCGGCGGACGCAGGGCCGGATTCATGGCCCCGGAAAACGATGCCAGGCTGACCACGGCGACCCACGCCAGCCCCCGCATCAGGAAGCGGCGCTGATTCGCGCGAGCCTCGCCGGGACTGTCCCCGCATGCGAGCGACGCGCGGTACAGCAGGAGGGACGCCGCACCGACAATCACCGCCGCGAGGCCGTAGAAGCAGGCCTGAAGGAACGCCGATCCCGGTTGCGCGATCTCCACGGTGATATCGTAGCCAGCGAATGGCGCGAACCGCAACGGCGCGAACGCTGACGCAGCTGATCGCGCAACGCGAGTCCACGCGTGGGTTGCTGATCGCGTTTGAGGGCCCGGACGGCTCGGGCAAGACCACGCAGCGCAAGCTGCTCAAGACCTGGCTCGAAAGCCGCGGCGACCAGGTCGTGTCGACCCGGTGGGCCTCGTCTCCGCTGGTCAAGCCGCTGCTCAAGGTCCGCAAGCGAATCCGCACGCTGTCGACCGAGGAGTACTCGCTGCTGCACGCCGTGGACGTCCGGCATCGCATCGAGACCTCGATCCTGCCCGCGTTGTGGGCCGGCAAGACCGTGCTGGCCGATCGCTACCTGTTCACCGCGCTCGCTCGCGACGCGGCGCGGGGCCTCGACCTCGACTGGCTGCTGCACGCCTACTCACCGCTGCTCTGGCCGGACCTGGTGCTCTACTTCTCGATGTCGCCCGAGGACTCGAGCCGGCGCATTGCCTCGACCCGGTCACCGCGTTTCTACGAGGCTGGACAGGACGTCACCGGCATCGACGATCCGCTGGCCAGCTACGGGCGTTTTATCGATCGGGTCGTGACCGAGTACGAGAACCTGTCGCTGATCTTCAAGTTCGTCACCGTCGACGCCGGCGAAGCGGTCTACCGGCAGCACACCCAGGTGCGCGAGCTGGTGGCGACCGCCGTGAAGCGGCCCTGGCCGGTGTTCAGCAAGGACGCAGTCGAAGAATGGCTTCGAAAACCGCAAGCGCCGGGCGCCTGATCGCCCTCGACGGCTCACGCGGCGCCGATGTCGGCAAGTCGGCGAACCGGCTGGCCGAGGCGCTGCGCGCGCGCGGCGTTGACTGCGTGATCAGCCGCTGGGATGCCTCGGGGTTGTTCGGCGAGCTGTCGCAGGCCGGCGACCGTGCGACGGTCTCGCCGCGAACGTTGTCGCTCGTCTACGCGGCCGATCTGGCCTTTCGCCTGCGATGGGAGATTCGGACCGCGCTCGACTCCGGCGTCGTGGTCATCGCCGCGCCGTACCTGGAAACCGCCATTGCCTTTGGCGCCAGCTGCGGGCTTCCCGAGCAGTGGCTCCGGGAACTGCTGCGGTTCGCGCCGCAACCCACCCTGAAGGCGCTGGCGCGCGAACGAAAGCTCGATCGGACCTGGAAGGCGCGGCTGGACCGGGGCTATCCGGAATTCTGCGCGGCCCTGCTCGCCCCGTCGGCGCCACGGCTGCTGTCGAAGAACACCCGAAAGACGATGATGGCCTCGCTCGAACGGCCGCGCGGACGCTCGGCCTACCAGCTGTCGGGCGACGGCGTGGACCGCGCCGTCAAGGCCATCACGCTCCGCCTTCGCCGCTGACGCGACTACGGTGAGACCTCGCCGAAGCTGGCGAGGCTACTGGCCAGCGGAGGCGGGGCAGCCGGCGGGGCGCGGCGTCCCCTGGGCCTTCGCGGCCTCGCACCGCACGTAGGTAACCCGCGCCGGCCCGAACGCCAGCATCGTCTCGCGCGCAGCCGTGTGATCGGCGTTGGAGTACGGCTTCAACGCATCGTCCTGCATCGCCTCGGCAATCATCGCCAGCTGCCGTTCCGTCTCGGCCTGCATCCAGTCGCTGGCCGAGGCCGCAGCCTCCTGCAACACGGTCAAGTACTGAGCGCTGTAGGCCGGTAGCTGCATGGTGTGACGGGTCAGGACGTTGTCCTCGAGCCTCGTCGTCAGCGAGAAGTCCGGCGAGAGAAACGCGTTGTCTTCGTCCCAGGCGATGAACACGTGCCGGTCGCTGTTCTCGAGCCGGTAGAAGTAGAAGTTGTTCATGCCGTCGTAGCCATTGAAGCCGTCGTTCTGCGCGACGAAGTTCTGCACCGCCAGGTAGCGCACGAACGCCGGCAGATCGAGCCTGGCGCCAACGGTTTGGTCGAAGCTCGCAGCCGGGGTGGTGTTGACCAGCCGGACCAGCTCTTCGATCGGACCCCAGATCGTGGCGTCGCCGTGACTTTCGTTGGTCTTGATGTCGAACCGCTGCTTGTAAGCGGCGAGGTCCGCGCCTTCGTACCCGAACCGCCACGGGCTGCCGATCACGTAGTTGTATTCGAAGAGATATCCGTCGTTCTGGACGTTCTCGCCGATGCTGCCAAAGACCCGGCCCATCATGGTCTTGTCGACCGACTCGACCAGCGCGTAGAGCCCGGCGTACGCGCCGTTGACGTACAAGCGCGTGTGGGTTTCGCGCGGGGCCGGTATCCCCATGCGCGCGAAGAAGCGCATGGCCACGGTTTCCTTGACCCCGGACGGATCCTGCGTCAGGTTGTCGAGCACGAACGACTTCAGCCCGAGAAACGTCTGGCTGGTCGAGTAGCGGTCGAAGTCGACCCGCAGGCCGGGCTTGGTGCCGCTGCGCGAGCCGAGGCCGCGCGACCGGATGCCGACGTTGCGCACCGTCTGGCCGTTCCAGGTCACGTCGGCGGGATAGTAGGTGTTCTCCTGGAACGCGGCCTTCAGCTTGGACCAGTCGGACGAATTCAGCCACAGGTCGATGCGCTGCAGCGCATCGGGGTTGAAGAAGTCGTCGGAGGTCTGCGCGGCCGCGCTGCCGGCCGTGCAGACCATCACCGCCACCGCAATCACGCCGAGTCTAGAAAACAACTTGCAACCTTACCAGGCCCGACCAGTAGGACGATGTGCCCGGCTCGGGCGAGCGTGACGGGTCGTCGAACTGCTCGTGGATGGCGTTGGTCATCACCCGCACCCAGCGGTTCAGCATCCAGTTCACGCCGAAGGTCCAGACCTTGTCGGTATTCGACAGCAGCGGATCGGCGCGAGGGTTGGTGAAGGCGGTGCCGCTCTGTTCAGCGCTGCCAAACTCGAGCTGGTCGTAGCGTGCGCCGATCTCGATGGCGCCGATGCCGCCCTGGAAGATCGGATTGCGCGGGTTGACGTCATCGTCTTTGTCTTCGCCGGTCACGAACCACGTGCCGCTGACGTACCATCCGGTGCCGACGAAGTCCGACAGATCTTCGTTGCGGTTGCTCTGGCCAAGCCGTTGTTCGCGCGACTGCATCCATTCGGCCTTCAGCCCGGTGGCGCCGGGGGTCCAGTCGAACTGGGCGCCGAACCGCTGCCGGCGGCCCTTCACGTAGACCGGCTCGAAGTAATCCTCGGTTCCCCACACGGACTGGCCGCGCAGGCTGTTCAGGCCCTCGGGAACGCTCGCGTTGGTGTAGGCAACGCCGAAGTTCGCGCTCTTCAGCCGGTTGGGCACCGGCAGGGCGCGGAACAGGTCGCCGGTCAATCGGGCGGCAAATGACGGACCGACACCCGCCAGGTCTTCGCCGGCTTCCACGAACTGTGGCTCCTTCAGCTCGCCGTTGTCGCCGTCATCGTCAAACATGCCGACCTCGTAGCCGAGCCGGCCCAGCTCGCCGTAGACGAGGACGCCGCGATCGCGGCCGGGAGCGATCGTTGACGAAGCAAGGCTGCGATAGGCAAAGTCAACGTCGGTGGAGCCGGTGTTCTGCTCCAGTCCGAACGGCATCTTGAAGCGGCCGGCCCTGACGCGCAGGACGTCGAACGTCGACCAGTTCAGGTAGACGTCCTTCCATTCGCCGAGGTCGCCGGACTTTTCGATCTCGCGTTCGAACTCATAGTCGAAGTGCCTCGTGAGGTCGCCCTTGAGGCCGACGCGGAGGGTGCGGAAGTCGTAGGTGTCTTCGTCGATCTGGGGGTCGAAGCGCCGCCAGTCGAGTTGCAGCTTGGCGCGGATCCCGACGGTGATGTCCTCGCCAAACACGATCGTCGGGCGATCGTCCCACACCAGGCCCCGCCGATCCTGGGCGGCGGCACTGGTGCCGGCGACGAGGATCAAGGCGGTCAACAAGGTCTTCCTCATGCCTTACGGTCTCCCGGGAGATGCGTCGCGGCCGATCCGGCCCGCGCACTCAACTGCTGGTACGCGATCTTCAATTGCTTCACCACGGCCGGGTCGTGAATGACGATTGAGACCTCGCGGCGGAAGTCGAGGCTTAACGTCGAGAGGGCCGTGCTGCCCAGAACTGCACAATCTTCGTCGATGATCATCATCTTGCCGTGCGGCTCGATCGGTCCCATCGGATGGCGGCCGATCACCGACACGGCGATGCCGGCGGTCCGGCGCTCGCGCAGCAACCCGACCAGGTCGGGATCCGACAGCTTGTGGTCGAGAATGCGGATGCTCTTGCGGGCGCCGGCGATGAGCCCGCGAATTTCGGCGCGCGACCGCTCGGGCCCGATGATCAGGCGGCGGCTGATGGGCCGTCGCGACGGCAGCGGCTGGCCGGTCGAATCGGCCCGGAACAGCGCCATCAGGCCCTTCACCACCGACGGGTCCTTCGTGATCAGCACGGCATCCCAGGTGCGGGAAAAGCATTTCCTGGTCGGGTTGAGGGTGGTGACGATGGCGGTTGATTCATCCGCGACCAGGTACTTGGCGTGATACTTCACGACCGGGTCGGCGTAGCGGGTGACCACCGCGCCCATCTCTTCGAGCGCGCCCCACAGCTTCTTCAGCCGTTTCTTGCCGCCCTTCGCGCGCTTGGTGAGGATGGCCTCGACCTCGCAGCCGCGTTCGAGCGCCGCGGCGAGGGCGTCGAGCACCGTGAAATCGTCGCACCGGAACAGCGACAGCACCAGCCGGCGCCTGGCGCCGGCGATCACGTCCAGCAGCGCCGCCTTGCGGGCTTCAGGGTCGAGCACCAGCCGTTCCTTGCCGGTGACCGCCGCGCGTCCCGTCGCACCGGCGCGCGTCTTACCCGCGCTTGGGCGGCGACCAGGAGACATTCTTGATGCCCTTCTTGCCATCGCCCATCAACTGGCCGCTCAAGTCCTCGAGCGAATCGGTGGGCCTGAGCGTGGTGAGGTATTTCGCGGTGGCTTCGTCACCCTGCGACACCTCGCGCGGTTCGAAGACAACGCCGTTCACCGCGAACACGTGGTTGACATGCGCGGTCGGGAAGTCGCGGCCCTCGGAGATGATCTCCACCATCATCGTGCGCGGCCGCTCGGAGCTGAAGATGTTGAGGATGGGGATCATCGCGCACAGGAAGAGCGTGCCCATGCCTGCCACCGCCAGCGCCCCAAGACCGGCCGCCATCCCAAGGCCCATCAGGATGAACAGGATGGTGATGTCGCGCGCGTCCTCGACCGGCGTGCGGAAGCGGATCACGCTGGCGGCGCCGGCAATGCCGAACGCCCGCGCCACCGAGTTGCCGATGATGATCATCATCAGCGCGCCGGCAATGCACAACAGCACCTGGGCCTGGTCGAGGCCCGGGTTGGCGGTCTTGTCCGAGCGGTACTGCCGATGCACGACGGTCACGAGCATGCCGATCACCGCCGACGCGACCAGCTTGCCCAGCTCGAACAACGGGTTGGCCATGCCGTTGTTGGCGGCGCTCTGCGAGCCCTGGCCGGGCGGGAACGATCCCCCCGGTGGCGGCACGCCCTCGAGACCCAGGTCGGGCCACGTGACGCCAACGCCCACCAGCGCCAGGCCAACGACGGCCACGGCGACACCCGACCACACCCGGTCCCACTGAATCGTCTGGGTCTTCGCCTCGACCAGCGTGTCGACGACTTCCAGCACCTTGGTCAACAGCGACAGTTCGAGCAGCTCGCGGACACGAGGATTGGGCGAGACCAGCGTGAACCGGCGGTTCAGGCGTTGCGCCGAGGTGTGACCGCGGACCAGCGCGCGGACCCCGGCGCTGTCGGCGTTCGGGACGCCACGCAGGTCGATGACGACATGCGCATAGCCGGACTTGAAGACCTCCTGGATGCGCCGTTCAAGTTCTTCGGCGCGGCCACCGGCCACCAGCGGTTCTTGGGGCGAGAGCAGCAGGCGATTGGACTTGGCGTTTGGCTCGGAGGTGGTCATAGGCCTCGCGTTGAGGACGAGGTGGCGGAAAGGTACCACGTATCGGCTCATTTTTCACTTTTCACTGCGCCCCGCCCCGGGCCACGATACGAGGATGATGCGATCGCTCTCGACCGTCGTGTTGACCCTGGCGCTGGCCTCGTCGCCGTTCGCTCAACAACGTCCTGCGCCGGCACCCGTGCCGGCACCCGCCGACGTGGCCGCCGCGCCGGCCGACGCCGCGAAGACCGCGTCCGGCCTGGCGTCGAAGGTCCTCACGCCGGGCAAGGGGACCCTGAAGCCGGGCCCCACCGACCTGGTGACGGTGCACTACACCGGCTGGACCACCGACGGGAAGATGTTCGACAGTTCGCTGTCACAGCCCGCGCCGGTCACGTTCCCCCTCAACCGGTTGATCAAGGGCTGGGGCGAAGGCCTGCAGCTGATGGTGGTCGGCGAGAAGCGCCGCCTGTGGATTCCGCAGACCCTGGCGTACAACGGCCAGCCGTCGCGGCCGGCGGGCATGCTCGTGTTCGACATCGAGCTGCTCGAGTTCAACCCGGCGCCCGGAGCCCCGCCACCCGACGTCGCCGGGCCGCCCGCCGACGCCAAGAAGACCGCGTCAGGCCTGGCCTATAAGTCGCAGAGCCCCGGCAAGGGCGGACAAACGCCGGTGAAAAGCAGCTTCGTCACCGTGCACTACACCGGCTGGACGACCGACGGGAAGATGTTCGACACCTCGCGCGACAAGTCGCCCGCCACCTTCGGTCTCGGCGAGGTGATCGAGGGATGGACGGAAGGCGTGCAGTTAATGACGGTCGGCGAGAAGATGCGCTTCTGGATTCCCGAGCGCCTTGCCTACAAGGGCCGCGAGCCCAAGGGCATGCTGGTATTCGACGTCGAGCTGATTGCGATTAAGTAAGGTGCCTAGGGGGCCTAAGGGGCCAAGGGTGCCGGAGGGGCCTGGGGGTACCTGGCGTTCGCTGGATCTCGATCGCGGCGACTACGGGCGCCGCGTTGACCTGGTGCTGTTGCGACACCTGCGCGACGAGCGGTCGCTGTCGCGCAACCGAATCCAGAAGTGGATCGCTGCCGGCGAAGTGCTGGTGAATGGGTCGCCGGCCGCGCGCGCGTCGTGGCGGATCCAGGCGGGCGACGACCTGCGCGTGCGCATCGCCGACCTGCAGCCCCGGTCGAAGCCGTCGGCGCAGGCCATGGACCTCGACGTCCTGTACGAGGATGACGACCTGCTGGCCTTGAACAAGCCCGCAGGCCTCGTGGTGCATCCGTCGTACAAGAACGCCGACGGCACCCTGATGAACGGGGTGCTCGAGCGAGCCAGGACCTGGCCCGAGGGGTCGCGGCCGGGCCTGCTCGGCCGGCTCGACAAGCTCACGTCCGGGGTCATCGTCATTGCCAAGCGGCCGGCCGTGCACGCGGCCCTGCAGCGGGCCATGGATGCCCGGCGCATCGACAAGGAGTACGCGGCATTGGTCTGGGGCCGCCCGTCGCCGCTGCGCGGCACCATCGACCTGGCCCTCGATCGCGACCCCTGGGACCGCCGCCGCATCACGGTGACCGACCGCGGCGGCCAGCCGGCGGTGACGAAATACGAGCGCCTGTCTGTAGCTGGAGGCAACCCTTCAGGGTTGCCTGCGTTCTCGTCGGTGCGATTGCGGCTCATCACGGGTCGCACTCACCAGATTCGCGTGCACCTGTCGGCGCGGGGATGGCCGATCGTCGGCGATGCGGTGTACGGCAAGAAGCGGAAGGGCGGTGAGGCGACGCCGGCCGAGGAGGTCGCCTACGCCTTCCCGAGGCAGGCGCTCCACGCGTGGCGAATGTCACTTCGCCATCCGACCACCAACGAACCGATTGTGATCGTGGCACCACTTCCTGCCGACATGCTGAAGCTCGCGGGCCATCTGGGCCTGCCCACGGTAGACCCGTCATGACCTCGAAAGCCATCAGCCGCGTCCGTTCCGCACTGGCGCAGCAACCGCGGCTGCCCCTGGCCCATCTGCCCACGCCGCTGCTCGACGCCGTCCGGCTCCGCGACGCGCTCGGCGGACCGTCGCGGTGCCCGCGCATCCTGATCAAGCGTGACGATCTCACGGCCCTGGGACTCGGCGGCAACAAGGCCCGCAAGCTCGAGTACCTCGTCGCCGATGCCCAGGCCGGCGGCGCGACCACGCTGATCACGACCGGTGCGGTGCAGTCGAACCATGCCCGCATGACCGCCGCGGCCGCCTGCGTCGCCGGCATGCGCTGCGTGCTGGTGCTGACCGCAACCAGCAACGAACCTGCGCTCGCCGGAAACCTGTTGCTCGACCGTTTGTACGGCGCCTCGGTGCGACTGGTGCCATCAGTCGATCCCATGCTGGCAGTGGGCCAGGACGAAGCGGTGGTCGCCGACGTCGTGGCCGAGGAACTGGCCGATAGCCGTACCCCGTACGTGATTCCGGTGGGCGGCTCGAGTGGCGTCGGCGTGCTCGGGTATGTCGGTGGCACCGCGGAACTGGTGGATCAGCTCGCGGACCTGGGCGTGTCGCCCACCCGCTTGTACTTCGCGAGTGGATCGCGCGGCACGCAGGCCGGACTGACGCTCGGCGCGAGGTTGTGCGAGGCCTCCTATCGCGTCTACGGCGTCGCGGTCAGCGCCGGCGAACCTGAGAAAATCGAACGCGCCAAACGCATTGCCAACGAAGCTTCGGCGCGACTCAACCTGCCCGAACGGCTGGACCTGCCGGACCTGGTCACCGACCAGGCGTTTATCGGCGACGGCTACGGCATTCCCACCGAGGGCGGACTCGAGGCCATCGCCGTGACGGCGCAGTCCGAGGCGATCGTGCTGGACCCCTGCTACACCTCGAAGGGCATGGCGGCCTTGATTCAACACGTCCGGAGTGGAGAGTTGTCCGCGTCCGACACCGTGGTGTTCCTGCACACCGGCGGCATGCCCGCCATCTTCACCGACGGCTTCGTCGAAGCGTTCACGCGGCGCGGGTAAGCCGTAGTTCCTACAGTCACCGCTCGAAGCGACCGACAAACCGATCAGCCGGCGACAGATCCGTAATCTGACTGGCTCGAATCAGCACACGTCAGAAGCGAACAAAAACCATAAACGACGGAACAATGGCCGTATTTCGGCGTGTCGAGCTCAGTCTCGGCGGTACACGCCTTGCGATTGGAGGGGGCAGATGGTGAAGACTGCGCACCGCGCCGAGGGGTTCACGCTCGCCGAACTTCTCATCGCCCTTGCCTTCTTCATGATCCTGTCGGCCATGGGCTTTGCCCTCACCGGCGTGGCAGCGCCCTCCATTCGGACCGACGGACAGGTGAATCGAGTGATTGGACTGTTGCAGGTGGCCCGTGAAACCGCGATCACGCGCCAGCGCGATGTCGAAGTGCGCATCGATCTGGAGGCGAACTCCATCACCGTGCTGCGGCACGAGGGCGAAGACGAAGTGCCGATGAGCCTCCTGGTCCTCGAGGGCGGCGTCCAGCTGATGCAGTTCGACGGCATGGGCGACACGCCGCAGGAGTTCGGTGACGCCACTGCCGCCGACTTCGGCGGCTCGGCCGCCCTGATCTTCGCGCCCGATGGCTCCTTCGTCGGCGACGATGATCTGCCGCTCGATGGCACGTTGTTCTTTGGCATGCCCGACCGCACCGAAACCGCGCGGGCCGTCACGCTGACCGGCACGACCGGGCGGCCGCGGCTCTACCGGTGGCTCAGCCAGGGCGACGGATCGGAATGGGTGCTGCGATGAACGCCAACCGGGGTAATGAGTCGGGATTCTCTCTGGTCGAATCGCTGACCGCGATGGCCATTCTGTCGGTGGGCATGCTGGGGGTCGCCGGGGCCTTCTTGCAGGGCCTGACCTTCGTCAAGGGCTCGGCCTACGACATTCTCGCGCGCGAGAAGGCGGCCGAGGCGATCGAGAGCGTCTTCACCGCCCGCGACACGCGCACCATCACCTGGGCGCAGATTCGCAACGTCGAGGGCGAAAGCGGCGCCGACGGCGGCATCTTCACCGATGGCGCGCTGCCCCTCACCTCGGCCGGCGCCGACGGCATGGTCAACACCGCCGACGATGGCGAAGACCCGGAGTCGCTGGTGCAGCCCGGAATCGATGGCCTGCTCGGCACCGACGATGATGTGATTCAACCCCTCACCAACTTCACGCGCGAAGTGGAAATCAGCGACATCGGCCTGACGCTGCGACAGCTGCGGGTCATCATCCGCTACACGGTCGGCAGCGACGAGCGCGAGTTCGTCATCACCACACTGATCTCGAGTTACGCATGAGCACCGCACCCACCCGTTCCTTCGCGGCCGACAGCCGTGGTTTCTCGCTGACCGAGCTGATGGTGGCGGCGGCCGTCACCATGACGGTTACCGGTCTGGCGGTTGGCGCCCTCCAGGATTCAAACCGCGCGGTCGAAGCCGCCACGGTCCTGTCCGACGTCAACCAGACCCTGCGCATCGCCATGAACACGCTGATCCGCGACCTGAGCCAGGCCGGCGAAGGCGACTACAGCCTGCGCACCGGCGTCTCGATCCCGACCGGCGACGGCGCCGAACCGATTGTCAGGCCAAGCCGCCCCGGGGCCGATCAGACCTTCGCCGAGCGTTACACCATGCTGCCGGCCGTCAGCCCCGGCAACGGCGACGGCGTGACCATCAACGGTGTGGAAACCGACGTCGTCACCATGCTGTTCGAGGACCGCAGCATCGATTTCACGAACGTCACGCCGGCGATTGCCGACGACGGCGCCAGCATGACGTTTCCCGACGGCTTCGACATGGGCACGGGCATCGCCGCGATCAGGGCCGGCGACCTGTTCCGGTTCGGCAGCGGCGCCATCCAGGAAGTCAGCGATGTCGAGGAGCAGACCGTCTTCTTCGACGAGGCCATGTCGTCGAACCTCAACCAGCGCGACGGGGTTGACGGCTCCATCATGGAACTGCGGGGCGAAGCCGCAAGCTTTCCTGCCACCCCCGTCAGTCGCGTGACCATGATCACGTACTACATCGCCGTGCCCGACGGCGGCATGCCGCAGCTGATTCGCCGCGTGAATTACGGCGCCGAGCGGGTCATCGCGATCGGGATCGAGAACCTGCAGTTGTCGTGGGACCTGGTCAATGGCACGACCAACCCGACCAACGTGCTCGACTTCGATGACGATGTCCTGGAAGGGCAGATCCGCAAGGCCAACCTCTACCTGGCGGCGCGATCGATCAACACCATGGCCAACACCAGTCTGCCGCTGCGCACCAGCCTGAGCACGCAGGTCAGCCTGCGCAGCCTGGCGTTCGTCAGCCGGTATGACCTGCAATAGCAAAAGGGTATCCAGATGAACCGCCCTGTCACCTCCGAGCGCGGCATCGCGCTGATCTCCGTGATGTTGTTGCTGATGCTGACGAGCGCCGTGCTCGCCGGCTTCCTGGCGACGGTCAACACCGACATGTCGTTGCGCAGCGTCGACCGCGCGCGCACCCGCGCGCTCTACGCCGCGCATGGCGCACTCGAGAAACTGACCGCCGACCTCGGCGACCTGTTCGCGACCAACTTCGCGCCGTCACAGGAGGACCTGGCCGCTCTCGAGGCCGACCCCCCGGCCATGGATCAGATGGTCTTCGAGGCGTCCGATGACCTGGGCTATGCGATCGTGCCGGCCAACGGCTTCGACGGCGATGGCAATCCGGTGGCCCTCTCCGGCACCGTCACGTCGGGACCGTACGAGGGGTTCGTCGGGCTGGTGACACCGTACTGGCTCTGGGTCACCGCGCATGGCGCCGACGGCGCCGAAGCGCGTTTGCGCCGCAAGGTCCAGACCGTCAGCATCCCGGTGTTCCAGTTCGGCGTGTTTTCGGAAACCGACTTGAGCTTCTTTCCCGGCCCGGAGTTCAACTTCGGCGGCCGCGTCCACACCAACGGCAACCTGTTCCTGGCGGCCGGCCCGGGGCCGCTGCTGCTCGCCGACAAGGTCACGGCCTTCGGTGAGATCGTCCGCAGTCACCTGTCCAGCGGGCAGTCGATCACGGTCAATCACACGGGCAACGTCCGGCCGATCACCGCGCCAGGGACCTTCCGCAACCTGTTGACGACTGAGGGGAGCCTGGTGAACACGATCGGGTCTGCCGAGAATGAGCCGACCTGGACCGACCGATCGATCGGCACGTATCACGGCTACATCCGCAACGGCCGCACCGGCGCCAAGAATCTCCAGTTGCCGCTGGTCACGGTCGGCGGCACGCCGGTGAACCTCATTCAGCGTCCGGTCGTCGGTGAAGATGCCCTGATCACCGGCCAGCGCATGTTCGCCCAGGCCAACGTTCGCATCCTGCTCTCGGACGCCGCCGACAGCATCACCGACCTGCCCGGGGTCTCGGCGACCGAGCCGATCCGCCTGGACACGCTGGCCAGCCTCGTCGCCGGCAACGCCAACGGCGTGTACGCGGGGACCATCCAGCCGGCGGCCTCGAGCGGCGTCTACAACGATGGTTATCGCATGGGCGTCGATACGCCGCTCATTGACGGGTTCTTGAAGGTTGAGTACGAAGACGCCGACGGCGACTGGACCGACGTTACGGCCGAGTGGCTCAACTTGGGTTTCACGCGCCGCAATATCGAAGACGCCGACTGCGCCGCCATTGAACCCAGCCCGGACGCCATCATCCGCTTTCAACGGGTCAAGACCGTCCCGTCCACCGGCGATGTCGGCACGGCCGAGTGCGGCGGTGCCGTGGCCAGTGACTACTGGCCGCTGACCCTGTATGACACGCGCGAGGGCAAACAACGCGACGATGCCTCGGGGACGTCGACTTTTTACCTCTCTGGCGTGATGCATTACGTCGAGTTCGACGTCAACAACTTCCGGCGCTGGCTGCTGGGCGACATCGGAATCAACGGCGAGGATGTCGCCAACGAAGCGGGCTACACGGTGTACTTTTCCGATCGCCGTGGCAACGCCGATGCCAGTGGCAACGAAACCGGGGAGTATGGTGACGAGGATCGGGTCAACCGTGCCGACGTTGATGGCGATCCTGACGGTGTTCTTGAAGCCGGTGAAGACTTCAACGGCGACGGCACGTTGCAGACCTACGGCCAGACGCCCCGGTACCCGGCTGGCATGGCGGACGTCGCCGACCCGGGCGCGGGCGCCATTCTTGCGGCCGCCACGGTGACGGTTCCACTCAACTCGGCGGCGACGCCGTTGTCGCAAATCACCGGCGCCAACGCTACGGCGAGGCGGAACATCGCCAAGGCCAATCGACCGATTTTCTTCCGGCGCGCCATCAAGATCGTCAACGGTGCGCAGGGCCAGTTGCCGGAGGACGGATTCAACCTCACGGCCGAGAATCCGGCCTACGTCATGGGCCCATTCAACGCCACGAATGTCGCCTTTGCCGACCCGCATGCCCCGGCGGCCATCATCGCCGATGCCGTCACACTGCTGTCACCAGGCTGGCAAGACCAGGTCTCGTTCACTCAGCCCAACACGCCGGGCGCCCGGCCGCGCACGACCAGCTACTACCGGTTTGCGACTATTGCGGGCAAGGGCATCAGCTTTCCCTTTGCGGGGACAGCCTGCAGCGGCGCTTGCCCGCCCGACTTCGGCACCGACGGCGGCACCCACAACTTCCTCCGGTATCTCGAGAGTGGTGGCACCCTCAACTATCGGGGTTCCATAGCCAGCTTCTACTACAGCCGGCAGGCAACCGGGTTGTACAAGTGCTGCAATAACGTCTACGGTGCGCCGACGCGCGGCTACAACTTCGACATCGAGTTCCTGAACCCCAGCCTGTTGCCACCGAAGACGCCGATGTTCCGCGACGTCAACACCACTGGCTTCATGCAGGTCACGCGCCGCTAGCAAGGACTACACGGCGGCGGGCCGGGCCGGCCCGGCCCGCTATAATGTAGAGCTTGCGACGCACCTGGTCTCTTGTCTTCGCCTGTCTGCTCTCGACGTCAGCCGCGGCTCAACAGCCGCCGATTCCGCCGGAGGTGGTCACCCGCGACGCGCAAGGCCATGCGGTGCTGCGCACCACCCGCCTGGCCGCGCCCTTGACATTCGACGGCCGTCTCGACGAGCCGGTCTACCAGGCGGTCCGCGGCGCCAGCGCCTTCATTCAGCAAGAGCCGGTCGAGGGCAGCCCGGCCAGCGACAAGACCGAGGTCTGGGTGTTCTTCGACGACAAGAACATCTACGTCGGCGCGCGCCTGTGGGAGACCCACCCAGATCGCCGTGTCACCAGCGACATGCGGCGCGACGCCAGCAACATGTACAACAACGATCATCTCGCGGTGTTGTTCGACACCTTCGATGACGGGCGCAACGGCTTCGGATTTTCGTCGAACGCGCAGGGCGGCATGTTCGACTGGCAGGTCACCAACGAACAGCCCAGCAACAACTGGAACGGCCTGTGGGACGTGAAGACGGCCACCTTCGACCAGGGCTGGACGGTGGAGTTCGTCATTCCGTTTCGATCGATGCGGTTCAAGGAAGGCAGCCAGGAATGGGGCATCAACGTTCGCCGCATGGTCCGCTGGCGCAACGAGCTGACCTTCCTGTCGCAGGTGCCGATCTCGTGGGGGCGGCGGGGCCTGTCGAAAGTCTCGTCGGTCGGCACGCTGGTCGGACTCGAGTCGCCAACCCGGATGACCAACGTCGACGTCAAGCCGTACGCGCTTGGGTCCACCACTACCAACCACCGCTCGGTGCCGGCACTGTCCAATCACGGCGCCGGCGAGTTCGGTGTCGACGCCAAGTGGGGCATCACGCAGTCGATCGTCACCGACTTCACCTACAACACCGACTTCGCGCAGGTGGAGGATGACGAAGCGCAGGTCAACCTGACCCGGTTCAGCGTGCTGTTCCCGGAGAAGCGCGACTTCTTTCTCGAGGGCCAGGACGTCTTCAACTTCGCCGGCGCCGGCGCCAACCAGGGCGGCGGCGGGCAAGGGCCCACCGCCATCAACACGGGCGGAGGCGGCGCCAGCAACGTCACGCCGATCGTGTTCTTCAGCCGCCGCATCGGCCTGCAGAACGGCCAGGTGATTCCCATCCTCGGCGGCGCCCGCCTGCTGGGACGCGGCAACGGGTTCCAGGTCGGCGCCCTGCAGATGCGCACCGAAGACGTCGCCGCCGCCGGCGCGCCGGCCAGCGACTTCTCGGTGCTGCGCGTCAATCGCGACATCCTCAAACGCAGCCGCATCGGGATGATTGCGACGCGGCGCGGCCCCGGGGCCACCGGTGGCGACGAGGGTTACTCGTACGGCGTCGACAGCACCATCAACCCGCTGGAAGAACTGGCGATCAACACGTATTGGGCCGGGACGTCCGGACACGACGGTTCCGCCAACGATCGCAGCAGCTATCGCGCCAACCTCACGTGGAATGCCGACCTCACCGGACTGCAGGTCGAGCACATGTTCCTGGGCAACCAGTTCGACCCCGAGATCGGTTTCCTGCGGCGCACCGCCTTCCGCCGCAACTACGCGCAGGCGCGCTTCAGCCCCCGGCCCGCGCGCTGGAAGACGGTTCGGAAGTTCTACTACGAGGGCAGCTACGACTACTTCGAAGACCAGCACGGCCGCCCGGAATCGCGCGAGGCGCAGGGCGCCTATCGCATGGAGCTGTCGAATGGCGACCAGTGGGCGGTCGAATATGCGAAGGCATACGAAAGCCTGGCCGATGCCTTCCAGGTCACCCCAGGCGTGGTGGTGCCGAACGGCGAGTATCGCTTTCAGCAGACCCGGCTGCTCTACACCAGCTCGCCGCAGCGCCCGGTCTCGGGCACGCTGACCTTGACTTACGGCGGCTTCTACGGCGGCACGCTGCGCGAACTCACCTGGCGCGGCCGCATCGAGTTCGGGCCGAGGTTTTATGCCGAGCCGACGCTGTCGTTGAACACCTTCGACACGCCGTTCGGCGAGGGCGACGCCAACATCGTCAGCTCGCGGCTGACCTATACCTTGACGCCACGCATGTTCGCCTCGGCACTGGTCCAGTACCAGTCGGCGAGCAACGCCGTGTCCACCAACGCCCGGTTCCGCTGGGAGTACCAGCCGGGCAGTGAGTTGTTCGTCGTCTATAGCGATGGCCGAAACACCACAGGCCCCGGTTTCCCTGAGTTGGATAACCGGAGCCTGGTGGTGAAGGTGACGAAGTTGTTCCGGTTCTAGAAGAGCTCCGGCTAAAGCCGGAGGCTACTCTTCAAGCATGAACGGGTACTTGTAGTCGGTCGGCGGCGCGAAGTTCTCCTTGATGGTCCGCATGCTGACCCAGCGGACCAGGTTCATCTTCGAGCCGGCCTTGTCGTTGGTGCCCGAGGCGCGGGCGCCGCCAAACGGCTGCTGCCCGACCACGGCGCCGGTCGGCTTGTCGTTGATGTAGAAGTTGCCGGCTGCGTTCTTGAGCGCCGCCGATGCCTCGCGCACGGCCGCGCGATCGCGCGAGAACACCGCACCGGTCAACGCATACGGCGACGTGCGGTCCACAATCTCCAGCATCTCGGTCCACTTCGCATCGTCGTAGACGTGCACCGACAGCACGGGGCCGAAGATTTCCTCGCACATCGAACGATAGGCGGGGTCGCTGGCCTCGATCAACGTCGGCTCAATGAAGTAGCCTTCGTCACCGTTGTAGCCACCACCCTGGATGACCTTCGCGTTCTTCTTCGCATCGTCGATGTAGCCGCCGATCTTGTCGAAGGCCTTCTTGTCGATGACCGCGCCGATGAAGTTGCGGAAGTCGCGGACATCACCCATCTTGATGTCTTTCATCATCGCGACCATGCGATCGCGGATGTCGTTCCAGCGCGATTTGGGGACATACATGCGGCTCGCCGCTGAGCATTTCTGGCCCTGGTATTCGAAGGCGCCGCGCACGGCCGCGACCGCCACTTCCTGCGGATCGGCCGACGCGTGCACGACGATGAAGTCCTTACCGCCGGTTTCGCCGACCAGCCGCGGATAGCCGCGATACTTCCCGAGGTTCTGCCCGACGCGCTGCCACATGCTGTTGAACACCGCCGTGCTGCCGGTGAAGTGAATGCCGGCGAGGTCCGGGTGATCAAGCAGCACGTTCGAGATTTCCACCGCGTTGCCGGGCACGAAATTGATGACGCCGGGAGGCAGGCCGGCCTCCTCGAGCAACTTCATCACGTAGTAGGAGCTCAGCATCGAGGTACCGGCGGGCTTCCACACGACGGTGTTGCCCATCAGCGCCGGGGCGCCGGCGAGATTGCCGCCGATGGCGGTGAAGTTGAAGGGCGAAATGGCGTAGACGAAGCCTTCGAGCGGCCGGTACTCCATCTGGTTCCAGATGGCGTGCGTGCTGTCGGGCTGCTCTGACAGCAGGTCCTGGGCAAACGCGACGTTGAACCGCCAGAAGTCGACGAGCTCCGAGGCCGCATCGATCTCGGCCTGGTAGGCCGTCTTCGACTGCCCCAGCATGGTGGCGGCGACGATGGTCGACCGCCAGGTCGTGGTGAGCAGCTCGGCTGCGCGCAGGAAGATGGCGGCGCGATCCTCGAACGACCAGCTCGACCATTCCTTGCGGGCCGCCATCGCCGCATCGACCGCCTGCCGCACGTGATCAGGGCTGGCCTTGTGGAAGTTCGCGAGCACATGGCCGTGCTTGTGGGGCATCACCGACTGTTCGGTGTCGCCCGTCCGGATCTGCTTGCCCCCGATCACAATCGGGATGTCGACCGTCTCGGTCGCCATGGTGGCCAACCGGGCCTTGAGTTCGGCCCGCGCGGGCGTGCCCGGGGCATAGGTCAGGTTGGGATCGTTCTCGGGGCGCGGCACCCGGCGGCGGGCAGTGATCTCTGACATGGTCGCGATTTCCTTTGGAATGGAGATGAGTCTCTATTCTAGGTCCGGCTAAAGCCGGACGCTACATTCGAACGCGGTTACAATCGGCCGTGGCCCTGCGCCGCCTCACCCTCGCGCTCGCCCTGGGCACGCTCGCGGTGCTGGCCGCACCGGCGGCTGCCCAGAACCCTTCCCGGGACCGGAGCGTCCTCGTCTTCGGCGGCGACCGGGAGTTTGCCCCCTACGAGTACCTCGACGAAGCCGGCGACCCCCAGGGGTTCAACATTCACCTGATGCGGGCGCTCGCGCGCGAGGCGGGGCTCACGGTGGAATTTCGCCTGGGCCCGCGCGAAGAGCGCATGGCCGATTTCGATGCCGGCGGGACCGACGTGATGTTCCTGTCATACTCCGAGGAACGCGCGGCTCGCTACCAGCTCCTCGACCAGACGTGGACGCTGTCGCAGGTGATCATGATGCGGCCGGGCCTGCCTCGCTATCCCCAGGGCCTCGACGACCTGTGGGGCGTTCGGGTGGCGGTCGACGATGGGTCAATCAATCACGTGTTGCTGGCGGGGTTGCCTGAATCGCGTCGCCCGAGCCTGCAGGTCGTGGCCACGCGCCAGGACGCCATCCGCGCCTTCGCCAACGGCGAGGTCGACGGCGTGGCCGGCAATCACCTGACGCTACGGTTCCTCATGGGCGATCTCGCCGACGGCGTTGTCGAAGTGCCGCTGCTGAGCCGCTCCTACCACCTGGCGGTCCTGCCCGGCCGCGACCTGGCCGTGGCGCCCCTGCGCGTGGCCCTCGACCGCCTCAAGGCGAGCGGCGAGTTCGATCGCCTGGTCGAGCAGCACCTGAGCAACCCCGTCCGGCGCACGTGGCTCGACCGGTACGCGGCGTTCCTGGGGGTGGCCGGCGGCCTGGTGGCGCTGCTGTTCGCCGGCGGTACCGTCTGGAATCGGTCGCTGCACAAGCAGGTCCGGCTGCGCACCCAGGCGGTCGAGCGAACCGAACGGCGCTACCGCGATCTGGTCGACAACGCGAGCGACATGATCTATCGCACCGATCCGTACGGGCGGTTCACCTTTGTCAATCCCGTGGCCACCCGCATCCTCGGCTACAGCGAGAGCGAACTGCTCGCGATGAAGTACTTCGAGCTGATGCGTCCCGACTGGGTGCCGCGGGCGATGGGGTTCTACGAGAAGTCGGCACGGTCACGCGAGACGTCGTACCTGGAGTTTCCGGTCAGGCGCAAGGACGGCACCGAAATCTGGGTCGGCCAGCATGTCCGCGTGATCATGACCGGCGGCGAGATCGAAGGGTTCCAGGGCATGGCTCGCGACATCACCGACCGCGTGATGGCGCAGACCGAGCTGCGCAGCGAACGCGACTTCGTGTCGGCGATCCTGGACATGGCGCCGGTGCTGGTCACCGTCATGGACCAGGAATCACGGCTGGTCCGGTTCAACCGCGCGTGCGAGGTGCTGACCGGACTGACCGCGGCCGAGGTGCTGGGCCGGCCGATCTGGGAACTGCCGTTCATGCGCGACGAGGACCGGCGCGGCATGCGCGAGCGCATCAACAACTACGCGGCGCTCGACGAACCGACGACCGTCGATCGCATCTGGCTGGACCGATCCGGCGCGCCGCGCTTGATCGAGTGGGCGATTGGGCCGTTGCGCAACCGTGAAGGCGAGTCGGCGTTCGTCATCGCGATCGGCACCGACGTGACCACCTCGCGCGAACTGGATCGGCTGAAGTCGCAGTTCGTGTCGATGGTCAGCCACGAGCTCCGGACGCCCCTGACCTCGATCCGCGCCTCGATGCAGCTGCTGATTGCCGAGGACATGCTCGGCCGGGGCCCCCGCGACGCGGACTCTGCGTCGTCGGGTGCTAACGCGGACGCCGATCAGCTGGTGCGCGTCGCCTTGTCCAACGCCGATCGCCTGATCCGGATCGTCAACGACATTCTCGACATGTCGAAGATCGAGGCGGGCGAGATGGTGGTGATGGCCCGGCGCACGGCGCTGGCCACCATCCTCAACGATTCCGTGCGGTCGGTCGACGGCTTCGCTCGTCACGCGGGCGTCACGATTGCGCTGCCCTCGGGCGAGTTGCCCGACGTGCTCGCCGATCCTGACCGCAGCGTGCAGGTCCTGGTCAACCTGCTTTCGAACGCGGTCAAGCACGCGCCCGCAGGCACGCCGGTGGAAGTCTCAGCCGCGCGCGAGGGCGGCCTGGTGGCGGTATCGATCCGCGACCACGGCCCCGGCATTCCGGCTCACAAGGTGGATTCGATCTTCCAGCCGTTCACGCAACTCGACGGCAGCGACACCCGCCGGATTGCCGGGACCGGCCTGGGACTGACCATCGCGCGAGCCCTGGCCGAGAAGCAGGGCGGAACGGTTCGCGTCGCCTCGCGCCAGGGCGAAGGTGCGACGTTTACCCTGACGATTCCGCTCGCTGCGAATAGCGAATAGCAAAGAACGAAGAACGAATGCTCTGCCCTTCGTTATTCGTTCTTCGTTCTTCGTTCTTCGTTCTTCGTTCTTCGTTCTTCGTTCTTCGTTATTCGTTCTTCCTTCCTACTTCTTCCCCTGATTCGCCACCGTGTTCCTGACAATCGCAGTCAGGATCGCGACCAGTTCCGACGACTCCTCTAGCAACACCGGGACCGATTCGTGGCCTGTCAGCCGGGTCGCGGCGATGATTCGCAGCCAGTAGTTGGCCTCCCTCATTTCCCGCAGCCCGCCCCGTGTTATCGACAGGAAATGCGCGCGGCTGCCGCCGGCGGCGGCCTCTTCGAGGTGGGCCCCAGTGGAGGTCGCAGCCGAGATCAGTTGTGTCCAGATCCTGAGGCTGGGCGGATTGAGGCGCGCTCGCGGGAATGCCGCGACAACCGCGCAGGCGAATCGAAAGGTCCGCGCCTTGATCTCGAACGGTTTGGATAGTTGATTGTCCATGCCCTACGAGGTGCATGGAGCGGGCCGACGCGATTCCTGCGAGAAGGTCGTATTCCCGTTGTTCGCGATCGCAATTCTTTCACCGTACTGACAGGTGAGATGCAGCAGATTCTGAGATCCGGCCGTCTTGATCCGCCAGGTGTTCTCGGCAATCATCGGCCCGACTGTTCCAGCCCAGAAGGAGCCAATGATGTTCTCTGCCATCAGGGATGCTGTCGTCGGATTCGTTCGCGCGCCCAGACTATTTGTCACCGTGGTCCTGACCATGGGGCTTGTGATGGGCGGCCTGGGCGCAGTCGGCAACCTGCTCTACTCCGTTGTGTTTCGGCCGCTGAACGTTCCAGAGCCGGCGCGTCTGGCGGCGTTCTATACGGGGATCGGCGAAGGCCTGATGGGCATTGCGCCGGCCACGTTGGCCGAACTGAACCGGACCCAACGGGTATTCGAGGGCCTGTGCGGAATTGAGCGCGGCACCTTCACCGTCGAGTTGAATGGAGCGCTTTCACGCCATCTGTGGGAGGGCGTTCAGGGCACGTGCGCGCAGATCATTGGAATCCGACCATCGTTGGGTCGGCTGATCGGCCCAGAAGACGCGCCATCAGCCGATTCGCCGGCACCAGTCGTGGTGCTGAGCCATCGGTATTGGCAAAGGTCTTTCGCCAGCAACCCGGCGGTCCTTGCGTTTGCGCTTTCGTTTCCAACGGCCGAGGTCCGTCATGTCGAGGCCCTGCCACCCGCGTTCCGAAGGGAGACTGATGCCCCTGGTTCAGAGGTCACTGCCGCCAGCGACTGGGTCTCCCCGGGGTTCTTTGAAGCGAGCGGCATGTCGTTGATCCGAGGGAGAGACTTTGGCTGGCAGGATGTTGCCGGACAGCCAGATGTGGCCATTGTCACAGCGAAGATGGCGCAGCTTCTCTTTGCCGACACGGATCCGCTGGGAGAGCGGGTGCGCATGCCGAACGGGAAGATGGTGACGGTCGTTGGCATCGCCGGAGACGCCACGAGCGGCGACCCTCGCATTGCCGGATTCCCACGGATATACCTGCCTCTTCTTCAGGAGCCGCGCCGCTTGGCGGGAGCAAACCTGATCCTGCGACAGGATCAGCCCGTGAGTATCCGCGCTGAACTTGACGCCACGATCGCGGCCCTTGGGTGGCAGTCGATCACGTTCATGAGGACGGCGAACGAACAGACCGACCTGCTACTGGCGCGCGAGCGCTTGCTGGCGAAGCTGTCCCTGTTCTTTGGCGCGCTAGCGTTGGCGGTCGTGACATTGGGGCTATTCGCTCTGCTCTCTTACTCGGTCGCACAGCGTCGCCGAGAGATCGGCGTGCGCTCCGCGCTGGGCGCAACCCGGACGCGCATTCTTGCGCTGATCGTGGGCGAGGGCGTGGTAATTACTGGCGTCGGAATCGTCGCCGGGCTGCCACTGGCCGCATGGGTGAGACACGCGTCCGACGCTCTTCTCTTCCAGGCGCCGACCGTAGATTCGGTTGCCATCCTCATCACCATCGGCATAGTCGCGCTCGCTTCCACAATCGCGAGCGCGGCGCCAGCACGAACGGCAGCGAACCTCGAGCCGTCGGAGGCGCTGCGCCACCCGTAGGTCCTTCGAAATTAGTTCTTCTTTATTAGTTCTTCTTTATTCGTTCTTCTCTTCAGTGAGCAACAACAATGTTCCGCCACTTGCCCTGGCGGAAGCGCGCGACCGTCAGCACGCAGCGGGTGAAGTGGCCGAGCACGATCGCGAACCAGATGTCGCCGGCCTGCAGCGGACGCGTCGCCTGGATGATGGTGACCATCCCGATCGGCACCGCCACCTGCGAAGCCAGTGTGATGAACAGCGGGCTGCGGGTGTCGCCGGTGCCTTGCAGGCCGCCGGTGTAGGTGAGCGCCAGGGTGATGAAGAACCCGGAGACCGCCAGATACTGCAACAGCTGCTGGCCGAGCATGGCGACGGCTGGTTCGGTCGCGCCGAATGCGCCGAGCAGCGTCTGCGGAATCGTGATGAACAAGAACCCGACGAACGCCGCCACGCCCAGGCCGATGCGCGAGGCCGCATGCACGCCTTGCATGGCGCGCTCAGGATGCCCGGCCCCCAGGTTCTGCCCGGCAATGGTCGCCGCCGCGCCCATCAGGCCAACCGACGTCCAGGTGATCATCGAGAACAGCTCGGTATAGCCAATCGTGAAGGCGGCCTGGGCGGCCGCGCTCTGCGGCAGCGAGCCGATGTAGCGCAGCATCAGGACGCCGGCGACGTTCATGGCAATGCCCTGCACGCCGGTGGGCAACCCGAAACGAAACAGCGCGCGAATGATCGTGAAGTCGGGACGCCAGTCCATGTGGCGCGTGACCTTGAACACCAGCCGCCCCTTGAACAACTGGTAGAGGGCATAGGCGCTGACGGTGCTCGACGCGATTGCCGTGCCGAGGGCCGAGCCGGCGGTGCCGAGCGCGGGAATCGGTCCCCATCCCGGAATCAGCAGCAGGTTGAGCAGCACGTTCAGGATGGTCATGGTCACGCCCAGGCGCAGCGGCGTGCGGCTGTCGCCGGCCGCGCGCAGCGCCGAGGTCAGCATGAAGAACGACAGCATGCCGAAGCTCAGGGCGAAATTGATGCGGAGGAACGGCAGCGCCAGCGCCTTGACCTCGCCCGAGGCGTTGACCATCTCCAGCAGGTAGGGCGCGGCAAAGTAGCCGACCGGTCCCATGACCGCATACATGGCAATGGCCGTGAGCAGCGCCTGCTGGACGGTCTTGTTGACCTTCTCGACGTCGCCGGCGCCGACAAAGCGCGCGACGAGCACGGCCTGGCCGGTGAAGAGCGAGGCGATGAAGACAATGACGACGAGGAAAATCTGCCAGCTGACGCCGATGGCGGCATTGCCGGCGTAGCCGATGAGGTGACCAACCAGGATGTGATCGACCACGCCCTGCAGGCCGGCAATCACGTTCTGGAGCATGGTCGGCCACGCCAGCTTCCAGACGGCGGGACCTATGGGACCTTCGACGAGCGACCGATCAAAGGGCGAGTTCTTCTTCTGGGGCGAGTCAGACAAACGGTCTGAATTGTACCCTTAAACGTCGAGCTCGACGGCGTCTTCGGCCCGGTCCATGATGAAGCGGAAACGCGCCGAGGCGTCCTTGCCCATCAACTCGTTGATGACCCGATCCGTCACCAGCTGGTCGGCGACTTCCACCTTGAGCAGCCGGCGGGTCCGGGGGTTGAGGGTCGTCTCCCACAGCACCTTCGGCATCATCTCGCCCAGGCCCTTGAAGCGCGTGATCTCGGGATTGGCACGGCCGGTCCGGGTCTTGAGAATCTGTTCCTTCTGCAGCTCGTCGAGCGCCCAGAACGTCTCTTTGCCGATGTCGATGCGATAGAGCGGCGGCTGGGCCAGGTAAACGCGGCCGGCCGCCATCAGCTGCGGCAGGTGACGAAAGATGAACGTCAGCAACAGCGTCGCAATGTGGTGGCCGTCGGAATCGGCGTCGGCCAGGATGATCACCTTGCCGTAGCGCATGCGGTTGAGGTCGAAGTTCTTGCCAACCCCGCAACCGAGCGCGGTGACCAGGTCCGAGAGCTCCTTGTTCTCGAGCACCTTGGCGGTCGAGACGCCTTCGGTGTTCAGCACCTTGCCGCGCAACGGCAAGATGGCCTGCCGGGCACGATCGCGCCCCTGCTTGGCCGAGCCGCCGGCCGAATCGCCTTCGACGACGAACAGCTCGCTGGTGATCGAGCCGGGATTGGTGCAGTCAGCCAGCTTGCCGGGCAGGTTCACGCGGCCGGCCGTCGGGCCCTTGCGCACCACTTCCGACGCGGCCGCACGGCTGGCCTCGCGGGCGCGGGCCGACAGGATGATGCGCGCCACGATGGCCTCGGCGATCGACTGGTTGTTGTTCAACCAGTGCTCCAGGCCGGGACGCACCAGGCCGTCAACCGCCGACATCACCTCGGGGTTGTTGAGGCGATCCTTGGTCTGGCCCTGGAACTGCGGCTCGGGAATAAACACCGACAGAATGCCGGTGAGCCCCTCGCGGATGTCTTCGGCACTGAGCGTCACGCCCTTGGGCGACAGGTTGTGCGTCTCGATGTAATTGCGCACCGCCTTGCCGAGACCGGCGCGAAAGCCGTTCTCGTGCGTGCCGCCCGAGGCGGTGGGAATGCCGTTGACGTAGCTGCGCAGGCTCTCGTCGGTGGCCTCGGTCCACTGCAACACGAGTTCGAGCTTGGTGGTGCCGTCCTTCTCGAGCGTGAACGGCGCCTCGTGGACCGGCTTCGAGTTGCGATCGGTGACGATCTTCTTGAGATAGTCGACCAGGCCCTCCTCGTGCTGGAACACGTCCTTCTGGCCGGTGGTCTCGTCCTCGAAAGTGACCTTCACGCCGCGGTGCAGGTAGCTGGCAATCTCCAGGCGCTCGCGGATCAACGCGGCCTCGAACTCGACCTTCGGGAAGATCTGCGGGTCGGGCTTGAAGAACACGGTGGTGCCACTGCCACGTGCCGCGCCGACCTTCTTCAAGCTGCCCTGCGGCTTGCCCTGCTTGAAGGTCATCTCGTACTGGTAGCCGTCACGCCTGACCGTGGCCACCAGCTCGCGCGACAACGCGTTCACGACGCTGGCGCCGACGCCGTGCAGGCCGCCGGCCGTCTTGTAGTTGCCGGCCTCGAACTTGCCGCCGGCATGCAGCACGGTGAAGATCACCTCCAGCGCGCTCTTCTTGGTCTGGGGATGCGCATCGACCGGAATGCCGCGGCCATCGTCTTCGACGGTGATCGACGATCCGTCCTTGTGCAACGTCACGCGGATGTTCGAGGCGTGGCCGTTCATGGCCTCGTCGATCGAGTTGTCGAGCGTTTCCCAGACGAGGTGATGCAGGCCGGAGCTGCCGACGCCGCCGATGTACATGCCGGGGCGCTTGCGGACGGGCTCGAGTCCCTCGAGAACAGTAATGTCTTTTGCGGTGTAGGTTGTTGCCACGCGGGATTCGATTATGGGTTCAAAGGTTCACGGGTTCAAGGGTTCAGCGTTCAAGGTTCCCGTTCCCGGATTCCATCGCCACAACGAACGCGTGGTGACGCGCACGCCGCCCAGCCAGCGATCAATGCCGTTGAGCGTCACGTGATCGGCCGTGCCGGCGAGGACTGATTCGCCGTCGGCGGTCAGCGCCAGCGTCGGCGCCGCTACATCATCGTGCCACCAGGCCGGGTCCTGCCACGTCGGTGGCTTCTGGCCGTGGATCTCGATCAGCGGGCGCGGGGCGACGATCAAGGGGCGGATGTGGCACCACCAGGTGGAATCGCCCATGAACACGGCCGGCTCGACGTCATGATTGGCCGCAATGAAGGTGTCGCGCACGCGGATGGCGCCGGCCGCGACCGCCGACAACGACTGCGACTGCGTGCGCGAGAGCCCGTTGCCGACCCACGGAAACTGCTCGAGGTGGCGCCGCAACGCCGGCACAAGGTGGCGGAAGCCGGCAACCGCGTCGCCGTCGCCGTGGCCGGCGATAAAGCCCGTCACCGCCGTGGGATCGGGATCGCGAAACGCCGCCCAGGCGCGAGCGGCCAGGTCGCGTTGTGACTGGGTGATCGCCGTTCGATCCGCAAACCAGGCCCGAAGAGTGTTGGGCCGTTGCCCGCCGAGATAGTCGTCGGCGAGCACGGCGGTGATGCGGGGATGATCGAGACGGTCGAGCACCTGGAGCAGGTGCAGTTGATCGTACAAGTCGTGCTCGAACCAGAGCACGATCTCGTCTTCGGAATGCGCGGCCGCCAGGGCCGCGTCGCGCGCCACCAGGCCGCGTTCGATGATGTCAGCCGCGTCGAAGCCAACCGTCGACAGGTAGGCGGCCCGCTCGCCGCGAAGGGCGGCGTGATCGAGGCCGGCCCGTACCGGCCCCTCGTGCAGGACGTCGTCCCACGGCAGTGCCCGGCCTGGCAGGCCCAGGTCGTGCAGCCGTGTGACGACCACTGATCCGTTGGTAACGTGCAGCATCCGCGCGCGCGTTAGTTCGCCTTCTTCTTGCGCGGCGCGGCCTTCTTCTTCTCGGTCTTGGCGGCAGGCGCGGCGGTCTTCTTCGCGCGCGTGGTCTTCCTCGCCTTCGCCGGGGCCTTGGGCGCCTCCTCGACGTTGCCATCGACATCGAGCGGCAGCGCCACCGGTTCGGCAATCGCCGGCGGAAGCGGCTCCACCAGGACCTCGGGCTCTACCACTTCCAGCGGCTGCGCATTGCCGACCACGAGTCCCCACCCGTGGGGGACGGTCGCCCGGGCAGTCGCGCCGTTGGCAAACACGCGCAGCCCACCCTGCCGGTCACGCTCGAGCCGCAGGATGCCGTCCTTCTGGCAGGCGCGCATGAGGTCGGCAATCGAGCCGTAGCGGCGTTCGTCGAAGTCGGGCTGCGCGGCCTTGAGGAACTGCTTGAACTGGCGGGGATACATGGGCCAGCGCGGCGGGGTGGTGGCTTCCGAGAGCAGGCGCCGCACCAGGGCGACGCCGTCGCCGAGCGAGGCGGGCTCGGTCGGTGCCGGCCGGGTTTCCTCGTCGACGATCTCCGCCATGCCCGGACCCGAGTCGGGCTGCTCGAGCAACTCGCGGGCGGCGCGTCGGCCAGCCTCGCGCGATGCGGAAATCGGGTCGCCCGTCACATCGGGGACCAGCGTCGGCATGGCCGGAGCCGGCATCTCGACGGCTGACGCTTCGCCTTCGTTCAGTTCCACCAGGGTGCTGCGCCCCTGGTGCTTCAGCGTGACGATGCCCTGCTTGGCCAGCTTGTCGGCGAAATCGCGGAAGCTGCCCACGCCGTAATCGCGCTCCGAAAACGACGAGTCGAGCTGCAGCAACGTGCTCTTGAGCAAGCCGAGCTGCGGCGAGACTTCGCGATCGGCCAGCACCTTGAGCGCGCGCTTGACGAGCGGCACCGACTGCTCGATCGGCTGCGTGCCGCTGCCGGTGCCCTGGCTGCGCGGCCGTTCGCCGCTGCCACGCTCGGGGCGCGGCTGGCTCGGGCGCCGGTCCGGCACCACGTTTTCGTAGGCGATGAACTCGGTGCAGTTCTTCTGCATCACCTGGCTGGTGAACGCGCGGCCGCCCACCACGAAGACCTTGCGGTCGTACTGCTTCAACTTCTCGACCAGCGTGATGAAGTCGCTGTCGCCGCCAACGATGACGAAGGCGTTGATGTGGTTGTGGGTGAACGCCATCTCGAGGGCGTCGAGGGCGAGGTTGATGTCGGCGCCGTTCTTGTCGCCACCGGGGGTGGGGACGCGCTGCACGAGGCGCACGGCATGCTGTGCCATGGCGCGGCCATAGTCGCCCGACCGCTTCCAGTCGCCGTAGGCGACCTTGGTGATGATCTCACCGCGTTCCTTGATGGCCTCGAGCACGGCGCCGATGTCGAACGGCAGGCCGAGCGTGGTCTTCACCCCGATTTCGACGTTGTCGAAGTCGATGAAAACCGCGATCTTCAATCTTTGATCTGACATGTACTTTCGTTACTTTCGAGTTAGAGAATCCCAGGGGGCGTGGCGGGTCGCATGGCGATGGGGCTCGGCTTCGCCTCGTAGGGCTCGGCTTTGCCGTCGTGGGACTCGGCTTCGCCTCGTGGGCAGTGCCTGAGCTAATCAGCTCGCGGACGGAACCTTAGTATACCCTCGGCATGTTGGTTGCAGGAGAGAAAGCTGGAGTATGCAAATGACATCAAAGTGCACACGAAACAGGTCGATTTTCGCCGTTCTCGCGGCCCTGGCCGTGTGGAATCTACCCGGCTCATCGGTAATTGTGGCAGCCGGGGGCCAGAAGCCGGAAGTACAGCGCTTGTTCCAGTCGGGCGACTACGAGCAGGCCGTCGAGGCCGCGCGCGATGGCGACCCGGCGTCGACTTACCTGGCCGCCCAGTCGCTGCTGAAGATGGACCGCACCGAGCAGGCGGTCGCAGAGTTTGCCAGGCTGCGCGGCAGCGATGGAACGTGGCGGCTGATTGGCGAGTCGGGTGAAGCCCTGGCCGCCAACGACGCCGGCCGCGCGATCGAAATCGCGCGCAACGCCACCGACGCCGACGGGGCCAACCCGTTCGCGTTCTACCAGCTTGGCTTGTCGGCCAGCAAGGCCGGCGACTGGGGCACCGCCGCGTCGGCCCTGTCGCGCGCGGTCGAGTTGAAGCCCGACTTCGCCTACGCGCACTACTACGCGGCGCTGGCGTCGCAGCGGCAGCGCCAGTTGCCGAAGGCCGCGCAGCACTTCGAAGCGTTCCTGCGCCTCGCCCCCGAAGCGCCCGAGCGCCAGGCGGTGCAGGCGATCATGCGAAGCCTGAAATAGGCTTGGGGCTTGGGGCTTGGGGCTTGGGGCTTGGGATTGCAGCAAGCCTCAAACTCGACTCTCGCACTCCCGACTAGAAGATATGCCCAATCCCGAAGTACCAACGGCCTCCCCGGAGGCTGTTGGGCTGTCGGGGCGTGGCCGTCAGCAGCGTCGATCCCGGAATGCCGTAGTCCACTCGCAGCAATCCGACCGGCGTGTTGAACCGCAGGCCCACGCCGTAGCCGAACTTCAGGTCGCTGAACCTGAACTTCTGGTCCTTGTCGATGACGTTGCCCGCATCCAGGAAACCCACCCCGTTCACCCACCGATACAGCGGAAACCGGATCTCCTGGTTGAGGACGAACAGGCCTTCGCCCCCGGTCGGCAGGCCGCTGAAGTCGCGGGGGCCGAGCGCTTCCTCGCCGTAGCCGCGCACGGTCGTCGCACCACCGGCGCGGAAGCGATCATCACTGAAGAGTGCATCCCGGCCGAACGTCTTGCCGGCCTGCACGCGCGACGCCAGCACGACGCCGCGGATCGGCACGAACAGGTACTGCTGCCCGAGCAGGCGGCGATTGCTGGAATCCGATCCCAACCAGAGCGCCGACTGGTCGAACGAGACCGACGTGAAGCTGCCCGTGCGCGCGGCCAGCGGATCGTCGCGTCGGTCAAACAGCACCGCGGTACCGAGCGAGGCCACGTTGGCGACGAAGTCGAGTGGTGACGGGTCGTTCGGCAGCGGCTCCGGATCGTAGGTGCGGCTGCGCTTGAAGGTGTAGCCGTAGACGATCTGCAGGCCGCGGGTCCGCCAGCGCTGGTCGGCGCTGAAGCCCTGGATGTCGTTGACGTAGACCAGGTCCTCGCCGGCCTCGTCGCGAATCCGGTCGCGGGTATAGAACCCGTACAAGCTCGAACGCGCCGGCCATCCGAACAAGCGCGACGTCGACAGGAACAGCGTCGCGTCCTGGCGGTCGTACTGATACATGCCGAAGGCGCCGGCGGTCAGGGCCCGCCCGAACAGGTTCGGCGTCTTCAGCTCGGCGACCACGCCGGCGTTGCGGGTGCTGGTGAACTCGTCGAGCTTGGCCTCGCGCTCGCCTTCCAGCTGGAAGCCGTAGCGGAACGCCCACGCCGGAAACTCCTCCACCACCACGTTGGCCTTGACCGGCTGCACGCCGTCCACGGCTTCGCCAACCGGCACCGGTTGGATGTCCACCAGCCGGAACACGTTGGTGTCGTACAACCGCTTACGCGCGACTGCCCACTCGTCGAGGTTCACCGGCTTGCCCAGCTCGAACCGGAGCGCATCGGTCAGGACCTGGCCGCGCGTGATTTCCGTGCCGCTGGTCTCGACCGCCTGCAGCACCTGCTGCGGGCCTTCGGCGATCGTGAAGGTCAGCGCCACCGTGTCATCGTCTTTGATCACCGGTTCGACCGAGACATCGGCGGTATTGAAGCCGTCGGCCCGGTACTGCCGTTCGATGCGGGCCAGCGCCGCGTTGATGTCGACCGCAACGTAGGGACTCGGCGACGGCAGGTCCGCGGCCTTCTGAAGCATCGGCAGGCGGGTCTCCGGCACACCCGCAAACGTCACGCTGGTAACCTGGGCGCGCGGGCCTTCGATGATGGTGATCGGCAAGATCCCGGTGTCGCCTTCGATCGTCAGCGCGCCGCCGTCCACCTGGGCCTTCAGGAAGCCTGCCTCGTTGTACGCCGTCAACAGCACCTGCTCGAGGGCGGTGCGATCGAGCCACGCCTCGACGTCGAGGCCGTCGGCGATGATCTCGCTCATCAACTGGTCGCTCGTCAGGAACTCGTTCCCGGTGAACTGGAACTCACGGCCGGCCACCGTCACACCCGCGATCACCTCGATGCGGAGCCGTTTCGTGCCTTCGGCCGGTCGATCGACCGTGCCGACCACGACGCTGCCCAGCTCGTTGGTCGTGACCAGGTGGTGCCGCACGCGGTGGGTCAGGTCATCGATCAGGAACTGGTCAAAGGCGTTGCGGTGCCACGCCTCCTCGAGTTCCGTGATGACGTCATCGGGCAGCACCGCGCCGACGATCTGCAGGACCGTGCGCGGTCCGCGATCGACGCGGTACTCGAGCAGCACGGTGTTGCTGTCTTCATCGGCCACGCGGCGGGTGCGGACCCGGGCCTCGAAGTAGCCCTGCGCCTTGAAACGATCACGCAGGCGGTCGACGTCCCGTTGCAACACCAGGAAGTCGAACTCGTCACCGACGTCGAGTGAGATCTCCTTGCGGACCTCGGCAGCAATGGCCGGATCGACCCCGTCGAGGGTGATGGCCGAGACCCGCGGCTTGACCCGGCGTTCGGTCGGCGAGCGGCTCTCGCCGCCCCCGAAGGTGATCTGGTGCCTGATGCCCAGACTGGCCGTGGCGTTGTCGCGCGACAACGCCCGCAACTCGATGTTGCGAGTCGCAAAGTAACTGATGATGAAGGTGGTCTTGCCGCTCTCGCGGAGGTTCTGCGAAACCGTGAACTCCACCTGGTTGCTGAGGCGCTTGGCCAGCGTCAGCCGGGTGGTCGGATCCTGCCGGTTGGCGCCGAGCGACGCCGGGTCGTCACGAAAATCGCGGTCCTCGAAGTCGGTGCGCTCGAGCCGGAACGCGTCCAGCCCGATCGCGCGGCCGGTCACGCCCAGCAGATCGGCCGACAGCAAGGTCAGCGCGGTCTCGGTATTGACCTCGCCCATCAGTTCCGCGGCTAGTTCGCCAGGCGTCTGCGAGCCGTCTTCCGAGGTCAAGTCGATGGTCGGCCGCTCGAGCGTACCGGTCAGCGTCATGGTGATGGTGTCGCCGCCGGTCTGCGCCTCGGCGACGATGTTGAACTCGGGGTGGATGTGGCGCAAGTCGGTGAACGAGATGTCGCCGCGGGTGATGCGGAACGTGCGGCCCGCCAGGAACAATTCACCACCCTCGCGCAAGGTCACGCGGCCGTCCATGCCCGGCGCGGCCGCGGTGCCGACGACCCGCACCCCGACACCAGCCTCGAGACGTCCGTAGTTGTTGTCGACCGTCATGTCGTCGGTGGTCGACACGGCCAGGTTCAGGCGAATGCGGTCCAGGTACGGCCGGTCGGCGATCGGTGTCACGGGCAGCGTGGCCCGGCGGGCCAGCGCCGCCAGCGTGATCGTCTCGGTGTACGAGCCTTGCACCACCCGGATGTCGCCGGTAATCGACGGCGACTTGGGATCGGGCCGATACGTCACCAGCGCGTCGAGCTCGCTTCGCAGTCCGCGAACCAGCTCGATGGCCACGCCCTGCGCCTGGACGTTGACCGCGCCGCCGACAATGGCCAGCCCGGACACCTCCAGCGTGCCATCCAGCGCCAGCGCGCCGCCATTGGCCAGGCCGCGAACCCCATCGAACACGATCCGCTCGCCATCGAGCACGATCGGCCCGTTCAGCTCGGACAGCACCAGCCGCGGATCGGCAACAGCCACCTCGGCGTCGCGCAGCATCATCTCCCCGTCGAGCAGCGGACGCGACACGGTGCCCTGGATCAACGTGTTCAGGTTGGCGTTGCCATCGAACCCCAGGGTGCTCTCGAAGGCCGACAGCACCCGCAGGTCGATCAATCCCTGCACCGACAGATCAAGGGGCGGGTCGTCAGCCGCAAACCCGATCGAGCCGCCAATGACGAGCGGGTTGTTGGCCACCGACCACGAGACGTCGGCCACCGCCAGCGCGCCGCGGGCAAACTCGACGCGCGACGGACGCTGTTGTTCGACCGGAATGCCCGAGAAGGTGAACCGGGCCGCATCGACGGTCAGCTCGCCGGCAATAGCGGTCAGCTCGAGCGCCGGAACATCGGCCAGCACCGACGCCGAGAAACTGCCGACGACGCCGCCGGTCGAGACATCGCCGGTGATGCGCGAGACCGTCAGCGACTCACCCTGCAGCGTAGCGTCGACGTTGAGGTTGGTGACCGCGGCGGGTCCGCCGCCCCAATTGAACGTGCCGGCCTTCAGCGACAAGGTGGCGAGCGTGCCGGCGCGGCTGCCGTTCGAGCGCAGGTCGACGGCCATGGCGCCGCTGCCATCGAACGTGACCGGCACGCCGAACGCGCGACCCATGCGAATGGCGTCCTGGAAGTCGCCGTCGAAGCGGCCCTGGAAGACGCCGTCGAGGCGGGTGTTCCACTCACCCGCCGCCGTCAGCCGGCCCGATCCCATCCGCAGGTTCAGGTCCTTCAGCGTCACATCGTCGCCGCGCAAGGCGAGGCTGAGTGGCGCGTTCAACGACACCGGCACGCCGCCGACGCCGGCATCCAGCTGCGTCAGGTTGACGATCGCCACGCGGTCCTGATCGTCGGCCAGCCGGCCCGACGCGGTGACGCTGCCGCTGGCGAAACCGAGAATCTCGGACTCCACCGCATCCAGCAGCGGCGACAGGCGTGCCAGCTCGAAGCGGTCGAGCACCGCGGTGGCCTTGTAGTCGTACGGCGATGCCGTCGCGATGTCGGCGTTCACGAGCGCGCCAATCGCCGGCAGGTGCGCGACCACGCGCGCCTGGTCGCCCATCAGGTCGGCGGTCAGGTCGCCGGAGCCGATGAAGGCGCCGGCTTCTCCACCGGCCAGCGAGAAGTCGACCCGGGCCTGGCCGCGTGGCTGTGCCACGGTTCCCGCACCGTCGAACTGCGCCGAGAACAATGCCTGCGTGTCGTTGGGGGCCAGCACAGTACCCCGCCACGTCAACCGGTCACCCTTGAGGCTGGCGTTGTACGCCCCGGTCTCCCATTCGTAGCGGACGCGGCCGTCGAGGAAGCCGGCGCCTTGCCGCAACTCGAGCGAGGTGACGTCAATGGCGTCGGGCGTCACCATCGCCTTCGCCGTGGCGCGCTCAATCGGCTGGCCGGCCCAGGTCAGCGACGATCCCGTAATGGTGGTGTCGAGCGTATAGACGTCGAACGTGCCGCCGAGCGCGGCCTGGATCTGCATGGGCCCGGTGACGCGCCAGGCTTCGGGCACATCAACCTGCAGCTCCTCGGCATTGGGGGCATCGACCAGGAACTGGCCGGTCCACGTGCTGGCCGTCACGTTGGCCACGGCCCGGCCGGTGATCGACGCCGTGCCGCGGCGGATCTCGACCTCGCTGATGTTGGCCTGCTTCGTATCGGCCACCACGTGCGCGGACGCGCGGACACGGCCGATCAGCGGCACGTCGACCGCGTCGCCGGCCACGCGCGTATCGACTTCGAACAGGCGATACGAACCGCCCAGCGTCATGGGCATGTCGACCGCGCCGTGGACCTCGGCCGCGATCTCGGGCACCGGGAAGCCGAGCGTCGCCAGGCTTGCCGACGCTTCGGCCACATCACTCACTTGCGCGTGCGCCGGACCGGTCATGGTCGACAACAGCGCCGTCTCGCGATTGATGCGGCCCGCCATGCGGCCCGAGAAGTTGAATCCGGGCAGCTGATGATCGTGATCGTACTGGTAGTCGTCGCCGACGATGGTCGCGCGCAAGGTGCCGGTCATCGGCACATGACGCGCCTTGCTTCGGCCGGTGGCGCGGTTGGTGATCTCGAAGCGGCGCGGCTCGCCGAACTCGAACGTGCCGTTGCCGTCGAACGCCGCGCCAATCGCTTGCGGGCTGACGTTGCCCATGTCGAGCGCGGTCTGCGCATCGAGGCCGCGCCAGCGGGCGGTGGCCTTGCTGACGGAACCACGGCCCCATGGGACGTTGAAGTCGGCGCGGATCTCGCCGCCCGATTGCGGCGAGATCGCCAGGTCGGTGCCCGAGAACGACTCGAAGGTGGCGAGTACCGGGCCGGCGAGGGTGAGCTCGCGCTCGCGGCCGACCGTCAGCGTGTTGCTGTTCACCTGCAGGGTCGTCACGAAATTGCCGGTGGGTCCCGTGATGGTGCCGTCGATGGTGGCGAGTCCGTCCACCGGCACCGGCGGCGGAGGCACCCACTTGGCGGCGTTCCCGACGTCAATCGATCCCTTGAGCGTGAGATCGAGGCTCGGCGAGTCGAGCACGCGGCTGATCGGCCCGCTCAGGAAGACGTTCATCTCTGACGACACCAGCCGCGCGTCCTGCAGCGACACGTTCGAGCCGTCGAAGGCCATCACCGTTTCGAACGGCGCGATCGTCAGGGTGCGTTCGCGCAAGCGCACGGCCAGCGGTCCGCGCACGGCAAACGCGCCCTCGGCGCCCAGCGTGCCATCGACCAGCGCCGCCTCGATGCGCGGGACCGTCACGCCCCAGTCGCGCACCGCGTCGGCATACTGCACATCGAGACCGCGCAGCGTCAGACCGCGGAGGTCGAGTCGCCGCGCGGTGTCGGGCGTGGGTCCGCCCGAGCCCGGCGGCAGGTTGACGACGTTGTTGGCATCCCGGTAGATGTCGACCAGGCCGTTGTCGATTTCGAGGTGTTCGATCGCGAAGCGTCCCCGGAACACCATCCAGGGGAGCTTCACCTCGATGCGGCTGGCGACCAGGAACGGGCGGTCGTCATGCCCTTGGGCCGCGAGGCGCACGCCGGTCAGCGTGATTCGGCGGGTCAGCGCGTTGTAGCCCAGGCTGTCCGCGCGGAGTGACAGGTCGTAGCGGGCGACGAAGTCGCCGGCCCAGGCCATGGCGCGGCTGCGCGCCCACGGGGTATGAATGGCCAGCAGAACGACCAGAGTGGCCACTGTGGCTCCCACCACAGGCCAAATCAGCCCCCGCCGCACCCAAACCCTCACAGTATCGATTCTAATGGAGCGTCTCAACTCGGTCCTGCGTTACGAGCACCCACCTGAACGTTGACTTCGGGGCCGTTCCTACGGAACGGCTCGATGGGTGAGCGATTAGCATTCCATTGAGATCCTGCAATTGAGGTACCATTCGCCAGTGGAGGATCAGCTCATGCGTATGAAGTCATGGCTCAAGATTGGCCTCGGCGCCGCTTTGAGTCTGGTGACGAGTAGCGCGATGGCCCAGGCACCTGCTGCAGCGTTGCAGGTTGGTGACATGGCCCCCGCGTTTTCGGCACCTGGTTCGGATGGTAAGACCCACACGCTTGCCGAGTCGAAGGGCAAGCAGGCGGTGGTGCTCGCGTGGTTCCCGAAAGCGTTTACCGGTGGTTGAACGGCCGAATGCAAGTCGCTCCGTGAGAGCGGCGATCTGATTCGGCAGTACAACGTCGCGTATTACATGATCAGCACGGACACGTTGGAGGACAACACGAAGTTCGCCCAGATGCACGAGGCGGACTATCCCATCCTCAGCGACGTGACGAAGGAAATTGGCACCAGGTACGGCGTCCTCGGCGCCACCGGCATGGCCCGGCGCTGGACGTTCTACATCGGACCGGACGGGAAGATCCTCCACATCGACACCGCGGTGAAGCCCGCTTCGTCCGGTCCCGACATGGTTACCAAGCTTGGTGAACTGAAGATCGCGAAGCGTAAGTAGAATCCGGCTTTCCTGTCCACCGTGGCCTTGGCGAAGGTGGAAGCCGGATTGACTCAGACAACGACCGACCTGGCCCGCAGCAACGGCGCGGCCAGGTCGGCACTTCCCTGCACGCGCGCGCGCTGCCTCAGCGCATCCCCGGACAACGCGTTGAACAACATCCGCCACGCATCGTCTGCGGCGAGCGTGACCTCCGCTCCAGGCGAGGCCGGACGGCCGCGGCGGATCACCCAGCGACCATCGTCGCGCAGCAGCGACCAGGCGCCGGAGGTCTCGCCGGTGACGGTGAGCGTGATGGTGGTGCCGTCGGGGGCGGTCATGGCGGCGTAGGCGTGGGGCAAGGCGCGCAGCGAAATGTCGAGCAGCGGCTCCATCCAGTAGGGCTCCAGCAGCCGCGGCCGCCCCACGGCGTCACGAATCTGCATCTGGTGATGCCAGTGCTCGGTGTACTCGCGTCCGGTGTCCATCCAGTTGCTCGATTCGCGTTCGCCGGCCCAGCTCACCGCGTAGATCGCCGGCGCGCCGGGATCGAGGCGCGACACGAGGTCGGCGAGCTGGTGCCCGGCAAGTTCGAGCAGGTCGGTGAGCACCGGCGGGCTGAGGCGGGCGAGGTAGGCGATGCCCGCGGCGTTCAGCCGGTTGATGAACTGCGCCAGGTCGCGGTCCGTCTGAATGGCGCGGTCTGGAGCCGTCAGGTGGGCATCGCGCTGTGCCGAGAGCTTGCGAAGTTTTCCGTCCAGCAGGTGGGCGGCGACCTCGCGAACCCGCCACGACCCCGCGAGGGTGGGTCGCAGCCAGTCTTCGGGCGACAACCGCCGCAGCTCGCCGATCAATTCGGCCGCCAGCGGACGGAACAGGGGTGCGGTGTCGATGGGCGCGAGCGGCGTCACGTGGGCCATTTTATGAACCCTGGGCCGTAGCTCCAAATGCCTTGACAGCTTCCCCCGTCCCTCGTAATGTCCGCGGCGGATAGCGGGCAGCTCGTCCGGCAACCGGTTCAACTGAGGAGAAGAACATGCGTCGATCTGTGCTGTGCGCGGTGGTCCTCGGTGTGGCGTTGGTGGTTCTCTCTCGAGAGGCGAGTGCACAAGCCTCCATTACCGGTGTCGTCCGCGACGGGTCGGGCGCGGTGCTGCCCGGTGTCACTGTCGAAGCCTCCAGTCCCGCGCTGATCGAGAAGACGCGCAGCGTCGTGACCGACGGCGCCGGGCACTACCGCATTGTCGACCTCGGGCCTGGACGCTACCACGTCGCGTTCACGCTGACCGGGTTCAAGACCATCAGGCGCGAGAACATCGACCTGGCCGGCACCTTCGCCGCCCAGGTCAATGCGGCCATGGAAGTCGGGGCGATCGAGGAGATGGTGATGGTCACCACCCAGACGCCAACCGTGGACGTGATCAACAACACCACCGAGTTCGTCGCCAACCGCGAGATTCTCGATGCCATCCCCACGCCGATCCGCAACACGCCGGCGCGGGCCCTGCTGCTGCCTGGCACCGCGGTCACGCCGTTCGTGCTTGGCCAGTACAACATGAGCGTGCACGGCTCGAACACCGCCGACACGGTGATCTCGATCGACGGCCTGCGCGTCAACAACCTGTGCGGCAGCGGCCAGTTCAGCGGCTTCTACATGAACGACGCCAGCATCCAGGAAGTGACGTTCACGACCGGCGCCGAGTCGGCCGAGATGCAGAACGGCGGCCTGCGCATTAACAGCACCCCGAAGGACGGCGGCAACACCTTCTCGGGCACCTTCTTCGCCTACGGCGCGGGCAGCCAGTTGCAGGCCGACAATCGCTCGGACGAGGTCATCGCTGCCGGCATTCCACAGCCGGGCATTGCCTACACCTACCAGGTCAACCCGTCGTTCGGCGGCCCGCTCAAGCGCGACCGGCTCTGGTTCTACTTCACCTACAAGTACGAGGACAACAAGACCTACGTCGCCAGTTCCGCGTTTGCCGATGGCAGCAAGGCGTTTCGCCAGGCGATGGGTAACTACAGCGCCGTCACCAGGCTGACCTGGCAGGCCACCCAGCGGGACAAGTTCCGCTTCTATCTCGATCGCCAGTACAACGGCGAGTTCTACAACGGCTTCAACACGCTGCCCACGACCTCGCCTGAAGCGTCAACCGACGCGTTCGGCCTGGGGTGGGTGCCACAGTTGAAGTGGACCCAGACGACGACCAACCGGTTGTTGCTCGAAGCGGGCCTGTCGTATTACACGCAGGGCTACGAACAGAATTGCCGCGACAGCGTGGGCCCGCGCGACCTGCCTCGCCTGGAGCAAAGTACCGGCCGCCTGTCGGTGGCCTGCGGCAACACCATTCCGCCGTACACCAGCTGGACGAAGAGCTACAGTTCGGCGGCCTCGGCGAGCTACATCACGGGATCGCACGCCTTCAAGACCGGTGTGACCATGGCCTGGGGCACCAACTCGCGGACGTTTTCGTCCAACGGCCAGATCAATACGCTGGTCTTCAACGCCGGCCTGCTCGGTGCACCGGCCAGCGCCAGCAACCCCATCCCGTGCACCGCGCTGCCGTGTCCAATTGCCGTGGCGGTGGCCAACGGTCCCACCGAGGCGCAGCAGAAGGTCAAGAGCGACCTCGGCGTCTTCATCCAGGACACCTGGACGATCAACAGGCTCACGGTCAACCTGGGCGGCCGCTACGATCACTTCAACGCGATGGTCCCGGCGCAGTCGGCCGCGGCCGGACCGTGGATCCAGGCGCGCAACTTCGCGGCGATCGAGAACGTGCCGAACTGGAATGACTGGTCGGTGCGCGCGGCAGTCGCCTACGACGTGTTCGGCAACGGCAAGACTGCGATCAAGGCCAACGCCAGCAAGTACATCGCGTCGGCGGCCGCCGGCTACGCCGCCAACTTCAACGGCATGACCTACTCGACGCAAACCCGCGCATGGATCGACCTCGACGGCAACCGCAGCCTCTTCGACGCCGCGGGCAACCTGCAGTTTGGCGAAGTGTTCGGCGGCACGTCGAACTTCGGCCAGATCACCAGCCGGCCGGATCCCGAACTGAAGCGGGGATACAACTGGGAATACAACGCCTCGGTGCAGCACCAGCTGGTCGATCGCGTGTCGGTGACCGCCGGGTTCCATCGGCGCCAGTTCTACAACCTGGATGTGATCGACAACACTACGCTCACCGCCGATGAGTGGAATTCGTTCACCATTGCCACCCCCACCGACGCGCGGCTGCCGCTGTCGGGCCAGTCGTTCACCATGTTCAGCCTGAACCCCAACAAGGTCGGCGTGGCCACCGACAACCTGCGGACGTTCTCGGACATCAACCGCACCATTTACAACGGCTTCGAGGTCAGCGCCAATGCCCGCTTCAGCAAGCTGTTGCTGTTTGGCGGCATCACCACCGACCGCCGGGCCTCGACCGAGTGCGATGGATCGACAACCGCAGCCACGACCGCCCGCGACAATCCGAATGGGCTTCGGTTCTGCGACTCGATTCCACCCTTCCGCACCACGGTCAAGGTGTCGGCCGCGTACCAACTGCCGTGGGAGTTCCAGTTGAGCGGCTCGTTCCTGTCCCAGCCGGGACCGAGCGTCGCCGCCAACTACACGGTGACCGCCGCCCAGGCCGGCCGCGCCATCATCGGCTCCACGGCGGGCGCGACGACGATCGCCGTCAACCTGGTCGAGCCGAACACCGTCTTCCTTGACACGCGCAACCAGCTCGACCTGCGGCTCGGCCGGACCTTCCGGTTCGGCAACCGCACGCGCATCCAGGGCTTCGCCGATGTGTTCAATGCCTTGAACGCCGGCACGGTGACGAGGGTCAACGAGACGTTTGGCGGGAACCCGGCGACCAACGCGTGGCTGCGGCCCACGGCGATCATGGACGCGCGCTACGTCCGCTTCGGCATGCAGATGTCGTTCTAGGCAGGGATCAGGGGTCAGGGGTCAGGGGTCAGAGTCACGGGTTGGGGAACGCCGATCCCTGATCCCCGATCCCTGCCCGTATACTGGCATCGTGCACGCGCGCCTGCTCGCGGGTCTGCGGCGGTGGCGGCAGTTGCCGGCGAGTGAACGGTCAACCACGCTGACCGTCGCGTGCCTCGTGGACCGGCCGCTGCCTGGCGCGGGCGCTCAGCCTCTGGTGGATCCTGCGCCGGCGTGGAGTGGCGGCGTCACTGACTTTGGGAGTCGAACGTTCGCAGGATGCCTTGGAGGCGCATGCGTGGGTCGTCTACGCGGGACAGGTGATCGCCGACCGCGCCGACGTCGCCCAGAGGTACGTCGGGCACTTCGTCTCCCCACCAGGCCGACTGTCATTCCTGGCCAACGATCCGGCCGGGCCGGGTTTGAAGGATCTGAAATTACGGTAAGGCGACCGCTTCGAGGCAGACGACATCCTCTGCCAGTGCGGCATCCAGGAACGCCCGCACGTCGGCCTCGCAGGTAGCCGGATCGATGTCGTAGCTATCGAGCAGCCCCTGACACAACTCGGCAACCGTGGCCGGCGTCGTCAGCCGGCGCCAGATCTCGGCGCCGACGCCGTCGGTGTCGAAGTACGCGTTGCGTTCGGCGTGCAGCAACACCACCGCGCCACCGACGTCGGCGGACAGCACCGACGGGTTCTGCTTCAGACGTGAGTTGAGGCCAAGTCTGGAGTCCGATTCCATCCCACTACTCTAAACCGGGCTCGGCTCAGAGAACACTGGCCCGCCGGAGCGAGCCACCGGGGCAGCCACCAGCGGTGCCGGCGGCTGCTGGATCACTTTGCGCGCAGGCACCCGCTGAGTGGTGGGCACGGGCCTGGCCTCAGCTTCAGAAAAGTAGATCAACGCAGCCCCCGACACATCCGGGCCAGGCTCATCGCCTTCGGCCTCATTAGCTCACTTTCACCGTCACGGTCGCCGTGTCGGTGCCACCGTTGCCATCGCTGATGGTGTAGGTGAAGGTGGTCGTGCCCTTCCAGCTGTTCTTGGGCGTGATGGTGAGGGTGCCGTTCGAATTCTTCACCACCGTCAGGTTGTTGCTGCCGCAGGCGGCGGTGCCGACGCTCGTCACTGTTAGCGTGTCACCGTCCGGATCGGTGTCATTGCCCAGCACCGTGATGGTCTTGGCGGTGTTCTTCTTGGTCGAGGTCGAGTCATTCACCGCGTCCGGCGCCCGGTTGGGCTGCTTCACCGTCCACACGAAGGTGCCGGTGCCGGTGGCGTTCAGCGTGTCCTTCACCGTCACGGTGACGGTGTAGGTGCCGGCCGTGGTCAGCGTGCCGGTGATCTTGCCGGCGGTGTTCATCGACGTGCCCGGAGGCAGGCCGGTCGCGCTGTAGGTCAACGTGTCGCCATCCGGGTCGCTACCGGTCACCTGGACGTTGGCCGAGGTGCCCTTGTTGTCGGTGCGGTTCGGCGACGACACCGTCGGCGGACGGTTCTTGTTCGTCACGGTCCAGACGAAGGTGCCCGTGCCGGTCAACTCGCCATCGTCGGTGACGGTGATGGTGACGTTGTAGGTGCCGGAGCTGGTGTAGCTCAGGTTGCCGGTCACGGCGCCGGTTTCCTCATCGATCGACAACCCCGGCGGCAGGCCGCTGGCGCTGTAGGTGATGGTGTCGTTGTCCGGGTCGCTGCCCGTGACCTGCACCGACACGGCGTCACCTTCGAGGTTGGTCCGGTTCGGGCCGGACACGACCGGCGGCTCGTTGACCGGCGGCTCGTTGCCCTCGCAGGTCGTGAACTCGAGCTTGGCGATCTTGAAGGCGTCGTTCGAGCCGGTGGTCTGCGCCGCAATCACCAGCACGTTGCCGGAGACTTCGCCGCCGTTGAACGGCTGCCAGTGCGCCGAGGTCGTCGAGCTGAGGCTGTCTTCCTTGCCCAGGCTCGCCAGCAGCGCGTCGCTCAGCGTCAGGTGGTTGTTGTAGGGATCGTTCTTCGTGCCGATCCACACCGTGGCGTCGCCGTCGGCGCCGATGTAGGACAGATACGCCTTGGTCACCACCACCGGCTGCGAGAACTCGAACAGCACGTAGTTGTTGCGGTCGCCGACGTTGTCCACCTTGTGGCTGTCGCCGCTGCCGTCGCCTTCGCTGCCGTCGGTCACGCCCATGCCGACGCTCCATGCGCCGAGGAACGCCGTCGACCACACACCGGAGGTCTTGGCGCGGCTGAACGCCGACGCCTTCACGCTGACGCCGTTGGCCGTGAAGCTGCGGACGTTGCCGGCGGTGCCGGACGTGGCCGAGCTGCCCGTGGTCGCGAACGTGCCGGCCGAGCAGGTCGGGGTCTCGACGCACGAGCTGAACTGCAGCTTGCCGATCTTGAACGAGTCGTTGTTCCCGCTCGGCGTGGCGGCAATCACCAGCACGTTGCCCGACAACTGGCCGCCGTTGAAGGTCGCCCAGCGCGTGTCACCGCTGCCGGCCGCGTTCTCTTCCGCCGTCAGCGAGGCCAGCACCGTATCGCTCAGCGTCACGGGGCTGGTGTAGGCGTTCGGCCTGGTGCCGACGTAGATGACCGCGTCGCTGTCGGCGCCGACGTAGTCGAGATACGCCTTGGTCACCACCACCGGCTTGTCGAACGCGAACAAGACGTAGTTGTTGCGGTCGCCGATGTTGTCGACCATGTGGGTATCGCCGCTGCCGTCGCCCTCGCTGCCGTCGGTCACGCCGACGCCAGGCGACCAGGCGCCGAGGAACGCGCTCGACCAGGCACCGTTGCTCTTGGCGCGGGCAAACGCCGACACCTTCACGTTGACGCCGTTGGCCGAGTAGGAGCGGATGTTGCCCGCCGTGCCCGACGTCGCCGAGTTGCCGTTCAGCGTGATGGTGCCCGCCACGCACTGCGACGGAGCATCGCCGCAGCCGAGCAGGCCGTTGTTCACGGTGCCCTCGTGGAAGTTCATGTTCAGCGATTCCAGGATGCCGCTCAGCGTCGAGATCGACATGCCGCTCGGCAGCGCGCTGGTCTGGCCGCCGATCACGGTGTTGGCCATCGCCAGAATCTGGTTGACGGTCTGGCCCGCCAACGGACCCGACACCATCACCAGGTCGCCCATGCCGGTCTTGGTCGCGCCCGCCGCCGAGAAGTCGACGGCCAGCCGCAGCGCCAGTAGTTGAGCGGCGAAGTTGCCCGCCGACGATGACGTCGGGTTGACCGCGCTCGACGTCAGCGCCTTCGGCGTGCCGCCCTGCGGCAGGAACGCCTGGATGGCATTGGCGCTCGTGAACTTCAGCGTCTTGACGCCGCCGATGATCACGTAGCCGGTCGGGTAGACCATGCTGAACTTGGCCGCCAGGAACTGGCCCGGCGCCCCGCCGTTGCCCCAGCCCCCCTGCGAGTAGGTCAGGTAGCCGTTGGTCGAGCAGGTCACGTTGGGCAGCACGGTCAGCGTGCCGTTGACGAAGGCGAACTGGTAGTTCGCCGCCGCCAGCGATCCGGCCGTCACCACAATCGGGTAGGCACCGGACGGGCTGGCCACGACCGCCGTGGTCGCCAGCGCAGCCGTGCCGCTGACCACCGACGCCGTGTCGCCGTTCACGAAGCCCGTGATGGTCGAAGTCAACGCCGGGTTCGCTTCACCCTGCAGGCGCGACTTGTCGTCGGCCTTCACCGTGAGCGTCGCCGGCGTGATGCTGAAGACGCCGTTCACCGGGGTGATCACGTAGTTGCCGATGTTGCCGCCAGTGGCCGTCGGCGTCGTCGCGTAGTTGCCCACGTTCTGCCCGGCCGCCCGGGTCGACGTCAGCGTGATGCCAGCGACGTCGGCCGGCAGCAGGCCGGACTGGGTCGTCGCCGTCAGCGCCGGGTCCGTCGTGCCGTAGACCTTCGTGCCGCCGCCCGCGGTGATGGTCACCGGCCGCGGGTTGATGACCAGCGGAGCCGGAACGTAGCTGAAGGTCAGGTTCTGATCCTCCGCACCCGTGCAGACGATGCTGTAAGTGCCGGCCGCGCTGTGCGCACCGCTCACCGAACACGTCGGCGCCGTCGTCACCGTGCCGGCGTTCTCCGTGCCTGGGAACGGACCGTAGGTGAAGTCGAACGTCGGCTCGGGATCACCATACGTGATGGTCTTCGGCGTCGCCGTCACCACGACCGGTGCGGGCGTGATGTCGAAGTTGCCGTTGGTGTAGACCACCGTGTAGTTGTCGAGCACGGCGCCGGTCGCAGTGGCCGTCGTCAGGTAGCTGCCCACCGCCTCGCCGCCGGCGCGCGACTGCGCCAGGACAATGGCCGTCACGTCGGCCGGCAGGAAGCCGGTCGTCGTCACCGCGCTCAGCGGGGTTTCGGCGGCACCGAAGATCTTCGAACCGCTGCCCGCCGTCACCGTGGCCGGGATCTTCGTGATGGTCACCGTGCCGCTGTCGCTGACCGGACCCGCGTGGTCGTCGTCGCCAGCGAAGGTGCAGGTCGCGGTGTAGACACCGGCATTGGTCGGCGCGGTGGCGGACGGACCGTAGACGGTCGGCGTCACGCCCGTGTAGATCAGGTTGCCGGTCAGGCCGTCGCTCACGCTGCAGGTCGTGCCCTGCGGCGTGCCGTTGAAGGGCACGGTGATGTCAGGCACGTTCACCGTGATGGTCTTCTTGCTCACCGTCAGCACACCGTTCACATAGGTGATGGTGTAGTTGCTGAGACCCGTGCCGACGCCGGCGCTGGGGATGATGCTGTAGGGCGAACCCGCGGCCGACGCCGAGGGCGGCGCACCGGCCGAGGTCAGCGTCGCCGACGTTACGTTGTCGGTGCCGACGAAGCCGGTCGTCGTGAACTCGGTGCCCGCGAAGGTCACGGTCGCGCCGAACACCTTCGAGGTGCTGTTGGCGATGACCTGCGCCGGGCGCGGATCCACGGTCAGCGTGCCGGGCACGTAGACGAAGTCGTAGTCCACGTCGCTCGCGCCGGCACAGTTGATGACGTAGCTGCCGACGTTGGCGTGCGCACCGGACACGGTGCAGGTCGGCGGCACATCAATGTCGCCGGGGCCACCGCTGCCGGGGAACGGACCGTAGGTGAAGTCGAACACCGGATCGGGGCTGCCGTAGACGATCGTCTTTGGGTTGGCCGTCACCGTGATGGTCGCCTTCGTGATGGTGAAGACACCGGGGACGTAGGTGATGGTGTAGGCGCCGGCGTTGCCGCCCGTGGCGGTCGCGGTCGTCGCGTAGCTGCCGACAGTCTCACCGGCGGCGCGCGTCGAGCTGAGCGTGATACCGGCGACGTCGCCCGCGTCAAAGCCGACCTGGGTCGTCTCGCTCAGAGCGGGATCAACCGCACCCATGGTCTTGGTGCCGCCACCGGCCGTAACCACGGCGGTCTTGACGGTGGTCAGCGCGGGGGTCGTCGAGCAGCCCGAGACGCAGGCCGGCACGTCGGGCGTCGCGTAGACTGCCACGTTCGACAGCGTCGTCGTGCCGACTGGGAAGGCCGCAGCGAGGGTGACCGTCACCGAGACACTGCTGGAGGCGCCCGGCGCGAGCGTGCCGATGTTCCAGGTCACCACGCCAGCGGCGTGGTTGCCGCCGCCGGTCGCCGACGTGAACGACGTCAGGTTGGGCAGGGTATCGGTCAGGGTTACGGCGGTCGCGTCGGCGTTACCCGTGTTGCTGTAGTTGATGGTGTAAACCAGCGAGCCGCCGGGCGCCGCGGTGGCGGCGTTGACCGACTTCGACACCACGAGCACCGGCGCCGCCGTCACGGTCGTCGTGACCGGGGGCGTCGGCGGCACGGGCGGTGCATTCGGCGCGGCAATCACCGCGCTGTTGGTCACCGGCGTCGTGCCGATCGGGAAGGTCGAATCCAGCGTCACGGTCAGCGTCACGCTGCCGCTATTGCCGGCCGCAACCGTGCCGACGGTCCAGTTCACCGTTCCGGCGGTGTTGATGCCGCCGTTGCTGGCTGACGCGAAGCTGGTCAGCGCGGGCACGACGTCGGCGATCGTCACGCCGGTGGCGTCCGCGTTGCCGACGTTCTCGTAGCCGATCGTGTAGACCAGCGTTTCGCCCGGCAGGGCGGTCGCCTTGTCAACCGACTTGGTGATCGCGAGGCGAGCCTGCGCGACCGGCGTGTCAACCGGCGGCGTCGGCGGCACCGGCGGCACGCCAGGACCCGCGATCGTCGCGCTGTTGCTGATGGTCGTGCCCAGCGGCGTGTTCGCGTTCACCGTGACCACCAGGGTCACGCTGCCCGTCGCACCGGCGTTCACC